>Ga0222424_100013_pt1 | contig 793315 bp, 644 predicted proteins | sample 2B2ome_FD_182468 | JGI IMG/M metagenome (GOLD analysis project Ga0222424, IMG submission 182468) | Enriched microbial communities from leaf-cutter ant dump, University of Wisconsin, Madison, United States - 2B200A (version 2) | ecosystem: Environmental > Terrestrial > Nest > Insects nest > Nest...
GAAGACCAACACGAGATTTGATTAACTTAGTTTCAGAGTTCATGATCTGACATTTTGGGGTTATTAAATTGAAGTGTCGTTACTTAAATTTAATCCCAATTGTCAGATCAACTCTTGACTTCTACAACTTATAACTGACTTATATCCTCAAGAGCCGGAATAACTCTTCTTTATAACTAGCCCCAATCGGTATTTCTTTTCCTGCTATTTCCAACACATTCCCATTAATAGCCTTGATCGCATCAAGGTTAATAATATAAGAACGTTGAACCCGGAAAAGGGGAGGACATTGGATCAACTCCTCCAGTGCTTTCAAATGCATGCTGGCCAGTATCTTCCTATCCTTCAGATAAATATATGTGTAATCACGCTGCGCTTCCATATACAACACGTCGTTGTAATTGATCTTTACCAACCGGCTATCTTGCTTTATAAAAAAATAATCAGCTCCGTGAACCTGTTTTTGTTCAGGATCTTTTATAACCGGTTCTGAAACAGCCAATCTTGCGTTCACTTTTTCAATTGCCTGTTGAAAGCGTTCAAACACGATCGGTTTTACCAGGTAATCCACTGCATTAAGCTCAAAGCCTGTTACGGCATGATCAGCATAAGCAGTTGTAAAAACGACCAGTGGCGGCTTCTTCAAAGAACGGAGAAAGTCTATCCCCGTTACTACCGGCATTTGTATATCCAGGAATATCACATCTATAGTAAACTGGTGCAATCCTTCATAAGCTTCCACCGCATTAATGCAGGACTTTTTCAACTCCCATCCCGGTATCCTCGCAATATAAGTTTGCAGGATATCCCTGGCCAATGGCTCATCATCTACGATCATGCACAGGATCTTTTTCATAAAAGAGGAACAGATAAGTTCACCGAATATACATTATTGGCAGTTGATACCGTGTAACTGAATTTACCGGGATAATATTGCTCCAACCGTTTCTTTACATTATTCAGTCCAATCCCGGTTTTGGTAGCCGGTATTGCATGTGGGTCAAAATCATTGCTGCATTGAAATACCAGTTTTCCATTTTCAATCAAGAGCTTAACTCCAATCACTGCGCCCTGACGGTCGGTAGTATATTTAAACGCATTTTCAAGTAAAGGGATCAACAGCAAAGGCGGTAGTAAATAATCAGCCCTGTCTGTTTCAACATGCAATTGCACCTGCGTGTAATTCAACCTGATCTTTTCCAGTTCAATATAATCCTTCATTAATCGTATTTCTTTATCTGCAGGCACTTTATCCATACCGGCATCATACATACTGTATCGCATAAAGGCCGATAATCTTGCGACCGTGTCGGCTGCCGCCGTTTTTTTATCATGAATGATCAGTGAATAGATATTGTTTAATGTATTATGAAGAAAATGTGGGTTGACCTGTGATTTAAGGAAATTAAATTCCAGTTGCACATTCTGCCGGGCCAGTTCCAAAGCCTGCAATTGCTCCCGGTTATAAGCCATCACCATCCGGACCAATAAAGGGAAGGCAAGGTTTACAAACAGCTGGAATAGTATTCCCAACGAAGCCACTCTCGACAAGAGAATATTGGGGAAAGGCCTTTTCAGGTATTCATAATACTCCGGTGCATTTGCCTGCACCAGTTGCAACCATCTTTTATCCTGCATCAATAATACCTCGGAAAGAAAGTCTAGAGTGGTATAAACAACTACCAGAAAGATGAAAGAACAAATTGCTGCTGTATATTTCTTCCTCCTGTATAATTTTTCATAAACCCAATACACCAGCAAATAATAAGCAATTGCTGTAGTGAGTGTTGCATAGAAATTACTTAACAGTACCCCTTGGGGATAAACCTTATATGGGTTAAGGGAAATATTATTGATATACAACCTGGCTCCAAAAAAGAATAACCAGAATAGAACATGCAACCCCCATCTTCCATAACGGTGCCGGTAGATATTCCCGGCATAATCCCTGAACTTCATGCTGCTAAGTTGTGGAAATTATTCTTCCCAAATAACATTATGGCAACGAATACCTCTTTTTCCCCGGCAAAACCCATTGATTGAACAACAGAATCCTGTTGCTGCAACAGGCGGTTATGTTGCCCTGCTCCGGCCCCTGGTCGAATTTTATTGGAATTGCTTTACCAATGCCTTCATTTTGTGCTGAAATAAATGGATATGAAATTCAACAACTGGTTCAGGCAACTTCCTGTGTTATTACGTGTGGGCATTTATCTTGGCGGCAATTATGGCCTCCTGTTCATTGCCCAGATCCTTACTGGCTTTTTGCCGGGGAAAGGCCAGTTAATTACCAATGGCCTGCTCTGCCTGCTGCTTATCCTGTTTACAGGGTTGGTGCTGAAATGGGAAAACAGGTCATGGAAAGGGATTGGCTGCACCATCACCAGCAAAAGCGCCTGGCTCGATCTCCTGTATGGCACCCTGGGAGGAATAGCCATGCTGATCGCAGTTGCGTTTACCATAAAACTGCTGACAGGCTTTCACTGGGAATTGAATCCGGCTTTCCATTGGTATCAACTGCTGCCCATCTTCATTACCGTTTTCCTCTCCGTATTTGTACAGGAACTGGCTTTCCGTGGTTATCCATTTCGTATCCTGCTGGAAAAATGGGGGGAATGGCCCACTCAAATAATCATTGCCATACTTTTTGGCTGCATGCATTTATCCGGCAATATGAGCTTGACTGATATTCTTCTTACAATGCTCACAACGGGTATCGGATCGCTTCTGTTCGGTATTGCCGTTATCAGAACAGGACAACTACACCTGGCTACAGGCATTCATTTTGGGTGGAACTTCCTGCAATATTTATTGCCCCGTGCTGCTGCACAAAATGGAGAAGGCATCTGGCTGGTAAATGGCGGAACCATCAATCCTTCTTTTGAATTGTCATTGCTGATATGGATATTACCTTACCTGATCGTGGCAATAGCGGTGTTTCTTTTGATCAGGAGAAGCAATCAACGGCCCCTTGCTCTTTCGGCCAGTGATCGTAACAGCACCGGAAAAAATACATCAAAGTCAGCATAGGCTGGTTTGTTGATGTACTGATCTTCCATGATGCCAATGATGGCTTCTGACAGAATATAATAACCTTTCATTCTTTTATACTCAATATCTTTTGCTACGACGCCTGCGCGGATACGAAGATAACTGGTCACTGCCTGTGTTATATTTTCATCGAGGTAATGAGCCCAGCCGACCGCACCCGCTTCACGCTTCATATCTTCACTATTATTGAATATATCCTGTATCGCCATCACTTCTTTTTCATACTTGCGGAAAAGATCAGCCAGGTAAACATGGCCTGCTTCATGCCATATCAATTGTGAATTAAAAGGAGAGTAAAAAGCAGGGGCAATAGTATCTTTTGAACGGTGCAGATTCCCAAAGGCAATAAAGATGGTTGAAATGCCTTTGAACGCTGGGTTGATATCCCCTGTTTCCGGCAGAGCAAATGAATTACAATTCATCGCGCCCAGGGTAAACACTACCTTATTGGAAGGTTTGAGCCGGTATAAACTATCCATTGCGGCCAGCATTCCGTCTTCATACAGGTTACGGTTAAATGATTGTATCCATTGGTCATACTTGGGGCGATAAGCAGTAAAGAATTCCCAAAACCTGCTATCCCTGTAAAAATCCATACAGGCTTTGAAATAATCGCGTACAGCAACCGTCGTCACATATTTATTGTATGCCCAAAGAGTATCCGGCAGATGCAATTGAACATCCGGGAAATTATAAAAACACCAACTGTGCCGCAAAGGGAAATCACAATTGATCAATGCCATTTCCCTTGCTTTTTGTACTGCCGGATGATCTTTAAAAGCCTGGAATTGCCGGCGGACATCAATGGCATAAGTAGAAGGGACGGTTTCTACTGAATCGGAAAGGAGGTGGATCACATTCAACAATTCCACTGCTGGATAAATTTCTGTTCTTACCTGTAGTTGCGCCTGCGCACGGAAGGACAGGAAAAAAACCAGTAGTGCCCATATTGTCCTACCCAGAAAACGGGTGTACATAAACGGTCGTTTAATTAAAGTATGATCCTGCTCCAATATGTTGCATCCAGGCCCTTAGTTCCTTTTATACACTCTTACCCAATCAATAAACGTAGTACAGGGGAATACAGCATTGGAGACAATAGCTCCACCGTAGGTTTGATTATCATTACCGCCAACACCGGCAGTAAGCAGGATAAAAAATTTATGCGAAAAAGGTGACCATTCAGGAAAATGATGGGAGTACTCGGATACAAATGTTCTTTTTCCATTCACAATGATCTTTGCGTCCTGGTCCTGCCCATCAGCCATTCCATTGTCGAATGCATCACCATCATTGAAATAATTGATATGGTATACCTGGTCGTCAATGGCAAACTCTATCCTGTTCTCATACCAATCGATCCTGTAAATATGAAAGCCTCCGCTTCCTGCAATAAGGTCAGTTTCCGGTACTGGCCATCCGCCATAAGCCGGGTTGCCGGCCGGCACTTCTTTTTCCTGGTAGGAATAATATCCTCCTTTATGTCCATGATTCCAGCTCTGATACTGGTTGTTCTCCCATGACCAGGCATAATGCACGCTGCCCAGGTTATGGCCAGGTATGGCACCAACATATTCCATAATATCGATTTCACCACCCTGCGGCCACATCAATGATGCTTGCCCTGCAGGTATTTCCTGCGGCATCATCCAGAATGCAAAGCCCTGACCTTTGTATCGCACATCACGGGCCCATATCCTTGCTTCGATCCGATGCCCCGGCCCCCAGGCTCCTTTGTCTTTTGTAGTGAGCCGGGCACTGGTATAGCTGCGGTCAATATAGGCTTCCTTTTTTGTTGTAATAGCCAGGCAATTGCCACTGGCACCTGAAATGCCTGCAGCAATCGTAGCATTATCCGGGCGGGCCCTGTCCACTTGCCCTGTTCCAAAATTGCCGTCCACACCTGTTCCTGTTTCAAGCCCCCATTTGTCCAGGTCTATCTGCGAGCCATCAAACTCATCATTCCACAACAGATTATAGCCAGTATAAACTGTGGGTGGAATAACAGGATTATTCACCGGCGGATCAGGTGGCGGTGGAGTAGGGGGAGCAGGACTGTCTCCGCCTGATTTTTTACAGGAAAAGAATATTACCGGGAAAACAATCAATAATGTATAATGGCAAAGCCTTCTCATATCACTTATAAAGGTTTTTTACAGGTAACCTTCAATAAGAGGGTTAAATCCAGCTGTTTGTACCAAAAGAAAAGGGCCGCCACAGGAAGAAATACAGGGAATTACCCTGAAATGCGGGGAAAAACCGGGCGGGAAAACCGCCCGTAAAAACCTTTACCACCGTTTACATGATTTTCCATACCTTCAGCCGGTATTCAAGTTCCTTTATAAAAAATCATCAGTATGAATAACCGCAACGCTTTTTACAAGATCGGAACAATCGGCATGATACTGACTGCTGCATTACATGTTCTGTTAGCTATAATTATTGGCCCTTCTGTTCATACAAGTTTTGCTATCGTTTATCCAAGTTGGGTTGCTTTCCTGGTAATAGGTACAGCACAGATGGCAAAAGAGAAGAAAGAAAAATGATACATCAATAAAGAATTTATTAATAGGGGCCTTAAAGCCCCTTTATTATTTCTGCATCACTTATCCCCAATCTTAATACCCTATTCTGGTCATCTTCTTTGTTATATTAAAGAAGAATGTATTTTAGTTCTTTCAACGATCATTCCACCTCCATTTAAGCACGATTCTTTAACCTTGAAAATATATCGTTATGAGAAAATTTGCTGCTGAATTTTTTGGAACGTTCTGGTTGGTTTTTGGAGGATGCGGAAGCGCTCTCTTTGCTGCCGGCATTCCTGACCTGGGCATTGGTTATCTTGGTGTGGCGCTTGCATTCGGTCTTACTGTATTGACCATGGCTTATGCAGTCGGGCATATATCCGGCGGCCATTTTAATCCTGCGGTATCATTTGGCCTGCTTGCTGCAGGAAGATTTCCCGGTAAAGAACTGGTCCCTTACATCATTGCACAGGTTGCCGGTGCCTTGGTTGCAGCCGGTGCTTTATATCTTATTTTTTCCGGCAATGACGCAGCTGCTATTGACAATACCAAAGCCGGTGCTTTCGCTGCCAATGGATATGGAGATCTATCTCCTCATGGTTATAATCTGAAAGCAGCTTTTATTGCAGAATTTTTACTGACTGCTTTTTTCCTGATCATCATTGTTGGAGCTACTGATAAATTTGCCAATGGCAGGTTTGCAGGCATTGCAATTGGCCTTGGGCTTACCCTGATCCACCTTATTTCCATTCCTATCACCAATACATCCGTTAATCCAGCCCGCTCCACTTCACAGGCTGTGTTTGCAGGAGGGCAATACCTTTCACAGTTATGGTTGTTTTGGGTAGCACCCATAGCAGGTGCTATTGTGGGAGGGTTGATCTATAAATTTTTGCTGGAGAAGAAAAATGGAGAATAAGTGACCGTTATCACTGCTCTTCTATTGCAAGAAAGGCTTTTCCCAGGTATTTTGTAATATCACCGGCGATCATGGCTTCCATGGATAATTCCTCTGCAGCCAGGTCGCCGGCTGATCCATGAAGGTATACACCGAATACGGCTGCATCCCCGGGTTCATATCCTTGTGCCAGTAAACCGGTCAGTATCCCTGTAAGCACATCACCGCTGCCGCCAGTGGCCATGCCTGCATTGCCGGTTGAGTTGAAGAACATTTTTCCATCGGGCAACGCGATCAGTGTATGATGCCCTTTCAGGACAATGATCAACTTTAATTCTTTTGCCTTTAATGAAGCCAGTTGTAACCGTTCAAATTCATTGGCTGTTTCTCCAAACAAACGCAGGAATTCTTTAGGGTGTGGACTGAGAATGGAACCTGCCGGTATTTGTGCCAGTAATTCCGGCTCTTTGGCAATACCGTTCAATGCATCCGCATCCAACACCACAGGCTTTTTATATACACTGAGTATTTCTTTCAATAGCGTTCTTGTTTCTGAAGCAGTTCCAAGGCCAGGGCCTATACCGATAGCAGGATAAACATCCAGATCAGTTTCGATATGCGTATTAATGGAATGATTCAGGTCCGTGCTCACCATTGCTTCCGGCAGCCGTGCCTGCATGATCTCATATCCGCAGCGGGGAATATGACAGCTCACCAATCCGGCACCAGTGCGCAGGCAGGCTTCTGTTGATAATACTGCCGCACCTATTTTACCATAACTGCCCGCGATCATCAAAGCATGGCCAAAACTCCCTTTATGTGAAAAACGGTTCCTGTGCTTGTATAGCTGGTGAATAATGGTTTCATCTGTCAGTTCATACTGCGCTGGTTCCTGATCATAAAAGTCCGGATGCAGGCCGATATCCAGTATATGCACTTCTCCGCAATACGCTGCATTCTCTGCTACCAGGAAAGCCGGCTTATACACCTGAAAACTTAATGTGTGCGTTGCAGCAACCTGTACATTGCCTGCAGAAGACCTGTCAACAAACATACCGCTGGGCAGATCAATAGAAACAACAGGGCAACCAGTTTCATTGATCTTTTCTACCAGAGTGGCAGTAACACCTTCCAATCCACGATTCAATCCTGAACCAAACAATGCATCTATGATCACACCTGAAAAAACAATAGAGTGGAGATTCTCTTCTGTTTGTATAAAACGGATATCTATTGCGGGATATTGATGCAGGAGGGAAAGATTGGTTTGAAAATCCGCTGTACCCTTATGTCCGAATTCAAGAATGTAAACAGTGATCCTGCGGGTTGATAAAAGGCGGGCAATGGCCAATCCATCTCCACCATTGTTTCCCTTGCCACAGAAAACAGTAAGGGGCTGATCGGGATAGTGTTCATTTAACCAGGCAGCACAGGCAAGGGCAGCCCGTTCCATTAATTCCACAGAAGCAACAGGCTCCTGCTCAATGGTGTACTGGTCCCAGCGTCTGATCTGTTCTGCATTGAATACTTTCACAATTGTACGATTGTGATGATAAAAGTAGGAATTGTTGGCCGTTTGAAATAAACAATTAAACAATAATGACTCAGCTTCAGCAATCAAACTCCCACAAAGACGACGAAGACCACAAAGAAATTATCTCAGGCAATAACCTTGTGGTCTTCGTCGTCTTTGTGGGATATGTCCAAAGCGAGTCTTTACTAAATAAAACCGGTCATTTCTTCTTTTTCCTTACTACTGCTTTTTTCTTTACTTCCTTTTTTACTTCCGTCTTTACTTCAGCATTTTCCGCGTCCTCTTCACTGTCGTTTCCCTGCATGTAATTGCCAAACAGGTCATAACATTTATGGGCAGTAGTGTAAATATTGCGGTTGAACTTATTGCCCAGGATAATGATAGTTGCCTTTTCGTCCATCAACCTTGCAAAAGCTGCATTGTAACCATGCCAGCGTCCGAAATGATAGATCACTTTTTTCCCATTGGGCATGATCAGCATTCTGAAACCTAAACCATAGTTGTGAACAGAAGGGCGTTCAAGACTGTAAGGAGTGAAAGCCGAATCGAGCATATTCTTTTTCAGCAATTGCTCGGTATACAAAGCCTGGTCCCATTTCAGCAGGTCCTTGGGCGTGGAATAAATGTTCTTGTCCCCATAAGTGCCTTCCAGGAAATCATTGTCCCAAACCGTGCCATTATAGTTAAAGGAAGGGATCACTTTACCCGTATCAGCTAAAGTAAAAACGAACGTATGTTCCATTTTCAGTGGATCGAAATATTTCAGCTTCATATAATCCGGGTAGCTGATACCGGTTATCTTCTCAATGATCATGGCCAGCAACACAAAATTGGTATTGCTATAGCTGAAACGCCTGCCCGGGCTAAAACTGCGGTTAGGCTTTTCCGTGTATAATGTTTGTAATACGTCTGCATTCGTCACCTGCTTTTTCTTGTCCCAATTGCCTTCCGACATAAAATAAAGATAATTGGGCAGGCCGCTCCGGTGGCTGAGCAGCATCTTCACTGTTATTCCCGGATAGGGGAGGCCAGGAAAGAATTTTTGAATGGAATCTTCCAGCGACAGCTGATTGTCCTGCACCAGGCCAAGAATAGCAACGCCCATAAAGGTTTTGCTGGTAGAAGCGATATGAATGGAAGAAGTATCGGTTATTGGCTGTTTACGGCCAACATCTGCAAAGCCTGCATAGTTTTCATATAATACAACCCCATTCTTGGCTACCAGTATTCCTCCGCTGAATCCGCGTTGCAGCAGCATGCTATCGAAGAAGGAAGACAACAGGCCTTTATAATGTTTCACCTCTTTATCCGGAAGGGGAGCAGGGGCAGGAGCTTGATAGGCAGTATCGGCTCTTTTTTCGGTAGAGGAGCTGGCATTCTTGCAACTGTAAAAAAGACCCAGCAGGGCAACGGCAAATAAAGTGTTTTTCAACAGGCGTGTGTTTTTGAGTTTTGACAAAAATAAAACTTACAGTTGTTTGAACAAACGGCTAACTTTTCCCCATTCATACTTTTTATGGTAATAACGTCCTTAAGTATATTTGCAATATGGCAAGCGAAAAAACAAGTTACCCCAAAGAGAAGATCCGCATCCTTTTCCTCGAGAATATCAGTGACCTGGCAGTAAAGAATTTCCAACAGCAGGGATACACCAAAGTGGAAAAGATCACCAAAGCATTGACCGAAGAAGAACTGATCAAAGAGATCAAAGATGTACATATACTTGGCATCCGTTCCAAAACGCAGATCACGCAAAAAGTGCTGGATGCCGCCCAGAAGCTGCAGGCGATCGGATGTTTCTGTATCGGCGTAAACCAGGTGAACCTGGACGCTGCCACACGCCATGGCGTAGCAGTATTCAATGCGCCCTATTCCAATACAAGATCCGTTGCAGAACTGGTGATCGGCCTTTCCATTATGCTGATCCGCCGCATCCCTGACAAAAACAAAGCCGCTCACGACGGCATCTGGATGAAAGATGCAAAAGGCAGTTTTGAGCTCAGGGGCAAAACCCTCGGAATTATCGGTTATGGCAATATCGGCAGCCAGGTTAGCGTGCTGGCCGAAGCACTGGGCATGAAAGTGATCTTTTACGATGTGGAAACCAAACTGCCGCTTGGCAATGCTACCGATGGTAAAACCCTGAAAGATGTACTGGGCAAAGCGGATGTAGTGACCCTCCACGTTCCTGAAACCCTGCAAACCAAGAATATCATCAACAAAACCACACTTAAATATTTTAAGAAAGGATCGATCCTGATCAACTATGCACGCGGCGAAGTGGTGGACCTGGAAGCCCTCCGCAAAGCCTTGCTCGAAGGGCAGCTTAGCGGTGCCGCCATTGATGTATTTCCCTGGGAGCCGGAGAAAAATGGCGACCGTTTTCAATCGCCTTTGCAGGACCTTCCCAATGTGATCCTGACCCCGCATATCGGTGGCTCCACGGAAGAAGCACAACAAAATATCGGGGAAGATGTAAGCATAAAGCTGTTCAATTTCCTGGAAAAAGGAATTACGTTTGGTTCGCATACAGTTCCTGCTTTAGCATTGCCGCCACAGGAGCGCTCACACAGGATCCTGCATATACACAACAACGTACCGGGTGTACTTTCAGCGATCAATACCGAATTGTCAAAGCATAATATCAATATCGTTGGTCAGTATCTCAAAACGAATGAAGATATTGGTTATGTGGTGCTGGATGTGGACAAGCAGCTTTCGAATAAGGCAGTGCAGGTGTTGAAGGATGTGAAGGAGACGATTAAGGTGAGGATGTTGTATTAAAATTATTTATTGTTTTCCGGTGTATTGACGCTACAAGGAATATCCGGAACGATTGTTTTCTTTTTAGTAATGATATCTAATTTTATCTCGCCAAACTTCATTGCCTGGAAAGCCTGGCTAAGCTGTTCTTTAGTTCCTTCTTTTATACTGAGGGGAATCGTTTGATCTCGTTGGGCTACTGTAAAATTGGTAAGCCCATAATAAATTTTTTCGCCAATGCTGGCGCTCGCAAAAGCAATGGCATTCGCCCCAAAAGGTATCTGGTCTTCATATTGCTCAATATGAAAGATATTACCTTGACCAGAGGAACCAATGATGAGTAGTTTTTGCCCAGGAAAGAAAATGCACATGCTCAGAACTGAATTATTTGAAAAATCGGTCTTTAGATGTAGCTTTATTTTTCTTACACCTAACTTCAGCTCTTCATATTGGTTCCCATAAGACCAGCCTGGTAGCGCTTCAATTCTAAAGTTATACATGCCATTGGTCCTAATATAATCTACAAGATTTTCTGCTGGTGACTCTTCATTGTTCATTGTAGAGTCTTCTTCAGTTAGCAGTTTACCTGATTCTTCAATAAGGGTGTCAGTATAAAGAGTATCCAGGGCAGGACGTTTGACTATCAGATCAGGATGCATCGCTGCTTCATTTTTTACATACTCCAAAAAACAATCGATATCCTTATCTGTTAACATCGGATATGCGGTCATCATGGAGCCGAATTTCATCTTCAGGCACATAAAATAACTATTGGAGAATGTTACCCTTCCAGGGTTCCTGATATACTCTCTCAAAAGTTTTCTGTCCTTCACTCTTTCCTCAACGCCTGCTAAAGCCGGCCCTGTTAAATCTCTGAACACCGAATGGCAAGCTATACAACGCCCTTCGAAAATTGCTTTCCCTCTGTCAAGGCAGGGATCAACAGCCAGGTCTGAGGGTTTTAAAACTGTCTGGCCAATAGTATCGGCAGGTTGTTCATAACCCTTGAAAAACCAACCATCATCATTTATCTTACCGGAATAGAAAGCCAATAATAGCAGAGTGGAAAACAAAAGGCAGATTAGCGGTTTCATGCAACAGTTTGATTTTAACCGATCAATATGAGGACTGATAACCAAGCAACACAGCACTGCAAAACAGAAAGAATAACCGAATGTTTAAAGTAATGCCATTATTTTCTTTGCTCTCGACCGGAACGCCGGTGTTTCGCTATCCCACCTGTCTTCGATAATCGCTTTCAACTCCGGCTTTATTTCCGGGTATTGCTTTGAAAGATTCTCCAGCACCGTCAATGAAAACGCTTTCACTGCTGCTTTTTCTTTCGGATCACTGATGTACTCAAAACAAAGATTCATCGCCACACCATGATATTTTTCGGGGATCTCAATATGTTGCATCAGGCGGATCGAATTGCGCCTGACAGATGGATGCGTATCTGTTCTTTCCAGGTTTTTGAATAAGGCGGGCAGGTGTTTCCTGATCAATGAAGGATGCGCTTCAATCACATAACTGACAGGCCAGGCAGCCAACTGCACCACACGGTATTCATCTTTTAAAAACAGTTCGAAAAGCTCAGCAAAACGTTCCGGTGAATTGCCGACCCATTTAACTACTTTCAGGCAATTGGCTTTGGAATGTTCTTTTAAAAGTTGTGCACGCAGGTCCATGAACTATCTTGATTGAATGAATAACTTTACGGATAATCTTTAGCAATGTACAGATTTCTGATCTCACTCATCATTCTCAGCCTTGCTTTGCAAGCCTGCAACGATAAGTCGGCACCAAAGCCGATCGTGATGCAAACAGATTTTGGACTTAAAGACGGTGCCGTATCTGCAATGAAAGGCGTAGCCTATACAGTAGATCCGCGCTTATCCATGTTTGATCTCACCCATGAAATTCCCGCTTACAATATCTGGGAAGCGGCTTACCGGCTTAGCCAAACAGTACCATACTGGCCACCCGAAACAGTGTTTGTGTCAGTAGTTGATCCGGGCGTGGGCACTGACCGCCAATCGGTGGTGGCAGAAACAAGGAACGGGCATTATATCGTAACGCCGGATAATGGCACGCTGACTTTACTGGCTGATGAGATCGGCATTGTTTCATTGCGCCAGATCGATGAATCCGTTAATCGAAGGCAAGGCTCTTCAGCATCGTATACATTTCATGGCCGCGACGTGTATGCATATACTGCAGCCAGGCTGGCTTCGGGAAAGATCAGGTTTGAGCAGGTAGGGCCAGAGCTTAATCGGCCGGTGGTGAAGATACCGTATCAGCGGGCTGAATTAAAGGAAGGTGTTTTAAAAGGGAATATCCCTGTGTTGGATATTCAGTACGGGAATATCTGGAGCAATATTCCGGATAGCCTTGTTCAGAAAGCAGGTTTCCGGATCGGGGATAGTTTGGATGTAAAGATTTTGCATGTGGATTCGTTGGTTTACCAGGAACGGATTCTGTATGCAAATACTTTTGGAGAGGTGGCGGAAGGAAAGCCATTGGGATATTTGAATAGTTTGTTGAATTTTTCAGTGGCGATTAATAGGGGAAGTTTGGCAGAGAAAAAAAAGATTGGGTCAGGGGCGGAATGGAAGATCGAAGTACACAAAAACTAATCCTTCATGACACCATTGCAGCGAACCCAGAAAAAATTGTATGGCATTATAAACTCTGTCCAAAAGTCAACAAATTGCTGTCCGGATCAAGCATTGAAAACTCTTTCTGTCCCCATGGCTTTGTTTCAATACGCCCGTTAGGATGGATCTCTGTATTGTTGTCCAGGAATGATCTATATAAGTTATCAATGTCGTTTGTCCGGATATACACTTGCCCGTAATTTTCTTTGGGGTCAAGTTCTTTAAACTCAAAAAAGTGAATTTGTATATTGTCTTTTACCACCATTAAATAGCCGTCATAGTCAGTGTTTCCAAACTCTTTAAACCCCAGCTTATTTATATAAAAATCCTTTGTTACGGATTTATTGCGCATGGGCAATTTTGGATTAATCTCTGTTAGCATTCTTTTTTTTGCAAAGCTTAAAATTCTTTACTTATTCGCGCTTGATTGAAATCAGTAAATCGGAAAATTGGGTCCGGAAAATAAAATGCCGGCCCGAATAATTGTCTGCCCAGGATCTTATCAACCGTAAAAGCGGGAATTTTCAAGCTAAATCCGGTTATTTTTTCCTATAATTTATATTATGTTAAATAATGAATTCCTGAACACCTCATATTCCACATTCCATCTCTATACACCAAATAAAAAAACGGCTCCTTTTCAGAAGCCGTTTCCAATTCATCTCCTACCAAAGCTTAACGGATCGATCCATACAGATCATTCCATTTCTTCTCCTGCTCTGCATATTTAGCAACATCAGCAGGTTTGCCTTTGGCCTTATCTTTTTTGTAAGTATAAATATCACCCAGGTAGCCAGCCACATTTTTGTACTGTTGTTTTTCCGGACCGGTAAGTGATCCTTTTTTGCCAAACAGTTCGGCCGCTTTTTCATACGAAACCCTTGCAGCTTCATAGTTCTCATCAAATTCTTTCTCAAGCGCATCCCTTTTCGCTACATTTTCTTTGGATGGCTGAGCTCCAGGCTTGGTCGCTTTTTTGATCTCTGCAGCCAGGGCTTCTTTCTTTTCGTTGATGCCTGCCGCTTTGTTGATATAGTATTCACCAAGATAAAGATTCGGCAATATTTCGTTGGGATTGTTCTCCGCTGATTTCTTGAAAGTGGCAACCATTTTGGTTTCCAGTTCTGCTGCATTGGCAGGCTTCACTGCTCCTTCTTTATCTGAATAAAGCGTGTCGTAGATAAGCTGACCGAGCAGAAGGCTGGATTTATAGTTGGTGGGATCATTTACCAATACCTGCTCCAGCGATTTGATTTTTGCATCAAAAGTTTCTTCAAGACCTACAGCAAAATCTGTTTTGTCGTATTTGAAGAATTCGCTTTGCGGATAAAGCTCGGCTCCAAGCGCTTTGTATTTATCAAATGCAGCCATGTCTTTTTTGGTAAAATTGTAACGCACCAGGTATTTGTAAATGTCTTCAAAACCCTGTCCCTGGATCTTGGCATCAGCCAGGCGACCGTAATATTTGGCAGCCACATCCGCTTTATTATCATTCTCAGCCATGATACCTGCAAGGATCAGGCTGTTGGTATCTATTGGAGCAGCAAATAATTTTTTCTCGATCATGAAATCGGACAAAGCCACTGCCTTTTCAAATTTTGGCAGGCCTGCAGCCCATTTCTTTTCCTGGTAATCCTTGTAGCCGGCATTGAAATAAGTAGTGTGCAGGTAAGAAGGTGCATTTTTATAAGGAATATCAGCCATCAGGGCAAGATCGGGTTGCATTTCCCTGTACTTCATGAAGGCTGCATAAGCGTCTGCCCTCAGTTGGTCGGCTTCTGCTGCGTTGGCTGGATCATCTGCAACAGCAGCATAAGCTGTCGCCTTCAGGATAAACGCTTCGGGCTTGGAAGCAAATTTGGCATTGGCCATACCCTTGTCGATTTCCTTTTTGGCTTCTGCAAACTGATTTACAAAAAGTTTGGTTTTAATATCATCATAGCGCTGTGCCTGACCCATAATGGCAAACGTCAGCATCGTTAAAAGGAATGTGGTCTTTTTCATTATTTAAATTGAATTGATAGATAATTAATAATAAAACAATACATCCACTTATTCTTCCGTGTTGTTTTCTGAAGATGGATTTGCTGCCGCATCCGTTGCGTCATCGCCTCCGGCTTCAGGTGCAGCCGGGTGCGCCGTGTCTGCCTGCTCCTCATCCAGCTTGGTGATGGCCGCTATTTCATCGCCTTCATCCAACCTGATCAGTTTTACACCCTGCGTCGCTCTTCCCTGTTCGCTGATATTGGCCACTTTCATCCTGATCGTTACACCGCTTTTACAGGTGATCATCAGGTCCTGCGTTTCCGCCACATCCAGCATACCTACCAGGCTTCCTGTTTTTTCCGTTACATTGATGGTTTTGACGCCTTTACCACCACGGTTGGTGAAGCGGTACTCGTCAACCGGTGTTCTTTTTCCAAACCCTTTTTCACTCACCACCAGTACTGTTTTGGATGCATCGATTTCTGGGTTTACACAAATCATACCAACTACCTCATCATTCGCATCTTCAACTTCAATGCCTGCCACTCCAATGGCACCGCGACCGGTTGCCCTCACTTTTTGTTCAGAGAAACGGATCGCACGGCCACTCTTCACTGCCATCATGATCTCGGAATTGCCATCGGTCATTTTTGCTTCCAGCAGTTCATCGCCTTCGTTGATAGTAATAGCATTCACACCTGTCTGGCGCGGACGGCTGAAATCAAGCAATTCCGTTTTTTTGATGATCCCCTTCTTGGTACAAAGTACAATATTGTGTGATTTTACAAACTCTTCATCTTTCAGGTCCTTCACATCAATGATGGCGCGGATCTTATCATCCTGGGGTAACTGGATAAGGTTCTGAATCGCTCTTCCTTTACTGGTTTTCTCTCCTTCAGGTATTTCGTATACGTTCAACCAGTAGCATCTTCCTTTTTCTGTAAAGAACAGCATGCTATGATGGGTGGAAGCTACGAAAAGATGTTCAATATAATCCTCGTCCCTCGTTTTGCCGCCGATCACTCCCCTTCCGCCACGGCGCTGCGCACGGTATTCATCTGCCGGCGTACGTTTTATATAACCAAGATGTGAGATCGTGATCACTACGTCTTCTTCCTTGATCAGGTCTTTAATGCGCACTTCATTATCGAGGTAAGTGATCTCGGTCTTCCGTTCATCACCATATTTTTCTTTGATCTCCAGCAGTTCTTTCCTGATCACACCATAACGGAGTGCTTCATTGGCCAACAACTCTTTCAACTCCCCGATCAGTTTCATCAATTCATCGTATTCTTCCTTGATCTTCTCTCTTTCCATGCCGGTAAGGCGTTGCAAGCGCAATTCCAGTATGGCTTTGGCCTGCACTTCATCCAATCCCCAACCTGCATTCACGAGATTGTCTTTCGCTATTTCAGGCGTAGCCGAGTTCCGGATCATCGTGATCACTTCATCCAGGTGATCCAGCGCTATCAGGTAGCCCTGCAGTATATGCGCCCGTTTTTCTGCTTCCCTTAATTCAAACTGGGTGCGGCGTACCACCACTTCATGACGGAACTCCACGAACTCGCTGATCAGATCTTTCAGGTTCAGCGTTTTTGGCCTTCCCTTCACAATGGCAACGTTGTTGATGCCATAAGAGGTTTGCAGTTCAGTGAGCTTATAGAGCTGATTAACGATCACATTGGCCACCCCATCCCTTTTCAGGTCGATCACGATCCGGGTGCCTTCTTTGTTGTTCGATTCATTGTTCACATGCGCCACCCCTTCTATCAGTTTTTCATTCACCAGTTCACCAATGCGGTTGGTAAGCGAATCCCTGTTTACCTGGTAAGGCACTTCTGTGATAATGATCTGTTCGCGGCCGCTGGGTTTTGTATCAATATTCAAACGGCCTCTCAGTACCACACGTCCCCTGCCGAAATGCATGGCAGCCTTCACTCCTTCCATTCCGTAAATTATACCGGCTGTAGGGAAGTCAGGTGCTTTTACATATTGCATCAACTCATCGATCGTGATCTCACGGTTGTCGATGTAGGCAACACAACCATCGATCACTTCAGAGAGATTGTGCGGCATCATGTTCGTGGCCATGCCTACGGCGATGCCGCTGCTGCCGTTGATCAGCAGTTGCGGGATACGTGTAGGCAATATCGAAGGTTCCTTTTCGGAGTCGTCAAAGTTGAGTTGGAAATCTACCGTGTCCTTCTCGATATCATCAAGCATATGCTCGCCCAGGCGGTCGAGCCTTACTTCGGTATACCTCATTGCTGCGGGATCATCACCGTCCTGGTTACCGAAATTACCCTGACCATCAACCAGTGTATAACGCATGTTCCAGTCCTGCGCCAGACGGGCCATGGCAAAATAAACAGAAGAATCACCATGCGGGTGATATTTACCCAATACCTCACCTACCACACGGGCTGATTTTTTATAGGGTTTGTTATGGTTCAGCCCAAGTTCGTTCATTGCGAATAAAATGCGCCTGTGTACGGGCTTGAAGCCATCTCTTACATCCGGCAGGGCCCGTCCCACGATCACCGACATTGAATAATCGATGTACGCGGTCTTCATCTGCTCCTCGATATTTACCGGAATAATGCGGTCAATATCATTCGTTTCCTGAGGTCCAAAATTCTCTTCCATAATTATTAGGGATCTTTGTTATTTACCCTTCAAAATCAAGGCTTTTAAGGGCTTGCAAATCTACTTTTTTTGGGGCGCAAAACCTGACAAACAAAACTGTTTTTTGCCCTATTTTTCCACGGCTGTGGATTATTGTGCAACAGCAGGAAAATAGGAGTTTTATAACATCCTCTTTGCACTTGACGGCACAGATTTTACGTTGATATTAATCTACCAATAGAGAATGTTATGGTAAACTATCTTCTTCTGCGCGACAACAAGGAAACAGGGCCGTTCTCCCTGGAAGACTTGTTAAAAATGGGCCTGAAGGCCTATGACCTGGTATGGATCTCCGGTAAAAGTGCGGCCTGGCGCTATCCCAGCGAAATTGATGAGTTAAAGCCCTATGCTCCGGAAGTGGAAGAACAGCCTTTTGACCGGTTCTTCAAAAAACCCGATACTGCCCAGCAAACAGCCCCTGTGCCCAGCCCTGCTCCCCAGGCAGAGATCCCTGCGGCGCACCAGGCATATGCGCCCAAAGTTGCCGTTGCAGAGCAACAAAAATATGTGGCTAAGAAATCAGTGTTCGTTACCCTGCCCAATCAGCTTGCTGAAAAGAAAACGGCAGCAACGCCGAAGCCAGTCCCTGTTCCGAAACCCACCCCCACTCCGATCCCGGATTATACCTCAACAGACCTGACTGAAACAATCAGCATTACAGAAAACCCTGTTGCCAAAATAAAATATTCGCAGCCCCTTGATGAGATCAAGGAAATGTATGTAAAAACACTGCGTGAAAGGAAAGAAAGGATCGCAAGAAAAAGCTTTTTGAAAGTAAACCTGAAAAGAGCTGCTGTTGTGGGCGGACTGATCGGGATCGGCGTACTGGTAGGATTTATTCTTCAATCAAAGCCGGCAGCGGATGGCTCCCTTGCTCAAAAACCGTCTGCTTCTACAGCAAGTGCAGTACTTGCAGAACAAGCTCCCCCTGCTGGACTTGAACCAGCGACCGACTCAGTATCAGAGCAATCTGCAACGGTTACACCAGAATCGCCACATCAGCCAAAGCAGGAACCCGTTCGCCAGCCGCTGACCTCATCGCCAGCTCCAGCTATGAACAATGATGATCTTGCTGCAGAAAAAGAAGTTATTGTTCCTTCTTCAAAAGCAAAAGCAGTAATGCCTGCTCCGCAATTAAAAGAGGAACCGGTTATTGCCCAGCAGGATTATATCGCAGCAGATAAAGACCCTGTAAGTGGTGAAAGAACACGCGCAATGAGATCATCCGAACAAAAAGAAAACCCGGAAAGAAAAACAGTATCTGTTACACCTGATCGCTCTTCCTCTTCCGAAAGAACACTCCCAGGCTGGGGCAGCCAGGTAACCGTCAGCAGCAATGATTATAAACGCGTGGCATTAGGTGGGATCCGCAACCTGGAACTGACCGTAACCAACCGTTCCAAATACAATCTTGACCAGGTAACCGTAGAAGTGCAATACATCAAACCTAATGAGCAACCTGTTAAAACGGAAATGGTGCAATTCAAATCTATTTCAGCAAATGAATCTGAAACAGTACGTGTTCCTGACACCAATCGTGGAGTGAGAGTGGAATTTAAAATAGTAAGAATAGGCAGCAGGCAGGCGAATGATCTGGCTGTAGGAGGCCGTTAATTTATTTATATGGGAGTCTTGCATCAACAAGACTCCCATATGATTTTATTTACCAAAAGTATAGAAGATCCCCGCCTGTATCACACTGTTCTTGAAATCAGGATCAATATTAGAACCACTGAAATCACCCACTTTTGAAAGCCCTGCCAGATAGCGGGCGCCTATCCCAAATCCTCCAACAGTCTGGAACCCGAGACCTGCACCAATAGAAAGATCAAGTCCTTTTGCAAAATCGTTGATGGTTTGATTGCCGATGCTTTCATCGATCTTGAAACCAAACTGCGGTCCTGCTTCCAGGTAAAAGCCACCAGGTGTTTTGAATTTGGCCATAATAGGTACAGTGATATAAGTCAGCTTCCAATCGTAGCTGCCGCTCACATCCTCCGCTTTTGCACCTTGTGTTGACACCATTGCTTCCGGCTGTATGGAAAATGCGCCGAACCCAAGGTTCAGGAAGCCGCCGGCATGAAATCCTATCAATGCTTTTTTATTAACCGAACCGAAATCACCACCGGTGAAATTGGAGACGTTGACACCCGCTTTCAGACCGCCGGTAAGATTCTGGCTGTAACCGGCCATACCGGTCAACAGCAATACAGCTACAAATACTTTTTTCATCTGTTAATTTTTAATGGTTAAAATTGCCATATGGAACCCACCAGAACACTCTCTGCGATAAGTGTACAGGATCCTTTATGGCTCATTTCATAAAATTTTATTTTAGTAATGCTTAGGGGTTCCAAATAAAATGCCAAGGGTTTTAACTATTTAAGATATTTGTTGCATGAAGAAAATACTTTTATTCGGGGCTGGCAAGTCGGCCACGGTTTTGATCGACTATTTGTTACAGCATGCAGGCGCAGAAAACTGGAAACTCGTGGTGGCGGATGCCAACCTGCAACTGGCCCTTGAAAAGATCAACCACTCCCCTTCCGGTGAAGCCGTTTCTTTTGATATCCGTGATGCCGGCAAACGCAGCCAGTATATCAGCGAAGCTGACCTGGTTATTTCCATGCTGCCACCGGTGCTGCATAACACGGTTGCAAAAGACTGCCTGCAACTCGGGAAAAGCCTGCTCACGGCTTCTTATGTTGACAATGAAATGCGTTCCATAGCTGCTGCAATAAAAGACAAAGGTCTTATTTTTCTTTGCGAAATGGGGCTTGATCCGGGTATCGATCACATGAGTGCAATGAAGATCATTGACGGGATCCGGAAAAAAGGGGGAAAAATAACCTCATTCCGCTCCCATTGCGGCGGGCTGGTCGCGCCCGAAAGCGATGACAATCCCTGGCATTATAAGATAAGCTGGAATCCGCGCAATATTATCCTGGCGGGAAAAGCAGGTGCTCATTACCGGGAGAATGGTAAAGATGTGCAATTGCCCTATGAAGAATTGTTTACTCCTGACCGTTTGGTGACTGTGCCGGGCCATGATGCGTTCAGCTGGTATCCCAACCGCGATTCATTAAGCTATGCGCCATTGTATGGTTTGGAAGAAACCAACACGTTTATCCGCACCACTCTCCGCCATCCCGATTTTATGCGTGGCTGGAAGCATGTTATAGACCTGAAACTGACTGATGAAACACCCGCCTATCAAAGTGATGGTAAAAGTTTGCAGGAGCTGTTCCGCGAACACCTGGACACACGTGGTTTTGGCCAATGGATGAATCAACAGATACAGGAAGCCGATCTTACCTCCAGACAATTCTTATTCCTTGGACTGGAGGATAAAAATACCCCGGTGAATAAAGGTTTTTGCAGTGCTGCAGACCTGTTGCAGGTGGCTGTGGAGACCAAGCTAAGCCTGCAGCCGGAAGATAAGGATATGATCGTTATGCTGCATGAGTTTGGCTATGAAGAAGCCGGCAAACCCGCAAATATTCAAAGCTCATTGGTGGTGAAAGGTGAAGACAGCTTAAGAACAGCTATGGCTAAAACAGTAGGATTGCCATTGGCTATCGCTGCAAAGCTTATTCTCAGGGGAACATTGAAACTGACCGGCCTGCATATTCCTACAGATAGAGAAATATACGAACCGGTGTTGAAGGAGTTGGCAGAAAATGGGATCAGTTTTATAGAAAGCAATCCCAGTTGAGCATCCGCTATTTCACTTCCCGGTCCCTGACATTTAATTCCTTGTAACCAACATCCCTGAACACCAGTTTATATTTGCCTGGTTTCAGGTAAAGGCTGTAATAGCCATAATCAGAAGTAATATAGGTTTGATCAGCAGGTATGATCTTTCCCAATGGCTGGCTGTTATATTCATCTTCATAGTAAGCCTGTACCATAAATAACGCTTTCTCCTGCGGAGAAATGGTTACCTCCTTCCGTTCACCATTTAAGGAAAACCAGGTAGGCCTGTTGTTTTTATATACAGAAGGCGGATGCACTACATAAATATCATACCCTTCCCGATCGATCAGCTTTACAGGGTCCCTGTTTTTCAGGAGCACTACCGGTTCATCAATATTGATCTTTTGCATCAATGCATCATAGTATAAACGGCCATACTCATAACTGCTGCCTTCAGTGAACAGCACCTGGTTGATCGTCAGAGGATCGATCCCGCTTAATTTTTTAAATGCAAGGCCCATTGGGATATATTCATCACCAAGGCCTACTTCTGAAATATGCCCATAACCTGCATGCACCAGGATCCTGGCTTTGGGATCACGTTTGATCACTTCGTAGATATGCGCGGCTTGGGCAGAATCCCTTTGTACGGAAGTATGCTTATAAGCAATAGTGTCTTCATAAGGAACAAGTGTATATCCTAATGATAATGCCTTTCTGATCAACTCACCTGCAACCGGTTCTTTTGTATAGAAGCCTGTTTTATCATTTAACTGCTGCAAGGAACGGTCAGGGGAATTATTCAGCATCTCCAGGGCGAGATAACGGAATCCTTCTTTATACAGATCTTCCAGCAAGCTGTAGGTGAAGGCACGATGCTGAGGCTTATTATGTGCTTCATTGATCATTACGACCTGTGCATCCAAAGCCCTTCCCGTTACATAAGCAGCCGCATTGATGGATTGAAGATCGCGAAGCCTTTGCATTTCCTGCTGGATAAACTCTCTTGAGCTACGCTGTGTGGTATCATACGATTTTACACCATAATAATCCGCCATACGCATATCACCAACGAATGAAAGGAACTGGCTGAAATTATCATAAAAGAAATCCTGGCCATCTCCCTGTTTTCTGAATTTGTCTTCCCAGCCAATAGCCTGGTAAAGGGGGTATAGATAATGAATGCCTTCTTTGATCGTGTTGGTAAGATAAGTGATGGCAGAATCCTCTTTCCCCGGCGTTTGCGTAGCTGTAAAACGACGGATCTGCTCAAAAGGCGTGGACGACTGTTGCGCCTCTATTCTTCCCCACCAAAGGGAAACCAATAAAACAAGAAAAAACTTTTGCATACCTGGATATTCGCCGCAATATTAAGCAGGCGGCTGTTAGTGAAAGCCTAAAGTTAGTCAGGCAACTGTGCCAGCAACCTGGTCAGTTCAGCAACTCCTTCCGTAGCAGGCTTTTCAATCAATGTAAGATTATCCATGGATGATGTATAAGGTATCTTTTTGTCGATAATGAATTTGGGGGTATGCTCTGCCACATAATGCACAAGGCCAGCTGCAGGGTAAACCACCAGCGAAGTACCAATCACCACAAAGATATCTGCGGCATGAATTATGGGAATGGCTTCTTCCATTTTCGGCACCGGCTCTTCAAACCAGACGATGGCCGGCCTTAACTGATGACCCCGCTTATCTTTATCTCCCAACTTCATATCTCCACGGATCTCATACAATGTATCCTCATCCCTTTCACTTCGCATCTTGAATATTTCACCATGCAAATGCACAACTCTCGAAGAGCCGGCTCTTTCATGCAGATCATCTATATTTTGCGTAACGATAGTGACATTATAATCCTTCTCCAACTCAGCCAAACCAATATGCGCAGCATTAGGCAGGGCTTCTGCCACATTCTGGCGGCGCATATTATAAAAGTCAAGCACTAATTGGGGATTACGTCTCCATGCTCCCGGAGTAGCGACTTCCCTTACATCATATCCTTCCCATAAACCATCACTGTCACGAAAGGTTTTTAATCCGCTTTCTGCACTTACTCCTGCACCGGAGAGAATGACCAGGTGTTTCCTTTGCTTTACCAAGAGATTTTGTTTCTGGAAAATTAATTCAAAAACAGAAAAGGGGCAGGTTTAAAAAAACGATAATTTCTGTTTTTTCCTGACTACTATATGAAATAATATTACGATAAACTATTACCCCTGATGAAAGTAACAATGAAGTTTCAGCTATATTAAATGATCAGCTATTGTTTATTGCTCCCCGGCCATTTTCATAACAGTTTCCCATTCCTTATCCGTTACCGGCTGAACAGACAGGCGGCCAAGCCTTACCAATGCCATATCCGCAAGCTCTTTTTTTGTTTTGATCTCTGCCAGCCCTACAGGTTTCTTCAATTTTTTATATGGTGCAAAATCAACAGCCACCCATGCTTCTTCAGAAGTGGTAGGATCCTGGTAGGCTTCCTTTACCACTTTTGCTATACCCACGATCTCCAGTCCTTCATTGCTATGATAAAAAAATGCGAGATCTCCTTTCTTCATTGCTTTGAGATGATTGCGCGCTGCATAATTGCGCACTCCATCCCAAAAAGTTTTTTTATCCTTTTCCAATTGCTCCCAGGAATAAGTAGAGGGTTCTGATTTTATAAGCCAGTATGCCATACATTAAAATGGTTTAATAGACTTCAAATTTAAGTGATCAATGATCACCATCCATTGGCCAGTACGTCTGCCAGATGAAGCGTCTGAAGAGAATAGCCTTTATGTTTGATATAGCCCTGCAGGTGCATCAGGCAGGAAAGATCGGTAGAGATCAGGTATTGGGCCTGGGTAGCCAGCGCATTCTCTACTTTTTGTTCGCCCATGCCAATGGAAATAGCTTCAAACTTCACGGCAAAAGTGCCACCGAAACCGCAACAGGTTTCCACATCATTCATTTCTGCCAGCTCAAGGCCTTTTACATGGGAAAGCAGGCGGCGGGGCTCTGATTTTATTTTACATTCCCGCAAACCCGCACAGCTATCATGATAAGTTGCTTTGCCGTTCAGCACAGCACCAAACTGCTCTACCTTCAACACTTGCACAAGGAACTCTGAAAATTCATAGATCCTTTTTCCCACATCCGCTACATCATGATGGAGGGAAGAGTTCTCAAAAAGCTTGGCATAATAGTTCCTGACAAAGCCGACACAACTGGCGCTTGGTGCCACGATATAATCCGCTCCGCGAAAATCTTTCAGGAATTTGGTACACACTGATTTCGCTTCATCCCAAAAACCTGCATTGAAAGCCGGCTGCCCGCAACAGGTCTGTTCAGGATTGTAAGACACCGTACAACCCGCTTTTTCCAGCACTTTCACCATATTGAAAGCCGTGTCGGGAAAAAGCTGATCCACAAAACAGGGAATAAAAATCTGTACGTTCATGCTCACCAGGTATCGAAAATCATTATTTAATTGACCGTTGCAAAGATATCATTTTCAATGCTGTAATCGCCGCTTCTTCACCTTTGTGCCCGTGTTTTCCGCCAATCCTCTCGCGGGCCTGCTCTTCCGTATTCACCGTAAGAACGCCAAAAATAGTAGGCACCGGCAATTGCAGGTTCAACTGCACTACCCCGTCCGTAACGGCTTTGCAGACGTAATCGAAATGAGGCGTATCCCCTTTTATCACGCAACCAAGGGCAATGAATGCATCCGGTTTTTGGGCCGTGGTTTGCTCCCAGAAACACCTGACCGCAAAGCTGATCTCCACCGCCCCCGGCACCGTCAACACCACCACGGTCTTAACCTTATGCCTGTTCAGCACTTCCACACAACCTCTCTCCAGTTCATCTATGATCGCTGCGTTCCATTCGGTTTTCACCAAAACCACACAGGCATCCTCCATTGGGAGAATGCCTGTGCCTGTATGTAATAATTTACTGTTCGCTATATCCGCCATGATCAGTTTACATTGTATTCACCCAACATAGCCAGGTATTTATCTGCTTCAAATCCCTGCTGCGTCATTGGGTATTTTTCCTTCAATTCCTTGTATAAGGCAATTGCTTCTTTTGGATCTTTGATCACATTAGCTGCCAGGTAAGCCGCCATGAACAATGCTTCTGCGGAAGCAGTCTGGTCTGACTCAAAATGACGGGCCGCTTTCTTATAGTAATCCAATGCTTCCTTGCTGTTGCCCTGATCAGCATAGGCATCACCGAGCAATTTATATGCCCTTTGCTGGATCTGCTTTGCATCTGTGCTGAAATCTCTCAGGTGTTTGATGGCATTGGCATTATCGTCCAGTTTCAGGTAACAGCTGCCTGCATAGAAATGTGCGAGGTTTGCTGCTTTTGTTCCGCTATACTGGCTGATGATCTTCAGGAAACCTGCATATTGACCATCGCCGTTCAGGGCTTTCTGGGTCGAGTCCATTCTGAAGTAGTCTTCTGCTTTGAACATTGCATCAGCAGCTTTTTCTTCTTTGGGGCCAACCACGAAATGTTTGTATCCCCAGAAACCGCCAACCACTGCCACCAGGAATACTCCGGCGCCAAGTATCAGTTTACTGTTTTTGGTCCAAAAGTCTTTTGCTTTGGCAACTACTGCTTCACTGCCTTCAACTCCTGTTGCCTGGTTCTTGTCTGACATTTTATCTTTCTTGTTTTAAGTGGAAATTTATTGGCTAAAATTAATCTACGATAAAAGGATAGTTCTGGTCCACATACACATCCTTCAGCACTTCGCTATCATCCGGCCAGGGGCTTTCTTCAGCGAATTTCACTGAAGCTTCCACGATATCGTTCACTCTTTTATCAATTGCATCGAGGTCCTGCTCAGAAGCGAATTTATTGTCCAGGATCGTTTGGCGAACCATTACGATAGGGTCTTTTGCTTTGTACTCATCCACTTCTTCCTTGGTTCTGTATTTTTGTGGATCGCTGATAGAGTGGCCTTTATAACGGTATGTTTTAATTTCTAATAAAGTAGGGCCGCCGCCTTCGCGTGCTCTTTTTACAGCACGGGCCACGCCTTCATGAACGGTTTCAGGATGCATACCGTCTATCTGGTCGGCCGGCATTTCGTAGCCGTCAGCCAGTTTATAGATGTCTACCACATTGGAAGTTCTTTCCACTGAAGTACCCATCGCATAGTTATTGTTCTCGCAAATAAATATTACGGGAAGCTTCCAAAGCATAGCCAGGTTAAAGCTTTCGTGCAGGATGCCCTGACGGGCAGCACCGTCGCCAAAGTAGCAAAGTACTACATTGTCTGTTTCGCGGTATTTTTCTGCAAAAGCCAGCCCTGCTCCTGTACCGATCTGCGCACCTACGATACCATGACCTCCGAAGAAATTCTCTTTCTTGCCAAAGAAGTGCATGCTTCCACCTTTTCCTTTGGCGCAGCCTGTGGCTTTTCCATAGAGTTCAGCCATACAACTGTCAACAGAAACGCCTTTGGCGATCGCCAGACCGTGGTCGCGGTATGCCGTGATAAATTTATCATCGGGTTTGGTCGCTGTCATACAGCCCGCAGCAATAGCTTCCTGCCCGATATAGGCATGGAAAAAGCCACGGATCTTGCCTTCCATCTTGTATTTCTCTTCTGCCATTAATTCAAACTGGCGGATAAGCTGCATCAGCTCGTACCAGTACAGGTATGTCTCTTTGGAAAATTTTGATGCCACCGGTTACAGATTTGTGTTTTATTGCCTTTTTACGGGAGGCAAAAATAAGGGAAAAGTTGATGAAAATCAGCGCAAATTTTAGGTTGTCCTGAGCCGGGAGTCAGTTCTGAATCGGAGCCGGGAGTATATTTGCCGGATGCTATTCCTCAACTCAATATCCCTGCTCCAATTCAAGAATTATACCGACCGGGTATTCCCTGTGCCGGCACGGGTTATGGGTATATGCGGAAAAAATGGCATGGGTAAAACCAACCTGCTGGATGCGATCCATTATCTCTGTTTCACCAAAAGCTATTTCAGCCGGCAGGACGCCACCAGCGTGCAGCAGGGCAAGGCAGGATTCAGGATAGAGGGACAATTTGTGCTGAACGACAAAACCGAAAAAGCCGTATGCCTCCTGCGCGAAAACGGGAAAAAGGAATTCCTGATCAACGGGCAGCCCTACGATAAGTTTTCACAACATATCGGCCGCTACCCCTGTGTGGTGATCGCCCCGGACGACGCCTCGCTCATTACCGGCAGCAGCGAGGAAAGAAGGAAATTCCTGGATGCACTGCTTTCTCAACTGGATGCGGGTTATTTGCAGCAGTTGATCATATACACCAAAGTGCTGCAACAGCGGAATTCGCTGTTGAAATCATTTGCAGAAACAGGACAGAGAAACCTGTCGCTGCTGGACGTACTCGATGAACAGCTACTGGCTCCCGGGGAATTTGTTTTTAATAAACGGAAAGAATTCCTCGTCTCCTTTCTGCCTGCTGTTAAACATGCCTACCAGGATATTGCCCGGCAACCGGAAGACATCGGCCTCTTTTATGAAAGTGAATTGCTGCAAGGCAGCTTCCGCGAACTGATGCAGGCGACAAGGCAAAAAGATCTCCTATCCCAACGTACTGCCGCAGGCCCTCACCGCGACGATATAGAGATCAATATGGGCAACCTGCCATTCAAGAATATTGCATCACAAGGCCAGCGGAAAAGTTTATTGTTCGCGCTGAAGCTGGCAGAAATGGATGTGCTGCAACAGGAAAAACATTTCCCTCCCCTGCTCCTGCTCGATGATGTGTTTGAAAAACTGGATGAGGACCGCATCGGCAACCTGCTGGAAAAAGTGTGTATCCGCAATGAAGGACAGATCTTTATTACCGATACAAATGAAGAAAGATTAAGAAAGCAACTCGAAAAACTGGATGTTGATTTCGGAATGATACTGCTTTAATGCAAACCATCAACTTCTTCTTACTTTTGCCTCATGGGTGAGTTTTCTTTCAAAGATGCCATGCAGCAATTCCTGAATCAAAGCAGGATCAGGGGTGATATACAGGCCATGCAGATTGAGGAAGTATGGGAAAAGATCATGGGAAAAACGATCTCCCGCTACACTGACAAGCTCCAGATCTTTGGAGACAAACTGGTGATCACTACTCATGTGGCACCCCTCAAGCAGGAATTATTGTATCAAAAAGAAAAGATCGTGCAAAGAGTAAATGAAGCATTGGGCCAAAGAGTGATCAAAGAAGTGATCATTCAATAACTCAGTTTCTCCGCACCCGCGGATCAACCACTCCATACAATACATCTGCCAGTATATTGACAAGGATAAAAAAGGTTGCAGCGATCAATACAGAACCCATTACCACAGGATAATCCAGTTTTTCCAACGCATCCACGGTCATTTTCCCAATACCCTGCCAGCCGAAAATGTATTCCACAAAAAACGCCCCAGCCAACAATTCTGCAAACCAGCCTGTAATAGCAGTGATCACCGGGTTGAGCGCATTACGCAGCGCATGCTTCCAGATCACTTTTCGTTTGCCCAATCCCTTTGCATAAGCCGTCCGGATATAATCCTGGTCAAGCACATCCAGCATGGAACTGCGGGTCAGTTGAGTGATGATCGCCAGCGGTCTTATACCAAGTGTAATAGCAGGCAACACAAGATTGGTCAGCGTAAGCCGCTTCTCCCCTGTTATTTCATCCACATCAAACCAACTCCCGGAGATATGAAGACCGGTCCAGTCTGTCAACACAAAGCCAAACACATAAGCCAGGATAATACCCATAAAAAAAGAAGGGGCGGATATACCAACAATGCTGGAGAAAATAGCAGAAGTGTCCAGCCAGGTGTTTTGCTTCACAGCAGCCAGCACACCTAAAGGAATACCGATCACCACTGCAATCAGCATCGCTGCCACGGCAAGGATCATTGTTCCAGGCAAAGCCTGCATCAGCATGGAACCTACATCACGTTTGGTTTGATACGATTTGCGGAGATAAGGGAGCTTGATGCCCAATTTATAATTTCCTCCCACAAAGAACCCTTTCAGTTTTTTCTGCGCTATATCTTCTTTGCTGTGGATGCAAACAGGGGAAACATCATTCAGGTAAAAAACAAATTGTTTCCATTTAGGCTGATCAAGATAAAGTTCCTTACGAATATTGGCCTGTGTGGCTGCATCGCCTGATTGCCCCATTACCAAACGGCTGGGATCGCCAAAACCCTGGAACAGGAAGAATACCAGCACTATCACACCCACCAATACCAGCAAACCATAGATCAGTTTTTTGGTGATATAACGAAGCATTGGCGGTAGTTTATAGTTTAAGGTCGGTCAGATCTATTTAATAAGATTCTCTATCCTGTTCATGCGGCGATAACTTTGTTTGTCTATGATAGTACCTCCTTTCAGCAGATACACGCAGGGATTGGTGCGGGCTGCTGTACGGATGGCCGTGTTATCGCAGGTAAATATCTGTATATCGCTGAATGGTGTGGATGCAAACTGCTGCTTAGCTTCGTCCATCCTGCCGGTAACAGCGTAAACAGGAATATTCTTTGCTTTGGCGCTGGCGTATAAACGTGCAAAATCATCTTTCCAGCCGGTAACCGGTTTGGAAAAATCTTCACAGAAAAGCAGGATGGCCTGCGGCTGGGAAAGCACAACATCGGTAGAATCTGCATCAGTAATACCGGATAAAGCAAATCCTTTAATGGGTGGTTCTGCATTTCCTTTCCTGATCAGCTTATCTACCCTGCTTTTATATTTATAGCTGGCGAGATCAGCCGGTAATTCTTCAGCAGCAAATTCATACTCCTTTCCTTCTTTTTCATACACAAAACGAATGGCAAAACTGTCCGGCACTGAGCCCACAGGCATTTGCATTTTTTCTTTGATATTATTCCCTTTCTTATAAGCAAGACAATCAAACAAGGGCAGGTAATTGAGCATATACCATTGAATGCCGAAGCTGAACAAAGTACATAGTAAGATCAACCCCATACTCAGCTTGCTGCTGAACACCGGCTTTATTTTATCCTTATGTTTAAATAAGAACAGGATCAATAAGGTAAGCACTACATCTTTCAGGAAAGATGTCAGTGGTGTAATAGGGATGCAATCGCCGAAGCAACCGCAGTTCTTAAACTTGCCTGATAAATAAGCATAACCCGTAAGGAAAGTAAAGAACAGGATCAGCAGCAACAGCAGCCACATAAACAATCTCATCCGCCATCCCAGCAGCAATGCCATGCCTGCAATGATCTCAAATGCGATCATTACTACCGAGAGCCACAGGGTATGTTCATTGAACCGTGTCATTCCCCACAGTTCGAAAAACTCCTGCATTTTATAACTCAACCCTAATGGGTCAATGGCTTTGACCAATCCGGAGAAAATAAAAAGCAGGCCAACGAGGATACGGGCTGCAGTAATAAGGATCTTCATAATGAGATTGCTTTCATGAAAGAATAGTAAAGGGATCAACCTTCATCTGCCAGTATTAACGCAAACACTCCATAATTGATAATATCATGATAGTTGGCATCAATACCTTCACTGATCAGGGTTTTGCCTTCATTCGCCAGGATCTGGCGGATGCGCAACAACTTCATCAGGATAAGGTCGACAAAACTTTCCTGGCTCATGCTGCGCCAGGCTTCGCCATAGTCGTGGTTCTTATCCTGCATTAATGCTTTAGTGGCCGACACATGCTTATCATACAAAGCAGACACTTTTGCAACTTCCAGTTCTTCCGGCATATCTGCTTTCAGTTCCAGTTGGATCAGTCCTATAACAGCATAATTAATGATACCGCGGAACTCTCCTTTAATATCATCTGCTATTTTCTGATATCCTTTTTCCTGGATGGTCCGGATGCGCTGGGCCTTGATGAATATCTGGTCGGCGATCGAGATAGTGCGCAATACCCTCCAGGCTGTTCCATAATCCTTTGTCTTTTTAATAAAGATCTCCTTGCAGGAAGCGATCACTTTATCGTATTGTTCGTTCGTTGAAGCCATAATGAATAATTCCGGGAACTGAGTTCTGTTTATCTTTAGCTTCAAAAATAACGAATCAGTCATTAATGTTTACGTTGAATTGTAAAGGAAGGTTGCTGGTAATTGATAAGCCGATCGTGATGGGAATTATCAATACAACACCGGATTCTTTTTTTGCGGGCAGCCGGAAGGTTTCGGCAGATGCTGTTATCAAACAGGCGGCGGCAATGCTTGAAGAAGGTGCTGCAATAATCGATATTGGCGGGCAAAGCACCCGCCCCGGCAGCTTAGCAATAAGCGAAGAAGAAGAGCTCAGCCGCGTGATCAGCGGCATTGAAGCCATTCACCAGCGTTTCCCTGAATGCATCATTTCTGTTGACACCTATTATGCACGTGTAGCAAAAGAAGCAATAGAGGCCGGCGCTTCCATGGTGAATGATATCAGTGCCGGCACCCTTGATCCCGGTATGATACAAACCGTGACGTCCCTCCAGGTACCTTATGTGCTCATGCATATGCAGGGCACTCCGCAAACCATGCAGCAAGCGCCACACTACGGGAATGTGACCCGCGAAGTGCTGGATTTCTTCAGCAATAAACTGGCGGCCCTCCGGCAGGCAGGCATTGCAGATATCATCATCGATCCCGGTTTTGGGTTTGGGAAAACGCATGCCCACAATTTTCAATTGCTCAACGAATTGCCGGTCTTCAGTATGCTGGAAAAGCCCTTACTGATAGGATTATCCCGAAAAGGAACAATTTATAAAACATTGAATATTACAGCAGAAAGATCCCTTAACGGAACTACTATTTTAAATACCATAGCCTTAATGAAGGGAGCAACTATTCTGCGGGTGCATGATGTAAGGGCGGCTACAGAAGCTATCACGCTGGTACAGTCGACACAGCAGATCGTATAATGAAAAAAAGCACCCCCTTCCTGCTTTCGCTTCTGTGGATGCTTTTTGACTAGTTACATCAAGACGATCAAACTCATCAGGCCTCAATGTGTGTTTTTCAGGGTTTGCTTCAAGGGAAATGGATTATCCTATGTTTAAGCAGAAAGAAGTACGGTGGATCTGGTTCTAGTTGTTTTCGAAGGGACGCCAATTGGAATCTTGGACTAAAAACGGGGCCATCTACGTAAACCGTTAAATAAAAACCGTTCTGCTGGTGACAACAGAACGGTACAAAGGTGCAACATTATTTTCATTTAGCCAGCTCCCGGGCTTGATTTACCTCAATTTCTTAGTGTTGTGGCTGTTGCTCAGGCGGTGTATCTGAGACTTTTGTAATTTCCACATCAAATTTTAACGCTTCATAAGGTTTAAATGGAGAGCCGGGGGGCGGATTTTTCCCGTAACCCCTGAACCCTGCAATATAGATCGTACCCTTATCCCCTTCCCTGAGTCCTTTTAATCCATCCTGGAAACCCGCGATCAGGGGTGTTACATAAAGCTGGGGGGCGAATGAACTTTTCTGGAAGCTGCTGTCTTTGGCAAAAAGTTTTCCGTCGTAGTTTACATACACATACTTGCCGGAATCAGCAACAACAGTACCTGTGCCATGCTGTGTAAGCACTACATAAGTACCAGGAGCTACCTGTTTCGCTGCAAGCTTTTTAGCCTTGAAATAAGATTCCAGTTCCTGTATCTGTTTTGCTTTTTCGCCGGACTTTTCCAGTTCTTCTTCTTCTTTTCTTTGCGCCTCTTCCCTTTCTTTCTGTGCTTTGGCCATTTGCTCAGCCTGTTCTTTCTGCTGGCGCGGCATGTCTTTGACCTGTTCCTTTTGAGAATCTTCCTGGTAAAGGCTATCGCTGCGGAATACATCAATCACTTTGAAAGAGATAGTCAGCCTGTCTCCTCTTTTCATGAAAGGAGGCAATGATTCTGCCGGGGCCAATCCTTTTTTGATAATGGAATCGATCAGGATAACGGTTACTGCGCTATCACCTTTTTTCAACATGCCGAATATTTCACCCGGGCTGTAATCTGCCGGCTGGTTGCCCATCACACGCTGATAAGCCGGCATTTTGCCAAAGCTTGTCTGCATTACCGAGTCATTGATCTTTTGCACATAATGCAGTTTCAGCCAGTCGCCTTCTTTTGCTACGGAATCCTTGCTATTGGAAGAAATGATCTTGTAAAGCAGGCCGCTTTTTGTTTTCTTAAAGCTCACCTCATTGCAGGCTGTAAAAGCCAGTGCTGCAATAGCCATCCACAGATAATGGGTCCTTTTCATGTTGTTTTTTATTGTAATAAAGATTTGTTTTCTTTTATTGCCTGTTTGAATTTCTGCACTGTCACTTCCAGCGAATCACTGCTGCGGCCACCCGATGCATTGAAATGTCCGCCTCCTTCAAAATAAGTGCGGGCAAATGTATTGCAATCAAAATCGCCTTTGCTACGGAAGCTCCATTTCCTTTCTTCATCCCTGTCAATTACCAATCCCACCAGCTTGATGCCCTGAATGGATTGGGGAAAATTTACCAGGCCTTCTGTATCACCCGTTTTGATATAATATTTCAGCAGGTCAGATTTGGGAATAGCGATAAGCGCTGTATTATATTCATAAAACACTTCCATCCTGTGCAGCAACACATGACCGGTGAAACGCAATTTGTTTTCCAGGAAATTATCAAACAGTTTTTCGTGCACTTTAGAATGCTCAAGTCCTTTTGATTTCAGATCGGCTACCAATTCATGTACCGAGGCTTTGGCAGAAGGAAAACGGAACGAGCCTGTATCCGATACCACACCAGCATAGATGCACTCTCCAATGCCTTCATCGATCATATCACGGTAGCCGGCACCGACAATAAGATCGTAGATCATTTCGCAGGTGGAGCTTTTACCGGTATCGCTGATGCCATAATTAAACGATACTTCATCGGGTTCCCGGTGATGATCGATCAGTATTTTGGTACAGTTGAGGGATTGTAATTTGGGACCCAGGTGCTTGGTGCGATGGAAAATATTGAAATCCAGGCAGAACAACCAATCTGTTTCATTCAGCACTGCTTCTGCTTTGAGGCGGCCATTGGCATTTTCCCAATCCATCACTTCTTTACAGCCCGGCATCCAGTCGAGCCATTTTGCCCAGTTGGTCGGCGACACAACAGACACCGTATGTCCCAGTTTCCGCAGGAAAAGCGCCAGTGCAAGGCTTGAGCCCATTGCATCTGCATCAGGCTTCTGGTGCATGGTGATCACTACTTTACGGGGCCGGGCCAACTCCGGGAATATTTCCTGTATTGGTTTCATAAAACGGCAGCGAAGATAGGTGATTTGCTACGGCAAACTTTCTCTATTTTTGCAGCCCAAAAGTTATAACACATATATGAGCAATCGAACATTTACCATGATCAAGCCTGATGCTTTCAAAAACGGGCATTCAGGAGCAATCATTGACCGTTTTATCAAAGAAGGTTACAGGATAGTAGCGTTGAAACTTACCAAGCTCTCTGCCGAAAAAGCCGGCGAATTTTATGCAGTGCATAAAGAAAGACCTTTCTATGGTGAGCTGGTAGAATTTATGAGCAGCGGCCCCATCATTGCCGCCATCCTTGAAAAAGGCAATGCTGTGGCTTCCTTCCGTGAACTGATCGGGGCAACCAATCCTGCACAGGCAGCCGAAGGTACCATCCGCAAATTATATGCAACTTCCGTTGGTGAAAATGCCGTACATGGCAGCGACAGCGACGAGAATGCGAAGATTGAAGGTAGCTTTTTCTTTAGTGGGCTGGAGCAATTTTGATGCTGCCTTTGGGGTTGATCTAAGTCAGGAGTCTTTAGTCGATAGTCGGGGAGTAAACTCTCCCTGCTGTATGTCACCCCGGCCCTGGTTCAGGACGCCTATTAGTTTAAAGAATATAAGAGCCGGGGTCTCCTCAACGTTGAGGAGACCCCGGCTCTTAGTGTACTATACCAGTTATTTCCCGAAACCAGGGCCGGGGTGACAGCGGGAAGCGTTTGACTGCCGACTAAAGACTTCCAACTCCAATTATATTTCCTTTGTTGTAATTACCTTATTCTCCACAGGAGTTACCGTAAACCCTGCCTTGCGCAGCAAATTGAGTACACCTTTTTCGCCAGGCAAATGGCCTGCTCCTACTGCAATCAGTAATGAATGGCCTGGTAGTATTTCTTTTAGTTTTTCGATCCAGTTGCGGTTACGTTGAAACAATAATATATCAGCATAAGCGGCTACACCGGCTTCCTCTTTCATCATCAGGGCTTCCAGCTTGTTGAGGTCCTGTTCGCGGTAGGCTTGCAGCATTTCAGACAATTCGGTAGAAGAGCTGTCTTTACCTTTATTGGCATTATCAATATAGGCTACCAGTTGCTCGGCCTGCATTTTATAGGGGATGCCGTCCAGTACTTCTGCCTGGTACCCCATGGTCTCCAGCCCTTTTATTTTTTTCTTGTATTTTTTTGCCACTTCCATGATCTCCTGTTCCATGGCTGTATTCTTGTCGCAGGGAAGTGAGCTTTGCTCCAGCAGGGAAGCGGCAAGAATGGGCTTATATGTTTCCAGCATCGAGAAAGGCAGCATGGAGCCTGCGCCGTCAAAATAGTTTTTTACTTTTTCGTAATCTTCTTTGCTGAGCAGGTCCTGCAGCGTAGTATCACCTTTCATCTTCATTTTGCTCATCACGGTGAGCATTTCCAGCATATTGTCCAGATCGATCTCGAAGTAAACTTCATCTGCATTAATGATGCTGTTCTTTAAATTCTCACTGATCCCTGCATCATCTTTGCAAAGCATGTGGATGGTGCCAAAAAGATAAGAAGGCTTTTCAAGCCCGTTGCCGCTGATCTTCCATAGCAAAGTGTTTTCATTGTCGGGACCTTTGACCGGCTTGGCTTTTGTTTTCTGGGCACAGCCATTCAGCACGAGAAAGGACAGGAACAAACCTGCACTAAGTCTTTTCATCAAAAATATTTTAAGCAATTTACTTAGAAGTTATGGCAAAAACGAATCTGAGTCGCGGGCGGTTTCAGTCCACCACGGCTTCCTCTCCATACATCTGCGCCTTGAATTTCAATGATGGAGAAGGAATGAACCCACCGATCCCCAGGCTTTCCCATTTAGCATCAACAGATGCGATGGTCGCATCATCTGCCACAATGATATTTGGCCAGTCGCGGTGAAAATCATCCAGCTCTTTTGTTTTCCGTGTACCATCCAATCCCATGCAGGCAGCGCCGGCTTGCTGGTAGAGATGATAATCTCTTTTCGGATCAAGATTATTGCAGAAGCGCCATAACGCTGTAGGCAGATCACCTGCATTCACTGTATGCTCCACATACAATACCATTTTTATACCCTGCATTTCAGGCAATGCACTGATCTGTTCATGCAATTCCCTGATATGCCCCTTCCTGTTTTTTTCTACAGAAAGGATAAGACAGGGGATTTGCTTTGCAAGCAGGTTTTCATTCACGTGTTTGATTTCCGGGAAATTTTGCTGCAGCAATGCACCAGGTTTTGCCGCAGTCATATCCTTCCAGCTAAAACGTTCATCTGTTTCTTCCGGAAATTTTTTAGTGCCGTCTATGCACATCTTACCGCCAAATCCCAGTTTGCTGCAACTATGGTCCAGCACATCCATAGGGCCTTGTGAAAAATAAATATCTGAAGCAGGGTTCAGGTTGCGGAAGATATATTGGGTCAGGGAGAGATAATCAGTGATCGGCGAACCTTCATCCGATATCACCAGTATTTTGTTGAACATCATCTGTCCTGCACCCCACATTGCATTCATTACTTTTTGCCCCTGCCCGGCGTATTCCTTATGAATTTGCGTGATCACCAGGTTATGGAACACACCTTCCACCGGCATATCCATATCCACTATCTCCGGCACCATGGTCATTTTGATCGGAGCAAGGAATATCCGTTCTGTGGCTTTACCCAGCCAGGCATCTTCCTGCGGTGGAATGCCCACAATGGTCGCCGGGTACACGGCATTCTTTTTATGTGTGATCCCTGTGATATGAAAACGTGGGTACCAATCCGGCAAAGAATAATAACCGGTATGGTCTCCGAACGGGCCTTCCCAGATCAGTTCATCCTGCGGGTCCACATATCCTTCAATCACAAAATCTGCATCTGCGGGCACTTCAATTTCCGGTTGCGTAATACATTTTACCAGTTCCACTTTTTTCTTGCGAAGAAAACCGGCGAGCATGTATTCATCCACATTTTCCGGAAGCGGTGCTGTAGCAGAATAAGCATAAGCAGGGTCGCCGCCCAGTGCAACCGCAACAGGCATACGTTTGCCCAGTTTTTTATACTCATTAAAATGCTTTGCCGACACTTTGTGCTTATGCCAGTGCATGCCGGTTAAGGTGGGGCCAAACACCTGCATGCGATACATTCCCACATTGCGTGCATGCGTGAGAGGATCTTTCGTATGAATAACGGGAAGGGTAACAAAGGGGCCGCCATCCTTTGGCCAGCAGGTGATCACCGGTAATTTGGTAATATCCGGTTCTTTCAGCACCACTTCCTGGCACTCTCCTTTTCCTTTTTTCACTTTGGGCATCCAGGAAGCGAACTGCCCCAGTTTTGGTAAGAGTTTTAATTTATCGAGAATGCTTTCCTTTGGCGCAGCAAGCAATTTGAAGAGATTTTCAATCTCCTTTGCCACATCATCGAGATGGTTCACGCCAAGTGCCATGCACATCCTTTTATCACTGCCATAGGCGTTCATCAGCACGGGAAAATCATAGCCGGTATTTTCAAATAAGATCGCTTTTCCACCGCCTGGCTGTTTGCTCATGCGGTCGGTGATCTCTGCCATTTCCAATATGGGATTTACATAGGTACTGATACGTACGAGCTCACCTGCTTTTTCCAATGCATCGATAAATGCCTGTTGATTTCTATATGCCATAATGGGCAAAGGTACAACAGCACTCAATACATATTCGCCGGACAGCGAACACTATTGCGGCTGCCGGAACCATTCCAGCCGCCACCGGAATTAAGACGGAATGTAAGATGCAAGCCGGCAAAATAATACCGGTCTTTGTATTTGGAACTCCCCCGCTGAGATCCTTTTGCAGGCGTGGTGGGATCACCTCCGGGTAATTCATCACCACGGTAAGCCATATCCACCGAAAGTTGCCCGCGGTTAGCCAGCAGATCGGCAGGATCGGCATAGTTACCACTTACATCATCGAGATGATCGGTAAATAATATACGAAGGCCGGCTTCAAGCCCCAGGTGAATATTATCGGTGAATGCATATTTGATACCGCCGCCAAGGGGAATAGCCAATTGGGTAAGTTTATATGTTTTGCCATAGCCAGGAATCCCCTGCCCTTCTGTGCTCAGCGGCCGGAGATAGATCTTATCAGTCGAGCCATTGTATGCATAAGGATTGAAATGAAAAACGGCCAAGCCTCCAAATACATAGGGCGTGAACTTATGGTCATATAAATTCTGCAGATAGTATTGCCCCAGCAGGCTGAATTCGCTGATCGCCGTTTCAAAGCTAAGATTGCGGGCTATTCTGTCGCTATCATTGCTGAAACGGTCTGCACCACCTACCACAGCATAAGTGAAGCCTGCACGCAACAGGAATTTGTCTGTCAACTCATAATTACCCGTGATGCCAATAGCCCCATTGGTCACTTTCCTGGGAAATATCTTGTCAGTAAGGTCACCATTATACGCAGCCACGCCTCCAAACACACCAATATGGAAACGCTGGGCAAAAACAGCATTGAACAGGAAAACAAAAACGATCAGCAGCCTGGCTTTTTTCATATTCACTTTTAAGATGTAAAACTGCCAGCAAATTTAAGGCCGGGTTGACAGAAGTACCGGGAAACGAAAAAAAACGGAACTTATTACATCAAGAAGGCCTGCACCAAAAATTTCAGAAATACCCGGTAATAAACGCCCCCTTCCCGTTCTTCCCGCCTTACCGGTAAATATTTACCGGTAAGGCGGGAAGGACGGGAAGGGGAACAATGAGGTGTCATTCTTTACTGAACACACCTGTGTAGTGTATGCCCAGGCCGGGCTCGCCTGAATAGCTGATCTTGCCATGATCATAGCTGATGCCGGTGGCCAGGTCTTCCTTTAAAAGCAGGGGGCCATCCATATCCACATGATCGATAAAGGGCAGCAGGTGGGCAATAGCAGCTGAACCAATGGTTGATTCGTTCATACAGCCCACCATCACTTTCATATCCAGTTCTTTCGCTCTTTTGATCATACGTAGTGCAGGTGTAATACCACTGCATTTGGTCAGTTTGATATTGATGCCATGAAAGTGGTCCTTGCATTTCTCCACATCCTGCTCTGCCACACAGGCTTCATCTGCAAATAATGGCAGGCTTGATTCACGGTAAAGCACTTTCATGCCTTCCCAGTTGTCTTTGGCAAGCGGCTGTTCTACAAACTCCACTCCTAATTCTTTTAATGCAGGAATAAGGCGCAAAGCAGTGTCAAGGTCCCAGGCAGCATTGGCATCCACCCTTAAAACAGAAGAAGTGTTTTCGCGCAAGGCTTTCACAATAGCGATATCATCAGCGGTTCCTACTTTTATTTTATAAATGGGCCAGGGTTTTTCTTTGAGCTTGGCAATCATTTTTTCCACCGTATCGATGCCAATGGTAAAATCCGTTACAGGATTCCGGGAGATATCCCCTTTCCACATTTTATACAATGGCTGCCCTTTCAGTTTGCCATACATATCCCAGGCAGCAATATCAAGTGCACAAACAAGAAAAGGATTTTGAGGAAACAGGTGATGCAGGTAATGCCAGTAGCGTTCCGGTTCTGTAAACGCAAACTTTTCCACAAAGACCTTTTTTCTTTCAAGGTCTTCCATCATTTTTTCTACAGTAATATTGTAATACGTAATCGCAGGTGCTTCGCCATACCCTTTAATGCCAAAATGCTCCAGCTCCACCACCAATGTGGGCTGATGCGTTTTAGTACCTTTTGAAATAGTGAAAGGATGGCGGAAAGGAAGGCTGTATGGCCAAAAGGAACACTTCATAATCGACAAATTTATGAAACTATACCTGCACGCAAGAATATCGGGACGTCCGCCCCTCCGACCAGCTCACCTTCCAGCCTTCTCAACATACTCCTTCAACTCGGCATTGAATTCTTTCTGTTTCAGCAGATCTTCCAAAGAAAGGTGCATGCGGTAGCGCCAGTAATGTTTTGGTACAGCCGGATTGTTGATTCGTTCGTCTTCGGGTTTCTCGCGCCGTAGCGTTTCGCTCATACCCAGGATATCCTGCAGTTGGAATATGCTCCACATGGCAGGTGAATACAGGTGTTGGAGTATAATGGCCCTGTTGATCCAGGGTTCGCAGAAGAAAGGCGCTGTACCCCATTGACCGAGCACCTCGTTATAGAAATGCTGTGTTCTTTCAGGGTTTTCTTCCCACCAGCCGCGGATAGTGCTCATGTCATGTGTCGATGGTGTGATCACGGAGAGATAAGGTGCATCATCCGGAAGGAAAAATTCTTTTGCCGGGTCTTTGGGCATGCGTTGTATCTCCAGGCTGAGTATGCCCAGTTGCTTCATTACATCGGGCACGCAATGCGGAACCATGCCAAGGTCCTCACCGCAGATAAGCATATTGGTCGCTTCCTTTAACTGCGGCAATTTCTGCATGGCTTCTTTTCTCCAGAAATCATCCTGGCGGCGGTAGAAATAATTTATATAGAGCGCCCGGAGTTTTTCCTGCACATGGGGAATAAGGAAACGGAAAGAAGAAGTCTTTTCCATGGAGATCCGGAAATGATACTCCATACCGTTTGAGCCTTCCTGCTTAAACAGGATCACATTGGAGATAAGATCATACAATCCTTTTTCCAGTGCGGCATTTTCCGTTGAAGTGGGTTGTGCAGCAAAATAAGCCTGCACTTTGCGTTGCGTGTCAAATTCAGGTTTAAGATCAAACCCTCCCCTGTCGTTGGCCAACAGGAATGTTTCCTTCACTTTAGTGTTCAGATCATTGAACACTTCAAACAATATCTCTTCATTGATAAAAGGCATGCAATAGCGCTGCTCTTCAAACCAGATACCATTCTCGCCAAACTCTACATAATGAACAGGCAGGCAGGGCACGAAATACCCCATGATACCTTGTACCGCATGTGAAGGTATCGTCCAGATACGGAAGAACCCCAGGATATGATCAATGCGGAAAGCATCAAAATAATTGCTCATCTGCTCAAATCGTTGCTTCCACCACGAAAAGCCATCTTCCTGCATGCGTTTCCAGTTGTATGTAGGAAACTCCCAGTTCTGCCCTATCGGTGTAAAATCATCCGGTGGTGCACCAGCCTGTGCATGCATATTGTAAAACCCGGGAGCCACCCATGCATCACATCCATAACGGTAGATGCCTATAGCGATATCCCCTTTGAGTACGATGCCTTTTTTATGTGCATAATCTGCAGCACCCTTCAATTGAAGATGCAGATGGTATTGAACAAAGCAATAGAATAATATTTCTTTCCGCGCTGCAGTTTTAGATGCCAGCAGGCTGTCTACCTCTTCCGGCCTGTAAACACTGTTGGTTTTCCATTCTTCAAAATGGGAAGAGTTGTATTTATCACGGAAATAGCAGAACACGGCATAAGGTTTCAGCCAGTGTTGATTGGCTTCATAAAACGACCGGTAATCTTCCGAAGCAAAACAATCCTTTCCCAGGTCTTCATATAATTCACGGAGCAGGGCGATCTTAAACCGCAATACTTCTTCGTAATCCACTTCCGGCAACCCGTTCAGCTGCTGTTGCTTTTTCTTCAGTGAACTGAGTTTGGCAACATTCTCCTTTCCTGCCACAGCCGCCAGGTTGATATAGATCGGGTGCATCGCAAAAGCAGAGATTGCTGCATAGGGATAGGAGTCCGTCCAGGTGCTGGTGGCCGTGGTATCGTTCACCGGCAGCAACTGGATCAATTTTAAACCGGTTTCCCTTGCCCAGTCAACCAGCAACTTGATATCCGCAAACTCACCTACACCAAAACTGTTCTTGCTGCGCAGGCTGAATACGGGTATGGCCACGCCGGTACCCCTCCAGGTATTGTTAGGCAATCGCACAAAACCATCATGCAATATGCAAAGCTTGTGCGGGTCAAGGTTATCACCATGCAGGAGACGGTTATCGCCGGCCTCGTAAGTGCGGAAAGTTTTATCTTTCGTATGATAAATACCATACTTGTAAGCAACCGGAAAACCGGAAGCGCTCAGATTCACATAAGCGATCCACCAATCGCCTTCCTTGCTAAGCAATATGGGGTTCTCTTCCGACCAGTTGCTTAAAGCATCATCGCTTCCAAGCAGGCATATCACTTCATGCTTATGAAGCAAGGGTGCTTTCACTTTAAAAACATGACTGTACCGGTGGGGAACTTTGGGTTTGCCTTTTGGAAAATTATCCTTCAGCAATACATTATTAAAAGGTGCGGTAAAAAAAGCATTCTCGTATTCCCCGGCATGGTTCCAGGTATCGATCACCTGTATGGAAGAAGTATTTTTCAGGGTGGAGCTTACTACACGGTCATGTCCCCATTCATTGATCCATTCCCCGTCTTTATTCTTAAGATAATATTTATAGCGGATGCCGTTCTTTTGCCAGTGTTTGTTCTCGATGGCGATATTGATCTGCCAGCATTCGTCATTGAGGTATTCCATGAGGACGGCCTTTTCAGGATCGCCCTGCCCCAATTCAGCCACGTCGCCATATATCCATAAACTTTCACCGAAAGACGTATGAAACCGAAGGGTAAATTGAATGGTCATTGCAATCGTTGGTTCTGTCTTTAAAGCCATAGTCTTCGTGTAATAAGAACACATTATGTACGAAAGTAAATAAAACATGCAAGGTTCGCATATTTATTTGAAAGAAAGCCCGAAAATTTCTGCCACAGGAACTATGCCACAGGCCTTTAGAGAGGAAAACCCGGCAGCCCCCTTGAAAAAACCATTTTTTCTTTTAACCCGCTGCGCTTATTTTTGCAACGCCTTTGCCGGGGTCCGGCAGTAAACTAAACCCAAAATTCATGGAACAGAAAAAAAAGTATAAAGGACTTTGGTGGCTGGTATTCTTTGGTGCTACAGCCGCATTAATTGCTGCAATCGTTGGCCATTGGGAATGGCTGACCCTGATCCTGCCGTTTCAGACCACAGCTTTCGTAAAAGCCATGGACATCATGTAAGAGATAAACTTACCTTATTATAACAGCCCGCTGAAGCTTTAGCACAGGCGGGTTTATTTTTTATATAAAGGAAAGGTAAGAAGCCATTACCTCCTTACCCTTGCGCTGGCACTTTTCACATTCCTGCGGATATTCCACATATCCACTTCTGCAAAAGTTTTTTGTTTTACAACTGGAGCGTCAAAATAGTGCGCTACTGTTTCCTTTACTTCCGCCAATAGTGTTTGTAACACTTCGGGATCCACCCGGATAATAGACGGCATTACATCATGTTTCATGATCGTTTCAATTTTAGCCTGCCTTCGCCAAGGCTACGGCAGGTGCAGTAAATAAAAATTTGCTGAGCTGAAAGAAGAAAAACACTAAGAATCGTTATCAAGAAAGTGTTGAATCTGCTACCTATTGCAAGTACTGTACAATGCTCAATTTTTTGATGGTGCAAAGGTAATGCAGTGAAAGTGGTTTGGCAATCTCCAATTGGGTGAAACGCAGGATTAATCCAGTGAATGGAGCTTTTAACAGGATGAAGCGTTGATAATGGCAGTCATCTCTGGCAAACCATTTGCTCACCATAAGAAAACCTCAATTATGACCACACCTGAAATCGCGGCACGACTGGTAGAATTATGCGGCAAAGGAGATTTTGAGGCAGCTCAGCGGGAATTATACGCCGATGACGCCATCAGTATAGAGCCGTATGCAACACCTGAATTCCAGAAAGAAACAAAGGGACTGAAAAACATTGTTGAAAAAGGGGAAAAGTTTACCCGCATGACGGAAGAGTTGCATAATACCACCGTTTCCAATCCACTTGTTACCGGGAATATTATTGCCTTTGTGCTGACAATGGATATTACCATGAAGGGTAAGAAAAGAATGTCGATGGGTGAGCTTTGTGTTTACGAGGTGAAAGACGGGAAGATCATTTCAGAGCAGTTCTTTATGTAAGGACCATTTAAAAATAAAAAAGAGGAAAGATCAGCTCTTTCCTCTTTGTATATCCTGGTTGAAAACGCTTATTTCACTTCTTCGTAAGGCACATCCGTTACATCATCTGCTTTACCGGCATTAGCGTTTTGCTGACCGGGATCTGCACTGCCGCCTGCCTGAGCACCTGCATCCTGAGATGCCTTGTACATATCTTCACTGGCCGCTGTCCAGGCTGTATTCAGTTCTGCCATAGCTGTATCAATAGCAGGGATATCCTGTGATTTATGCGCTGATTTCAGCTTCTCCAGTGCGCTTTCAATAGTTGCTTTTTTATCAGCAGGGATCTTATCACCATATTCCTTCACTTGTTTTTCTGTTTGGAATACGAGGCTATCTGCCTGGTTGAGCTTATCCACTTTTTCTCTTTCAGCTTTATCAGTAGCTTCATTCGCTCTTGCTTCAGCTTTCATTTTTTCCACTTCATCTTTGCTCAAACCGCTACCCGCTTCGATATGGATCTTTTGTTCTTTACCGGTGCCTTTATCTTTCGCAGTTACGTGAAGGATGCCATTGGCATCGATATCAAAGATCACTTCGATCTGGGGAACTCCTCTTGGAGCCGGCGGAATGCCGTCGAGGTTGAATATGCCCAGGCTCTTATTGTCTTTCGCCATGGAGCGTTCGCCCTGCAATACGTGTATCTGTACGCCAGGCTGGTTATCGCTGGCTGTAGAGAATGTTTCTGATTTCTTGGTCGGAATGGTTGTGTTGCTGTCGATCAGCCTTGTCATCACTCCACCCATGGTTTCAATACCCAGTGAAAGAGGCGTTACGTCGAGCAGCAACACGTCTTTTACTTCACCGGTCAATACCGCACCTTGGATCGCAGCACCTACAGCCACTACTTCATCAGGGTTCACGCCACGGTTTGGTTTTTTACCAAAGAATTTTTCCACGATCTCCTGCACTTTCGGAATACGGGTAGAACCACCCACCAGTATCACTTCGTCAATCTGTGAAGTGGAAAGGCCTGCATCTTTCAACGCAGCTTCGCAGGGTTTAAGACAACGGGAGAATAAAGTATCTGCCAGTTGCTCAAATTTAGCGCGGGTCAGTTTTTTCACCAGGTGTTTGGGCACTCCATCCACCGCAGTGATATAAGGAAGATTGATCTCTGTTTCGCTGGAAGAAGACAATTCCACTTTTGCTTTTTCAGAAGCTTCTTTCAAACGTTGCAAAGCCATCGGGTCTTTGCGGAGATCAATAGATTCGTCTTTTTTGAATTCATCCGCCAACCAGTCCATGATCACTTTATCAAAGTCGTCGCCACCCAGGTGCGTATCACCATTGGTGGATTTTACTTCAAACACACCATCTCCCAGTTCAAGAACGGAAATATCGAATGTTCCGCCACCCAGGTCAAACACAGCGATCTTCTGATCATGTTTGCCTTTATCCAGGCCATAAGCCAGTGCGGCAGCAGTAGGCTCGTTCACGATACGGCGAACAGTAAGACCGGCAATTTCACCGGCTTCCTTGGTTGCCTGGCGCTGAGCATCGTTAAAATAGGCAGGAACGGTGATCACCGCTTCAGTTACTTCCTGGCCCAGGTAATCTTCAGCAGTCTTCTTCATTTTCTGAAGTACCATGGCGGAAATTTCCTGCGGGGTATACAGGCGGCCGTCTATGTCAATACGTACGGTATTATTGTCACCTTTTACAACTTTATAGCTCCAGTGACTGATCTCTTCTGTCACCTCGTCAAACCGGCGGCCCATGAACCTTTTCACCGAAGTGATCGTGTTCTGGGGATTAGTGATGGCCTGGCGCTTGGCCGGGTCGCCCACTTTCCTTTCTCCGTTTTTCAAAAAAGCCACTACTGACGGGGTTGTACGGCGTCCCTCATCATTGGCTATTACCACCGGCTCATTGCCTTCCATAACTGCTACGCAGCTATTCGTGGTACCTAAATCGATTCCGATTATTTTTCCCATAGTTAAAATTTCTCCTTTTAAGTCGCCGACTGCCTTTGGGCCAGTCAGGCTGCAATTGATTCTCAATCATTATGCCGCGGCAGGCAAATGTGAAAAAATGTCAGGTCCACAGGCACAAATAATAAGCTGAAAAATAGGCTCCTACACTGGCTGCTGAAATTCAATACTTCTGTTACAGGCTGGCAAACCGCCTGTGCGCAACCTGTCAGGTGAAAGGAATTTTCCCGGAAAGGCTGGCAGTTGGCGATACTGTCCATTGGCTGGTAGCCGGGTTTTGTTGTTCGTTAGCCGATGCGTTGACCGAATCCGAATGGCCGAATTCCTACGCCGGCTATCAGACATCAATCAGCGAAACCTCACCATTGATCTTGTAATAACCACTAACCCAACCTAACTTAGCTATATCATGGAAGGATTATGGATCACCCTCGGCATCATCTTGTGTATTGTCGGCATTGCCGGCAGCCTCCTGCCATTGCTTCCGGGCCCTCCTATTGCTTTTGCAGGCCTGCTGATCCAGCAGTTCAGAGACCCTGACCCTTTCAGCTCCCGCTTTCTTTGGATCTGGGCCGGCATTGTTGTCGTATCGCTGATCCTGGATTACCTTATTCCCATCTGGGGAACCAAAAAGTTCGGCGGCACTAAATACGGCGCCTGGGGTTGCACCCTCGGTTTCCTGCTCGCTTTCTGGATGGGGCCCTGGGGAGTGATCATCGGTCCATTCCTCGGAGCTTTTGCCGGAGAAATGATCGCTGGCCAGGATGCCCACCGTTCATTCAGATCAGCACTGGGTTCATTTATCGGCTTTTTAATGGGATCATTCCTGAAACTGGTGATCTGCTTTTTTATGTTATACTATATCTTCAACAGCATCTGAACTGAAAATTAATTATCGAACATGGCTTCCCCCCTTTCAAAAAAACTGCGCATTCCTGAAAATGCCGTTTTGCTCACACTCAATGCACCGGCTGATTTTAAGAAAACGTTGAAAGACCTGCCCGAAGGCACCAGCATCAGCACTACTGCCAAAAAATACGACCAGGTACATTGGTTTGTACAGAACCGCGCACAGGTGGAAAAAGAGTTGAACAAAGTGATGAAGCTGCTGAAAGAAAATGTTATTGTCTGGGTGTATTACCCTAAAGGCAGTTCAGGTATTCAAACAGATCTTACAAGAGATAAGGGGTGGGACTGCCTGCTTGCAGAAGATGACAAACTCACCTGGATCAGCCTTATTTCTTTCAACGATACCTGGTCTGTATTCGGTTTCAGGCCCAAAACCGAAGCAGATAAAAAGAAAGAAGCAGCAAAGCCTGCGCAACGGGAGATCTTCAATTGGGTGAATCCGGCAACCAAAGAAGTAAAGCTTCCTGCCGATCTTATAGCGGCATTTAAAAAAGATAAGAAAGCCGCTGCTTTCTTTGAAACACTTTCCTTTACCAATAAGAAGGAATATATCGAATGGATCGTAACTGCTAAAAGGGAGGAGACAAGGAAAGAAAGGATCAGTGGAACTATTGAGCGGCTAGGGAAAAACTGGAAGAACCCGAGGAATATGTAAGAGCTAACTTAATATGTTGAAATAAAACGTATCGCCAGGGGCACAAAGTTAAAAAGCAAAGAACGCCACGTTGCGCTCTTTGCTTTTTAACTTTGTGCCCCTGGTCATACTATCATTACTCCGACCGCAGTGATTTCACCGGGTTCACCATAGCTGCCTTCACCGCCTGGAAACTCACGGTAACAATTGCTATAACCGCCGCCAGCAAAGCTGCCAGCCCGAATATCCACCAGTAAACAGGAATACGGTAAGCATAATTCTGCAGCCAGTTATTCATGGCATAATATCCGACAGGGATAGCGATCAACGTGGCCACCATCACCGGTTTCAGCAAGTCCCTGGAAAGAAGCACAACAATATTCCAGGTAGAAGAACCGATCACTTTCCTTACTCCTATTTCCTTTGTCCGCTTGGCAGCCGTGAAAGAAGCAAGTCCAAACAACCCAAGGCAGGCGATAAAAATAGCTATGCCGGCAAACACAGTAAGTATAGTCTGTTGTTGCAGGTCTTTTTTATACAGGAGATCAAATTGCTGATCAAGAAAAGTATATTCAAAAGGATATACAGGCGCAGCTTTACTGTATGCCTTTTTTATCCGCTCAAGAGTTGCAGGTATGTTTCCCGGTTTGATCTTGATCAGCGCTACCCGCCTGTCTTCATTGGGAGAAATCACCAATGCATCCATCTTATCTTTCAATGAAAGGAAATTGAAATCTTCTACTACGCCCACTACCCTTCTTCGTGTGCTATCCCTTATCATATTCCTGATCCATTTGCCAACAGCCTGTTCCGGTGTATATCCCAGCGTGGTAGCTGCCGTGCGGTTGATCAATACAGCATCCGTTGTATCAGTAGGATACTGGGAAGAAAAATCCCTTCCTGCAATCAATTTCAGTCCCAGCGTTTTTGCATACTCGAAATCGGCAAATTCAGTTCTCAGTTTTAATTCTTTTCCCTCCTGCCCTTCCGCTTCGAAATTATGGATATCATGAAAGCCGCCCGGCTCGCCAGACATAAGGGCTACTGATTCTATTTCACTCATCGCCTGCAACTCATTTCTGAAAATATTCCTTCCTTCAGAAATGGCATCATTATCTATTCTTACCGCTACAGTATGCGTTTTATCATATCCCAGTTCTTTATTCTTTACATAACGCATTTGCGTAACGATCACGATCATGGCAATGATCAGCAACACGGAAATACTGAACTGTACCACCACCAGTGCCTGCCTGAAAAAAGAGCCGCCTTTGCCGATCCTCAGCTTGCCTTTCAATGCTTCTATCGGTGAAAAAGCGGAAAGGAAAAACGCAGGATAGCTGCCGGCCAGCAACCCTACTGTTATGATCACACCAAGGAAGAAAAGATAAACCGGCCATGCATTCCAGGCCACACCCAATGGATAACCCACAAGATTATTGTAAAAAGGCATCAGCAGTTGCAAAAGCCCAACGGCAAGAATGCAGGAAATAATGGTAAGCATCATGGCTTCGCCGATAAACTGCCACACAAGATTGTTGCGAAGTGCACCCATCACTTTTCTCAGGCCCACTTCTTTCGACCGCTCTACTGCCCGCAACGTGGAAAGATTGGTGAAATTGATACAGGCGATCAGCAGGATCAGGATAGCAATACCCAGGAACACATACACCATTTTTTTATCGCCATGCCTGGAAGGATCAAATGAAGAGCTGGGCTCAAAATAAATATCCTTTAGCGGGCGAAGCGATAATTGATAGTGAATACCGACCTGCTTCATGATCGTTCCCATATACTTGTCCATAAACCGGGGAAAATCTTTTTCCATAAATGTCTGGTCGCCCGGTGTGTTAAGTTGCACATAAGTAAACAGGTTATTATTCAGCCATCCCTGCAACCAGCCCTGATTTTCCCAGTTGGCAATTGGTACGATCATATCAAAATTCAAATGAGAATTAGAGGGTGCATCTTTTGCAACACCCGTCACTTTCAGTTGCAGGTTTTTATCCAGCTCCAGCGTTTTGCCAACAGGATCCTCATTCCCGAAATATTTTTTAGCAGTGGTCTCTGTCAATACAATGCTGGTAGGGTTTTTCAGCACCGTTGCCGGATTCCCTTTTACAAGAGGAAAAGAAAAAAAGGAAAAGAAATCAGGATCTGTAAGATAGATCCTCTTTTCATTATAAGCTTTTGTGCCCAATGCGATCAGCGCATTGGAAGGCAACACTCTTACGATCCCCTTGATATGTCCGGCATAATCGGTTTCCAGCGCCTTTGCATATGGAGCAGACAGGTAAGGTACTTTTCTTGCAGAAGTACTGGTTTCAAAAGACCTTGTAACCCTGAAAATGCTATCTCCGTTCTTATGGAAAGCATCCACGCTGAACTCATTCATGATGTAGAGAAAGATCATCATGCAACAAGTGATGCCAATGGTAAGCCCCATGATATTGATAAAAGAAAAAACTTTGTTCTTCCGGAGATTGCGCCAGGCTATTTTCAGATAATTCTTAAGCATGAAATAAATTTCAGTGTTTGGAAATAAAACAAACCCCGGATTGTACTCGAAGAAAATGCCGGTTTTGCAAATCGTTATGAATTAGATCATTAGAATGGTTTCAGGGAATGGGGAGTGTGCGGTTTTGATACACCGGGTGTTCAGTTTTGAGAGTAACGGGAATTAGCATTTATTTTATATGACCACCAGTTTTCTTTTATTATTTTTATCGCTTGTAGTTAACGGCTTAAAATCAATATGAAAGAAAAAGGCTTTATGCTGCTCCTGTTCGCAGCTTTTCTTATATCCTGTTCACATAAAATAAAACCTGAAAGACCTTCACTGGCCAGCACTGATTTCAAACTCGACTCATTACCGTCTTCAGAGATAAATATACCCATACAGATCAACCTGCAACCTGTTTATGCACTGGCAGAAAAACAGGTCGATACAGTATTCACTTCGCCTAATTATCCCAACGACTGGGTGCAGCCTTCCTGCGATACACGATACAAATACATATTCCGCCGCGGACCTTTGAAAATGAAAGCAGCCGGCACTGCCCTCAATCTTTCATTCACCGGTTATTACAAGATCATTGGTTCCAGCCGTGTGTGCGTGGCCGGCACAGCCATCTCTCCATGGACAGCCCCCTGCCGTTGCGGTTTTGACGAGCCTGAACGCCGCGTAAATGTTTCCTTCAGCAACTCCCTGAGCCTGCAACCGGATTACCGGATCAGACTGGCTATTAAACGGAATGAGCCGCAGGCACTGGATAAATGCGAAGTATGCTTCTGGGGGCAAGACGTGACCAAACAGGTGATCAAAGGCCTGAAAGAAGAACTCGATACCACCAAGGCTGTAATGGAACGGACTTACGGGAATGTGGATCTCCGGCCGCAATTCCAACTGCTCTGGGACCAATTGTCCAAAGCATACAACGTATATGAAATGGGCTGGCTGCAGATAAACCCACAGAAGATCCGGATCAATAATCTTTATGCAAAGGATGATTCATTGTATGTGAACCTGGGGTTGGCAGCAAGGCCGGTGGTAAGTTTTGAAAAGCCGTCCTCATCATCTACTCCTGTGCCCAACATGGGCGAGTTGGGCAGGCAGCGCGGGTTCTCCATTTTCCTGGATGCAACACTTAATTATGATTCCCTGAGCAATATCATGAACCGCCAACTGGCAGACAAGCAATTTGATTTCAATAAAGGACCTGTCAGGAAAAAATTCATCATCAAGGATTGCAAACTGTACGGTTCAGGCAATGAAAAACTCATTATCAAAATTGATTTCGGCGGCACCGACAATGGAACGATCTATTTAACAGGCAAACCGGTGTACACACCGGAAACGCATATACTGGAAGTAAAGAATATCGATTTTGATATTTACTCAAAAGACGCTCTGCTGAAAACGGCCGAATGGCTATTCAGCAAAAAGATCATCAATGAAGTGGCCAGGCAAACCCGTTTTGATCTCACTACCTATATCGACAGTGCCAAACTGAGCATCAACCAGCAACTGAACCAGGAATGGATAAAAGGCATCAGCAGCAAGGGCCGGATAGATGATATCCAACTGATCGGCATTTACCCGCTTGGGCAGGCACTCGTGATCAGAAGCAATTGCACCGGTGAACTGGCAATAAAAGTGGATGCTATTGATTTCAGTCTTTGATCTCCGGCGGAGTACTGATCTTGAAGGAAAAATTGCGCTGCGCAATATAACTCGTTACCACTACCACTATCACGGTAAATACCTGTGCAATGACAGGATAGATATGGAATACTTCCACCAGTATTTTCAGCAGGATGTAATTCAACGCCAGGTTGAACAGGCAAACCGTAAAATAGCGGAAAAACTGCTTTCTTACAGGAATATCAGAGTCGCTGAATACCACGAATTTCATCAGCAGGAAGCCAAAGAAAACATTGAAGACAAAAGAAAAGAATAAGGCGGCAACGTGGGCTTTCAGCGCATAAAACCCAAAATGAAAGGTTTTTTCCTTGAGAATATATTTAAATGATACCAGGTAAAGCAGGAATCCCAGCAACATATTCACTCCTCCGCACACGGCATACCGGAAAGTTTGAAGATTCATGATCTTACGGAAAGGCGGGTGGAAGAAATCAATGAGGGGCAACAGGAAACTGGTAGCGCTATGAATATGTTTCTTCATGGTGGGGTAAAAATATTACAAGTTTGCGGTTTAATGGTTCGCAGGCCCGGTTTTCATAAATTTGCGGCTAAAATACAGAAGGATGGGCATTGTAAAACAGGTAAAGCCGCTGATAGTAAAGGCACTGAAAGATTTATACGGTCATGATTCACAGGAAGCAGATCTTACCATCAATATCACTAAACCCGAATTTGAAGGAGATTATACGCTGGTGCTTTTCTCATTTGTCAAGGTCCTCAAAAAATCGCCGGAGCAACTGGGAAATGAGATCGGGGAATACCTGGTAGGCCGCCATGGTGAGCTTTTCACTGCTTTCAACGTGATCAAGGGCTTTTTGAACCTGACCATTGCGGACGCATACTGGAAAGGGTTTCTGCAATCAGCATTTAATGATAAGAACCTTGGGCATAAAAAACCCCTGGAAAAAACGGTGATCGTGGAGTACTCCTCTCCCAACACCAATAAGCCCCTGCACCTGGGGCATCTCCGCAATAATTTCCTGGGCTGGAGCGTAGCCCAGTTATTGAAAACATCCGGTTATGATGTGGTGAAAACAGCGATCCTGAACGACCGCGGTATCCATATCTGCAAATCCATGGTAGCCTGGCAACGGTTTGCCAATGGCGCAACGCCTGACTCCACCGGCATCAAAGGCGACCATTTCGTAGGCGATTATTATGTGATGTTCGGCACTGAGCACAAGAAAGAAATGGAAAAACTGATCGCAGACGGCATGAGCAAAGAAGATGCAGAGAAAAACGCCCCCATCATGAAAGCCGCACAGGGAATGCTGCTCGATTGGGAAAAAGGCGACCCCGAAGTAAGGACCCTCTGGCAAAAAATGAACAGCTGGGTATACGAGGGATTTAATGAAACATACGCCAAGATCGGCAGCGATTTTGACAAAAACTATTTCGAAAGCGAAACCTATCTCCTGGGAAAAGAATTCGTGGAAGAAGGATTGAAAAAAGGAGTATTCTATAAAAAAGAAGACGGCAGCGTTTGGATCGACCTCACAGCTGAAGGCCTGGATGAGAAACTCGTCTTAAGAAAAGATGGCACCTCCGTCTACATTACGCAAGACCTCGGACTGGCTGAAGAAAAATTCCAGGAGTTCCATTACGACCAAAGCATTTATGTGATCGCTGATGAGCAGAACTATCACATGAAAGTGCTGAAGCTGATCTTGCAAAAGCTGGGCAAGCCTTATGCAGACGGCATTTACCACCTCAGCTACGGGCTGGTAGAACTGCCATCCGGCCGTATGAAAACCCGCGAAGGCACTGTAGTAGATGCCGATGATCTTATCGAAGAATTAAAAAAAGTAGCCCGCGAAAAAACAGAAGAGCTTGGCAAAGTGAAAGATTTCAACCCGGGCGAATTGAACGAACTGTATGAAACGATCGCATTGGGTGCACTCAAATTTTTCCTGTTAAGAGTAGATCCCAAAAAGAAAATGGTGTTCAACCCCGAAGACAGTATTGACTTCCATGGTTTCACCGGCCCTTTTATCCAGTTCATTCATGCAAGGATAAAATCAATCCTCCGCAAAGAATCACCTGATCATATCGGCGGTAAGGCCAACGGCCAATTATTGCCCAAGGAAAAAGAACTGATCGTGTTGCTGGAACAATATTCCACCATCATAGAGCAAGCCTCCCAGGATCACAATCCATCACTGGTAGCGATCTATGCATACGATGTAGCCAAAACATTCAGCTCTTTCTATACTGACCACTCTGTATTGAATGCAGAATCAGAACAGAAAAAACAATTGCGGTTGCAGATCAGTGCGCTGACGGGAAATGTAATTGCAGGAAGTATGAGTTTGTTGGGAATCAGGGTACCGGAACGAATGTAATATGCTGAACCTGGGCCGGGGTGACAGCGGGAAGTGGACTACCGACTCCGCTACAGCCCTCCTGGTAACTTTTTCTCCTTCTTCAATGAAGCCAAACTCGGATCCATCTCAATTGCTTTATCACAAAGCCGCTGGCCTTTTTCCTTCTCTCCTTTTTTCTGGTAACACATGCCGATCATGTATAAAGCAGAGGCATTCTCTTTATCATAAGCCAGCATCTGGTCCCAGTAATCCATTGCCTGCTGGTATTTGCCTTTGAAATAATATGCTTCAGCCATCATGTTGAGGATGTTCATATCGCTGGGGCGTTTCTTCAGGATTTCGCCCAGGATGGCAACACCCTGTTCCAGCTCGCCTGCATTCAGATAAGCAATACCAAGGTTTTCCAGGTATTCATTATCCCTTTTATATCCCTTTTCTGCAGCAAGCAGCATATACTTCAATGCGCTCTTATCTTCATGAATAGCATAGTAGATAAGGCTCAACTCATATATCCAATTATTCTTTGAAGGGTCCAGTTCAATTGCTTTCTGGAAAAAAGGAATGCTTTGTTTATAGTTCTGCATATCGGCATAGCAGCGTGCCAGCATATATGGCACTTCTGCATTTTGCGGGTCTTCCTTCCCTGCAGTGGTCAGATGCTTGATCGCTTCACCATAGTTCTCCTGGTCGTAATTTATTTTGCCAATGTAATAACTCACTTTTTCTGAAGGATCAGCCTGTTTCAGTTTAGATGCATACAGGAGCACATCATCCTGCTGACGGAGATTATACGACAGGGTCATCAATTGCTTGTAAGTAGCAGCGCTGTTATCACCCAACTCAACCAGCTTTTTGTAATAATCTCTCGCCTGCGGATAACGACGCAGATCAAAACTGGCAGAAGCCAACTCTGTTATTACAGCTTTATTATTGGGATTATAAGTAGCCGCTTTTTCAAATTGCTTGAAAGACTCCAGCCTACGGCCGTTAGCTTTTTCTTGTAAACCTTTTTCGAGGAAATAAGAAGCGCTATCAGAAGGTGCAGCAGAAGATTGTGATGCTGATACCAAACTGCACAAACACAAGATACCCAAAACGGGCAGGGTTTTAAGGATCATTGGAACGGATTTGATCTAAAATAGGATTTTAAATATAGTATGAACGCTGGTTCATGACTAATTGACATTGAAGATAGGACATTTATTTGAGAATCACCGCACCAAGAGCTGGCAAATTTACCTGCAGCCGGTATCTTAACTTATCCTTATCCACCAGGCTGGCCCGGATATCGGGGTTAAAAACAGTGCCTGTACCCCAAAACGACGAACTGTCACTATTGAACAACTCTTTGGTATAAAGTTTTTTATCTATATATATTTCCCAGTTATTCCGTACAACTGGTGTCATATTCAGGATGATCAGCAGATCATCTTCCTGCTTTTTCCCTTTCCGGCAATAAACTATTACTGATTCGGCCCGGTGATTCAGGTCAACCCATTCAAAACCGGCCGGGTCAAATTGCAGTTCATACAGGGCAGGTTCAGCGCAAAGAAGCTGGTTCAGCCTGCTCACACAATCTTTTAATAGCCGGTGGCCTTCATATTGAAGCAGGGACCAGTCCAGTTCCCCTTTATAATTCCATTCCGAGGTTTGGCCGAATTCATCGCCCATGAACAGCAACTTGGCGCCGGGATGTGTCCACATATATGTATACATCAACCGGAGATTGGCAAACTTCTGCCATTCATCCCCCGGCATTTTATAGAGCATTGGACTTTTGCCGTGCACTACTTCATCATGGCTGAGAGGGAGCATGAAATTCTCATCATAGAAATACATCATGCTGAAGCTAAACTTATCCTGGGAGCCAGGCCGCAGCAAGGGGTCCAGTTTAAAATAGTCCAATGTATCATGCATCCAACCCATCATCCATTTCATGCCAAACCCGAGCCCGTCCTGCCAGGTAGGTCTTGATATGCCCGGCCAGTCAGTAGCTTCTTCGGCAATGGTTTGCACATCAGGAAAATCACGGAAGATGGTTTCATTGAGGTCTTTTAAAAATGCGATCGCTTCCAGGTTGCCGTCTCCGCCAAATTCATTGGGCTCCCACTCTCCTTCTTCTCTTGAGTAATTCAATTTGAGCATGGAACTCACTGCATCTACCCTGATACCATCTATATGAAACAGATCAAGCCAGAAACGGGCGCTGCTGATCAGGAATGATTTTACTTCTCCTCTTTTGTAATTGAAAATATAGCTGTTCCAATCCGGATGAAATCCTTTGCGCATATCGGCATACTCATAGGTATGCGTGCCATCGAACATATAAAGGCCATGGGCATCATAAGGGAAATGAGATGGTACCCAATCGAAGATCACACCAATGCCCTGTTGGTGAAAAGCATCTATCAAACGCATCAGGCCCTGCGGATCACCAAATCTTGAAGTGGCCGCGAAAAAGCCGGTGCATTGATAACCCCAGCTTCCATCAAACGGGTGTTCCATTACTGGCATGAACTCCACATGCGTAAAGCCCATTTCTTTCACATAAGGGACTAACAGCTCGCACAGCTGATCATATGTATTGTAACTCTCTTCATCAGTAGGCACAGGTCTTTGCCAACTGGCAAGATGCACTTCATACACACTCCAGGGAGCATCCAGCGCATTATGTTTTTTACGTGTACTCATCCATTCCTGGTCATGCCATTCATAATACATATCCCAGGTAATGGATGCTGTATGAGGTCTTTTTTCCCAGAAATTGGCAAGTGGGTCTCCTTTCTCTGTTTCTCTCTCTTCAAAGCCAGTGATATGATATTTATAAGCTTCACCAAGATTGAAGCCTGGTATAAAGCCTTCCCATATACCGCTTTTATCCCAACGCGGAGTAAGAGGATGCAGGTGCGGTTCCCATTTATTAAAATGCCCGATCACTGATACACGGGTAGCATTGGGAGCCCATACACAGAAATACATGCCCCACACATTATTTACCTGCAGGGAATGTGATCCGAATTTCTTATAAATGGAATAATGTGTGCCTTGCTGAAAATTGATGATATCCTCATCGTTCAACAGGGAATAAGTCCAGACAGGCTTACTTGTATCTACAAAATGAGTTTCCTCATATTTTGAAGGGGTGGTATCTTCTCCGGATGGCGATAATAAATTTTTGTTATTTCCTCCATTCTTCCCTTTCATTTCAGCTCCCATATCTTTTTTCTGGCTGGCCATATATTTTATGTATGGAATTTTATGAATTGCGCGTCTGATTACAACTTACATCTTTTTATTGAAATATTAACACGATGAACAGCTTGCCGACTACATTAAATAACCGGAAATCAGCATTTTTGTGACGCTTATGTAAATATTGAATTGCGTACCCAGCTTAATCAATACTTTGCATCACCAACCATATAAACCGCCAATGAGAAAACTACTCTATGCTTTCCTGCTGATCTGTGCCTCACAGACAGCCTTCTCTCAAATATCATCTCTTAAAGGAAGCACCCGTGATACACTGGAAAAGAAAAATCTTTCAAACGCTGTAATTACCCTTTTACGCCCTGCCGATTCTGTGCTGGTGAAATATGCCCGGACCGATACAGAAGGCGATTTTACCATTGGTGGCCTGGATGGTGGTGAATACATCATGCTGGTCAGCTTTCCCAAATTCGCTGATTATTCCGATAAAGTGTCTATCCCTGCAGGGCAGCAACTGAATATTGGCACCATCCCCCTCACTCCTAAAAATCTTTTATTACAGGAAGTGATCGTAAGGGCCAACAATACCATCAAAATAAAAGGTGATACAACTGAATTCACCGCAGACAGTTTCAAAGTACGTGAAGGCGCCACAGTGGAAGAACTGTTGAAAGTAATTCCCGGCATGCAGGTCAACAGTAAAGGAGAAGTAACCGCACAGGGAAAACGGGTTGATAAGGTATTGGTAGATGGCGAAGAGTTTTTTGGTGCAGACCCAACAATAGCCACGCAAAATATCGGAGCCAAAGCTGTAGATAAAGTGCAGGTGTATGATACCAAAACAGAGCAGGACCAGCTGAAAGGCATAGGTGCAGCCGGCGATGGGAACAAGACCATTAATATCAAACTGAAGGAAAGCGCCAAGAAAGGTTATTTCGGAAAAGCGGAAGCAAGCAGCAATTTTGATAAGCTCCACAATGGCAAACTGATGTTCAACAATTTCAAGGGCAATCAGAAAATATCAATATACGGCACCAAGAGCAACGTGAACACCGGAAGCCTGGGTTGGGAAGAAAGGAATAAGATGGGCGTTGAAGAAGATATGGAGTATGACGAGATCGGTGGTTATTATTACAGCTATGGTGATGGAGACAATGAGTTCAACGACTGGAATCTCCGTGGCCTTCCCAATGCACACACGGCCGGCGCCCTGTATGGTAATAAATGGAATGAGGACAAGCATAAGTTGAACCTCTCCTATCTCTACAACAGGCTTGGTACAAAGAATACCACTACTACCCTGTCACAAACCTTGCTGAAAGACACTACGCTTACCAATAATTCTATCGCGCGCTCAGAAGGCCTGACCCAGCAACATTCGGCAAATGGAAAATATGAATGGAAGCTCGACTCAATGACCTCTTTTAAGTACACCATAGCGGGCTCTTATAAACTGAAAGACACTTATACGGATAATTATAGCGAGGCATTTAGAGACAGCGTTCTTTTGAATAACAACAGCCGCATCAACCAAACCAATTCTACCAAAAAGCAACTGGACAATACGCTTATGTATAAGCAATTGTTCAAGAAAAAGAACCGGCAGTTGATGGCGACTTTGAGGCTGGGCCTGATCGAGGATGAATCAACCGCTTTAGTTAATTCCACTACCAGGTTTTATAAAAACAACCTGCTTGATTCAACAGACCTTACCGATCAGCAAAAGATCAATACCGGCAATTCCACTACTTACGGCACCAAGATCACGTATAACGAGCCACTCAGCAATGAATGGAACCTGGTAGCGGAGTATAGCTTCAATAAAAATGTTTCCAATTCTCACCGCAACAGCTACGACAAAGATGTAGATGGAAAGTATACCGATTACAACCCTTTTTTCAGTAATAATTTCGATCTGGATGCTACTTCCAACAGCGGAACACTGACAGCCCGGTATATGGGTAAAAAACTGCGCCTGGTATTAGGCACAGGCCTTTCTGCCATCCGCCTTAACATGAAGAATCTTGATCAGAATACCAGGACGAGGTATAACTTCACAGGCTTCACTCCTACTGCGCAGTTTGGTTATAAACTGACTAACCAATCAGGATTCTCCCTTTCTTACCGTGGCAATACCGTGCAGCCAACCCTGAGCCAGTTGCAGCCATTGCCCAATAACAGTAACCCATTGGATATCTATATCGGTAATCCTGATCTTAAAGTCGGGTTCAATCACAGTATCGGTCTTAGTTTCAACGATTACAAAGTGCTGAGCGGGAAATACACTTTTGCCAACCTGGGCGTTACTTTTAATAATAATGCTATCACTAACTTCAGTGATGTTGATCTTGAATCAGGCAAAAGGACCTATTACCCGATAAATGTAAATGGCAACTACAACTATTATTTCTGGAGCGTTTGGAATTCTGGCCAGGGGGATAAAAAGCTGAGCCATGAAATTCAACCCAGTGCAAACGGAGGCCGCTCTGTCAACTTTATCAATGGAGAGAGGAACGTTAATACCTATTCCACTCTTACGCTGGGATATGGCATCCGTTATTCTGCGCAGGAGAAATACAATTTTTATGTCGGTCCCAATATCAGCCGCAACCTGTCCAAATCATCACTGCGACCTACTGCCAATAATAATTACTGGTCTTATGGTGGAAGGGCCGACGGCTGGCTGAAGCTTCCCTGGAACCTTGAGATCAGCTCTGATGCAGATTTCAATCTCCGTCAGAAAACACCAACCTTCAATGATAATGTGAGCATCATTGTTTGGAATGCACAACTGACAAAGAAATTCCTGAAAGACAAATCACTCCGGCTTAGCGCAATCGCACATGATATCCTGAACAAGAATATCGGCTTTAACCGGACGATCAACAGCACCTTTATCAATGAAGAGCGTTATGACAGGCTGGCAAGGTATTTCCTGCTTCAGCTTAGCTGGACATTCAACAAAATGCCCGGCTCCAAATAACTGCTAAAAGATATTTCATCCTATAACCGACACAAGATGAACAAACGAATTTATATCAGCCTTTTTATCATCGCTGTTTCCTTTACAGCAAAGGCGCAACAGATCTTCCTCGACAAGGTGAGCATTGATTTTGCCAAAACCGTATCTATATGGCCGCTGATGAAAGAAATAGAACCGCAGTGGTTTGAGCAGGTAAAAGATCATATGCCCAAAGAAACGGTCAGCTATTTCAATTTTACCAGCGATGGTAAATATTCGCTGTATAAACGCACGAAAGAAGCAGAAATGCCCCGCGGTATGTGGTGGCAGCCCTTTGCAGATGAGAACGTCATTTACAATGATTACACAGCAGGCACTACCATTTCCCAAAAACCGGTGTTTGAAGAAACTTTCCTGATACAGGACAGTCTTTCAAAAATCAAATGGAAGCTGACACCTGATACAAGGATCATTGCAGGTTTCGAATGCCGTAAAGCGATCGGGATCTTGTATGATACAGTAGCAGTATTTGCTTTTTATACAGACGAGATCATGGTAAATGGCGGGCCCGAAAGCATTACCGGTTTGCCAGGCATGATACTGGGCGTCGGCATCCCCCGCCTTCATACCACCTGGTTTGCTACAAGGGTGCAAGCCCTCAATACTGTGACGCCAAAAGCATTGACGCCTGCCAGCAAAGGGAAAAAAACAAGCAAAACCGAATTCCTGAGTTTACTGGACAAAGCGTTAAGCCGTGGAGAAGCCTGGGGAAAGAAAATGGTGTTGGCTTTTGTAATTTAGTTTCCTGGTCATAAATAAAACAAATGCCGCTAAGAGATCCTCTTAGCGGCATTTGTTTTTATCTGTTTCAGCTTCCTTTACTTCATCAGCTCAAACACAAAACTTTCTTTTGGCTTAATTTCAAAACCTTCAAGAGGTTTTACTTCTCCTGTAACCACATTTTTAATCCTGGTGAAACCGCCGGTCCTTTCCTGGTAAACAGACCAGTCAGGTTTTGCCGGCTTATCTCCTGTGTTGGCGATCACCATCACTGTTTGTTTTGCATCATACCGGAAATAAATATAGTTCCCATCTTTAGGCACAAACTGCATGGTCTTTCCGCTGGTCAATGCGGAAGACGTTTTGCGGAAACGGGCTAAAGAACTTAAGTAATTGAATGCTTCTTTTTCAGGCGCTGTTCTTCCGGCGTCTGTGAATTTATTGACCGCATCTTCTTTCCAGCCGCCTGGAAAATCTTCACGGACCATAGCATCCGTTGTGGTCTTCATGTTTTTCATCAGCACTTCAGTGCCATAATATAATTGAGGAATACCCCGCAGCGTCATCAGCCAGTTGAAACCCATTTTCAATTTATCCCAATCCTCTCCTACTACAGAAAACACCCTGTCCATATCATGATTGTCCATGAAGATGCAATTGTTCATCGGGTTTTTATAAACAAGGTCCTGGCTCAGTGTCATGTATATTTTATTCACCCCTTCGGTCCAACCCTTGGAAAGATTCATGGCTGAAAGCATGGCAAAGCAGCTTTGGAAGTCAATTACGCCATTGGCGTTATGGCTGAAAGGTGCGTTCAAATTGTTCTTCGTAAAATAGGCGTTGCCAACAACCGAGTTCACCCACGCTTCTCCAAAAACCGTAATGCCGGGGAATTCTGCATACAGGGCATTGTTGACATTATTGAGAAATTGCTCATCACAATATTTATAGGTATCCACCCGCCAGCCATCTATCCCAAACATCTCTGTGCTCCAGATAGCATGCTGGATAAGGAAATTAGCTACAAAAGGATTACGTTGATTAAGATCAGGAAGATGGTCTGTGAACCAGCCATCCAGCATGATCTTCTTATCATGCGCAGATGAATATGGATCAAACAGCACTTCTTCGCGATGGTGCGGCGTGGTGAATGCCGGCCAGTTATTCAACCAGTCACTGGAGGGCGGATCAAGTACAGACCAGTGTTCTTTGCTCACATGATTGTATACGGCGTCCTGTATGATCTTGATCCCTTTTTTATGCGCAGCATCACTAAGCTGCCGGTAGCCGTCATTTCCTCCTAATCTCTTATCCACTTCATAGTGATCGGTGAACCAGTACCCGTGATAGCCGGCTACATTGTTTCCCCATTCGTGCATAAGGCTTACATTGTTTTCGATCACAGGTGTCATCCAGATGGCAGTAACACCTAACTGGTTAAAATAATCCAGGTGATCTTCCACGCCTTTGAAATCGCCGCCATGCCGGGAGAATTTATTGCTGCGGTCAACCGTTTCATCACGATAGCCTTTGATAATATCATTGGAAGGATCGCCATTGGCAAAGCGATCGGGTATCATCAGGTAAATAAAATCTTTTGAAGTAACACCAAGCACTCTTGTTTTACCATTGCCGGAATGTTTTGCTTTCAGCTCATATTTTACCTGCACCGGTCCGAAATTGAAAGTGCGCATGCCAGGCTTTGCATTTTTATCGATCACCAGGTCAAGAAAAACATAATTGGGGTTTTCTACCCTATGCACCATTTTAAGTGTAACCCCATCAGCCAGTTTCATACCTGCTGCAGAAAGCTTGTACATAGGTATTTTGCTGGCAATACCCTCTTGATGAACGATCAACTGGAGCTTGGAATTCTTAAGGCCGGTAAACCAGTTAGACGGATAGAGATGCATTTCCTGGGCTATGCAGGCAAAAACTATGAAATAACAAAGGACGAAAGCAAAAGCCTTTTTCATGCGCTTGTTTTTTATTGTTTGGGTCGGCTTATACCGAACGTTGTTCTTCCATTTCCAGTTTGATCGTTTCTTCTTCATTTCCCTTCGGGGTTTCTTTCACCAGCAAGTAGCACAATATCGCAGCGAATATCAACAACACCCCGCCGACCTGGATAGCCAGCATACGGTCATTATGGAGCACATTCTTCATGATCCCTTTAAAACCCAGGGAAGCGATGATCTCAGGCAATACAATAAAGAAATTGAAGATCCCCATATAGATGCCTACTTTATTACGGGGAAGGCTGCCACTCAGCATTGCATAAGGCATGGATAAAATGCTGGTCCATGCAATGCCCACGCCTGCCATTGAAACAAAAAGAAGGTTCTTATCTTCTACCCAGCTTACACTGATAAGCCCGAGCGCTCCTACCAAAAGACATAAAGAATGCGTGAGCTTACGGCCAAGTTTATCTGCAATAAAAGGAAGCACAAAGGCAAAAGCAAAGGTCACCACATTATAAAAAGCCAGTGTAAGGCCTGCAAAGTCGGCACCCTTTGCATATACAGGATCATTATTATCTACACCATGAAATACATTGACAGCAACAGCGGTGGTATAATAAAACCACATCAGGAACAATGCAGGCCAGGTAAAGAATTGTACGACGGCCACTCTTTTCATTTGTGAAGGCATATTGAAAAGAGCGCTGAATATTTCTTTTACACCACCGGCAAAACCTTTTTTTGATTCTTTTTCCAGGTCTTTCTTCTCCTCCTCTGTTGGTGGATATTCGTTGGTGGTAAATACCGTATATAATACAGCAGAAAGGAAAAAGAAAGCACCGAGATAGAAAGACCATCTTACATTTTCCGGTATCACTCCTTTTTCAGCTGTATTGGAAATGGCAAAAACATTGCGCATGATCCAGGGCAAGGCAGAAGCGATGCTGCCACCGATCCCTACCATAAGGCTTTGCATGATGAAGCCACGGTTTACCTGCGAATCGGGCAACTTATCTGTTACAAAGGCCCGGAAAGGCTCCATAGCGATATTGCCGCAGGTATCCAGGATCCAAAGCAAACCGGCTGCCATCCATAAAGCACTGCTATGCGGCATGAACACAAGCGCTATAGAGCTCAATATGGCGCCTATCATAAAATAAGGTCTGCGCCTTCCCCAGCGTGGATGCCAGGTCCTGTCGCTTAAATAACCGATAATGGGTTGTACGATCAGCCCTGTAAGCGGAGCGGCGAGGAAAAGCAGGGGAACTTCTTCAGGATGGGCACCCAGGTTTTCGTAGATCCGGCCCATGTTGGCACGCTGAAGGTCCCAGCCAAACTGGATGCCGAAAAAGCCTACACTCATGTTGATGATCTGGGTCAGGCTTAACCGGGGCTTAACGCCGGTGAATGAAGTTGACATAAGCAATCGCTGTTTTTAAACGGTGGCAGGCGGCCGACCGCCCGGGAGGGAAGATACAGAGAATATGTAACATGTACACATTTCAACCTAAATTCAAAATTAAAAAGTCAAAATTCAAAACTGCACCCTTTGATCAGGGGCGATTTTGAATTTTGACTTCTGATTTTTTGATCTTCTTATTCTCCGCCTATGGAAAATCCGTTGGGAAGAATCGCGCCTTTTTTGATCACCACAATGCCATCCTTGATGGTATAAAGCGGCTGATCAGTGTTCTCCAGGTGCGTACCGCCATTGATACTTACATTATTACCAATGCGGCAGTTCTTATCAAGGATCGCATTCTGGATAAAGCATTCGTTGCCGATACCCAGTAAAGGAATTCCTTTCGACTGGTCTTCTGCGATATCCCCCAGGGTTTCATAATAATCGCTACCCATGATATAGCTGTTGATCACAGTAGAACCATGCCCTACACGGGAACGGATACCTACCACGCATTTTTCCATCCTTGCTGCATTGATAATGGAACCTTCAGCGATCACCGTCTTTATCAATGTAGAGCCGCTTACTTTCGCAGGCGGAAGCATGCGGGCACGGGTGTAGATGGAACGCGTGTTATCAAACAAATTAAATTCCGGTATATCATCAGTAAGACCGAGATTGGCTTCGAAGAAAGAATAGATATTACCGATATCTGTCCAGTAACCATCATACTGGTAACTGGCCACTGTGCATTTATTAATGGATTGCGGAATGATCTCTTTACCAAAGTCTGTTGCTTCCTGGTAATCATTCTGCAGGTAATCAAACAACAATTCCCTGTTGAAAATATAAATCCCCATTGATGCGAGGTAGTGCCTGCCGGCATTTTTCATTTCTTCCCCGGTATCGCTTGTCCAATCTCCCAGTATTTCACGTTTGGGTTTTTCAATAAATGATTTGATCAGTCCTTTTTCTTCCTTAAGGATGCCAAACTCCGGTGCTTCACGGTCGCCCACAGGAATAGTTGCGATCGAGATATCAGCACCCGTTTTTTTATGATTGTCCAGCATATCCTGGAAATCCATCTGGTAAAGCTGGTCACCGGAAAGTATCAGCACATATTCACTGTCAAAAGGAGCAATATGACGGAGGCTTTGCCTTACCGCATCTGCTGTGCCCTGGTACCATGTCGGATTATCCGGCGTTTGTTCGGCAGCCAGGATATCTACAAAAGCAGTACTGAAAGCACTGAAATGATAGGTGTTCTTGATATGACGGTTGAGAGAGGCAGAATTGAATTGCGTTAATACAAACATCCGGTTAATGCCAGAGTTCATGCAATTGGAGATCGGTATATCCACCAGGCGGTATTTACCGGCAATAGGTACAGCGGGTTTGGAGCGGCTTGCTGTTAAAGGATATAATCTTGATCCGGCACCTCCGCCAAGGATCACGCTCACTATTTCCTTAGAGATAGACATAGGCAAACATTTTTAAGGGTCATACTTATGGGTGGAAAAGGTAAACAAGAAATAATAATCAAAGTTCACCTGAAAAAAATAATGTCCGATTAAACTTCAAAAGAGCTAAGCAAAAAATCAATTTGTCTGCATGACTTTTATATTGATTCTTATGTTTGTTGTAATGACTGATACAGATCAATGTATTGTTGTGCTGCAGAATCCCATGAATGATCAATGGTCATCATATGCGATCGCATCCAGGAATACAGGTCAGGTTTATGCATATACAGATCGATCGCCCTGCCTACTGAATAGGTGATATCACCTACAGATGCCTGATCAAAACGGATGCCGAAGCCCTGCCAATCGCCGAAGTCGGTGATCGTATCTTTTAATCCGCCTACGCTTCTTACCATTGGAACAGTGCCATAGCGTAATGCATACATTTGATTCAATCCACAAGGCTCCACGCGGCTGGGCATCAGCAAAAAATCAGATCCGGCATAAATGAGGTGACTAAGCGCCTCACTATACCCTATATAGGAATTAAAATACCCATTGAAGCGATGCTTCATCTGGTCCAATTGATCTTCAAGATTAGGCTCACCAGACCCCAGCACCATAAAATTGGCTTTGCCATGATGCTGGTAAATAGACTGGCTGATTGCATCGGGCAGAAGATCTGCTGCCTTCTCTCCTACCAGGCGGCCAATAAAAGCTACCAGCGGCTTCTCCGGATCAAGTCCGAATTGCCCGCAGAGCTCTTTTTTATTTTTCTTCTTTCCTTTTTCTACCAGTTCCTTATCATAATTCCGGATAATATAATTATCTGTCTCAGGATTCCATACTTTGGTATCAATACCATTCAATATGCCGCTGCTCTTGCCTGTTTCATAATGGAAAAGGTTTTCCAGCCCATTGGCAGAATAGCGCAGCTCTTCCAGGTAGCTATGGCTGACAGTAGTAACCTTCCAGGCGCATTTTACGGCAGAAGCCATAGGATTGATAGTATTGTCCCAATCCAGCATGCCCCAGTTCCAGCTATCATAAGCGGGAATAAAATAATAACGGTCCCAACCGATCCAGCCCTGGTATTGCCCGTTGTGTACCGTAAATACACTGGGCACCCCTGCGAGCCTGTCCTTGAAAGCATAGCAATATTTCATCATGAAGGGAATAAGCCCTGTATGATGATCATGACAATGGATCACATCGGGCGTGTGTTGCCAGCGGTTAAGCCAGTCGCAAACAGCTATCTGGAAAGCGACAAACCTTTCAGTATCGTCATCATAACCATAGATCTTTTCACGGTCAAGCAATCCGTTGATATCAACAAGGTAAAGATCGAAACCAAGCTTATTGGTCTTTTCCCTTATAATGCTGTAATGAAACCAGTGAGAGCCGAGATGCTGGCCACCTTCATGCACCAATTCCCAGTTATTATCATACAGGAATTTGGTGCGGTACATGGGCATTACCACTTTGGCTACATGGCCTAATTCTGCCTGGTACCTTGGGAGGGACCCTACTACATCCCCTAATCCTCCTGCTTTGGCTACGGGATAACATTCTGCCGCTACGTGTACAATTTCCATTCAAAAAATTTGAGCTGAGAAGAATTCCTTTCAAATTAAGTGGTTTTTTTCATTAAGGGCTTTTTATAATTAAAAATTTTTCGCTACCTGATTTATTTCTATTTTCAACCCTTAAAATCAAAAACAACCCGATTGCAATGAATCAGCAAGCAAAAATACCTACTAATTATGGGGCACTCGGTACATTAGTTACCGTTTTCTTTTTTTGGGGATTTATCGCTGCCGGCAACAGCGTTTTTATCCCTTTTTGCAAACACTACTTCAATCTCGACCAATTTCAAAGTCAGTTAATTGATTTTGCATTTTATCTGGCTTACTATATTGGGGCGCTTATTCTGTTTATCTATGCTGCATTAGGCGGCAATGATCTTATTGCAAAATGGGGATATAAAAGAAGCATTGTTTACGGTCTTTTATTTTCCGCTTTAGGCGCCGTGGCGATGATTATTGCTGTAAACGCTAATGTATTCGCAGGCATGCTGGTAGGGCTGTTCATCGTAGCACTTGGATTTTCTTTACAGCAAACCGCCTCTCAACCATTTGCAATTGCCCTAGGAGATCCTTCCACAGGCACCAGCCGGGTAACGTTGGGTGGTGCGGTCAATTCATTTGGCACAACCATAGGCCCGATAGTCGTGGCCATTGCTTTATTTGGTTCCACCGCTGCTATAACAGATGAAAAGATTGCAGCTTTAGGATTGGGAAAGGTGATCGTCCTTTATACCTGTGTAGGAGCCTTATTTATAGGAGCAGCCGCCCTGTTTGCATTTTCAAAAAAAGTTCCTCCCGGCAAATCCGAAGAGAAGGTAGAAAAGGCCAATAAGGCATTGAACATACTTCTGATCATCACAGGTCTTCTAATCATAATGTTCGTTCCGGTTTTCAGCAGCTATAAATCTGATGAAGCCAAACAAATCGCCGCATGGGAAGAACAAATTAAACCTCAGGTCAAAATCATTGATTCCCTGGCACACTTGAAGCCTATTCAAATAACACCCGAAACAGTTGCCCTGGAAGCGCAGCTTAAAACTGAAATTGCTCCAAAGCAGGCAGAAATCAAAGTATTAAAAGATCCACTGGAGCAGACCAGGCTTAAATGGCTGCTCGGCGCTATGCTGGTAGTCGTTCTCGGGTTACTGGTCTCCAATCGTGTTGCCGCCAAGAAACCTGAAGGCTGGGGAGCCATGCAGTACCCCCAGTTAGTATTAGGGATGCTTGCCATTTTCGTCTATGTAGGCGTGGAGGTAGCAATCGGAAGCAATCTGGGCGAGCTATTAAAGCAGAAGGATTTCGGCGGGTATCAATCATCCGAGATCGCCCCTTTTATCTCTATCTATTGGGGTAGCCTGATGATCGGACGATGGGCTGGGGCAATTTCCGCATTTAATTTTAGCAGCTCTACAAAAAAGGCCCTCTTGTTCATAGTACCAGTGGCAGCTTTTGGCATTGTGTTGGGGGCAAATGCACTGGCAAAATATGATGTAAGTGCTCTATATTATTATATCATCTGTGTACTTATTCAAATTGCCGCATTCTTCATTAGCCAGGAAAAACCTGCTAAAACTTTATTGCTTTTCGGATTGCTTGGTGTCACGGCCATGCTGATCGGCTTATTTACTGAAGGACGGGTCGCTATCTACGCTTTCCTGAGTGGTGGTCTGTGTTGCTCTATTATGTGGCCATCGATATTCTCCCTTGCTATTGCTGGTCTTGGGAAATACACTACACAAGGTTCAGCCTTCCTTATTATGATGATTCTTGGAGGAGGGATCATCCCACCTATTCAAGGCAAACTAGCAGATATCATTGGCATCCACCAATCTTATATAGTAGCTGCAATTTGCTTTTCTTACTTGGCATTCTTCGCTTTTGCAGTGAAAGGTATCCTACGCAAACAAGGCATAGATTATGATGCGGAGGTAAGTGCCGGAGGACACTAAAATCATAGAAAAGAAAGTATTTCCTTCGTACATTTATCGCCCCGTTAGTAATTTAACGGGGCTTATTTTTAAAATCAACAACATGGCAGCGGCTAAATCAGCATCAACTTCAACATTGCATCCTCTTTCAATCGGGATTGATATTGGCGGAACAGGCACCAAGTTTGGCATCGTGGACCGCGATGGGAACCTTTTATTTTCAGATGAGATCTCTACAAAGAAGCATGCAGAAGTAGGTACGTTTATAGATGAGTTGCATACAGCCATGTCAGCGATCATTGACAAAGCAGGTGGTATTGGCCGGATGAAAGGTATTGGTGTTGGTGCGCCCAATGGCAACTACTACACCGGCACTATCGAATATGCTCCCAACCTGCCCTGGAAAGGGATTGTGCCGCTGGCTAAACTGATCGAGAACAAATTCAAACTTCCCGTTACCCTTACCAATGATGCTAATGCTGCTGCGATCGGAGAAATGATGTATGGCGCTGCAAAAGGCATGAAGGATTTTATCATGATCACGCTTGGTACCGGTGTGGGCAGCGGTATTGTAGCTAATGGCCAGCTTATCTATGGTCATGATGGATTTGCCGGTGAGCTCGGCCACACGATCATTATTCCCGATGGAAGACTGCACCCCGGCACCGGCAAAAAAGGTTCCCTGGAAAGTTATGCTTCTGCTACCGGTGTTCGCTACACAACATTAGAACTGCTGGAAACTACCGATACGCCCAGTATTCTGCGCAACGTTCCCCAGGAAGAGATCGATTCTAAAAAAGTATATGAAGCAGCGATACAGGGTGATGGACTTGCCCGGCATGTATATGAATTTACCGGCCGCATACTTGGCCTGGCCCTGGCCAATGCAGTAATGTTTTCCAGCCCCGAAGCGATCATCTTATTCGGCGGTCTCACCAAAGCCGGCGACCTGATATTAAAACCCACCCGCGAGCATATGGAAGCTAACCTGATACAGGTGTTCCAGAATAAAGTAAAATTGCTGATCAGTCATTTAAGGGAATCTGATGCGGCGATATTGGGAGCCAGCGCCCTGGTCTGGGAATGAGTACGAATGATACGAATAGGTGCGGATGGCGCGAATGAATCAGACTGATTTGAGTGAAAATTACTCGATGATGAATACGGCGGGAACGGGACGTTGATTGCCTTTGTCAGAAGGCCAGATCGTTTCTTTGCCATTTACCAGTAAGCAACTGCTGCCGCCTCCATCGAGGTTGAGCGCTTCCACACAACCGAGGTCTGCCAGTATTTTTGCTTGTTGTATCAGCGTAGCACCTTCTGCAATACCGGGATTTCTTCCTTCAACGGTCAGGATGATGAGCTTGTTGTCACGGGTATAACCCATGGCTGTACGCGGATGCTTGTCGTTGATGGCATTGCCCGTAAATTTCAGTTCAGCATTGTTGGAGATGCACACCTTTCCGTCTTTTACCAATACGGGACCACCGCCGACAGCAGTTTCCATTTTCCATTTTTTGAACACTTTGCCGGAAGGAACACAACTGCCCTCAGCAGGCAGTATCTTTTTCATTTCTTTATAGGAAAGATGAAGAGAGGCATTGGAATCTTTACGGAATGCTACAGGATAATCCCAGGCAGAAGGCCATCTGGCAGATGAATCGGTATACAACCATGCAATATTTGCTTTGCGTTTGGCAGTAATGCCTAAAGCGCTGCCCAATGGATGACGGTAAGTAAGGGTGTCTTTTCCTTTACCTGCAATGGAATGTACGGTGTACCCTACCTGTTTTCCTTCTTTTATTACGGTATTAAGGTTTTGATTGGTTCCAAAAGAAAAAAATGTGCAGTTCACTACTATTGCAGGCTGCTCATTTTTCGTATAGAATTGAAGTGGGGTAAGTCTTCTTCCCAGCGTTGTATCTACAGTGAAATGCAGTTTTTTATCTGAAAGATCAGCGATCACATAATAAGCGATGTTGGGCTTCCCATCAAGTGGATCATTAGAGGAATAAACATGAATGGAGGGAGGCAATGATCCGAACAATGAGTCTACTTTCATCCATTTCAATGAGGCTCTTTCCTGAGCTTTTACCGTAAAGAATGCTGAAACCAGCGGGATGAGCAGAGCAAAGCAAATAATTTTTTTCATCAGGCATGCATTTGTAGGGCCTCCACAAAATAAAGTATTCTTTGTGCTCTTTGTGCCTTTGTGGGAATTATCTCCCACAAAGGCACAAAGAACACAAAGAATAAAAATATTAATTCAGAGAATAATTATGAAATTGTGGGAACACTCTTCGCCATTTCCCATTCTTTCTGCCCCAATCCCGGGAACACATGGCGTTCGCTATGGTAAGATGAACGCACGAGCGGCCCGCTTTCTACATAATCAAGGCCGAGATTATAGCCTACCTCGCGGTATTCAGCAAATTCATCGGGGTGAACAAAACGTTGTACAGGCAAATGCTTTTGTGTAGGCTGCAGGTATTGGCCAATGGTGACCACATCACAACCATTATCATACAGATCTTTCAGGGTTTGTATCACTTCCTCGCGCGTTTCGCCAAGGCCCAGCATGATACCGCTCTTTGTTCTTCTTCCGCCTTCTTTTAAGGTGCGGATCACTTCCATGCTGCGCCAGTATTTGGCCTGTATGCGTACCTGGCGGGTAAGGCGCTCTACTGTTTCAATATTGTGGGATACCACCTCGGGTGCTGCATCGATCACCCGTTGAATATCTTCCTTCTTGCCTTTAAAATCAGGGATCAGGGTTTCCAGGGTGGTATCAGGATTAAGTGCTTTAACTGCTTTGATGGTATTGTACCAGATGGCAGAACCGCCGTCTTTCAACTCATCGCGGTCAACAGAAGTGATTACTGCATGCTTCACTTTCATCAGATAAATGGCTTCGGCCACACGCTGGGGTTCATCCCAATCCACGGCTTCAGGCCTGCCGGTGGCTACGGCGCAGAACCCGCAACTGCGGGTGCATACATTGCCGAGGATCATGAAAGTAGCGGTGCCGGCTCCCCAGCATTCGCCCATATTGGGACAGTTGCCACTTTCACAGATCGTATGCAGTTTGTGTGTATCAACCAGGTTGCGGACGTGCTTATAGCTCTCTCCGATGGGCAATTTCACCCTTAACCAATCAGGCTTTTTTACCCGGGTTTTATCATTAGTTGCGGAAACAACGGGAAGTTCGGTCATAATGCAAAAATACGAGGGATTATGGAAGATAACGAATACTATCCCCCGAAGGTTCATTTACGCTTTCCGAAAAGAATGGCGACATATCCCTGGAAGAAAAGCTGCCTTTCTTTCAGCCTTGCCATAATGGGTATTTTACCAGGATAATAATCAGCGCTCATGCCTATTTCCAGGGCAGAAACCGTTTCGTTAAAGCGGCCATAATCGAAACGCATACCTATTTTGGCAAATGCGCCCGGCTTCACTTTGATCTCTCCCCAACCCTTGCTGAAGCCTCCGCCTGCAATAATGGCGCCCTGGTCCATGAAAAGTGCACTGTCTGCCGGGGAATACTTGATGTCTCTTTGGCCTTCCTGCGGATCATCTACTGTAAGATAATAAGGTCGGAGAAGGCCCAGGGCTACCCCTGCATAATAAACGCCTGTAACGGCCACGCCGTTCTTATTTCCTTTTTGCCCTAAAATGTATTGCTGGCCAAAACCGAGCGTAACAGGATAGAAGTAATTAATTTTCCCGTATATATATGGGTTTCCAAATATGAAACTTCCTCCCAGCGATTTTTCTTCTTTCTTCTCTTTTATTTCTGCAAAATCTATCCGGTATAAATTGGTCTTGCGGCTGGTTTTCATTTTACCGAATTCATAAAATGCACCATAACCGTTTGTGCGAAGCTGGATGCCAAAAGTGCTTTGTTTGTGATAAACGAGTACCCCTTCTTCAGCCTGGCGCATCAGTTCATTTATTTTCTGGCGCTTGGCTTCTTTTTTTTCATTCCTTTCTATTCTTCTGTCCTGTGCAAAGGCTGCAATCGCAAACAATACAACTACGGCGGAGAGGCTGAGTTTCTTCACAGATTCTTCTATTTAATTAAAATTACCAAGAGATTTACTCTTGCTTATAACGTAAATTTAGGGCAAAAATTGAAATGACCTCTACAGTAGTTTACAACGGCGATCTCCGCACCACCTGCACCCATTTGAAAAGCGGCTCTTTTTTTGAAACCGATGCCCCTACAGACAATAATGGCAAGGGTGAGCGGTTCTCTCCTACCGACCTGATGGCAACCAGCCTGGCCACCTGTATGGCCACCGTTATGGGCATCAAGGCCCGTACTATGGGTTTTGACCTGAACGATTTAAAAGTGGATGTACTGAAAATAATGAAATCGGATCCCCGCCGTGTCGGGGGTATAGAATTAACATTTCATATACCCGAAACCCTCCGTGATATCGATGAAAAAACAAAAACGATCCTGAAACACACTGCTGACACCTGCCCTGTTGCTAAAAGCATTCATCCGGATATTGAGGTAAAAGTGGATTGGGGAAGCTGGAGTTGAGTCGTGAGTCTTTAGTCACGATCCGGCCAGCAATTCATTCAGCACTTTGGGCAATTGGTGCTTATATCCTTTAATTTATAGCAGCTTCATCCGAAAATTTGCTTTTCTTGGCAGATAACGCGGATGATATGAACGTCTTGGTGATTGAATACGAAAAAGGGATGGTACAAAAGATCAAGGATTTGCTCCATGAAATTGATGAATCCATCCATGTAGTAGGAGTAACAGAGAATATGTTTGCGGCAGCAGAGTGGCTGACCCGCAATAAAATTCCTGATTTGATACTGGCTAATGAAGGTATGATTGCCGGCGTACAGAAAAAACGACGCGGTGATGTGAAAGCCATTGTCACTTTCTCCACCACTACTGAAGCATATAACTTTGAAGCATTCCGCTATAAAACCATCCGTCATATACTGAATGAGATCCCGGGCACTGAAGAAAGGTTGCTGAACTTCGATCAGTACTGGGGCAATGGCGGCAAGGCCGTTGCAGCAGGCAATTTCAAAGAAAGGTTTTTAGTTAAGCAAGGACAGAAACTTGTATCGATTCCCGTTAACCAGATCGCTTATTTTTTTTCGCAGGAACGTTTTATTTTCTTCAAAACATTCGATAACCAGAAGTTTCTACTGGAATACAGGATGGAGCAACTGGAAAATATTTTATCGCCTGAATCTTTCTTCCGTATCAACCGCTCTTATATTGTATCCCTGCAAACAGTAAAAGAGATCCACTCCTATTTCGGCAATCGCTTAAAGCTTTATCTCTCTCCTGCGGCCGACAAGGAAGTGGTCGTAAGCAGAAAAAGAGTAACGGATTTTAAGGAATGGCTGGGAAAATGACCCGCCATTTTTTGTAAACAGATCTGTGTTCCCTGCTTTTTTCGTTCGTGCTTTATTTGTTGCATTTCATACACAAATCCGGTCAGTTGCTGCATTCCGGGTTGCAGCGCTCTTTTTACTTCCCTAGTTTGGTTTTGTAAACATCCAATACCAATTGCCGGTTAGATCCGAATTTACCGGTGACGTCACACACCAAACACAACGTACGATGAAAAGCCACCTGCTCTTTCTTCTGCTATTACTTTGTTTGTCCACTCCTTGCTTCACTCAATGCCTGACAGCTCTGCCGCCGCCGGCCTGCAATGGTGCAGAGCCGGCTTTGGCGGATAATGAAACACTGAACACAGGCACCACCAAATGGTATTATGGGCCCACAGCAACTTTAAACAGCCTCACCCTCCAGGGAGGGACACTGGTTGTTTGCAGTGATCTTACCATCGATAAGTTTTACATGACAGGCGGTACGATATTCGTTCGCCCGGGTGCAAGATTTGTTATTGGTTCCGGTATTGGTTCAGGACTCACCCTGAATGGCAATTGCGCAATTTATAACTATGGTACAATGGATGTGCAGCGCAACCTCTCACTTGATAACGGTGCTACTGCAAGCACTCCCAATATTATTATCAATGCCACTTCTACATCCATCTTCCGCGTACCCTTTCAGTATTTCGTGATCAATAATGCTTATTCCTGGTTTGTGAATAATGGGCTGGCAGAATTTGGCGGTGTTATCACCGATCAGTACTCCTCACCCTCTTCTGTTTGCCTTGGCAGCGGAAGTGTAATGAGGATGAATATCCTGATCAATAAAACAAGTAACAGCTATGTTGTGCCGTCCGGTGCAGGGTGCGTATCTGTTGCACAGACTTCCATTTTCAACAACAGGCTAACCGGTAATACTAATTTATATGCTTGCCTTTCTGCCAGTCATAGTTCTTATTCAGGTTGTGGTGGTTGCCCGGCCAATAACTGGGGTGCTGCACAGGTAATGACAGGATGTGTTTCCTGCAATGTGCTTGGTGTGCTGGATATAAAGTTCATTGACCTCAGCGTTTCAGCCATTACCACGGGCAACAAACTGCAATGGGAAATAAAAGATGTATTGAAAACAGGTGCCTTCAGCATTGAGAGATCTGCAGACGGGATCCATTATTCGCCCATCGGCAATATGCCCGTTGCAGCAGGTATCACTGCTTCCTTTAACTATATTGATAAATCCCCTCTGACAGGATATAATTACTATATGATCAAATATATTCGTTCCGATAATACTACCATCAACAGTAAGGCCGTACGCGTTTCATCATTACCACAAAACGGTTTCATTATAAGCTCAATGCCTTTTGACCGCAGTTTTTCCATTTCATTTTCAAGAGAGATCGAGCCGGAAAAAGTGATCCTGACTGATATAATGGGCAGGAATATTAATATAAAATACACTATTGAATCCTATACAAGATTGATGGAAGTGGAAGTGCTGGATGATATTGCGCCGGGCATATATATCGTCCATATCCGTTCTGATAAGAACACTATGGCAAAGACGATCTTAAAGAAATAATGATTTAGATGATAGAGGTATCGCAAAGATTACGCAAAGGACGCCACGTTGCACTCTTTGCACAATCTTTGCGATATTCTTACTACATCACTAACACATCTCCTTCAATCCATTCTTTTTAATACCGCATTTCCTACTGCGCAGTCAAGGCATTTACGCTGACTGCAATACTGGCTCTTCAGTTCAAGCAAGACTTGTGTATCGCGGGCGGTACGGCTCTTCATACCCAGTTGTTTATATCCTTCAATAATGGTATTGTATTCCGGGGGAAGATCTTCCAGCCATTGCAGCACTTTTTCTTTCAATGACTCTTCCTGGTGGAAATGCGCATACGTAAATAATATCGGGATGATCGTGTTGATGATAATTGAATCGGCCATCGTTGTTCCAAGCCTCTTCGGGCGGAATGAACCGGCCTCATTCAGGCGGTAATGATAATGCCAGTAATCGTTGGCTGTTACATCCAGCCATTGACGGATATCTTTTACATTCACGGCTTCTTTTACACGGGTGAATAAGTGAGTGGTTTGATGTACCAGCATAGCCAATTGGGCAAAGCGCACAGTAGGAAAATTAACCGGTCGCATCCGCAGAAAAACCGGCTGGCCATGAACAGGTTTCAACTGATATTTACGTCGGAGAAACTGATATTCCTTTTGCAGGAGAATGGCATAATCTTCCCCGTATCGTTCATTCAGCAAGCCCGCCTGCCCAAGCAGCAATGCTTCCAGTTGATGCAATTGATTTTTATGCCGTGCCAGCAAAGCCAGTGGAACAGACCGCGCTACTGCTTCAAAGAGGTCAGCGTTCAGGAGGCTGCCAAAGCTTCTTGCCAGCAGCCACCAGAATGTTTCTTCCCAATGAAAATTATTCTGGCGGAGAAGGGCACCGGTCATGCCTGTTTTCCGTAACAGGCGCTCTGCCAGCAACCGGTCTTTCCAGCTTTGCCAGGCAAGATCTTCAAGACTGGTGATCTTTTTCCCGCAGGGAATAAAAGCTGTTGACCGCAGCAATGATTTATAATGCTGCAGGAGCAGATGTGGTATGCGATGCTTTAATTCCAGCACAGGCAGGTCATTGACAGGACCGTCATCTTCCCACACCACATGCAGTATCACGTTGCTGTAATGCGGATCATATTCATGAGCATGCTTATTCCAGTCAGACGTATACAGGTGCAGTTCTACTGAACCAGACCAGGTGAATGGTCCGATCTTTACACGGGCATTAAAAAAATCAGGCCCCTGGTTAGTGTTATATATGCCGGGAGAGAATACATACACCGGCTCATCATTCACCGTGGTAAGATGATGCCGGTTGAAATGCTGGAACTGCCAGATATATTGTAATAATCTTTCCGTCATTGAGTCCCTTTTAAAGAGGGATCCAAAGTAGAAAGCCTGCCGGCTACGGCAATCGTTTTTACAACAGTTTATAAAGAGAAAATAACGGAGATCATTTGTATTTTTCCAGCTCTCTTACCACCCTGCTCACAGGAAGTCCCATCACATTATAGAAATCACCGGAAACAGACTGGATGCCTACCACGCCGATCCATTCCTGGATGGCATAAGCACCGGCTTTATCATAGGGTTTATATTTGTCAACATAGAATTCGATTTGTTGCCGGCTTAGTGAATGAAAATACACATCTGTGATATCGGCAAATGCTGTTTCTTTTTCACCCTGCCTGATCACGACACCTGTGATCACCCGGTGGCGGTTGCCCGACAGCCTGGAGAGAATACGGACCGCATCTTCCCGGTCGACCGGCTTTCCGATTATTTGCTGCTCTAATACGACCACCGTATCTGCGGCTAAAACCACTTTGCCGGTTTCAACGGAAGATTGAACTGCCAGCGCTTTATTCCTTGCGATATGTACCGGCACTTCTTCTATAGGCAATGAATCGGGGTAGGTTTCCGCTGTTTCTTTCACTACTATTTCAAAAGGTATTTCTGCCCATTCCAGCAATTGCTTTCGCCGGGGCGATTGGGAAGCCAGGATGATCGGGTTCATATATAAAAGTAAAAAAAGATCATAGAAAGGATACCGGTAAACATCACTCCTTTAGTAAGCCTGCTCAGGCGATGATAATCGCTGATCTCTTTGGCTTTAAACAATCCCGAGAGGATATAAAGCAAGGGCAGGATGATAAACACAACGCAGTAAGCCACCGCCCACCACCATTGAAATTGTAATACATACACCTGCACCACGGCAAGGATCACGATAAGGATGATCAGCCAGACAGCAATATAGACTTTTGACGTGTTTACACCCCATACAATCGGCATGGTGCGGCAACCATAACGGGCATCCCCATCCCTGTCCTCGATATCTTTAATAGCTTCCCTGATCAAAGAAAGAATAAATGCAAAGCCTGCATAGAGAAAAGCAAAGCGGAACAGTTTGGATTGCCCGGGATGGTTTGCTCCAAATGCATCGACTACTGAAACCTTAGAAAAAAATATAATTAAAATGGTCCAGGCTGTCAGCAAAGAAATAAGCACATTCCCTATCAGCAATTTCCGTTTGAATGTGGTGGAGTAAAACCATAGTGTGAATACACATAGAATATTTGCAACTATCAGGTACCATTTTCCCAGTATTGGTAATGCTAACATGGTAAGAAGAACACCTGTGGCACTTAAGATAAAATGCCAGGCAATAGCCCAGCGGCGGCTGATAAATTTATCCACTACCAGGCGGCGTGGCTTATTCACCTCATCAATATTGATATCAAAATAATCGTTGATAATATAGCCTGCTGCTGCGATCAATACAGAAGCCGCTGCCAGCAAAAGAAAACTCCGGGTATCATGCGCAGGAATAGTGTCCTCATATAAAGGATAATAAATACATACCTGGAAAAGCACCTGCGTAAGCGCTATAAAAATGAGGTTTGGCAGGCGGACCAATCTCAAGAAAGCTGCAAACAAACTCATTCTTATTTTTTTTGAAAGATACATCACCTGCCTGAGGAATAAAACCCCTGCCGGCATGAATATGATCAACGGGAACTCACTTCTTCACTATGTTGCCAGTGGCCGCGCAGCTTCATTATCTTTTCGATAATTTCCCTTACACAGCCTTCGCCTCCTTTGACAGGAGAAACATGAGAAGAAATTTCTTTTATTTCTGCAATAGCATCGGCCGGACAGGCAGCCAGTCCTGCAAAACGCATAGCATCCAGGTCGGGCATATCATCGCCCATAAAAAGCAATTCTTCCCGCTGAAGCCCTTTAGCAGTCACATATTCTTCCAGCAAAGCCTTTTTATCTCCAACACCCATAAGCACTTCCGTAATGCCTAATTTATTTAAACGGTCAACTACCGGTGAAGCGGCTGCACCGGAAATGACCAGTACATGATAGCCTTTTTTCACTGCCAATTGCAGGGCATACCCATCGCGGATGCTCATACGCCTTGCTTGCAAACCATTTTCTAATACGAGAATAGTGCCGTCTGTTAGTACTCCGTCTACATCAAAGACAAAAGTCGTGATCTTTTTTAACCGTTCGTTTATACTCATGATCTTACAAAAGTAAATAACAGGCAATTCTTACTAAGATATTTCTCTCCTTCCCGTCCTTCCCGCCTTACCGGTAAAAAACTTACCGGTAAGGCGGGAAGGACGGGAAGGGAGTGTTTATAACAAAGCTTGCTTTATTTATTAGTAGAATATGTTTAAACTAAGATTCCTGTTGTATACTGGATGTGAGCAGCAGGTAAATGTTTTTCAGTTCAGGGTGAGCAGATAGAATGGCCAGGTGTTTTTGGATCGTTGCTTCATCATGACGGATGGCAGGGCCTGTTTGTGCCTGTTTGGGCGACACTTCCTTAATGCGTGAAATAGTTTCATCGATCAGCGGAAGCAGTTGATTGAAAGCGATCCCTTCTTTTTTGCAATATTCTTCTGCCAGTGCCAGCAGATGGTTTACAAAATTATTGACGATCACTGCCGCCACATGCAGTTTTAACCGTTGCTCATCACCTGCCGGCACAGGCGGGTAATAAGATATGGAAAAGGCCAGTTGCTCCAGCTTTTGTTTGGCGGTCTTATCATGCCCATCCACATACACAGGGATATCCGGCAGGGTGCTCATTTCTTTCCGCAGGCTTTGCAAGGGATAAAAAACACCATAATGTGCCGTTACAGGTTTCAAAACATCAGCAGGTACGGCCGCAGCCGTATGGGCCACCACTTTACCCGGCAGGCGAAGATCAGCAGCGATCTCTGCTACAGCATTGTCTGAAACTGCGATGATATATACATCCGCATTCTTGTTTAGCAGGGAGATATAGTTGGCAGACTCTGTATCCCATTCATAAGCCAGTTGAGTGGCAGCAGATGCATTCCGGCTCAGTATCTGCAGAATGGTATGACCAGCCTGTTTGAATTTTCTTCCCAGCACTGCGGCCGTATTCCCAGAGCCAATGATAACGATATCCATAGCCAAACCTGAAGTTTAAAGGGCTTTAAATAAATTTGTACCCGATGATGAAATTAGTGCAAAAAATCGCAGTGGGTTATATCCGGAAAAAATTCAGCCTGTTATCGGCTATTTCGCCCAGGAAGACTGCTGAACAGGCTTTTAAGTTATTCTCCACACCTCAACGCCGGACCCGTGGACCCTTACCGGCAATTTTCACTGAAGCGGAAAAACTGCATTTTGATTTCGAGGGCTATCACATTGCGGGCTATCGCTGGAATAAAGATACCGGCCGGAGGGTGCTGATCATCCATGGATTCGAATCGTCTGTCATCAATTTTGATCAGTACGTACAATCTCTTTTGCAAAAAGGGTATGAAGTGCTGGCTTTTGATGCTCCTGCACACGGACGCAGCAGCGGTAAACAGGTGAATGCAGTGGTCTTCAGTAATTTTATCCGGCATATTCACGAGCATTATGGCCCTGTTCATTCCTTTATGGCCCATTCCTTCGGCGGATTATGCCTTTGCATTGCACTTGCAGAAATGAAACCGGACAATAACCGCCGGATCGTGTTGATCGCACCGGCTACTGAAACAGCTACGGCCATCCGCCATTTTTTTCATTTTATCCGGCTGAAAAATGATAAGGCCAGGAAAGAGTTTGACAACATCATTACCCGCGTCGGCGGTCAGCCTGTGGCCTGGTTTTCGATAGGAAGAACGCTTGACCAGATCCCGAACCCGGTCCTTTGGTTGCATGATGAAAATGATCAGATCACACCCCTGTCTGACGCTTTGAAGATCAAGGAAAGGAATTTACCGAATATCCGGTTTGTGATAACAAAAGGGCTCGGGCATAGCAGGATTTACAGGGATGAAGAAGTAAGAAAAGAAGTTGTCGGTTTTCTTTGAGTTCTGATGAGGACGTGGCCTCGTTGACCGAATGACGGTCAACGTTAAACAAACACTACCAGAAATATCCGGCAATCCACCACTCTCCTTATTTTTATCCTTGCTATGAGAGTTCCCCCATCCAAAAAGACCTATACTTATCTCGCACTCGGCGATTCTTATACCATTGGTGAGAAAGTAGCCGCAGAAGAAAATTTTCCTTCGCAGACCGCAAGCCTGTTGCACAAAAAAGGAAGAAAAATTGCAAAGCCAAGGATCATTGCCAAAACAGGCTGGACAACCGGGGAATTGCAGGCTGCGCTGAATAAAGCCCGGCTGAAAAAACAATATGATTTTGTTACCTTATTAATAGGTGTAAATAATCAATACCGCGGCCTGAAAGTAGTGGAGTATATCCCGGAGTTCGAGCATCTGTTAAGGCAAGCCATCAAACTGGCGGGCAATGACACCACGCATGTAGTAGTATTGTCTATTCCCGACTGGGGGGTAACACCTTTTGCAGAAGGCCGCGACCGCCAGCAAATAGCCACAGATATTGACGCCTATAATGCAGCCAACCAGTTGCTGGCAGAAAAATATAAAGTACATTATATTAATATTACCCCGGCCACCCGGAAAGCCTCAACTGACGCAAGCCTCCTGGCAGAAGATGGCCTGCATCCCTCCGGAAAAGCATATGCCGAATGGGCAGCGGAGGTCTGCCAGTACCTCCTGAACGAAACAGAAAAATAACGTTGAAATGCGCAACATCACGCGTATCTTTCCCGTTTGCCCTGAACATAATTGCGCAAAAAAATGTTAAGACTGTACGAAGAAAAATTACAGGACCCCTGAAATCCTTACCAGACAAGGGTTTGGGGCAACTAAAAAGTTTCCGGGTCTTAACCGGAACAAACTTGTCTGAGGCGGTAAAAAGACATTCAAAAGTTGGTTTACGAAAAAATTTATTATTCTTGTTCTAACTTGCGGCCACTAAACAGTGGTTATTTTATTTAATTATGGTGTGAATATGGCGAAAAACCTATTGATTGTTGAGAGCCCTGCGAAAGCTAAAACGATTGAAAAGATCCTGGGAAAAGAATTCCAGGTAAAGAGCTGTTTCGGGCATATCCGGGACCTCGAAAAAGCCGGAATGGGTATTGATATTGAAAGAAATTACGCTCCAAGATATATAGTGCCGGATGATAAGGAAAAAGTGGTAAAAGAACTGAAAAGCCTGGCCCAAAAATCTGATGAAGTGTGGCTGGCTACGGATGAGGACCGTGAAGGGGAAGCTATCAGCTGGCATTTATGCGAGGTATTGGGGCTCGACCCCAAAACAACCAAGCGTATCGTTTTTCATGAGATCACCAAACCCGCTATTCAGGCTGCGGTACAAAACCCGCGCAAGCTGGACATGAACCTGGTGATGGCACAACAGGCCCGCCGGATACTGGACCGTATTGTAGGATTTGAGCTCAGCCCTGTGCTCTGGCGCAAAATGAGCATGCGCAATAACCTCAGCGCCGGTCGTGTACAAAGCGTGGCCGTAAGGCTGATCGCAGAAAGAGAAAGGGAGATCAATGCATTTGTTCCTACCAGTTCCTTTAAGATAGAAGCACTGTTCACTGCCAAAGACCTGACCAATAAATCAGTTACTTTCACAGCAGAAGGAAAAAAACAATCCAAAGCAGAAGATGCGGAAGCTTTTCTGCAAAGCTGTGTCGGTGCCGGTTATAAGGTAACCGATATACAGGTAAAACCAGGAAAACGCTCCCCTGCCCCTCCCTTCACCACTTCCACTTTGCAACAGGAAGCCTCCCGCAAGTTGGGATATGGTGTGTCGAGAACGATGCTGATCGCACAAAAACTTTACGAGAACGGTTATATCACTTATATGCGTACAGACAGTGTGAACCTGAGCAATACCGCGCTTGGTGATATTACCAATACCGTAAAAGGAATGTATGGTGATAAATACCACCAGTTCCGCAAATACAAAAACAAGAACGAAAGCGCACAGGAAGCACACGAAGCTATCAGGCCTACTTACATGAACAATACTACCGTGGAAGAACCTGATTGGAAACGCCTTTATGAACTGATCTGGAAACGCACCATGGCCAGCCAGATGGCAGACGCAGAACTGGAAAAGACAACCGCAAAGATCGAGATCTCTACTAATAAGGAAGAGCTGACCGCTACCGGGGAAGTGCTGAAATTTGACGGCTTCCTGAAAGTGTACCGCGAAGACAAGGATGAAGATGAAGTGAATGATGACGACACACAGGAAGGCATGCTGCCTCCGCTGACCCCGGGCCAGCAACTGCCGCTGAAAGAAATGAAAGCGACAGAACGCTTCACCCGCCCGCTGCCCCGCTACACGGAAGCATCGCTGGTGAAAAAGCTGGAAGAACTGGGCATTGGCCGCCCTTCCACTTATGCACCTACCATTTCCACTATCCTGAAAAGAGGATACGTGGAGAAAAGAGATAAGGAAGGAGTGAAAAGGGATTTCCGCGTGCTTTTGCTGAAAAATGATCAGCTCAGCAAAGTAACGGAACAGGAAAATACCGGTGCTGAGAAATCGAAGCTGTTCCCCTCCGATCTCGGGTTGGTAGTTACTGATTTTCTGAAGCAGTACTTTGACGATATCATGGACTATGGTTTCACGGCCAAAATTGAAGAAGAGTTTGACGAAGTGGCTGAAGGCAAGATGAAATGGAACAAGATGATCGACGAGTTCTACAGCCCCTTCAAAAAAGATGTAGACAACACGATTGAAACGGCCGAACGCATCAAAGGGGAAAGGGAACTGGGCACAGATCCCGAATCAGGAAAACCGGTTGTAGCACGTATGGGCCGCTACGGCCCCATGGTGCAGATCGGCAGCGCCGATGATGAAGACAAACCACGCTTCGCGAAAATACCGACCGGTCAAAGCATTGAGACCATCACGTATGATGAAGCAATGGAACTGTTCAAACTGCAGGGCACATTCGGTCAGTTTGAAGGAAAGGACATATCCGTGAACGTAGGCCGCTTCGGCCCTTATGTGAAATGGGGGGAAGAATATATTTCCATTCCCCGCGGCACTGATCTCGCTACTGTTGACCTTGACCGGGCCATTTCCCTGATCAAAGAGAAAAAACAGGCCGATGCTCCCGTAGGCTCTTACGATAGCAAACCCATCACCAAAGGCAAAGGAAGATTTGGTCCCTTTATCAAATGGGATGGAATGTTTATCAACGTACCAAAGCGCTACAATTTTGATGCATTGACCCAGGCAGATATGAACGAACTGATCGATGCCAAAGTAAAGAAAGAAGCCAACCGTTTTATACAAAGATGGGCAGATGAAAATATCGCGGTGGAAAATGGCCGCTGGGGCCCCTTTATCCGCTTTGGCAAAAAAATGCTGAAGCTCCCCAGGAAAGCTGATGACACAAAATATACAGCAGAAGAAGCAGCCGCCTTCGCCCTGGATGATGTGAAAAAAATGATCGAGACAGAGATACCAGGCGCATTTGCCAAAAAAGAAAAGAAACCTGCTGCAAAGAAAAAAGCAGCCCCCAAGAAAGCAGCTACCAAAAAAGCGGCAAAGAAAAAATAAGCGGCAACAGATCATATTTCCCACAAGGCAGGATCAATATTCTTCTTGTGGGATTTTTAATGCCTGTACTAAAAAATATATCTAGTAATGCTTTGTGGTCTTTGTTGTCTTGGTGGGAAATAAATGCCCACCTAGACAACAAAGACCACAAAGCATTTTATTATTCTGTGGGAATGCGATCAAACATTATTTTTACATAAATCTTATGTATATGGACCGCAGTTACTGGGAAAAGATAGCTCCTGATTATAATGAAGAGATTTTTGATGTGCTCCAACAGGACAAGAAAGGTTATATCAAAAAAGCCATCTACAAATTTGCTTCACCAAAAGCTTCTGTAATAGATATCGGTTGTGCAATTGGCAAATGGTTGCCCGTGTTGTCGCCCGCTTTCAAAAAAGTAATGGCCGTGGATATTTCTGCAAAAAATCTCACCATTGCAAAGAAGAATTTTCCCCAACTTCAGAATGTGGAATATAAACGCGCGGATATGTCGTCCGGCACTTCTTCCTTCTCCGGATTTGATATGGCACTTTGTGTAAATGCGATCCTCACAGATTCATTGAAGAAGCGTATTCATTTTTTCAGCAATATTCGCAAGAGCCTGAAGAAAGGCGGGCACCTGGTGCTGGTAGTACCATCCCTGGAATCATGGTTGCTGACACGTATCATACAGAACCAATGGAAGATTGATAAGCGCCTCTTCAATACTTCCCTTTCAGAAGGAGAAGCAAAAAAAAGATATGCAGGCATTCAGCAGGGAAATGTGGAGATCGATAATGTTGCTACCAAACATTATCTCGGTGAAGAACTGGGATTATTGTTGAGCAAAGAAGGCTTTGAGGTAATACAAAAACAAAAGATCAATTACGACTGGCATACCGAATTTATTCAACCGCCCCACTGGTTAAAAGAACCCCGCCCCTGGGATTGGATGGTGGTAGCAAGAAAAATAAAATAGCCTTTACTTAGCTGTTGTTTACGCTCTCCTTTCCCCACCTGTGGAAAAGTTTAACTATTCCATTTCCTTTGCTTTGACCATATTGCATCATTGGAGAACACAAAGGAAATATCAGCCCTGCTTCACTTAATTGACGATCCCGACGAAGAAGTGTTTGATGCAGTTTCAGAAAAGATCGTTGGTTATGGAAAGCCTATCATTCCTAACCTGGAGCATTTATGGGAGACCACGCCCGATGAAGGCATACAGGAAAGGATTGAATTGCTGATCCATCGTCTTCACTATCATGATCTCACAGAAGATTTCCGTCAATGGAATGTATCCGGTCATCATGATCTCCTCCTGGGTTCTTTGCTCGTTTGCAAATTCCAATACCCTGAACTCACTACCACCCCTGTTTTGCAGGAAATAGAAAAGATACGCCGCAATATCTGGCTGGAATTAAATAATTATCTCACACCGCTTGAGCAGATCAATATTGTTACCAGCATTCTTTACAGCTATTATGGTTTAAAAGGCGGTGAAGTCAATTACAAAGAACCAAATGAATTCCTGCTGCATAAAACACTGGAAGCAAAACGGGGCAACCAGATCAGCAATGGCGTACTCTACCTGCTTCTTTGTGAACTGCTGGACATCCCCGTCAGGGCCATCAATATTCCACGGCAAAGCATCATCGCTTATTTCAAGCCCGGTTACTCCCAGGAAAACCTCCCTGACCCACTCAGCATGATCGAGTTTTTTATCGATCCCACTTCCGGACAGGTATTCTCTCACCAGGATGTAGAAAACTATTTTAAACGCATTGCCGTACCTCCTGTTTCTTCCTACTTCAAGCCACGGAAAAACAAGCAGGTGATACAGCAATTACTGGAAGAATTCAGCAAGTGCTTTACTGGTCAGCTTGATGCATATAAACAAAAAGAGCTGACCGAACTGGCAGCTCTTCTGGATTAATGATTTCTGATTCAACTACAAACTCCATCCCTCACGATATTCCCTCTTCACAAACTGATTCGCTTCGTCAAAGTTGGTGATCTTCATATTCTTTGCATCCCACAACAATCTCTTTCTGCCAAGGTATTTATCATCCCATCCTTTGAGTTTGGGATTAAGCATCATCCAACTGCGGATGGCAAGGTTGCCCATCAGGATACTTTCGGTAAATGGCCCTGCATATTCAAATGGAGAACTTGTTTCGCCTTTGCCATAACCGGCAATGCAGGCGTTCACCCATTGGAGATAGTGTCCTTCCGGAACCCGTTTGATGGTTTCCTTTGGCATTTTCTTTTCTTTCATGAGTCTGGTCGGCAGCAGGCGCGGATTTGCGCCATAGCAATCCATCAGCAGTTTCCCCTTGGTACCAACTAACAACACACCTCCGTCCCAGTTGCCGAAAGGTTCATCAGGCATTAATTCAGCAGGGCGTTCGGGCATCAGGCCGCCGTCATGCCAGGAGACTTTGATATTTCCTTTCTTATCTTTTCTGGGATAATTGAGATGGATGATGGAAGAAGGCGGGCAACTGTCCACATAGTTCCCTTCTGCCCACATATCTTTCCAGATATTGGCCACGCTGCATTCTGCAGATTCAGGATAATCGATCGGGAGAATGCGGAAGATCGGGTCCATGATATGACAGGCCATATCGCCCAGGGCGCCGGTACCAAAGGCCCACCAGCCACGCCAGTTGAAAGGCAGGTATGCCGGGTTATAATCGATCTTTTTAGCCGGGCCAAGCCAAAGGTCCCAATCCAGTTCTTTAGGCACTTCAAAGCTGCCTGTGGGCGTAGGGATGCCTTGCGGCCACACGGGGCGGTTGGTCCAGGCATGTGCTTCCGTTACGGTACCGATCATTCCTGCATCATAGATTTCTTTGGCTTTGCGCACACCGTCACCGGAGCCGCCCTGGTTGCCCATTTGCGTTACCACCTTATATTTTTTCGCCGCTTCGGTCAGCATCCTTGCTTCATAAATATCATGGGTGAGCGGTTTCTGCGTATACACGTGTTTGCCCAATTGCATGGCTGCGATCGTTGCTACAGCATGCGTATTATCGGGTGTGGAAATAGAACAAGCATCGATCGAGTTTTTCTCTTTGGCGAGCATTTCCCTGAAATCCTTGTAGAAACTGGCTTTCGGGAATCTCTCCCTTGTTTTCACCGCCTGCCTTTCATCCACATCACAAAGGGCTACAATGTTGACATAAGGGCTTTTTGCAAATTCCTGCAGATCCCCTGCGCCTTTTCCACCCGCACCGATACCTGCAATATTCAGCTTGTCACTTGGAGCAATAAAGCCTTTGCCACCCAGCACATGACGGGGAAGAATGAGCACGCCTGCGCCAACTACAGCCGTGTTACGGATAAAATCCCGGCGGGAAGCATCGTTCTTGTTCTTATTATTCATTTGTATATATTTTATTGCTTTTAGTTAAATGGAATGCCTCTTATTAATAGGCATTCATCAGGCAAAATTTTGGATTAAGGTAATAAAAAAGTTTATAGTTTATCCATCAGAAGAGGAGGTTTCGTATTATCTGTAAAATATTTTTTGGTTATTGCTAATTTTGTATAAGAAATATGCTCGAAATGATGAATTCCCCTATTACCTGGTCTGATTTTGAAAAGATCGATATGCGTGCAGGAACAATTATAGAAGTAAGTGATTTCCCTAAGGCCCGGAAGCCGGCCTTCAAACTGAAGATCGATTTTGGCAGCGAGATCGGTATTAAGCAATCATCTGCACAGATCACCCGGTTCTACAATAAAGAAAATTTGTTGAACCGCCAGGTAATAGCCGTCGTAAACTTTCCACCCAAGCAGATCGCTGATTTTATGAGTGAATGCCTGGTGTTGGGAGTATATGATGAAAATAAGGACGTAATTTTATTACAGCCCGGGCAGCCAGCCGCAAACGGGATGAAGATTGGATAACAAATACACTACATATTATCAATCGCCGGTAGGATTGCTGAGGATATCAGGCACTCCGGATTTTATCAGCGAGGTTCATTTCATGAATGAAGCGCCGGAATCTATTTCCGCTAAGGAGGAACCACCGCCGATGCTGATACAATGCGTAGAACAACTTATCCAGTATTTCAACGGACAAAGAAGAGTATTTGAATTACCGCTTAACCAGCCCGGCACTTCTTTCCAGCAACAAACCTGGAACCTGCTTACCGGTATTCCATTTGGCAAAACCATCAGTTATCTGCAACTGGCAATAAAAACCGGTGATCCCAAAGCCACCCGTGCTGTAGCAAATGCCAATGGCCGCAACAATATCGCGATCATTGTGCCCTGTCATCGCGTAATTGGTTCCAACCGCGAGCTTACTGGCTATGCCGGTGGGCTGTGGAGAAAGAAATGGTTGCTGGAACATGAAACGAAGATCATGTATGGCGTGCAAACGTTGTTTTGATCAGCTCAAAGCAGTTCTTTATCCGTAAAAGCAAACGGTAATAGTTTAGATACACTCTCCACTACAATGATCTCTCCGCTTTGTCCGCTAAGAATAACGCGCAAAGGTTTACCTCCACGGCTTTCATATTCCAGCAAAGCCTGGCGGCACATGCCACAGGGAGAGATAGGATGAATGCTTTCCCCTTTCTCATTATCATAACTGATAGCGATGGTATCTATTGCAATGCCGGGAAACAAAGTTGCTGCAGTAGAAAGTAATGAACGCTCCGCACATATACCCACCGGGAAAGAAGCGTTCTCCTGGTTGGTGCCTGTAACTACTCCCTTTTCCGTACGCGCTGCTGCACCAACACGGAAGCGGGAATAAGGAGCATAAGCTTGCTTTGTGATAGTTCTTGCAGTGGTCAGCAGTTCTGCATCTTCTTTACTGAGCTCACTCATATCCTGGTAAACCTGGTACTCGATTTCAATTTTCTTCTCCTTCATAATAAATCCTTGTGAGACAAAAATGCCCCGGTCAGTTCCGGGGCATCTAAAGTTAGTTTATTTTTATTTCACGATATTAAACAACCGTTTCCAGCGGGGTCCTCCCTCCCAACTAAACCAGATCATCCAGGCTTTTCCCACAATCATGTTCTCCGGCACAAATCCCCAGTAACGGCTATCCTGTGAGCCCTGGCGGTTATCACCCATCATCCAGTAATAATCCATTTTGAAGGTATAGCTATTGGTTTCTGCTCCATTCAGGAAATACTTGCCATTCTTTTCCTGCAGGTCATTATGCTCATAAATACGGATCGCCCTTTCGTAGATATTAAAATTCTCGGGGGTCAGTTGAACTGTTGCTCCTTTTTTAGGGATCCATACAGGCCCGAAATTATCCCTCGACCACCTGTGAAGAGTGTCATAAGGGAATACATCACCTGCTGCATAACCATACTGCGTATCGGGCACAATGCTTTTGGCCAGGCCATTCTTCAGCATCTGTTCTTTGGCCTTGTAAGTAAGCAGCATTTTATATTCATTAGGCCGGCCTGTAGCACTGTATTCTCCTTTATCAAAGTCAACGTCGTATTCATTCTTCATCATATCCATATCCAGTGCCGGGGCTGTTACCGTTACGATATAATTCAATTCAGAATAAGGAGGCGGGTCTTGCTTCACACCATTGGTATACACCACATCGTCTTTTACCTCGATAGTATCGCCAGACACACCAACACAGCGTTTGATATAGTTATCTGTCTTATCCACCGGATGCGATACAACCGGGAAGTTCTGGCGATCGGCCAGTACCATCTGGTCTTCCCGTGATCCGAGCGCTGCCCTTCTTTTTATATCAATGTAGGGGTTGTATGATTCAAAGCCTTCGGCATGGATCACTGTATCACCCGCAGGAAAATTGAACACTACCACATCCCCTCTTTTGGGAGCGCTCGCAAACCAACGGATATAAGGCAGCTTTATCAGCTCCGAATAAGACTTGCCATTGGTAACAGGCATGTAGTTATGAACAAAAGGAACCGACAGGGGTGTGTTGGGAATACGGGGGCCGTAACTCAGTTTACTTACAAAAAGAAAATCCTTTACCAGCAAGGTTTTTTCCATCGAGCCGGAAGGGATAGTATAGGCTTCAAAAATAAAAGTGCGGATCAGCGTAGCAGCTACTACAGCAAAGATGGCAGCATCTACCCATTCCCTCCAGGCAGCTTTATGATATCTTTTTACAGCTTCGGGGCCTACAAAACGGGTATCCTTTTGAGCAGCCAGCCAGGGAAAATAGAATGGCGCAAACAGGGCCGCCATTGTATGCTGACCGAATGAATACTTACCGAATACTTTAGCAAATTCAATAAAGATCCCTGGAGTAATGAACCATCCGACCACGGGAATGAATTGCCAGAACACCCAATGCTTGGGGCGTTGGGCTATTTCCTGCATCACCCAGGTGTTATAAAACGGAACGTATGCTTTCCAGGAAGGCACTCCAGCTTTGGCAAACAATTTTGCCAGTCCGAATGATGGCAGAAATACAAGAAGGGTACCTATAAGATAAATGACCAGTAAATGTTGTAAAGGCATGAGCCTGATTTTATTTTAATCGGATAAAAGTATTACTTATAAGGCGTCGTTCAAACAGAAACTTTTGCTAATATGGATAAGTGGTCAGCGGGGCATTACATAGCTTTTCACATCGTCGCCGGTGATATTCTTGGACGATAAGATGACGAGGCGCTCTACTACGTTGCGCAACTCACGGATATTCCCCGTCCAGTTATATTCCTGCAAGAGCTTCAATGCATCTTCGTCTATACCTTTTTTAACAATTCCATAATCAGCACAGATATCTTCGAGGAACTGGTCGACCAGCACAGGTATATCATCCCGCCTGTCATTGAGGGAAGGAACATGAATAAGGATCACGCTCAAACGGTGATAGAGGTCGAGGCGGAAAGCCTTTGCATCCACTTCCTTTAAAAGATCTTTATTGGTAGCAGCGATCACTCTTACATCCACGTTGATGTCTTTATCCGCACCAACACGGGTGATCTTGCCTTCCTGCAGGGCGCGCAGCACTTTTGCCTGGGCGCTAAGGCTCATATCGCCGATCTCATCCAGGAAGAGAGTGCCTCCGTTGGCCTGTTCAAATTTTCCTATCCGTTGTTTGATCGCAGAAGTGAAAGATCCTTTTTCGTGGCCAAACAGTTCGCTTTCGATCAGTTCGGTAGGAATAGCAGCACAATTCACTTCCACTAACGGCCCGGTGTTGCGATTGCTTTTTTCATGCACCCAACGGGCTACCAGTTCCTTACCCACCCCGTTTTCACCGGTGATAAGGATGCGGGCATCAGTTGGTGCAACTTTATCGATGGTGTCTTTTATTTTTTGCATGGGTGCAGAACTGCCGATCATCTCCTGCACGCGGCTTACTTTGCGTTTCAGCACTTTGGTTTCCGTTACCAGGCTGGTGCGTTCCATGGCATTACGGATGGTGATCAGTAAACGGTTCAGATCAGGCGGTTTCGAGATATAGTCGTAAGCACCTTTTTTTACAGCTTCCACGGCAGTTTCGATATTGCCATGCCCGGATATCATGATAATGGGGATATCAGGATTGATCTCGCTAGCTTTCTGCAGGAATTCGATCCCGTCCAGCTTGGGCATTTTTATATCACATAGAACCAGGTCGAAGGTTTTTTCCTTGAATTTTTTCAGTCCTTCTTCACCATCGGATGCTTCATCCAGTTTATAGCCTTCAAACGAGAGTATTTCGGTCAAAGTCTTGCGGATCGCCTTTTCATCATCAATGATCAGTATATCAGCCATTAAATCAGGTTTAGGCGCAAAAATATGTATTTAAGGGAGAAAACGAGGAGGGGGTTAAAAGGGGCGTAAAAACAAAGAGGCCGGATAGAAATCCAGCCTCGTTTTTAAAATCCAATATCCTATGAAAAACCATTACAAAGATGCACTTTTAGATGCAAAACGCTGCATTATCTGAGAAAAAAATATTAAGCGTAAATCTACGATTTGTGAATAAACACGAAAAACCCGCTTATTATATAAACAAGCGGGCTAAAAGTCTATTAAAATTGTGGATAACCTACTTTTTCAGATACATTACTTCTTTCACTAATTTCACTGTTCTGCTCACGTCGGGCAAAGCAGCAGCCACCAGGTTTGGCGCATAGTGTAAAGGCGCATCAGCAGCCGTGATCCGGCGGATCGGTGCGTCCAGGTAATCAAATCCTTCTTTTTGTATACGGTAAGTGATCTCAGAAGAAACGGAAGCAAAAGGCCATTGTTCTTCCACGATCACGAGACGGTTGGTCTTCTTCACACTCTCCAGGATCGTTTTCCAGTCGAGCGGACGGATCGTTCTCAGATCGATCACTTCTGCGCTTATCCCTTCCTTCTCCAATTCAGCAGCAGCACCCAGGGCCACTTTCATCATTTTATTGAAAGAAACAATGGTCACGTCCCTGCCTGCTTTTTTCACATCGGCCTTACCAAGTTCGATATAGTATTCTTCCTCGGGGATTTCCATTTTATCACCATACATCTGCTCGCTTTCCATGAACATCACCGGATCTTCTTCATAACGGATAGCCTGTTTCAATAAACCCTTGGCATCATAACCATTGCTCGGCGATACGACTTTAATACCAGGGATATTTGCATATAATGCTTCGAACGCAGTTGAGTGTTGGGCGCCTAACTGGCCGGCTGAGCCGTTACCACCGCGGAAAACAATGGGGCAGGATATTTGTCCACCGCTCATTGCCAACATTTTGGAAGCTGTATTGAGAATTTGATCTAAGGCCAGTACAGCAAAGTTCCAGGTCATGAACTCTACGATGGGACGAAGGCCGTTTTGAGCAGCACCCACGCCAACCGCTGTAAAACCCAGTTCTGCGATCGGTGTATCTATCACTCTTTTCGGACCAAATTCAGCCAACATACCCTGGCTCACTTTATAAGCGCCATTATATTCTGCCACTTCTTCACCCATCAGGAAAACCCGGTCATCCCTTCTCATTTCTTCAGACATTGCTTCACGGAGAGCGTCACGAAATGCGATTGATCTTGCCATTTTATTCGGTTAATTTTTAAGAGGGGCAAAAATAAGCGAGATGGCCGATAAAACCTAAAATCAGCCGGTTAACTCATGGGGTTCGCTGGCAGCCATCAAACCACAAATCCCTATCAAGTATATTTGCTTATGTCTTCCACTCACTACCCTATCATCATTGTCGGCGGCGGCCCAATCGGCCTGGCTTGTGCGATCGCTGCGCAAAAAGCAGGTCTGCCTTATCTTATCCTCGAAAAAGGCAGCCTCGTGAATTCACTTTATCACTACCCGGTGAACATGACTTTTTTTTCCACTTCAGAAAGGCTGGAAATCGGGAATGTCCCGTTTGTGAGCAATAATCCCAAACCTACCCGCTCCGAAGCGTTGGAATATTACCGCCGGGTAACCAGCTCCTTTCACCTGAATATTCATTTGTTTGAAGAAGTATTATCGATTGATCGCCTTTCAGGGAATGCCGGCTTTGGCGTAAAGACCGGCAAGGCGCAATACACCGCCAATTACATTATCATAGCAACCGGCTTTTATGATATCCCCTACCGGTTGAATATTCCCGGTGAAGATCTTCCCAAAGTGACGCATTACTACAAAGACCCGAACTTTTATGCTTTCCAGAAAGTGTTAGTGATAGGCGCACAGAATTCCGCAGTGGATGCGGCATTGGAAACCTGGCGGAAAGGTGCTGAAGTTACAATGGTGATCAGAGGGGAAGAGATCGGCAAACGTGTGAAATACTGGGTGCGCCCTGATATCCTCAACCGCATACAGGAAGGCTCCATCAAAGCGCTTTATCATTCTTCTGTTACAGCTATCCGCGAACAGGAAGTGGATATTCAAACTCCGGATGGAATGATCACCATAGAAAATGATTGGGTGATCGCTGCTACAGGATACCAACCCAACCTGGATTTTCTCCGGAAAACCGGGATCAGGTTATCTGATGATGAAGTGATGTGCCCCTATATCCATGAAGAAACACATGAAACCAATGTACCGGGTATCTATCTCGCAGGAGTGATCTGCGGAGGAATGAATACGCACCGCCTGTTCATTGAAAACTCAAGAGAGCACGCAGACAAAATCATTCAGCATATCAGGAACAAACCGGGAAACTAGGCTTACAGCATTTCTATCACCATTGCAGAAGCACCGCCACCTCCATTGCAAATGCCTGCAGCTCCCAGTTTTGCTTTCTTTGTCTTCAATACATTGATCAGGGTAACAATAATCCTTGCTCCACTTGCACCAAGCGGATGCCCAATAGCCACTGCCCCACCATGCGCATTTACTTTTGCAGGATCGAGTTTCATGCGGCGGGTGTTCTCAATACCAACCACGCTGAAAGCTTCATTGAGTTCCCAGTAATCGATCTGTTCCATCTTCAACCCGGCTTTTGCTACGGCTTTTGGAACAGCTATGGAAGGGGTTGTAGTAAACCATTCAGGAGCCTGCTCTGCATCTGCATAAGCAAGAATGCGGGCAATAGGTTTAATGCCCAGTTCTTTCGCTTTATCTGCACTCATCAGCACAAGGGCCGCAGCTCCATCATTCAGGGTGGAAGCGTTGGCTGCTGTTACAGTACCGTCTTTCGCAAAAGAAGGACTTAGTGTAGGTATCTTTTCAAACTTTACATTATAGGGCTCTTCATCTTTTTCGACAGTAACCGGGTTACCTTTGCGCTGTGGTATTTCCACCGGTATCACTTCATCGGCAAACCAACCATTTTCCCAGGCTGCCTGACTGCGTTTATAGCTTTCAATAGCAAACGTGTCCTGCTCTTCGCGCGTGATGCCGCAGGTGCTGGCACAAAGCTCGGCAGCATTGCCCATGGCTTTGCCATCATATACATCCGTAAGGCCGTCTTTTGCCACTCCATCCACCAGCGATGCATCACCGTATTTATTACCCCAACGCATGGCCGGTGCATAAAAAGGTGTATTGCTCATGCTTTCCATTCCTCCTGCCACTACGATGTCTGCATCACCCAGCAAGATGCTTTGCGCAGCCAGTGCAATTGATTTCATACCGCTGGCACATACTTTATTGATGGTGGTGCAATTCACGTTATCAGGCAAGCCGGCAAACTTAGCAGCCTGCCTTGCAGGCGCCTGCCCAAGATTAGCCTGCAATACAGCACCCATTAAAACATCCTGTACCTGTTCCGGCTTGATACCGGCTTTGGCAACAGCCGCTTTAATGGCAGCAGCACCCAATTGCGTAGCAGATAAAGCTTTTAATGCACCTCCAAAACTTCCGATTGGCGTACGGACGGCGGAAACGATGACAACTTCTTTCATACGGTTAATTCAATTGAAGCGCAAAGATAACAAATGTTAGTTCAAGAGTAGCTTTATCTGGAAATAAGCACAGTACCTTTCAACAGGTTTCCCCCGTCCTTCAGGTCCAGCATATACACATACACGCCCACCGGCAATGGCTGTCCTTTAAAGCGGCCATCCCAATGCACATTGGCTTTTCTTGCCTGGAATACAGGATGCCCATAACGGTCATAAACAGAAAGTTCAAAATTGGGGTAAGCACTTAATGCAGGTATATACCAGGTGTCGTTGATGCCATCACCATTTGGCGTAAAAGCATTAGGGATAAATACATCTTTATAAACAAAAACCTTTACCGAGTCCGTTGCTTCACCGCATCCATCGTTGGAAGTAACTGTAAGGATATACGTAGTATCATGCGGAGGCGTGATCACGGGTTGTAAAACCAAAGGATTATTAATATACAATGCAGGCGTCCAGAGATAGCTTAAATTTTGTCCGGTTGCATTGGCCATTAATTGTACAGAAGTTCCCTGCACGATCCATTTATCACCACCGGCATCCGCTGTAGGTTTATTGATCACATTGATCTTTACTTCAGCAGTGTCCCTGCAGCTGAATTGATTGGACACGATCACTTCATATACAGTACTGACCACCGGTTTCGCTAACGGATTTGCAATATCTGCTGCAGACAAACCCGTTGCCGGTTTCCATTCATAACCCAATCCGCCTTGTGCTGTTAACTGTATACTGCGTCCTTCGCAAATAGTTGTTTCGGAAAGCCCTACCGTAGCAACAGGATTTGGATTAACAGTTGCTATGATGGAGCCATCCGTTGTGCAACCTGCATCATTGCTTACCGTAACAAAATACTCACCCCCCTGTGCCAGCTGCACATGGTCCAACGTAACAGCAGCCTGGGTTGATTGAAAACCAGCCGGGCCTGTCCATTGATATTGCGTACCATCCGCAGCGCTTAACTGCAGCGTGGCATTTTCACAAACAGGCGCATTTGTTTTCAGATCAATAACCGGATAGGTCGCCACCCGTACACTCAGCACTCCTGAAGCTACGCGGCATTGTGGCGAGCCCAGGTTGCCATCTTCAGCGGCTGTAAGCCTATATACATACATGCCCGGGGCTGTCGCGGCAGGAAAATTGCGTACCAATGTAGTGCTGTTGGCGCCAGGAATATCCGTCCAGTCACTTCCATTGATCCTTTGCTGCCATTGAAAAGAAGGATTATTGAACCCGGCAGATACGGTGCAGGTAAATTCAAATTGACCCGCAGTTCCTTCACACAGGTTCACATTGGAAGAAGTGTTACCCGTAATCACCGGTATAAGTTTAGGGCCACAGGGCCGGAAGGTAATATCGTCCAGCGCAATATCATTTCCACAGCCACCCTGCGCATTATTGAAAATACGAAGCACCACATCCTGCACATTGGAGGGTGTTGTGAAAAAGAAACCGAATTGCCTCCAGGCCGGGCTTGCCTGTTGCGGTATATCATTTGTATTATAGGATTGCAATACCGTTCCGTCGGTCCTTTCAATGCTGAAAGTAAGATTAGGCTTTATTGGATTGGGGCTGCAGGAACCCAGTGTTTGCACATTCATCACCCAGGCAGCAAATTCGTAAGTAGTACCGCCACACAATCCCTTCACTGTATCAAGATAAAAAGCGCTGGGTTGATAAGATGCATTCACCAGCATGAAATATCCACCGGGATCGCCGGTATGGTCTGTCTGCAATGAATGCCAGCTATTACCAAAGCAGGCGGTTGTATTGCTTCGCACTGTATAAAAACCATCATTGGGACAGTCTGAAGCCACATATTGATAAGACGTAGTAGCAGCTTTCAATGGAGCACCGGGATTGGAGCCGGAACCAAACGTAATATTTACGATAGGATCCCCAAGGCTACCCTGGCAAAGCTGGGCATCGGTCCGTGTATAAAAAAACAGTATCAGGAGAATTATCCCGGCAAAATTCCTCATCGGCAGAAAATATCCTTTTTAGACACCGAAAGTAGAGAGATTGTACCAAAACCAAAAGAGGATAACAAATACTTAGCAATGAAAAAGCATCTAATTTATATGTACTTTGCGATCACCGGCTGCATCCGTTATCTGTATTATGAATAAACGTCTTATCCTTATCACATTGATGCTGGGCACTTCGATGGCTGCAATTGACAGCAGCATCGTGAACGTATCGCTTCCGGTAATACGCGCTCATTTCAATGTGGAAGTAGAGAATGTGCAATGGGTGGTCACAGCTTATATGATATCCTTCTGCCTTTTTATTCCTTTAACAAGCTGGTTAAAAAACAGGATCGGTTATTTTTATCTTTATACAGGTTGCGTCACGGTATTTACGATCGGGTCGCTGCTTTGCAGCCTTTCATTCAATCTTGAAATGCTGGTAACGGCCCGGGTGATCCAGGCAATTGGCGGGGGAGCCATGTCTCCTACCTCCCTGGCAATATTAAGCGATACATTTCCCAAAGAAGAAAGAGGATCAGCTATTGGATGGTGGGGCATCGGTAATATCATGGGCCCTGCATTAGGGCCAACACTGGGTGGTGTTCTCACCCATTATTTTGGATGGCCTTCGGTTTTTTACATCAATATCCCGATCGGCCTGCTGACGCTCTGGATGAATTTCCGCTACCTGGGTTTTCTAAAGAAACAACCACTGTATAATCCACGCTTTGATGCAACAGGTTTCACATTCTTTTCCCTTTTTATCGTAGCGGTGCAATACACTACTTCCGTTATCGCCAAAAAAGGCTTGAGCTCAATCGAATTTTTGGCAGGATTGCTGGCCTGCATTTCATGTTTCGGTCTTTTCCTCCGTTCCTCCCGGAAGCCTCAACCATTGCTCGATCTTAGCGTGTTCCGCTCTGCAACATTCAACAGGGCTGCCATTGTAGTGGTGATCCGCTCCATTGCTTTATTTGGCGGTATGTTCTTTATTCCTTTTTTATTGCAGGGGCAGGTTGGCTTTACAGAAATACAATCAGGGCTGCTGATGTTGCCCAATGCGCTGATGATGCTGGTTACACGGCCCTACGCAGGAAAGATGGCCGATAAAGGTTTAACAAGAAATATATCCGTAGCCGGTATCCTCATTGTTTCCATCTCCTTCGTGTTTTTCTCGCGTGTTGACCCGGGCACTTCTATTGGCTTTATCATCGCTGCCATGATGATCCGGGGGTTTGGCATGGGTCTACTGGTAGCACCCGTTTCCACTGCACTGCTGAATGCTGTCGGCCCTTTGCAAACCGCAACAGCCACTTCCATGAACAGCCTCTTACAACAATTAGGCGGCTCCGTCGGCATTGCAATCAGCAGCGTCGTACATACTTTCATCTACACATACTACGAAAACAAAAATCATCCTCCTGAAATGGCCGAACATTTTGCCCTGCAATGGGGATTCCTCTTTACCTCCTGCCTCATTCTACTCGCACTGATACCCGCCCTAAAACTTCCCGAAAAATCCATGCTCCGTACAAATCGCAAAGAGATGCCAATAGAAGAGTAACCGGCTGCCGACTCAACCTACCACCCTATCCCATAATCCTCCCCATGATTGCTTGATCCGCCCCAAAAGCTGCCATGTTTCCAGTCAAAGAAAATAGCATTGATCGGTCCGCTGGTGCGGTCATCAAAACGAAGTGTATACCCCAGCTTCTTTAATTCTTCTCTCACTTTCTCCGGTGTTCTATCCTGCAACAATATACTTCCGGGCCTCGGCATGCGGTCTTCCCTTTTTGTGCCGCCAAGTGAAAGCCAAAGCTGGTTGGTATTGATATTGCCTGCCTCGGCCGCTTGTTGCACATTCATCCCAAACTCCACTACATTAAGAAAGAACTGCAACAGGTTTTGTTCCTGCGTATCACCACCCTGCACAGCAAAAGATAAAAATGGTTTGCCGTCTTTCATGGCCAGTGTTGGCGTTAAAGTAACACGCGGCCGTTTGCCCGGTGCTACCACATTGAAAGGATTGAGTTCTTCATCCAGCACAAAACTTTGCATCCGCTGGCTCATGCCCACACCTGTGTTGCCTGCAATACAGGCCGGAACCCAACCACCGCTTGGCGTAATGGACACTACCCATCCATCTTTATCTGCTGCTTCCACACTGGTAGTGCCGCGCCATAGGCGGTCCATATATTCCTCATCTATTTTCTGAAAGGCTGTGCCATTACGTATATCGTGGGAAGGCATAAAATTACCCGGGGCTTTTTTGCTGGTATCTATCGCAAAACCTCTTTTCTTCAGCAATGAGAGATAAGGATTGATCTTGCCTTCAAACAGATAAGGATCACCGGGCCCTGCTGTAGCATCGTTCTTTTCATAATTGATCAGTGCTGCCCTTTGTTTAGCGTATTCTTTACTCAGCAATCCTTTGATAGGTTCTGCAGGAGGGAAATAAGGATCGCCGTAATAAAAATCACGGTCAGCAAAGCTCAGGTTCATGGCCTGGTAAATTGTATGGATATAACGGCTGCTGTTATATCCCATGTTTTTCAGATCGAAATTTTCCAGGATATTCAATGCCTGCAGCATGGAGGCGCCTTGCGTCCATGAAGCGAGTTTGTATACGTCAATCCCTTTATAATTTACCTGTAGAGGTGTTTCCTCTATGGGCTTCCATTTGGCAAGGTCTTCGAGCGTGATCAGTCCGCCCTGCTCCTGGCATCCTCTTACAAATTCTTTGGCAATATCACCCTTGTAAAAACGATCATACGCTGCCATGATAGCCTGCTTGCGGGTTTTATGTTGCTTCAGTGCTTCCTGTTCTGTTTCCACCATTTTGGTGAGTGTCTGCAACAGATCTTTTTGTATAAAAATTTCACCGGCCTCCGGCGCTTCCCTTTTTTCGCCGGCATGTGTAAGGAAAACTTTTTTGCTGTAAGGCCATTCTTTGATCCTTCCTTTACCACGCTCAATGCTATTAGCCGTTTGTGCTTCCATGGGGTAGCCAGCCGCCAATTGCATAGCCGGCGCCAGCACTTCTTTAAGACTCAGCGTGCCGTATTCTGCCAGCATATAACAAAGCCCGCCAGGTGTGCCGGGCGTTGTAGCAGCAAGAGGTCCATACTCCGGGGGAAACTGATAGCCTTTGTTTTTAAAAAACTCCGGCGTAGCTCCTGTAGGCGCCACACCCATTGCATTAATGGCAATAACCTTTTTTGTTTTGGGATTATAGATGAGGGCCTGCGTTTCACCTCCCCAGCTCAATACATCCCACATGGTGCAGGTAGCGGCCAGCATGGCACAGGCAGCATCCACCGCATTACCGCCTTTTTGGAAGATCATGGAACCAGCCGTGGCAGCCAGCGGTTTACCGGTGATCGCCATCCAGTTCTTTCCGTGCAATACAGGTTTTTGCGTGGGTTGAGCAGATAATGCAGAAACTGCCATCATCAGCAGCAGGCAGAGAAGGAAATGTCTCATTGCAGATTGGTTTGTTTCTTAAAGATAAATTGGTTGGGTTGCAAAGTACTACTATTAGATGCCGGAGCGGTCAAAATCCTGTTGCCTGTTTTCCCCTTTTTGTGTAAATCGGCAATGGATATCCCTATGATAATCACTCTTCCATTCCCGGCATACTATTTTCGGGGGTTTATCTAAAATCAGATCATGAAAAAGAAACCTGTCAAAAAAACGAAAGAGATCACGATCGACCTGCCCGAAGTAAAAGATATTCCGGGGCAGGAACATGTAAGGCCTCCGCACATGCGCGAGATGATGGATAGTACGGCTTCTTCTGCCGATGAAGAGGGAGAAGGCCTGCTGGATGACCTGAATAAAGAAGATGAAGCTCTGACCGATGATAAGACCAACGTTACCCAAACCGAGCGGGACCTGATAAAGAAAACAGGCCGGCCTGTTACAGATGAAGACCGGGACTTACAGGAAATGGAATTGGATGAAACAGATGGTGAAGATCCGCTTAATGAAAAAGCAGATCCCAGGGATATGGGAGAAGATCTTGATGTGCCGGGTTCGGAATTGGATGATGACGATGAAGAATCGGGTGAAGAGGATGAAGAGAATAATACCTACAGCGGAAGGGATTAGCAATTTTTATTTTACTGCTGCCGGTTCTCATTCGAACGGCCTTTATTCTCCACAGCAGCAAGCGATAAAGGATACGCTGTTTCCACCTTCCCTTCAGAGATAACAAAAAAAGTTTGAACTGTTTGAATATTCGGTAAGGTCGAGAGCTTATTTAAAAGGAAGATATTATACTCATTCATATCCCTCAGTGCAATCTTCAACAGGTAATCGGCAGCACCGCTCATGTGATAGCACTCCATCACTTCGCGGAATTTACAAGCCTGTTCTTTAAATGCAATCAGCATACCTCTCGAATGTTCTTTCAAATGCACCTGCATAAAACCGATCAGTGATTTGTCGATCTTGGTCTTATTAAGGATCGCAACATATTTGCTGATCACTTCTTCCCTCTCAAGTCTTTTAATGCGTTCATAAACGGGCGTTACAGACTTTCCCAATTTATCTGCTATCTCCTTGGTGGTAAGACGGGCGTCCTGCTGCAAAAGGCGCAAGATCTGGATATCATCGGGCTGGAATTCATACGACATAAAGACAATTTTTCTATTATAAAGGCTATTCGGGGTTAAAAAAAGAAAAAATTCCTAAAAATTTAATATAAATCAGATTTATATACCAATATACTCAAATTTTATAGACAATTAAACGTAAATGGGCAATTTTTGTGAAGGATTGCTTATTACCCCACTAATCATTGCCTTATTATGAAAAATGAACGATTTATCCTGCCACTTGAGTCGGTACGGCTCTCAGACATAGCCCTTGTAGGCGGCAAATGCGCCTCCCTGGGTGAAATGATAGGAAATTTATCTGCCCTCGGCGTTCATATACCGGGCGGATTTGTTGTTACAACAGAAGCTTATTACCAGTTCCTGGAACAAAGCGGACTGGAACCAATGATCAAAGCAGAGATCGGCAAAATAGATTTTGATAATGTGGAAAGCCTTCGCCGTAGCGGCTCCAGGATCCGGCAGGCGATCAGCAATGCCAAATTCCCGCACGAACTCTCCTCTCTTATCATTGGCGCCTACGAAGCACTTTCAAAGAATTATGATCAACAGGCTACCGATGTGGCAGTACGGTCATCAGCTACTTCTGAAGACCTGCCTGATGCCAGCTTTGCCGGCCAGCAGGAAACCTTTCTGAACGTTCGCGGGCCTGCAGCACTTATTGATGCTGTCCGTAATTGTTTCGCTTCTTTGTTTACCGACAGAGCGATCAGCTATCGCCACCAGTTCAATTTCGACATTTTTGATGTAGGACTTTCCGTATGTGTTCAAAAGATGGTGCGTTCTGACCTGGCAGTATCCGGCGTTGCTTTTTCATTGGATACCGAAAGCGGTTTTAAAGACGTGGTCATCATCAATGCATCCTATGGCCTGGGCGAATTGATCGTACAGGGCGCCGTATCACCGGATGAATACATTGTATTTAAACCCACCAGGCATGCAGGATATAAATCCATCATTGAAAAAAAGATAGGCGCCAAAGACCGCATGATGATCTACGGAGATGATACAGATTCACGCACACGCCTGATCCCAACCGACAGGCAGCAACAGCATCGCTTTTGCTTAAACGATGAACAAATACTTCAACTGGCCGATTGGGTAGCTATCATAGAAGATTACTACTCTGAACATAAAGGACAGTGGTGCCCTATGGATGTGGAATGGGCCGTTGACGGCTTATCCAATCAACTTTATATTGTGCAGGCAAGACCAGAAACCATTCACTCCAGGAAAGAACGCATGAAACTGGTGGAATACGATATAAAATTGCAGGGACAAAAGCCTTTGCTAAAGGGAATAGCTGTAGGAAGTAAAGCCGCTTCAGGCAAAGTCAATATCATGTATTCACTGGACAAACGGGTGGAAGGAAATGAGTTTGAGCCGGGCAATGTTTTAGTTACGGACATGACCGACCCCGATTGGGAACCGATCATGAAAAAAGCTTCGGCTATCATCACCAACAAGGGCGGCCGCACATGCCATGCAGCGATCGTTGCCCGCGAAATGGGTGTTCCGGCTATTGTCGGGTGCGGTAATGCAACTGAACTTTTAGCCGATGGTCAACTCATTACCGTCAACTGTGCAGAAGGTGAAGAAGGTTCCGTGTATGAGGGCCTTTTGGAAATAAACATCAAGGAAACGGACATCGACGATCTTCCTCAAACACAAACACCGCTGATGCTGAATGTCGGTTCTCCGGCTTCTGCGTTTCAGTCAGCCATATTGCCGCACAAAGGAGTTGGCCTGGCCCGTGAGGAGTTTATCATCAATAATTATATACAGGCTCATCCCCTCGCCCTTCTGCGGCATAAAGAATGTAATGACAAAAATTTAACCGAAGCCATTCAGCAACTCACCAAAGGCTTTGCTGATGAAGAAACATACTTTATTCAAAAGCTTGCATTTGGCATTGCAAAAATTGCAGCGGCTTTTTATCCGGAGAAAGTAATCGTTCGTTTCAGCGATTTTAAAAGCAACGAATATTACAACCTGCTTGGTGGCAAATACTTCGAGCCAACAGAAGAAAATCCCATGATCGGATGGCGTGGCGCTTCAAGATACTATTCACCACAATACAAAGAGGCATTCGGTCTTGAATGCAAAGCGATCAGGCATGTTCGCGAAACATTGGGCTTAACGAATGTAACGGTCATGATCCCGTTCTGCCGTACAGTTGAAGAACTGTTAAAGGTGCAGGACGTTATGAAGGAATTCGGATTGGTACGCGGAGAAAACGGGCTTGAGATCTTTTTAATGGCGGAACTGCCAAGCAATATCATCCTTGCCGAATCATTCGCTGAATACATAGATGGATTTTCCATTGGTTCAAATGACCTGACGCAATTGACCTTGGGTTTAGACCGGGATTCAAGCCTGGTAGCTCATCTTTACAATGAGCGTAATGAATCGGTAAAAGGGCTGATCAGGCAACTTATCAGAACGGCAAAGGCTAAAGGGATCAAGGTAGGTATATGCGGGCAGGGGCCTTCGGATTTTCCGGACTTTGCTCAGTTCCTGGTTAAGGAAGGAATAGATAGTATATCAGTAACACCCGATTCACTGATAAAAACAACGAAAGCAATTTTTCAGATAGAACAGGCTGTGGAGCAACTGCTCCCGAATCCTGTTTAACTCTTGCTTTAGACATATTAACTGGTCGATAAAGGCCGGGAACCTGGTGTGCAAAACCTTGTGCAAATATAAATCCGTTGTAAAAGAATATTTACAACGGATTTATCGTAAGTGAACCCGCAGCACAAGATCTGACCCGTTTTTTAGTGGATTTAAAGTTGCTATGCCAGTTGTAAATATTTAAAGACAATCCCAACTACTTGCAAAGACTCTCCAGATGCCGAGGGATTGGTTTTCAACGAAATGCCCCCTGAAGCAGTAAAAGGCCCCGTTTTCCACAGCATTTTTTTTGAAAAATCATTAAAACTAATGATTGACTGCTTATCCCCATCGAAATATTTTGCCAAAGAAATTTAGCTTAAAAATGAAAATACTACTCTTTTTAATCTTTGCAGGCATCACCTTCACCGCTTTTGCGCAAAAGGAAAATTTTGATGTGATGAGCTTCACTCCTGTAAGAGACTGGAAAATGGAACGCTCTGATAACACCGTGAGCCTGACCGGGGTGAACGAAGCCAAAGGAACATTCTGCATCATTACCCTTTATAAATCTTTGAACGGAAGTACCAACAGCAAAACAAATTTTGGAACTGCCTGGCAAAAGCTCGTGCAGCAAAATTTTGGAGCGGGTAAGCCAAAAATGGGAGCTCCCGGAAAAGAAAACGGCTGGGAATTACAAAGCGGCTCAGCCAAATTTGAAAAAAGCGGAACAACAGGATTTGTCACGCTTATAACCGCCACTGCAAACAGCAAAATGGCGAATATGGTCATCCTCACCAATTCCGATGCGTACACGTCCCAGATCAACAGTTTCGTGGCTTCCATAGAACTGCAAAAAAAACCGGGAACAGCCGCAAATACAGCAACAAGCCCAACGGAGCAACCGCAAAACGGCAGTGTGGATGATTTACAATCAAATAATCATTCCATTTCGGGAGTATACATATTTAACGAGACAATGTCCTCGCCGACCTTTTATGCCTATACCCGCATGGCACTTTGCAGAGGCTACAGATTCAACGCAGACGGAACGTACAACTATTTTAACAACATGTATCTCAGAGGTAATCCTAAACTCACTTTTTCCTGGGAAACCGGCACTTATACCGTAAACGGCAACCAACTCACCATAAAACCCCTCAAAGGGCAAAACGAGGAATGGAGCAAAAAAGGCGAAGATGGATCCGGCGAAGAAAAATTTTTCGGAAAACGCCTCAGTATAACCACCCGGAAATTGGAAACCGTTACTTACACTTTTGAGAAAAAAACACTTCCGGGAGATAATAAGACGATTCATCTGCTCCTTAAATACGACAAAGAAACCATTCGGGATGCCGGATATACTTATGACAAAAATGCGAAGCTATGGCGGTATGGTGCGTATGAACCCGATGCATACCATATTCCTCCAGGGTTTAAATTTTAGAAATTGCCCGGGATAGGGTAAAACCTTTTCGAAAAATCAATGAAACAAATTAATTATCAAAGAAAAGGCAACAAAAGAAAAAAGGGGAATCGTCCGGGATTTTCTCCGTATTGGTTCGTGTCTCACAGGTCGTCTCCAAAATAAAAAAAGCTTCATATCTCTATAAAGCTTCTCTCTGTGACCCCGCAGGGACTCGAACCCTGGACCTACTGATTAAGAGTCAGTAGCTCTACCAACTGAGCTACGGAGTCAGTTTGTAAAAAATGGGAGGCAAAGATGAAGATTTTTAAAGCGGTAGCCAAAAAAATCTACATCATTCAAATCCTAAAACCGCGTCAGCTTTGAAATAAGTTCATTTTTTAAATCAGCCACCCTTCCTTCCCCACTACTGTCATTAACCAATATGACAATGGCTGTCTTATTATCAGGATAAAGATAACATAGCGAAGTGAACCCAAATCCGTCCCTGCCTGTATGCATAATAAAAGGCAACCCATTATCTTCCTTGTCCAGCATCCAGCTTAACCCCAAACTCATACCATCCGGTTTGGTAAAAGTAATTTTATGGCTCAGGTTAATTGCCGCATTTTTTCCGCTCAGGTTTGCTGCGGCATATTTAAGCATATCTGCCGGCGTCGAAATCATTGAAGGCGCTGCTCTGAAACCATTATCAGGAATAAAAGTTAATGCTTTGCCATTCTCATCATGACCGGCAATAAGTCGCTTTTCTTCTTTTGCATTCAACTGAGGTTTGGTATCTGCCATTCCGAGTTCCTTTTTAAGGAACGAAGTAACAAGCTCATTGTAAGGTGTATGATAGACTCGCTGTAGAATAGCAATAAGCACCATCATTGCGTTTCCATTATAACGGTATTTGGTCCCTGGAACAGTGTCAAGCGTAAACCGGTGCATATCCCGGAACAAGCTATCAACCGTATAAACGCGGTAAAACTCCCGGAATGCTTCGGGCTTCAATTTAGAGATACTGTCAAGATATATATCGTCATATTCCCTCGACATGGCTGGCAAAGCTGAAGTATGATTTGCCAGGTCCACCAGTCTAACAGGATGCCCCTGATATTGCAAATTAGGATAGTTACCAGGCAAATATTTCCGGATATCATCGGTCAGTTGCACTTTCTTTTCAATAACGGCCTGGGCAAGCATGATACCTGCAAAGGTTTTTGCGATTGAGCCTAAACCAAAGAAAGTTGTATTCCGGACTAAAGCGCCTGTCCCGCGATGAAAGCTATACTGATGCTTTACTCCATTTTTTATTATTCCAATAGACAGATCAACCGTTGCAGGAGATTGCATGTAATGCCCGGCTGCCCGCTGAACCAGGCTATCCAGCGGCGTTCTCAAAGGGTTATTGCTCTTGATTACAGATTGGGGATCGGCTTGTTGCCCATTACAATACTGCGATAAAATTATAAATATGACAAGCGCCTTTAGGTAAATCGACTTCATAATGTACATAACAATATATAACTTAGAACAATGCTACATAAAACCCATCTTTTTTCAAAGTGGATTTAACTTTCAACTACCATTATTATGCAAGAAGACAGTTCACCCGTTATGAGCATTCACGGTTTTCGTCAGGGACAAATAGCCGGACGGGAAGAACTTTTATTTAACCAATTACATGGGGCGCGGCGGATAGAGAAACCCCATAAACATGACTTTTTTATCATCAACCTTTTTGACCACGCAAAGGGAATACACAATATAGATTCGACAGACTACCCGATCGGCAACCACGAAGTGCATGTATTGTTTCCCGGGCAAATGCATAAATGGGATATCAAAGCCGGAACAAGAGGATATCAACTGATGATAGAGCAATCATTTTTCGAGCAGTTTGCTCCTTATTTCAGGTTCTCATTTACCAATTACCAAAATCATCCTGTTATCCGGCTGACTAAGAACGCTTTCAAGTTATTGCTCTACGAATTCAATGCAATCAAAGATGAATTGAAAAAAGAAGATTCATTGGTGCATTTGATCAGCGCACGTGCAGCCGTTATTGCTGCCATCGTAAGCCGGGAAGCGGAGAATGTTTTTACAGAATTTAAAGTTTATCAGTCAAACCCCAGGTTGGCCAGGTTCAATATGCTGATAGATAAATTTTTCAAGACACAGAAATTTGTCAGTTTTTATGCAGAAAAACTGCATGTCTCCGCCAACTATCTCAATATCCTTTGCAAAAAGAATTTGAAAGTATCTGCAACGCAGCTTATACAGCAGCGCGTATGTGTAGAAGCTAAAAGATTATTGCTGAGCACAGGCCTTTCCATTAAAGAGATCGCTTTTGAACTGGGCTTTGCAGATCATGCGTATTTCTCTAATTTTTTCAAGACCCAGACAGGACTCACTCCTACTGAATTCCGGGGAAAGTGATAAATTTTACAAGGAATGACATAAATTCTTCAGATGTCCAGGGCAGTTGACCGTTTAACTTTGTAAAAAAGTTACGTATGCAACATTCTGCCATATCGCGTAAAGGGTTTCTCAAAAATTCTGCATTGGGGCTTGCAGGGTTAACCTTTACTCCATCAGTATTACATGCACAATCCGGTAGTGCAACAGAAGATAGAAAGGATACAACGGCCAAAAATTACACACTAAAAAATGTCCGGCTGGAAACGGGTTTTGAATACGAGGGGGATGAAGTCATCGCTACCAGGACTGAACTTTTTTCTGTTGAAATAGAAAACGGCAAAATCAAAAAGATCGGCCCTAATCAACCTGGCGCAAAAGCCATTGACGCCAAAGGCATGTTGATGCTCCCATCATTTAAGGACATGCATATTCACCTGGATAAAACTTTTTATGGCGATAAATGGCAGGCTGTAAGAAGGAGGACCGGCGGCGTGAAAGGAATGATCGCGCTGGAACAAAAGATACTGCCGGATATGCTGAAAAATTCGACCTATAAAGCGGAAAAGATGATCGAATTGCTGCAATCCAGGGGTACATCATTTGCACGCAGCCACGTCAACATTGAACCGACGTCCAGGTTGGACTCCCTTAAACATCTTCAAAAAGCATTAGAAAATAAAAAGAACGTTTTCGGAGCTGAACTGGTGGCATTCCCGCAGCATGGCATGTTTTATACAGATAGTGTTCCTTACCTGAAAGAAGCTGCTAAAACTGATATAGATTTTATCGGAGGCGTAGATCCTTATACTGTTGACGGCGCCATTGAAAAAACAATGGATTTCACCGTACAGTTAGCGCTTGACCACAATAAAGGCATCGATATTCATTTACACGAATCCGGCGATTCAGGATTAAAAACAGTGGAATATCTTATCAATAAAGTAAATGAAAATCCGGTACTGAAAGGGAAAACCTACCTGAGCCATTGTTTTGTCCTGGGAAGATTAGACAAACCCAAACAGGAAGAAATGGCTGAAAAGCTCAGTGCTGCCGAGATCGGTATTCTTTCCACTATACCCTTCGGAAGCCTGATCATGCCTATTCCCACATTAATGAAATACGGAGTGAAAGTAATGACCGGAAACGATAGCATTGTGGATCACTGGAACACTTTTGGCACAGGAGGCGTGCTGCATAAGGCAAACCTGGCGGCACAGTTATATGGGAATGTGACCGAATTCGGATTATCAAGGATCTTGAAACTGGCAACGGCAGGCCCACTGCCTTTGGATGATAAAGGTGTGCAACAATGGCCCAAAGCAGGCGATGATGCGGATCTGGTTTTTGTGGATGCAAGCTGTTCTGCTGAAGCTGTTTCACGGATCTCACCTGTAAAGTCCCTGGTATATAAAGGGAACATTGTTTTTTAAAGATCAAATCATATGAAAGCCATAATTTGTTTATTGACGTTGATGATTAGTGCGGTTTCCTGTCATTCAACGATAGAAAATACAAAAACAGAGAGGATGGAAAACCAGGATATTCTGAATTCAGTAAAGAAGAATGATATACAGGGCGTTTCAAAAGCTTTAGAAAGTGGCGTGGATGTAAATACAGCAGACAATAATAAACGCTCCTTATTATTGATCGCCACCGTTAATCAGCAAACAGAGATGGCAAGATTGCTGGTGAAACACGGCGCAAACGTCAATCACCAGGCCGACAACCTGGACAGTCCTTTTCTCTATGCAGGTGCAAGCGGGCAAACAGAACTGGTGCAGTTGTTCCTCGATCATGGAGCACGGTTCGATCTTTTCAACCGTTATAACGGAACAGCACTTATCCCTGCCTGTGAGCGTGGGCATGTGGAAACTGTCAGATTATTAGCTAATACCAAAGGGTTCCCGGTAGATCACGTCAACCGGTTGGGGTGGACCGCTCTGATGGAAGCTATCTTGCTGGGTGATGGGAGTAAAAAATATCAGCAGATCGTACAGATACTCAAAGATGCGGGGGCCAAATTGGACATTCCTGATCATGATGGCGTAATGCCCCTGCAACACGCACAATCCAAAGGGTTCAAAGAGATCGTAAACATACTGAGATCATAAAGATCCATTTAATCGCATTGACAGAAAAACCGGGTTTGTAAATAAAAAAGGCAGGAACTGATATCCTGCCTTTTTTATTTGCCTCAAACTTGAATTATTTTGCTTATATGATACTTTTTATTTAGTTTAAAGCGCAGATCCTTCCGTGAGCACGTGAGCATTGATTAAAAATCCCTCCCCCCGCCATCAATCAGCAAAATTTTGTAGAAAGCTTTTAAGAGAATAAAAAAATCAAACAAGGGTTTTATGCGCCAACGCTACTTAACATTCATCTCCTTTTCGGTCCTTATTGCATGCAACAACAGTGACAGCAGCAAAGAAAATGGCTCAGCCAAAAAAGAACCGCAGGCTATCGGATGCTATAGTCCTAAAACAAATGATAAGGACTGGTATACTTCAGGAAAAAAAGCGCCAAAACTTGAAGGATTAAGTGGTATTGATTTTAAGATCACCACTTCCAGTAAAGAAGCACAGGAATATTTTGCACAGGGGATGATGCTGGCCTATGGTTTTAACCATGCTGAAGCAGCAAGATCATTTTATGAAGCAACCCGTTTGGATTCCAACTGCGCCATGGCCTACTGGGGCTTTGCCTATGTATTAGGGCCTAACTACAATGCAGGGATGGAAGAAGATAATTTCCAACGCGCTTACGAAGCGGCCACAAAAGCAAAATCGCTTGCTAAAAATTGTACGCCAAAGGAAATAGCGATGATTGAGGCATTGAGTACGCGGTATGCGGCACAGCCGCCTGCCGACCGTCGTCCATTGGATATCGCTTATGCTGCCGCTATGAAAAAGGTATTTAACCAATATTCCTCAGATCCTGATATCGGCGCATTGTATGCCGAAGCGATGATGAACTTGCATCCCTGGGATCTGTACGACAAAAAAACAAAGGCGCTAAAGCCATGGACTCCGGAGCTGATGGCAACATTAGAGCACCTGATGAAGATCAATCCAAAACACCCTGGCGCACATCATTTTTATATACATGCATTGGAAGCTTCTGCCACTCCTGAAAAAGCAATGGCCAGTGCAAACCTGCTGGAAACCCTGGTTCCCGGTTCCGGCCACCTGGTGCATATGCCTTCGCATATTTATATCAATACCGGCGATTACCATTTAGGTACGTTATCAAATATCAAGGCTGTAGAAATTGACAGCATTTACACCACAACCTGCCATGCGCAAGGCGCCTACCCTCTTGGATATTATCCTCACAATTATCATTTCCTTGCTGCAACAGCCGCTCTTGAAGGCAATTCAAAACTGGCATGGGATGCAGCAAAGAAATTACAGGAACATGTTTCAGCAGACATTATGCGCGAACCCGGATGGGGAACATTGCAACATTATTATACCATTCCATGGTATATAGCCGTAAAATTCTCCATGTGGGATACTATTGCATCTATTACTCCCCCCGCAAAAGACCTGGTATATCCCCGTGCGGTCTGGCATTATGCCAGGGGCATGGCCTACCTGGGAAAGAATAATTTACCCGCTGCACAAAAAGAAATGGACAGCCTGAGCACACTGGCTGCCGACACCACACTTCGCGACGTGACCATTTGGAACATTAACACCACTGCAGATCTTGTACAGATCGCAACAAAAGTATTATCGGCCGGAATCGCAGTGAAACAGGGCCAATTCGATAAATCAGTTTCGCTATTGAAAGAAGCAATTGCTATGGAAGACGGCCTCAACTACAACGAACCGCCTGATTGGTTCTTCTCTATAAGGCATCATCTTGGCGCTGTATTGCTCAAAGCAGGGAAGTATGCTGAAGCAGAAAAAGTGTATGATCAGGACCTGAAGACCTGGCGCAGGAATGGCTGGGCATTGATAGGGTTGTATCATGCATTGGAGCAGCAGCATAAAAACAGCGAGGCAGAAAAAGCAAGATCAGCTTTTGAAGAAGCCTGGAAATATGCTGATGTAAAGATCCAGTCGTCATCAAGCATAGCAGAATAAAAAGACCAGCGCTTAAACGCTTAATAACTGTTTCACCACATGCCGGTAATTTTTACCTAAAGGCAATTCCTTTCCGTTTTTCAAACGGATCATATTCCCTTCTATGTAGTGAACAAATTTCTTGTGCAGGATATAGGATTTATGGATCCGTATAAACATATCTGCGGGTAATTGCTCTTCAAAACTGCTGAGGGTCCTGGGTGTAAGCAGGTACCGCTGCTCATCCCACACCTTTACGTAATTGCCCAGGCTTTCGAGATAATAGATCTGATTCAACTGAAGCTGCACAAACCGCTTATCCGATTTAATATAGATATGTGCAGGCTCATTTTCCGTGGCAGCAGGAACCGGGGCAAAAGAAGTTCCGGCCTGGCTTTTCAAGGTATGCATGGCCAGCGCACGGTTTGCTGCTTTCAGAAAACGGTCAAAACGGAAAGGTTTTAGCAGGTAATCACAAACATCGAGATCAAAACCTTCCAGGGCATGCTCTTCATATGCTGAAGTGATGATCACGAGAGGGCGTTGCTGCAGTGCCCGCAGAAAATCAAGACCGCTAAGCTTGGGCATCCGGATATCGAGGAAAATAAGATCTACCGTATTCCTGCTGAGAAACTCCATGGCTTCCGTGGCACGATAGCATTGGCCGCTTTTTTCCAGGAATGGAACATCCTCCATGTATTTTAAGATAATATCATGGGCCAAAGGTTCATCATCAACGATCAGGCAACGCAAACTCATGAAAGATCTATTTGGAGTTCAGCTTTAAATGTATGATTTTTTATACCGGCCTTTAATAAATGCCTACCAGGGTACAGGAGTTCCAATCTTTTTTGCAGGTTGCTTAAACCGATCCCCCTCTCCTTTTCATTTTCTTTTTCAAAAGAATTTTCGCAACTAAAAAAAAGCTTTTTTTCTGTAGCCTTTAAATGCAAATGCAGGAAAGCACTCTCCTCTGCCGGCTCTATCCCATGCTTGAATGCATTCTCCACAAAAACGATCAGCAACAATGGAGCGATCTCCTGCTGCTCGTTCTCTATCTCTTTTTCAAATAAAAGCTGCAGGGGCTTTCTTAGCCGCATCTGTTGAAGCTCCATAAAATCTTCGATATATTTCAATTCATCACTAAGCTTTACTTTTTCTTCCTTTCCTTTATAGATCACATAACGCATCAGTTCGGATAACTGCAGAATGCTATCAGGCGTTTTATGCGACTGTTGCAAGCTCAATGCATAAAGATTATTCAGGGTATTGAATAAAAAATGAGGATTGATCTGCTGTTTTAGCAAATCAAGTTCTGCCTGGGCCTTTTCTTTCTCCAGCGATATGATCTGGTTATTTTGCTTTGTCCATTGCTGCGACAGCAATACCGGAAGGCTAAGCAGTATGATGGCAATAGCAGCCACTGCATTTTCCATCACAAAAGGATTGGACGGGAAGATCGGCCCCATTAATTTTTTGATCGGGAGTGATGTCAATAATTGCGCTACTACGGGATACAGGATCGCGACAATCGTCAGCATGCTCAGCAGGTAAACGATCAGTCCATATTGTTTCAACACTTTGGAAACAAGAAAACGGCTGTTGATCAGAAAGAATAAATAACCAGCCAGGTACATTACCAGGAACTGTATTGTAAGACTCGCAAAAATTCCAAAATGTTCGATGATCTTTGAAGGCAAAAACCGGAAAGCGATCAGCAGGTTGCCATTGCGGTTATAGAGAGGGTCATCTATACTGGATGCAGCCATTGCTGATAAAGCCACAGATATTATCACGATGCTGATCAATATAGCTTTCTCCAATCCAAATCCCTGTACCCACTTTGCTTTAACTATTTTCCTTCGATAATATGTATTGACGAGTAAAAGCAGTTCAAGCGGGATGATGCAGGTGGCACAGGCCACAAAAAGCCAGGAGGGCGGGTTCTCAAATTCAGCTTTGGAACAGAAATAAGTGATCAGAGGTACCAATACACCAAAAAACAGCAGCCAACACACAAAATACTGCCTGCCCGTCAGCACCTGATTTAGCCTTTCTCTAAAACAGGCAAAACCGACGACCGGTACAAATACAATTCCCAGGACAGCCATTGTTCTAAAAAAGAGCGGCCAGTTGCCGGATGGCTCCTCCTGTGTATACCCGATAGCAATCCAAAGCCATAAGCCGGTAAAAAACCAGGCATCGCGTTGCCGCATCAGTTTATCAAAAAGCTTATTCATGAAATGGAGAAACAAATGGTTAAAAAAACAGCTTCCTGCCTGCTTCTTCAAAAAAGAATGACGAACGTACCGGTTTTAAGGATGTAGGTAAATGAAATAGGGATATAAGCAGGAATATCCATTGATCACCGTTTTCATTTCCTTTCTCATTAATAATTTATCGCCTTGTTGTACGCCTCTATTTTGCGCCCGAAAATAAATGATCTATGCACACACTCGAAATTAAAAACCTTTGCAAAAGTTATACAAATGGGGTTAAAGCCCTCGATAATGTTTCCCTTACTATATCCAATGGCATGTTTGGGCTGCTTGGGCCAAATGGTGCCGGCAAATCTTCCCTGATGCGCACGCTTGCCACACTGCAACAACCTGATAGCGGGCAGGTGCTTTTTTCAGGAATAGATATACTCCGGCATCCGCAGCAATTGCGGGGACAATTGGGATATCTGCCGCAGGATTTTGGTGTTTATCCAAAAATATCCGCCACACAATTGCTCGATCACCTGGCTATACTGAAAGGGATACTGGATAAAAAAGAAAGGAAAGAACAGGTAATGGCTTTGCTGCAGCAAACCAATCTTTACACAGACCGCAAAAGAGCGGTAAGCACATTTTCAGGCGGCATGCGTCAACGTTTCGGTATTGCCCAGGCTTTATTAGGAAATCCCAAGCTGATCATCGTGGATGAACCTACTGCCGGCCTCGATCCTCTGGAACGTAACCGCTTTCATGATCTGCTGAGCGAGATCGGCGAAAACGTGGTGGTATTGCTTTCCACCCATATCGTGGAAGATGTGCATGATCTCTGTCCTGAAATGGCTGTGATGGCTTCAGGCAAAGTGATTTTGCAGGGCAAGCCTTCCCTGCTTACAGAAAAGCTGAAAGGACTGGTTTGGCGCAAAACCATCTCCCGTAATGAGCTGGCACAGCACCAGGCAGAGTTTGATATTATATCCACCCGGCTCATTGGTGGTAAAGTGCAATTGCACGTATTGTCATCCATCAATCCCGGTACCGGGTTTGAACAATTTTACCCTGAACTGGAAGATGTATACTTCTCTGCTTTATTCGGAAGCCAGGCTTCCGGAAAAGGAGGTGCTGTATGCTAAGTTCTTTATTGCGGTTCGAATTGAAATATCACTTCAGGCAAATAACCTTTAAGATAGCAGCGATCATATTTTTTTTGCTTGGAATGATAGCAACCCGGGGCGGATTTGGCAATGAAGTTTATAAGAACAGCCCGTATGCTATTACCAATATAACCGGCCTGCTCTCGCTCTGCTCCATTTTTGCCGCCACGTTGTTTTGCGCCAGTGTGGTATTAAGGGATAGCCATTATAAAATGGATGCTATCATTTACAGCACTTCTGTAAAACGGTTTCCCTATTTTATGACAAAATTATCCGGTTTATTCATAGCCGTATTCCTTATTCTTTGCTTTACTACAGCAGGAGTATTTATCGGCTCTTTTATGCTACCTGAAGATGAGCTGGGAAAAACTGTCATTTATTATTTTATACAGCCGCTATTAACCTTCGGGGTGCCAAATGTATTTCTTAGTTGCGCACTGATCTTTTGCGTTGGGTTACTCACAGACAATGCCCGGGCTGTATATGCTGCAGGTGTATTGCTGTTTGTGCTCTATTGGGTAGGGTCAGTACTGGGCAATTCTCCACTGCTGGCCACTTCATCCCTCAATCCCGATGGACCCGGCACGCTCTCCTTACTGGCAGATCCTTTCGGGCTTTCGGCATTCTTCAGTGAAACCCGCTCCTGGGCGGTGGCGCAAAAGAATGCCCACCTGTTTGCACTGGATGGGACTTTTCTTTTGAACCGCTTATTGTGGGCGGGCTTCGCTCTAGTGTTATTGATCCTCAGTTACCGGTTTTTCCGGTTTGAAGTAAAACTCCCTGCTGCAGGAAAAAACAAGCGCCCATTAAAAGCTGTTGCTGTAATTCCTTACAGAAGCATTGCTGTTGATCCGCAGGGGTTGGCTTATTACTGGAAAGCCTTCCGCTCACAGCTAAAACTGGAAACCATTTCTGTGTTCAGGCATATCCCGTTCATGGTAATGATGACCCTGTGGATATTCATGTATGCCATGGAAACGAAAGATACTTTATTTGGCGGCCCTTACAGCATCCGGTCTTATCCTTCCACTTCCCTGCTATTGCAGGAGCTTCGCTCTATAAAACCAGCCATGCTCCTGATCATATTTTATGCAGCCGAGCTGATCTGGCGCGAACGGACGGTGAATATGCAGGCGCTTGTATATGGCACTCCGGTAAAGAATGTTGTGCCCTGGGCAGCAAAAACAGCCGCATTAGGGATATTGATCGCTGCAATCATTACAGCAAATATCGGTATTGGTATAGGTTTACAGCTAAGCAATGGATATACCCGGTTGGAGTTTCTGCGCTATGCAAGCCTCTATTATTACAGTGGTTTTCCGCTATTGCTCTTCGCCGTATTGGTTGTTTTCATTATGTCGCTTACTTCCAATAAATACCTGGGCATGCTGATCTGTTTGTTTATAACAGCCTTTCTCCTGTTCAGTCCGAGATTAGGGATAGATCATTATCTGCTTCGCTATGCTTCAGTGCCCGAACTTCTGTACTCGGCAATGAATGGATTTGGCCATTATGCCAGGGCTTTTAATTGGTACATGCTTTACTGGTCAGGCCTGGCCCTGATACTCTCGCTTGCAACAATCGCGCTGTGGCAAAACAGCCGTCAGCTAAACCTCCGGCTGCGGCTGAGTGCGACAGGCAGCCAATGGGGAAAGCCGGGAAAACTATTTTTATTGGCTGGAATACTGATCTGGACAGGTGCCGGCAGTTGGGTCTATTACCAAACAAATATTATCGGCAGATACAAAAACAAACTGGCACAGCAGGAATGGCAGTTGGAATATGAAAAAAAATATAAACAACTTGCAGATATTTATCAACCAGTGATCAAAGCCGTAAAAACAACAGTGGACCTGTATCCAGATCAACAAATGTATACAGTGAAAGGGACTTATCGTTTAAGAAATGAATCATCTGCCCCAATCACAGCTCTCTGGTTAGGTACTGATCCGGAAGTTTCTTCCGCCAGTTTTACAGTTCCATCATCTAAAGAAGGTGTTCAGGATAAACGTTTCAATGAACAACGGTATGATCTCACCACACCTCTCCTGCCCGGCAAGGAAATGGAGATCCGGTTTTCCCTGCAGGCAATCCGTTCAGGGTTTATGCCATTCAATAATGAACATTCAGTAGTTGAAAACGGCTCTTATATCGAACTGGAGAAATATCTTCCTTTCCTGGGATATAACGACCGTTATGAATCAGATGACAAAACAGCCCGCAGGAAAAAAGGGTTACCTGAAACTCCTGCCCTGTCATCAGTTGATACCATTTATCACCTGGTAGATTATGAAACAATCATTTCTACCAAAGCAGATCAGCAAATAATAACAATCGGAGAATTGCAAAAACAATGGAAGGATGGAGACCGTCATTATTTTCATTATAAAACAACGCAGCCTTCCAATTTCATGTTTGCATTCAGCTCAGCAAAATATGCCAGTATAAAAGAAGAATATAAGGGCATTGCATTGAATATTTATTACCAACCCGGGCAAACCTATAATCTTCCGGCCATTATGCAGGGAATGAAAGATGCACTGGATTATAATACTGAACATTTCGGCCCATATCCATATAAGCAATTGGCCCTTGCCGAAATACCGCAGTACCGTGGTGCAGCCACCTCATATCCTGGTGCTATGTTCAGCGTAGAGAATATCAATTTCATGAGCAACTACAGCGATACCACTAAAGTGAACCAGGCTTATGCCATCACGGCACACGAGACCGCGCATCAATGGTGGGGAGCACGGTTTCAACCAGCCGCCGCCGCAGGTAATAAATTACTGACAGAATCATTGGCAAAATACATAGAAGACATCGTACTGGAACGCCGGTTCGGTAAAATGTATCTGCGTAATTATCTGCAAACAGACAACAGGCTATATTCCATCCTGCGCAGCATGTATGAAGATGAAATGCCATTGGATTCTGCAACCGGTCAGCCATTTGTGCATTACCAGAAAGGAAGTTTGGCTATGTATGCACTCAAGGAAAACCTGGGAGAAGAAAAACTGACCCATGCTTTACAAAGCCTTTGGACAAAACATGCTGCACCGGGCCCCAAAGCAAAACCGGAACACCTCAAGCAGGAGCTTTACAAGGATGCAAGCCCGGCTCAGGCAATATTGATCAATGAGCTGCTATCCAAAATGATTACCTGGTCAATGAAACTGTCCCTTATTGAATGCAAACAATTACCCGATGGCCGGTTTAGCCTGACTGTGCAGGTAAATATTGTCAAGAATAACGGCAGGTATCATTCTTTCAAACCGTTGCCCATTGATGATGATATCACAATTGCCGTTTTTGAGCAGCAACCTGAAGACTGGGGCCGCTATACACAACCTTTGCATTTACAAACCTATCATTTCACCAATGGTGAAACAAGGCTGACAATGATCGTGAACAAAAAACCGGCATCAGTGATAATCGACCCGTATGGATATATGCCGGAAGAGACCCAGCAGGATAATATCATAACCATCAAAAGCAAGAAATAAAGACATTAATAACGATCATGAGCTGTCGACAATCACTGACAGCTCATGATCTTTGCTTTATCAGATAGCAATGCCGAGATGTATCATGCCCCTGTCCTTTCCTTTCACTTTCCTTTCACCCAAACGCTGTGCTAAAGGTGTTTGAAAATTGATACCTGCGCTTATTCTTCCCCATGAGAACTCCGTCCCTAAGGTTCCCATCAGTGAATACCCGCCGGTTTCCCACACCTGCACGTCTTTCACTTTCCAATCTTTTCCGGCCATTTCATATAAAGCACCTGCATTGGGCGTAATGCTTATTTTATCCCCGATAGTAAATCGATGGTAAGCCAGCGTATTTAAAGTGAATTTATTGCCGTACTGGTAATCATATTTGTTCCTGGTATTCATTTTGTAGCCGGCATTCATATTGAGTCCCGTTTGCCCCAGCCGGATATCATACATCAGGTGAGCAGAGAAATCAGTGCTGCCTGTCCCCAACTGGAAGGTGTTCTGGGATGACTGCTGGATATTCTTATCTTCCGGGTTATATTCTCCCGAAGGGAGTTTTATACCTGCACCTATCCAAAGGGATTGCACCAGTTTATTATTTCCATCGTTTGTATTCCGGTTCAGCAACTGATAATAACCGATAACAGTAATATCTCCCAGCCCCTGATCAGCCAGGTGTTCCTGCTGATTTTTTCTTTGTATAAAATTAAAAGGGACAAATGCTGTTATCCTGAATCTTGATCCAATATTGGTTGCTCCCCATAATTCTGTGATACGATAGGTCTCTGTTGTGGTAAGATAGTTAACCGTTCCGCCCGCTCCCAGGTGATGCTGGAGACTGTTTTGCTGGTAGCGCAATCCCCAAAACCGTTTTCTGAATTGCGGAAGCAGTCCCAGATAAGAGCCTCCTGCGCCGCTTCCGCAGATATCACAAGCCAATGAAGGAACGGAAGCCAGCACGATCAACAGGCTGTAAATCTTTTTCATCACTCTACAGTTTTAAAGGGTAAAGCAATACGAAGTTTTTCCCATTGCATGCTGATCTCACCAGCATGGTCTCCTGTGGAGCTTACTGCATACGTAAGCCTTTGCACCACCGGATTTTCCTTAGGAGTTACTGCAACTCTAACCAGGTCTTCCTTTTCTGAATATTCATCCGCCAGATGCTGCTCATACCGGCTATTGATAATAACTGTCCATTTTTCCTGACCCGGAATAGTGAATAGTGCATAGATGCCTTTGGGAATGGTTTTATCTCCAATGATCACGGGCTTGCTGAATTGTACAGTAGTTGCTTTATGAGCCCCTGTTACCCACACTTTATCATAGGCAACCAATCCTCCCCAGATAATCCTGTTCTTCACACCCGGCGATCCATATTCGATATGAACATGCGTTCCGTTGATTGTAGCCATAGCTGTGCGATGCGGGCTGCTTTTCATTGTATCTTCCCTGATCAATCCATTATTCACACTATCGGCATAATTAGCACTCTCTGCACTGTTCATATGCCCTGCATGAGAGTTATCTGTACGGGATTGGTCTTTATTATTATTGCAGCCGAATGCAAAAAGGATCAATGAAAGGGCCACTAATTTCGTTTTCATAAATTTTTGTTTTTTTACTGCTCTGCCAGCAGCGGGTTATTCAAAAAATTCCGGTCGCTTAGTGTTTTCAGAAATGCGATCAATTGTTGCTTCTCTTCATCCGTCAATGGTATTCCATCGGTAAGAAGCGGATCAAGATTGGGTGTATGCTGCACGTTATTCCGGTAATGGTCCAGCACTGCATCGAGGGTAATAAAGCGGCCATCGTGCATATAAGGCGCGGTAAATTCCAGGTTCCGCAGGCTCGGCACTTTGAACTTGTATTTATCCGCTTCATTCAGCGTTACCATATACCGGCCCTCATCGTTGTTCAACCCGATCGCAATACCATTGTTCCGGAAAGAATGATCGGTGAATAAAGGTTCTTTATGGCAGCCGCTGCATTTCTCCCTGAACAGGGCATAACCTTGTTGTTCTTCGGGAGTGAAAACAGCGCCGAGATTCGTTGTCACGCTATCATATTTTGATTGGCTGCTGATGCATAGCAACATGAATTGTGATAAGGCCTTCATCATCCTGGCTGTACTGATCTCTTCCGAACCAAATGCTTTTTTAAAGAGGCCGGGATATTGGGGATGCTGCCGCAGCTTGTTCAATACATTCTCTATTGTTTCATCCATTTCAACATGATTGGTGATAGGAGAAACAGGTTGCAGATCGAGATCGAACACGCCGCCATCCCAAAAGAATGAAGGCATCCAGGCCAGGTTCATAATGGGTGGAGAGTTCCGGCTGCCTAACCTGTCATCTATGCCATGGCTTACATCATGCCCATGATGCGTAAAAGAGGATGATTGGATATGACAGCTTCCGCAGGAAACCGTATTGTTCCGGGAAAGCCTTGGATCATAAAACAATTTACGTCCCAGTTCAAAACCTTCTTTTGTAATAGTATTATCTGCAAAGCGGTATACCGGCTCCGGAAAATTCACCGGCTTTTTAAAGCCGGTGAATCTCTCCATGATCTCCTTGCCACAGGAGATCAATAGCAGGAAGCCTGCGGAGAATAACAAAAATCGTTTGTCCATAACAACAGTTTAATTCTCTGTATGATCATGATAAAAAATATGAGCGTAATTATTTGCAATGTTCACGCTGTAGTCGCTGAACATAACAGTAGGATTTGCTGCAATGCTTAGTGTTGCAGGGCCATTGAAAACCTTCAGCACGTCTACCATCAGGTGTATATTGGCAGTCCGCCCGGAACGCGCCTGCACAATGCCGGAAGCATTCAGGTCTAGTGTAACAGTTTTGATATTGTTGATCGTTGGTGCAGAATAACCGCCAAATCCTCCTATATGATAGCGGAATTTTCTTTGACCACTTGGGTCCAGTGGTGCTGACGGAGAAATACCTTCCATCCGGAAAAAGATATAACCGCTATTCCACCCCCAATACATTCCATCATCATGCCCTGCAGAAGGGTCCAGCACGCCGGTCCGTTTGCTGATGTCCATCGTACTGCGAAGACTATCCACACCCACTACAAAACTAAGTTGGTTATAATCCCCTGCGGGAACTTTGATCTTTGCCAGCCTTGTTGCCGGATCATTTTCTTTTATCAGAAAATAGCTGCTGTCTTGCGGAACCGTATATACAGTTCCATCAGTTTTTCCAAGCCGGATATTGCTGATATAATATTGCAATAAAGAAATATTGAATTGCTCTCCTGCTGCATTGGTATAATTCACTGCATCGAGGAAAAGATTCTGCCCTCCAACGATATTGTCAAACTCTACAGTTACAGGAACGAGCTCTCCTGAAGGAGGATCATGGCTGTCTTTTTTACAGGAAGCATATAGCATAGTAGAACTTACTGCAACAAGCAGCAGGTTGAAATATATTTTCATACTGGTAATCTTACTTAATAATTGATAATAGTTTTTTGCACGAGGAATCATATCACTGTTTCTTATGAAAAAGCAATAGAAACCCCTGACCTTCAGCCAGATCAAAAAACAATGACAAAAGGATGAACAATGAATGATCAATCATTCACACGAATACGCACATAGTATGCGGTATCAGGCATTGGGAGGATGGAAGAAAGACGATGCCCGGTCAACAGGTGCTCCTGTATCGCCGGACTCGTATTCCCTTTCAACAGTTATGCAAATCTGTGGAACTGTAAGGAGAAAAGATGATTTGGAAGAGATCACTTCTGCTTTGGCAGCAAGTTTCATTTCAGGATACTGTTCCTGTTCTTTTTTCTGCTGCGCCTGTATCTTTTTCATCAACTGGCATTTACCATCACAATGCAGCATGGGCCTGTACTTGTTTTCACAGTTCCGCATGTATTCTGCTTTGTTGATGACATAGCCAACGTAATAAAAGCCCTGGTTGAAGGTTTGCCCAAGGAAGGCCAGGAGTAATATAGCAGCAGCTATCTTATGCACGGTGTTGCAAAAGTAGGACACAAACCCAAAGTATTCACAAATTGCCAATAAAATCTTTGCGGCTCTGCCGTGTATCGCCGAAATTTATGTTCATGATAAAGCAACAATGGCGGACGCCACCCAACTCTGATCACTACAGCAACGGCAAGTTCAGGAACCTCTCTCCCACTCCAACTTTGTCGAAAGATTCAAGCATGATAAAAGTTTTACTGGAAAGGGTCAATCGTCCGCGCGCTGCAGTACCTGCTGTTCCTTTACCTACCATAAAAACCAATTTGCCTCATTTATCCTCAGATGCGCCTGCGATTGTCTGGTTCGGGCATTCCAGTTACCTTATCGTATGCAAAGGCGTAAGGATCCTTGTTGATCCCGTATTCAGTGGGCATGCAGCACCAATGCCGGGGTTGGTCACTGCATTCAAAGGTTCGGATATCTATACTGCAAATGATTTCCCTGCTATTGATTATCTTATCATCACCCACAATCATTATGATCATCTTGATAAAAAAACACTTGCATCGCTTTTGCCAAAGATCAAAAAGATCTATACCTCACTGGGGGTGGGAAAAGATATAGTCCGCTGTGCAGGAAATGATCTTCCGCCCATTACTGAAATGGATTGGTGGGAAACAGAACAATTACAACAAAGCATCTCACTCACGGCCACACCTGCCCGGCATTTTTCAGGACGAGGATTGGTACAGGCAACTTCCCTCTGGTCTTCCTTCGTACTTGATATATACGGCCACCGGATCTTTATTGGTGGCGATTCAGGCTATGATACGCATTTCAAACTTATCGGTGAAAAGTTTGGCCCATTTGATCTTGCCCTTTTGGAATGCGGGCAGTATAATCTTGCCTGGCATAATATTCATTTACTGCCTGAAGAAACTGCACAGGCGGCCGTTGATCTTAAAGCCAAAGTGCTGATGCCGGTACATTGGGCCAAGTTTGCCCTTGCCAATCACCCCTGGAATGAGCCTCCACGCCGCCTTACAGTAAAAGCAAAAGAATTGGGATTGCGGGTCACTACGCCCCTGATCGGGCAGGCCGTAATCATGCATCAGTTTTATCCAAACGAAAGCTGGTGGGAAGATTAAATAAAAGCAAAAGGCCACCGTTTTTCACGATGACCTTTTGAATCTTTTTCTGGACGGTAAAAAGATGAAGTTGACCGATAAGGATGGTTTTTTAGGATTTTATTGGAATCGGTTCTTCGGTTTGATATTGGATAGATTGATATAACAATCAATCAACTTCTGATGCAAACATAATGCGTTACGCATTGATTGCCAAGAGAAAATCTACCCTTTTTGAGTCGTAAAAGTACGATTTCCCGGTAGTCAAACGTTTGCACTGCAAAAAAATTTGTAATACCCGGCCCCCATTTTGATAACATCACTATATGGCATTAGCAACTTACCGTAAGAAAAGAAGTTTTTCCCATACACCTGAGCCAAGTGGCGGGAAACCTACAGGGCAGCAATTACGTTTCGTGGTGCAGAAACATGATGCTTCGCGGCTCCATTATGATTTCCGGCTGGAAATGGATGGGGTATTAAAAAGCTGGGCCGTGCCCAAAGGCCCTTCCACTGATCCATCAGTAAAACGGCTCGCGATGATGGTGGAAGACCATCCATATGATTACCGCAATTTTGAAGGCATTATTCCCAAAGGTCAATATGGCGGAGGCACCGTCATTGTTTGGGATGAAGGCGTGTATGAGCCGGCTGAGGGTAAATTTTCTGATAAGCGCTCACAGGAAAAAAATCTTTTGAGTCAATTGCGCAAGGGAAAGATCGTGTTCATATTGAAGGGTAAAAAACTGAAAGGGGAATATGCATTGGTAAAATCATCTTACCAGGGAGAGAATTCCTGGCTACTGATGAAAGTAAAAGATGAATATGCCAGCATCACAGATATAACAAAGAAAGCCCGCTCAGTGATCTCCGGCAAAACGATCGCTGAAATGGAAAAGAAACCTGATAAAGTATATTCACAAAAAGATGTTTCACCACGGGCCACAGCTTCACCAAAAAAGAAGACTGCAAGAAAGAAAGCCTCCGTAAAAAGGAAGAAACCAACTGCAGGTAAAAGATCCCCTTTCCCCTCCTACACCACTCCCATGCTCGCTACCCTGGTAGATAAACCATTTGATGAGCCGGGATGGACCTATGAAATAAAATGGGATGGCTACCGCGCCCTTGCATTCATGAACGGGAAAAAGACATCCCTTATATCCAGGAATAATAAATCATTCAGTGAAAGGTTTTACCCGGTTTTTGAAGCTATCAAACAATGGGGATTGCATGCCGTGGTAGATGGTGAGATCGTTGTGATCAATGATAAAGGTGTAGCGGATTTCGGCAGCCTGCAAAACTGGCGGAGCGAAGCAGATGGTTCCCTTTTTTATTATGTGTTTGATATCCTTTGGCTGGATGGGTATGATCTTACCGGATTACCCTTGCAGGAACGAAGAGAGATACTAAAATCAAACCTGCCACAGGAAGAAGGTATTATCCGCATGAGTGAAAGTTTTGATACATCTGCTGAAGATCTGCTGAAAGCCGCAGGAAAAATGGGGATTGAAGGTATCATGGCAAAAAAAGCGGAAAGTTTGTATACTCCCGGCATCCGTACGCGCGAATGGTTGAAAATAAAGACCAACCTCCGGCATGAAGTGGTGATCGGTGGCTACACACGCAATGAAGGAACAAGCAAAGCATTCAGTTCATTATTGGTGGGTGTGTTTGAAAATGGGAAACTTCAATACACCGGCAAGATCGGCACTGGCTTTAACCAGGAACAGCAACAGAAAATGATGCACCTGTTCAAGCCATTGGTCACTAAAAAATCCCCTTTCAATACCGAACCGGATGTGAACAAGCCTTCCCGCTTCCGCCCCGATCCTCCACATGCAAAAGCCACCTGGCTGAAACCTAAACTGGTTTGTGAAGTAAGCTACCGTGAAGTGACCAGCGATGGAGTAATGCGCCATCCGTCTTTTGAAGGCATGCGGGACGATAAGAAGGCGAAGGATGTGATAAGGGAAACTCCTATAGATGCGAATGATGCAAAGGGAAAGAGTAAAAGCGCGAATGATGCGAAGGGGAAGAGTGAGAGAAAAGGGAGAAAGGCTCCAGCCACGAATAATGCGAATAGCGCAACTAAAAGGGTCAATAAAAATAAACTGATGGCAAAAACCGGTTCCGGTGAACGTAAGACATTGCTCAACCCGAAAGACAAATCCCAGGTGCGGGAAGTGAGTGGGCATGAGTTACAGTTCACTAATCTCAGCAAGATCTACTGGCCGAAGGAGAAGATCACCAAACGTGATCTGATCAATTATTATTACCAGGCAGCACCTTATATCCTGCCCTATTTAAAAGGACGGCCTCAATCGCTTAACCGTTTTCCGAATGGCATCAATGGTCAGAGCTTTTATCAGAAAGATGTGACGGGCAAGATACCGGACTGGATAGATACATTTCCTTACCGGAGCCAGGATGAAGACAAGGATAAAAACTTCATGGTCTGTAATGATGAAGCAACTCTTCTTTATATGGCTAACCTGGGTTGTATCGAGATCAACCCCTGGAGCAGTACGGTAAAGAAACCCGATAATCCTGACTGGTGTATCATCGATCTTGATCCGGGTAAACGAACGGAGTTTGAACAGGTGATTGAAGCAGCACAGGTAACAGGGGAACTATTGGAAAAAGCAGGCATTCCCTGTTATGCAAAAACTTCCGGTTCAACAGGCATTCATATCTATATTCCTTTGGGAGCAACTTACAGTTATGATCAGTCGAAAGAATTTGCCCGTTTGATCGTAACGCTTGTTCACCAGCAGATCCCTGAGTTCACCAGCCTCGAACGCTCAGTATCGGGGCGTAAGGGTAAAATGTACCTGGACTTTTTACAAAACCGTCCACAGGCTACACTGGCTGCGCCCTATTCTGTAAGACCAAAACCTGGTGCTACCGTTTCCATGCCTTTACACTGGGATGAAGTAAAGAAAGGATTGAAGATGCAGGACTTCACTATTCAAAACACCATTGGGTTGTTGAAAAAACGGGGTGACCTGTTCAAACCTGTATTAGGCAAAGGAATCAATATGGTAAAAGCTATTGAAAAACTGGAGAAGATTTAAACGTAAAAACAGACTTATAGTTTTCCTGCCACCGGTAAATGCAGTTCAAACGTAGTGCCGATACCTGGTGTCGATTCAACTTTAATATCTCCTTTATGCAATTTAATTATACGGCTGGCCAGTGAAAGCCCCAGGCCAAAGCCGGCAATTGACCGGGTCTCTTCAATGCGATAGAATGGTTGGAAGATATTTTCCAGTTCACTGTCTGGTATGCCCGGCCCCTCATCAATAATATGAACGATGAATTCTTCCGGCAACACTGTCAAGATGATCTCTGCATGATGATCAGGTGAATATTTGCAGGCATTGACGGCAACATTACGGATAGAGGTAAACAATAATTCCTCGTTCCCAAACACCAGCAATTTATTTTCTTCTTCCGGCAGGTCATTAAACTGTAAGGACACAGAAAACCCGGTATCCTGTTTTTGTATAGAGGCAGGAATGCGCATCAGCACTTCGTCTATCCGTATGAGATCGATATTCAATCCGCCGGGATTGCCTGAAGCAGTCGCAAATTTCAACAAGGTTTGCACCAGGTTATTCATGTAGTGAACATCCTGCAGCACGGCTTGCATCACGCGGCGGTATTCTTCTTCATTCCTGTTGCGCTGCAGCGACACTTCCAGTTGGCTCGAAATAAGGGTCAGCGGAGTAGAGAGCTCATGGGATGCGTTGGATATAAACCGCCGCTGCATTTCAAAGCTCTGGTTAAGCCTGTCTAAAAGGTCATTCAGGGTATTGGTCAACTTATACCATTCATCTTTGGTATTGCCCGGAGGGATGCGCCTTGCCAGGTTATAAGCATAAATATCTGTGACTTCTTCGGTGATCTTTTTAACCGGGCGCAGCAGGCGGCCGGAAAAGATATATCCGCCGGCAAAGGAAATACCTATACCCGTTATAAAACTGGCGATCAGTATTTGCTTCAGAAAACTCATATTGCGGTTACCTTCATCATCCGTGGCTGCAGAAATGATCACCAGGCCTTTTTCCGCGCCTTGTGCATGAAGCGTATGATAGGCCACAGCTTCTTTTTTTCCTTCCCTGAAAAAAACATTGCCTTTGTTTCTTGCTTCATTCAATAAGGCGATGGAAACGTTTATGGTGTCTCCAAATGCATCGGCATAGTTATATACCCGCTTGTTTTCAGTGTTATAGGCCTGAACAGATTTGTCTTTTAATGATATCGACATGGAAGAATCGATCCGGCGTACGAGCTGCCTGTCAAACACTTCTGATTGCTTCAATAAACGTGCAGTGGTAATGGCACGGTTGGTCAGCCTTGTCCGCATCATCTTGGTGCGTGAGCTCGCTGAAAAATAATAAATAGAACCGCACACGATCCCGAGTATCAGCAATACCAAGAGTGTAAATAAGAGGATGATGCGGTACCTTATTGGCATATCAGCTTTCCTTTAAAATATAACCCATACCCACCTGGGTCTGGATCAGTTTTTTTTGAAATGGTTTGTCTATTTTATTACGGACATAATTGATGTACACGTCAATGATATTAGTGTTGGTATCAAAATCTATGTCCCAAACATTCACAGCAATATCTGCACGCGACACTACCCTGTTCTTATTCCGCAGCAGGTATTCCAGCAATTGAAATTCCTTGGCAGTAAGATGAATGGAAACATCTTCCCTCTTCACTTCTTTGGTGTCGAGGTTCATCAACAGATCGTCTGCACGAAGAATATTGCCTACAGGGGCCTGCAGGTCCGCCGTTCTGCGCATCAGCACCCTTATCTTCATCAGGAGCTCTTTAAATTCAAACGGCTTGATAATATAATCGTCTGCACCTGCGTCATACCCCTCTATCTTATCATCCAGCGAACTCAGGGCCGTTAGCATGATAATGGGAATATCCTCATTCTGAGCTCTTACCATTTTGGTCAGTTCATATCCCGTGATACCTGGTAAATTGATATCGACGATCAACAGATTAAACTTTTTTGACTGGAATAATCTCCACCCTATCTGACCGTCATAGGCCACTTCCACTTCATAGCCGTTCTCAGACAAACCGATCCGCAATGTATCGGCAATGCGCACTTCGTCTTCTACCAGGAGTATACTTAACTCGTCCATCAATACTTTTTTAATAGCTCGCAATTTACGATTTCTGTTTTCTAATAGTATTCTAATTCATCACTAATCGCCACTTAAGCGCTTTCTTCTACATTTATCCCCATGTCAGGCCGGTTTAATACAATCCTTGTCCCAGTTGACTTCTCTGTGAATACGGAAGTGGCTGTTGCCAAGGCATTGGAATTGATAGAAGGTGCTGCTGCGATGATCCACCTGCTGCATGTGCAGCGGCGGGATGTATTGCAGGAATTTATTAAAGGCAATGCAAACCGGAACCAGGAAAAAATACATGGCAAGCTGGATGAGCTCAGTAAAAGGATCCGGAAATCAAGACCGAATGTGGGTATTTCCTGCTGGCTTACAGATAGTCATTCGATTGAGGATGCCATTGTACAGGAAGCAGCGCGGCTCGATGTTGATCTTATTATTATAGGTAAGCATTCATCCAATTCTGTTTTTACCTTTTCAAAAACTGTTTTGTCGTCACAGATAGCGATAGACAGTGGCATACCTGTACTTACAGTAAAGCCAGGATCGCTGAATGGTCCGGTCAAAACAGTGGTCATTCCGGTTGGGCCAACCTTTCCCTGGAAGAAACTGGAACTGCTGGATACCTGGAGGCACAGGCCGGGTTTCCATATCCGCCTGGTCAGCTATCTCAGCCATGAAAAGGATGACGCTCATTCAAAAGAATCATTGCTGAATACATTCCGTTTGTTGAAAACCAATTGGCCCGGCTCTGTAGAATATGATGTGCTCCGGGGCAATAACCAGGCAAAAGCATTACTGAACTATTGCAATAAAGTGAACGCCGATATGCTGATCGTGTATCCCGGTGTGGAAACAAAAATCGGAGGCTTGCTCAACAGGCATATTTCTGATGAGTTACCACCTGATTCCAGAACACAGGTACTGGCCGTTCAACCTGCTTAATTTTTAAATTGAAATAAACAACCATCATGAAAAGGACAGTTCTGTTTATTAGCTTCATTACCACGGTTACCACCCTTTCTGCCCAGTCTTTGGAAGAAGGAAGGTCTTATCTCGACAATGCGCGCTATTCCAGCGCTGAATCGGTTTTTCATGCCGTTCTTAACCAGCAACCCGAGAATGCAGAAGCCTGGTGTCTGCTCACCAACACCTACCTGAAACAGGAATTGACAGAAGAAGCAGCCGACACACTGGCCCTGGCACCAGCCTCCGTACAGAAAGAGCCGTACTTCCTTGTAGCTTATGGAGGATTGTTGTTGAATACCAATAAAACAGATAGCGCCAAATGGTATTTTGAGCAGGCCATGAATCTTACCAAGTCAAAAAATGCAGATATTCTTGCGGCTATTGCCGAAGCACATATCAATGCGGAGAAAGGAAGCCCGGATTATGCATTGCAGATACTGGACATTGCACAAAAGAGAGATAAGAAGAATGCAGACCTCCTGGTACTGGAAGGCAATGCTTACCGCCGCCTCCACAAAGGATCTGAAGCATACCAGGCATACCAGGAAGCACTTAATAAGGACAAGAACTCATCGCAGGCTTATTATCAACTAGGCAGGATCTTCCTGTCTCAAAAGAACTCCGAGATGTACCTGGACTTTTTCAACAAATCCATTACTGCCGATAATTCATTTGCCCCGGCTTATTATGCACTGTACAATCACTACCTGTATATTGATCCGGCAAAGGCAATGGAGTATTTTACTCAATATAAATCCCGGGCAGACAAAACCCCGCAGGATGATTATGACCAAACCGATCTCCTGTATCTCACCAAACAATACGAACCGGCTATTCAACTCGCCAGGAACCTGATCAGCCGCGATGGAGATAAAGTGCAGTCACGTTTATATAAACTGATCGCTTATTCCTATGAAGAGATGAAGGATACAGCTACTGCCATGGGCTTTATGCAGCAATACTTCCAGAATGAAGTGGACAGCAATATCATCCTGAAAGATTATGAGAACATGGCTACACTTTTCACCGCTACCGGCAAACCCGACTCAGCCATGACCTACCTGGAGAAAGGATTGGGACTGGTAAAAGATGAGGAGGGTTTATACGCCCATTATCAAACCCTTTCACGGCTTGCCAAACAGGTGAATGACAATGCAGCTGAAGCGAAATGGCTGGGCAAATTTTATGCAGGTAATAACAAAGCTACCAATGTTCATCTGTTCAACTGGGGCCTTGCCTGCTATAAAGCCGGTCAGTATCCGCAGGCAGATTCTGTTTTCGGCTTATATGCTGAAAAATACCCAGAGCAGAAAACTTATGGTTACTACTGGCAGGCACGCAGCAATGCAGCTATTGATACAGCTATGACAGAAGGCCTGGCCATACCGCATTATCAGCAACTCGTACAAACTATCGACTCTGTAGCTACCCCCTCTGCTTCAGATAAAAAATGGCTGATCGAGGCTTATAACTATATGGCGGCTTATGAAACCAATACAAAAAAGGATTATCCTGCCGCCATTGAGTATTTCAAGAAGATACTGGCGGTTGATCCGGCAAATGAAACTGCACAAAAATATATCACTATGCTGGAAAAGATGACGACAAGTACAAGTGGTAAATGACAGATGAACTGTCGTTTGCCATTTATATCGTCTGTCCTTTATTATGCTTAAGCGTGTATCGATCATAGGAAGTGGCAGCTGGGGTACAGCGTTGGTGAAAATGTTTTCAGACAGCGGGATACCTGTTTCCTGGCTGGTCCGGAATCCGGAGCAGCAGATATTCATACAAACAAGCGGTCATAACCCGCGCTACCTGAGCTTTGCACCATTGAGAATGAAATATATTCAGCCTGCAGCAGATCCGCTGCAGGCTGTTAAAGGATCAGACCTCGTGATCTTTGCTGTTCCCTCTGCATATCTTGAGCAAAACCTTCAGCGGTTGGATAAAGCCTGGTTGGGAGACAAGCACCTCGCAGTGTCCATCAAAGGATTTATTCCAGGCAGTGGCTGCACTCCCAGCCAGTATTTAAGCCGCAAATTCAGTCGTGACGAATCATCCATCTCTGTCATCGCAGGGTCATGCCAGGCTGAAGAAATAGCTGCGCAAAAAAATACATTCATCACTGTTTGCGGAACAGATGCTGCCTGGATAAAAAAGATCAGCACAGCACTCAACAATACATCATACCTGCAAACTATTTCCAATGCAGATCCTGTTGGAGTGGAATATGCCGCGATCCTGAAAAACATTATTGGCATTGCCACCGGTATCGCCAGCGGTTTACAATATGGAGAAAATTTTCAAGCCACAGTGATTGCCAATGCCATGCGGGAGATCAGGGAATTCCTTAACAATATTTTACCAGCAGAGCGTGATTTTTTTGCTTCTGCTTATTGCGGGGATATACTTGCTACCGCTTATGCTGAACAGAATTGCAATCGCATCCTCGGCACATTGGTAGGCCGTGGTATACATGTCAATAAAGCGTTACAAACCCTTACTCCTATAGCAGAAGGGTTCCAGGCTTCGAAAGAATTATTGCCTGTATTAAAAGACATACCGGTTACAATGCCTATCATCAATTGCGTTTATCGCATTCTTCACAAACATGCAAATCCTATAACGGAATTCAACCTGCTGGAGAAGCATCTCACCTGATCATACCGCAGTTTATATAATCAAAATCTGCTATGGCATAGTCCTTGTAAACTCTATCACGCTAACAAATTCATATCACAGTAGCGCTTAAGATAGTGGACCGCTTCGCGTAATTCAATCAAACAATAACGCTGATCATTCACGTGTCACTATATGCGTAAAAAATTTGCTAACCATGAAAAAAGCCAGATTGACTTTGGCGGCTCTTGCAATATCTGCCGCCACATTGTTTTCGTTCAAAGCGTTTGAAGGTGGTGCCGTAAAAGGTACTGTAACCCCTGCTGATAAAGCAGTGCGGGCATGGGCCATATCTGAAACAGATACAGTTCGTGCTGATGTGCAGAATGGGACATTCGAGATCAAGGATGTTAAACCCGGTAATTACAACGTGATCATCGAAGCACAGGAACCCTTTGCCAATACACGTAAGAAAGACGTGGTGGTAACAGAAGGACAAACTACTGATGTGGGCGAAATTCAATTACAGCCCAAGAACTAAAAACGGAGTTCGTTTCCATTGAAAGGGTACCGGTCTGCAAATGCTGACTGGTATCCTTTTTTTATACTCTCCTTACAAATAAAGTCTGCTCTGCCCCGGAACACCCCCTTCCCGTCCTTCCCGCCTTACCGGTAAATTTTACCGGTAAGGCGGGAAGGACGGGAAGGGGGCTCGTAAGGGGAAGCGTACTCAAAAAATCTTAATATTAAAATCAATAAGCATACATAAATAAAAATGTAAAATATTGTATATTAATATGTTACACCTTGTTAAGAAATATTTTGTTCCCACCTTTTTGTTTTAGATTGTAAAATCCGTCAATTCACTAATTTTGGGTTACCCCACTAGCCCGATTAAATTCTCCCGTTACAAAACTGCTGAATTAACCCCTTGGGTGCATGAGAAGAACTACCAGGCGACCGGTAGAAAAGACAAAGAATATTAAAATAAAGGGAGGATGTATGTACACTTATGATTTGCTGGAAAATGGATGCCATTACCTTGTAAAAGAAAAGGAAGATTCGCCGATTGCCCTCATTAAAGTGGCAGTTGAAACGGATCATTGCCTGTTTATTCAACGCTTTGATGACCCCACGCAAACCGAATGGAAACTGAAAAAAGACACGTTGTTCGATATTATCGAATGCCTGAGTGACGAAGCGGTAAAAGCCTGGGAAGAACATTACAGCAGCGAAGACGCCTATTACGAGGAAGAAGATGATGATTGATCATAGCTGAACCATTCATGTATTTAATGCACTACGGTGATTAGAAAAGACTATTTTTAGTCAACCTAATCACCGTTTTTATGTTCAACACAATCATCATGAGAAAACTGCTTACTTTACTCAGTCTCGGCTCTTTTCTTGTCTGTACAGCACAGGCAGACCTGCCCACTGATTATCTCCCCAAAGAATTCCATGCCGGCCGCCGTGCCGCCCTCCGGCAACTGATGCCGGCCAATTCGGTCACTGTGGTCTTTGCCTACCCCACCCGCACATTCTCCAATGATGTGGACTATCTCTACCACCAGAACCCTGACATGTATTATTTCAGTGGCTATAAAGAACCTCAATCCATGCTGCTGATATTTAAAGACGAACAAACAGATTCTGCTGGCCATAAATATTCCGAAGCCCTTTTTGTACAAAAAAGGAATGCGCAGGCCGAACAATGGACAGGCCGCAGGCTGGGCGTAGAAGGAGCCAAAGAAAAACTAGGCATACCGATGTCGTTCAATGGAGAGGATTTCAAAAATTTCAACGTTGATTTCGCCCGTTTTGATAAGATCATCTTTGACCGTTTGCCAGCTGATCTTGCTGATAATCCCCGCGACAAAGCAGAGCTTTTCGATCTCATTGCCCAGTTCAAGCAAAAAGCTGCAATGCCGGAAGATTATTCCAAAGATCCCCGGTTCGATAATCGTGCTTTCCGCCAGCTTACCGGCACTTTACGCGAAATAAAAACACCAGAAGAGCTGACCCTTCTCCGCAAAGCAGTGGAAATATCCTGCCAGGGTCAGAATGAAGTGATGAAAGTGGTACGCCCTGATATGAGCGAACTGGAAATTCAGGGGCTGCATGAATATGTACACAAAAAATATGGTGCAGAAGAAGTCGGCTATGGTTCTATCGTAGGCGCCGGAGAAAATGGCTGTGTGCTGCACTACATGGAAAATACCAAAACAAAAGTAGGTACATCCCTCCTGCTTATGGACGTGGGCGCCGAATACCATGGTTATACGGCAGATGTTACCCGCACCATTCCTGCCGGCGGCAAATTCTCTGCAGAAGAAAAGATCATTTACCAGCTCGTTTATGATGCCCAGGAAGCTGCTTTCAAACTATTGAAGGATGGAGCTAAGTGGAGCGATGCCGGCCAGGCTGCCAAAGATGTGATCGCTGAAGGCTTGTTGAAACATGGTATCATCAAAAATAAAAATGAAGTGGGCCGTTATTATCCCCACGGCCTCTCCCATCATATCGGCCTCGATGTGCACGATCGCGGCAATTCCCCTGTACTGAAAAAAGATATGGTGATCACTATTGAACCAGGCATTTATATTCCTGAGGGAAGTGATTGCGATAAAAAATGGTGGAGCATTGCAGTACGTATCGAAGATGATGCATTGATCACACAAAATGGGTACGAACTGCTTTCTTCTTTTGCACCACGCTCTATTGAAGCAATTGAAAAGATGATCGCACAGAAAAGTGCGCTGGACGACTTTAAATTGCCGCCACTTAAATCAGCAGAGAAAAAAGGATTCTAATCTTGAGCAATGCAATATCAATTACTCGGTAAATCTGAACTGAAAGCTTCTGTTATAGGCTTTGGATGCATGTCGCTCAAGCCGGGCCAACCGGAAAGCAGCATATTGCTTCACCGTGCTATAGAGCTGGGCATTAATTTCTTCGACACTGCTGACCTGTATGATAAAGGAGCAAACGAAGAAATGGTGGGTGCCGCATTAAAAGCTAAACGGAAAACCATTCTCCTGGCTTCTAAAGTAGGGAATCAATGGCGTGCCGACGGCAGTGGCTGGGATTGGAATGCACGGAAAGAGTATATCCTGTCCTCGATCGATAAAAGCCTGCAAAGACTGCAAACAGACTATATAGACCTTTACCAGTTGCACGGAGGAATGATCACCGATAATATTGATGAAGCCATTGAAGCATTCGAATCCCTGAAGCAACAGGGTAAAATAAGGGCCTATGGCATTTCTTCAATACGCCCGAATGTGATAAGGGAATATATAAAACGCTCTTCTATTGATACCGTGATGATGCAATACAGTTTGCTCGACCGCCGCCCTGAAGAAGAATGCCTGGGGCTGTTGAAAGAACATGACATTACTGTATTAAGCCGTGGCGCATTGGCCCAGGGATTATTGATAAATAAGCCTGCGAAAGATTACCTGGGGCATTCCGCTGCAGAGGTAAAGAAAGCTGCTGAAAAGGTGCACGGGCTATCAGGCGCTGTACGCAGCGCTGCCCAAACCGCTTTAAGCTTTGTATTGCAGCAAGTACCTGTTGCCATAGCGGGGATCAGAACAATGGAGCAGTTGGAAGAACTGGCAACTACCATAAATAAACCCAGGCTTACTGAAAGGGAAATGCAAGAACTGAAAAACTCAGCACCTGCGCTCACTTACCAGGATCACCGATAATTTCTCACAACAATATATCCCGCAAAGACACAAAGAGCACAAAGAAAAAATATCCTTTGTGCTCTTTGTGTCTTTGTGGGATACCCATTAATAGCGGGATCATGCCCTTTGCTGCGTAAAAGACCGGCCTGATCTTTTACCTCCGCTCCTCCTGCTGCTATTGGCATAAGCGGCATGATTAGCTGTAGTCGTTGCAGCAGATTGCTGCGACACGCCATGCATCAGCGGCACATCAAAAGGATGATCTTTTACCACCGGCACATTTTTGCCGATCAGCTTCTGAATATCTTTTAAATAGATCTTCTCTTCATAATCGCAAAATGAAAATGCAATGCCACTCGCACCTGCACGGCCTGTACGCCCGATACGATGCACATATGTTTCCGGTACATTGGGAAGATCATAATTGATCACATGCGTCAGCTCATCAATATCAATTCCGCGCGCCGCAATATCGGTTGCCACAAGTATCCTGGTCTTGCGTGTTTTGAAATTATGCAAAGCCGACTGACGGGCATTCTGTGATTTGTTGCCATGGATCGCTTCAGCACGGATACCTGCTTTACTCAGGTCCCTGGCTACCCTGTCTGCACCATGTTTGGTACGTGCAAACACCAACGCGGTTTTAATGGATGCATCCTGGAGGATATGCGCCAGCAAGGGCCGCTTGTTTTGCTTCTCCACGTAATACAAATGCTGTTGTATAGTATCTGCTGTAGAAGAAACGGGTGTTACTTCCACTTTCACCGGTTGATGCAGCAACAGGTTGGACAGTTGCTGTATTTCCGGTGGCATTGTTGCAGAGAAGAACAATGTTTGCCTTTTCGCCGGCAGTTTAGCGATCACCCTTCTTACATCATGCACAAAGCCCATATCAAGCATACGGTCTGCTTCATCCAGTACAAAATATTTAATGTCCTGCAGGGAAATAATACGCTGGTTCATCAGGTCGAGCAAACGGCCGGGTGTAGCCACCAGTATGTCAACACCACGGCGCAAAGCGCCAACCTGGTGGTACTGCGACACTCCGCCAAAGATCACGAGATGTCTTAAATTAAGATAGCGGCCATAAGCGTTAAAGCTTTCTCCGATCTGGATAGCCAGCTCGCGCGTTGGTGTAAGCACCAGCGCTTTGATGCGATGGTGGCTCTGCTGACCGGGTGCCTGTTCCTGCCGTTGCTGATGCATTAACTGCAGCATCGGGATGGCAAAAGCGGCGGTTTTTCCGGTGCCTGTTTGGGCACAACCGAGCAGATCTTTATGCGCTAAAATAGCCGGAATGGATTGCTGTTGAATAGGGGTAGGTGTTGTATAACCTTCTTCGCCCAAAGCCTTCAATATAGGCTCAATGAGCGATAAATCGTTGAATAACAATGTAATAAAAATTTACTTAAAAAATGTTGGTAAGGCTATCATCAAGAGAATGATACTTTACCTGCCTTACGTTACACCATCACGGATTTGAGTGGAATGGATCAAACAAATAGAGTGAGAGATAACATATAGAGATGCAAAGATAGTGTTTTTTACTGAAATAAAATAGTGCAGCTATTAGGCGCCAGTATTAACTCTCCCTTCACACTGCCTTTCTGAAATTCATTGTTCTTTACAGCCATTTGCCATACTCCCTGCAGCGGCCATGTTTTTTGTTCTGCATTTCCATTAAAACAAACCAGTATCTTCTTCCATTGATCTTTCACTGCACTGCCATTTAATGTGTATGCAATTAGTCCGGGTTCTGTTTTAAGAAAATGGAGATTGGCTGCAATGGCTGCAGCGCTCGTCATGCGGAAAGCCGGATGCGCTTTGCGAAGCGTGATCAAACCTTTCACATAATCCACTACATCCTTATGCATGGTTTTCTGGTCCCATTCAATCGCATTGATACTGTCTGGCGATTCATACGAGTTCTCCACTCCTTTTTTGCTGCGCAGGAATTCTGTACCGGCATGCAAAAAGGGGATGCCCTGTGAAGTAAGCACAATGGATAACGCTAGTTTGTGCATTTGCTTTCGTTGCTCTTCTGTTGCGTCTTTGGCAGATATCGCCAGTTTATCCCATAACGTATGGTTATCGTGGCATTCAGCATAGGTGACGGTTTGAAAAGGTTGCCTTGCATAAGGCGATTTTGAATAATTCACTTTGGTATAATCCACTTGCGGATGCGGGCACGATGCAACAATGCCAAACTTCACACTTTCCTCTGCACCAGGCTTGCCACTCACAAAGCCTTTGTCTTCATGTTCAAACACGCTGCCCTTGATCCCATCGCGGATATCATCGCTGAACACGGCGATCTTTTCCAGTTTGGAAACATTTTTCTTTAAGGCCCTTACCGAGTCGGGCAAGGGAGAAGAACCGGCTGTCCATCCTTCACCATATAGAAGGATACCGGGCTTTATCCTGTTCAGTTCGCGGGAAGCAAGGTTCATGGTCGTGATATCATGCACACCCATCAGGTCTACCCGGAAACCATCAATATGATATTCCTTTACCCAATAGGCCATTGATTCAATAATGAATTTGCGCATCATCGCCCTTTCACTGGCTGTTTCATTTCCACAGGCAGTGGCATTGGATAATTTACCATCTGCAGTTTGGCGGTAATAATAACCGGGCACCAATTGATTGAAATTGGAATTATCAGTAAGCCCGGTATGATTATATACTACATCCATCACCACTTTCATTCCATTTTCATGAAGCGCTTTTACCAGTTGCTTGAATTCTTTGATCCGCGTGGCACCATTGTAGGGATCAGTGGCATAAGAGCCTTCAGGCACATTATAGTTCAGCGGATCATAACCCCAATTGTATTTTTTACCCGGATTGGTTTCATCGATCGAATTATAATCAAAAAATGGCAGCAGGTGAATATGGGTCACACCCATTTCCTTGAGATGGTCCAGCCCGGTAGATAGCCCGGCTGCATTAACGGTCCCTTTCTCCGCCAGCCCCAGGAATTTTCCTTTTTGACCGATGCCTGAATGGGCATCTATACTGGCATCACGGACATGCAGCTCATAAATGACAGCATCGGTTGCCTGCGGCAATGCAGGACTTCCATCATGCTCCCATCCCTGCGGATTGGTTGAAGACAGATCGATCACCATAGCGCGTTTGCCATTGGCACCGGTAGCTTTTGCATAAGGATCTGGTACTTCAGCCATCCATTGTCCATCGATCAATGCACTGAATGCATAAAACCGGCCTTGCTGATCGCCCGTAAGAGTCATGCTCCAGGTGCCATCCTTATCTTTCTTCATTTCCTTTTCCTGCAAAGGCTCACCACCAATCCCTTCTGCATAAAGACGCAATTGCACTTTCTCTGCTGTAGGCGCCCATATCCTGAAAGAAGACCGGGCAGCAGAATAAGTAAGCCCCAGGTCCCGGCCTGTATAAACCGGATAGGACGCATAGTTCCTTACATCTTTTACTTGTGAATTGGAAGATAGAAATGGAATAAGAAAACCAACGAGCATGAACGCCTGTTTCATGAAGAAATAAGTTTAACGGATAAAGTAATCTTTATAAATATATATTTTTTTACCCGCAAACGTTTTATTAACCATTTACTTTGAGGGGAAAACCAACTGAATTAAATATTCCTGTAAATTGGCGATTAATTAGACACCACTAACAACACAACTATGGGAGATTTCCAGGTTAAGAAACAGCCAAAAAAATATGATGCGGTAATAGTCGGCTCAGGTGCCGGTGGCGGTATGGCGGCTTATATTCTGGCGCATGCCGGTTTGAAAGTGTGCATGATTGAAGCAGGCCCTATGTATGATCCGCAAAAAAACGTAACCCAGTTAAAGAATCCATGGGATTCCCCGCGGAGAGGGGCGTCTACCAAGTTGCGCCCTTTCGGCGATTTCGACGCCTGCTATGGCGGCTGGAGCCTGGAAGGCGAACCCTATACCAAGGAAAGTGGCACGCAATGGGACTGGTGGCGTGCACGCATGCTGGGCGGCCGCACCAATCACTGGGGAAGGATCTCCCTTCGCTTTGGCCCCAAGGACTTTAAACGGAAAAGCATTGACGGCCTCGGTGATGACTGGCCTATCGGCTATGAAGAGGTTAAACCGTTCTATGACCGTGTAGACAAAATGATCGGCATATTTGGTACCAATGAAGGCCTGGAGAATGATCCGGACGGCATTTTTCTCAAACCGCCCAAACCCAGGCTGCATGAACTTTTTATTAAGAACGCCGCCACCCAGGCTGGCGTAAGAGTGATACCATCCCGTCTTTCCATTCTCACCCAAAAGCTGAACGACGACAGAGGCGTTTGCTTTTTCTGCGGACAATGCGGACGCAATTGCAGCATGGCAAAAGCTGATTTCTCTTCTCCGAATGTATTGATCTACCCTGCCCTGAAGACCGGCAATATAGATGTAGTGTCCAATGCCATGGCAAGGGAAGTACTCACTAATAAAGAAGGGCTTGCTACCGGCGTTTCCTATGTGAACAAAGACGATATGATGGAATACCAGGTGGAAGGCCGTGTGGTGATACTCGCTGCCAGCGCCTGCGAATCAGCCAGGTTATTGCTCAATTCAAAATCAACCCGCCACCCGAACGGCTTGGCGAATAACAGCAACGTGGTAGGAAAATACCTGCATGATTCCACCGGTGCTGCACTGGGAGGCGTATTACCGCAGTTGTTTGACCGCAAAAGGTATAATGAAGATGGCGTAGGCGGCATGCACGTTTATTCACCCTGGTGGCTGGATAATAAGAAACTGGATTTCCCCCGCGGCTATCATATTGAATACTGGGGGGGCATGGGCCAGCCTTCTTATGGCTTCAACTGGGGCATTGAAAACCTCAATGGCAAATACCTGGTAAAAGGCCAAAAGAAAGAAGCAGGCGGCTATGGCGCTTCATTGAAAGAAGACAACCGCTATTTCTATGGTGCCGGCGTAGGCATGGCCGGCCGCGGTGAAGCAATTCCGCTGGAAAGCAATTATTGTGAAATCGACCCTTCAGTAGTAGATAAATACGGTATCCCTGTTCTCAAGTTCAATGTGAAATGGAGCGACAACGAAATAAAGCAGGCTAAACACATGAAAGAGACCTTCAAGGAAGTGATGCACAACATGGGTGCAATCATTACCTGGGGAGGTGATGATGATGAAAAAAATAACTGGGGCCTTTCCCGCCCTGGCGAGATCATTCACGAAGCCGGCACCGTAAGAATGGGTAATGATCCACGCAAATCAGCACTCAACAAGTGGAGCCAGGCGCATGATTGCAAGAACCTGTTTTGCGTGGATGGAGGGCAGTTTGTATCACAGGCAGATAAGAATATTACGTGGACGATATTGGCGCTTAGTATGAGGGCTAGTGAGTATATTATTGATGAGCTGAAAAAGCAAAACATATAAGCACGAATGGTGCGGATGGGTTTGAGTATTGAGTGCTGTTTTATTAAACGCGAATGGCGCAAAGTGCGAATGGCGCGAATGGGTGTAATTAATTTTTGAATTATTTTATTTTAAAGAACATACTACTATGGACAGACGTAAATCCCTTAAACTGATCGCGACAGGCGCTATTGCCGGAGGCGCTATTGCTACGGGTTGTACAACCGGTGAGGAGAAAGCGAAGGAAGCAAAAGCTACGGAGCCAGCATTTAATTTGGACCGTAGTCCGGAGGAGTTGGTGTATGAAAAGAAACTATTGGCACAGGAGAAGTTTTTTTCCGAACATGAAATGGCTACCATCACTGTGCTGGGAGATATCATTATTCCAAAAGATGAAGTGAGTGGAAACGCTTCGGAGGCCAAGGTGCCGGAGTTTATTGAGTTTATTGTTAAAGATATGCCGCAGCACCAGGTGCCTCTGAAAGGTGGCCTCCGCTGGTTGGATCTGTATTGTTTGAAACAATATGGAAAGGCATTTAAGGATTGCAGTTCACAGCAGCAGATTGAAGTAGTGGATGCGATCGCTTATCCCAATAAGGCGAAAGCTGATATGAAACAAGGAGTAGCATTCTTTTCCCTGATGCGCAATCTCACGGTAACGGGTTTCTATACTTCTGAAATTGGTGTAAAAGACCTGGGGTATGCCGGCAATAAACCCAACCAATGGAATGGAGTGCCGCCCGAAGTATTGAAACAATACAATCTTGCATATACCGAAAAAGAATTGAACGAATGTGTAAGTTTTAGCTAATAATTATCCATAATCCTTAAATAAAAAATCAAAATCTACGTAAGATTTTGATTTTTTATTTAAGGCTAACCCCATCTTATTATTGTCTCAATAACAAATAAATCATGGCGGTTTTTCAGGGTTTTCCCTATTTAAAAATCGCTTGCTGATCGTTGATTGTTGATCATTGATCGTTATATTTATAAAGAAGCGAATCAACCCTATTTGATCAACCGGGAAAACTATCAACTATGCAGCCATCAGAAGCGATAACGATGCTTGAGCCCGCAGGCTGGGTAAATAGCGCTCCGCAAGCCTGGGCAGACCTTGGCTGTGGAAAAGGCATCTTTACAGTAGCGCTTGCAAGCCTTTTGCCCACCGGCAGTACCATCAGCGCTATTGACCGCGATGCAGACAATCTTCATTTCGTTCCTGCAAAATACAAGGGCACCAATATTCAAACAGTACACGCAGATTTTACAACCGATCTTTCCCTTTCACCTTTTGATGGCATTTTGATGGCCAATTCGCTGCATTATGTAAGGGACCGCAATGTTTTTGGAGAGTTGCTTTGTTCCTTACTGAAGAAAAACGGGCGCCTCCTGATAGTAGAGTATGATACTGACAGCGCCAACAGATGGGTACCTTTTCCGGTAAGTTTTGTAACGCTGGAAAAATGGGCAAGCAGCCTTGGCTTCCGGAATGTAACCCGGTTGAAAGAACGCGTTTCCACTTATCAACGGTCAAAAATGTATTCGGCAGTTATGGTGTTCAATAAATGACCGATGTTCGTTAGCCGGCCAGCCATCAAACATCGGTCAACAAGCAACGGATAACATCATCACGCATATTCTTCCTTCGCTGTTCTATTATACTCTTCCGTCAATCTCCGCTGCAAATCTCCCGGCACAGGTTCATAAGAATAGAAACGCATACTGAATTTTGCACGCCCCTGCGTAATGGAGCGCAAGGAGGATGAATAGCCTTCCATTTCAGCCAAAGGCACTTTAGCCGTTATCTTACGGAAATGGCCTTCATTGTCCATGCCTTCCACAATCGCTCTCCGGCTTTGCAGATCGCCCATCACAGCGCCTGTCAGCTCATCAGGGCATAATACTTCCACCTGGTAAATAGGCTCGAGTATTTGCGGATCTGCCTGCTGAAATGCCTGGCGGAAAGCCTGCAGCCCGGCGATCTTAAATGAAATATCATTACTGTCAACCGGGTGCATCTTTCCATCATACACTGATACGCGGATATCACGGGCATAAGAACCCGTAAGCGGACCATTCTGCATTTTTTCCATCACGCCCTTTAAGATGGAAGGAAGAAAACGTGCATCTATTGCACCTCCCACAATGCAATTATAAAAAACCAGCTTACCTCCCCAATCGAGATTATAAGTATCACGCGCCCGCACTGTCAGGTCTTTCGGCTCCGCTATACCTTCATACCACGGTTCTATCCGCATAAATACTTCACCAAACTGCCCTGCTCCCCCACTCTGTTTTTTATGGCGGTAGCTGGCATCTGCAGGCCGGCGGATCGTTTCGCGGTAAGCAATGCGCGGTTTAACAAACTTCACTTCCAGTTTATGATTATGCTCGATCTTCCATTTAGCTACAGCCAGGTGCATATCTCCCTGGCAATGGATCAGGGTTTGCTTCAGTTCCGGCGACACTTCCACTTGTAGTGTGGGATCTTCTTCCCGCAATTGATGCAAAGCCTGTGATAATTTTTCTTCTTCCCCTTTCTTCAGGGTTTCAATGGCAACCGTCATATTGGGTGCAGGAAATTCGATCGGCGGCAATTCGTAGTTACGGCCTTTTGCATGCAGGGTATTATTGACATGCGTATTCTTCAGTTTCAGCGTGGCGCCGATATCTCCGGCCACCAGTTCATTCACCTGCGTACGTTTATTACCTTCTACAAGGAACAGCTGGCTGATCTTTTCTGTAACGTTGGTAGATTCATTTTCCAGGTCCATCCCGCTTTTAATGATGCCTGAATACACTTTAAAAAAAGAAAGCTCGCCCACATGCGGCTCGCTTACTGTTTTATAGATAAAGAGACAGGCAGGGCCATTGGTATCGCAGGGAAGGGATTCGCCTTTACGGGTTATTTGCGGAGGCATTTCATTAGCGCTTGGGCATACATTATCGATAAAACCCATCAGCCTGCCACTTCCCATATTTCTTTCGGCAGAGAGGCAGAACAACGGGAAAAGATCATGATTGATCATGGCTTTTTTCAAACCATTCTTCATTTCATCTTCGTCCAGTTCGCCCTGGTCAAAGTATTTTTCCATCAATGTTTCATCATTGCTGGCCACTGCTTCCACCAGTTCTTTATGCAGGGTATCCGCTTTAGCTTTTTCTTCTTCGGGGATAGGCAGCTTATCAGGTTTTCCTCCGGCATCTTTAAACTTATACATGGTCATCCGCAATACATCGATGATCTCATGAAAGCCTGCACCGGTTTGCCGGGGATACTGTACCATTACTACCTTATTACCAAAATGAGACCTGGCCTCTCTTACGGTTTTATCAAAATCAGCATTATCATCATCCAGCTTGTTTACCGCAAAGATCATCGGCGTTTTGAACCGTTCAGTATATTCCCAGATAATATCGGTGCTTACTTCCACGCCCATTACTGCATTCAGCAGCATTAATCCTGTATCTGCCACACGCAGTGCGGCGATCACTTCCCCGGCAAAATCATCATAACCAGGCGTATCGATGATATTGATCTTGTAACCGCGCCATTTGGCATGGAGCAATTTGCTGAAGATGGAATTACCACGCTCCTGCTCCAGTTCATGATAATCGCCCGTGGTGTTTTTTTCGGTGATATTTCCTTTCCGGTTGATCACGCCTGCTTCATAAAGCATGCATTCCGCTAAGGTGGTCTTACCGGAACCGGCATGTCCCAGCAAGACAATATTTTTTACATGTGAGGTATCAAACTCTGGCATAACAAATGTTTTATTGTAAGCAATACTATTAGCGATGGAGCTTATTGCCGGTAGTGGGATATCAGTATGCCTTGCGTAGTAGGATCAATGCCGAAGTTCAGATTCAAATGAAGACGAAGCCTTTCAGGCTGAAAGCCTGGATAAAAGAAAGCCAGCAATACTCTCCTGTTGAAGGATAAGGTGAAAGCAGCGTTAGCTTGTCGTGGTTACGCTGAGAAAATGATTGAATTCATGTCGCAGGTCATGTAACGTGAGATCGAGCGACTGGTACTGATCAAAAAGCATTTCATGTGCTGCCAGTGTTTCTTCACGAAGATGTCCGCTGTTCACATTCATTTCAAAGTCGATCTGCCGCGCATGCGACTTGATAGCATGACGCAGATCGTGAATGTTAATAAGCTGAATGTGGAGCTGGTTGTGTAAATGTTCAACCTCTTGCAATTGATCTTTGGAAAGCTGGTGGGAACAAATTTGCTGGAGTTCTGATTTTTCGCGGCTGAATTCATCGCGATACTGGCGGAGTGCATCTCTCCAGGCATTGCACTCTGCTGTGAGCTGTGAAGTTTCTACCTGAACCATGGGATTAAAATTTAAGAGTAAAAAAATGGGGTTTAACTCTATTCTTCCCTGGGGTTTGGATGGTATACGTAAGTTAGAACTCTTTTGGGAATAAATTCATGGCTGTTTTTGCACAGTCGGGGCTACCGATTATCGGCTAAAGACTCAAGACTGGTACACGACTCCTGACTATATTTGCAGTTCATGATCTCCCAGCAAACGATACAACAGATACTGAGCCGCCTCGACATCATTGATGTGGTCGGAGAATTTGTGAAACTCAAGAAACGGGGAACTAACTACCTGGGACTCTGCCCTTTCCACAACGAAAAGACTCCTTCTTTCACCGTCTCACCCGCCAAGGAGATCTATAAATGCTTTGGTTGCGGCAAAAGCGGCAATACCATCAGTTTTGTGATGGAGCATGAGAAGTACAGCTATGTGGAAGCGCTGAAATGGCTGGCCAACCGGTATGGCATCGAGATAGAAGAAACCTTTGTGAGTGAAGAGCAGAAACAACAGTTCCAGACCGCTGATAGCCTTTTCATTATAAATAATTTTGCGCAGCAATTCTTTTCTGACAGGCTGTTCAATTCTGAAGAAGGCCAGGATATCGGGCTCGCCTATTTCAAAGAGAGAGGATTCCGGGAGGAGATCATCCGGAAATTCCAATTGGGCTATTCTCCTGAACAGAGGGATGCTTTTACCCGCGAAGCGCTGGCCAAGCAATACAATGCAGAATTACTGGTAAAAACCGGGCTGGTGGCGAACCGCAATGACCAGTTGATGGACAATTACCGCGGCCGCGTGATCTTCCCGGTGCATAACCATAGCGGTAAAGTGCTGGGATTTGGCGCCAGGATACTAAAAAGCAATGACCGCGCCCCCAAGTATATCAATACGCCGGAAAATGAGATCTATATCAAAAGTAAGATCCTTTACGGCTCTTATTTTGCCCGGACAGCTATTGACAAAGCTGATGAATGCCTGTTGGTGGAAGGGTATACCGATGTGATCTCGCTGCACCAGGCCGGTATTGAGAACGTGGTGGCTTCCGGAGGCACTTCTCTTACTCCCGATCAGCTAAGACTGATAAAAAAATATACCAACAACCTCACCATCGTTTATGATGGTGATAATGCCGGTATCAAAGCTGCCCTGCGGGGGCTCGACCTGGCATTGGAGGAAGGGTTGAATGTAAAACTGGTGCTGATCCCTGATAAGGAAGATCCCGACAGCTATGTAAACAAAGTGGGCGCAGCCGCCTTCACCGATTTTGTGCAACGGAATAAAAAAGACTTTATTCTTTTTCAACTGGACGTAGCCCTCAAGGATGCCGGCAATGATTCTGTGAAGAAAGCGGAAGTGGTGAACAAGATGGCGGAAACGATTTCCAGGATCAATAAAGCAGAGGATTTCACCAGGCAGCAGGATTATATCAAGCAGACTGCGGAAATACTGAAGATCGAAGAAGGGGGATTGCATTCGCTGGTCAACAAATTTATCCGCGACCGTATTGCAACGCTGGAAAGAAAACTTCCTTTTGAAGAAGCGCGCCTGCATGAAGAAAATGCAAGGCAGGCTGAGGCCACCAATTATGACGACGCTACATTCAATTTGCTGTTCAAGGATGAATTGCAGGAACGCGAAGTGGCCAGGATCTTACTTGAATACGGGATCAAAAAATGGGATGATTCCAAACTCGTGGCAGAATACATTTTTGAAGAGATCCCCGATGAATCGCTGATCGATAATGCCGATGTAATCCTGTTGATCGCTGCATTCAAGGAACTGTTGCAAACCAATCTGCAGCAGGCGCATAAGAACTACTTCATTTACCATACCGATACACGCCTCAGTACCCTTGCTGTTTCCCTGCTCAATTTCCCTTACGATGAAAGCGAAAGATGGCGCAGTGAGTTCAGTCAGAACAGCGGCTTTCAGCAAAGCCTTTTCCAGCAAAGCTTTGAAGACTTCATGCGCACTTTACAGAAAGACAATGAAGAGCAATTGAATAAATTCCTTAAGATAGATGAAGACCGCACCAATGAAGAAGTAGACTCCGCGATCATTTATCTCAAGCTTCGCAAAGTAAAACGCATGTTGCTCGAAAACCAGGCTGATCTTGAAAAGGAGCACTCAGACGAAGAGCGTTATATGCTTCACCAAACCCATGAGCATTTGAAGCTGATGGAAATTGAACTGACGAAAAAAATGGGAGCAGTTATTCTAAGATAGGTGCCCTTATTTTTTATCGGCAAGCAGCATATCACTATAAGAAACTTCTATCAGATCTTCCAGCCTCACTTTCAATTCCCTCATATAATGATCACACTGGGCCCGCAGCTCAGCCGCTGAAATATCAACACCGATATTACCGGCTTCTATTTCCATAAAATGACCGAGCCTCGGGACTTCATCAATATGAAACTTCACATTGTTGATGTAATAGATCTCCCTTTTCTTTTCCACCACCACTTTTATCCCATTGGATTTGCGCAGCACATCTTTTAAACCGGCAGCCTCCGGTATTTTCACCAGGTTAAAATCAGAATGTTTGGGGCCGGCCTGGTTGCTACGCTCATAAAAAATAAGATTGTTCTCGATATTCCCTTCCCTCAGTTTCAATCTGCCGTTGGGAACATTAAAATACGTATCGGTCTGATGATCGGTGCCTTTAAAGGAAGCGGCATGGTTGAGTAAGTATTGCCGGATAAAATCCGGATCGGAGCAACGTGCTTTTATTTCGATATTGAGATGTTGTGACATAGATGCAAGATAGTCGGCGCAGGGCTCAGGAATTCAATGTCAATAAAAAAGGTTTGCTGCTTTCGCAACAAACCTTCAATCAATTTTTAATCAGTAACCTTACTCTGCCACCGCAGTAGATTGTCTTTTGCGGACAACAGGAGCATCTTCCACCCTACTATCTTCACCTCTTACAAACCGCATAGCGCTCCAAACATGATCCAGTTCCACCCTTTCGATACTTTCGTATCCTTCGCAGGTTAACCGGTTCCAGCTACAGTCTCGGTTCAGATCAGTAACGATCTTGGAAGTGGTTTTGGGGTAGGCCACCCAGAACTTGGAATCGTCTTTCAAAGAGGGCATTACATCCTTCAAGATACCGTTCAGTTGGTTCTCATTCACGGCAAATACCAGCGCAAAATCAATCTTCCGGTTCTTCAGAAGCGGGGTCATGTTTTTGGCGAATGAAAGTTTGCTGAATTGTTTCTCGATGGAGGAGGGTAAACCCTGGATTAAAAGATTCTTCTCGTCTGTCAGTTGTAACTTTTCGAAAACTGTTGGTAACATACTTTGAATCAATTTTTAGTGGATTTCTGGCAAGGCATCCTTAGAAGATGCTCATTGTCAGTGTTCTCATTTGCAGGGATTGCAAAGATAAACAAAAATGCCGGGAAGGGAACCGTATTTCAAGAAAAACGCGCCCACGCTGGCTTTGAAGCCCTCATTTGAGCGTAAAAATCTACTTTTTAACCAGGAAGCTGCTCATCCCTATCATGACATATAAACAGGTGATTATATGATAAAACTTATATCTCTTCCGCCATTTGACTAATCAATGTATAACTTACAAGTGCAAATTATTTTATATAGAAAAAGAGCTGTCCTTCATCAGACAGCTCTTTTTTGTATTCATTAGATTTCGATTAGAAATCAGTCCCAGGCTTATTTTGAAACCGGTTTATAGTATTTCAGCGCCTCCGGCATCAGCTTTTGCAGTTGTTCGATCCTCTTGCCTTCACTCGGGTGAGTGCTGAGGAATTCCGGTGGTTTCTGGCCGCCTCCGGCTTTTTCCATCCTCTCCCATAAAGGAATAGCTTCCTGGGGATTGTACCCTGCCATTGCAGCGAATTTAAGCCCCCAATCATCGGCTTCCAGCTCGTTTTTGCGGGAGAATGGAAGAATCACCCCTAGCTGTGTACCTGCTCCAAAAGCTGACATAAACAGGCTCTGTGTGGCAGCAGGCTTATTGGCCAACGCTACCTGCAACCCTGCCTGAACAGCCTGTGCTCCCATTTGCTGGCTCATACGCTGATTACCATGTTGCAGCAATGCATGCGATACCTCATGCCCCATTACCACAGCCAAAGCTGCTTCATTTTGCGTGATCGGCAAAAGGCCTGTATAAACAACGATCTTACCACCAGGCATGCACCAGGCATTGACTGTTGGGTCATTTACCAGATTATACTCCCAGTTATACCCCTGGAGCTGATCAGAAATACCGTGTTGCTGATAATAGGAATTAACAGCAGCCACAATCCTTTGCCCTACCCTTTTTACCATTTCAGCATCCCGGTTGCCACTCGGAGACACTACCTTACTTGAAGAAAGGAAAGTAGTATATTCCTGGAGTGCCATGGATTGCAATTGCGATTCGGGCAATAAGGTGAGCTGGCTTTTCCCGGTCAGTGCATTACGGGTGCAGGAGATCAGCCCTCCGGCCAGCAAAAAAACAAAAAGAATAATCCGCGTCATAGTTTAGTGTTTAATTCAAAAGGCCAAGCATTGTACCAAAGTACTGGTACAACTGCAGAATTTGTCCTGGAATGATACCTGGACACATATCCCGGAACCTGTGTCCGGAATTGACGCCGGAAAGTTAGGATTTTTTGTAATGAATTGTTTGTGTGAAGACAAAGCGTAACTATGATATGTTTTATATCACAGCGCTTTTTTGATCCCCCGATCAGGAATTTCTCATCTTGATTTAGCTGGCAACATTTTGTCTTCGTCGCTCCCGGCGGCGGTCACGATGCTTCAGGATAGGCACTTTGCTTTCATTGCCTTTTAATAAGCGGCCGATATTTTTCTGGTGGGTAAGTACTACCATCAGCGCTACAGCAATGGCAAATACGCGATATACGTTATTCTCTACATTGAATACAATCAGGATAAACACAGGGAAAGCCACACTGGCAAGAATGGAACTGAGCGATACGAAACGCGTCAGGAATAATACCAGCAGGAAAACGCCGGAACAGGAAAGAGCCGTCCATGGTGAAATGCCAACCACCAACCCGAACAAAGTAGCAACACCCTTACCTCCGCGGAAATCAGCCCAGATAGGGAATATATGCCCGATCACGGCTGCAAGGCCAAGACCTATCTGAAGATTGACAAAACGGATATCACTGTCAGCATAGTCGGGAAGCAGAAGCGCCAACTTTACTGCAAGCATTCCTTTCAGCATATCAGTTACCATCACAATGGTGCCCCATTTGGGACCTAATACCCTGTAAGTGTTCGTTGCACCGGCATTGCCGCTGCCATATTCCCGGATGTCTATATCGAAGAAGTAACGACTGACCCAGACGGAGGTCGGTACACTGCCAATAAGATAAGCAAGAACTATCAGCAATAGTTCATTCATAGAAACTTGGGTTGAAGTTGAAAGACAAAAATAGTAAAAAAAACGACCAGTTGATAACGTTAATTTAACACAAAATATTGTTTTTCTCAATATGAAGCACTCAGACAGAGCCAGTTGTGCCTTTCCCGGCGGGAAATCACCTGTAAGCCCTGTTCCTGCAAGGCGGCAAGGATATCCGGCTCATCAGCCACCAGCAATCCGCTCAAAACCAGTTGCCCGCCTGGCATCAACCGGTTGACCAAAACCTGGAGATTAGCCAGTATGACGTTTTTATTAATATTCGCCAGGATGATATCAAAGCGTCCCTCCCCTGTGGCATCATCTGCTTTCTCCAAACGGATGCCCGCTGATTTATTGTTCTCTATATTTTCTCCTGCATTTGCAATGCTCCAGTCGTCATTATCGATCGCCAACACCTCTGCTGCACCAAGTCTTGCTGCAAGAATGGCCAGCACTCCCGTCCCTGTTCCAAAATCAAATACTTTTTTATTGGTAAACGGGATCCCGCGCATCTGCTGCATCATCATGAATGTAGTAGCATGATGGCCGGTGCCAAAACTCATCTTGGGCGTGATCACGATCTCCTGCTCCACTGAAGATACAGGCTCATGAAAAGAAGCGCGCACTGCTACAAAATCATCCACGATCACCGGATCAAAATTGGATTCCCATACCTGGTTCCAGTTGGTTTCTTTGATCACTGACTTTGTATAAGCCAACCCTTCACTACCTGGAATGGTTTTTATTTTTCCTTCATCAAAATCCCCTTCCGGTATAAATGCCTTTAAGCAATCATCTGCCTCTTCAAAGCCTTCAAAGCCTATTTCGTTCAGCTCAGCGATCAGTTGTTCTGATTGCTGTGAGGTCACTGGCTGGAATATCAACTGTATGTAATCACTCATGTACTATGAATTAAAAAGTCAAAAGTAACCCCGCTCTCAATCGGCGAAACTTACCAATTGTAAAGCGGGGTGACTTTTGATTTATAAAGGGATCGCTTATTCTCCTTGTGGAGGTGTTTTCTGCTGATCTTCTCTTGGCTTGAACTCAGGCTTCGGGATCAATGCCTTTCTTGACAATTTGAACTTACCTGATTTAGGGTCTGTACCGATCAGTTTTACTTTGAAAGCATCTCCTTCTTTCACAATGCCATCCAGTGTTTCAAGACGTTTCCAACTGATTTCGCTGATATGTACCAGGCCTTGCTTGCCGGGCAGGAATTCTACGAATGCACCAAAAGGCATTACTGATTTCACCACTGAATCATACACATCACCAACAGTTGGTACAGCCGTGATGCCTTTGATCCATGCTTCAGCTTTTTGTACACCTTCTTTATTCACACCAAAGATGCTTACCTCACCCATATTATTCACTTCTTCGATGTTGATGGTTGTACCGGTTTCGCGTTGCATTTCCTGTATCACTTTACCGCCTGGTCCGATCACCGCGCCGATGAACTCACGCTCGATGAAGAGTTTCAGCATGCGTGGTGAATGTGGTTTCACTTCAGCGCGTGCTTCAGGAATACACTTATACATTGCCTCGAGGATATGTAAACGGCCACGTTTTGCCTGGTCAAGGGCTTGTGCCATCACTTCCATTTTCAGGCCATCCACTTTGATGTCCATTTGCACACCGCAGATCCCATTGCGTGTACCGGTTACTTTAAAGTCCATATCACCGAGATGATCTTCATCACCCAGGATATCGGTCAGGATCGCATATTTATCACCTTTGGTGATCAATCCCATTGCCACGCCGGAAACGTGTTTAGGGAACGGAATGCCGGCATCCATCAGTGCCAGTGAACCGGCGCAAACAGTAGCCATGGAAGAAGAGCCATTTGATTCCAGGATATCACTTACCACGCGAACAGTGTAAGCAAAATCACCTGTTGGCATCATTTGCTTCAGGGAACGCATAGCGAGGTTACCGTGACCAACTTCCCGGCGGCTTTGACCACGCATCATTTTCACTTCACCTGTAGAAAACGGAGGGAAGTTATAATGCAGGAAGAATTTAGAGTCGTATGACCTTGCTGCACTTTCCACCAGCAGATCATCCAGGGCTGTGCCGAGGGTAACTGTGGTGAGTGATTGTGTTTCTCCTCTTGTAAAAAGTGAAGCTCCGTGAGGGGAAGGCAACACGTCTACTTCCATATCCAGCGGGCGAACATCTTCGAGACCGCGTCCATCGAGCCTTACTTTTTCGTCCAGGATCATGTCACGCACTACATAGTATTGCAGATCGCTATAGTAAGTAGAAGCAAGCTTTTTAGTTTGATCGGGAAGTGATTCTCCTTCGGGCAATTCGCTTTTCAGGTATTCCATCAGTTCGTCCTTGATAGCAGAAAACCTGTCGCTGCGCTCATGCTTTGGTAAAGCGCCTTTAGCTACTTCGTATACTTTTGATTTTGCAAAAGCATTCACTTTCTCCTGTAATGCTTCGTCGGTGACAGGCTTGGTGTAGTCGCGTTTTCCTTTCACGCCTACCATTTCACGCAGTTCTTCCTGTGCTTTCACCTGTATGCGGATAGCATCATGCGCCAGTTGCAATACTTTTACCAGATCTTCTTCACTGCACTCTTTCGCTTCACCTTCCACCATCATCAGGTTTTTTTCAGTGGCAGCTACGAGAAACTCAATATCGGATTGTTCCATTTCAGTACGGGAAGGGTTGATGATGTATTCACCGTTTACCCGTCCTACCCTTACTTCGGAAATGATCTCTTTAATGGGAATATCAGATACGGCCAGTGCTGCTGATGCAGCAAGACAAGCGAGTGCATCGGGCATCACTTCCACATCACTGGAGATGAGGGAAACCAGCACCTGCACTTCGCAGAAATAATCCTCAGGGAATAGGGGACGCAGCGCCCTGTCGATAAGACGGCTGGTCAGAATTTCGTAATCATTCAGGCGAGCTTCACGTTTGAAGAAGGAACCGGGGATGCGGCCTGCTGATGCAAACTTTTCCTGGTAATCTACTGTGAGAGGGAAAAAGCTTTGTCCTTCTTTGGGTTCTTTGGTGGCTACTACTGTAGCGAGGATCATGCAATTGCCTATAGAAACAGTAACAGCACCATCAGCCTGACGAGCCAGGCGGCCTGTTTCAATGGTAACCATGCGTCCGCCACCTATATCGAATGTTTTGCGTATGGGTTGTTGTAACATAAAAATTGGAGAGATTAGTAATGAAAAATGGGGATCAGTATCCTTAAACGGGCTTATTTACAAAGTGCCCAAAAACAGTTATTCCCAACATCGCTTAGAAGTTGGGAATAATCATTTATAGAGAGCCTTGTCCTGGATGATCAAAACTCTCAGGTTAAAGACTTCCCCCAACTCCACATGGGAGTAACAGGAGGTCTTATTTTCTGATTCCGAGTTTCTCGATCAATTGGCGATAACCTGTCAGGTTATGTTTTTGCAGGTAGTTCAACAAGCGTTTACGCTTACCTACCAATTGCATCAGCCCGCGGTGAGTGGAGAAATCTTTTTTGTTTTGCTGAAGGTGTCCGCTGATCTGGCTGATACGCTCAGTCAGTTGTGCGATCTGTCCTTCAATAGAGCCGGTATTAGCGGCTGATCCACCAAATTGCGTAAAAATAGCTGCTGTTTTTTCTTTTGTTAGAGGCATCTTTGATTTTTTTAAAAAGTCATCCGAGTTTTATCCTATTATATTTTTGTGGCGGCAAAGGTAAGGCAAGTATCCTTACCAGCAAAAGAAAGCCCTCCCAAATTGCCATCCGGGCCGCAAAAATACCCCATTTTTGGCCTTCCCGGCCTAATTTTGCCCCATGGAACTATCCCAGGACGCCAAAAACATACTTGGTTTACAGTTGCCCACCGATCCCCGATGGATCAACCTGGCCGAAAAATCACTGGAAGACATTCTTACTGATCACGCCTACTGTGAGCAGAAAGCCGCCACTACCTGCATCACCCTGATCCAACGGTATAGTGACAAGGAAAAGCTGGTCAAAGAGCTTGCACCCATCGTAACCGAGGAATGGGGTCATTTCAGGCTGGTGCTGGCCGAGCTCCACAAACGCCGCTTGAAGCTGGGTAAACAGCGTAAAGACGTGTATGTGAACAAACTACTGGAATTCCAATTAAAAGGCGGCGACTGGCAGGACCGCTTTCTTGACCAACTTCTCACCATGGCCCTCATCGAGGCCCGCAGTTGCGAACGCTTCAAACGCCTCAGCGAAGGCCTTGAAGACGAATACCTCCGCAATTTCTACCGCCGCTTTATGGAAAGCGAAGCAGGCCATTACACCCTTTTCATTGATCTTGCCGAAACCTATATCGACAAAGAAAAAGTCCGGAAAAGATGGAAAGAGTGGCTGGAGTATGAATCCACTGTCATGAATGAAATGGAAGTGCGCGGAGACCGGATCCATTGATCATATCTTCCTTGCTCCATCCCCTATCTCAGAAGCAAATACCTCCGGCTCATACCCTACCCGCCCTTTGTAGTACGGGATAAGCCTGGCAGCGAAATCATCAAAGCTATCCTTCTTTACTAAAGCGATGGCGCATCCGCCAAAGCCTGCACCGGTCATGCGGGCGCCGATACAATCTTTGTAGGTTTTGCTGAATTCAACAATGGTGTCCAGTTCTGCGCCAGACACTTCGTATAATTCTTTCAGGGATTGATGCGAAGCATACATCAGTTCTCCGAAGCGGGAAAGTTCACCATTGATCAATGCTTCTTTCGATTGGCTTACGCGCTCGTTTTCTGTTATTACATGCAGGGCACGTTTTTCCAGTACAGGGTCATTGATAATGCTTTTAGCTTTCTCAAATTCGGCTACAGAAATATCGCAAAGGTTTTCTGCAGGCAATACCTGTTTCAGTTTTTTCAGTGCACGTCCACATTCGGCAAACCGTTCATTGTATTTGGAATCGGTGAGTTTGCGTTCTTTGTTGCTGTTGATGATCGCCAGCACATGATCGCCAATATTGAAAGAGAGGTATTCGTAATCGAGCGTGTCGCAATCCAATAAGATCGCTTTGTCCTTTTTGCCCATGGCTACGGCAAACTGGTCCATGATACCGCAGTTCATGCCAATGAATTCGTTTTCCACTTTCTTCGATAGCACTGCCATATCAGTACCTGAAATGGAAAGACCGAATATCTGGCTGAGCGCTGTGCCTGTACACACTTCGATGGATGCAGAAGAAGAAAGCCCTGCACCAATGGGAAGGTTGCCATAAAACAGCATATTCATTCCGGAAAGTTCGTGGCCCAGCTGCAATATTTCGTTGATCACCCCTAATGGATAGTTGAACCACTCACTGCCTGTTTTGCTGTAAGAAGATTGCAACTGCAACGCTGCGGTTTCAGGAAAATTGATGCACTGCAAACGGATCTTTTTATCTGTGTTCTTTGAAACTAGCAGGTAAGTGCCAAGAGATATAGCACAGGGCATTACTTTACCTCCGTTATAATCAATATGCTCCCCGATAAGATTCACTCTTCCGGGACAGAAAAAAAAGTATTCCGGTTCTTGCTGGTAGCGGGTTTGGAATTCGCGGGCCAATGCTTCTTTTGTCATGACAGGCAATCAGGATTTGAATGAACGCTTTTGTTTGTTTAAGACGACCGGTCAAAAATAAGGAAATTTATTTAAGTGTCATTTTAACACTAATATTCGCTGGCCGACGTTACTACAGAAGGCGCTACACGTCCATCGCTTATTAATTACTTTGCGAAAAATAAGCTGCTTCCTTTGCCAGGTCGAGAAAAGGATACTTATGCTGTAAGGCCTTTACTTTCTCAAGATGGGCGGCCAGGAATTGCCGGTGGGCCTGCGTGGAAGGATGAAAGGCCTTGTGCTTACGGGCAATAACGATCTTTTTTATTTCCAGCATCAGTTGGCGGGATGCGGAATCGATGCAGGATTCTGCAAATTTATCGAGCACAAAAGCTGTTGCTGAATAGTTGGGATGCACGAGGTCAATATCATAAAAACGGTAATCCCTCAGCACATCGATCACCAGTTCATACGCTGGGAAATAATGCAGGCCTTCAAACTTGTTGACGGTATGGTGTACGGCTTCGATCAACCGCGCTTTGCTCCGGTTGTTCTCCACTACCCCATCGCGGATATGCCGCACAGGACTTACCGTGAAAAGGATATTGAGATGGGGATTAAAACGCTTCAGTTGATGATAGCAATTGTCGAGCAGGGTAATGGTCTCTTCAATTGCCAGCAAATGCTTGCTGAACCATTGGGCAGGCGCACGATGGCAATTAGCTACGCCCTCTCCTGCCTTACCTGCGGCATGCTCTGTCAGCCTGTAAGAAAAGGAAGAGCCCAGAGTAACAATAAGCCAGTTGGCCTTTTTTAAAAAATCATGCGCCTGCCGGCGTGCTTCATTCATCATCTGCAGGCAAACGGCTGCATCCGGGTGGGAAAACCGGGAATGATGTTCCCAGCTGTTCCAGACCTCATTCAGGTAAAAAAGATCTTTTTCTGTGTATTCCCTGTTCTCTGCATATCGTACCAGGCTTTTGCAAACGCTGGCAGGGTCGAAGAGGATACCATTCGGGTTCTGCAATACAGAAAATTTCAATTCTTCCAATGTATTACCGATATGCTCAGTGAAGCAGGAACCGATCAACAGGATCCTGTCATTATAGCTGATAGGTTTGGGCAGAGGCTTTATATCGATATTCACCATGAAATCCATAGACCTAAATAAAAATTTCCCCGGCAATGCGTAAGCTGTTGTCCAAAGCCGGTTTGTTAAGATGCAGTTGAGTACCCTGTTCTTCCATATAATCGATCATCCATTCAGTATTCATATTCCCTACCAGTTCATCATTGGCCATAGGGCAGCCGCCAATTCCTTTCAATGCGCCATCAAAGCGTTTGCAACCTGCCTGTAAAGCGGCTTCCAGTTTTTCTTTCCAGTTGGCCGGTGAGGAATGCAGATGTACGCCGATCTCAATGCCAGGTAACGATTCTGTAAGGTAATCTGTGATATCATATACCTGCTGAGGCGTGGCGAGGCCTACTGTATCGGCCAGGGAAATGGTTTGGATATCGAGAGCTACCATCTTATTCACCCATTCAAACACGATCTCTTCAGAATAAGGATCACCATAAGGATTACCAAAGCCCATGGAAATATAGACCACGAGTTTCTTCCCTGTTTTTACGCTGATGTTCTGGATCTCTTCCACTCTTTCGAATGATTCTGCGATGGAAGAATTGGTATTGCGATGCTGAAAAGTTTCTGATACGGAGAAAGGAAATCCGAGAAAGGAAATGGCTTCATACACACTGGCGTCTTCTGCTCCGCGCTGGTTGGCAATGATGGCCAGCAAGCGGCTATTGGTGCCGCTGAGATCGAGCTGCTCCACCACCTCTTTTGTATCTGCCATCTGGGGAATGGCTTTGGGGGAAACAAAACTGCCGAAATCAATGGTATCAAAGCCTACTTTCAGCAGGGAATTGATGTATTCGACCTTGCGGGCAGTTGGAATAAAATGTTTCCATCCTTGCATGGCGTCCCGCGGGCACTCAATAAGTTTCAAAACTGAATTATCCATATCCTTTGCAAAGATACTATTCCCAAGTCAGCCCTGTGTGCCAGGGGTTCCCGCAGCAAACCCTGACCCGAAGAGAGAGTAAATGAAGATCAATCAACCGATCCGCTGCCGCATCACTTCATAAAGGATCATGCCTGTAGCCACTGATACATTCAGGCTTTCAAAATCGGTGACCATCGGGATCCTGATCTTTTCATCACATATTTTTAAAAGTGCGGGATAGATTCCTTTTTCTTCGCTTCCCATTACGATTGCTGCTGGTTCCCGGAAATCACAATCGTAAATATTCTTAGCAGCTTTCATTTCACTGGCATATACCCTGATGCCGTTCAAATGCAGTTCGTCCACAGCTTTCATCAAACTGTTGACCCTGCATACAGGCAATTTTTCCAAGGCACCAGCGGAAGTAAGGATGGCATCTTCATTTAAAGCGCCCACGCCCTTATCGGGAATAATGATCGCCTGTACCCCGCAGCAATAAGCTGTGCGGGCAATCCCACCAATATTGCGGATATCCGTAATGCCATCGAGGATGAGGAATAAAGGCGTTTCTCCTTTCTCCACCACAAAAGAGATCATCTCCTGCAGATCATGATACTGCACTTTAGCGATCTGGGCCAGGCAACCTTCATGTTCGCCTGCATTGAAGCTATTGAGTTTGGCTGCAGGCACATAGTTGACCGGAACACCGGATTGTGAAGCCAGCCGTTTTATTTCATTGATATCTGCTCCCTGTACTTTGGTGTCGAGATAGATCCTGTCGAGCGCCTGTCCTGAACGGAGCGCTGCAATAACAGCCTGGCGACCTATTACCAGGGAGCTTTTTTTGGGGCGGTGTTGAGCGCGGAAATTTTTCACTATGCAAAGAAAGGAGTTTTTGGTGAGCGATGGCCGATGACTGAGTGTCCATCGACTCTATATTTGTCCAGCCAATAACATCAGTTTTACCTGCTGTATCGCTGCCACCGACATTGAGTCCGTGATCCTGCTTTGCTGTACCATTTGCCAGGCTTCTTCAAGAGGTATCTTTTTTACTACCAGCTGCTCGGTTTCTTCGGGCATTGGCGCATGCTGTTCAAGCCCGCGGGCCAGGTAAAGAAGCGCATACTCATCCGATACAGAATTGGACAAATGCATTTTCAGGATCAGTTGCCAGTTATTCGCTACAAGCCCGGTTTCTTCCAGCAATTCCCTTTTTGCTGAATCAAGCGGGTCTATATTCAAGGAGCCTCCTCCTTCCGGTATTTCCCAACTGTATTCGCCCAATGGAAAACGGAATTGCCCTACCAGGTAAGTGTTCATCTGCTCATCCAGCACTACAACGCCGATAGCGATATTCTTGAAATGGACTTTGCCGTAAATGCCTTTGCCTCCATTGGGATTGATCACATCATATTCGGTAACCTGTATCCAGTTGTTATCATACATCTGCCTGGCTGCAAGCACCTGCCATGGATTTGTTTCACTCATTGCATTTGTTTTATCCTCAAAAGTAAAGAGGTTTAAAAAGCTGGACGGGCCGAACTCTTTAAACCTCTTTTATGCTTTACGTTGCGGAATTATTTAATACTGAAAGCTTTTTTCACTTTAGATACATAATCCAGTTTTTCCCAGGTAAACAGTTCCACTTTCTTTGTCACTTTTTTACCATCAGGGGAAGTGAAGGTTTTTTCCACTACTTCTGATTTGCGGCCCATGTGTCCATAAGCTGCAGTTTCACTGTAGATAGGATTGCGGAGTTTCAGGCGCTGTTCGATAAAGTAAGGACGCATATCGAATACGCTTTCCACGATCTTACCGATCTGGCCATCGGTCAGGTTCACTTTGGCAGTGCCGAAAGTGTTAACGTTGATGCTGGTGGGTTTGGCTACACCAATAGCATAAGATACCTGCACCAGTACTTCATCAGCCACACCTGCAGCTACCAGGTTTTTAGCGATGTGACGGGTAGCATAAGCAGCAGAGCGGTCCACTTTGGAAGGATCTTTACCGCTGAATGCACCACCACCATGCGCACCTTTACCGCCATAAGTGTCTACGATGATCTTACGTCCTGTAAGACCTGTATCACCGTGTGGTCCACCGATCACGAATTTACCGGTTGGGTTGATATGGTATTTGATATTGTCGTTAAACAGTTTGGCGTACTTTTTATACTTCGCTTTAACCCTTGGGATCAGGATCTTCACGACGTCGTCTTTGATCTTGGCAAGCATTTTTGATTCAGTGTCGAAATCATCATGCTGCGTAGATACTACGATCGCATCGATACGAACGGGTCTGTTATTATCATCATATTCCAGTGTCACCTGGCTTTTTGCATCGGGGCGCAGGTATTTGATCTGTTTGTTCTCGCGGCGAAGTGCTGCCAGTTCAATCAGGAGCTTATGTGCAAGATCAAGCGCCAGTGGCATATAGTCTTCTGTTTCATTGCTGGCATAACCAAACATCATTCCCTGGTCGCCGGCACCCTGATCTTCTTTCTTTTTACGGTCAACACCCTGGTTAATATCGGCAGACTGCTCATGGATAGCAGATAATACACCGCAGGAGCTTGCTTCAAACATATACTCGCTTTTGGTGTAACCGATCTTGCGGATCACGCCTCGTGCAATTTCCTGAACGTCCAGGTATGCCTTTGATTTTACTTCACCGGCTAATACAACCTGGCCAGTAGTAACCAGCGTTTCGCAAGCTACTTTTGACTGGGCGTCAAAAGCCAGGAAATTATCGATCAGGGCATCAGAGATCTGGTCAGCCACTTTGTCCGGGTGACCTTCGGAAACGCTTTCTGAAGTAAACAGGTAAGGCATAAATGAACTTTAGGTTTATAGATGAGTTAGTCAATAAATAATAGAAATCGGGTGCAAATATAACACCCGATCCCATTTAATTCATTACTGGCAGATTTTTCGTTATAATTTGGAATAAACGATATGTAAGCGCATGCGCTGCGGATTGGTCGCCGGTGAGCTCAGATCGCCACCATACAACCTTACCCGTCCTTCACCCGTTGTAGCATTCACTGTTACAGAGGTCTTCGTACTCGTTGAATTAGCGGTCGGTTTATACATATCGCTGATATAATAAGGGGCAAAAAGCCTCATTTCATATGCTTGCTCCCGCTGGTTCACCACATTCTGTACATAGCGGCTCAGGTTAAAATGCCAGGTCTTGATGGTTTGCCCAAGCTGGTTCTTGGCATCAATTGGTGCTGCGCCAAAACTGCCTAAGGCGGGGTTGCCCTGAACATCAAAGGTGAAATCATAAGGCATAAAGCGGTAGGCTGAAAGCGCAGGGTCATACACGTCCAGCATCAGGTAGCGTGGCGGGAAAGTTGAATCACTGATATCATAGATCTGCTCCATAACCAGTTCTGCACGATGCACTACCCTGTTGGACAAGCCTGCCAGTCCCGGGATTTTAATGCGGGCAAAAGAACCTGGGGCATTCTGTATGAACACTTCAGGATCGGATGCCGTGCCTCCCTGTGCTGTCTGTATCGGGGTTCCGGTATAATCACGGGTAATATAGTTGGCAGATGCTGATCCGTTTGTTCCGTAGGTATCAAAAGCTTTGAAATTGAAATATGCTACAGTTGTATCCAGATCAGGATTGGTAGCTGATTTCTTTTCATACTTGTAGTAAATACCCAGCTTGGTGTTGGCACCGGTAAGATTAAAACGCATTAAAGCATTACCTCCGGCCTGTGCCTGTATTGCAAATCCTTTGAACTTGGTGCGGAAAGCCGAATCGCTCTGATAAGGATTATTGGCTGCTGATGTATCATACCTGATCAGCCTTGTTCCAAATGCATCATCCAGCCTGATCCGTAATTGATTGACTGTATTGGAATCAAGATAAGCAGAGATGGAATCGTTCAGGATAGAAGGAGCAAAGGTCCTTGATCCAAGAAGTTGGGAGTATGTAAGCCCATTCTGCCTTAAGAGGTAGGATGTATCAGCCCTGAACTCATTGGTCTGATCGAGTTCATACACATTCACGGTCTGGTTCACATTCGTATCACCCCATACACCGGCATTTTCCAGGATCAGTACCACTGAATCGATGTACACACTATCCGGCAGGTTGGCAAAAGTGAATGGGTAAGAAGCAGGCTTCAGTTCCAGGAACATCCTGGCATCTGTTTTCCCAAAAAGAGGATCGTTGGAAACATATCCCAATATCTGATTGGTATTGTAAGAGACCCGTGTGGAATCGTTGAGCAGGGTAAACAGCTCATTATAGGTTTCCACTTCAAGGGTAGTATCGAATGTATGGATATTATCAACCGGCGGAATCAGATCTCCTCCCAGTGTTGTGGCCTCGTTGATCTTTCTGCAGGAATTTAAAAGGATAAGCGTGCTGGTTATGATTGCTCCAAGCGTAATTACCAGGTGTTTATGCTTCACAAATAAAATTTATACCGGATTAGGAAATGTTACTTACCTGCAAGATCGCCATACAGTTGTAAATACTCTGTTAAATCAGATTCTTCATTGAACAAGAGCGTTTTCTTGCCTCTCACCTTGGTAAATTCGTCCTGCAATTTCTTGTCTACTTTGTCTGCACCAAAAGTGATCGCGTCCGCAAAAGTGGCCCCACCGCGGAACATGGCTGTGTTATTCGCTTCTTTATATACTTCAAGGTCTTTTTCTTTCAAAGAAGGATGGATCAATGCTTTCTTTATGAAATCGTTGCCAAGCTTTTCCTTGAATGTATTCTGGCCGATCGTGAACACTGTTTTGCTATGGGCAAAAACAGGTTCTTTCTTATACACTGTTTTAAGATAGGCGGGGATCAAACCTGTCATCCAGCCGCTGCAATGAATGATATCCGGAGGCCAGCCAAATTTTTTAACGGTTTCCAGCGCGCCTTTACAGAAGAACACTGTTCTGAGCCCGTTATCATCAAACCATTGCTCATTCTCGTCGTGAAAAATATGCTTGCGTTTGAAAAGCTCTTCATTTTCCAGGAAGTAGACCTGCAGCCTTGCGCTGGGGAGGGATGCTACTTTTATCTGGAGTGGCATATCATCATTATCCACTGAAACATTGATACCGGAGAGGCGAACTACTTCGTGAAGACGGTGCCTGCGTTCATTGATTGTCCCAAAGCGAGGCATAATGCAGCGTACCTCAAACCCGTTATCATTCGCTTTTATGGCCAGTTTATTTACAGTTTCTGAAAATTCTGTCAACTCCAGGTAGGGAGACATTTCGTTGGCAATAAATAAGATTCTCTTTTTTGCTGACATGTTGTCCCGTTTAAATGATCATTTTGAAAAAACGTGTGCAAAGGTACTGTTTTTTATAAGGAATAGTTAAGTTGCGTCGTTTTTTGATGTGAATAAGCCTAATTATGATCCTATTTAAAAGAGCGGCTGAGCTCCGGAACTACCTGGAAAAACAGCGCAAAAAAGGCAAAAAAACAGGGTTCGCACCCACCATGGGCGCCCTTCATGAGGGGCATATTTCCCTCCTGGAAGCTTCCAAAAAAGAAAACGATCTCTCTGTTGTAAGCATATTTGTGAACCCTACCCAGTTCAACGACCCGGCCGATTACGCCAAATACCCCATCACTATTGAAAAGGATATCAGCCTGCTGGAAGCTGCCGGTTGTGATATCCTGTTTCTGCCGCCTGTAGAGGAAATGTACCCCTCCGGACAGATGTTGAAAAAAAAATATGAGCTGGGCTATCTTGAGACCCTGCTTGAGGGCAGTTTCAGGCCCGGACACTTCCAGGGAGTCTGCCAGATCGTTCACCGGCTGCTCGAAATTGTGCTGCCTGACAATTTGTACATGGGTCAAAAGGATTACCAGCAATGCATGGTCGTCAAAAAACTGCTGGAGCTTACCGGTCTGGGGCAAACAGTGAATCTGCAGATCTCTCCCACCCTCCGTGAAAAAAGCGGGCTGGCCATGAGCAGCCGCAATATGCGCCTCAGCGAAGCGGAAAGAAATGCAGCAGTGGCTATTTACCAGGCGCTGGACCATATCCGGGAAAACCTGAAGCCGGGCTCACTGAAAGAACTGCAACAGCAGGCAACAGCCCAACTGACCGGGAAAGGTTTCCGTGTGGATTATGTGGCTATTGCTGATGCAGGAACGCTTTATCCTGCCGAAGATTGGGATGGCCGGCAAAAACTGGTAGCTCTCGCCGCAGCATTCCTCGGCGAAGTACGGCTTATAGATAACCTGTTATTAAACTAAGCGGTTCTTTTTTCGTTTTTAAATAAACTACTTTTGCTGACCTTGATAACCTGATCAATGTAAAGCTTAAGGTGATCAGGCATCATCCATTATCTCACTATTCTAACTATATGCAGATCGAAATACTGAAATCAAAAATCCATAGAGCGGTCATCACCGAAGCGAATCTCAATTATGTTGGCAGCATTACTATCGATGAAGACCTGATAGAAGCCGCCAACATTATCGAAAATGAAAAAGTGCAGGTGGTGAATGTCAATAACGGTGAAAGGCTGGAAACTTATGTAATAAAAGGTAAAAGAGGCTCCGGTATCTGCTGTCTCAATGGCCCTGCTGCCCGTAAAGGCATGGTAGGTGATTTAGTGGTGATCATTTCCTATGCCACCATGGATTTTGAAAAAGCCAAAACCTTTAATCCCTGGATCGTTTTCCCGAAGGAAGGTAATAAGCTGTAAGAATAACCGTTATACCCGAGCCATGAATAAAAAGGTCAAAACCTTATTGCAATACCTTTTCTTTTTCAGTCTTGGCTTTTTCTTTGTCTGGTTATCCGTCAAAAACATTAATAAAGAAGAATGGGTACAGATACGGTATGCCATGTTGAATGCGCGTTACTATCTTGCCATTCCTGTTGTCATCATTCTTATTTTCGGACATTATATCAGGGCCCTTCGCTGGCGGCTGCTGATGGAGCCTCTCGGGTACAGTCCTAAAAAAGCAAATACTTTTTTCGCTGTCATGATCGGCTATCTCGCCAACCAGGGCGTGCCCCGGTTGGGCGAAGTGCTGAAATGCACCGTACTGGCCAAATATGAAAAGATCCCGGCCGATAAGCTCGTAGGCACCATCATTCTCGAACGGTTGATCGATGCAGTGACCCTGCTGATCGTCTTCGGCATCACACTGGCGATACAACCCGGCTTATATACACAGATCGTTGACCAGATCTTTAACTCACCAGGTGAAAAAGAAGAAACGAAAGTTTCCGGTCTAACGATCCTGCTGATCATTATAGCTGTGATAGCACTTGCCGTGGGTGCCTGGATGGTGCTGAAGAAAAAAACGGTCAAAGACCTCCGGGCCATTCTGAAAAATATTGCCATGCGGGTGTGGCAGGGATTGGCATCCATCCGGCATCTTAAAAAACGCGGGCAGTTTATCATCCTCACTATCATTTTATGGGGCACTTATTTTTCCGGTGGTTATCTCGGTTTCCAGGCTTTACAGGAAACCCAGCATTACGGAGTAAAAGAAGCCTTCACCATTCTTTCTGCCGGCAGCATCGGCATGATCATCTCTCCCGGCGGCATCGGCGGCTATGCATTGCTGATTGAAGGCACGATGATGCTTTATGGGTTGCAGCAAAGTATTGCTGCTGCATTCGGCTGGTTGCTTTGGATTGTGCAGACCTTTGTAGTATTGTTTGGAGGACTATTGAGCTTTGCTTTATTACCCTGGTATAACAAGAGCCGGAAGTAAGTTATCAAAACTTAATGTACACAATTCTTCTTCTTAGTTAACTTTATCAGATAACTAACCGAGTTTTCATGTCGCATCCGCCTTTCAAACAAAAAACGATTGCCCGGGACATAAGCTGGCTTTCTTTTAACGCACGTGTATTACAGGAAGCAGCCGATAAAACAGTGCCGCTCCGGGAGCGGATCCGCTTCCTCGGCATTTTTTCCAATAACCTCGATGAGTTTTTCCGGGTAAGGGTGGCCACATTAAAACGGATGATGCAGGTAGGCAGCAAGGCCAATATGCACCTCGAAAACAATCCCCAGCAGATCCTTGACGATATACAAATGACCGTGCTGAACCAGCAAAGTGAGTTCGCCCGGATCTGGGAAGACGTGCAGCAGCAAATGAAAGCCCAGAAGATATTCCTGGTAAATGAAAATGAGCTTACACCGGAGCAATACCTTTTTGTACGCGATTACTATGATGCTGAAGTAAGTTCCAACGTGATCCCGCTGATGATCGAGAACATTCCCGCGTTCCCCAATCTCCGTGACAAATCCATTTACCTTGGCGTAGTGATGTGGAAAAAAGACAGTGCATTGAAAAAGAAATATGCGCTGATCGAAGTACCAAGCCGTGTATTGGGAAGGTTTGTGATATTGCCATCCAAACAAAATGAGCATCGCATCATTTTGCTGGAAGACGTGATCCGCTGCAACCTTCCTGAAATATTTTCTTACTTCGGCTATGATCAATACCATGCCCATGTGTTTAAAGTAACACGCGATGCTGAGCTGGACATAGACAGCGATATCTCCACCAATATTATTCAGAAGATCGAAAAGGGATTGAAGAACCGCAGAAAAGGAAAGCCTGTACGGTTTGTGTATGATAAGGAAATGGACCCGGGATTGCTGGAATACCTGACCCGCCGTCTCAACCTTACTAAAAGAGATAACCTGATCCCCGGTGGCCGGATCCATAATTTCAGGCACTTCATGGATTTCCCCGAGCAGGTATTCAAAGTAAAGAGACCAAGGCAAAAGCCTTTTGACCATCCATTGCTTGCCGACCGTCGCGTATCGGATGCAGTGCTGGAAAAAGATATCATGCTCCATCTCCCCTATCATTCCTTTACACCACTTATTGATATCATCCGCGAAGCGGCGATTGATCCGGATGTAAGTACGATCAAGATCACCTGCTATCGCCTGGCCTCGCAATCAAAGGTCATCAATGCATTGATCAATGCCGTAAGAAATGGCAAGGAAGTGCTGGTAATGCTTGAGCTCCGTGCACGCTTTGATGAGGAAGCCAACCTTGAATGGAAATCGAGGCTGGAAGAAGAAGGGGCCAAAGTGCTGGTAGGCATCCCGAATATGAAAGTGCATGCCAAGCTTTGCATGATCCGCAAAAAAGTGAAAGACAAAAACGTGTTGTACGGATTTGTGAGCACCGGCAACCTGAATGAAAAAACGGCAAGAGTATATGGCGATCATTGCCTGCTGACGTCCAATCCCCGTATCATGACCGACCTGAGCCGTGTTTTTAATTACCTGGAACATCATCGCGGAGGTGATGTTCATGCATTGAAGAACTGCCAGGCCATTATTCCCAGCCCATCTATTGTCCGTAATGAAATGTATAAACTGATCGATGAAGAGATCAGGATGGCGAAGAAAAGAAAACCCTGCGGCATCACTTTAAAGATGAACTCCCTTTCGGATGAAGGAATGATCGACAAACTGTATGAGGCGGCTAAGGCAGGAGTTCCGGTAAGATTGATCGTAAGAGGTATTTTTTGCATGCTCAGTGAGAACAAGAAATTTAAGATCCCCGTGAAGGCGATCAGTATCGTGGATGAATACCTGGAGCATGCACGGGTGTGGGTATTTCATAATAAAGGCAAAGAGAAAGTTTATATATCTTCGGCCGACTGGATGTTGCGCAACCTGGAGCATCGTGTGGAAGCCACTTGCCCTGTCTGGGATGAAGAAATAAAAAAAGAGCTGATGGATATACTGGAGATACAGCTTCGTGATAATGTGAAGGCAAGATGGCTGGACAATGAACTCGCCAATGAATATGTAAGGGCCGGCAGGAAGCAGGTAAGATCACAGGTCGATATTTACCAGTATTTATTCAACAAAACCATGGAACAAATTGAGACTGGCAGCTATTGATATTGGAAGTAATGCAGCAAGGTTACTGATCAGCGACGTACATATTGCGCCCAATAATAAGCCTGAATTTATAAAAATGGCACTCGTGCGCGTGCCCCTCCGTCTCGGCTTTGATGTGTTTGACAAAGGAGAGATCACCGTTTCCCGCGCTGAGAAAGTGATAAAAACGATCAAGTCGTACAAGCTGCTGATGGACGTATATGACGTTAAGCATATAAAAGCCTGCGCCACTTCAGCCATGCGTGATGCCGTCAATGGACAGGACATCATCAACAAGGTAAAAACTGAAACAGGCATACAGATCAATATCATCAGCGGGCAGGAAGAAGCGTCTTTTATTTACGAGAATCATATTGCAGAAAACCTGACCAGTGAAGAATCTTACCTGTACATAGACGTGGGCGGCGGCAGCACGGAGCTGACTTTCTTCAGCGATGGTAAACTCATATTTAAAGAATCATTCAATATCGGCACCATCCGCATATTAAAGAACCAGGTAACGGAAGCTCAATGGGATTCGATGAAAGAATTCATCAAAACCCGGACAAAAGGATTTCATCATGTTACAGCTATCGGTTCAGGCGGCAACATCAATAAAATATTTTCCATCTCCAAACGGAAAGACGGGAAACCGTTGAGCCTCGAACTGCTGAGGGATTATTATAAAGAATTCAGCAGCCTTTCCCTTCCGCAGCGCATGAGCCTTTACCGTATGCGTGAAGACCGTGCAGATGTGATCGTGCCTGCATTGCTTATTTATATCAACGTAATGCGCTGGGCCGATGCAGAGGAAATATTTGTACCCAAGATCGGTTTGGCCGACGGGCTGATACAATCCCTTTATGAAGAAATCAGACTTGCACAAACGAAAGCCTGATTTTACCTACTTTTATCCCTTCAAACAAGTTTCATGTCAATCAGCAAGGAAGCCCGGAAAGTAACCACGAATACGATCCAGAAAATGAAATTAGCCGGTGAAAAGATCTCCATGATCACGGCTTATGATTATTCTTTCGCAAAAATATTTGATGCAGCAGGTATAGATATCATATTGGTGGGCGACAGCGCCAGCAATGTGATGGCAGGCCACACCACTACCCTGCCTATTACACTCGACCAGATGATCTATCATGCGCAAAGCGTGGTAAGGGCAAGGGAAAGATGCTTGGTGGTGGTCGATATTCCTTTCGGGTATTATCAATCCAATTCAGAGATCGCTCTGGCTTCTGCGATCCGCATCATGAAAGAAAGTGGTGGCCACACAGTAAAACTGGAAGGCGGTGAAGAGGTCATTGATTCAGTAAAAAAGATCGTAAGTGCAGGGATTCCTGTAATGGGCCATCTGGGCCTTACCCCGCAATCCATTAATAAATTCGGTACGTATGTGGTGCGCGCTACAGAAGAAGCCGAAGCCAATAAACTCCGTCGTGATGCACTGCTGCTGCAGGAAGCCGGCGCTTTTGCCATTGTGCTGGAAAAGATCCCGGCAGCACTGGCCAAAGAAGTATCAGAAAGCCTTTCCATTCCCACTATCGGCATCGGCGGCGGCCCTCATTGCGATGGCCAGGTGCTGGTGATGCACGATATGCTGGGCATTAATACAGAATTCAAACCCCGCTTTTTACGCCAGTACCTTAACCTGAATGAACAGATCACCGGTGCTGTGCAGCAATATATTTCTGATGTGAAAAGCAGGGATTTCCCCAACGAACAGGAACAATATTGACTCCTGCCTGTTAAGTATCTTTGCAAAAGATAAATTAATTACAACATGATTGCAGATGTATTGAAAACCCTGAAACTGGAAAAGCATTCCGCAGGTGTATCCACCGGTAAAGAGTGGATAGGAAAAGGTGGAGCAGAAATTTCTTCTTATTCACCGGTTGACGGTAAGCTGATCGGAACAATTAAATCTGCTGTAAAAGACGATTATGAAGCAGTGGTAAAAAAGGCACAGTCAGCTTTTGCAGTATGGCGTACATGGCCTGCACCAAAACGTGGAGATGTAGTAAGGCAGATCGGTGAAGCCTTAAGAAAATATAAAGAACCATTGGGCAAACTGGTTTCTTATGAAATGGGCAAAAGCCTGCAGGAAGGTTATGGTGAAGTGCAGGAGATGATCGATATCTGCGATTTTGCAGTAGGTCTTTCCCGCCAGTTGCATGGATTTACCATGCACAGCGAACGCCCCGGCCACCGGATGTATGAACAATATCATCCGCTGGGCATTGTCGGCATTATTTCCGCATTCAATTTCCCGGTGGCAGTATGGAGCTGGAACACAATGCTGGCTTGGGTTTGCGGAGATGTGTGCATCTGGAAGCCTTCTGAAAAAACGCCTTTGTGCGGAGTAGCCTGCCAGCATATCGTAGCAGAAGTGTTTGAAAAGAATGGAGTCCCTGAAGGGGTCAACAACCTCGTAACAGGAGGCCGCGAAGTAGGTGAATGGATGAGTACGGATACACGCATTCCCCTTGTGTCTGCAACAGGTTCTACCCGTATGGGCAAAGCTGTTGGAGCAGCTGTGGGAAGCCGGTTAGGTAAAGCCTTACTGGAACTGGGCGGTAATAATGCCATTATCATTTCAAAAGATGCTGATCTCGACATTGCCATTCTTGGCGCTTTATTTGGTGCAGTGGGCACGGCAGGTCAGCGTTGCACCACCACGCGCAGGCTGATCATTCATGAAAGCATATATGACCAGGTAAAAAATAAACTGGTTGCTGCTTATGGCCAGCTCTCTATCGGTGATCCGCTGAATGAGAAGAATCATGTAGGCCCATTGATCGATAAAGACGCTGTGAAAATGTATCTGAAAGCAATTGAAGATTGCAAGGCAGAAGGCGGCAAATTTATAGTGGAAGGCGGCGTGCTGGAAGGCAAGGGCTATGAAAGCGGTTGCTATGTGAAGCCCTGTATCGCTGAAGCGAAACCTGGTTATGCGATCGTACAACATGAAACTTTTGCACCGATCCTTTACCTGTTGAAATATTCGGACATAGAAGAAGCTATTGCTATACAGAATGGCGTGCCGCAGGGGCTTTCTTCTTCCATTATGACCCTTAACCTCCGCGAAGCAGAACAATTCCTCTCCCATGCGGGTAGCGACTGTGGTATAGCAAATGTGAATATCGGCACGTCCGGTGCAGAGATCGGTGGGGCATTCGGCGGTGAGAAAGAAACCGGTGGTGGCCGGGAAAGCGGCAGCGATGCCTGGAAAGTGTATATGAGAAGGCAAACCAATACGATCAATTACAGCACCCAACTGCCGCTGGCACAAGGAATAAAGTTCACCGTTTAAATACTAAACAAAGGAGTGCGCCGTTGATAATACTTCGCGTAACTCCTTTGTTTTCTGCGAAATATTTGCAATTTTTACAGTTGAACAATATCCTGAACCCAACTAACTGTGCATGAAAAGGATCCTTCTCCTATTGACCATTCCTCTGCTTTGCAGCAGTCTCTCCCACGCGCAATTGCGAATAGGCATCCTCGGAGGTATTCATCAGTCTGCGGTCATCGAAAAAAATGATCTGTCCAACTGGGACGAATTGAAAAACACTTTCCAAAAAAGAACAGGTTTTCATGCCGGTTTTATTGCCGATCTCCCTTTCAGCGAAAAGTCGAATTTCTTTTTTCAGCCTGGTGTGATATTCTCACAGAAAGGAAGAAAATCTTCGTTTGTCATGGACTCTACCGTGGTCTTCGACCGGCCTCTTTCTCCGGATGATTCCATCGTGAATACATTCTATACAGAAAACCGCAAACAATACCTTAACTATATAGATATTCCTCTCAATTTTGTTTACAAGTTCAAGCTGGGCAAGACCACCCGCTTTATGATCGGAGCAGGTCCTTACCTGTCCTTTTTCTATAAAGGCTCCGATAAAACCGATAAGTATGTAGTAGGCGTAAGCTATGAAGCAGACGAAAAAGAAGTAATGATCGGAAAAGGAAGCGGAAAATATCAAACAATGGATTGGGGCGTGAATGGATTGGCCGGTTTTGAATTCGGTCGTGTATTCCTTACTGCTAATTACAGCCGCGGACTGAAAAACTTTTATACTCCTACGGATTATACGGCTTCTGATTACAAACATGAAGTGATGGGTATTACCCTGGGCATATTCCTCGGCAAACCCATACCGCTTGCCCAAAAAGACAGGGACAATGACGGTGTGCCCGACAAAGAAGACCAGTGCCCCACCCTCCCGGGCTCTCCTGCTTTGGCCGGATGCCCCGACCAGGATGGTGATGGCATCATTGATATGCAGGACAGTTGTGCTCATGAATTTGGCCCTGTTGAAAACCATGGCTGCCCCTATATTGACCGTGATAAAGACGGCGTACTCGACAAACTCGATAAATGCCCCGATATACCAGGTCCGGTTGAGAACAATGGTTGCCCTTACACAGACAGGGACAAGGATGGCATTTTTGATAAGGACGATAAATGTCCTGATATTCCTGGCCTGGCCCGTTACAATGGCTGCCCTGCACCAGATACAGATGGAGACGGACTGACTGATGAAGAAGATAAATGTCCAACAGAAAAAGGTACCGTAGCCAATAATGGTTGCCCGGAGATCAAAAAAGAAGTGATCCGGAAAGTACAGACAGCAGCCAAGTCAATTGCCTTCAAAGTCAATAAAGCAGAGCTAACGCCGGCTTCCTACAAAGTGCTGGATGAAGTGGCGGCCCTGTTGAAAGAAGATGCTTCACTGAAATTGCAGATAGAAGGGCATACCAGTGCGGAAGGTTCCCGCGAGCTTAACATGCGCCTATCCATGGAGCGTGCGGAAGCAGTAAAAGAATACCTGGAATCGAAAGATATTGATCCTTCCCGCCTCAGCGCACAGGGATTTGGCCCCGATAAACCGCTGAATGCCGGCAGAACTAGTGAAGAAAAAGCTAAAAACAGGCGCGTTGAGCTAAAGCTGCACAACTAAAACAGCTTGATCTTCATCAATAAATTATCAGAGCCCTGCGAGAGAAGTCCGCAGGGCTTTATTATGGCAAAATGTATGAATGGTAATCCGTAATTTTAATGCTTTTCAGATTTTTGTAGATATTAAAAATTAGTAGCTAATGAATTGCTTTGTGAATCGTACCCTCCTGATTGCAGTAGGTTCTTTGCTTAGTGCGGCAGTTATTGCCCAGAAAACAGATGTTCCGAAAGGATGGCACCTGATGGACCAGAAAGACAGTGGCTATTATGGCATCAGCATGGACAAAGCTTATGCTTTTGTTCAATCCAAAAAACTCAAGAGCACGCCTGTGATCGTAGCCGTGCTGGATTCCGGCGTTGATACAACGCATGAAGACCTTCGCCCCATCCTCTGGCGCAACCCGGGTGAGATCCCTGGCAATGGCATCGATGACGATAAGAATGGTTATGTAGATGACGTCTATGGCTGGAACTTCCTGGGCAGCCGTGATGGCACTAACGTGGAAAAAGATTCTTACGAGGCAGCACGCGTTTACCACGCCCTGAAGAGTAAATGGGAAGATAAGGAGATTGATCCCAAAACCCTTTCCGCAGCAGACGCCAAAGAATATGAAATGTGGAAAAAAGCCAAGCAGGATGTAATGGGCATCAGTGCCAACCCTGCCGATCTGAAAGAAATGAAAAGCGGCTATGCACAACTCAGTTTTGTTGATTCCGTGATACAGATCGGCGACAGCATCATCCGCAAAGACCTCAAAAAAGATGAATACACCTGCAAAGACCTGGCTGCCTACACTCCTACAATTGATCTTGCCGGACGCGTGAAGATGATCATGGTCAGCATTTGCAAAGACAATAACAAAGACGATATCACTAACCTTGAAATACTGGAAGACCTGGAAGCACAGGTAAGCCAACTGGAAAGTGAGATCGCCAAAAATGAAGCAGTGCACACTGCTCCAAAAGATTACCGCAACAGTGTTGTAAAAGATAATTACAATGACATCAACGATAAATTCTATGGCAACAACAATGTGATGGTAAGCAATAAATCAGCATTGCATGGCACACACGTATCTGGTATCATTGCGGCTGCCCGCAATAATGGCGTGGGCATGGATGGCGTGGCAGACAATGTGCGTATCATGGCCGTTCGTGTAGTGCCTGATGGCGACGAGCATGATAAAGATATCGCCCTTGGCATCCGCTATGCAGTTGACAATGGAGCCAAAGTGATCAATATGAGTTTTGGAAAAGGATTCTCCCCCGAGAAAAAATGGGTAGACGACGCTGTGAAATATGCAGAAAGCAAAGGCGTGCTGCTGGTACATGCAGCAGGCAACAGCGCAATGAATGTAGACACAAGCTGGAATTTCCCCACTCCTGTTTTCCAGGATGGTAAAAGAGCCGACAACTGGGTAACAGTTGGCGCCAGCGGAGACCCCAAAGCCGGTGGCCTTATTGCCAGTTTTTCCAATTATGGCAAGAAAGATGTGGATGTGTTCGCTCCCGGTGTAAAGATCTATTCAACAGTTCCCGGAGGCAACACTTATCAAAACCTGCAAGGTACCAGCATGGCTTCTCCGGTAGTAGCCGGTCTGGCTGCATTCATCCTGGAATATTATCCAAAGCTGACACCCGAACAGGTAAAATATGTGATTGAAAAAAGCACACAAAAACCTTCAGGCAAAGTGATCGATCCGGGCACCGGCGAGGAAGTGAAAATGAGCGAACTGAGTGTTTCCGGTGGTGTGATCAATGCATATGAAGCCATCAAACTGGCTTCAACACTACAGCCCGAAGGAAAGAAGACCGAATCAAAAGTGAAACAGAAAGTGAAGGGATAATGACAACGGCAAAATAAACCTAAACCATAAACTCTTTCCAATGTATCCAGACCTTTCCAGAGCCGGCGAATGGTACCATGGTTATATCAAGATGGTGCCACAGGACGATATTAAAGCTGCTTTCAGCAGTAAGGACAATAATCTTATTGCATTCCTGGACAGCATCCCTGAAAGCAAACATGATTACCGCTATGCGGAAGGTAAATGGACCATCAAAGAAGTGTTGCTGCATATCATCGACGCGGAAAGAGTGTTTGCTTACCGGGCGCTCCGGTTTGCCCGTAAAGACCAAACCCCTCTCACTGCATTTGATGAGAACCTGTTTGCAGAAAATTCCAAAGCTTCAGCCCGCCAATGGCGCGACCTGGTGGAAGAGTTCAAACACCTGAGACGTTCTTCAGAAATATTTTTTAATTCCCTTGATGAGGATCAATTGGAAGCAGGAGGCATTTCTTCTGGCCACCCGATCTATGTAAGAGCATTGGGATATATTCTTATCGGGCATGCTTTGCACCATCAAAAAATTCTGGCAGAGCGATATCTGTAAACTCAGTATTGTAAGTAAAGCAAAGACCGCCACGTTGTCTAATCGTGGCGGTCTTTGCTTTACTTACCTCCTATCAAAATATCTTTTACTAAAAATCAGAATGGTTTCTTTGGCTTTTCTTCCCCGTTCTTTGCCTTGGCGAGATTTTGCTGGTTGATCATATCATCCACTACTTTCACGGCCTGGTCAAGATAAATATCCTGGCGGAGAGATTTCAACCATTGATTGAAGCGGTCCTGCTTGGCTTTATCATCAGACCAACGGTTCACTTCAGACGGCAGAGCTGATACAGCTATTTCTGTTTTCAGCCTTCTCACTGAATCCATTTGAGCATAAGCTTCGCGTACCTGCTTTTGCTCTTTCTTGTATTTATCCAGTTGCAGGGAATATTCTTTATTGTTTTCCTTATTCAGCCATTCTGTATTCTTACGGATGGTCTGGAAAGCTGTACTGTTCAGTACGCGCTGATTGCTGAGCTGGCGGATCGTTTTCAGATCATAACCAGCATTCCAACTGGCATAAGGAGATTTACTGATCTCATCCCAGGGCAATGCATCAGGATCATCTTTCTCACGTACTTTCAGGTACTCCAGCTGATCGGGCAATACGATATCGGAAGCCACACCTCTTAACTGTGTAGAGCCACCGTTGATGCGGTAGAATTTCTGCAGGGTCAATTTCACCGTTCCCAGGTCAGAGTTCGACATAGAGAACCCTGTTTCAGGATCAAGACCTATATTTCTCTGTACTGTGCCTTTACCATAAGTGGAAGTGCTGCCGATGATCACACCACGACCATAGTCCTGGATCGCTGCTGCAAATATTTCAGAAGCGGATGCACTGAATTCATTTACCATCACTGCCAGCGGACCTGAATACAATAATGATTTGTCTTTATCTTTTAATACGCTTGGGCGGTTATCTTTATCCTTCACCTGAACGATGGGGCCATCTTCAATAAACAATCCTGCCATCTGCACCACATCATACAATGATCCGCCACCATTATTACGCAGATCGATCACAATACCGTCTACATTCTGTTCTTTCAGTTTCATCACTTCTTTGGCTACATCCACATAGCTGCGGGCGCCATTGGGATTCTCAAAATCTGCATAGAACTCAGGAAGGAAGATATACCCGATCTTGGAATTACCTGATTGCACCACTGCACTGCGGGCAAAAGTTTCATCCTGTACGATCTGATCGCGGATCAGTGATACTGTTTTCAACGTACCATCTGCTTTCTTAAGTGTGAGAGTTACTTCTGTTCCTTTTTTACCACGGATCAGCTTAACCGCATCTGTTACAGAAAAACCGGTAAGGTCAACTGCTTCCTCTTTGCCTTGCGCCACTTTCTGGATCAGGTCGCCGGTCTGCGGTTCGCCCTGTTTGTAAGCCGGACCTCCTGTTACGATACTGGCCACTTTGATATTGCCATCATCATATACAAGCGATGCACCTATTCCAAAGAAACGGCCGCTCATTTCTTCATCAAAATATCTTTTATCTACAGGAGGAAAGAATTCTGTGTGCGGGTCCATGGTGGTAGTGATAGCGTTCACAAATATGTTGAACTTATCATCATCATTGAATTTGAAACGGAAGCGCTCAAACAGGCGGTCGACGATCTTGGAAGTTTTTTCCCTGGCTTCTTTTTCCAGTTCCACATCCGATTTCACCACAAAGCTATCGCGGCCTTTATTCTTTTCCCTTGTATCCAACAGGTCTGCATAACGCTCCAGTGCAAGGAACTTCAACTTCTTTCTCCAGCGTTCATGAATCTCTTCTTTGGTAGTAGCGAATTCAAGCTTATCGCCATCCAGCATCACTTTTTCATCTACTGAAAAATTAAATGGCTTGGCAAGGATCTCTTTGCACATCGCTGCAGCTTCTTCCATGCGGGTGTTGAACATATCACCTGCGGCTTTGAAGAACGTTACGGGTGCGCCTTTCAGCTCATCATCGATCTTTGTTTCGTATTTGCCCTTCAACGTATTGATATCTGAAGCAAGGAACATGTTCTTTTCGGGGTCAAGGTCATTTACATATTTCTTGAAGACCTTTTTGGAGAAATCATCATTCACAGCCTGTGGGCTGTAATGGGCCTGGGTCAGCATTTCGCCTACCAGTTTCAGGATCTTTTCGTATTTGTCCGGTGGATTTTTTGTATCGGTTCCAAGGGTCTGGAATGCAAGAAAGGATCCTGCTACGATCATCATGATCACAATTGGAAGTCGCTTCATATTCAAAAGGTATTTTAATGCAGCTCGCATATTCCAAAAATAACGTAAAATGTATGTATTTCTTATTCTTACAACCATTTAACAAGGGTTTTTGATGAATGGTTCATCGCCTGCCCGGGCCCGGCAGAATTTGTGATTACCTTGTAAAAACATTGCTTTTATTTTTTAAACAAATTCCTTTTACTTATTTTTGCAGCTCCAAAAACGGTGGTTGTAGCTCAGTTGGTTAGAGCATCAGATTGTGGTTCTGAGGGTCGCCGGTTCGAACCCGGTCATCCACCCCGACAAAACCCCTTCCTCTTTTACAGGACGGGGTTTATTACTTATTGCAATCACCTTCATGAATTACTGGCTTTTACTGATCCCATTTCTCTCTGCCTTCACTGGCTGGATAACCATGCGCATGGCCATCTGGCTGCTTTTTCATCCCCGGCAACCCAAAACAATACTGGGATGGAAAATACAGGGAATATGGCCGGCACGAAGGGAACAGATCGCTTTGCAGGCCGGCAACTATGCGGCTACAGCATTCCCACTCGATGACCTGGAACAACGGATCAATGAACCCGGCAGGTTTGAAGAAATAAAACCACTTATTGAAGAGCACATGGATCATTTTCTCCGCCACAAACTGAAGGAGCAGATGCCCATGATCGCTATGTTTATCGGGGATAAAACAATACAATCCCTCAAAACCATCTTTATCCAGGAAATTGAATCGCTGTTTCCGCAAGTGATCAGCAGGTTTTCCGGAAACCTAAAGAAAGAGTTAAAACTGAATGAGCTCGTCAGTGCAAAACTGGCGGCTATCCCTACCCATACCATTGAACAGGCCGTTCGCAGGGAGCTGGGTACAGAACTCAAGCTGGTTGCGCTTTTCGGAGGTTTTATTGGATTGATAATTGGTGTTTTGCAGCTCCTTATTGTGCTGCTTTTATGAACTTTTTCCGCTGTTAAGCCGCATTTGCCCTTTATCACATTGTCAGAATACTGTCAGCAAGTTAACTCAGCTTTTCACGTCTAATCACACACAAACACATATATGAGAAATTTTTTAATTACGTTTTTAATTGGTTTTTCTTCACTTACAGTGATGGCACAGCAGGGAATGGGAAACCGTGGGGGCGGCCAGGTATCGGGACGGTTGTATGGTAAGATCGTGGACGCTCAATCAGGCAAAGCCATTGAATTCGCTTCAGTTCAACTGCTTCAGAATAAAATGGACACCGTTTCCAAACAAAGAAAGGAAACGGTGATCGGCGGTATGCTCACCAAGCAAAACGGTGATTTCAGCATTGAAAATGTTCCCGTGTTCGGCCCGCTGAAATTGAAAGTAACAGCCATTGGTTATAAAGAAACAGTTTCCCCCGTTTCCTTTAACCTGAAGCCTGGCGGCGACATGACTGCGATGATGAATGCACTGGATAAAGACCTCGGCAATATTAAAATCGAGATTGAAGAGAAAGTGCTGGACAATGTTACCGTAACAGCTAGCAAACCCGGGCTTCAACTCGGTATTGACCGTAAAATTTTCAACGTAGATAAAAATATCGTTTCTGCCGGTGGTACAGCAGTGGACATCATGCGCAACATCCCTTCACTCAGTGTAGACATTGATGGCAATGTGACCATGCGCAACAATACACCGCAGTTGTTTGTAGACGGAAGGCCTACCAACCTCACCCTCGATCAGATCCCTTCTGATGCGATCCAAAGCGTGGAAATGATCACCAACCCTTCTGCCAAGTTTGACGCTTCCGGTGGTACGGCCGGTATCCTCAACGTGGTATTGAAAAAAGAAAAGAAAGTAGGTTATAATGGTAATGTGCGCGCCAATATCGATTCAAGGGCTCGTGTTGGTTTTGGTGGTGATATCAACCTCCGCCAGCAGAAAGTGAATGTGTTTGCCAGCGGTATGTATAGCCAGCGCAAATCCATTTCAACAGGACATACTGAAAGAGAAAATTTTTATTCCACTCCGCAGGTGAACCAATATCAAACCGACCGCTCCACTTCATTGGGCGGGTTCGGATTTGGCAGGGCTGGTCTGGATTATTTTATCAGCAACAGGAACACGCTTTCTGCAAGTGTCAACTTTGCCCGCGGACAAATGAAACCTTACAGCAACAGCGGGATCCTGTTCGATTCATTGTACTCCACTCCTGTTTCATCCTTCCAGGACAGAAGCAGCAACTCAAAAAGCAATTTCCGGAACATGGGTGCAACGCTGAGCTTCAAACATAATTTCCCCAAAGCAGGCCGCGAGTGGACAGCAGACGTAACTTATAATAAAGGCAAGAATGATAATACCAATTTCATTCAGACCGGTTATTATGACAAACCTGCCGGCAACCTGCAAAGCACTTACAAGCAACAGCAACTCATCAATGGAGAGAACAACAATGTGGTGCTGCAAACAGACTTCGTGAACCCCATCACTGATAAATCCAAACTGGAAATGGGTATGCGCGCGCAACTGAGAAGGAACAGCAGCGTCAACTCTTTCTATTTTGCAGATGCAGATGATAAATGGGTATTCCAGCCTTCATCACAGATCAACTATAAAAGCAATGACCAGGTGTATGCGGCTTATGCTTCTTACTCAAACCAGATCAACAATTTCGGATACCAGCTTGGTTTAAGGGCAGAAAGCTCGAGCTATAAAGGAGAATTGCTGACTACCGGTGAAGTATTCAAAATTGATTTCCCAATCAATTTCTTCCCCAGCGTGTTCCTTTCTCAAAAGCTGAGTGAATCGTCCAGCATCCAGGTAAACTATACACGCCGTATCAACCGTCCGAATTTCTGGCAGTTGACACCTTTTACCGATTCATCAGACAGGCTTAACCCAAGCAAAGGAAACCCGGGATTGAAACCTGAGTTCACCAATTCATTTGAATTGTCTTACGAAAAATCATTCAACAATAAAGGCAATTTCCTTGCATCTATTTATTATAAGAACACGAATGATCTTATCACCCGCTTCCAGGAAACAGCAACCGGTACCGGTGGTGAAAACATTTTGCTGAATACCTATATCAATGCCAATTCAAGCTATGTAACAGGTCTTGAATTGACTACCCGCCTCAGCCTTTACAAATGGTGGGAGTTCACGCCCAACTTCAACCTTTATATGTCGGATGTCAAGATCGATATTCCCGGGCAGCCTGATCAGCCAAAGCTGACGAGCTATTTTGCTAAAGTGAATAACACTTTCAAGTTGCCAAAGAATATATCCATCCAGTTATCGGGTGATTATACATCCAAAACCGTATTGCCTCCGGGCGGCAGCAGCGGTGGCCGTGGTGGATATGGCGGCGGCGGTATGTTTGGCGGTGGCCCTTCCGGCGCATCACAAGGCTATCAGCGCCCCAGCTATGGAGTGGATATTGCCGTACGTTATGAGTTCCTGAAAAACAGGACGGCTTCTGTTTCTCTCAACATGAATGATATTTTCCGCACCCGCGTATACGATGTGCATTCAGAGTCTCTCCTGTTCAACCAGGACGCTTTCCGCCGTCGCGATGCTCGGATAGTGCGTATCAACTTCAACTGGAGGTTTGGTAAATTCGACCCCAATCTTTTCAAACGTAAGAATATGAAAAGTGAAAGAGAGAGCCAGGGTGGCATGGAAGGAATGCAGCAATAAGTTTGTGGGATATAATCTCATCCTCATTAATTAAAGTGAAACCTCTGACGGGAAAACGCCAGAGGTTTTTTATTGGAAGAATGGAATGTATATTTGAACGGTATGGGACAAGTATGAAGAAGATCATTACCGTTTCAGTTATATCAGAACTTACTACTGATCAGCGGGTGCTGCGTATATGCACTACGTTGGTTGAGATGGGTTTTGAAGTGCGGTTGATCGGAAGGCGGTTTGGAGATAGTTTGAAGTTGGGTGATTATCCTTTTCATGCAGAACGTATCAGGTGTTTTTTCCGGAAAGGTTTTATGCAGTTTGCGGAGTTCAATACACGTCTTTTCTTCAAATTATTATTTGCGAAAACGGATTACCTGCTGGCCAACGATCTCGATGCCTTAGCACCCAATTACCTGGTGGCCAAATGGAGAAAGAAAATGCTTTTTTATGATACGCACGAATATTATACTGGTGTTTCGGCACTAAGAAACTCTCCTTTTAAAAGACGTGTATGGAAATGGATGGAAGACCGGATCTTCCCCAAACTAAAGATCGTTTATACCGTCAACGAATCTGTAAAAAACAAATATCAGGCTGAATACGGTAATCAGATAGCTGTGGTGCGGAATGTGCCGGTAACAAAGCATGTTGATCCGCTGCCTTTGCCTGATCGTTGGAAAGGAAAGACCGTTTTGCTGATGCAGGGAATGGGAATGCATCCCGGCCGTGGTGGGTTGGAATTGCTGGAAATAATGAAATACCTTCCAGACAATTATTTTTTGGTGTATATCGGCGGAGGAAATGAATGGGAAAAGATCGCTGCTATGCGGCATGAATGGAAACTGGACGACCGTGTGGAAATGATCCCCAAATTGGGACCCGAACTATTGCAGCAGTATACACCTTTAGCCCAACTGGGTATGTCGCTTGACGGGTTTGAAGACCTCAACCATTGGTTCACCCTGCCCAATAAATTATTCGATTATTTGCATGCAGGCGTGCCTGTGGCGGCAAGTGCTATTCCAGAAGTAAAAACAATCATCGAACAATATCAGTGCGGATTTTGTTTTATTTCCCGGGACCCGCAAAATATGGCGGAGGAGATAATGCAATTAATGAATGATCAGCAGCGTTATGAAGCCCTAAAAATGAATGCGCTGGAAGCTGCAAAAGAACTGTGCTGGGAAAACGAGCGGCATAAGCTGACCGCTTTGTATGAGCCATATTTGTAATGAACAAACACCTTCACATAGTATGCCTGGATACGCCCTGGCCGGCCGATTATGGCGGGGCAATTGATATGATGAACCGGATCATGACACTGCATGAACTGGGTATCCGGATCCATCTTCATTACTTCAACTATAACGAACGCGGTACCCCCAATGAACTGAACCAGTACTGCGAAACCATCAACGTATATGAAAGGGAAACACTGAAAAAAGGGTTTTCCTTTAAGCTGCCTTTTATTGTTTCGTCGCGCATTAATGAGGAGCTTATCAACCGGCTGAAGCAGGACAACTACCCTATCCTGCTCGAAGGCATTCATTGCACAGGCATTTTGCAAAACCTTGATCTGACAGACCGGAAGATCATTGTGCGGATGCATAATGAAGAAAGCATTTACTATAAGGAACTGGCAAGAGTGGAAACCTTTCTTCCGAAAAAACTGTATTTCTTCAATGAAAGCCGCTTATTAAAAAAATATTCCGCTCATCTTCCCAAGCAATGCACCTATGCCTGCGTATCAGGAAATGATATTGATTCGCTGAAAAATATTTACCAGCTCGATAATGTCCGCTTCCTTCCTACTTTCCCAACCTGGCAAAAAGTGAATGGCGAAGAAGGGCAGGGAAATTTCTGTTTATATCACGGCAATCTTTCTGTACCTGAAAATGAGAAAGCCGCTTTATGGCTTCTCTGCAATGTGGTCACCAAGGCAAGAGCACCGTTCATTATTGCCGGTAAAAAGCCATCTAAAAGGTTATTGAAAGTGGCGGAGCTCTGCCAGCATACCTGCTTGGTGGCCGATCCTTCTGAATCTGAAATGAACGACCTGGTGCGCAAGGCGCATATTCATGTATTGCCTTGCTTCAATAAAAATGTAACAGGCATCAGGCTTAAGCTGCTTCATGCTTTATTTGAAGGGAGACATTGCCTGGTGAATGAACCCATGGTATCCGGTACCGGGCTGGAAGGCGCCTGTCATGTTGGTGCCAGCGCCAATGCATTTGCATCCATCATCATGCAGCTCTATCATCAGCCATTTACACGGGAAGAAAAAGTGTTAAGGAAGCAATTACTGGGCAATACCTACGATAACGAAAAGAATACGCGTGAGCTTATTCAATGGTTATGGTAGCATTATCGATCACCCTGCCGCGCTCTGTGCGGATCATCCGGGCGGGGAATTTCTGCACTACGATATAATCATGCGTAGCCATCAGAATGGTGGTATTAAAATCCCTGGAGATATGGAACAGCAGGTTCATGATCTCATCCGATGTTTCCGGGTCAAGGTTACCGGTAGGCTCATCGGCAAGGATCAGTTTGGGAGAGTTGAGCAGGGCCCTGGCAATATCCACACGCTGTTGCTCGCCACCGCTTAGCTCAAAAGGCATTTTAAAGCCTTTTGCCTTGAGGCCTACTTTTTCCAGCACATCCTGTATTTTTTCATCCATCAGCCTGATATCCGTCCAGCCGGTGGCACGGAGCACAAACTTGAGATTATCGTTCACATTCCGGTCGGTCAGCAGTTGAAAATCCTGGAACACCACGCCCAGGTTGCGGCGCAGGAACGGTACTTTTTTCCAATCAAGGTTTTTCAGCCCGAAACCAGCAACAGTGGCCTCTCCTTCTGTAAGGGCCAGTTCACCATAAAGAGTCTTTAAAAGGCTGGATTTTCCTGTTCCGGTCTTCCCTACGAGATATACAAATTCGCCCTTGTTAACCGTCAGGTTTACATCCTGTAAAATGAGATTATTACCCTGATAAATATTCGCGTGCTGTATTTCGATGATCGGCTCTGACATTACTCCGTTCGTTTGCTGCAAAATAAGGCAAACTAAGGCGAAAACTGCCTTTTTTTTAATTAAACTAAAAAACTAGTTGTAAAACTAAAATATTAGTTATAGATTCGTTTTGTAATTTGCTGATCAACTCCGGTACATACCGGCCAAAACAATAATGAACAATGAAAGCACTTACTAAAGCAGAAGAACAGGTGATGCAGGTTTTATGGAAGCTGGAGAAAGCTTTTTTGCGAGATATCGTGGATGCAATGCCTGAGCCAAAACCGCACCAGAACACTGTTGCCACCCTGTTAAAGATCTTAATGGAAAAAGAATTCGTTGCTATAAATGTAATGGGGCGGCAGCACCAGTATTATCCGCTGGTAAGCAAGGATGACTATTCAAAAAGAAGTATGAAGCAATTGGTGAAAGGATACTTTGAAGGTTCTTTCAGTAATGTTGTTTCCTTTCTTGTAAAGGAAAACAATATTTCGGTGGAAGAACTGGAAAGCCTTCTTCAGCAAATTAAAAAACAGCAAAACAACAGGAAATGAAAAGCTTGTTATTCTATCTTCTGCAGGTAGTGATTGTATCAGGCATTCTGTATGCTTATTATCATGTTGCACTGCGCAATAAGAAATTCCATCAGTACAACCGCTTTTATATTCTGGCGGCTGCACTGGCCAGCATACTGATCCCCTTCCTGAACATACCGGTCTATTTCACCAATGGAGACACTTCTTCTGCCTGGTTATATTCTCTTCAGAACCTTTCCGGGCGTCAGGCTGTGATCATTACCCTGGAAGAAGGCGCAGCGGAAAATACTTTCAACTGGCAGTCTTTATGGTATGTCTTGTATGCAGTGATCGGTTTGCTTGGATTGGCGCGCGTGCTGCTGTCTATAAGAAAACTGAAGAAACTGATGCGTGTGCATCCTACCGAACAACTGAACGGCATCCGTTTTATCAATACTGCAGAGCCTGGTACTCCTTTTTCTTTTTTCCGTTGGCTTTTCTGGAACAATAAGATTGAACTGGACTCACAAAAAGGGGAACAGATCTTCCGCCATGAAGTATTCCATATACAACAGAGACACAGCCTTGATATTATTTTAATGGAAATAGTGACCATCGTTTTCTGGATCAACCCGGTTTTTCACCTGATGAAAAAAGAGTTGAAAGCCATCCATGAATTCCTGGCCGACCGGTTTGCTACCAATGAAACACAGAAATGGGAATATGCGGAGATGTTGCTGATGCAAGCCCTGAACACCCAGCACCAACTTGTTCATCCTTTTTTTCATAACCAGATAAAAAGACGTATAGCCATGATTACAAATCCCCACAAAACAAGCCACCAATACCTGCGCAAACTGCTGGTATTGCCGTTGGCAGCATTATTAGTCACCCTGTTTGCTTTCAGCTACAGGGAAAAACAATCCGACTCCCTTTTAAACGAAAACAACTTGCCGGAACAATCTCCTTTGTTTCTATCAGACACTATGCCTGTCATAAAGGAAGTTAGAATAGAAGAAGTTAAAGCGGATGTTGCAGCTAATGGAAGAGTGTCCGCCAACAATGCAAAAGCCATTGCTAAATATGGCGAAAGGGCCAGGAACGGCGTAGAGGAATATATAGGCGCCACAATAGACACTACCGGGCCAAAGAAACAGCCTGTCCGGATAACTTTCCGGGGTACAGCTTCAACCGGCAAGGAGCCGCTCATCATTCTAGATGGCAAAGAACTGGAAAGAGAGCCATCAAAATCAGCCCTGGCAGGTATTGAGCCAGACAACATTGAATCCATCAGGGTATTAAAAGATTCTGCTGCCACCCTCCGGTATGGAACAAAAGCTGAAAACGGCGTACTGGAGATCACTACCAAGAAAACGCTTAAACTTTCTCCCGTTACCATCCCAGATAATGTAGAAGTCACTGATATTAATGTTGCCAATAAACGGGCTGCTTCTTTCCAGGCAGATGAAATAGTTGTTCAAGGGTATGCTACAAAGGCAGATAAGAAAGATGCGGAACTGAAAGAAGTTACCGTTGTTGGATACGGCAAAAAGAAGACCGATCAAACAAATGCAGGGCTGGAAGAAGTAACCGTTGTCGGCCATCCGGTCAGACGCAGTGATGCTGTAAAGGTCACCGGTCAGGCGATAGACGTTCAGCAATCCTCCTCCGCTCCAAAAACGGAAAGCCTGAAACTTGAAGAAGTTACCGTAAACGGCGTCTTTAGCAGCTCTGCGGTCGTTTATCCCAATCCGGCTTCCAATACCGTTATGTTAAAATTGAATGCCAATGAGGGTGGAGACGTTATTATTCGTATACTTGATATGTCAGGCAAAGAAAAATTGCGCACAAAAGCGACACTGATAAAAGGAAGCAACACCACATCTGTTTCGACAGAGCATCTTACTCCAGGAACTTACATCATCAGGGTTGACGGGCAGAAACAAAACCTGCATTCATCCTTTAAATTATTGAAAGAGTAAGGTGTGAACGTTAGTAATGCTTCCAGTAAAAGCGCAACTAAAACTTTACTTGTATTCAATCATCCCCGCCACTGTTTTCACAGTAAGGCGGGCTTGTTTTTCAGCCTCTTCCACCCTGCCAATAATGCGGGCTTCCACGCCAAAGCTTTCTGAAATACTGATCAGTTTTGCTGCATCTTTTTCTGTAGTATAAATTTCAAGACGGGTGCCCATATTGAATACCTGGTACATTTCCCGTTCGTCTGCGCCACTGGCTTTTTGAATAAGATCGAAGATTACAGGAGGAGTAAACAAATTATCTTTCAGGATATGTACATTTTCCGGTACATATTTCAGGCATTTGGTTTGCCCCCCACCGCTGCAATGGATCAATCCTTTAATACTGTCAAAATGGTTTTCCAGCAATTCTTTCAGCACAGGCGCAAAAGTGCGGGTGGGAGAAAGCAATAGCTGACCAATACTCAATTTCTTTCCGTCAACCTCTACTTCATCTTTCATGCGATGGTGCCCGATATAAACCACTGAATCGTCGAGCGAGTTATCAAACGATTCAGGAAAACGCTGTCCATAGCTTTTATGCAGCACGTCATGCCTTGCGCTGGTAAGGCCGTTGCTGGCAAGGCCGCTGTTGTATGTTGCTTCATATTTCGCCTGGCCAAACCCTGCGAGCCCGACGATCACCTGGCCGGCTGCAATTTTTTCATTGGTGATCAGTTTTGCCTTGGGCCAGCGCGCCGTCATGGTACCATTTACGGCCATGGTCCTTACCACATCGCCTACATCAGCCGTTTCCCCGCCCATATAGGTGATGTTGACCCCGAATTGCTTCATGGTGTCAAAGAATTCCTGGCTGCCGTTGATCACGGCTTCCAGCACTTCAGCAGGGATCAATTGTTTATTGCGGTCGATCGTGGAGGAAAACAATAGCTGGTCGTAGATGCCTACACAAAGCAGGTCGTCGAGGTTCATGACAATCGCATCCTGGGCAATCCCTTTCCATACGGAAAGATCGCCGGTTTCCTTCCAGTAGAGATAAGCAAGTATACTTTTGGTGCCGGCGCCGTCGGCGTGCATTACGTTCACCCAGTTGTCGTCGCCACACAACACATCTGCATATATTTTGCAAAAAGCTTTGGGGTAAAGGCCTTTATCAAGTTTTTTGGTGGCGGCATGCACTTCTTCCTTCTGTGCAGAAACACCGCGTTTGGTATACAGGCTCATGCTTGAATTTAAGGCGCAAAATTAGCTAAAATGTCTGAGTTAAGTATCGTTAACTATCTTCGCATTTCTTTATGCAAATTCACAAAAACCTGGATCAGTTACCGGAATTCCGGAATGCAGTGGTAACGATCGGCACTTTCGACGGGGTGCATGCCGGCCACCGGCAGATCATAGATGAGCTGTTGCGCGAAGCCCGCGCCATTAACGGGGAAACGGTGATCATTACCTTTCATCCCCATCCCCGCAAAATCGTTTCTTCTACCATACTGGGCATCCGGCTGATCAATACCCTTGAAGAAAAGATCGAACTGCTGGAACAGTTGGGCATCGACCATCTGGTGATAGTCCCCTTTACCGATGCTTTTGCCAACCAGCAAGCTGAAGACTATGTGGAACATTTCCTGGTAAAGCGGTTCCATCCGCACACCATCATTATCGGTTATGACCATCGTTTTGGCAGGGAGCGGAAAGGCGATTACCGCCTGCTGGAATTGCTGGCACCGCGTTTTCATTACCAACTCAAAGAAATTCCCAAGCACATACTCGACGAAATAGCCATCAGTTCAACCCGCATCCGCGAAGCACTGCTCGAAGGCAGGGTTGAAACCGCTGATAAACTGCTGGGCTATGAATTCTTTTTCTCCGGCACAGTCGTCGACGGGGATAAACTGGGCCGGAAACTGGGCTACCCTACTGCCAATATCCAGGTGCCGGATGAAGAAAAGATCATTCCAGGCAATGGAATCTATGCAGTATATGCCGCCATCCCGCAGCATAAGAATGGCCAGCGTTTGAAGGGGATGATGAGCATTGGCTTCCGCCCTACTGTGGATGGCAAGAAAAGGGTAATTGAAGTAAACCTCTTTGATTTCAGCCAGGACATTTACGGGCTCACTTTACGTATCTATGTAAAAAAATATCTCCGTGAGGAGATAAAATTTGATTCGCTGGAAGCGTTGGTGAAGCAGATCGATCAGGATAAAATAGATAGCCTTAAGATATTATAGCACTAATGACGCGAATAAAAACACGAATGGCGCTAAGGAAGTACTATAATTGAAATTTTTTATCGATACAGGAACTTCCTTAGCGCCATTCGTGTTTTTATTCGCACTATTCGCGTTAATCAGTACTCTATTTTGAATTCCATCTTCGTTGCATCATCAAAAAAATCTGACATATCATTCTCAATCGTTATTTTCATTTTGTCTTCAGAAAGTTTGGCATTGGCGCCTTCCACTTTTTTGGCGGGGCGAGGCAGGTTGATCACGATCTTACTGGTGATCGGCATTCCCTGCTCGCTTACTTCTTTCAATGCCTGTGCGCCTTTATCGTCTCCAATGGCTGCATATTTTTCCTTGTTCAGTTTTCTTTCAATAAGCCCTGTGCTGTAGGTGGTGGTAAAATAATCATCAATGGATGCCTGGGGCATTTCATCATCCGGCACACCTGCATTTTTACCGCTCATTGATTTCATTCCTTCCTGGGTCATTTTGCCGGATAATTTATCCAGTTTGGCCAGCTCGCCGATATTGGCAAAAGGGAAATTCATTTTTGCAACGAATTTGTCGTCTTCCATGTTCATGATCATGTTCATGGTACCTTTTTTAACCAGTTCTTTTTCTTCAGGAGTTGCGCTATCGAGGCTGTCTGCCAGGCTTGCAAAAGAAACGGTAGTATCTATAGCTTTCTGGCTTTTCATTTCCTCCCCTTTTCCGGACATTTTAGCGATGCCGATAAGCTGGCTCATGTCCACGGTTGTGCTCATAGAACCATCGCCATTACTGCCGATAACGATCTCACGGGTGGTTTCGCAACTGGTTAAAAAGAACAGGGCTGCTGCAAAGGATAAGAGGGAAAGTCTTTTCATGTTTTATTATTTGGTACGCGCAAGATAAGTTGTTGGAGAAACAAAAAAAATAAAACCCGTTCCTCAGGCCACGATTTTATACACCATTTCCTTCAGCAGGGAAGCATCTTCTGTGCCGGCCGCATTGATCCCTATGCTTTTGAGGTTGTACTGGTGAAGCAGCAGCAATATTTTTTCCACACCATTATAATCGTAGGTCCTGGCAGCCTGCATATAATCCTTTACGAAAAAAGGGCTGACGCCGAGTGCGGAAGCCACCGCTTTTTCGTCCTGCGAGCCGGCGCCGAAAACCATGAACACTTTGCTGAAAAAGCTATACAGGGATGGAAGCACCAGTTGTATCGGCGCTGCTTTGGGATTGGATTCGAAATACTGGATGATGCGGATGCTTTTGGGCAGGTCTTTTTTCGCCAGGGCGGCCTGCAATTCAAATACATTAAAATCCTTGCTGACGCCTACGAATTCCTCGATATCTTCTTCGGTAATATTCTTGCGCTTACCGAGATTGACAGAAATTTTTTCGATCTCATTTTCGATCCTGCTCAGGTCATTGCCGATATGGTCGATCAAAAGTGCCAGACCTTTTGGGGAAATGGTGAGCTCTTTTGAGCGAAGCAGTTCCTGTGTCCATTCAGGCAACTGGCTGTCGTAGATCTTTTTGGTACTGATGAAAACGCCTTTTTCTTTAAGCGTTTTGGCAAATTTGGTGCGGCCGTCTACTTTTTTGTCTTTATACGATACCACAAATACGGTTGAAGCCAAAGGATTTTCTACATATCCTTCCAGTTTTTCAACATCGCGCATTTGCTGCGCTTCTTTTAACAAAACCACTTGCCGCTCTGCAAACATGGGGTATCGCCTGCAGGCATTCACGATATCGGCCCAGGAAGAATCCCTGCCGTAAAAAACCGAAAGGTTAAATGAAGCTTCGCTTTCCGGGAGAAGATGATGCTCTGCATAATCCATCACTTTGTCGATAAAATATTCTTCCTCACCTTCCAGCCAATAGACAGGTTTGAACACCCCCTTTTTCCATTCCGCTATGATTTTTTCAACCGCCATAATACGCTAAGATACAGGCTTTAGCCATTTTTTTGCGGAAGCTGCCGGGAAGTTTTCCCCGCCCGCAAAAAAGTTTCTGGCACGGTTTTCGGAATTGTGTTGCGCGAAGACACCCAACGCCGTTGTTAACCTTGGAAAAAACCACTTATCTATCTGAAAATCTACTATTCATTTAGCGAAACTTTAGCACTACATTTAAAATTTTAAAAATTTAAAAACCCATCTATATGACAAACACGAATTATCCATCTGCTACGCCGCAAAACCAGCCACCACAGAATCGCGGCAACCGCAACTTACTGATAGGTATTCTTGCAGCCGCTCTGCTCGGTACCTGGGGTTATCTCCTTTGGGATAAAAATAACTCCGGTGAAAAATTGCAGGTGGCGCAAACTCAATCAGACAGCTACATGACTCAACGTGATTCACTGAAGCTGATGTATGATGAAGCTGAAATGCGTCTCGACTCCATCACGGGAGCCAATAATAACCTGCAAGGTGAAAAAACCGCTCTGCAAAAAGATATCGATGCCAAAAAATCAGAGATCCGCAGCATCCTCAGCAAAAAGAATGCTTCTGATGCTGAACTGGCAAGAGCCCGTACCCTGATTTCAGAACTGAACGACAAGATCGGTAGCCTGGAGCAGGAAGTATCAAGGCTGACTGGCGAAAACCAGGAGCTGACAGCTAACAACACCCAGTTGACTACTGAAAAACAAACCCTGGAGCAAAACCTGCAAACTTCTTCTGCAGAAAAAGAAGCATTGTCACAAACTGTTGACGTAGGTTCTACCTTCAGCGCTTCCAACATCCAGATCACACCGATCAATGAAAAGAAAAATGGTAAAGAGAAAGTAAGCACTACTGCCAAAAGAGTAGACAAACTGGTAGTTTCTTTCGATGTTGAAAACCGTATCGCTAAATCAGGCCCTGCTGACATGTACATCATGGTAACAGCTCCTGATGGTAAAGTAGTTTCTGATCCTTCACTTGGTTCAGGCACACTCACTACCCGCGCTGATGGCGACAAACCGTTTACCACTAAAGTTCCTGTAGAATACGAACAAGGCACACGCAAAGCAGTGCAGTTCCCGATCCGTCAGGAAGACTTCCAAAGAGGAGATTACAAAATTGAAATTTATCATAACGGGTTCAAAATTGGTGAAGGCACCAGAACTCTGAAAAAAGGTGGTTTATTCGGTTAAAAGCAGTTGCAACTCCTGCAACACGACCGCGTCACTTTCAAGTGAGGCGGTCTTTTTTTTGTGTTGTCCGTTGACCGTTAGGCAAGCTTGACAAGCAGTTACTTTTCCATTGTCACCCCGGCCCTGGTTGAAGAAAATCAACTGGTATAGTACGCTAAGAGCCGGGGCCTCCCCAGCGTTGAGGAGACCCCGGCTCTTATATTCTTTAAACTTGTATGTGTCCTGAATCAGGGCCGGGGTGACAACAGAAAATGTTTTCTGCCATCGGTCAGCGATCAAAACAGGTTATATCCATAGCTCACATAATACAACCCGCCTACATAAGGACTGCCAAAACCTGTACGGTAATAGCTGTTACCTATATTAGTGCCTCCGATCCGGAACACGCTTTTGGTTTTAGCAGGGCGGTAAGTGATCTGTGCATCCACCCAGGTAAAAGCAGGAAGGGTGCCGGAAACAAAAGTTCCTTCATAGTAGTTCTTATCCTGCCACTTGGCCACTACGTTAAAGCCAACATTTTTATACACGTTATCATTGCGGAGCCCCAGGTTAAAACGGTATTTGGGTGCATTGAAGAAGGATACAAAACCAGGAGGCAGGTCCCTCAACTGATCAGAGAACACGTTGCCATAGGCATAAAATCCTTTTGGCAGTTTGTATTCTGCACTTAAACCCCAGCCGATCGCTTTCACATCTTCATCAGCATTTTGTTTATAGGACACATTTGTTGTTGTAAGGGCAGAAAGCAAGCCAACCGGTGATCCGGGAATATTGGATTGCCCCACACCGATAGTTGCCAGGAAGTTTTTATATACGCTGTAATAACCATAAGCATCTATAAGAAGCCTGTCGCCCAGAATACCTTTATAACCGATCTCATAAGAATTCACGGTTTCAGGTTTTACTTCCCTAAATTGAGCCTGCACCAGTTTAGAGGCATCTGCTGTAGCACGGTATTCCATGATGCTGGCAGCAGTATAACCCGGACGGGCAGCAGAGTTCAATCCATAATAAGTCTGGAATTCAGGCAGGCAACCAATCAAAACACCTGCACCGGTTATGAGGCTGATGTATTGGTCCTGGTTGGTCGGAAAACGGTAAGCCGTTTGGTAGGAAAGACGTATGTTATTGTCTTTCGCCACTTTGAAAACCGCAGTGAAACGGGGAGTAAAGCGACCGTCAAAATTGGTTTGCTTATCATAACGGCCTGCTGCTGTCAGGGTCAGGAATTCATTGAATAAGGCTTTCCTGAATTGGATATAACCGCCATATTCGTTGATCTTGATATTGCCTGCTGTGTCGGCAAACAAAGTTCCTTCTGAATTCAATACGTATTGTTTCCATTGTGCACCAACGATCACTTCCACTTTATCTGAAAACGAAAGCGCATCGGAAAGATTCAACTGTCCGTCTCCGGCCCAGAGATCTGTTTTGTCGAGGAATAAGGCGCCTCCCTGTGAAATAGGAACAGTCCTGGCTTCTTTCAATGCATCTTCATATGCGACCGTACCCGGAAGCAAACGGCCCTGATCAGCCAAAGCGCGTGCACTGGCATGAATGGTTGCACCCGGAATGGTGCCTAACCCCTGGCGGGTCATTTCAGAATAAGTGCCGATATACTGGCCAAACCAGTTTTGATTGGATTTCCATTTGCTGTTGATGTATACACCTGCCGCGGTAGCGTTATAAGAACCACCTGCATTTTCCTGGGTGGTGTAGCCGCGCAGGTACCATGATTTAGCTCTGACTTCCAACCTGTGCTGCGCCATTTTAAAATTGCGCAGGGAATAACGGTCGGCTCCCGTATACACAGTAGTACCTGTACCGAAATTCGTATTCAGTGAGGCTTCGATACCTGGCGTGATCTTATAATGAATACCTGCACTGAAGCGCGCATTGATCGTATTATAATCAACCAGGTCTTTCTCATCATATCCTGTGCGGGATACGCTGGAATTGTTACCAAAGTATCCTTTGGTAGCACCGAGATAGAATGGCAGGAACTGCTGCACTGCCGGTTGCTGCGCCGAAGGGAACAGGGAAACAAAAGTCCCTACCTCTGCATTGGTAGGATATGTGCCCAGCGGCGTAAAATAAGCATTTGCAGCGGTAACCAGGGAAGAAGGCGCCTGCGCCATTACCAGTTGTGCGAACTGGAACATGTTGGCGCTCGCCTCATCTCCATATACGTTTACACCATTGTAGTTAGGATCACTGTTACGATCGCCAGGCACCACTTTGCTGAGAACACCCAATTGTTGTTTATTGCTGTTATCATTTGCCGCCCAGTCATCAGCCGTAACAAAAGCAGCCGTGAGTTTGAACGCCCATTTGTCGTTGATCGCTTTTGCCCAGCGGAAAGACCAGTCATAATAAGGTGAAGGATTTCCTTGCTGACCATCCCCTATCTTCATAATACCTTGTTTGATATTAAAGCTGAAGCCCTGATATTTGAAAGGATTTTTGCTGTTGATCAGCAAAGTGCCGTTCATGCCTCCTGAACCATAAAGTGCGGAAGAAGCTCCGGCCAGCAATTCCACATTGTCTACATCCAGTTCATTTGGACCAACTATATTACCCACGGAAAAATTAAGACCGGGGGCCTGGTTGTCCATTCCATCCACCAGCTGATTGAGACGGGTATTGCCGCTTCCAAGAAAACCGCGGGTGGTAGGTGTTTTAAAAGTAAGGCTGGCAGTATGCATATCAACCCCTTTCAGGTTGGTGATAGCGTCATAAAAATTGGGCGCTGCCACATTGCGGATCGTGTTTATGCTCATCCGCTCGATTGTAACCGGCGATTCCAGTATCCGGGTCGGGGTGCGGTTGGCAGCCACTACTACTTCCTGACCGAGGGAAACATTCGGTTTAAAATCTACCTGTACTTTTGCAGAAGCGTCTGAAACGGTCACCTCATAAGTATCATATCCCACAGAAGTAAATACCAGCGTAACCGGCAGTTTGGGTACGCTCAGGCTGAACTCACCGTTGGAATTAGTGTAAGTACCCTGGCTGCTCCCTTTCACCACTACCGATACCGCAGGCACTGTTTCCTGCGAGGAGCTATTGCGAACATTACCTGAGATCGTGATATCTTGTGCAAGAAGCGTGGTCGAAAAGAAAGAGAAGGACAATAGGACCACTAAGAAGTGATAACATTTTCTCATAACTGGCAATTTAAGTTTTGAAATTAAGTGTATGGGAAAGTAAGAATTGTACCCCTTATCTAAAAATTTAATTTTTAAGGAAAAAGAATAAATTGTTGAAATCTTCGACGCCCTGATATTGGGTAGATTTTCCACTGGTGTTACTTTCGATTATGAATATTTTTTCTTTCCCCGGACAGTCCGCTTTTTACAGCGGCAAAGTACGTGATGTGTATACCATCGGCGACCGGCTGGTGATGATCGCATCCGACCGTATATCTGCGTTTGATGTAATACTTCCCAGACCGATCCCATACAAAGGACAAGTTCTTAATCAAATCGCTGCTTACATGTTGAAAGCAACCACTGATATTTGTCCCAACTGGCTTGAATCAGTGCCGGCACCCAATGTTTCCATCGGTAAAAAATGTGTGCCTTTCAAAATTGAAATGGTGGTAAGAGGTAATTTAACAGGACATGCCTGGCGCACTTATTCTTCCGGTAAAAGAACCTTATGCGGCGCTTCAATGCCGGAAGGAATGAAAGAAAATGATTTCTTCCCCTCTCCCATCATCACGCCGTCTACCAAAGCCGAGCAGGGGCATGACGAAGATATTTCCCCTGATCAGATCATTGCCAATGGGCTTGCTACTGCAAAAGAATGGGCCATACTGAGCGAATATGCCTTGCAGTTGTTTGAACGCGGAAAAGAAATTGCAGCCAAACAGGGGCTTATTCTTGTTGACACTAAATACGAATTCGGAAAGATCGGCGACACGATCTACCTGATGGATGAGATCCATACTCCCGACAGCTCCAGGTATTTTTATGCCGATGGATTTGAAGAACGCCAGGCAAAAGGCGAACGCCAGAAGCAACTCAGCAAAGAGTTTGTACGGGAATGGCTGATCGCCAATAATTTTATGGGAAAGGAAGGACAGACCGTACCGGAAATGAGCGACGAATGGGTGAATACCATTTCCCAGCGTTATATTGAACTGTATGAAAAAGTGATCGGTGAAAAGTTCAGACCGGAGAAATTGTCGGAGGAGGAAACCCGCAACAGGATCATTGCCGCATTGAAATAGGCCTGGTTTAAAATAAATGCAAAAGAGCGCCATATAAGGCGCTCTTTGTGTTATGCTCCACTTAACTCAACAACAGGGTTAATTGCTTTTGGGCTTCAGCAATCCTTGCTGGATTGTTTTCTTGGCAGCGCTTTTGTTATAACCATAACAAAGGTTATCGATCATGTATTGCGCTTCACCATAGGTAAGCCAGTAATCAGTGACCTCACCGCGGAATACAGCATTGTCTGTGTAGCTGTAAAGATCACGGTAGCCGGTACGGCTCAGATCACCATATATCTCGTCGCCTTCATAAGGGCGGTAGCCACTTGAACGGATAATAGTGTAACCATTGTAGGTTTCCACCACGAAATAAGGACAGTAGGAATCACTATACACCACTACACCATACTCTTTGCTCAGCCAATAGTCGTTCCCATCATCATAATAGGACCTTTTGGTACATCCGGCCAGTATAACAACTGATAAGATCAGGATGGATGAAATTGTAAATATCTTTTTCATAGTAGCTCAATTTTGAGGTTAATGAACGGTTTTCTTACACTATTATGACTGTTGATTATTCCTGTAGGTTTGATCGGAACTTGTTAAAAATGAATCAAAACAAGTACGCTTTTTGTTAAAGAAATTATAGCGGATTTTAACGGGTTATGAGTAATTTAATGGCCTCAAATGAAAAGCGAATCATCTAACCTATATAACCGCTCAATGAAAAATCTTCTTCTTTCAATTACGTCCTTATTCATTATGACAGTTGTGCAAAGCCAGGAATCCTATCTTTTAGTCGGCACCTACACCGGCGGAAAAAGCAAAGGCATTTATGTATATAAATTCAATAGCGCTACAGGCACCGCATTACTGGCAGACAGTGCCGTAACAGAAAACCCCTCCTATCTTGCCGTATCGCCCAACCAGCAATTCGTATATGCTGTAAATGAAAACGGCAATGAGCAGGGAAATGGCGGAGGGATCACTGCATTTTCCTTTGATAAAAAAACAGGGAGGCTGACAGAGCTTAATCACCAGTCATCGGGAGGGAATCACCCCTGTTATGTAGCAGTGGATAAAACCGGTAAATGGGTAGTGGCAGGTAATTACAGCAGCGGCACACTGGCTGTTTTCCCTGTGCGTAAAGATGGGTCGCTGGAAGCTGCCAGCCAGGTGATCCAACATGAAGGGCATAGCGTGAACACCGACAGGCAGGCAGGCCCGCATGTGCACAGCACTGTTTTTTCGCCTGACAATAAATTTCTTTTCGTAGCCGATCTTGGGCTGGATAAAATAATGACCTATACCTTCAATAATAAGACCGGCAAGCTTACACCGGCACCAGTGCCTTATACAGAAGTGGACCCGGGCGACGGTCCCCGTCATCTTGTATTCCACCCTTCCGGCAAATATGCTTACCTGGCAACGGAGATGAGTGGCGGAGTGGAAGTGTTCAATTACCTGAAACACGGACAACTGGAATTTGTGCAGCATATGTCTGCTTTACCACCTGATTATTCCGGGCCTGCTGATGGAGCCGACATACATGTTTCCCCGGATGGCAAATTCCTGTATTCATCTACCCGCGGCCAATCAAATAATATTGCCATCTTTTCCATCAATCCCGGTTCGGGAATGATCGAATACAGGGGCCTTCAATCCACGCTTGGCAAAACGCCCCGCAATTTCAATTTTGATCCTACAGGAAATTTTTTACTGGCTGCTAACCAGAACAGCGAGGAGATCGTAATTTTTAAACGGGATAAGACGACGGGGTTGTTGCAGGATAGTGGCGGAAGGATAGCGGTGGGAAAACCGGTGTGTGTAACGTGGATCACTTCCAAATAGAATGGACGTTGGCCGTTTGAAGTCACTGCAGCGTGGGGAGAACCCGGCTCTTATATTCTTTAAACCAGCACGTTTACTGAACCAGGGTCGGGGTGACAACGGAAAAGGAACTATGAATTATCAACTGACTGCACAGCAGGAAGAGCAGTATCCAGTTATCAGCCTGCAATGATCAACGATCATCTGCTTTTCCTGTGCCTTGATTTATTGAAGACATTTCTCCCTTTATCAATTCCTTTTCTCAGCTCTTTTTGCTGCTCTTCCGGCAGGTGAATAAAATCCTGGCACTCCTTGCTGCAACATTGTTCAAACGCCTCCTTACATTCATTACACTGAATGAACAGCAGGTGGCAGGCATCATTGACACAGTTCACGTGCGTATCTGCCGGCTTACCGCATTGATGGCAATGGGCAATGATCTCCTCTGTGATCCTCTCGCCCAGGCGCTGGTCAAACACAAAATTCTTCCCATGAAATTTATTGCTCAGTCCTTTTTCTTTCACCTGGTTGGTATAATGAATGATCCCCCCTTCGAGGTGAAATACATTCTTAAACCCTTTATGCAGCATAAAAGCTGATGCTTTTTCACAACGGATGCCACCTGTGCAATACATAATGATATTGGTATCTTTCTTATCCTTCATCATATCCACTGCCATAGGCAACTGCTCCCGGAAAGTGTCGCTGGGGATCTCAATGGCTTTCTCAAAATGGCCCACTTCATATTCATAATGGTTGCGCATATCGATCACCACTGTATTGGGATCATTGGATAGCTCATTGAACTGTTCAGCATTGACATAACGTCCCTTTTGAGTCATATCGAAAGATGGATCATCAATACCATCAGCCACTATTTTAGCACGCACCTTGATATCGAGCACATAAAAAGATTTGCCATCATCGTCCACCGCAATATTCAGCCGCAGGTCCTTCAATGCTTCAAAAGAATAGAGATAAGCGCGGAATGCATCAACATTGCCGGCAGGCACGCTGATCTGGGCATTGATGCCTTCATGAGCAACATAGACACGGCCCATTACACCCAATGCACTCAACTCACGGTAAAGCGTATTGCGGAAAACAACAGGATCTTCGATACTGAAATAACAGTAGAATGAAATAGTAGTGCGCGGAGTGGGATCGTTTAAAATACGCTCCTTCAACTCCTGCCGGGAGACACGATTATGTAAGGCCATCTTTCTGAAATTTGACCGCTAAAAGCGGAATGATCGTTTTTTGGACAGTTGCAGGCTGAACCAAATTTCGTTTGCAAAGATAAGAAAAACCCTATACTATTACTACCACTCCAGTTTCCCTCCTATCAGGCCGCCAAATCCTACACGGACACCAAACCTGTTCCCCAAACCGGGCTGATACGCATTCACAAAATCCACCCTGAATAATTTGAAGATGTTTTCCAGGCCGGCAAATACTTCCACATAATAATTATCCTTATTTACATAGAAGGCATTACTGCCGCCGACAAGATACCATTTCAGTTTATTCAGGAAAGGGATCTTATTGGTCAGCAATCCATTGAAATGATGCTCTGCATGGCCATAGATATAAAACTTCTCTGCATTGCTGTAGCGGTAATAAGGAGCAAGCTGGAAGCTGTTCAGGTATTTGATATTATAGAATGTCTGGTTGCCATTGAAATGCTGCAGGTCGGGAATAGATACGCTATCACTGTTAAAGAATCCGCCTACACCCACTTTATATTTGAATTCACCGCCGATCTTGAAATTCATATTATCGGCCATGGAGAATTTCCATTTGTCAAAATCCGCATCGCTGCCAAATACTTTGCTGATGCCTTTATTGTATTCCAATTCAAATACAGGCGCTTTGGAAGGCAGTGGCCGCTTGCCCCAGGGATATTCAATATACCGCTGCCCCGGTTGCCAGCTAAGCGTAAAACCGGCTACCAGTGCCTGGTTGCGCAAGAACGGCATCGAAGCCAGTTCATACGGATGGTTGGGCAACAGTGCGGCATCCTTATTGAAGAAAGAGAAATCCGTGGTATTTTCTACCGGCAGCCTGTCTTCATACGTAGCATGCAGATTAAGATTGAGCCCATTTTCCAGTTTGTTATTGTATTCTATCCGGCCAAACCAGTTTTCATACAATTTCATATAATTCTTCTTGCCGAATAAGGTATACGCCGCATTGGTTAGGGGGTTGATCGGGTTATCCTGGTTGAACTGCGATAAGCGCTTACCTCCTGACAACCGCAGGTAACGGTTGCGGTAACTCAAACTCTTTGGCCTGATCGTTAAATCGGCATAGGAATTAAGATGGGTGTTGCTGAATCCATAACGCGTATTCCAGTTAAGCTGATACGAATATTTGCTCTTCGGGCGCCAGAGATTAAAGCTTTGCTCGACGTTCAGGGAAACGCCTTCCACTGTATTGTATTCAACCTGTGTTATCAATGGTTTGAGATACCAGTTAACAGTGGATTTTTTTCCGTAAAAATTATGCCCCTGCCCTGACCAGAGTAATCCTGTCAGCGTAATGGGTTTTTGATGTTTACGTAAAGAATCAATGTGCCGCCTCGACAGCATGGAATCGCGCCCTATTTGGGAGATGCTATCCTTGAAAATAAAATTCTGTTTCTCGTCATTCTCCAAAGCCACCGGCCTCGTCCTGTTCCAGTAAACAGTATCTTTTTTATTAAAAGCAGTATCGTATTTCATCAGCACCCGGCCGAAATATTTTTTATCAAAGCCCGGATTGATATTATAGTCGTTGTATACGTTCACAAAATTGCCGGTAATATGAAATCCGAATTGCTTGAATACAAGGTATACTACCTGGCTTTTCGTTTTCCAGATATCCCTGGCCACAGATGAATGTATTTGCGTAACACGGAGCGTGTCCAGCATTTCCAATGAATAATCCCTGGTGGTGAACAGATCAGTGCTGTAAATGCGCCAGTCATCTTCTGTGATCTGTATGGTGCCGCTGAACAATGGCTCATTCTTGCGGCGCGGGGTCACTTTGATCGTATTCACCATTACCCCGTCTTCAATAAAGCTTCCCTCATACTTGTATTTGTAGTAGCTCAAAGCCCCGTCTGCAATGGGAGAAATAAAACCGCGCGGGTTCAGGTTATTGTCAAAAACGGAAACATTGTTCTGATAAAAATTGATGAAGAAAGGAAAGTTCAAACCAAACCCGCCACCGCTTTCACGGGAAGAAATAACCTGGAGCTTTATTTTATTGGGCTTTGCATAATCCACTTTTGTTAATGATTCAGACAGGAAAAGGATTCCTTTGCCTGATGAATCCAGCCCGTCATTGCTATCCCGCTCAATCGTTTTCCCCAACACTTTTTTAGGTATTCCTTTTGAACGCATCAGGCCTTTGATATAAACGTTCACAGAAAAAGAATCGACCTGGTCATTGTAATACGACCGCTTTTTGATCGCCTGGCGTATGATCTCGTAAGCAGGATCTTCCCCTCCCCTTTTCACCACCACTTCCTGCAATGTCAGTTCCTGGATAGACAAACTGAAATTCACCGTTTCTTCGCCATCGGTTACAGTAATGGTTTTCTCTGATTTTCCATAACCCACATACTGGCACACCAGGGTGTATTTACCAGGGCTGAGATTGATCGAATACCTGCCTGAACTGTTGGAGGTCGTTCCTTTGGTAGTCCCTTTTATGCTTACTGAAGCATAAGCCAGGGGATTACCCTTATCGTCAGTGATAAGACCAGAAACTTTACCGGCAAAAGAAATAAAAGAGAATGAACAGAAAAGAGAAACGAGTAATATTTTTTGCATAGCAGTGATTGTGCGGTAAAACGAAAATACTTCCGCAGATGTTACAAAAAACCAAAAACTGTTCAGCGGTAATAAGAGCTGATCATAACAATGCGCCCGCTATGGTCTTTCTCAGCCATGGTAAAGTGGCCACTCCATAGCCGGTAGCATGGAAGATCACTTTTCCTGTTTTATCAAGCACTGCATGAGTGGGATAGCCGGTTATGCGGTATAAGGAACTGATGTACCGGCCATCGCTGATGATATTATAATGAAAGGGAGTTTTTTCAAGGAATTTTTCAACTTCATAAGTGGGATCCAGCGCAACAGCGAGGAAAACCACCTTGCTGCTGTCTTTGTATTCGTCGGCCAGTTTGTTCAATTCAGGGATTTCCATCCGGCAGGGGTTACAGGCAACGAACCAGAAATTCAGTACCACCACCTTTCCCTCCAGGTCTTTCAGTTTATACTTGTTGCCATGGAGATCTTTTCCTGAAAAGCTCAGCGGTTTTTTTCCGGTTGTGAAAAAAGGGCTTTCCCTTGGCCTGGGAAGATTGCCCAGCCTTTTCGCTTGCTCTTCTTCGCTGAGGTGAACAAGCAGGAATCCCGAGTCCTTATTGTTGGGAACGAAGGGCCGCAGGCTATATTTACCTGTCGCCAGCAACGATCTCCATACAGAGGCTGCATAAACGGCACCGGAGGAATCTTTTACCATCACTTCATCCGTTATCCTGACAGCATTAGAAGATTGGGCCACTGCAGAAATAGCTACATAAAAAATAAAAAGAAAGGAAAAAGAGGCTTTTCTCATTAAATGATACAAGAGGGAGCAAAAATAAGCAAATCAGCAGTATTACCTCACCTTTGAATACTTCCCACAAAGACGACAAAGACCACAAAGATTTTAGCATCAATAATTCTTTGTGGTCTTTGTCGTCTTTGTGGGAAAACCAACCGGGATGGGCTTAAAATTTGGCAGAATTTCAGTTTGGAATTTCTTCAATTATTATTTCTTTTGTTAAGACTGTCAATCAAAGATTGGACAGCTGCTAACCGAACATGAACAGCCCCAAGTTGCCCCTTTTGCAAAAGACAGGTCACAGTAAATGTACCTGTTTTGACCAGGATTTTTAAACCGGGACACTACCTAAAATTTATTATTTATATTTGCACTCCCAAAGCAATAAAGCAAACATGTAGAATATAATTTCTTTCAGACTTAAAGACAGCAAGCCTACAGCGGCTTAATTATTCCATTAAATCTTTAAAGAAAGAAATTATGCTTATTGCACAAAACATCTCCTATATACATCCCAACAAAGATTTACTGTTTGACAATATTAACCTGACAGTAAACGACCATGATAAAATAGCCTTGACCGGCAATAACGGTACAGGGAAATCCACTTTACTGAAAGTAATTGCAGGAGTATTATCCCCTTCCGGCGGGCAATTCTGTGTAAATTCCAAGCCTTATTATGTCCCACAGATTTTTGGACAATATAATCATTTGACTATTGCACAGGCATTAGGCATTGAGGAAAAATTGAATGCCCTGAACGGTATCTTAACCGGGAATACAACTGAAGAGAATTTCCGGGTGCTCAATGATGACTGGACAATTGAAGACCGCTGCGAACAAGCCTTAAATCACTGGCAACTACATGGCCTGGACCTGACCCAAAAAATGGAAAAGCTAAGCGGAGGACAAAAAACCAAAGTTTTTCTTGCAGGCATCTCCATCCATCAACCTGAACTGGTGCTGCTGGATGAGCCAAGTAATCACCTGGATGTTTCAGGGCGGCAGCTTTTATATGATTTTATTCAATCTACTGCCTGCACCTTAATAGTCGTAAGCCACGACAGAAAACTATTAAACCTTTTAGACACAGTTGGTGAATTGAGTAAACAGGGAATAACCATGTATGGCGGCAATTACGATTTCTATGCAGAACAGAAACAAATAAAGAGCAACGCCTTAAACCAGGACATACAGAACAAAGAAAAAGCAATACGAAAAGCCAGGGAAAAAGAACGGGAAACACTGGAACGGCAACAAAAATTAGATGCCCGTGGAAAGAAGAAACAGGAAAAAGCAGGCGTTGCCCGGATAATGATGAACACCCTGCGGAACGGTGCCGAAAACAGCACTTCAAAAATAAAAACCGTTCATGCAGAAAAGATCGGGAACATTTCACAAGAGCTGCAGGAACTACGTTCAATTTTGCCCGGTATTGACAAAATGAAATTTGGCTTTGACAATTCAGCCCTGCATAAGGGCAAAATTTTGTTCACTGCCAAAGACATCAATTTCAGCTACAACAATGAATTGCTCTGGAATGAAGATTTAAGCTTTCAGATCACCAGCGGGGAACGAATTGCGTTGAAAGGTATAAATGGTTCAGGAAAAACAAGCTTAATAAAACTGATCCTGGGAACTTTGCAACCGGTAAAAGGAACAGTTTACCGCGCAGATAATAAATCTGTTTATATAGACCAGGACTATTCGCTCATCAGCAATAATCTTACGGTTTATGAGCAAGCTCAGCAGTTCAATAATCCCGCATTGCAGGAGCACGAAATAAAAATCAGGCTCAACCGCTTTTTATTTACGAAAGAGGATTGGGATAAACCCTGTCTTGCTTTGAGCGGCGGGGAAAGAATGCGGTTAATGCTGTGCTGTTTAACAATCAATAATCAGTCACCGGACATTATCATATTAGACGAACCAACCAATAACCTGGATATTCAGAATATTGATATCCTGACCAATGCGATCAACGAATACCAGGGCACATTGATCATTGTTTCGCATGATGAACGTTTTTTAGAAGATGTGAACACTGAACATACAATTCAGCTTTAAGCTCCAATGAGTCAAAACCCGGTACCTGGCTTATGTCCGGAATGCCGGGTTTTGCTTATACTTTCCTGGGACTCATTCGCAGGTAGCTACCGCTCATGGCTGCAAAACCCGCTACCAGTGCGGCTACCAGGCTGGTGATCAATATCAGCAAAAATCTGCTTTCCAATCCCAGGAGTGCAGCAATCCGTTTTGAAAGAATGCCTGCATTCCTTATGTCGATCCATAAAGCCAGGCAACCCCAAAGCAGTAAAAGGGCAATGAACGCTGCCAGGAATGCTTTCCCTGCCTTCTGATGCACAAGCAATGCTACCAGGAAAGCCATTACGGCAAGAGACCACCAGGGAAAATATAACCCCGCAATAAAGGAACACAGGGCTGTAAGTAACAGGGCCGTAAAAAATTTCATATTAGTCAGTTGTTTACTTCTCTCGTTTGTAATAATATTCATTCTTTACTAAAGCTCATCTTCCACTTCACTCTCTGGTCTCCTGCTTCTGATTCATTCATCACCCACAGCTTATAGTATTGTCCTTTTGTCCAGGTATCTACAAAATTATCGTAGAACCGGCTGCCAGGGTTACCGCTCTGCCCTCCCGGGTATACGCCATACGCTTCGGTAGTAGCTGATAATTGCACGATCATCCGCCAGCTTGGCCCAAAGGTTTTGCGGGTGGCATTCACAATTTCAGATCCACCTCCGTTTGCGATGCCTGCTTTTGCAAAAGGGGTGGCCCCCGTGCGAAGCAGGTGATAAATCGTCAGCGTGTTCACATTGCCCCAGTTCAATTTGTTTTCCTGCTCTTTCTGCAACAGGTCCGGCGATATGGCTTTAAAGCTCGCTGTTACCACATCACTTACTGTTTCCACTACCGGTGTATTGATATCGTCTGCATAGCGGAATGCAGAATCTTTTATCAGGCAATCAACCAGGGTGGATTTATGCGGCGTTATGGGGTCTTTTATCTTCGACAATTCATCACCCCATACGTTAACCGATAAAGTATCCATCCAGGCTTCGAAGATGGAGGGGCCTTTCTCATTCACATCATTCTCTAAATTCCATGAACTGAAAATACCGAGCAGGTTTTGCTCTTCTGCGCTTAGTTTGGAGCGGTCAATATATTTCAGCAAAGCAGGCCTGAACATTTCCGCCATGGTATTATGATTATCGCTCTGCAACTTCATCATGTCTTCGGGTGTGATCTGCTGCATGGCTGATAGTTGCTGGTTGATACGCCATCCGCGGTACACTGCAAAATCGCCCGGCTCATAATAAGGATAGGTCTCATCTGTGGCACGTTGGTTGGCGCTGCTGACAAAACCGCGTTCGGGGTTCAGGATATGAGGGACCTGATCCTGGGGGATATACCCCTGCCAGCTATAACTATCATCTTCACCGGGCATCACATAAACACCCTGCCTGGGCCAACGCAAAGGCACTTTACCCTGCTGCCATATGGCGATATCCCCTTTCTTACTGGCAAATGCTATGTTTTGTACAGGGCATTCAAGGTATTTAATGGCTTCTGTATATTCTTCATAATTGCGCGCCCTGTCGAGATACCACCACATCAGCAATTCATTCGATTCATCATGCGCTTTCCAGCGGATGGCAAAAGCATCTCCCCCTGAAGAAACATTGGTAAAGCTTTTATCATACATCACCGGGCCAAAATGTGTGTAAGAAACCGTATCATATACTGTCGGGCCTCCTTTCACTTTTATTTCCTCGATCTTAATACGTGTATCCTTCCATTGGCCATCCGACCAGTATTGCTGTTTGGAGTCATCTTTGAAACGGATCTTGTAAAAATCCATCACGTCAATTCCACCATTGGTAAAACCGAATGCGATGCTGTCATTAAACCCGATCACCACACCGGGAATACCGGGGAAAGAAGATCCGTATGCATTAAAAGAAGGCGTATGCATCTGCAGTTCGTACCAAATGGAAGGGAAATTAAGTTCCAGGTGCGGGTCATTGCATAAGATAGGCGCACCGCTCTTTGTTTTGCTGCCGCTCACTGCCCAGTTATTACTGCCGATACCAGGAACAGGTTTGTCCGTTTTAAAGATCTGCAGGGAATCTGTTTTTTTCAGGTAAGCCGAATCTGAGTTTACTGGTTTAACAGCAACTGAAGTCGGCTCCGGATACACCGTGCCTTTAGGAATGATCGGGCTGAGTGAATCCAGCACGTAAGGAAATAGCATTTTTATTTCATCGTCACTAAAAACAGACAGAAGGCTGGTATATTGAAAATCGTTCCCATAGCCATACCCTGCCAGGGTTTTGGTGAGTTGCTTTACGAATAAGGCTGTTTTCAGATTGCTCCATTGCTCGGGTTTATAATCGAGCAGTTTATATTCAACAGGCAGTTCGCTTTCGGTAAGATGACTGATCCAGGCATTCACGCCGGCAGTATAACTGTTGACTGCTGAGCGGGTCTGCGGATTGGCTTCCATGGCTTTGACCATGTTTTCGGCTGCAAAGGTCAATCCCATACGGCGTTGTTCCCTGTCGTAGTTGATCGCCCTGTCGCCAATCACTTCGCTGATCCTTCCGGCAGTGGCCAGGGTTTGAAATTCCATTTGCCATAACCTGAATTTCGCATGCAGGTATCCCTGGATAAAATAGGCATCATCGTCATTGTCGGCAAATACGTGCGGCACCAGCCTTTCGTCAAAATATACATTGGCTTTGCCTTTGAGCCCGGGGAATTTCAGGTCGGCAGAAAAATCCTTATCGACCGGCTCTGCATTCTGCCAGAACCCCTGTTGCGGGCTGAGGAATTTACCAAAAGGCGGCGCAGGGCCCCATTTCATGCTGAGCACGGTCACCAGCCCAACGGTGACAACAGTAGATATGGCAAAAGGTATTATTCTCATAGATCCTTAATGTAGAGGAAAGATAAAGAAAAGAACAGGTAACCGCAAGCCATCGATCGGTCAGCAATGTTTATTTGACTTCAAAAAGCAGGAACTGGCTTTTTTCGTTCTTATTAAAATTATCATCCACCACAAAGATCAATGAGGCATTCCCGTTCGGAAGCCTGGGGCCAAACGTCACGCCTTCCACATTGTAAATGGGAATACCCAGATCATCCATATTGACCAGGAGTTTTTTTGAGATTGGCACCTTTGGAGGCGTACTTTGAAGAGAAGCAACGCCCGCAACATTCTCTGCTTTGCTGAGATCAGCGAAATACACGCGGATATCGGAGGGCACCCTGCCGGTTGACCAGGCCCTTTCGATCACCAGCAACCGGTTCTCCCCTATATAAAGGATATCCGAAATGCCATTGATCTTAAATGCGCCAGCAGGATTGGCCGGATGGGGCACCGGGTCTAATTGGTAAGCGTACTCCGCTATTTCTTTTTTTGTTTTGCGGTCAAATTTCAGGATCCGTACCCAGGCTGTTGAATCGCCTGTGCCGGCTTTGGGGCCATCCTGGTAAAGCGCGTCTTCCACGCTTACAAATACATGGTGATATTTTTCATCAAATGCCAGTCCTTCCAGCACACTGTTATGTCTGGGGCCTTTTTCTTCTGCCTGTATATGCAATATGGAAGGCAACTGAAAGCGGTCTTTGTATTTGCCAGTTCTGTCCATGATCACGATATCAGGATCCTGCAGCAGCATAGTGTCTGCATTGATCACACGTTGCCCTTCACTGCTTCTTATCATCTCATCTCTTGAAGGATCATAGCGCATGGCTTCAAGATCGGCAGAGTGTATCCTGTCTTTCCGGATATCAGGATAAGGCTGACCGGCAGGGTCCAGTATGGTATTCACTCCTGTCAGCACCACGCTGTCTATTCCTTTTTCACTAATCGGTATTTTAAGTGTATAAAATCTTGCAGGGCTGAATGCAGACGGGTCATCGCAGATCAGGTAATACTGATCACGCTGCCTGTCATAATCAATCCCCGAGAGGCCTCCGACCACTGTTCCCTGAAATGAAACAGCATTGGGAAGAACGTATTGATTAATGTACCGCAGCCCGCTGATCGCAGGCAGCCGATGCAGCTTAGCGGAAGGTTTACAGGCAAAAAACAGCACAATACAAAGCAGGCAAATAAAAAAATGGCTTAACCTCATGAAATGCATTTACAAACAAAACTAAGGGTAAATTAAGAAAACGATTAAGTGTTAAAGATGACAGGGTATTTCTATAGTTATTATGTTTGTTGAATATTAAGTCGCAATCCGGGTATGAAAAAAATTGTCGGGTATCTAAATGGTTTTAGCAGGGAGGTGGATAAGACGATCCTGGTTGTATCCACATTGTTCATTGCCGGCATGGTATGGTTAAACTATGGCGCAGCGCTGGAAGAGCGCCTGGTACATGAAGCTCCCTATGCATTTCCCGAATTTACCGGCCGGTTTTTCCTGTTCCTGCTCACCTTTGGCTTTCCTTATGCGATCGTTTTTGCCCGGAAAAAATTAAAGCTCCATTGGCCGTTCCTGGCCTGCCTGCTGATCGCCCCATTTTTGTTTGCCCTGAAAGCCGGCACCAATTCCATTGTGCAGCTGTCAGCAGATTATAACTGGAACCTTTATTGGAATGAGATCCTTTACTGGCCGGTGCGTACCGTACTTATGTTCATTGCACTGGCTACCTGTTGGTGGATCTTTCACCGCGATAAGGACAGGTATGGACTTAATACAAAAAACCTGCAATGGAAACCCTACTGGCTCATGCTCCTGTTCATGGTCCCTTTGATTGCAGCGGCTTCAACCCAACCGGATTTTCTGGCCACTTATCCCAAATTAAAAAATATTCTTCCCCTGCCTCCTGATGCACACCCCGGTTGGTTTTACAAGTTATTGTATGAACTGGGTTATGGCAGCGATTTTTTTTCTATTGAACTTTTTTTCCGCGGGTTTCTTGTAATCGGGTTTTCCAGGTGGGTGGGTAAAGAAGCGATCATTCCGATGGCCTGTTTTTATTGCAGCATTCATTTTGGCAAACCATTAGGGGAATGTATCAGCTCATATTTCGGCGGACTTCTACTGGGTATTGTGTCTTATCATACCCGCTCCATTTATGGAGGATTAATGGTGCATTTGGGAATTGCCTGGCTAATGGAAGCCGGGGCGATAATAGGTGGAAAATTATTCTGAGCCTGGCTCCCCTATGGGCTCATTGCTGCTCAACGAAATGTATCATAATCGCACGACATCTGTAGCGAAATCGAACACCTTGTGTATCAATAACTCCTATTGTATTATTTATCAATCTGGTAATACTCCGGCACACGGTTAGATACTCCTGGTTGCATTAACGTCAACATTAAAAAACAGATCAGCATGCTACCCATTTATTTTAAAACAGCATTTCGTAATCTGTGGAAGAACAGGACATACAGTCTTTTAAATATTTCAGGGCTTGCAATAGGCATTACCTGTGCTGCCCTGATATTCTTATGGGTGGAAGATGAAAAAGCTTTCAATCACAATTTTGCCAACCATGATTCCCTGTACCGCATCATGCAGAATGAGGCAACAGATGCTGGTATATCTACCAAAAGCCCTACGCCCGGTCCTTTGGCAGCAGCGCTAAAAACCGATATACCGGGTATTAAAAACAGCGGCCGCCTCAGTTGGGCTATGGACGAACTGGTGGTAGTAGATAATAAATCAATCAAAGAAAATGGCATTTATGCTGATCCTTCCATTGCCACAATGTTTTCATTGAATTTTAAGTATGGTAATGCCCCCGATGCATTGAACGAACCCCAGAGTGTAATAATCAGTGAAACACTGGCTGATAAATTCTTTGGTAAAGAGAACCCCGTTGGGAAAACGCTAAAGATGAATGGCAAGAGCGCTTATAGCGTTGATGGCCTTTATACCATAACAGGAGTTTTTGCCGATTTGCCAGCAAACTGTTCTTATCATTTCCAATGGGTATCGCCCTATGAAACCTGGGAGAATGCTAATCCCTGGGCAAAACCCTGGAGCAATAATATGGCGGAAACGATAGTTGAACTAAATAGCCCTGCTGACGCAACTGTTATTAATAAGAAGCTTATCAACTACCTGAGCACAAAAATAGAAGGATCGAAAAATCAATGCTTCCTTTTCAGCATGAACGACTGGAATCTGCGCGATCAATTTGAAAATGGTGTACAAACCGGGGGCAAGATAAAATATGTGCATTTATTTTCTTCCATAGCCATCATAATATTGCTTATTGCCTGTATAAACTTCATGAATCTTGCTACTGCCCGCAGTGAGCAACGTGCCAAAGAAGTGGGTGTACTAAAAGTGATGGGTGCAGGCAGAGGCAGGCTTATAGGAAAGTTTATCGGTGAATCAATATTTATGTCGTTCATCGCAGTAGTGCTGGCAATTGTGATGCTGTACCTGCTGATGCCTGCTTATAACAGTCTTGTTCAAAAGAAGCTGTCGCCTGATTTATCCGATCCGTTCCACATAACAATTTTGCTTGCAATCACCGTGGTGGCGGGATTGGTAGCTGGCAGCTATCCTGCATTCTTCCTGTCATCCTTTAACCCTGTTAAAGTGCTGAAGGGGATAAGGATTAAAAACAGCAAAGCAGTGATTTTTATACGGAAGGGGTTGGTAATAACGCAATTCAGCGCATCAGTAATTCTGATCATCTGCACAGTTATTATTTACCTGCAGATACAGTATATCAAAAACAGGGATATCGGTTACAATAAAAATGGGCTGGTGTATATGGATCTGCAAGGGGCCATGAAAGACCATTTTAGCGTTATAAAAAACGAGCTGATAGCAACCGGCTATGTTGAAAATGCGGCTACAGGCCTGCATGATGCTTTGCACGTTTATAGTTATGGCAGTGGTTTTTCCTGGGCAGGGAAAGAGCCTAATCTCAAAGTACCTATCCATTCAAATGTTGTAAGCCCGGAATATATTTCAACCATGCGTTTAAAATTGACAAGTGGCCGGGATTTCTACGAAGGTAATGTTGACAGCGGCAGTGTTGTAATAAATGAGAGCATGGCAAAGCTGATGGCTACAGAAGGAAAGGCCGGCAGCATATTAAATCTAGGCAAGAATAATCTACGCATAGTAGGTGTTATAAAGGATTTTATATTCAATGATATATATGGCAGCGGGTCGCCGCTCGTTTTAATTTGCGGAAACTATTCCGCAACAGTAATGGCAGTACGGTTTAAACAAAATGCAAACATTACACAGGCTCTTGCGAAAACTGAGGCTGTAATGAAAAAACAAAATCCCGGATATCCCTTTGAATACAGATTTGCCGATGAGGATTTTAATAAAATGTTCACTTCGGAAACGCTAATCGGTAAGCTGGCAGGTGTCTTTGCTTTGCTGGCCATCTTTATATCCAGCCTTGGGTTGTTCGGTCTTGCTGCTTATTCAGCAGAACGCCGCACGAAAGAGATCGGCATCCGCAAGGTGCTGGGCGCATCAGTCTCAGGACTGGCGGGTATGCTGTCAAGGGAGTTTATCCAACTATCGGTATTATCATGTCTTATAGGTTTCCCTGTTGCTCAGTGGATCATGCATAACTGGTTGCAGAATTATGAGTACAGAACTGTTATCCACTGGTGGGTGTTTGCTCTTGCAGGAGCAGCTGCGGTGACCGTTGCGTTAATGACGGTTAGCTTCCAGGCAATCAAAGCCGCTATTGCAAACCCGGTTAAGAGCCTGAAAGAGGGATAAAGGGGATGCCGGATCTCATCCTTTCAATTTGTATCTTTGCAGACTTAAGATTTTGCTGTCGGCCAGGTTATCGCTCCGCTCCGCGGGGAGGAAAGTCTGGACAGCACAGGGCAATGCACCGGTGAAGAGCCGGGTATTCCGGAGCTCCCGGATCAAGGTCCGGGACAGGCCAGGATAACAGAAAGTGCCACAGAAAATTACGGCCCCTTCCGGGGTTACGGTGAAAACGTGAGGTAAGAGCTCACGGTTATGCCTGGTAACAGGTATAACGGGTAAACCTTGCATGCTGAAATGCCACATAAACCATCGGTTGAAGGCGGCCCGCCTGATCCCTGGTGAAAGTCAGGGAACGATGGAGGGTAGGCAGATTGATCCGCCGGGCAACCGGCAGGACAGATAAATGATAGCCGCCTGCTTCGGCAGGAACAGAATCCGGCTTATGGCCGGCAGCATTTTTTAAGTAAAAAGATATCACTGAGATCCTCAGCGGCTCATAATTCCCCGCTAAAGACTCCTGACCCGGGGCCAGACTCAATTCAAATCAATACTGGAAGAATATCTCCGTTGCCCCATATCCAAACCTTGGATCATACTGGTTCACGAAAGATTTCACTTCACGTTTAAGGCGGAGGATATCATGAAGCTCATCCCGAAGTTTCCCCTTACCCACTCCATGTATCACGATCAAAGAAGGTTGATGATGTGCAAGGGCGAGGTCATAATATTTTTCAAAAGTCTTTAACTGCAATCCCAGTATTTCGTAATTATTGAGATGTTCCCAGTCATTGCTCAGCTTCTCAATATGAAGATCGATCACGCTGCGGGGAGATTCAAGATGCTGGCGGGCCTCTTTGGCATTATACACTTTATACCCCCTGGCAGCCAATTTGCCCAGTTCCACTTTGTCTTCTTCCAGCCTGTCGGGATATTTTTCAAAAAGATTATAGGAAAAATGGGCCTGGTTCTTCTTCCTCAACTCTTCGATCCTTGAAAAGATCTGTTTGGCCTTCAGCTTCAGTGAAGCTTCATAATGGTCTGCTTTTCCTTTCTGGGGTTGAAGTAAAGAAAAATCAAAATCAAAGGAAGGATTATCGTTCAGATCTGCAAAAGGAATATCGTGAAGATAAAAGTCCTCGAACGGATGGACCTTATTCTTTAATTCAAATTCGGCTTCACCAAAAAAATTGAGTTTGTAAATGAACTGATAGGGTGTGGACGTATGGTTAACCAGGTGCAGTTTCAGTTCCTCCACCACTTCGTCACCAAATTCATCTGTATCCATCACGGGTAAAAAAGTAAGCCAGACCCCATCTTCCTTGCGGGACTCAGGGCTCAGCTTTTCCTTTTTAACATCGTCAATAAATTTCTTTGGCTTCTTTCCCTGGAGTTGCTTCTTTTCGGAAAACCGTTTAAAATAAGGAAAGTCTATCTGGTCCATGTATGCAGGAAACCTCACGCCACGCACATCCACCAGCACCATTTTGTCGTTGATGATATCGATCACTTCGCCTTCTTCATTGGAATGAAGAATTAAAACTTTGTCACCTACCTGGTATTTCATTTTACAAAAATACAATTTAGCTGACAGATGATCACAGGCCGTTAGTTATTATCAACGGGCAACTTCTGAAGCAGCCAGTTTACTTTTCTTCACACCATATAAAAAGTAAATGATCAATCCCAGCACCAGCCATCCAAGGAACCAGGCCCAGTTATTTTTGGTCATACCTGTAAGAAGGTAAAGACAGGTAGTCACTCCCATGAGGGGGATCAGGGAATACTTTTTAACAATGGCAAGAATGCTTAGTACAATACAGATACACCAGAAAATGATAATGGACAGTTTGGGGGTGGCCAGGTCCATGAACGATACTTTTCCATTCACGTAATCCGGATCAGCGGAGAAGTCAAAATTAAATGCATCCGAAAAATACCCTTTGCCATATTTTGCAAAAAGAAAGATCGCAATCCCGATGATCAGGGGATAAATGAATTGTGCATTGATATATGGCATATTGAACCGGCCAGGCACTTTTTCTTTCCGGGGGATCAGCAACACGCCGCCACAAACCAACACAAATGCAAACAGCGTGGCAATACTGGTAAAATCGAGCACAAATGATTTATCAGTAAACAGAATAGGGATACCAACCACCAGACCTGTTATCACTGTAGCGAAAGAAGGTGTTTTAAAACGGCTGTGGATGCGCTGGAAAACCGGTGGCAGCAATCCATCGCGGCTCATGCTCATCCAGATCCTGGGTTGCCCCATCTGGAAAACGAGCAGTACGCTGGTCATAGCCACTACAGCACAGACAGAGACCAGCAATTGCATCCAGCCCAGGTTCAGGTTTTGTGACTCAAAAATGAAAGCCAGCGGATCGCCTACCCCTTCAAAGTTTTTATAATTAACAGCACCGGTAAGCACAAGAGACAATAAAATGTATACGCTTGTGCAGATGACCAGTGAATAGATCATTCCTCTTGGCAGGTCGCGCTGCGGGTTCTTGCTTTCTTCAGCCAGTACGCTCACTGCATCAAAACCGATATAAGCAAAGAATACACCGCTCACAGCAGCCATCACTCCACTGAAACCATTTGGCATAAATGATTTTACCCCTTCATCATTCACCGGGTTCCAGTTGAACGTAAGCCCTTGCGAAAACACCAGGCTTCCTCCAACAAGAATAACCAATCCCACAATTGCCAGTTTCAGTACAACCATTGCATTGCTGAAATTCCGGCTCTCTTTGATGCCACGGTAAACCAGGTAAGTGATCAGCATATTGATGATAATGGCAGGCAGGTCAAAAATGATCCTTAACGAACCGATCCTGGGAGCCGAGTTCCAGGCATTGATCAGTTCCGCATTAGGGGAATTTTGAGCCACTGCTTTTTGAGCTTCCTTATAGCTGGTACAGAGATAATCGGGAATATGGATATTGACCTTATGAAGAAAAGACGTGAAATAATCGCTCCAGCTGAAAGACACATAAATATTGCCGATGGAATATTCCATGATCAGCGCCCAGCCAATGATCCAGGCAAATAATTCACCAAAGCTGGCATAGGAATAAGTGTAAGCACTGCCGGCAACAGGTATACGGCTCGCAAACTCTGAATAACAAAAAGCCGTAAAGGCGCAGGCAATACCGGTGATAATAAATAAAACAACCACGCCCGGCCCGCCTTTAAACACGGCATCACCCAGGCTGCTGAAGCTGCCGGCACCGATAATAGCCGCAATACCAAAAAAAGTAAGATCCTTTACTGTCAATACCCTCTTTAACCCTTCCCCACCATGTGTGTCATCTCCGCCTTCAGCAAGTATTGATTCGATCTTTTTTTTACGGAACAAGGAATTTGCCATTCGTGGGTGGTTTTGAAGGGTTCAAAATAGGTAAAAAAACTGAAACAAATTGGAGTATTGATTATTGTTGGCCGTTGTTCGCTGACCGTGGGCAGTCATCGGGCAACGATCATTCAGTATTCCCTTTGCACCAGGAACTGCGCCAGCTCTCTCAATGGTTCTTTACGTTTTGATACCACAGCAATATCGTCCAGGTGGGCAAGGGCTTCATCCAGGAATTTATTTTTTAATGCCAGTGCCCAGTCGTCCACTTTGCAATCCCGGAAAAGCTGCAACACTTTCTCCACCTTATCTGGTCCATTGCTTTGCAAAAGTTGTTTCAACTGCGTCAACTGGCTGGCTGAAGCCGTTTCAAGCGCATGAATGAGAAGGAATGTTTTTTTATTGGCAAGGATATCACCTCCTACCTGTTTTCCGAATTTTGCAGGATCGCCGAATGCATCGAGGTAATCATCCTGCAGCTGGAAAGCCAGCCCCAGTTTCTTGCCGAATTCATAGATCAGGTTTTGGTTGCGTTCGCCCGCTCCGCCCAGTATAGCTCCCATTTTCAGGCTTGCAGCCAGCAATACAGAAGTTTTTAATTCGATCATGCGCAGATAAGCATCCAGGCCAACTTTTTCCTGCTTTTCAAAATCCATGTCCAGTTGCTGGCCTTCGCATACTTCACGGGCAGTGGTATTGAATAATTGCAATATCTGTGGCAAAAAGGAAACGGTTATTTTATTGATCTGCGCATAAGCCGTCACCAGCATCACATCGCCGCCAAGGATCGCGGTACTCTCGCCATATTTTGTATGCACGGTCTGAAAACCCCGGCGTAGCGGAGCTTTATCCATAATATCGTCATGGATCAGGGTAAAATTATGGAACAATTCCACAGCCGTAGCCGCATTCCAGGCATTGCTCCCTATCTCATCAAACAATTCATTGCCCATGAGGCAAAGCACAGGGCGCACACGCTTTCCACCCATCTGCAGGAAATAAAGATTGGGACCATACAGCGTAGCCGGAGATTCAGGGAAATGAGGCTGCTCAAAATAAAGGGCAAACTGCCGGGACAATTGTTCAAACGTCTGCATGATGCGAAGATAACATAACCGGAAGTTTTAGTGGCTGCTACCGGGGCAAGAATTCAAAAATCAACAGTGAAAACGGGCGTCTTTTTTACTTTTTATTTTTAATTTTTGGGTTCTTCGTCTTTCCTTTCGGCTTGGGTTTTTCATCCTCTTCGGTCATCACCCAATCATAATCCAACTGGCGTTTCAGCAAATTGGCTGCCACAACTTTTATCCGCACTTTATCACCCATTCTGAATTTTTTACCGCTGCGCATGCCTACCAGTGCATAATCACTTTCAACATGCCTGAACTCATCATATTCCAGCAGGTTGTTGACACTGACCAGTCCCTCACATTTTGTATCAACAGTTTCCACCCAGAAACCAAAACTGGCCACGCCGCTGATCACACCGTCGAAGTCTTCGCCTACATGGTTCTTCATATACTGCACCTGTTTGTATTTGTTGGCAGCCCTTTCCGCTTCCATAGCTGCGCGCTCCCGCTCACTGCAGTGCTTGCATTTATCTTCCAGTTTTTTATCGGGATGGAGGTGATTGTCCAGGGTTTCCTGCAATATCCGGTGCACCATGATATCAGGATAGCGCCGGATCGGGGATGTGAAATGGCAGTAGTTCTCAAAACCAAGTCCATAATGCCCTACATTTTCTATTGTATATTTTGCCTTCGCCATTGTGCGTATGCCTAATTGCTCCAACACGTGCTGCTCCGGCTTGCCATGTGCATCTTTTAAAAGCTGGTTGAATGATGCTGCGATCGCCTCGGGCGAGGAAGCATCGAACTTATGGCCAAACTTATTGGCAAATGCAATAAAAGGCAGCAGCTTTTCCTGGTCAGGCGTATCATGTATGCGATATGGAAAAGGCAGCGGTTTGCCCTTCACTTTTATTTTGGAAATATTTTCCGCTACATAGCGGTTGGCCAGCAACATGAATTCTTCAATAAGCTGATGCGCCTCCTTGCTTTCCTTTACAACGATGCCGATAGGATCGCCTTTTTCATCCAGTTTGAACCTTACTTCCTGCGAAGAAAAATTAATGGCCCCTTTGTTGAACCTTTTCTTCCTCATCTTCTGTGCAAGATCATTCAGTACCAGGATCACTTCTGCATTATCTCCTGCTTTTGTTTCTATCACATCCTGCGCTTCTTCATAGGTATACCTCCTGTCTGAATGGATAACCGTTCTGCCCAGCCAGTAGTTCTTCACTTCTGCTTTATTGTTGAGCTGGAAGATAGCGGAGAAAGTAAGTTTGTCTTCATCAGGGCGCAGCGAGCAAAGCACATTGGAAATATGCTCCGGCAGCATAGGATTCACCCTGTCTGGCAAGTATACGGAAGTAGCTTTCTGATAAGCGATCTTATCGAGTGCTGTATCCGGTTCCACATAATAGCTTACATCAGCGATATGCACACCTATTTCGTACAACCCGTTTTTTAATACACGGAAAGAAATAGCATCGTCAAAATCTTTTGCATCAACAGGGTCTATGGTAAAGGTCAGAATCTCCCTTACGTCCTTTCTTTTTTGGATCTCTGCAGAAGGAATAGCATCTGGTATGCGTGCGGCCACTTCCAGCGCATCATCGGGAAACTCAAGCGGGAAGCCGTTTTCCAGCAGGATCTCCTTCATGGCTATATCATTGCTGTTCTCTGCGTCAAGCACACTCACTACTTCGCCCACCGGCCGTTTGTCTCCTTTTTCCCATTTCACCAGCCGTGCCAGCACACGGTCCTTGTCTTTTGCCTGGTTGATATTGGATAATGGGATAAAGAAATCAGGCATCGGCTTTTCTGATTCTGCAATGAAGAATGCAAAATTTTCATTCATCTGCAACTGGCCGATAAACTCTTTCCGTTTCCGCTCCAGCACTTCAATCACTTCGCCCTGCAATCTTCTTCCTCCGCCGCCTTGCACGCGAACGATCACCGTGTCGCCATGCATAGCGGTATTAAAATCATTGGGGCGGATCAGTATATCTGTTTCCATATCGGGCACGATCACAAAGCCCATTCCCGAACGGGTGATATCCAACACGCCTTTAAAGGTTTTCCCTGCTGCACTGGTTTGTTTATGTTTTTTTCTGGATGTATTTTTTCTACCCATATTTTATTTTTTCCCAGACTTCCGGAAAGCCTGGATATAATTTATAACCGACTGGTTGAACACCTCTCCTTCTCCAAATAAAAAATGATGCCGGACAGGAATGACATAGATCGGCCAGTCGGCCATTTCAGTATTGAATTTAACTAAACGGACGGCATCTTTCTCCGTTGTGAGGATAATTTTATTTTCTGCCTCCAGGTTGCTGAATTTTTTGCGGATATCCTTCAGGTCATCTATAGTGAAAATATGGTGGTCTGAATACGGCATTATATGGTATGCCTTGCAGTATTTTTCCAGCAAACGCTCCAGCGGGCGGGGATTGGCAATACCTGAAACCAGCAGCACTTCAGTGTTTTCAGAGAGGCTGGTCTGTTTCCTGTCCAGTATATGATACACTTCCCCATATTCAATAGAGGTAAAAAACACCTGCTGCCCTGGCTGGGGATCGATCTCTTTAATGATCTTTTGCTTTTCATCCACTGTAATGGAAGGATTGCATTTGGTGACAACAATGATCTGCGCCCGCTTATAGCTCGATTTAAGGTCGCGCAGGTCGCCTGTAGGCAAATAAAAATCGCGGGTAAATAAATTGTGATAGTCTGTCAGCAATATATTCATTCCGGCTTTTACACTCCGGTGCTGAAAAGCATCATCCAGGATAATGACTTCAGTCTCCGGCCGGTCGTGCAACAACTGAGGGATAGCTACGAGCCGCTCCTCACCTACGGCTACAGGCACTTCGGGAAATTTTATATGAAACTGCATCGGTTCATCCCCGATCTCCAAAGCCGTGGTAGCAGGCCCTGCCAACGCATACCCTTTCGTTTTCCGTTTATATCCCCGGCTAAGCGTCGCCACGTTGAATTGATTCTTCAATAATCTTACAAAATATTCCACCATCGGTGATTTACCTGTGCCGCCAACGGAAAGATTGCCAACACAGATCAATGGCAGGCCAAAAGAAGAAGAGCGGAAAATATTTTTGTCGTATAGCCAGTTACGCACAGCAATAGCCAGCCAGTACAGGAATGCAAACGGTAAAAGCAGTATCCGGAACGATTTTAAAAAGAAATCAGAAAACATAAGTGCTATGCGGTGTGATAACTATATCTAAAGGTATGTCAAATTCATGGCGATCATCAATCTTATCAACAGGCTCAAAATAGCTGAACCCTGCTTTAATGCAATCCGGCTTGCAGGAAGCCAGGTATTTATCATAAAAGCCCTTTCCATAGCCCACCCGGTAGCCTTGCTTGTCAACAGCCAGTAAAGGAACAAATACGAGGTCAATATGTTCGGGCAGCAAAATATCCTTGCTGTCCGGCTCATGAATGTTCAGTTCTGTTTTGACAAACGGTGTATCAATATCCGTAACCACAGCCTGCATTGCAAGCGTTGAAAAATCTGATACAGGGTAACATACTTTCAATTCAGGGTTACGGAATTTCAGGTATTCGGTAAACAAATGAGTATCCGGCTCATTATTTTCTTCGATCGGCCAGTAAGAAAGAAGGGTATTAAGAAAAGGAATGCCCGCAGATTGGAATTGTATCAGCAAAAGATCGTCCATCCTGGTCATCTCCTGGATGAAAAGCCCCATTCTTTTTTGACGGTATAATTTACGGGCGTCTTTTTTCAGCATGCTATTGTTGGTTGTTGGCGGACCGCTCACTCATTCACAAAAAATGAAAATATCGTTGTCCCGTAATTCTTTTCCATCCTGTACAGAGGGAAATTCTTATAGTCGTTACGGGGCGTATGTTCCAGCACAAACCATCCGCCGGGCTTAAGCAATTGTTTTTCCACGATCTGTTTGGGCAATTCATCAATAGTGGTCAATGCATAAGGTGGGCCTGCAAAAATAAAATCAAAGCGATCGGTGCATTGCTCAATGAATTTGAAAACGTCCATTTTCACCATTTTCATGTTCTCAATATGCAATGACGCCGCTGTTTTTTTAATAAAATCAAACATGGCATTGTCTTTCTCTACAATGGTGAGTTGTTTGGCTCCACGGGAAGCCAGTTCATAACTGATGCTGCCTGTTCCCCCAAAAAGATCAAGCGTGGTCAGCTCTTCCAGATCCAGTTTATGTTGCAGCACATTGAACAGCCCTTCTTTTGCAATATCCGTTGTAGGCCGTGTGTACGGCATTTTCGCCGGCGGGTTGATCTTTCGTCCGCCATGTTCTCCTGCTATGATACGCATCTGGCCAGGTCATTAAGGGAAGTGAAAAAATGGAGCGGGTATTGCTGATCCCCTTCGGGCAACAACCAGCCGGAGTCCCGGAATTTGAGATGCAGGAAATAATTATACAATCCCCGGTAAAGAGCTGATTCCTGTGTGATCAATCCTGACAACAATACCTGCACACTTTCCTGTGTAAAAGAAAACTGCCTGCAGGCATCCAGTAAATGATATAATACATCTGCGGGATTGGAATAGGAATAGGTTTGCGCCAGCAATAGTTTATTGCCTTTTGTTACCAGTAAAGAAAAATCCTCGGGCCTTATATCAATAGCCAATGATCCCTGCGGATCAATAAAACCTGTATTCTTTAATCCAATGGTATAAGTATGCCAGCGGTCGCCTGTAGCAAAATGCCTGCTTATCCATTCTGTGGTTTCGCGTGGCACGGTGTAGATGTTTTGTATTTGCCAGTCGGCCACGTACTCTGTCATCAGCAGGTCCTGATCAAGCGTTCCGTACACTGCTTTGAGCAATTGCGGGGCATTTTCCTGGTGGTAATGCACCTGCGGCACCAGCACGCTTTGCGGATGATCATAACCAACCAGTATCCTGGCATAACTATCACTAAGCTCGGGATGATTTTTATAGATCTCCTGCAATGCTTCTTCTTCCATGCTGGCATCTGTGTACCAGGCGAGGCGGTAGAGCTCCGCAGCATCAGGAGAAGTGACGGCAAAACCAAAATGCTTTTCACCGGCACGTATGGCCAGCACTTTTTCAGAAGAGTTGACTGTTGAATCGGATAAGATATGAAAAACCTGTTTCACCTGTTCGTTTTAATTGTTGCAATGATAGGCAAAATTAACCAGCCGCGACGCAAGCCCCTGCGGCCAAGGCTGCCAATTTCCTTAAGACAGTGAATTGGTTACAATGCCATTTCGTAAGTTTGCTACCCTCCAATGGCAAACATTGCTCCAAATAACGATCTGCAGGTTGAGATATCCACTAAACAAATCTTAAAAATCGCCCTGCCTATTTCGCTGGCATTGCTGGTGCCCCAGCTCAATTTTGTGGCCAATACCATTTTCCTGAGCGGATTAGGAGAAACAGAGCTTGGTGCAGCAGGCATTACCGGTGTTTATTACCTGGTGTTTGCCCTCGTTGGTAATGGGCTGAACAGCGGCTTACAGGCCCTGATCGCGCGGAGGGCCGGGGAAAACAGGCCGGAAGAGATCGGGAAAATGTTTGCACAATCTATCTGGATCGCTTTGCTGTTTGCTGTCGCCAATATCCTGATCACGGTTATTGCGGGTTCATTTTTTCTTTCGTCGGTACTCCATAATTCCAGGATACAGGAAGAAGCGGCCGTATTTATCCGCATTCGCATACTGGGTCTGCCTTTTCTTTACCTCTTCCAGATGGGCAATGCTTTGCTGGTAGGTACCAATAACAGCCGGTATATGAAATATGGCTTTATTGCAGAAGCTGCTTTAAATATCTTTCTCGATTATGGATTGATCTATGGAAAATTCGGATTGCCGCAACTGGGTTTCAACGGTGCAGCCGTTGCATCTGTTTTTGCAGAAGCAACCGGTGCACTGGTAGTGTTCAGTATTATTTTTCTTAAGAAATTCCATCACCGTTTCTCTTTGTTCAGGCATTTCCGGTTCAACCGTCCACTGGCAGGATTGATCTTCCGGCAGTCTTCACCCCTTGTGATGCAGTTCGTATTAAGCGTGGGGGCCTGGTTCCTGTTTTATATCCTGATCGAGAACAGTGGCAGTGGCGAACATGCAGAGCGGCCGCTGGCGATCAGCAATACCATGCGCACGGTATTTGCAGTATTCGGGATATTTGTATGGGCTTTTGCCAGCACAAGCAATGCCATGGTAAGCAATATCATTGGGCAGGGAAAGCAATCGCAGGTTTTATTTCTTGTAAAAAAGATCGCAGGGCTAAGCCTTACATTCACCGCCACTCTCTGCCTGGTACTGAACCTGCTTCCGGGAGTATTCCTGGGCATTTTTTCAAATGATGCTGTATTCATCAGTGAATCCATTCCTGTATTGCGAACAGTGTCGGTGGCTTTACTGCTGATGTCTGTTGGAGCCGCCTATCTGAATGCGGTAACAGGCACAGCCAATACGCGCGTGAACCTCGGGATAGAGATCGTTGCCATCCTGATCTACAGTGTATACGTTTATTGCGTGCTGCGGGTATGGCATTTATCATTGGTGGCAGCCTGGGCATCTGAATTCATATACTGGAGCACCATATTTTTATTATCTTCCCTGTATCTCCGTAGTGGAAAATGGAAGAACAAAGTAATCTGATGAAGAAAACATTTACACTTACCATCCTGCTGGCCTTGCTGCTGGGAAGTTGCAAGAATACAGATGAGCAGAAAGAAGAAGAATCCGGCCCTGCCATTCCCCTGATCAATTATGCCGTAAAAAGAACTTACCTGCACGACACAACTTCTTTTACAGAAGGGCTATTATTCCACGACAGTCTTCTTTATGAAAGCACAGGAGCTCAGCCAGGGCTTGAAAGCACCCGTTCTTTATTTGGTGTATTAAGCCTGAAAACCGGCCGCATCGATGTGAAAGCAGAGATCGACAGGAAGAAATATTTTGGCGAAGGCATTGTGTTCTTTGGCAATAAGGTTTATCAATTGACGTATACCACTCAAAAAGGATTCATCTACGATGCAAAAACATTCAGGCCTTTAGGCGAGTTCAGTTTCCCCAATAAAGAAGGCTGGGGCTTTACAACAGACAGCACTTACCTGATCATGAGCGATGGTACCAGTCAGCTCACTTATTTTTATCCGGATTCATTAACGGTAAAACAGACCATCGCAGTTTCCGACACAAGAGACCCTGTTGATAAATTAAACGAACTCGAATTCATCAATGGTTTCATCTACGCCAATATATACACCACATCCGATATCGTTAAAATAGATCCCGCCTCTGGCAATATTGTCGGGCGGCTTGACCTCAGTTCCCTCGTAAACGAAGTCCACCAGATGTACCCTGCCTCCCTCGAGATGAATGGTATAGCCTATAACCCTGCAACCGGCAGCATTTTCGTAACCGGTAAAATGTGGCCTGTAGTATATGAAATAACCTTTCCATTTTAATAAAAGCTTGTCCATTCGCGCCATCGGTGTTTCACTCACGCCATCCTGCTTTTTTTACACATTCGTGTTTATTCGTACTTTTCATCTTGGCTTCATGTTCGGGCTGTACGTTTGTTTTGTCAATGACACATCATTCACCCTAAAAAAACAAACATTATGAAAATGAAACTTTTATATGCAGCCCTGGTTTTATCCCCGGCTGTATTTGCCCAAACGGCTGACGTGAAAACAAGTGTAAAAGCAAATGAGCAGGCTGCTACTGTAAATGCCAGCACTTCTGTAAATTCTTCAACAGCCATTCAACCCAAAGCCACAGTGCATCAGGTTAGCGAAGCGGCTATTGATGCGCAGGCAAAAACAAAGGTAGCTGCCCATAAAACAAAAGCCCGGGTTGTAACGCAGGCTGATCAAACCGTGACAACAGCAAAACAAGCCGCACCAAAAGCAAAAATTTCCGCAGCATCCGGATCCTCTGCAGCCATTTCAGCAGGCAAAAGCAATAAATTGAACGCTGCAACCTCTCTTGATAATACAGCAACATTTTCTCCAACTGCAAAAACCGGCAAGGTTAATGCAACAACAAAAACGGCGGTGAAAAGCGCTACGGCCGTTAAGCCCAAACCTGTCACCATTAAAAACAAAGCCGCTATAGATAATAGCACCCTATTGAAAATTAAATAAACAATCCGGTTTGCCCCTTTCGGGGGGCAAACCACTTTTATAATGATGACCCACTATCCTTTTGCCCGGATAACCGGTATAGCAGTTATTTTCCTGGCCTGCTCTTTTGCAAGCGCTGCCAGCGAAGGGAAGCCTGTTGCCTTTTTCCAGGCGCCTGCTCATGTGCTGACAGATACTGTACCTCCGGCAAAAAAACCGGTAGAAGAAAAACCTGAACCGGAAAAAAAGAAAGAAACAGAAAATCCGGCCACTACTACCCCGACGGTCATCAAAGTAGTGCCCAAGGCAAGAAAACAGATCAAACCCGTTGCCCTGCCTTCCGTACCGCTTAAAACCAACAAGATCATTAAACCTGTTATAAAACGCGTAGGTTCATTGATCCCTTAACCCTGACACACATGAAACTACCTATCACCATAATCTTTCTGACAGTCTGCAGCTTTGGTTATGCGCAACAGGATAGCACTGTTGCAGATAGCAGTGAAACGCCACGTTCTACTTTTACCATTGGCGCCAGCTATGCCAATAATGCAAGCTATTATGGACAGAAAGCACTGGAGAAAACGCCTTATGTAGCAGCCGTGGCAAGCTACCGTCATAAATCCGGTTTGTATGCAACAGCCATGGCTTACCGCCTGCTGCATGATTCACAAACCGTTGCTTCGGCATCCAGCCTGGGAGCTGGTTATGCTTTCAATCTCAACGAACGGCTTAGTGCAGATATCAGTTACAGCCATACATTTTATCCCTCTCATTCTCCTTTTCTGCAAGCAGCCAATGCAGATAATGCAAGTCTTGGTTTAACATATACCAACTGGTTGAGCTTTTCACTTAATGGCGATTATGCCTTCGGAAAAACAAACGATGTATTCGTTACAGCCGGTATTGGGAAAATGATCTCCCTGGGAAGTTTTAGTGAAAAAGACCTGGTAACGATCAACCCGGTGATCGATGTTACGGCCGGCACACAGCGTTTCTATGAAACCTATATTGAAGAAAAGAATTTCCGGGACAGTCTGCTTGGAATTATCGGTCCCATCCTGGGTCAGCCAGGAAACCCTCCTGCCACCACCACTAAAACGAAGACCAGTTTTGATCTGCTGTCGTACAACCTGAAACTGCCCCTGGCTTATAACCGGGCACATTATATGCTTGAACTGGCATACCAATTGTCTGTTCTCGGGAAAAAAGCTCAAACAGGCTCAGGCCAGGTGAATTCATTTGTAACTGCCAGTTTTTATTACCAGTTTTAACGCATAATACCAGCGGATGAAAGTACTGATCGTAGAAGATGAAAGGTCCATGGCATTGGAAATGGAAGCATTCCTGATGAAGTCATACCTGTGCGATCTTGCATTCACAGCCAAACAGGGCATGAGACTGATGGAAGACAATCAATACGATTTTATCTTACTGGACCTTGGCCTGCCGGATAAAGACGGCATGCTGGTGCTGGAAGAAGCAAAAAAGAATTGCCCGCAGGCTTCCTATATCATTCTCACGGCCAGAGGCGACCTGGAAGACCGTATCAAAGGGCTTGACCTCGGCGCTGATGACTACCTGGCCAAACCATTTTCCCTGCTCGAACTGCAATCGCGCATGCATGCGATCGCCCGCCGCAAATCCGGCTTGAAAGATTCACAGGTTGACCTGGGTGATTTCAATGTCGATCTTCACCGGAGAGCGATTTCCTTTAATGGAGAAGACATTGATCTGTCGCGCAAGGAATTTGATCTGCTGAGCTATTTATTATTACACAAGAACCGCCCCCTGACGCGCATGCAGCTTAGCGAACATATCTGGGGGAATCTATCTTCTGATGATTATGATTCGAATTATATTGATGTGCACATCAAGAATATCCGGAAGAAACTGACCGTTTTTGCACCGGCAGACTGGCTGCAGACGATCAGAGGCATTGGTTATAAAATAAAGCTCTGAATTTGAAACTGCTTACCAAACTCACGCTTTTTGTAACGCTTTCAAAACTGGCGATCGTAACCCTGTTCGTATGGCTATTGCCATTGCTCGTAGAAAAGATCGCTTTTCAATACACCAATTATTACCTCGACCAGCAGAAAAAAAAGGTATTGAAAGTGATCAACCAAAATGGTATCGATTATTATTTGCAGGGAGATTCCAGCTATGGCAGCTACACCATGCTGAAAGAAGAATACATCTCGCTGGAACCAGCCAGTACGATCCTTCCCGACACCATCCAAACATCGCAGCGCCTGGTGGAAGGCGATACCCTCACCTATCGCGTACTGAATCATGAATTTTCTTATCAGGGCAAACCATACATGCTGGAGGTAGGTAAAACCACGGCCACCATCAATCAATATAACCGCCCTTTACAAAAAGTGGCTTTATATGTGCTGATCGGGCTGATCGCCATTACGATCATTACCGATCTGATATATACAAGATTGTTGCTTCGCCCGCTGAACGTGATCATCCGGGGCAAACTGGTAAACAGTAAATTCCCTTTCAAAGAACATCTGCAACCTATCAAAACATCCACTTCTGATTTCAGGTACCTTGATGAATCGCTGATCCAGTTAATGAATAAGATCAGGGAAGACTTTGAAAGGGAGCGCGAGTTTACTTCCAATGCTTCGCATGAACTGATGACGCCGATCACTATTCTGCAGAATAAAATGGAGAATTTGCTGATGGATGATCTGAGTGATGAAGCACAGGACAGGATCATTGGTATGATGAAAACGTTGAACAGGTTGAAACGGATCGTTAGTTCATTGTTGTTGATCTCCAGGATAGAGAATGATCAGTTTGCCAAATCGGGAATAGTGGATATTGGAATGCTTGTAAGAGAGGTGTCGGAAGAACTTCGCGATCGTACGGAAGCTAAGAGTATTAATTTGCAGCTTCATTTACCGGCATCTGTCCCGATCCCTAATAGCAACTATGATTTGTTGTTTCAATTAGTGTATAATATTGTGAATAATGCTATCCGGTATAATCGTGAAGGTGGAGAGATCCGTATTAGTGGAGAAGAAAGCGGCGGGCAGTTTTCAATTCATATTGCAGATACCGGGCAAGGAATGGCGGAAGCGGTCATCCCTACCCTGTTTCACAGGTTTAAGCGGTCGGGAGAATCAAAGGAAGAGGGTTATGGGTTGGGATTGACGATTGTGAAGGCGATTGCGGATTATCATGGGATTGGCTTGGAGGTAAGATCGGAGGAGGGTAAGGGAACGGAGTTTATAGTGAGGTTCAGATTAAAATGATTCTCTGAAAAGAGATTAACGGATAAAATCACCTTCATCTTCGAATTCAATCAATTTTTGATACATTTATTTTGTGAGTAGATATTTAAGATACCAATCCTTGACTGTTGCTAAACTCATTTATATAAAGGCTTTGCTCAAATAGTCTATTATAATGGCACAATTTATCTAATTGGTGCAGTAGGAATAAATCTTACACCGTTTACAATAAACAAAAAAAGCATTACTATGAAGCTAATAAAGAATATGATTTTTGCAAGCCCTATGGGATAAAAGGGTTTAATAAGCCAAATCAATAACGAAAAAACTGCTACAATTGCAGAAAACATGAGTGTAGCTGAACTAATTTTCTGTCTAATGCTTATTGCCTTCTTTAACGCCTTATGTTCTTGATATGTCAAATCCCTTTGCTCTATAGTTTGAGGCGTAACATTGATCACACGATAAGAAATTTCGTAGCGACAGAAGTAAGCGATTATACAAAGACAATAAATCACAATGAATAGTATGTAAGTTTTTTTTACCATTTTGCGCTTGCTCCTGATTTTCTAAATTTTGAATACATTGTACCATCAGTATACCCTCTTCCCGCACCAGGCATTTGAGCAGGGGCAACATTATACCCCATCCCGCCCATACCATATTGCCATCGTTCACCAACATTCATAAGATTCCCATTCTTTGGAAAGGGGGCAATACCAATATCTTTCATTTTTGCTAAAATGCTTGAGCCTGCTAATAATTGTTTACTCGCAGCCGAAAGTAGGCCAAAAGCGGAAGTATTTTCATATAATGGCTGAATTAAATTTTGCTCTTGAGATAGCGCTATTGCATCCCAGGCTTTAGCCATAGCTCCGGTAAGAGGAGTTCCCTTGTATAAAGATTGAAGTTTAGAAAAAACATCTTCAAAAATCATTCGGTTCCCTGTATTTGCAAAACTTCTTGCTTCTGGACTAGAGTAATTCAATTGATCTGCCAACCATGTAGAATTAAGCCCCATTACTGAAGGATTTGCCAGTTCATTGATTGCAAATGCGACATCGGATGCCGCACCAGCCCATCGGGTCTCAAACCCTTTTTCATCTGTTGCATTTTGAAACCAACTATAAAAACTGGCTCTTTGTTCAATGGTCGTATATTGTTCATATCCCCTCTCCTGACTTAAATTATATTCATTCGCTGTTGACCAAACATTTGTATTCTTTATTCTATCCCATTCTGTCCAATGTCCTTGTGAGCCAATTTCACTGCTTCTAAGAATTTCGAAACCATTATTTGTTGCATATTTTCTATATGCTTCATAAGATTCAAATTCTAAAAGTCCTGTGGGATCAGTAAAATTAATAGGGTTATTGTAAAAAGCTCTGTATGGCGTCCAACCTGGAGCAACGCCTGCAATAGGATCTAACGTCTGCCATCTACCTATTTGAGGATCATAAATCCTCGCGCCGAAGTCGTAAGTTTCCAAACCTGAACCATCGCTGAATTCATGGTGCTGTTCCTCCTTACCATTATAGTTGTATTTATTTTCAGGGGCTCCGAACGATAACGCCTTCGAACTAATCCCCGCCATCGTCAACCCAAACGGATAATAATGGGTTTCCTCCACTAAAGGTCCACGTTCATGAGTTAGCAGCAGATTATCGAAATAAACGACCTCTTCACTCTCATTACTAATATACAAATACGCGTATCCATTCTTCTTCACCTGGACTGCATCATTTGTCAGTTTACTAATGCTTCCGGGTGTACCTGGTGTATTTGCTACCCGTTGCACAAAACTATTTTGGGCGTCTAGATTAAACATTTCATCGAACAGTAATACGTGTAGATAGGCTTTTGGCGGTTGAGTAGCCCCATCACTACCTGATTCTGGTCCAAAAAAGGAAAGAGCTCCCGGATCAACATTTATCTGGTTAGTAATAGCTGTAGCTCCTTCATGAATAGAACCCGGAACGCTACCACTAAGCGGAAGAGCACTTAAAAGACTCCCTACTAAAGAATTAAGTCCATTTGCAGCACTGTTGTTGGTATTATTTGCGAAGAAATAATCTACCTTGGTATGGATCTTATCCCCGCTCATTACCTTCAGTAATTTTGCAGCCCCAATCGCTCCAGTTGATTTTTTCAGCATGATAGCATATGAGCCATTGGAGCCATTAATATTAAAAGCCGGATGAATATTATCCCTGGAATTTGCAATATCGATACTCTGGCCATTAGCATTTTCCCAGTACATATCCTGCATCTTCATGTCCTCCGATCCAGATGCTCCTTCAAAAGTTAATGGCCAATAGGTATCGTTCTGACGTTCCTCTGTCAGCACCATGCGTATATTGCCAAGATGATCTTTAACAAAATAATCATAATTATACCTGGCTGGATATCCTCCCTTAGCCGGCATAAATCTTATTCGGCCTTCTTCATGCTGAATGAATTGAAGTACATCGTTCTCATAAACAGTACTTGTCAGATAAGAAGTAACAGTAGTCTTAGAAGTATTATTGTTGGCAGATGAAGGCTCTTCTTTCACCTTCTTTTCAAGCTTCACTCCGTTAGCATCATAAATATAAGTAATAACGCCTTTAAGATTGCCATCATCGTCTTTAATATCTATTTTGTAGGGAAGGTTAAAATAGTTGTAAGTAATGGAACCATTTGCCTGGCTCTGGTTTAAACCTGTTGTTCCATCTATTTTCTTATTAAGATCAGTAATAAGGTTTCCATTTACATCATAACCATAATCATTATCGCCTGCATGCTTATCGGTGAAATCGCCCAATTTATGATTTGTCGCACCAGTATTCTGTTCTGAAACCCCTGACAACTTATTGCTATTGGTATAATAATGATATTGCAGATCATCTATCATTTCGCTGCCGCCCAATTTTAGCCCCCATTGCTGCATGAATTTAATGTTTCCATTGGGGTCATATGCAGACCCGCCATTCGCACCGTCTCCGAGCTTAACGTCAAACTTTACTTTATTATCATCAATATAGCTGCTACCGTTATGCTGGCTGAAATCTCCATTCATTAAACGACTGGCTTTATCGTACCCAAAGCCATAAGCACGTTTAACATCATCACCCTTACTACGCCATTTTGATCCGGCGATATTAGCCGTAAGCTGATTTTCGTCAAATCCCCAATCGTAATTCAATTCCATTCCAAACCAGGGAGCAGAGGCGTCAAAATCCGTATTACTGTTGGCATAAACTTTATTGATCCCCTTCAGCCATCCCCGTATATTATATTCATATACTTGTTTTTCCAGCTCATCTTCGAGAATTACACCGTTCTCATCCTTTTTGCTTCCTAATTTTTTAATTCGTTGATTTCCCAGCATATCATACTCATACTGGGCTACTAACCTCGGCGCGTCATTATTGACGACCTTCCTTATTTTCAACAGCTTCCCGCTTACTTGGTCATACTCCATATCTGTCCGAACCCTGAATTGCTGACCGGCCTGGTCACTGGCACTTGGATTATTAATAACGGCATAGGTACTAAGCACTTTCCCGGTAAAATCATACAGGTTAGTAACAACATCTTTACCGTTCCTGTAATTATCCGTTTGTTGCTGGATTACCCTGCCTTTATCATCATAATAAATAGCGCTTTCCAACCAGCTGCCTGCATTAAGATTAGAGGGATCTGTAATCACTCTTACTTTTGTACCGGTAAGTTCTCCTTTTGGAGCTTTGATGGAAGCGGGCAAAAAGACCGGATAAAGATTTGATCCCGCAATTACGGCAGAAGCATATTGGTTCTGGTATACTTTATTCGTCCATTCATAGTTATCATAAAAATTCATCGTTAATGCCACCAAATTATGTCCGGAAGGAAGTGGACTGAATTGCACCTGAACATTTTCCGTAGTTGCAGTTCCGGCAACTATCTCTGCAGTAAACTCTGCATTTTCTTCCGACTCAAATCCGTCTGTGAATGTAACAGAAACACTTGCCTTGTATTCTCCTCTTCCTACTTCCCGCTGATTAAAATAAAGGTCCGAGGGATGAGGTGATATAGCCTGGATTATTGAGTTCTGTGTAGTAGTAAAGGCATTGTCTACAAACTGTTGTAGTTGCACAGGAGTACCGCTATAATCAATTATGCCAGACATCAATGGCCGGTTCAATACATCATAAAAAGAAGCATTCCATTTATCATTCTCTCTTAATCTTCCATCCTGTAAATAAGTCAGCCGATCCCGCATATCATACACCATATACACCCAGGCAGCACCCGGCGTTTTTTTCCAATCAATCTCCCTCTATAATCATACTCATAACGGAAACAAAATTCATTAATAAGATTGGCATGCGTAGAAAGAATCCAATCAGTAGCTATAGCTTCAACAGCTGCCGGAGGAATAACGAATCTTAATTGTGATTTTTCATCGTATACATAATAAGTGCACAACCATCCTCCGTGAGAGGCATCCGGGCTAGTGTTAACCTGTACTTTTTTTAGTACAAGCAATCCATTTTTATCCTTGTACTCCACCACTTCATTTCCATCTTCATTTTTTACAGACATTTCCATCAACTGGCCTGCGCTATATTCTGAGGTGGTCACCGGTATATTAGTAGTAATATTGTCATTAGTATAAGTCAGCAGATCATTTGAGATCGTCCATATTTTTACATGATCATTAACATCATTGAGCCTGTATTCGTATGAAACTCCTTTCGAGTTACCTGTCCAACTGTTGCCTGGAGCCATCTCCTTGGTTACACGGTTCAACGGAGAACCATCATACTCTGTTTTACCATAAAACACTTGTTCTCCCGCCAGGCCAGGGTTCAGCGTGCTATTCTGTAAAAGGATTTCTGATTATTAAATGGGTCGGATTTAAAGTTTCCGTCATTGGTATTCCCCGTTGTCTGTACATAGGGCATAAACTTGTAAGCTTCTCTTCCAAATTCATCATATACGATGGGTGATACAATATCCTGTGGGGAACTTCCCGGACTACCTTCCTTAATTACTCTCTGCAAGGGACGACCAAGCCCATCAACATACTCCGTTGTCAACTGAACAACATTGTTGTTTTGAGTGATCAGAGTATTAGGATTGCTAAATGGTCCTTTTGCCTCCCAGGTTTGTACATAATTCAGTGGAATAGTCCCATAAACACCTGGCGTGTACACTGTGACCGTGGGCGCCACTGGTTGTGTGGCGCTGTTAGGCTTATTAAATGGCTGGGCTTTTAGTGTAATAACAGCTCCCCAAAATATAACGGTCAGTATGGCGGTTTTACTAAATCCTGGTCTACAACCCATAAAAAGAGTTTTCTTAAAAATTACCAAAAGAGAATTTCTCAAATGATTCAATACTATTTTTCTTTCCCTGATACAATATGCATTGCCCGATCCAACTTATCCTGCGGCAGCAAATCTGCCAGTCGTTTGTCACGCTCATTCGCTATCGCCTTAAAACGTTTAGTTTTCTCATCGTTACTGATACTTTTGTTACGGGCATTCATTTGCATGTCTGCAACAGAATGTTCGCAAATAATAAGTAGACTGTCTGCTGTTCTCTTCGGGATATCTAATTTTGTTTGAAGCAAAGAAGATAATTCAATCCGCGCCTTCTCTTTCTTTTCGGGGCTTGAAGCAGCTGCAATCATAGAATCTCGCTGCTGACGATACGATTCCTGGTTCGCCTGGGAAAAAGTAGTTTGGTAAAAAAACAGTACAGATATCATAAATAACAATCTCATACTTTCAGTTTAATTAATGATTGTATAGTTGCGCAAAAGCAGGCTAATGTCTAAATTGAAACAATTAAAATCATAATAATTGGGGCCTGTTGTACAATTGATCGTTTCTTCAGATGTAAACAAGAATTCGTTAACATCAGCCGGAACTTCAACAGTGGCCGGGTATTCATAAGTGGTCGTACCAAAAAAATATGATTGCTGTTGCGACGTTATTTTATAGTCGACCAAAACCGGAGCTTCTAAAGTATATGGTATCGTGCCTGCTGCATCTGAATAAAATTTCAGGTAAAAATCGGCCGTCTGATTGCTATAGTAAGGCTCACTGTAATCATATGTGATCACCTTCATCAGTTTGACATAGATTGGTTTAGTATTAACCCTACACTCCTCCAGTTGGTCGGTATAGATATAGCACATCTTTTTAAGCACATTCTTATCAGCATCCCTAACTGTACTCAGCCGGCTCAATCCATCATATTCGTAGTAAGTTATCTTATTGTCAACATCACATTGACTGGTCATGCCGACCAGAGGGTCATGAGTGAAAGTAACCATTTGTGCCCCCCATGGATATAATCGCACTTCATCCATGTTTGAACTCGTTACCGTTACACTGCTAATATTGACTAGCTTCCATTCTTGTAATTGATAGCCGTTCTTGGTAAGGACCGTAGCAGCAGTTGCGCCATTCACCGTGGCAGAAGTTCCTACGGGAGTCCAAAGCGTTACGATATAATTTCCCAAAGGCACCGTTTTGGTCAAGGTTCCTGAAAAGCTTTTGCGTCCTGTAATCGCTCTGGATTGATCAATTGAACCAGGGCTGACAGTAAAGCTCCATCCTCCTTTTCCATCAGATTCAAAGCTAGTGTAAGCAATCTGGCTCAATGATGCGTTCAAGACTTGAGCGATTGGTAACGTATTAGCATAGTCCCATATATGCGTTTCTTGGATATCAGCTTCTTTATTCCTCTCAAGGGAGTTTCCATTTACATCATAAGCTGTAAAACTGAATTCAGGCTTATAATTAGCATCATAACTGAAGGAACTTCCAACAACACCTGATTCAGTAAAAGAAGTAGGCAATCCGTTAGGGCGGAATAAAAATGACTGCTTTGGCAATGCTTTATCGCTATAAAACTGATTAAGCGTACCTGAAATGTATTTTTTATTAGAGCCTCCTGGATCCTGGGTATAATAATATTGTTCTATAGGCACACTTAGAACATTTTTGTTCTTCAGGAAGGTAATTCCCTGCCCAAACGCATCTGTTGTAGCAGCATAATCTAATGGATACTTAATTTTTTGAACCTGTTGGCGTCCTCTGCTATCAGCTTCTTTTTTAATTCCTGACTGAAATAGCAGATTTCTGCCATTATAAGGAACTTTATTGTACGAATAATTCAGCTTATTTTCCTGATATGCTATACCATCAGGAGCATAATTTCTTTCCGTTTTTACGCTTAATATTTGCCAATAAGGGGTATAAGAATAACGTCCGTACAGAAGCCAGTTCCAGTCTGATCCACCACCTAATCTATATTTACTTGCCTGAATTCCATATGCGCTCCCATTCACATCCGATGCCTGGTTATCAAAATCATATTCATAATGAATGCTTTTAACCTTAGTAGCTCCATCAGACTTATAATAATATTCATTCGTGGGTAATCCACGGCGCCAGTCGTTACTCGTTGACTGAGGAAAAGGGAATTTATATCCTGCGGATGTAAGGTTCGGAATAGCACCTCCCAGGAAACTGGAAACCATGTATGTTGAAGTGCCTACATCAGAAAAGGCAGTAGAAGTTGCATTTGTAGTAAATTCGATTCTGTACTTTCCATTATTGGGTTGGCTCATTTCTGCAAAGTCATATCCGCCGGCAGTTCCCCTGGTAAGGTTTTCCGGATTTGCCCTGGATTGAGTAAAAAATTTCTTGTCCTCTGCCGGTGCTGCATAAACAGTGGAGTTATAGATATAATTAAAGTATAGATCAGCCATTTGATAACTGGTCACCACAGCATCTGTAGCCCGGTATGTACCATAAGTATACAATTTAGATACAGGAGCCCCTCCGGCTGATGGGTATTCTTTGATCTCATCTATCTTTAAACCATTCCATGAGGCAGTATTGCCGCTAAGAGAGTAAACAAATTCTTTGGTTCCCCCTGTCGGATATTTGACACTTTTAAGAACACCTGAAAGCATATCGGTAAAAGATGCTGCCTGTGCTGCAGCATTCCGGGCGAAGCCGTAATAATCCTGTCTGAATGATGTCCGGAAGGGAAGCCCACTGATATTATAATAATCAAATATGTATGCAGGTACTCGTTCCGTACCTGCTCCTTGTTCAGACACGGATTTGAGAAAAAGACGGTACCGGGCATCATTCGGAACAACAGTAAGGTAACTGGATGTGTACGGAGAACCTGTAGTGTATTGAAATTGCCCACTGGCATTGTAATGATAACGAGGCCGCTTTACACTTTTTGAAACAGTTTCAGCACTTTCTCCATTATAAGTAGTCTGATAGCCAAAGAAATATTCTTTGATCAATTTCCCATTTTCCTGAATCGAAATCTTGTCGAGGCTTTTATCCCCTACAAGATCACTTCGTGAGGAATTAGCTGTAAATATCACTTTGTAACCCTGGGAAGTTGAGATCTCTTTAAGTCGCTTCGATTTTAATTCAATTTCGCTGGATGAGAATGTCTGATCACCGGATGACGGATGATGATAAAACGCTCCAAAATAGTTAGCCGCAGTGGAGGTTTTTGATTCCAGATAGCGACTACCAAAACTATATCCTGGCTGAAGAGTAAAACTCCAATCAGGACCTGAAGGAATTATGTCGTAAGTCAAACCTCCCGGCTCGGTTTCAGAAACAGTCCGGTCAACAACATAGGACTGGGTACCATTGTCTGCATAAATGAACATAACAGAATCACCCGTTACCGATTTTATTTTGGTCAAATACCAGGTAGAAGCATAACTACAATATTCGGCTGTATTAGTATTATGCGAGAGATAAAAATCTGTCAAATCCCCTGGCTCATAATAATTCGTTTCAGGGCCACCACCAACGGGGGAATATGCGGATGGTGGATTTATAGACATTACATATGGATCTCTTTCATACAAAAATGAACCTACGACTGCCGTTCCCTGAGGTACTGTAACTGACCGGTTTCTTGCCCAGCCGGTAAATCGATATGTAAAAGTTGAGGTCTTGGTCATGGTCTTGAGCTTACTTTCCTCAACTGCATTTAAAGAATAATTACCGAACTCGTATGTAAATCCATTGTCTGACACAACAGTAAAAGCTGTAATCTTTCCAGCGCTTATTGTTGGGGTTATAAATAAATTAGCCTGTGTGATCAGCCGTACCTGTCCTGACTGATCAAAAACAAATTTGCCAGAATAACTCCCAAAATTGAAATAAAACTCATCCGGTTGCAAGTCGTAACCTTTACTGGGAGGATTGTTCTTTGTATTCCAACTACCCTTATTGACAATGTCTTTCATATCATTAATCGAATAATCCGCATAAGGGACGACTGCAGGCACAAAGGCGCCAAGTGCAACATAACCATTCTGTGATGTGTTGAGGTTCAGATATCCTACACCAGAAAAATTAAAAGAAGGACTGATTGTGCCATTAAATTCATCCGGTAGATTTTTCATTACACGGGTGATTGCCCCTCCCGCATTCAGGTGCCAACCAAGACCAACCCAACTGGCAACATCATTTACCCGCTGCGCGTTCGCATTTCCCTGAAGAGAAATAGGAACTTCCACATTTCTACTTTTTAAAGTATATATGGGGATGTTGACACTTAACTTTCCTGTATACAAATCCACGTTCTCCGAAACAGTCCGGATAAGGCTACTCGAATTAGGCGAAGGAGGAACTACCACTGGCATTTTGGCATCACTTCCTCCTTTAAACAAGTTGGCGTCGGGTTGCGCTGACGCCTTAAAATTTCCAATGGCCCAAAAACAGGTAAGTAATACACTCGCACATAAACACCTTTTCCCTCTTATTTTAAACACATTCTTTCTCATAATTCTTTTTTCGATTATCTACGCTTTCAGGAAATCACCTGTCTCGTAGCAGTGATTTATACAGATTGATCAGGAACCTTATTCAATATCGTTTTAAAAACTATATCCCACTCTAAACAGTATGGCTGCGGTTTTAGGCGCTTGTTTATAGCTTAGGAAATCCCACAGCAGCTGTACTTTAGTTTTTTTCAATAGTTTAGATCACATATCCACAATTTTGCTCAAACCGATCAAACCGCTTGCCTGCCAGGAGCTCCGATCTTTTAATTGCTCGATATGCTGAATCTCATTGCGGAAATTCAACTCATATCCTCCGGCAACCCAAAATGAACCTTTTAGTTTCCACTCGATGAACGACCGGAGACCGATCCCCTGATGTGTGATCTTGATATTCTGGATACTCTCGCCCCAGCCCATTTTATAGGATATTCCGAGGCCAATAACGTTTTTATCATTCAGCTTGTAACCTGCCGAAAGCCCTATATCGCTTGTAACAGGGAAATAACCATTCGATTTTTGAGACTGCATATTTGCTCCTAACTCAATGCGCCGCCAGAAATTTTTAGTGCGTTGATTATTGGGTTTGAATCTTTCCGGCATATCCAGTTCTCTGCTCCCATTATTACCTAACTGATCAAATTTGCCTTTAAGTTCTTTCAACTTGCCTTGAGCCTCCTGTAGATTCTGCCTTAATTGTCCCTGAGCATTCGGCCCTCCAGCAGCGATCTGTTGCTGAATCAGGCTATTCACCTGTGCCCTCGTCTGCAAACCAGCAAGGTTAGCTTGTGATCCCAATGCAGCAGGATCACTGCTAGGCATGCGGAACACCGATGCCAACATACTGTTCTTGCCCATAAAATCTTTAAACAGCTGGGTTTTGCTCAGTAACTCAATACCTTTCTTTTCTGCCTTTTTATGATCCTTTAAAAATTGTTTATACTCCTGTACCTGAGCGCTATAGTAATAAGCCTCTTTATTCAGCTTTTTCAGCTCTTTGCCGAAACCTAATTTGCCCAATTGATCTTTAAGATATTGTTTTCGTTCTTTTAAAAACTTTTTGATCTCTTCCGATTTTTGGAACTGTGACTGAAGTTTATTCACTTTCTCCATTGCAGTCTTTAACTGAAGAGGTCCGTTCTTCGCAACAGAAAGTAATTGGGGATTTGCTTCAAGAAATTTGAGCGAAGTACTAAATGTATCGAGTGAAGGAATATATTGTTTAAGAAGATTAAGTTTCTGAAGTTTTTTATTCAGATTATCGTATTGCTGCCCGGCATCACCGAATACAGCTTTCGCAGCAAGGGAATCTTTATGCGCCAGTTTACGGCTTATTTTTTTTTTCTTCTTTTAGAAACCGGGCAATAATTTTTTCAGATCGCTTATCCAATTTCTGATCCAAAGCACCAGCCGTCGCTTGCACTCCTAATATATACTTGCTGCTGATCGAAGTAGGGGAATTACTATCATTATCCTGCGCAAACATACAGGCATTCCATAAAATGGAGATAAGCAGTAAGGTGCTGCGGAAAGGCATTTGGTTTGGTGGCTTTAATCACGAATATGAGGGATTTTACAATTCAATCCAATAAGTGTTTACTCTGTTTACCCTCAATTATCTTATCGTTAAATAAAAAATTATGCTCTTATTTAACCACATGCCATGAATAAGAATAGTAACTAAAACTCCATTTGATATTTCACTTCCGCACTTCCTGAAAATTTATCAATTGGCGGGTTCAGCTTTTCTACCGAAACACTTACTTTTTTTACAGCAGGGAACTTATCATGCACTTCATGCGCCATCGTCTGCACCAGTGTTTCCAGCAAGTCCACTGGTTGCTGCATGGTCTGATTGATTATTTCAAACAAAGCTGCATAATCGATCGTATTCCCCAGCGATAGTATTGTTTCCTGCCCGGGCTCATACCCTACCTGCATGTTCACCACAAAATCATTGCCTTTCTGCCTTTCTTCAGGATAAAGGCCATGATAAGCACGGAAGCGAACATTGTGCAGGGAGATGGTAATAAGACCGGGCATACAGTAATGATTAATGAAGTCCTTTTGAGCTAAGATAACGTTCTGCATCCAACGCAGCCATACAACCACTTCCCGCAGCAGTCACTGCCTGGCGGTAAATCTTATCCTGCACATCGCCGGCGGCAAACACCCCTTCCACATTTGTCCTGGAACTGCCGGGCACCGTTTTGATATAACCTGCTTCATCCATATCCAGCATTCCTTTAAAGATATCAGAATTGGGCTGATGGCCGATGGCGACAAAGAAACCATTGACCGGTATTTCTTTCAGCTCGCCGGTCTGGGTATTTTTAATACGGACCCCGCTGACGGTTTTATCGCCGAGTATCTCATCTGTTTCTGTATTCCAGTACACTTTGATATTGGGTGTGTTCAGTACTCTTTCCTGCATCACTTTGCTGGCGCGCATTTCACCCTTGCGGACAAACATGTGCACAGTCGGAGCCAGTTTGGAAAGATATAACGCTTCTTCTGCTGCCGTATCCCCTGCTCCAACGATCGCCACTTCTTTGCCACGGAAGAAAAACCCATCGCATACAGCACAAGCGCTGACGCCAAAGCCATTCAGCCTTTCTTCACTGGGCAACCCCAGCCATTTGGCTGAAGCGCCGGTGGCGATAATGATGGCATCTGTCTCGATCCATTTTTCTTCATCGATCTCCACTTTAAAAGGACGGCCGGAAAGGTCCACTTTGGTAGCCAGCCCGAAACGGATATCTGCACCCATTCTTTTTGCCTGCTTTTCAAAATCAACCATCATTTCAGGGCCCTGCACACCATCGGCATAGCCAGGGTAATTTTCTACTTCAGTGGTGATGGTCAACTGGCCGCCGGGCTGAATGCCCTGGTACAGAACAGGCTTCAGGTTAGCCCTGGAGGCATAGATGGCTGCGGTATATCCTGCCGGTCCGCTGCCGATGATCAGCAGGGAAACTTTTTCATTTTCAGTCGTCTTTTCCATTCTTACAGAGGAATTTAATCGTCAAAAATAAGCGTATTTGTGCGTTAAAAGCACGGCAACCGGCTTATCTGAATAGCATGTGTAAAACTGGTATAATAACAAGAAGGCAGAGGGATTGTTGTGGGTGAACGCTGGTATAGGATATTAAGAGAGCCGGGGCTTCCCCAATGTTGAGGAAACCCCGGCTCGTATATGTTTTTCGGCCATCGCAACCCTATCCCAATCTCTCATCAATGATCTTCTTATCGATCTCTTCCTGCTTGCGATGTTCTTCCTGCAGGCGCTTCAGTTTCTTGCCATAAGATATTCTCGTGATCAATGCAAACAATACCGGCACTACGAAGATCGCCAGCGTGGTAGCCGCCAGCATCCCGCCGAATACGGTCCAGCCGATCGTTTTACGGCTCTCCGCCGCCGCACCGCTTGCAAAAGCCAGTGGCAACACACCCAGGATAAAGGCCAGGGAAGTCATCACAATTGGCCTTAAACGCAGCCTTACCGCCTGCAGGGTCGCGTGCACGATATCAATGCCCCTGTCGACCCGCTCTTTGGCGAATTCCACGATCAGGATCGCATTCTTGGCAGCCAGACCGATCAGCGTGATCAGACCGATCTGCGCATAGATATTATTGCTTAACGAAGGAATAAATGTCAACGTAAGGATCGAGCCAAAAGCCCCGATCGGAACCGCAAACAATACGGAGAAAGGCACCGACCAGCTTTCATACAATGCCGCCAGGAACAGGAACACGAACACCAGTGAAATGGCGAAGATCGTGGTCTGCTGGCTGCCTGCTGCAATTTCCTCACGGCTCATCCCGGAAAATTCATACCCATAACCTGCAGGAAGGGTTTTGGCCACTTCCCTTAAAGCTTCAAGGGCCTGGCCGCTACTGTAGCCGGGTTTGGGGGAACCATTGATCTCGATCGCCCGGTAGATATTGTAGTGGGAGAGCACTGCAGGCGCTTCTATCACTTTTGTGGTGATCAGTGAGCCCAACGGCACCATATTCCCCTGACTGTTGCGCACATAATAACGGCTGATATTGCTCAGGTCGCCACGGAATGAGCTGTCGGCCTGCGACATTACACGGAAGTTGCGGCCATACAGGTTAAAGTCATTCACATAGCTACTGCCGAGGAAGGTGGACAACGTAGCATATACATCCGATACAAGTACTCCCTGCTTTTTAGCCTGGTCCTTATCTACATCCACCTGGTAGCTGGGTGTACGGGAATTAAAGAAGGTATACGCCATTCCTATTTCCGGGCGCTGGTTAAGCTTGCCCAGGAATTCCATGGCCACCCTTTCAAATTGCTTGGCATCATCCGTGCTGCTGGTTTGTTGCAGTTCAAAAGTGAAACCGGAAGTGGCACCCAAACCGGGGATCGCAGGTGGTGCGATCGGAAGCACACGGGCTTCCTTAAGGTCAGCCGTAACTGCCCTTATCTTGTTGATCACATTTTGTACGTGGTGCTCCTTGCCTTTCCGGTCGTCCCATGGTTTCAAACTTACAAACATGGTACCCACGTTCGATTTATTGGAGAAGCTGATGATGTTCAGACCAGCCAGACCACCCACTACATTGATCTCATCCAGTTTCTGTACACGCGCCATGATCTCTTTCAGCATTTCTATACTGCGCGTAGTAGAAGTAGCTTCAGGCATTTCATAGGTCACAAACATCCGTCCTTCATCTTCTGTAGGGATAAAGCCCGTGGGCTTGCTTTTGAACAGGAAGGTCAACCCTACGAATAAGGCCACCAGCATGATCAGCACATAAGGCGTTCCGCGTATCCATGCACCTACCCCATGCGTATAACCATTGGTAAGCCTGTTAAAATGTTTATTGAACCATGCAAAGAATTTTTCCAGGATATTCTTCTTTGCATTTTCATCTTTCGAAGGTTTAAGCAAAATGGTACAAAGCGCAGGCGTAAGTGAAAGCGCCACGAAGGCAGAGATCAGTACGGATACTGCGATCGTAATAGCGAACTGCTGATACAAACGGCCTACGATACCGGGAATAAAACCAACCGGAACGAATACCGCAGCAAGGATCAGGGCAATCGCAATAACCGGGGCGGAGATCTCCTTCATGGCTTTGCGGGTTGCTTCCTTGGGCGACATCTTTTCATGGTCAATATTGTGCTGCACTGCTTCCACCACCACGATCGCGTCATCCACCACAATACCGATCGCAAGCACGAACGCAAACAGGGTCAGCGTATTGATCGTAAACCCAAGCGGACCAAAGAAGATAAACGTACCGATCAATGAAACAGGGATCGCCAGTACAGGGATCAGGGTCGCCCTCCAGTTTTGCAGGAAAAGGAATACCACCAATACCACCAGTATCAATGCTTCGATCAACGTGTGCATTACCTCATTGATCGACACTTCCACCACTGAAGCTGTTTCCAGGGGAACCAGGAAATCCACATCAGGAGGGAAAGTCTTTTTCATGTCAGCAAGCGCTTTGTTGACACCCTTGTAAGTATCCAGCGCGTTAGCTCCCGGCGCCTGGTAGATCAACACAAAGGCTGCAGGCTTGCCGTTCACATAGGCATTGGCTGTATAATCGAATTTTCCCAACTCAACCCTTGCCACATCGCGCAGGCGAACCAGGCTGCCATCGGCAGGTCTTGTTCTTACAACAATTTCTTCGAATTGAGCTTTTGTATTGATACGGCTATTGGTCAATATGCTGTATTCAAAAGTCTGCCTGCCGGGCTGAGGATTGCCGCCTACTGTACCTGCAGCCACCTGCAGGTTCTGTTCCTGCAAAGCTGCATTCACTTCTGCAGGCGTAATGCCCAGTGCAGCCAGCTTTTCAGGGTTCAGCCAGATACGCATACTGAAATCGTCTGCACGCGAAAAGATATCACCCACACCTTTCACCCGGAGCAACGCATCTTTCACATACAGGTTAACGTAGTTACCGATATAGGTAATATCATGCGTACCATTAGGAGAATAGAAAGCCAGCGCCATCATGATGCTGGGGTTTCTTTTCCTTACAGTAAGGCCTAATCTTTTTACCGCGTCCGGTAAAGTTGGTTCAGCCACACTCACACGGTTCTGCACGTCCAGGGTTGCAATATCAATATTGGTACCCACCTGGAAGTTGACGGTGATGCTGCTCTGGCCGCTACTGGTACTGTTACTGCTCATGTAAGTCATACCAGGCGTACCATTCACCTGCGTTTCTATGGCCGTAGTAGTGGTTTGCTCCACAGTTTGCGCATCGGCACCGGTAAAGTTGCCGGAGATGGAAACAGTGGGCGGGGATATATCCGGGTATTGCGCCACAGGAAGGCTGATCAGTGAAATGATACCCACCAATACCAGCACAATGGAGATCACAATGGCGGTAACCGGTCTTTTTATAAAAGTTTCTGCTATCATGTTTGTGAATGGTAAGTGCAGGGGGTTGTATTACCTGCAACTGTCAAAAAATTATGTTCATCTATTGTTTCGCAGGACCAGGATTTGCGCCAGCAGGAGGAGCAACAGCTACTTGTGCTCCTTCACGCAGGTTTTGCACACCCTGCACCACGATCTTCTCTCCTTCTTTCAAACCATCCTTCACGATGATGTCTGCTCCAAGCGCATTGCCCAGCACCAGTTTACGTTGAGACACTTTACTGCTGTCTCCTACCACGTAAACAAAGTACTCACCCAATTGCTCGGTAACGGCTTTATAAGGAATGATCACTGATTTTTCCGAACCGCTGTTCAGCACGCGCACTGTAGTGTTCATGCCTGCTTTCAGGATCTTTTCTTTATTGGGGAACGACAATCTTATCTTGATCGTTGCTGTTTGAGGATCAACAGCACGGTCTATCGTGTACACAGAACCATGGAAAGGATATACATCCCCACCGAAAGCGATAGAGAAAGTGGAATCACCCGGCTTTCTTGTTTTTTCCAGTTTTGCAAACTGGTAATATGCTTTTTGGTCTACAGAAAAATCAACAGCAACAGGATCATCTGTTGAAATGGTGTTCAGTATGGTCTGACCGGCAATAACCGATGTTCCGCTGCGGACCTGTGATATACCGATCGTACCTGTGAACGGAGCAGTAATGGTCGCAAATCCGACATTCGCTTTTACCGCATTTACATTGGCACGGGCTGCTGCTACCTGTTTTTTTGCAGCTTCCAGCGCAGCATCTGCATAATCTACCTGCTGCTTGGCGATCGCATCCTTTTTATCCAGTTCATGATAGCGGTCAGCATCTTTCTGCGCTTTCATAAGATTGGTTTCCTGTACCTGCAGGTTAGCTACTGCCTGTTCATAGTTTGCACTGTATAACTGCTGATCGATTGAATACAACCGTTGCCCTTTTATCACTTTATCACCATCTTTGAAATGGATGCCAGTGATATAACCGGTAACCTGTGCGCGGATCTCGGTTTGATTGAGCGCCACTACAGTGCCGGGGTATTCATCATAAAATACAGCATTGGCCGACCTTGCTTCTTCTACTGTAACGGGAACAGCAGGGGGCGGGCCTGCCTGTTGTGCAGTTTGTTTACCGCCGCAGGCGGCCAGTAACAAGGCACCACTAATAACAGACCAGGTTTTGATTGATGTTAAAAACATACTTCTATATTAAATTCCAACTAAAAGATTGTATTGAACGAACGATTATAAATGATTAATACTGCACAGTACCCAATGCACGTTGCACATCCACTTTACTGCTTAACACACTATAAAGCGCATTGAAATAATTGATCTGGGCAGTGCGCAGATCTGTTTCCGCTGTTATTACCTCCAGGTACACTTTGATACCGGAATGATACTGCAATTGAATTACATCATACACTTCCTGCGCCAGTTGCACATTTTCCTTTATTGCCAGGAAATTCGCAAGATTGCTCTTATAAGCCGCTACGGCCGCAGTATATTCAGCATTGACAGAGTTTTCCAGGTTCACGATATCCAGGTCAACCCTTTTCAATTGCCATTCTGCCTGTTTAATATTATACTTTCTTTTTCCTCCCTGGAAAATGGGCAATCCCAATGTGAGGCCGATATAGGAATTGGGATAGGATTGATTGTATAATTTGGAAAACTGGTCGTTAAGGTAATTGAAATTATAAGCGCCATTAGCGGAAAGCGTAGGAATAAAGCTCCACTTATTGTATTTCAGATTGGCTTCCTGCAAGCGTTTCAGGGTTTGCAGTTGTTGATACTCTATCCTGCTGCCGATATCTACTCTCGCCAGTGTATCCTGGGGAATTGCATTCTCCAGTGCTATACTGTCGTAAGCAATATTCAATGTACCGGAAGGCGGATAATTCATGACCGCTTTCAGGTTTTCCGTATTCGCCTTCAGGCTTTCTTCCGTAGCCTTTCTTGAAGCAATGGCATTATTCAATGCAATAGTTGCTCTTTTATAATCTGTTTTATCTGCCACCCCTGCATCGTATTGAGCACGCGCATCTTTCAGGCTTCTTTCCAGGCGGGTGATCGTTTCCTGCACCACTTTGATCTGCTGTTGCGTAGCCAACACAGCATAAAAAGCTTTGGTCACGTTCACTACCACATCTATTTTATTGCTGGTGGTTTGTTGCCTTGCCTGTAATTGTACATCATTGCGGGAACGGAGGGCCAGCAGCACATCGCGGTTGAAGATGGTTTGCGTGGCGCCAAACTGAAATGCAGAAGTATTGTCCACACCCAGTTTTACAGGATTGCCGCCAATGATATTGGTCTGCACATCAAAGTTGTGCTGCAGCAAATAATTAAAATTGATCTGGGGATACCAGTCGGCCAGTTTTGATTTCACCTGCAATGCCGTGATCTGCTCATCAATCAGGGATTGCTGAACCAGGGGTTGCCTTTTCAATGCGTATTGTATCACATTAGGCAGGCTGGCATTCTGCAAAAGACTGTCTGCACCTGTTTGCTGGGCATTGGATGCAGTAGAGAGTAATAAAGCAGGGACCAGTAAATAGAGAACAAAAGACCGACTCTTTCTCATAGTTTGATCTATAAACATAATAGGTTTTATATACGTGCTTTTATGGCTATGCAACGTTGGTTTGGCCGGGGTGGAACAGATTCCGGCAAATATTTGGGAGTCAATGGAGGATCGGCATGCAAATGTACGGGGAAACGGGATTACGAATTGTACCGGGAAGCAGGTAAAAGTTAAAAAAATTATATGAATGGTTGGAGAAGAATACAATGTAAAAAAACAGCCCCGGTCAACTGAATGTCCGGAGCTGTTTTCTTTAAATAAACCCATCGACTTGCCCGCCTACGAAAGCTTCGGCGGGTAAAGCTGCTATTTTCTGACCAGGCAGGCCTGATCGTCTTTTCGGATAACTATCCCAGGTAAGCTTTCAGCGCGCTGCTATAGCGGGCTTTCTGCAAACGCTTGATCGCTCTTTCTTTGATCTGGCGGATACGTTCTTTGGTAAGATCGTATTTCTGGCCGATCTGTTCGATGGTAACACCTTGTTCTCCATCCAGGCCGAAATAAGCGTTCACGATTTCTGCTTCCCTTGGGCTGAGTGATTTGAGCACACGACGGATCTCGTTTCTCAGTGAATCTTTCATCACATCGTCATCGGTGTCATCACCACCTTCCAGCAAATCACCCATGGCCACATCTTCTGCTTCGTGCACAGGTGCATCCAGTGAAGTGTGACGGGTATTGCTTTGGAAAATGTTGTTGATCTCTGTTTCACTCATTTCCAGCAATTCGGCCAACTCTTCTGTTGATGGCTCCCTTTCGTGCTCCTGCTCGAAAGCCATATAAGCTTTGTTGGCTTTGTTGTAAGTACCAATTTTGTTTTGAGGCAGGCGGACTAATCTGCCCTGCTCTGCCAACGCCTGTAAAATGGACTGGCGAATCCACCATACAGCGTATGAAATAAATTTGAAACCTTTGGTTTCATCAAAGCGTTGTGCCGCTTTAATCAGGCCGAGGTTGCCCTCGTTAATAAGATCACTCAGTGATAAACCCTGGTGTTGATATTGCTTGGCTACAGATACCACGAAGCGGAGGTTTGCCTGCACCAGTTTGTCCAGTGCTTTCTGATCTCCCATCTTGATACGCTGTGCCAACGTGGTTTCCTCTTCAGGAGTGATCATAGAGATCTTTGAAATTTCCTGAAGGTACTTCTCAACCGCCTGAGAATCCCTGTTGGTAATCTGGGTAGCAATTTTGAGTTGCCTCATAATGAATCTGTCTGTTTAAATAAAAACAATAATAGACAGTCTTTGTTTGCAGGATATGCAAAAGGTAGTGAATAAAACCGTCCCGAACCGTCTGCAAAAATACATTGCATTAACGGAATCTCATAGCCCTTGTTAATAATTATTATGAGAGAATTGGCTGTAAGTAATTATATTTCCCGCCCTTATAGCTGAAAGCTGTGCTGGCAGTGCATTTGACAGCATTTCTTAAAGAAAATACAAAGGCTCTCCTCCTGGTCAGGATGTGGATTTCGCGGCCTTTGCCCGCCTTCTGAGTACGATCCACAGTACCAGCCCGGTCAGGAACAAAAGAGTCGAGATCACTTCCGCCTGCGTGGGTTGGAAACCGAACAGGTTCAGGCGCGTATTCACGCGTATTTTTTCTATTAAAAACCTTTCGATCCCGTTCACCATCAGGTAGAGCGCAAAAAGGGTGCCCGGCACTTTCAGTTTTTTGCGGACAGACCATAAAAGAGCGAATAAAAGCAGCCCCATGATCACTTCGTAGAAGGGAGTGGGGTAAACGGGGTGTGGCAGTTCATTGCAATATTTGCCTATACAACCGGGGATCGGGTTGCCTGTTTCGTTTACATTATGCGGATAAGTATAGGCCCACATCCAATCCGGCAGCCAGCTAAAAGGCTTAGGATTAAGATTATCTACGCCCCAGTCGCCATCCCCTGCCACCTGGCAACCGATCCTGCCCACACCATAAGCCAGCATAAGAGCCGGGGCAGCAGCGTCATTCAGGTGCCAGAAGCCGATATTATGCTTGCGGGCATAGATCCAAATGGCTATGGCAGCACAGATCAGGCCCCCATAAAAAGTAAGCCCGGACGGAGAAAACAAATAAGAGGAAGGATGCTTCAGGAAATCGCTCCAGTTCTCGAAAATATCAAACACCTTGGCGCCTATCAGGCCAAACACCAGGGCCAGGATAGTCATTTCTCCTACCCTGTCCTGCGGCCAGATCCGGATCGTCCTTTTTTCCGGTTTGGGCAATTTCTGTTTATTCTTCTCATACCATTTCAGTCCGGCAAATAAAAGCCCCAACCCAATGCCGGCAGGCCAGCTCCCGATACCGGAGAAAATAAACTGCTGCGGGTCTTCCGTAGCGGAATCGTCCATAATGAACAGGGCCAGGATCTTGTAACCCAGTAAAAAGCCGAGGAGAAAATTAAGGATCAATTCGACAGCGGTAGCGGGTTGCCCAACCATCACCTGCATTTCCTTGGGTTGCAGCAGGCCTTCCCTGCTCTTGCGTTTCAGCTCCGCAGTAAGGGTGACGGCGGCCAGTATAAAGGATATGGCCACAAAAAAACCAAACGAGTTGACAAACCGCAGAAAGGTCCATTCTACACCAAAAAGATCTTTGAAGGCGAAATAAAGGTTGGGATACATTTATTGTGTTGGTTTTAAGCAGGGCGAATATACACTCTAATTAAAAATTCAAAAGTCAGTAATCAAAATATCCCGGTAATTAGGAGAAATTTTGACAACTGACTTTGATTGTTGACTTAAAAGGTGAAATTTCTATTATTAGTTACAATACTCGTCGAAGGCACCGATCAGATTATGGGCGATCATCTGTGCCGGCCTTCCTTCTATCTGGTGGCGCTCGATAAAATGCACCAGTTGGCCGTCTTTAAACAAGGCGATAGCCGGTGAAGAAGGAGGATAAGGAAGCAGGTGCTCCCTCAATGTTTTTATGGCTTCGATATCAAAACCCGCAAAACTGGTGGTCAGGAAATCCGGTTTATTCTTGGCATTTACAACAGCCATCAGCACTCCCGGCCTTGCACTGCCTGCTGAGCAGCCGCAAACGGAATTGATCATTACCAGGGTGGTGCCTTTTTTCGCCAGCTGGGCGTTCACTTCATCGGCTGTCAGCAACTCGGAGAAACCGTTGTCTGTCAGCTCTTCTTTCATGGGGGTGACTATTTCTTCTGGATACATAGTTGAGTTTAGTTATGAAACGCAAAAATAGGCAAAAAGGTTTGGGTACGAATGGTTCGAATTGAGGCGAATGGTGCGAATGGGAGGAGGTGGATGGAGGGTGTGTGGCTAAAAAATGACACTATGTCTTATTGCACAGAAATATTTGACAGTTTGTCGCTTTTTTAGTGAGATTGGGGTTAGGATGGCAGGGAAATGGGAGAAAAAAGGCAGTGGTACGTGGTTTGAAAAGTAGTTGTCGTATTCAACAAAACAAAAAAATTAAAAAGAATAGTTTATGACACACGTAAGATTCGGCCGCCGTCCTTTTGAGAAGAGCTTTAACAATTTAGTGGACGACCTTTTTTCAGAGCTTCCCGTCTTGTATAGGAACGGATCAGATACAGTATTCAAAGGGTTTGCCCCGGTGAATATTAAAGAAACAGATAAGAGTTACTCACTTGAAGTGATCGCTCCGGGTTTCGATAAGTCTGATTTCAAAGTGAACGTTGACCAGGATGTGCTGACAGTTTCTGCTGAGAAGAAACAGGAAGTGAAAGAGAACGCAGAAAACTGCAATACAGAGAAGCATGTCCGGCGCGAGTACAGCTTCCGTTCATTCAAAAGATTTTTTACACTGGACGAAAAGATTGACGCGGCTGGAATTGACGCAAAATATAATAATGGAGTGCTGGTATTAAACCTTCCTAAGAAGGAAGTAGTCAAAGCTACAGCACAAGAAATAAATATTCAGTAAGAATCTTTCTCATAAGCAGTTGGTTTTGGTTTACACCCCGTCGTTTCCACGATGGGGTTTCTTTTTGTACGGGCAACCTTTACAGCAAAAGCATTGTCTAAAATCTGCTATTTTTGCAACTTGATTACCAACAGCACTAAACTATGCACAAGAAAGTATTATATTTCTTTCTATTATTTGTATTGTCTGTATCCACTGCGAAAAGCCAGGATACAACTTCTGTAGATACCATTATTCAGCATATACCTGAAGAACCAGTAGACAGTACACTGCGTATTGTCAATCTTATTCCCTATATAACACTGCACGTGGATTCCGTGCTTTCCTATAAACTGGCCATCAACCGGGACGAGACCAAATATTACTGGTATCTGAAAAACTCCCCCATTGGCCTTAAGATCAATAAGGATAATGGCATGCTGACCTTTAAGGCGGAAAAATCCTTTTTCCTTTCCGGTAAGCTGAAATATGATGAAGAATATTCAGTAAAATTAGGTGTTCAAAACCTTGCCAACCCTAAAGAAAGAGTAGATACCAGCTTTACGCTTGTTTTTTATAACACAGACGTGGTGTTACCAAAATTGAAGCCCTCCGTTGGCAGCACGCTTACCGCAGAAGAAGGGGAAACTATTTCGTTCAGCATACAGTGCGAATCAGGCAATTTTACGATCGAAGATATTTTATTTACCAGCAATATTTCCATCTCGAATTATAAATCCGTAAAGCATTGCGGAGATGAATTTTCCTGGACCATTCCTTTCGATTTTGTGAAAGAAACCGATACCGCTAAAACCAAAATACTCAACCTGAGCTTTGTCGGTTCCACTCCCAAATTCCAGATAAGGGATACGGCCAATGTAAGGATCACTGTAAAAGACGCACTCAACTATCCAATGGCCAAACAGGAATATGAAGTGGTAGTATCGAATTTGAGGAAACACCTGATGACATTAAAATATACTTTTCTCCAGATAGATAAAAAGATCAGGAAGACCAGGGGAGCACGGACCTCTTTTGACCTTACCTCGGCTACTTCAGCCCTTACAGGCACCATCCTGAGCACATCCGGCGGGGCTTCTGCTGAAACAGCCGGTAAAATATTGCCAAGCGCCGGGGTGGCACTTGTACCGGTAAAAGAAGCGACCGCTCCCAATAAAGTAGTGGAACAAAACCAGGCTTCCCTGATACGCTCTTCCATCAAGCGGCTGGAGTATATGCTGTATGATTACACTTTGCTGGGCGACCGGGACCCACAAATCCTTACTAAAACTGCCAAGCTTAAAGAAGAATTAAAGCAAAGCCAGATGCAGTTGATAGACGTGCCTGTGGATGTAACCACAGAGGGTATGACTGAAGAAGAATTGAACAAATACTTCAACAACCCCAAAGTGAATAAAAAATACCGTGTAAGCAACAAAGGAAGGTGATCTACGGCTGGCAGCCTGCACGGCGCCGGGTATCGATCAGGTATTGTATTTTCCAGGCACCGTCAAGTTTCACCAGTTGAAATGAATTGACGCCGCAATGGCTGAAAGCCCCATTGAGGTAAAAATTATATGGTGTCCATACAATAGCCAGCGGGCCATCTATTTTTATTGTTTCAAAACTGATCCGTTCATCTGCAGAATCTTTTTTCATCTTCCCTACTACTTCCGCAAACTCGTTGATGTCCTCATCGCGCACAATTGTCTTTCCTTCCTTGTTCCGTGATATGGTTTGCATGATCACTTTGTCTGCAAACACCGATTTGAAAGAAGCCACATCACCGTTGCGCATGGCAGCGAACATTGTATTGATCACAGTTTTAACAGAATCTTCTGCCTGCTGTGCAAAAGCCATTTGCCCGATAAAAACGGTTGTTAACAATATGAAAAATGAACGCATATTAACATTGTTTAAGTGAACCCGGTATCATTATTTCCGTCCTAAAATAAATTCATTCATCATGAAAAGAATAAGAATTGTACAAGCGGTCGTTTTAGTGGCCGTAGCGGCAGTGATTACCAGTTGTTCTACTACCCGGTATGATTATGATCCTTATCCCCCGCCTCCGCCCCGCACTTCTGTTTCACTTATTGTAACTGCAGGGCCTGGAATGGTCATCAACCGTTATCATGACGGACGGTATTATTACCGCAACCCCAGCGGATGGATATACTGGAGGGGCTATGACAACAGGTATTACCTCGACAGAAAATATATACACAAGTCCTATAAGAGATATCCGCAGTATAATGATTGGAACAGGGGGCGTGGCCATGGTTATGGAAGGAGAAGATAATTATTGCGGCCTTTACTAAAACTTTGCGCCCTTTGCGATCCGAACGGTAACGCAAAGGGCGCAAAGTTTTCAAATGCCACAACAGCACTATTTCACATACCCCAATATCTTCAGCATGCTTTGTGCAGTCTGCTCTTTTGCATAAAGCCAGTCTACCAGTTTTCCATTCTTATCATACCCAACGATAACATGTTTGGGCGAAGGGATCAGGCAGTGCTTGATACCGCCATAACCACTGATCTGGTCCTGGTAAGCACCGGTATGGAAAAAGCCGACATACAATGGCTCGCCATTATTTATTTTAGGCAGGAACACTTCATTGATATGTTCTTCTGAGTCGTAGTAATCATGGCTGTCGCAGGTGATGCCTCCGAGCACCACGCGCTGGTATTCTTCATCCCACTTGTTGATCGGCAGCATCAGGAAGCGCTCGCCAATGCCCCAGGTATCCGGAAGTGTGGTGATAAAGGATGAGTCGATCATGTACCAGTTTTCCCGGTCGTTCTGCACTTTCTCTCCGATCACACTATAAATATGCGCCATGCTCTCCCCTACTGTATAGCTGCCAAATTCAGTAAAGATATTCGGCATGGGAACTTTTGCCTTTTTGCAGGCCGATTTGATATTACCAACGATCTCATTGATCATAAACTGGTAATCGTATTCAAAACCGAGGGAGTGTTTGATCGGGAAACCGCCGCCGATATTGATGGAATCCAGTTCAGGGCAGATCTTTTTCAGCTGGCAGTACAGGTTGATGATCTTGTTCAGCTCACTCCAGTAATAGATGTCATCCTTAATACCTTTATTGAGGAAGATATGCAGCATTTTCAACTGGAATTTGCTTTCATATCCTTCGATCCTGTCTACATAAAACTCGAGTATATCTTTTGCACGGATGCCAAGGCGGGAGGTATAGAAGGGGAAAGTCGGTTCTTCTTCCGCCGCTACCCTGATGCCCAGTTTGAAAGGTACTTTTACGGACTTGGCGTATTCTTTCAGCTCCTCTTTGTTGTCGAGCACCGGGATCACATTCTGGAAACCCGAGTTGAGCAGACTGGCGATCCGGCGGGTATATCCTTTCTGCTTATAGCCATTGCAGATAATATGAATATCCTTCGTGATCTTCTTTTTTTCGTACAGCTTCTTGATGATCTCAATATCGTAAGCATAAGAGGTTTCGAGATTGATATCATGCTTCAGCGCTTCTTCCACTACAAAGCTGAAATGTGAGCTTTTGGTGCAGTAGCAATAAAAATATTTCCCCTCATACTTATGCTTCTTGAAAGCAGCGGCAAACATGGTTTTCGCTTTCTTGATCTGCATCCCGATCTTGGGCAGATAGCTTAGCTTCAGCGGGGTGCCGTACTTATCTATCAATGCTTTAATATCAAGGTTGTTGTACTGAAGGTAGCCGTCTTTTACATCAAAGCCTTCCTGGGGAAAATTGAAGGTTTGTTTTACGAGGTCGAAATAAGTATTATTCATTTACAAACGGGAGGGTTAGTCTATGTGGGGTATCCCATTTTTTTTAACAAGCAAAAATATATTTTTCTGAAATAAAAAAGACCATCCCGGTTTGGCAGGACGGTCTTTTTTATTTTATGTTTTTGTAAAGCTTTCGCCGGGTTTCGATCCGGGTCTGGTCCCGGATCAAGGTCCGGGATAAACTTATTTAACGGAATCAACCAGGTTTTTGAAAGTCTCAGGGTTGTTCATGGCGAGGTCAGCCAGTACTTTACGGTCCAGCTCGATACCTTTTTTCTGGAGTTTGTTGATGAACTCAGAGTAGGTCATACCTTCAGCACGTACAGCAGCGTTGATACGGGCGATCCACAAAGTGCGGTATTCCCTTTTCTTCAGCTTACGACCTACGAACATGTAGGTCATACCTTTTTCTACAACGTTTTTAGCTACTGTTAAAACGTTTTTACGTTTGCCATAGTAACCTTTGGCTTGTTTTAATATTTTTTTTCTGCGGGCCTTGGAGGCAACAGCATTTTTTGAACGAGGCATATCTAATTAGTTTAAGAGTTTTAAGATTAAATCTGAACAGCCATAGGCTTATTTCAGACGCAAAAGGCGTTTTACAAAATCCATATTGGGTTTTGCTACCAGACCATCGATCCGCATGTTACGCTTACGCTTTTTTGATTTTTTCGTCAGGATGTGACGCTTGAAACTCTTTTGGTGAGTGATCTTTCCTGTGCCGGTTACTTTAAAACGTTTTTTGGCACTGGAATTCGTTTTTACTTTAGGCATTTTACCCAGTATTAAAATTATACCCTTGAGGCGTTCCCCACCGGGGGATGCTTGTGGAGCCTCTTCAGGAAATGTTTGTCCTCAGACAAAGCTCTGCTTCAAAAAGAACTTTATTTTTCGGGGGGCGAAGGTAGGTCGTTTTAGCGGAAAAACCAAGTTTGCCAGTCCGTTCCCGTTGTCACCCCAGCCCTGATTTAAGAAACCAATAGTAATAGTACACTAAGAGCCGGGGGCTCCCCAACGTTGAGGAGACCCCGGCTCTTATATTCTTTCAACTTGTATGCGTCCTGAACCTGGGCCGGGGTGACAGCGGAACGGACTCCCGATTCCCTGGCTAAGGCTCCAGATTAATCTTTGGGATTCAGTGTATTATCAATCCTTGAAGCAATATCCTGCAAGTGATATTTGCTCATCGGGTCGGCTGTAACGGCTGCAGCAGCTTTAACCTCTGTGCGGAGGGCAGCGAGATGGGCTCTTACAGCGCTTTTGATATCCGATTTGTCAGGATTGGAAGCTGAACCAGCTCCGCCAAGGATGACCAGGATCACGTCAGGACCGCTGCTGCGGGGCGATGCCAGCAGGTTGGTCAGTGCCGTCACATACGATTTCTGGAGGTTCCGGCGGTATACATCAATTTTTGAACGGGTTGGCAGTTCGCTCCAAATTCCTTTTTTCATATCTCCCAGCAGGTCAAGAATACCGTAGGCATTGGCTCCCTGTGCAGCTTCCCCTTCGATCAGCTTGCCCAGGGTGCGGTTGGAAAGGATGCCATTGATCACGTTATCCTGCAAACGGCTAATGGTGCTGGTGGCACTTGTACCGGTTTTGCCGAATATCTCCTGGTTGATCAGCCAGGTTGGTGTAGCGAATAACTGCTTGTTCAGAAACTCTACAGCCTCCCTTTGTTTGGCTTTGCTCACCACTTCATACACGGAACCACTTTGCTCTACTGTTTTGGGGGTTTCCATAATGCCGCCAATGTATTTGGTAACATGGCCCATGTACATGGTAAACTGATCGGTAACTTCCCTGTACATTTTACCCAGGTTGGAATAGTCCTTATTGGGTTCTTTGGTCCATACTTCAAGATTGGGGATGATACGCTGGAGGTTTTTGATACCATAGAAAGCGCCTTTCATTCCATCATCACCCACTTGCTCGCGCTGTGAACGCGGGTCGTCAGGGTTGGTTTCTGTTCCAAACCAAAGGCGGTTATTCTTCAGCCTGTCAATTACCCAGGTATTGAGATAGGGTTTTTCTGCATCGGCATCCTTGTATTGCGGGAAGAGCTTGTATCCCCATTCAATCGCCCATTTATCATAGTCGCCGATACGTGGGAAAAGACCGGCGCGGCCAATATTATCTTCTGGTTGTGCTACATAGTTAAAACGTGCATAGTCCATAATGGAAGGTGTATGTCCATTAGCTTCTACCCAGGCTTTATCACGCAGTTTCTCAACGGGCACTGTAGAGCTCGAACCATAGTTATGGCGAAGGCCAAGCGTATGCCCTACTTCATGCGATGATACAAAACGGATCAGCTGACCCATCAGTTCATCATCAAAAGTCATTTTGCGTGCGCCGGCATCCAGCGGTGAGCACTGAACAAAATACCAGTCATGGATCAGTTCCATTACATTGTGGTACCAGTTGATATGGCTTTCCATGATCTCACCACTGCGCGGGTCGCTGATGCTGGGGCCGCTTGCATTGGCAATATCAGAGGGTTTATACACGATAGCTGAGTAGCGTGCATCTTCAAGGCTCCACTCCGGATCTTCTTCTTTGGTAGGTGCTGTTTTAGCGAAGATGGCGTTTTTAAATCCTGCTTTTTCAAAAGCAACCTGCCAGTCGTTCACTCCCTGGATCAGATAAGGCACCCATTTTTTGGGGGTAGCCGGATCGATATAGAAAATGATCGGCTTCTTGGGTTCAACCAGTTCACCTCTTTTATATTTTTCCCAATCACCATCTTTGGGTTCCAGCTTCCAGCGTTTTACCACGCGAACGGCTTCCACCCCCTGTGGATTGGCATCGAAATCAGTGTACCCTACTGCAAAGAAGCCTACCCGTGGATCAAAGTTGCGGGCCTGCATCGGCACTTTAGGCAGCAATACAAAAGAACTGTTCAACTCCACTGTAAGGTTGCCGCCAGGAGCAGAAGGAGGACGCCCTGCAACAGGTGGGGCAGGCGAACGGGAATACGTTTTTACAGTTGATATTTCAATATTACTTGGAAAAGATTTTACTCCTGCTATATAAGACTTGTCTGACTGCTGCGATCCTATACGCATAGATGATTTAAGACTGCTACTGAAAAAGAGCACATCATTATCACCGCTGATATAATCGGTAATATCGATCACTGTGCCGGCAGAATCTTTGGAGAATGCCTTCACATCAAAAGATGCAGCAATAGGCTGAACGTTTGAGTTGTTCACTGCAGTGAACATGGGAGAAGTAGAATCCTTTGTATACTCTGCAAAAGAAATATTGCGCAGGAATACTTTGTTGTTGGGACCTCTTTCGAAGCGGATCACACTCTGCCCGATCTGGTCACCTGCAAAACCAAAGAAACCATTACGCATGCCTGCAGCAGCTTTAGTGATACGGTTAACGACCAGTATATCGCGGTTCAGCATGGTATCTCCGATCTCGAAATAGTATTTATCCTCTACCTTGTGAACGGTGAAAAGGCCTGCATCAGAAACCGCTTTGCCAGTGATAACCTCTTTATAGGGCTTGGGACCGGTGGAAGGTCTTCCCATTCCAGGTCCGGCTCCCGGCCCTCTTGTTGAGTCAGTTCTTGGCTGAGCCATGGCAGCGGAACAGGCACAAACGGCTACTGCTACCAGCCAGCGATGGTTAAAGAATTGGTGCATATTGCATTTTTGGTGATAAAAAAAAGTGGTCTAATATACGGAAAGCAATGGTTTAACATTGATTCCTTGCTTTTTTTATACAAGTGGCAGATGAAAACAAAAAACCGTCATTCCTGACGGTTTTATAATTTGCGTTTATTCGCGCTTACTCAAAAACAAATTCCAATAATCAGAATCATTCGCACCATTCGCGCTCTTACTTTTTCTTGCCTTTTGGTGCAAACATCGCTAACATTCTCCTCCCCTCCATCTTCGGCATGCTTTCCAGCACGCCTACTTCTGCCAGCCTTTCAGCAAACTTGAGCAGGAGCAGTTGTCCTCTTTCCTGGAATTGTATCGCGCGGCCTTTGAACTGTACATAAGCTTTTACTTTATTGCCTTCTTTCAGAAAACTTTCTGCATGTTTGGCTTTAAAGTCAAAGTCGTGATCATCTGTATTGGGTGTAAAACGAATCTCTTTCACTTCGGAGACCTTGCTTTTCGCTTTCATCTCCTTTTCCTTCTTCTTCTTATCGTATAAGAACTTATTATAGTCAATGATCTTACAAACAGGAGGATCTACCTGTGGGGAAATTTCCACGAGATCCAGTTGCTGGTCCTGCGCCATTCTCAGCGCATCCTGTGTACTGTAAATGCCCACTTCTACATTATCTCCTACCAATCGCACCTGGGGCACCCTGATGAACTGGTTAATGCGATGTTCTGCTTCTTTACGCGGAATAAACTTGTTTCTGAAACCGCCTTTGTTAAATCCGCCACCGCCTGGTCTGAAACCTCCGCCTCCGGGAGGCCTGTTAAATCCGCCTCCGGGTTTTTGTGGTACTGCCATTTAATCCTTTTAAATAAAACCCCTCCCTGATGGGGCATTGATTTTTTTAATTTTAAAATTAAACCTCCGGTTGTTCAGGGGATTGAATGCTTTTTTCATTCAACCAAAATATCTACCGGAAATTTTGTTAAGCTTCATTCGGGTTTGAAGCCCGTTAAATATACATTATTCCCTCCGTTCTTCAATCTCGGCCACAGCTTCCTTCAAAAATTCAGCCACAGTTTTTGATCCCAGATCGCCCTTGCCCTGCCTTCTTACAGATACTGATTCCTCGTTCATCTCCTTTTCTCCCACTACCAGCATATAAGGCACTTTCAGCAACTCTGTGTCCCTGATCTTTTTACCGATCTTTTCCTGGCGGTCGTCCACTTCTGCACGAATATCTGCCTTTTTCAGTTTTTGACCCACTGATTTGGCATAGTCCAGGAATTTATCGCTGATAGGCAGCACTTTCACCTGTACCGGCGACAGCCAAAGCGGGAATTTACCCGCATAATGTTCCAGCAGGAAGCCAATGAACCGCTCATGTGTACCCAGGGGTGCACGGTGAATGATCAGGGGTATTTCTGTCTGGTTGTCCGGGGTGGTGTATTCCAGTTTAAAACTGCGTCCCTGGGAAAAATCAACCTGGTTGGTAGCCAGGGTGAATTCACGACCGATCACGCTGAAGATCTGCACATCGATCTTTGGTCCGTAAAATGCTGCTTCATCCTGCACTTCCACATAAGGAATTTTGGATTCGATCAACACCTGGCGCACCATTTCTTCTGTTTCTTTCCAAAGCTCCGGCTCATTCACATACTTCTTGCCCAGTTTATCCGGCGAATGAAGGCTCAGCCTCATCACGTATTTATCTATACCGAATATTTTGAAATATTTCTGGTACATATCATTCACAGCCCTGAACTCGTCTGCAAACTGTGCTTTGGTGCAATAAATATGCGCATCGTTCATATGCAGGCAGCGCACCCTCATCAAACCAAATAATTCACCGCTTTGCTCGTAACGGTACACGGTGCCATATTCTGCAATGCGATAAGGAAGATCGCGATAGCTCTTTGGCTCTGCTGCATATATTTTATGGTGATGCGGGCAGTTCATGGATTTCAGGTAATATTTCTCACCATCGAGTTCCATGGGTGGATACATGCTATCTGCATAGTAAGGCAGGTGACCGCTGGTCAGGTACATGCTTTCTTTGGCAATATGCGGGGTCACTACCCTTTTATAACCAGCTTCGGACTCGGTTTCCTTGGCCAGTTTTTCCAGTTCCTCAATAATAACGGTACCATTCGGCATCCACATGATCAGGCCCTGACCCACATCATCATCCATAGTGTAGATGCTCAGCTCTTTGCCCAGTTTGCGGTGATCCCTTTTCTTCGCTTCTTCCAGCATCTGCAGGTATTCGTCCAGTTCCTTTTGAGAAGGAAAAGTGACGCCATAGATGCGGGTCAGCATTTTATTCTTCTCATCGCCTTTCCAGTAAGCACCGGCAATATTGGTGAGCTTGATGGCTTTGATCAAACCTGTGCTGGGAATATGGGGACCACGGCAGAGATCTGTAAAATCTCCCTGTGTATAGAAAGTGATCTCTCCGTCATTCAGGTTCTGCAACAGGTCCAGTTTGTATTCATCCCCTTTATCGGTGAAATATTTTACCGCTTCTGCCTTGGGAACTTCTTTGCGGATATAAGCATTGTTCTTTTTAGCCAGCTCATTCATTTTTTTCTCGAGCTGTGCCAGGTCCTCTTCCGTGATCTTCCGGTCGCCCAGGTCCATATCATAATAGAACCCGTTCTCTACAGGAGGCCCTACCCAGAATTTCACACCGGGAAACAGGCTTTCCACGGCCTCTGCCATAAGGTGGGCAGAAGAGTGCCAGAAAGTGTTCTTACCATCCTTATCGGTCCAGGTGAGCAATTTTACAGCCGCATCTTTCTGTATCGGTCGCGTGATATCCCATGTCTGTCCATCCACGCTGGCGGCAATTACTTTCCGCGCCAGACCTTCAGAAATTGATTTCGCTATATCCAGTGAAGTAGTGCCTTTCTCGTATTGCCTCACGGACCCGTCCGGTAATGTGATATTGATCATCGAGCTTGTTACTGTTTTAAGGATGGCAAAATTAGCGAAAATAGTGGTTCGTTCTGTGGATGGGGATGCTGATGTTTGAATGGCCCTTGAGTGTTGTTCGTTGACCGTTAGCTTGCGTATCGGCCAACGATCAACGAACAATGCCCCCTCCTCACCTGAAATGCCGTGTTATCTCCCGGTTCAGCCGGTTCATTTTACCATCAAGCCTTTTTAATTTCTTTTGAAAACGGGGTGGATCACTGTAATACCAGGTTGCCAGCCTCAACTGTCTTTTCAGCCAGCGGCGAAGCAATATTTTCCCGTACCATTTGTCGAGGCCCAGGCTGGCAGTGTGCAGCAGCTTTAATGACCTGTTCCGGGAAAATGCTTCCCGGTAAACTTCTTCATAAATATCCAGCAGGCCGCAATAATAAGAGTTGTAAGTTGGCGCAAGCGTTTTTATTTCTTCCAGTGAAAAAGAAGAGACCAATGCCCTCCAGATATCACCGTTGAGATGCGCATTCACACCCAGCAGCAGATGACGTAATGGTGAAGCACTCGTATCTGCATAATAAGCCTGCCAGGAAGCAGGTATGGCCAATCTGTTTGCAAATGCTTCCGCAGAAGAAATAAAATAGTTGACAAATTGCTTTTCCATCTGCCGGATATTCTTTCTTGCAGTATCATCCGCACTGGCAAAGAACCGGACCGCATTCTCCATGGCATCAAAATAAACAGTTGCAAAATAGGAGGAAACAGAAGGTGCTTTGCTTATCGAATCGAGCTTATACAATAGCTTTATTTCATCAGCGCTGAGCTGGGTTTGGGTATGCCCATTGAAGGAAACTGTTACTGAGCTGATAAAAAGGAAATAAACAATGAATTTGTGTTGCATCTGTTTCCTGATCGGCGATCCCTGGCAAGAGGATGCCTGCAGATATTCAAAATTAACAAACTATTGCTCCGGGTGAACCGGTCATGTTACGAACATATTCGTTAGTTTTGACGCTTATGATAAGGACAGTGCAAAAGAAAGGACTACTTATTATATTCTTCCTGTGGGCTTTCCAGTTCCACTCCTACTCACAGGCGGTGACGGGTATCTGGCGGGGTTATTTTATCGGCAATGCCGGCGAATATTACAGGCTTGAGTTCCAGATAAGTCAAAGCCCCAGCGGGCAGGTTTCTATTAAAGGAGTGTCTTACTCCTGGCAGGATGATAAACGCTTTTATGGCAAAGCTACCATGACCGGCAGCTACGTCGCCTCCACGCAAAATTTCCGGATCCACGAAATACAAACAGTAGAAGTGCAAAATGCCATGGGCGGCACCTGTATCATGAACTATGATCTGCGTTATACCCGCTCAGGCAAAGAAGAATTCCTGGAAGGCACTTACCTGGGCAAACAGGAAGTGAAAGGCCGCGAAAACCCTTATGAATGGGGCGACTGTGGCGGTGGCCGGGTCTCCCTGCGTAAAGTGCCCACTACGGAGTTTTATCTCGAACCTTTCCTGAGAAATGACAAAGCTACGGCCAGTCCAAAGCCTCCCGCTAAAGCACCGGCCAAAAAATCCCCGGTAACACAGAACAATCTTACCACACCAAAAAAGACAACAACTCCTCCAAGAGTTGTTCAGAAACCTAAAACAAATCCACCTTCAAACAATACAGCAAAGAAAAATATTACCGTTGAACCAAAAACGGATACTGTCGCAAAACTACCTCCGGTAGAAAAACCGAAGATCGAGGCCAGGCCCGCCCTTCCGCAAGTGCCTACTCCGGCAGTGTTGAAAACAAGAGCGAATGAATTGATGAAAGCACTGGTAGTGCACGACCCCAATGTTGAAATAAAGCTTTTTGATAATGGTGAAATAGATGGCGACACTATTTCCGTTTACCTGGATAAAAGGCTGGTACTTTCCAATAAACTGCTGACCGCAAACCCGCTCACGCTTAAGATAAAAATGGATGAAGAGAATCCGGAGCATGAATTGGTGATGGTAGCAGAAAACCTGGGACGTATACCACCCAATACATCCCTGATGATCGTTGAAGCCGGCGACCAGCGGTTTGAAGTAAGGATCACTTCCACCGAACAAAAAAATGCCGTGGTACGGTTCCGATATGAAAAACCCTGATAGTTTTAACCGCTTCTGTAATTTTTTTAAATAGCTTAAGGATTTTCCGCTATTTTCATTTTTCATGCAACGATCAACCGGACTACTCCTCTTTTTATTGTTAAGCGCCTGTTGCTGTGCGCAGGAAATTAATGGCTTCTGGAAAGGGCGCCTGATGATGGAACCGGGTGGCTGCTTCCCTGTTTATAATATCGAGTTCCAGTTGCAGGTAACAGGTACAAGGATCAGCGGCACATCCTATCACTACTCCGACACCACCAACTATGTAAAAGAACTATTTGAAGGGGTCTATGACACCACTACCAAATCACTTGTTATAGAAGAGCAGAAAGTTTCTGTTTTCCGCATCCCGGCGGATTGTATTCCCTGCATTAAAAAATATACACTCACTTATCATACAGACGGAAAAGAAGAACAGTTGCGTGGAAGCTGGACAGGAAAAACCATGGACGGCAAAACCACCTGCCCTGCCGGCACCATCATTATGACGCGGATACAAAAGCCTGCGTTCAAACCAGAACTTCCTCCGGAGCTATTGGCAAAGAAAAACGAACTGGTCAAAGAAATTTTTGTAGACACAGGAACTATCAGGCTTGATTTTTATGACAATGGCCAGGTAGATGGCGATACCATTTCTGTATATGCAAACAATATTCCCATCGTATCAAGAAAGATGCTCACCACAAAACCTGTAACAGTTTTTGTGCGGATCACATTGGAAGAACAATTCCAGGAAGTGATCATGGTTGGAGAAAACCTTGGCTCCATTCCTCCCAACACCGCGTTGATGATCATCAATGCAGATGATAAACGTTACCAGCTTTTCCTTACATCTGATGAAAAGAAAAATGCGTTGGTACGATTTATTTATCAACGACCTAAGTAGTTTGTTAAAATTTATATTGTTCCTCTGGCATGGTTTTTTTGTAATACCTGTGTATTAAAACACATGTTTTATGAAAAAATTCATGATCGTACTGGTTGTTGCAGTATCTGCCACAACTATACATGCGCAGAATCTATCGTTTGGTCCTACAGCAGGTTTTGGACATAGCTGGACCAGTTCGGACAATGGATCACAGAACGGAAGATTCCATTCATCTTATAACATTGGGGGAAAATTAGTCTACAGTTTTATAAGCCACTGGGGCGTTAGTGCCGATGTAAAATTTTCCAGCGAAGGGGAAACTTTGGGACTTAACAACGACAACAAAACAGTGATGCGTGCCAATTATATCCGCATACCATTGCAGGGTATTTATTTCTTTGGCGATTATGGCAACAGGCTTCGTCCTAAAATATCAGTCGGTCCTTCTTTCGGCTTTTTAGTTGGTGGTGAAACAAAACAACACGCTGACGGGCGCGTGGTCTCTACAATAAAAACAAAGGACCTTGCAGAAAATTTTGATTTCGGCCTCACCGGTGCAGCCGGCCTGAATTACCGCCTCACAAGAGGAACCTGGCTGAATGCTGATATCGCCTATTATCATGGATTAACTGATATGGCTTCATCTGCAGTGGACGCAAAGAACAGAAATATTGGTGTGAATGTGGGCGTGTTGTTTCCTTTGGGAACTCTCAAGAAATAGTCGGGATTCGATAGTCCACTTCCCGCTGTCACCCCGGCCCTGGTTTAGGAAATTAACTTGAATAGTACATTAAGAGCCGGGGTCTCCTCAACGTTGAGGAGACCCCGGCTCTTATATTCTTTAAACTTGTATGTGTACTAAACCAGGGCCGGGGTGACAGTGGACTATCAACTCCCGACTGAAACTAGAATCCCCGTTGATTTCCTCTTGGTTGAGGAAGTTCTTTCCTTGGCAGTTTCTCATCTCTCATTGCTGCATTATATACAAATGAAGCAACGATAACAGAGATCTGCTGAAGATCTTCGGCGATCAGGTGATCATAGGAATCCATATTGGTATGGTGAGTGCGGGTATTGTACTCGATCGGGTCCTGGATAAACTGGAAGCCGGGCAGGCCTACTGCATCAAATGACTGGTGATCGGTACCACCGGTATTGGAAATAGTGATCCATTTTGCACCCATATCATGGAAAGGCGTCAGCCATTGAGTAAAGATATCTTTCACTTTGTCATTGCCCTGGAGATAGATCCCTCTTATCTTACCTGTTCCATTATCGATATTGAAATAAGAAGAGAACTTTGCATGATCAGGTTTCAGTTCCATTGTAGCGGGATCTGCAAAATGATTTTTTACATAGTTTCTTGAACCCAGCAGGCCTTGCTCTTCACCACTCCATAATGCGATGCGGATGGTGCGGCGGGGTTGGATGTTCAGGCTTTTCAGGATACGAACTGCTTCCATCATTACAGCGCTGCCTGCAGCATTATCTGTAGCACCGGTTGCAGATTGCCAGCTATCCAGGTGAGCACCCAGCATTACGATCTCATCTTTCAATGCAGGATCAGTACCTTTTATTTCAGCAATTACATTGTATCCTTTGGTGTCTTTTTGATTGAATTCGGATTTTACATCTACGTCCAGCTTAACAGGCACACCACTTTTTGCCAGGCGGCAGATTGTGCCATAATCTTCAGCCGTAACCATGATATCAAGGAAATTATCAGGAGCGCCAGCAGCATAGCTACCTCCACCCTGAACAAATAAAGTTCCATCATGACCACGGGGGCTGCTGCTAAGAATTGCTACAGCACCTTCTTTATCAGCCATTGCTCTCAGCACATTCAGCACTTGTGCAGGGCCCTGGTTACGGGCAAACTGCTCACGCATGCGGCGCATTGCTGCTGTATCTGCAGGGCGGCGCTGGGCCTGCGGCTCTGCTGCGGCCATTTTATCCAGTTCTTCGTCGGTATAACGTGTAGCATCTGCTTTAAATGTTTGCCTCAATGTATCATTGCGGTAAATCACCAGCACTTTCCCTTTCATTTTTCCCTGGTACTGCAACAATCCAACAGAATCCTTTGCTTCGATCAGCAATACTTCTGCACTTTTTAAGCCGGAAGTACTTTTTGTCCAGGTTTTTGGATAAGCGATCATCGGTTTGTAATAAGGAGCGGTCAAAGCCACATAGCTTTTTTTCAATTCCCATCCTTTTCCAAATTCGCCCCATGGTTCCAGTGCAGCACCAGACAATCCCCATTTAGCAAGGGTTTCTTTTGCCCAGGTTGCAGCTTTTGTGTAGCCGGGAGAGCCAGACAATCTTGGACCATTAGCATCAGTAAGATGGAAAGCAATATCCATTACCTGGGATTTGGCTGTTCCTTCATTTTTGATCTTGTTAATGACATCCATGTTCAGCTTTTCCTGAGCTGACAATAGCTGTCCTACAAATAATAAAGACAACACAGCAGTTAATCTTCTCATGATAAATTGATTTTGAATAAGTGTGAAAGATAAACTAAAACACGACTTAGACGGTGATCAGGAAAGAAAACTTTCTGCCAGCCGGGACTTTTTTGAAGAATGGCTGCCCCTATTTTACTACCATAAAGTTGATCGTATCCTTTGGCCCTCCGCAATTGAGCATGGTGGCCTTGTATTGCGGATGATTGATGCCCAGGTAAGGATTACGCACAGAATCGTTCCGGCTAAGCCAGTGGCCCGGCTGATCTTCCCCAAAAGCCATCGGGCATTCCTGCCAGTAGATCTTTTCCCTGTCGTAACGGGAAATGATGAAAAGAAGCCGCAGGTTTTCCGACAAAGCATTGAATGCCGTTCTTTTTGCATCGAGTGATGGATTCGCAATTATATTGGAGGCTTCCGACCGGGCATTGCCCAAAGGATCGAGCGCTGATTCGTAAATACCGGTGGTATCTTTACGCAACTCTTCGATCTTGACGCTGTCAAGCGCAGTTTTCAGTTCCTGGCCATATTTTGACACTGCTGCAGTATCCCATTGCACAAGGCCTTCTGCCAATGAATAATAAGCATTGAGCATGGTTTGAATGGATTGATTGAATGCATCGCTATGCTTACTCACGGCCAGGGGCACAGGCGGAGGGCCTGAAGGGCCTCTGGAACCGGAACGGAACTTGAACAACCAAAGCAAGTAACCTGCTGCAATCAGGATAAGCACAAGCAGGATCAGGAAAACTTTTTTCATCAGGTAACCATTTCAACAAAGATAATAGCCGGGAGGGCAAGGTGGAATTCTTTATTTTTGCGGGATTCGGAATGCCGGTTAATGCCGGTTTGGATCATTAATTATTGAAAATGTTAGCAGGATTACAAAACGTCACATTCGAATTTGGAGCAAGGGTCATCCTGGAAGATGCCACCTGGCATATCCAACCCGGGGAAAGGATCGGCTTGATCGGTTATAACGGCACAGGAAAATCAACCCTCCTGAAATTGCTGGTAGGGCAATACAGTCCTTCTGCCGGCACCGTGGAAAGAAGCAGGACCACTACTATCGGTTACCTGCACCAGGACCTTTTGAGTTTTGATACCAACGAGTCCATCCTCCAGGTGGCACTCAGCGCTTTTGAAAGAGTATTGCTGCTGGAAAAGGAAATAGAAGAATTGGGGAAAGAACTGGAAAAGACCGGTGATGAGAAAGTATTGCATGAGTATTCGGATAAGCTGCATGAACTGGAAACGCTCGGAGGTTATGATATCCATCACCGCACAGAAGAAGTGCTGCAAGGGTTGGGCTTCTCCAATGCCGATCTGCAGCGCCCCTATAAAGAATTCAGTGGTGGTTGGAGAATGCGTGTATTATTAGCCAAAATGATTCTGCAGGCGCCAGATCTTCTTTTGCTTGACGAACCGACCAATCACCTTGACCTCCCTTCCATTGAATGGCTGGAAAAATATCTGCTGCACTACCAGGGTTCTGTGGTGATCGTCAGCCACGATAAATATTTCCTTAACCGGATGGTGACCAAGATCGTGGAATTGTATCAGCAGGAACTGCATATCTACAATGGCAATTATGACTTTTATGAAAAAGAAAAAGCCATCCGTATAGACCTGCAGCAAAAAGCCTACGAAAACCAGCAGGATTATATCCGCCAGCAGGAACGCTTTGTAGAACGTTTTAAGGCAAAAGCCAGTAAGGCTGCGCAAGCACAAAGTATACAAAAGCGGCTCGACAAACTGGAGCGTATCGAAGACGTAGCCATTGAACGGCCGAATATCCGGATCAATTTCCGGGTGGATAAAACACCGGGACGGGTATTGGTGGAATTGAAGGATATATCCAAATCATTCGGTGATAATATCATCGTCGAAGGAACCTCTGCAGAAATTGACCGTGGGGATAAGATCGCGCTGATCGGGGCTAACGGCAAGGGAAAATCGACCCTGCTGCGGATCATTGCGGGTGCAGAAAGTTATGAAGGAGACCGTAAATGGGGGCATAACGTGGAAGAAAGCTTTTATGCACAGCACCAGTTGGAAGCGCTCAATGTCAACAATACCATCCTGGATGAGATGAAAGAGTGCGGCAGCCAGATGACTGACCTGGAATTGCGCACCCTATTGGGATGTTTCCTTTTCAGCGGCGATGATTCAGATAAAAAGATCAGGGTATTGAGCGGTGGTGAAAAAGCACGGGTAGCACTGGCCAAAACAATGGTAAGCAAGGCCAATTTCCTGATGTTGGACGAGCCGACCAACCACCTCGACATGCACAGCTGCGACCTGTTGATCGATGCACTGAATAAATATGAAGGCAGCCTGATCCTTGTAAGCCACGACCGCTATTTTGTTTCCAAAACAGCCAATAAGATATGGGAGATCGTTGATCATAAAGTAAAAGAATTCAAAGGCGGTTATGATGAATGGGTAGCCTGGAAAGAACGCATGGCCAAACAGGAAGCAGAACAGAAAAAAGCAGAAAGCAAATCATCCAAAACAGATAAGCCGGAAGCAAAAACAGCCGCCAAACCCATTGCAGCACCCGTAAGCCAGCCTGCTTCTGCACCTATCAACAAAGAAGCAAAAAAAGAATTGCAGAAGCAACAGCGGCTCTTCCAGCAACTGGAAGAAAAGATCGCGCAGCTCAATAAAGAAAAAGCAAGGCTGGAAGCTTCACTGGCTGATCCGGCAACTTATACAGACAAAAACAAGTTCAAAGAAGCAGAAGATGCTTATAAAAAAACAGGAACAGAGCTTTCGCAATTGGATACGCAGTATGAGCAGGTTTTTGAAAAAATAATGGAGCTCGAAAAGAACTGATCGTATACCCTGCCCATAAAAGAGAACCGTAATAATGCCGGAAACTGCTGGCGTTATTACGGTTTTGCGTTTTAAAAATCACTGATAAAGCCTTCCTTAAACCCTTTCTGAATACAAAAAGATAATCTTACGCCTGTTTTATGGCACGCCGATTGAGTTATCTTCGACATGTCACCTGTAAACCAGCGTTACGGGAATTAAGTAACCTAAAAACTTAGCGTATGAAAAAAATGTTGACGGCTATTGCCCTTTCGGCCATGCTCTTTTATTTGCCAGCTTGCAAAGGCAAGGTAAAAGATGCAGATGTGAAAACGGCAGTTGAAGCGGCCCTGGCCTCTACTCCGGGTTATTCCGGCCTGATGGTGGATGTAAAAGATGGTGCTGTAACTATTACAGGCGAAGTAACAGAAGCTTCTGCAAAGACCGCGCTTCAATCCACCGTATCGGCTGTAAAAGGTGTGAAATCCGTACTGGACAACACAACCGTAATGGCTCCCCCACCTCCCCCCGCTCCTGCTCCTGATATAGCGGCTGATGACCCTCTCACTAAAGGAGTGACCGATGCGCTCAAAGATCATCCTGGTATCAAAGCAACCGTTAATGATGGCGTTATCACTGTAACAGGTGAAATAAAAGCAGCGGATTGGAGAAAAGTGAAAATGGCGCTGGATGGTTTGAAACCCAAAAAAGTTGATGCAAGCGGTTTAAAAGTAAAATAACCTAAAACTAATCTTATGGCATTGCAAGATAAATACAAGGAATTGCTGGATGCGGCCAAAGCATCAGGCGTTAATAATCTCCAGGCAATAGAAAAAGACGGTGTATTGTATGTGGATGGGGAAGCTCCTTCAGGAGCAGTGAAAGACCAGTTATGGGATATGTACAACAAGATCGATCCAAACTTTCTTGCCGGCGATATGGTAATGAATGTAAACGTAGCTGCAGCAGCTCCAGGCGCAAAAGCAAAAGTGACAACAGAAAAATCAAACCTGAATATCCGTAAAGGCCCGGGCACAGATCAACCAATAGTAGGCAAAGCTGCCCATCATTCTATTGTAACACTGGTGAGCAAGACCAATGACCAGTGGTGGCTGATCAGAACAGATAAGGGAGAAGAAGGGTATGCATATGCGCAATACCTGACACCGGAAGGATAAATTTTTTATTCTTATGAAAGAAAGGCTGCCCGTTTGATAACAGGCAGCCTTTTTATATTGGTAAGGTTATTCCCTAAATGCATTATTTTGTGTAGAAATAACTCCTTGTCCAACCTGATAAATCCCATTCGTTGAAGGTCAGATTAACCCTTTTACTTCTTGCAGTACCCTTTTTCTTATTGGCCCAGCGGCCAAAGATCGGCGTTACGCTCAGTGGCGGCGGTGCTAAAGGGCTGGCCCACCTGGGTATTTTGCATGCAATTGATTCAGCCGGCCTGAAAGTGGATTATATCACCGGCACCAGCATGGGTGCTATTATTGGGGGATTATATGCTGTGGGTTACTCAGCCGATACGCTGGTAAAGATCGTGAGGGAGATTGACTGGGATGCCCTGTTCAGCAACCAGGCCAGCATGCGCAGCTTGCTGATGCAGGAAAAGGATGAGGCCTACAAATACATCGTGGAACTTCCCTGGATCAATCACCGGTTTCATTTCTCCACCGGCTTGCTTGAAGGGCAGGAACTCTGGCTAAAATTTTCAGAACTCTTCTTTCCTGTATACAATATCAAAGATTTTTCAAAATTCAGCATTCCTTTCCGGTGCATCAGCACCGATGTAGGCAGTGGTGAAGCTGTAGTAATGCATAAGGGAGAAGTGATCAGCGCTGTTCGCTCCAGCATGGCCATCCCTTCTTTTTTTACTGCAGTAAATTATGAAAAAGGGAAATTGGTAGATGGAGGTATCGTGCGCAATTTCCCGGCAAGGGATGTACGGGAAATGGGCGCCAACTTTGTAATTGGCAGTAATGTAGCAAATGGCCTGCTTCCTTCCGATAAAATAAGAAATGTGTTCCAGATATTGTTGCAGGTCGCTTTCTTCCGGGAAAGTGAGGATACGAAGAAAGAGATACCGCTCTGCGATATTTATATCCCTCTCGAACTGGAAAACTATAATATGGGCAGCTTCTCAGAATCAGAAGCCATTATAGAAAAAGGGATGGAAGAAGGAAGAAAACTTTATCCCCGCCTGAAACATCTCAAAGATTCATTGGATGCCGTTTACGGAAAACAGGAGAACGAAGAAAACCGCCTGCCCCAGGTAAAAGAAGTCAGGATCAGTTCTTTTGATGTAAGCGGATTGGAAAAGACCACGCCTGATTTTTTTGTGCATACAATGGGCTTTATCAATAACGGTACCTACACTGCTAAAAAGTTGGGCGACCTGGTAAGGCGTGCATTCGGCACCCGTTATTATAAAAGGATCAATTATTCACTGGAAGAAAAAACAGACGGCACCTCCCATATTCATTTTGATGTGGAAGAAAACGCATTGACGTTTGCCAAGCTGGGTATTCATTATACACGTTTTTCCGGCATCAGTGTCATTGGTAATTTCACTACCCGCAATTTCTTTACACCAAATTCAAGAAGCCTGGTGACATTGAATTTAGGAGAAAGCCTCCGGCTCAGGGCAGAACACCTTCAATACCTCGGCCGGTTGAAGAATTTTGGCTTCACGTTGAAAACGCAATTCGACCGGCTGGATTTCATCGCTTATGACCAGTACAAGCAAACAGGCCTGTATAATCAGAACTACTGGGAAGTAAGTGAAAAATTCCATTATTCCACCAGCCGGAACGTTACCGTAGGCATAGGACATCGTTTCGAGTGGCTGAGATACAAGCCGACCATTACACCCGAGCTCGCTTTCAAAGGCAGGAGCCAGTTTTCTACTTTCCTGGCTTACCTGAACAGCAACACACTCGACCGCGTTAACTTTCCCAAGAAAGGAATTAAAGTTGAGTTTGAGGGCGGACGTGTTGCCAGGCAGGATTTAAAGATCAATTTCCTTGCAAATGGTTCACCGCTGCCCAATCCTGATTCAATCAAAGCCACCAATAAGCCTTTTCTATACTCAACTGTTTCCGCTGAAGGATACCTGCCGCTCATTAATAAAACAACGGCGTTCCTGTCTGCCCAGAGCGGTGTCAACTTCGACTATGGTGATAATGTAATGAATGAATTTGTTGTTGGAGGAATGGTTAAACTTTTCAGAAGGCAGGTATTGTTTGCCGGAATGCAGGAAGGTTCTGTTTACAGCACATCATATGCCGCTGTGCAGGGAGGATTGCGCTGGCAGATATTCAACTCTACTTATATCACAGGAAGAGCCAATGTATTGTTCAACAATATTGTGAACAAGAGCAAATTTTTCCAAAGCAAGGATTTCTATTCAGGTTATGCCCTCACCTTCTCTTATAATTTTGCCCTGGGGCCGCTTGATCTTAGCTTGATGTATAGTGATCAAACCGGGAAAGTGCAGACCTTTATCAACCTTGGCATACCATTTTAATAAAATCACTCACCAGGTAACTGATCAGTTTGCCACTTGTTGCATCCGACCGCCCATCCGTAAGCCTTGCTGCCCCTTCACAGATATGCAGGTAAGCAGGCCTTGCATCCGCAGCAGCAAAGGAAACGTATTGGCGTGCCTGGATAGCTGAAATGCCGACAGGTGTCATAGCGCTGCTAAGGGTGTTTTGAATGCCGTCCAGGTCAAGATCTATGCCTGCAAGTGTATCTCCCGTAAACCCTGTTGCATGTGCAATGGCTTGCAGGAAAGTCCTCTTTTCATGAATGAAAATATCTTCAAACGTGATGCAATCGATAAAAGGATTGTTTACGATGTCTGACCAGCAGTTTTGCTGCAAATAGTTTTCATGTAGCCCCACGATACAATATTTCTGCAAAAAGCCGTCTTCTTCTGCATAGCGGAAAGCATTCCCACTGTGCCGGCCTTCAGCAGGGCGGTAATCGGCATGTGCATCTACGTTGATGCAGTTGATCTGCGGCAATGGTATCACCCCTGCTTTATGCCACCCTTTGGCCGCTCCTTTGATAAGAGGATAAGAGTTGTTGTGACCACCACCGATCACTACCGGTAGTTTCTTCAAACCTGTGATCAGTTTGGCAATATGCTCCACTTCTTCATCGATCACATTCACCGCATGCCGGTATGCTTCTATCTTTTCTTCTTCCCCTTTTGCGGTGGTATCGATAAGATATTGTATATCGCCAAAATCAAAATGCCCCAACACCAGCACTTCCTGCCCGTCAAAGAAATCATTGCTTTGAATATTCAGGAAGCTTTGGAGAAAGGGGATCCATAAAGTATCGGCGCCACCGATACCATAATTTCCTTTGGCGCCGATATCTTCCGGTATACCGAAGAGAATGAATTTTGCTGATGATGATTGAATAGACCCTTCTATATCATCCGCATCCATTACTACCTGCAGGCGTTCGCCCAGTTTTGTTTCAAAACGGCGCAAGCGGGTGAGCGACATCAGGTCTTCACGGTTATAAAGCCTGAGATGCGGGGCTGCTTTTATGCTTCCCATTCTGACGGGGTGTTCAGCATCCAATTTTTTCATTGACAACTTTTAAAATATCGTTCTCTAAAGCTATGGTATTGTTCTCTATTTTCCTGCCACGGTCAATAATATCTGCAACAAACCCCTTATCGTCATAGCCTGACGCATTGATGCGGACATTCATAAAAGCCCCCATCACAGAAGCACGTGCGCAAAGTGCGCCTACCCCTGCATCCGATACGGAATTGGGATTGCCTGTTTCGGCCATAGCTTTTATCACTTCCATGCTTTCATAAGCAGTTTGCATCACCTGGAAAGGAATTTCAATGGCATAACGGGTCGCTTCCTGGATAGCAGCATGACGGGCAGCTTTTTCCGCATCGGTAGATTTGGGGAGCCCAAACGCCTGCATGATCCGGTTGAAAGCCCGGGTGTCAGCATCCACCAGCCCAACAAGCTTTGCTTTATACTGTTCCCCCTTCTCTGCCCAATTGCTGAATTCTTCCCAACGCTCATCCCATCCTTTTTTATGCGATGAAAGATTCGCGACCATCGTAGCCAGTGCAGCACCCAAAGCGCCCACGTAGGCAGCAATGGAACCACCACCAGGAGCAGGGCTCTCACTTGCAGTTTCATCAGCAAAGGCAGTCAGGCTCATATTGACCAGCTTGCTGTCTGCCTTATCCTGCAAAAGATACTCGATCACTCTTTCCTCGGGTTTGAATGGAGAAAGTTCATCCAGCCCCATTGATTTAACCGCGATACGTACAAGTTCTTTTTCCGATACACCTGTGGAGCGTTTTTGTTTTTTAAGAAAATACCTTCCCGCCTCCAGCAACGATTGCAGCGGCACCAGTCCTACCAGTTCACTTCCTGTAACACGGATCCCTCTTGCTTCTGCTTTACGGCAAACTTCGTCAAAAGCAATATGGACCGGTGTAACGTTGATATTGGTCAGGTTCATGGATATCTGCGCAATACCATACTCTTCAATAAACCAACCAATGGCTTTCACTGATTTTAAAGTACCGGGTACAGATACAGGCTTACCATCTTTATCCAGCACTTTTTTCCCGTTCTCCATTTTCACACGCCCTGCTTCCCGCACATCAAATGCGATGGCATTGGCTCTGCGGGTAGAAGTGGTATTGAGATTGATATTGTAAGCGATCAGGAAATCCCGCGCACCGATAACGGTAGCCCCTCTTCTTGCATCAAAAATGGCCGGCCCGTAATCAGGCTTCCATTCCGGCAAAGTGATCTTTTTAAAAAAGCCTTCGTATTCGCCGGCACGTATCACAGAAAGATTGCTGCGCAATTTATCGGGTTGGGCCGCTTCATACAGGTATACCGGTAAAGTGAGCTCCTTTCCTACCCTTTCCGCCAGCCGCCTTGCATATTCAGCTGTTTCTTCCATGGTAATATTAGCAATGGGGATCAACGGGCACACATCAGTAGCGCCCATACGAGGATGCTCACCGGTATGCTTGCTCATATCTATCAGTTCCCCTGCCTTTTTAATGGCAAGAAAAGCCGCTTCTATCACAGCTTCGGGTGAACCAACAAAAGTGACTACTGTACGGTTCGTGGCTTTACCCGGGTCTACATTAAGCAAACGGACGCCTTCTACAGATTCAATCTGGTCAGTAATTTGTTTGATGACAAGCAGGTCGTTTCCCTCACTGAAATTAGGGACGCATTCGATGATTTTTTGCATGATTACATTTTGTGATTAGACAAAGTAAGTAAAAAAATGAAGCGACTCCTTCCCGTTCTTCCCGCCTTACCGGTAAAAACTTACCGGTAAGGCGGGAAGAACGGGAAGGGAGTACTATTAAGGAATAAACTTTTTAAAATTGGGCTTCTTCCACGATCTGGTCGGGTTTCTTTTTATAGAAGATCATTCCCAGTGCCATAATAATGCTGGTAGTAAGAATTATAAAGAACAGTATTCCGTCATTGAAACTATTTAATCGTAAGTTTTCCGGGATCTTGTAAAAAAGGACAATTGTGATCAGGCCCCTGGGAATAAAAAAAGATTCCGGGAAAAGATTGGTCCGTACAAAAAAGCGCAGGTACAGTATCCGTACCAGGAATAATGCTACTACGATCAGGCTGCCGACAAGCAGTATCTCCCTTTCAGAAAGAAACCGGAGAGAAATAGAAAAGCCGAACAGGAGAAAAAAGAAAGTGCGGATCAGGAACGAAGTTTCTGCGGTTACAGAATGCAGCAAATGCCTCAGCGATTCCACCTGTTCATGCGGGAAATAATGTAATAGTTTTTGCCATTTCAGCTTTTCCCAGTTATTGATCAGCAAGCCAAACACAAGGATAATGATCAACGAGGGAAGATGGAGTATTTTGCCGCCGGCATAGATCAGTATCAGCAGGGAGAAAATAAGAAAGAATTTGATATTGAGTTTTGTTTTAGCCAGGATGATCAGCAGCACAAAAGACAACAGCGCTGAAAGAATAATGGATAAAAGGATGTTACCGCCAAACATACCCAGTGAATGCAATGATAAAGTATCCCCCGCTGTAAAATAGTTGAACACAATGATGCCGATGATATCTGAAAAAGAAGCTTCATATACCAGGAATTCCTTTTTTTGTTCGCTCAACGGATTGATGCTGGGGATAACAATGGAACTGCTCATAATGGAAAGCGGGATCGCATACACGAGGCATTTCTCCATTGGTTCATGCAACCAGTATTCAAGAATGAGGGTGAGCAATATCGTAGAGATCACAAAAATGATGAGGGCTGAGAAAAAAGAGTTCCGGATCAGTTTTAGTTTGTTGCGGCCAAGCTTCAGGTCGAGCCCTGCTTCCAGTACGATCATGATCAGCCCTACCACGCCTAATGATTCGATCAGTTGTGCAGAAAAATCAATATCTACCTGATAAAAATCTGCCAGGGCCCGGAAGCCGATACCTGCAAACAGCAGGAGCAATACCGACGGTATCCTGATATAACGGCTGAGGATCGAAAAGATATATGATAAAACAACGAGGCTGCAAATAACGATCAGTATCTCTTCTGTGTTAAGATTACCCATTCATAAATGTAATGATTACTTACCAGAAATCCATTCACCTTTGATCATTACATTTTCCACCAGGTTATTTCCAAATGCGTAAGGAATATAAGCCAGTGAAGGGATGGGCTGAGTAAGTATAAAATTGGCTTTCTTTCCTGCTGCAATGCTCCCGGTTTCATGCTGAAGGTCCATAGCAAAAGCGCCATTGACCGTAGCTGCATTGATCGCTTCTTCCGGAAGCATTTTCATTTGTATGCAGCTCATTGCTATCAGCAGGTTCATATTACCGGAAGGAGAAGAGCCCGGATTGAAATCTGTTGCCAGTGCCACAGCACATCCTGCATCGATCATCTGCCTTGCCGGCTGGAATGGCATGCGGAGAAAGAAAGCTGCCGTAGGAAGCATGGTGCCGATGGTATTGGAAGCAGCCAGCATTGAGATGGTGTCGTCGCTCATGGTTTCGAGGTGGTCAACGGATACAGCATTCAATTTAATGCCTGTTTCCACTCCACCGGAAAGGTTCAGTTGATTGGCATGTATTTTTGGTTTAAGCCCATATTGCATGCCTGCCCTGCAAATAGTTTCCGTTTCTTCAGGAGAAAAAAATCCCTTTTCGCAAAATACATCTACATAATCCGCCAGTTTTTCTTTTGCTATTACCGGCAGCATTTCATGAATGATCAGACGGATATATCCTTCGTGGTCTTCTTTATATTCAGGCGGGAAAGTGTGCGCTCCCAGGAATGTAGCTTTGATGGATAAGGGAGACCGCTCTTTAAGTTTTTTTATTACACGCAGCATTTTCAATTCTGCTTCCACGGTAAGTCCGTATCCGCTTTTTATTTCCACTGCAGCAGTTCCCCACCGGCTGAGTTCTTCCAGCCGCTTCCAGGCCGAAAGGAACAGTTCATCTTCAGAAGCTGCCTGCAGCTTACGTGCTGAATTGAGAATACCTCCTCCCCTTGCAGCGATCTCTGCGTAGCTTAGTCCTTTCAGTTTATCCACAAATTCTTCTTCACGGCTGGCGGCAAATACAAGGTGCGTATGTGAGTCGCACCACGCAGGAAGAATAAAACGGCCGGAAGCATCCAGTTCGGTTGATGCGTTAATACCTGCATGTAATTCCTCCATTGGACCATATCCTGCTATTTCAGCATCTTCGATTAAAAGATAAGCGTTATCAATAGCAGGGAGCCGTGACAATTCTTTTCCACGCAATGGAGCAGGTGGATTGGCCAGGCCAACCAATTTTTTTATATTTTTAACCAGTAATGTTGCCACAGGGCAATATTACAAGCTTTAGAGGGATAAAAACCATAAAAAACCATGACCATTCCTGATTTTTCCGATCCCGCGATCTGGCTAAGTCTTTTAACATTAGCCTTTCTGGAAATCGTGCTGGGAGTAGACAATATCATTTTCATTTCCATCATATCCGACAAACTTGATCCTGCGCAGCAAAAAAAGGCCCGCAGTATCGGACTGTTACTGGCCATGTTCTTACGGATCGGATTGCTGATGACCATTACCTGGATCATGCAATTGAAGAACCCGCTTTTTACAATCCCTTATGTTCAAAATGAAGGACAGCCGATCCAGATCAGTTGGAAAGACCTGATCTTGATGGCCGGTGGATTATTCCTTATTATTAAAAGCACATTAGAGATCCATCATAAGCTGGAAAAACCGGCTACTCAAGATCCAAAAAAGAAAAAAATATATGCTTCCTTTTCTTCCGTCATTGTCCAGATCGTGCTGATCGATGCAGTATTCTCCTTTGACTCCATCCTGACAGCAATTGGAATGGTTGACGAAGTGTTTGTAATGATCATTGCCGTGGTCATTTCCATTGCTATCATGATGGCTTTTGCTGGGCCGGTCAGCCGTTTTATCAATAAACATCCTACCCTGCAGATGCTGGCGCTTTCATTCCTGATCGCTATTGGTATTATGCTGGTGGCGGAAGGTTTTCACCAGAAGATCAGCAAAAGCTATATCTATACCACTATCGCGTTCTCACTGCTGGTAGAACTGCTGAATATGCGACTGAGAAGCGCAAATGGTGCGAATGACCACGAAGGGAGATGAATGAAGTGAAGAGGCGCGGATAAGGCGAATACACTATCGCACCATCATTTTTTACCAGCCAGCTTTTCTGCCTGTCGCATGTAATCGTATTGCAGGTCTTCGTGCAAGGTATGGATTGCGGCAAACAGTTTTTTAAGTTGGCTATGATAGATGTTATTGATCATAGTATTCTTTTCAAGAGGTATGCCTGATCCGGCCAGTTTGGCAGTGAAATAAAGCAGCCATTCCACTTCAGCCTGCTTCGAACCGGTGTAACGGATATGTTTATTGATACTGCGGAGTATTTTGCGCAGGCTTTTTTTGACAAAGTAAAGGTGACTGAGATTGATGGTCTCGAATTGCTCATCGATCTCTTTTTTTACCGAAGCAATATAGCCGTCCTCATCATGGGCCTCAAATAGCAAGTAGGTCAGCAGTTCCTTATTCTCCTTTTTAAACCGGGCCAGGCGAAGGCATAAAGCGCTCAGTTCAGCAGGTTTAAGCTGTGCCATTTCCTGTTTCAGTTCATGGATGGTAGCAGATTTCATCCCGCAATTTATTTATTCAGCCGCATCTTTAACGTTTGGATTCTTTTGTTTTTTTGGATATTTGCGCTTCCAAAATCAAGTAATCATAAAATATGAAGATAGCGATCAATGGTATGGGCCGGATCGGGCGGCTTTTATTCAGGCGTTTGGCAGACCATCCAACCCTTGAACTGGTAGCAGTCAATGATATCATGCCCCCGGAAAACCTGTCTTATCTTGTAAAATACGACTCAGTGTATGGTACTTACCAGGCACCATTAGTGTATGAAGACAATGCCCTGCACACAGCCGGCAAAAAGATAGCGGTGATGAATGCCAGTCATCCTTCGCAGCTTCCCTGGAAGGAACTGGGGGTAGACGTGGTGCTGGAATGTTCCGGTAAGTTCAGTACGCAGGCAGGTGCATCTGAGCATTTGAAAGCTGGTGCCAAAAAGGTTTTACTGTCTACCACGGGCTCACCGGAAGTGCCGCTGATGATCTATGGTTTTAATCATAACAGCATTCATGCCAACAGCGATATCGTATCCCCCGGAGGTTGCATGACCAATTGTTCAGTGCATGTGATCTATATACTCAATGGTATCGGCATTCATTCCATTCAAATGAATATTCTTCACTCCTACACTTCCCGCCAGGAACTGGTAGATGCTCCGCATCCTCAATTCCGCCGCGGACGTGCAGCAGCAGAATCCATCATACCTGTAGAAATAGATCTCCAGCAATCCCTTGAGCGGGTAATGCCGGGAATGAAAAATAAAATTGCTGCCGTGTCAACCCGTGTGCCGGTAGCCAATGGAGCAATGGCCGATTTCACGGCACAACTGAACAGGCCTGCAACAGTAGAAGAAGTGAACACTCTTTTCCGGAAAGCTTCCCAGGGAGAATTCAAAGGCATTGTAGGTTATACAGAAGAGGCACTGGTGTCCCTGGATTATAAAGGGAATACTCATTCCTGTGTGATCGATGGAAACCTGACTTCGATCATAGGGAACCAGGTAAAAGTGATCGCCTGGTTTGATAATGAATATGGATTTACAAGCAGGATGATCGATTGGCTGGAATACTGGAAAAAGGGAATGGTGTAAATCAGCGCGGTCCCCTTACCTCTCAACTTTTAGCATTCAAACAATTCCGTACATTTACATTAACCTGTACAACTATGGAATTCTTTGTTGACCAATCCTCTATTGTCCGCCAAGTGTGGGGCAAGAGCGATACCATCCTGTTCGTCTTTGCCGGCGCTTCCGCCGAGTTTTCACTGAACAAAGCGGTTGACTGGCTCTACTTCACCGGCAAACTCCCTTCCGATCCATTGGGCCGGTTGTTCTCTACTGTTATGTATGCCCGGCGTATCGTTTACTCCCGCAAAGAAGCTGCTGAAAAAGCGATCGATGCCATCACCACCATTCACAAAACAGTAGAAAGCAACAGAGGTGCTACCATCCCCGACTGGGCCTACCGCGATGTATTATTCATGCTTATCCATTATTCCATTGCGGCTTATGAACTGCTGGAAAGAAAACTGACAGACGAAGAAAAAGATGAATTGTTTGATGTGTTCTTCCGGATGGGCAGCCGCATGGGATTGAAAGAACTGCCGCATACTTATAAAGAATGGACAGTAAGTCATGTACAACACCTTCAGCATGACCTCGCCAAAAGCGAATACACCATCGATCTTTACAAACAATACCGTAAACACCTCGGCCCTGTCCGTTATTTTCTTTTAAAAGAATCACAGAAGCTGGTATGTCCTGTCATTGTAAAAAAGATGCTGAAGCTCGATTCGTTTTCCTGGGCAAGCCCCTTGCTTGTTATCTATAAGTTGAGCAGGAAAGTAAAACTGGATGGCGTATTGAAATCAATCATTCTGCCTGCAGCCTATAAAAAACAGATCAATTCACTGGATAAGCCTCCGGTTTAAGGCTAAACTAATCTACCATCCACACGATTGAGTTCCCTGTACTATGTTCATTCTGTTCCCAAAGTTTGTTACCAGGGTCGAGTATCCATTTTCCGTCCACAACAAATTTGTAGAGGTGTTTCCCTTTTGACAGATGCACTTTCAATACCCATTCATCCCCTTCCCTTACCATAGAAAAAGTGTTGGGCGACCAGCCATTGAAATCACCAGCCAGGAATACATTCCTGGCATTGGCAAATCCTTTCAGGCGGAAAGTAAAATTAGGATCAATCACAAAATGGAAATTACCACTGTGGCCCGGTTGGGGAGAAGACTTTGCTTCTTTGCCATCCACCAGGTATATATATTCATAATTGCCGGGGCCAAGCGTGTATAACAGTTCCCAGCCACCTGATTTTTTCTGCAGGAATGACTCATAGGGCCTCCATTTATTGAATGAACCTGAAAGCGCCACCTGCTGTGCATCCTGGAAGCCTTCCAACCGGAAGAGATAGGGCTTGCCGATGCGGACCACTGAATTGAAATCATTGAATTCATTCGGGAATTTGTCCTTATTGCCCGGGTCAGCCATCCATCTTCCATCAACGATATAGCGATAAGTATGTGTACCGTCGGCAAGATAAAGGGGCAGTTGCCAGCCATTGCCGGTTTCCTGCATCTGCAGGCTCCGCTCCTGCCAGTCGTTAAAGCTGCCTGAAAGGTATACCCTGCGGGCATCTGCAAATCCATTCAGTGTGAATACCGTATTTGTTTTAAAGAAGACAGAGTTCACGTTCCCCAAACCATCATTCTCATTCTGCAGATTATCCGGATCAGTGATCCAACGGCCGTCCACAACAAATTTGTACCAGTATTTACCTGCACCAAGTTTTACATAAGCGATCCATCCACTGTCTGTTTTGCTCATCGACAATGAATCGGGCGACCATTCATTAAAGCTGCCGGCCAGTACAACCCTTCTTGCATTCACATTGTTGCGCAGGTAAAACGTGACCACCGAATCGCGGGTGGCAAAACTATATTTTCGCTTAAAGCGGTTTACACCATAGGTTATCTGGCTGCTCACTGCCGGGAACATCTCTGCAAAGCCGGGGCGTTTCTCTGCCATGATGATCTTATCGGCGGGATTGGTAAGATTGTCAAACCCCATCAGCGGCTTACTGATAACAAATACTTCTTTGTTATTAATATTCACTTTCCAACCCATTCTCGCTAATGAATCGAGGTATCTGCCTTTAATGAATTCTTTCAGTGCCAGGTCTTCCAGTCCGTATTGTACAATGAAGCTATCAATGGAGGATTCTTTCAGGTCTTTTCCCAGGGCAATGTACATAGCTCCATCCTTCACCGTATAGAATTTCAGGTTGGTTTGCGCAATACCGCTCACTGTTGTCAAACACAACAGGATGAACAGTACCGCGCAAAAGCGTACCAGCTTATTTTTGCGATGCCTGGTACTTTTTATTTCCATATATACATTTTTCTTTTCACAAAGTTAAACCCGATTTTATGCATGGAAAGGAAGTCGAATCCCAACATTCCATCCAGGCATTTATTATAGGAAAAACACATTTTCTCCAGGTTTGTTACCAGCACGGGCAGGCTCGCAATATCGAGATCGCCCATTTTCATATTCTTCATATCGCCATACAGGGCTTCCACTTTTTTATTGCCGCTGCCGGTCAGTAATATACGGCGGGTAATAGCAACGTTCTCAAAAATCTTGTTGGGCAGCCGGCTGTCCAGCACATTCGATTCAGCACCGGTATCGATCACGAATATCAGTTTCTTCCCTGCCATATGGCCATAGGTGATCAGTTTATCTTCCATGATGTCTATGGGAAATTCATTGTAAAGGGAAGTATCTGCCAGCATTTCGCTTTTATAGGATGACGATTCTTTCCTGGTGATCAGATGCAGGTAGAGCAGGTTTTTTTCATAATCAAGGATCATTTCAAATTTCCTGAACAATTGCATACCCAGCAATCCCAGGATTTTGATCCCCTTGCTGTTTTCAATATGACCAAGGTTGATCCGGTCTGCTTCCACCTCCTGGTAATGAACAGGGCCAAAGGAGAACTTAGTGACCATCGTAGGCGCCGCACCGGCTGTTCCTCCTGTGATACCTCCCGACTCATCTTCTGCAGCAGAAGAAGAGGAAGCATAATTCCGGAAATATGTCAGGTTGAGGATCAGTTTCGGCGCACCGGTATCCAGTATAAAGTTGCCTTCCATGCCATCCACTTCTCCTTTGACCACGATCAGGTTGCCCACCCTGGTGAAAGGAATAACACAGTTGGCCGAGTCAGTTGTGATAATAGGATCAATCTTCAGTTGCACGGGAGAATGACCAGGACTCAATGAATCAGTTGTTACAGTTACCGCGGCAGGAATTGCTTTATGCGGAGCACTGCCTTTATGCGCAGGAAATGTTCCTGTCAGCAATAAAAAAGGTAAGGCAGTGAACCAGTAAAGCAATGGCATGGTTTATTAATTACATCGGAAAACGGGCCAGCCGGCCCATACGATAAAATTAGACGATCAGGATTGAAAATGGTTACCGGCCAATACTTTCTGAAACCGTTAAAAAAATATAACATCTCTTAAGGATTTCAGGTCTGCTTATATAAAGCCAGTACCCGTTTGAGCAATGAGGCGATCTTTTTTGCGGGGATATCATGTGCCGGATCGATCAGCAATATCTTCATCCTGGCCCTTTTCTCCTGGAGCAGGCCGGGATAATCAATCCGCTTGCCTTCCACTATACCAAGATAAGGTTGCAGGTATTTCTTGTGCATCCAGAGATAGCAAAACATTTTGCCTTTGTAGCAATAGAAGGGCATACCATATTTCCAGGTTTCCGTAATATTCCTGTCTTGCTGCAAAATGAACGCCCTTAAAAACTGCAGGCAACTTTTATCCGGTTCTGCCTTTTGCAAAAACCAATTATCGATTGGTCGGAGCATACAGGGATCAATTTTCCACTAAGATAATGGACACCCTTGCAAAATCTCTTATCCGTTCACTGAAGTGATCCACCAGATATTCCCAAAAGGATCTTCCACGCCCCCGCTTCTGCCATAATCCTTATCTTCCAATGGCAATATTATTTTACCTCCGGCAGCAACAGCATTGGCGAAAGCAGTATCAGCATTTTCTACATACACAAATAAGTCTGCGGTACGCGGCTCCCAATCCTTTGAACCATTGGCAAACATGATGGTGCTGCCATGGATCTGTATCTCGCAATGACCAAGCGTTCCATCATCATTACGTGATTCATGGGTTACCTGTACAGGAAAAACTTTTTTTACAAAATCGAGAAAGGCTACAGCCCCATTAATAATGAGATAAGGCATTACCGCCTGATGTCCTTTGGGAATTTTCATGATCTGTTATTTAAATGAATAAGGGCAAAACTAACAGGTAACGATTGGGCAAAATTGGAAAAACACGACATTCTACCGTTCTGCATCTTTCCAGCTTGTTCCTTCTGCCTTCCCTTCAAAATAATGCCTCGGATGAAGCCCCGAGAATTCCTTGAAATCATGAATAAAATGTGATTGGTCATAATAACCGCAATCATAAGCGATCTCTGTAAGCGATTTGCCGGTCTGCCCATATTGCTCGATAGCCGATTGGAAGCAGATGATACGGGAATACAGTTTAGGGCTGAAACCCGCAAACTCTTTGAAGTTGCGCTCAAACTGACGGGTGGACAAGTAGTATTGACCAGACAAAGTGTTTACATCCACTATTCCGCGGGACTGAATAATATAACTGATCGCAGAAAAAATACCAGGCTCAGGCCGTTGATTTTTTATTACACGTTTCATCAGGAAAGCAGACAGAATGCTTATCCGGTCTGTATTATTTTCCGCCAGCATGATCTGTTCTTCCAGTTCTTTTCCCGGCAGGCCTAGAAGTGAATAAAGGTCTGGCATCTGATTGCTCAATGCAGCAGCGGAATGCCCCAATAAAGCGGGAACAGCGAACGGATAAAGATAAGCACCGACAATACCAAAGTTTTCATATACCTGGTAGCGGCGGAATGTACTGGCCTGGCCATCCACTCCTGAGCGCAGGTTGGGCGTAGCAGGGCCGGTAAGGGTATCAAACATTCCTTTATAATGAAAGATCATTTCAGCACTTCCGTCTGCCATGGAGCGATGGATATAGGAATCTCCGGGACCAGGTTCACCTTCCAGTACCCAAAAGAAGCGGACATATTTTGCCAGTGCAGCAGGCGGAGAAACCTGGTAATAGATCATCGCCGGGTGTTTGAAGGCCAAATATAAAAAACCTCAGGAAGCTTTCTTTTTCTTTGGAGAAAGACTGGCTTTGAGTTGGTCCATCAGGTCCTTTGTAGGAGAATGCACCACCCGCATCGGTTTGAAAGGTGCTTTCTTTCCTTTTGACTTGGCCCTGATGATCTTCATCAGTTTATCTGAGTAGTCATCCTTGAATTTGGAGATATCAAACGGTTTGGTCAACTGGCCAATGAGATTGACAGCCATTTTCAGTTCTGCCGGTTTGCTTTTTGCTTTAGGCAGGTCCAGGTCTTTATGGGAGCGGATCTCCTGTTCAAAGCGGATACGGTTGAGTATGATCACATCATCATGGGATTTGATGATACATACATGTTCGCGGTTGTGCATCACAAAAAGCCCCACTCCCGCCTTGCCCGATTTATGCAATGCTTCGCGTAACAAAGCATAGGCACGTACGCCGGCTTTTTGAGGCTCCAGGTAATAGGGCGCTTCGAAATAGGAACTGTCTATTTCCGTTTCATCTACAAATTGCGTGATATCGATATGTTTGGTCTTTTCAGGGCTTGCTTTTTCAAAATCAGTTTTGTCAAGCACCACATACCGGTCATTAAGAAGATAACCTCTTACAATATTTTCCCAGGCCACTTCCCTGCCGGTATTTTCATTTACCCGCTTGAACCGGATATTGGCGTGGTCTTTTTTATCCAGCATGTCCAGATCAAGTGTACTTTCTTCCACAGCACTGTACATTTTTATGGGGATGTTGACCAGTCCAAAGCCAATAGAGCCCGTCCAGATCGCTTTCATGAGAAGTGTTTTTGATAAAGGGGTAAAAAGCATGCCAATTGCATTCATAACAAAGGTTATGAGTGCCATACTTAATATTAAAATATTGAAAGAATGAACTTAAAAGGCTAAAATGATTGATCTTTGCAGGCCCTGGCGTTCCAGATTTGAACGGATATATATTTGATTACGATGCAACCGACCTTATTCAATGAAGCGAAGAAAACGCTTCGGCTTTCCCTCCCGATCATATTCGGAGAACTTGCGCAAATGTCGCTCCATTTGATCGATACAGCCATGGCCGGAGCATTGGGATATAAGCAACTGGCTGCTGCATCACTAGTGTTGGCCGTATTAAATATTCCATTCATAATAGGTATAGGGATGACGATATCAGTTTCCCAGTTGGTTTCCATGTCGCACGGCCGGAAGGATTCACAAAAGGTTTCCCACTACTTCTATAATGGCTTCTGGTTATGCGCCATTACGGCCCTTATCATTTCCCTTACGCTTGAATTGGGAAAGAACATACTTTTTCATTTAAAGCAGGATCCTGAAGTGGCGCAGCTTGCTGTGCCGTTCATGCAATTGATGGGATGGAGCGTGATACCGATGTTGCTGTTCATGTCGCTCAAACAATTTGCAGATGGTTTGGAAAAAACCAGGACGGCAATGCTTATCACCCTGATCGGTGTTCCACTCAACGTGTTCCTTAACTGGCTGCTGATCTTTGGCAACTGGGGATTTCCAAGGCTGGAACTGGTGGGCGCAGGCTGGGGCACGCTTATCACACGTACCTTAATGTTTGCTGCACTGGGTGCTGTGATCCTCTGGCATCCTCTTTTTCGCCGCTATGTTGCCGTAAGAAAAAATCAGTGGAAGCTTCGCATGCACACGATCCGTGAGTTATTGCATATTGGTGTACCAAGCAGCCTGCAGATAGGTATGGAAGGTGGCGCATTTGCCGTATCCGGCATTATCATCGGCACCATTGGGGCCACAGAGCAGGCAGCACACCAGATCGCCCTCTCCTGTGCCTCTTTCACTTTCATGGTATCAATGGGTCTGGCTCAGGGAAGTTCTATCCGCGTGAGCAATGCATTCGGTACACGCGACAGGGTGAAAATACTGGCGATAGGAAAAAGCACCCTGATCACTGCTTTGTTGTATGGACTGTTATGTGCTGCTTCATTCATCCTGCTGCGGAATATATTACCCGGTGCCTTTAATAATGATGTGCAGGTGGTTCACATGGCATCAGCATTGCTGGTGTTGGCTGCCGTGTTCCAGATCTCCGATGCCACGCAGGCAATCGGCGCAGGACTGATGCGGGGCATTAAAGACGTGAAGATCCCCACTATACTGATCGGCATCGCCTATTGGGTGATCGGGATCCCGGTTGGCTATTTGCTGGCTTTCAAAGCCAATATGGGAGCTGCGGGTATATGGTTTGGATTTATTGCAGGCCTCTCCTGTTCCAGTATATTTTTATGCGTAAGGTTTCTGCGGATGTCGAAGAAAGTATAGAAGCGCCGGTCAGGCTTCAATAGCTATATCTTCTTCTCCCAATTGCTTATGCAATAGATACAGGATCGCGCTTCTTGCTTCCGAAGCTTTGAACACATCTTTACACCAGAAAAATACTTTCAGGTCAAACTCATCTTTTTTCACAGCAATGAATTCTGTTTGCGGAACAGATCCTTCCATCACATAACCTGAGTGGATGATGGTGTCGGTGATCAGCTTTGTTACCTTTTCAATATCCTTGCTTCCGCTAACGGATAAGGAAAGGGAAAGTCTTTGCTGGTTGTTGCTGAGTGTCCAGTTGGTAATATGTTGCGAAAGGATATCGCCGTTCGGAATGATCACTTCGGCACCATCATTCGTCATCAGTGTGCTGGAACGCAGCCCGATCTCTCTAACCTTGCCTGCTTTATCGCCTATCTCTATGGAATCACCAATCTGCAATGGCCTGTCGAAGATCAGGATGATGCCTGATACGAAATTGCTGACAATGTTCTGCAAGCCCAAACCGATACCAACACCTAATGCACCAAGCACGATCGTGATCTTATCAACCGGTAAACCCGAAGCGGCCACTGCAAGCAGATAGCCCACGCAAAGCACGATAAGCCTTGCGATCAGCATGCGTGAACGCTGCCGTTTATTCTGCACTTCTTCACTGCCGGTATCACCAAAGAAATAGCCCACATATTTCTGCAGCAGATGCGCCACCCAGATGATGAGGAAGAAAAGCAGCACGCCACCAATGGTAAAGCTGGCGCTGCCGATGGTCCTTTGCTTTTCCATCAATGCACTGAACACATCTTTGGAAGTATTGTAGATATTGAGATTGGTGGTAAACACGATCAGCCAGAGTACGAAGACCAGGAAAACAATTGGGCCCTGAAAGCCTTTTACTACCGATTGGAAATCGAAAGAAGCTTTGAGCCCCTGCTTGCTGCGGCTGGTCTCAATCTGCAATAAGATCGCCTCCATGCAGATCTTGCTGAACACGGCCAGGCCGATCGCCTGTGTAAAGGAGAAGATAGCTGTATTGCCCAGTATCTGCGCCAGCGAGAACCGGCCGAATATGTTGCAGAAGATGGCCAGTATGTTCATGACATTATGCAGGATGATCACAAAGCGCAGGAAACCGCGCATATGAAGATGGTTCTTCATTCCACGAAGGAACAAAGAGCCAAACACTACAGAAAGCACATTCAGCAGTATCAGCCATACGCGTTGGAAAAAACCTGGCATTAATACGTGGTGAGTAAAGGAGAAACAGATATACAGGAATACCATCACGAGCCAGTACACAAAAAGTTTACGCGGCCATTTTTTCCAGCAGATAAATGTCAGGGTCAGGATCAGCAGGAACTGCATCGACTCGATATAAACAGAAGGCGCATCCAGATCGAAAAGTGGGGCCAATGTGAAAATGACAATGAAAGCAGATGCGATATAATGAGGATACAGATAGCCCACCTGGATATCTTTCAGCCTGTCCATCGCCCCGGTCTTTTTCAGGCGGCGGATATTAAGGAAAACCCATAACCCGAACAGGAAGCCGATAAGCAAAAGGAAAAGCCTTTTGTTCACACTGTCTTTAAAATAATAGTTCAGTGCTTTCCGCTCACCATGATAGACTTTTGAATAAGCAGCACGTAGTCTCTTCAATGAACTGTCGGAGGCAGGCTCCCAGATATAATTGAATTCTTTACCGAATACGCGGGAGAAAGAGGTCAGCAGCAGGTTATCCACTTTATCCAGCAGGGCTGAGGTAGTGATCGCATTGCCGGAGTTATGCGTTTGCAACTGGTTCACGAGCGCCAGGCTTTCCCTCAGTTGTGAAGTGCTCGATCTCCAGGCTTCGCGCATATCTTTCAACTGGGAGGCAAAAAGCTGGCGGTTGGCGGAATCACGCCAGAGATGCTTCAATACAGTGTCTTCCACCAGTGTCTTCATTTCGCGGCGGAGATCGTTGAGGTCCGCTTCTGCGCTATCCAGTATGCCGCGCTGGTCGTGTACATCGCTTTGAATATTGGTCAGCAGGGTACGGAACATCTGCAGGTTCCGCAGGCCGAGCGCCCGGTTATTGTTGATGATATTATCCTTTAATACGGCAAGAGAAGAATCGCTATCAGTCAGTTTTTCCTGGATGCCGGTAATGCCCGGGCCAAGATCGCTTTTATTCCGGATCATGGAGAGCACGGCATAGGCATTCTCGATACGGAGCTGGTAATCGCTGCTGGTTAGTTTGGATGAATCAGCAAAGAGTGAGCCCATCCCCTGGCCTCTTCTGAAGCGGGAAGTATCATTCCTCCTGTTCAGACTGTCAGACCGGAATCGAAGGCTGTCCTGGGCAAAAGAAGAGACAGAAAAAAGCAGTGCCAGGAAAAGAAAGGTCAGGGACAGGGAGGGTCTTCGCATAAGGATTAGCTGTTAGAAGGTAAAAATATAAAAGGAAGAGGGATTTTTCAAAAAAGTGGTATTGACTCAGTTTGAATGTTTTCTCATCAAATATCACCGGTGAAAAAACAGATAATAACGATGAAAATCCCTTGGAACCAGCTCAGCCTCTTCGTTACTTTATTATAAATAAATAATCATGGGAACAATTTATGCATCCATAACATTGATCAATGGATCTGATATAGAAATGGCCAGGCGTCATCTCATCGGAGAAGAAGAGGTAAGGCAAACATCTGTAGAAATGCTTGTGGACACAGGATCCTATATGATGTGCATCAATGAATCAATAAGAAAGCAACTCGGTCTTCCATTCATTGAAAGAAGACGACATTTTCTTGCGGATGACCAGATGGTTGAACATGATATCGTTGGTCCTTTATGTGTAAAGTTCCAGAACAGGACTGCTATCTGCTCTGCGGCAGTTTTGGAAGGAAACAGTGAGCCTTTGCTTGGCGCCATTCCAATAGAAGAAATGGATGTGCTTATAGATGCAAAACGTCAGGAGCTCGTCATCAATCCCGAGCATCCTGACGGTGCACAATATCGTATTCCAACTTTGCGAAGGGTTCCCGGCTATCTTAAAGTAGAATGAAATACTTCACTAAAACTTTCCAAATTTCAACGTCACATTATATGACATACCCCTTATATCCTTATCCTCCATTCCCGCTGCATCACTTCCAAAACTTGCACGGTAAGAAACACCCGGGCTAAAACGCATCCATTTAAACAAATTCATTTCAACCTGTACTCCCGGCTCTGTTACAAAAAACCAGTTCTCATCACTGATGGGATCATCAGAATTATTATTGATATGCCTGTTGTAACGGTCATACTGCAACGTAAACCCTGCCCCGGAAAATAACTGCACTACAAAATGCACAGGCTTATTGGAACCTATAACATACTCCGTCATCAGTCCCACCTGGCCATATTCATAACTCCTGTTCCTCAATGGATCAGTACTGTATTCCAACGGCACTGGTATATTGCTGGTCACAGCCGCTGCGCCCGCTCCTATCATCAGCCGTTGATTGATAAACCAACCGCCATACAGCCCGCTCATATTTGCATATTTACCACGTATCTGTGTAAACTTATTGGATATTGCACCATAACCACCGGATGATCTCGGATTGCTTTTAAATATTGTTTTGACTGATTCCTGCGCAATAGCTCCTGTAACAAACAGCGATAAAGCCGTCGTAATTACGATTGTTCTTATTTTCATCATTCCTTGTTTCTGTAACAACAAGGTGAAAACATTTTACCCCTATTTACTGGTTGATTTTTTTTAGACGTGCTGTAATGATCGTTGCTGTTTACACGTTTCCGAGCAGAAGCCTCAATCCCACCAATGCCAAACAGACCGCCAGTGCCTTCACGATAATATCCCCTTTTATCTTATGCGAAAGCATAGCGCCTACCTGTGCACCGGGAACAACACCCACTGCCAGCCAGATGATCATATTTAATATATAAGGATCATTATAATTTCCCTGCAATGCATGCATCACCACACTGACAGTAGCCATAATAGCCAGTATAAAATGCGAAGTGGCCGTAGCGATATATACCGGGAAATGCAACCAGTGCACTAAGGCCGGTACATGTATAATACCTCCTCCAATACCCAGCAAAGGAGAAAGAAATCCGACGATCACACTGATCGAAATACCCGTATACTGGTTGTAAGAATAACTGTATTGCACATTCCCTTTATCAGTAAGCGTATGATGCTTGAAATGTTTTCCATTCCCGTTTGTGCTTTCGCTAAAAAAAACAACTTTCTGCTTTTTGAGAAAAAGAAAAACTGCCAACAGCAACAGGATGACCCCGAACAGGACATTAAAGGTATTGGCAGGAATGTGTTTGGTCACATATACCCCCAGCACAGAACCAGGGATCGTTGCCGCTGCAAACAACAATCCGGCTTTATAATCAATCCGGCCTGACCGCGCATACGCGATGGAACCAGATACCGCATTGCAGGCTACGATCACCAGCGACACGGCAGTAACCAGTTCCGGCGACATACCCGGATGTGTGAAAAGCAATAAAGGCACCAGCAGAAACCCGCCTCCTGCCCCGATCAGGGTCCCCAATGTTCCTATTAAAAACCCGGCAAGAAGAAGGACGATAGGATTGTCCATAGATTGCAAAGATAGCCGGACTTCCGACTCCCGGCTAACAACTCCCACTCAGGATAATTCCTTAGCTTTAGGCAATCAATTTTCCAACATGAAAACAATTCTCACTGCCTTCTGCATCATCGTATGCATTTCTCTCTGTTCTTTTATAAATGCACCTAAAGCAAAATGGATCTCCCTGTTCGATGGAAAAACATTGAACGGCTGGAAGGTGGGAAAGAATGCCAGCTCTTTTTCTGTCGACAGCGGGCATATTGTTGTAAAGGGGCCGACAGCCCATTTATTCTATGACGGGCCTGTAGAAAACCATGTTTTCAAAAACTTTGAATTCAAAGCCGAAGTGATGACACAGCCCGGCGCCAATTCCGGCATTTATTTCCATACAGTATTCCAGGAAGCAGGCTGGCCGGCAAAAGGGTATGAAGTGCAGGTCAACAATTCTCAAAGCGACTGGCGCCGCACCGGTAGCCTGTATGGCATACAGGATGTAAAAGAAGTGTATGTAAAAGACAGGGAATGGTACACAGAATACATTAAAGTAGAAGGTAAGCACATCATCATTAAAGTAAATGATAAAACGGTAGTGGATTATACAGAACCTGAAGTATTGCAACGGAGCAAAGGCCAGGAAGAGCGTCGCATTTCCAGTGGCACTTTTGCCCTGCAGGCTCATGACCCCAACAGCATTATTTATTACAGGAACATTAAAGTAAGGCCGCTGCCCTGATCAACTGTTTTGCAGGTTCAGCGTTTTCATTTTCTCTTTGATCCCAGCCAGGCTGTCGAAATGCAGGCAATTGATGCCGAGAGTGGAAGCCACGTTGGTAAACATCTGGCGGTCGTCGACCATTGCTGCCTGTTGCGGTGCCACCCTGCCGATATCACAGGCAATGCGGAATATATCAATATCAGGTTTGCGGAATTTCACATAGCAGGATGAGGCATATGCATCAAACAGTTCGTATAAACGGAATTGATGGATGCGGTAATCATTCAACTCACGGCCTTCATTATTCACGGCAATCACTTTCAGCCCATGCCGTTGTTTTAATTGCTTAAAAAATTCAATGGAATCTGTATAGGGCTGCGTTTGCCCATACATGAATGCTTTAAAATCATCTATGGAAAAATCGCGCTTTTCATAAAACACGATCCGTTCCAGGTATTCATCCAGAGATATCTTGCCAATCTCATAGGTATCAAAAGTGAGATGATGGCGCTCATTCAGTTCCACCAGGTCCAGTTTGAAATGCTCTGCAGCGAGCTTACGGGAGCTCCGGCCCCATCCATTCGTCAATAATACACCGCCGATATCGAGGAACAATGTGGTAACAGGACCTGCTTGCATAAACTCCGGAATAAATTGGGTAAAGGAGTAAAAGTAATTATTTCAACTGATAAGTTTCCCAGGCAAGCGCTGAAAACGCCATAAGCATTTACTTATCAACAAACTGTCTCTCCAACCCGGTTCCAGGCATAATCTGCCGGGCCCACTCTAAAATCTCCCCTTCATCCCCTATCTTTGCCGTCCTTCGAAGAATTCCAAACCTTCGGGATTAAACTTAAAGAAAGAATAAGAAGCTACGCTTATGGACAAATTGATCTATCTCGTTCCCGTGATGGGCATTATCGGTCTGCTCTACACGATTGCTAAATTCAACTGGGTATCGAAACAAGATGCCGGCAACGACCGGATGAAAGAGATCAGTAACTACATCGCCGAAGGCGCCATGGCATTCCTGAAAGCTGAATGGAGGATCCTTGGCTATTTTGTAGTGATCGTTGCTATTTTACTGGCCCTGATGGCAGGTGCCAATCCCCATTCCCATTGGTCTATCGCTGTTGCCTTTGTGATCGGCGCTGTATTAAGTGCATTTGCCGGTTTTATTGGCATGAAAGCCGCTACCAAAGCCAATGTACGTACTGCACAAGCTGCCCGCACCAGCCTTAGCAAAGCCCTGAATGTATCATTCACCGGCGGCGCTGTAATGGGTGTAGGTGTTGCGGGACTGGCCGTGCTTGGTCTCGGTGGTTTATATATCGTATTAAAACAAATTTTTGCACCCGGCGCTGAAGTGAATTCTGAAGAAATGCTTCAGACCATTGAAGTGCTGACAGGTTTTTCACTCGGTGCTGAATCCATCGCTCTTTTTGCACGTGTAGGCGGTGGTATCTACACCAAAGCTGCCGACGTAGGTGCTGACCTCGTAGGTAAAGTGGAAGCAGGCATCCCTGAAGATGATCCCCGCAACCCTGCAACCATTGCAGATAATGTGGGCGACAACGTAGGTGATGTGGCTGGTATGGGAGCCGATCTTTTCGGGTCTTATGTGGCTACTGTATTGGCGACGATCGTACTCGGACAACAGACCGTTGTAATGGACACAGACCTTCTCAGCGGTTTCTCACCGGTTGTATTACCGATGTTGATTGCTGGTGTGGGCATACTTTTCTCCATTGTTGCAACCCTGTTCGTACGCATCAGTGACAGTGCAGGTATCAATACCAACACTGTACAAAAAGCATTGAACATGGGCAACTGGGGCTCTATCGTTCTTACCGCTATTGTTGCATTTGCTCTTGTATACTGGTTGCTGCCCCAAAACATGGAGCTTCGCGGCGTACTGTTTACCAAATGGGGTGTAATGGGCGCTATCGGTGTAGGTCTTCTTGTAGGTGCATTGATGAGCATCATTACGGAGCATTACACAGCCATGGGCAAACGTCCTGTAATGAGCATTATCCGCCAATCCTCTACCGGTCATGCCACCAACGTAATCGGCGGTCTGGCTATCGGTATGGAATCAACCTTCCTTCCAATCCTCGTGCTGGCAGGCGGTATCTGGGGTTCTTATGAATGTGCCGGCTTATATGGTGTAGCCATTGCTGCTGCCGGTATGATGGCCACTACGGCTATGCAACTGGCGATCGATGCATTCGGACCTATTGCAGATAATGCAGGCGGTATTGCAGAAATGAGCGAACTGCCAAAAGAAGTGCGCGAAAAAACTGACGTACTGGACGCTGTAGGCAACACTACTGCTGCTACCGGTAAAGGTTTTGCCATTGCTTCTGCAGCATTAACAGCGCTGGCTTTGTTTGCTGCTTTCGTAGGCGTGGCAGGCATCAGCGGTATTGATATTTACAAAGCGAATGTACTGGCCTCGTTGTTTGTAGGCGCAATGATACCTTTCATCTTCTCTTCTCTTGCTATCCGCGCAGTTGGTGAAGCGGCCATGGCAATGGTGGAAGAAGTGCGCCGTCAGTTCAAAACCATTCCCGGAATCATGGAAGGCACAGGCAAACCTGAATATGATAAATGCGTGGCGATCTCCACACAGGCTTCTATTAAGAAAATGATGTTGCCCGGCGCTATTGCCATCATCTCTCCCCTGATCATCGGCTTCACTCCAGGCCTCGGTGCAGAAGCGCTGGGAGGTTTCCTGGCTGGTGCCACTGTTTCGGGTGTACTGATGGGTATGTTCCAGAACAATGCCGGTGGTGCATGGGATAATGCCAAAAAATCATTTGAAAAAGGCGTGGAGATCAATGGTGAGACCTACTATAAAAAATCAGATCCGCACAAAGCATCTGTAACAGGCGATACGGTAGGTGATCCGTTCAAAGATACTTCAGGCCCATCCATGAACATCCTGATCAAACTGATGTCCATCGTATCCCTGGTTATTGCTCCTACCCTGGCGCAGATCAAGGACAAAGCCCCTGCAGAAGTAAAAAATCAAAAGCCTGCAGTTACCCAGCCGGTCGCTGAAACCGTAGCCAAGCAAGCTGCTAATACTGCTCAATACAAATAAAGATATTCGAAGAGCTTAATCAGAACCATTAATTGTAAGTCCTGCTGTGTCTACAGCGGGACTTATTTTTTGCTGTAACCTTTTCTATAAACCAGCGTCTCAGAGATAACTACCTCATTGTTAACCATTGTTAAAAAACCTTAAATTAATAATTCCTATGTTCTTTATACGAAAAAGGTCGTATATTCGGGCTGTAAAACCCCAAACCATGTCAGCAACAAGAACAATAAAGCCTACTGAAAGCGAACTGGAAATATTGCAAATTCTGTGGACGAAGGGCCTGGCGACTGTGAGGGAGGTACATGAGGAACTGGCTTCTTCCAAAGAAGTGGGATACACCACTACGCTGAAATTAATGCAGATCATGCATGAAAAAGGCCTGGTAAAAAGAGATGATTCCATGCGCACGCATGTGTATCAGGCCGCCGTTAATAAAGAAAAAACCCAAAAACATCTTCTGGGGAAAATGATCGACAGCCTGTTTGGCGGGTCCCCTACCCAACTGGTGATCCAGGCCTTGGGCGAACACAAAGCGAGCCCTGAAGAACTGGAAAAAATACAACGTTTATTGAACGATCTTAAAAAACAATAAAATGAACGCTATAAGCCAATCAGATTTTCTGCAGGCTTTAGGGTGGGCTGTATTAAACAGCTTGTGGCAGATGGCGTTGTTGTGGGTGGTTTACCAATTACTGACTGCAGTTCTCCGTTTACAAAAATCTTCTCAGCGGGCAACCCTTGCTTCCTCGCTGCTATTTGCCGGGTTTTCCTGGTTCATATTTACTTTCCTGCTGATACTGGATAAAACTCCCCAGGCAGCAGGCTTGATCACTTTGGTGAATATCACCAGTAATAATGAATCGCTCAACCAATGGTTTGCCATTAGTTTGCCCTGGGCTTCCTTATTATATCTCGTTTTACTGGTATTGCCGGTCTTGAATTTTATCCGCAACTACCGCTATGTGCAACAGATCCGCCGTCATGGTCTCACAAAGGCCAACGTTGAATGGAGAATGTTTGTTCAAAAAGTTGCAGGCCTCATGGGCATCAATAAACCCGTGCAGATCTGGATGTCCGACCTGGTAAGTTCTCCTGTCACCATCGGCTATATGAAACCGGTTATCCTGCTGCCTTTTGCAGCAGTGAACCAACTCAATACCCACCAGGTGGAAGCCATATTGCTGCATGAGCTTTCCCATATCAGGCGGATGGATTATCTCACCAACCTGTTCACCCGTATCATTCAAACCATACTTTATTTCAATCCATTTGTAAAAGCATTTGCTCAGATCATTGAAAGGGAAAGAGAAAAAAGCTGCGATGAAATAGTGATCCAGTTCCAGTATGAGCCCTATGGATATGCTTCTGCTTTGCTGGCCCTTGAAAAAGCAGCACATACAGCCCCCAGGCCTTTGGCTGTGGCAGCAGCCGGTGGAAAAAAGAATGAATTGCTTAGCCGCATCGAATCTATTTTAGGCATACAACAAAAGCCGGTATTCTCTTTTCATAAACTGGCCGGTGTGTTGTCTGCACTGCTTTGCTTTATTGCCCTGAACGCTTTGGTGATCCTGAGCAAGCCAGGTAAGAACAATGCTTCTGCCGGGTTCTTCCTTTCACAATTATCTTCTCCCTTAAGTTTTGTACCGGAAGACAATACAACGGTGGCAATACCCGCAGTTGAAGAGAGGCCCCAGCAGATCATTGCCCAGGCGCCGGCAGAAGTAATTGCCCCAGTGGAGTCAGTTGCGCCTATTGCACCAGCTCCCCCCGCTTCAGCACAAGCAAATAACCCAACGGTTCTGACCGAAGATCATCAGGTGGTTGACGGAAAGTTTATCAAAACCGTGGTGGACAATGCAACGAATCATTTCATTCAGATAAGCAATCTTCAGGACATCATCCCTGAACTGACCCCTCAACAGGAAAAGCAGGTGAAAGAAGCCCTGAACGCTTCTAAAAAAGTGCTGGAAGAAACCCAATGGAAAGCAGTAGAGAAAAGCATTGCGGATGCGATGACCATGGCTGAAAAAGAAAGCGTAAAAGCAGCTTATGAAAGAGCCGCTGAAAAAGCTAACTGGGAACAAATGGCCAATAAGTTAAGAGTGTCCTATAACCAGATCGACTGGGAAGGCCTCAACGCTGAACTGACCAAAGCCATGAACAATATCAAGCTCGACAGCATGCGCCAGGTTTACAGCGATGCGATGGTGAAACTGAGCGGTCTCCAAAAAGAGCTGACCGTAAAAGGGCTGAAAGGAATTCCAGACAGCGATATTACACTGGACCGTCTACAGAAGAAAATAGCAGAATTGCAGAAAGCAAGAACAAAGGTACAGGAGATGAGAAACAGGAAAGTGATCGATCTTTGAGTGAATAAAAAGAGATTTATAAAAGAGCAGGCATTCAGGCCTGCTCTTTTTGTTTCTTCCCGGCAGCTTCTTCACCCTTCTTTTATATAGAAGATCAAAAAGGTTGTGACACCAACATCCGTAGTCAGAAAGTATTTACAGAGCTGCTTTAGCTGCTCTTAATGGCAAGCTGGTTATCATTCCGTGCAAGCTGGAGATACTATAACTGGTATCACTACCCCAAAAATTTGGCTGCCGGGTTCAAGGATATAACCCATCTCAACCGTTCTCCCTGCCTGGACATTCAAAATATAAACAACACGCTTTTATGCCGGCGGAAAAGCCAGCGACTTTGCGAATGTTCACCTGATCATCATCTAAAACGACTTTTTCAAAACCCGCGTTTCTAAACTGGCCGGAAGCCCCTTCCGGAAGAGCTCACGGCAGACTCCGCAGGTCTTATCCTGAAATGAGACGGAGGTCCGTCAAATTAGAATACGCTGCCACCAACTGGCGCCACGGGAAAGGAAATCAACGATGTTAAAACAAGGCTGCAGGACGAAGATCATGGACGGCTTGACCAGCTCAGGTTGGTAGACTCTATACAGTACAGCAGGTGGACCATACATAAGCCCAATACTCTACGGCCATAGTTCCCTGCTGAGTATATTATGCAAGGGGACCGGAGAATTTATTACCAGGTCCCGATCGGTTGGCGAATGCCCTAAACGGCCAGTTACTATTTCCTTGGTTTACGCTGGTCGATTATCAGTTACTGAAAGCTGCTTTTATGAACCCTGTGCTTGGGTTTGAAGACCGGATAAAAAAGTTGTACTGCTTGCAAGAAGCCGGCTTTTATCCATTACCGGATTTCCTGATTGAACTATTCCCTCACTCCATTTTACGACACTTTGACACAGGCATCGTGGATGCGTGTTTTCATTTCTACCTGATTGAGCTGGAGGATCAAAAGAGTCGACGGTTCTCAAAGCCATCTTTTGGATTTAATATTTTTTGTGAAGTACACCCTTTAAATCTTCATTCTTTCCGGGCCATCTTGATAGGAAAGTCAAATTTTTACGAGTAAAAATTTGAAGATAAATTGTAAAAAATATATACTTATAAAATATGCTTATTTAAAAATTGAATTAATGATTATAATTAATTTTAAATCAATTAATTAATTTGACTTATTAATAAATAATCCTTTGCCTTTAAAAATTCATTTATTTTTTATAATTCTTGCCATTTTTAACGAAATTAAAATATAAAATAAGATAGTATAAATATTTGTAAATGACATATTTATCATTAATAATTATTGATTTTATTTTTAGCTAAAAAATATACTCATTTTATGACTCGTATCTCTACATAAATTAGCTTAAAATTTATATTTAAGTATTCACTGCAAAATCATCAATCTTTGTAATCTCTCCTATCTCATTAAAAATATTAGACAACCAGGATAATGGTTGGCAATGTCCTCCTACTCTATCCACAGGGATAGCTTTATCTTACCAAACCTGTCCAGGCAGTTTGAAAAAATGATCTGACGGATAAAGGCGATAGTGAAGATTCTATCGTCAGATTGGCAGATAAGTGATTAGACAGTTTTCTATTTAAGAAGCCGGTTTACGAAGGCCAACCGGGAGATTTAACAGCCTCCTACTCGTGAGATACTCGCTAAGGTTGTATTTTGCATCCATGGCAAAATATCTTGTCGCAGCCCTTGCTGCTATCATTTTCCTGGCCTCCTGCCGCTCGTTAAAAGACCCTGTTTTTAATGGAATAGAAAATGTATCTGTAGGAGAAATAGGCCTCGACAATTCCCTGCTGACCCTTAACCTGAAATATTTCAACCCGAATTCCTCCGGCGGAAAATTGAAAAATGCCAGTGGAAATGCGTGGATGGACGACACCTATCTCGGCCATTTTACGGTCGATTCCACTGTCCATATCCCGGCCAAAGACTCCTTTCTTATACCGGTTAAGCTGGCAGTTGACATGAAAAAATTGCTGAAAAATTCTTTCGCTGCGCTATTCAAAAAGGAAGTGATGATCCGGATCGAGGGGGAAGCAAAAGCAGGTAAGGGTGGATTTTATAGAAAATTCCCAGTCAAATATGAGGGTAAGCAGGATATCGCAGAGCTCTTTCAATAAGCAAAAAGAAAACCACCTGCCGTAAAACAAGTGGTTTGAACATATCTGTTAGCCGCCCTCCGGGCGGCTGTTCTCGTCAGTTGCCTGAAGGCTCTTTGGGCTTTGGATGCCCGCCTCCATCTTCAAATTTCTTACAGGTTTTGGGCAAACGCTTATAGGCGTCCTCATTAGCCGGTACATCGTCTGCATCAAAACCGGCATTGGCGATCGCCGTTTTGATCTCTTCAATATTGATCCGGTCGGTCACATATTTTACCGTTGTTTCTCCTTTCCGGGTATTGATCGCCACGGACTGGATGCCGTCATACCGGTCGAGATAAGTGGTCACCCGCTTTTTGCAATCTTCGCAAAGGATATTCGGGGTTTTGATCTTTGCCGTTTGAACGGGCTTTACCTGGGCAAAAGAGGCAAGGGTAAAAACCGTCATGGCAAGACTGGTGATCATGAATTTCTTCATAAGGGTGATTTGAGCTTACAAGTTACAAAACGCCTTTCCAATTGGCCGGATCATCCCTCCACTTTAACAATATTTCCTGTTCAGAGGGCAATATCATCCCCTTTTCAAGGGCCAGTTCGATCAGGGAGGGATAATTGGTGAGAGCCTGGTAAGGCAGTCCATATTTTTCAAAAGCCTGCGCGGCTACAGGGAATCCATAGGTAAAGATGGACACCATTCCGATCACATCCAGGCCGGCTTCTTTGAGCACATCCACTACCTGCAGGCTGCTTTTGCCTGTTGAGACCAGGTCTTCGATCACCACTGTCTTCTGTCCTTTCTCATAAAACCCTTCTATCTGGTTGCCCAGTCCATGTTCCTTGGGCTTGGGTCGTACATATATATAAGGCAGTTTCAGCTGATCGGCGGCTATCGCTCCCCAGGCTATTCCTGCTGTGGCCACCCCTGCCAGCAACTCCGCATCAGGGAATTTTTCAAAGACCACATTGCACATTTCCGACTTGATAAAATCGCGGATAAAAGGAAAAGACAACACCTTCCTGTTATCACAATAGATAGGGCTTTTCCATCCGCTGGCCCAGGTATAGGGTTGCTGAACGCTCAGCTTCACTGCATTTGCCTGCAGCAACTTTTCTGCAACAGTTTTTTCATTTGTCATGGCGCGAAGATAGGCCGTATCTTTACTTCATGCACCTGAAAATCTATTTCAACGATAAGCCTCTTTTTCTCTGCGATGCCATTGATCCGGTTATTGAGCCTTATCTGCATCATGATGATGCGGTGTTCATTGATGAGCTGAATATCCATACCATCAAGTCGATGATCCATGAAATGCAGCAGCAAAAAGTGCACGCAGGTGTGTTCCGGCATCAGGACCTGAACGAACTAAAAAAAGCTTTCTTTAAAAAATTTACGCTGATACAGGCTGCAGGCGGATTGATCAGGAATGAAAAAGAAGAGACCCTGCTGATCTTCCGGAGAGGGAAATGGGACCTGCCAAAAGGAAAACTGGATGATGGTGAAACCCTGGAACAATGCGCTGTGCGGGAAGTGCTGGAAGAAACAGGGCTGAAAGTAAAACTGGTTGCTCCTTTATTGATCACCTACCATACCTATCACCAGGGTACAAGCTTTATACTGAAAGAATCGCACTGGTACACGATGAAAACAAACAGCCATCAGGCATTGGTACCGCAAACAGAAGAAGACATAGAACACGTAAAATGGGTGGATGATCTTTCGCTCCCACCTTATCTTCCCCTTGCTTATCCTTCCATTGTAGATGTATTAAAGGCTTGGCTGGCGAAATGATTCTTTCTTGGGAATTATTGCTACGGTAAGGCGGCTTACACAGATCATTTTTCCGAGTTCATCATAGATGCGGATATCCCATACATGTGTGTTCAATCCCAGGTGAAGCGGAGTTCCAACGCCTGTTACATATCCTTCTGTGGCGCTGCGTATATGATTGGCATTGATCTCAAGACCCACACAAACCAGTTTCTGATGATCCACTACCAGGGCTGAAGCCACACTGCCGATCGTTTCGGCCAGTACGCAGGAAGCACCTCCATGGAGCAGTCCGTAAGGTTGTTTGGTGCGGTGATCAACCGGCATACGGGCTTTCAGGAAATCCATACCCAGTTCCACCCACTCAATACCAAGATGTTCAGCAATAGTACCTGGACCAAAGGTTGCCAGCTTTTCAATGCGGAGATCTTTTTCAAACCAGATAGGAACTGACATATTATTTCTTCTTTAGTGTTCTGTAAACTTCATCAGGAAGGAAAAGCCGGGCATCGCCTCCGTTGCGGATTATATCGCGTACAATTGTGGATGCTACTGATGTGTATTTGGGCTCTCCGGTAAGGAAGATCGTTTCGATTGTGTTATCAAGCGTACGGTTTGCATCAGCAATCGTTTTTTCATATTCAAAATCGCTTACATAGCGGATGCCACGGAGAATAAATTGAGCACCGATCGTTTTGCAATAATTGATCGTCAATCCTTCATATACGCCGCCCTCTACTTTGTCTTCATGTTCATAAATTTCATTGATCCACTGCACGCGTTGTTCAGCAGAGAACATCGGCACTTTGGCTGCATTGAGGCCTACACCTACAATGATCTTATCAAATAAAGGAAGGGCGCGATTGATAATGTCTACATGCCCAAGTGTGATGGGATCAAAAGTGCCGGGAAACAAGCAAATACGGCTCATGCTGTAAGATTGAATGCTTTTAATTATTAATTTCTCCGTTCGGATAATAAGTAAAGTACCGCCATTCTTACTGCCACTCCATTTTCCACCTGTTGCAATATAATGGACTGCTTACTGTCTGCTACATCACTGTCAAGTTCCACGCCTCTGTTGATCGGTCCCGGGTGCATGATCACAATTTCTTTATGCAAGCTATCGAGCATTTTACGGCTGATGCCATAAGCAAGATTGTATTCCCTCAGCGAAGAGAACAGCACCTGGTTCTGCCGCTCCAGTTGAATGCGCAACACATTCGCCACATCACACCATTCCAGGGTTTCCCGGAGATTATAGCTCACTTCCACACCAAGTGCTTCGCGGATATATTTCGGGATCAATGTGGGCGGGCCGCAAACAGCCACTTCAGCACCCATTTTTTTCAACAGGTAAATATTACTTTGTGCCACACGGCTGTGCATGATATCACCGATGATCGCTACTTTTTTTCCTTCCAGTCCACCGGTCTTTTCTTTTATTGAAAAAGCATCAAGCAAGCCCTGTGTGGGATGCTCATTGATACCGTCGCCTGCATTGATGATCGCAGCAGGGATATGTTGCGCAAGGAAATGGGGCGCTCCGCTGGCACTATGCCGCATCACCACCATATCCACTTTCATCGAAAGGATATTATTGACCGTATCAAGCAGGGTTTCCCCCTTTGCTACGGAAGAAGAAGAAGCGGTAAAATTCACAGTGTCGGCCGAAAGGCGTTTTTCTGCCAGCTCAAAAGATATCCGTGTTCGGGTGGAGTTCTCAAAGAAAAGATTCACTACCACTACATCGCGGAGGGGTGGTACTTTCTTAACAGGGCGTTGCAGTACTTCCTTGAACTGCTCTGCCGTTTGTAAAATAAGGGAAATATCGTTGGCCGAAAGGTCTTTAATGCCCAGCAGGTGTCGTGTAGATAGTTGCATTAAAAAGCGAAATTAGGGCTTTCTTAGTAATCCAGCAACGCCACTTCTTCCCTGTCGTCTTTTTTCTTCCAGTACACTTTTACCCGTTGGGACACGATGGAATCAATTGCTTTTCCTACATAATCGGGCTGGATGGGGAATTGGCGGCTGAAACGGCGGTCGATCAGCACACAAAGCTCTACTTTTTCAGGCCTGCCAAAATCAAGGAGCGCATCCAGTGCTGCGCGGATAGTGCGGCCCGTATATAATACATCGTCGATCAATACCACTCTTTTTCCTTCAATAGAGAAAGGTATATCGGTCTGATTGGCGATATGTAATTCTTTCCGGATATCATCACGGTAAAAGGTAATGTCCAGTTTGCCATATTGTACATTGGTGCCGGGAAATTCTTTACGGATCGCTTCCACCACCTGGTCCGATAAATATATACCACGGGGCTGCAATCCGATCAATACCGTATTGGCCAGCTCACTGTTATTTTCAAGTATCTGATGCGCCAGTCTTTTAATGGTAATGGCCAGTTGAGATTCGGTGAGGATAGATTTCAAGAATGCTAATTTGATGTAAAATTAAAGAATTGTGGGGGAATACATCAACCCGGCAATTATAGAAAAGTAATGGCCATTGAATAGCTGTTCAATGGCCATTACCGACTGTTACTTTTTAAAAGAAAAATTATACCCTATATTGATCCCTACCCATGCATTCGAGGATCCATCCTTTGAAGCGCTGATATAGCGTACACCGAAATCAAATCCGTTTTTCACTGTTGCACCCATTCCGAAAGCCCAGGTGAAAGCTCCGTCTGAATTAGTAGCAGAGACAGATCCAACCGTTGCTTTGGCACTGAAAATACTGTACCCTGCCTGGGGTTCTAAATAAATTCCTTTAAGATTCTGGCGGTACCCCAACAAAAAAGGGATAATCCGGAGATTAAGCTTGTCTACTGTTGCCGCCTCCTGCCATTCTTCTTTTATTTTAAAAATACTGTAGCTTGTTGTAAAAGTCAGTTGGCCTGCTTTGCCGACACCATAAAATCCTTTGAGATAAGGGCCAAATCCGACATTAGCCAGTGTTGCAAAATCGTCGAGAGGAATACCGATATCTGCTCCTACACCTATTTGGTTATTTCCTTTCTGTGAGTAACCGGCAAATGAGATGCAAAAGAGAATAACTGCTAATGATAGCTTCTTCATAAATGGTGGTTTGGGTTTGGTTTAAAAGGTTTAAAAGCGGTATAAAAATAATATTGGTTCCTGGGAAAAGAAAGTTAAAAGACAAGTGTTCCAAAAGAAGAAGAGGCCGGCCCCATGTTTGCAAACACAGGAAACGACCTCTTTATTCAACTTACTATTCTGAGAAGTTACTATTTACTTCCAAATGTATAAGAAAGCCCTATATGAAAACCTGAGCTTTTTGCAGACACGCCTTCACCATCTACAATATTGGAAATGCCAATATTGTAGCGAGCTCCGATGCCCAGGCCATTTGAAAGCCGGTAGCCAAGACCAACAGCCCAGCTAAAATTAATTGACTTAAAAGAATCTTTAACATCAGTAGTTTCTTCGTCACTGCCCATTTTAGATTTTACTTTTGCACTTGTCAGGAAACCAACCTGCGGGCCAGTCTCTCCATAAAAGCCAGAAGCATTGTACTGCAACAATACGGGGATATTAATATAATTCAGTTTCAAGTCGATTGATGCGCTACCTTCTTTTTGTTTATTACCTTCCTGTGAATATAAAAGTTCGGGCTGCACGCTAAAAGTTTCACTCAGGGAAAAATTTACGAATGCTCCGCCTGCGAGACCTATTTTTGTTTTCCTGGATGTTTCGAGATCTTCTTCTCCAGTGACTTTGTAAAAATTAGCACCGGCTTTTACTCCATACTTGATCTGTGCTTGAGAATACATGCCGGCAGACAGCAATAAAGCCATCAAAAATACTTTTTTCATAAGCGTTTTTTAATTTTAAAAATTGATTCTTACAAAACTATAATTAGTTTTTTTCTCTTGCAACTGTATCGTAAAAAAGCAAGTAGAAGTACTCGACTTCATCATGTATATTACGAAACAGGTTTTTGGAACGGATAACAAGTAATCATAAAAGCCAACAAACTCTTTTACTAAATAAGAAAGAGGCCGCCTCTTTCATTTTTGAGACGGCCTCTTTAAAAAGTATAGCTGATCTGTAGATCTAATCCGGTCAAATTAGAATTTAACAACGCCTGAGAGACCTAACCAGCTTGTTGTACCATTATCAGAAATAGCATTGTAGCTAAGAGCCAGTTGGAATTTACCTGCATCATAACCTACCTGAGGTTTGTAAGCAAATCCACCGCCATCAGCATCTCCGGTGAAGAAGCCATAACCTACCTGGCCACCTACAAAGAATTGCTCAGAAGGATAAACACGCGCACCTACCAGGATAGGAACTGCACCAAATTTTGGCTTTACACCAGGAGCCAGTTCTTTACCCAGGAAATGTGTGTAACCAACTGTAGCCAGACCTTTAACAGTTTCGCTAAGACCTAATTCGCCTTGCAGTTCTGCACCTATTGCAAAGTTGGCTGCATCTTTAATATCGCCAACAGGAAGGCCTACATTGATACCAGCACCAAGTTTAAAATCTTTCTGTGCGTTAAGACCAATAAATCCAGCAACTGTAAACGCTGCTGCGAGAAACACTTTCTTCATTTAATTTTGTTTAAGGTTTGAATGAATAATGATCGCAAACATAATGTGCGGATTTTCAAATACAAAATAAACTAGCCAAAAAAAAGTTAATACCGCTGATCACAAAAAAGATCAAATATTATGCTTTCGATAAAATAAAATTTATACTGACGCGCGCGACAACATATTGTTGATGCAGCAAACATAATCACGCTTTACTTCAGATATCCGATAAGTTGGTTGAATTGCGATTATTCACGCTTGAGTTGTTACAAATAAAAACCGTCAGTAAGTAATAAAAACAATACCAATTGCATTTTATTACCTACTGACGGCGTTCAAATAAAACCTTAATTATTTATCCTGCATAAACGGATAACTATAATCCACCGGAGGAGTAAAAGTTTCTTTGATCGTTCTTGCACTCAACCAGCGATAAAGATTCAGGATCGATCCTGCTTTATCATTCGTACCGCTCGCCCTTGCTCCGCCAAAAGGTTGCTGACCTACCACCGCACCGGTCGGCTTATCGTTGATATAAAAATTACCCGCAGCATTCCGGAGCTTATTCGTAGCCAGTTCAATTGCAGCCCTGTCTTTTGAGATCACTGAGCCTGTTAATGCATAAGGAGAAGTATTATCGACCAGTTCCAGTGTTTGTTCAAATTGATCAGCAGGATAAACATATACCGTAAGCACCGGACCGAAGATCTCTTCGCACATGGTCACATAGTTCGGATCTTTTGCCTCGATCACTGTTGGCTGAATAAAATAGCCTTCTGTTTTATTGCACTCACCTCCTACCCAGATCTCTGCGTTCTTATCTTTTTTCGCCTGCCCGATATAGTTCTGAATTTTATCAAAGCTCTTTTCATCAATCACCGCATTAATAAAGTTGGTGAAATCCTCCACTGTTCCCATCTTAAAACTTTGCACACCGGCAATCAGTTTCTTTTTCACTTCCTCTGCAATATTGGAAGGAAGATAGGCACGGGAAGCTGCAGAACATTTTTGTCCCTGAAACTCAAACGCACCTCTTAACAATGCAGTAGCTACCACGTCCGCATCTGCACTCTTATGCGCAATCACAAAATCCTTACCACCTGTTTCACCTACTATTCTCGGATAGCTTTTGTATTGCGCCATGTTCTTACCGATCGTTTCCCACATATTATTGAATACGCCGGTTGATCCGGTGAAATGCACACCTGCAAAATCTTTATGGTTGAAACATACTTTACCCAGTGTAGGACCATCCACATAAACAAGATTGATCACTCCGTCAGGCAAGCCCGCTTCTTTCAGTATACGCATAAACATTTGCGCGGAGTATACCTGCGTATTGGCTGGCTTCCACACTACCACATTGCCGCACATGGCAGCCGAGGTGGGAAGATTACCTCCGATCGCTGTAAAGTTGAACGGAGTAACTGCCAGCACAAAACCTTCCAGCGGGCGGTATTCCATCCGGTTGTGCATGCCTGCACTGCTGATGGGTTGTTGCTTATAGATCTCACTCAGGAAATGAACATTGAAACGGAGAAAATCAATCAACTCACAGGCAGAATCGATCTCTGCCTGGAAAGCATTCTTGCTTTGGCCCAGCATGGTGGTCCCATTCATGTAAGCCCTGTATTTGGTAGCGATCAGATCGGCCGCTTTCAAAAAGATGCCAGCCCTGCTTTCCCAACTCATATCGGCCCAGGCTTGCTTTGCTGTTAAAGCTGCTTTGATCGCCTGTTCAACATGTTTTTCATCGCCGCTATGAAAATAGCCCAGCGTATGTTTTATTTCATGAGGAGGGTGGATGGCCGTTTTCTTACCTGTTCTCACTTCTTCTCCCCCGATATACATCGGAATATCCAGCTCTTCTGATTTTAATTTTTTCAACGCTGCTTTAAGCGTTTCTTTCTCTTTGCTGCCAGGAGCATAACTTAATACCGGTTCATTGACCGGCATCGGATATGAAAATGTACCTATTGCCATGTGATGTGATTGTTTTAAATGTTGATCGTGATAAAACTCATTATGTTGTTTCACTTTCTTTCTCACTCATCAGGTATGCTTTGATGAACCCATCCAGGTCTCCATCCATCACCGGTTGCACATTACCTACTTCATAATCCGTACGGTGATCTTTGATCATCTTATAAGGATGGAAAACATAGGAACGGATCTGGCTACCCCATTCTATCTTTTTCTTTTTGCTGTTCACAGCGTCTTTCAGTTCATTCCGTTTGCGGAGTTCTTCTTCATAAAGACGGCTTTTGAGCATGGTCATTGCTTTTTCCCGGTTACCCAACTGCGAACGTTCTGTTTGGCATACTACCACAATGCCTGTGGGTATGTGGGTAAGCATCACTTTGGTTTCTACCTTGTTCACATTCTGACCACCAGCGCCACCACTTCGTGCCGTTTCCATTTTTACATCCGCATCTTTTACTTCTATATTAATGGAATCATCCACCAGGGGATAAACAAATACGGAGCAGAAAGATGTATGCCGGCGTGCATTACTGTCGAACGGAGAGATCCTTACCAGGCGGTGTACACCACTTTCGGCTTTCAGGAATCCATAAGCAAAGGGGCCTTCAAACTGGAGGGTGGCAGTTTTGATCCCTGCACCATCTCCCCAAACCCAATCGAGTTCGGTTACTTTCCAGCCTTGCTTTTCACCATACATCCGGTACATCCGGGCGAGCATTTCAGCCCAGTCCTGGCTTTCTGTGCCACCAGCGCCTGAATTGATCTGCAGCACGGCTGGCAGTTCATCTTCTGGCTCATTGAGAGTGGCTTTAAACTCTGCATCGTCAATTAATATATTGGCCCTTTCGTAAGCCTCTTTGGTTTCTTCTTCCGTGGCATCACCTCCTTTCCAGAATTCAAAAAGTACGGCAAAATCCTCTACGGCCGTTTCGGTCGCCTCATAGAGTTTCACCCAATACTCGTTCAGTTTGATATTCTTGAGAATTTCGGTCGCCCTTTTGTTGTCGTCCCAGAAACCCGGACTTAACGAAAGCTGCTTGTCTTCTTCGATTTTATATCGTCGGTTCTCGACGTCAAAGAAACCTCCTTATCCCGGCAATGCGGGACCGCATATCCTGTAATTTTTCTTGTGTCATAGTGGGCGCAAAGATACGGAAAGTTTGGGTTGCTTCTATTCCGGGAAAAGGGTCTTATCAAGTCCTGGAATGATCCTCAACGCATTCTTGTAATATATCTTTTTCAGGACCGCATCCGGCAGGCCCATTCCGTACATCGCCCAGAAAGCATGGTACTTTTTATGATAAGGGAAGTATTCATCTTCTGTTTCCAGCACACGGAAATAAGTAGCATATTCTTCCGGCACCCAACTGTCTTTACCAAACAGGATCCTGTCCTGGTACCGGGTAAAGAACTGCCTGGCTGTATGCGGCTGGCGGCCCAGTTCTGCGATCACAGCACCAAACTCCACCATTACATTAGGCATTTCATCCAACAGGCTGCCCAACTTTTTAAGGTCGTTGGGATACCAGCCAAAATGTGCAGCGATAAAGGTGGTATTCCGGTGTTTTGTGAAAAGCCGGTGTTGCTCTGCTATCAGCGTGTCCCAGGGCACCGGATGCGTATCATCCCTTTTACGGCCGGGATGCGTCACCAATTCGAGCCAGCGTTCATTGTTTGCGTCCAATGGGTCCCAGAAAGATTTGGGATCGGCAGTATGTATCAGTACAGGTATTTTCAATTCTCCGGCTTTCTTCCAGATAGGATCAAGCCGGGCATCATCCACAGCCACCCTTTTTCCATTAATATCCGTTACTGAAAAACCCAGGTTCTTGAAGATCTTCAATCCGTTTGCACCGTTCTTTACATCCTGCTCCAGTTGCCGGGCGGCTTTTTCTCCCCAGCCGGCTTCACCTACATTTTTAAAATCGATATTGGCAAACAGGATAAACCTTTTGGGGTAATGTGTTTTTACATTGTCGGCTGCTTTCTTTAGCTGATCGCCATTTCCCCCGCTGAGATTGACCATCACTTTCATATTCAGCTTATCCATTTCAGTGATGAGGGAGGAGAGGTCCATGCCGGGCATGTTGTATTGATGATTATGCACATCAATAAACGGATACTTAGCCCTGGTCAGTTTATGCTCAGCCACTACCAGGGTGGAAGGAGGGTTATACGACTCAAAATCCATTTTCGCCTGCGCAAAAACATAGCCGGGAAAAAGACCCAGTAAGAGAAAACGATATTTTATCATACAGCGAATATATTGATCTGTTTTGTAAAGACGACCCGATTGCTTTATCCCTTATCACAGCAAATTGCCGGTAAAATCATCCATTAAAATCAAAATTGGTCCGATACGGGCAATTTGTCTCTATTATCCACGTTTAGGGGTATGTCCTTAATTTCCGTCAGCCGGAGCGCAGTTTTGAAAACCAGGATATACAAAACAGTAAAATAACGAAGTAGTTTAACTATTGTTCTCTGCTGATTAATGGATGATATAGCATTGCCTTCCCGCAAATGGCAATAATAAAACACAAGTAAATTAACTTTGCGGGTGATCCGGTATCCGATGAAGACGAGTCGAATAATAAAGCCTGTACCATCAAAGGCATTTCATGCCTTTATCCACCCTATTACCTTACTAAGGGGTTATACCATTATTCTCTTTTTATTTTTATTGCCTTCATTTGTTTCCGGTCAGCAAGCAATTACCGGGATCATTACTGATTTTAATTCTTACTGGAAAACATCTTCTTCTTCCTTTAACCCTGTCAAACCGAACAACAGTCATAACCTGCTTGCATTTACGTATAATGGCACACAATATTCCACCGGTGCCAACAACACAACTTTGGCCAGTCATGGTCAAACTTTTGTTGAGGGAGACTTCTGGTCGCTTCCCCTGGCGGGGTATACGGGCGCTATCAATTCCAATACAAAAGTTGGTTTGGGTGAGATGTATGATGGTGTGCACAATGGTAAGGGCAGCACGCATTATGCCAATAATATAACTCCTTATCTGAGTGATGGCATCAGGGGATTGGATATTGGCACCTGTGTCGCCAACCTCCCTGCAGGCAACATCAGTTTTCTTGTAACCAATATCCGCCCCGGTAATATTGGTGATGGTATCCCTGATATCATCGTGACCCAGGTGGCCGACCCAGGTGGTTCAGCAGATAAATATGCTTTCATTAATGCAAGCGGCACCGTGGTTGGGCAAACCAAAACAGTAGTGTTCACTAATATCCCTGCTGTGGCCAATTGGACTGCGGATTTTTATGAAGCTTCTACCAATCCGATGACCTTAACTTCCGGTTTTACTAATACTGACAGACCTCTCCGGCTTTGGGCCGCCGACCTCAGTGATTTTGGTATCACCCAGGCCAACTATGCTGATATCCGTCAGTTCAAGATCAATCTCTCCGGCAATAGCGATGTGGCATTTGTCGCCTATAATAATAAAACATTCAATATCGGCACCATTCTCCCGGTGACACTTACAGATTTTGCCGTGCACGGGTTTAACGACAATGCTTCATTAAACTGGACAACCAGCAATGAAGACAAGACAGATTATTTTGTTGTGGAAAAAAGCATGAACGGTTCAGATTTTATAGCCATTGATACAGTGAAAGCAAAAGGCAACAGTTCCACTACGCAACATTACGTTTCATCCGATCAGCAATTGAAGCCGGGCGTCAATTATTACCGGCTGAAGATCATTGATCTTGATCAGCGCAGCAGCTACAGTAAAACAGTACAGATCCTAAGGAAAGGGATCAGCATTGGATTATTTCCCAACCCTGCTTCCGTCAGGATCACTGTCAGCCACTCCCCTGCTGCTGTTGAGCAGATAAAGATCTATTCAGCAGATGGCATATTGCTTCAACAGAAAAGACCGGAAGACAACAGCAGCCAAACAAGTTTCGACCTGGGCAGCTATGCCAAAGGAATGTATTACCTGGTTTGTGAAAGCAAGGGGGAAAAGACCACCCGCTCATTTGTGATAAGATAGGTACACATAAAACATGATTGTCACCCCGGACGTGGTTTAGTTCACAACCAACTATAGTTCGTCAGATCCCGGGAAAAAAAATCTTCCCCTCCCGAAAAGTTTTCTGAACTTTATTCTTTCTATATACCATAAAAAAAATTACCATGACGTGGAAACGTTTTTCTTATGCACTGTTCTTAGGAACAGTCCTTTCTCTTGCCGCTTGTAATAACGAAGAGAAAAAAGCAGAGCCAGAAACACCGGCCACTGCAAAGGAGCCCAAAATAAAAGAAGATAATGTTAGCTATACCGGCGACAACATCAGCATGAATGGCTTTGTTGCTTATGATGAAAACAAAGAAGGACCCAGGCCTGGCGTGATCATTGTGCCTGAATGGTGGGGATTGAATGATTACCCGAAAGAAAGGGCCAGGCAACTGGCAGCATTGGGCTATATAGCCATCGCTATTGATATGTATGGCAATGGTAAAATAGCTGACAACCCTGATTCAGCCGGTAAATATGCCACTCCATTTTACCAGGACCCAAAAATGTCGCAGAGAAGATTTGATGCAGCACTGGCCAAACTGAAATCATACAGCCAAACCGATACCAGCAAGATCGCAGCAATCGGTTATTGCTTTGGTGGGGCACAGGTATTGAATATGGCCAGGCTGGGCGAAAACCTGAAAGGCGTAGTAAGTTTTCATGGCAACCTGATGGGCGTACCGGCTGATAAGAACACCTTAAAAGCCGCGATCCTCGTTTGCCACGGAGCAGCCGATCCTTTTGTGCCGGCTGCTGAAGTGGGAAAATTCAAAAAAGAAATGGATGCTGTAGGCGCCAATTATACGTTCAAAGCTTATGAAAATGCGACCCATGCGTTCACCAACCCTGCATCCACTGAAAATGGCAAGAAGTTCAATCTGCCCATTGCCTACAATGCGGCAGCAGATTCTGCCTCCTGGCAGGATATGAAGGCCTTTTTCGGAAAAATATTCCAGTAAAAAGATCATTTGCAGCTGATAATCACGGTCTGCAGCTTCTTAAACCAGGAACAAGGTTGTTCCTGGTTTTTTTATTAATTTCAGCATCGCTAAAACTTCAATACATGATTATCCTCCTCGTTATCCTGGCAGTGATCGCTATATGGCTGGTCACGCTGTATAATGGCCTGGTAAAACTGCGCAACAGGCGGCAGAATGCTTTTGCAGATATTGATGTGCAACTCCGCCAGCGGCACGACCTGGTGCCTCAACTGGTAGAAACAGTAAAAGGATATGCAGCACATGAAAAAGAATTGCTGCTGAAAGTAACAGAAGCCAGAACTGCTGCCATTAATGCAAAAACCATTGATGATAAAATTGCTGCAGAGCAACAGCTGACCGGTGCACTGCAGGGATTGAAAGTGCAGGTGGAAGCATATCCTGATCTCAAAGCCAATCAGAACTTTTTGCAATTGCAGGAAGAGTTAAGCGATATTGAAAACAAACTGGCAGCTTCCAGGCGTTTCTTCAACGGAGCTACTACTGAATATAATAACGCAGTGGAATCTTTTCCCAGCAATCTTATCGCCCGCAACTTCGGGTTCCAGCGCGAAGTGTTCTTTGACCTTGGCACTGATCTGAGAAGGCAGATGGAAGAGCCGCCTAAAGTAAGCTTTAAGTAAGTAGCAACCATAAACGGCAAACCATCAGCTCCGGGCCAATTCCATATACAGGCTTAAGCAGCCAGATCCAGCGGAATAATGCTTATTCATTGTTATTGCTGATCGCATTCCCTTTGCTGCTGCTGGCGATATGCTATGGAACTATTTTGTTTGCTGAAGACGGACGCATCACCACTTCCAATGAATACTTTATAAGGATCATCCCGTTTGTGCTGATAGCGACTGCTATCTGGTTCCTGATCGCCTGGATGGGACATGCCGCAATGATACGGCTGGCCACCGGCGCTAAGCCACTGGAGCGGACCAGCAATAAAAGAGTGTACAACCTGCTTGAAAATCTTTGCATCGCTGCCGGCATGAAAATGCCGAAACTGTATATCATCCCCGATGATTCCCTGAATGCCTTCGCCAGCGGTATTAATGAGAACAATTACTCCATTTCGCTTTCAACCGGCATCATTGAAAAGCTGAATGATGAAGAACTGGAAGGAGTGCTGGCGCATGAGCTTACGCATATCCGCAACAGGGATGTGCGCCTGCTGATCATCTCCATCATTTTCGTTGGCATTTTTTCTTTTCTTGCAGAGATCGCTTTTCGAAGCCTGCGTTTTTCCGGCAGTAAAAGGAGCAATAAGGATGGAAAGGGAAGCGGAGCCATTATCCTTTTTGCTATCGTGATCACGGCAGTTGCTTATCTCATCTCCCTGTTGCTGCGCTTTGGCATAAGCCGTCAAAGAGAATACCTGGCAGATGCAGGTGCATCTGATCTTACCAAAAAGCCTTATGCCCTTGCATCTGCATTGCGTAAAATATCCGGAGACCCATTGATTGAAGCAGTGGAGAGCCGCGATGTGGCGCAATTGTTCATTGATAATCCCAAACCTTCTGTTCACAAATCAGCTTCCTGGGATAATTTATTTGCAACACATCCTCCTATTGAAACAAGGATCGCTCTACTTGAGCAGTTCGCATAAGAGCAAGACTCAAAGTTTAATAAACTTTTGTTTGATAGTTACACCGTCTTCCCTCTTTGCATTCAGGAAATACATACCCGCTTTTAATCTGCTGACATCTATACGCTGAAGTTTAGCGCTTACCTGGTGCTGCATTACCGTAAGCCCCTGCGCATTGCTGATATAAACAGCTTTACCTACCCATTGAAGATCGTTGCCAAGATCGAGAGTGACCTCATTGCTGGCAGGATTGGGAAACAGTGTTGGCTGTTTTAATATTGTTGGCCTTGCAGCGGTGGCTGTATCCTGTGGTAAAGGAATTTCCTGGTAAAGCGGTTCTTTTAAACCGGTGGAAGCAAATAAAGAATAACGTAAGCCTCCATTTTTGAAAAGGGCCTGCATCCTTTTCTTTTGCCCTTTTGTAAAAAGATTGACACAGGCATCTTTGGTAACATCCATATAATTCATATACATGTCGCCATCAGGGCCATTGGAACAGGAAATGCGGATACCGGAAGCACAACCCGGAGTAGCCGTTGATTGCGGAGGAGTATCATCTATGCCGTCATCACCGCAGAATTCATCGCCCCAGATATGTTTCAGGCCTAACCAGTGACCCACTTCATGTACGACCGTTTTACCTAAAGCGCCGTAGCTAAGCACTATCCCGTCTTTTGCTGCTTCATCACCTGGTATGCTGGAATAGCCGTCAGCATAGCGGAGATTGCAGATCCATATATTAAGGTAGCTTTTTGCGTCCCAGGCATTATCGCCCGACTGGGCAGCAAATTTTACCTTATCATCAGTGTCCCAATTGGAAGCGGGTGTGTATTTACGGATAATTCCGGTAGTGGCTCTTCGCTGGGGGTCGGAAGTAGCTAGTTTAAATTCTATTTCGCAATCTGCCGATAATCCATTGAACCTGGCAGGTGTTTTAATCGTATCAGGATGCATTTTACGGAAGCAAAGATTCAGGGTCTTGATCATATTGGCAATTGCCTGATCGCTTACATTTTCTGCTGCTTTGTTATATACCACATGAACGACAACTGGTATGGTAATAAGCGGATTGCCTTTACCGATGCTGGCAGTTTGCAACACAGGAGCGCTGCCCTGCTGCGTCAGGATGAATTGCTCCACCTGCTGCACGGCTACCGTGAGACCCGGATTGTTGCGCAATGCCTGCTGCTGGTATTCAAATGAATAGCAGGAATGCTGGGCGATTACAGGGCTGGTTAAAACCGTCAAAACCAGGATCCCCATAAAGAAGTTCCGCATGAGTGAACATTAAACATTGGCGCATAGCAATAAGCTAACACCAGCATTCACTGGAATTGGAAGGGAAAAACAAAGGAATGGGAAAATAAAAAAAGAGGTATTCTAGGGATATGATTTCGAAGGGTAGATCGTAGTAAGATGACCTCGGGTCAAATATATACGTTAAAATTGAAAATTGCTAGAAAACCTGTCCAGTATTTTTACTATTTCTCCATTAAAACAAATCCGTCTTTAACAACTTAACAGGAAAGCTTGCCTTAATTTTGCGGGACTCATCCACCATGCACAACACAATGAATATGAGAAGAATCCTTTCACTAAGCACTATTTTTTTGTCGCTGATCGCTTGCAACAATAATAACGGCAGCACCCCCGACACCGGCAACACAGCCACTCCTGCCGGCAATGCACCGAAATCGATCAGCTATTCCATTCTCCAAACCTACCCTCATGACACCTCTTCCTTTACCCAGGGACTGGTTATTTATAATGGTGGCCTTTATGAAGGCACCGGGGAATACGGGCATTCCCGCCTGCTGAAAACCGATCTTGCCACCGGCAAGACCGAAAAACAGGTATCACTCGACCCAAAGTATTTCGGGGAAGGCATCACCATTCTCCGCGATACCATTTACCAGCTTACCTGGCAGGAAAAAGTAGTATTCGCTTATACGCTGAAAGACTTTAAAAAAGTGAAAGAGTTCCCGATCAATACACAGGGCTGGGGCATTACCACAGATGGCAAAGACCTGATGGTAAGTGATGGCAGCAGCAATATTTATTATTATGATCCGTCTACTTTCCAGTTATTGCGTACACAAACGATCACGGAAGCAGGCAGCCTTTCTTTCAACCTCAATGAACTGGAATATATTGATGGCTTTATCTATGCCAACCAATGGCAGGCCCCTTATATTCTCAAGATAGAACCGGGCAGCGGCTCCATTGTTGGGAAAGTAGACCTTAGCGATATCTGGAACCGCGTAAAGGCCAAAGACCCTGCTGCAGATGTTCCGAATGGCATTGCGTATGACAGTACTTCCAAAAAGATCTATATCACCGGTAAGAAATGGCCGGAGCTGTATGAAGTGCAGTTGGGTCAGTAACTCTGCAATTTTATCGACAGCCAGTCTTAAAAAATGATCAACTGTTCATTAACGTGCATCTTGTATATCAAAACCGGACAATACAATAACAGGGATATTGATAAATAATTGACTTTAAGTTGTTTAGGAAAATGGCACTTTTTTACTTAATAATTAAAGATTTGGCCATCTGTTTTTAAACGACAAACATCCCCTATGTTCCGCAATTATTTCAAAACTGCCTGGCGCAATATTATACGCACGGTCGGGTACAGCTCTCTGAACGTTTTAGGACTTGCCACAGGCATGGCCGTTACGTTACTGATCGGGCTATGGGTATATAACGAATATACTTATGACAGGTTTTTGCCTGATCATGAACGTTTATACCGTGTGCAACGGAATTATAACAGCAATGGCGATACACTGACCTTTCTTTCTACCTCTTTAAAGCTTGCAGATGCGCTTCGCAGCCAGGTGCCGGAGGTAGAATACGTAGCGGAGAGTGGTGGCATGGGATCGCATGGGTTAATGTTCGGAGATAAAAAACTCTACCTAAGTGGGGGGATTGTAGGCGCTGACTTTCTGAAGATGTTCCCCTATTCACTTACAACGGGTAATGCAACCTCTGTGTTTACTGATGCTTATTCCATTGTGCTCACCGAATCGACAGCCAAAGCATTATTCGGTAATGAAGACCCATTAAACAAACTGGTGCGTTTTGACAATGAGAACAATCTTAAAGTAACAGGTATTTTAAAAGACCTGCCGGCCAATTCCTCTATATCGTTTAGCTACCTGGTGCCTTTTTCATACCTGGAACAAACCAATCCAAGAGTACAAAAACAACGTACAGGCAGCTATGGTCAAAACAGTTACCGGATCTATGTTAAGCTCAAGCCAGGTGTTGACTATGCACAGGTTGCTCCAAAAATCAGGACTATAGAGCATACAGAAACCACCAGTAGAAATGCGATGAATTCTTATGTCACGCTCCAGCCGATGGAACGATGGCATTTATATTCCAACTATGTGAATGGAAAAGACACAGCAGGGTTTCTTGAATATGTAAAAATGTTTTCGATCATCGGTTTGCTGGTGCTGATCATTGCCTGTATCAATTTTATCAATCTTACTACTGCCCGTTCCGAAAAAAGAGCAAAGGAAGTTGGGGTACGAAAAGCCATTGGTTCTTTGCGGAAGGACCTGATCATCCAGTTTCTTATTGAATCCCTCCTGCTTACTTTTATTGCGTTTATCCTTTCCCTGGCACTCGCACAAATGGCTTTACCGCTTTTTAATGCGCTTACCGGGAGCAAAATTGAAATACCATTTACCAATGGTTATTTCTGGATTATCGTGCTGGCCTGTGTATTGACGACAGGCCTGGCAGCAGGCGGCAGGCCGGCCTTTTATCTCTCTTCTTTCCAGCCGGTGAAAGTATTGAAAGGGACGCTTCGCACAGGCCATTACGCCTCATTACCAAGAAAAGCACTTGTAGTGTTGCAGTTCAGTTGCTCCATTGCGCTTATCATCAGCACCATGATCATCTACCGGCAAATTCAGCATGCCAAAGACAGGCCAAGCGGCTACGACCTCACAAGGCTGTTAGCTACTGATATGAATAAGGACCTCGACAAGAATTTTGTGGCGCTGAAAAGTGAACTGATAAAAAATGGTATTGCAGAAGCGGTTACAACAGCATCAAGCCCTGCAACAGATGTGTACTGGCATTCCGATATTGACCAGTGGCCTGGTAAGCTGGCCGGTGAAACTGTGGAAATGGGGACCATCGTTGTATCGGAAGATTATTTTAAAACAGTGGGCATGGCCATTACAGAAGGAAGGGATTTCACCAGCGGAAATGATACCACCAGCGTTATTTTTAATGAAACGGCCATTAAAAGGCTTCGTATAAAAAACCCGGTAAACCAGGTCATAACCTGGGGCGGTACCAATTTTAAAATAGCTGGTGTGGTTAAAGATGCCCTCATGGTGTCACCATTTGCACCAGTAGCCCCCACCATGTTCCTTTGCGAGCCCGGCACACAGGATAATATATTGTACAGGTTATCACCCCGCATCAAAACCCAGGAAGCTCTCACCAGCTTAACAGCGCTGTTTAACAAGTATAACCCGGCATACCCTTACAAATACAGTTTCGAAGATGAAAATTATGCAGCGAAATTCAGACTGGAAGTATTAATAGGAAAACTGGCAGCCGTTTTTGCAGCACTTGCCATTCTTATCTCCTGCCTTGGGCTATTCGGGCTTGCAGCCTACATGGCAGAACAACGCACCAAGGAAGTTGGGATAAGACGTGTACTGGGAGCTTCTGTATCGCAAGTATGGTTGTTGCTTTCAAAAGATTTTATCGTGCTCGTTTTAGTAAGCGCTGTTATTGCCTCCCCTGTAGCATTTTATTTTCTGCAGAGTTGGCTGGAAAAATACAATTACAGGATCACTATTGGCTCCGGAGCTTTCATACTCGCAGGGTTAATTGCCATCACTATTACCTTGTTTACCGTCAGCTTCCAGGCAATAAAAGCTGCAATGGCCAACCCTGTAAAAGCATTGAAAAATGAGTGATGGCAGATAGGCTATTTGCCTATCATATAAATAACCGAACTGCAGCGCTGCACATTAAAGAGCGCTTTGAGATTGGACACAAAGCCATTCCAGCCTGCAGCGAACCAGTTGGTGCGGCCATTTTTATATTTGCTGCTTAACAGGGAAATATAAAAACTGTCGTACCACATCGGTTTGTATTGAAGCACTTTCAAACCATTCTTTTCCATCAGCACCCGCATGGACTCAGGAGAGAAATGATAAAGATGCCGGGGCACATCAAAAGCAGCCCAGTAGTCTTTGTACACACCCGCATCATAAGAGGTATAGTTTGGTACGGCAATAAAAAGGCGGCCTTTTTCCTTCAGCAGCTTTTTCAGCTGCTGAACGTATGGTTGCAGATCATGCACATGCTCCAGCACATGCCAGAGTGTTATTGCATCAAATGAACCGGCAGGTAATTCATAAAACGCGTTGATATCCTGCAGCGAAACACCATAATCCTGACTCGCCACCTGCCGCGCATCTGCATCCGGTTCCAACCCCGTCACTGACCAGCCATGCTGCTGCATATCCTGCACAAATGCTCCTGTGCCGCTGCCTACATCGAGCAGGCTGCCTTGTGAAAGACCTGTACCTGCAGCTACCAGTTTTCTTTTTTTGGCAAGCGTCCTTTTTCTGACCGCATGATAAACGCTGTTCACAAGGCCTTTTGCCGTATTGGAGTGGGAAATATAGTTCTCCGATTTATAGTAAGGCCCGATAGAAGCTGCATCAGGCACATCCTGTGTAAACGCAAGGGAGCAGGCAGCACAAACTGCAATATCAAATACTTCCCCGCTTACGGTATGATCTTTTGCCTTCCATTTGTTTTTGAGATCGGCAGAGCCGCAAACCGGGCAATGGGTATAATGAATCTTATTTGCCATACAGGCCGCAAAATAAAGCTAAAATATCAGGACTTCCAGCTCAACGGTAAGTAGGGGACTCTTGTTTATAAGAAACTTTCTGCTGGCTGCCTGTTCCTGTATCCAGCCCGGTCCGCATAAAATGCCAGATAAGGAAGATCAGTGCCAGTATAGCTACAATAAGCGTTGTGATCCATTCATAAGAGCGTTTCTTTTGTGCAGGGTTGAGGAATTCCATCATTTCCTCCGAGGTTTTTTCATCTTCCCCTACCCTCACCGTGTGTGCTGCTTTTTCGCGCAGCACTTTAGCAGCCGGCACAGGCTCACCTGCCAGGCGGTCTTTCATGGTCGCTTCAAAACGTATTTCACCTGCCAGCCCTTTTGAAAGAATGCCGACACCGTTCCACTGCAACTTCTTTCCCGTCTGTATTTCGTTTTTCAGGTTGTTTGCGAAAGCATTGAAACTGTCGATTGCATCGCCCACAGGTATATTCAGCGCATTGGCCAGCCAGTTGAATTGCCGGGCCGGGGCTTTCTCATTCCCATGATGCAAAGCAACAGTATAAGAAGGTGGGTTGATCACCCTATTGATAAAATCAATATCCGCAGGCTTGCGTTCAAGCAGGAAAGTGCCTACACCGGGGATGCTCAATTGCCGGTGAAGGATCAGGTATTGATATAGTTCATCGTACATGCTCTCAGTTCTTTTGATCGAACGAATATATGATTCCGCCAACAAAATTAAAGCCATACACAGGATATTGATTCCAGCGCTGGTATTCTTTATTGAAGATATTATTGAACTGCGTCCAGAGATTCAGGTTTTTAGTGATCCTGAATTCCAGTCCGGCATTCAGGTCAAATGCCCCACCCAGCTTTCCGTCTGTCCCATCCTTTTTCAGGTAGCGGGGGCCGCTCCAGGCAAACAGGTCGCCTTTCACCCAAAGGTCCTTGATCACCTGCAGGCGCATTGCAGTATTGAATTCCAGCGGCAGCATGCCCCAGGCTTTCTGCTGGCCTTTTATACCGGTATACTGGTTGAAATGAAGACTGGTGAGCACAGAAAATTTCTCTTCCACATTATATCCCAGTTCCCCGCCCAGGTTCAGCACATTGATACGGTCGGCATATACAACATTGAACGATTTGCCATCACCTGCAGCCGTAGTATCATTGATGAAAAGAGGCTGATTATTCAGCTTATTGAAAGCCACTTTGCCACTATAGGTGAAATGATCGCCGATAGATCCTTTGAAGCCTGCATATCTCTCTTCGATCCAGGTGTTGCGCAGGTATGTTGGCATCCATAACCAGGGGTTCTGTGAAGCCAGGGATTGATAGCTGGTTTTGCGGAGATAGCCCGTCCAGCCGGCCTGGAAAGTAAACCGCTGATCATCGGTGCCCACTTCCGCAAGTATGTTGGGGAACATTTTGAATTGCCCATCATCCCAGGAAGGACGGATCCCTCCCTGCAAACGAAGTGTGGATGTATGATATAATATGGAAGGAGAGATATACCACATATTGTTGTTGATCTTCTCCAGGATTTTATCCTTTGGTGCAAGACGGGTAAGATCAAAAGTGACACCGAGATTGATAGACACTTCATCACCAAAGTTCTTTTGCAAAGGAAGATCTATGTACGTATTGCTTTCATGGTTTTTCAGATTATCATTGAAGAAATTCATCGAGATCACCGGTGAATAATCCAGCCCGAATTCAGTGGTATGGATATTATGCATGTTCACCCGCGCCGAAAGGGTCTGAAAACTTTGCCGCAATGAATCATTGGGGAAAGATTGCGGCTTGGGCTCAAATCCATACTTGTAGGTTTTATCCATCTTCATGCCGAGGCTGGCATTCCATTCCAGGTTCTTTGCGGTTTTATAATAACCGGTAAGCTTCACATCTGTGTTGCTGAAATCCTTATAATCTTCCTTGCCCTGCGATGAAACGTGCTTAGCATAAATATTCAACCCGGCATTGGTGCCATCACCAAAAGTGAAACCACCCTGCACAAAAGGAGTGCGCAGGCTTCCGAAACCGGCCTTGATATAATTGCTGTTGGTGAACCTTCCGATCGAATCGATCTGCAAAGCCAATGGTTTCAATGAACCCGGCTGGTAGGCAAATAACAGGTTGGGGTTGGGAATATCATATTGCAAACGCGGCTTTGCAGTATCTGCTGTTGGCGGCGTAGCATTGAAATTGATCTTTGCTGATGATTTCAACTCAGGTCTGAAAGAGGATGTGATATCCACCGACTTGTTTTTGATTGTATCCCGCTGTGCCGCCGCAAAAAGGCCTGGCAGCAAAGCGCTCAGCAAGAATATGATCCGGACTCGTTTCATCATAAGTTTTTATAGTTTGATCATTGCCCTACCTTACTGCTTTTACCTTCCTCTTCTATCACCTGGCTGAGCTTGGCTTGCGCTTCTGCTTTCAGGGTTGGTTCGATAGTATTGTCTACCACGCTCTGGAAAGTAGCTTTGGCATTGAAATAATCTTTTTGCCTGAAATAAATATCGCCTAATAAGATGTATGCTTTGGTGATCCAGAAATCATAAGAGCCGGCTTTGTTGATCACTTCAAAAGCTGCTTTTTCTGCATCTCCCAGTTTGTTGAGCTGGAACCAGGCATTGGCCACTCCATAGCGGGCTTCTGCAGCAAGTGCTGATTTATTGAGCTGGATCACGGTTTTAAAGCTGGCAATGGCCTGATCGTATTGTTTATCTACTTCGTATGATTTGGCAATGGCCATGTTGGCAAGTGCTTTATCATCGCTGCTGCTGTTCTTGGCAGTAGCCAGGTCTTTTGCATTGGCTGCTGCTTCTGTCCATTTCTGCAATTGATACTGGCTGCGCAGCAGGCCACGCATGGCTTCCAGGCGATGCTCCTGCCCTGTCGCTTCCTGCGCCAGTTGCGTGTAATAAGTTTCCGCCTGTGTGTAATTCTTCATTTCGAAGAACTGGATCCTGGCAGCAGCAAGAATAGCGCGTTCTGCATATTTATTTGGGGCCTGGGCTGCAACAGGTTCATATCCTGCCAGTGCATTTTTCCAGTCTTTCTTATCATTATAGATCTCTGCCCGGTAGAAGTTGGCATCAATGGCATAAGCGCCATTCGGGAATTTGTTCAGGTAATTACCCAGTGCAGTAAGCGCTGCTGAAGTGTTGCCACTGCTGAGCTGCGCTTCAGCTGCCGTATAGGTCAGTGAATCTTCAGCACTGATGCTGATCGGTTTGCCGGCCTGGCGCATAAAGGCTGCATATTCATCCGTTTTACCATCCTGCACATAGATCACTTTCACATTCTCCAGGGCATCTGCAGCTTCCTGTGAATTGGGATATTGCGAAACCAGGGTTTTATATTGCTGCAAAGCAGCAGCGTTATTATTCAGGTTGTAGTACGCAGTACCCAGTTTAAGATGTGCCGAAGGCTTCAGGCTGGCATTGCCGGTGCTCTTGATCACATTGTTGAGATAAGGAATGGCTTCCGTGAATTTTTCATCTGCCATATAGGTACTGGCAATTTCCATATTCGCATCTGTTACCAAAGTAGAAGACGGGAACTTCCTGTTGATCGTGTTCAACAGGTTGATCTTCTCTTTAGGGCTCCTGATCCCTGTGAGCATGGAGCTTTGGAAAGTAGCATAATCTTCAGCAGGCCAGGAGAATTTGATGACGTTGTCATACATGGCCTTGGCTTTTGTATAGTTCCTTTCCATGTAATAGCAATCGGCCGTCCGTATATAAGCATCCTGTGTGAGCTCATCAGAATTCAATGCCGCATTCCTTCCCAGCGGTTCAAAAAATTCACGGGCAGCGGGATAATTTTCTTTGCGCAGGTAGCAATAGCCCAAATTATACCGGGCGTGCGACATACTGGCTTCACCACTTGAAGGGGCGCCTCCGCTGATATAGGCATTGTAATATTTAATAGCATCGTCGATCTTGTTCTGACGGTAGGCTATCTCCCCTTTCCAGAAATTCAAGAGGGGAAGTACGCCGCCATTATTGGGGTCTTTCAGTGCTTTATCGAGCAAGGCATCTGCATCAGTAAGCTGGCCATCATTGACCAGTTCAGTAGCGCGTCCGTATAATATGCGGGGGTATAGTCTTTTAGCATTGGATGTAGGATTTTTCATCCCATCCAGCAGGGTGATCGCTTCACGGTAATTGTTCGTGTTGGCCAGCACGGCTATCAGCAGGTCTTTTGCTTCGGTGTTGTAAGTGGAATTGGGATAACCTGCTACAAAGGTTTTAAAGCCGTTCAATGCTTCATCCTGGTAGCCGAGCTCATACGATAGTTTAGCATACTGGAATTTGGATATCTCCTGCTGCTTTTTATCACTGCTGTTGGATGCACAGAAAAGAAAGGCATTACGGGCATTGGTTTTCTGGCCTGTTTTCAGGTAAGCATCTCCCAGCAGGTACATCGCATGCTGGCTAAGCGTATCCTGCTTGCCGCTGAGTTGTTTAAAGCCATCTATGGCTTTGTTCAACTGGTTTACCTGGTAATAGCAATAGGAAAGCTCATACACATCTTCCCGGCGCACCTTATCTGATTTCTTTACATAATCTTCCAGGTAGGGCAATGCTTTGGCATATTCCCTTGCTTCAAAATAGGCATGACCGATCATCTGTTTCATCTCCATGTCGTAATACTGCGACTGGCCGGTTTTGATCTTGGCTTCTGCATATTTCAGTGCTTCCTCCTTTTTTCCCTGGATATAATAGATCTGGGCGATATAATAAGGCACTACACTGGCATAGTTCTTTTCATTTTCCACGATGCGGAAGCTTTGCAGGGCATCGTTGTATTGGCGGTCGCGGAAGGCCAGGAAACCATAATAGTAATTCGCATCCAGGTAATTCGGATCATCCTTCATGCTGCGGATGGTGTTGAACAAAGGCTTGGCCTGGGCAAATTGCTGCAGGGTAAAATAAGAATATGCCTGGTGGAATTTCATGGAAGCAATATCCTTATTGCTCAGATTGGCAATGTTGGCTGCTTCATAACGCGTGATTGCTTTCTGGAATTCCTTGCGGCGGAAATAATACTCACCCAACTGGTAGTTCATCATCTGCACACGGGGAGTATTCTTTTCCTGCTCAATAAACGCAATGGCCTGTGCTTCGGAGCGGCCTTCATCCTGCTTCAATGCACAGGCAATGGTATAATAATTTATTTCCTGGACAGTAATGGAATGATTGGCGATATCTGTTTCTTTAACAGCCTGTTTCAGTTCTTTCAGCAACGGGTAAGCGAGGCTGTACTGCTCTTTCTGGAAGTACTCTTTGGCCTCTTTGAACTTGGTGTCGGAATCAGTGTAATAAGCCGTTTGTTGCGCAAACACTGCTCCGCCACAAACTGTGGCCAGGGCCAATAAAAATGATTGCTTCATGAAGAATATCCTTTAAACCGTTGGTGAGTAAACGTTGCAATATTCAAAATTATTTCAAGTTTAGCCAAACATCATTCCAAACAGGTGTGGATAAGTCCATTTAGGCAATAGGTTTAACATTTTATTCCATTCTTGTATCTGCAAAAACCAAAACCGTGTTCTTTTCATATCTTGCGTTCGACACCAAAATCATTCAATCTTTATGAAAAAATTGTTCAGTACCAGTTATTCAGATGTATCCTTTAATCTCGCTATGTTATTACTGCGGGTGATTGCCGGGGCAACGATGATCCCACATGGATACGGGAAACTGAAAAACTTCAGTAAAATGTCTACCGCATTCGCGGATCCTTTCCATCTCGGTATGAAGGTTTCGCTTTGCCTGACCATTTTTGCTGAGTTCTTTTGTGCCATGCTGATCATCCTGGGCTTATTCACACGCCTGGCCAGCATCCCCCTGATCGTTGTAATGTCCGTAGCGCTTTTTTCTGCTCACAAGGGAGAGATCTTTGGAGATGGCGGAATGGCAGGGCTTTATCTTTCTATATTCGGCGCTATACTGCTGGTAGGCCCGGGCCGGGCCAGTGTAGATGGTATGATCGGAAAATAAACACTTAACATGTTCACTTCCCAATCGAAGATAAGGGTCCGCTATGCAGAAACGGACCAGATGGGTGTGGTTTATCACAGCCATTATTTCCAGTATTTTGAAGTGGCCCGCGCTGAGGCCATCCGGGAACTGGGATTTACTTATGCTGATATGGAAAGAACAGGTGTCATCATGCCTGTGATCGAAGTGCAGTGCCGGTATCTCCGTCCGGCACTGTACGACGATCTGCTGACCGTTAAAGTAATATTAAAGGAACTGCCGCTGCATCATAAAATAGAATTCCACCAGGAAGTATACAATGAAAAGGAAGAGCTCCTCGTTACAGGCCGGGTAGTGCTTTATTTCATGGAAGCCAAAACGATGAAACGGACCACTATGCCCGAAAAATTACAGGAAAAACTTCAGCCTTTTTTTCGCTAATTTTAAACGATGGAGAATTATCCAATATCCCTGTCAGGCACGCCTGAAGAAAAACCTGAAACCGGTTTGCAGCCGGATATCATTTACCCGCCTAAATACGAAAAAAAGAAAAAGGCAGGCAGCGCATGGCTGCAGTCTGCTGTGAGCCTCGCGGCTTACCTGCTTCTTGGTTACTATATTTTCAATAGCTATAAAATGCTGCTGGTGATCACAGCCATTGTGCTGCTGCATGAGTTGGGGCATTTTTTTGCCATGAAATATTATCGTTACCGCGATCTGGGTATTTTTTTTATTCCCCTGTTAGGAGCTTATGTATCGGGGTCAAAACGGGAAGTATCACAAAAACAATCAGCTGTTATCCTGCTGGCCGGCCCCTTGCCGGGAATGCTACTGGGCATTGGCTTTTTGCTCCTCGAAAAATATACCCAGCAATCTTATTATCCATTTAATATTGCCCTTTCACAGATCGCTGTATTCCTGATATTGCTGAACCTGATCAACCTTCTTCCTGTATACCCGCTTGATGGCGGGCAGTTGCTCAACAGGGTGTTCCTGGATGAAGAAGGCCTGATCAGCAAGATCTTTATTTTTATATCCATCGCACTGATGTGCTGGGCAGCCTGGCAGATCAACTATGTTTTGCTGATATTCCCATTGATGATGATACTCCGGTTGCGGGGCGATTCGCAAATGAGTAATCTCGACAAGCGGATAGAGGAATCGGGTATCAATGCAGATACTTCTTATGAAGAATTACCTGACGAAGATTACTGGAAAATGCGGACCATATTGATTGAAGAGCACCCGGATTTTAAAAATATTGATCAGGGTCCTCCTTACAGCTATAGTGATAAGGAAGAAAAGATCATGACCACCATACAAAGCCTGCTTCACCGTCATCTTATACAGGATGTATCAGTGCCAGGTAAAATATTCATTATGCTGATCTGGGTTGCAGCCCTTGCATCGCCCTGGCTGGTAGAAATGGACCTGAGTTTCTTTAACAGGTTTAGCCGTTAAGCCCTCAGGATCATTTCAAAACATCCAGCACACGGTACATTTTATTAACGAGTGCAGATGCGGAACCGCTGTAGTTATTCACCAGGAAAGAAAACACATATTCATTCCCGTCTTTTGATCGCTGGTAACCGCAAAAACCCTTTGCCCCACTGATGGTGCCGCTTTTCATTTTCATACCATTGTATTCAGGAAGCGCATTATAAAAATCAGCATACCAGGATTGGCTTTTTGCATAACGGAGAATAGTAACCTGTGCATGTGTGGTAACACGGTTGAGCGGCGACAAACCAGAACCATCAACCATATTCAGTTCTTCTTCCTCCAGTCCACGCTCTTTCCAGAATGAACGGACGATCCCTACTCCTTCTTCAGTGGAAGCCTGCCCTTTCTTGAGATAGGCCATGGTCCTTATCAGCGCTTCGCCATACAGATTGATGCTTTTTTTATTGAACCAGTAAATGATCGAATCCAATGAAGGGGAAAGTTGTGTATAAAAGAAAGCAGGAACAGTGGAAAATGCGGCCCTGTTATAAAGAAGCTTATAGGGGATGACGAACATTTTTTTTAATGAATCGGCAAGTGTTGCAGCAAACTGTGCCGCAGGATTGTGCAGCGAACCTGAAATGCCGAAGCTGTTCTCTCCGGGAGGGATTGTTCCCCTGACGATGGTTTGAGAACGGCCAGCCGGCAGATAGATATAAGCGTTATCACCAGAACCTTTGGCCCCGGCTGTAGCCATCGAAATAATTGTATCATTATACAGCCTTGGTTCGGTTTTGACGATGCTGACGGAAGATCCGGTACTGTTTCCTGAACGGAGAAAAAGATCATACTGGTTTTCCCGCCAGTTTAATGCAGAGGCGCCGGCGCCGTAATAGTTGCCGATGTCCTGCCATATCCAGCCATCAGGGGTCGATTCTTCATTCCAACCAGTTGTATCGATCAGTATAGCGTCGAATTTTCCGTTTTTTGTATTCCGGGCGGCATCGGCAATGCCTTCGAGCAAGGACTGCTCTTTTGTTTGCTCCCAGCGCCAGCTACCGAAGGTGGGATCACCGGAGGGTTGAATATATAGAATGTTTTGAGCGGCTTTTTTAATGACTCCGAAATTCGTTTTATACCTGTAATCTTTTCCCAACACTTCGAATGCAGTTGCACTGGTAATAATCTTTTGCGTAGATGCAGGTGCAAGGCCGGTCTGACTGTTTTTATCAAAAACCGGGTTACCTGTTTTGGCATCTACTATGTATAAGGAAACCAGGGCATGCTTTAGTTGGGGATCATTCTCAAACTGCTGAAAAGCTTTTTGCAGTTGTGTGCTAATCGGTTGTCCAAAACTTAAATGGGAAAATAACAACCAGCTCACGTTAAAAAACATCCTTTTCACGTTTAAATACATTGGTCTGCTCATTGAAAGAGTTTAGGTTTGAAATATGGAAAATGAAGTTAAAGAACCGGCACCGAAGTATCAGTATATTTCTCCGGATGAATATTCAGACAGTCAACCTGCGTATTTCACTGGATGATATTTACTATTTAACAGGTTTGTAATTAACTCTGCCAGGCCATATTTGTTGTTGGAGTAATGCTCTTTACCTTTGCCCTCAAAATCATTTCTCTTGAACAACACAATCAATGCATCCATCATTACTATCGGCGACGAACTGCTGATCGGCCAAACCGTTGACACCAACAGTGCCTTCATCGGCCAGGAGTTGAACAAGATAGGCATCTGGGTCCGCCGCCGCATCGCTGTAGGGGATGTATGGAACGATATATGGAAAGCATTAGATGAAGAAAGCCGTGAATCAAAGCTGATCATCATCACCGGCGGTCTTGGCCCCACTGCTGATGATATTACCAAGCCTTTGCTGGCTGAATATTTTGGCGGCAAACTGGTGGTGGATGAAAAAGTGCTGGCGCATGTGAAATACTTATTCGAGAAAGTATATCGCCGCCCCGGCCCTATCCTGGAAAGAAACCTGAAGCAGGCTGAAGTGCCGGATGTAGCCGCCGTACTGCACAATGCCTGGGGTTCTGCTCCCGGTATGCTGTTTAAAAAGAAAGACACTGTTTTTATTTCATTGCCCGGTGTGCCGCATGAAATGAAAGGATTGATGACGGATGAAGTGGTCCCTTATCTTTTGAAGAATATGGGTGTGCAGGCTATTGTCCACCGCACAGCTTTCACGTTTGGCCAGGGTGAATCCATGATAGCAGAAAAGCTGATTGATTTTGAAGCCCGGTTGCCACTGCATATCAAACTGGCCTACCTGCCCGGCTATGGAATGGTAAAGCTCCGGCTTACATCGAGAGGTGAGCATAAAGAAGCGGTAGAACAGGAGCTACTACCCTATTTTGAAGAATTAAAAGGACTCGTAAAAGAATTCCTGGTAGCAGACGAAGACCAGCCATTGGAAGTAGTGGTGGGCAAACTATTGCTTGCCCGCAAACAGACCATGGCTACAGCAGAAAGTTGTACAGGCGGTTATATCGCCCACCTGATCACCAGCATTCCCGGCTCTTCTGATTACTATAAGGGCAGCATCGTGAGCTATGCGAACCAGGTGAAACAGGACCTGCTGGGCGTGCAGCAAAGAACGCTTACCCAACACGGTGCAGTAAGTGAGGAAACCGTAAAAGAAATGGTGCAGGGTGCATTGCAGCAATTGAAAGCCGATTATGCAGTGGCAACCTCCGGCATCATGGGTCCCGGCGGAGGCACCGAACAAAAACCCGTGGGCACTGTGTGGATCGCTGTAGGCAATAAAGATAAAGTGGCCACACTGAAACTGAACCTGCGGTTTGACCGTCAACGCAATATCACCACAGCAGCCCTGAACGCATTGAATTTCTTGCGGAAATTCATTTTGACTAACAGTTGATCGGCTGATAAGTTGCAAATCATTACCTTTGGCCGGTCATCATTGCTTGTCTGTTTATCTGCCCCTGCGAGGCTGGCGGATAAAGTTGAATACAAATAAAAAAACTATGGCTATAGTTGATCTGATAATGCCCAAACTCGGGGAAAGTATTATGGAAGCGACCATTCTGAAATGGCATAAGCAACCCGGGGAAAGCGTAAAAATGGACGAAACCGTACTGGAAATCGCCACCGATAAAGTGGATAGCGAGGTCCCCAGTACGGCTGAAGGCGTTATACAGGAAGTTTTATATAATGTGAACGATGTGGTGCCTATTGGCGCCGTTATCGCTAAAATAAAAACCGGTGCTGCAGAAACGGTTTCACATGCACCATCCACACCTGCTGTACCTGTAATTGAAGAAAGCGCCCCCGTTAAAGAACCTGTACACCATGCTGCTCCTGTGTCTGCCCCCGTGGCAATAAAATCAGGCAACGGTCATATCAATCGCTTTTATTCTCCGCTGGTATTAAATATTGCCGCCAATGAAGGCATCAGCATGACTGAACTTGAAAATATTCCAGGTTCAGGCAATGAAGGCCGCGTTACGAAAAAAGATATACTGGAATATGTAGGGAACAGGGGAAAAGCCACAAGCCGGGAATCAGGAGCCGGAAACCGGGAGTCTGTTTCAAACATGATCAGCGTTCCTGTACAGGTAAAAGCAACTGAACCCGTAACCTATAGCGGCAATGTAGAAATTATAGAAATGGACCGCATGCGCAAGCTGATCGCCGAGCATATGGTGCGCAGCAAACATACCAGCCCGCATGTTACCAGTTTCACTGAGGCCGATGTAACCAACCTCGTGATGTGGCGCGATAAAGTGAAAAAAGAATTTGAAAAAAGAGAAGGTACCAAGATCACGTTCACCCCTCTCTTCGTGGAAGCTATTGTAAAATGTATTAAAAAATTCCCGCTGATCAACAGTTCGCTCGATGGCGAAAAGATCATCGTGAAAAAAGATATTCATATTGGTATGGCCACTGCCCTGCCAAGCGGTAACCTGATCGTTCCTGTTATTAAAAACGCTGATCAGTTGAACCTCGTAGGTCTTACCAAACAGGTAAACGCCCTGGCTGATAATGCCCGCAACGGAAAACTGAAAGCAGATGATACGCAGGGTGGCACTTTCACGCTTACCAATGTCGGCACTTTCGGCAGCCTCATGGGCACCCCCATCATCAACCAGCCTCAAGTAGCTATTCTCGCTGTAGGTGCCATCAAAAAAAGACCCGTGGTAGTGGAAACCCCACATGGAGACAGCATCGCTATCCGCCACATGATGTATCTCTCCATGAGCTATGACCACCGCATTGTCGATGGCAGCCTCGGCGCCACTTTCCTGACAGCCGTAGCAAAAGAATTGGAAAACTTCAACCCCGAAAGAGAAATTTAATTAAGGTCTCTGCCAGCCGCAGACACCTGCTCTGATTTCCGGGCCTGTTTAGTAGACTTACTAAACAGGCCCGGAACATTGTACCCCACCCCTCAACTTCATTCAATTACTGCCATGATCCATTTCCAAAACTCCCGGCTTCTGACTCCCGGCTAACGACTATCTTTGCCCCCTTAAAACTGCTATACCTCCTCATGCGTACATGTTTTCTTGTGGCCATGTTATTGGCTTCCGTTTTTGCATATTCCCAACGTTCACATTTAGGTTCCTGGAATGTTATCACTACCAGGGTAACGCTATCGGAAAAATGGGGCCTCTATAATGAACTGCAACTCCGTTCCCAATCTTTTTATCAGGACCATTATTATCATGAGGTAAAAGGCGGGGTTTCCTATGCGATCAACAAGAACTTTGTTGTGCTGCTGGGTATCGGTGACTATCAAACCTACAGCGACGGTGGCAATTTTGTAAAGCCTCTCACCGCACATGAAACCCGCTTATGGCAGCAATTGACCATGAATCATTACCTAGAAAGAGTCAAGCTTGAACACCGGTACCGCATCGAGCAACGCTGGTTCAATACGGGCTATCGCAACCGCTTCCGCTACCGGCTGAATGCCGCTGTGCCTATCAACAATAAAAAGATGGGGCCAAAAACTTTTTATCTCGCTTCTTTCAATGAAATATTCCTGACCAGTAAAGCTCCTTACTTTGAGCGTAACCGTTTCTTTGCCGGCCCGGGTTATCAAATCTCTAAACACTTCACGGTGCAGCCGGGTTATGTTTACCAGTTTGATTACAAGAATAATGCAGGACAGGGAAAACATTTCTTCCAGTTGACGCTTACAATCGATATCAATGCGGAGAAAAGCGCTGCTGAAAGAATTCCGGGCAACCTCGATTAAATTACCCCACAATTAATTTGCCTGGTTGAGTACCCTTAGTTAATCGGGTCTGATCTTCTATTTTTCTTTGTGGTCTTTGTGTTTTCGTGGGAGTTGATTCCCACAGAGACACAAAGGCCACAAAGATTTAATAAATCTTACCAAAGAGCAGGAACAATACCAATCCGGTATTTTAACACATCCAACGCAACCCCACTTTTATTTACAAAGTCTTTTTTGTAAATTAGGTTTTACAGTAAAATGTCCTATTATGAAAAAACTATCCGAGACCTGGTTTGCCGAAGGCTTTATTGACTTTGAGCTGAAAAAATATACCCTGCTTGCTTATCTGCAGGAAGTGAATAAATACTTTGATCAGAATAAGCTTTATCCTCAGTTAGCGGATGTTGTATTCCACTACAATAACCTGGTAGCTTTCCGGGAAAACAAAAGATATCTCCAGGAATATTTTCCTAAAAAACTTACCGGTATCCAGTTGGAGAAGCTTCAATTGCTGTATGAAGAAATGATAGAAGACAGCGAACTGATGCAGGAGCTGGAAGAGATCATCCAGTATGCCGCTGACAATCTCCGATCAACTTTGCAAACCGGTGCTGATATCTATGAATTTGTAGAAGAAAAGATCAATATCATGCCTGTGGGGTTGATACCGCTTGACACGCAGGAAGGTTATTTCTTTCTCAGCACCAATGATACCAAAAGCACACTGGTGTATCAATACCGCCTTTCGATCTTTGAAAAGCACGATGAGAAATTCAGGAGCATCAAGACCTCCTTTATCGATGAGAGACAAAGAGGCATTGCATTTACCTACGAACATATAAAAGCAGAACTTATCAGGTACCGCAGGGAACTTCCTAATCCTGCTGTTTACTGCATTGAGTCCGGCCTTAGTTTCCCTATCGATGAAACCTTATTGCCGATCGCCAAACGCAGCCTCGTAAAGTTTATCACCACGCAGGCTGCAGCCTAGTTCAGCTATATTTAAATAAATAGGGTTGAAGAAATTCTTCAACCCTATTTTAGGACGATACATTGTTCAATACTTACTTAACGATCTCAAGACCCCAGTCTTTTCCTTTCTTCACAGCCGGTACGCCTTCCACAATCCATTTAGCGGGCTTGTCTCCTTTCAGCAGCCAATCGAAATATTGCTGCTCCCTGATCTGGATGTCTTTCCTGTTCTTTCTTTGCACCAGGTTATGCGCTTCACCGTTGTAGTTGAGCATCCATACTTGTTTGCCCAGGCGGCGCATGCCTGTAAACAATTCGATGCCCTGGTACCAGGGCACAGCACCATCTGCATCATTGGCCATGATCACCAACGGCGTTTTTACTTTTGGCAAATGGAAAAGCGGTGAGCTTTCCAGGTACAGTTCAGGTTTTTCCCAAAGTGTGGCACCAATACGGCTTTGTGTTCTTTCATACTGGAACTGGCGGTTAGCACCACTCTCCCAGCGAATACCACCATAAGCACTGGTCATATTTGCTACAGGAGCACCAGCCCAGGCTGCTTTGAAGATATCGGTCATGGTTACCAGTTGTGCTACCTGGATGCCTCCCCAGCTTTGTCCCTGTATGCCCATGTTCTTGCTGTCGACCCATTTGTATTTGGACAGGTCTTTTGCTGCACTTACAATATAATCATAAGCACTTTTAGCAGGATGGCCGATCGTGTAGCTGATATCCGGGGCAAATACAAGATAGCCACGGCTTACAAAGAAAGAGATATTTAAACGGCTGGGAGTGGGCGAAGGCGCCTGGTATCCGTATAATCCATCTGATAGCTTTTCGTAGAAATAAAAGATCAGCGGATATTTTTTGGTTGAATCAAAATTCTCCGGTTTATACAAAATTCCTTCAGACGATTTACCGGTAAAAGTTTTCCATTTATACAGCTCAGCCGTACCCCAATTATATGTTGCCTGTTGAGGATTGATATAAGACAGGCGCATGGAAGAACCACCAACGGCTCCGGTATAAAGGTCAGGAGAACGTACATAGGTTTCTTTACTATACAGGTAAGTTGGGGCATTCTTGGCTCTCATTATCTGACCGATCACCACGCCTGAGTCTGCGCTGACAGCCGCCAGTTTATATTTTCCTCCTTCCGGTTGATACTCCCATATGCCGGCCTTCTTAGTTATATCATTGAATGTTCTGAAAAGGATAGGCTGACCTGGTTCAATAGCCCTTTCTTCCCGGTCAACCTGCTGATAGCGGTAACTGGTTTTAGCAGTGCGGCCGCTAACGAACAAAGAAGGTGCATAAGCATTGCGGGGACTTACTTTCCAGACGCCGTAACGGTCATAGACATATACAGCATCTTCATCTTTTTGCCAGCGCATGATACCATACGGAGATGGGTCCGTTGGCGAATCATTGTCCTCATCATACAGCGCTGTTTTTATACGGGAAGTGATATTGCGGATTGAATCTCCATCGAAGGAAAAATAATTCCTTGATTTATAATCATACCATACGATATACTTTCCTGTTGGTGACATATAGCTGGGAGTGGCATTTCCATTAAGGTCTTTCTTTACCAGTTTTGTTGCCCCTGTTTTCGGGTCAATAGTATAAATGTCTTTGATGGTATTACCTGCCCACTGGCTTTCTATCCGGCGGCCAATATCTGTAACACCTACAAAAACATCTCCATCTCCCTGACCGGATTGATACACCATAGGAATTTCTTCCGTCGCCAGTTGTGTCATTTTTTTATTCTCCACATCATACACCGCCAGGTAATTCTGCTGAAGGTCGCGCTGCAGGCGGCTCAATTGTACTGTTTGCAGGTAATCATCTTTATAATGCCATACATCCACTTTCACGAGGTCAATATCCACAAGCGTAGTATCCTTTGGTGCCTGAATTGGTGCAGTGCCGAAAAACAGGCGCTTACCACTTTTGCTGAACGTTACAGCACCGTATTCACTTACAGTTGATCCGCTTTTTATACCGGCTGCGTTTTTATCAACCAGCATTACGGCAGTGTCCATACCTTCTTTGAAATACCAGAGCTTGTAGAACTTCTGCAATTCTTTTGGTTTGGCATCCCTTTCTGCAAGGAAAGCTACCTGTGTTCCATCTTCAGACAGGGCGAAATTTTTGAATTCGTTGCCACCTGTGCTGATGGTGTCCAGTTTACCTTTTGCAAGATCATACAGCAGCACATGCGCTTTGCTTAATGAATCTTTAGGATTGCGGGCCTGCTCCATCAGCAGCTTTCCGCCTTTATCGTTGAAGCGGTATTCCAGGATGTGTTTGAAGATCTTCTGGTCACTGGCGCCCAGTTTGCGCAATACCAGGTCCGTTCCGGCATCGGCATTGGAAGGTGTGGCTTCATCCCCTTCTGCGTCGAAAGCAGAGGTTGCCCATTCTTCCATGTCGCCATCTCTATTTTTCTTCTTTTTAGGCTGAGGCATTTCAGCGATCACATTTTTCAATGAATCGATCACATGATTCAGGCTGTCTGCTATCTTCTTTTCGTTATTAGCGGGGCGTCCGCCTCTTGCCGGAGGAGGTTCGATGGCTTTCTCCAGGTGATATGCTACCCAACCACTGCCCTCATCCGGGGTGTTGAAATTCTTTACACGCGCTACTTTCCAGACATCATCTTTACCCAATTCTACAATACCCAATGAATCCTTCGGGCTTTCATCCGGCTTTTTCTTTTTTATACGGGCTTCCCTTGCATCTTTATAGAAAGGGCTTATCTTAAAGATCACATAGCGGCTGTCTTCCGTAATCACCGCACCTCCGCCACGCTCAATGGTTTTTTTATAAGAGGCATCAGCCGACTGGATCACCAGCTGGTTATCGCCTTCCTGTACGTTCACATTATACACGACCCATTTGCCATCATTACTGATCATGCGTTGGCCAATGCTTTGCCAACTGTCATAAACCGTATGGTCCAGTGGCCTTTTTTGAGCCAGTACAGAATGAATGGTAAAAAAACAAAGGAGGAAAAAACTCGTTTTGGTCATCAGCAGAAAGTTTAGGTTTTAAAAATACTATTCCCGGATAAATTTCCGGGTTAGGAAAAGATTAGGGGACCTTATTCTTGCTTAGTTCGCGTCACTCTTGATTCCAGCCTTATAAGCAGTACCAGGTGCACGACCAGCACGGCTATTATGACGCCAAAACCGAGGTAAAACCAGCGACTGAGGTATTGATTTTCATTATAAACCAGGAAGGCCAGGATAATGCCATACACAGGCTCCAGGTTGAAGGTAAGGTTCACCGTAAATGCCGACAAACGCTTCAATGCATTGGAGGAGAGACGGAAGGCCAGCACCGAGCAGAACCATGACAACACCAGCAGCCAGAGCAGGTCTTCCCAACCCGGCAAAAAACGGCTGACGGGAAACTGCTGCAAATAAAAAGGCAGGATCACCGATAAAGTAATAAACCCTCCGGTTATCTGCCAGGTCAATACGGTTTCCACATTGATCCTTTGCAGAAACTGCCGGTTGAAAATGGGGAACAAACAGCCGAGCAAAGAAGAAATGATACCGAGTATAATGCCTGTTTTGTATTGTGTATCAAAATGGAAAATGATATAGATCCCGCCAATGGTAATAACCCCCAGCAACAGTTCCATCCAGTTCATCTTTTTCCGGATCACCAACGGTTCCAGCAATGCAGTGAAGAACCCTATGGCAGAAAAACAAACCAGTGCTACAGATACGTTGGAGTATTTAATGGAGCCATAAAACGTTACCCAATGAAGCGCTGCGATAAACCCTACCCCACCGATCTTTAATATGTCTGCCATAGGGATCTTTTGCAATCTTTTTGCGGCAGCATATATCACCCACATGGTAAGCGAAGTGAACAAAAGGCGATACCAAACGATCATGCCTTCATTCATACTTATTAAACGGCCAAGTATGCCGGTAAAACCAGCAAGGAATACAGCAATATGAAGCTGAAGGAATGCTTTTTTCATGAAGAGCGGGGGTGATTGCAGGCCAAAATAATCATTTTCCTTCTGCAATCATCTCATTCTTCCGGAGGGGTGAAATACCGACTGCCTGGGTATTTTGCACCCTTTTCCTGTAGTTGGTAAACAGGCTGTGCCAGCGGAGTTTGAGCACGCCCAGTATGCCTTCTTTTACGATGCCCTTGTTCATTTTAGATACACCATAGGTTCTGTCCTGGAAAATGATAGGCACTTCTTTTATCTTGAAACCAAGCTTCCAGGTGGCAAATTTCATTTCTATCTGGAAAGCATAACCGGTAAAACGGATCTCTTCGAGATTGATGGTCTCCAGCACTTTTTTGCGGTAGCAAACAAAACCTGCTGTAGGGTCCTTCACCGGCATCCAGGTGATCATTCTTGTATACACTGATGCGCCTTTGGACAGAGCAATCCGGTCGGCCGGCCAGTTTACCACGCCACCGCCCTGCACATATCTTGAACCTATGGCCAGATCGGCGCCTTCATATTTGCAGGCCTGGTATAAGCGGGAAAGATCATTGGGATTATGGGAAAAATCGGCATCCATCTCAAAGATGAATTCATAATCATGGGCAATGGCCCATTTAAAGCCAAAAATATAAGCTGTACCCAGCCCTAGTTTGCCTTTTCTTTCGGTAATGAATAATTGACCGGGAAACTTGGGTTGAAGGTCTTTAACCAGTTGAGCGGTGCCATCAGGAGAGCCGTCATCAATAACCAGGACATGAAAGTTTTCCCGGAGATTGAAAATGGCGTGAAGAATATTGCTGATATTCTCGCGCTCGTTATAAGTCGGTATAATTACAAGTTTTTCCACTATAATCAAATGCCTGAAATAACGAATTTACGAAAATCAGCAAAGACGGTCTGTTAAAAATTGTACACAACGAGTTAACTTTCTTATGCCTTTTTCAACATGGTCCGGGTGTAGATCTCCGTCAGTTTTTGCTTGGTGTGCTGGGGAAAATCGCCCTTCATCATCCAGTCGTAATACTGCGGCTCTGCTTTCAGCACATCGGCCACTGCCCGGCCCTTGAATTTGCCGAAATTGAAGACTTCTACCCCGTTTTCCATTACAAAACGGCGGGCAAAATCCACAATCACTTCTTCACCAATAGTTTTTAAAATGGAATCCACTGTATGGCCCAATACGGGGTAGCGTTCTATCTGTGCTTCCAGCACTTCATGGGTAGCTGAGGCATCGGCTTCGGCGCTATGGGCTCCCTCCAGGTTTTTGCTGCAATAGAATTTATAGGCGGCGCTGAGGGTACGCTGCTCCATCTGGTGGAATATCTTCTGAACATCTACCAGCCTTCTTCCTTTTATATCAAACTCCACCTGCACCCTTAAAAACTCTTCCACCAGCAGGGGGATATCAAACCGGTTGCTGTTGTAGCCGGCAATATCGCAGCCATCGAGCACCTGTTTCAGCTCATGGGCCACCTGCTTGAAGGTTGGCGCATCTTTCACCATTTCATCGGTAATGCCATGAACATCAGAGGAGTTTTTTGAGATCGGCATTTCGGGGTTGATGAGTTTTCTTTTCACGCTCCTGGAGCCATCCGGGAGGATCTTAACAATCGCGATCTCAACGATACGGTCTATGCCCAGGTTGGTTCCTGTAGTTTCAAGGTCGATAAACGCAAGCGGTTTGGTCAGCTTCAACATCAGTTCTAATAGTTTCTCTTTAAAAATCTGGCGGTAAAGGTAGGGCTTTGTTGCTCTTTGCAAAATCAAATTTGACCGGGAAGGTTTTAACAGACCTGTAGGGGGCAGCACTATGAAAAACGAAAACCGGGTGTTATATTTGCATAATAAATAACGTTTAAGCGCGTTATGTACACGTTAAATACCCGAAAATGAAAATCAAAACCTTTTTTGCAGCTTTTCTCCTGGTAGTACTGGCCATCGCAGCTACATCCTGTTATTCTTCCCGCAAAAATGGCTGCCCTGCAACCTGGAGTTCCAACTCCCGTTTCAAAGGATAAACAAATCAGGAGCTACAGCCCTTTAATATTGATGTAATTCACTAAAGCGGCCGTATTCTTCAGCTTTAATTTCTTGAGGATATTATAGCGGTGAACTTCCACCGTCTTTAAAGAGATATCCAGCTCAAGCGCGATCTGCTTGGAAGACATTCCTTCCTTGATCAGCTTAATGATATCTATTTCACGGCGTGAAAGATTATTCATATCGCCCTGCGCTGCTGTTTCATCCAGCTCCTGCTGAGCAAGAATATTTTTTACTTCTTCGCAGATATATTTCTTTCCTTCACTTACTTCAATGATAGCCGCGATCATTTCTTCTTTGGAAGAATTCTTGGTCACATATCCCATTGCTCCCAACTGCAGCATTCTTTTTGCATAAGCTGGCATGGTGTGCATAGAGACTGCTATCACCCTTGATTCAGGAGATATTTTCTGAATTTGCTTGGTGGCATCAAAACCGTTCACAGGGCTCATGTTCACATCCATCAGAATGATCTGCGGTTTCTTCTGACCAGCAATGAGTATAGCTTCCTCGCCTGAACTCGTTTCCCCGATAACAGTAAAACGCGGGTCACTGTTCAGAATAAACGACCAGGAGTCCCTGATCAGCTTGTGGTCATCCACTAATAGTATGGTCACTTTTTCCATGTAGGGATATGGGCTTGTAAAATTTTTTGGGATAAGGCTTTCTCTCAAAAACTCAATAAGTTACACAAAAAAAATCAATTTGACGTATTTGAAAAAAAACAATTCTTATAATCATTGATAAATGTCCTCTGAAAACAAGGTTCCATCCTGGTATTTTGAAGTAAGGCGGCCGGTTATCAGCGTGAAAACGCATAATTAATTCCGCCAGTCAGCCAACGTCCAGGCATTTGCGCTCCCAATAAATCACTATACCTGGTATCAGCAATATTGTCAACCCGCACAAATATATTCAATTTCCGTTGCCACGTGTAAAATGCGGCCCTTGCATTGAAAACAAAATAATTCTTATCAAGCATTGCGTGAATAGCTGGCGCTTCCTGCGCAGCTCTGTCTTTATAAATTCCATTCACACTTATTAAAAACCTGCTGAATGCATACTCAACAAAGAAATTGGCCATGAACCGCGCGTGTGAAGAAACATAAAATGACGGTGTGATCTCACTGCTCGTGCTTTTCAGCCAAACCAATCCTGCTCCTGCATATACATTATTATCACCCTGAAGTTTTTGCTGGTACTGAATATCCAGTTCAGCACCGCTGGTATTTACTTTCGCAATATTTTTTGCCAGTGCATACGTTCCTCCTGGTACCAGATTATCTTTTCTTGGCATATCTGCATAAGGAGTGGTCACATAATCGATCAGCTTGCGGTGAAAACGCTGAAAGAAAGTGCCACCGATCTTTAATGCCTTGCCTGCAAAATAATCGGCTCCTGCTTCATAGCTGAAAGAACGCTCTGCTTCCAGGTCAGGATTGCCGATACGCCCGCTCGCCACAGATGGCTTATTATAATTATTGTATCGCTCTGTAAAATCCGCATCCCGGATCGTTTTACCCGCACTGCCGCGGAAACGGATGGATTTTAATTTATATGCCATGCTAACTTGTGGCACCAACTCAGCACCTGAACGTTCATTCCAGTCAAGACGGAGCGCCGGATTAATGGTAAACCCTTGCATGAAAGAATGATTCAGTAAAAAGAAAACCCCTCCCTGCGGCACATCGTGATTACCTCTGTCGTTGGAACGTATTTCTTTATTGATGAACTGCATGCCGCTTACCAGTGAAGTTTGCTGCCCCAGTTTCCACTCATCGGTCACCGTGGCTTGCAGCATGCGGCTGGTACTGGCATTCGCAATCGATACCTTATTATATGCATAATCATCTTTCACGTCTTTGTAACCGGCGTCAATATTTACACGGTGATTAATACCGGTATAGGAAAGACGAAGTTGCGTCCATACAGTACGCACTTCTTCGCTGGCAGTATCGCTCAGGAAAGTGGTATAAAAATTCTGGGCAGCAAAATCCCTGTTGTCATAAGCGCCGCGTACAGACAATTGCCAACGCTCACCCAGAAACTGGCTGAATGATAAAGAAGCAGTATTGGCATGTACATATCCCCTGGTGCCTCTTTGCAATTGTCCATCTGTATTATTGCTCAGCCAGCCTCCGCTTACAGCAGTGTTGCCGGCCTGGTAAAAGCCGCCGATATTGGCCGTCGCCAGATCATATTCACCACCGGATACCTGGCCCTGCAGTTGCAGTTTCTGCTGATTGCGTTTTGCCGCAAAAGTCTTGGTGATCACATGCACCACACCACCCACAGCTTCTGAGCCATAAATAGCAGAGGAAGCACCTTTAAGCACTTCGATCCTGTCTATCTCTGCAGGAACAATCGGAATATAACTGCTGAAGTGACCGGTATTCGGATCATTGATACGCACGCCATCCAGCAATATCAATACCTGCTGAAAAGTGCCGCCTCTCAATACGATATCGCTCTGTGAACCCATTGGCCCACGCATTTGCATTTCGATGCCGGGCAAATAGCGCAGCAGTTCATCAACAGAATGAACAGGAAGGTTTGCAAATGAATTTCCTTTGAAGGTTATGATGTTGCGGCCGGTTTGCGAAACAGGTTTGGGTTGAACAGAAGCAGTGACTGTAACAGGATCGAGCAGTAACTCAGTGTCCTGGGCTCCCGCATATGCAGCGATAGCCAGTGCACAAACAGTTGTTATGGTTTTCATCCGGCAAAAATATTGGGAAAAAAAACATAAACGATCAAAAAAGTTTTGGGAAAACGACTGATTGACGAATACAGGAGATCAATTATTGAAAATTATTTATGTCTAGCCTGAAGCACCTGCTTCACATCTTCCAGCGAAAAACCTTTTGCCCGCAGCAACACCATATAATGAAATAGAAGATCAGCCGCTTCATCCAGGAAACGTTTATCGTCATTGTCCTTTGCTTCGATCACCAGTTCCACCGCTTCTTCACCTACTTTTTGTGCTACAGCATTAATGCCTTTCCCGAACAAGCCGGAAGTATAGGATTTGCCGGAGCGGTCTTCATAGCGGTTGCGGATCGTTTCACTCAGCACCTGCAGGAAGTCCTGCCGGTTCTCTTCATTAAAACAGGTATCAGCCCCCGTGTGGCATACAGGCCCCAGCGGTTTTGCTTTGATCAGCAGGGTATCATCATCACAATCTGCAGCAATGCTTTCCAGCAAAAGAAAATTCCCGCTCTCCTCTCCTTTTGTCCATAACCGCTGCTTGCTGCGGCTATAGAAAGTCACTTTTTTTAACTGCCGGGTTTTTTCCAGTGCTTCTTCATTCATAAATCCCAGCATCAGCACTTTGGCCGTGGCGCTGTCCTGCACTATCACAGGAACAAGCCCATCACTGTATTTGGAGAAATTGATCTGCATCATATTTTATTTTCTTACAGGAATATTTTTATCAGCTAAAAAATTTTTAAGTTCAGGTATGCCTATTTCTTTAAAGTGGAACACACTTGCAGCCAGGGCTGCATCAGCAGCAGCTTCGTTGAATACATCTGCAAAATGCTGCATGGTACCGCCGCCGCCGCTTGCAATTACAGGCACAGGCAGTTGAGTGGCTAGTTGGCGGGTGATGGATAACGCAAACCCCGATTTTGTTCCATCATGGTTCATGGATGTCAATAATATTTCTCCAGCGCCGGCATCCACCGCCTGCTTTGCCCAATCGATGCATTTAAGGTCCGTTTTGGTTCTTCCTCCGGTAAGATAAACATACCATTCACCATCTTCTTCCTGGCGGGTATCAATTGCCAGCACCACGCACTGGCTGCCGAATTCTTTTGCGAGCTCGCCAACGAGGGCAGGATTTTTAACCGCTGCCGTATTCACAGATATTTTATCCGCCCCATTCTGCAGCAGCAAATACACATCATCGACACTGCTGATACCACCGCCCACAGTAAAAGGTATATTCACCTGGCGCGCCACTTTGCTGACCAGTTCTGAAAGCGTTTTTCTTCTTTCATGCGTAGCTGTAATGTCCAGAAAAACCAATTCATCAGCTCCCTGGCTGGCATACAAGGCAGCCAGTTCCACCGGATCACCGGCATCTCTCAACTGAACGAAATTCGTTCCCTTTACAGTCCGCCCGTCTTTTATATCCAGGCAGGGTATAATGCGCTTAGTTAACATCTTCTGCAAATTGTTTAAGCTCTTCAAGACTGATCCTGTTCTCATAGATCGCTTTCCCAACGATCGCTCCGCGGCAACCGATCTCTTTTAACCGGTACAGATCATCCAGGGATGATACGCCGCCGCTGGCAATAAACCAAAGTGAAGGGAAACGCTCCAGTATCTCCTTATATAATACTGTAGATGAGCCCTCCAGCTTTCCATCCTTGCTTACATCGGTACAAAACAATTGCTGTATCCCTTTCCGGCTATATTGCCCGATAAAATCGAATACACTGATTGCCGTTGTTTCCATCCATCCATGAATGGCAATCTTTTTTTCTTTTACATCAGCACCAAGCATAAATTTTTCCGCGCCGAAATGAAGCAGCCATTTTTCCAGTTCCGCTTCATTCTTTATAGCGATGCTGCCAACTGTTGCCCAACTGGCGCCCGAATCAAATACCAGTTGCACATCTTCCTGGCTGTTGATGCCGCCGCCGAAATCAATTTCAAGGGATGTGTTGGCCGCGATCGCTTCCAGCACTTTCCAGTTCTTTACGGCTTTTTGCCGGGCTCCATCCAGGTCAACCAGGTGAAGGCGGCGCAGGCCGGCTGCTTCAAATTGTTTGGCAACTTCCAGCGGCTGTTCATGATAAGTTGTTTGCTGACTATAATCGCCCTGCGTCAGCCGCACGCATTTTCCATCTATAATATCTATGGCCGGAATGATCTGCATAACTCAGTTAAATCGTTTTTCCATTTTGATGAATTCAATATCTTTCTTCCACCAGCTTTCCCCGGTAGTGTACATCCCAAAGCGTTCATAAAAGCCGCGGGCAGATGCCCGCGCATTGCACCAGATCAGTTGCTTTCCTTCCTTTTCCGCCTGCTGTATCACATAATCCAACAATTGCGACCCGTACCCTTTGCCCTGCTGGTTGGCCAGGGTGGCAAATTTGCGGAACTGGATAGCATTCTCCTGCTCAAATAAAGACACAACAGAGACCAGCTTATCGTTAATATATAATCCAAGATGCCTGCCTTTATTATCTTCCGGCAATTGCACGTAGCTGATCTCTTCCTCGGGATACATTACCTGCTGGCGGATCTTCAAAATAGTGTCAATATCAACTGTACGGATATCCATTGAGCTCGATTACAGGTTTAGAAAATTCTGCAATAACCGCTGCCCTGCTTCTGCACTTTTTTCAGGGTGGAATTGCACTCCATAAAAATTATCTTTTTGCAATGCACTGCTGAAATTGATCCCATATTCTGTAACAGCTACTGTTTCATCACAAAGCCCGGCATAATAGCTGTGTACAAAATAGAAATAAGGAGAACCGGTCAACCCCTCAAACAACTTTCCTTTAACGGATGCAGCCTGGTTCCAACCTATTTGCGGGGTTTTCAATCCCTGGTCAAACTTCCTTACCATGGTATCAAAAAGGCCAAGACAGGCAGTATCGCCTTCTTCGCTATGCCTGCACATCAGTTGCATGCCAAGGCATATACCTAAAACAGGTTGTTTAAGACTGCGCAATACTTCATCCAGGTTTCTTTCACGAAGGTATTTCATGGCAGAGCTGGCTTCACCTACTCCGGGAAAGATCACTTTGTCTGCTTTACGGATAAGTTCAGGATCATCCGTCACCATAGCCGGTGCGCCGATCCTTTCCATTGCAAAAAGCACGGATTGGATATTGCCTGCATTATATTTTACAATAGCTGTGTTCATAACACTCCCTTTGTACTCGGCAAATAATTACTGAACGGATCTTTTTTGACCGCCATCCTGATGGCTTTAGCAAATGCTTTGAATATTGCTTCTATCTTATGATGTTCATTTTCGCCATTGCAACTGATATTGAGATTGCATTTTGCTGCATCACTGAAAGATTTGAAAAAATGAAAGAACATCTCTGTCGGCATCTCTCCTATCTTTTCCCTTTTGAAAGCCGCATCCCATACGATCCAGTTACGGCCGCCAAAATCGATCAGCACTTTTGCATCAGCATCATCCATTGGCAGCGCAAAGCCATAGCGCTCCATTCCTGTTTTGTCTGCAAGCGCTTTGGCAAACGCTTCACCTAAAGCAATGCCTGTGTCTTCGATGGTATGATGCTCATCAATCTGCAGGTCGCCTTTGCATTGAATGGAAAGATCAAGTTTTCCATGCCTGGCGATCTGCTCAAGCATATGATCAAAGAAGCCAATGCCTGTATGAATAGCTGCTTTGCCTGATCCGTCTGCATTCAGTTCGATACTGATGCTGGTTTCATTGGTATTGCGCTCATGCCTTACTTTCCGCAAACCATTTTTCAGGAAAGAATAGACCTCGTCCCAGTCATCAGTTGCCAGCGCTATCACTTCCCTGTATTCTTCTTCCTGCACAGGCGTCAGCGGAAGATGAGGCGATCTGATCAGTATGCCTCTTACACCGAGATTCTTTGCCAGTTGCATATCCGACCAGCGGTCGCCGACCATGAATGAATTGGCAAGGTCATATTTTTCCGGATCAAGGAAATGTGTAAGCAATCCGGTTCCCGGCTTGCGTGTGGGCTGGTTCTCATGCTCGAATGTTTTATCGATATGCACTTCATCAAACACAAATCCTTCACCGGCCAGCGTGCGGATCATCAGTTCCTGGTAAGGCCAGAACGTGTGTTCGGGAAAAACAGCTGTGCCCATGCCGTCCTGGTTAGTGATAAGCACTTTGTAATAGTCCAGCGAGGCAGCGATGCGGGAAAGGTTCGTGATCACGCCTTTCATAAAATGGATCTTGTCCAGCGAGTCGAGTTGGTAATCCGGTGGTTGCTCCTGCAGGATCACTCCGTCGCGATCCAGGAATAATACGCGTTTTGGCATTATAAAGTGTTTTAATTATTTCGCTTTGCTTGCAAGTTTCATATACCCGATCATGGCATCTACCAGTAAAGTATTTTCTGCTTCTGTTCCGATAGTGATGCGAAGGCATCCTTCACATAATTGCACATTGCTTCTGTCGCGCACTACAATACCTTGCTCCAGCAGGTACTCATACACTTCTTTTGCATTTCTCACTTTAGCCAGCAGGAAGTTTGCATCTGAAGGGTACACATGCTCGATCAATGGCATCCGGCGGAATACATTCGCCAGTTCATCCCGCATGGCTACGATCTCTTTGATCATATCATTTACCTGTCCTGTTTCTTCCAGCGCCTGCAAAGCCAGTTCCTGCGTAGCCTGGTTAATATTATATGGCGGCTTTATCTTATTCAGCCAGTCAATGATCTCCGGCGAAGCAAAGGCCATCCCCAATCTCAAAGCTGCGAGCCCCCAGGCTTTGCTGAACGTTTGCAACACCACCAGGTTGGGATATTCTTTCAATTCCATAAGCCAGGAACGCTGACGTGCGAAATTGATATAGGCTTCATCTATCACTACCAGTCCTTCAAAATTGTTCAGCAATAATGCGATGTCATCATGCTGGATACTGTTACCCGTGGGGTTATTGGGAGAACAAACCCAGATGATCTTGGTATTTGCGTCTACGAGCGATTCTATTGTATCCAGGTCTAATTGAAAGCCGGTGGTGAGACTTGCTTTTCTTATTTCCACATCATTGATAGCCGCACTTACTTCATACATCCCATAAGTAGGCGGACAAATGATCACATTGTCCTTACCCGGTTCACAAAAACAACGGTAAAGCAGGTCAATGCACTCATCGCTTCCATTGCCCAGGAAGACCTGGTTTGTATCCACGGATTTTATCCGGCTGACCGATCCTTTCAGTTTATGCTGATGCGGGTCAGGATAACGATTGTACCATTTAAACAAAGGCGAGCCCAGGCTGTTTTCATTGGCATCCAGGAACACTTTGGCTTCTCCGCTGAATTCATCCCTCGCAGATGAATAGGGTTTTACTTTTTTAATGTTCTCACGAACAAGTTTCGAGATGATATCGCTCATAAATAATTTATTTCAATCTTATCTTAACAGCATTTGCGTGTGCTTCCAGTCCTTCTGCCATGGCCATTCTCACTACGGTATCACCAAGCCCCCGAAGGCCTTCTTTGGTCAGTTGCTGGTAAGTGATCTTTTTTACAAAACTATCCACGCTTACGCCGCTGTAAGCCCGTGCAAATCCGTTGGTAGGCAAAGTATGGTTGGTGCCGCTTGCATAGTCGCCTGCGCTTTCGGGTGAATAATGCCCCAGGAACACAGAGCCGGCATTGATGACTTTGGAAGCAATTTCTTCTTCCCCGGCACAGGCAATGATCAGGTGCTCGGCTGCATATTCATTTACCAGCGAAACGGCTTCTTCTATAGTGGTAGTGATGATAGCACGGCTATTAGCCAGCGCTTTCAAAGCAAACGCTTCACGCGGCAATTGCGCCACCTGTTTGTCTATTTCCTGCTGCACCAACCTTGCCACTTCAGCAGAAGTAGTTACCAGCAACACCTGGCTATCAGGTCCATGTTCAGCTTGCGAAAGCAGATCGGCAGCTACAAAAGCGGAATCTGCCGTTTCATCGGCCAGCACGCAAACTTCACTGGGACCAGCCGGCATATCAATCGCTGTGCTGGCAGATTGCACCAATTGTTTTGCACCATTTACATACTGATTACCCGGTCCGAATATTTTGTACACTTTGGGAATACTTTCCGTTCCATAAGCCATTGCAGCAATGGCCTGCGCTCCACCCACTTTAAATATTTTAGTGATGCCGGCCAATTGTGCTGCAAATAATATGGCAGGATGAACAGTACCATCTTTTTGGGGAGGCGTACACAATACAATTTCTTTACAGCCGGCCAGCTTAGCAGGAATGCCCAGCATCAGCACCGTCGAAAATAAAGGAGCTGTTCCGCCCGGAACATACAACCCCACTCTTTCAATACCGCTTGATTTACGCCAGCATTTTACTCCCGGCATAATCTCAATTGGAGTTTCTTCCTTTAATTGAAAAGAATGAAAGGTTTCAATATTGCGTTTGGCTAATTGAATGGCTTCTTTCAATTCCTGGCCGATCAACTCCTTTGAAGCATTTATTTCTTTTTCACTTACCTGTAATTTTTTTATAGATACCCCATCAAATTCACGGGTGAATTTGCGCACGGCTTTATCTCCCCCTGCCTTTACTTTCAGCAGTACTTTACGGATAGCTTTTTCCAATTGCTCCGGTTCATATACAGGCCGCTGAAGCAACACTGGCCATTGATCAGGAGATGGGTGAAGAATTAATTGCATCTTATGTATGGTGTTGCTGATTTACAAAATCATTTTCTCGATCGGCACTACTAAAATTCCCTGAGCACCTGCTGCTTTCAGTTGTTCGATGATATTCCAAAAGTCATTCTCATCAATCACACTGTGTACGCTGCTCCATCCGGAAGCTGCCAGTGGCAGCACGGTCGGGCTTTTCATCCCAGGCAATAAAGCAATGATCTCCTGTAATTTTTCATTGGGAGCATTCAGCAGGATGTATTTATTGTTCCGCGCCTGTTTTACAGAACGGATGCGGAAAAGCAGGCGTTGAAGTATTTGCTGCTGCTCTGCATTGAGGTTTTTATTCCGGATCAATACGGCTTGTGAGTGGAGAATGGTTTCCGCTTCCTGCAGGCCATTGGTCAATAAAGTGGAGCCGCTGCTTACGAGATCGCAGATAGCTTCTGCCAGTCCGATCCCTGGTGCTATTTCCACACTGCCGCTGATCTCGTGAATTTCTGCAGCGATATTATGTTTGGTAAGATAATCCTGGAGGATCACCGGGTAACTGGTAGCGATCCTTTTGCCGGCCAGGGCCTGGCGGTCGTAAGGCTCATTCCGGCTCACAGCTATGGAAAGCCGGCATTTTCCAAAACCGAGCTGCTCCAGCACTTCGACTTCCTTTTTTTTCTCATAAACCACGTTCTCACCCACGATCCCTGCATCTGCAACGGCGTCTTCCACGTACTGGGGAATATCATCATCCCGCAGAAAATAGACATCTAAAGGGAAGTTGGAAGCAGAGGATTTAAGCTTATTGCCGCCATTGGAGATATCGATACCGCATTCTTTGAAAAGGCGGACAGAATCTTCGTGAAGCCGGCCGGATTTCTGTATTGCAATCTTGATTTTCATATACTTATAAATAAAAAGGGCCTACCTGATCTGGTAAGCCCTTCAACGATTTAATTATGTTTCAGTCTACATAATACCATCACAGCTTACCGCTTGTGCAAGATGATGATGATGAATATGAAGAATTGTCTGCATGTCTAAATTGGTAGCGCAAAATTAGGAAGCTTTCGCGAACAGAAAAATTTATTTATTAATGGTAAACCATTAGAAAAAACCTGAAAATACCCTAACAAACTATTGGTTGTTTCAAAAATTCAATTTATTATTGTACTGGTTTTTCATAGGATATTGGATTTTAAAAACGGGGCTGGATTTTTATCCTGGCCCCTTTTTCATTAGAGAGTTTACCATTACACACCGATCGAAAGGCGATATACAGCTATTATTCTACTAGTAGCATTAAGCTGTTAATTAGCATGAACGCTTTCCCTCACTTTGTAATTACCCGCTACTGCACCAAAAGAACGTACAAGACGGTTCCAGGTATTAATCTGCGCAATCACTAATGTAAGATAGGCGATCTCTGCTTTTGAAAAATATTTCGCCAGTTCATCATGAATATGATCACTGCTTTCTTCTGCCCGCATATGGGTCAGTGTTTCCGCAAAAGCAAGTGCAGCCTGCTCCTTGGGTGTATAATACGATGTTTCCCGCCAGGCTGATACGGAATAGAGCCGCTGGGGAGTTTCGCCAAGATGGATCGCTTCCTTATAATGCATATCAATACAATAAGCACAACTGTTGATCTGTGACACCCTGAATTTTAAAAGCTTTGCCAGTTTCTGATCAAGCCCCGATGCAGCGATATAGGTTTCTACATTCGCCATTAACTGGTACATTCCTTCCGGCAGTTCTGAAAAAAGAATCCTTTCCATACTATTTTGTTTTTATGATTTATATATAGAAAACAAAGCAGCAAAAGAAAACGTGACAGATTCCCGCAATTATTTTTGAAGCTCCTTTAATTTATCAGGATTGCGGATAAGATAGAAGTTTTTTACCTGCCCATCCTGTATGGAAAATACCTGACAGGTAACCAGCGTATTGCCCTGGTAATAGAACAATGCAGGCTCATGATTTATCTCCCCTCTTTCAATACGTGCCTGCCGGTAGCCTTTATTAAAGATACCCAACAGGAAGCTCAGCACCGGCTTCATGCCTGTAAGCGGCTTGGTTGCTGCTGTAACTTTTCCACCACCGTCAGACATAAGAACGATCTCATCATGGAATAACTGCTCCAATTGCTGCGTATTCCCCTGCAAAATGGCTGTAAGGAATTTATCTATATAATCTTTCCCCTCCACTGGCTTGTGTGTTCCGGTATCCGTTTTTTGTAGCTGTTCTTTAGCCCGGCTCAACAGCTTCCTGGAATTTTCCACGCTGATATCAAGTACCTCGGCTATCTCTTCATGATCATAATCGAATGCTTCCTTGAGGATAAAAACTGCCCGCTGCCTGACATTGAGTTTTTCCAGCAGCACCATCAGCGAATAAGACAATATTTCTTTTTGCAGGATGCCGGCATCTGCCCTTTCCGTTGCTACCGGCTCGGGCAACCAGGGGCCGGGATATTCCGCCACCAGCTTTTGTTGCTTTTTCTTGGCATTGATGGAAAGATTTATAACAGTCCGGATCAGGTAATTCCGTTTATCTTCGATCTTATCACTGTCGATTCCCATAAACTTAAGGAAAGCATCCTGCACAACATCTTTTGCATCTTCCAGTGAGCCTAAAATATTATAAGCATAGGTTGTTAATAAGGGCCTGAGTGAATCCATGAGGTTATGTATAAAGAACCACAAAGGTAATCAGCAAACAAATTGAGCGGAGCATTCACCATTCCCAAACCTTGTTTTCATTCAATGAGATCTCCACTTCTTCTCCTATCGCCAGTTCCGGTTGTATCATACGTGCGGTAAGATCAACACCATCCACCCTTATCCCTGCTTCATAATAACCGCCCATAAAAGAAATGCTGATCACAATACCGGTAACAGTGTGTTCTTTTTTCTTCACGATCTTAATCTCTTCCGGGCGAAAGAATAATGATTTACCGTTTTGCTTTATACCAGGTAATTTTTCAAAGACTGCAACAGATGAAGCTGGAATTAAATTATATGCTCCAAACAATCCCGCCACATATTCATTCAGTGGCCGGCTGTATACAGTGGCAGGTGGCCCTTGCTGAATGATCTGCCCCTCGCGGATCACAATGATCTCATCTGCCCAGGAAAGCGTATCCAGCGGGTCGTGTGATGCAAGCATGCAGGTGGTACCCAGTTTGTCGCCGATATCTTTTATAACCGCTTTCAGTATGCGTTTGTGGATCAGGTCAAGATTGGAAAAAGGTTCGTCAAGCAACAGCAATTTGGGTGAACGTGTAAGCAATCTTGCCAAAGCAATACGTTGCTTTTCTCCGCCTGAAAGCTGGCTGGTACGCCGTTTCAGAAGATGGTCAATACGGCAGGTAGCATATAAGATGGCGGCTTCTCCGGGAGGAAGCTCATCTGCATAATTCAGCACTTCTTCCACCCACATATTATTGGGCAATTCATATTGCTGTGAAAGGTAGGCAATGCCGGGGTGGCCTGGGATCAGTTTTTCTGCAGGCCCTTCTACCCTTATCCCTTCAAATCTTACTTCACCGCTTTCCGCCTGCGCCAGGCCGGCAATGATCTTTAATAAAGTGCTTTTACCCGAACCCGTTTCACCGGCAATGGCTATTTTCTGGTAGCGTTGTTGCACAAAATGGATTTCCCTTGCCGCCGGGTTACCATTCTCCTGCCTGCTGATATTTTTAACCTGAAGAAACTCCATAGGGCCGCTAAAGTACATTGAATAAATAAGAAGCCGGAGCAACAAAATGTATAATTATGGGAAAGATTCAGCCCGGTTGAGGCACCTGCTGATGGATCCGATTAAGCAACACAGAAATATTAAATGGCTTTTGTAAAAAATCATTCGCCTGGCAATCTTCTATGGAAGAAGGAGAAATATGGCCCGCAGAATAAAGCAGTACCGGCGTGCCGGAAAACTCTTCTGTCTTTTTTAGTTGCCTGCATAATTCCCTGCCGTCTGCATCATTCAGGTAAATATCCAACACTACAAGATCAGGCTTGTAATTGGACAGGGCTGTGAAAAAATCAGTGTGATCATTCAAACTGAGAACTTCCATGCCATGGGTCTGCAATATCAGGGACACCATTTCCAGCAGATCATTGTCATCATCCACAATAAGGACTTTTAGCATTCCGGTTTCTTTTAATACAATCTCTCATGCTTGCAGTTTTATGCAGCAAAATAATGGCCAAAAATGAGCAGAAGAAAAAGCATATCGTTATCCTTTTTGATTTATATTTAAGAAGTATACAGTGTTATTATAATCAGGTATCCATGACTATTGAAAATCTTGAAGAAAAGCAGGCTATGCTGGCTGCAATCGTCGAGAATTCAGAAGACGCGATCATCAGCAAAGACCTTAATGGGCGGATCACCAGTTGGAATAAAGCAGCTGAACGCATATTTGGGTATACAGAGAAAGAAATGCTGGGGCAATTAATCAACATTATCATTCCTGACGACCGGCAACATGAGGAAGACATGATCCTTGGTCTTCTCCGCCAGGGGAAACAGCTTGATCATTTTGAAACGATCCGCAAAACAAAAAGCGGGAAAGAATTGATTGTCTCCCTTACAGTTTCCCCAATAAAAAATGCAGGAGGCTCTGTCATTGGTGCATCCAAGATCGCACGGGACATTACACGCCAAAAACAAAATGAAGAGCGGCTGCAAATGATCTACTCCATTGGGAAAACCATTTCTGCACAGCTCGACGCTCCAAATATCCTGCAAAAAGTTACTGACGCCACCACCCGGTTGTGTGGAGCAGCTTTTGAAGCTTTTTTCTACAACAAAACAGATTCAAAAGGTGAAACACTCACCTTATACACCCTTTCCGGTGCGTCCAAGGAAGACTTTGCCGATTTCGGCATACCCAGGAATACAGCTGTTTTTAAAGCCACTTTTGATGGAGAATGCATCGTTCGCTCAGATGATATTACCAAAGACCCCAGGTATGGGAAAAACTATCCACACAAAGGGTTGCCTGAGGGGCATCTGCCAGTGGCAAGCTATCTCGCCGTACCGGTCATCTCTCAGAATGGAGTATCTATTGGCGGGCTTTTTTTCGGCCACCCCCGGCCCGGGATGTTTACCAGCGAACACGAAACACTGGTAGCAGCGATCGCTTCGCAAGCCGCTATTGCATTGGACAATGCAAAGCTGTATGAAGAGATCAACCTGATCAACAATAAAAAAGATCAGTTCATCGGGTTCGCCAGCCACGAACTTAAAACACCGCTTACCACTATTAAAGGTTACCTGCAACTGGCTGAATCGGCTGAAATACCCGCACAGGATATCATACCAAAGATCAGTAAGCAGCTGACCAGGCTGGAAAGTATTATTGCCGACCTGCTGGATATTTCAAAAATACAGGCCGGCAAACTGGACCTTTATTTCAGCAAAACAAGCCTGAAGGATATCCTGAAAGAAAGCATTGAGTTAATTGATTTCTCTGATCATACAATCCAGGTTGACAATCCTGCTGAAGACATCACTATTGTGGTTGATCACCAGAAAATAACACAGGTGCTGATAAACCTGCTGACCAATGCAGTCAAATATTCAATGCCAGGAACAACAATCTCCGTTACAGCCATGCTTCTTGGCGATCAGATCCAGATAAGTGTATCTGATCAGGGCATTGGCATTCCTCCGGAACATCGGCAAAAAATATTTGATCAGTTTTACAGGATTTCTTCTGCTGATAAGATCAAAGCAAAAGGAATGGGGCTTGGATTATATATCTCAAAAGAAATAATGGAAGCGCATTCCGGTAAAATACGGGTTGAAAGCGAGGAAGGAAAAGGATCGACATTTTATATCCAGTTCCCGGTTAACAGGGGAAAAATTAAATGAACGATGCCTGATCTCGTTGAGCACTATTCGTTGGCCGATACGCAAAGCGGCCATCATACTATTGCGACCACTCCGTCGGCGTCCTGTCCCAACGATGTGCTTTTAATTGTTTCAGCAGATCCGCCTGCAGACCTTTACCATCGCTGCTGGCCATATTAGCTTCCACATTCCTGATCTTTCTCATTCCGGGTATGGTAGTAGCTATATCCGGATTGCTGAGAATAAAACGAAGGGCCATTTCAGGCATCGACATACCGGCCGGGATCAAAGGTTTCAACGCATCTGCATGTTCAACACTTGAACGAAGGTTGTCAGGAACAAAATAACTGGCTCTCCAATCATTTTCCGGGAAAGTCGTTTCTTTAGTAAATGTGCCGGTCAATGTTCCTTCATCAAAGGGCACACGTGCGATCACACCGATATTCTTTTCACGGCAAAGAGGCAGGAGATGGTCTTCAGGCGCCTGATCAAAAATATTATAGATCACTTGTATACCATCGATCAGCCCGGTCCTGATCGTTTCAAGGCAATTATCGGGCTCCCAGCGGTTCACACTTAATCCCCAGGCTTTCACTTTTCCCTGCCCGGTCAATTGTGTGATGGCTTCTTTCCACTCATCTTCCTGCGCCCAGCTATCTTCCCATACATGGAATTGTTGCAGGTCAATGGAATCAACACCCAGGTTAACCAAACTCTTTTCAGTATACTCAATAATATAGTCAGCAGGAAATACATCCTTCAAGGCAGATCCACGACGTGATGGCCATTTCCTGTTCTTCGGAGGAATTTTGGTAGCCACATATAATTTCTTTCCAGGATGCCTTTTAATAGTTTTATTCAGGATCTGTTCGCTCAATCCATCCCCATAAGCCCAGGCTGTATCAAAAAAATTACATCCCAGTTCAATGGAACGGTCCAGCGCTTTATTCACTTCCTGTTCTTCAGAACCAGTCCAGCCAGCCATTCCCCACATACCATAACCAATCTCACTGACATTCCAGCCTGTTCTGCCAAATTTCCGGTATTGCATACAATGATTTTTTTAAGTGGTAAAAATAAAGATATTTTTATCCTTATCTTGATCCCTCTATTTTAACAAAACAACATTATGAGAAGACTAATTCTTTCCCTGTCTTTCTCTGCCTGCTCAGTTGCACCTTTGTTTGCACAGCCAGCCAGAGAAGCCGCTCCGGCTATCAAGAACGATCAGCCGGTTTCACCTGGCCGTGTTCTTTTAATGGATTCTGCCATCACCACTAAGCATGAAATAACTATCAGAGGCCAGCGCGTTCCTTACACCGCCATGGCAGGTACTCTTCCTGTATGGGGTGACGACGGTAAACCGATTGCCGGTGTTTTTTATACTTATTATGAACGGACCGATATCACCGACAGATCCTCCCGTCCGCTGGTAATCTCTTTTAATGGAGGCCCCGGCACTTCTTCTGTTTGGATGGAGATCGGGTACACCGGTCCACGGCTGCTCAATATTGACGATGAAGGTTACCCTGTGCAGCCTTTTGGCTTGCGGGATAATCCCAATTCCATCCTTGACGTGGCAGATATCGTATTTGTTGACCCTGTTAACACAGGTTATTCCAGGACTGCTAATAAGGATATTCCTACTTCAAAGTTCTTTGGTGTGAATGAAGACATCAGGTACCTGGCAGAATGGATCAATACTTTCGTTACACGCCGCGGCCGCTGGGCATCTCCCAAATTCCTGATCGGTGAAAGCTATGGCACTACCCGTGTATCAGGTTTGGCGCTGGAATTGCAGAATGCACAGTGGATGTATCTCAACGGAGTGATCCTGGTATCACCAACAGACCTGGGCATTCAACGCAATGGGCCGGTAGATGCGGCTTTAAAGCTGCCTTATTTCGCAGCTACAGCCTGGTATCATAAAAAGCTGCCTGCAGACCTGCAGCAAAAAGATCTTACTGATATGCTTCCTGAAGTGGAGCAGTTCACTATTAATGAACTGCTGCCCGCTCTTTCCCGCGGCGGTTCACTGGATGGGGCGCAAAGAAAAGCCATTGCGCAAAAAATAGCCCGCTACAGCGGATTGAAAGAAGAAACAGTACTGGAAAATAACCTGGATGTTTCATTCAACCTGTTCTGGAAAGACCTGCTGCGTGATCAGGGCTATACTGTTGGAAGATTGGATTCCCGCTACAGAGGGATCGATCGCCAAACAGGTGGTGAAAGGCCAGATTATAACGCCGAATTGACATCGTGGCTGCAATCTTTCACGCCAGCCATCCAGATCTATCTGCGTGATGAACTGAAATACAAAACCGATCTGAAGTATTATATGTTCGGGCCTGTCCGCCCCTGGAACAACAACGGTGATCAAACCGGGGAAAATCTTCGCCAGGCAATGGCGCAGAACCCCTTCCTTCATCTGCTGGTTCAATCCGGTTATTACGACGGCGCCTGTGATTATTTCAATGCGAAATATAATATGTGGCAACTTGACCCAAGCGGCCGGTTGAAAGACAGGATGAAATGGGAAGGTTACCGCAGCGGTCACATGATGTACCTGAGAAAGGATGATCTGACCAAAGCAACGGATAATCTGCGGAAATTTATACTGGAATCAATACCAGCAAAAGGGCAACCGGCAAAGTATTGATAACCGGATCATAATTTCGGGAATGGGATCATTGGATATCAGGATTTATCTCTTATCCAATGATCCTTTTCTTTTTAATAACTTCATTCATTATTCCAGTGCCTTACAGCAATTAATACTACCGGATATGGGGGAAAAAAGCAAATACGCAGAAACGGTGGAACATGCCGTACTCAGGGAGCGGAGTACCGGCATCTTCATCCGCTGATCAAACTTTATTTACCCTCTGATTATAGTTTATTTCGCCGGCCGGTTCCAAAGTGGTTTTGCCTTCAATACTTTTTTATACATAGGGCAATCTTCGGTGTGTGCTCCTCTCAGGTATCCCGTACTCATCAAAAACTCGTTCACGATCTCCCCGCCCGTGAACCGGAAAGTTTTCTTAAACAGTTTCACCCATTCTTCTTTTGTTTTAGGATGGTTTGCTTCCAGCCATTTTTCAAAAGAGCCATATTCCTTTTGCAGATTGATAATGGCCTTAGCATTTTCTATTGCTGCATTGATCTTTAAACGGTTCCGGATAATGCCTGCATCGGCCAGCAGCCGGTTCCTGTCTTTTTCTGTGTAAGCTGCTACTCTTTTGATATTGAAATTGTGATAGGCTTTGCGGAACCCTGCTTCTTTTTTAAGAATGGTTTCCCAACTTAATCCTGCCTGGTTGATTTCCATGATCAGGCGGCCGAACAATTCATTATCGTCACGGATAGGAAATCCGTAATGATCATCATGGTAAGGTTTATGTATCGCCTTTTTATCTTCTGTCATACGGATGATGGCGCTGCAATAAGACATAATGTAAATATTGTGGTTATATAAGCTGGTTAACCGGAAGGCAATTTAGGCGTTTTCCCATATCCTCCATTAAAGTTTGTATCAACTGATCCAAAAAAAGGCAATACCTTGCTATCAGAGCGTTTCAAAACTTTTGAATCAAATGCATAAAAGAAGATTCTGTCTGCTGGCCGCCTGTTGTTTTCTTTTCTTTAAAATAGATGCGCAGCAAAGTACTGTTGACAGTACTGACAAAAAAGTAAAAGCCCTTCTCGCAAAAATGACGCTGGAAGAGAAGATCGGTCAATTGAATCAATACTCCAATGATATAAAAGTTACAGGCCCGATAACAGTTTATGACTCCAAACTGGAAGATATCGCAAAAGGAAAAGTAGGCTCCATGCTGAATGTAAGCGGAGCTATTGCCACAAGGGAGATGCAGAAGGTAGCTATGAAATCAAGATTGAAGATCCCTCTATTGTTCGGCCTGGATGTTATTCATGGCTATCGTGTTACTTTTCCCATCCCGCTGGCAGAAGCTGCCAGCTGGGATATGGATGCGATAGAAAGATCGGCACGCATTGCCGCCACAGAAGCTTCAGCCAGCGGAGTGCACTGGACCTTTGCTCCAATGGTTGATATAGCCCGTGATCCGCGCTGGGGGCGGGTGATGGAAGGAGCAGGAGAAGACCCCTATTTAGGATCATTGATCGCAACGGCAAGAGTAAAAGGATTCCAGGGCAAAGGCCTGGGCAATCTTGACGCAGTGATGGCCTGTGCGAAACATTTTGCAGCCTATGGCGCTGCGATTGGCGGACGTGATTATAACAGTGTAGACATGAGCCTGCATACACTTTGGCAGGTATACCTTCCTCCATTCAAAGCTGCCGCTGCTGCCGGCGCAGCCACTTTCATGAATTCGTTTAATGATCTGAATGGTATTCCTGCTACAGGTAACCATTATCTGCAGCGTGATATCTTAAAAGGCAAATGGGGATTCAAAGGTTTTGTGGTGAGCGATTGGGGTTCCGTTGGAGAAATGATCCCGCATGGCTATGCCGCAGACAAATATGAAGCAGCAGAAGCAGCGATCACTGCCGGCAGTGATATGGATATGGAGAGCCGTGCTTATACAGAGAATCTAAAAAAGTTGGTGGAAGACGGAAAGGTAAATGAAGCATTGATCGATGATGCCGTTTATCGCATCCTGTATAAAAAGTTTGAGCTTGGCCTGTTTGATGATCCTTATCGCTTCAGTGATGAACAAAGGGAAAAGCAGGTACTGGATAAACCGGAACACCAGGAAGCAGCAAGGGATATGGGAAGAAAGAGTATTGTATTGCTGAAAAATCAGCATAGCCTGCTTCCGGTCTCTTCATCTGTTAAATCCATTGCATTGATAGGCCCATTGGTAAAAGCAGAAAAGGATATGAAGGGTTTCTGGTCGATCGACTGGGGAAAAGATGAAAGGCCTGTGTCTTTGTTTGAAGGGATAAAGCAGCAGGCTGGCCGCATTAAGATCAATTTTGCCAAAGGCTGCAATATCAATGACTCATCAAAAGCAGGCTTCGCCGAAGCTATAAAACTCGCCCGTTCATCCGATCTGGTGATCATTGCTGCAGGCGAAACAGCAGATATGAGCGGGGAAGCAAAAAGCAGGGCCAATATTCATCTGCCAGGTGTGCAGGAAGATCTTATCAAAGCCATCCATGCTACAGGTAAACCCATCGTCGTTATTTTAATGGCAGGAAGACCGCTGGTGTTCAATTGGACAGCAGGGCATGTTCCTTCCATACTCTATACCTGGTGGTTGGGCAGCCAGGCAGGTAATTCCATTGCAGATGTATTATTCGGAAAATACAATCCTTCAGGCAAACTCCCTATCTCATTTCCACGCTCCGAAGGGCAGATCCCTGTTTATTACAATTACCTGAATACAGGAAGACCCGGACCTGAAGAAGAAGCCGGGGGATATAATACAGGTTATATAGATATGCCCAGGCTGCCGCAATATGTTTTTGGTCATGGGTTAAGCTATACAACATTCGAATATAAAGACCTTACTGTTTCAAAGACCCAACTAACGACAGGTGATGCCGCTGAAATTTCTTTTGTGCTCACCAACACAGGAAAGGTCAGTGGTGAAGAAGTGGCTCAGCTTTACCTGAGGGATGTGGTGGCCCAGCCAATAAGACCTGTAAAAGAGTTAAAGGATTTTCAAAAAGTTTTTCTTAAGCCGGGCGAGTCAAAGAAGATCACCTTTAAGATCGACCGGGAAAAACTTTCTTTCTATGATAGTGAACTCAACTGGATAGCGCAGCCAGGTAAGTTTGATATTTATATCGGCAGTTCTTCGAAGGATATCCGGCTACAGGGGAACCTGTACCTTCAACAATGATATAGCAGATCAGCGATAGTAAATCTGCCCTGCCATCACTCCTGCCCTGCGATGATCATTGCGCCTGCCCCAAATATCACAAGGTCCTGGAGGAAATGTATCAGCAATGCCCATCTCAATCCCTTTGTTTCGATCACCGATTTTGCCAGAAGCCAACCCAGCGTGCCGGAAGCTATTACCCCGAAAAGACCACTGGGAGTACCTTGCAAATGAGCAACACCGAAAATGATCCCCGATATCCAGCAAATAGTAACAGGGTTCAGCTTGCCATCCAATCCGGCTACAATAACAAAACGGCTTAGTATCTCTTCAGACCAGGCATTGGTCAAGGAAAACAACAGCACCAGGGGCAACAATGCAAAAAATGAATGATTAACTGATCCTTTTTGCGAGATCACGCCGGCAGACATCAGCATTATAGTACCGATCGTGAATGCGGCCGCAACAGTTGGCCCATAAATATTCCAGCTATTGTTCTTACCAGATGAGCTAAACCCCAGGCGGAAAAATGTTTTGAAGCTTTTTTTATCGTACAGATACATTAATCCCAAAGCAATAAAAGAAATAAGCAGGGCCAGTATCTGTATCGTGAAAGTGAGATTCACCATTGGGTAAGACGAGATCATCCATAGAGAAAACGCACCTTTTTGTAAGAAATGAGCAAGAAGAGCTATCGAAAGAAGGCCGCCCGTGCTAATGAGAATTGGCACGCCGATATATTTCAGTCTCGAAATTATTTTGCCCATAGATCTGAAACTGGATGAATTTACTGATCAGCTTTGCTCAGGGAGTGGCTTCGGTTCATCAGTGCGGATTTTACCTGAGACTAAGCTAATAATGATTTCCTGCTTTGAAAAAATAATTTGTGTAGTCAAATAACTACGCTTATATTTGTAGTCAAATAGCTACATAATGAATTTACGAAGAGACGTTTTCCAGGCGCTAGCCGACCCCACCAGGAGGGCGATCCTGCTGCTGGTCGCCTCCCAGGCAATGACAGCCGGAGCCATAGCCGCCAATTTTGACACCGCCAGGCCAACTGTTTCAAAACACCTGCAAATACTTACCGAATGTGAATTGCTTGAACAGGAGCAAAACGGCCGGGAGATCTATTATCACTTCAATCCTAAAAAAATGAAAGAAGTAGCCGATTTCATTGAACCCTTCCGCAAAATGTGGGACGACAGGTTCAACAAACTGGAAGCAATTATGAAAAAACACAAACCCAAAAAATAAAACTATATGGAACGGAAAACAAAAGTCAATGCTGAAGACGGCAAACCGGACTTAATGATCACCAGGGAATTTGATTTGCCGGTAGAATTGGTGTTTCAAGCATATACAGATCCCGATATTGTTGCCCAATGGATGGGTACCAAAGTGCTTAAGCTGGAGAGTAAAAAGCACGGCAGCTATGTATTTGAAACATCCGACCCCAAGGGTAACATTGCATTCCAGGCCAACGGGGTGATCCATGAGTTTATTCCCAATCAGAAAATCACCAGAACATTCGAAATGGAAAATGCCCCTTTCAGTGTTCAGCTTGAATTCCTGGAGTTTGAACCGCTTACGGAAGATACCAGTAAGCTCACTATACACACTGTGTTCAGATCAGTGGCTCACAGGGATCAGCTGCTGCAATTGCCTTTTGCTTACGGCATAAATATGGCACATGACCGCCTGCAGGACATTGTAAGAAAACAAAAATGATACACCATGTCAAAGAGAAATAAAATCATCTATTGGGTCTCTACGATCTGGCTTGCTTTAGGTATGGTCTCAACCGGGATAGTACAGTTGTTCAGGGTAAAAGAGGATGTGGATTTTATTATACAAATGGGTTATCCTGATTATTTTCTGACCATAATCGGTACCTGGAAAATTTTAGGCGCCATAGCAGTGCTTATTCCTAAATTTACTTTATTAAAGGAATGGGCTTATGCAGGCTTTTTCTTTATCATGTCGGGAGCAGTGTTCTCTCATATTGCAACAGGCAATTCCATGAACGAGATACTTCCTGCGATATTATTGCTGGCTTTGACAGTGATATCCTGGTATTTCAGACCTGCAAACAGAAAAATCATTCCCTTAGTTAATGCATGAGCAGCATGAATCCCAAGGTCGATTTCTACTTCGACAAAGCCAAAACACTGGAGTCAAGGATTGAGAAGTATATACCGCAAATTCTCAAGGGCAAGGGATTGGAAGATTAATTATAAATATTTTGAAAATGGAAAAGAAACTACCTCCTTCACAACGTGAAGAACTATTCAAAATACTGAAAGCCCGTTTTGAAAAAAACATGAGCCGTCATAAAGGAGTGGAATGGGCCAAAGTGCAGACCAGGCTGGAAGCAAGTGCAAAAAAGATATGGTCGCTCAATGAAATGGAAATGACTGGCGGTGAACCTGATGTGATAGGCCATGACAAAAAAACAGGTGAATATATTTTTTGCGATTGTTCGGCAGAAAGTCCCAAAGGCCGCAGAAGTATCTGCTACGACCATAAGGCCCAGGTGTCAAGAAAAGAGCACCAGCCAGCCAATAATGCTGTTGATATGGCAGCTGAGATAGGTATAGAAATCTTAACAGAAGAACAATACCGGGAGCTGCAGCAGCTGGGGAATTTCGATACAAAAACTTCGAGCTGGGTGCAAACGCCTGCAGCTATCCGGAAGCTCGATGGAGCGCTTTTTTGTGACCGCCGTTATGATCATGTTTTCCTGTATCACAATGGAGCACAATCTTATTATGCCGCCAGAGGGTTCCGTGGCTTGCTGAGAATTTGAGTTTATCACTCCTGCTTGCCTTAGCCGGCCCCGCTGGCGGCACTGAAACTGCAATTACTTCAAAGTATTACCACTTTGGGATCTCGAGATCATCTTTCGATGGCAGCTTTGGAAATTTAGCATGGGGTTCACGCTGGTACCAAAATGCAACAGAAGAGATATCCGATTTCTGAGGATAATACCTCCAATCATGCCTCCAGCCAAGATCCTGGATCGTGATGCGCAAATCTTTCTCAAATCGTATAGGGTCCATAATATGCCAGCGGTACATACCGAATGCCTGTTGTGATCTGTAAAGGCCATCAGGGCGGATCACCTGATGCAATCCTGCGTAGGCTGTAGAAAATTCCTGGTATTGTTTGGTCTTGTTATTCTCAAAATTATAGGACCCGCAAAAATAGTCCTCCGTACCTGTACCATTGATGGTTGGATATTGTGTATCTCCATCCATATAGAACTTTATCTCACCTTCACCCCACCATGCATTATTGTTTACATTCCATGCTAAATAGCAGCCAACATACTGCCCCTTCCCTTTTACGTTATCCAATAAAGTGTGCAAAGAGCCTGTGGTAGGATTAGACCTCCTGAATTGGGCATGAAAATAGGCTTCATCATCTCCTATTTCCGTTAATGTATAATCAACCTGGTAATAAAGACGCATAGATTCTTTGTGGTTGATATTTTCCATTGTGATCTTGCATTTTTTCCGGAAAGGCATTTTCCAGTAACAATTAAATGCACTGCCGGGATTAACCGTAACAGCCAATGAGTTCAACTGTGCATACTCATTGAATGCCATTCCAAAAAAATCTCCCACCGGCACTTCAACAGATGGTTCCTTTTCATCGTCCCAATAAAAACGGAGAATGGAAAAACGCCAATTACCTGTTGGTGTCATCCAGATATGCTGAATAGCGCCCGGGCCTTCTATTTCCGCTATTGTAATTGTTTCTCCACTGAGTATTTCTATAAAAGGATTTACCTTCCAGCCTTTACCAAGGTCTTTTGCAGCATACCAGGCATTGGCAACATTCCGTTTACCACTATCCAGCGACGGATCAGCCATTCCACCCTTACCTTTTGCGCCAGAGAAATTCTCCGGGCTGATAGACCTTGTTTTAGCATCGGATAAACGGGACAGATTGCCAAGATTCATATCCACCCCATTGAATTTTGAAGGCTGCTGTGCATACAAATGAGCACAGAAGAGCAATGACAAAGCAAACATTATTTTTCGCATAGCAAAATGATTAGATGGTTTATAATTAATGTCAATATTTTCCTGGGATACTCAATTCCTGTTGTTCATACTTTCAATAAAGTCTCCTATGGCCTTATACTTCTTATAGCGTTTGTCATAAAGAGCCGCCCTTTCGCGGTCAGGATGATATTCCATATCAAATCCCTTTCCCATTTCGTTCATCGCATCTTCCACCTTTTCATAAATACCTGCTGTAGTTGCCGCAAACATAGCAGCACCTAAAGCACCTGTTTGCTCCGATGCGTTGATCTTGATCGGCATATTCAATACATCAGCCAGCATTTGCATAACAAAGGGTGATTTTCTTGCAACGCCGCCTATACCGATCAATTCTTTCACCGGGATCTTCTGTTGTATAAATCTATCCACGATGGCCTTGCTGCCAAAGCAGGTTGATTCCACCAACGACCGGAAAATCCTTGGGGCGTCACTGCCGAGGCTCAGGCCTGTAATGCTGCCTTTAAGAAGCGCATTACTGTCAGGAGTTCTCCTGCCGTTAAACCAATCAATACTTAGTTCGCTATTTTCATCCCATGCCAGTTGAGCAGCCTGGTTGCTCAATTCGGGAATCAATCTATCAATACGTTCATTGATCCAGGCCGTATCCGGAACTGGCGTCTGATTAAATGAATGTCTTAAAGGCCAGGCAAGCACGTTATTAAACCAGGCATATATATCCCCGAAGGCTGACTGCCCTGCTTCCATTCCAATCATGCCGGGAATGATAGAGCCATCTACCACACCACAGATCCCTGGAACAAATTTTCCATTCATTTCACTTGATGGTGCTACCAGCATATCACAGGTGGATGTTCCAATTACTTTACATAAGGAGTAAGGAGAGATCTGCCCTCCCACAGCGCCCATATGTGCGTCCATTGCGCCGATGCCGATCTTCACATTTGTGCTGAGGCCAAGCTTTTCTGCCCAGCTTGCGCTAAGGTTTCCTGCACACTGGTCAGCCGTATAAGTTTTGCTATATAGCCTGTCCCTGAAACCGCCAAGCAGTGGGTCCAACGATGAAAAAAAACTATCGGGTGGCAACCCATTCCATTCATCAGCCCACAGGGCTTTGTGGCCGGCAGAGCAGACACTTCGTTTCATTTCCGAAACATGTTTGCCACCGGTAAGGAGGAATGGCATCCAATCGCAATGCTCCACCCAGGAATAGCAGGCATTTCTTACAGCATTGTTTTTCCTCAGTACATACAATAACTTACTCCAAAACCATTCTGACGAATAAATGCCACCGACATTCCGGAGATAATCCGTGGCAAACAATTTAGCATGATCATTTATTGCTGCCATCTCGTTGATAGCTGAATGGTCTTTCCACAACACAAACATTGCATCAGGGTCATTCTCAAAAGCCGGAAGCATTGCCAAAGGAGTCCCGGTTTCATCTACCGCTACAGGCGTGGAGCCTGTTGTATCAATGGATATTGCTTTAATGTTTGCACTTACCGATGTACCTGCCTGCGCCAAAGCCTTCTTTATTACCGTTTCCAGTCCTTCCACATAATCCAGCGGATGCTGGCGGAATTGGTTGATAGAAGCATCGCAATACAATCCATCTCTCCATCGTGGATAATAAAACAGGGAGGAACTCACTTCCCGGCCACTCGCGGCATCTACAATAAGACAGCGCACAGAATCTGTACCATAGTCGATTCCAATACAATAGTTATCAGAAGCCATGTTGAAGGTGTTTTATCAGTGAGTGCTTCTAATAAGCGTCTGGTTCTCGTCAACAGTCATTGCATGAGCTTTTCCTGCTCCCCATATTGCATAATAAGCGATGAATGCAAAGCATGCCATTGGAATAACAAATGCCACGGACATACTCGTATGATCGCCGAGAGCGCCCATTAAAGGCGGGCAAAAGGCGCCCCCGGCTACAGCCATTACCAGGAATGAGGAGGCTTTTTTAGTAAGCGGCCCCAGACCTTTTATGCCGAGTGCAAAAATGGTAGGGAACATCACAGACATAAAAAAGTAGGTAGAGAACAAAGCGATCACGCTTATCCATCCCAGCCGCATCACTACAATAGCTGTCAGGATAGTATTGGCAATTGCATAGATTGCCAGTAATTTTCTTGGCGAAATAAATTTCATGAAATATGAACCCGTCAAACGCCCTATCCAGAAAGAACCCATTCCACCCAAAGCCAGGATGAGTGAAGCAGCCTGTTCGGGGTTTTTAGGCATGAATACCTGCCCAAAGCTACCCAGGTGTTCCATCATGGAAGCAATAGTGGTTTGAAGGTTTGCAACAGCTTCAGTTACATAATTGATAAAAAATGAATTGACACCGGTTTGTGCTGCTACATATAAAAACTGTGCTATCACCGCCAGTATAAAAGCAGGATGTTTGAGTAATTCGCGGGTTGGTGCATTGGCCGCTATCCCTTCTTCATTCTCTTCCTGGATCGCAGGCAACTTTGTAAAAAGAAAAAGAATGATCGCCGCTACAACGATGCCACCAACCAGCATGTAAGGCGGTATCAGTGAATCGAATGTTCCGGCATTACCCGATTTTTCAGCTCCGAATATAAAGAGCCCTCCCATCAATGGTCCCAAGATCCAGCCAAGCCCATTGAATGACTGTGCGATATTAATACGTCTCGCCGCACCCGAAGAAGGTCCGAGTACGGTAGCATAAGGATTGGCAGCAGTTTCCAGGCAAGCTAACCCGCAGGCGAGAATAAAAAGTGCGATCAAAAAAGGAATAAATGCGGCAATCTTTGCTGCCGGGTAAAATAAGAAAGCTCCTAATGCAAAAAGGCATAACCCCAGTATGATCCCCTTTTTATATCCATGGCGTTTCATAAAAAGGCCGGCCGGATATGCCATAGCCAGGTAGCCGATATAAAGTGAAAACTGGACAAACCCCGACTGGGCCTTTGTAACTCCCAACGTATCCTGGAAATGCTTATCAAGCACGTCAAGCAATCCGTGCGCAAATCCCCAAAGCAAAAACAAGAGAGTGATCAGCGCAAAAGGCCTGAAATAATTTATTCCATCAACGCCTTTAAATAAATTTTGAACCGGTCTATTTTTCATGCAGCAATCGTTTTTAAATTATTTATACAAAGGTCCATAGACATTACAGGCACGGTAGTCAGCTCCTTCAAGATTTGAACCGAAAGCACTCCATGCGCTGGGCCGGAATACTTTTTCTTCAGGCACATTATGCATACAAACCGGTATGCGGAGCATTGACGCAAGTGAGATCAGATCATGGCCGATATGGCCGTAGCTGATGGCGCCATGATTAGCACCCCAATTGGCCATCACGTTATATACATCCGTGAATACGCCTTCACCGGTAAGCCTTGGAACAAACCAGGTGGTTGGCCAGCTCTTATCTGTTCTCTCATCCAATGTCTTGTGTACATTTTCAGGCAGGTCTATTGTTTCCCCTTCTGCTATTTGCAACACGGGTCCAATCCCTTTTACAAGATTCAGACGGCACATTGTAACAGGCATACCGCCCCTGGTCACAAACTTGGAAGAATACCCTCCTCCACGGAAGTAACCATTATTTGCAGGATACCACATTGTAGCATCCAAACATTTTTTTGCTTCTCCTTCAGTTATCTCCCAATATGGCTTCATCGCAGGTTTGCCTCCGATGCTCTGCTGACCACTGCCATCAAGTGTTGCAGATCCTGAATTGATAAGATGTATAAAACCATTGACAGCCCTGCCTTCAGGCTTCCAGCCGGTAACTCTTTTAACAGCATCAGGGCTCCAGTAGGTCCTTACATCTGCAAATATTTGTGCAGTATTTGTAAGCAGGTAATTGAACAGCATGGAGATCCCGTTCAGGGAATCGTTTTCTGTTGCAACCATGTAAGGTGCACGTATCCCGTTCCAGTCGAACGAAGAGTTAAGAATAGCTTCGGGAAAATCACCATTTGGCAGAAAGTCTGTCCATTGCCTTTGCCCCTGGAAACCGGAAACGATCGCATTATGCCCATGGGACTCTTCACCAAATCCTTTTTCTTTTAAGTGATCATTGCCGATCATCAGGTCCCTTATGATCAACGTCATTTTTACAACGAACTCCCAATCCTTATCTTTTTGTTCCCGTGAAAATTGCTTCTCAGATATATTAAAGTCTTCTCCTTCCTTACAATGTTCCCTGACCCATGACAGGGCTTTTTTATATTCATCCTCGTTATAGATCTTCTTTTCTATACGCCTTAATACTTCAGAAGAATCCACATACTCATTACGCATGCCCAGGTATTCCTGGAATAAAGATGGCGTTACCATCGAACCTGCAATCCCCATTGATACGGAGCCGATCGAAAGATAAGATTTGCCCCGCATGATAGCTACGGCCAGTCCTGCTTTTGCAAAGCTCAGCAACCGGTCTTTTACATCCGCCGGGATCTTCTCATCTCCGAGATCCTGTACATCCCTGCCATAAATACCAAATGCAGGTAAGCCCATTTGATTATGTGCAGCTAAAGTTGCCGCAAGGTATACTGCACCTGGCCGTTCTGTTCCATTAAATCCCCATATAGCTTTCGGAAGAGTTGGATTCATATCCATCGTTTCGCTTCCATAACACCAGCAGGGTGTAACAGAAAGGGAAACACCCACGTTATTTGCTTCAAATTTTTCGGCACACTGTGAAGCTTCCCTCACACCACCGATGCAGGAATCAGCAATTACACATTCTACCGGCTTTCCATTTGGGTACTTTAATTCTTTCTCAAATAATGCTGCAACGTTTTTTGCCATTGCCATAGTTGTTTGCTCCAACGATTCCCTTACACCACCAAGCCTGCCATCAATGATCGGGCGTATACCTATTTTCGGATAACCTGTTTGTTTACTCATATGATAAGTTTCTTTTCGTTAAAATGCCGTTTTAATCTCCTCCAGGGATATGCCCAGTAATTTAATTGCGATCTGGTCCAATACTTTTTCTTCTCCTGTAAAATGAAACACCGTATGATTATGTGATAGCGATTGCCCCGGTTTCAGAAATGCGGCGGGTGACACGCTCTCTATTTCATAAAAAGGTCCCATTTGAGTGCCATCGGCTAAAGGCCCATCATTATATGCATTGACAGCATCGCCGGAAAAAGGCGGCTTCGATGTGTTCCATTCCTGGTTTAAGTATTTTGCTGAGCTGTCTGTATCGAATAATGTAATAGTGAGAACGTTATTTTCCGCATCGTAGCTGCCTGCAACAGGTTTTGCTTTAACAGGGTTCACGCCAAGCTTGCCACGGCTTTTACCGTCCGCTTTAAAGAACAGGATATCTTCCGTATGCTTTATCCTGTCGGGAGGGATCTGCCCAAAATAATTGGTTGTTGCAACCTTTTCAAATTCTTCAGCCTTTGTCTTTTTAAAGGGTACCACGATCACTGTTGCCGGAGACGGTTTAAACATGTCCAACATCCAGATGCAGGGCATTCCTGTGCTTTCCGTCCAGGCTTGATTGCCCTTATTCGTGATCCTGTTTTCCGTTTGGTAGCCAACTGCTTTTACAGCAGGGTCAAGCGAAAATGAAATGAGTTGTGAAATTTCCGGGAGGGATAAAATTTTTACCGACCGGTCGACCATTACATCAAGAGGGGTATTATTGTAATTGGTTAAATGCATTGACTTCTGCATATTAACCATTACATCGGTCTTGCCTGTCACCGTCCATGGCTCGGTATCAATTGCCGGGGGCGTTTTCCAGTTAGTAAAAACCATAGAATCTCCTGGTTTAAAAAAGAGGGAGAACCTGCCTCCTTCCGGCCCCAACCACAAGCGGTTTTCGCCTCCATATGCATTCATGTGTGCATCAACAGCACCTGTAAAAGCTTTATAGTTTACCCAGCCAAAACTTAATCCGCTATCGCCATCTGCTGTAGATGTAAAAACTTTAGCCTGGTATTTCGGCGATACGATAACCCGGGCATTCCCTGTTTTATCACTTAAAACAACCAGGCTGTCATCAGACTGTTGCAGGAAATTACGATCGTAACCAAAGCTACCTTGCTGATAAGAACTCATAGTATCACTATTATTGAGCTTTTTCTTACCCTCGTTGTTGCAGGAAGACACAACTATCATAATTATCAAAAGCAGGTGAACGAATCTTTTTATCATGATTGGATTTTTAATAAGTCTTATAAGCATTATTTCAATTTTGTGCCACAGCTTTTTCGTAAAACCAATTTTGCTTCAACGATAACATCGTTGTATTTCTTTTTATTAGTATTATTAAGCCGGTCAATGATCAGCTTTACCGCATTCTTACCAATATCTTCCAGCGACTGGCTGATATATGAAAGCGGGGAATAGAAGAAATCAAAAGCATCACTTTCGTCAAATGAGATAATAGCCAGATCATCCGGGACTTTAATTCCCAGCTTGTTAATTGCTTTAAGGCCTTCTACAGCCAGGGAGTTTGTTGCAAAAAAGAAGGCATCCACATTTAATTCCGGCTTCAGGAGTCTTATGATCTCCTTGTTCACATCAGGGCCAATGTCCTGGTAAGAAGCTTCGAGAAGCCAGTCTTTCCTGAACCGGATACCATTATCCTTCAATGCTGCTTTATAACCACTTTTCCGTTCCTGCATATGCGGCAGGCTGGTATCATAAGCCATCATGGCAACTCTACGCCTTCCATTCCTGATCAAATGTTCTACTGCCTGATAGGCTGCCTGAAAATTATTAATATGCACACTGTCGGCTTCAATATTGGGAAAATACCGGTCGATCAATACGATGGGAATGTTTCTTTTCTGCAGTGCTTTTATCTGTTTTTCGGTATGTTCTGAAGGAGCGATAATAAACGCATCAACCAGGCGGTTCAGGAAAACATCTATCAGTTCCTGTGATATTTCAGCACTTTCATCGCTGCTACCGAAAATAACAACATAGCCCTGCTTCCTGGCTTCATCTTCAATGATCCTCGCGATATTCGAAAAGAATGGGTTGGAGATATCGGCTACTATCAGTCCTATCGTATTCGTTTTGCCGCTTTTCAAACTCTTGGCAATCAGGTTGGGCTGATAATTTAGCCTGGAAGCGGCCTGGCGGATCTTTTTTGCCATTTCCGGACTCACCCTTGCTTCTTTTTCCTTATTGTTCAAGACATAAGAAACCAACGCGCCTGAAACCCCAAGACTGTCTGCTACATCTTTTAAGGATACTTTCTTATTCATTTTCCAGTGTACTTTAGCGTTTACAATCTATTTGTATTTGCAAATTTACCCGCCAGACAAAATAGATCGCTCCTAATTATCATTAATAAATCTCTTTCCATAATGGTCCACCATCCGGTTATAGGCTTCTGAAGCAGCTCCATTTCCCCAATCATATATTGTAAATTCCCCGATACCTATTCCGGCAGGGTCGGTTTCACCACCATGGCCATAATTCTCCATCATAAAACCATAATCCTCCTTACCCAAAAAAGACCATTTACGCTCCCATTGCACTTTTGTTTTGGTGTTCAGTGGTGTGTACATCATTACAAATGAAGCCCGCAAAGCAGCCAGCCCCCGCTGAATATATTCCTTATTCTTAAGCTCCTTTCCATATCTTATGATCAGTTCTGAAAACAGGCTTTGACGGGAATCATCCCATTCACCATCGGCATTCATGACCCCAAAACCGCCAAGCACATTCACATACATATAGGGAGGTTGCCAGGAGGCCTGCGTCATGAGCATTTCATCCAGCACACGCTGGCCATATTGAATATACTTTTTATCGCCGGTGATCTTGTAACAATTCAACAGAGCTTCCGCCGTCCAGTACATGGAGAAATTATTCTGCTTGAACATATTGTTTCTTTTCACCTTTTTGTCAACCAAACTGTCTGACCCATAGCGGCTGCAAGACCAATACGTTTCGAAATCCTCCCATTGCCCTACCGGGATAATTTCAGCTATAATTGAATCCATTGCCCGCAATGCCGGCGCCAGGTACTTATTATTTTTGGTCGATTTGAATAATGTCAAAAGAAACGTTACAGACATGGCCGATTCCGGTGATTTATTAAGATACTCCATCGGCTTCAGGTCTTTCAATGACAGCCATCCCGGAAAGAATCCATCTTCACGTTGAATTTGAATTAACTTATCCGCATATCTTGCCGCATAGTTCAGCAACCGTTCATCTTTTTCAAGCTCCTGGTACCAGGTCAGCATAAGATAAGCTGTGAAACTCATATCCAACACATGATAGGGCGATTCCCGGAAATCCCATGAATAGGGATTCCTGTTTGAATTGCCGAAGTAATACTTATCCCAGCCTTTCGAGCGATTATACGATTTTCCATTGTTCTCCACCTTTTCCATTTCCGTTCCGATAACACTATAAAAGATCCCATCTGTTTGAGGGAAGGAAAGGGCAAGCTCCTTGGTTTTTAAAGCATAATTCATCAGCGTACTATCTTTCTTTCTCCTTGCATACCGGAATAACCCTTCTGCAGACCGTAATGAATTGAACCACGCCTGGTTCCATATAGAGCGAAATTCCCTTTCATCAGTATAACCCTGGTAGTTGGGACTCTGTGTAACGTTTACAATAAAAACCGGAGCTCCCACTTCTTTTCCCTTTATTGTAAAATCCTGCCACACGCTTTTTTTCCAGGTATTAAATGCCCAATCATAAGTCTGCCTGACATACGGTTCCAGGTTCTTGTTCATCAGCGGCTCGCCGGACTTGTATAAACCAGCACCCCAATTTTTCCAATAAAAAGATAATATATTTCTCCATGGATCAAACAAAGCATTTTTATCACCCGCAGTCATTATATAAAAGCCATATTCGGTTTTACCGGGTGCATATGCTGCACCCGGTTTCCGAACAAATAAAACATGCTCTTTTACGGCAGACTTGCTTAACCCAAGCGTGAACTTATTCTCCGGGGCATTCATATCCATGTACCAACCGGCGGAAGACCCCTTTTTTAATATATCGATATCAGGAATAAGGATCAGTTGTTTTTGCGCTGAAGCACCGATCATTGCAGGCGTTCTGAACACATGCTGCGCGATAATATGATCGTTATCCGGCGTCAGATGCGGCGCCCAGTTAAAACTGGCTTTAAAAGCCGGCAGAATAGTGATCTGCAAATCGTCTTGCTTTACAGAGTCGCTCAAGGCCCAACTGACATGAACATGGACCAGGTTCTTCGAAATCACCGTATACTTTACCGAAGGTTTATAATTGCCCAGGTTCCCATAATTGATCGATTGAACATAAGGCAAAATACTTTCCGGCAGTTCAGGCGTCTGCGCAAGAACGTTCATTGAAAACGGGCATATGCTTATGAAGCCAAGTATCAAAACCAATTTCAGTCTCATGCTAACAAGTATAAACGATTATCCTAAAATGGCACATATCCGGGATTCTGTACAACAAGCGTATTGGTCTGGCCCTCTGTATTGGGAAGCGGGGCAAGCAGGTCATGCGCATCAATTGTAATATTCAAACTCGGAAATTCCTGTGCCAGGTGAGCATTCATGATGCTTATAACTTTTGCCTGATCCAGCCGGAGCAGATCATGCCATCTTTGGCATTCAAATGCAAATTCTACCCGGCGTTCATGCATTAATTTATCAATAAATGTTCCAGGGGTAGCAGCACTGATTGGTCCAAGATGGGCCCTGTCTCTTACATCATTTATCAAACCGTACGCCTCACTGGATTCACCCAGGGCTTCCGCCAACATGAGTTTTGCATCAGCATATCGCAATATGGGGAAGTTAGTATTGGCATCATTACCGCTTTTGACCCCGGCATCCTTAAATTTAAGAATATAAGGCCTGCCAGTGGGGTCGTATGCGATGGATGCGGCAAATCTCGTATCTCCGGCTTCAAAAGAATTGATAAGGCTCAATGTTGGTGTATTCGGAGATGTGCCGCCATTGATCCCACCCGGAACGTTTAATGCCGGTGGTGCAAAAAAGTTCCAGAAAGGGCATCCGTTTAATGGGGGAAGGAATTGCAGCTCAAATATAGACTCAGAGGAGTTTTTAGTTCCGGGAGCCCAGATATCAGCATAATTGGTCAGTAAAGAATAAGGCGTACCGGCAAACACCACTTTGCGCAAAGCTGTAACAGCAGCCGGTTTGTCCCCTTTCTGTAATTGAACTTTACCAAGCAATGTGTAGGCAGCATACGAAGTAGCTCTTCCAACCCCGGTTCCGGAATAACTTGGAGGAAGGGTTGTTGAAGCTGTTTGCAGATCGTTTATTATCTGCTTGTAAACATCGTCAACACTTGCCCTGGCGAGATCGGGATTGGCAAATGATCCTGTTTCATGCAAACGCAAGGGGATTCCTCCATAGTCTTTCACAAGCAAAAAATACATATGTGCACGGATGAACAATGCCTCGCTCATCATCTGGTTTTTTCTTGTTTCATCCATAGCAATAGCAGGAGCACGGTCAAGTATCGCATTGCACAGATTGATGCAATCATATGCACTTGCCCAAAAACCGGTAATGGAAGTATTGCCAGCTTCTTCTGAAAAATTATCTACAGCACGGTGTTCGCTTTGACGTCCATAATTCTGGTTGGTATTATCTGACCGTGTTTCTTCCAGGTTATAAAGGGCCAGTTCCCAGCTGGTGAAGGTATTTCTTTGTGCTGCATATACTCCATAAACCGCAGCCGTGAGATCGGCTTCTGTTTTATAAAACTGTTCTTTGGGAATTCTATCTATTGGCACAACATCCAAAAAATCTTTGGAGCATGCCGAAAAGATAGGGATGACCAGGGCAAGAACCAGCCATTTCCTGTTTAAAAATATATTCTTCTTCATGATACTTTTTTTATTAGTTAAAATGAAAAATTAATCCCTAAAGTGAAGATCCGGGGAAGAGGGGCAGTAGCCACAGAATTAAGGCTCAGTGTTCTGTGATCTCCGAATATCTGGGTATCGAAGCCGTTCCTTGTCGCCTGTGGATTTCCTCCCCTGTACTTTTTAAACGTATAGAGGTTTTCTACAGAGATATAAGCCCTCAGATCATTCAGGAATATTTTCCTGCTTATGCTTGCCGGGAATGTATAGGAAAGATTTACGTTCCTGATCCTTAAATAGTCAGTTTTCTGCACTTCCCATGAGGATACAGCACCCTCATCATTATAGCCTGCTCTTGGAACCAATCCATTGCCTGGTTGGGCTTCGGAAATATAGCGGCCGTCAAAGAAGTAAGTATCCATATTTGTGTTACGGCTATGGAGACTGAAGATCTGGTAAACGAAGTCAAGCATTTTTGCTCCGGCCTGACCTTGCAATAATGCAGAGAATCTGAAATTCTTATAAGTCAGTGATGTATTGATACCATAGAGCCACCTGGGGTTATTGTCTCCCACCAATACACCATCTGCTCCATTGAAAGCATCAATAAAACCATCATTATTTGCATCCAGGAATTTATAATCTCCTGCCTTATCCCCTACTTTCCTGGCGACGCCATTATCAATATCTTTTTGTGTAAGAATTCCGATCTGTTTCAGTGCATGTTCCTGTTCCAGTGGGCCTCCGATCTCTGTTACAAGCACATTGAAGAATTGCCTCAATGGAGCGCCTGTTGGTCCAAGTTTCAATACTTTTTGTTTCAGGTGCGACACATTAAAACCAACGCTCCAGCTGAAATCTTTGTTTTTAATGATCTCGGCGTTCACTGTAGCTTCATATCCCCATTTTTTCATGCTTCCTATATTAGCCAGGTTACCGCCATAGCCGAGAGAAGGCGGAACATTTACGTTTAATAAAAGATCATTGGAGATATTATTAAAGTAATCGAGTGTTACGGAAACGCGATTCATCAGGCCAAGATCAAGACCAATATCTGTTTGTTTGGATTTCTCCCATGAAAGGTCGGGGTTTCCGGGATCGGCATTAACAAAACCAACAACCGAATTATTTCCAAAAGAAGAATTAAGTGACCGCAAGCTTGATTTGGATGTGAAATCGCCTATAAAATTACTTCCAGTCACTCCATAACTTGCCCTTATCTTAAGATGATCTATTGCCTTCATATCCTCCATAAATCTTTCATTCGACACATTCCATGCGGCTGCAACAGAGGGGAACACACCCCAAAGATTATTGGTACCAAACCGGGAGCTTCCATCGCGACGCACTGTCGCAGTCAGTAAATACCTGTCCTTATAGGAATAATTAGCCCTGGCCAGGTAAGAGATAAGCGAGTTTCCTGATTCGCCGGAGTAAGCGCTTTGAACAGTACCGAAGTTCACTGTTTGCGCAAGGTTGCTTGAGAAGCCGTTTGCATTGGCTCCATTCGATTCAAAGCTGACTTTCTGAACAGTATAACCTGCCAATACTTCAAGCCGGTGATCCCTGTTGAAAGTAGTTTTGTAGGTCAGTGTATTTTCGTTTAACCAGTTGATGGTCCTGGTTGAATTGAGCTCCAGTGCTGTAACAGGATAAAGGCCCTGACCTTGCATTCCCTGCGCCTGGAAGAATCTGTATTTATTATCTAAAATATTAGCCCCGATAGAAGACCTGGCAGTTAATCCTTTTAATAATTCTACTTCCAGGTATGCGTTGGAAAGCAGGAAGAAATTCTTTTGTGTCATCTTATAGTTTTCCGCAATGGTAAGCGGGTTAACCATATTATAGCCTAGTATACCATAAGAGTTAACATCGGATGGCGTGCCATCCTGTTTATATACCGGGATTATGGGGGGAAGTAATACAGCAGCTCCTGTCAATGAAGAGTAATCATCTTCCGGAGCGCTTAAACGTTGTGTGGTAAAATTGGGAGAAAGGTTGATGCCGATGGATATTCTGTCAGATGCTTTGTATTGCGCTTTCATAGTCGCTGAATATTTATCAAACCCAGCGTTCAACAGGATATCATCCTGTTTCAGGTATCCGCCGGAAATCAAATAAGTCAGTTTATCTGTTCCACCGGAAATTGTCAACGCATAATCATGGAAAGGAGCTGTTCTATAGATCACATCCTGCCAGTTGGTGCTTGTTCCGTCCCAGTTGGTAACCCAGGAAGGTATGGGAGTACCATTGTTCTGGGCTTTCTCTTTGTACCACTGTACATACTGTGCACCATCCAGGACATCATAGAAATCATGCTTATTAGCTTTAGCAAAACCAGTCTTCATATTCACGGAAACCTTTGCCTGACCGGCTTTCCCGGATTTTGTCGTGATAATGATAACGCCGTTCGCTCCTCTTGAACCATAGATGGCGGTTGAAGAAGCGTCTTTCAGGATATCAACCGATGCGATATTGGAAGGGTTGATGGCTGCAGCATTCACGGCATCCGTCGGAAATCCATCTACTACAAAAAGCGGTTGCCTGTCGCCAGAAATAGTACCAATTCCACGGATCGTTATTTCAGCAGTATTTCCGGGCCTTGCGCTGCGTGGAGCAACATCAATTCCTGCTGCTATACCTGCAAGGGCATCTTCATAAGAGCTTACAGGGCGGTTTTCAATTTGTGCAGAAGAAACGGAAGCAATAGATCCTGTAAGGTCTTTTCTCTTCTGGGTTCCGTATCCTATTACAACAACTTCGTTCAAATTCCTGACGTCTGTTACGAGTTGCACATCGATTCTTGACTTGTCGCCAATAATTATTTCCTGTGGGAGATACCCCGAAGAACTAAAAGTCAGTACCGGGTTTTGCTGATTGTCAGGGATCCTGATGGTGAAGTCCCCTGAATTATCAGTGATCGTGTTGACGTTAGTACCTTTTAAGGAAACAGTTACACCGGCCAGCGGTGTACCGTCCTGGCTTTTTACCTGCCCGGTTATATTCTTGTCAGGTGCGGGGGGCGTTGCCGCAGAGACAGATAAGCTTATTGAAGCGATAAGCAGAATGAAAGAAATTTTTTTTACTATCGATTTTGAAGAATACCGGAAGGATATATCAATAGCAGTAGCAAGCAACCATTTCATAAATCGTTGATTTAATAATTAGTTTTGATATTATTGTTGATTACGGTTTCCTATACAGGCAGGATGCATCTAGGATAACCTGATGGCCGGCAGGCGGGGAATGGATATTGCAGTGTATCATCAGACTTTTATTAAAAGAGTGTAATAATCTATATTCTTATCACCATCACACGATCTCCACTAAAGCCTAAAAAACTAAGTCCCCACATTTCTTTTGCGCTAAATCTTGAAAAAAATGCTTGCTTAAGCGTTTAAGCAATGAAATTATGCTTAAACCTTTAAACAACCAAAAAAATTATTTTTTCAGCTCAGATATGAACGATAAAAAACCTTGCAAAAGGATTGATCGTGCGAGGGTTCTATGAATTATAGAAAGAAAAAATCAGCAGCTGATCATGTCTAAGAATTTACTTCAAGTACAAACGATGCTATCAGAAAGTGGAGCTGACTTAACAGACAGAAACAATTATTGTATATGTGAGATAGCTGAAGGAAAGATCCGGAGAGAGCAGGTTGGCACTGATCTGTTTGAACACGGATAGGTAATAGCAAGGCGATCTATTTATTATAACCCTACCCATAAAGAAAGAGGCTGTCTCCATTTCTTTTGAGACAGCCTCTTTGATGTTAATCTTTTAACCCGAGATACGCTTTTACTGCGGCATAATTGGACCAGTCTACCTGAGTGGCCTGTCTTCCGGTGACATTGCCGGGAACGATCATATACCGGTATTGCTGATACTTTTTACCATTGGCAGATACGGTTCCCACGTCTGCATTGGAATACAGATCGATTTTCTGTGTATACGCTGCGGTCTGGATGTAAAGGCCGGTTGGGCTAGTATACGGTAAAGAATAAATGACAGGATCACTTGCATCATTCGAATTGATGTACACTTTCACATCCGCAGTACTCAACAGGGCAAGGGTAAGTTTCGGCGCATCAATAGTGGCATAATAGCCTATCGTATCAATGCCGCCGCCTGCAAGGTGGATAGTATCGGCATCATACGCCACATCCAACCATGCGGAATAGATCACATTGGCAGAACCGGCAGGACCTGCAGGACCAGCGGGACCGGCGGGGCCAGCAGGACCAGCCGGGCCGGCAGTACCGGCGGCACCATCTTTGCCATCTTTGCTACAAGAAGTCGCGAGCACAACAAAAAATAGTCCTGACAGGAGGACTAAAGAAGAAAGGAGATTAAGTCTTTTCATAATTGAATTAGTGTTAGCAGCATGAAGGGTTAAGAGCTTCACACCTGATTTTGATTTGGATGTGAAAATAAACATTCTATCCAAACATTAAATCACAGAATAATATCATTGAGATCAGAGTGAGAGAATAAGAAGAAATACGTTGGGGAGCTATGCCCGCAGTTATTATGAATCGTCCTTAGAAAACAATAAATTACTAGATCTTGCCTCTTCGTTTTACATCTAATGCCAAACGAAGCAGGATACCTTCCCAAATACCTTGCTTTACCCATTCCTGGAATCGCCGATGGCAGGTTTGGTAAGGAGGGTACCGCCGCGGCTTGTCTTTCCAGGAAGCTCCCGTCCGACAAATCCACAGAATACCATTGAGTATTTGTTGATCATCCTGTCGGGGATCACCACTGTCTGATTCCTGTTAACCGGCGGTTTCTACAAAACCGGTGTGTAGTCAGAGACATACGCATAACCCTTGGCTATCGTTTTGTTCGTTATTGGTTGAGAAGAAGACTACGGATAACTTGGGCAAAACAGCTTCTTGCTACTTCAACAGCTTTCGCTTATCAACATCCTGCAGTATGCTCATTTGTTGAATAGCTATTTTATTCAACTTTACTAATCGTTCTTTTTGTGTAAGATTTTCATTTATAAATACTGCATTTAGATTCTCCATGTTTGACAAGCAAATTAGTTCATTAATGGTCGCATAATCCCGGATATTACCCTTCAAATCCGGATTAACATCCCGCCATTGTTTCGCTGTTATGCCAAACAACGCAACATTTAGCACGTCAGCTTCACTGGCGTAAATTATTGAGATCTGAGCAGGCGATAGTTCTGCTGGAATAAGATTGTGTTTGATGGCGTCCGTGTGAATATGATAGTTTAGTTTGGCTAACTCTCTCTTAGCTGACCATCCAATCACTTTTTGTTCTTCCTCTTTAAGCCGCTGAAATTCCGTTATCAGGTAAAGTTTAAACGGGACACTAATAGCCGACCCAAACTCAAAAGCTATATCCTTATGCGCATAGGTTCCGCCATATTTGCCCTTTTTTACTATGATGCCTGTTGCGTTGGTTTTTTCGATCCATTCCGAGGCGCTAAGTACAAAACTTGGCAAACCAGCCTGCATTCTAAAGTGGTTAAATTCGACCACTTTAAAATCGGGATTGTTTATTTGCTCCCACGTCCCCAAAAACTCAAGAGCGTATCGTGTTCTAATCCAATTTTTTATTATATCGGCTGCCCGGCCGTCGCCATCTTTGGCATTTGCCATGTCAGTCAGCGAAATGTAATCCTGCTTCTCAACCGAGAGGATAGTGATTTCTGCATTTTGAACATTGATTTTTGCCATGCTGCGTAGAAATAATTTTGATGCAAGGTAGGGATAAAACCCAATTCATCACCCATATTTGACTGATTTATAGCCACATAGAGAATAATTTACGTACCCGGACTTTTCTCTCAGGATTACGGTTTCCCATAACATACATAATTAAAAAATATGTAATTTACTTCAACAAGTCACCAACTTAGAACCTTAACTAATGAAAATATCTTCACTCCTGCCCCAACCACCGGCAGTATCACCCCGCACATGTCTGTGTCCAGGCGATCAAACGGTTATTCATCACTCTCGTTTGTATAAATTTCTTATTCAGGGCAAACATCTATGCAGTCATTTGCTAATTGCGGAATGATTAGTAGTTCATAGCAATCTCCAATTCGATTGCGGCAACGATCCAGCAAATTCGTTTAGCCTTTAATACATACCCAACGTCATCTGCCACCAACTATCGTGAGAATATGAAAAGAATAATTACAATACTGGCTGCTTGCTTCCTGATAGCATGCACCCCAACCAAAGTCACACCAATCACTGGAACTTATCCTAAGCCGCCGTTTGTTTTCACCTCGTCTTCCTCATTCAACACGGTTTGGGATAAACTTATCGACTTATTTGCCCAAAAAGGTTTACCCATAAAACTTATCGACCGAACGAGTGGGCTGCTTATCTCTGACCGGTCTGTATTATCCGCAACTTACGAATTGAACACGGGCGGTTTAAAAGATCCGGGCGCATTTATAGTGATGCCAAAAGTGTATGTACCGACTACGCGAAAAACTTTTATCATAGCGATAGGCAGTCAAGTCACAGGGGAATGGAATGTTCGTATCAAAGAGGTAGAAGGGAAAACACTGATAAACGTAAACATCGTCAACGTTCGATACGAACCTTATGATGTTGAGACCAAGCGAACCCGGGAGGTGCTATCGACTAATCATCAATCTACGGGGGTGTTTGAAAAGCTGATAGCGGAAGCAATTCGATAGAATTTTTCTAACACTTTACATTCCTGATAAATAATTTTTATAAAAAACTAACCATGGGTTTGATGATTCATAGTCTGGAAGGGATACCTGAAGGCAACCATCGTGATTACTTTATATATTTATTAGATTATGGATGGAAAGAGCCGTTAAGCGCCGCCTTATATGCAAATTTCGATAACATGGCTCGCCTTGCATCAGAGCATCAGAATAGTGTGGTTATTAAAGCGGTTGGAGAAGGGATTCATTTCAGTGATCAAGTATTTTCCTGGCATAGTATTAATGGACAATCTACAGAAGCAAACAACCTATTGCCTGCTATTTTATTAACGAATAGACACCCTGCCGAATTTAAAAAAAGAGCCCAAGAGGCTAAGATCAACACAGAAAAGAACTTGAAACTGATACTGTTTCCGTTAAAAGAATACTGTGAAGATACGTCTGACGTAGTTGAACTTATTCAAAAAATATTTTCGAATATTCAGCAAGGAAAAGACCTATCCAATTTCGGCATTAAACCAATTAAAAAAAACTCACTGGTGTCCTCAATGGTGATCGTACCATCTAATGGTGGAACTTCAATATCTCTCAGAACTATTGACCATTTTTTTGGAGATAAATAAAAACTTTATGACTGCTATTACCTACGAAGTAACTTTGACAAATGTACCTGGGCTAGTTCAGAATTTTCACATTCATTCTGGACGGGGGTACGCTTACGAAACCGCAACACATTATGTTCATTTTTATGGAAATGATGGAGGATGGTCTACTATCCATACAGGCCAAACCATTATTGAGAATAAGACTACTTCGGTTCAAAGAAGCTTACTAGACTGGATAAATCACAACTTCGGAGCTGCAAATATTAAAACTATGGCGTCTAATGTTGGCGAATCAGTGGAGGCCGTATGGCGACCCGGCTTGTATTACTACACCGATATTGATCAAGCTTTGAATACCTCAGATAGTGAACGACGTCTTAGTGAACAAGCTCTTCGAGTTTTACTTGAAAAATTAGACGATTTATTTTTATATATCGAACCAGATACAGTATCAATGAACACTTATAGCCATAAAACAAGAGAACTTCTAATGCTAGCATGCACTGAAGTCGAAAATTTTTGGGTTTATTACATGGGAAAAGCGAATCGACAACCTTTTGGTCGGAATTATTCAACCAAAGACTATGTAGCTATAAATAGCAAACTCTTTCTTCCTGAGTTTCAATGCAACCTAAGAAGTTATGCTTTTATGCCGCCAATTAATCCTTTTATGTCTTGGAATTCTATAGCACCAACAGCATCTTTATCTTGGTATGACGCTTATAACAAAACTAAACATAATCGGGCATCTCATTTTTCTTCCGCCACTTTTAATAATGTACTGTATGCCACAGTTGCTTGTATAGTATTGTATATTGTCAGATTTAGTCCTATCCCAATGTTTGAAGAAAAGGGAACATTTAATAGTTTAGTAAACCAACATTTCAAATTCAACTTACTTAACTCTGATATTACGAGTGCATACGTTCCATTGATTGACGTGCCGAGCCATTTTAGAGATGACATTTTTATTTTTGATTCTAAAAGAGAAGGGATAGTTAAACCCTATACGATGAGGCCTCTTGTTCTTTAAAATTCGTCTATTGGGGCTCTTTCAATTGTTATTTTTCCGGTAATAGACAGCATCAAAATCCGAGAACTACTTCGTCGGCACAAACAACTCCCGTATATCCACATCCAAAAATTTCGCTATTTCATAAAAAGTATGCACATCCGGCTGAAACTATTTAGTAACCGCTTGACATAATTTTAGACAACAAAAAACCCGCAACTCGAAGAGTGTGCGGGTTTTCCTGTCAATGCTTTACTGAAAATGATAAAAGATGGTGGAGCTGGCGGGATTCGAACCCGCGTCCAAACATATTCCTCAAAAGCTTTCTACATGCTTATTTCCTTATTACTTGTCGGCATTACACAGGAAAAGAACAAACCAATGCAACACTTAGCTGGATAGTCTTAAGCAACGGTCACAGCCTTTCGTTACAGCAACCTGTTTTGTTTTTAAGTCGGCGGCGGGGCATGGTAACAGATCAACCGGCCCGGCGGCCCGAATGACTAACTAATCACTGATTAGGCAGCCATGGCATACTGAGTATTGCCATTTATAGTTTGAATATTCAGATTTACGTGCTAATTATCCAACGCACGGCATGCTTACACTTTCAAAGATCTATGCTGTCAAAACCGGTACAGCCCCTTCAAAGTCAGAAGTTGTTAGTCTGGAGTCAGACTCCAAATACAGACAAATAACTACTGGCTCAATTGATATATAAAAACGAATACTTAACTCAATTTCTGTAAAACCTTTTCTAACTTCAACCTGATCACTCCCGACTCACTTATCTCCCCCATCCAAACCAATCATTCCCATTCGCATACAACATCAATGCCAGCAATAAGACCATGCCAACCACTTGCGCATACTCCAGGAACTTCTCATTTGGCTTACGGCCGCTCACCATTTCATAGAGCGTGAACATCACATGGCCACCGTCTAACGCCGGAATAGGTAAAAGGTTCATAAATGCCAGGATGATGGACAGAAAAGCAGTGATGTTCCAGAATGCCTCCCAACTCCAGGTGGTCGGGAATACGGAACCAATCGCTTTAAATCCGCCTACACCTTTATATGCTCCTGTTTTTGGATTCAGGATCATCCTGAACTGGTCAACATAAAATTTCAATTTTTCAAAGGTCTTCGCAACACCAGCAGGGAAAGCTGCAAAAAATCCATACTTGCGGATTTCTGTTTTGTAAGCACCCAGCTTTTCGTACTGCTCATCGCTTAACAAGGGTAAACCAACCTTACCTTCACCGTTCACTTTGGAACTGATCTGCATTACCTGGCCATTTCTTTCCACTGTAAAATTTGCTGTACCATTTTTATGCTTTGCTAACAACGGTACTATTTCATCATAAAATTGAACAGGTACAGAATCTACTGCCACGATCTTATCCATTTCCTTCAACCCTGCCTCCTTTGCGTATGCTGTATCAAAAATTTTGATCTTCGAATCAAATTCTCCTACATAAGCTGGTACGCGGCGCTCCAGTAAAAATCCCTTCTTGCGTTTGCTTTCGATCAGCTTTTCGATCAGGTTGACCGGTAATTTAATGTCGTGCTGCTTCCCATCTCTTTCAAGCACTATTTCCCGGCCAAGGATCACCTGTGCACCAAGATTCTCAAAATAATCAACAGGCTTCCCGTTGATCGATACGATCTTATCGCCATTCTTCAAACCGATCTCAGTCATTAAGCTGTCCTGTATCCAGATCCCATTTTTCACAGTGCTCATGGGCGTTTTGCTTTCCCCCCAGATCATCAGCACAAATGCGTACACCACAAACGCTACCAACACGTTCATGATGATCCCTCCCAGCATAATAATCAAACGCTGCCAGGCCGGTTTGCTGCGGAATTCCCAGGATTTAGCCGGTTGCTTCATCGCTTCCTTGTCCATGCTCTCATCGATCATACCCGAGATCTTTACATAGCCGCCCAAAGGAAGCCAGCCGATCCCGTATACCGTTTCTCCTACTTTACGCTTCACCAGCGCAAACCAGGGATCAAAAAACAGGAAGAATTTTTCCACCCTGCAGCCAAACCAGCGGGCGGTGATATAATGCCCGAACTCATGCAATACGATCAGGATAGATAAAGCCAGCAGCAACTGCCCTACCTGCACACTCACGGCTGCCCAGTTAATCGCTAATAAAATCATATATTTCTGCTACGTTGAATTATTTATAAATGACCGCAAATATCCGTTAAATATCAAATATTTTGGAACCGCCGGTGGATTATTTAACAAAGCTCTCTCCTATAGCTTGATGATGTCGGCTGCATAGGTCCTCGCTTCGCCATCGCTCTCAAAATACTCTTCCAGTGTGGGATTTTTAACAAAAGGGATTTTTTGCATGGTCCGCTCAATTACATCGGTCATATCCAGGAAATTGACGCGGTTGCGGAGAAAGGCATACACTGCCACTTCATTGGCCGCGTTCATAACGGCGGGCAGATTGCCTCCTTTGTCAAGTGCTTCAATAGCCAGCGCCAGGTTACGGAAAGTGCGCAGGTCCGGCTCTTCAAAAGTCAGGTTATTGAACTTTTTGAAATCCAGGCGCGGGAAATTATTGGGTATGCGCTGAGGAAAAGCCATGGCATACTGGATCGGCAGTTTCATATCAGGCAATCCCATCTGTGCCTTAATACTTCCATCTTCAAATTGCACCATACTGTGGATAATGCTTTGGGGATGCACTACCACCTGTATCTGGTCAGGCTGCAGGTTGAACAGCCATTTTGCTTCGATCATCTCCAGCCCTTTGTTCATCAATGTTGCCGAATCGATCGTGATCTTGGCGCCCATGCTCCAGTTGGGATGCTGCAAAGCATGTTCACGCTTTACATTCACGAGATAGTTGGGTTTCTTTCCCAAAAAAGGACCTCCCGAAGCAGTGAGCACTATCTTCTCTATTTTATTTCTTGCTTCGCCCACCAGGCATTGGAAAATGGCAGAATGTTCTGAATCAACCGGGATCACCGGTACACGATACTCCACTGCTTTACGCATGACGATATCGCCAGCCACTACCAGTGTTTCTTTATTGGCCAGGGCAACAGCTTTGCCATTTTCAATGGCTTTGAGCGTGGGCTTCAACCCGGCATAGCCTACAATGGCTGCCAGCATCAGATCATATACATCCATGGAAGCCACTTCTTCCAGGGCTTTTTCGCCGGCAAAGACTTTTATATCTGTTGAGGAAAGGGCCTGTTTGACGGTTGAATATTTTTTTTCATCGCCGATCACCACAATATTGGGATTATACTTCAGCGATTGTTCGATCAACAATTCTTCATTGCCATGTGCTGTCAACACTTCTGCTGAAAATTTATCAGGATTTGCAGCTATCACGTCCAGGGCTTGCGTACCTACAGAACCGGTGGATCCGAAAATGGCAATGCGTCGTAATTGTTGATCAGGCATGTTTGGCAGTTTCTATTAGGTTTGAAGATCATTCAAAAGTAAAAAATCAACATGCAAAAAGATGGGCAGCAGCTTTTTTACTTTTTACTTTTGATTTATTGGATCGTCCATTTCTTTAATTCCTCGGCGATCTTCCTGTCGTTGCTCAACCTGGGCACTTTATTTTGCCCACCAAGTTTCCCTATGGATTTCATATAATCAATAAATCCATTTTTGCGGACAGGCGTGATCTTCAGCGGCTCAAGGATATTACCTGTGATCAGGTCATCGTAATATACATTTTTACGGCGAAGGTTTTCGTCCACCTTTTGCGCAAAGGCCTTCATATTGCCCGGCTCATTTTCAAATTCGACAAACCATTCATGGTATGATTTACCTGCATCACCGCTCACATAGGGTGCTACAGTAAATTCAGTGATATGTACTTTCTCTTCTGCTGCTGCTTTTTGCATGCTGTATTCCACCTCTTCACCGATCACGTGCTCACCAAAGGCAGAAATAAAATGCTTGATCCTACCGGTAACTACCAGTCGATAGGGGTCGGTGGATACAAACCGTACCGTATCGCCAATATTATACCCCCACAGTCCTGCATTGCTGTTAATGATCAAGGCATAGTTCTCTCCTACTTTCACATCACGGAGGGAAAGGCGTGTTGGATTTTCATTGAATATTTCTGCTGCCGGCGCAAATTCAAAAAATATTCCATCATTTGTATTCAGCAATAAACCTTCAGCTTCCCGAGTGTCCTGGAAAGCAAAGAATCCTTCACTGGCGGGATACAATTCCACACAATCCACTGTTCTTCCGATGCTTTCAAACAAACGTGCTTTATAAGGCTCAAAGTTCACTCCGCCCTGCATCATCACGCTGAAATGGGGAAACAGTTCACCGATCTTCTTTCCGCTCCTGCGCATCAGTTCATCAAAATACATCTGGATCCATGGTGGTATACCACTGATCAGCGTCATATCCTGGTTGATCGTTTCATCCACGATCTTGTTCAGTTTGGTTTCCCAGTCTTCGATACAATTGGTTTCATAAGAAGGCAACTGGTTCGACCGGAGATAGGGAGGGATCTGGTGGTTGGCAATGCCGCTGAGACGGCCGGTAGGAATGCCGCCTACTCTTTCCAGCACAGGGGAACCGGACAAAAAGATCAGTTTTCCGCTAAAGAAACGGGTATTGCCTGTTTCGGCTGCATAACAAAGGGCAGCATTACGGGCTGTATTGAAATGGTTGCTGACAGAATCCTTGGTAATAGGAATATACTTGGTTCCGCTGGTGGTACCGGAGGTCTTTGCGAAATAGAGGGGCTTTCCTTTCCAGAGAATATTATGCTTGCCTTCCTTGATCTGGTCTATATATGGCCTGATCTGCTCGTAGTCGCGGACAGGAACAGCCTGCTTGTACTCTTCATAGGCCGTTACTTTGTCGAGGCCGGCATCCTTGCCAAACTGGGTGTTGCGGCCGGTTTTCAACAGCATTTTCAGGATAGCTTCCTGGTCTTCTACAGCGGTCGTCGCTCCCTTCTGAACATGCTTATATATATAGGAAGCAAAGGGTTTAGCTAGTAAGGATTTGATTTTCAAGACACAAAAATTTATAATAAGGCAATTGCCCTGTTTTTCAATGGCATCCGGACCAGACCCAACTTAAAGATTAAATGTTTAAAACCGGGAATGCCGACGTTTTAAACTGTTAAACTTTAACCCACAAAATTGAAGAAACCTTCAAAATAAGTTCTCTCACTGGCCGGAAAGGAAAACCGCCTGAGGCCGGGATTTTAGTGGCCGGCATCGGGCGTTTTAAACAACAAAGATAAAGGAAGCAGGTTTACCTTTGCCACCTGAAATCCAGTGGTTCTGCCCTGGAATGACTGGTTTTGGGGCTTTAAACCCGAAATCCGCGAGCCTCTCCGGGATTTGCCGACCAAAAGGCCCAAAATCGGGGGTAAAACTTTGATATTCCGTTTGCCGGTTCATTTTTTCCCCTTACCTTTGCGTCCCTAATTATAGATTTATGATAGCAGTAGTAAAAGTAGCCGGCCAGCAATTCAAGGTTGAAAAAGACCAGACTTTGTTCGTTCCCCATGTTGCGGGCAATGCCGGTGATAAATTAAACCTGGAAGTGCTATTGGTAGATGCCAATGGAAAACTGTCTATAGGTTCATCTGTTAATGCGAAAGTGCAGGCAGAGATCGTTGACCAGGTAAAAGGTGATACCGTGATCGCCTACAAGCAAAAAAGAAGGAAAGGCTTTCACAAAAAGAAAGGTCACCGTACTGCTTATACAAAAATCAAAGTAACAAGCATCGCTTAATTAATTCCTAATAAGAGATTCCGAATTCCGGTTTATACTTATGATGGAATTGGGAATAGCATTTAAAACTTTAAGTTATGGCACATAAGAAAGGTGAAGGTAGTGTAAAGAACGGCCGCGATTCACAAAGCAAACGCTTAGGTGTAAAGATATTCGGTGGTCAGCCTGCTGTATCCGGAAACATCATCGTTCGTCAGCGTGGTACAGAGTACCATCCTGGTAAAAATGTTGGTGTTGGTAAAGATTTTACCCTGTTCGCATTGAACGATGGTGTAGTTGAATTCCGTAAAGGAAGAAACAACAGAACCTACGTTTCTGTAAACATAGCAGAAGCCTAAGTTTGTTGTTTGCCATTTTTTGTGGAAAAAAAATTTGGGTAGTATAAAATAATTATTATTTTTACTATTGATAACCCATTTTACTAAACATTAAATTCTAAAAAAATGGCAACAAAGAAAAAAGCTGCTAAGAAAGCCGCTCCAAAAAAAGCCGCTAAAAAAGCTGCTCCTAAGAAAAAAGCAGCAAAGAAAAAAGCAGCTAAAAAGAAATAAGTTTAAATTTCTTGAAAGTAATAGCAAAGTCCTGGCGTCCGCCGGGACTTTTTCTTTGGGTATACAGGAAGAAGGACAATTTCTGTCTAAGAGATCCCCTTCCCGTCTTCCCGCCTTACCGGTAAGTTTTTTACCGGTAAGGCGGGAAGACGGGAAGGATGTACTTTAAAAGCATGTTTTCTACTGTAAGCAGTTGAATCAATATTGTTATATCGCATATTATCTTTGTTGACACTACAAACATAGTTCATGGATAACGCCGCTATTGCCGATAATTTTTCGCTTCTTTCCAAACTGATGGACATACATGGAGAGAATTCTTTTAAAACCAAGACCTACTCCATTGCTGCTTATCATATAGAAAACTTACCGGTGCAGATAAAGGATACGCCGCGGGAAGATCTGTTCCGCCTGAAGGGTATCGGCGAAAGTATCGGCAATAAGGTGATCGAGATGCTGGATACTGGTAAGCTGGCCTTGCTGGAAGATTACCTGCTCAATACTCCTCCCGGTGTAGTGGAGATGCTGAACATAAAAGGCATCGGGCCAAAAAAGATCCATACCATCTGGAAAGAGATGGAAATTGAATCATTGGGCGAACTGCTGTATGCCTGTAACGAAAACAGGTTGACCCTCTTCAAAGGTTTTGGTGAAAAAACACAGCAGAACGTACAGGAAGCGATCGAATTCTATATGTTAAACCAGGGCAGCTTCCTGTATGCACAACTGGAAGAGATCTTTCCGCAGGTAGACGGATACCTGAAAAAATTATTCGGTGCTGATAAAGTGGCTGTCACCGGGGCTTATCGCCGGCAGGAGTTGACCATCGATGAACTGGAATATGTTGTGTTGGATACGTCAGACGATATCAAACCAAAATTTCAAACAGCCCAGCCGCCTGAATTGCTGGAAGACAGTTCTGCTACCCTTCTTTACAAACTTAAAAATGGTTTAAAACTCCGGCTTTATACGGGCAGTAAGGATCTTGCCGAGCAATTGTTCCTGACCTCCGGCTCCATTGAATTCATTGACGCATTTGAAGAGGGATACCAATGGCGCGGGTCTGGCGAATATGCAGGCACAGGCAGCACTGGGGATGAAGTTATTTTTACCCGCGCCGGTTTGCCCTATATCCCACCCTGCCTCCGGGAAACAGCCGCTATTATTGAAAAAGCAAAAGCAGGCCGTTTGCCTTCCCTGATTCAGCCTGGTGATGTAAAAGGCGTGATCCACAACCATAGCAACTGGAGCGATGGAGCCAATACCATCGAAGAGATGGCAAAAGAATGTATCAGCAAGGGATATGAATACCTGGTAATGTCTGACCACTCTAAAGCTGCTGCCTATGCAAAAGGGCTGTCTGAAGAGCGGATAAAAGAACAACACCTGTATATCGATGAACTGAACCGCAAACTAAGCCCGTTCAAAATATTCAAAAGCATCGAATGTGATATATTGAACGATGGCAGCATGGATTATGCGAATGATGTGCTGGCTTCGTTCGATCTTGTTATTGCTTCTGTGCACAGCAACCTGAAGATGACTGAAGAAAAAGCAATGATGCGCATCCTGAAAGCCATTCACAACCCTTATACCACCATACTGGGCCACCCCACCGGCCGCCTTCTGTTAAGCCGCAAAGGCTATCCCATTGATCATAAAAAACTGATCGATGCATGTGTGGAGCAAAACGTAGTGATCGAGATCAACGCTCACCCCCGCCGGCTTGATCTTGATTGGCGCTGGATCCCCTATGCCCTGGAAAAGGGAGCATTGGTATCCATCGATCCTGATGCCCACCACCTTGAAGGGTTTGCCGATATAAAATACGGAGTGCTGGCCGCACAAAAAGGCGGGCTGGTAAAAGAAAGTAACCTGAGCAGCTTTGGATTAAAAGAGTTTGAACAGTTCTTAAACGGCAGGAGAAAGAAAAAAGGGATATGATCACACGCCTACTACAGGCAATTCCACATGGAAGGTAGTTCCGCTTCCTGCTTCTGTTTCAAACCAGATCCTTCCCCTTGCCTGCTCGATAATTCCTTTACACATTGCGAGGCCAAGGCCTGTACCGGATGATTTGGTGGTGAAATTCGGAATAAAGATCCGTGACTGCATTTCTTCAGGAATACCTTCTCCGTTATCTTTTACACTCACGCGCACCATACCATCTTCTTCCATTTGCTCATTCACTTCTATCCGGCAAGGGCCGTCGCTGCAAGCTTCCACAGCGTTGGCAAAAAGATTGGTGAACAACCGGTTCATCTGTGTTTTATCAGCATGCACCATAATGCGATGGTGGACCGGAGTCCAGATAAATTCTGTATTGGGATCTGCTCCATACAATTCCTGCAACGAACGTATCACCGTATGCAGGTCAAACTCTTCAATATTCGTATTGCTGATATTGGCAAACTGCGAGAAGTCGGCCGCGATCTTCGACAGGTGATCGATCTGCTCTACCAGGGTGTTGGCCACATTGCTCGACAATTCCTTTACATTCGGCTGGTTATTATTGATCGCTTTCTGCAGGTATTGGATGCTCAGCTTCATCGGTGTCAGCGGATTCTTGATCTCATGCGCTACCTGGCGCGCCATTTCCCTCCAGGCTTCTTCCCTTTCGGTTTTAGCTAAAGCGGCTGCGCTCTCTTCCAGTTTGGCCACCATCTTATTGTATTCCTTTACCAGGTCGCCGATCTCATCGTCGCGGTTCCATTCGATCTCTTCATTCATTTTACCGAGGTTCACATCCTTCATCTTGTTGCTGATAATAGAGAATGAACGGGTGATCCTGTTGGTGATGAATAAGGCGATCAGGCCTGCCACCAGGAGGATAAAAGCATTGAGGTTGATCACCGTAACAATGAAATTGGATATTTCCTGGTCAAGCTCCGGCTGTGAAGTGAAATAAGGAATATCGAGATAGGCATACGCTTTACCATCTTCATCCCTTACCGGCGCATAAATGCTGAGATAAGAAAGATTGGCGATGTTTTCTTCCTGCACGTATTCCACCAGGTTGAGCCGGCTTAAGCGGTAATATGCACCAGGCTCCATTTTCTTACTCAATACACCCCTGTTGTATACGTTGGCCTCTGATGAAACCTGCAGATCTCCTGCAAGATTGTATACGTTCACATCCACACCATGTATCTCAGAAACTTCTTCCACCAGGCTTTGGAGGGTATGGCTGGTAGTGGAATCATTCAGGGCGATCAGGTCTGAAGCGGGATTGCCCGGCTTGATGCGCTTCTCCATTTCATTTACCATGATCTTCATGGTGCGGCTCAGCTTATCGCTATTGGTCCGGTTATACCTTGTTCTGAAAAAGTTGATCGTGGCAATGCCGATAATGATAAAGGAAAAGATGCTGATAAAAATGATGGTGCTGTGCACCTGGTTCCGGATATTGAAATGAAAGAAGCGCCGGAAACCTTCCAGGTCATACACAGCTCTTACCAGCAGCGACAATACCTGGACGATGAATATCAGGAACAGGAAAGAACTGAAGATATAGGAAAACAGGGTGATGGTCTCTATCAGCGTGTCAAGCTTGCGGGCTATTACAACCACTTTCTGGTTACCCGCTTTATACCACAATTCATCATAATCACCGCTTACCTTCCTGGTCACTTCACCGGCAAGGCTGCTCAGTTCTGCATCATTCAGCTTGGTAGCAAAAGGATATTTATTGGAAAGACGGGTCAGCTTTCGCTGGTTGTACACAGCATAGGAATAGATAGGCGAATTCTCCGGGTCATTCTTTTTGTATTGCTTGAACAATTCTGCGAGCAACGCATCACTGCTGTATTTTTTGGGATTGGAGATAATAAAGAAATAGCCCAGGCTCCGCCCGCTGCTGTCCATAATGTCTTTCTCCGTAATGAAAGTAAACTTGTCGAAAGCAGTTTCGTAATAATAAACACCCGGCGTTGAAGTGGGGTGCGATTGCTGCAGCACGATCGTTTTCAGCGCTTCAAACCGTGTAGCGTCGGGGTTGAAAAGGGATTTACCGGATGAATCATACGCAAAGAACGTCGTTTCAAACTGGTCGGCATAAGTCCTGTACAGGCCTGAGTTGATGCTATCCCTCAGTGAAGCATTCGTGCTGCTGTCGGTAAACCGGTAGAAATTATTTTGAAGGAAATCATTGTCCAGGTAATTCAGTGCAATGCTCATCAGCCGTTCGCTCGATTCGTCTGTTTGCGTAGCCAGTTTTTCCGCATAGAATTTTCTTTTGCCCCATTCCGCTTTCCTGTTTTCCACCAGCATGATGGCTGAGATGGAAACGGAGAAAACGAATATCCAGAAAAGTATGCCCGCAATATTGATCCGTATACGGGTCAGTATCACCCCTTCCCTGTTTACCAGCCAGGTATACACCAGCAGCCAGCACAGCACAGGGATATAAAACAACACGGCAGGGTCGCCGGTCTTAAGGGTAAGATATACCAGGCCGGAAAACGCGATCGCAAAATATACCAGCCATATTTCTCCGCGCAAAAACGGGAAGATGATGCGGAAAAGCAATTGTGTGAAATAATAATACGATAGCGAAAGGGTTGCCAGCACAAAAAAACCGACCACGGTATAGCGGTCGAGGCTCCAGAAATTCGTTACATCAAATGATATTTTGGAATCAGCCACAATGCTTCTGATCACTGAAGAGATAATGAAAGTGGAATAGATCAGCATTATGAGCGATACGATCCCTGTAAGCAGTTTCAGCCACTGTGGCCATTGGCTGATAAAGCTTTCCATCCGCTGCACTTTATACCAGGTAAACAGCACCAGCCAGCAGAAGAACACAGAGTTCATCAGCAGATCACCCAGCGATCGTTGCACAAACGTGGACCCGTAAACAGACGGATCGAATAATTCAAACTGGCGGAGGTTGAGCAGGGAGGGCACCCAGTAAATGAATAACCGTATTACCAGGAGGGACAGTGCCAGGAACAATACTCCTTTCCAGATCTTTTTCTGCGAAAGCGATTCTGCGATCAGGTGCACAAACAGCAATAGCATCAGCAGGCCGCTGAAGCGCAGCAATATCGTAAGGACATTATTGTAAGGAACTACACCGGTAGTCTTTTTATCAAAATAAAAAAGCGTTTTGCCTGAAATGGATTTTACAGGGAATTCAGTTACGGCATTATCTACCAGCACCACCCTGTAATCGGCCGTTTTGCTATACACAAATTGTTCCGGCAGGTAATCCGTTTCCAGCCAGTAAGCCGAGCGGAAAGGGATCATGCCATAAACAATTACGGTACTGGAGTTAAGCGTAACAAGCCTTTTCACTACCAGGTAATAGCCATTGGGAAGCTTCATCAGCTCTTCCAGTTCTTTCTGATGATAGGTAGCGGGAGGAGGCAGTATCATCTGGTTGTTCCAGAAGCGCATGGAAAGCATACCATCTTCCGTAAGCTTATACACAAAGACCCCGTACTTTTTGGAAGTCGTTCTTTCCAGGTCTTTGAGCGATTCGGTGTTTTCGGATAATCTTCCCAGCAGGGAGGTGTCGGTCAGCAGCTCATTGAAGTCTTTTTGCTGACCATGAAGGTATTTTTCCGCCATCCTCACTTCATCTGCAACAGAGGACCTGTTTGTATAAAGCTTATTGAAAAAAAAGGACAGCGTAAAAAGCAAGGCTGCCAGTAACAGCAAGCTGAATTTCCAAACCCGGCTATTTGATAGTAATAGCTTCACTGATGCCGTTGCTGTTTAATGCTGTTCCAGATGGCATCCATCTCTTCCAGGCTCATTGTAGCCAGGTCTTTTCCTTGTTTAATTGCCTGCTGTTCCATCTGTGTAAAGCGGTGGATGAATTTTTTATTGGTCCGTTCGAGGGCATTTTCAGCATCCACCTGCAAAAACCGTGCATAATTGACCAGCGAAAACACAAGATCACCGAATTCTTCTTCCACTTTTTCCTGTCCGCCACCTTCGATCGCTTCTTTCAATTCCTGCATTTCTTCTTCCACCTTATCCCAAACCTGCTCTTTATTGTCCCATTCAAACCCTACCTGCTTTGCTTTTTCCTGCAGCCGCATGGCTTTTACAGTGGCCGGCAAGGAGCGTGGCACTCCGCTTAATACAGAGCTTTTCCCTTCTTTCAGCTTTAGTTTTTCCCAGTTCCTTTTAACGTCGTCTTCATTGTTCACTTTTACATCGCCATAGATATGCGGATGGCGGGCTACCAGTTTATCGCTGATCCCGTCAATTACTTCCTGCAGGCTGAACCGGCCCTGCTCAGCCCCGATTTTGGCATAAAACACGATATGAAGCAGGAGATCACCCAGTTCCTCACGGATGCCTTTCCAATCGCTGTCTGTAATGGCATCAGCCAGTTCAAAAGTTTCTTCAATGGTCATTTGCCGCAGGGTATGAATGGTCTGCTTTCTGTCCCATGGGCATTTTACCCTGAGTTCATCCATAATGGTTACCAGCCGTTGAAAAGATGTTGCCAGGTCAGGTTGATTTGCGTTCATAACAGGTGCAGGTTAAAGTTGAAAAGCGGATAAGAGGGCAAATAACACGAACAGGAATACAAGCGAAATGAACCCCAAAATGTTCAGCAAAATGAATTTAGTGAACGTTTTGCCTCTCCCCTGCCCGTAAAAGCGGCGCATGGCCTTGTACAAATGTACAGGCCAGACTATGACAGCTGCAATAACAATAATGTTCCAGACCTGCCATCCTGTAACATTATTCAGTTGCGCCATCAGCACAGTAAACAATAATAATATAAAACTGAAAATATAATGGTGGATGGTAAATATGCCATGATCAGCATAGTAATACATTTTCCTGCTGCGGATATAGAGCAATTTAAGGATCAACGCAAAGAAAGGCAGGGAAGCAAAGAGCAAATACGGCAGGTTGTGCAGGAACACTTCAACCACTTTTTCAACCGCTGCCCGCTTGTCATTTTTGAACTTATCGTTCATCTTATACACCTTATGGTTATAAAGGCGGGTGAGCCAGCCATCACGCTTTTTTTCGGGTAAAGCAGCCTGTATAGAATCGTATTCTGCCAGTGATTGGTAGTGGGTGCCTACAGAGATAATGTTGAGATCATCATTATACAATTTGTCAATATCGTCCTTGCTTACGGCTTTAGTGGTATCCAGCAGCAGGGCTTTTTCCAGGAAGTAAGATTTGTAGGTTGAGTCGCCCGCTATCAACTGCTCAAGCCTTTTCAGTCTTTTTTGCCTTTGCGCCTCCGTCATCGGTTCATTCTTTGCATTGATATTTACTATATCAGATGGCTTCCGGAGGCTGAAGAATATCAGGAAGAAGATCGCTGAAGTGAACACATACATCCTGATCGGGTTCAGATAGCTCATCCGCTTGCCTTTCATGTATTCAGCAGAAAGAAAGCCGGGTTTAAAGAGAAGGTCTTTCAGGGTTGTGAAAAACTTGCCGTCGAAATGCGTAATGTCATTAAAGAAATGGGAGAACATTGCCCAGAACGTTTCTTTCGGCTCAACGTTCTCCTGGCCACAGGCCTGGCAAAAACGTCCCTGGACAATGGTTCCGCAGTTAAGGCAGTCTTTTTCCTTCCGTTCACGGCCGTGCGACATGTAGTGGTTGGTTTAAATCTCGGTAATAAGCAAAAATAAGCAAAGCCGTTAAAACCGCTTATACAAGTAATGGCCCTGTTTAGGGGCTCCCGGTAAAGCTCAAAACCTGTGGTTTGACACGCCGATTCAAGGAGCTTTGTGTAGATTTGTCGTATTTCCTGTATCTCCCCATATGTTTGACTTTAGATTAAAAGTATTTCACACAGTAGCAAAACGGCTCAACTTTACAAAAGCCGCAGAAGAGTTATTTATTACGCAACCTGCCGTTACCAAGCATATCCAGGAGATAGAAGCCTTTTACCAATGCAAATTGTTTGAGCGGAACGGAACGAAAATAAAATTAACAGCGGCCGGCATTACCCTCTTAAACTATACAGAAAATATTTTCAGTACTTACAGGGATATCGAATTTGACCTGGCGGCATTAAACGAGAATGTAAAAGGATCAATGAAATTAGGGGCAAGCACTACGGTTGCCCAATATGTTTTACCAAAATACCTTGCCCAGTTCAAACAAAAATTCCCTGATATTCATATTGACCTGACAGACGGCAACACAGAACATATCGAAAACCTGCTGACAGAAGATAAAATTGACCTTGGCATTGTTGAAGGGCAATCCAAACGGCAACATATCAAATACACCCCATTTATTAAAGATGAAATAGTGCTCTGCACGAGCATCACAAACAAATCGGTCAAAAAGCCAATCATTACATTACTGGAATTGCAAAAATTGCCATTGATCGTACGCGAACAGGGGTCTGGCTCTTTGGAAGTCATTGTTGCCGCTTTGAAAAAGGTGAATATAAAGTTTTCACGACTGAACATTGAGATGGTTTTGGAAAGCAGTGAAAGTATAAAATCCTATCTGCCTCATTCAAATGCCTTCGCTTTTTTGTCCTTTCATTCCATTTTCAAAGAACTAAAAAACAATGAACTGAAAATCGTTGACGTAAAAGACCTGGGTATTGAACGATATTTTTATTTCATCACACAGCAAGGCGGCACACATCATTTAAAGGAATTGTTTTTAAAATTCATGCAGGGCAATAACTTTAAGTTATAGAGCATTGCCAATAGTCATTTCCCAGCCTTCCTCATGTTGCTGAATTTTGTGCTGAAATAATTTTTCAGCGGCATGAGCAATAACACCCCTCTCTACAAGAACAGAAGGAAATTTTTAGACAGGAGCATTTCAACAAGAGAAGTGATCTTCCTACTAGTACTTATATTTTGCCTGTCACCCTTTATATCGCCACCATTAGCATTACTTGCAGGGATAATAATAGCACAATTTATCGGCCATCCTTATTTGCATCTCAATCATAAAGCCACACATTTATTGCTCCAGGTTTCTGTAGTGGGTCTGGGTTTTGGAATGAATGTAAGCACGGCATTGAAAACGGGGAAAGACGGTATTCTGTTTACAGCAGTTTCTATATCCGGTACGCTTATTTTGGGTTATTTATCAGGCAGGGTTTTAAAAATGAACAGAAAGACCTCATTTTTAATTTCTGCCGGAACTGCAATATGCGGAGGCAGCGCCATTGCAGCAGTATCTCCCGTTATTAAAGCAGAAGAAAAACAAATAAGCATCGCGCTGGGGACTGTTTTTATACTCAATTCCATTGCCCTCTTTGCCTTCCCTTTTGCAGGCGAAAAACTGCATCTCTCACAATCACAATTCGGCTTATGGAGCGCTATGGCCATTCATGATACAAGCTCTGTTGTGGGCGCGGCAAGCAAATACGGAAATGAAGCGTTGCAAATTGCCACAACCGTAAAATTAGCAAGGGCTTTATGGATCATTCCTGTAGCATTCCTTAGCAGCATTGTTTTCAAATCAAAAGACAAAAAAATCAGGATCCCTTATTTTATCGGGTTATTTATTGTTGCCATTATTGTAAATACCTATGTTCCTTTTGTACAAAGATTCAGTGGTTATATCGTAGAAATTTCTAAATCAGGGTTAACGGTTACCTTATTTTTGATTGGTTGCGGATTATCCAGGAAAACATTGGCCTCTGTGGGGTTAAAACCGATTGTACAGGGGCTGATATTATGGGTGGTTATTTCCTTGTCGACTCTTCTGGTAATACATTATTTATAGGCAGATGGCCCGTTGGTATACGCGTGTGAAAAGCAAAAGCCCTGAACAGGCACATAAAAGACTGGTATTTTCGTTAAAAATGAGTATATCACCCATGTAAAACCTCGTTTTCCAACAGGCCACAAAATTTTTTACCGCCCCTTTCGTTACTGTACAATTCAAGTATTTTTGCCCCTAATTAAGATAATAGCGGATGAAACAAAGCCTAGCCTTCCTTGCCCTCCTGGTTTCCCTGACCGGTTTTGGCCAGTTTTATTATAAAGACCTTGTGGATGCAAGAGCCAACGACGATAAAATGAAGGTCTACCTGGCAAACAAAGTGGTTTCAGTAACGGCCACCGGTTACGATTCCCGTGGGGTAAAAGCAACAGATTTTTATGAGGTGCAGGAAGTTTTTCCGGCCCAGAACCTGCTCAAGGTTTCTACCCGCTCCGGATTATCGGTGGTAAAGACCTATTACCGCTTTGATGCACAAGGCCGGCTGGCATCCATTTCCGACTCCACCAATGGTATTAAAAGCCGCACCAGCTACCAGTATACAGGTAATAACCTTGTTTTAGTGAAAACAGAAGTTAAAGACTCCCTGAACGATTTCAGCGAAACAGAAGAACACCAATGGATCTATAACAATGCCGGCAAACCCGAAAAAATGTGGAAAATCGTTAACAGTAAGGACAGCATGGAATACCGCTTTACCGTTGATGAAAAAGGAAATGTAGCCGATGAACAATTATTCAGAAGAGGTGTTGGCATTGACCCATTCTATTTTTATTACGACGATCAGCACATGCTCACGGATATTGTCCGTTATAACAAACGCGCCAAAAAACTGTTACCTGATTTTATGTTTGAATATGATGAGCAGGGCCGGGTGATCCAGAAAATAACAACGCTTTCCACTACAACGCCGGATTATCTTACCTGGCGTTACCTGTTTAACGATAAGGGACTAAAAACAAAAGAAGCCCTATTTAATAAACAAAAAGAACTGACAGGGCGTATCGAATATTCTTACAATTTTCAACCCTGAAAAATTTCTTCACTTGCCATAGGGGTGTGTCCGGCATATGTTGTTGATTGTTTGTCCACACGATCAATACAATCAACGAACAAATGTTACCACGATTGAACGATTTGCCGGACATGTAATTTAACATATCAACAGGCATTGCCTGCGAAGGTGCAAATATCTTTGCGCCGCTATCACTTACATAACCATAACCCTACTATGCAAAAGATCACATTAGCTGCACTGTTCTTCTTATCTGCCATTATATGTCATGGCCAGAAGTACACGATCAGCGGCATCATTAAATCCAAAGCAAAAGGCGAGACCCTGATCGGTGCAAGCATCCGTGTCATCCCGGCCAGCCCGGCCGATAGAACTGGCAATACCGGTACAGTCAGCAACGAATACGGCTTCTATTCCCTTACGCTTGAAAAAGGCACTTATACTGTAGAGATCAGTGCTGTTGGTTTGCAAGCCCAACAACAGGAAATTGTGCTTAACAAAGATATTTCGATCAACATACAACTCGAAGATGAAGTAAAGAGCCTGGAAGGCGTTGTTGTAAACGCACAATCACGCGGCCGCAGCATCAGCAGTCCGCAAATGGGGATTGAAAGGGTATCTACAAAGGAGATCAAAAACATTCCCGTTCTCCTGGGAGAAAGGGATATCTTGAAAACCATCCAGCTTTTACCCGGTATTAAATCAGCCGGTGACGGCAACAGCGGCTTTTTTGTGCGCGGTGGCGCTGGTGATCAGAACCTCATTTTGCTGGATGAAGCGCCCGTATACAATGCTTCGCATTTGCTGGGGTTCTTTTCCACCTTCAACTCTGATGCGATCAAAGATATCACCGTTTATAAAGGAGGCATGCCTGCCCAGTATGGAGGCCGTCTTTCTTCGGTGCTGGACATAAAAATGAATGATGGCAATAACCAGGATTATAATGTCAGCGGTGGCATAGGGCTGATCTCTGCCAAACTGAATGTGGAAGGACCAATACAAAAAGATAAATCCTCTTTCCTGGTAACAGGCCGTCGCACGTATGTAGACGCATTCCTGAAATTGTCAAGCGATTCTGCTATTAACAGCAACCGGCTTTATTTTTATGATCTGAATGCAAAGCTGAATTACCAGTTAGGTGATAAAGACCGGCTTTATCTTTCCGGTTATTTTGGTAAAGACGTGCTGGGCGTAGGTGAAACCTTTGGGATAGACTGGGGCAACAGCACCGGTACATTGCGCTGGAACCATATTTTCAACAGCCAGCTTTTTGCCAATACCTCTATTATTTTCAGTAATTACAACTATAAGATCTCTATCCGCAGCGGTGGTGATAATTTTGATATCATTTCAAAAATACAGGACTGGAACCTGAAGCAGGAATATCAGTGGTATGCTAATTCCAATCATAACCTCCGGTTTGGGTTCAACACGATCTATCATACCATTACACCGGGAGAAATAAAAGCCTATCAATCCGTAAGCCTGAATTCAACTGCCCTGCAAAAAAGATATTCCTGGGAAAATGCCGTTTTCCTCAGTGATACCTGGAAAGCTTCCGACAAAGTGAACCTTACCTATGGATTGCGGGCATCTGCATTTAGCATACTGGGGAAAGGCGATTTTTATCAAATAGACAATGACGGAAAGGTAACAGATACGCTGAGCTATAATAATGGTGATTTTGTAAAAACCTATTTCAACCTGGAACCCCGGGTGGCTGCCAGTTATATTTTCAATCCCCGCAGTTCCCTCAAAGCGTCTTATGTACGAAATGTGCAGAACATGCACCTGGTATCCAATTCCACTTCTTCCAACCCTACTGACAAATGGATCGCGAATACCAATATCATCAAACCTGAGGTCGCTGACCAGGTATCCCTTGGTTATTACCGCAATCTTTTCAACAACCAGTTTGAACTGAGCGTGGAAACCTATTACAAATGGATGCAAAACCAGATCGATTACCGCGATGGAGCAGATGTTTTTGCCAATAGCGATGCCATTGAATCCGAACTGTTGTTTGGCAAAGGCCGGGCTTACGGCATCGAATTCCTGCTGAAAAAGAAAGCCGGCAAATTCACAGGCTGGCTGAGTTACACTTTATCTAAAACAGAAAGAAAGATAGATGGCATCAATGATAATGAGTGGTACAATGCCCGGCAGGACCGTACGCATGATGTGGCCCTGGTTGGTTCGTACCAACTCAACCGCAAATGGACCCTGTCTGCCAACTGGGTTTTCTATACCGGCGATGCTGTTACTCTTCCCGCTGGAAAATACAGCATAGACGGACAAACCGTTTATTATTATACCAAAAGAAATGGTTATCGCATGCCCGATTATCACCGGCTCGACCTGGGTGCTACCTGCATACTGAAACAAAAAAAGCGTTGGTCATCTGAACTCACTTTCAGTCTCTACAATGCCTATGGCCGCGAAAATGCATACACCATCAATTTCAGGGACAATGCCGATGATCCCAGCAAGACTGAAGCCGTGCGTGTTGCCCTGTTCAAATTCATTCCTTCAGTTTCTTACAACTTCAAATTCTGATTTATGACAGATAAAAAATTAACCCGTTCATTCCGTTTAACAGGCTTATTTGCCCTGCTGGCATTGACCGGCCTGAGTTCCTGCGAAAAAGTGATCGATATTAACCTTAACAAATCGGAGAAGAAATACGTGGTGGAAGCGATCGTTACCGATCAGTCTGGCGCCCGCGTGCTGCTAAGCCAGACAAAAGATTTTGAAGACAATAATAATTTTGCCGGCGTCAGCGGTGCTGTTGTTGAAATAACGGAGAATGGCGGAGCTACCACTACCCTGTCAGAAACAACAACCACCGGCGTGTATGAAGCCCCGGCACTGATCGGTTCAACCGGTAAAACTTATTCCTTATCGGTAAAAGTGAATGGGCAATCTTTCACAGCTGTTTCCGCCATGCCTCAAAAGGTGAACCTGGACACTATTTATATAACAGATGAGTTTTTGTTTGGCGACACACGCAAGATCGTGAACATCGAATACAAGGACCCTCCCGGCCGCGGACAGTACTACCGTTTTGTACAATACCTGAATGGAAGGAAAGAAACAGAAATATTTGTCCAGAATGATGAATATACAGACGGGCGGAATGTGACTAACAAGCTCTTTTATTTTCCGGACGACGATGAAGACAACCGTAAGATCAAAAGCGGCGACCAGGTGCGTATAGAAATGTTCTGCACAGACGCCAATGTATACAAATACTGGTATAGCCTGTACAGAAGTGCTACCGGCGAAAGCCAGGCCACTCCTTCCAACCCGGTAAGCAATATGAAAGGAGGCGCGTTGGGTTATTTCAGTGCGCAGACCTCACAGGTAAAGACGATGATCGCTCCCTGATACGGGATAAAATAGCGGATGGCGGATAACAGTTTGCGAATTACGGAAGTTTGCAGCTGGATATCCGCCATCTGTCATCTATATCCTAATTTTGCAGGTGGTCAGCGCTCTGCCGGCCACAAAAGACACTACTATGCAGCACATCGTTATTATCGGCGGCGGCTTTGCCGGCATCAACCTGGCAAAAAGCCTTGCCAACAATAAGGATTTTACCGTTACCCTTGTAGACCGGAATAATTACAATTTCTTCCCTCCCCTTCTCTACCAGGTGGCTACAAGCTATCTGGAAACCTCCAGCATCTGCTATCCTTTCAGAAGATTTTTGCGCGGAAAGAAAAATATCCAGTTCAGAATGGGTGAATTCCAGCGACTGATTGCTGCAGAAAATAAAATAGTGCTTTCCACCGGCGAACTCAGTTATGATCACCTGGTTTTTGCCGTAGGTGCGGAAACCAATTTCTTCGGGATGGAAAACGTGAAAAAAAATGCCTTACCGATGAAAACGGTAAATGATGCATTGGAACTCCGCAACTATTTTTTGCAGCGCATAGAGCAGGCAACCCGCACTACTGATGAAAATGAAAGAAAAAAACTGCTGACCATTGTCATCGCAGGTGGTGGCCCCACAGGCGTTGAAGTTTCAGGTGTACTGGCGGAAATGAAGAAAAACGTGATGCCGAAAGATTACCCCGAGCTTAGCGGCAAAGGCTATGAATCGCATATCTACCTGGTTGATGGTGGCGGCAAGCTGCTGGCGCCAATGAGTGAAAAATCACAGATCGATACCTTGAATGCACTGACCAAAATGGGTGTTGAAGTAAAACTCAATCACCAGGTAAAGGACTACCAGGATGATGTGGTCACGTTTGCCAATGGAGATACCATTGAAACCAAAACGGTGGTTTGGGCTGCCGGCATTACAGGTTCTGTGTTTGAAGGCATCCCTGCAGAAGCGTATGGCCGTGGAAAACGACTGATCGTAGATGAAATCAATAAAGTAACCGGCTTCTCCAATGTTTATGCTATCGGTGACACCTGTCTTCAAACAACAGATAAAAACTTTCCCAATGGTCATCCCCAGGTAGCTCAAGTGGCAATACAACAGGGAAAACAGCTTGCAAAAAACTTCAGCTGCATGGTCAAAGGCCAGGCGTTAAAACCATTCGCCTACCGCGATAAAGGCACCATGGCCATTATCGGATGGAATAAAGCTGTAGCCGATATTCCCAAACCCAAATTACATTTCAAAGGATTCATCGCGTGGCTGATGTGGTTATTCATCCATCTTGTATCCCTGATCAATTACCGCAACAAAATAAGGACGCTGTACAATTGGACAGGTGCTTATTTTACAAAGGATCAGACGTTGCGGATGATCGTGAGACCGTCCCGGAGTCGGGAGTCATAAGTCTTTAGTCGGGAGTCGGATCTCTTTTATAGTGTGTACAGTCATTTCAATATTGAAATGACTGTACACGTTTTTAGCGACTCCTGACTAACGACTCCAGACTCGATGTTAACACCCGCTTAACAGCAGATTTCCCGTACTTTATCCAGGTAGCAGAGAATGGCATCTTTTTTTCTGTTGCTAAGATTTAACTCATTTTGTTATGGATAGGAAATCCTTTCTTGTACCCTTTCGTAAGGAAGAAAGTATTAAATGGAATTATAATGCCGGGTTGGCGGGCGTTTCTTCCGGTATAGATCCTGTAAAGGGTAAGCTGGCTTCACCTCAACTGGTTCATTTGCTGAAAAGGAGCATGTTTGGAGCAAGTGCTGCAGATATTCAATATTTCCATTCAAAGAAGTTAAAGAAGATCATAGAAGAGTTGGTTTACAAAGAAGAGATGGCTCCACCCCCTCCGGTTAATAATTATAACGATCCTGATTCAAAGAAAACGGAGCCGAATTATTTTTTTGATGAAGATGTGCCGGCCGGGCAAACATGGGTCAATGCTACAATCTATAATGGCAAGAATAATGGGCGCAGAAGAAATTCTTTCAAGAGTTGGTGGTATGGCTTAATGATCAACCAGGACAGGACGCTCCGCGAGAAGATGGTGTTGTTCTGGCATAATCATTTTGCAACAGAAACGATGACTGTAGACAATGCGCGTTACCTCTATCAGCACAATGAAGTGTTGCGCCGCAATGCGCTGGGGAATTTTAAAACACTGGTGAAAGAAATAACAGTTGATCCCGCCATGTTGAAATACCTGAATGGCTATGTCAATACTAAAAAAGCGCCGGACGAGAACTATGGCAGGGAATTGCAGGAGCTGTTTACCATGGGAAAAGGGCCTGGTTCACATTACACAGAAAATGATGTAAAAGCAGCGGCAAGGGTACTTACCGGTTATAAGATCGACAATAAAACGTTCTCTTCGGTATTCGATGCAGGAAGGCATGATGATGGAGATAAACAGTTCTCTGCATTTTACAACAATACAGTGGTCAAGGGTAAAAAAGGACCTACAGGTGCTGAAGAAACAGATGAAATGCTGGCCATGTTGTTTGCCCGGCAGGAGGTATCCAGGTTCATCTGCCGCAAGCTGTACCGCTTTTTTGTTTATCATACCATTGATGCAGCCACTGAAAAAAATGTGATAGAACCGCTGGCTGGACTGTTCCGCAAAAAGGACTATGAGATCAAACCGGTGCTGGCAGCTTTATTTAGCAGCAAGCATTTTTTTGATGCCGCCAATTTTGGGGCAATGATCAAGAGCCCCATTGATTTTACGGTCGGGCTTTGCAGGGAATACGGATTGCGTTTTCCTGATGCCGGCAATTTCGTTGAGCAGTATGGCCTTTGGGAGCAGTTGAGGAACCAGGCTGCTGCCATGCAGCAAAATATCGGGGACCCGCCCAATGTGGCCGGGTGGCAGGCTTATTACCAGGAACCACAATACGATAAGCTGTGGATAAGTTCAGATACATTGCCCCGCCGCAACCAGTTTACCGACCGGATGGTCAATAATGGTTTTGCAAGAGGCGAAAATAAAGTGCAGATCGATGCAGTGGCTTTTACCCAGCAACTTCCTGAACCTGGTAATCCTGATAAACTGATTGACGATGCCATCAACCGTCTTTACAATATGGATGTGGCCGCAGCGGATAAAGCTTTTATTAAAAGCAGTATTCTCCTATCAGGCCTCACCGGTATGCAGTCGGATCATTACTGGACCGATAGCTGGAATACTTATCTGAAAAATCCCGGGGATAAGAAAAATGCAGACCAGGTGATAAAAAAACTGAAAACCCTTTACAAATACCTGATGAACCGCCCCGAATACCAACTGTGTTAGGCAACCGTTCATTTTAAACAAAATCAAAGGGATGAAAAGAAGAGATTTTTTAAGACAGACATTACCCGCCGTAGCACTGCCCGCCTTCCTGGATGGTTTCTCCCTGAATGCCTGGGCGAATTCACCCTGGCTGGAAGCGATCAGTGCGGCCAATGATACCGACCGGGTATTGGTGCTGGTGCAATTGAACGGAGGAAATGATGGATTGAATACCGTGATCCCTATCGATCTCTATGATGCTTACCAGGCAGCAAGATCAAATATTGCCATTCCGCAGAATAAGATATTAAGGCTGGAAGGCTTTGATAAAACAGGGCTTAATCCTTCCATGACGCAGATTCAACAACTGTTCAATGATGGGAAGATCACCATCGTGCAGGCAGTAAGCTATCCCAATCCCAACTTCTCCCATTTCCGCGCAACGGATATCTGGCTCAGCGGATCGGACTCAGATAAAACGCTGGAAACAGGATGGGCAGGCCGTTACCTGGAGCGGGAATATCCCGGCTTTCCTGCAGAATATCCGAATAGCAATATGACTGACCCATTGGCCATACAGGTAGGCGGGATCGTATCACCTGCTTTGCAGGGATCTGTGACAACGATGGGCATGGCTATCACCAACCCATCCAATTTTTACGCTTTATTGAATGATAACCTGACGTTCACTTCTGCTTCTACCCGTGCGGGTGATCAGCTCGCTTATATCCGGCAGATGTCTATGATAACGGATAAATATTCCACCATTATTAAAAAAGCTGCGCAAAAGATTACCAAGCAATCTTCGCTTTATCCTGCACAGGGGAAAAATCCATTGGCGGATCAACTGAAGATCGTTGCAAGACTTATTGCCGGTGGCTTGAAAACAAAAGTATATATGGTCAATATGGGCGGCTTTGATACGCATGCAAGGCAAACAGATGCTGCAGATACCACTACCGGTACTCATGCCCGGTTGCTCGAACGCTTGTCAGAAGCCATCAGCATATTCATGGCTGATATCAATGAACTGGGAGCAGGGAACAGGGTATTGGGAATGACGTTCTCTGAATTCGGGCGCCGCATTAGATCAAATGCCAGCGGAGGCACAGATCATGGAGCTGCTGCCCCGGTATTTCTTTTTGGCAATGAAGTGATACCTGGAATACTGGGTAGCAATCCTGAGATCCCGGCTGTCGCAAATGTGAAGGATAATATAGCGATGCAATACGATTTCCGCTCTTTGTATGCCAGTATCCTCAAAAACTGGTTTTTGCTAAGTCCTGCTGAATCGCAGACAGTAATGTTCAAAGATTATGAATCGCTGACCATCGTTAAAAAGAAGGCAACCGCTTCAACTATTTAGATCCAGTATAACCTGGTCTCGTATTCCATTTTCACAAAACCATTCTCGTTGTAAGCTACAAACAACTGGATCAGCTTTGAGATCATTGAATCATATGATTCATGGCCAGGCAGAGGGATATAGGAAGAAGACAGCAATTGACCTTTCAGCGAATCAAAATCGAGCATCTGTATATTGGGAAACTGGTCCACATTCATCTGCGCGGGTGCAAAGAAAGCCTGCATATCCGGTTCACTGATCTTATTAAGGATCTGTGGTTCCAGTGCATATTCTTCTTTCAGCTTATTATATTCTTCCAAAAAAGGCGTGTTCTTTAAACGGAGATTCCATGCCAGCACAATATGGCCACCAGGTTTCAGGATACGTTCAAACTCAGCTTTGGTCCTTTCCCTGTCCATCCAGTGAAATGCCTGTGCCACAGTGATCAGGTCAACGCTTTCATGACGAAGCCCTGTTTGCTCTGCCCGATGACGGCGGCTGGTGAAACCAATATAATGCGCCAGTCTTTTTTCACCGGCCGCTCGCATTTCTTCATTCGGTTCAATACCGGTCACATTATATCCCTGCTTCAACAGAATTTCTGCAAATAAGCCAGTACCCGAGCCAACATCCACAATACGATGCTGCTTTTGCAATCCCAGTTTCGACTCAAGAAAAGGAACGATCTCTGATGGATAAGAAGGCCTGTACCTTACATAGTTCTCAACCCTGTTGGAAAACCTTTTGGTTGGTTGGAGGGTGGACAATTCACTAAACATGGAAGCTACTGTTTGAACCGCAAAAATATTACTATTCTAAATCTTTCCGGTGCTGTTCATGTAAATTTAATCACAATGGTTACATGATTTTTTCCACATAACGGACTACCGTTTTTTGGAGGAAACACCGGGAAGTGCAGAATGTTTGGATTACTTATTGGTAACAAAAATAATGAGGTTGTGAGAACCTGTATTTAATGTACTGGCTTTATAATAAGCGACCCCTTCCCGTCCTTCCCGCCTTACCGGTAAAAAACTTACCGGTAAGACGGGAAGGACGGGAAGGGGTGCGTTCGGATAGGTGTTTTCTTTCTTGTCAGATGTTGGTTATCCCATGTGTTCCCAGGCACTTTGGTAGGCATTTAATTGTTCCGCGTAAGTGATAAAATCAGCGTAAAAGGGGAGCCGGGCTAGTGTGCCGCTGTCGCCGATGACGACCAGCTTTTTCCTGGCCCTCGTCATCGCTACATTCATGCGGCGGATATCGGATAAGAAACCTATCCTGTTTTCAGGATTGCTTCTTGTCATGCTTATGTAAACAATGTCCCTCTCCTGCCCCTGGAAGCTGTCGATCGTATTCACCGCTATTTTATCACCATAAGCCAGCAATTCAGGTGATTGCAGTAAAAGCGATCGCAGCAGGTCCACTTGCTGTTTATAGGGTGAAATGATGGCAATAGACGGAAAAGATGCCGGGTGATTTGCTTCCAGGGCTGGTAATAACTGCCGGAGATGATTAAATACAAATGTTGCTTCTTCAGGATTGTAGGTGCTGGGACCTTCTACTTTCTCTTCAAAACCACAACCGGCCGTGTCGATGAAAATAAGCGGGTTGTCAAGGTCATACAGCAGATGATCGGCAACGGATTCATGGGCCTTCAGCTTTCCTTTATAAAATACAGCAGATGAATACCCCATGATTGCTTTGTTCATCCGGTACTGTTCTTCCAGCAGCACCACGGCTTCCGGATGGAGTTCCACATTCTTTTCCATCAGTGTAATATTCAACCCTTCGCGGGCGGCCTGCTCCGATTTGATGGTAGGCGGCAATTGGAAAGGGTCGCCAGCCAGCACCAGTTTTTTTGCCTTGAGTATGGGTATCCAGCAGGCAGGCTCCAATGCTTGTGCTGCTTCATCAATTACCACGGTATCAAACCGCCGGTCGCGGATGGTATAATGATTGGCGCCAACGAGTGTGGCAGTGATCACCTGTGCTTTTGACAGCAGGTCATCCAGGATGTACTGTTCTGTATTAGCTGCTTCTTTCAAAATATTCCTTGCTTCGTCAAACAATGTTTTGCGTTGCTCTCTTTCTGCTTTTCCAAAATTGCGTTTGTATTTGTAAGCCATTTCCCTGAATTCATTGGCTCTTTTCTTTAGCTTCTTCACCTGTTTCATCTGGCTATGTGCAGCCATCTGGCTATCCAATGTAAGGGAAAGAAGTTTTTCCGATACCCGTGCAGGATTACCTACACGCACCACGGTCAATCCTTCGTCCGATAATTTTTCGCTCAGCAGGTCTACAGCGGCATTGCTTGGTGCCACTACCAATAACTGCTGATGTGATTGCTGGTAGATCGCTTTGATACCTTGCACCAATGTAGTTGTCTTGCCTGTGCCCGGTGGTCCATGCACAATAGCCAGCTCATTGGCAGATAATATTTTGTTCACTGCATGCTGCTGCGAACTGTTTAACCATGCCGATGTATACATGTGCCCTTCTTCATGAAAACCGGGTTGTTTTTCCCCGGTGAGAATACGGATAAGTTGATCATTTTCTTTTTTGTCCAGTCTTGCCGCAGCTTGTTTTAAAGCAGCACGCATTTCATCATAACTATTATCATCAAAAAGCAGGTTCACTCCTAATTGTCCGTCACGTGCCCAGTCAGGCAGTTCATCTGTCCGCAGGGAGATCTTCATTTTATTGCCTGCCTGGTAAGTGATCACTCCTTCCACGCGGTCTTCTTTGGGATTGCGGTTGGAAAACAGTTCTGCGGAAGCGCCGAATCTGAACAAATGCGCTATTTCAAGGTGATTGGTCCGTTCCAGTTCCACTGTCAGGTAATCTCCCAGGCCCATTTCTGTATCCCTGATCACGATAGGATACCAGCTAAGTCCGTTGGAGCGCCGTACGGTAAGAGAACTTGATTCTGTCAATTGTTTATAAGCTAAGCGGTCTGACTGCTCTTCTATTTGTAAAAGTGTGGAGAGCTTTTTGAAATAATCCATCCTGCAAAGGTAACCCGGGGTTATGTTAACCTCATTTTTCAAACCAAAAGAAAAAAAATTGCGCAACCAAATAATTGCGCATATATTTGCAATCAAATGATAGCAAATAATAAAAAATGGAAACAAGAAGAGATGTTTTTCAGGCTATAGCCGACCCTACCAGGCGGGCCATCATTATGCTCCTGGCTGTAGGCGCAATGACGCCCAATGCAATTGCCGAACATTTCGACAGCAGCAGGCAGGCGGTTTCAAAACATTTACAGATCCTGACAGAATGCGAGATCCTGAAACAGGAGCAACAAGGCAGGGAGATCCACTATCACCTGAATGCAGATAAAATGAAAGAGATTGAAAAATGGCTGGAGCAGTTCAGGCAACTGCTGGCTAAACGATTCAACCAGCTCGACGAAGTATTAAAACAACTTAAAAACAACAGAAAATGAATAAAGCAATCCTTTTCAACTTCCTTGTGGACAAGGAAAAGAAGAAAATCAAAGTCGAAAGATCTTTTGACGCACCTATTGATTTAGTATGGGCTGCATGGACAGAAGCAGATATTCTCGACCAGTGGTGGGCGCCTAAACCCTACAGGGCTATCACAAAATCAATGAACTTTTCCGAAGGTGGGCGCTGGCATTATTATATGCTAAGCCCTGAAGGAGAAAAACACTGGTGCCTGTTTGACTACGAAACTATCAAGCCCCTCAAATCCTTTTCAGGCATTGACGCTTTCTGCGATGAAAATGCTGTCATGAATAATAGCTTGCCGAAAAGTAAATGGGAAAACACTTTTAGCTCCGGGGAAGATGAAACAGTCGTAAACATCCAACTCCAGTTCAAATCACTTGAAGACCTGGAAGAGCTTATTAAAACGGGCTTTAAAGAAGGATTCACTGCGGGACTGGAAAACCTGGACCAATATATTGCTGCACAGTTCTATTTAAGAAAACAAAATAAGACCAGCAACATGGCGCGGGTATCCACCTATGTAAATTTTCCAGGCAATGCCGAAGAAGTGTTTAACTTTTACAGATCAGTTTTCAAAACAGATTTTATCAACGGTGTACAGCGGTTTGGAGATATACCCGCCGATCCCAATCACCCACCAGTGGCAGAGAATGTAAAGAAAATGGTTTTGCATGTTGAACTTCCCCTGCTCGGCGGGCATGTGCTGATGGGAACAGACGCACCTAAAGAAATGGGCTTTACCGTTACACAAGGCAACAATATGCATATCAATCTTGAGCCTGAGTCCAGAAAAGAAGCAGACCGGCTCTTTAAGGAACTTTCCGCAGGCGGAAAAATAGAGATGCCGATCCAGGATATGTTCTGGGGTGCCTATTTTGGAAGCTTCACCGATAAATATGGTATCAACTGGATGATCAATTACCAGGAAAAATAATTCAGTTATTAATTAGCGATCTCCTCTGCATGAAAAGACTCCAGTGCGTCAGCAATCACCGCTCTCAATTCAACAATATGGTGAGGGAGATCGCTTTCCTGAATATCTATCCTCCCGTTCTTTTCCTTTAATATGTGATTACCGTAGAGCAGCATTTCCAGGTCTCCATTCATTATGGTTACCCGGTACTCTTTCTCTCCTTCCTCCCTTTCTTTAATGATGCGTATCAATGCCTGGTATTGGCTTTTTTTATACTTAAAGCTTATAGAAAACATTGTCATGTCAATGCATTTATGATTAAAGTAAAGAGCACGGCTAAAAAACGGTGCTTGCACTAACATCTAACAACCAAAATACTGCCGGGTTTGATTAACCGGCAGTATTCTTTCTTATTGTCTTCATAAAAAATAATAAAGAGGGCAAAGGTTTAATGGAAAAGATGTACACATCTAATTACTCTTATATAACTTCAAGCCATATAAGAAAATAACTACATAACAAATAATAGGGAGATAATAGGCTGTTGCCACATCTTTATTAGCGATCAGCCCCATCAGTGGAGGAAACACTGCACCGCCTACCACACCCATCACAATAAAAGATGAAGCCTGTTGCGTATGATGGCCCAGGTCTTTCAGTCCAAGGCTGAAAATAGTGGGAAACATGATGCTAAAAAAGAAGTTGATCAGCAATAAAGCAATAAACGATACCCATCCTGCACTTTGCGCTACAATGACACACATGAGTATATTCCCCAGGGCAAATATGGCCAGCAGGATATTGGGTTTGATGAACCGCATCAGGAAAGTGCCTGTAAAGCGGCCTATCATCATTAGTATCATGCTTAAGCTGAAATAGTAAGATGCTTTTTCATCACTCAATCCCATTTTTTCGTGACCATAATTGATAAAAAATGCCCAGGTGCCACCCTGCGCTGCCACATTGAAGAACTGCGCTACAATGGCCCAGATAAAATGTTTATGCTGGAATAAACGTTTGGGTGCAGCCACCAATTGCTGATCAACGCTCTGGTTATGATGCGGATCAAACGCCGTGTTCACCGCCGGCACTTTTACCAGCGAAAAAGCAGCAGCAACGATCAGCACAATAATGCCGATAATGATGTATACCTGCTTCACACTGTAGAGATCGGCGGCAACGGAACTGCTTAAGATAAACATCCCTCCTACCGTAGGGCCAATGATCGTTCCCACACCATTGAATGCCTGTGCAAAATTTAATCGCTGATCACTGGTAGCCTGCGGCCCCAGGGAAGCTACAAAGGGATGCGCTACTGTTTCAAGCGTTGCCATGCCACAAGCCAGTACAAACAATGATACCCTGAAGAATAAAAACGATTCTGCATTCGCCGCAGGCACAAACAGGAAAGCTCCTGTTGCAAACAATACCAGTCCAAGCAAAACGCCACGCTGGTAGCCAAACCGTTTCATGAACAGGCCGGCCGGGATGCCCATCACGGCATATGCACCAAAAACGGAGAACTGCACAAGCCCTGATTGGGATTTGCTTACATGCAAGACGTTCTGGAAATGTTTGTTCAATACATCACCCATCGTCATGGCCACACCCCAGATCATAAACAAAGAGATCACGAACACGAGGGTGACCAGGTATTTTTTTTCAGTAAAAGCTGCTTTCATCGTTTCATAGAAAGATTGATCGCCTGTTGAATATTATTTTTTATCTGCCGTTGCCACAGCGATCTTGGAATCTGCTGTGCCGTAATAAAGGAACCATTTGCCTTTGAAAGGAACCAACCCTTCGATAAAACAAACATTATTTACCTGGCCGGTTATTTCATAATCCTTTTCGGGTTTGAAAAAATAGTTCGTACTGCGGTCGATCACTTTGAAAGGATCATTCTGATCAAGCAGTATTTGACCTGCAGCATAAGTGCCATCAGCCAGGCTTTTGTCGCCAAAGGCAGGACTGTTCTTGCTATTGTAAAAGAAAAGAATGCCATCATTGGTAAGCAAAGCTGGCGGACCAGGTTCTACCAGTTCACTATCGAATTTTCCTTTGCGCGGACCAAACACGATCTTGAAAGCAGGATATTTTCTTAAGGAATCATATTGGTATTTGGCAGGATCGGTTTCAGGAACAGGCACCCAATCGATCAGGTTGTCTGAAGTGGCCATATAGATATTTGACTCACCCCAGTACATCTGGTATTTTCCATTGATCTTTGCAGCAACCAACCTGTTCCCCTCCTGGCGCGCCACCACTGATCCTGATTTAGACCAGTAATTGATATACTTCCCGCCTTCTGCGTTTTTAAACACAGAGCCGTGCTTGGTCCAATGCACGAGATCAGTGGAAGTAGCAATAAACAAGCGGGCAGTGGTACCATCATAAGCTGTATAGGTCATATAGTAAGTCCCTTTCTCATCCTCCACAATGCGGGGGTCTTCGCAACCTCCTTCCCATTCATATTTTTTATATGCATCATTGGCAGGGAACAAGACGGGATCATTATTCCTGGTAAAATGCAATCCATCCTCACTCATGGCCAATCCTATCCTGGATGTGCCGGCAAAGCGACCGATAGTATCTTCTGCCCTGTAAAGCAGGTACACTTTTCCATCGCGTACAACGGCTGCAGGATTGAACACATCTTTCGCTTCCCAGGCCACTTGTTTATTCAGGATTGGGTCCTTGAATACAATAGGCGACGGTTTCAGCACAGGGTTTACGGTATCTTGTTTGGTAAAAGGAGCTATCATCCATGCCTGTATTGAATCTTTCTTTGCCCCCGTGGTTGTTCCTTCTTCCTGTTTTGATTGTTGATCGCCACACGATATCAACATCGTTACTGAGCAGGCAACTGTAAAAAGAAAACTGGTTTTATTCATGTACATGATTATTTATTTAATACTTGATTCTTATTGATATCCATCATTCTGCTTCAGACCGATCAGATCAACTTCCCTTTGAGGAATTGGCAGCACAGCATTGGCAGGTTTATAGCCTGTTCCGTAATCATTGTGACCAGTCAGGGGATCAGCATCCGGTTTTGCGGCTAATACGGTAGCGGCAATATTCCAGCGAACCAGATCATAATAACGATGCCATTCAAAAGCCAGCTCTACCCGGCGTTCATGGCGAATGGCTGCCAGCAGATCAGCCTGCACATTGGTTGTTACCTCCGGCAATGCTGTAGCTGGATTAGCCGCATTACTCCTGGCTCTTCCCCTCACTCTCTCCAAGGCAGTTCTTGCTTCAGGCAATTTATTCAACTGGGCAAAGCACTCTGCTTTCCATAAAAGCACATCGGCCAAACGGATATAGATAAAATCGATACCTCCATCATCCGATGGTGATGTGTTGGACATGAACTTTCTTACGTTGTAGCCGGTAATGGAATTCGCCGCATTATAAGGCGTGCCGTCAAACCAGGTATCGCCGGCTTTAAATACAGTCGCACTCAGGCGGGGATCACCTGGTTCAAACTCTGCCACCAGGTTGTCGGTTGGAAGATTAAAATTCCAGCCATACCCCTGTTTGCCGAACACAGCATTGAAGATAGAGCCCTTTTGCGGCGTTTGCCCCGCATCATGCCGGGCCACGAATATTTTTTCGGCGCCCTGCTCCCCTGTACCATTAAAGTTATCGGCAAATTGGGGAAGCAGGTTATATGGCAGGGCTTCTACTTTCGCAATCTCATCAAGACAGCTTTGCCATTGCCCCTGGTACAAATAGGTTTTTGCTTTCAGCGCATAAGCAGCTCCTTTTGTAGCACGCTGATAATTGGCAGCATCATAAGAAGGCTCCAGCATCGGCGCCGCATTATCCAGGTCTTCACGGATCTGGTCATACACCTGCTCTGTGGTGGCGCGGGTCGTATTGTCTGTCATATTCTTTTCCGGGATCAGCAAAGGCACACCTCCAAAATTCTGCACAAGCCGGAAATAATAAAATGCGCGAAGGAATAACATTTCACCTTTCATTCTTTTCCAGGTATTGGCATCAAGACCGGGCACGGCAGAGCCATCCTGTGCCAGTACAGTGTTGGCAGCATTCACACCTTTGAAGTTATAGCGCCAGATGCCCAGCACATTATTGTTGGTAGGAAAAATAGTAAAGGTTTCCATCCGGCGCATATCTTCCTGATCACCCAGCCCTCCTCCGCCTTTCACGGCATCATCGCTCATTAGGTCGCCTACTACAAACTCGCGGGGAATAGATGCTCCATTGTCCCATTCCCAATTGCCACGGAAACGGTTGGTCAATGGTTCATAAGCCGCATCAACGGCCAATGTAAAATCACCTGCTTGCTTGAATACGTTTTCTTCTGTAAGCACGCCCTGCGGTTGCAGGTCCAGTTTTTTACTGCAAGCTGTTATCAGCGTTGCAGCAGTAAGTATATAGATCAGCTTTTTCATATAATTAAATTATAGGTCGGTCAATCGTTAATTAAAAAGTGAGTTGGACGCCAAAAGTGAATGTACGTGATGGAGGATATGTGCCCATATCAATACCAACACCCAGATCGCCATAATTGGCCAGGTTATCATTGGTATACAATTCAGGATCGAAGCCTTTGTATTTGGTAATGGTAAACACATTCTGCATGCTGGCATATATCCTTGCCTGTGTGAAGCCGGCACGGCTCATCCATCCTGCCGGAAGATTATATCCTATCATCGCATTTTTCAAACGCAGATAAGAGCCGTTCTCTACATAGCGGTTGGATGTGCGGCGGTTATTATTTGCATCAAGGAAAGTGGCACGGGGCATAGTGTTGCTGGTGCCTTCGCCATGCCAACGCGTTTCATAAAAATCCAGTTTGGTATTGAAACCACGGGAATCGAAACTGTTGATGATATTGTCCACTTCATTGTAAATATCATTGCCCACTACACCATTAAAGAATAAAGTAAGGTCAAATTGTTTATAACGAAGGGTAGCATTCAAACTATAGAGGAAATCAGGCAAACCATGGCCGATAATGCTGCGGTCCTTATCATCGATCACTCCATCATTATTGATATCAGCAAACCGGATATCACCGGGCTTGGCAGCGGGTTGATATACATCCCCATCCTTGTTCACATAGTTGGTTACATCAGCAGCAGTCTGGAATATACCCGCCGTGGTATAACCATAGAAGGAGCCGATTGCCTCACCCGGCTTCAATAAGATCTGTCCATTGCCTGAACTGATCAATTGATCTTTTGTTTTGTACAAAGAAGTCACTTCATTTTTCAGCGTGGTGATATTGGCAGTGATATCCCATGACAGGCCATTCTTTGCCCGATCATTATAATTCAGTGTCACATCCCAGCCTTTATTGGTCATGGCGGCACCGTTCACATAAGGAGGCGCTGCATCACCATTTGTATAGGAAACCGGTAGTTGTATCAGGATATCACTGGTATTTCTTTTATACCAATCCACTGAAAAACGGACCCTTCCTTTCAGGAAGGCACCATCCAAACCAATATCCGTTTGCTTTGTTTCTTCCCATTTCACATCAGGATTGCCTTGCGAAGCAACCGTAAGCACACCATTGTTGGTACTGTAAATAGTGGCATAAGGATAATTACCGATTTGCTGGTTGCCAAGTTTACCCCAGCTTCCGCGGAGCTTCAGTTCACTCAACCAATTCACATTATCCATAAATCTTTCCCGCATGATATTCCAACCTGCCGATACCGAAGGGAAATAGCCGGTACGGTTGGCTTTGCTGAAGCGGGATGACTGATCAGCACGCAATGTTGCAGATAAGAGATAACGGTTGTCATATGCATAAGCAACACGGCCGAAATAAGACATCAGTGCAGATTCCTGTTTGGTGCCGCTTACGCCTTGCGTGCCCGTACCATAATCAAGGTACTGCAGGCTGCCGTTACCATCTGTTCTTGTATCATAACCTGAACGGAAGCCGGAGAAATAATCCGTGATCTCTTTTACATATTCTGTACCTGCCAGCACAGATACATCGTGCACTCCATTGAACACATGCGTATAATTCGCTGTATTCGTCCAGGTCAATGCACTGCTGCGGTTCCTGTATTTATCCACGCCTTTGTCGTTCGGGTTCATCACCGTTCTGTCGCCGGGGATCTGACCGTTGTAAGCTTGTTGCTCCAGCATATTGAAATCAACACCCAGGCTGGTGCGCAGGCGGATATCTCTTACAGGTTTTACTTCTGCAAACACATTACCGAGAATGCGGTACCTGTCGGCTGTACGGTTGCGGTACTGAGCAATGGCCAGGGGGTTCTTTCCATCCCCATACAAATTCGGGTTTTGATAAAGCCCTGCAGGAGGAAGATCAGTCAGCAATCCTGTAGCCGGATCATATACAGGAATAGCATTAGGGCGGATCAATGCATAACGTACCACACCGGGCAGGCTTCCAGGACGGCCACCATCACCGGAAGCACCGATGTATTGATTGCTTTCATAAGTGAAGTTGAGGTTCTCTCCGATCCTTAACCAGCTTTTCACATCAGATGTGATATTGGAGCGCAAGCCATACCGTTTGAAGTTGGAATACTCGATCGTTCCTTCCTGGTTCACATAATTACCGGAGATAAAATAACGTGTCTTATCTGTGCCGCCAGAAAAAGCAAGGCTGTAACGTTGCGTCAGCGCCTGGCGAAAGATCGCATCCAGCCAATCCGTATTCGGGAGGCTTGAAGGATTATCGTTATTCCGGTTGGCGCTGCCATCATTGACAAAAGCTTCGTTCTGCAGTTCGATAAACTGGGCTGTGTTCACCATCTTTGGCAAGCCAATAGCATTGGCCAGGCCAAGCGATGCATCAAAACTGATGGTGCTTTTACCGGCTTTGCCTGATTTGGTAGTCACCAGTATCACACCGTTGGATGCCCTTGCTCCGTAGATAGCGGCGGCAGATGCATCCTTCAGTATTTCCATGCTTTCTATATCGTTGGGTGAAATAGTGGTAAGCCCGCTGTTCACCTGTATGCCATCAATTATATAAAGTGGTTCATTATTATTCAATGATCCGATGCCACGAATGCGCACCACTGCATTGGTACCGGGGGCACCGGTAGGTGATGTTACATTCACTCCCGAAGCCTGTCCCTGCAAGGCAGTACCAATATCTACCGCCTGTGTTTTGGTCAGCTCTGCCCCTTTCACGGAAGAAACAGCGCCTGTAAGGGTCGATTTCTTTTGGGTGCCATAACCTACCACCACTACTTCATCCAATGCGGTGGCAGAAGGCAGCAGTGAAATGGACAGCGGACTGCCATCATACGTGATCGTTTGCCTGGCATAGCCCACCATCGTTATTTCAAGAATGGATGGTGAGCCGGCTTGCAGCTTCAGGGTAAAACTTCCATCGGCTGCAGTGTATGTTCCATTGGATGTGTTTTGCTGAACAATATTGACACCCTGAAGAGGTGCAGCTTTATCATCCGTTACCTTACCGGTGACGGTTTGCTGAGCCAGGGCAGGGAGATAAAATAACACGCAGAGGAGTGCGGTCAGTGACTGTAGCAATCGTTTCATAGCAATAATTTTCATTAAGATAACTATGAGGGTATGAAACGCTGCTGTACTATTCTCCCAAACTACTATACTACGAATTAGGCGAGTGGGAATCAAGTATTTAGAAACCGGATTGCAGCCACGAATTATGCTAATGCACTCAAATTATAGGGGAGATTTGTGCCATTCGCGGTAGTTGTTCAGGCCTGTTTGTTTACTCAGGAGCTATTCGCGTCATTCGTGCTAACCTGTATTCGTTTGGAGAGTATTGGTATTTCTTTTTGAATTCCCGGAAAAAATAGGATTGGTTGTTGAAGCCGGTCTGGAAGAAAATTTCGGACACAGTAAGGCGCGTGGTTGCCAGCAGTTCGGCGGCTTTTTGCAGCCGGATGTTCCGGATAAACTCGGCAGGGGTCATGCCGGAGATCGTTTTTATTTTCCGGTAGAGCTGCATGCGGCTGATGGCCATTTTGGTTTCGAGATGGGAACTGTCGAGTTCGGGATTATTGAGTTCGGCAGTAATGACTGCCAATAATTTTTCGAGGAATTCTTTATCTGCTTCGTTCAGTCCCTGGGGCACTTCACTGCCAGGCAGGGCTTTGTTGCGGAAATAATCGTGCAGGCGTTTCCGGTTATCCAGCAATTGCTGCACACGGCCGAGCAGGTGTTGCGTATGAAAAGGCTTGGGCAGATAAGCATCTGCGCCGGCTTCATACCCTTCATGCTGCTGGTCAATGGAACCGCGGGCTGACAGTACCAGGAAAGGTACATGGCAGGTGTCGGGAATATCTTTCACTTTCTTGCAAAGCTCCAGGCCATTCATATCCTCCATCATGATATCGCTGATGATAAGGTGCGGGACCATGTTGGTCATGCAGGCCAGTGCTTCTTTTCCATTCGGCGCTTCGTACACAATATATTTATCCATTAACAAATTACGGAGTAACTGCCTGATCGGTGCCTCATCTTCCACAACCAGGATAATAGGCCGGTCTGCCTGTTCAAGGCTTTGCAGTAAAGCCGCCTTATTATTAGCAGTTGATGATACAGCATCCCTCGGTGCAGGTTCCTGTGCAATAGTGCGGATCAGGAGGGAAGGCCGCAAAGGCTTTGGAACAGTTTCCTGTATGGTATAACTGCTGACAGGCAATACAACTTTAAAGCAGGCCCAATTGTCTTTGCAATAAGCGGTAATCTTTCCATTCAGCAAACTGACCAACTGGCGGGTGAAGGCAAGCCCAAGTCCTGAACTGAATTTCTGGCGGGAAGCATTGCCGGTAAAAAATTTGTCGAACAATTTTTCCATTTCAGCGGCTGGAACATTATGTCCTGAATTGGCTACCAGTATTTCCATTTCATTCTTTTCCTGGTTGCGGTATACATGAAAATGGATCTTCTCTCCTGCTGATGTGTATTTGAATGCATTGGAAAGAAGATTGAAAATGATCTTTTCCAGTTTATCAGGGTCACTGCTGATAAAAATGTTTTCTTCTATTTCGTAGTCATACTCTACATTATTGTATTCCCTGAAATGAACAAATAAGCGGGCAATATTGCCCAGGAAAACCGAGGCGGCCAATGGCTGATAATGCACTTTAAGATGTCCTTCTTCTGCCTTTCGGAATTCCATCAGTTGCTCAATAAGATAAGCCAGGCGGGAAGCCTGCTGATGCACAAGCGATAACACTCCGGATGAACGGCCATCATCTTTCACCTGTTGTTGCTGATGCTCCACCGTTCCCATGATCAGGGTCAGGGGTGTTTGCAGTTCATGGGCAATATTGGTAAAGAAATCCAGCTTTTCTGCATGCAGCTTTTCTTCTTTAAGACGAAGCTTATATTCCAGTTCCAGTTTATGCTTCATATCTGTCTTGCTTTTCCGGTAAGTATACACCACATAAATAAAGATAACAGCCAGCACATAGTACAAAAGAAAAGCGGCAGGGGTAAGCCAGAGGTATTGTTCCACGGTCAGCATCATCAGGGTTTCTTCAGGGGTCCATTGTCCTTCGCCATTCGACCATTTCACTTTTAACACATAATCTCCTGCCGGCAGATTGCCATAAGATATATAACCGGATGAGCCGGGGAAATGCCAGTTTTTATCAAAGCCATCCAACCGGTAAGCATACTCCGATTTGCCTGTATTGATAAAATCAATCGCTTTAATGGAAAGATCAAAATAGTTGTGATAACGGCTCAATGTGTATTCTGCTGAAGAATTGGTGGCGTCAGGGCGAAGCACCATATAGCCTCCCGGAGCCGGGCTTTGTCCACCGAGTTGGATCCCTGTTACCTGGAGGTTTGGTTGAGCTGTATTGATAAGTATCCGCCAGGGTTCACAATAATTGAATCCATAGATACCGCCAAAGAATAAAGAACCGTCAGGTCCTTTCCATACAGCGCCATCCGAAAACTCGTTGCTTTGCAAACCATCGCTTTCACTGAACCGTATCACATCATTGGAGTTGCGGATCACTCTTGCGAGCCCGTTGTTGGTGCTGACCCAGATCATACCCTGGCTGTCTTCTGCAATACCATGGATCGTATTGTTAGGAAGTCCCTGTGCAGTAGTAAAACGTTGAAAAGGTTTTCCCTCAAAATCATCCGCGATCCGGTTAAGCCCATAGCTGGTACCGATCCACATCTGGTGGCGGCTGTCTGCCAGGATGTACAATACATCATTATGGGAAAGGCTTGTATCGCTGTCGCCTGAACGGATGGTAATGAAGCGTTCTGCGTTTTTATCAAGAATGCTTACACCGCCATAGCGGCAACCAGCCCAGATCCTGTCTTTATGATCTTTGGTCAGGGAAAAAATTATATCACTGGCAGGGCCGCTTTCTGTACCATTAAAAGTGTATTGCTTGAAATAAGTGAGCGTGGGGACCTCTCCTTCTATGCGAAGATGTATCAGTCCATATCCACTGGTGCCCAACCATACTGAGCCATCCCCATCAGGCAGTATTGCATACACAGAGCGGAAAAGGTAAGCATTGGAGCCTTTGATCTGCTTCCAGTTATAAAACTGCTTCTTCCTGTTATTATATAATGCAATCCCATCTCCATCCGATCCGATATAAGTCCATTCTTCATTCACCTGCCTGATGGCATACACGGCATTATTGCTAAGCCCGCCCGCTTCCGTAAAAAACCGCCGACCTGCAGCATTTTTATCAATGGGAAAAGGAATGGCGAGTATCCCATTTCCTTTGGTGCCCACCCACAATTCATTACCAACTTTTTCAAATGTGCGCACCTGCTTATCATCCCGCAACCCTGCATCAGTATTGGAAACTAACGTGAAAGGCTTGCGCACCGGTGCGATCTTTGCCATGCCATTCCCATCTGTACCCAGCCAAAGTATTTTGCCGCTGCCTGTATGAATGGTATTGATCTGCGATTCACGGAGCGCATTCATTTCTTTTTGCAGGAAACCCGATGGCTGGAATTTTTTGTCCACCACCAGGCATCCCTTTTTCTCCCAGGCAATAATATAGTGCTGTTCATAAGGAATGATCAGTTTAATGGCTTCGGGAAAATGATTTATTTGCACACGCTGGTTGCCTGATAATCTTTCCACCCGCCCATCGCCTGTGGTAACCACTACTTGTCCGTCCAGTTCATACACGGAATGAATGCCAGTGAAAGAACTAAAATCATCCTGGGTTTCCATCTTTCCATTAGCCTGCCGGAAGCTGCCGAGATGCCCGTTTTCCAGCAACACCCATAACAAACCATTGCCGGCAAAAAGAAGCTGCTTTATTTTCTTACCGGGTAATATTAATGGCACAGGCTGAAAAGAAGCCGACGCACTTTCAAAACGCTGTAATCCTGAATTAACAGAGTAAACATAAGGAACGCGATTATGATCGGTCAGCAGGATGAATTGTTTCTCGCTAACGTTCTTGCCTTTTGCATTGTAGAAATAATGCGTGAATTCACCGGTGGAAGGTTTGTAACGCGATATTCCTTCTACTGTACAAACCCATATATAATGTTCCGCATCTTCAGTTATATCCTCCACTACATTATTACCGATACCGCGGCGATGATCCTGGCTATAGCTGAAAGTTTTGAAAGAAGAACCATTGAAACTGTTCAATCCATCCCAGGTGCCTACCCAAAGGATCTTATCCTCGCCCTGGAAAATGGCATTCACAGAACTGTTGGAAAGGCCGTTGCGGCTATCGATGCGCTGAAGGGTATAGGTAATGTCCTGCTGTGCAAAAACAGGTTGAGCAAAAAAAATCAGTAAGAAGAAACCAAGAGCAGGAGTCAGGGTTTTCATATAGCGTCGTTGGCAGGATAAATGTAAGCCTTTTTAGCGGAAGCAGGTTATACACAAAGCAATGACACCGTTTCAGCAACCAAATTCCCGCAAAGACTTAAGGGTTCAGACGCTTTTACTTTTCAGATAATCAACGATCGCTTCTTTCTTTATCCGTTCTTTTCCGTTCTTTTCTTCCGTCAGTCCATATTCAGCCCAGTCAAGTGCTGTACCCTGGTATATCCGGTCCTGCAAATCAAGACGGGCTCCGGCTTCCACCAGTAATTTAACAGCATCAGGCGAACCGGAAGAAACAGCCTGATGAAGCGCAGTGGCATGCGAATGAAAACCCTTTGATCGTTTTCTATCCGGATAAGCATTTACATCTGTGCCAAGGCTGATCAGCATTTGAAGTGCCGGCAACAAACCATAAAATGCAGCGCCTATCAGGGCCAACTCCTTTTCAGGTTCACTTGCTTTTGTTGCCATCTCTTTTGCTTCCGGCAAACCAAGGCATACAGCTGTGATCAATTCGACCGGTTCACCTTCCGCCGTAAGATAGCGGGCAACAGCTACATTATTGTGTGCCAGCGCCCCAATAGCTCCTTTAGGTTTGGCTCCTTCGGAAATAAGCAGGCCGGCCAACTGAATTTGCACACCCATTTCTTTAGGGATCCGTCCGCTTACCACCAGCGCCAGCGTATACTCCAGCTGATACGGAAGTGTAGGCACGCCCTGCTCTTTTGCTTTCCTGATCAGCATAGTTGTTATTTCAATGATATTTTCTGGTAATGATTCTTTCTCGCGGATGGGGTTGTTAGCGATAAACCAGAGCAGGTAAGGATGCTTGAAATAGCCGTCAGCAGGTGAAGCGTATCGCTCATTAAGTAAGCCGGGATTCTCCGCAATTAATTGTTCCAGGTGTTTTATATCACCTTTATCAATATCCCTCACACCTTCTTCGAAAACAATTTGCAGATCACGCATAACTGAATTTTATTTTGTTGCACCATGCTGTTTCAGCAATTCTACAATTGCTTCATGCCCCCGGCGTGTTACCCATGCCAGGGGTGTAGCCCAGGATGGTTCATCCTTTTTGAGCGCTTCAGGGCGTTCTATTCTTTGCAGGATTTCTTTGCCAGGCATATAATGAACAGTTTATTCAAATGTTTGTGCAAAAACAATCGTGTTCCCATCATTATCCGTTGCGGTAAATTCCCGCAGCCCCCATGGCTGGCTCACCGGCTCACCAGGAATACTGGCTCCTTTAGCAAGCAATTCTGCATATAGCTCGTCTGCATTTCTTATATAAACGCAACAAGAGCCTGTTCCTTTATTCATCTCTGTCGCCTGCACCAGTAAAAGCCTTATTTCATCCCGGTCCATCACCCCCAGATCATGCTGCTGATAATTTACTGAAAATCCCAACACTTCTACATAATACTTCACTGCCACAGGCACATTGGCGCAAGGGAAGGCCGGCATGATCTGCCGCAGTTGTCCCTTGCCAGGCACCGTATGCATGTTCTCATAATGTTCATGATAAGATTGTCCATACCATAAATAATGCCCATCCGGATCAACCACACAAAACAGCTGCATCTTTATCCAGTTGACCTTTTCGGGGTTTGATGGGTTCAATCCCTGCTTCTTCAATTCCTCATGCATCGCAAGCACATTGTCTGTTTCAAAAAAGATCATGGCATCTCCTGCATGAGGTAAGGGGCCTGTACTGTCCACTTCCCTTTCATGGATATGAAAAATGATCCTTGCTGCACCGAGTATTGCTTCAGGAGGAGATCCGGCAGATACAGCTGCCTGGCTGAAACCGAGTTTGCCTGTATAAAAATCCAGGCTTCTTTCTGTATTGGCAACCACGAGATGACGGCTTACTGGTGATATGATCGATGCCTGCATGGGAATATTTTATAACGCTTTAAAATAGGGAAACAGGCTGTCACAAAAAAAGATTTGTGATATCCTGCAGGTAAAGCTACACATTGAGATAGTTTTCCGGAGAGAAGCATCTTTACTTTATCTTTAGTACATGCGTGCTTCCACACCAGGAAATAAAACCGGCTGGCCCATTCCATTCCGCAGGAGCTGGCTGTTCCACCTGCTGTTCTGGATCATGTATGGCGTGTTCATGATACTGGAAATGCAGGGATACAGCAAGAACCGCGGGTTTGTATTCAGCCTTACTCCCCTGCTGCTCTATTTTATATTGATGGCCTTATTGGTATACGGGAATACATTAGTGCTGATCCCGCTGCTGCTGGAAAAGAAAAAGATCGCCATATACATCTGTGGTATCATCCTGTTCATCATCGGCTACACGTATTTCCGCAGTCTTAACCAACAGTACTGGGATTCCATTATCTGGCCGGAAGAGAAAATGACGATCCAGTCATATTTCAGATGGAATTTCCTGTATGCGGTCTGGTTCCTTCTTATTTCTTCCATGCTTTTCTTTACAGACAAATGGTCTGAGCAGCAACAAAAAGTAAAGAATATCGAGATCAACCAATTGAAGACCGAGCTGAAATACCTAAGATCACAGTTGAACCCGCATTTTCTTTTCAATGGCCTCAACACTATTTATGGCAATATTGATATCCGTGACCAGGCTGCGAGAAACAGCCTCTTACAGTTTTCAGACTTACTTCGGTATAGTTTATATGAAGCCGATACAGATTATGTAAGTCTTGAAAAGGAAGCCGCTCATTTGAGAAATTACGTCGGCTTGCAGCAAACCCGCAGCAATGCAGCGCTCCGGATAGAGCTGGACATACAATTGAAGGAGAAAAAAACCCAGGTCATCCCTTTGCTGTTCATGCCTTTTGTGGAAAACGCTTTCAAGTTCAGCGTAAGGGATGATAATAAAGAGAGCTTTATCCGCATCAGCCTGGTGCGGGAAGAAAAAAGAATTATTTTCCGCTGCGCCAATTCATACAGTGATCATCAGCCCTCACAAGGTGGCATTGGACTGGTCAACGTAAAACGCCGGCTGGAACTTTTGTATAAAGACAGGTACGAGCTCCATATCCACTCAGAGAACGCTATTTTTTATGTTGAGTTAATATTGATAACATGAGAAAGCTAAGTTGTATTATTACCGACGATGAACCGGTAGCCCGTAAAGTACTGAAAGAGTTTATTGAACAGGTGCCTTACCTGCAATTGACCGGGCAGTTTGAAAATGTGCGGAAAACGGATCTTTTCCTTAAGGAAAACAAGGCTGATGTGTTGCTTCTGGATATACAAATGCCGGGTATTACAGGCCTGGAATACCTGAAGAATGCTACCATACAGCCCCTGGTGATCTTAACAACAGCTTATCCGAATTATGCGTTGGAAGGATATGAACTGAATATTATTGATTACCTGCTGAAGCCAATCGCTTTTGACCGTTTTACCAAAGCCGTTCAAAAAGCAAAGGAATATACGGAATTGCGCGAAGCCCCTTTGGGTAATCATCAATCGCCCTGGCTGTTTGTACGCAGTGAAAAGCGGATAGAAAAAGTGGAATTAAAAGATATCCTGTACATTGAAAGCCTCGGCAATTATGTCAACATCTGCACAGCCGGCAGGAATATTATTGCTTATCTCACATTGAAAGGAATAGAAAGCCAATTACCTGCCAATGAGTTCATCAAGATACATCAATCTTACCTTGTAAATTTTTCAAAAATTGATTCAATCGAAGGAAATCATTTGAAAATTGGTGATAAATCCCTGGTCGTAAGCCGGAATTATAAAGATGAACTGATGCAGATGGTAGAACAAAAACTGCTCAGAAGATAGCCGTTCAGCCATTTCCTTCCAGTAGCTTCTTCAGATTTCCCAGGCTGGTCTCCATATCTCTGCCCATCATTTTATCCATATTCATAAACAGTAGCATTACATTCATGGAATAATTCATCCCACTGGTAATAAGGATATTCATAGCTGTGGTTTTGGGTGTCCGTTAAATTGCTCAATTGCACTATGAATATAAAAATAATACCGTACTTTCCCCGCATGCAATACCAATTCCTGCTTTATGGCGCTAATGGTTACACTGGCGAACTGATTGCCCGCTTTGCCGCACAATATGATCTTCAGCCCATACTCGCCGGAAGACGCAAAGAGGTCATTGAACCACTGGCAAAAAAGCTCGGCCTTCCCTATCGCATATTCGACCTGAACAATAAACCGGTACTTATTGAGGCTCTGAGAGAAGTGAAACTGATCGTGCATTGCGCCGGCCCCTATAACCATACTTACCAGCCTGTAATAGAAGCCTGCCTGGAAACGCAAACCCATTATATCGACCTCAATGGCGATCTTGATATTTTTGAAGAGATCAGGAAATACGACCAGCAGGCAAAGGAAAAAAACATCATGCTGCTGCCGGGATCTGGTTTTGATGTGGTGCCCACCGATTGTATGGCTTTATGGCTGAAGAAAAAAATGCCGGATGCGAACCAGTTGGAGATCGCCTTTGCTATCACCGGCAGCCAGCTTTCAAGAGGCACTTCCCTCACCACTGTATTAAAACTTGGCGAGCCCGGTGCCACTCGAAAGAACGGCATCATTACTCCTGAACCTGTTGGCAAAAGAGGCCGTTGGATCGATTTTGCTACAGATGCTTCAGGCAGTACAAAAAGGCTTTTTGTAATGAGCATTCCCTGGGGTGATGTGTCTACTGCATATTTCTCCACTGGTATTCCCAATATCATCAGCTATACAGGGATCCCTAAAGCAACATGGATCTTTTTAAAATCGCAGGTATTGTTCAACTGGTTATTACGGACTCCGTTCATGCGTCGTATGATCAGGGGGATCATCAACCGGCAATCACCAGGACCCAATGATGTGATGCGGGATAAGGCTATCAGTCTTATCCAGGCGCAGGTAAAAAATGCAGATGGCAAAACTATCACAGGTAATATGCGCTGTCCCGAAGCTTATTCGCTGACGGCCTCAAGCATGCTACTGATCTCGAAAAAAATATTGAACGGAGATTTCAAAGCAGGATATCAAACCCCTTCAAGCGCTTATGGAGAAGACCTTGTAATGGAAATAGAAGGGGTAAGCAGGGAAATACAAAGCTGATCTGCAACGATCAGCGATTAAAGACAATATTAAAGCTGGTACCGCATTTCATTTCACTTTCTACCTCGATTGTCGCGTTATGTGATTGAATGATAGAATAAGAAACAGACAAGCCAAGCCCTACCCCATTCTTTTTCAGGGTAAAGAACGGATCAAATAGTTTAGTAAGATATTCTTCAGGGATACCGGCACCATTGTCTGCGATCTTCACAACCGCTTTGTCTGGCCAGTTGATGACCTTTACACTCAGCTCACCTTTTCCCGATTCCATTGCTTCTATAGCATTGATCAGGATATTGGTAAACGCGATCACCAGTTTGGCCCTGTTTGCAGGTATGCTGACGACTATACCGGGGTAGCTTTTATTGAGATTTACTTTCTGCAAGTTCATTCTATCACGGATCATGTTAATGCTTTCATCCAGCATTTCCTGCAGACTGTGTTGCTGAAAAGTCAGTTCCAGTGGCTTGGTGAGATCAAGAAGTTCGGTGATGATATGATTGATACGTGTGCAGTTCCGCTTCATGATATCCATCAATGCCAGCTTTTCTTCTTCACTGTCCAATGGCATAGAGAAATGATCAATAGATAGGCTGATATTGTTCAGCGGGTTCCTGATCTCATGTGCAAGGGTGCGCATCAGCCGCTCATTCATGGCCAGTTTATGAGCCTGCAGATTGGCCATCTCTGCTTTCTTGATACTGGAGATATCGTGCAGGATACCATGCACCTGTGGCCCATCATCATTATCACGGGAAAAAGCAAGGGAAAGAAGGCAGGCCTTTTTTTCATGTGCCGCATCTTCGATCTCAATTTCCAGGTCATGAAAATTTTTCTTCGCCTGTGCAAGCCTCATCACTTTCTCTCTTAGGTTCAGGTTTTTTATAAAATCAAGCAGGTTAAGACCGGTAAGCTGTTGATTGCTTAGCCGGAAAAGTATGGAAGCCGACCGGTTTGTTTCACGGAGTGAAAGGCGTTCATCTGCTATAAACACAGCGTCCTTGGATGTTTCGAAGAGGTTCCTGTATTTATTTTTCCGTGCTTTGAGTTCCTTCAGATCGCCTGCGCGGGCCAGCGAATAACGGATACAGCGTTCCAGTTTTTCTATATTCAGTTCGGATTTGACGAGATAATCTGTAGCACCGCTTTCCATGGCTTTTATATCGATCACTTTATTGCCCTTGCCGGTAAGGATAATAACAGGATCATCGAGGTCTTCAGCACTGGCAGCATGCAAGAGGTCAAGTCCTGTATGACTGCCCAGGCGATAATCAACAAAATAAATATCATAGGCCCTTTCCCGGATGATGCGGATGGCCGTATCATAATTCCTGCACCAGTCGATCCGGAACCGGGAGCCTTCAATAGCTTTGATATGATCGGCGATGATAAAAAAATCGTCCTCATCGTCGTCAATGATAACAACTCTTATTTCTTTCGCACTAAGCATTAGTTAAGGCTTTGTGGTAAAAAAAGTACAATTCCAGCTCCTTCGTTCTCTATTCCTTCTCCATAGATCACTCCATGGTATCTGTCTACGATCTTTTTGCATATTGCCAGGCCAATACCACTCCCGGGATATTCAGATTTTCCATGCAACCGTACAAAAGGATGGAATATCTTTTCTGCATCCTCCTGCTTAAAGCCGATCCCTTTATCCCGGATACTAATCTTATAAAATATGGTGCCATTTTGTAACAGGTGTTTCCTTTTTTCTTCGGCCGTCGCTTCTGCAGAAGTGATGGAGATAGATACAGGAGATTCTTTTTTGGAGAAGCGGACAGCATTTTCCAGCAGGTTATAAAACAGGAGGCGGTATGCTTCAGGATCACCTTTCAGTACAGGAAGCTTACTCATCTCTACATTGATCTCCCTTCCGGTATTTTTTTTCCTGAGCGAATCAATAATCTCTCTGACCGTTTCATCAATAGCTGTATTACCTTGCTCTGCAGTTGTTGGATAAGATTCCGCCAGCTTCAATAATCCTTCGATCATATTGCGCATGTCATCCACATTGGATTCGATCCGCGGGATATATTCTGCCCCTTCTGTTCCCGGCCTGATCTTTTCTTTCATCCGTTCAAGCAATACCATAAGCTTACGCAAAGGAGCATCCAGGTCGTGTGCCGCATGATGAATAAATTCCTCATATCCTGTTGAAAAAATTGTCAGTTGGTCTTGGTTTTCTTTCACTATCCAAAAAATTTGATGAAGGAATAACCGGCATACAATATATCGTCACGCCGTCTGTTATAAGAAAGAATAACGGCTATTGAAGGCTAGCGCTCTGTGTTTAAGGTGTCCGGGATACATTAAATTTACCCTCAAAACGTAGCGATGCTAAAGTTAAAAGTTTTATTCGTGGATGATGAAATAGATTTTTGCTTACTGATGAAGAACTATTTTACCAAGAAGAACTACGAAGTATTTTTAGCGTATACATTGACAGATGGTTTGGCGCAGATTGAAACTGTTGGCCCCGATATCTTGTTTTTGGATAATAACCTGCCCGACGGTAAAGGCTGGGATCACGTGGAATATATTGTAGAAAAAAATCCCCATATCCGCTTATACCTTGCGAGCGCTCATTATAAAGGAGAAAAATTATTTTCCGACTACCCACAGGTTACGATCTGGGAAAAACCTCTCTCCATGTCATTGCTCCACACTACTTTCTGACTCCTTATTCAACACGTCCACAAAAAGTCAACATGAACCTGACCGTTTCAACGAAATCCTTTACATTATCCGGCTTGATCACGTAATCAACTGCGCCAAGTTCCAGGCATTTATTCTTGTAAGTATCTGAACCAGAAGTGCTCCATATAATTTTGGGAATAGAGTTATACCGGTCATTCAGCTTTAAATGTTCCAGTATTTCTGCACCGTTCAACTCCGGCATATTATAATCCAGCACCAGTAAGCAGGGCAGCTCGTTGTCAGCCAGTGCTTCCAGCATTGCCAGCAATTTGCGTCCTTTATCGATGAACAATAAGTCGAATGAATTATCCAGCACAGAAAAAGTCTCTTTCAGAAAATCAATATCATCAATATCATCTTCACCAAATATGATCGTACGGTTGTTAGCTGGGTTGATTGGCACAGTTTTTTGGGATTATTAGGGTTACGAAAGTTAAGACTTATTTGCATTTCTATCCTTGCTCTCCGTCCTTTATTTATAGCTCAATCCCAAAACCGAAATAAACCCGGATGAAAAAGAAACCAACCTCACTGCCTTTGGCTACCGCTGTAGGTTTGGCCGACACGCAAACGCCCACCACTGACTCTTCCCGGAAAAGCCGGGCAAAAAAAACAACTGGCGATAACAATAACCATTCTCCCCATACAGATCAACTGGATGAACGCGCTTTACTAAAAGTATTGACCGAAGTAAGATCAGGCAACTTCAGCGTTCGCATGCCTATCGATCAACTGGGTATGGCGGGAAAAATATGCGATACGTTTAATGAGATCATCTCACTCAATGAAGCATTGGTAGAAGAACTGACCCTGGCCCGTAATACTATCGGCAAACAGGGGCATTTGAATCACCGTGTTGAACTTCCCCGGTCGGCCCGCGGCTCCTGGGCCACCAGCGTTGCTTCTATCAATACGCTTATATCTGACCTGGTGCATCCTACCATTGAGATCGCACATGTGATCAGTTCTGTTGCAAAAGGAAACCTCTCGCAAGAAATGCCTTTAAAGATCGGCGAGCACGCGTTGCAGGGCGAGTTTGCAAAAATTGCTGCTGAGGTAAATGACATGGTGAAACAATTGAATCTCTTCTCCATGGAAGTAACCCGTGTAGCAAGAGAAGTAGGCTCTGAAGGAAAACTTGGCGGGCAGGCTAAAGTAAAAGGCGTAGCCGGCGTGTGGAAAGACCTGACTGATTCCGTAAACCTGATGGCAGGTAACCTTACCGCACAGGTGCGCAGTATTGCTGAAGTGACCACTGCTGTAGCAAAAGGTGATCTCCGTAAAAAGATCACCGTGGACGTACAGGGCGAGATACTCGAATTGAAAAACACCATTAATACCATGGTGGACCAGCTCAACTCCTTCTCTTCGGAAGTAACACGTGTGGCACGTGAAGTGGGTACTGATGGTAAGCTCGGCGGACAGGCAGAAGTAAAAGGTGTAGCCGGTACCTGGAAAGACTTAACTGATTCAGTGAACCAAATGGCATCCAACCTTACAGGGCAGGTGCGCAATATCGCGGAAGTGACAACTGCAGTGGCGCGAGGCGACCTCTCAAGAAAAATTACCGTAGACGTAAAAGGCGAGATCCTTGAATTGAAGAATACCATCAACACCATGGTGGACCAGCTTAACTCCTTCTCTGCAGAAGTAACACGTGTGGCGCGTGAAGTAGGCTCCGAAGGTAAGCTCGGTGGGCAAGCCACCGTAAAAGGCATTGGTGGTGTATGGAAAGATCTGACAGATTCTGTGAATCAGATGGGCTCCAATCTTACTGCACAAGTACGCAATATCGCGGAAGTAACAACCGCTGTTGCCCGCGGTGACCTTTCAAGAAAGATCACCGTGGATGTAAAAGGTGAGATCCTTGAATTGAAAGACACCATCAATACCATGGTGGACCAGCTTAATTCCTTTGCATCAGAAGTGACGCGTGTGGCGCTGGAAGTAGGTACGGAAGGTAAACTCGGCGGACAAGCCAAAGTGCAGGACGTTGGCGGCACCTGGAAAGACCTGACAGAATCTGTGAACCTGATGGCATCCAATCTTACCGCTCAGGTGCGCAATATTGCAGAAGTTACAACGGCCGTGGCAAAAGGTGATCTGTCGAGAAAGATCACCGTGGATGTAAAAGGTGAGATCCTTGAATTGAAAGACACCATCAATACCATGGTGGACCAGCTCAACTCCTTTGCATCAGAAGTAACACGCGTGGCGCTGGAAGTGGGTACGGAAGGTAAACTCGGCGGACAAGCCAAAGTGCAGGATGTTGGCGGCACCTGGAAAGACCTGACAGAATCAGTGAACCTGATGGCATCCAATCTTACCGCTCAGGTGCGCAATATTGCAGAAGTTACAACGGCCGTAGCGAAAGGTGATCTGTCGAGAAAGATCACCGTGGATGTAAAAGGCGAGATCCTTGAATTGAAGAATACCATCAATACCATGGTGGACCAGTTGAATGCATTCGGTTCCGAAGTATTCCGTGTAGCGCGTGAAGTGGGTTCTGAAGGCCAGCTTGGCGGACAGGCCGATGTGCCGGGTGTGGAAGGACTTTGGAAAGATCTTACTGACTCTGTAAATAAAATGGCATCCAATCTTACTTCACAGGTGCGCAATATTGCGGAAGTGACCACTGCAGTAGCAAATGGTGACCTCTCCCGTAAAATTGAAGTGAATGTAAAAGGCGAGATCCTTGAATTGAAGAATACCATTAACACGATGGTGGAACAACTCCGCGCTTTTGCTTCCGAAGTAACACGCGTGGCACGTGAAGTAGGTACAGAAGGAAAGCTCGGCGGGCAAGCCCATGTACCCGGTGTGGCAGGTACCTGGAAGGACTTAACTGATTCTGTAAATCAGATGGCATCCAACCTTACCAACCAGGTGCGTAACATTGCTGAAGTAGCGATCGCTGTTGCCAATGGAGATATGTCGCGAAAGATCACCGTGGATGTGCGCGGTGAGATCCTTCAGCTCAAAGAAACCCTCAACACGATGGTGGACCAGTTACGTGCCTTCGCTTCCGAAGTAACACGCGTGGCCCGTGAAGTAGGTACTGATGGTAAACTCGGTGGGCAGGCATTCGTACCCGGTGTGGCCGGTACCTGGAAAGACCTGACGGATTCTGTGAACCAGATGACAGGTAACCTTACTGACCAGGTGCGCAATATCGCGGAAGTAACCAAGGCGGTAGCATCAGGCGATCTTACCAAAAAAGTAACGATCGATGTGAAAGGTGAAATCTTTGATCTGAAGAATACCATCAACACCATGGTAGACCAGCTCAACTCCTTTGCATACGAAGTAACGCGCGTGGCACGTGAAGTAGGTACTGATGGTAAATTGGGGGGACAGGCTGAAGTACAAGGCGTGGCTGGCACCTGGAAAGACCTTACTGACTCAGTGAACATGATGGCTACCAACCTTACCAACCAGGTGCGCGGTATTGCCAAAGTGGTGACCGCCGTGGCAACGGGTAACCTTAAACAAAAGCTATCCATTGTATCGCGTGGTGAAGTGGCACAACTGATTGATACCATCAATGAAATGATCGATACACTGGCAGTGTTTGCCGACCAGGTGACAACAGTGGCACGTGAAGTGGGTGTGGAAGGAAGGTTGGGAGGCCAGGCCAATGTACCAGGAGCGTCCGGTATCTGGAAAAACCTGACAGAAAACGTGAACCAGTTGGCGGAAAACCTGACCACACAGGTACGTGCTATTTCTGAAGTAGCTTCTGCTGTAACCAAAGGTGACCTTACACAGATGATCCTGGTGCAGGCAAAAGGCGAAGTGGAAGAGTTGAAAGACACGATCAACCAGATGATCGCCAACCTGAAACAAACCACACTGCGCAACCAGGAGCAGGACTGGCTGAAATCGAACCTGGCAAAGCTTACCCAGATGCTGCAGGGACAAAAAGATCTGAATACGGTAACACGCCGTATCCTTTCAGAACTGGCACAAGTGGTGAATGCACAGAAAGGCATGTTCTATATTCTTCAACAGCATGAAGGCACCAAACACCATAGCCTGAAATTATTTGCAGCCTATGCTTTCGGTGAAGAAGTGAATGCCTCAAGGGAATTTGCCCTGGGAGAAGGTTTGGTAGGACAATGCGCTCTCGAAAAAGAACGCATCCTTATAACCAACATCCCTAAGAGCTATATCAATAAGATCGGTTCAGGATTGGGGAAAGCCTCCCCTGCCAACCTGATCGTGTTGCCGGTGTTGTTTGAAAAAGAGATCAAGGCAGTGATCGAGCTTGCTTCATTTGATACATTCAGTGAAACACACCTTGACTTCCTAAGCCAGTTGACAGAAAGTATCGGCATTGTATTGAACACCATCGAGGCCAATACCCGTACCGAAAGCCTGCTGGAACAATCCCAATCACTGGCTGAAGAATTGAGAAGGACCAACGAAGAGCTGCAGGATAAAGCACATCTTCTTGCAAAACAAAAAGAAGAAGTGGAAGGAAAGAACAAGGAAGTGGAAGAAGCGAGATTATCGCTGGAAGAAAAAGCAGAACAATTGCAGCTCACGTCAAAATATAAATCCGAATTCCTGGCGAATATGTCGCATGAATTGCGGACACCATTGAACTCACTGTTGATCCTTGCACAACAACTTTACGAAAATCATGAAGGCAATCTTTCGGAAAAACAGGTAGGCTATGCAAAAACCATTCACAGTTGCGGCGATGACCTTATCCAACTGATCAATGACATCCTGGACCTTTCCAAGATCGAATCCGGTTATATTTCTACAGACTTCACCCATCTTCCCTTCAGGGATATCACCAGCTTTGTGGAAACAACTTTCAAACATATTTCTGAAAACAGGAATCTTCGCTTCCGCATCGAATTGGATGATAAGCTTCCGGTTAGTCTTGAAACAGATGTTCAAAGGCTTAATCAGATCCTTAAGAACCTTCTATCCAATGCCTTTAAGTTTACTGAAAAAGGTGAAGTACGTTTCAGGATATTTGAAACCGACCGTAACTGGAGGCAAAGCAACCCCAGTCTTGATAATGCTAAGCAAGTAGTGGCCTTTGAGATACAGGACACTGGTATCGGCATCAGCAAAGACAAACAGAATATTATTTTCGAGGCATTTCAGCAGGCAGAGGGTTCTACCAGCCGCAAGTATGGGGGAACAGGTCTTGGACTATCAATCAGCCGGGGCCTGGCCGATTTGCTTGGCGGTTCCATTGAGCTGAGTAGCGAAGCAGGTCAGGGCAGCACATTCACGCTGTTCCTGCCCATCGATTATAACCCTGCTCTTGTGAAACGGGAGAAGCAAAGCAGTCTTCAGATAAGCGAATACAAACTGGCAGACGGGATCGCCGTATCAGATTCATTGCAATCAGTACCTACCATCAGGGTGAATGAAACAAAAGACCTTGATGCAATGAACGAGATCATTAATGAGACCGGTGATGACCGCACTAATATTATTACCGGAGACAAGGTGGTGCTGGTGATTGAAGATGATCTCCGCTTTGGCAAGATCATGATCGAGAAGGCACATGAAATGAATCTGAAAGTAGTGATCGCTACGAGTTTCGGACATGTATTTGACCTGGTAAACAAATACAATCCTATTGCCGTTACACTGGATGTTAAACTTCCTGATGCCAGCGGCTGGAGGATACTTGACCTTTTCAAAAACGATATCACCCTCCGCCATATACCCATACACCTGATTTCAGGCGAAGAGAACCGTTTGCTGGCTATGCACAGGGGTGCAAGGAGTTTCTACCTGAAGCCATTAAAAGCCGAAGCGCTTGATACATTATTTACAGATATCGAAACATACAGCCGGTCGGAACAAAAAAGACTGCTGGTGGTGGAAGACAATGAACTGGATTCATCAAGAATAGCTAAAATAATGACCAATAATGATCATATCAATATTGATATTGCCAATTCAGGTGCAACAGCTTTGAAAAAAATCAGGGAAACCGTTTATGACGGGGTCATTGTTGATTATATGTTGCCGGATATTGGCGGTATGGAACTGATCACTAAAATAGCCGGTCACCGGAAAATGCAACCCGTGCTGGTGTATTCAGCCCGTGATTTCTCTTCCAAAGAAAGAACACAGCTAAAACAATATTCAAACCGCATCCTTTTGAAAGATATCAACTCACTCGATCTCCTGCTCGACGAAGTGGTAGTTTTATTGCATATCGATCATAAATCACTGTTGCCGGAAAATCAACGGCTGATCGAGAATCTCCGGTCCAAGAATGATGTGCTCTCTAACAAGAAGGTACTGGTGGTTGATGATGATGTGCGCAACCTCTTTGCCCTGACTACAGCCTTTGAACGGTATAATATCCATACCATCACAGCAGAAAGCGGCCAGGAAGCCATGCGTATACTGGAAGAGGATAATAATATCGATATTGTGTTGATGGATATTATGATGCCGGAAATGGACGGCTATGAAACAACGCAAAAAATAAGACGCGAACATAAAAATACCAGTCTCCCTATTATTGCTGTAACAGCCAAAGCAATGAAAGGCGACCGGGAAAAATGCATTGAAGCAGGAGCTTCTGATTATATCACCAAGCCGGTGAAAATAGATCAGTTGCTATCGCTGATGCGTATTTGGCTCTATAAATAATAAGTAGCAGATGAAGCCCCATTCCAAGCAACCGCCTAAGTCTGACATTAAGATACTTGTAGTTGACGACCGGGAAGACAATCTCATTTCCATAGAAACCATCCTGGAAAGAGACAACTATACGATCGTTAAAGCAAGTTCAGGACGTGCTGCCTTAAAGATACTCTTGCAGCAGCACGATTTTTCCCTGATCCTGATGGATGTGCAGATGCCCGATCTAAACGGATTTGAAACCGCCGCTATCATTTATGAGCGGGACAAACTGAAAGATATACCCATCATCTTCATCACAGCACATGATTATGATGAAGAAATTATCTTTAAAGGCTACAGGACAGGTGGTGTGGACTATATTTATAAACCGATCAACCCGGACCTTCTCCGGGTTAAAGTAGGCGTTTTCGTAGAGCTGTACAGGAAGAATTACCAGTTGCTGCTCCATGAACAAAAGTTGCTTGCAGCCAATCATTCCCTCCAAAAAGAAATTGAAGAAAGGAAAGCATCTGAAGAAAAAGTAAGAATGCTGAATGCCCAATTGGTGGAAAATAACCTGCAACTGAAAGAGATCAATGAAGAACTGGACCAGTTTGCCTATGTAGCTTCCCATGATCTGCAGGAACCTTTACGGAAGATACAGGTGTTCAGCGATAAGATACTGACGATCAAAAAGCAAGATGAAGAAACGGAAAAATACTTTAAAAAGATCATCAGCTCCTCCCAACGGATGCAATCACTGATCAATGACCTGCTAAGCTTTTCGCGGCATTCCGCCAACTCATCTGATTTCAAAATGGTAGACCTGAACCTGGTGGTAAAAGAAGCACTGGTAGAACTGGAGATCAAAATTGAAAAAAGTAATGCAGTCATCACCTTCGATAACCTGCCTGCTATTTATGCTATCCCCAGTATGGTAAGACAATTGTTTTATAATCTTATCAGCAATGCCTTAAAGTTCCGGAAAGCAGATGCAACAGCAGAAGTAAAGATCTCTTCCCGGAAAATAGCCGGCACAGTTCCGGAGCAGGCATTGTATGAAATAATCGTCGCAGACAAAGGCATCGGCTTTGAGCAACAGTTTGAAGCAGATATTTTCCGTGTGTTCAAGCGCCTGCACAGTTATCACGATTTTGAAGGTTCCGGTATTGGATTATCCATTTGCAAAAAGATCGTGGATAAGCATAATGGAACGATCCGGGCAGAAAGCAAGCCCGGAGAGGGCGCTTCATTTATTATCAGGCTACCGGAAAAACAGTAATGTAACATACGGGATATTTCATACAGTTTACCCTTCTTTTCCCACACTTCAGACGTTTGCCTTTCCAAATTCCTGCCAAAAGGTTTTGCTTCGCCAAAACTATCATTAACCCATTTATAAACAGCTTGTATGAAAGTTTGCTCATTACTCGCAGGCATAGCCATTTGCCTTGCTTCCTCCCGGGCCGTTGCGCAACAGGATACTGTAAAGATCAGTTCCGACATGATCAACACCAAAGTGCTGAAGAATGGCACCCACCGGTACCTTGTTTATTTCAAACTGGGAAAAGACAGCAGCCGGATCAATTACCAGTTATGGAGCCGCACCATCGATCATTTGGATTATCAGGGGCGGAAAGCGATCTCCGTAACACAGGAATGGGAAGACAATACAAAGATCGTACACAAAGTGTATTCCGTTTGCGATGAAAAAACATTTGCACCGCTTTATCAGAAAAGCGAATGGATCGGAAGATTAAATTCGACCTTCAATTTCCTTACAAAGGAAGGATATGTTAACGACACGCTGCTGACCAGCGCAGACACAGCCCGCACTAAAAAACAGGCTTATGATGGATTTCAGAAGGCCATGAACGAGTATGTACTGAACTGGCATTTAGACCTGGAGGTTTTCCCGATACTTCCTTACAAGCAGGGAAGAACATTTCTTGTAAACTTTTATGATCCCGGTTTTTCTTCACCGGCATTCCAGGCCTATACAGTTTCCGGAAGCGCGACGTTGACAGGATATGATAACCAGGAAATAGAATGCTGGCTGCTTACACATACCAGCCGGAATAATACTGAAACATTCTGGATCAGTAAAAAGACCAGGGAAGTGTTGAAACTGGAACAGGTATTTGGCGGAAGGTTCAGGTATAAGATCAAACTCGGGTTCAGTATGTGATAAAAAAGAAAGCGGTTGTACTATTGCAGCCGCTTTCCTTCATACCAGCTATTGGCCCTGTTATACTTTCCTTCCAGCACAACTTTGTAAAATGAACCGGAGGCACTGATCGGGGCATTCAGTCTTATATTCAACTGTCCGGCATTGACAGGAACTTCCTGTAGCAGCAGGTATTCATCCTTACCTCCATTCTTAAATGCATTCGACCAACTGACCCATACTTTTAGTTTCTCATTTGTAGCGATGGGCTTCCAGGTTATTTTCAATGACGAAGGGTCAGTAGTAAATACAGGATCAGTAAAAGATAATTCACCAATAAATGGAGTGCCGTCCACTTCACGGGCATTCTCCACAGGAACAGTAATATCCATAAAGCGGGCGATGCTCGGCATAATATCCACCACAGAAACCTGCGGTGCTTTGAATGCTGCATTCAACGGTTTGTAATTGGTAAAGATCCAGCTATCCCTTTCACGGTCCGACTGGCCGCCATGCCCCTTCCCTGTTTTGGCATCCCTTCCATGATCAGTGGTAACTACCAGCAACCACTCTTCATTATATTGTTGCTGTCTTTGCCGGATAGCTTCGCGGATATAGCCGATCCGCTTGTCTGCTACTTTAACGGATTCATAAAACCGGGGACTGTCGCCAAAAGCATGCCCCAGGTCATCCGTGTGCTCCAGGTAAACCCAGGAAAGATCGGGAGCGTCAGATTTGATATATTCCGCTGCACGCCGGGCCACCGCTTCATCAATTTTATCAAGATACTCTCCTTGCTTATCATGTGGGTAGTTGATGGTATCCAGTTCCATCCCATCAAAATGATAATCCACCGGGATATTCCCTGTAGCTGCCAGCCTATCACCTACCAATTTGGTACGGTTATCGAGCCAGGTGGAGAAGATCGCGGTCTTTTTAGCAGGGTATTGCTCTTTTAAATAGCGGAAGATCGTGTAATAAGAATAATTGGGTGCTGCAATATCATTGTCCCATACATTATGCTTATTCACCCAGGTGCCGGTGAGCACGCTGTTATAACCTACAGCAGAGATCGTTGGCGTTTGGGAATAAGTTCCTTTCTTTCCTCCTACATATGCCCTTGTGTAGCCACCTTCAGCAGCAACTGCACGAAGCTGTGGAGGATCAAGCTTTTCAATCACATCTGCAGGGATACCATCTGCAATAATAAAAACGGCTTTCCTCGTTTTGGGTTGAGCCTGGCTTGCACAATTAAAAGCCAGCAGAAGGAATGATGCCAGGAAAGGGATATGAATAACAGGTTTTATTTTCTGAAGCATCTGTTCTTGTTTTTATGGTTTCTTAAAGATAAGGCCTTGCCGTATATCACTCTTTGATTAAATTTGGAACAGCAGAAAAATAAGATCATGAAAACATCAAAGCCAGCCGGCATCGATGAATACATCTCCCGTTTTCCAAAGCATGTTCAAACCATCCTGGAAGAAGTACGCAGCATTATAAAAAAATCTGCCCCCGAGGCTGAAGAGACCATCAAGTATGATATGCCTACTTTCACACTGAATGGCAACCTTGTATATTTTGCTGCTTTTAAAAATCATATCGGATTTTACCCTGCTCCAACCAATGATGAAGCTTTCAGCAAAGATCTTTCTCCTTATAAAACAGGGAAAGGCTCTGTACAGTTCCCGCTTGATCAGCCCATGCCTGAGCAACTGATCAGAAAAATAGTGAAATGGCAGATTGAAAGAAATGCGTTGAAGACAGCAAAGAAAAAAGATAGGAAATAAAAAAACTGCTTGCTGTGGTTTATAGCTGAAGAGCCGATTTACATTGATTTTGCTATAGCTTTTCTCTTTGTCTTTACGGCGATCCCTTTGAACTCTTTAGGGATCTTTGAGAGTAATCTTGCTGTGAGGCTTTGTACAAAAATGACAATATATTCCGATTTGCCTTTTCCCCTTACACCGGCACTCGAAAGCCATTTTGAAGTCCATTTATAATTGATTAGGGTAACAGAATGATTATGAGTGCTAAGATAAAAATGACCGATCATTGTATAGCCCTGTTGAAAAACAAAGCCTCCCTTAAAGGAGACCCTGTATAAATAAATATTACATATATTATTATATCACTTCGATAAAATGATCGTTTGTTTCTTGATCGCTTTGCGGGGTTTACCATTGGTACCCAGCAAGGGAGTCAGCCTTGGTGCAGTCAGTGTAAGCCTTTCTTTTACCTGATCAGCCAGAAAAGAATTTTCGGGTGAACAGTTGATATTATTAACACTCACCTGCCCGTCTGTTCCAATCTCATATTCGATCAATACAGAATAAGTTCCATCCTTGATCTTCTTGGATGTCATCACTTCTGTTCTAAGTGTGGTAGTAAATTCATCCATAAAATCTTTCCATGACTTATTATTGTCCTTTGGTGCTGCGGCAACAGGGGCACCGGTGGAATCGAGCACAACCGGAGGAGCAGCTTCCGACTGCACGGTAGTAACAATATTACCTGCAGCATCAAGACTGGCTGTAACCACTTTGGGCTTTTCCATTTCTACAGGTGCAGGCTTTTTCCGGGTGCTGGTGTCTATTTTGGTGGAAAGGTCCTCTCCTTTCCGGACCACCGTACCGGTATCAGATTTCAGCTTTCCACTGTACAGGGTTTCCTTGAGGGATTGTGCATTGACTGAAGCAGCCGTTACCAGCAGGGCCAGGAGAATAACCGGTTTCATAAAAAATAAATTAATTGAGTGTTGGGCGTCCGTCCATTTCACCGATGCGATGAATTTTCTTTTTACATCAATCATCAGTCCAATTTCATGCAATTTAACGGCAAAGATGTTACCATCGTCCTAAATGAATGCATACCAGAACTAAAATAGTGCATTTTGTTGATTATATGGACATTGTCGCTCAGTACTGAAATTCATTTTTAACAAAAACAGCATTGCTCCAACAGGCTTTGCTCTATGGTACAGGGGCTGGAAGGGCGTTCTTTACAGTTACAGGCCACACACCCGGACTGGGAAAACTCACTCCCTTTGTGGAGCCCCGTTGCTTGTTATCTGCACCAAAATAATAAAGCGGCCAGCCCTTATAAGTCAGTTGCTTTTTACCAAATACATCAATGGAGCCAAAAAGGGTTTTGTCAAGTGTGGAGGGCACTATCACTTTGTCCGTTTCATAAATAGGCCATACGCTGTTATTGGAAAGATCGGGTTTGGTAAAATTGTTATTATTGGAACTGTCTTTTGTAAATGTATAAAGCGTGGCTCCTCTAGCATCGGTAAAGAAAAGTGTCTTACCCGTTCCTTCCACATAATCACTGGTATAGTTTTTCCCATCATTACCTACCAGCTGTGTGTTGAGCAGGAATATGGTATAATCCGGTTTGGCAACATACCAGAATCCGCCAATGCCTTCCCCATTAGTCTCCCCTGCAGCTTCAGGCGTATTATAGCTTCCTGCCACCGGTGCATAATAATACAATGGCCATCCCTTATAAGTTGTTTGCTTGGTCCCAGCAGTAGTTGTAACAGTCCCGAAATCTGCCAGATCAAGCCCTGTTGCCAGCATACTTTGCGAGAGATTATCTCCTGCATAAAATACAGGCCAGAGATTCAGGCATCCACCCGTGCAATTATTTTCCCCATTAAAATCATTTGCAAAACTATAGAGTGTCCTGTTGGAAGCATCCGTTAATATCGTACCGAGTTGGGCATCCCCTCGCAATTGCACTTTAGCTTGCGACATCGGCGGTTCATCGTCCTTATTATCACAGGAAGGTAAAAAGCAGGCGCTGAACATCACCAGCAAAAAGGCGCTGATTGGCCTTGTGCTTTTCCGAGCAGGAAAAACCTGTCCATGATTCAAATGGGTCATGTGTATTTTTTTAACTTGATTAATAAAAATAAAAGGGTGGCGTATTTATTCCATCGTTAAGCACCTGCATACAGTTGCCTGCCGGTTTGTCTTTATTTAATAGCTGTGCGTTAAAGGATAACGCCCTGCTCAGCCAGGATTTTCGTAATTGGCCTGATTTTATGCTAACTTAAATAAGCAAAATCCTTTTTTATAGAAGCAGCCAGAAAAAAGAAAATTCCGCGCAAAAAGTAAACTCAGGCCTTTATTCAAAAAAAATAAAGCAGCAGGATAAATAAAAACGGAGATGATCATGAACTGGTACTCGATTTCCGGGGAAGAAGCATTGCAGCAAATGAATAGCAGTCCTGACGGCCTGGAAGACCAGGCTGTGCAACAGAAACTGGCAGAGTATGGAAAGAATGAACTGAAAGGCAAGAAGAAGATCAACCCGCTGTTTATCTTCTTCCGCCAGTTCTTTGATGTAATGATCCTGGTGCTGATCGTAGCTGCCGTGATATCTTTCTTTATCGGAGAGCCGGCAGACACCATCGTTATCATCATTATTACCATATTAAATGCAGTGATCGGTTTTATCCAGGAATATCGCGCAGAAAAAGCGATAGAAGCACTGCAAAAAACAGCCATACCCAATTCCCGTATCATAAGAAATGGAAAGACCACTGAAATATCATCCACAGAGATCGTTCCGGGTGATATCATACTGATGGAAGCAGGCGATATCGTACCCGCAGATATCCGCTTGCTGGAAGTTGAATCCCTTAAGATCAACGAAGCGAGTCTTACAGGCGAATCAAATCCTGTTGATAAAAAGACCGGTCCGCTGAAAGAAAAAGATCTGCAACCGGGCGACATGCTCAACATGGCTTTCAAAGGCACACAGATCACCAGCGGCCGTGGGAAGGGATTGATAGTGGCCACCGGTATGAAGACGGAGCTTGGCAATATTGCTGCTATGCTCGACAAAGCACAGAGTATTACACCCCTGCAAAAAAGATTATCTCATTTTAGTAAAAAACTGACGGTTGTCATTATTGCCCTATGCATTGTTCTATTCTTTATCGGCTATCTCCGGGGTGAAGAAGTGACCCGTATGTTACTCACTTCCATATCACTGGCTGTAGCTGCCATACCAGAAGCATTGCCGGCAGTGGTGACCATCTCTCTCGCATTGGGCGCAAAACGCTTATTGAAGCAGCAGGTGCTGATCAGGAAATTATATGCCGTGGAAACACTTGGCTCTGTTACCTATATCTGTACAGACAAAACAGGAACACTGACCAAAAACCAAATGATCGTCCAGGATATATGGGTAAAAGATGAAGCCATGAAAAAAGAACTATTACAGGCGATGAGCCTTAACCATGACGTAAAGGAAAAGAACGGAAAACTCTCGGGCGACCCCACAGAAATAGCTATGGTGAAATATGCCAGGGAACAGGATGATTATAAACTGGTAAAAGAAATTCCTTTCGATGCAGAACGGAAAGCAATGACCACAATCCACCAAAGAGATGGGAAATTATGGGTGATCACAAAAGGTGCAGCAGAAACCATCAGTGAAATTAACAGGCATACCTCCTTAAAAAAGGAAATTAAAAGCCAGGAAGAAAAAATGGCGAAAGAAGGCATGCGGGTTATTGCTTTCGCAGGAAAAGAGATCGATGAACTGCCCCGGGAAATAACAGCCCGTTCCATTGAAAACGACATGCACTTTATAGGGCTGGTAGGGCTGATAGACCCTCCGAGAGAGGAAGCCCAAAAAGCGATAGCCGATTGCAAAGCAGCAGGTATCATCCCCGTGATGATCACAGGCGATCATCCTTTAACGGCTGCTTCTATTGCCAGGCAGATGGGCATTATCGATGATGCCAACCAGGAAGTAGTGACCGGAAAGCAGTTGCAGGAAACTCAATATGAAAAATTAAATGATGTAGAGAAAATAAGAGTGTATGCAAGGGTATCACCTGAACAAAAACTGAAAATACTGGAAACCTTGCAGGAGAAGCACGAGTTTGTAGCCATGACGGGCGATGGAGTAAATGACGCCCCATCATTAAAGAAAGCCAATATTGGTGTGGCAATGGGCATTACCGGAACAGACGTGGCCAAAGAAGCTTCACAGATGATCCTGCTCGATGATAATTTTGCCACTATCGTTAAAGCAGTACAGTCTGGCCGCCGGGTTTATGATAATATCCGGAAATTCATCAAGTATATCCTTACCGGCAATGCTGCAGAAATATGGATCATCTTTCTTGCTCCCTTATTTGGCTTACCTATACCGCTGTTACCTATTCATATCCTATGGATCAATCTTGTGACAGATGGCTTGCCTGCGCTGGCATTGGCTGCTGAAAAGGAAGAGAAAAACATTATGCAACGTCCGCCACGTAAGCCCGGTGAAAGCATTTTCGCACAGGGCCTTGCCATACATATACTATGGGTTGGCATTTTTATTGGGTTACTGAACATCGCCACACAGGCATTCGCGATCAGGTATACGGATGCACATTGGCAAACCATTGTTTTTACAGTACTTTGCTTCAGCCAGCTTTGGCATGTGATGGCTATCAGGAGTGAAACAAGATCATTGTTCAAAATAGGTATCATGAGCAATAGATCCCTGCTGATGGCAATATTATTTACTGTACTGCTGCAGTTAGCCGTTATTTATATGCCGGCTTTGAACAGGTTTTTTCATACCCAGCCTCTCACAATTGTTGAACTCCTGGTCACAGTCGCCGTGTCATCGGTCGTATTTGCAGTAGTGGAAATTGAGAAAGCAGTAAAAAGAAAGTTAAACAGGTAATGCATTTATTAGTACAGGCAAACTGGCAGGGAATTAGTGGTATTATTTGAACTATAAGCATGCTACATTAATTACCCATTTTGATGGATCGAAAGGGTAACATAGCTGCTGTTGCGCCATTCAACCAAATCCAGATCAGGCAATGCATAAAACGAGTTATTATATCGTCAATACCATCACGCTTTACCGGCTGATCGTCGCTCCTCTCCTCCTTTTCCTTATTCTATATGAGCAGGTCTTCCTGTTCAAATGGCTCCTCGTTTTTAGTTTTTTTACAGATGCTATTGATGGAATTCTCGCAAGGCGTTATAAAGTAGTAAGCGCAATGGGCGCAAAACTGGACTCTTTAGGCGATGACCTTACTGTTATTGCAGGTATTGTTGGATTATTTGCATTTAAACCGGATTTTATTTACCCGCAGCTTGGCTGGCTGATATTTCTCTTTATTCTTTTCATCGTGGAAACCATTGCTGCTCTCAATCGCTATGGAAAGACGACCAGTTTTCATACCCTGCTTGCTAAGATCTCTGCCATTCTTCAGGGTTCCTTCCTGATCCTCGCTTTCCTTTTGCCCGAACCTATCCATTGGTTGTTCTACCTGGCCGTCGCATTCACTGCGCTTGACTTGCTGGAGGAAATTGTACTGATCTATCTCTTACCCAAATGGAAAACCGATGTAAAAGGCATCTACTGGTTGCTGAAACAAGGCCATGGGGCCGCAGGGAAGAGTCCGGCAGGAAATTAGCAGTACGGTTCCTGAGCAATACCTATTCCGATGAGATCAATATTAATCTTAACCGATTTTTCTGAAGCAGCATACCGCGCAGCAGAATATGCGGCCGAACTGGCAGACACATTGCAGGTCAAACGAATTATTCTATATCACGCCTATCAGACCATTGTGGTAGGTGGCGCAGACCTACCCGCGGCACCGATCAATACACAGCGCCTTTACCTCGACAATATGGAAGCGCTGGGGTTGATCCAGGACCGGTTGAAACCCCTGGTGGGGCAAGAAGTGAAAGTAGACATGCTGGCACAAGACACGTCCTTCTTGCCGGATATGATCAACCAGCTTTGTGAAAAAGAAAAGATCAGCCTGGTTATAATGGGGGTATCTGGCAAGTCAGGCGTTGAAAAAATATTGATGGGCAGCATTACAGGATCAGTATTGAAATCAGTTGAGTTCCCTGCACTGATCGTTCCCAATGAAGCAATGATCGGGAAAGGTGTAAAAAGTATTGTGCTTTGCACAGACCTTAAGGATCTTGGAGATATTCCAGCCGGCACTTTATATGAGTTCCTCGATGCATTCTCATCGGAATTACTTATAGTGAACGTATTGCCGGAATCGAAGGATGGATTTTCTATTGAAACAGAGAAATCCATAACTCAGCTGCACCAGGGCCTGGAAAAATATCATCCTTCCTTTCATTATCTCCAGGGAGAGGATACAGTGAATGATATCCTTTCATTTGCCGAAGAGCACCAGGCATCACTGATCATTGTTTTCCCAAAGAAACAGGGGTTCTTCTCTTCGATATTTCATAAAAGCATTTCAAAAAAACTGGCGTATAATTCCAGGGTTCCTTTATTATCATTGCCGGGTTTATGATATACATAGCATCACTGGCGAGTGATCAGTATTTATAATATTCCCTCATTTTTTTTATGAAGACATCTTTCTTCCTGCGGGATACTTCCACGTCATGGTTATTCGTCATAATAATACTTCCACCTTCGCCCTTTATGTATTCTTTTATATGTTCAAGGTTAACCAGGAAAGATTTGTGTACACGAACAAAATTGCAATCTTCCAGCAATGTTTCATATTCAAAAATAGGTTTGCTGGAACAGATATTGTTGCCGTTGGTCAGGTGGAAATTCGTATAGTTACTATTGGCTTCACAATAAATGATATCAGGTATTTCGATCACTTTTACTCCCCTGAGCGAGGGTATGCATAATTTCATTTTTTTACCGGGTCCATATTGTGCAAGGTTATGGAGCAAAGTGCTGAAGCGCATTTCCTCACCCTTTTCCGATATTCTTTTAATTGCCCTTTGCACCGCTTCAATCAGCAAGTCATCTTCCACTGGTTTTAAGAGGTAGTCCAGGGCACTGAAGCGGAAGGCTTGCATCATATAATTATTGTGGGCAGTCACGAAAATAACTTCGAAGGAAACATTATTGATACTTCTGAGCAGGTCAAATCCATTTTTTTCAGGCATGGCTATGTCCAGGAACACCAGTTGTGGGGTAAGGCGCTCGATCTTTTCCTTTGCATCGTCACTGCTTTGGCAACAAGCAATAATACTTACCTCCGGGCAGTGGAGCTGCAACAATTTTTGCAAAGAGGAAAGCCCCCTTGGTTCATCATCTACAAGAATAGCAGTAATCTGGTTCATTATTCATTTATTTGAAGCAGTAAGAACAATTGCACAACAGTGCCGGTACCTTTATAGTTATCAAGATCTTCTTTATCATTGATAGATATGCTGCTTTTCAGCTTATATTTTTCATTAAGAAGCCTGATGCGGTTTGTAACGTTCTCAAGTCCTACGGAATGATGTGTTTTGCTGCCGTTAATTTTATTCTTCAGCGACTGGCGAATGCCGATACCATCATCCTCTATGATACAAAGAAGCCTGTCGCCCTGCTTTTTAAAATCAACATTGATATTAATGTTTTTTCTGTTTGCCGTAGTGCCATGCCATAATGCATTTTCTACAAAAGGTTGAATCAACATGGAAGGAAGCATTACTTCGTCAGGATCAAGCTCATCATCGGCCAGTATGCGGCAGGTAAATGCTTCGTTTCGTATCTGTTCAATTTCGATATAACGTGTGAGATGATCAATCGTTTGACGCAGGGGAACAAATGTCTTTCCTGATTGATCGAGTGTAATGCGGATAAGCCTTGCAAATTTTCCCAGGAAATGAGAAGCTTCATTATTTTCATTGCTCAGGATCATTTCCCTGATACTGTTAAGGCTGTTAAATACAAAATGAGGGTTCATCTGCGCCCGCATAGCCATCATTTCCGCCTCAGCAATCTTTTGCTTTAAAGTGGCTTCCTTTTTTATAGAGAGTATTCTTCTTCTTACAAAATAGGTGATCAGACCGGCCAGCAATAATATCGCCAGCGTCCGGAACCACCAGGTTTGCCACCACGGCGGTTGAATGGTGACAGCCAGCGCAACAATCCCTTTGCTCCTTAACCCATCGCTATTGGCAGCCATAAGTTCGAAAGTATAATCACCAGGCGGCAAACTTGTGAAGTTGGCAGAGCTGTTTACTGAGAAATCGCTCCATCGGTCATTCAGTCCCTTAAGCCTGTAACTGAATTGATTATTTTTTTCACTGGAAAAATTGGTGACAGCAAAACGGATGGAAAGGAAATTTTCATTGTACCTGAGCTGGAGTTTCGCCGGCTTATCATTGAAAACCGGCCAGGGAGTATCGTTTATCTCTACATTGGTGATAATGGGAAGCGGGCTGAATATGTTTTGCCTGAGTAAAGATGGTTGAAAAAAAGTGACCCCTCCCATACCACCAAAATAAAGAGTACCATTCGGTTCCTTGAGCGCACAGGCTGTATTATATTCCAGGAAAGTGAGGCCGTTAGAAGTGCTGTAATGCTGAAGGATCGCATAGCCTGCACTTATTTTATATAAACCAAAATTGGTGCTCACCCAAAAATACCCATCATTATCTTTAAGCGTTGCATAGCAAACTCTTGAAGTGCTTTCCCCTCCTGGCGTCAGATGCTGAATCACTTTGTTCTGTAAATAGTCATACACAACCAATCCGTTATCTGTAGCCAGCCACATCAGGTTGCCGTCCTTTAGCATATGCCGTACGAACAGCGAAATATTGTTTACAGGTGTTACAATTGACAATGTCTTTTTTAAATAATCATACTTCAGCAAGCCGGAACCTTCCGTGCATATCCAAACCGTACTATTCTCATCTTCATACATATACCTGGCTGTGTACACATATGAAGCATCTTTATAAATTCCAGGTTGCAGATTTTCCGGGAAGGGTGCCCATTTTTTGCCTCCTGGCGAAAAAAACAGCAAGCCGTTTTCCGACGCTACAAGCAGGCTGTCTGCGTTTTTTAGTTTTAGCAGGGAAATGGTCCTGTTTAACGCTAAAAATGAGGGATCACGATAATAGCTGATCTTCTTTGCTGCAGGATTAAGTTCCATCAACCCGGACACAGTAGCTGCCCAGATATGACCATCAGTGTTTTCTGTTATATCATAGACAATATTGTTGACCCCTTCCAACCTGGCCGATTCGGGGAACTTGACCACTTCCCCGGTTGTTTTATTCCATTCTACAATGCCATGACTTTGGGTGCCGATATAAATTTTTCCGTCCCCGGACTTATATAGTTTATAGATCACTTTCTCCGGCAAGGCATTCTGTAGAGGTCCCATTTCATTAATATGGCCAAACTGGTGCAAAAGCGGATCATATTTAGCGATACCTCCGCTTAATCCAAACCAAACAATCCCCTGCCTGTCTTTATAAGCCGTTACAACAAAATTGGTAGCCGGGCTATGAAGATCATAAGGCTTTCTTACAGCGGCCTGCATTTCCCCGGTTTTGATATTATACCGATAAATGCCACTGCCCCTGGAGCCTATCCAGATGCTATTGCTGCTATCCGAAGCAAAGGCATTAACACCCCCCGGCACTGTTTTCAACACATGAATATTGGCAGGGTCTTCTATCGGATGAGAAACATAATAGCAGCCATCAGAAAGGGTACCGATCCACAATGTGTTCTCAAAAGAAAAAAGCTGGTTTATTTGGGGAAATGATGTTTTCTCATACAATGGTATTGGCCGGTATGCTTTGTCTCCCGGTTTTAGCATATACAGCTTGTACAGTGTTGACACCACCAATTTGTCCTGGTGCATAGTAATGCCGGTTACATTGGCTTTGTCGTCTTTATCAGCAAAATAAGGCGTAAGGGTATTCAATTGCAGATCGAGGCAAAGAAGTCCGTTGTTGAAGGTGATGATCCAATACTCCTTTTCTTTAAAGGAAATAATTTCCTTTACTGGTAGCGTATCGAGCATGGCTGCAAAAGGGAATAATTCGGAAACCCGCTGCAATGAATCACCCGCCATCGTGTAGATGCAGCTTCCGAGTGCACTGCCTATCCAAAGTTGTTTTTCCGGGTCATCAAAAAAAAGAGTGGTTATATGATTAGAGGGCAGCTTCTTCCCTATTCCGTTTTGCCGCAGGTATACCTTAAATTCTCTCCCATCATACCGATTCAGCCCGTCTTGCGTTGCAAACCACATAAAGCCATTGGCGTCCTGGGCTATGGCATAACAACTGTTTTGAGATAGACCCTGTTCCGAAGAATAGTTCTCAAAAAACAGGGGCTTTTGCTGAGCTGCTGCAAGCTGCCCCCAAAAAAGGAAATGCAGCAAGAGCACCTTTTTGATGCCGGGCAGTATGCCCGCGTTCATACGAAAGCAGCGTCTGGCTCCTGTCAAAAAAAGCTGTGTCATACCCTGAGATCGAATTAAGGCTTTTAGCAGTTATCCATCCGAATCGATTACTTCTGGTAAAGTTAATATTACTAATGAAAATATGCCAGCTCATCCGGCGCCCGCCGCCAGTATATGCCGGTAGTTCGGGAAAAAGCCCCTTTAATCAGCTCCTTTACACCGTTAGCACAATTCAGGGCAGAAATTAATTAAGCAGGCCTGCCACCGCTCCTGAAAACAAAGCCGCCATTCTCTCAATGCAGCTTGTCTTGCCTCCGGTGGCGGCATAGCTTCATTGTCATAGATACACTTACCTGCAACCGTCAATATCAGTGTAATTAACATCCTTAAAAAAAATGGAACATGAAAATTGAATTACAACCTGCTGAAGCAACCATTGACACCTGGAGCATCTACTATATATCGCCAAATGGCAAATCAACAGCCGGCAAGCTTACAGTCACCAATCAACGGCTGCTATTTTTACCACAACATGATGACGATTCCTTTTCCCTCTCCTTATATAACCGGAAAGGGCTCCTTGTATTCGAAAAATCGGGCATCAGGGGAGTAACCGCCCAGAAAAGCTTTCTCTCAAAAAAAGTACTGATCACCATGTCGGATGATTCCACACACACTTTTAACTACGGTGTAATGAATATCGACAAACTGGTAGCAGCAATACAAAGCAATTAAATCATCCTAACAAAATATCAGCAACATGAACAAATACTGTCAATACATAGCAATACCAGCAGTTGCAGTGAGCATACTGATCGGCTGCGCCGGTAAAAAAGAAACGCCTGAAACAATTGCAGCCAAATGGTGCGCTCTTAATGCCGATGTAACAAAAGCAGCCGAAGGCGAAGCACAGCAAAAAGCCAGGCAGGCAAGAAGCGACTTTGAAAACGCGATGGAAACCAAATACAAGGAAGATACCGTCATGATGCGTGCCATTTTCAAAGCGGTAGAAGCTTGCGAAGGCGAGTCGGAAGGGAGGAATGACAAGGCTGCAACCGCCACAGCTGCTACAGACCTGGAAGCAGTGCTGCCCCTCGCATATGGAAATGCAAAAGATGTTGCAACGGCTTATTGTTCGCTGGTAGACGAATCTATAGCTGCGGCCCAGAACAGCAGCGACGCCGAATTGAAGAAGATCGTGAGCGCCAAGATAATTTTTGAAAAGAATATGGATGAGAGTTATAAAGACAATCCTGAAAGAAGGGATTCCATATTCAAAATGATACAACCATGTATGGCTAAGGAAGTAAAATTCCGTCAGCAGTAGCCATCATAAAACCCTAAACATACTTATATGAAAACACTTATTGTACTTAGCGCAATGCTTTTTCTGATCACTGTTGGATGTAAAAAAGATAAGGAGAATAAGCCTGAATGCCGGATCACCAGCATGACATCACCCACAGGGGAAGATTACGTTTTTACTTACAATGCTGAAGGCAAATTAGTCTCCACAGCAATGGATGGAACGTCCACTATCAATTTTACTTACAATGGAAATACTGTTACCTCTTTATATGCAAGCAGCTCTTATTACAATAAAACAACCTATACCATTAATAACAACGGGCAGGTAAGTCATTCAAGAACGGAATACAACACAGCAGGCACCAATTGGACCGAAAGGGCTTATGAATACACCGGTGCCCAGGTTATCAAAGAAACACTGACCAAGAACGGTGGCTTCACTTCAATCCGTACCTATCAATGGAGTAACGGCAATTTGCAAACCATGTCCATTAACAACAGCGATAATTCCTGGCAAACGCTTACGTATGAATATTACGCGGACAAGCCTTATCGAACAGGCGATATCCATGACTGGGATAGATTGATGAGCGGCGTGGAAATTTTCCATTCAAAAAATCTGCTCAAAAAATATACAAGCACCTATCAGGACAATACGACCGGTACTCCAATACCTGTGACAGAGATAACTAATTACAGTTATGAATTTGACGGAGATGGGAAAATCACTTCTATGACATCATCATTTGGCGGCAACAATCAGGCATATCAATACCTGTATGAATGTAAATAGTCCATATTATTCAATTTTAAAACTCCTTGTATGAAAAAGATACTCTTATTATTATCAGTCTTATTCATTTTTACGATCGCCGATGCTCAGGCAAAAAGAACCAAAGAAATACCACAGGACAATAGCGATACTAGCTGGCACAACCTGGGCGGGTCAAAAACACGTACGAATATTAACAATGGGGATGTAAAAATCCATTCAGAACCTGGGAAATATGAGCTGTATGCAACTTATAAAAACAAACAGGCAACCGACTATTACGCCATCGACAATAAGGGAACTAAAATTCCGGCAAGCAGTGTTACAAAAACTGTCGACTATGCAGCCAAAATAGTGAAATGCTTTAAATGCGTGGGAACAATAGATGACAAGGGAACTAAAACCACAGATTGCTGGGACGTCCCCTGCCCTAAAGCTGCAACCACTGCAATCAAGACTGCCCACTAAGGCATTATGAGGCAGATCTTCTGTAAATAACCTATTGGTCACTTTTCGCAAAACACACACCATGAAACAAGCTATGCTATTACTCATTGCAATGAGTGCCGCCCTGTGCAGCCTGGCACAGAATGTTGGCATCGGCACTACTGACCCTAAGGAAAAACTGGATGTAAACGGTAATACCAATATTAACGGCAACATAAAGATAAACGGCACAACCGGGCAGCCCGGGCAGGTATTAATGACCAATAGTGCAGGCACTACGCAGTGGGGCAGTTTTCAATCGCCGGGAAGTGATCAGTATAAAAATTTTGTCTGCTTTGCTAATGGGAGCGGTTCATGGAATGTTCCTGATGGAGTAACCCAACTATTAATAGAAGTCTGGGGTGGCGGTGGCGGCGGATCTGCTTATGGTGGTGGTGGCGGTGGCGGATATGCCAGATCACAATTCTCTGTTACAGCAGGGACTTCTATCACATACACTGTGGGGCTCGGTGGTAGCCGGGGTTCGGGAACTACTAATGGACAATCCGGAGGAACTTCCACTGTAAATGTTTCCGGGGTCCAATCAAGTGCATACGGAGGAGATGGAGCCGTTACCGATGCAACCTTTCATATTCTCTTCCAAACGCCTGATGGCGGAAGCTATAATGGAGGCCAAAATACTATCGGCGCTAATGGCGAAGCTGGATATCAAAATAATATCAGTTATGTGCAGAAATCAACCGGTGTTTTTCTTCAAACATTGCGTGGAGGAAAAGGAGGTGATGGTGCCAATACAGTCAATACCGGAGGGCATGGAGGTTTTGCGAATATAAACAGCCAGGGCAATTATGAAGGCTTACAATCCGATCCATCCGCCGGGAGGGCTCCGGGCGGCGGTGGTGGCGGTGGCGGCACATCAAGCGTTGGCGCCAACGGCGGCAGCGGAAGAATAATTATCTGGTATTGATCATATCATAAGGTTTACAAAACATCATAAGCAATGAAACAAGCTATACTCTTATTCATCGCATCTGTGGCTGCACTATACAGTACGGCACAGAATGTGGGCATCGGCACCACCACTCCCCAGAACAAATTGCATATCGCCGGTGGCCTCCGGGTAGATACATTGGCGAACGGCATTGACAGTGGCCTTTTACGTCATGATAAAAACGGGGTGATATACAGTTTGAAATTTACCGGTCAGTCTACCGATGTACTGCGGGGCGATGGTACATTTGGTTCAGGCAGTGTGGGAGCGATGGGATGGCTGCTGAGCGGTAATAGCGGCACTGACCCTGCCACACATTTTATTGGCACTACCGATCTTACTCCCCTGCAGTTCAGAATAAATAATATCAAGGCAGGTTATCTCGATACCGGTACTTATAATACCGGTTGGGGATTCAGAGTTTTCGATTCTATTACCACCGGTAATTATAATACAGCCATCGGTTATAAATCCCTGGTTGCAAATATGACCGGCATTCAAAATACAGCAGTTGGCTCCAATGCACTGCGTTTTAACAAGGGCAACTATAATACAGCTGTCGGAATGCAGGCATTGCAATTGAATTCAACCGGCGAATACAATACGGCCATTGGCCAATGGGCCCTGCTGAATAATACTACCGGGCAATTTAATGTAGCTATAGGCAATAGCGCGTTGCAGCGAAATACTACAGGAATAAGCAATGAGGCTTTCGGAAGCACTGCTATGCCACAACTTACTACCGGTAATGAAAATACAGGTGTTGGAGAATCTGTTCTGTTTAGCCTCAAAACCGGCTCAGCAAACGTTGCAGTGGGATCAAGGGCTTTGTTTTACACTACAGACAGGGATTTTCTTGTAGCTGTCGGCGATTCGGCATTGTTTAATAATGGCCAGGGAACAACTCAGCCAGAACATGCCACCGCAAATACAGCCATCGGTTCAAAAGTCCTGTTCAATAATACCACCGGCTATCGCAATACTTCCATAGGCAGGTTATCATCCTACTCCAATACCTCCGGCAGTAATAATACCGCATTGGGAAGCGAAGCCCTGTTCAGCAATACGACCGGCTATAATAATACAGCAAGCGGGTACAGAAGCTTTTATTCAAATACCAGCGGGAGCCATAATGTTGCCTATGGGGTGTATTCCCTTAATGCAAACACGACAGGAGGCGGCAATTCCGCCTATGGGGTTTATTCACTTCAGTTCAATACCACCGGGGAATTGAATACAGGGAATGGCTATGCCTCGCTTTATTCCAATACAACCGGTCTATTTAATACTGCTTCGGGATATAATGCTCTTTATTCCAATACAACCGGCCAATCCAACATCGCAATAGGCGCTAATGCAGCTTATTCTGGTAACGGAAATTTTAACACTGTTGTGGGATCCGCAGCAGGGAATAATAATACGGCAGACTGGACTACCATCATCGGCGTTGATGCCGGGCAAAACAACCAGGCATCCGGGAATGTTTTTATCGGTTCATCAGCAGGCAACCAAAATACTACAGGTATAAACACTTTTGTGGGAGATAATGCCGGCAAGCAGAATAGTACAGGCTCGTTCAATGCATTTTTTGGCAGCTTTGCAGGTCAGACCAACGCTACCGGCAGCAGCAACACGGCAAATGGATATCAGGCACTCAACTCCAACTTCTCGGGTTCAGAAAACACAGCAACCGGGTACCAGGCTCTGTATTCCAATTTAAGTACAGGGAATACTGCGAATGGATACAGAGCTCTCTTCACCAATGTAGATGGAGCATTCAACACAGCGAACGGGAATGCTGCTCTTTATTCCAATGTATATGGCTCTTACAATACAGCTATGGGATATAGAACTCTTTATTCCAATACAAGTGGTAACAATAACACAGCAAATGGCTATAATGCACTTAACTACAATACCACCGGCAATAATAATACCGCCACAGGTTCCAATGCGCTTAATTATAATACAACGGGTAGCAATAACACAGCTTACGGGCATTATTCGCTTGTGAATAATGGCACAGGCAGTAATAATACTGCTACCGGCGGCAATGCCCTTTATTCCAACAGCACAGGATATTCCAACACAGCAAACGGTTATTATTCTCTTCGCAACAACACCCAGGGTTATGAAAATACCGCCATTGGAATGAATGCGCTTACCACCAACAGCACAGGTGCGGCCAATACGGCAACCGGAGCCAGGTCTCTTGTAAGCAATTCCACAGGTGTAAGCAACACAGCAAACGGGGATGCCGCCCTTGAATCCAACACTACCGGGAACTACAATGATGCATTCGGATATGCTTCACTGGTGCGCAATACAAGCGGGCTGAATAATACTGCTATTGGCGCCAACAGTTTAAATTTCACCACCTCGTCATCCAACAACGTAGCAGTAGGAAGCGGTGCAGGCGGCAGCTATAACAATGGCTGGAATAATACGTATTTAGGTGCCGGTGCAAGAGCAAGCGCTGCTGATCTGTATAATACTGTTGCAATTGGCCAGGGAACGATCGTTAATGCCAGCAACAAAGTAAGACTTGGCAATACTTCTGTCACCGTTATTGAAGGCCAGGTCCCTTTTACTTCTCCTTCAGACGGCAGGTTCAAAACGAATATCACTGAAAATGTAAAAGGGCTGGATTTTATAATGAAGTTGCGCCCAGTTGTGTACAATTTCGAAGCAGGAAAATACAACGAGTTTTTAAGGACCGGACAATACAATAATATAAGTTTCGCTTCCCATGCTGATTATTCAGAAGCAGAAAAAATACGCCACAATGGTTTTATTGCACAGGAAGTGGAAAAAACAGCAAAAGAAACAGGATATGAATTTGATGGTGTGATTGCACCGAAAAACAATAAAGAAGCATACGGGCTCTCCTATTCCCAATTCGTAGTACCGTTGGTAAAAGCGGTACAGGAGCAGCAACAGGAAATTGAAGCCCTCAAAAAAGAGATACAATTACTAAAAGAAAAATTTAAGTAGTATATGAACAAATCTCTATAACTCAATAAAAATATTCACATGAAACAGATTGCGCTCTTACTTTTCACATCTCTAACTACACTTTATGGAACAGCTGAAATAGCGTTATAATATCCTTCACCTCAAAAAGTGTGATATGAAAAAATATTTTCTCATCATCTTCTTCCTTTACTCATTCGCAGGCATTAGAGCGCAGCTGTATGTACAAAGCGGCGCTACACTGCATATTGGTGGCATTGTTACTTTGCAGAATGAGGATTTCATCCGTTCCTCGTCATCAGGACCTGTTATTTCATTTGAACCCGGAAGCAAGGTATTGTTTACCGGTAATGCCGATAATATCATAAGTGGATATATTGATTTTTTAAATCTTGAGATCGCCAAAGAAGGTAACCACCAGGTGAGCCTTCAGAGCTACAATGAAGCAGTGCGCGGGCAGATGGTATTCACCTCAGGTTTTTTTAACCTGAATAATAATATGCTGCTGCTCGGCAATACAGGCACACTCATTAATGAAAATGAAAACAGCCGCATCATTGGCCCAACAGGCGGAGCAGTGCAGGCGCGGTTGCAACTGAATCAGCCAGTCGGTGTCAACCCCGGTAATATCGGCGCCGCCATCACTTCCACCCAGGATTTAGGAGACGTGATCATTAACCGCGGTTACGTTTATGTATCTCCCCTGCCACCCAATTCCATACAACGATATTACAGCATCAACTTCATTGATCCTGCAAAAGATGCCAACCTCAATGCCACGCTGCGGCTTCATTATTTTGACGCTGAACTGAACAGCACTGATGAAACGAAGTTGGTACATTGGAAATACGACAATGTTTCCAGCAGCTGGTTGCAGCAGGGTCCATCGTCAAAAATTACAAGGAATGCTGACGAAAATTGGGCACAACTCACTGAGATAGGCAGCCTTTCCACCTGGACACTTGCTGAATCATCAGTTATACTGCCTTTGGAATTTACCCGCTTCAATGTGAGCTGTGAAAACAATACAGCTGTTATAAACTGGCAAACCGCCACAGAGATCAATACAGATCATTTTAATGTACAGCGTAGCCTGAATGGTACTGACTGGATGACGATCGCCACTCAAAATGCAGCAGGGCAAAGCAGTTCATTGCTGAATTACAGCTATACCGACCCCACACCTGCATCTTCTGACAGAATATTCTATCGCATTCAGTCTGTTGATATTGATGGCAGCAAAAGTTACACTCCTGTAAGGACCTCTACTTGCGGCAGTGGGATCTTATGGCAGGTGTGGCCAAATCCGGTGCATCAGCAGGCATATATAAGCCTGAAACTGGATGGTGTATATAATGCAGCCGTTAGGCTGTTCGACAACAAAGGGTCCCTGGTACGCCAATGGCAGAAAGGACTGGTCCGGGGCAACAACCAGTTTTCCATAGATATGCAGGGCTTACCTGCCGGTACGTATCACTTGTTTATAACCTGGGATGAAGGCAGGGGGCAGAAGAGTGCGACAATTTTGAAACAATAATATAATCGTGTTCAGAAGAGATTAATTAATAAAACCAGCAAACATGAAATATATTCCAACATTACTGGCAGATGATTTTGCCAAAGGTTACAATATTAAACCCTTGAATGCAGACACCTATTGTTGGGATTATCCCCTGGTGTATAACGATGGAGCTAAAAGGATGCAATTTGTATATCTCGGTGAAATCACCGAACGGGGAAAAGAATACCTGTATATTCGCAGCCATCTGGCTGACTTCAGCGACAAGCTCAACGCAATGCAGTTGCTGCGTGAAGCAGAATTGTGCAGCCTCAGTTCTATATGTCTGAAACCTTATACCCTTTCAGATGGTACAAAAGTGGAAGGAGTGTATGTGCAAAGCATTTTTCCTGTGGAGCTGGCATTACAAAACAAAGAAGCTTTTCTTAATGTGGTGCATGAAGTGGCTAATCGGGCTGATGCAGTTGAAAAAAAATATCTTGGAGTAGACAAATAACACAGGATTGTTATAATGTAGTTTTCAAAAACCATAACCTGGCTTTTATGATTTTTATACGAGCCAAAAGAAAAGGGTTGTTCAATTATGAACAACCCTTTTCAATTTGCATCATTTTGCAGAAGTGCCCCGGATCGGAGTTGAACCGATACGGCCATTGCTGGCCACAGGATTTTAAGTCCTGCGTGTCTACCAATTTCACCACCAGGGCATGGGATGAAGGTAAAAAAAATCCTCCTGTTTTGCAGGAGGATGGAGCGGAAGACCGGGCTCGAACCGGCCACCCCGACCTTGGCAAGGTCGTGCTCTACCAAATGAGCTACTTCCGCTTATTGTGTCCCGGTAATCGTCCCGGGTCAAAGAACTAAGGGGGTGCAAAAATAGGCATTACACCTATTGCAAAAAAATTTTTGTCGAAAATTATTTGTACTTCGGCGTATAGAGCGTGCTCTCCTGAATAGTTACTTCAGGTTTTTCAAAACGCTTAGTATACAATTTATAACAGCCTCCTAAAACGAGCGCAATGAAGCAGGCGATCTGCAGGTAAAAAAGAAAGCCGGATGAAGATACCCAGTTATGTGTAAAGTCTCTGTCCTGTACTTTTTTCAGCTCTTCCTGGTAGTCCTGATTGATAGAAGTCATAGCAAAAATTGTGACGCAAAAATAAGGTTTCGTTATAAAAAACTATAAAGAATGATTAACAATTTCAGAAAAACGTGTTTTCTTTTTTATAAAATACTGCCATACCACGTTGCCATTCAGCATTCCATGAATATGTCCCTTCCTGGAAGCAGGAAAAACGCTCTTTCGCTGATGAAAAAACAGCCAGCCCAGGAACGCAATATGCGCCCGGAGAATGGCCAGCAGGTAACGGCCATTACCACCCAATAATCCTTTGGCCCCACTTACGAGGTCTAAACAGAAACGATAAGGGATCACACGGACCCTCGCCCACCAATCGAGGTTTTTATACAGCATGATATGATTATTGCGGAAATTCAGAAATGTTTTCCGCGGATTGCCTTGCGGCAGGGTGCCGCCGCCAACATGATATACTACAGACGCAGGGCAGCTGTACACTTCATGACCAGCCAGTTGGATCCGCCAGCAAAGGTCGATCTCCTCCATATGAGCAAAGAAATATTCATCAAACCCTTTCATGGCGTGAAAAACAGCCGGGCGGATGAATAAAGCAGCTCCCGAAGCCCAGAATACCGGCTCTTGCTGGTCGTATTGCCCCTTATCTTCTTCACAGGTTTCAAATACCCGCCCTTTGGAGAAAGGGTACCCATAATGATCGACCCAGCCTCCTGCAGCCCCTGCATATTCGAATAAATTCTTATGTTGAAAAGACAGCAGTTTCGGCTGGCAGGCTGCGATCCTGGGATTAGCCTCCAGCAACGCGACCATTGGCTGCAGCCAATCAGCGACTACTTCCACATCAGAATTAAGCAGCATATAATAATCTGCCTGCACCTGCTTCAATGCTTCATTATATCCCTTCGCAAAGCCATAATTCTGCTTCAGCCGGATGATGCGGACAGAAGGATATTCTTTTTCCAGGAACAGCAGCGAATCATCAGTGGAAGAGTTATCTGCCACGATCACTTCGTATTTTGCATAAGTTGTCTGCAACACAGAAGGAAGAAATTGTTCCAGGAAACGGCGGCCATTCCAGTTGAGGATGACGATAGCAACATGGGGAGCATTCATTAATCGGCAATAAAATTTATCAAAAATAGGATAAGGAGCTAAATTCGAGCATGCTTCAGCAACTTTTGAATTGGCGGACAGGCCTGGCGGCTATTGCCATCTGTATTGTTACCGGAACTATATTCTATTCGCAATACCTGGCCCGCAAAATTGCGGGGGAGGAACGCGTAAAAGTAGAGCAATGGGTGGAAGCCGGCAAATCATTGCTTAATCCCAATATTTCCGACACCCGGCTGCCTTTCAAGATCATTTCCGATAACCATGATATTCCCATTATCGAAACTGACGAACATGATAGCATTATAGCCTATGTAAACCTGGACTCCGCGAAAGTACTCGCTGAACCCGCCTACCTGGCAAAAAAGCTATCATCATTAAAAAGTCTCAACCAGCCTATTATCTATACTGACCCATTAGACTCCACACGGGTAAACCGCTATTATTTTGGCCATACCAGCCTGCTGAATGAAGTGCGTTATTACCCACTGGTGCAATTGCTGATCGTAGGATTATTTATTATCGTAACGGTACTGGCCCTCCGTAGCAGCTACCAGTCGGTACAAAACCAGGTCTGGGCCGGCATGGCCAAGGAAACGGCCCATCAGTTGGGCACACCGGTCTCCTCCCTGGAAGGATGGGTGGAAGTGATGCGGGAGCAGCCTGGCAATGAGGCCATCGTGACAGAACTGGCCAAGGACGTGAACCGCCTGAGGCTGGTATCCGACCGCTTCGGCAAGATCGGCAGCACGCCTCAACTGGAGAAAATAGACCTCGTGGCCCAGGTAAATAACATGGTAGAATATATCCGCAAACGGGCGCCGGGTAAAGTCGTTTTCTCCGTAAATACCCATGGACATGAGCAAATTCCCGCCCTAGTCTCCGCTCCCCTATTCGACTGGGTAATAGAAAATCTTTTAAAAAATGCCCTTGACGCTATGGAAGGAAAAGGGTCTATTCAGGTGAACATCCAGGAAGAAAAACAGGATATTATTATTGATGTCACTGATACCGGTAAAGGCATTGCCAGCCAGCATATCAATAACGTATTCAAACCCGGCTTTACGACTAAGAAAAGAGGCTGGGGATTAGGGTTAAGTCTATCCAAGCGAATTATTTCGCAGTATCATAAAGGTGAAATCTTTGTGAAGCAGTCGGAGCCCGGCAAGGGAACGACCTTCCGGATTATCTTGAAAAAGGCATGAGAAATGATGGAATTCCCGGATATTTTACTGCATAATTAATGCGTGAAGCATCTTCGAATTCACATTCTCTTTCCTATATTTGCATCCCCGCAAAGGCCCAGGTGGCGAAATTGGTAGACGCACTACCTTGAGGTGGTAGCGCTGGAAACGGCGTGCTGGTTCGAATCCAGTCTTGGGCACTCAATTAGGTCGAAAGTCATTGATTTTCGACCTTTCTTTTTTTTAGAACTGTTATTCCTCCTTTTCGTCACTGCTCGTATATAGCCGCATCAACTGTTGCTTAATGACGGGATATACATTTCCTTTAAGATTCTCTACGGCTTTTTGTTCATTTATGCCCCCTCCAAATTGGAAGTAAAGAATTTTTCCGTCTGGGCCAACAATCATATGAACAGGAAAACCTTTGGAGTAGTTTAAATAATAGCAGGTACCTATGTCCACCGATAATACAGGATACTCGATCTGATGCTTCCGGATAAAAGCGGTCGGATTACCCCAGTTTTCGATAGTAAATGAAAGATATTGAAAGTTCGAATCAGCCTTGAAGTCTGAATATAACTGATTCAAAGCAGGAGTTTCAGCAACACATGGCGCACAAAACTCTGTCCAGAAACCAATGAAAGTAACTTTACCCTTTAATTGACTGCTGGAATACAATTTCCCATCCATGCCAGTAAGATCATACTGCCGCATTCTTTGTCCAATCAGGTAGGATGTACCCATCTTTAAGGTATCATTGAAACGATCGAGTTCGTCTTGCGAATGAGCATGTAGAGAGATGAAAACGGTCATCAGGATTGATATAAATAATCCTCTTTTCATAAAAAAATGGCTGTCGAACAGTTCCGTATCTTTCATTAAACGCATTTAAAAGTAGCACGCTGACCTCTCTGCGTCACCATGCATTAGCATTTATTAATCCAGGTACCGCTGCCTTATTCACTCAAATGACTACACAATCTTATTCCGTATCGCAAGAGCAATTGCTCCGGTATTAGAATTCACTTGAAGTTTCCGGTAAATATTGCCAATATGCGATTTAACGGTTTCCAATGCCATGTTCATTTCTGCAGCGATCATTTTATAACTTTTACCGGTAACCAAATGCTGCAACACAGCTTTTTCTTTTTGCGTTAGCGCATAATCAACAGTATTTTTTTGCGGGGGAATATGCTGCTGAAAAAGTTCCAGTACTCTCCGGGCTATACCTGGCGTCATGGGCGATCCGCCACTTTGAACATCGTTCAGCGAATCAACATAACCCGATAGCGTGGTGGTCTTTAAAATATAGCCCGAAACGCCAGCACGGATAGCATTGAAGATATATTCATCCTCTGCGAAAATGGTTTGAATTAAAATATGTACCTGCGGGAATGTTGATTTAATCAGTAACGTGGCATCAATGCCGTTCATGCCCGGCATCTCAATATCCATCAAAATAATATCTGGCTGATCATCCTGTATATGCTGTAGCACGTCTTTACAGTCTGGATAAGCACCGACGCATACAAACCCAGGAGTGCCATTAAGCACTATTTGCAGACTTTCCCGAAGATGCCTGTTGTCTTCAAAAACAGCTACTTTAACGACCTCTTTCATAACAATAATATTGACCAAAGCTGCATACCGCTCCTATTTGCAAAATAAAAGCAATTTTGCGGCTGTTGACCTAGCGAATATGAGGGATAGGGCTTCACACTGCTACATCCAGTGCAACAATAGTCCCCTCACCGGGCTGACTACTGATGCTCAGTGTTCCGTTCATTTCTTTTGCACGGTTGCGCATATTGTCAAGGCCATTCCCATTTCTAAAATTTTCCGCCGTAGTGTCAAAACCTTTTCCAAAATCCTGTATCACTAACTTGAGCCGGTTGTTTTGCAGCGAAAAATGAATATCCACCTTTGCTGTTCCCGAACTCTTAATGGCATTGTTCAGCGCTTCTTTAAAAATAAGGTACACATTTTTGCGCTGTTGCATGGATAAGGTTGCCGTTTGCAGCATTTCCTTCCCGGTAAAGGTGTAAGGAATATTCTGGATGCTGCACATATCATAAGCATAACGCTCCATCCGGGCAAGAAGGTTTTTCCCGTCTTCATCACCAGGTTTTATCATCCACACCATATCACTTATCTTTTCTATCACCTCCTGTGCATTTGTACTGATGCGGTCGAGCATATCTTTTTGCATCTCCGTCCGTGTATCTTGCTGTGCTGCTACCTGGCTTAGCATATTGATGCTGCTTAAAGAACTACCCACCTCATCATGGAGATCAGCAGCAATATCATTACGCAGTTGCATTTCCCGAAGGCGTTGTTTGAGACGATGGCGGTTTACCAACAAAGCAATACCACCGAGCAATAACAAAGCCAGTACTACAGATGAAAGTGTGATGATGCGTTGGCGTTGTACTGTAGCATCACTGATCTCCTGGCTTTTTTTCAACAGGGCAATTTCATTTTCGCGCTGGTCGGCTTCGTATTTTGCCTGAAGTTCGGCTACTGTTTTACTTTGCTCCTTCCGTTGAATCATTATCTCTGCAGAATCCTTCACCTTCCCCCAATGATAAGCTTCTTTCCAGTTATTACGTTCCTGGAACAAATTGGACAGTTCATCGGCAACATCAAGAATATAATCAGTTTGTTCCAAGCTGTCTGAAAGACGATAGCTAAGCATTAAATAGTTCTCTGCTTCGGTATATCTTTTTAAAGCAAGGCTGGACCTTCCCATAAGCCGGGCAACATAAGCTATCTGGGCTGTGTTATCAATATCGGCAAATATTTTGTAAGCCTTGCCATAATATTCCAATGAATTGTCATACAGTTTCAATGCATAATAAGCCTCGCCAAAATTTTCCATCAGCATGGCGTTATACAACTTAACTCCTTCCCCATTATAAGAATTGAGCATATTGGAACTCTCCTGCAAAACGAGCAGGCTTTTACCGGGCTGTGAATTGGAAACATAGGTCTGGGCCAGGCTTACGGCCACATGAAAAAAACCTATTGTATCTTTCAAAGACTTAAAAACAGTCATGCTTTCCTGAAAATGAGGAATAGCCTGGTCGTGTTGATTCTGAACACTGTAAAGAATACCCATCTGGCGTTTTACATAGGCTTCTGCACTCTTGTTGTTCAGTTTTTTCGCCAGGGAATCGGCTTTGCCTAAAGATTCGGCACTTTTTACAAATTCAGATGTGTTGGAATAACAAACAGCAAGGACGAGATATGTTTTCATTATTTCCTGATCATCATGCAACTGCTCAAAAATTCCTATTGCCTGCACCAGATCGGAAATACCTTTACTGTAAGAGCCCTTCCCTTCTACCCAAGCATACCCTCTCACTTTGTAGGCATAAGCCGCCAACTGTTTGTTTTCTGTTTTCTGTGATTGCAGGAGTAGTTTTTCAGTAACCGCCAGCACGCTGTCGGGATAATCAGATGTAATGTTCAGTAAACTTTTTGCCGCTTCAACGGCTGCAGTATCATTGTTTTGCTGCGCCATGCCGGTATGCAAAAACAATACATAGCAGACCACCGTCAACAAACAACGGACAGCCGGAAAAAATTTGTAATAGCGCATTAAAAAATAATTGACGATGGTAGAAAGATTTATGATCTAAAATTGGTTTTGGCTTAAATGATGCACTACTGAACTGAAGATACAAAATGCTCTTATAAATTCGTAATCGAATCCACCTCCTCCCCCGAATTCGCTATTTTTTTGCTGCCAACCAATTTTAAGATTTGCATCCGTAATATATACGGCTATGCACACGAATACACTGAAGCAATTACTGTTCCTGATATTGATTGTTTCAACCCTGCCAACAGCGGCACAGGATATTGAAAGGATCAATCTTAAAAAACCCATTCGTTTCAGCGGCTCGCTCAACCTGCAATTAGAAAGCTATTGGGCAAACGGGATCCCCAACCGCAAACAGCCTTTTTCGTGGATGATCAGTGGAACGCCAACACTCACCATACTGGATGTTCCGGTACCGCTGTCTTTTCTGTTCAGCAATTTTGAAAACCGTTACTATCAGCCATTCAATCAATATGGCATCAGCCCCAGGTTCCGGTCACTCACTATTCATGCGGGTTATCGCAATGTGCAGTTCTCACCTTTTACGCTGTCGGGCTACCGGATGTTGGGCGGCGGCTTTGAGTTCAACCCCAAAAAATTGCGCGTGGGTTTTATGTATGGACGGCTTAACAAATCGACCGCTATAGATTCCATTCAGTTGGCAAACCCTTTGGCTTTTCGCACTACGCAAACCTATACGCGAATGGCCTATGCAGGAAAAATCGGCTTTGGAACGGAGAGGAATTATGTGGATGTCAGCTTTTTAAAAGGGTGGGATAAAGCGGGGTCATCTGCGCAAACAAAAGCCGATTCCTCCCTGGCCCCGGCAGAAAACATGGCAGCAGGCCTCTCCTGGAGACTCTCGCTGTTTAAGAATATTACCTGGCAAACTGACCTCGGTCTCAGCTTTTATACTTCCGATATATACGCCGAAAAAATTGTAGTGGATTCAACCATGCACAAAATAGTGCGGAGACTGGTGAATATCTTTCAGCCCCGCGTTTCTTCAAAATTGCTTACGGCGGGCGAAACAAGTATTCAGTATCAAAATAAATTCTTTGGGCTTGGATTGCAGTATCGCCGCATAGATCCCGAATATCAATCCATGGGCGCTTATTTTTTTCAAAGCGATATTGAGCAGTTCACAGCTTCGCCTTCGGTGCGTTTGCTCAAAGGCAAGTTGCAGATGAAAGCAAGTTTGGGATTGCAAAGGGATAACCTCTACCGGCAAAAATTAGCCACTTCGAAACGTACAGTAGGCAATGCCAATATCAATTATACAGCTTCGCAGGTATTTGGCGTCAATTTCAATTATACCAATTTCGGCATAACACAAAATCCTTTGCGCACTTCACCCACCGACGACCTGTTTAAACAGGTTTCACAAAGCCTGGTGCTGGTCCCCTACCTGAATTTCATTAGCGAAACATCAGTCAAAAATGTTCAGATGGTGAGTAGCCTGCAATTGCTCAACACGCCAGTGAAAAGCATCAATGCCTCACCCAATCAAAAAACATTTTTCGGGATGTTGGGCTACAATCAAACATGGATAAAAAGCCAATATGCAGTAAATGTTTCAGCAAATTATAACAATACCAATCTGCCAGGTGGTGATATTGGTTCATTTGGCGCCGGCATTGGCGCATCACTACCCCTGTTCAATAAAAAGCTGATGGTATCTGCAAACGGAAATTATAACAGCAATACCTACAACGGTAATCGCAACGGTTATTCCTTCAACGGCGATCTCGGCTTTCGCATTCAGATAGTGAAGTCAAGCGCTGTGCAGTTGAATTTCCTTTACCTGAAGAATCAGGCAAAAGACCAAACGCTGATACAAAGCTTTGATGAAAAAACAGTCCGTCTGGGATATGGAATTAATTTCTAAAAGAAGTAAGCACAACTTATTCATTATGCCTACATTCAAAATATATCTCCTTGTCTTCCTCGCATTTTTTGCAGCAGCAAAGGGTATGGCGCAACAGGTAAATGTCTCCGTTACGCTCAGGCCGCCTTATTCTTCCAATATTGCCGACTATTATCATTTTGAAAACAAGGCGGTCATCCTCATCACCAATACCGGTGCCGCACCGGTGAGCCTGCGTTTGGGCGGAAGCATTACCAATGTGCAGCGCGGCGTATATATCCGCACCAGTCCGGATGCCCGCCCACTACAGCCTATCAACGTCCCTGCTTTTGGCACAACCACCATTACCGCCAACCCTGACGTGATGAATTTTTTTGACCAAAACAATGTCACTACCAACGGCAACAGCCGGATGCTCGCCACCATTATACAAACCGGCAAGCTACCTGAAGGTAACTATGAATTGTGCCTGGAAGCATACGACTACAATACCAATCGCCTGCTTTCGGCAAGGGGCAACGGCTGTTTCAATTTTGAATTGTCGTGGCTGGACCCACCGGTGATCACCTTTCCTCAAAACGGGCATATTTATCCTGCCGAACAGGCAGCAAAAAATTTCAGTTGGACACCGCCTTTGGGTAATCTCGCCGGTGCACTGATAGAATACGACCAGGTTGTAGTAAAAGTGCAGCCGGGGCAAAATCCCAATGATGCTATTGCCGCAGCCAGGGATTTTAAAGCAGGCAATCCGGTACTGAGCAAAACCGGCCTGATGAGCCAAAGCTATATCACGCAACCTTTTGATCTGACTTTTGAAGAAGGTGCTGTTTATGCGATGCAGATAGTTGCCCGCGACCGGAACGGCAAACAGCTCATTAAAAACGAAGGCAGAAGCGAGATAGTGACTTTTTCTTTAGGCACAAGCGCTTTGAACGAAAAAATTGTCCAGAATCCTCTTGGCAACTCTTCTCCAAAATTTATTGCAAAACAGTTGACGGGCAAACTACGCTACTATTGGAATAAGAATGGCAGTGCATCTAAATACAATAATTATGGACAATTCGTTGGTGATGGTTTAAGCATGAATCCCAATAATCAACAACTGGCGGGCAGTGGTGGAGGTTTGGGTGTACAGCAAAGCAATGATCCCTTATATGGAAATAAGCCAGACGGCAGTTTATTTTATGGCAATCAAACAGGCTTTTCCAATAAACAAAACAGTCCCCTGGCAGGCGTTACTGTGCAATTGTATGTAGTTACTCAATATAAGATTGCAGAAGGAATACAACCTGCAAGTTTGGATAACCTTGAAACTTCATTCAATTCAAGCGGGCTGCATGAAGGCCGTGATGGGATAATATATGAAGGCGGGCCACTGGCAACGGCAACTACCGCAACTGATGGTAGTTTTTCCTTTGGAGTGCCTGATCTGGAGGATATGAATTTTGAATGGGAGCAGGATCAAACACCGGCATCCGTCAATGGTACCAGATCCCCTGACAATCCATTAGGACAGGTTGTTAGCCTCAACACATGGCGCAGAAAGGTATTGATGATAAAAGTAGCAACCGCACCTCACACTGCATGGCGTTATCCAATGCAATTTGTTGGCGGCGATATCCTTTCACAAGGTGCTGATATGGGCACGTTTTACAGCCCGGTAGTGGAATACTCAGAAACCGTAATCGTTGCAGAAAAAAATAATCCAAGCATCACCAAAAGCGGAATGGAAGTATTGCTCCTGCGGGTAAAAACGGCACAGCGTCCCTCCTACATTTATGTTCCAAAAGATGAAGTGCACCCGGGTAATTTTACTGACCCTGAAATATTCCGTTTCAATAATGTTGACTACGAAATTATTGCCAAAGACACTACCAATGCCCAGGGAAAAGCCACATTCGATCATATAGTCGGGCAGCGCTGCACTGATAATACCAATATGCTTTATTATTATGCACGGCCTGCCGACAATCTTTCTACCGGGTATTCGCTGGTGTTTCCTGCTCCTCAAAAATTATATACAGGTTGCATCTATAAGGGTGTGATTGGGGTTGATCTTGATATCCCCAGGATTTATGCACGGGTAAGCAACACAGTTGCCGGCAATATGGGCGAGATGGCAATGTATGAGCAAGGCGCAAAATGGACACTCTGGCGAATAAAAAAAGCAGGTGCAGTTCAATTGGGGCAAAGCCACGGGAATTGGGGTGCATTGATTGAAAATAACAAAACGAATTGGGCTTACATCAGGAGTGTGCTGGCAACAAGCGGGAATAATGCATACCCCGCCAAAACAGGAATTACCGGCGCTTCCGGAAGAATTGATGTAAAAGAAATGTATGTTACCTGGAGCCCCACCAATGAAGATTATTATTTTGTTCTGGAGATAGAAAAAGACGGCTTCTCTGCTATTATTACACCTGTTAACAAAAACAGCTCAGCTTCGGCTGCTCAAGGCGATATGCTGCCAGTTAAAAAAGGTGAAGCGTACAATCTTGGCGATCTTGATCTGAAACCCAATGGCAAGGTTATCATTACCCTGAAAGATGAAGAAGGCAGAAGTCTTCATGGCCAGGCCTATTATACCGACCATCCTGCAACTGCACAGGTTGGAGAGATACAACCGCTCACACCTGGCTTTTTCATCAATCTTGCTGTGCCTTCAGGCAATGGCAGAAAGATTGTTATCCTGCCAAAAGATATGGAAGTATATCAGCAGGACACTATCAGCATTGACGTCCCCGCCAGCGGTGTTTTGGAAAAAGAAGTGGTGGTGAAATACAAGCTGCACCGCATTTATTTTAATATACAAGGCAGCAGCGGCATTGGCAACAGTAATCAAAAGAAAGCTTTACAGAACGCAAAAATCGAATTGCTGGATCCTGTCAATATCAAAATGTATCCCGGCCTGCACAGCCCCTATATTTCGGAAGGCACATCTTCCAATGTCAATAATCTTCCCACCGGCGGTGGCAGAACTGATAATAGCAGCGGCGTGGCAGATGATTTAGTGAATGAGTTTACCAGGACCACCAACCAGGGCGGCGGTGCTGATTTTGCCTTTAGAAATTCAGGCAGCAGGTTTAAGTTCCGCATCATCGGGCCAAAAGGCGAAGTGAGCTATGTCGTAATAGATAAGGAAGTAGCAAGTACCGCAGGGAAACACTGGCTGAAAGTGAACGTAACACTGAAAGCCGGAAGAACGGTGAAAGGAACAGTAAAACTGGGCACTGCACCGGTGGCAATGGCAAGAGTGAAGCTTGAAAACCGCTTACCCCTGATTGAAGCCTTTACCAATGAATCCGGAGAGTATATCCTGACAGGTGTTCCGGCCGATTCCAACCTCATCTTTTCAGCGGCTAAATCGGGTTATGTGGGAATGGAATTCGATGAAAATAATCCAACTCAATTGTATTATGCCGGAAGTGCTGTTCACTCCAATGTTATGATTGCCGGGACCTCCAACATCGGCATCACCACTATTGATTTTAAGTTGCGTATTTATGATGGATTAGATCTCAGCCAGATGCTGGGCTTTCCATTGGAAGTAACCAAACTCACGGAAACAAAAAACGGTGTGGTTTCAAGAGGCGGTTCAGCCGCCAAAACAGTAACTATATCAGGTCAGGTAGTTATTTCCGATGCCGACAACGAAATTTTTAAAATGCGTGGTGAAACCACTGACGGCAATCCGCTTTCCACCATTCGGTTCAGCGACATAATTGTGATAGCCGATGAAAAGAAAAACGCGGTGGATACACCTTATGCCCGTCCGAAGACCCTGCCCATGAGCACTTCTGTCAATTTTCAGGAGATCAGTGTGTTTGGAAAAGAGGGTTACAATGCCATTATGGGCGATACAGAAAAAGGCGTTACACTTAATAATTTCAGCTCTGGCGATACGATGCTGGGAGTGGCACAAGGCAAGGTGATCATTGATATTTCATCTTTCGGAAGCAACCGTTTTGCTCAAAAAGAAGAGATGTTCCTCAAGCCCATTGCCGGAAGCAACAATCTCTTCTTCCCGGTATTCACCGCTTCGGGCATTCCGGTGATAGATCCTCAAAGCGGTTTCCTCATCAGCAACGGTACAGGCGGCAGTTTTGAATACCTGCTCAAATACGGCCAGGATAGCTTTTCGGTCAAAGCTTCGTCAACTTCCTCCCGTTTGTATAAAGCAGCTGTGAAATTAGATTCACGGCTGCAAACCAACTTCAAAAATGTTAATCCTCAACACGCCAATCTCAACCTTCACCTGGGGGATATAACAATTAGCTCAAACGGGCAGCTGTTCGATATTGCGCGGTCCGTTGCAGCGCAAAATATGGAAGCTCAAACCCTTCAACTAGGCGAGTTTGCTATTCATTTCAGCAGCCTTAAAATGGATGAAAGCGGAGTGCAGTTTGGCGGAAAATTAGATGCGCTGGGCATGGAAATTCCGTTTGCAGACGCTACCCTTCACCCCAGTAGTTTTGTTCTTCTGCAAGGCTCACTCAACCTCAATTCGCTGTCCATTCTCGGCGGTTCTGTTCCGGTAAAGGCAGATGACGGGGCAACATTCGGCTACGATGGTACGGAGAAGAACGCATGGTATTTAACGATAAGAGATGATGATGAGGATGGTACAGCCACTTCCATCAGCGGAGAACATTTGGAAGGGCTTGATAAAAATGCTGTCGTAGGTTTTAAATCAATGTGGTTTTATAGTAACGGCAGCAAATCGGTCAGCCTGTCTGAGAATAATCCTGCCTATCGCCTGCATAATATTGTCGATTTTACGATCAACCAGGCAGAACTGTTTCCAAACACTCTTTCGCTGAATGGGATCATGGATCTGGGCATCCGGGATTTTACAGGCTATCAAACAGCATTGAATTATGAAAAGCCCGAAGTAGCTTCTGCAAAACCTGCACTTACCATTGTTGATTTTTCTATGCCGAATATTTTAATAAAAGGAGTGAGCCTGAATTTTAATCCGGGCAACATGACCGACGATGAGGGACTATACAACAGCAGCATTCAGTTTTTGGATAAGGTGAACGGGAAATTGCAGATCCGCGGTTATTTGAGAGATGAAAACCCCGAAGTATTTAAAGGCGTAAGATATACCCTGATAAAAACCAACAACAGTACAGAACTCACGCTTGATGAAACACCCAAACAAACCATCAAATTAGGTGGCAGCAGCAGCGAAAGCAAACTTTTACTAAGCAATATAGACGGCAAAATGTGGGTAACCGATACCGGCTGGACACATCTCTATTTCAACGGCGATATGCCTGAAGAAATGGGCTTTACCTCAAATGGAAAACGGATGCGCTTTGATGTGGAAGGAAAGCTGAAAGTAACTAACCAGAAAGTGCGCCTGCAAAAAGCAACAAAGGATCTGAGCGGGCTTTCTTTAGAATACGATATGATCAATCATCGCCTGAAAGGGCAGATGAGTTTTAGTGACAACATCGGAACGGCTGCCGTCAACGGTATGGCTGAAGTGGTGATGGATAAGCGCGGCTATTATTTTATGTCAGGGGGACAAATGACGATGAGCAATCCGAAAGTAGAAGGTGCTGCATTTCTCCTGTTTGGCGATTACCAGCTCGCCGGCGGCGACCTTGAATCTCATGTTGATGGCATGCTAAGGCAATACAGTAAATATGTTGAGAATCTTAACGAGCTACCAATGGGTTATTTGAATATGAAGGAAGACCGGCTACGTGGATTTTTCTTTGAAGGTGCCGGAGAAATCCCGTTCCCTGCCCTGCCAAATTTTGAAGTAGACCTGGTAGTAGTAAGTGCCAAACTGGAGGTTAACATAGGTGGCGACATACTGTTTGGGATCAACTTTGGTGAAGAAAGCACTAGTTACAATTTAGGAATGGGCGCATTTATAAACGCAGATCTGGCACTGGGTGTTAACCTGGGAATTGTTGGCGGAGGAGTGGCGATGCATGGCGATGCCGGTATTTATATAGACGGAACTTATTCGGCAAACGACTATTACCAGCTGGCAGTTATGGGATACATCCATATCACCGGCTCTGCATGGGCAACCGCACTGGGCTTTGATGTAACAGTAGAAGGATCTGTAGGCGTTGATGCAAAGGGTTATGTAACAAACAGGCCGGGAGAAGCAGATAAGTTTGAATTGGTATTTAGAGGAGAAGTAAAAGATGGAAAAGTGCAGGCGCCGGATGTAACGGAAACCAAAAGAGTAGAAAACCCGCCAAAGGAAGGTGGACAATAAAGCAGGCAATAGAGCTAATTAAAAATTGTCAGAATCATGATCAGCAAAATTTTTATGATAAAAGAAAAAATAAAGATAGCTGTCAGCAATTTCAAGCAAAGCAGCATAAGGAGCCAGAAGGTAGAGAAACAGCAACTTATCCGGGTTTGTTTCTTTGCATCTCTAAGTGAAAAGATCATTCCAATCACAGTTCTGTCCCTTGCTTTCAGCTTTGCCATCTCAGCTCAACCTGTAATGCCCGGCTTTGCAAGAGTGGGCGCAAAAGGAATTTTTGTTTTCGTAGGTGATCAGGTCAGCAATCGCACAGGGGAAATCACTGCTTATCGCATTGAACGCAAAACCTTGCCCAATGGCGATTTCAGTGAAGCAGCCCGCCTGGAAGCTGTATCATCAGTATCAATGTTTAAAAAAAATATGGAAGCCTCTGCCAATTGGGTTCCCTACAAAATGAATTTGGATCAGTATAGAGTAGACAGTATTTGGACGCGGATGAAGCAAACAGGCGACCTCTCCTCCTTACAGAATACAGGATTAAGCCTACCGGTGATGGCAGGTTTTAATATGGCCTGGCTCGATACCAAAGTGGAAGTGGGAAAAGCTTATCAATACCGCATCACTGCTATCGGCACAAATGAAATTTCACTAAGCAGCGAATTGATCTTTAACTCTCCGGGAGTGACAAAGCCCCGCATTGATCGTTTCCGCTACAACCAGGTGCGGAAAACGCTGGAAATATACAGTTATGCCAAAGGTGAAAACAAACCTGTGCAAATTGAAGTGTTCAGAAGCGAAGAAAGAAACAAAGGATATGTGCAGGTGCCTGTAAAAACCGGTTTCTTCTCCCCTCAGCCAGACAGTATTCAATATCATATTTGGGACAGTACTGCCTTACCCGCACAGATGTACTGGTATTATGTAAAAGGATATGATGTCTTGGGCAATGCTTCTGCTTTCAGCGATACGCTTTCTTATGCTTCATTGGATTTTATTCAGATGCCATTACCCAAACAAATAAGCGTGCAGGCAGATAATGATGCTCAAGGCATTCATTTTTCATGGCAGTTGGATCAGCCTGAACTGATCAATATGCTCACGCTCTACCGCAGCACCAATTCAGTGAATGGATTTCAGCCTATCGCTGTGCTTGCACCTGACCAACTGAAATTTACCGATGAGAACCTGAAACCCGCCACCGCCTATTTCTACTATTTTGAAGTGGTATATAAAACACAGGAACGTCCTAAGCGCACAACGTCGTTTGCGGGATCGTTTACCAGCAATAAAACACCGCAACAACCGGTTGTTGTTACTGCCGAAGGCGTGAAAGAAGGTGTTAGCCTGCAATGGGAAAACCACGAAGAAAACATCAGCGGTTTTTGGCTCTACCGTGCCGAACAGGGCAAACCGCTGCAACTTATCAGTGGGCCCATTCCCGCTGTAGACACTATTCGGCATTATACATTCACCGATACGGACAGCCTGCTAAGCGGCGGAAAGTTTTATCAATATGCCCTGAAATCTTATTCCACAAGTCATTTGGAAAGCATTTTTTCCGACACGGCAACGGCCCGGCCACTAAGAAATATTCCCGTTCCTCATCCGCCATTGCAGATAAATACCAATACCGACGGAGAAGCCGGTAAAGTGTGGGTGCTATGGGAGGATGTGTCAAAATACGATGAAATGGTAATGGGTTATATGCTGTTGCGCCAAAAGAACAGCAGTGAGAAAAAACATAAAACTGATACCATTTTTTGCAGTGTAAATTTTTATGTAGACACATTGGTGAAGCAAGGCGAAAGCTATGCTTACACGGTTGTTTCGCAATCCATACTGGGTATGCAAAGCGTGCATTCGGAAACGGTAGTATTCAGCGCCGGTAAAAAGATGCTGCCTCCACCATCTTTATTGCTCGCCACTACCACCAAACAGGGTGTGTTACTGCAATGGGAGCCGCCTGCCAATGCAGACGCACTACGCTACAATATCTATCGCTACGAACGTGGTAAAGCACCGGTGAAAACCGGAACAGCGGTGGCTGGCAGCAGCTTCACCGATAAAACGGCGGTAAAAGGGAAGCTGTACTTCTATTCTCTGCGTTCCCTTGACGGCGGCCAGGAAAGCGAAAAGAGTAATGAGATGTCTTTAAGTTATCAATGAATCTCTAAACTATGGTTAGTTGTACCGAGAAAATATTTGTGATTTGCTCGTAGGTAAAATCAGGCAATAACAACTTAAAATAAAAGAATGAATAATTACAAAAGAAAGCCCTGTCTGAGTTTCCCCTTCGGGAGACAGGAGATCGTATTATTTTTCGCCTGCTTGCTGCTATTCGCAGCCTGCGATAAACAAGGCCCTATGGGACCTCCGGGCGAACCCGGTCCTGATGGAACCTCAGGCGGACAGGGCGGCGGCGCTATCGTGTATCAAAGTACAGGCAGCGACAACTTTGACTGGGCGCAAACCGGCACATCAGACAACGCTGATATCTGGACATTGGCAATGAATGACAAAAATGTATTCACCCTGCCTAATTCCATCAAACCCCTGATTGACGAAGGCGGCATCATCATCGCCTACTTTCAATGGGACGGCGGTTGGATAAAACTGCCTGCAATACCAATACATCTTGACTCGCAAAAATACAGTTACCTGTACCGTGAAACCGGCGGCAGCCCAACGGTGGAAATAAAAGCAAGAATACCAAAAGGCGAAAGCCCCGCTTATATAGTAAGCCTTAAACTCTTTGTATTGCCGGCATCGGAATATGAGGAGATCGTTTTGGAATAAGACAAACATACCTTCTACCTGTAATTGTAATAAACATGAGCTATAACCTTTTTTCTGCAGCAGGGTTTGTTTCATTGATACTTGCCCTCCTGTTTTTAGCCTGCTCCAAAGAAGGAGTAGAAGGATTGCCGGGACCACAGGGCCCTCAAGGGCCTCCGGGCAGAAATGGTGCAGGCGGCGGCGCTGCTACAAAAATGACTGCGATAGACATCAGCAGCAACTCCTATACCTGGGTGAGCGGGCAATTGAACTACACTATAAGCGGCGACCGTGTAAGTTATATTGACCTAGGGCAAAACATAGCCCGGGCCATTGACAGTGCCGGCACGATGGTATATGCTGAAATGGGAACAGGCACAGAAATCCAATGGATGAATATTCCCGATATGCCCGCAGGCACATCAACCGGATGGAGTCTTGGATACACGCTTGAAAAAACACAGCAAGCCACTTATCGTTTGCGTATTACAGCGCAGGGAACACCGACCATTACTGTAAGAAAAATCCGGGTGGTCATTATCCCATCGGAACTTTTTGGTGAAATGGGTGATGGCAACAAGACTGCCCCTATTTGCACCATCATTGCACCGCAGGATAATTCCTCTTTCTCCCTCACCGATACTATTCATGTAACTGTTACAGCTACCGACGCAGATGGCAGCATCGCTGATGTGCAACTTTTTGTGGACAGCACGGCTTTCGGTGCAGCAATAACTGATCCTCCCTATAATTTTACTATCAATCCAGGAACGTTGGAGGCTGGCTCGCACAGAATAATAGCAGTGGCAAAAGATAACGGGAATGCAACAGGCGCCGACACCGTAAACGTTTTAATAAACCTGGTTGAAAACAAAGCTCCCACCGTTAGCTTCACCACTCCCAAACACAATGAAAACTTTGCATCGAATGCAAATATTACGGTGGATGTAAGTGCCACCGATGAAGACGGGACCATTGCCGAAGTGCAGTTGTTTATAGACGATGTGGCTTACGGTGCAAAAAACACCACTCCTTATAGATTTACTATTCCGGCAGGTACACTGCAACCTCAAACCGCTGCCTACATGCTGAAAGCTGTTGCTAAAGACAATCATGGTGCAACAGGAGAATCCTCCATAGCTATTAGTATTACCAACACGGTAACAGTAACTTCCTTCTCGCCCTCATCGGCGGGCTATGGTGCAGCAATAACTGTTACAGGCACAGGTTTCAGTACGGTTGCAGCCAACAATATCGTAACACTGAACGGTATTCCCGCCCAGGTGGAAGCGGCTACAGCCACAGAACTGAAAATAAGAGTACCCAAAAATAAAAACACGACAGGTATACTGCGGGTGCAGGTGCAAAGCGGAGGTGTAGCGAATGCACCAATGCCATTTACTTATTTGCTTACTTATACGGTGAGTACATTGGCGGGAAGCAGTACAGAAGGTTATAATGATGGAACAAGTGTTGCGGCACAATTCGCGTCTCCCAGGAGCGTGGCAGTGGATTCAAAGGGTAATATCTATGTGGCAGATGTAGGAAACAATCGAATCCGTAAAGTTACTCCGGGTGGCGTGGTAACCACATTTGCAGGTAATGGATTTAAAAGTTATGCAGATGGTGAAGCCACTAAAGCGTCTTTCAACTCCCCTTCCGGTGTGGCGGTGGATGTTTCCGACAATGTATATGTGGCTGATGCAGGCAACAATCGCATCCGTAAAATCACTCCCGCAGGCGTAGTTACCACAGTGGCAGGCGACGGTACAGCTGGCTTTTTTGATGCAGCAGACGTGAAAGCACGATTCAGATTTCCTCGCGGCATAGCCGTAGATGCTTCAGGAAATATTTATGTAGGCGACGATGATAATAATCGTATTCGCAAAATCAGTCCTGCAGGTTTGGTTACAACGCTGGCAGGCTCCGGAGTGTCAGGCTCTGCCGACGGCACTGGTACGGCGGCACAATTCAGTAGTCCAGGCGGCGTGGCTGTAGATGCTTCAGGCAATGTATATGTAGGAGATATTGGCAATGACGGCGTTCGCAAAATCACACCGGGTGGCGTGGTTACCACACTGGCGAGCGGTGCAAATATTTTAGACGGGCCCAATGGTGTAGCAATAGATGCTTCGGGAAATGTTTATGTAACAGTTCGTGAATCCCATGTCATTCGCAAAATCACTCCTGCAGGTGAGGTCACTCTTGTGGCAGGTATTCAGAACTCTCAAGGCTTTATGGATGGTTTGAGCACTACAGCAAGATTCACCGTTCCGGAAGGCATAGTGGTGGATGCTTCCGGTACTATCTATGTGGCGGATTTGGGCAACTACCGCATCCGTAAAATAGCAGCGGAGTAAAAACAATTAAAATTTAAAGCAATGAACAATAATAAAATAAAATCCGGGGTAAGTTGTCCCATGCCTGTAAACAGGCATGCCTTTAGAATATGGAGATTGTTATTCCTCTCCACCTTTTTCTTTTCCTGTCAGAAAGGAGAACCGCTGCAAGGTCCGCCCGGCCCCGAAGGACCGGCAGGACAAGACGGTGCGGATGGCAGCGGTGGCAACGGTGCAGCCATTGCCTACCAAACACCTGTTGGCACTACATTCAGATGGCTGGGCAATGATAAACAGTTTTACCTCGTACCCAAATTTCCAAGCGGTATAGAGCAGGTTGAAGGTATTCTTATCAGGGACAGTGCCAAAACGCTCGCCAATGCTTTGGCATTGGTGTATATGCGCAGCACACGCACAGCAGGTGACACCGCCTGGATTGCTCTGCCGTATACCATCCGCTCTGCCAGCAACAGCAATGAAACGGATTCCTATAAATATAGTTTGGGTTACTACAATTATGATAATGATATAGCGCCCTACGCAGATATCAGTCTTTTCGTGGATGCGGAAATTTATCAGAATATGGCAGGCAGCCTCACACCTGATTATAAAGTACAGGCTTTGCGCATCATTTTTATACCCGTCACCGATTCAGGAAGGCTGCAAAGAATACCTGCTTTTGATACATCTCAAAAGGGTTTAAGTATGGAAGAAGTAATGAAGAAGTATGGATTGAAGGAAAGTGATTACAGGGGAATAGAATAACGTGATATTTTTTATAATTGACAATTTGCAACCAGCTATGACAGGCGTTAACATCATCCTTTTAATATTGGCTTTGTTTGCCTTTTTGCCGCTCACTATTTTCCTTTATAAAAAAAGAAGGGCAGAAAAAATATTGAAAGAGGGCAAATCTATAACAGCAATTATTTTTGATATTGTTGCTGGGTACAAATACCGTTACGAAGTAGTGCACTATTATTTTACGGCTGCAAATGGCAAACAATATAAAGGCAAGCTTACAACCACACCAGGCAAACATCGTATCAGGGAAACTATTGAAGTCTTTTATTTACCCGAAAATCCAAAACGAAATACGGTAAAGGGAGCATGGGGAAGCACTGTCTTTTTAATATTTATGATCGTTATTACTATAATAGTATTGTGGATGACGTACAAGTTGTTTCAAATGGTGAGTGCAGGGGAGATATGATAATTGCATTGACAGGTTGAAAAACTGATGAACGGAGATAGCAGAAATCTGCGATATTTTGTAACTTAACCGTTGATTTACTGCTAAACCAAACTACTATGAATAGTAAGAACAATGCCAGAGTTTACAAAATGTCCTTTGCAAGCGTTTACCCGCACTATATCCAAAAAGCGGAGAAAAAAGGGCGGACCAAAGCGGAAGTAGATGAAATCATATTTTGGCTGACTGGCTATAATGCAAAGACGTTCCAACAGCACCTCGACAATAAAACCAATTTCGAAGACTTTTTCAATAAAGCGAAAATCAATCCCAATGCTTCAAAAATCACGGGAGTGATTTGCGGCTATCGCGTGGAAGAGATCGAAGATAAACTAATGCAACAAATCCGTTACTTGGATAAGATGATTGATGAGCTAGCAAAAGGCAAGATAATGGAGAAGATTTTAAGAAAGTAACCGCCAAACGGAATAGCAATAAAATTGGATCTGTAACCTCACTTGCAGTAAGGTCCATCCGCTTTGAACGATAAGTATATTTTGAAAAATACTATTTCTTTGAAATAAACTCCCCCCTCTCATCATTCCAGATCAGCTTATCGATCTGCCATTTTGTTATCTGCCCAAAAGAGGAACGTTGCTTTTCCAGTTTCTGCGCAAGGATCAGCTTTTCCCCATCTGTTCTGAGCGTGATCATTCCATACGTGGACACTACCCTTTGTTTTACCTTATCACTTTTCAGCTTCTTGGCTTCGATCACAATATACTCTGAAGAGGACCTTGAAAGTTCTGTGCTGTAAATAAGCGGACGGTCGCCACGTCCGTATTTGCCAATAGCCCCAAGTGTCTCGGGTCTCGGATGACAAAAAGATTCCTCATCTCCACTGGAAATGACAGTAGCAATGGGGTTGATCGCCTGTAAAAATTCATTCGTGATATCATGACTTCCATGGTGGCAGGATTTGGCAACTTCCGACTGGAAGAATGGTCTGCAATCCTCAATGATCTGTCGGAGTTCAGCCTGGGCAGCGCTATTATTTCCCGTTGCTTCTGCTACCCTTTTTTTCACCTCTTCAATATCCTTACCACTATACTGGCTCATCAGGTAATCGGCCGATTTTGAGTTCAGATCACCACCCAGCAAAACCTTTATCTTCCCTATCCTTGCCATCAGCACTACTGAGTGACCGTTCTTTGTTTTCCCTACATCATCGCTAAACCATCTCAGTGCCTTCTTCCCTCCCACCAGTTCGGGAACAGGCGCAAGCACTTCCAGCTTTAATGATTTGTCTTTATACAACAGGTTCTCCTTTGTCAGGTCCTTTGACACAGCCTCGATCGAAATATCCGGGAACGTGGCTATAGCTCCGGCCAATATTTTTTCATAATTGCTTTTCTTTCCTTCTGCATCAAGGACCCTGGTCAGTTTTTTATGCGTATCAATAAAATCAGTCAGGTATTTTCGCCCGTTTACTGAAGCACTTGCTCCAAGAGTGCTGCCTGTACGCTGGATAATACCATTGTGATATATCTTCTCAAAATGTATCTGCCGTGATTGCCCGGCAGGAGGAGAAGAAAGCAAAGGAGCGAATCCTTTATAATGATCTTCATCCGGGTGGCTGACCACTGCATGGAACTTTGGCAACTGGCCACCAGGTTTGGCAAGGTTGAACCGCCAGCGCAGGAAGCGGTACATATTATCACTTTCTCCCGCATCAATTACAAAATGCTCATCAGCTGGTGTTACCAAATGACAGCCGTCTCCCTGCCCGATGTCTACAAAATTCACTTCCAGCAACCGGCCGGTCTGGATTTCATCCAACCGTATCCAACCTTCATCCTGCCGGCTTCGTACACGCAACCAGGTTTCTCCCTCATGCTCCTGCAATGAACTTTCGTTCCATTTGAGATAAGCCGTCCGGGTTTTATTTTTGGGAGGTGTGATATAGTCGCCGAAAAGCAAATGCTGAATAGATTTGCCTCCGGGTTTATCAAATATCCTTACTTCGGGAAAAACGGCAAAGCCATGGCCCTGCCGGGTCAGTTGGCGGAGTTTGGACGGTATAGGCATAAGGTGTGTTTACATGAAAATTAAACATTTTAATTGCCTTCCTGCGGTATTCACAGTAAAATAATTATACCCGTATGGAGGCATACTCCATTAGTTCCGATTTATACAATTCCTTTTTCCCGGAATAACTAATTTTGAGGGGGTTCCATGCTCTATAAAGAATACATACCAGGCCAGGCCTTGCAGCAATATGTGAAATGCTATTATCTATCTGAATCGGACAGCGGTATTCCGGTTGAAGATAAAGCGTTTGCCACTGGCTGTATCGAAGTCATGTTCAATCTTGGCAGTGGTAAATGGCAAACATCGGTTGACGGCAATTTCATTACCACACCTTCCATCGAGCTATGGGGGCAGATCATCAAGCCATTGACCTTCCGTTCGCTGGGCAGCAACCGCATGTTCGGCATAAGGTTCTATCCGCACACTGCAGCCGCATTCCTGGATGATGAAATAAGCCTGTTCGGTGATCGTGTATCCGACTTCGCTGATATCGCCGGAAAGGAAGCGAAAACACTGCATGCGAAATTGCAGGAAGCAAAATCACCTGGTGAACTGATCACACTTACTGAAGAATATTTATTGCAACGCCTGGCTTTCGGGGAAAAGAAATGGCAGAAGATAAACCTGATAGGGAATGTAATCCATGAATTGAAACAGGAAGATTTTTTCGACAATATAGAAAATGTAGCTTCGAGGTACGGCATCACATCCCGCTATCTTCAAAAAATTTTCTTACAGCATACCGGCCTTACCCCAAAACTCTACTGCAAGATCAACCGGTTTCAAAACAGCCTGTTGTTGATTGCGAGAAGTAACCTATCCCTCACTGCTATTGCTTATGAATGCGGCTATTTCGACCAGTCACATTTTATACGGGAGTTCAAATCCTTCACCAACACGCCTCCTTCGGGCTTTGATACGGATAATTCTTCAGCCGTTCTTGCTTCTCCTAACAAATAAGCTGTTCCGTTTTATACAATTCGCGGGGATTCTGTTGAAATACCTTTGGGACAATAAAACAGAAAATCATGTCAGCTAATTTTGAAAAATTCAAAGCCCTGCACCAGACAGGCGAGTTGCTTGTTTTACCAAACGCATGGGATGCAAAAAGTGCAACACTTTTCCAGGAAAAACATTTTCAGGCAATAGGCACATCCAGTGCTGCCGTAGCCGCCAGCCTGGGTTACCAGGATGGTGAGAATATGCCTTTCAGCGAATACCTCTTTGTAATACAACGCATCCTTACTGTTGTAAAAATTCCTGTATCCGTTGATATCGAAATGGGTTATGGCAAAACAAAAGAGCAGATCCTGGAAAACATCGTTCGCCTTACTGATCTGGGAGTAGCGGGTATTAATATCGAAGATTCAATTATCCACAACTCAAAACGAGCGCTTCAGAATGCCCCAGATTTTGCAGCGATTATTGAGTACGTAAAGAACAAGCTGGCTTCAACCAACCGATCTCTTTTTATCAATCTCCGGTGTGATACGTATATCCTGAATGTACCTGATAAAGCCAAAGAAACGGCCCAAAGATTAAAGGTATATGAAGCCGCGGGAGCCGACGGGATCTTTCTTCCATTTATCCATGAAGAAAAGGAGATAGCTCATGCCGTTTCCAACACCAGGCTCCCTCTCAATGTGATGTGTGTACCAGATCTCCCTGATTTTAAAACCCTGCTGAAACTGGGTGTAAAAAGGGTGAGTATGGGACCATTCCTGTTCAATAAAGTATATAAAGCCGCCGGGGATCTTTCAGAAAAAGTTCTCACAGAAAACAATTTTTCACCCATTCTTTAATCAATCTATAAAATAACAAGTATGAACCTTCCAACAAAAGCACAGGACGCACATAGCGCACTGGCAGCCGCTTACAATACAGGCGATTTAAACACCGTATTGAGCATGTATGATGTAAACGGGATCATTGTAGCCGAGCCCCGCAATCCTGTATCGGGCAGGGAAAAATTTGAAGCTGCCGTAAAAGCCATTCTTGCCATCAAGGGGACAATGGAAATAAAGACCGTGTACTGCCTGCAAAGTGATGATGTGGCTGTGGGCAGATCAGAATGGAGCATCAAAGACAATGGCGAAACAAAAGTGAGCGCCAAAGGCATTGAATTGCTGAAGCGACAGCCAGACGGCACCTGGAAGGTATTGATCGATCATGCATTCGGAGCAGAAGCAAATCTTGTTGCGTGAAAAGGATGTTCATCACAACTTTAGCTTTTTAAGGGATGATGCAGGTAAAGAAGCACGAGGTTGATCAATAAAAAAGGGATCTCGATCAGTACACCTTTCAGGTCCCTGCCTTGCAGGTGAAAACAGATGATCAGCAGAATACCGGCGGCCATCAGGAAGTTGCCCCAGAGAAATGTTTTAGGATGCAGGATCAGCAAGGCGCTTAACATCGTGATAAGACCGTTGATCAGCAAACCTGTTTTATTGAAATGCCATTTATCAAACATAGCCACCATTTCCGGTTTGGCTGTAACCATGGCATATCCCTGCTTCAGTCCCATTATGACAGCAACGAGCATAAGCGCTCCGCTTAATACTTTAATCAGCATCAGGTTTGTTTTGTTTAACTAAATATAACCAGTTTTTTGTAATGCTACATTTTGATAAAGGTTAGATTCCCATAATAAGAATTCCAATGCTCTGTTCAGAGCATTGGAATTCTTTTCTCAGGATAAGGCTTATCTGGTGGTGTATCCACCGTTTGCAAAAATGGTTTGACCGGTAATCCACCATCCGTCAGTAACCAGGAATTCTACAAGCGGTGCAATATCTTCGATCCTGGTAAGTCCGCCGAGCGCAGAAGCTGATTTGTGATAAGCTACGGAATCATTGGTTTCTGCAGGATAAAAGAACGGGGTATCCATAGGGCCGGGTGCCACAGCGGTAACAGATATCCCTCTTTCCCCAAATTCTTTTGCTGCAGCTCTGGTGAAATGTTCAACCGGGGCTTTGGCTCCTGCATAAGTGGAATAATAGCCGGTAAAAGCAGCCAGGAGTGAAGTAACAATAGTGCATATCTTCCCATTATCATTCAACTGCTTGCCTGCCTCCTGCATAAAGAAATAGGCCTGCTTGGCATTTATCGCCATCATGGTGTCATAATCCGCTTCTGTTGTATCCACAAAAGGCTTTTTAAGCACCATGCCTACTGTGTTGATGGCAATATCGATACCTCCAAATCTGGCTTTAGCATCAGCAAAGAGTTTCTGCACATTGCCTACTTTGGTAAGATCCCCCTGCAACAGTATTGCTTCGCCTCCCCCTGCCTTAATATCAGCAAGTGTTTTTTCAGCTTCTGCTTTTGTTTTATCACTATTGTAATGAATAGCCAGTTTTGCACCTTTCGCTGCCAGATTACGGCTTATCAGTCCGCCCAGGTTTTTAGCTCCTCCGGCAATAAGAACAACTTTACCCTTTAAATCATTTCTTGACATAAGATCTTTTTTAATGTTCAATGATGAAGTAAAGTTGAGTCGCTAATAGCGGGATATCATGGTGAACTTTTCGGTTTTTTACCGCTTGAATATTTTTCCCTGTATTGGCCTGGAGTTATTCCCATATATTTTTTATAAAACTTGCCGAAATTGGAAGGGTCATAAGTCAGTTTAAGCGCAATTTCGCTTACGGCAAGATCAGTCCTGGCAAGCAAAGCATTGGCCTGCTCCAGTATCTTTTGTATATAAAAATGACAGGGATGATGCCCATGATCTTCTTTGATGATCTCGATCAGGTATTTGTGGGATACAAACAGTTTTTGCGCAATATCCTTTAATTCCAGCATTTCGGTTGCTTTGCCATTGATAAGATCAGCGAGGTGATCGTCCAGCAAATTGAAATACCTGTCGGCTATTTCTTTTTTACGCAATATGGTGTTTTGTGGTGAATACATGCAGAAATGATGTTCAATCAGTCTTCAAGTTACAAAAGCAATAGCATATACACAGGGCTTTATTATTTTATTGAAAATATAAGTGAGGTTGCTATCTGCAATGCATACCGCAGTGTACATTATCCTGTAAAATCGTTCACCTGAAATCCCGCGTAAGGGATATTTTTCCGGATAGCCTGCGGCGCCATGTTAAACTACAGCCTCTTTATTGTATTTGCTTCTGTATTCCAATGGTGACATTCCCGTGATCTTCCTGAACACTTCCCGGAAGGCTTTTACGTCTGAATAGCCAACCTCGTACATTATCTCGTTTACCGTTTTACGGGTGGTTTCAAAAGCCTTTTTGGCCGATTCGATCTTTGCTCTTTGTAAGTATTCGACAGGAGTGTTCCCGGTTGCTTTGATAAATCTCCTGTCGAAATTTCTCCGGCCAATGGCAAACCTGGATGACAATTCCTCAACAGATATTTTTTCATGCAGGTTCTTTTCAATGAAAGCCTGGGCTTTCTTAATCACCTCGTCACTGTGTAATTTCTGCCCGGTAAATATGGTGAAGGAAGACTGGCTTTGCCTGTCTATTTCAATCTGGAACACTTTGGAGCAGAAAATAGCTGTTTGCCTGTCGTAATGCTTTTCAATAAGGTAAATGATCAGGTTCAGGAAAGAATAAGCACCACCATTGGTATAAATCCCACTTTCATCCGTGATCAGTTTATCGGTTTGCAAATCGACCTGTGGAAACATATTTCTGAAATTGTCCGCTGCCGCCCAATGCGTAGAGCAGGTTTTGCCATTCAGCAATCCTGATGATGCCAACAAAAAAGCGCCGGTGCAGATGCTTGCCACTTCAGCGCCGTTTTTGTATTGCTTCTCAATCCAGTCAACGATCAATTCGTTTCCTTTCATCGCTTTATCATAATTATGATTTAATGAAGGAATAATGATGAGATGGGTTTTGGTGATGGCAGAGATATTAACCTGTGGCTTTACGGCAAACAGGCCATCATAGAAATCCACTTTTTTAGAAATACCCGCGAGTTGGATCTTAAACAATTCCTTCCGGCCGGTTTTTGTCCAGTACTCATTAGCCCTGGTAAATATTTTATAGGCCCCAACTATACTGCTTAGATTATTTTGACCTTCCGGGACTATTATAGTAAGATGTTTCATCGGATCCTTTTTACAAAGATAAATAGACGCCATGTCCAAATCAACCCACCACAAAGTCTATTTAGCACCCCTTCCCGGACATATTCAGACAATACATTTGTAGTGCAAATAATTCATTAATAAAAAACGGGTTATGGAAAATCAATATTTCACTATCAGTTTACAAACAAGCAAATCTCCGGAAGAAGTATTCCATGCCATCAATAATGTCCGCGGATGGTGGTGTGAGGATTTAAAGGGCAACTCACAAAAACCGGGTGATGAATTCGAGGTATACTTCTTCGAAGACGTACACTATTCCAGGCAAAAGCTGGTGGAAGTGATCCCTGGGAAAAAAATAGTTTGGCTTGTTACAGAAAGCCGCCTGAATTTTCTTAAAGACAAAGAGGAATGGACAGGCACCAGGATCAGCTTTGAAATATCCAGGCAAGATGATAAGACCCAGATACTTTTCACCCATTTTGGCTTACACCCCAAAATTGAATGTTTCCGTGATTGCTCCAACGGATGGAGTCAGTTCCTGGAACATAGCTTATTGAGCCTGATCAATACAGGCAAAGGACAACCCAATATCCTCGACGAGGAAATAAGTAAACATCAATAAAATAAATTATTATGGCAACAGATACATTGATATTAACGACACAGCAAGTAGCGGACCGGTTCAATGAGCTTGCCCAACAGGAAAAGTGGTTTGAGATCCAGGACGAGCTCTTTGCAAACAATGTAAAAAGCATTGAACCGCCAAATTCGAAATACCTGCCGAATGCAGAAGGGAAAACCGCTGTTCGTGAAAAAGGGGAAAACTGGGTAAAAAAGGTAGAAGCACTTCACAGCGCCCAGACGTCTGAACCGATCGTTAGCAGCAGTCACTTTGCAGTAACAAGGAAAAAGGATTTGACGATACGGGAAATCGGAAGAATACAAGTTAACCAGATCATGCTGTATGAAGTGAGGAATGGCCTGATTGTATCAGAGCAGTTCTTTTATTAAAGCCTTGCTGGTATCAATACCTGTCTCAATATTCAATAAGTACAAGGCGGATATCGTTGCCGCCTTGTACTTGCTATTTGACCAGGTTTGATAGGGCCTTGAAAACCGCTTCTTCCTTATTTCCTGAAAATCTTATAAACCCGCACTCCTGCAAATATTATTATAGCGACCCATAATGCTGTCCAGAGTACTAGTTTTAAATCAATTGTATATAGTTCCATATATAAAGGTTTAAAATCTGCTGATAGAAATAAGTTCACCAGTAGCATTATTGAATTTCAATCTGAATTTAAAGTCCTGTTTATAAATAGTCCCTATACCATCAATAATGACATTATAGTGTAGTTTGCCAAAAACCTCCAGGGTTATTTCATTTCCGGCAAGACTTTTCCTGGTCGCAGCCTGATGCCAGGATGTCATTGGAGTAAAACCCCAGGTATCGGACTCCACGTCCTTTATCTTCCAGAATCCATCAATTTTTTCCAATGTAACGTCTACGTCAACGCCTCCAACGAAATTAAGGTTATATCTTCCCCTTTTGATCTTTTCCTGCTGGCTTAAAATTGCCGATGGTATTGAAAGATCATAACGGGTATTGTTCAAATTACCGACAGCATCTTTATATACCTGGAATTCATATAGTGAATTAAAGGTTTTAAAAGAAGGATTGATAAGTACATTGTATTCAAAGTTGTCGCCTGGCGACAACATGTCTTCAAAAGCCGATACCTGATCCGGGGTTAAGGGCTCCCATCCATTGCCTTCACAGGAACTGGCAAGCCTTCCTGATTGGCAGGGGGTGGGATTAACTGGTGAGGGCCAATTTGTGCCGCTGCCACTGCCTCCATCACCGCTATTGCCCGGTTCTATACCAGTGCCGGGAACATATCCCCAGCCATCGGGAATATCAATCCATTCTGTCCAGCACTCTGTGTACAAGCCCCACGCCGTGCATGGTGCATCTGTGCTATTACTGGAAAGGAGCTGGTTTAACGGCCCTGCGTTGAAAGGTTTTAGTCCATATTGTATACAATAGGTGATAAGATAGCACTGCTCTGTTGCCAGCGCTTTGTTTGTATTTTGAGTGCCGGGCCCTCTGTCTAAGGTATATGTTATCGTAATGTCATCCCGGCCCGGGCCAGCATTAGCCATTTCTACCTTTTCAGCATTGGTAAGCAACCGTTCGTCTGTAATGGAGAATTTTTTCGTACCGAATACATGATTCTCCATTGAAGCAAATAAATGAAAGATGTTTCTTGCCTTAGCAAGGCCGAAATCATCATATTCTTTTTGATACAGCATCCTGAAACTCGTATCATTATTAATGGTCTTAATGACCAAACAGGCATTAACCTGAAATTGCGAATCCTTTACAAAAGGAATATACGAAACAGTCGAATCATAAGGACCATTCTCATGGCTTATACCAGTTTTCTTCTCGCTGTAAACACTAATCACCTTATCCCATCTTGGGATACCGATCTTTCTGGCGTATTCTTCTGAAAAATGATATAGCTGATCTTCTTTGACGACAAATTCCCGGATAGCGGAGGCCAATGGGCCTACGGGGAGATGATCTGAAAAGAAGCGGCTTGATCGAGCGTTCATAGCTGGGCGATCCGGCTTTACTTCAAATGGCCGGTCTTCCTTTTTACAATTTGAAAGCGTCAACATAATTATCAGCGAGCAATGCCATATAAGGCGGGTTAAGAAGTTTTGAATTCTCATATAGTTTGGTTTACCAGGTTAGTTAATAAAAGGGGAGTAAAAGTAGAATGCATGGCTTTTTAGCCCAACGTTTTTTCAACTAAACGTTGGGTTATTTTTCCCATTTTTCCTTGTGAAAAAACCAAAACAGATTTTTCCCAACTGTCACAACAACCACTAACTTTATCATACATGAGATACCTTACGCGCACAATATGGATACTGTCACTCATCAGTCTGTTTACCGATACGGCGAGTGAAATGCTATACCCTATTATGCCCATTTATTTAAAGAGTATCGGGTTTTCTGTGCTGCTGATCGGCATACTGGAAGGAATTGCTGAAGCTACAGCAGGATTAAGCAAAGGCTATTTTGGCAAGTTGTCTGACCATACAGGCAGGCGGGCTCCTTTTGTACAGTTAGGTTATACTTTAAGTGCTTTATCCAAACCTATGATGGCTGCTTTTGTTTATCCGCTTTGGATATTCCTGGCCCGGACGATCGACCGGTTAGGCAAAGGCATCCGCACCGGAGCCAGGGATGCGCTGCTTTCCGATGAGGCAACTACCGGCACCAAAGGCCGTGTTTTTGGTTTTCACCGTTCGATGGATACTGTTGGCGCAGTGCTCGGCCCCCTGTTCGCATTGATCTATCTGTATTTTTATCCGGGGCAATACCAGATACTGTTCCTTATCGCCTTTATTCCCGGCCTGCTGGCCATTTGCCTGTCCTTTTATCTTAAAGACAAAAACCGGAAGCCTAAAGAAAATAAAGCACCGGTCTCATTTTTCTCATTCCTGCATTACTGGAAACACAGCCCCACCGCTTACCGGAAACTGGTAGCCGGATTACTGATCTTCACTTTATGCAACAGTTCAGATGTTTTCCTTTTGCTCAAAGTAAAGCAAGCCGGGCTGGACGATTCCGCTACGATCGGCGTCTATATTTTTTATAACCTGGTATTTGCCCTGGCTGCATTTCCCGCAGGCATACTTGCCGATAAGATAGGATTGAAAAAAGTATTTATTACCGGCTTACTCCTTTTTGCATTGGTATATGCCGGTATGAGCTTTAATGGCAGTATCTTTTTTTATGGCTTTCTTTTTCTGCTGTATGGATTATATGCTGCTGCAACCGAAGGGATCTCCAAAGCCTGGATCAGCAATATCACCGATAAAGCAGACACAGCCACCGCTATAGGCACTTACACAGGATTTCAAAGCATTTGTACGATGCTGGCAAGCTTTATTACAGGCTGGCTATGGTTCCAGTTCGGAGCTGTTCCTGCATTTGTGGCAACTGCAACAATAGCCCTTGCTGTCCTTTTATATTTCCTGATTGGCATTAAAGAGTCAGACCGGTAGTTACTCCACTCCCTTCACGTTCATCTTCAATGAATAAACAGACTCAGAAGCAGTAATGAACAGTATATTCCTTTTCTTCCCTCCAAAACAAATATTGCCGACCCACTTGGATGGTACAGGAATATGCCCAACCTTTACGCCCACCTTATTATAAATGGTAACACCAGAACCAGCCAAATAGAGATTGCCCTGGTTATCCAGTGTAATCCCGTCTGCTCCCTGTGGTGCAAATAATTCCTTCTCACTCAGATCACCATCTTCCCCGATCACATATTTATAGGTTTTATCGGCCTGTATATCGGCCACAAACAATGCTTTTCCATCCGGAGTGCCAACAATGCCATTAGGCCTTACCAGTTTATCTTCCACTACCCTCGCCTGCTTTGCGCCTTTAGGCAGGTAATACACTTTCATTCCATCCTGTGCAGGTTGCTTTCGCTCCCAGTAATCCCGCTGGTAATAAGGGTCTGTGAAATAAATGCCTCCCTTCAGATCTACCCAAAGATCATTAGGGCCGTTAAGTTGTTTACTTTCATAATTATCCAGCAACACTTCTTTTTCTCCCGTTGGTGAGATGGACCATAATTCACCTTTTTCATCAGCACAGGCAAGAAGATTGCCCTGCCTGTCAAAATACAATCCATTGGAGCGGCCTGTCTTATCCATGAAAAGAGAAAGATTCCCTTTCACATCGTACTTCCATATTTTATCATTGGGCTGATCAGTGAAATAGATATCACCTTTTTTATTTACAGCAGGTCCTTCGGTGAAACTGAATTGGCTGGAGATCTTGTTCAGTACCGCCCCTTTAGCTACTTCCCTGATCCCGTCTAAACTGTTTTGCCCGGCATCCTGTGCTAAAGCTAATTGACGGGTAAATAAAACGAGCGACACCAGTAACAGGCGAAAACCTCTTTCCATAAAAAAATTTCAGGAAAGGTAAGGATTAACGTCCGATCGCCGTCCCCTTCCTGTTGTGCCATTCACTGGCTGCACCTACCAGTGAAGCATGTTCCCCCAACTGGGTTACCCTCACCGGAATGTCCAGACCATGATACTGAAATACGGCTTTCAGGGCAGGATAGAATCGATTGAATGCTTTGGAGATATTACCGCCGATCACGATCAGTTCCGCCGGCGTACTTTTTAATACAGACAGGAAAAAATCACCAAGGTTGATCCCTAACTCTGTAAAGACCTCCTTCGCCACTTCATCCGTTTCTGCCAGCTCAGCCAGTTCCTTCACATTCGAAACATGCCTGCCCGAAACGCTGGCATATCTTGCTACCAATGCACCATGAGAGAAATAATCTTCCGCTATCCCATTTTTAAAAGGCATGCACCACAAATCTGCATCAACAGCACGTCCTTCTTTTGCGAATGCACTGCCAAAGCCGGTTCCAAGTGTTATACCGAAAACGGTATTATACCCTTTGGCAACACCGCTAAATAATTCTCCCTGCAAAAAACAAGCGGCATCATTGGTAAAAGTAATATCGGCCTTATCTGTATTCAATGCTTCAGCCAGCAGTTCTTTCACATTTAACCCATACAGTGACCTGTATTTCCCCTGATCTTTTATCAATGAAATGCCTTCATTATAATCAAAAGGACCTGGCATAGCAATACCTGTGCGGCCAGATTGCAGCTGGTGAGAAGCAAAACAATCACGGATCACTGAAGCCCATCCGCCAACGATCTCTCCTGCTGTGCCATTAGCATTTACCGTATCCCTTCTTTGTGATCCGGGCAATATTTTTCGATCTGTAAGATTGATCAGGGCTGCTGTAATATGCGAACCTCCTATGTCAACTCCCGCAACGATTGAACTCTTCATAAAAACACTGAAACTGTTTAGATTACTCCTTTGTGCTCTTTGCGTCTTTGTGGGAGGGTCATCCCTCGAAGATGCAAAGAGCACAAAGAATTTACTTAACTGGATCCGATACAGAAAATGGATAAGCCTCTTCTTCTGTTCCCCTTTGCTTATTTGCTACAGCAGATAAATTAAAATTCAATGAACCTCCATTCATCAACGCAGTATGCCCCAACCAGTTTTTAGTATATGGCCGGCCATTCATTGTTATCGCCTGCACATATTTATTCTCTTTGGAACTCGTGGGCGAAGTAATAGTGAGCTTCTTTCCGTTTTCAAACCGTATACTCATTTTTTTGAACAACGGAGTACCTATTACATACTGATCCGTACCTGGGCAAACCGGATAAAAGCCCATTGCAGAAAATACATACCAGGAAGATGTTTGTCCATTATCTTCATCACCACAATAGCCATCGGGCGTGGGCAGGTACAGGCGGTCCATCACTTCACGTATCCAGTATTGTGTTTTCCATGGCTCACCTGCATAATTGTACAGGTAGATCATGTGCTGGATCGGCTGGTTGCCATGTGCATATTGTCCCATGTTCATTACCTGCATTTCCTTTATTTCATGGATCACTTTTTTATAATAGCTCTCATCGAATGTAGGAGGCATGATAAATACAGAGTCCAGCATTTTCACAAACTCTTTCTTTCCTCCCATCAGCCTGATCAATCCGCGAACATCATGAAACACACTCCAGGTATAATGCCAGCTATTGCCTTCTGTAAATGCGCCCCCCCATTTGAAAGGATTGAAAGGTGACTGAAAACTTCCGTCCTTGTTTTTTCCACGCATCAGCTTGCTGCTGTCGTCAAACAGGTTGCGATAGTTCATGGCGTGTTTGGCATATAATTCCACTTCTTCAGCAGGGCGGCCCAAAGCTTTTCCCAGGCGGGAGATCATATAATCATCATAAGCATACTCTAATGTGCGTGCTGCATTTTCATTGATGCCTACATCAAAAGGCACATAGCCCAACTCATTATAATAGGTATAGCCCTTGCGGCCTACGGCCGTTAGCGGCCCTTCACTGTTGGCATCTTTCAATAAAGCCTCATACAAAGTATGGATGTCGTAACCACGCAATCCTTTCAGGTAAGCATCCGCCACTACCGAAGCGGAGTTGTTACCGATCATGCTATTGCGGTAACCTGGGCTGCTCCATTCAGGCAACCATCCTCCTTCTTTATAAGCATTCACCAACCCTTCCTGCATTTCTTTATTCACTGAAGGGAATACCAGGTTCAGGAATGGATACAGGGAACGGAATGTATCCCAGAACCCGGTACCTGCATAAAGATAGCCGGGCAATACCTGCCCGTTATACGGACTATAATGAACGATCTTTCCTGACGCATCTTTTTCATAATGCTTTTGCGGGAACAACATGCTGCGGTAAAGGCAGGAATAAAAAGTGCGTGTTTGATCGGCTGTGCCGCCTTCTGCAATCACCCTCTCCAGTTGTTTATTCCAGGCAGCTTTGGCTTTTTTCTTTACCGTGTCAAAATCATCCTGCTGCAATTCCTGCTGCAGGTTCAATTCAGCCTGTTCAAAACTGATAAAGGAAGATGCAACACGTGCTTTTACCTGCTGACCTTTTTTTGTTTTGAACCCGATCACTGCACCAGTATGATTAGCTTGCTTCTCCAGCATATCTTTCTCCAGCACTTTATCATTCCATAAATAAGTAGTAGTAAATGCCTGGTCCAAATAAATCACGAAATAATTTTTGAACCCTTCGGGAACACCGCCTCTGTTCCGGGTGGTATAACCAATGATCTTTTTTTCCGCAGGTATTATTTTGATATAAGACCCTTTGTCCAGCGCATCGATCACCAGGAATGCGCTATCCGTTGCGGGATAGGTAAACCGGAATGATGCCGCCCTTTCTGTAGGCGTGATCTCTGCAAGCACATCATGATCAGCCAGGTAAACGCTGTAATAATAGGGTTTGGAAACTTCTGCTTTGTGTGAGAACCAACTGCCACGGTCTGCTTCCCTAAACACAGCCTTGCCTGTTATTGGCATCAATGCAAACTGGCCATAATCATTGATCCATGGTGATGGCTGATGGGTTTGTTTAAAACCAACGATCTTATCCGCATCATAAGTATAAGCCCATCCATCTCCCATTACTCCTGTTTGCGGCGTCCAGAAATTCATGCCCCAGGGCAAAGCAATAGCCGGATAAGTATTGCCATTGGAAAAGCTATGTTTGGAAGCAGTTCCTACGAGTGGGTTCACCCATTCCACAGGGTCAGTTACCTGGTTTACCTGTTGCGCAGGCAGATCCATATTCGCTGCTGCAATACCAAACAGTAAAAAGACTATTTTCTTCATTTCGCTGATTTTATTTTTCGGGTACAAAAAGAATGGCATCTGCCGCTAACACACCATCTGCGTTTTTATTGCCGATAGATACATAAGAAGAAGAACCTTCAGGCAATTTGAATTTTCCCAGATGCACCCACTCACCGGAAGTTTGTCCTTTCACTATTATGTCTGCCGTTTTGATCACTACTTCCTTTATTTCCTTTCCATCAAATATAATATGTGTTATCCGGGAAGAGGCATTCTGCAATCTTGGTCTTGAATAAGTATATATATCATAATAACCTGCTTTGTTGATATAGGGGCGAAACCGCACTTCTTTTTCTTCCTTTGGAGTAGGGCGGGCAATGAAGGTATTAGGTCCATAACCACCGCCTTTTACTACCGACCAGGTACCTTTCTTTTCCACATACAGGGAATCGCTATTATCGATAACTGTTTCACGGGGAGTGCCGTCAACCAGCGGATTTAATTTCAATTCTTCCTGCAATGCCCATACATGAATATCCTGCACGGCTTTCTTCTCTTTGAGAGACTGCACAGCGGCAAGCCCCGCAGATTGACCAAGCACCATAAACACCGGTTCCATTCGGATGGAACCATAACTGATATGCGTTGCGGACAAACAAACCGGCACCAGCAGGTTATTGCATTCATTTTTCTTAGGCACCAGTGAACGGTAAGAAATGGGATAAGGCGCCAAATTGCCTTCTTCCACATCCCCTTCGTTTTTGACCATGCCATCGATCACGATCCTAAGACTGTTGTGTGAATCCATGCCATAAGCAGCCATTCCTATTCCATCCTTCACAATCTCTTTGGATTGACAGTTGGCCTGCGTCATCACATATTCACCGACCATTCTTCTGGCCTCACGTACATACATCTGCCAGCTCCAGTTGCCATTGTCGGCATACTCATCTTTGGGATAACCCCAGTCAAGCATAAAATTGCGGACTGAATCGGGAATCCGGGGATCATGTCCTATGAAATACAACAACCCTTTGTTATAGATCTCATGTTCCTTCTGTATTCTTGCTCTTGTCTCATAATCACCATCAGGATAATCCCAGTTCATACCGATCATATCTGTTGAGAAGCCACCACCGTTATTGATATCTGTTTTATGGTTTGGCATCAGGTCAAACTTCAGGATCTCACGGATATCGTTAGGCGCTGTGAGTTTTGCAATGTAACGGGGAAGCAATTCATATTTCGTGGAGTCATATCCCGGAGGGCGTGTGATCGGGATCCTGTTAGCCGGATCATTCGTAAGGCAGATCCTGAAATTGTATGCCTGCACATGCTTATCACCGCTGCCAATGGGTGGCAGTTTTGCATCGCTGATGCCCCACAGCAATCCACTACTGGGATCACCAGGGATTTTGTAGGGGTCTACGCCATCCGGGATCTGGTTGCCTCTTTGCGGAGTCTTTGACGGTTGCACCTGCACGCCGTTAAAGGTTTCATTGTACTGACTGTTGGCTTCACGGCCTACGGTATAGGAAACTCCTGCTCTCGCCATCAGGTCGCCTTCATAAGAACAATCGATAAATACTTTTGCTTTTACAGTAGTTAGTTTCCTTGGCTGAACAGATACATTCTCCAGTTGTATCTCCCTGATCGAACCTTTTTCTTTTTTAGCAGATATGATCCTGTTTTGCCTCAGCACTTCCACTTTGGCAGATTGAATGTATTGTTCAAATACCGATTCAGCTACACTTGGCTCAAAGATCCAGGCTTCAAATTGGTTATAGTGTTTTCCAACACGGCGGTAAAAATCAAGGCCCAATCCTGTAACAGCATATTTGTTGCCAATATCAGTGTAGCCTAGTCCTCCTGAAGAAAGTCCGCCCAAATGTTTTCCTGGTTCTATCAGCAAAACGGATTTACCCTTCATTTTGACAGTGTAAGCAGCTATCACGCCTGCGGATGTGCCGCCGTAAATACACACATCATAAGTTTTTTGCGCCCCTGATGCCAAGCCAAGTATTAAAAAACTGCAGGCCAGGAAGAACTTTTGTTTCATAGTTATCTTTTTTATGAAATAATATTTTAAATGCTGCACAGCCTTATTCAATATAATCGAGGTCTTTTCCAAATGTCTCTTCCATTTTCCATACTGCCCATAAAGCAAGCAATGCAGTTCCTGCCAATATCAATCCTGCTGAGCCAAGCACGCCCACATGTGCAGTCCCCAGTAAGAACAAAGGAGTGAACAGGTTCACACTTCCCCTGACAAAATTGGGGACTGTGGTTGCTACTGTAGCACGCATATTCGTACCAAACTGTTCTGCTCCTATGGTCACAAATAATGCCCAATAGCCGATCGCAAAACCCAGTAACAGGCAAAGGCCATAAAACACAGCCAGGCTTTGTGTTCTTTGTAATAAATAGATCGCTACTATTCCACAAGTCAGCAATACGAAAATGGCTACTGTTTTTCTCCGGCTTTTCAGCATCTGGCTGAGAATGCCACTGCTCATATCTCCGAGTGAAAGACCGATATAAGAAAACATAACAGCCTTTCCGGCATTCACCGGTTCCGTTAATCCAATTGCTTTTCCAAATTCAGGTGAGAAGGTGATCAGTATCCCGATCACAAACCAGATCGGCAAACCGATCATGATACAACGCAGGTATTTTAAAAGCCGTTTCTTTGAAGTGAACAACATAAAGAAATTACCACGACTGGTATTCTTTTCTTTAATGTGTTTGAAAATACCTGATTCAAACACATTAAAACGCAATACCAGCAAAGCCAGGCCAAGGCCACCACCGATAAAGTAAGCAATCCTCCAGTCGTACATGTCTGCAATAAAATAAGCCAGCACTGCGCCAAGCACGCCCACAGAAGCAACCAGTGAAGTGCCATAGCCTCTTATTTCTTTTGGCAATACTTCGGCAACCAGGGTAATGCCGGCACCCAATTCACCGGCAAGACCAATGCCTGCGATAAAACGAAGCAATGCGTACTGGTCAATGTTTGTTACAAAACCGTTTGCAATATTGGCTGCTGAATATAAAAGAATAGACCCAAATAATACCGACAGGCGGCCCTTCTTGTCACCCAATATCCCCCAAAAGATACCGCCGATCAGCATACCGGCCATCTGCATATTGATCAGGTAAATGCCCTTACTCAGCAATTGATCGTCCGGTACCTGCAAAGCATGAAGGCTGGGCACGCGGACAATGCTGAATAATAAAAGATCGTAGATGTCTACAAAATAGCCAAGAGCCGCTACGATCACAGGAATGGAGAACAGGGAACGGGCTACGGACTTATTAATCATAAATGGTGACTGTTTGATGCCGCCATGCGGCAATTATTTTATCAGGATAATAATTTTTTCAAGTAAGCCGGATAGCTTTCTCCATCTACAGATCCATCACCACGGGTAATGCTGTCGCCAAAACATACAATGCGCTCTACCGGCAATTGATTGAATTGAATAAACTGGCTCACAGCCAAACCCAAAAAGCGGTATCCGTTTGGAGTAGGGTGCACACCATCGTTTTTTTTGCTGTTCTCTTCATTGCGCAGGAGGCTGTCTTTATCCGTTCCGATCTTTCCCACTTTTTCGAATAGCGACCCTACATCAAAAAAAGAAGCCGACTTCTCTGCAGCCACTTCTTTAATGATCGTATTCATAGCGACTCTTTTACCGGAAGGTCCTTCGGGTTGAAAGAAGTCTGCAGGATGGCGTGTCAGCAAATAAGGTTCATAAAAAGGAAGAATGGTCATCAGTAACAGTTTACTGCCACTGTCCATGATCTTACCAGAAAGCTCACGGAGATTAGTCCTGAACTTATCAGGAGGCACAAACTTGCCATTGTTCATATCATTGGTACCGATCATCATGATGGTCAAACTCGGTTTATGTGCCAGGCAATCGGTATCGATCCGCTTCAACAGATTATTGGTGTTATTACCGGATATACCAGCATTCACCACAAGTTCCAATGCTCCGCTCCGTTTATTCGTGGAAGACGCAGATGCCTGCAATAAGCCTGCACTTCCCAGTGTTGAGGCAAGGATGGCTGACCGGCGGATAAAATCTTTTCTGTGCATGTTTTCGTTTTTGATTCAGACTTAATCAATAATGGTAGACATGGAAGGAGGCGCATCTTCCGGTTTGCTGCCCCAGCGTTGATTGGGTTTAGGCCCGAGGTCAAGCACCAGCTTTCCTCCATTCACCAGTTCACTATGATAAAACCAGGGAGATCTCAAAGGTTTGCCGTTCAGGCTGGCTGATTGGATATACCTGTTCTTATCTGTGCTTTTGGGAGCTTCGATCACGAATGTTTTGCCTTTATAATAATCTTCATCCAGGTGAATAGTGATTTTGGTAAAGATGGGACTTCCGATTTCATAGACCGGTTTAACGGCTCCGCCTCCATCCATTTCAAACAGACCGATCGCGCTCATCACGAACCAGGCACCACCCTGTCCTTCATCTTCATCACCAGGCCAGCCATGTGCAGGCGTGAGCCCATAGTATTTATTCATGATCTCTCTTACCCAGTATTGCGTAAGCCAGGGTTTGCCCGAATAATTATACAAGTAAGCAGATTGCATTCCCGGCTGGTTGCCATGGTTCACAGCCGGCAAAGGACTTCCATGCTGACGGAAATTCATCGTTGCCCCATATTCAAAACCCCTGGTAAGCCGAGCATTGAATGAATCTTTACCGATCATTTTTACCAGCGCATTCACGTCATGCGGCAGGAAGAAATTATACTGGAAAGCATTTCCTTCCACAAACCCTACCCATGAATAGCGAGGGTTCTTTGCTTCACTTTGGGATAAATAGAATTCCAGCCATTTCCCATCCTTATCCTTCCTGCGGAAATAACGGATGGTTGAATCGAAAATATTTTTATAATTATATGCACGTTGGATAAAATAATTATAATCTTCATTTTTTCCCAGCGCTTTTGCCATCTGTGCCACGTTCCAATCATCAAAAGCATAATCGATCGTGTTGGAACTCGGACCTTCATACGGTGTACCGAAAACTTTAAAACGGCTCCAGTTACTGCCATCGGGTACATAGCCCAGCTTTTTATAGATATCCAGTTGCCTGTTGCCGGCCAATCCTCCACAAGGGTGGGCAATGCCCTGCTCGGTTTGCAACTTCTTCATGGCAGCATACGCTTTCTCCACATCGAAATTGCGGATGCCTTTCTGGAAAGCACTGTTCATTAAGGTTATTTCATGATTACCGACCATGATATCACAATACTCCAGGCCAATAGGGCCATTGGGCAGCCAACCTCCTTTATCAGACATTTCGATGAATGACCTGATCCAATCGTTGGAATATTTCGGTGTGATCAATGACCAGAGTTGATTCAGGTTCCATTGCGCACCCCAGAATGCATCACTGCCCAGCATAGGGGAAGAAGGATCTTTTACCTGTTGTACCTGTTCGCACATATCAACATACTGCCCATCTACATCGCTGAAAGTGGTGCGGGAACAATAAGCCCGGTAGAAATTTGTATAGAATTTTCTTCTTTCTTCTTCAGTGCCGCCTTCCACTTCTATCCTGTTAAGGATCTTCGCCCATTCTGCTCTTGCGTTTTGCCTTACTGCATTAAAGTCCCAACCGAATGGTTCTGACTCCACCTGCAGGTTTTTCCTTGCCTGCTCAATGCTGACGAAAGAGATGGCAGTTTTCAATTGTATCACTTCACCTTCTTTGGTATTGAAGTTCAGGAAAGCGCCCACATCTCCATGTCCCCAATTGTATGAAGCAATACTGTCTATATCCGCATTCACCCACGTGCCGAATGATTTCATCGGCTTGTCAAGCTTCGCTACAAAATAAATGGTGTAGTCGTTGGAGAGGCTGGCAAACCAGTTGAACATTTGCTGTTTGCAAAAACCCTCGATCTCATAATCATTTACTTTTTTAATGGAGGCCCAATCCACCTCGTAAGGATATTCAGTAGGTATTTTCAGATCGAAAAGAATGCGGGAAGAATTGGAAGCCGGAAAAGTATAGCGTTGAAAACCGGTACGGTTGGTGCTGGTCAGTTCTGCTTTAATGCCATAGTCTTTCAGGAATACAGAATAGTAACCAATGGAAGCAGATTCAGAAGCATGATCAAACCGGGAACGGTAACCGGAATCCGGTTGATTGATCCTGCCCGGTTGGGTCTGCAAAGGACCCGTTACCGGCATTGTCAGCAAGCCGGCCATTGCCCAGCTATGTATATGGCTGAAACCGGCAATATTATCTGTTGCATAATTATATCCTGCATGCGTACCGTCTTCTTTATTATCCGGGCTCAGTTTTACCATGCTGAATGGCATGGAAGGTCCGGGATATTGCATCCATCTTACTTCCGTGGTACCGATCATCGGATCAACATAGTCGACCGGTTCTTTTTTCTGCGCAGCCGCTTGCAAAACGTTCAATACAGCAATACAGATCAATATATTTCTCATCCTTTTCATGACTGGAATCATTTTTTGTTTTTGGTTTTTTCAAAGATCCATTGCAATACATCTCCCCTTTTGCTGTTCATGGTAAAGTTTTTCTTCAGTTTGATCCCGGACAGTTTTTCCCAATCAGCCAGGTCCGTTGCGCTTACTTTATCATCCAGTTTCGCTTCCCAACCCGGAACATAACCCTGCAGGCCGAGGAATTGCAAAGCCCTGAACTGAAGATGATCCGGTTTCACATCTTTATAATAAATAAGAATGGAGTTTTGATTGATCAGTTCATCCTGCACTTTTTTAATAGGCAGTTTCTGTGCAGTTTCTTTTGTTTCCATAGAAACCACTGCTGCTACGCCTGCAGCCTGGCCTAAAGCCATCCAGCAAGGTTCCATGCGCAGCGTGGCCAGTCCAAGATGCGTGGCAGATGCAGGTACTGGTGCCAGTAGGTTAGAGATATTTGGAGGCACGATCACACCATAAGGAACAGTGTAAGGGGCCGCACCGTAACTTAAAAATCCTTCCAGTGTATGTTTGCCTTTCTCGCGTTTGCGTGTAGCGTGTGAATCAATACCATAATGACTGGCCGTTAAGCTTGCAGCGTGTACAGGAGGTCGGCCACCTGTTTTAACCACCGTTGCATCTGCAGCGGTGAACAGGTACATCCCTCTCATCCTTCTTCCTTCACGTACGTATACCTGCCGGGGAAAATTGCCGTTATCGGTAAACTCATCATTGGCCAATCCCCATTCTTTGCACTCTTTGCGAAACCATTCCGGCAAAGCAGGATCATTTTGCCCAAACCATAAAAGACCCAATGTATATTCTTTCAAACGTTGCGCAAATCTGTCGCGCCATTCCCAGGATGAACTTGGCCAGGCCCAGTTCTCTTCCGGCAGATCAGTTGATACCAAAGCACGGTGCTGGTTATTTGCATCAGTCTTGCCATTGGGCAGTATCACTTTGTTTACCAGCCGCTGCATACCCTGTGGCATAAACTTGCCCGTAGGCGGCAATCCCTGTGCAACCAGGCGGGCATTGGAGTCCTTTTGCGCCTGCGTCATTTGTTTGTATTCGATACCTGCATGATGACCGGTTAGTACATCATCCACAATAGAAGCATATTCTTCCCGGTTATAGTTAGCAGGTTGAGGAATGGCTACTCTTTTTGCAGGATCAGTGGTCAGGCAAAGGCGATAGTTATATGCCTGGATAGCATTATCAGCCATGTTGGTAGAACCTTCTTCCTGCGCATCACTTGCCCATAGCTTGTATACAACGCCGGCAAAAGGTTCATTGTATTCTTTAATGCCTTCCCTTCCCAATGCAAAAGGAACACCTGCCGCCGCAATAAGATCGCCTTCGTAGCTGGCATCAATGAAGAATTTACCGGTGTATTGTTCTGTCTGTTTGGTTTCCCGGTTCAATACTTTAATGCCGGTAATGGTATTACCATTCATGATCAGGTTTGCAGGGTCAGCATCAAACTGACGGTTGGTAAGCAGGGTCACCAGCGGTGCTTCCTTCAGCATATCGTGCAATACCATTTCCCCAACAGAGGGTTCAAAATGATAACCGTTCACACAATCTTTTACCTGCTGCGATTGAGCACCATATTTATTGACGTAATGCGTTTTGATACGGTTGATGAACTCGAGGAATAAACCACCTGTTGCTCCGCGGGTGATCAGATCAGTAGCACCGAGGCCATTCGCCACCAGCCCTCCCGGATGCGTTGTCCGCTCCAGGATCAATGAACGTTTGCCCATTTTACCGGCAGCAATACCGGCCATGATGCCGGAGGGGGTTCCGCTTACAATAACAAGATCATAGGCACCTGTTTGCGCATGAGCAGAAAACAATGTTCCCAAACAAAGAAGAAGGGAGAGACAAAGGCATTTCATACACTTGATCGTTTTTTTCATGGAAGCTAATTCGTTTTAGCGATAGATTTAAAAAAAAGGGGCTGCTAGGCAGATTCCCTGTTAATGATTTCAGTGGGTATGCGTACCAGTTTTTTAGCACTCTTTCTTGTTACACCCAGCTCACCCATTAATATTTTTACAGCGGTTCTTGCGATATCTTCTATTGGCTGACTGATGGCTGTTATAGATGGCGTACAGAGATCGAACACCTCGTTATCATCAAAGCAAATTACTGCCAGGTCATCAGGTATTTTCAGTTTCAATTCCTTGATCGCCTGCAAGCCATGAATACCGATATAGTTGGTGGCAAACACAACTGCCTCAGGAGACTCTGTTTTAAGATAGGTCTTGATCTTTTCAATCGCTTCTTTCTTTCCCCCATCCTTATAATCCACTTTCAGTATCTGCTTTTTGCTTTTGTAAAAATGCTGCTTTTCCAGCGCTGCGATAAATCCTTTCTCCCTTTCCTTCATCTGCATCAGGTCAAGATCGGGAGTGATAAAGCTGATCTTCTTATATCCCTTTTTGATAAGCAGGTTCACGCCTTTTACTATGCCTTCAAAGTTGTTGACCATTACATGAGGACATTCCATGTCTTCAAAATAACGGTCGATCAATACCAGTGGAATTTTACGGTTGATAAGTTTTCCGATCTTATTGCGCATACCGGATGTAGGTGTGATAAGATAACCATCCACTTGCTGCTGCTGCAACATATCCAACAACCCCTCTCCTTTTTCATCATCATTCTCTGTACTGCAATACACCACTTTATAATCAAAAAGATTGGCTTCTTCTTCAATTGTTTTGGCAAGTGTGGAAAAGAAATGGTTGGCAATATCTTCCACTATCAGTCCTATGATCTTGGTTTGCCCGGTGCGCAGGGCAACGGCAATATTATTGGGGCGATAGCCTGTTTCTTCTGCTGCTTTCAGGATCCTGCTGGTCAGTTCTTCACTGATCCGCATTTCCTTGCTTCTTCCGTTCAATGCAAATGAAACAGTAGTGGGTGATACGCCTACGATCCTGGCCAGTTCTTTTAGTGATGCCATAAATTTGCTTTCTCTCTTGTGATATTTGTTACAAGTATAATTTTTTTTTGATATACCTGTGAATATACTTTAGCGGTCACTGATCACTTTCCTGGTAGCTTCGGGGTCATGCTTCATCCTGATCCTCCACAGAAGCTCTTCTACCGATACCACCGTTGTATGCCCGTCGATCCTTTCTTTTGTCCACCACACAGCCGGTACCCCCTTGTGGGCCGCATCATCTTTCATGCCTTTTACCGGATCTGCTTTGCCTGATGATGGGTCGGCAAACTGCGACCAGGCATGAACGATCGTCCAATCCAATTTGCTATCACCTGATAAGGTACTGTCCGTATTGATCCAGTTGGCAAGAGCTGCCGGATTGCCTGACCCCGGCCTGGGCAGGTTGGCCCAAAGCTGGTAGCGGGCAGCTACTACCGGTATCTCGGTCCCTTTTTTATTTTTTACCCAGAATACTTTTCCATGTCCGCCATTATAAGGTGAATATTGTACGGCGATCATGCCTGTGAGGTCGTCTATTTCCTCTGCATAGATCCTGTAGGCTTTCATGGCCGCTTCGCCAGATATATTCCGGCAAATAAATCCAAATACCTTGGTACCCGTACGCTTCATTTGTGCATTGATCTTTTGGGCATAATCCCGCAATATCTTTTCCGGCATACCGGTGCTTTTGGCAAACAGGTCAGGGTAATAATAACCACCTCCATATTCTACCACCGATGTAAGATCGGTTTGAGTGCCCGCCAGGTAATTATATACATCACGGCCTGCTTGTGAAAGATTGAGCACGCAGGAAGTATACGACATCGGGAGCCGGTTCCTGTAATCATTCCCCCAGTATTCTTTATTATTCAGGAAACCACCGAAAGTCCATTGCATATTATCTCCATCACTTAATACGAATGAATGGAAATTTCCTTTTTTTTCCCAATCAATTTTTGTAGGGTCCACCCCTTTTAACTTCACTGGTTCCTCTGCAGATGGAATAGACAGCAGCGCAAGGTTCATACACCAATCGGTAGCTGTATTGATCAACCCGTAACGTGTGCAGGGTTCTATCTGTTTGAATTCATCTCCTTTATTCCATCCTATCACGGGCGAAACAGGACGCACCCATTTGAGGATGGTGTACAACACACTATCCACTCCATAATACACCATGCTTTTATGGGCAATGGCATAATCCCTGTTGTTGGAAAATTTCGGGTTGGCCAGCACCAGCAAACCCGGATTCAGTTGGTTTTTCAGTTCATTAAAAATAATAGTGTCGGGTTGCCGGGTGGTAGCATCTGCAAGTTTGGTCAATCCCAATTTCTTTGCAGCAGCTTCCTGCGAAATATCTACCAGTATCCCTTTTTGCAAACCAGCATACACAGTTGCCAGGTTGATGGAATTATCCTGCTTCGTCACATCATACAACACATAACCCTTTACAACTCCTTTTTTAGCATACCTTTTTACCAGCTCCCATACTTTATATTCTCCTGCTTTCTTTGCATCCAGCCTTTTCATCAGCGATGCATAATAGATCGCATAATCCGGATTGGGGGTAGAGATCCAGACAGCTTCGCTGAATGTTCCTTCGTTCACAGCCTGCGCTGCCAGTCCGGACACAGATTGAGCGAGGTTCATTTCCCGCAGGTCTGCGGCACGCACTATTTTACAGGTGCTGACAGACCGTGGCGCTTTCTGATCAGGCCACCAACCATCGCCTGCGCAAACAGAAAGACTCCAGGCAAATAAGAACAGTACCAGTAATATCTTATGGTTGTTCATTGTCATTATTCTTTTCCTGCAGGCAGATCAGCCAGTGTTTTTAATTTATGTTCCAGCAAAGCTCCCTGGCTGCGCAGCTTATCTCCTAATACTTTTACATCAATATCCTGTACTGCTTTACCTTCTTTGATCGCCAGCACAGCTGCATTCCCTGCAGCCTGCCCCATGATCATGTATTGCGGTTCCATGCGGATAGTGGAATACACTACATGGCTGGAGGAAACACAAACTGTTACCAACAGGTTGTTCAGTTCTGTACGCTTTGGCGTGAGCACACGATAAGGGATCTGGTAAGGAATATGTTTCATCCTCTCCTGCTCTGTCCGTTGCGGTGTGCCTTCATATTTAAGAATGCCTTTTTCATCAACCCAGGCCTGTACCCGATGCACATCAAGGCCATAAGAACCCAATCCAACCGGGTCTTCTTTCTGCATTTCAGAAACCACATCTTTTTGTATCATCACCCAATCACCTTTCATCCTGCGGCCTTCGCGCACATACAGTTCATAGGGCCAGTTATTATTGTCGGCAAATTCATCTTTCGCCAATCCCCATTTATTGAACTCGTCCCTGTATTCCTTCGGAAGCCTTGGATCATTGGCCAGGAAATAAACAAATCCCTGTACATAGTTGATATGGTCCTGCCAGATGGCTGCTCTCTTTTTGTAAGATCCATCAGGATAATCCCAACTGCCGCCTACATAATCAGCATTGTTAAAATCAACTTTGTTGTTGGGCACTTTGCCTAAGCCTGGAAATGTTTTGGCAGCAGCCTCTGCAGCACCCTGCTTTTCGATTGAGCCCAGCGTATTGCGGAGCAAATCAGTATAACGCCGGGGATCATATCCCTTTGGTTTGGGGAAAGGCACCAGGTTATTCTTATCATTTGTCAGCGATAACCTGAAATTATAAGCCTGTGTTTTTTTATCACCGGAACCAACAGGACCAGGCGGAGTCCTTTGCACACCTGGCAACAACTTACCATTCTCATCATACGCACTTTGTGAACCAAATGCATCGCGCACACCAGCCGAATATTCACTGTACAGGCTCTGCGCTTCGCGGCCCACTGTATAAGAAGCTCCTGCAAAAGCCATCAGATCACCTTCATAAGTAGCATCAATAAACACTTTGCCGCTATACACTTTCCCATCTTCCATCGTGACCGATACGATCTGTCCATTCTTTTTCTTCACACCCCCCTTCTCTTTCAACCGTTGACCATACAGCACGGTCACTCCTGCCTCACTTACCATATCATTCAATATCTTCTCTGCCACATGCGGCTCCGGGAACCACGCTGCAGAATCCTTCGCATTCGTCTGATAATATCTGCCTGCACGCAGATACACTTCCTTAGCATACCCGCCAATCACGTCCTTCCTGCCCACATCAGTCGCAGAAAGCCCGCCAGACACCATTCCACCAATATGCTTCTTCGGCTCCAATACCACCACCTTCATTCCCTCCCTTGCAGCACTCACTGCCGCAATCACTCCCGAAGCCGTTCCGCCATACACCACCACATCATAACTATCCTCTACTGTTTTCTCTTTCCTAAAAGAAAACAACCCCACACACAACATCCCCACTATAATCACATACCACCTGCTTTTTAATAAAACCTTTTTCATACTCCTATTCTATTTTTATAAGTACTCTAAAAAACGCGCTCATCGCGCCTATTCGTGGCACATATTTTTTCCCACGTCATTCATGCTTATTCGTGCTTATTGGTACATAGGGTTCTGTTTAAAATTCTCCTTATTCGTCGACAGGTCCAATTCCGATTGCGGGATCGGGAACAAATAATGCTTCGATGGATCAAAGCTTGTTGCTGTATTCACGATGTTACTATTATTCGCCGGCCTTGTCAGCTCCAGGAAGTATTCAAATTTGCCTGTTCTTGCCAGGTCAAACCAACGCTGGAACTCAAAACAAAGCTCCCTTGATCTTTCTTTCAGTATCTCTTCAATAGTAATATCCGATGCTGTATAGTTCAGGAAACCCGGCGTACTGCTTTCAGGAACAGGTGTTCCATTTGCTGCAAGCCCTCTTGCCCTTTGACGTACACGGTTGATCGCTTCCAGCCCTTCATCAGAGATCACGCCGTTCTTTTTGTAATCTGCTTCTGCAAACATCAGCAGCACATCTGCAAAACGGAGGATGATCACATTATTGGGACAGTTGGAATAAAGATAAATGGATGATTCCTTCCAGCTATTACCCCAGCGGTATTTGGTAACACCGCAACGGCCCAGTACAGTCTGATTATACTTGTCAGGGTTGTAAGTAGACCAGATATAGGCTAACGTAGACGGAGCATTATTAGCAATGGTCACCATTGAGTCAGAAAGATTCCACACTCTTCTTTTATCATAATCCGGTGAAGCGAGCGTGGGTTTATAATATTTGTAGAACTTCGGTACGTATACCAGGTTGCACTGACCGATCATTGAATTCGTATAATACGCAGGGTTGCCATTGATGGTACCGCCGCTTGCAATCATGCCCCATTCTTTTGTCCACTGGGTGCCATAGGGCACAACAGAACTGAATTGCAATTCAAATAAAGACTCTGCGTTGGTATTCTTGTTCTCGATCTTGAACACATCACCATATACCGGCAATAAAGAAGCACCGCTGTTATCTTTCACATCCTTCAGCACCGTCCATGCTTTGGTATAGAGCTCATTTGTACTTTCTGTGATTCCCTGGTAGCCTGGCACCTTGTTAGCTTCTTTAGCAGAAGCCATCGTGAGATAAACTTTACCAAGCAACGCTTTGGCTGCCCATTGGTTTGCATGCCCGTTGTTGGTTTTAGCAGTAGGCAGCACATTGGGAGATGAAGCAAAGTTGAGATCACCTACGATCAGGTCATACACATCTTTAATCGGGCGGCGGGGAAGGCCATAATCAAAATCACCGGTAATCGGCTGATCAATGATCGGCAATTCACCATATGCCTGCACCAACCTGAAATAAACGAATGCACGGATAAAACGGGCCTCGCCGATGATCACATTTCTTTGCGCTTCTGTAATGGAAGCCACTTTCTCCGCAGCAGCCATAATGGTGTTAGCACGCGCAGCTATCTGGAAATGACGGATCCAGTATTCATAGATCGCACCTTCGCTTACAGAAAAAGTATGGCGGTCGAAATTAAACCGTACACCTGATGAACCTTTGAACATCCCTTCATCAGTTCCCAGTTCTGTCATAAATAAAGGCGTGTTGGTGTACACACCGAACAGGTCCTTGGCTGATGAATACATGCCCACAATGCCCGCATCCAGGGTCACTTTGTCCACAAAAAAGTTGTCTGATGTATACTGGGTCTGCGGTTTTTCTTCCAGGAATTTTTTACAGGAAGTGCCGACTACTGGCAGCAAAGCCAATACCCATATCCATTTTTTTATTGATGCTGATTTCATATTGGAACAATCTTTAAAAATTAGAATTGAAGTTTTATACCGGCAGAATACACTTTTGATCTTGGATAAGATGCATAATCCATTGAAGGCATCAGGTCGCCAAATCCTCCCTGGCGTGTGTTCACTTCGGGATCATATCCAGTATACTTGGTGGATATCCAAAGATTTTTGCCGCTTACAAAAACAGACATACCGGTGAGCCCTGCGCGTTTAACCCATTTGGAGGTCAAAAAGCTGTACGACAAGGTCACATCGCTGAGGCGGATAAAGGAACCATCTTCTATCCAGTCAGACAACATCAGCAGTTCTTCACTGCTGCCCGGCATACGGAACTTATTGGTCGGGTTGCCTGCTTCCACCAGTGCGCCGCTTGTCATATCATACAAGGAAGGTCTCCAGCTATCTGCAATGCCTTTGGTCATGTTGCCGGTATTGCGGCCTGACTCGAGGGAGATCCTGTTGGCATTATACAATTTATTGCCATAGCTGTATTGCAACACCACATTCAGGTTAAATCCTTTATAGCTTACAGAATTGGTAAGGCCGCCGGTAAACTTCGGTTGTCCCTGTCCAAGTATCACACGGTCTGCTGTGTTGATGATACCATCTCCATTCTGATCAATGAAGCGGCGTGTGCCGGGGCGGATGGTATTGATCGCCTGTCCGTTGATCATCGTCAATCCTGATGCGAGGATCTCTGCCTGTGATTGCCAGATGCCGTCTGTTTGATAACCAAACCACTGTCCTATCGGTTGACCATTGCGGATGATGGCAGTAGTTCCCACACCAGGCACCACTCCGGGATCCAATCCCAGGTCGGCGCCGATCTCGATCGCTTTTGATTTGTTGAAACCAATATTTGCGTCAACATTCCAGCTAAGTCCTGGTTTGTTGATAATAAGCGCACCGAGTGTAATTTCCACACCACTGTTTTGTATGGAACCAAGATTGGTCCAGGTGTTGCGGTAGCCGCTATAACCAGGTGTTATTTTCTGGATCAGCAGGTCTTTTGTTTTTTTCAGATACCATTCAGCAGTAAGACTAACCCTGTTGTCGAAGAGACCGATATCAAGGCCGGTGTTCACTTGCGTGGTGGTTTCCCATTTCAGGGAAGTATTTTCAGGCCTTTCAACTACCACACCATAGTTGGGTGTATTGCCATCCATTGGCGAGAAATAAGTGGAAATAGTTGACAGGGTGAGATAAGAAGGAATAGCCGTGTTACCACTCTGTCCCACACTTGCACGAAGTTTCATGTTGCTGACAGGCTTAACACCTTTCATGAAGTTCTCATCAGAGATACGCCATGCCAGCGCTGCGGACGGGAAGTAAGCCCACTTATTATTTTTGCTGAAGCGTGAAGAACCGTCTGCACGGAAAGTGGCTGTAGCAAGATAACGTCCTTTATAATTGTATTCAACACGGCCCAGGAAAGATGCCATGCTCCATTTGGTAATATTATACGTAGGGATGATGGGAACGGTCCCATTTTGTAACCCATAAACGCCCAGTACCTCCACATCATAGTTCTGGTTTTCTGCTGTGATCAGGTTCAGGTTGCTCTTTTCAAAGATGGCGCCTGCCACTGCATTAAATACATGGTCCCTGCCGATACGTCCTTTATAATACAAAAGGTTTTCGTTCATGAACCGGTTGGTATTGCCGCGTGATAAATAAGCACGGCCATTGAACCTTGAACCGGCTGATGTATACCTGGGATAATATGCATCGGTGTTCACATTATTGGAAGTGAAGTTGCCGGTGGTACGGAAGGTGAAGTTCTTATTGATGTTCCATTCCAGTGCCATCCGCGCCAGCCATTCCATATTGTTTTTATTATTGGTAATGTTTTTGGCGAGAGAATAAGGATTGGTGGTAATGAATCCGTCCACATCCGCGTTGTCCTCCACATCAGTTACAGTCAGGGGTTGCACGGGTGGCTTGGCCAGCATGCTTGTTACGATGGCGTTGGATGCAATACCTCCATTCAGTGTATTGACCAGGAAGCCGTTGGTTTCACTGCGGGTATAAGCGATATTGCTGGTAACCGTTACAGTAGGAGCCAGCTTTTGCTGGAAATTAAAACGGCCATTATATCTTTTGTAATTGCTGAACACCACTAAACCGCCCTGGTCCATATACCCTCCCATAAAAGAAAACTTGGTATCTCTTGAGCCACCTGTTGCACTGATACGGTATTCCTGAACCATGCTGTTCTGGAACATGGCACGCTGCCAATCTGTATTCGTACTGTCGGGGCTGGCATATTTCTCCCAGTCGTGATAGGTCTGGTCCATCGCAACACCCCAGAAACCACCAGGAGTACCCAGCGGGCTATCGCGGAAATAAGTATAGCCGATCTGTGTGGTAGCTGGTGCATTAGGATCGGAAGCACTTGCAGGAGAATAGGTGTAGCCTGAAGCCTGGAAACGTGCGCGTGCATATTCAGGTGCATTCAGCAAACCAAAGAGGTGGCCGGGCCGTTGATAAGCCATGTTGGAATACAGTTCCAGCCTGGTTTTACCGGCCTTACCACTTTTAGTAGTGACAAGGATAACTCCATTGGCGCCGCGGGCACCATACATAGCAGTACCGGATGCGTCTTTCAGTATTTCCACAGATTCAATATCACCGGGGTTGATATTATTGATATCATCCTGCAGCACGCCGTCCACTACAAATAAAGGAGTGCTTCCTGCACTCACGGAGCTGGCGCCCCGGATACGGATGGTATTTTCAGAACCTGGTGTACCATCATTCTGGGTGATCTGCACGCCGGCAGCCTTGCCTTTCATGGCATCGGCCAGGGAAAAAATGGTGCGGTCAGACAAAGCCTCTTTTGAGATGGAAGAAACAGAACCGGTAAGATCTTTTTTCTTCGCAGTGCCGTAGCCGATCACTACTACATCATCCAGGTCCCCGGCTTTTACCTGCATGGTCACATCAATCACTGTTCTTCTGTTCACTCTTTCTACGGCAGTCTCCATACCTACATAAGTAAATACCAGGACAGCGCTATCTGATGATAAATTAAAAGTGTAAGTGCCGGCCGCAGTGGTCAGCGTTCTTTTGTTGGATGCTCTTTCGCGGATGGTAACACCCTGCAGGGGCGTTTTATTGATATCCGTAACGGTGCCGGTTACCGTTCTGTTGGATTGAGCGTAAGCAGGTAGCCCGGTGATGGTGGCAAGCAGGCAACCTAATACTGTGAAAACAAGAATTGCATTTCTCTTTTGCATGGTTATGGCATTAATAAGCAATAAATATCCTTCGGGCTACGTCAGCACCTTTTAATGGTAACGTACCCGTTTTTCCACGGAACTATTTCAGCATAATGGCCGGCTGCTAAAGCAACTGGCGGGGTGGCTGAAAGAAAATAATATTGATAAGGTTAAGAAGGGAGTAAGCTTCTCGGGCTGATAAAGTGATGTAGCATGGCAATCGCAATTTTGAGGTTTGGGATAGTTGCTAATTCGTTTTAGCATTGTGAAAGTAAGAGTTTTTTCTGTACTGCCAAATATTTTTCTCAAAAAAGTTATTCCCACAGGGATTGGGGAATTATAATATGATGTAGTTATGAGTTGGTGCCACGAAGACAACAAAGAACACAAAGATTTTTTCTGTAAATGATTAGTGGGAAATATTTTCTTTGTGTTCTTTGTTGTCTTCGTGGCACCAACTCCCCTGCCCGATCATGCTTTCTCTTTAGTATTTTTGATCTTTAAACAATTATCAGATGCCTACCGATATAAAATGCCCGAATTGCGGTCACCAGTTTGAACCGAATGATGCAATAAGGGAAGAAGTGGAAAAAGAATTACGCTCTAAAGCAGCAGACTGGCAAAAGAAAAAGAATGAAGAATTCCAGCTCAAACTGGAAGAGGAAAGAAAGCGTATGCAGCAAAGTATGGAAGAAAACATCCGCAAAAATCTTACTGGCGATTTTGAAAACAAACTACGCCTGCTTGAACAAAACAATAAAGACAACGAAGAAAAACTGAAGCTTGCCCGTCAAAAAGAACTGGAATACTTAAAGAAAGAACAGGAACTGAAAAACAAGGAAGATGAACTGGAGATCACCGTACAGAAAAAACTGCAGCAGGAACGGGAAAAACTTTCTGAAGACCTCCGTAAAATAGAAGAGCAAAAAGTAGCCGCCCGGGAAAGTGAATTCCAGTTGCGGTTGAAAGAACTGGAAAAACAACTGGAAGACCAGAAGAAACTGGCCGATGAAATGCGCCGCAAAGCAGAACAGGGCTCAACCCAATTGCAGGGAGAGATCCAGGAACTGGCACTGGAAGAAATGCTGCGCACTGCTTTTCCCTTTGACCTGATCGCTGAAGTAGGCAAAGGCATCCGTGGCGCGGATTGTGTACAAACTGTCCGCAACAACCTGGGACAGGAATGCGGAAAGATCATTTATGAAAGCAAACGCACCAATAATTTCATTGCCGACTGGATCGAAAAACTCAAAACCGATATGCGCAGCCTTGGTGCAGATATGGCCGTGATCGTTACCCGCACCATGCCGCGTGATATGGACGGATTTGGTTTGAAAGATGGTGTCTGGATCTGCTCTTACTCAGAAGTGAAAGCACTTGCAGTTGTGTTGCGTGATACCATTATGCGCGTCTCCAATGCCGTAAGGAATAATGAGAACAAAGGTGATAAAATGCACATGCTCTATGATTATCTCACCAGCAATGAATTTGCAGAGCAATGGAAAGCCATCCGTGAAGGTTTCCTTGGTATGAAAATATCTATCCAGAAAGAACGGGATGCCATGGAAAAATTATGGAAGACCCGGGAGAAACAACTGGAAAAAGTATTGTTGAACGCCACGCATATCCGTGGCTCCATCGAAGGAATAGCAGGAATGGAATCGGCAGTAGACCTGCATCTGCTGGAAGACAATGACGATAATGAAGATGACATGGCGCATTAATGCCGGCCGTTCTTATTCTCCGTCCACTACCCATGCCAGCACCAGGTGCTCCAGCATCCTGTAGTGGACTTTCAGCTTTTTATGCTTTGGCTCGAAAAAGCAATCGATCACTTCTTTGCCCGGGTCCTGCCGCTGCAACTGGATATGCTCTTTAAAATCAACCTTTCCTTCCCCATACCATTTAAACACGGCTTCTTTTGCGCTCCAGAATGCAGTGAGCTGACGCAATTCACCGTTCAAATGAAGCCGCAACTGTTCAGCACCTGACATAAACTTATCCCTGATCTTTTCAATCTTTTCCACCGGTATCTCAATATCGATCCCTACCCTTCTGTCTTTGCTTACAATGGCCGCAGCATAATCACCACAATGGGAGATAGAAAAATGGTATTGATCATCCGGCAAAAAGGGTTTGCGTGTATCTGCGATCTGCACCAGCTCATATGGGAAATCAGGAAATAAAAACTGCAGCAGGAACCTCCCTGCCAGGTGTTGCAACCGCTTATGCGGATGGGTCACATCCCTGTGCTGGGGCACATTCCCTTTGAAGAATTCCTCGGTCTCTTCAATCTTCCAGATCCCCAAACGGGTAGTTTCATTAATGGGATGTTGAAAAAAAATCGGCATTAGTGGCTGTTTCGTCTTTATTTTGGGAGTAACAATCCTTATCCACCAGCTCAAAATTAAAAAGTAAAAAGGCAAAAACTTAAATAGTTTTGCGGCGGCACACAAAACCACGGTTTTGCATTTACCGGCCGAGTTATAAAACACGAGACAATGATCTTATCTGACAAACGCATACTGGAAGAAATAGAAAAAGGAACGATCCTGTTATCACCTTATGACCGCGAATGCCTGGGCAGTAATTCATACGACGTGCACCTGGGCAAATGGCTGGCCACTTACAAGGAACATATCCTGGATTCAAAAAAACATAACGAGATCGAGTACTTTGAAATACCCGAGGAAGGCTTTGTCCTTTATCCCCACATATTTTACCTGGGTGTAACGCTCGAGTATACCGAAACACACGCCCATGTCCCCTTCCTGGAAGGCAAATCATCTACCGGACGCCTTGGCATCGACATCCACGCCACTGCCGGCAAAGGCGATGTCGGCTTTTGCGGGCACTGGACGCTCGAAATTTCCGTGAAGCAACCGGTAAAAGTTTACAAGGGTATGCCGGTGGGACAACTAATTTATTTCCCTGTGGAAGGTGAGATAGAAGTTAAATACAACCAGAAGAAAAATGCAAAATACAGCGGGCAACCAGACAAACCAGTGGAAAGTATGATGTGGAAGAACAAATTCTAGCCTAAACGACCCCTTCCCGTCCTTCCCGCCTTACCGGTAAGATTTACTTACTTTTTTTTCATATTTCTTACCGGTAAAAAAATTACTTCCTGTTTTTTTTACCGGTAAGGCGGGAAGGACGGGAAGGGGTCGTTTAGAATAATACTATTTGTATAGCCGGTTACAGTGCTTCTATCCCGAATCTCTTATAGTAGGCGATCAGCCAGGCCACCACTTCATTGTAAGTTTCCCGCCCTCCCGGTTGATTATTCGCCTTAAGGAAGTTGCCATACCCCCAGGAAATAAAGTTTTCTACAGGATTCCTGTGCTTCCGGTAAAACTCCCGGTATTCCACTATGTCTTTGATCACGGTTGAATCCAGTTGTTGCTGGTATTGCCTGGCCAACGCTGTATCGCGCCGCGCCACTTCATTGATGGCATAATTGTACATGTCAAAATACATCGAGTACCTGAACACCGGTAGCCTGCTCTCCTTCCCGGCAAGGAATGCAACAAAATTGGCTTCGTTCTCCTTGCCATAGCCTAGTTGGTGTGCGATCTCGTGAAGGGTTACAAACGGCTCCAGGAAACGGGGGATCGTTGTGTTTACCTGTGCTTCGCCGGAAAAGGGATTGTAATACCCCTGAAATCCGAGGTAGTTTCCCAGGTAGCTGAAAATGGAAGGTTTTACTGACCTGGGCTGGTAAGCCAGGAAGGGGTACCGCAAAGCCACTTCATTATAAAGAATGGAGCTTTCCCGGAAAAGGTCCTTCTTCTTTCTTACAGAATCGCGCCTGGCAGGGCTGGCTTGTACGGCATATGTGTTCAGCCGCTGTTGTAATACCCCTGTCAGCGTATCAAGATCGGCAAGGCTGTATTTCTGTACTTTAACGCCCAATTGCGCTGAAATGCCCTGACGGTTATAATTAAGTCCCCAAAACAGGTTGAACGAGACATATATAAAAAGAAAAAAGAATATCCCCTGTTGGAGTGCTTTAATAAAATATCGCCGGTTCAGTTGTTTTCGGAAGGCCAGCCTCCCGAAAAGGAAAATGCGGTAGATGAGCACCAGCACCAGGAAGGCATAGAACAGGTCGCCGATGCTGAAGGGGATCCAGCCAAACAGGAAGCGCTGAATGCCTCCGACAACGGGGTAAAACCCATAGGTGTAATATTTTTCCACCCAGGCAGGATATAAAGACACCCATTTGATCAGGATACAAAGCAGGACCAGTAATACCCAGCTCCAGCTCTTCATCAGGCGTTTAAACAGCCGGGAAACTAGTTTCTGCACAAAGACTTATTTTAAACATATTCTGGATCAGCGTGTTAAATCAAAATGACAGGGCAAAAATAATCCAAAAACAAACCCGTTTATTATCCGTAATTTTTCGGGGAAATCCCTTACCTTTGCCAACTCTTTAAAAAGTTGATCATGGCCTACCGGCGGGAATTTGAGATAGCTTTTGTGGGATTAAAACCCGGTGTACATGAATACAACTACGAGATCACGGATAAGTTCTTTGAGGCATTCCAGCAGCAGGATTTCCGGAACTGCAGGGCGAATGTAAAGTTGTTGCTCGACAAAAAGAATGGCTTCATGTTATTGAAGTTTGAGATCGGCGGTTCACTGGAAGTTACCTGCGACCGTTGCAACAATGACCTTCCCCTGGAGCTTTGGGACGAGTTCAACATCACTGTAAAGATGGTGGAAGAACCCGAACTGATGAATGACCAGGAAGATGACCCGGATGTGTACTATATCAGCCGTGGCGAAAGCCATATTGATGTAGCCAACTGGATCTACGAATTCATTAACCTGACTATTCCGATGCAAAAAACCTGCGGTTACGATAAGGCCGATGGCCCTTATTGCAACCCCAAAGCACTGGACCTCTTGAAAAAGCTGGAGATCAAAGACACTGAAAAGAAAGAGAATCCGATCTGGAAAGGATTGGAAAAATTTAAAGACCTGGATAATTAAATGGAAGGCCGGAAGCCGGCGATTTTTTAAAGATTATAATTGTTGAGTTATGCCAAATCCGAAACGCAGACACAGTCAGCAAAGAAGCGCAAAACGCAGAACACACTATAAAGCTACTGCACAGACTTTATCTACCGACAGCACCACAAACGAAATTCATGTTCGTCACCGTGCACACGTGAGTGAAGGCAAGCTTTACTATAAAGGTAAAGTAGTGGCTGAAAAGTCTCCCGTAAAGTAAGGAGCGGGCGGTAAAGCCTTACCCCTGCCTTAAACTTGTTAATTCCAAAATCTATTGGGTGATAACCTGATGGAATTTGGAATTTCTATTTTTAGAATTTGTATTTTACGCTTCCAATGAACATCGGACTTGACATGATGGGCGGCGACCTTGCCCCGCTTGAAGCGGTAAAAGGCGTGTTGCAATACCTCAGCGAAGAAAAAACTACCGCCAACCTATTCCTTATTGGCGATCAGCCCCAGATAGAAAAATTGCTGGATGAACATAAAGTGCCCCGCGAACGTATTCACCTGGTGCACGCTGAACAGGTGATCGATATGCACGAGCACCCCACCAAAGCGATGAAAGAAAAACAACGTTCTTCTATCGCCATCGGCTTTCATCTTTTAGCTACCGGAAAAACGGATTCGTTCATCAGTGCAGGCAATACCGGTGCCATGCTGGTAGGTGCCCTGTTCAGCATTAAAGCACTGGAAGGTGTATTAAGACCCACCATCTCCACCATTATTCCCAAAGAAAATGGCAGCACCGGGCTCTTGCTTGATGTAGGCCTGAATGCAGATTGCAAACCTGAACAATTGAACCAGTTTGCCATCATGGGCTCCGTATATGCACAACTCATGCTCGGTATTGAAAAACCGCGTGTCGGTTTAATGAACGTAGGTGAAGAAGAAGGAAAGGGCAACCTGCTGGCACAGGCAACTTATCCCCTGCTGAAAGCCAATCAGCACATCCACTTCGTTGGCAATATCGAAGGAAGGGATGTACTGGAAGATAAAGCCGATGTGATGGTTTGTGAAGGCTTTACCGGTAATATTATACTGAAGCTGGCCGAATCCTTATATGATATCACCCACCGGCAAAAGATCGAGCACGAATATTTCGAGCGGTTCAACTTTGAGAATTATGGCGGCACTCCGGTATTGGGTGTCAGCAAACCCGTGATCATCGGACATGGCATCTCCAAAGCAAAAGCATTTAAGAATATGATCGTTGTGGCACAGCAGATGCTGGAGAAGGACGTGCTGGGGAAAATGAAAGACGAGTTACAATAAACATCTGTAGTGTATAATAATATAATAGGGCGCCTCTATATAAGGCGCCCTATTATATTATACACAAATTCCGTTAAGGTACATATACCTCGATCACGCCTTTGGTATCCCCTCTCCTCGGTGCAAAGAAAGAATCCACCAGCTGGTAATTGGCCCGCAGGCTGTCCCTGACGCGGAAAGGATAAAAATTATTCAATGTAGGGATGTATTCAAATAATACCAGGTCATATTTTTTCTCCGCAATATTTTTTTCAAACATCTCCGCTTGCTTATTGAACATAGCTACGCCCAGATGATACCATAAAGGATAATATTCCCCTTTCTCCAGTTTATACGGTATCTCAACTGCGAGCGGTGTAAGCTCAGACATATTCAGCACTTTCAGGTCTTTTTTCTGCTTCACGATATCCATATTCATCAACCGCTTGATCCCTTCTACTGTTGGGGCCGGCATATAAATATTCCTGAATGATTTCAGATCTGAAAATACCCACTCTGATAACGGTATTTCGAGCGTGTCTTTTGGAAGGATCATGTAAGTCTGCCGGTTGACCACATTTTCTGCAGAAGCGATTGTTTCAGCTTTGGCAGGTATGGCACGTTCCAGTACCCGGTCTATATACCTCCAGTATACATTGCTCCACCATAATAGTACACCGGCTACAGTTACAGGTCCCAGCCAGCGGGTATTCGCTGCGCCTGCAGGCAGCAGTTTCACCAACTGAGTAAGGATATAGGCAATAGCAAAACTGTGAAAGAACACATTGTTATCCGGCGGAGTATAACTCGTGACCTGAAATACGGCTGCTTCCCACAAAATAGCCAGCGTCAGCAGGAGGAACAATGCATCAGCTTTCGCCTGCCAGAATGCCTTCCAGGACCTGAACCTTATCACAGCCAGTATGGCGATCAGGAACAGGTAAAATTTGATCCAGACAGAATTAATAAAGAATTCCTGCACGATCTCCATCAAAGATATCCTTGCTGAGTGAGGAGGCTGACCATGATTGAACCAATAACCGAATCCATGCCCCAGGAATGGCAGCACAATCAGTACTCCCATAATCACCAGTACGGCAGTAAAAATGAATAAGGATTTCCATTCCCTTTCCTGCAAGCCATTAAAGAACAAGACAGCCAGGCTTATCAATACAGCCATCGCTCCGGCATCCTGTTTGGTAAAGAAAGAACAGAGTGTAAAAAAAGCAGCAAGCGCCAGAAAAGCGATATGTTTTTTCCCCTGTACATTGAGCGCTTTGAAAAGAAAGGCCAGACCAATGAACTCATACACGATCACCGTATGATTGTACCATGGCCAGAAATTGAAGAAGGAATAAGAAAGGCAGTACAACAGTACGCTTGCAAAACGGGTCGCAGGCGGCACATCCAGGCTTTTAAGGATAGAACGGAAAGCAAGGCCTGAAAGAATATTAATGAATACCTGCGCTTTCACCAGCGTGATCATCTGTGTACCGAACAGTTTGAAGAAAATGCCGGGTATCGCCCAGTACATTCCGCCCATAGGCAACCCGAAGTCCCTGAATGGCAATTCGCCCTGGCTGATCCGGTAAGCCCCTTCCCAGGAAAGAAAAATGTTTACCCGGTAAGGAAATGTGACAAATAAGGGAACACAAGCCAACAATAAGATAACACCAATTTCGAATACGGATAAGGAGTTCTTTTTTAGATTGACCCTCAGGCTCATACTATTTAATGAATTTTTGTAAACATAAAACAAAATGCCTTATAGTAAAAGCATTATTAAATCTCCGTTTTAGTTTGTATTTTGGCAAATAATTCATCGTAAAGTGTCTTATATCAAATTATTAAGGCCGAAAGACTGGGCCAAGAACCTTTTCCTTTTTATCCCTCTTTTTTTTGCAGGAGAGTTCACCGATCTTGGTAAAATCTCGCAGATCTTACTGGGCTTCATTGCCTTTTCGGCAATTGCCAGCAGTATTTATATCCTCAACGATTACCGGGATATTGAAGATGACCGTAAACATCCGGTTAAATGCAAAAGGCCGCTGGCCAGCGGTGCTGTAAGCAAACCTTCAGCACTGGTCATTGCAGCAATACTCATCGTCGGAGGTTTCCTGCTTGCCTGGCAGATCAGGGATAAATTCCTTTTCGTACTCGCTATCTATTTCCTGATCAACCTGGGCTATTCATTTGGTCTTAAATCAGTAGCCATACTGGATATCATTCTCCTGGCAATAGGGTTTGTATTAAGAGTGAAAGCAGGCTCAGTCATTGCATACATCCCCCTTTCAGAATGGATCATCATTATGGTATTCCTGCTCGCCCTGTTCATGGCCATTGGTAAACGGAGGGATGATGTTATCCTGAAACTGAGCTCCGGTGTGGATATGCGCAAATCCATCAAAGGTTATAACCTGGAACTGCTGAACGTGTTGCTGGCACTGATCTGCGCCGTGATCATTGTTTCTTATTTCATGTATACGATGTCGCCTGAAACAATGGCAAGACTCGGAACTCATCGCTTATACTATACTTGCCTTTTTGTAATGGCTGGCATTATGCGGTATCTCCAGATCATTTTTGTGATGGCGGATTCCGGTTCACCTACCAAGATCTTATACAGGGACCGTTTTATCCAGATCGTCCTTGTTCTTTGGGTCGCTTCGTTCGTGGCCATTCTTTATTTGAAGAATGATACGTTTTTCAAATAAAGGCGGAGCCTGCCGGCTGGAATGATCTTTCATCACCAGCCAGTATCAAAATCCAATCTCTGTTACGGGCAAACCCGGTTGCATTGCACGGCCGTTATTCCGGGCAAGCCTTATTTTGTCAATTAATCAAGCTAACATACATGCCAACTGTATTAATACTGGGTGCTTCATCGGAAATGGGTTTTGAAATAGCCCGGAAATTTGCCATACAGAAATTTGATGTGCAACTGGCGGGCAGGCAACCGGACCAGATCCGCCCGCTGCAGTCCGACCTGCAGATCCGTTACGGCGTGCATTGCACTGTTCATGCATTCGATGCAATGGATATGGCCTCACACAACTCATTTTATCAAAGCCTTCCGGCAAAACCTGATGTTACCGCCTGCATCGTTGGCTATATGAATGATAACGAAAAAGTGATCGCCGACCAGGCAGAAACCATTCGTACCATCAATACCAATTTCACAGGGCCAGTGTCTATCCTGAATATCATTGCCGCTGATTATGCGGCCCGGAAAAGCGGCACGATCATCGGGATCAGTTCAGTAGCCGGTCTCCGCGGACGCCAGAGCAACTATATTTATGGCAGCGCCAAAGCTGGTTTCACCGCTTATCTCTCCGGTCTGCGGAACAAATTATATCATGACGGTGTTCATGTTGTTACTGTATTGCCGGGCTTTGTGAATACGAGGATGACGGCGCATCTCGCTCTTCCTCCCCTGTTGACTGCACAACCGCAGCAGGTTGCTGACGCCGTGTATAAAGCTTATTTGAAGAAAAAGAATGTGATTTATGTAAAATGGTTCTGGAAATGGATCATGCTCATTATTACTTCTATTCCGGAGTCCATGTTCAAAAAGAAAAAACTGTGAAAAAGATCGCCTTCTTTGATTTTGACGGTACCATTACCACCCATGACACCCTGCTGGAGTTCATCAAGTTCAGCAAAGGCTCTGGTGCATTTTACACCGGTTTCGCAATGAACAGCCCCTTCCTGGTGGCCATGAAACTGAAATTGCTCAGCAACCAGCCTGTAAAAGAAAAGATACTGCGGTATTTCTTCGGTGGTATGCCGGAAAAGAATTTTAATGAAGCCTGCCACAACTTCCAGGAGCAGAGCCTGCCTCAACTGATACGGCCGGGAGCATTAAAAGAAATAAAAAAATTCCAGGAAGAAGGCATTGAAGTCATCATTGTATCAGCATCTCCTGAGAATTGGATACGCCAGTGGGCCGAAAGCCAGAGACTGAAACTCATCGCTACAAGATTGGAGGTAAAAGATGGAAAGATCACAGGGCGGATCAGCGGAAAGAACTGTTATGGTATAGAAAAAGTGAACCGTATACGCGAACTCTTCCAACTGGAGCAATATGAAGCCATTTATGCGTATGGAGATTCATCCGGCGATAATGAACTACTGGCTATCGCACATTTCCCTTCTAAAAAACCTTTCCGCGAATCAATATGAAAACAGAAGAGCAATACCTTATCCAGGGACGGGATATCGTAGTAATCAGCATACAACCCTGGTATTATGAATTGGGCAGTAACTGTAAAAATATTGCTACGCAATTTTCCCGGCACAACCGTGTCCTCTATATAAATATTCCTATTACGCGGAAAACCTTTTATGCAAGGAACAATTCAAAAGGCGTAGCAGAACATTGCAGGATCATCAGGGAGAAAGGCCGGACAATTGAGCAGATCGGCGAAAACATGTGGCAGTTCTATCCTACCACACTGATTGAATCAATCAACTGGATGCCTTCAACTGCTGCATTCCGCGCCGTTAATTATATCAATAACCGCCGTTTTGCTGCTGATATCCGGAAGGCGATCAAAGAGATGAACTTCAAAAATATCATCCTGTTCAACGACAATGATATTTACAACGGCTTCCATCTGAAGGAGCTGATCAAACCCAGCGTATACGTTTATTACATGCGGGATTTCCTGCAGGGATATCCATTCTGGAAAAAACATTCATCAGTACTGGAGCCGAAACTGATCGCAAAATCAGATGTGGTGGTCACCAACTCCACTTATTATGCAGAATATGCTGCTGGCTTTAACCCTCTCTCCTATTATGCCGGGCAGGGCTGTAACCTGGCTTTATTCAAAAACCAGGATTATGCAGCGCCGCCCGAACTTGCAGAGATCAAAAAACCACTGATCGGCTATGTAGGTGCGCTGGACTCGGCAAGGCTCCATATTCCAACCATCGCCCTGATCGCCCGTGCGCGCCCTGACTGGAGCGTTGTGCTTGTGGGGCCGGAGGACAATAATTTTATTAATAGCGAACTACATCAGCTTCCCAATGTTCATTTCCTGGGAAGAAAACATATTTCGGAGTTGCCCGCTTTTGTAAAGCATTTTGACGTTTGCATGAACCCGCAGGAAGTGAACCTCATCACCACGGGCAATTACCCCCTTAAAATAGACGAATACCTGGCTTTGGGAAAGCCTGTAGTGGCCACTCGTACAAAAGCAATGAAGCTGTTCGAAGCATATACTTTCCAGGCAGACAGGCCTGAAGAATATCCTGCACTGATTGAAAAAGCATTGCAAAGCACAACCCCGGAAGTTGCCAGATCAAGGGTCGATTTTGCCAGCAGTCATACCTGGGAAAACAGCATTTACGAAACTTACCGCGCCATCGACCAATACAAGCCAGGCTAACCAGTTTAGAACCAAAAAATTACCCACATACGGATATTTTTTAATACCCATAGAAGGTTTTCATCGCTATTATTTATACTTTTGATTATATTACACTTCTCTCTCCGATACCTTCTGCAAGAATCATTTATCAAAGCATATCCTCTAAAAACCATTTAACGGGAAACACTTATTTATTTCGTTACAAATTTGCTTTGTTATGAATCAAAATTCTACCTTCTTAAAGCTACAATGTCTAACCACTTTTTGTTTGGCATCTTTATTAACTATGGCGCAAACTGCGGGTGATTACAGAACCGCAGCCTCAGGAAACTGGAACAATACTGCTACCTGGGAACGTTATGATGGTGTAACATGGATTGCAAATCCGGCTGTACCTACAAGCGCAGATGGAGCGATCGCTATCAGGAACGGCCATAATGTTACGCTTACCGCCCCTGTAACAGCAGACCAGCTGACAGTTGAAACCGGCGGAACATTAACGCTCAGCAGTTTTGGAAACAATCTTACCATTAATGATGGAGCAGGAACAGACCTGACAGTAGATGGTACCCTGGCCCTTGGCCCAACCAACATTACCGCTTCGCCGGCCACTGCCACCGCCGTCATCAACGGTACGTTTAACTGGACCGATGGCACAATAGCGATCACTACCACTGCCAATGCATCCGCTGTATTGAATCTATCAGGCAACACACAGAAGAATATCAACAATTCCACCTTTACCAATGATGGTACCCTAAACTGGGCAACAGGCGCCAGCAGTGGCGGCATTTTCTTTAATAACGGCCACCTTATTAATAATGGCACCATCAACGAGCAATTCCAGTCCAATCGTGGCTTCTTCCCTAACGCAGGCACGAATTCGTTTGTAAACAATGGTACTTTTAATAAAACCACTACTTTTAATTTTGCCAACCTGGCTGTTCCCTTTACCAATAGTAGTACCGGCATATTAAAAGGTACCGGGCTCTACAATCTTGATGGCACTATTTCTAATACAGGTACTGTGGCTCCGGGCAGCTCTCCTGGCGCTCTTACAGTAAACCCGGCTGTTATCACCGGGCAAACCCCAACATTGAGTTTTGAGGTCGATGGCGGTACCCCGGTAACAGAGTATGACCAGCTGACTGTAAATAACCCAGTTAATGTAACCGGTTCCAATCTGGTTGTTACAGAAACTAACTCACATTCTCCGTTACAGACTTATACCATTATGAACGCGTCAAGTATTTCGGGCACCTTTGCCTCTGTAACGATCCCTATCAACTATACGCTCAATTATACGTCTGGAGGCACCACAGTTTCAGTAACCAAAAACTCTTTCTCCCTGCCGTTGACCTGGGGTGATATCAATGCTGTAGCGGAAGGCAGTGCTGCAGTACGTATCAACTTCTCCACACTGCAGGAAATAGAAACTGCAAACTTTGTGATCGAACATTCAACCGATGGCGCCAATTTCACTGCTGCAGGAGATCTGCCGGCTGCAGGAAACAGTGGCACAACACTCAAATATTCATTTGTACATAATAGCCCAAGCCTTTCAACAACGAATTTCTACCGCATCAAACAATTCGATATTAACGGGCATTTCACTTATTCCAAAACCATCGTGTTCCGCTTCCATGGCAATACAACCAAAGCGGTCATATTGAAAGAAAACCCGGTTAAAACTACCTTGAACTTTACTGTACTGGAAGAAGATCTCCGTATCAGGTTAACAGATCTTTCCGGACGCCAGGTGGTATTGAAAAATGTTCAGCCCGGTGCAGAAACCCTGGACATGAGCAATTATCCTGGTGGGCTTTACATCCTTTCAGTTTATAAGAACGCTGAGATGGTTCAACAACTGAAAGTAATTAAACAGTAAGGCGCCCTGGTTACAAAAACATGAATAATACGGATCAATTGACGGGTATCAGGGAACTGAATGTGTATGCGCATGGTGATTCATCGGAGATCAGTACCTGGTCAAACGTACCTTATTTGTTTACAGAAACCCTGATCAAAAAAGGGATTAAGGTAAACAGGATCGATATCAACCCCAGACCTCTGCCGGAGAAGTTTTTCAACCGGTACGTCTGGCGGGTGATCCGTAAGCTGACGGGTAAGGATGATTTCTATGGTTATATCCGTACGGGTATGAACCATGCAGAAGTGAAAAAACGCATTGCAAAAGCCGTAAAGCAATACCCCAATGCTGATGCAGAAATATTTATTTCCTTCAGCCATTCTGCGTCCCACTGCAGCAAAAAGCCATCCATACTTTTCGGAGATTGGACGATCGCTTATCACTTTGACTATTTTCTTGAGAAGAAGCCAGGCTCCCTGGAGCGTGCTTCTATCAGGCGGCAGGATGAAGAAATGGAAAGTGCCGGTCTGATCATCTCACTTTTCCCCGGCATTACGCGATACCTGAAGAATTATTACCGCAACCCCAATATCCAATACATTGGGAATGTCGTTAACCGGATATGGGATGAACCTTCAACCGATCTTCCTTTATCAAAAAAGCAATCGAGAAACATCCTTTTTATCGGCAGCAGACGCTACCGTGAAGGAGCCCTTCAGCTTGTAGAAGCTTTCCGGCAATTACGCGGCCAGGGCATGGACCTTCAGCTCCATATCATCGGAATGAAAAAGGAAGACCTCAGCCTTTCTGATCACGACATTTTTGCATACGGCTATCTCGATAAAGGCGACCTTGCTCAAAGAAAGCAATACTACCAGCTACTCCAGGATGCCAGGGTGATCGTAAATACTACAGATAAATGGGGAGCTTTCTCTTCTATGGTGGAAGCAATGTATTTCTATACGCCGGTGATCACCACACCATATAATGAATTTGTAGAAACATTCGGACAACAGATACCATTTGGCTTTTATTCGGCAGCTACAGTTGTTTCATTGAAAAACTGCCTGGAAAATATTTTTACGGCAACTGATTACCCGGCAATGTGCTATAGCGCACATGAACAGGTCAAAGATTTCACCTGGGACAATTATATTGACCAACTGCTTGAAAACATCCGGAAGCTTCCGGCATTTGACCAGCAAAAAAAGGATCAGACCGTTCCGGCAGATCGGATTTGAATGGCATCCCGTTAACTAAGGCATAAAAAAAATCAGCTTACTATCCGTAAGCTGATTTTTTTATGATCACACCAGACCTTTAGAGTTTGATGAATTTTGCAGTTCTCATTGTATTGATATCCGCTCCCACCCTTACGAGATATGTGCCCTGGATGAACCTGGATACGTCCACACGTTTGATCATGTGGTAACTATCACGCTGGAACTCTTCCCTGTACAATACAGCTCCTTTCATATCCATGATCACTATAACAGATTTATTTTTCTTCGTCACTGCATCGATGGAGATATCGATATAGTTCGTTGCAGGGTTTGGATAAATCTTCAGGTAAGACTCTCCTGCCAGCACATCGATCATTACAGTATCTTTTGCAATCGCACCTTTATTGTCTTTCACCTGCAGCTCGAAATAGTGTTTACCGGCAACAAGATGCGTCACCTCTGGCCTTGCCTGGTTAGGCTGTGCCATCTCCGGCTGCGCAGGTCCGCTGATCCAGCTCCACAGATATGTACTGATCTGGCCATCTGGGTCAAAACTTGCAGTTCCATCAAGATGTGCAGAATCTGAAGGGAAGCTAATAACCCTGTCGTCGCCAGCAACGGCAACAGGTGGCCTATTAGTACTCGACGCTGCATTAACAATAACCTGTACAGTAGCTTTACCTGTAGCACCCTTATTATCTGTTACAGTAAACTCAAAGCGGTAAGTGCCCACTGCTGTCAATCGCTGTATGGTAGTCAATGCCTGCGTTGGAGAAACAATGGTTGATGCAGCCGGCCCTGCAACCTGTTTCCAGGCATAAGAGCTGATGGTACCATCTTCATCCGTGCCTGTACCCAGAAGTGCTACGCTGCTTGTTGGCTGGGTGATAACAACATCGTTTCCGGCAGATGCCTTCGGGGCCTGGTTAGCAGGCGGGGCACCCGGGTTCACGATCACCATGATAGTATCCTTTCCGGTTGCGCCATCATCGTCTGTTACAGTCAATTCAAATTCATAACTCCCCTGCACAAGGTTCAACACAAGGGTTTGCTTTTGTGTGGGCGTGACGATATTGAACTGAGCCGGCCCACTGATCTTCTTCCAGAGGTAGGTAGAGATGATGCCGTCTGTATCGTAGCTTGCATTACCGCTCAGCGTTACGCTGTTGGTGGGTAATGTCATTACGATATTGTTTCCTGTAACAGCCACCGGAGCCTGGTTCGACTGAGGCGATGCATTCACTGTTACCTGCACTGTATCCTTTGCAACAGCACCGCTGTTATCCTTTACTATCAATTCGAACCTGTATATGCCCTGTGAGAGGTTAATGAGTTCAGTCTGCGCCTGCGTCGGTGTTGAGATCGTGAATTGTGCAGGTCCAACGATCTTGTTCCACTGATAAGTAGTGATTGAACCATCAGGATCGTAGCTGGAAGCACCGTTCAGGGTCAGTGAATTGGTTGGCAGGGTGATCACACGATCATTTCCTGCTTTCGCTACCGGCAACTGGTTAGCTGGCGGTGCGGTCACTGTAACCTGCACAGTATCTTTTCCGATAGCACCTGTATTGTCTGTTACTACGAGCTCAAATTTATATACACCTTCCACAAGGCCATTTACCAATGTCTGAGCCTGTGTTGCAGAAGCGATCGTGAACTGTGTGGGGCCTGCAATTTTGTTCCACTTGTAAGAAGCAATAGTACCATCTTCATCATAGCTGGCATTGCCATTCAGGGTTACACTGTTTTGCGGTAATACAATGGAAATCGCATTGCCTGCAATTGCCACGGGCACATGGTTGGGTACTGGCACCGGGCTTACCGTAACCTTCAGCGTATCTTTTGCCGTTGCGCCTTTATCATCGGTAACCTGGAGCGAGAAGAGATAAACACCTTCTACCAGGTTATTGATCACGGTCTGGGATTGATTAGCCGTTACGATCGTGAACTGTGCAGGGCCATCGATCTTTGTCCACTGATATGTATTGACCGTTCCATCGGTATCATAGCTGTTGTTGCCATTTACTGTAACACTGTTCTGCGGAAGAACAATAGTCTGATTACCGCTTACGATCGCCACAGGAGCTTTGTTCACTGCTGCATTCACAGTAATGGAAATAGTATCGCGGCTTATAGCCTGTTTGTTATCTGTAACTTTCAACTCAAAGCGGTAAACACCCTGGGCAAGGTTATTAACAACAGTTTGAACAGTATTCGGGGACACGATCGTAAACTGTGCCGGGCCATCGATCTTTGTCCATTGATAACCGGTAATGCTCCCATCAGCATCGGTGCTTCCGTTCCCGTTTACCGTTACACTGCTGACAGGTAATGTGATCACCTGGTTATTGCCGGCGACCGCTACCGGCGGTTGGTTTGGGAGAGGTGCTGCGTTTACGGTTACCTGAATGGTATCTTTTGCAATCGCACTCTTATTATCGGTTACTTTCAATTCAAATTTATAAACGCCCTGTACGAGGTTATTGATGGTCGTCTGTGACTGTGTAGCCGCCGCAATGCTGAACTGGGCAGGTCCGGCGATCTTTGTCCATTGATAGCTTCCGATAGTCCCATCTGAATCATAGCTGGCCGATCCATTCACGGTGACCGTATTGGTCGGAAGCGTAATTGTCTGGTCCTTTCCGGCTACTGCCACAGGCAAGGCATTATAATTAGCAGCATTCACTGTTATTTTCACTGTATCAGAGATAGTGGCAGTATTATTATCGATCATCTGCACACTGAACTGGTAAGTTCCGGGTATCAGATCTGTTACAGTTGTTGTTTTTGACTGAGGGTTGGTGATAACAGGTGCACCCGGGCCACTGATCTTTTTCCATACCCAACCAGTAATGGTATAGGTGCTGGTGGCCGTGCCGGTTGCAGACAGGGTAACTGTTGCATTGGAGGTTGTCTGATCAGCGCCGGCATTGAGCTTATAGATCGAGAACGGAACAGATACCACCGGACTTGCCTGCATAGGGTTTCTCGCAGTGGGCACCAGTACATCAAGACCGTTTGGATAGGTCGCTTCAGCAGAGCTGATCAATCCCCTTCCGCCAACAAGCGCCTTATCCCTTCCCCAATGGTACGCAACATTGTTTTCGTCCAGACCCCACCAGTAGAATGTATATACGTTTGAAGTAAAAATATCCTTCCATTTGATCCCTGACTGGGGCAATACCTGCTGCGGCTTCGTATACATTAACCTGCCTTTACCCCAATCCCAGTCGTATGGTTTTGGATTCATTTCCGCATGGTTCACCCATTCTGATCCAATACCCAGTTCGCCCTGAACATTATCACCGAGTGTAAAGAGTCTTCCAAGGCTGTCGATATAAGCAATAGTGTTCTGGTTGGCATTGATCTTTTTAATAGGAACAGTCAGGTTCCACAGGTTCTTGATGCCAACAGGATTTGCAGCAGTCTGAGAACCACCCCAGAACTGGTAGTCGCTACCCCATACATAAGGATAACCCATCGTTTGAGAACCTGTTGCATCCGGTACAAGGGCGCCATAAAAATCCCAGCGGGAACCGAAAATATCAATCGCAGGACGGGGGAAAGTGCGGATCACCGGGTTGATATTACCCTGAGACCATTCATACACGCGTCCGTCAGTTGTCAGGGCCAGGATCTTCCTGCCCAGGCTGACTTTGGTAAATGTTACACCAGCCGGTGAAAGTTTTATTGGTTTGGTGATAACAGCAGAACCTGCATAAAGATCATAATCATCATTACCCCAGTACCACAAAGAACCATCATTCTTCAGTGTTACATAAGTAAAGAAATAACCGTAAATGGATTTGTTATTATTGAAGACAGCACCGGTTGTATCAGCATTGATCCTGTCAGGTATAACAGAAGTTCTGCGGCCGACCCATGCATAACCGTCTTCATCGATCATTGTACAGATATTGAAGCCAATTGATATGTCTTTTACTTTCTTTCCACCCAGGTTATAAGGCATGATCTCCACCCTGTTTGCTGCCTGGTTGAAGCCATACACGTAACATTTTTCATCGCTATACAACCAGTATGCACCATATTCTGTACAAGCCACTTTTGTTACATACAAGCCGCCGCCACCTGGAGAAGCTGCCTGCACTGTCACTTCTACATCACTGCTTACGGTTGCACCGCTATTGTCTGTCGCAGAAAGCCTGAACACATAAAAGCCTTGTGTAAGATCACGGATCTCTGTCTGAGCAGCATCGGGAGAAACGATCGTTGCATTACCACCGCTCACTTTTGTCCATGCATAAGACGCGATAGTACCATCATTGTCGGAAGCAGTTCCATTCAATGTAAGCGTATTTGTTGGCAAAGTGATCGTTTGGGCATTGCCTGCATTTACTATAGGGACCTGGTTAGCCGGAGGTGCAGCATTCACTGTCACCTGCACTTCTGCACTCGCAGTTGAATCTCCGTTATCTGTTACAGTAAGCCTGAACACATAAGTTCCCTCCTCAAGATCGCGGATCTCTGTTTGGGCTGTGCCGGGAGAACTGATCGTTGCATTGCCGCCACTCACTTTTGTCCATGCATAAGACACGATAGTACCATCATTGTCGGAAGCTGTTCCATTCAGTGTAAGTGTATTCGTTGGCAAAGTGATCGTCTGCGCATTGCCTGCATTCACTACAGGAACCTGGTTGGTTGGAAGCGCTGCATTCACCGTTACCTGTACTTCAGCACTGGCAGCCTGATTAGTATTATTGGTGGCAGTAAGTTTGAACACATAAGATCCCTGATCAAGATCGCGGATCTCGGTTTGAGCAGCATCAGGAGAAACGATCGTTGCATTACCACCACTCACTTTTGTCCATACATAAGATACGATAGTACCATTATTGTCGGAAGCCGTTCCATTCAAAGTAAGTGTATTGGTTGGTAATGTAATGCTCTGGGCATTACCTGCATTCACTACCGGAGCAGGATTGGTGGCAGGCTCGGCATTCACTGTTACCTGCACTTCTGCACTCGCAGTTGAATCTCCGTTATCTGTTACAGTAAGCCTGAACACATAAGTTCCCTCCTCAAGATCGCGGATCTCTGTCTGGGCTGTACCGGAAGAAACGATCGTTGCATTGCCGCCACTCACTTTCGTCCATAAATAAGATATAATAGAACCGTCATTGTCGGAAGCAGTTCCATTCAAAGTCAATGTATTCGTTGGCAAGGTGATCGTTTGCGCATTACCTGCGCTCACTATTGGAACCTGGTTTGCTGGAGGAAGTGGTTCGGCATCTACAGTCACCCGTACCTCTGCACTGGCAGTTGAATCTCCGTTATCTGTTACAGTAAGTCTGAACACATATGCCCCTTGTTCAAGATCACGGATCTCTGTCTGAGCTGTACCGGGAGAAACGATCGTTGCATTCCCTCCGCTCACTTTCGTCCATAAATAAGATATAATAGAACCGTCATTGTCGGAAGCAGTTCCATTCAGTGTAAGTGTATTCGTTGGCAGGGTGATCGTCTGCGCATTGCCTGCGCTCACCACAGGAACCTGGTTTACCGGAGGAAGAGACGGTAAAACTTCTACTTCCACAGTATCAGTGGCAGACAGGCCGCCATTATCTGTTACTGTCAATTCAAATTTATAATTACCGGCTACGAGGTCGGCCACGTCTGTTACCGCAGTAAGCGGGGAAGCAATACGAAATCCGGCCGGGCCGGATATATTTTTCCACTGGTAAGAAGCGATGGTGCCATCAGGGTCAGAACCGCTGCCATTCAGCGTGGCAAGCGCCACCGGAAGCCTGATACTGATATTATTACCGGCATTTGCCACCGGGGGTTTATTGGCGGGCGGAACAGGTACCGTGTTGCTTTTATTACGGGACTGTTTGAACATCCATTGATAGATGCTCAGCGATTCCCCGTCGATCGTTTCCACGTACTTGGGATTATAGAACTGGTTCCAGCAGCAGTGACCTCCTGAATAGTTGGTGAACCGGCCAAATCCAGCCTTGGCATTATTCATATAGGTCATCTGGTACTTTGTAGATGTACCGTGAATATCAGCAGGATCAGAACCGAAGCCCCATGCTTTTACGGAATCGGCTACGGTCGTATTTGCCTTGGCCTGGCTCGCAGCGTTTGCCTGCGACATGGGTACCATCGCAGCCGGTTTGTAGAATACGGTGAATTGCGTGTAATTGCTGGTAGCAGAATTATCATTCGTATGTGCGGCAAGATTTACGATGCCCTCACCCCCGGCACTCAAACCTGTCAGGTAGATCCGGTCAGGATCAATCGAATAAGTATTTACAATATATCGTATAATATAATTGGCCTGTTCACCGTTTGTACTCCAGCCTGGTGCTTGTGGCGATACAACGACAGGAGCATAGTATTTTCCATCTACATAAAAGCTGTCGGGCCATTGATTATGCTCAATAAAATAGGCAGGACCGCCCGCGCTTGAGCTATTATAAATGTTAGCCAGTTGTGAACCATTAGAATTACCGGCTTCGCCAGTTCCATGAAGGAAAACGATCAATGGATATTTTTTGGCTGTAGAATAGCCTTTGGGGAAATGGATCAATGTTGGAAGCACCCTGTTACTGTACCCGCTTCCATCAAAAGGTGCAAAGATGACGCTATGGTTCGTTTGACTGAACCCAATCGCTGATTGAAACAATATCAGCAAACAGAATAGTTTCCGCATAGGATAAAAATGGATTTTAACAACCTCACTGGATTAAAAATGCCTTTGGATTTTCGAGAAAATGTTCCGCGTTTTTTAACAAAATCAATGCCAATAATAATTGATATTTTTTGTTGATTTTCTTCCCGCCTGACGGAGAAATTTCTACTAATATGTCCAATTTAGCATCCATTCAAAAATAGATTTACTCTACCCAAGTTTCAAGAGTATAAATGAGCGATTTGCGACGTAGAATTACCATCTGCGTACGCACAGAAATTTTATCATCGGGGTGTGGATATTACGTTCGGGAAAGAGAATTGAAGGAACGAAAAAAAAGCCAATCAAATATGAAGGAAATGTGAATGTGAATAAATACCAGCGAATGTGGATTATTTTAACCCTAAAAGCTTACGGCTTCTTGATTTTACCCTCGCAGCGAAGCCAAAATCGTTAATAAACCGTACCATGTTTCTCCATTTGTCTTTGGCCTGCGCTGACAAATACATGACAAACGAATGTTTTTTGTCGACCAACTGCAAACGTCCCAGCTCTGTATAATAATGCTTGCGTGATCCGTATTTATCTGTGATCATCTTCCATTCATCATATGGAGACACTCCAAGCTTGGCGTACAACTCCCCACCTCCTACCGGCAACGTGTGCTTCATCATCACATTATCAAAAACAATCAACTTATTGGAAGGATTACCCAGGATTTTTGTCCATACCGTATCAACTCCCCAACTCGACTTATTTCCGATAAATGATTCAAGACAGGCTTTCAACGCATGCTTGCTGAACAATGGTGCCATCACTTCTACCTGGCCAACAAATCTGCAAAAACAATTTGAATGGTTCTTGAAAATGGGCCAACTGCAAAATGAGTCGCGTGAAAGCGATGCCTGGCAGATATCAGCATTCATTGCACGGGCATTCACAAACATCCTGTTGATATCTTCTGTATTGATATCGATATCATCATCCAGGAAATAGAAATAATCATACTGCTCCAGCCATTCAGGCTTCACACGCGTCAACAATTCATGCAGCATATGGTACTTGAAATCCTTTAAATGAAAAAAATGATCGGCCACTTCATATTTCGAAGGATCAAGGATCTGCTCATGATAAAACATCAGGCAAAGCTCAAATTCCTTTTCCTTAATGTTCTCTAACCACTTCTCCTTAAATAAATACCCCTTATTACCCACCGGGGCTATGACTATATTTCTTTGCACCTGATCTCTTTTTGCGTTTTGCGTTGTTTCGGCGGGCTAAAATAGCCTGTTTTTTCAGTAAACACAAGCTAAATAAACATGAACTTGTGTTTTCAGGCTATCAGGTTGTGGATTCTGCAGGATGGATTGTGAATACGGGAATAACCGTCATTTATATAACAGCTATATGACCGCCGGAATTTAATTTGTACTTTAGCGCCAAAAAAATTTGAAACTGCAGTACTCTAAATACTGGCTGAAATCGGGTCTTTATACTTTCTTTCAACGTTTTTCCCTTACCCTGTTTGGACTGATCAATTTTATTATCCTGGTCCGCTATCTATCCAAGGCGGAAATGGGGACCTGGGCTTTATTTCTTATCATAACGACCGTTTTTGAAACCACCAAGTCGGGCTTGCTCAAAAACGCCCATATCAGGTTTATTACCATCACCCATAATGACCGTGAAAAAAATGAGATCGCAACTTCTTCGCTTGTGATCAATGCTACTATCAGTGCCATATTCATTGTCTTTCTGCTGGGCTTCGCATCCATGCTGCCCAAATGGCTGAATGCCGAGGTGGGTCTCGGCAGCATGATGACCTGGTTCATCCCCGGCATAGCCGGCATGGTGATCTTCTCCCATTTCGAAGCGATCCAGCAATCCAACCTGGATTTCCAGGGTGTGTTCGTTGGCCATTTTTTCCGCCAACTGAGCTTCCTGCTGATGATCGTATATGATGTAGTGATGAAAAACCCGCTTACCCTGAATAAACTGGCCCTTTATCAATCCATCAGCATTGCCATCGGTTCTGTATTCATTTTTTATTATTCAAGGAAATATATCAGCTACCGGTTTGCACCCACTATGGCAGCCATTAAAAAGATCGTGGGTTATGGAAAATATATCTTCACCTCCACCGCACTTGCCAATATCGCGTCCAATATAGACCAGGTAATGACGTCCAGTTTTTTGTCGAGCAGCGCAGTGGCATATTATAACACGGCTTCAAGGATCAACCTGCTGATCGATATACCTTCCTATGCGGCAGCCGAGATACTGTTTCCCAAAACATCCATGGCTTCGCATTCAGCAGACACGCATAAAGTAAAATATTATTATGAAAAGATGGTAGCGATCCTGATGAGCTTCACGCTACCGGCCGCTATCTTCATTCTGATTTTCCCCAAAGTGGCAATCTTCCTTATTGCCGGCACTTCCTATTATGATGCAGCACCGATCCTGCAGTTATACATACTTACCGGCATTCTCCGCCCGATGCAGAACCAGGCAGCCAATACCCTGAATGCTGCAGGCAAACCGCAACTATGCCTGAAGATCAATGCGATCATGGTCTGCATTTACCTGGCCATCAATTTTATCTGTTTATATTATATAGGATTTTATGGTGCAGCAGTGGGTACATTCATTACAACTGTCATCGGCACCGCCTACTGGTACTTTACCATGCGGAAAGAGATCGGCCTTGAGATCCGCAATGTCATCCGCTATATTGAAGAAACCTACCGGATGATATTTGGCCTGCTCAGGGGTCTCCGTTTGAATTCACTCAGCAATTTTAATAAGAAAGACCCATGAGAATTGCTCACCTTATCCTCGCCCACAAAAATCCTGAGCAACTCGAAATGCTGATAAAGGCCCTGCAGCATCCTTCGTTCGAGATCTTTTTGCATATAGACGGTAAATCGGACCAATCACAATTTACCTATCTCACCCGCTATCCCAATGTCCGTTTTATCAGGAAGAGGACAAAGATATACTGGGCAGGTTATGGCACTATACAGGGAACATTGAATGGTTTTGAAGAGATCATCCCACTCAATTTTGATTATATTAATGTGCTGTCCGCACAGGATTACCCGATCAAGACGGCCTCTTATATTTATGATTTTTTCAAAGCTCAGGCAGGCACCGAATTCATAACCTGCGAGTCCATTAAAGACGAATGGAAAGAAGCTGCCAGCCGGGTACATAATTACCATCTCATCAATTTCCGGATACCAGGTAAATACCGGCTCGAAAAGATACTGACGGCTGTATTGCCTGCACGCAAAGCACCGTTTGGTTACGAATTTGTGGGAAGGGCCAACTGGTTTGCGCTCACCAATAAGGCAGCCGACTTTATCTATCGTTTTCAGAAAGAACATCCTTCCTATGTGCGTTATTTCAAATTATGCTGGGGTGCCGATGAGTTCTTCTTTTCCACTCTCCTGTTCAATACACCAGGATTCAGGGAGAAGATCAAACCGAATCTCACGTATGTGGATTGGTCGGTGATTGAAGAAAAAGGACATCCCAAAATACTTGACTCAGGTGATTTTGATAAGCTCACCCGTTCAGATAAACTATTTGCCCGCAAATTTGATATCAGCCGGGACGAGAAAATTATTCATAAGCTGGCCGAATGGCTTAATTTATAAAAGCAGCAATCATGCAGTGGTTGGAGATCATTATTTTGTTACTCGCAGGCATTATCTTTTTTAATTATGCCGGCTATGCTATTATCGCAGGCATAATTGCAAAATTATCTGCCCAAAAGAAACCCGCTGTTGGTACTATTTATCAACCGAATCTTTCTTTTATTGTTGCAGCATATAATGAAGAGGATATTATCGAAGACAAAATCCTCAACACCCTGGCACTTGATTATCCCGCAAACAAAATAGAGCTCTTATTTATTACAGATGGCTCAACCGACCGGACCAATGAGATCATCAGCAGGTACAGCCAGGTAAAATTGCTGTTTCAACCGGAACGGAAAGGGAAATCCGCTGCCCTGAACCGGGTGGTTGAAAGCGCCAGTCACGAAATTCTTGTATTCAGTGATGCCAACACTTTCCTGAACCCAGAAGCACTGAGGCTGATGATGCAGCATTATGCCGACCCCCGGACCGGAGGCGTTTCCGGCGAAAAAAAGGTAAGGTCCCTGGCAAAAAGCAATGCGAACTCGGAAGGGCTTTACTGGAAATATGAATCCCTGTTAAAGAAGATCGATTCGGCATTCTATTCCCTGGTTGGCGCTGCGGGGGAATTATTCTCGGTCCGCAAAAACCTGTATATACCAGTGGCGGAAAATGTGTTGCTGGACGATTTTGTGATTTCCATGCGGGTAGTGACCAGGGGTTACAAAGTGAAATACGAACCGGCTGCTTATGGGGTCGAGCTCGGCTCGGCGGGGATCAGCGAAGAGGAAAAGCGGAAAGTGCGGATCGCCATGGGTGGATTCCAGGCAATGAAGGAATTCAGGCACCTCTATCGCTTCTGGAAAACCCCACGCCTGTCCTATCTTTATATATCCCACCGGGTATTGCGCTGGGCCGTTACTCCATTTTGCCTACCGTTACTTCTGATAATCAATATCATAGCTGTTGCCATGGGTGCATCCCCCCTCTTTGTGGTATTGCTTGCTGCTCAGCTTTTGTTTTATCTTTCCGCCTTGATCGGCTATGGACTTTATAAAAAGGGGATAAAAATATCAATATTTAATATATGTTACTATTTCGTTTTCATGAATATATCAGTAATTAAAGGATTTATAAAATATCTTGACCGGAAGAATGTGGTATCAGGTGCCTGGGAGAAGTCGAAAAGGGAAATGTCGCAGACTCATTCAGGCTTGAAACAATTCTAATAAGCAGTAATACAGCTGCCCTGGGATTTGCTACAGTCGTGCCTTCGAGCTATTTTTACAACCGTCACCGTACTTTAAAAAGCCATTAAACTCTCCAACCTTATACTTTAATCTATGGATCTCGTCTACGTTTTCCGTGTACTCTATGAACGAAAATTTATCCTGATCGCTTCTGCGATCATTGCTGCCGCAGCAGCGTATTTTTTTACACGGAATGAAAAGAAATTTTACCGCTCCACTGCTCAGCTTTCTACCGGTTACACCATCAATGACGATATCCAGGTAGGTGGTAAAGAAACCAGTCTTTATGAGGCAGATACAAAGTTCAATAATGACATCATTACGTTTACTTCCCCCAGTGTAACCACGCTGCTGTCTTACCAGTTGATCCTGCACGACCTTCAGAGCAAACACCCTTTCACTGAGCTGAGCGAAGCACAGAAAAAATCGCCCGTCTATACCAGCGTGAACAAAGATTCTGCTATCCAGATATTTAAGGATAAGCTTGAAACGATGACACTGCTTACCTCTTACCGGCCAGACGAAAAGAAAATGATCGAATTCCTGAAGCTGTACGGGTATGATTATAAATTCGTTCAAAGAAGCCTGAGCGTATACCGCCTGCAGCGCACGGATTATATACAGATCGATTATATTTCCCAGAACCCGGAACTTTCTTCTTTTGCGGTGAATACGATCTTTTCCGAATTCATCCGCTATTATAAATATGTAAGAAGCACCAAGTCGAACGAAGCGATCGATACGCTCCGAAGCCTGATGGAAAAGAAAAGGCAGGAATTGAGTATCAAAACAGGAACATACATTAATGAAGCGGGTGTCGACCCTACCATTGAAAGCACCAGCAAGCTTGAAGTGATCGCAAACCTGGAGAACATGCTTGCGGATGAAAAGAAAAGACTTACCACGCTCAATGCTAACCTGGAAAAGGTCATGCGCCGCATTAATGACCTTAAGCCGGAAGGTAATACCTCTATCAGCACAGGCGATAATATGGAATTGCTCACGCTCAGGAAACAGCGCGATGATACCTATGCTGAATATGTACGTACCGGCTCAACCAACCAGGCTTTATACCAGCAGTATCTTGACCTGAAAAGCAAGATCCAGAAAGCAGCTTTACAGGGTTCCGGTGGCAGTACCCGCCTGCCTGCCAGCACTAACAGGCTTGACCTGATGGACCAGAAAGCTGATGCGGAAATAGATATTCAGACCAGCCAGAAAAATATCTCAGAAATCGAGAAACGAATTGCTTCGCTGAAAGGAGGTGTAAGGTCCAGCGCATCCCAAAGCGCTACAGCCGAAAGCCTGACCAAGGAAGTGGAGCAGGCTAATAAAGAATACCTGGAAGCAAAACAGAAGTATAACGACGCTATTGACATCAATTCTTCTTCTGTAAATAACTTCAGGCAGATCCTGTTTGGCCAGCCGGCGCTTGACCCGGAACCATCCAAACGGAAACTGATCGTTGGTATGGCGGGTATCGCAGCATTTCTTACTGTAATGCTGGTGATCATTATCCTGACATATCTTGATTCTTCTATCAAGACCCCCCGCCAGTTCAACAAAGAAGTTAATCTTAAGCTGATCAGCACCATCAATTTTATGAACCTGCAGGGCTATACCATGCAGGATATCATCACCAACAAGATCCATACTAAAAATAAATCGCATAAATCAGATCACAATGCCTTCCGGGCTTCTCTCAGAAAGCTGCGGTTTGAGATCGAACAAAGCGGTAAGCAGGTTTTCCTTTTTGCCAGTACCAAAAAAGCACAGGGAAAGACCACCATCATCCAGGCATTGAGCTTCAGCCTCGCGCTCAGCAAGAAAAAGATCCTGATCATCGACACCAACTTCTGTAATAATGACCTGACCATGCAGTTGCAGGCAAACCCTGTGCTGGAACGTACCAACGTTCAGAATGAACCTGGCGCCATCATGGACGAGTTGGAGAAAAATGCTACCGTTTCATCAGACGGTTACGTGTATGTGATCGGTTCTGAGGGCGGTGACTATACACCTGAAGAGATCCTCTCACAACAGAACGTACTTAACTATCTCGATTTCCTTAAAACCAAATTCGATTATATTTTCCTTGAAGGCCCGCCATTGAATGATTTCTCTGATTCCAAAGAGCTTTCACAATATGTCGAAGGTGTTATTGCCGTATTCTCTGCTGATATCAGTCTTGCGCAGATAGACAAACAGTCAATCGACTTTTTCAGATCACTCGACAACAAATTCTATGGCGCTGTATTGAATAAAGTTGAATTGAAGAGTATCAATACCGCATAAATCCCGAATAATGGAAAAGAAAAGCAATGCTTATGAAGCCATTCTGATCATTTGCGTAGCAGCCATCATGATCTTTTTTTTCATAAAAGTGGTATTTCTGTAGCCGGAAATCAAAAGATTGAACTTTGAACGTTTTACTTAAACGGTTGAACAGGCTTTTCCTGATCGAAAAGCTAAATAATGTGCAGGGATGGATCCTGTGCATAGTCCTTGCTGTGTACATTAGTTTCATTGCCAGCAAGTCTATGATCGCCGGCGAAAGTATTATCGGGTTGTTCTTTTGCATCATTGGCGGATGCATCTGCCTCTTAAACACCCGTCTTGGATTATATATCATCGTTGCATTTTCTTTTTTCGCAATATTATTGTCGCGGTTTTTTTTTAACGACACCCTGCCTTCCGGACTGATACTTGATATTACTGTACTTGCTATCGTGCTGGGGTTGCTGATCAGAAAGAAGGAGCTCAAAGCCATCATCAGTTCATTTGCAGCAAGTCCTGTTACCATCTTAATATTAGTGGTCGCAGGCTACAGCGCCCTGGAATTTTTTAACCCGAATGCAATGTCCTTTAACGGGTCTTTCCAGGCATTCCGGAAGATCCTGAACTTATTATTGCTGTTCTTCATCTCCTACTACGTATTTGACAGCTTTGAGGCAATCAAAAAATTCATCTATTTCCTTTTTGTCGTTGCTGCGATTGCAGGCCTTTACGGTTGCATCCAGGAATGGTATGGTCTTTTCAATTTCGAACGGGAATGGTTGCTTGCAGATGCACACCGTTATGGCCTGATCGTTATTGCCGGTCATATCCGGGTCTTTTCCACCATGACCGATCCTGCAGCATTCGGTATGATCATGACATCCTGTGCAGTTTTCTTTATCGGCCTGCTGTCGAACAGGATGACCGCTTTGCAGCGTTTGCTGGTCATTGCAGGAATTGTTTTCATGATCCTGGGTATGACCTATTCCGGTACACGCACTGCCAACGCCATGCTGGTAGCAGGTGTGGGATTCTATCTCCTGCTTACAATACAACGCAGAAGCTCACTCATTATCGCTGTCATATCAACAGTGATACTGTTAGGTGCGTTGTATGCACCGATCAGTAACCCTTCGCTGAACCGTTTCCGGACAACCTTCCAGGCAAGTGAAGATCCGTCTTACAAGTTGAGGGTTAAGAATCGCAAATCCATTCAACCCTATATTTACAGCCATCCCATGGGAGGCGGACTGGGAACAACCGGAGCTGTTGGTGAGATCTTTCACCCCGGCCACCCGCTGGCAGGCTTTCAGCCGGATAGCGGCTACCTGAAAAAAGCACTGGAAACAGGCTGGATCGGGCTTATTCTTTTTTTCGTTCTCTATTTCCTGGTGCTGAAACGGGGCATCAATGCTTATTTCAAAACAGAAGATACCGAAGCAAGAAATATAATAGCTGCCACCACTTCCGCGTTATTTACTTTCTATGTAGGTGAATATGCCCAGGTGGCCATTGGCCAGATCTCTGATGTTGTTGTATACTACCCTTTGATAGCCATTCTTTTAAGAATCGACACTTTTAAATTTAAAACAAACCTGTAACCGAAATGAAGAAACTGCTTATCCTTCAAGCCCTTTGCGCATTTACCCTTTTGGCGTCTGCGCAAACCACCACAAAGGCGCCGGCAAATACGGCAAATGTGCCGGACTCACTGATCATGCGTAAACTGGTGGAACTGGCCACAACCGGCCCCTCATTCAAATTGGCTGAGCACCAGGAAAACGTGCTGCAATACCAGCTCAAAGGCGCAAAAAATAACTGGATGAACCTGCTGACAGTTTCAATGAATTATAATGATCTCCAGCTTAAGGGACAAAACAGCACATACGTTTATCCCAAATATTTCTTCGGTCTTAATATCCCGCTCGGAACACTGTTGTCAAGAACACAGGTAAAAGCGACCAGGGAACAGATCAAGGCAAAAGAAGAACAAAAAGAGATACTGGTCCGCTCGCTGAAGACAGAGATACTTAAAATGTACCTTCAATACAAAAACTATAATGACCTGATCCTGCTTCAGACCAATGTGATCGATGATGAGGAAGCGACCTTCGCTAAAGCAAAAGAAGACTTCAAAGAAGGTTCTATTACTATCGAAACCTATAACCAGTCGCAGAAACGTTATAATGATGAAGTAGTAAAAGGCAAACAACTTGAGCTGGACAGGGAGATCCTCAAATTGCAGATCGAAGAAGTGATCGGGATCACACTCGATGAAGCCATTCAGCAAGCTGCTGCTATGCGAAAGAAATAATTGAAGTGAGCGTTACCCTGATCAATGAACAAATCAACCATCCACTCGATCTCGAACCGGCTTTTTAACACAGACCGCATTCTTTCCATCAAAAGAATGCAATGGGTTGATACACTTAAAGGCGTTGCTATCATCCTCGTGGTATACCGGCACGTGATCATCGGACTTCAACGTAAGGAATTATATGTACCGGAAGGGCTCGCTACAGCAAACCTGCTCTTTTACAGCTTCCGCATGCCCCTGTTCTTCCTTCTTTCAGGCCTGTTCCTTTACAGGAGCCTGAAGAAAAGGAAAGCATCATCCCTGTTTGAATCCAAGTTTGCCACGCTGATCTATCCTTACCTGGTCTGGACCATTATCCAGATCACCCTGCAGATCCTGGTAGCAGATTCAGCTGTCACTAATTCTAACCGTGGATGGAAGGACTACCTGTATATACTTTACCAGCCCAGGGAACTCGATCAGTTCTGGTATCTCCCTGCCCTGTTCAATGCAACCATCGTTTACCTGCTTTTACACAGTGTACTGAAACTGAACAAGACCATCCATATATTGCTGGCTATCGGCATTTACTTTTCTTCTTTTGCGTTCAAGGATATCAGTATGATCTGCGACTGGATGCTTTTCTACCCCTTCCTGTTGCTCGGGGCATTATTATCTGATTTCTTTTTCAATGAGAACAACACTGCCCGGATCAAAAAGCCATGGCTGTTCTTTGCGGCCATTCCCTTTTTTATATTGACCCAATACCTGTACCTGCAGCATGATGAACATTATTACACAGATACCATTGCCGGCAAATTATTATTTATCCCGATCAGCCTGACAGGGTCAGCAATGATGTTGCTGTTATCATTCCGCCTGGAACAATTCAGTATCAGCAAAGTTTTCCGGGTGATAGGATTTCATTCATTGTATATATACGTAATGCATGTGCAGGCAGCATCACTGTGGCGGACAATATTGATGAAGTTCTTTGGCGTAACAGATGCTTATGTGCTGCTGTTCAGCGGGATCATATTCAGCGTGTTCGTATGTATCTGTATATATAACCTGTTAATCAGGAACGGCCCGCTCTGGTTTTTGTTTTCTTACCGGAAAAAAGCGGATGATGGAGCCTGATCTCGGTATCTTTTTCCCGTTCAATGCCTTGCCAATGAACGTATTGCTGACCAGGTACTGATAAGAAAGCAGGCAAACAATAAAAGTGACCAGGAACACGACCGTCATTTTGATCCAGGGGTTTATCGCCAGCGGATGAAGCAAAACCTGGGTGAACGTTGCCACACCAAGATGAAGAAGGTATACCCAATAGGAAGAATCTGAGAAGTAACGCCAGAAAGCACTATCCTTATTGAAATACCGCAGGAAAAGGGCAATGCAGGCATACATGGTGGAGAGGCACTGGACCACGATAAGCAGGTAATATAACGAAGAAGGAATATCAGGTATGATAATGAATAGTACCGCTGAGCTTATAATGGCAACCAGCAGCAAGGGGAAGCTCCAGCGGGAAAGCAATGAAAAATCAAACCGGAGATTATATAATACCCAACCGGAGAAATAGAAGAAGCTATAAAGAATAAAAAGGCCGGCAGGGATCTTATACCCGGTATAAGTAGGCAGATGATCAAATTTAAATGTGTAACGGATGGCATACAATACGGCAACAGACAATAACAGGATGCTGGCCGGCCTGGCAATAAAAGCAGGTACCTTTAATTTTATTTTTTTATTGATCCGGAACAGGATCGCGGAAAAAACATAAAAGATCAGCAGGTAGTAAAGGAACCATAAATGAGCAAGACCGTTCCAACTGAGCATTTGCTTCAATGAACGTTGAATGGCTTCCTGCAATGGTGTATGTTCTGTGTAATAAATACGGAAAAAATGAAACGGCAATAAAGTGAGAGGCACCAGCACGATAGCACCAACAAGAAAAGGCACCAATATCCTTCCAGCCCGCTGACGGAGAAACGCTGTTAATCCTTTCCTGTCGCAAACCAGTGCCGCGAAATAACCGGCAACAAGAAAGAACAGCGGCATTCGGAATGAATGGATGAACTCGTAAATGAATTCAAGCGCAGGTGAATATAATTGAGTGTCATGAGGCCAGCTGTTTTCCGGCTTCTGTTTAAAGAAAATCACGGTGTGAAGAATAACACCAAGCCACATGGCAGTGGCGCGCAGTGCGTCAAAGCCATATATACGGGAAGAATTTTTCATAGGTGAATTTGTGTTGCAGAAGAAAATGAACGAACGGTTGAGTGGCTCATATTAATATAAAAAAGTAATCATAAAGTTATTAAAAGTCGACTATTTTTTATAGTTTTCGACAAAAAAGGAATGCATTTATGCGGGCAGAAAATGTATGTAAAATTTGTAATAATTCTTCCAATAACAAAGTGCACAAGGCCAGGGAAATGATGTTTGGCCTCAAAGAGGAATTTGAATACCTGGAATGTGGTAATTGCTCCTGTCTGCAACTCATCTCCATCCCCGAATCCCTGGCAAAATATTACCCTGAAAATTACTATTCCTATCACAATAAGGGCGAAGATCATTTTATACAGAAGTCATTACTGAAATCTTTAAAGCGTTCATTTAAAAGCAAAACGCTTAACTCTTATCTGAAAGGCAATTCCCTGCTGGGTTCATTTGTCAACAGCAAATACAAATCTTATTATCCCTGGATCAAGCAGGGAGAGTTGAATCAGGATTCGAATATCCTGGACCTTGGCTGCGGAAAAGGCGAATTGCTGCTGCGTATGTACAATGATGGTTTCCGGAAACTCAGTGGTGCAGATCCCTTTATCGAAAAAGACATCAATTACAATTGTGGTATCACGATCCATAAAAAATCGATCGACCAGGTGCAAGGCCCTTATGATCTCGTAATGATGCATCATGCATTTGAACACATGGAGAATCCTGCATGGGTGCTCGAAAAAATAAACAACGTATTAAGCAAAAACGGGAAAGTGATCATCCGCATACCGGTTGCAGGCAGTTATGCATGGAGAAAGTATTATACCAACTGGGTACAACTGGATGCACCAAGGCATATTTTCATCCATTCGATACAAAGCATGAAACTGCTTTGTGCGCAAACCGGTTTTGAGCTATCGGATGTCATATATGATTCTTACGAACTGCAGTTCTCCGGCAGTGAAATGTATCTCCGTGATATTCCCCTTACTTCAGGAAAAAAGATCTTCAGCCAGGAACAGATCGATCAATTCAATCAATGGTCAAGGGAGCTTAATAAGATCAACGATGGAGATGCGGCCTGCTTTTATCTGACAAAAACAAACTGACCAATTCTTCCGGGAAATATATGAACAGGCGAAAAGCAATTACCAGGGTTTTACTGATCGGAGCTGGCGCTACGGCCGCAGTTGGTGGATACAAATGGTATTCGATCAACCGCGAGCCGGACCTTGATTTTATGGATCAGCAAACAGAACTTATTGCCGCGCTGGCCGAAACAATCATTCCGGCAACAGATACGCCCGGTGCAAAAGCCTGTCAGGTAGAAAAGTTTATCCAGGTGATGGTAAGGGATTGCACTGACCGCAAATCACAAAACAAATTCGTGGATGGCTTGAAAGACCTGAAAGCCTATACCAGTTATGAATACGGAAAGGAGTACCAGCATTGCACTGCAGAACAACAGATCAAAGTGCTGGAGCATTTTGCCGGCAAGGCTTCATCTACCGGGCTTTGGTCAAAGATCGAACGCCGTTACCTCGGCAATTCTTTCTTCACTACCTTAAAACAGTATACTGTTGAAGGATTCTGCACATCCAGGCAGGGGGCTACGCAAGCACTCTCCTATCTTCATGTGCCAGGGCGGTACCAGGGATGCATGCCAATGACACCTGGCCAGAAAGCATGGGCCACATCATGATAAATGGCCGGCCAGCAGCAGGTCTTATTATTATCTATTTTTGACGAATTATCGCAAAACCGGCTAACCAGCCAAATAATAAAATATTATGGGAGATCCTCAACAGCAAAAGCAGGAAAAGCTTCCGTCTGACCACGGCTTCGATGCCATTGTCGTTGGCTCTGGCATCAGTGGAGGATGGGCGGCAAAAGAGCTTTGCGAAAAAGGCCTGAAAACGCTTTTGCTTGAAAGAGGCCGTCAAGTCACCCATATCAAAGATTATCCCACCGCACCTTTACCACCCTGGGAATTTGCCCATCGCCTTAATCATACCAATGCAGAAAAAGCACACGATCCGATAAGGTCCGGCGCTTCGGATGAAGCCACTGCCCTGTTCTATGCCAGTGATACAGAACATCCATACATACAGGAAAAACCATTTAACTGGATCAGGGGATACCAGCTCGGCGGCCGTTCACTCACCTGGGGCCGGCAATGTTACCGGTATAATGAGATGGATTTCGAAGCAAACCTGAAAGACGGGATTGCAGTGGACTGGCCTATCCGATATAAGGATATCGAGCCCTGGTACACTTATGTTGAAAAATTCGTTGGGATAAGTGGCCGTAAAGAAGGGTTGAGCCAACTTCCGGATGGAGAATTTCTTCCGCCGATGGATCTTAACTGCGTGGAAGAATACATGGCCGGACATCTTCAGCAAAAATATAGTGACCGTGTGCTGACGATCGGCAGGGTAGCCAATCTCAGCAAAGGATGGAACGGACGCGGCCCATGCCAGTACAGGAATCTTTGTGCCAGGGGTTGCCCGTTCAGCGGCTACTTCAGCAGCAATGCCGCCACACTACCTGTTGCTGAAGCCACCGGTAATCTCACCACTGTTACCGACGCCATCGTTGTTGAAGTATTATTTGATGAAAAGAATAACCGCGCCTCAGGCGTACGTGTGATAAATGCGCATACCAAACAGGTGACGGACTATTTCGCGAAGATCATTTTCCTGAATGCATCAACCATTGCTACCGCGTCTATACTGCTCAATTCGAAATCCAACCGGTTCCCGACCGGTCTGGGAAATTCAAGCGGTCAGATTGGTCTTAACCTGATGGACCATTTCACCGGCACGGGTGCAGAAGGCGAATTGGACAAATTCAACGATCAGTATTATTATGGCCGGAGGCCTGTAGGTTTTTATATCCCCCGCTTCCGTAATATTTCAGCAGCTACGCAACAAAAGAATTATATCCGTGGCTTTGGTATACAGGGTATGGGCGAAAGAGCCTCCTGGCGTGAACAGGGCCAGAAAATTGCCGGCTTTGGAAAGAATTTCAAAGACAAACTGCTGCAACCCGGTCCCTGGAAAATATGGATGGGAGGATGGGGCGAAACACTTCCCTATGAAACCAATAAAGTAACGCTTGATACCGAAAAGAAGGATCAATGGGGCATCCCGCTTACAAAGATCCATTACGAATATCATGATAACGAAGAAGCCATGCGGAAAGACATTCTTGCGAGCATCGAGGAAATGCTGGGTTCTGCAGGGTTCAAGAATATCAACTCCTACAGCTATCTCCATCCCGGCGGGTCCGCTGTGCATGAAATGGGAACGGCAAGGATGGGGCGCGATCCAAAAACATCTGTGCTCAATGACTTTAACCAAATGCACGATGTTAAAAATGTATTCATTACAGATGGCAGTTGCATGACATCCTCCGGCACCTCCAACCCTTCTTTAACTTATATGGCCCTCACAGCAAGGGCATGCGATTATGCCGTTACCGAACTTAAAAAAGGAAATATCTGACAGGATGATTAAACGGTGTTCATTGTGAACACCTGTCATTTTAATTGCATCAATGTATAATCAGGTCCGAACGACTGTATTTCTTTATAATGCTCCCGGATATACTGATCAAGCAGTTCCACGTGTGTGTCTACAGACGACTGGTTCGGCTCATTGAATTCGGTATTCAACAGCAAAACATATTCTACCTTTCCCGTTTGCAGTTCTTGCACGATCTGCTGCTGAACATCAGCTGTGGTTACCTGGCCGGGATGAAGCTCCTGGTAATAGGTCATCACACGGTCAACAAAAAAATAGAACATCACCGGGTTATAAGCTACCCTGTCATGATTCTTCACGCCAAAATAAAACGACGAATTATGATGTTGCCGGATAAATGAAATGATCTCATTCTCCGCCGGCTCATTCATACAAACCTCCGTGTATCCATATTTCCTGAGATCCGGCAGTGTCCGGTTCACGAAGAAATTCAATTTATATAAAGAGAAAAAGAACAACAATATTACAGGCGATGCAACGATCCATTTCAGCCATCCCGTGCTCTTAGCAATAGCAACCACGAAAAGGCAAAGCAGGAAAATGATCATTACGACGTTGGCATAGGATGACCGCACCACAAATTTATAGGTCATTAATCCTGCAAAAAGTGCCATGAAAACAATAAGCGGGTCATTCTTTTTTCTTCGGTCAAAAGAAAGTATGGCAGTATAGATCAATGCCAGGGCAATAGCCAGGATCGCCAATGGTACGTACGAGGTGAATTTATCAATATGAGGCAGCGGTAACCGCCGGTGAGCCGGGTATACGTTCACAGGAAAATCAATCAGGCACTCATATAAATTCCTGAACCCACAGAGCCAGCCCAGAAGAAGCACCGCAACGATGCCGACAAACAACTGCTTGCCGAGCAGGCTGACCGTATGCTTGCATGAGATCTCCTTACGGGGAATTCGCAAGAGATCAGTAATTGCCAGCGATGCAACAAGGAACAGGCCAACTTCAAATTTGGTGAATACAGAAAGCACGGCCAGTAATGCACAAAGCCATAAACGTTCCTTCCTGTAGAAATAATAGGCTGCAAGGGCTAATAATACTGCAAGAAAAATGGGATAAAGTGCAATGCCCGATGAAAATATTACAGCCAGCAAACCTGCAGCCAGGAGATTTTGCTGGTATGATGGAATACCCGGCCTCTCGGCACGGATAATGCGGACAGCCGTATAAACACACAATACCTTTACCAGGAAATCAAGCAGGCGCAGCATCATTAAACTGTCTGAGATCTTCAGGAAGCCTGCATGCAGGAAGAACTGAAAAGGAGTATAGATAAGCCAGAATCTTTTGTAAGGCCACTCCCCTTGCAGTATCCGCCTGGAAGCAACAGCCGAAATCCCCTCATCATACAAGCTTGACTTTTGCAGGACTAATACAAAGCCGGCAGCCAGAACAGCAAGAATAAGCAGGTAGGTCGATTTTTTCAGCATAGAGGGCGGTTGACAGCCTGTCTTTTACAAGAATCAGTACCGGTTCCTGTGATCCGGTTTCCGGGACCCAAGATAAGCGTTTACTTTTTTGCATCAAAGCAAAACAGGGAACTGATACCGGCAAAAAAAGAGGCTTAACTTTCGTTAAGCCTCTTTGGTATGAAAGACCCTTAGTCTAATCAATTCTTCATCAGTTTAAATGACTTCGTCGTAGCGCTTGTTCTCAGGCTGAGAATATACATTCCTCTTGGCAGGTTCGCTGTGCTTGCAGGGAGTTTGTAGATGTACTCACCTTTAGTCACATCACCCAGCACTTGAGTGTATAGTGTGCGGCCGGAATAGTCGCTCAGTACCAATACTGCTTTTGTCACTTTTTCCGCAATCTTCACTTTCACTGATACTGTATTCACGAACGGATTCGGATAAGCATTCACGGAAGTTTCCAGTATAGCCTGCTCGATCTCGCTTGTCTCAACTGCAGCTGGTGCAGCCTGAACAGAAATTGCTGGAGCAGCTACGCCTCTATTGGAACCTGTTCCGAGGGCCATCAATCCTGATGGAACGTCTTCGTTGATAGTTGTTGCATTATAAGACTCGATCACCAGTGCACCGATATAACCGAATGTTGAAACACCACCGGATGCGTTGATCGTGATCAGCACAGATCCGTTTTCATCGGCTTTCACACCTGTTATCTTCGCTGTTTGTGAGATGTTGTTGGCAGCGTTCAGTGAAGTTGTCTTATCACCAATACGGTAAACTGAAGTTCTGTCTACTGTAGCACCACCTACATCACGGCTTGCAAAGAATGTGAAGTTGTAAGTCTTAGCCTGGTTCAGACCATCGATCCGCAGCATACCGGTTCCGCTGATATCCAACCACCATGTTTGTTTGATCACATTATCAGGGTAAACACCACTGTTGTTTCCGGTGTTCATACCGCTTGGGTTGGTACCGCTGAATCCTTTACCAACAACGGTCATGTTAATTCCGGTCGGGTTGCTGGACTCATCTTTCATGTTTGCATAAACATCATCTTCTACAGGAGCGCCGTTCGTGTTGTTCCATGGAGCACCAGCCGGGCTGTCAGCATTGAAGTTGATGTATACAGCGTTATCAAGCGTTGAAGTAGCTGCGATATTGCTGTAAGCTGAGTACTCAGGTGATTTCTTCGCTCTTACTTTATAGTAATAGATAGTACCAGGAGTCGGTGTTGCGTCTTCATACGCTGTCACATTAGTGGCAGTAGTATACAACAACTGGTATCCTGAGCTTTGAGATGTAGAACGATAGATCTCGAATCCATCTTCACCTGATGATTTATCAGACCAGTTCAATTGGATAGCTGTTTTGGACTTCGCAAGGGCAACCAGACCAGTCGGAGCCAGAGGAATACCATTGTCAAAGTAAGACTCAACCACCAGGGCATTCAGGTAGGCATAGGCTGAACCTGAACCTCTCTGAACTGTAAACTCGATCTGTCCGGATCCATCAGCTGTTACACCTGTGATCTGTACAGTGTTTCTTGTATTGCTGGCTGCGTTCAGGGTTACTGACTGACCGGCATAAGAGTAAACAGTATTTCTGTTATCATTCGCACCTGCACGGCTTCCGAAGAATACGAGATTGTACTTGATACCGGGGGCTGTAGACAGACCAGTGAGGCGTACTCTCTTCGCACTTGTAGAAGCTGTCCAGTAAGCAGTTTGCATTACATCATCAGGGAATACACCGCTGTTGTTACCGGTTACAGCACCTACGTTGTTGGCATCATCCCATCCATCTACAAGGGTAATACCTACTGCAGTGGCTGTTCCTGCATTATCAACCATATTGGTGAGCGTTCTTCCTGCGAGCGGAGTAGCGTTAAAGCTATTCCATGGAGAAGCTACAGGCATTACAGCATTGAAGTTCACCATGATCTTGGTAATATCCTTATCAAGGATTGTCAGGGAAACCACTTTGCTGGTTGAAGCACCATGGCTGTCTGTAGCAGTCACAGTGATATCGAATGAACCAGTTACATTACCCGGAGCAAACTGGATCGATCCGTCTCCACCGTTTGAGGTAAAGGTTGCGAAGGCTGGCAGATTTGCCACGCTGAGCGTGATCGCATCACCAGGTTCGTCAGTTGCTGAAATGTTGGCGCTTACTGTCTGCTGTGTTTTCATGCTTACAGTTGCAGGCACTGTCAGTTGCGGAGCAACATTCGGTACTGCAATAGAAACTGTATCAGAATACGGCGCTGCACCAGCCAGGTTGATCGCGCGAACAGTATAGTAATAAGTAGTGCTTCCTGTTACTGTTTGATCATTGTATTGTGTTTGATCAATGATATTGGTTGCACCTGTGTTGATCAGTGTATAAGGTCCGGCAATGTTGGTAGCTCTGTACACTTCATAGCCGTTCTCGTTATATGCTGCGTCTACCCAGTTCAATTGAACTGCATTACTAGCCATAGTAGCAGACAGGTTTCTCGCTTTAACAGGAGCTGTGCCGTCATCAAAGACTGTCTCGATCACCATAGCATTCAGGTAGCCATAAGCTGCACCGCTTCCTGCAGTCAGTGTCAGGGTAAGGTTACCGCTGGCATCTGCTACCATATTGTTCAGGCTTACTGTATTCCTTGAATTGCTTGCAGCATTCAGGCTTACAGAGTTACCATTGATCGTGTACACGCTGGTGCGGTTGTCTGTTACACCTGCACGGCTTCCGAAGAAGGTGAAGTTGGCTTTCTTACCTGCACCCAGACCGCTGATGCGGATCGTTTGAGGTGCAGTAGTGGTATAGTAAGCACTAACCATTACAGGATCAGGATATACACCTGAGTTGTTACCAGTGCTCACGCCAAGGTTGTTCGAACCATTACCGATTCCAAGCCAGTTGCTGGTGATCTCCAGGCCTACTGTGCTGGTAGCACCGGTTTCATCTTTCAGGCTCAGGAATTTGTCGCCCAGTGCGGGGTTGTTCTTATTGCTATTGTTCCATGGAGCAGCAGCCTGGTTGGTACCATCATTGAAGCTCACATAGATCTTCCTGTTCGGGTTAACGTTGTTTACAGTGATGCTGAATGATTTAACATCCTGACCACCGTTACCGTCATTTACAGTAGCTGTTACATTATATACACCATTATCTGCATAACCAGGAGCAACAGTCAGTTGTGCCTGACCTGAAGTCTGGTCAACTGTTACGAATGAAGGCAGACCCACAAATGACCATGTCAGTACGTCTGCAGCATTCTGATCAGTTGCAGTAAGTGTTACCTGTGTGGTCTGCTGCTCATTAACAGACAGATTGTTCACAGTTCCGATCGCAGGCAGATAGTTATCGTTCACCAGCATGTTAAAGCTCAGGCTGCTGGATCCTAAATGCTGATCGGTTACCTGTATGGTGATATTATTATAAGCACCTTGCTGCAGAGCAGTCGGGTTATTGAAAGTGATCACACCCGTACCATTACCTGTTGGAGTATAGGTCGCAAATCCAGGCAGGTTAGTTACCTGTATATCCAGTGTTTCAGGATCCAGGTCTGTAGCCTGCACATTGATCTGCAGTTGTGTACCATACCTCATAGTCTGGTTGCTGATAGCAGCGAGTACCGGAATGTTGTTGCCGGTCTTGGCACTGTCTTCAGCTGTGTAAGCAGAATTACCACCTACGCCTACTGCACGCAGTTTATAATAATGGATGGCATTTGCAAACAGGCCGGTGTCAACAAACGATGTTGTGTTGGCAGGCAGTTTTGTATACAGTACATAGTTTGCATTACCATTGTTTGAACGGTAGAGTTCAAATCCTGTTTCGTTGGTTGAATTGTCGTTCCAGGTAACATTGATGCTTGAAGTAGAAGCACCACTTGCCAAGAGGTTGGACGGAGCAGCAGGAACAGGAGGCAATGCCTGTGTGGTAGCATTAGGCAAAGGCATGCCCAGCACGCTTGCAGGAATGACCTGTTTAGCAATGCCGCTTCCGCTCGGACCCTGATAGCTAACGGTGAGTATCTGATCACCACCAGCTTCAAAGAAGCCAACATAGATCGGGTACATACCAACAGCCAGTGATTTTGTTCCGCTCTTCTCTGTATTACCATGCAGGCCATCATTGTTCACCACACGGTTTGAAGTGCTGGTTCCGCCTATATAAAGTACAGAACCGTCATCAGATGAAGTATAGAATGTATACGTTCCGGCTTTAGTGATATTAATATAACCGGAGAGCCATACCGCAAAGTTGTCTGCGCGGTCAGCCATGGCAATATTAAAGTTTGTTGTGCGGCCGGTCTTTTTGGGATTTGCTGTAGTGTATGCAGGGACTGCGCTCATACCATCGATCTCATAATATTTGTAATCGACACCGCTTCCGATGGCACCGAATGCAGACTCACCGTACTGACCGATTGCACGAACATTATAATAGTAAGTAGTGCTGGCCTGCAGACCCACGCTGTCAACGAAGCTTGTGGCATTCGCTCCTACAGTACCTACAGTTACAAATCCTGTCATTTGATCAGTAGACCTCCAGATCTCGAATCCTGATTCGTTATTGCTGTTATCAGCCCAGCTAACATTGATCTGTTTGAAAGAAACGGCTGAAGCAGCAATATTGGAAGGAGCTACAGGAGCTGAACCATTTGTTACAGGTGCGTCAGCGAAAGCAGAAGCCGGGATCACTGAGTAACTGCTGCCAGAGCTGGGAGTTCTCCATGATACAGTCATAGACTCGCCACCACCTTGCTCATAGAACGCAATGGCGATCGGGTATGTACCTGCTGTCAGGCTCTTTGCTGAAGATGTTACATCCTGTGCACCATGCAATCCATCATTGTTCACTGTCGGTGTTCCGGAGAAACTGTAAGGAGAAGCCGTACCGTTCAAGGATCCGAGCCACAGGCGGCTGCCATCATCAGAATTTGTTCTGAAATAATAGGTGCCTGATACAGGGATATTGATATAACCTTCCCACAGGAATGCGAAATTGTCATTCTGTGTTCTTGGAGTCAAAGCCACTGTCTGCATCACACCTGTAGCAACAGGAGTGAGTGTTGTAAAGTTTGGCAGATTATTCCAGGTACCAGTGAAAGTATAATACTTATAAGGCAGACCTTTCAACAATGCCTGTCCTGTAACCTGGTTACTGAACGGAGACACGTTATTGGCAAGATCACGCGCTTTGATAGTAAAGTTATAGTTCTGACCAGTGGTAAGGCTGTACACAACGAACGTAGTATCATCTGTTACATATGATTTCTGCCCGTTGATATAGACATCATACTTGTTAACACCTACATCATCCGTTGCAGGAGACCATGCCAGGCTGATAGAACTACGTGTGCTGTTAGTAATGCGCAGGTTCTGCGGAGCAGCTGGCGGAACCTGATCGAAATCAGTTTTGCCGCTTGCTACATTTGAAGCATTGGCAGCGCCGGTTCCGTTTACTGCACGTACCTTATAATAATAAGTGCTACCCGCATTCAGACCAGTAATCGTATGAGTGATCACGTTGGCATCTTTCATTGCCACCAGCGTATAAGGGCCGGAAGCCTGAGATGCCTGGTAAACTTCAAAATTGGTTTCGTTGAATTGAGGATTGGGGTTTTCACTCCAGTCGAGCCTCAATGAAGTTTTTGAAATAGTAGAAACGATCAGGTTACCGGCAGGATCAGGTTTGTTAGGACCATTTGCATCAATAACCGTGAATGGAGAAGAGAACTCACTGTTGCATCCGTATACTTCGGTTACACGCACCTTATAATCACCGGCAGCAGTGGCTTTATATGTATTTGTAGTGCTCAGTGTAGTAGCATTGTCAACTTTCTGCCAGAGGTAATTTGCATAGCCGGTAGGAACAGAAAGTGTAACGCCGCCTTCTTCATCCAGTGCAGGAAGCACTTTGCTCTGCAACCCTGAAACAACGATAGAAGGAGGAACGGTCGGGTCTTTCATTTTCACTACCACAGGAACAGGAGACCAGTCAGACCAGTTGCTTCCCCTTCTCACACGCGCAGAATAAGTACCCAGTTGAGTAACCTGCAGCGTGTTGGAAGTAGCTCCGGGGATCACATCATCACCTTTTTTCCATTGGTATTCACTCATCCCTGGTGTCAGGCCCAGCGTGGTGGAGATCGTTTCACCAGGACAGAATTCAGCTTTTCCAAACAACGGCCAGGGGTTGGCTTTGTTGGCTTTGGACACAAAAGGCCAGAAACCAGGTTCCTGCCAAACTGTATTCCATACACCGTGAGAAAGGTTGGGATATTCTGTATAACTGTAATTGGAGCCTGCTGCCAGGTAAGCATCACGTACTTCACGTGCAGCACCTGGTGTAGGAGAACCATCCAACCCGCCCTGGAAATTCCAGATAGGGGTAAATTTCAATTTATTGATGTAGTCAGATCCTTTGAAGGTCAGTTCCGCAGAAGACATTGGCATTACAGCCGCATAATAAGTGGGAAACAGGTTCGCACTCAACCAGCATGCCTGACCACCACCGGAAAGACCATTGTTGATCACGCGGAAAGGATCCACTTTGTTATTTGCGATCAGGTAATCGATGATCTCTGCTATAAATGGAAAACCATTGCCACCCCATGAGCTCATGCTCTGACCGGCAATGATAAAACCATCGAATTGACCATTGTCAACCGCAGCGGCGAAAATCTGGCCGCCATGGTACAACTGGAATTCGTTATCATAAATATTGCCCTGGTTGCCTTCGCCCACACCATGGTAAAATACCAATATGGGATATTTTTTCCCATCATTTGCGGTAGTATAGGACTTTGGAAATTTTATCCGGAAAGGAAATCCCTTCCAGATATAACACTTGTACGAATCAGTGTTCCAGTTAAGCCTTTTCGTCCTTACCCATTTCCCCATCTGGCCATAAGCAGGTTGTGTTGGAGGTGCACTGGAATTGTAGGTAATAACAGGATCACTGGGATCGATCACGCTCTGTGCGTTCGCGCCCAATCCCCAAAAACCTACAAGCAGCAGCAATAGTGCAAAGCCGAAAATTTTGGCAACTTTAGTTTTCATAAACTAAGGCAAAATTTAATTAGTTAATTAAAAAAACTGTTAATCGGTTTATGCAGGAAAGGAGGATTCCAGGTGTTTCCTAGATAGCATAGTAATGAAGGCTATCAATTTTATAGGCTTGAAATTGGGTGGAATTCGGAGGAAATTGAATAGAGATGGCGACTTACCAGAGTATTGTACGAAGATATTACAAAAAAAACTACAAAAGCAAACTTTCCTTAAAGTTTTTAGAAATGTAACAATTCGCACAATAAAATCTAATCATATGAATTACAGTCATTTAACGCTTACCCTTATCGAATATTTGTCACAAACTGCTGAATTATCCTTGTATTCGATTAACTGCAAAATGATCCAGAAAAAAGCCTTGTAAAAGCAGTGCAACTAACAGAAAATTAATAGGATACACTTAATTAAAACCCCTCGTTGAGCAATCAGAAACGGCCATATTTCAGCCAAAAAAAATGAATTGTTAACGCATAGGCCGGATCCTGCTACTTGATCAGGTCATCTATATAAACAAGACTGGTATGTTGTGTTTTCAGGAAAGATTTTTTCGCCTTTCTCACTTTGATCAGAGCCAGGAACTGCCGACCTGCAAACAATGGCAGTTTAAAAAATGTAGCCAGGAATCTCACATCCTTTCCCTTTATCAAAACGATTGCAGCAAAAGCCACCAGGAACGAAGCCCATAGCCCCACCCAGATCCATGCAGCCAATGGCCAGATAAAAAAGTTAATGACGGTAAAGAGGCCTGCAAGCCCCAGCACCATGAACAATGGAGGCCGCAGCAGTATATAACCGAAATACATCAGGTTAATATCAAACCTCAGCAAACCCTTAAAGAAAATGACAAAGGATTCTTTAAAATACTTGAAATAAGAACTGATCCACCGCGTACGTTGCGTTTCCAGCGAAGCGCCACTTGTGATCTTCTCATCAAAGAGGATAGCTTCTTCAGCATAAGCAATGCGACGGGTATTCTGCACGAGATAGGCTTGCAGTTTTTTATCAAAACCTCCCAGGAAATGCTTGTACTCGACAGCATTGTACATGTCTGTATCAACAGCAACTCCCGATCCCCATATAGCAGAGGACATTCCCATACGCATACGCATTTCCCGCTCGATAAAGAAGTTGAACATATCCCCTATCGCATCCATCCTCGCATAGTCTGTGTCTGTATTCTTTGGCTTGAACTGCGATTGCACTACCCTGTATCCCTTGCGGAAATACTGGTTCATTGTGTCGAGGAAAGATGGATGGATCAGGTTGTCTGCATCCAGGATAATGATCGCGTCAGGCTTTCTTTCAAACTTTGCGATCGCATACCTGATCGATTTTATTTTCGAATGCAATGCAGGCTCGGGTTTCAGCACGCGGATCCGGGCATCTGCAAATGATATGTTCTCCTGTTGGCAATCATCAGCAACAAGATAGACGATAAAATTTCCGTATGACTGTTTCAGAATGGAATCTACCAGCGGGTAAACAAACTTTGTTTCCTGGTGGGCGGTAATAATAAAGGCAAAATCGAATTGCCGGTCGGTCAGGAATGGTTTACGCTGAAAAGGCGTTCTTACCCTGAACAGGCGCAGCAGGCCATATACCACCACGAATAAAAAAGGAATGGCAATGTAGCCGGCAATAACAACTTGAAGCAATGCCCAGATGATCCATAATATTTTTTCCAGCAATTCCACTCAGGTCAGCTTGTTTTCTTCTGCCAAACGGTAACAAAACCTCCGGTAAAACTATAGGGAAGTATTTCAGCAACTGCACAATCCCATTTCTGCAGGAATTTCAGTCTTCTTGTCAGCAATGAGAAGGGAAACACATCTTCCACGAAGTTTGTTTTGCCGTATTTTACAATAGAAAACCGGTGCGTATCGGCCAGTTCTGTAAGTGTTTTCCTGGTAAAGAATTGGATATGGGTAAGATCATCGGCACTGCTTTGGGCCGTGGTCCCTTTATATCCGAAAAGGGATTTTACTTTTTGCACAAAGCGCCATACCCAGTTATTCTTTTTCTGCATGGAGATAATCGGTTTGGTCACAAATCTTTCACGGGCACCTTTACCGTTTGGTACTGTTACGATCAATGTTCCTTCCTCTGTCAGTACTTCGTGAAGGACTGATAGCAGCTTACCGGGTTCATTGAGATGCTCCAGCACTTCGCTGCAGATAACAGCATGATAGCGCTGCCCGTCTGCCACGAGTTGCTCAGCACTGACCACTTCAAACCTGACATTCGGATATTTATTCAGTTCTTTTGCTCTTGCTATTGTTTTGTCGCTGATATCAATACCGCGTACATTGAAACCAACAGCACCGAGGCTCCGGGAGATCACACCATTTCCGCATCCTACATCCAATACCTCTGCACCATCCGGAAGGTTTTTCCGGAGTGTGTCGATAATAAAATTCAGCCTTTTGATATCGGCGATCCTTACAAATTCCATCTCGCTAGTTTTGTCTTGGTTTAATTCAGCAGTTCCAAATATAATTTTTCGATCTGCCTTGTCATGTTTTCAGCATTGAACCGGTCACGCACCGTTTCAATCGCTTTCCTGCCATATTGCTCACGCAAAGGAGCTGACCGGCTAAGGCCGATCAGCGCCCGGGTAAGGCCGGGAACAAGTTCTTTTGTATCTATCAGCAATCCGTTCTCTTCATGATGGACGATCTCAATGGTACCATCCACTTTTGAAGCGATGATCGCTTTGCCCATGCTCATGGCCTCCAGCAGACCGATCGGCAATCCTTCCCAAAGCGAAGGGAGGACGAAGATATCTGCAGCAGCCAGCACGGCGGGCACATCCTGGCGAAAACCCACAAGCGTAATATCATTCTTCAATCCCTGCGCCTCAATGATACGCACTGCCTCTTCTTTCTGGTCCCCATCTCCTACCATTAATAAATGCATGGAAGGATGGAGTTTGACAGCTTCTTTAAAAGCTTCTATCAACGCCAATGGCTGTTTATGCGAAGTAAACCGCGCAATGAACAATACCAGCGTTTTGTCTTTCGGTAAGTTCAACTCTGCCCGGATATCGGGAAACTGGCTATCGGGGTTGAACTTTTTCCTGTCGATCCCATTATTCACTACTATCGATTCAAAATCCCTGATCACTTTTTTCCCTGACTCCTGGTTTGATTTTGAAACGGAGATATTCAGTGCAGAACGGCGTGTCAGGAATTTCTCTCCCAGCACACGCACAGTTCTTACAAGCAAGCTCTGATCCTGGTGAAAAGACCATCCATGTATCGTATAAATGACCGGGATTTTTAATGACCTGGCCGCCCAAAGCACATTGGAGCTGGCCCTTGTGCCATGGGCGTGTACCAGGTCAATGGATTGTTGCCGGAGATACTCCTTCACAATTTTCCATTTAGAGATATCGAATGGTTTTTCGGTATAAATAACTTGCGTATCAATATTCAATTCACGGAGCCTGTCCACCATTGGCCCGTCTGTAAATGACAGCACAACAGGGTCAAATTTTGAGCGGTCCAGGTTCGACACCAGGCTTAGCAGGTGGGATTCACCACCGCCTATCTGGCCTTGCCGGATACACTCGAGTATTCTGATTTTTCTATCCATGACCTGCTGCCGGCTCATTATGCCGTTACTGCTTTTTTAATGTCCCAGCCATCAGGCAGTTTTTCGGTGATCTCGATGTTTCCAAATTCCTGGCTCTTGCGGGCACCCACTTTTTTGGCCCAGTCGGCCATTTTATTGATGCCCTGCTCAAGTGTAATGCCTGTAGCCCCGCCGAATACGCGGTGGGCTTTTGCATGGTCAGAATAAGCATGCAGCACTTCATTGCGTGCAGTCAGGTGTTTGATATTGGGTTCCACACCAAATTCTTTACACACCACTGTTGCCAGTTCATTCACGGTATAAGGTTTATCTGCCCCGATATTGAACACCTGGTTATATGCTTCAGGAATATTCACACATTTAGCAATAGGAATGGCAACATCATCAATATAGCTGAATGCGCGTGTTTGCGTACCATCTCCAAAAACAGTAAGCTGCTTTCCCTGCATGATCTGGTTCATGAAAATACCGATCACATTACGGTATTTGTCACCGATGTTCTGATTCTCACCATACACGTTATGCGGACGGAAAACGACATAGTTCAGTCCAAACATTTCGTGTGCTGATCTCAGGTCAAGCTCAGCAGCATATTTGGAAACTCCGTATGGATCTTCGGGTTCCGGTGTCATTTCTTCTGTCATTGGCAGCTGGCCTTTGCCATACACAGCAATGGAAGAAGTGAATACAAAACATTTTACTTTATGCTTTACAGACTCATTCACCAGGTTGATGGTGCCAATGAGGTTGTTATTATAGTTGAACCTGCGGATAAAATGCGACAGCCCCTCTGCAGCATAGGCCGCGAGGTGATATACGTATTCAAATTTATACTGGTCAAACAGCTTCGTGATCATTGCATGATCCGTTACGCTCCCCTTCACAAATTCAGTACCTTCTGGCAGGTGATCTTCAAACCCACCGCTGAGGTCGTCAAGTACAACCACATTAAAGCCCATTCCAAGGCAGTGGCGGGCGACATGGGATCCGATAAATCCGGCCCCTCCTGTTACAAGTACATTTTTTTTCATTGTTGCTTATTTAAATAGCTTATAAGGTTAAGATTATAATTTGGCTACCCAACGGTTATACCAGAGCTGGAACATCAGGATCTGCCAGAGTTTCTGGTAATTGACTTTCTTGCCAGCTAGGTATTCATCCCTTAGCTTAATGATCGGCGCCGGGGCAAAAACACCTGTTTTGGAAAGAGCGGCTTCTCCAAGATAATATTCCAGTTGCTCCCTCAGCTCTTCCTTGAACCACACCATCAACGGTGCTATAAACGGTCTTTTCGGCCTTTCCATTATGTCTTTCGGGATATATTTATGTACCACTTGCTTTAATAACCATTTGTTCGTATTACCCCGGATCTTGAGATCAGATGGTAATTGCGCCAGGAATTCGATCACCCGGTGGTCAAGCATCGGTTCGCGGCCTTCCAGGCTCACGGACATTGTTGCCCGGTCAACCTTGACCAGGTTATTATCCACCAGGAAGGTCTTGTAATCCACCGCCAGCAAACGGTTCGTAATGCCATCATGCTTTTTCAGTTTCTCCGAGTCATCAAAGAATGTCGGGTAACGCTCAAAATCATGACCAAGGAATAAGGCAGTATCCGATTCAGTAATATACTGGCTGATATATTTCACCGTTTGCACCGGGTCATGCTTTTTCCAGATCAGCTTCAGCTTTTCGTACCTGGTGGAAAAATTATATTTCGAATTGAAATAAGGGATGTAGTCGGGGTTTACCAGGGACATTGCACCGCTCAGCATCGATTGCAGCGGGACGGGGAATTTAGTCGTTAATCTCTCGGCATGATTAAATTTATGATAACCGCCAAAGATCTCATCGCCGCCATCTGCACTGAGAGCAACCGTCACCTGCTGGCGGGCTAGTTTGCTGACCAGCACTGTTGGAACAGTTGAGTTATCAGCGAAGGGTTCATCATATATCTCCGGCAAATGATGCAACACATCACCTGCTTCCTTGGCAGTGAGATACCATTCTGTATGATCAGTTCCCAGGAACTCGGCGATCTTCTTTGCATCAGGAGCTTCATTGAATTCCTGCTCATGAAACCCGATAGTGAATGTTTTCAGTTTTTCCGTCCGCCCGGTTTGCAGCAATGCTGCCACACTTGAACTGTCATATCCTCCGCTCAGGAATATACCCACCGGCACATCGGATACCATCCTGTACTCATACGCATTTTTCAGGATGCGGTCAGTTTCTTCGATCGCTTCTGTATCGGAAATGGAAAGTTTGGGCTTATTATAATAATCGTACACATCCCAGTACTTGATCAGTTCCTGTTTTCTGTCTGCAAGATCAACAGACAGGATATGGCCGGGCAGCAATTTGAACGTCTTTTTGAAGATGCTGTATTTTCCCGGGATATAGCTGAACTGTAAGAAAAGTGCCAGGCTGTTTACATCGATATTCTTTTCAAACCGTGGGTGTTCATACAACGCTTTCAGCTCAGAGCCGAAAAGGAATGTGTCGGCCTCATTCCAGAAATAATAGAGTGGTTTAACACCGGCGCGGTCACGGATAAAAAATATCTTATTCAATTTTTTATCATACAGGGCAATGGCAAACATGCCAATGAATTTCTTCACCACATCGAGCCCCCAGCAGTCATATCCTTTTAGTATTACTTCTGTGTCAGACCATGAATTGAATGCGTAGCCTTTTTCCTCCAGTTCTTTCCTGATCTCTTTAAAATTATAGATCTCACCATTGAAGTTCACAATAAGGTGTTCGAAATGCATGGGCTGATGGCCAAGTGGAGACAGGTCGAGAATGGAAAGCCTTCTTTGTCCAAAACCGATTTTTGCATGATTGTTATCATACACTTCATGGCCTGCATCATCAGGCCCGCGATGATGCATCGCGTCGGTCATCCGGCGCAGGGTGTCCAGGTCAGTTTCTGACCGGAAATCAATAAAACCAGCAATTCCACACATAGCTAGTGTTTAATTAAAAGTAATTTTCCGGTTAAAATGCCACATAATTCCTTTCCAGAAAGAACGCAGGTGGTGCGACTGTCTTTTGAAGATGAAAGTAGCAGTATTTTTGGGAACCGTCAGGAATGTAAAATAGAGAAGGAAAATAGAGAAGTTCGCCGTAGACATATTTCTACGCATGAACAGAATCCGGTTCTTGGTATGATAAAAGGTCTTGAAAGGGCTTGATTTACCCGTTGTCATGGATTCTTTATGATATATCAGGCCATTAGGCTGATAGTAGACTTTATAACCAAGACGTTTGATCTGCTCGCACCAGTCAAATTCCTCATAATAAATAAAGAATTCTTCAGGAAGACCGCCTACTTTATCTACCACTTCTCTTGATACCATCATACCGCCGCCATGCGCATAGTTGGTTTCCTTTATTTCATTGTACTGTCCGTTGTCGGGTTCTTTGCAACCGATCATGGCATTGCGGCCAGTCATCACATTAACTGTCTGGTAGCCAGCATATTCAATAGTCCCTTTGTGGAAAAAGTAATGGAATTTGGGGCTTACGATCCCTGCATCAGGATATTTGGCAAAAATATCGATCAGGCTTTCGAGCAATCCCGGGGTGAATTCAGTATCGTTATTGACTATAAAAAGGAAATCGCCTTTGGCAGCCTTGATACCTACATTATTTCCCCCTGTAAATCCGAGGTTCTTACCGTTCAGCAGCACTTTCACATCGGGCCGGATGGCCTTGAAAGTCTCGGTAGGGTCTTCTTTAGATCCATTATCCACAATAATTATTTCCAGATTGGGATAATGGCAGTGTTCATTGATCGAATGAAGGAATTCACACGTAACCTGAGTAGTGTTCCACGTCAAAGCGACGATGGAAATCAATGGATTAGGTTTATTATTCATTTTTAGACGTTATAGGGCACGAAAAATAATAAAAGAAATCCGAGTTCTATAGCCTTTACACGTTTGTCTTTTGCAATAATGCAGACGGTGTGTTGGCAATGATCAGGATGTCTTTGATAAAACTCTTATCACGGGCATAGGTAATGTCCAGGTTGATACGTTCTTCAACAGACATTTCGGGTTTTCCTCTTTTATTTACCTGCCAGAGGCCGGTGATGCCTGCGGGAGCCATAAAGCGTTCTGCCCATTCGTTGGTGGTCAGCGTAGCCGCTTCATAAAGAGGGAGCGGGCGATTGCCAACGATTGACATATCACCTTTCAGTACGTTGATCAGTTGTGGCAATTCATCCAGGCTGGTATTTCTAAGGAAACTTCCCAGGCGGGTGATGCGGGGGGCATTTTTTATTTTAAAGAAATTAGGACCGCCTTCGCCAGTATTATACAGATTAAGTTTTTGAAGATCAACCACTTGCTTATCTGCATCAACGATCATGGTGCGGAATTTGAAGAAATTGAAGATCTTGAATCCCTTTCCGGCCCGGTGCGAGATATACATTACAGGTCCTCTTGATTCGAGTTTGATCGCGATGGCGATCAGCAGGAATAAAGGCAATAACATGATCAGCAGGGTACCTGCGATCAGAATATCAATACTTCTTTTCAGCAAGCCCCTTAATCCATAAGTAGTTGACTCAATGATATTCTTGCGTTGGGAAGTATGATTTCTGCGGTTGATCCCTTTCTCTTTAACCTTCTGTAAGAAATTGATCTTTTTCAGGAGGGTTGCCGGGTTCAGCGTCATATCCATAATATCATCCACCATTTTCAGGCTTTGCAGTTCCATGAATTTGGCAGGCGTCAGGAAACGCTTGCTGAAGATAACCGGTACCTTGGACAGCTCAACAGAGTAGCCGATCCATTTCATGAATTTCCTGAAATCACTTTTATTGAAAGCCTGCTCTATAACAATGGCAGTTGGCACATTATTAGCTTTAACAAGGTCTGTCAGGCGTTTTTGGGCGCTGGAATAACTGTCAGCAAAACTATTTTGCACGTTGGTGTTGACCGGAAGCATAGAAATCTCTTCCCTCTTGCAAATCCAGAAAAGCTCATAGTGCTGCGCATACCGGGGAGTGCTAACGATTTTAAGTGTACTCTTAAAATCCATAATAGCAGTTGTCATTGAACTCATTAGGTCCTGTTTAATGGTTAAATTAAAAACTGATCGGACGATGGATTTTGATTGCTATTAACCGGCTTTTATCCAGCCTGTGTGGCCACTTCATTGTGATCGTTGGATATCTGGAAGGCTTCAGGAAGTAGTTCCTCCACACTTCCCAGCAATAAGCGAGGATCAAATGGTTTTACAAAAACCTGTTCCGCGCCTGTGTTCAGACATAACTGCTTTAAGATCTCATCATCTTTTCTCAGGATCGCGATCACAGGAATATTCCTGTAGAGGCTACTTGATTTAAGATGATTTACAAAGTCGATATTATCCGAGTTGTAGGTATCGATATTTACCAATATCAAACCTGCACCTGTATTTTTTAATTCCTCGCTTGCTTCAAAGCAATTGTCGAACTCTGAAATCCTGAACTTCTTTTGAAGCACATTCGTCAACACATATCTCACCGCCGCATTTTCCTCAATGATGATAACATTTTGTTTCATTGCATTAAATTTCTATTCACCAATAGTTGAATATCGATGGTATAACATAGGTGAATGAAATTCACAGGAAAATTTGGAACATTGGCAAGTCGTAAAACAGCATTATTCGAAGAACAGGGTCTTAACGAAAATAGATGATGTTATAGAGGGGTATTCAAAGGAAGGGTGGAAAGGATGACTTGTTTGTCTTGAATTGATGCCTAAAAGTAAATACTTAGTTCTGAAATTCAAAATTAATACTGCATAAACTTTCGGAAAATACTACTTAAGTGGTATTATTTCCGTTTTAACTGGGTAAAATCCAGGCTCACCAGTATCGGAAAATGGTCTGAGAATACTACTTCCGGGGACCGGTACTCAACCACGTCAAATGATTGATCTGCAAACAAATAGTCGATTCTGAGGTTGGGGAAGAGGTGGGCATAGGTTTTCCCCAACCCCGCCCCTTTCCGAACAAAGCAGTCCTGCTGCCTGCCCTTCAGGGTAAAATAGGCATAAGAGTTCGGAATATCGTCCAGATCAGTACTGGAAATGACCGGATAGGGTGATTCTTTCACTAAAAGGGCAGCCGAATCTGCCTGAAGGCTCCGCAAGGCATAGGAATTCCGGATCTTCCGCGCAATACTCCTGTCGCCCCTCAGCTTTTTGACACGGGCAAAATCAGCCTTGCTTAAACCTATTGATTCTAAATGACTTACAAAAAACCGGATCGTGTCTTCCCCTATTTTGATATCACTATATAATATACCTTCGGAATGAGGGCCGATCTGGTTAGGGAACCACTGGTCCCCTACTACCGGGTATTTGGAGAAAACAGCCAATCCGTACTGGAACGTGCTGTCATGCAACTGCAATGCAGGCCTGAATGAATAATAAGGGTAACCCATCCGCTGAAGCGCGTCTACGGTCGATTCAAAATAAGCAGGGTTCTTACATTCAAAAAACTCCTGGAAGCATAGAATATCCGCCTGTTCCTTTTGAATAAGTTCCAGCATCTGCTTGCGGTAACTGACCCCACCCCGCAATTGTTTATTCCGCTCGTCCCATTTAGATACATTCCAGGATAAGACTTTGAGCCGGTTATTTTTTTGCTCAGGCACAGACGAAAAAAAATGGAAGCCGAACGTTACCAACAATGCTTTCAGGCTTAATAATATTACCGCTGCAGAAAAATATGCCTTCTTTGATCTTCTTACGATCCATACAACCAGGAACAGCAGTTCAATAAAGAACAGGAATGGAAAGGCAAAACCGATAAAGCTGATCGGCCAGAAAACAGCCGGGCTGATGAATGGGATTAATGCATTTAATATTAATAGTACGCTAACCGCCCAAAAACAAACCAACACCACGTACCTGATAAATTTTCTAATTGTCATAATTCATAAAAAGGAAGTGCTGGTATTCCCTATTTTTAGAAATTAATATTAGTTTTAACGCTAAACTTTTATCCATGCCACTCAAAGCTGAAAAAATAAAAATATTTCTCTTTTTTTTCGCTTTTTATCTCATTAATCTTACGTACAATTTTTCATCTGCTTCGGATGGCATCACTTACCTGAATGAATTTGAATCTTCAACCAATTTATTTCAGCCGCACCATTTGTTTTATCACCTTACTACTTATGTATGGTTTAAATGCATTCATTTCATTTTGCCATTCCTTGATAATAATTATATCATTGAATCCATCAACATTTTGTGGGGTGCCGGGGCACTCACTGTGTTTTACCTGATATTGCGTCGCCGGTTCCAGCTTCCGGCAAACAAAGCGTTCATTGGCACCCTGCTGCCGGGTTTTTCATTCGGTGTGTGGTTTTACAGCACCAATATTGAAGTGTATGCACCACCGCTGTTCTTCATTTTTGTTATCATTTACCTCCTGTCCAAACCGGTGTTGACCCGCAAAGATATCTGGTTGATCATCTTTTCCCATGTACTCGTCATTTTATTTCACCAGGTAAGCGTATTGCTCACGCCTCCAATATTACTTTCCTTATTTCTCCGCAGAAAGGAAATAAATTTTATCCGTTATTTTCTTCAACATGCGATAGTTGGCGGAGGTTCTGTTGTGCTGGTGTATTTCCTGACCGGTTGGGTGATACTGGGGAATAACGATATGACATCATTCACCAACTGGCTCGAAGGATATACCAATACGCCGGGCTACTGGTTCCCCCTCAATATTCATACATTGATGAATGCCTGCATCGGGTTTGGCAGGGCTTTCCTCGGTTCGCATTTTGTATTCAAGGTTGGGTTTGTAGAAAACTATATGCAGGAAAGCTTCTTTTATCACAATCTTGAAGATGAAGTATACCTGGTACGCAATATGTCGGGCACTACTGCCATGATATTACTGGCACTTACTGTTCTGTTGATATTTATTGCCGCGTATATGCTCGTAAGAGTATTATTAAGGGCTAAAACCCTCTCCCGGCAGTTCTCTTATATACTGGTACCGCTGCTTAGTGTGCTTGCAGTATACGTGGTCTTCTTTATTTTCTGGATGCCACAGATCGTTGATTTCTGGATCCCGCAGACAGCCCTGGTATGGGCTGTGCTGGCCGGATGCTGGTTCAACCTTCCCTCCACCCGCAATAAGAAGTCTGCCAATTACACTGTGATAACCCTGGCTGCTCTTTTGCTCGTTATTAATTATTTCGGCAGCATCCGCTGGCTGAAGAATATCGACAATGATTATTATTATGCAAAAGTAAAAGAGGTCAATACCATATCATCCAATAAAGACATGTTGCTGCTCCAGGATGGATGGCTGATCAAAAGTTATATCCATCGCTATGCTGTTGCCGGAAATGAATTTATCCCTGAAACCGGAAACGATAAGGAAAGGGCAGCGGTAGACAGTTCGCTTCAGCAAACAATGGACAACGGCGGCGCCGTATTATTGTTGAATGATAAGAAATCCTTCTTTCATTCTATCAGTAATTCAACCTACATAGACTCATTATTACATGCACCTCTTAACAGTGTTGATTCATTGAAAACGCCGCTGAACTCAATAAAGATCATCCGGAAAAAGCAATAAGCCGTCAAAAAAGAAGGCGATGTCCCGCATTACTGTTTTATCAGCAATGCGGGACATCGCTTTTTTACCCGGTGATCATAATGAACAGTTCATCCATTCAATCGGGCATTTCAGTACATAAGCGGTTCAGCATCCCCTCAACCCTGTCTATTTTGCGCAAAAAAGCGTATGAGATATAGTATTGTCACCATTATTTTATTGCTGGGTTTCTTTTTCCAGTCGCAGGCACAACTGGGTGGATTACTGAATAAAGCTAAAAGCAAGGTTCAGCAAAGAGCTGACAAAAAAGTGGACGATGCTATGGAAAAAGGCCTCGATAAAGCAGAAGGCAAAAACACCAAAAGCAATAATTCCACTGCTTCCAATAATAACGGTAGCCAGGACGAAGGCAAGCAGGATGAAAATCTTGTAAAAAGCTACTCCCGGTTCGATTTCATTCCTGGCGACTCGCTGATCTACACAGAAGATTTCCAGCAGGATGAAGTGGGTGAATTCCCTCTTAACTGGAACACTGCCGGTAAAGGTGATGTAGTAACCCTGAATTCTTTTCCGGGAAAATGGTTGCGTCTTTATGAGAACTCTCTTTATCTCACGTCCAATAAAAAAGCGTTCAGCAAAAACTTTACGCTGGAGTTTGATCTTATCCTGCAATTAAAAAGCACTGGTTATACTTACCCGATCCTCTCTTTTGGCTTTTTTGCCAGCAATGAAGATTCTACTACAGATAATAAATTCCTGAGTTATCAGGCGGAGCACCAGTCTGCACAGATCTATTTGCGTCTTGGAGAAGGCAATACCAGTTATACCTACCTGAACTCAAACCTGAATAAGAAAACCCTTTTCAGGTCTGAGAACCAGGAACTGTCCAATATTGAAAAGTTCTATAACAAGACCTCCCATATTGCCGTACAGGTGCAGGAACAACGTCTCCGTATCTGGGTAAATGGAGAAAAGAAATATGATCTGCCTAAAGCGTTGGGTAATGAACATATTTTTAACCAGGTGTTCTTCCATCTTACTACTTCAAGCTATAAAGATGAAGAGTTAGGATTCTATATCTCCAACCTGAAAGTAGCTACCGGCAAGCCCGATACCCGTCATAAACTGGTGGAAGAAGGCAAGTTCTCTACCACAGGCATTCTCTTCGATTTCCAAAGTGCTGTTATCAAACCGGAATCTTATGGAGTGATCAAGGAAATTGCCGGCGTATTAAAGGAAAATGGTTCTATCAAAGTGAAAGTGATAGGCCATACAAGCAGCGATGGTGATGATAAAGCCAATATGGAATTGTCGCAAAGAAGAGCTGCAGCAGTAAAAGACCTGCTCGTAAAAGAGTTTGGTATTGATGAAACAAGACTTGAAACAGAAGGCAAGGGTGAAACACAACCTATTGCCGATAATAAAACCAAAGAGGGTAAAACGGCCAATCGCCGCGTTGAGTTTATCAAACTCTGACCGGAGCAGCCTGCACCTTCTACCTTAACCTTAACCTGATGCGAATTCAATTACACTTGCTGTCACTGGCAGGCGGCCTGCTATGCCTGTCCCTTTCCGCTAAAGACAGTATAAGCCCTGATGTCCCAACAACAGATACCACCGGCAAAGGCAGGCCTGCGATCCAGGCCTCCTTTGCCTCATCTGTAGAAAGATTTTATTCCCTGCAAGGCCTTAACCTTCTATTACAATCAAAACAGCCGGCAAGTATGCAATTAGGTATTACCCGTGAAGGACGGCCGGTGAATGCCTGGTATTTTCCCGGCACGAGCGATAAAAAAGCTTTGGTGATCGGTGGCATGCATGGCTCGGAATTATCTTCCATTGAAGTAGCACAGGCATTGATAGAAAAGCTTTCCATGAGGGAAGAAAAAACTTATTATTCCGTCATCATCATTCCTTCACTTTTTCCTGATAATGCAGCCACGGCCATGAAAGTGCCGGAACAGGCCGGCAGTGTATTGAACATCGGCAGGTATACCCATGAAGATGCAGTGGACCCCAACCGCCAGATGCCTTCACCCGGCAAAGACTATGATGAAGGATCTTTTACTGATCATTTGCACCGGCCTATTGAAACAGAAAACCAATTGCTGCTGCAACTGATCCGGGTCTATAAGCCGGAGCGAATCGCCAATGTGCATGCCATCCGCAATATCAATTACGGAGGCATCTATGCTGATCCGCGTACGGATGAGAACAGCATTGCACTTGGTTATGGAACTGACAGCAGCCTGGCTGTTGACATGGCTTCACTAGTGCAGCAGCAACAGGGAAATGTAGCAGGCAATCACCTGGGTAAACACCCAACTGCCCTTTATTATAAAGACCCTGTGCCGGCACCAAAAGGTCTTTTGCAAAAAAGGAACACCACAGGCTCTGCACTGAAAGCCCATCGTGGCAGCGGAATTTCCATGGGCACCTGGGGTACTACAGCGATCAGGAACGAAGAAGACAGCAGCCGGTGCAGAAATGCCATGCGTGTAATTACGATTGAAGTGCCGGGCGCCAAAAGATCATTTGATTATGCATCAGCATCGCGGCAGGCATTTTTCCGGAAACAGGTGCAGGCGTTCGTGAACGCCGTGGAGGAAGTGTTCCTTGGGGAGCATTACGTGGAAGAATAGCATTTCATCCAACTTTTCCTTCAACCCACTCTTCCCCTTCTTGATCTCCCTTATGGGTTATCCTACCTTGCGCCATATGCAAACCTTAACCATAAACTTTAAAACTCAAAACACGTAAATCATGAAGAAAAAACTACTGGCCATAACAGCCATTACATCTGCTGTTATGATTGCCCTGGTAGCCTGCAATGATCAGCCTAAAGCCGGTGATGCCGTTGCAATCATCAGTAAAGACAGCCTTATTAAAAGAGGTGAATACCTGGTAGCCACCATCGGTTGTGATGACTGTCATTCTCCAAAGAAAATGGGTCCCAAGGGTCCTGAGCTTGACCTGGAACACCGGTTTGGCGGCCATATAGCGAATAGCCCTCTTGGCAAAGCTGATCCTTCCGTGATGAAGAATGGCTGGCTGCTGTTTAGCCAGGACCTCACAGCCATGATGGGCCCCTGGGGCATTTCCTATGCTGCCAATATCTCCAGTGATGCAAGCGGTATCGGCAACTGGTCAGAAGAGCAGTTCATCAAATGTTTGCGTGAAGGCAAAATGAAAGGTATGGATGAAACAAGGCCTCTTCTTCCTCCGATGCCCTGGCAGAATTTTGGCAAAATGAACGATACAGACCTGAAAGCCATTTTTGCCTATCTGAAAACGACAAAGCCGGTAGAAAATGTGGTGCCGGCCCCCAAACCAATGAGTGAGTTATAAAACAGGACACCATGAAAAGAAAGATCGAGATCGCCGGGTTCCTGGTCTTGTGCTGCCTGGTGATCGCAGTGGCGATACGTGCAGGAGAAAAGCATGACAGGTGTGATAAATGCGTAACCGCCACCCGCTTCTCACATAAATGATACAAAAAGCCCGGCCTTAACAGCCGGGCTAAATTATTGTTGATGGGTCCCAGGCAAGCCTTACAGCAGCGAACCGATGCTTGTATACATCTGCTCCCTGGGGTTCCTTTTTACCAGAAGAGTGGCGGCGATCACCGCTACCTCCAATAATGTCAGTATATTCCTCATTGCTTATCGTTTTAATTTATACTACAATCTATTTGCCATGAACCCCTACGGGTTAGTTAAAATGGCGGCAGTTTTACCCAGCCCTTTCATTACCTGGCGGAAACGCTGCTCAGTCAGTTCTTCTTTGGCACAGTCCAGTAATGACAGATAAATGAACTCTGGCGTTGCAGCTTCCACTTGTTTTAACCAGCCGGTGATCTCAGGCACGTTCAGGCCACGCAGCATCCATTTGTTTGATTGTGCAATAATGGACGGCGGTAGCTTCGCTACGATCTGCCCGGTGATGCCTCCCAGTTCCTCGTCTGAATAATAACGCCAGAGTATGGGGTTCAGCACTTCTTCTTCCAGCGCCATGTGTTCCAGGTTGAATACCATGAAGCGGGTGAACGACCGGCTGATTGGTGATGCCAGTGCAGCTTTTCCGGTAATGACAGGTGCAGTTTCATAGGCGGTCAATGCAGTTGCAAGTGCTTCGCCCAGTTCATGATCTTTTACATGCTCCTGTTCAAAAGCATCGGCAACAGAAGGCTCGTAGGTTTTAATGGCGGGGAAAACAAAATTGTCTTCGCTATGTGCATGCTTTTCGAAAAAGAAGATCACATCACGGATCCGGCTGATCGTTTCCGCAGCTTCTTCCACATTCCAGAAATCAGTGTGCTGCACCATGGTAGCTGTGTCGTACAAAAGAACTCTTAGTCCTTTATGTATCTGATTGAACATGTTGTAACGTTGCATAAAAAAGGTTTAATGGTAATGATTTGTCCGGGCAAAAATGAACCAGGAACGGGCGAACAGCAAATAAGTGCAGGATGAAGTGCCATAATCCATTAACGAATTGCAGACAGGATGAAAGAAATGTCCACAAATCATCCGCCGGTTTGATCAATTCATCCCTGCCAGCCACAATTCAACTGCCGGAACTCCCAATTTGCAAGGCGATTAATTATATTTGGTCGCTTTAAACACACACTTTGTCCCACCGTCTTTATATCCTTTTTCTTTTCCTGTTTTTATCCTGGCAATTGCATGGCCAGGACGTCAAGCAGTATTCCTTCACCCATTACAGCACTTCAGGAGGACTGGCTTCCAATGAAACCACTTCCGCCAAGCAGGATGAGACCGGGTATATGTGGATCGGGACCAATAATGGCCTGCAGCGCTTCGACGGTTCCCGGTATATCACTTTCCGCCGCTCGAAAAATGACACCACTTCCATTCCGCACAACTATATACAGCAGATCCTCTTTGACAAACAAAAAAAAATGTGGCTGCTGACAGCCGATGGGAAAGTCGGCATTTTTGATACAAAGACATTCAAGTACCGCGAAGTGCCGGTAAAACTGCGGCCGGAAGTTATCCGGGTCGGTGAAAGATGCCTGCTGGAAGATGAAGAAGGCAACCTGTTCATCGTTTATATCCACCAGGACTTTGTAACACTGAATAAAGAAAGAACGCAATTTTCCCGGGAGTACAATTTTATTCCCATTCCTGAAGACACCAAAACCGTCAGCATTGAGCAGCAGCCCGGCACATCCAATTACTGGATCGGCAGAAAGGATGGATTTGTCGTTTACAACACACAAACCAGGCAGTTTAGCCGCCCCGGTGAACGCACCCCCGGCAACCCGTTGATAGAGCAGTTCGGGAAAATTGAATTCCCACGTAACCTTTTTTTTGATAAGCAGGGCCGCCTGTGGTTTGATAGCTGGATCGGGGGAAAGCCGCTGATATTCCTGTATGATCTGGCCCGCAAAGAACTTTTACTGGATGCTTACGACCTGAATATTGAAGACTATCATGAAACCCGCGGGTATCTTCAACAAAAAGATGGCACTATCTGGATATGCGGTCTTGGTGTATTTGCCAGGTACATGGAAAAAGAAAAAAAGTTTCAGCGTGTTGAAAATACTTATCACAATGAGCAAAGCATAACCTTCGAGATCATTTTTGATTTTTTTGAGGACCGGGAAGACAATATCTGGATCGCTACCAGTAATAATGGTATATACCGGTTCACTCCTGCTGCTCAGTTCTTCACTAACATTCCTCACGTTAACCGGGTAAACAATACACCCGGCAAAGGTTCCATCCTTTCTTTCTTCCGCACACGCAAAGGAACACTACTGGCCGGAGCCTGGAGTGAAGGCCTTTATCACTATGATAAGGATTTCAATCTCATTCCTCTTAATATAAAAGGATTCAGTGAAAAACAATCGCCCTGGATGTGGAGCATGTACCCATCCCGCGATAGTGATTTTGTATGGATGGGATCACAACCAGGGATCTATCACATTAACCTGGCTGACCGTTCTTATAAATATTATAACCCTCCTGCATTAAAAAACAGAACAATCCGCCAGCTAGCAGAAGACCGGTTTGGCAATCTTTGGATCGGCACGCAAAGCCTGGGTTTATTCAAATGGACAGCAGCCAATGGGAAAAAGAATTTTGATAATGGCATCAGTTATTTTCCTGGTTTCCCTGTTGCGCAAGTACTGAAGATATTCATTGATAAGCAAGGTATCGTTTGGGTTGGCACGAATGGTTATGGCGTGTATGCGATCGACCCTGCTACAGACAAAGTGATCGCCCACCTGGGAACGGAGGAGCCTGCAGAAAGAAAACTGCTCGCTCTTTCATCGTCAGCCATTACGCAGTATGACGACAGCACCGTTGTGATAGGCGCCGGTGGCTTGTTGTTTTATAATACACGGCAGCAGAAACTCACCCGCACCATTCCCTTACCTCAATCTGCTCCCGGCTATATTACTGCTATTGAAAAAGACCGCCAGGGTTATGTATGGGTATCTTCCACCAGCGGCATTTTCAGGGTCAATCCCCGCAATGGCATCTTCATCCATTTCGATCGTATCGACGGAATTGCCAACGACAAGTTTATAGAGGCCTCTTCTTATGTGCTCCCTGATGGAAGGATCATCTTTGGGTCAGACAACCAGATCGTACTTTTCAACCCTGAAGAAGTAAAGATCAATAACCCTTCTCCGGATATTGCGATCACCGGCATCAGGGTGATGAACAAACCTTTGCAGGTAGATTCTTTATTGAAAGCCGGCACAGCTGAATTAAAAGCAGATGAAAATTCTTTGACCATTGAATTTTCTGGACTGAGCTACAACAGCACTTATATCATCAGCTATAAACTGGAGGACCTTGATAAGGAATGGAGAATGGCCGATAATACCAACCAGGCGATCTATACTTACCTGCCTGCAGGCAAATACACTTTCCTGGTCAGAAGTGAAGATGCAGAAGGAAATGTTGGAAAAAACATTACCCGCTTATCGATTGTGGTGCGCCCTCATTTCTGGCAAACCTGGTGGTTTTACAGTATGCTGGTCTTGCTGGCCATCGTTGTGCTTTACTGGATCGACAGGGAAAGGGTGGCGCGGCTGAAAGACCTGGAAAAAGTAAGGACTGAGATCGCCAACAACCTGCATAAGGATGTGACCACAACGCTCAGTCATATCAACCTGCTGGGAGAAATGGCCAAAATAAAAGCAGACAAAGACATCAACCGGTCAAAAGAATATATTGACCAGATCAGCAGCAAGAGCCATAACATGATCATTGCAATGGATGATATTCTATGGAGCATCGATCCCGAGAACGACAGCATGGAAAAGACCCTATTGCGCATGATGGAATTCACCGATGCGTTAAAACACCGGCATAGCGCAGTTATCGAACTGGTAGTAGATAAAAAGATACGTTTGCTGAAGCTTGACATGAAAGTGCGTAATGAATTCTTCCTGATCTTTAAAGAAGGGCTCCGCATGATCGTACAATACGGGGGGGGAAGGGATACACTGATCAATATCGATCTGTTCCGGAACAAACTCTCACTGAAACTGCAGGATGCCACTGCCCGTATGGATGCTCACATTGACGAAATAGAAAGATGCATCCAGGAAATCAATACCCGTTCGGAAATGATACTGGCAGAAGCCGATATTCAGTACGACAAGAATGGCATTGCGATTATCCTGCTAATCCCCGTCAAATAATATTCAGCATCTTCACTCCCGGCTCTATTTCCCCATCCACCGCTTAAACTCCGTTACCTTCTCCCTGCTCACGATGGACTCTTTCTCCACTGCAGGACGCAGATGAAGTAAAAGGCGGTTGCCAAAATAATCGTGTATCTGTTCCACACTTTCAACAGATATATAGAAGGAGCGGCTGATACGGAAGTATTTCCTGGGATCGAGCATTTCCTCCAGTTCATCCATGGTGTAATCCACTACGAACTTTTTATTATCATGGGTTTTAAAGAAGTTGAGGCGGCCATCACTGAAAAAATAAGCGATCTCATCCGTATCCACCGATACCAGTTTCTGGGCATGCCGGACCAGGAAGCGTTTCCGGTATTCTTTCAGTTGCAGTTTCTCCTGCAGTTCCTTCACCAGGCTTTCGATATTCATATCAGCTTTAGAGCCGGATTGCTTGTACATGCTTTTCAACTGGTGCATTTTCTCAAGGGCGGATTCCAGGTCTTCTTTCTGAATGGGTTTTAACAGGTAGTCCACGCTGTTTACCTTAAAGGCTTTCAGCGCATACTCGTCATATGAGGTAGTAAAGATCACCGGGCATTTGATAGACACGCGGTTGAAGATCTCGAAGCTTTGCCCGTCAGACAATTCAATGTCCATCAGGATAAGGTCCGGCAGCGGGTTGCTATTGATCCATTTCACTGTGGCCATAATGCTATCTGCCACGCCTACCACTTCCGCATCGGGATCAACAGCCGCCAGTGTCTTGATCAGTTTTTTAACGGCCAGTTCTTCGTCCTCTACAATTAAAACTTTCATTCGTTGCTTTTTATTTATACGGAATGATACGATGCTAATTTAGGGGATTTGAATTCATCTTATCCTTATTTGTCTGCAGGTTTATCCATTTATTGTCCATACCATTATTCCAGATAAGCGGCAGCACCACGGTAAAGTTCTTGCTGTCTTCCATCACCTCGAATCCCTTTTGCTTTAAGAGTTCATATTTAGCTTTGATATTTTCCAATCCTATCCGGTTGGACACCCCTTTTACTGTTCTTCGTTGCAGGTTATTATTGATCACCAGCCGGTTTCCGGCCGTTGTAAAAATCTCGATGGTCAGTGGGATGTTTTTTGACAGTACATTATGCTTAACTGCATTTTCCACCAGCAGTTGAAGGCTGAGTGAGGGAACGAGATAGTTATCATAACGCTTATCCGTTTCAATCTGGAATTGCACAGCTTCGCCGTGCCGGGTCTTCAGCAAACCAAAATAGGAACGGATAAAACGAAGTTCATTCTGTAAAGTAGACAAGCCTGTTTCATTGTTCCGCAATAAATAGCGATACACTTTACTCAGTTCATCGAGAAAGGCTTCGGCCTTCACCGCATCTTCTGCAATCAATGATGAAAGCGTGTTGAAGCAATTGAAAAGAAAATGCGGGTTCACCTGGCTCTTTAATACTTCAAATTCCTGTTGCAGCGACATCTGCTTGAGGATCTCCTTTTCTGCCAGGCTTTCCCTGTTCTTCTCCATTATATAGATCGCCTCCCACAGTGTAAGGAAGATGAGGTTGACAGCAAATCCTGCCAATACGCATTTCTCCAGGTCCCCCTGCCCTATTTTATAATCCAGGACATGGAACACTTCGTAAATGAATACAATGAGTACGGCAGCGGGGGTCATCACCAGGAACACCACCAGGCATTTCATTAAAATGCGCCCGGCACTCTGGCTGATCTCAGGATATTTCCGCTCAGCCCATTGGCCGTTCAGCACATGAAAATACCAGCCTGCCAATCCGATGAGCCAAATAAGTGGGAAAGAGATCAACCATATTTTCGGGTCATGAAAAAGCCGGTCACCAAAAAGGATATGATTTATTCCCAGGTCAATCAGGGGCATTGCCGCCAGGAAAGAGTACCATTGCACTTTTGTAGCTTTTACCCACTTCATACCATTACCTCCTCTGTTTGCCGGATCAGCGGCAAGCGGATACGCCGCACCGTTGCTTCTTCTTCAATTTTTACCGGCGGTTGATTCATCAGCTGGTAGCGTTTTACCAGGTTATCCAACCCGGCTTCGTATTCCACGATTTCCGTCATCACTTTCCGCTGCACATTATTCGTGATAATGATCGCCTCGCCATCGTCAGATGCAAGCCTGATCACCAAAGGGCTGTCTTTTGCTGTTTTATTCTGGAAAAGCGCATTCTCGATGATCACCTGCAGGCTCAGCGGCGGCACCAGTTTCTCCTTGTCCCCTTCATTTATATCCACCTGCAATTCCACTGCTTCATTATAGCGGGCTTTAAGCAGGGAGAAATAGGACCGGATGAATTGTAATTCCACAGCAAGTTGTACCAATTGTGTTTCTTCGTTGCGGAGCATATAACGGTAAACACGGCTCATCTCATCCAGGAATTTTTCAGCCTTGACTGTATCTTCCTGTATAAGCCCGGAAAGCGAATTGAGACTGTTGAAAAGGAAGTGAGGGTTTACCTGGCTTTTCAATCCCATCAGCTGGCTTTGTTTATACGCCATTTTCAGGTTTTCCGTTTCATTCAGTTCATTCTTCCATCTTTCAAAACTGAAAATGCCTTCGTTGAGGAAGGCAAAAAAGATATTGACGATACCTACAACAAGATAGGCCCAGGTGAATTTATTTTCATAATTCTTATCCTGCAGTAAGCCGGTGCCAACATAGATACTGAACAAGCCAAGAATAACGAGTGCTGACATTAGCAGGAAGAAAAAGATCAGCAGCATGGTACGTTTAAAAAAATCCGAATCGCGGGGGAAGCGTTGCCGGAAGCTTTTACCGATGGCCCTGTATAAAAGAAAAGTGATGCCGATAATTGAAAAGGTGATCAGCGTGCCGGCAACCGTGATAAACGGATCTGAAAAATAGGCATTCTCAAAGATGATAAAATTGATAATGAGGGATAAAGGCAGAACGGCCCATAAGAGCATAAACAGATCATTACGGCTATATCGGGGTAACTTCAGCATGTGATATACACAAAATACCGTCTTTTAATGCTTATTAAGAACAACTGCCTACTGATTGGGGGTTTACTGGTATGAATTGGGGAAAACAGTGTTTGAATTGTTAAACAGAAAATAAGGGGTTAAGACACTGGGAATCAGAGATTTTTCAAGCGCTATTTAAGGCTGTTCGGCAAGAAGGGATCGCCTCGCTCCTTCCTGCAATTCATCTTCGTATTTACTCATATCATCCACACCTTGCTTGATAAGGGAAAACACTGCATCTACTTTTACGTCCATTAAACCATGACCTTAAACTTTATTTTATGAAACGAACACGTACATACCTGCCATTATGGACACTGGTAATTTTATTAAGCGCCGGTTTCCTTTTTTCTTCTTACAGATCGCGCCAGGCAGCAGACGATATCTGGAAAGCATTGGGCATTTCCCAGCAAGCCGGAACAGACGGCATCAAAAGCAGTTTCCTGAACGGCTATCTTTATTATTATGGCGCCAGGAACGCAAAGAATATTGCGTTGAACGACCGTAAAGCCATTGCACAGGACCTGCTGGCATACACTAAGCAATACATCAGCAGCCCTGCTTTCAAAAAACAATATGAAGATCTGCGCAAAAGCTCTCAACCGCAACAACCGGCAGCCATAAAACTGCGTACGATTGAAGAGATACAAAAAGAGGAGGTGACTAAAACGGAAAAAAGCATTAAGGATATGGAAAAGACAATGAAGGAAGTGTCTGCCGATATTGCCAAATCTCTGCAACCTGTACTTGAAATGCAAAAGCAAAACCTGAAAGACTATAAAAACCCAAAGAACACCATGTTTGCGTCTATTCAGCAAAGTGAAAAATATCAACAGGAAGATGAGCAAAGACGTTACGAGGAAAACATGGAATTATGGAAAAAGAATTATCCCGAAAGCATCAACCAGTTCATTGCCGGCAAACTGCAAAAGATGCTGGATGCAACCAAAGGGATTGATTATAATGCAGCCCTGGTAGAGAAATATAACAAGAAAAGGTTTGTGAATCCTGCATATGAAGCAAAGAACACAGAATGGAAACAAGGATTCCGTGCAGGAAAGGAAGTAACAGAAACGGCAAGGGCGTTTGCGCAGCAGTGGCTGGGGGAGTTGAAATGAGTCGGGAGTCTGGAGTCCCCCTCCTGCTGTGTTATCTCTGATCCGGCTTAATGGCCTGCAACCAATCCGATTATGTTTATCTTTGAGTATGCCACTTCGCAGACTCAAAAAACCAATCCAGCTTTTTACGCAAGACAGTCGTTCAGTAGGGATCTTGTTGTTGGCTTGTACGGCGATTTCATTGGTGATAGCCAATTTGCCGCAGGGCATCGGGTATGTCAACTTTTGGAACAGGGAGATTGAATGGCTTCATGCGCTCCATCTTCCGCATAGTCCGCTTCATTTAGTGAATGATGGATTGATGGCGCTGTTCTTTTTCCTGGCAGGAATGGAGATAAGGCAGGAAATGCAGGAAGGTGAATTGTCTACCCTGAACAAAGCAGCTTTACCTGTGGCCGCCGCGGTAGGCGGAATGATAGTGCCTGCCATATTGTATATACTTTTCAATAAAGGCACCGAGTATTCAGGCGGCTGGGCAATACCAGCTTCCACAGACATTGCTTTTTCATTAGGCGTGGCATCGCTGCTGGGCAAGCGGGTGCCTGTGACCCTGAAAATATTTCTTACAGCCCTTGCGATCATTGATGATCTCGGTGCTATTATTATCATTGCATTGTTTTATGGCGAGCCGGTGAAAGCCTTTTATCTTTTGGGGGCTGTAGCTATCATTCTTATCCTGCATTTGCTGAACAGGCAAAAAGTAAAATTCGGCATCCTGCATATTTTGTTTGGATTGTTGTTGTGGTATGCAATATTCAATTCAGGTATCCATGCAACGGTAGCAGGTGTCATCTTTGCTTTGCTGATCCCGCGGCAACTGCTGGGGCATATCCGGCATCAACTGCATCACCCCGTCAATTTTATTATCATTCCCGTTTTCGCACTTGCCAATACAGCGATCATCTTTCCCGAAAATGCCGGGGCTGCATTGACCAGCAGTTTATCCTGGGGTATTATCCTGGGATTGGTGCTGGGCAAGCCAATTGGAATTTTCCTGGCTTCTTACCTGCTGGTGCAAAAGAAAAAAGCCGAGTTGCCGGAAGGGGTTTCCTGGATGCAGCTTACCGGGGCAGGTTTCCTGGCCGGTATTGGCTTTACCATGTCCATTTTTATTGCGATGCTGGCTTTTTCACAGCCGGCTGTACAGGATATAGCCAAGGTAGCGGTGCTGGTGGCGTCGTTGGTGGCAATAATTTGTTCGATTATCTGGTTGCGGTGGACGGGGAGAAAAGGGAAATAATATTGGGAGGGCATGCTGTTTACAAACAGAACACATTAAAGGGATTATGTGTATAAGTGACTGAGCTAGTCAGCCAAAAATTATCCGATAATTTGTTTGTATTTTTTTTGGTGCGAAACTTCAGGAACTGTATTTTTGCACCCCGTTCAGATAAAGCATCTGGACGTCAGGTTGATCTCGTAGCTCAGTTGGTAGAGCACATCACTTTTAATGATGGGGCCCTGGGTTCGAGTCCCAGCGGGATCACAGAGCAGGCTACAAAGCCTGCTTTTTTATGCATATACCCAGTATTTACGCGGGTTTCAGGAAATCTTTCATCAAAACGCATCAATCGGAATCAATCAATTCGGGAACCTGCTCGGTTACCTCGCGATTCTTTTACTTTTAGGTAACCGAATTTTTACAAAATGCTTGCTGGGCAAGGGTTTCAGGAGCTGCAACTACCCTCAAAAAGGGTATCAGCAAACAAAATTCGGTTACCAAAATTCACCACAAGATGAAAGTCAATCAAAACACTTCAATCTTATTTTGGTTATTCAAGGCCAAAATAGCAGCGGATGGTAAATCGCCTATCTACTGACAACGCTGTTGATCTTTGATGAGATCCGGAAGCGAGAAGGTGATACCTATAGAGTGAAGGCGGCTGAAAATCTGCACGAGAAAGGTCTGAAGGTGTATTGCGATAAATTTCAGCCGGTGGTTGGGTTCGAACATCGCTTCCTGATTACCGACCTGAGAATTGGATGGTGAATGTACCTTTATATGCGATTGAAACGGTCAGTTTGCTTGCGGATGGTACGCCAGTAACATTATCATTACAACTATCAGCACCGCCCTGTCGGCGCTGAAGCTACCAGGATAAAAACGTGTGTAATCTAATCATCCGGTTAAAGATAAAAGATGGAGTTAATAAACGTCCTTTAAGTAATCCAAGCGATATCCCCGATAAAATCAAATTATGACTAGGATAAAGAAGTGGAGAAAATTTAATCCACAAACAAATATGCCGAAGAATAAGTTGGACTTTAAAATTCTGCATGCGATCAACGAGGCTATGCAATCCCCTCATAAGGAGGCGGGCATTACTAACCATGTGAAGTTTGAGCTTGTTTTGCTAGGATATGACGAAGGATATTGCAGTTATGCCAATTTAAAAAAGCACTCCAATAAAGTAAAAAACTTCAGACGGCGCAATCTATATATTCAGCAGATGGTGACAATGATTAACCAGCGTATTAAGGATCTTGGATCAGAAAAACTTGGGAGGCATCAGTTCTGTTGCACTGAGTGGTTGTATGACATCCATTGGTATAATGACGTGCCTTGGGAGCATTACATGCCTCAACACCTGCATTTGGCGGCAGAATGTGAGTTCGGGAATAAACGCGCGGTCAAAATCGGAAAGGAACAAAGCAATCAACCCTACTCCGCTGTGAAATATGATTTTCAGAAACTTCTGGTCACTAATGCAAGATTACGATTGATGATTTTCCGGGTATCCGATCAGCAATCTTTGGAAGGTGCGGGCGGCTTGAGTGAATATTTCGGAAAAGCGATCCAACATTATAAGCAGCTCGCACCAGGTAGCCGGTTTTTGTTTGCCTGCTTTGTCGGTGAGGAGATGTATTTTAATTCCTGTAATTCGTAGCGAGAAATAAGAAAGTGTGCCAAATTGCTTCCCTATTGCATGAGTGTAAACTTTTGAGTAGTTTAGTTTGAACCTTTACTATGAAACTTGTTGCCACCCATTTAGATCTCTCCGCCGGAGACCTAACGAACCACATGGCCTGTCGTCATCTGACGACGCTCAATCTTGCAGCTGCGCATGGGCTGCTGGAACAACCTCCCTTCAGAGACCCTTCGCTCGCTGCACTGCAGGCACGCGGGCTTGAATTGGAACGGGAATATCTGGAAACTCTTCGCGTGCAAGGCTTATCCATTTCTTTACCAGACGAAGATGATAAAATCACGGGACAGGAGCGTGTGCTTGCTGCCATGCAGGAGGGCGTGGACATCATTTACCAGGCCTTTCTCACGGAAGGGCAATGGAAGGGGCGGGCGGACTTTCTCCGAAAAGTTTCCACGCCAAGCCAGTTAGGTGCGTGGTCGTATGAGATCATTGATACCAAACTTGCGCGGGAGACACGGGGCAGTACGATTCTTCAACTGTGTTTATATTCGGAAATGTTGTCTCCGTTACAGGGGCTTTTGCCGGAATATATGCATGTGGTGACACCAGGTTCGGAAGATAACGAGCATAGTTACCGGTTGGCGGATTTCCTAGCGTATTACCGTCACATGAAACAGCAATTGCTAGCCGCGATCGCTGCCTACCACGGACCTAAGGACAGTTATCCCGTGCCCTGCAGTTTTTGCCATATCTGTAACTGGTGGGAGCATTGCCATGCGCAGCTCCGGGACGATGACCATCTTACGTTTGTTGCCGGTCTTGGCTCGGGGCATATTGCTGAACTCGGCCGGCAGGCTTTGCATACGTTACAGTCTTTTGCTGAAACACCCCTTCCACTGATCTTCAGGCCGCAGCGTGGTGCCGTGGAAACCTTTGCCCGGCTGCGAGAACAGGCGAGAGTGCAAGCGGAAACGCGAGCGTCCGGACAGTTGATCTATGAGTTGTTGCCGCTCGAAGCAGAACGGGGTGTTTACCGGTTGCCGGTTCCTTCGCCAGGCGATATCTTTTTTGATATCGAAGGTGATCCATATGTCAGCAATACGGGGCTGGAATTTTTATTTGGCTGGGTGGAAGCTGATGGATACCGCCGCGTGTGGGCGTTGGACGGACTTCAGGAAAAACATGCTTTTGAGCAATTCATTGACCGGGTGATGGAACTTTGGATCGTCAATCCTGATATGCATATTTATCATTTTACAGCTTATGAACCATCTGCCTTGAAACGTCTCATGGGGCGGTTTGCCACTAAAGAACAGGAAGTCGATCAATTGTTGCGTGCCGGCAAATTTATTGATGTGCATTCTCTAGCTAGGCAAACGATTCGGGCGGGGATTGAAAGTTATTCGCTAAAAGAAATGGAACGGTTATATGGATTTGAACGCCGGTTTGATTTACTTGAAGCGAGACAAAGTCTGCGGTTGGTCCAGCGTGAACTGGAACGGCAGCAGGGTGAGCCGCTGGATCTCGAATCCGTGCAAGGCATAGAGGCATATAACCAGGATGATTGCCTCTCGACGCTGGCGCTGCGCAACTGGTTGGAGGAACTTCGTGCCTCGTTGATCGCGGACGGCGACGAGATACCGAGACCGCCAGCTAAAATTGCGGAACCGAGCGAAACATTTAACGCAAGGCAGGAGCGCATCCAGAATATGATCCAAATGTTACTAGCAGATGTGCCCGAGCTTCTACACGATCGAAGTCCGGGACAACAGGCTCAATGGTTGCTGGCCAATATGCTGGACTGGTACCGAAGAGAGGATAAGGCTTTGTGGTGGGAATTCTTCCGACTGATAGACTTATCGCCAGTGGAGATGATGGAAGAAAAATCTGGTATTGGTCAGCTACAGTTCACGGGAAACCGGGAGACCGCCAAGTCGCTAGTGATCGATACATACACATATCCTTCCCAAGACGTGGAGATGCGTATGGATGACGAGCTTCGTTGCGGTGGTACTGGTGGTCAGCTGGGTAAGGTTGTTTTGCTCGACACAAATACTCAAACGATTCGTATTAAGAAAAGGCTGGACACGCGTGATCTGCATCCGGATACGATCTTCAGTTTTACGAATGTTCCTAACCAGGTGAAAGAACAATCCATTGAACGGGTCGCCGGTTGGGTGATGGCTGCGGGCGTTGATGCGGAAGGTCCATATCGGGCTGGGTTGGACCTACTGATGAATATTACCATGCGGCCAGACAATGGTGTGCTACCCATCCAGGGGCCACCGGGTGCAGGCAAGAGCCATCGCGCGGCAGAAATGATCCTCGAACTGGTGCAGGCCGGAAAGAAAGTCGGGATTACGGCTTTAAGCCATAAGGTAATTACCTCGCTAATGCACAAAGTCATTGAGCTTGGTAAGGCCAGAGGAATGAATGTGACCTGCCTTCGTAAGGTGAGTGTAGTTTCCGAACACCCGGACCCGGACATTGCAGAAGAAACTAATAATTCAGTGATTGCAAGTTTTATTCGCAGCGGAAAAGCAAATGTAATCGGTGGTACAGCGTGGTTGTGGTCGAGAGAAGATATGGAGGATATCATCGATGTGCTGTTTGTGGATGAGGCTGGACAGCTTTCGCTCATCGATACGGTGGCCGTCTCACCGGCGGCCAAACGGCTGGTGTTACTCGGTGACCCGCAACAGTTGCAGCAACCTCAAAAAGGCAGTCATCCAGAAGGGACAGAAGTATCTGCGCTCCATCATATACTTGGCGAGCACGCTACGATACCGGAAGGAAAGGGCGAGTTTTTGGATACCAGCTGGCGCATGCATCCCACTATCTGCGCGTTTGTATCGGAACTTTTTTATGAAGGGAGGCTGACCGCTAAAGAAAACCTGGCACATCAGCGGCTAAGTGGAGAAACACCATTTGCCGGATCGGGTTTATTTTTCTGTCCCGTGCCGCACGAAGGAAATCAGGGCTCGAGCATTCAAGAAGCGGAGTATGTCCTTGCTCTCATTACCGCGCTAACGAACGGGCAAGTGTATTATCATGATCAACACCAAGCTCAGAAGGTTGTCAGCGTACAGGACATCAAAGTAATCACACCGTATAATGCGCAGGTGAATCTGCTAAGTTCGATGCTTCCCGCGGGCATACAGGTCGGCACGGTTGATAAATTTCAGGGGCAGGAAGCGCCGGTGATCATTTTTTCAATGGCGACATCGTCTCCGGAAGATGCGCCACGTGGCATGGAATTTCTATACAGTGGCAACCGGTTCAATGTAGCGGTGTCGCGGGCGAGATCCACGTTCATCCTGGTCGCGAACGAGCAACTGCTGGAACCTGACTGCCGGACCGTTGATCAGATGCGGCTGGCGAATGCGTTCAGCCGGTTTTTGGAGTTGGCGCGAAGAATAGATTGACTACGCGTGCAATTCTTTCGTCCTGTCAATTCTTATGAGTTATGGACGAGCGGGTTATTTAGCTAAATATAAATTGTAAAATCGTTAGCTATCTAACAAATCAATAAAACAGTTGTCGTTATTTTCAAAAAATGCCGGATCCGATTCCACCTTAGCCCTGATCTTATCTAAGCCGCCATTAGCATAGTCTTCTAACAACTTTCTAACTCCCAAAATTTCTTTCTCTACTTCCGCTTCTTCCATTTTTTCAAGTACATTAAGATCAAGATCAGACTTGGCAAGCACTCCCATAATCACATAATCCGCTAAGTCAGACGGCTGCCAAGATTTAATTTCAATAAATTTTTCTTTTTTGGCATCCTTGCGAATGGGCAGTCTATAATCATTTTTTAACCCTAAAAGGGCAGCGTACATATAAATTTCGTATTTGGTAGAAAAGAATTTCCCCTGTTCCCAAGCGGTTTCATCAGAAGCAGTCCCTGCGCGACCGCCCTGAACGAGTGTAAACCGTGTAATTAAATTTTCGTGAGTGTCATCGTATTCAGGTGCTCGATCTTTGATACGTTTTAACAATTCCATATTAATTGAGGGCTTCTATTTTAGTAGATAAGTTGCTTCTATCAGTTCTTTCGTTTTCAAAGATGGATGGAGTGATTGTATACACTTTGCCAATTTTGATTTCAGGGTTCGTCAACAATTCATTTCTCAGTGCCTGATTTTTATAAAACTCCTTGCTCATAATAATACTCTGCCTGTATACTTTGCTGATCGTTTTACAAAATCCAAGTGTGTAGTCCTCACCAAATACTGAGGTTGGGGCGTCTGTAATGAGTGTATAGGCCTCTCCTGAATTTCCTTTGGCAGAAATAATCGCCATGATAGCAGATAATTTTACAAGAATCAGATTACTCGTATTCAAACCAAGCAACGGGTTTCCATTACCGTCAATGATTTCAGGCATATAGTTGCCGTTAGGCAGTTTTCGTAACTTAATTTTTCCCCTTGTTGATTTGTTACCTGAGGTCATTGCCTGGTAATGGACATTAGCTTCTTGTTCCAACTGCGCAATCAAACTATTGAATACTCTTTCACGCGTAGATTTTGAAATCACTTCGAAGTCTTTGGTTACATCTCGTTTTTCTACAAGCCAAGCCGGCAGTTCTCCAGTCACTAAGTCTTTAAATTGATCATTGACTCCATTAAGTAATCCCTCGTTATGCTCTATTTCCTGAGTTACGCGGTTAAGATCCTCCTTAAAGTCTTTCGCTTTCTGGTTTTGTATAGAGTATTCATTCAAAATATTTTCTGCCTGCTCACTTGTAAGTAATGTGTCAGTAAGCAACTTCTGAATATCGGATTCAACCGCTTCAATTTGTCTGTTAGCTTCTCTTACTTTGCCATGCAGGTCATTTCGTCTCTGCAAAGTTTCGTTGACATCATTATCTATACCAGCGATGCGATCGCTTAAAGACAATCCATTTTGATATAAACGTTTCAGATCATCTGAAAAATCCTGTGATATGGTCTCTGTACCTTTTGATGCTTTGTTCTTATCCTTGGGGCGGTCAAGCAATTCTTTAATTTTCAACCAAGCTTCGGTATCTTTTTTTGCCTCACGGTCACAAACAAGGCAACGTTCTTTTTCGAGCATCCATTCAACATAATTGGGTTCGGGGACGTTTATAGGTAATCTGGTTTGTAAATTAGCGGACACTTCTTCTTCCATCTCTCTTTTTGCCTTCTCTTTAGCTTCAAGTGCTAACTTTTGCCTCTCGTAATCGGAGAACTTTTTAGCATATTGCTTTTGTAAATCTTCGGTACCTTTCAGTACCCATTTATTGCGGAACATTTTTCGATGAAAGCCTACTTGTTCTATCTTTAGTGACTGGTTTAGGGATGCCAACTGATTAAAAAGCCCTCTTTTACGTTCCTGCAACACGTTAACTTTTTGTGCGTCCGCTTGCTTATTAAGTAGTTCCTCGCATCGAGATTCCGCCCTTGACAAGTTATCATTAATTTCCTGCTGTTCAGTTTTACCGTTATGTATTTTTCTTTCCAGATCAGCTTTGCGAGCTTCTAACTGAGCGCTCCTGACCGAGTCTTTACTCAATCTTTTCATTTCTCGATCATATTCAGTAGTAGCCGTTCTAGCTGCGGCTTTGGCAATTTCAATTATAGCATCGTAACGCGATATATTTGACAATACATTGACCGCCTTCGTAAGTGTATCCTGCTTATTAAAATCTATGATGGATTCTACTTGTTCACCCTGAAACCAAAGATAATCTTTTATCTGCGAAGGAAGTATGCTGTTTAAAATACTTCTCTTTTTATCCTCATCGGTTACCATCCGGGCATTTAGATAGGATAATTCCTTTTCCATTATCGTAAACTCCGCGTCATTATCTTCCAAAATATTGCCTGGCTTTATCGAAACAGAATAACGTCGCTCGAGTATGTACATGTTATCCCGCCCCACGTTATGAAAGGTAATCTTCACAGATGCTGTAACCCTGCCACTGCGTGCCTGTGCCTTTGCTTTGTCGGAAATCAATTTTGATCTGACAATTTTAGTTGACTGAAACTCTTTCTTTTCGGGCACAAATACTTGGTCGTACATCACCCAGTAAAAGGCATCGTATAACTTGGATTTACCGTAACCGTTATCACCGATAATGACATTAATGCCTTCGGAAAACTCTATGCAATTATCCTTTTCTGCATAGCACATAAAGTTGTCCAACTCAATTTTTTTAATAATCATAATCAGCTTTCTTTATTTAGGCTTTGGTTAATCTTTCGGGTAATTACGGATTCACCATCACCGTCAATACTCCCGTTAACCGCGATCTTAATTACCTCAAGAAGTTTACTGTTCGTAGATTGATGGAATTTCAACTCGTTTACTTTATCCGGAGTTAGATAACCCTTCTCAATTAAAAGTGGGTCTTCCAAATACGTTTTGTAAAATTCGTCTTTTGTCATACAGTGGCAAGTTCAGTTTGAATGGTATAAATGTTCAGATCGTAATAGTTACAGACATCCCGGAATATATCCTCCGTAAAAAAAGGGTTTTTGGACAGCGATGCAAAATACATCACACGTTCAAGCTCTTTGCGCACGAGTCCTTTTTCCAGGTTGAAGTTATCTCTGTCTTCATCTCCATTATTATAATCAGGAATAACTACAAGGTCATGTATTACCGCATGGGTTTTATCACGATGCTTCCTTAAAATTCGTCCTCTTCGTTGAATAAACTGTCTTGGATTACCTGTACTGCTGCAAAATATAGCCGTTTCTGCCCGAGGAATGTCAACACCTTCGTCTAAACACTTCATAGAGGCTATCACATCAATATCGCCTTTTTGAAACTGGGCAAGAATCTCATCTCTATCCTGCATGCCACTGATAAACTGGTTCACGAGAATAGAATTGTCAATTTTGGCAATTTCCCGCGTATATTGATTGATTAGTCGGACATTGTCCATAACGGGCTCATCCCCGTTCTCAAGGATTTCAAAGGTTTCCCCCTCAGGCACATAAACAAACGTATATTTTACGTTTCCTTTTTCCTCAAACTGTTTGCGCAGTATGTCAATGGTCGCTGGCAGTTTATTAGCGGCTTTATGAATAATGCGCTTGCGCTTTAATAATAATCGTTCGATTATTGCATTCTTTTCATCATTTGCCGAACTATAGCTGTATAGCTTTGCCAATTGATTGCTGATCTCTTTATAGTCCTGCATCTCTTCCTGGGTAAGCCTGATAATATGCGGATAGTAATAATATTGGCATAACACCCTGTCACGTATTGCTTTTTCCATGGGAAAGGAAAACGTATAAGGTTCCTTATCCGAGAAAAATTGTTCCATACTAGTGGTACCTTCTACATCGTAAATGCGTTTAGGCGTTGCCGATAAACCAATCCTTTTTTGCAACCGAAACGCGATCAGCTTTTGTGTTACCGTAGGGGAGGCAAGGTTGTGTCCCTCATCAGCAATAAAAAGAGTATCTTCAGGTAAATACTTTACCAAGCTTTGGAATTTGTCTTTGACAAAAGAAGCGTACGTACAAATAAGTATGAACGAAACGGGTACCCGTCTTGCTGTAGAGACCAAAGTCGTAACAGTATTTTGCCAGTCAATTTTCGAAGATATCTTGTAAACCTCCTGAAAATTTAACGCCCTAACTTCTTTCTCCCATTGCTCTACCAAAGTAATGGTAGGCACTAAGATTAAAGCATGGTATATTTTATTCTCATTTTTACGGTATTCATTTAACAGGCAATTCAGAGAAGTAATTGTCTTGCCAGTGCCGGTTGCCATCGCAAATATTCCTCTACAGTTATTTTTCAACCAATTTTCATATGCCTCTACTTGATAGTCTCTAGCTCCTTCATTGCCGGGGAAACGTGGACTTTTCTTTATCTGATCAATGTCGCTATGAAGTTTGGCAATTGTTTGCTTCAATTTGCGGTTAGAAATTAGGGTCGCTTTCTTTTTGGTTAGCTCTTCCTCCTGCACGATCAATTCATCAAGGGTTTTGTTGCCGAATTTATCCCTTATGGCTACCTCTATATTTTCGGCGGCGAGATAGTCAACATCAGAGTCCATTTCTGAAAAATAATCATCGATAACCTTTAACTGCTTCTTAATTAGCTTGCTGGAACGGCCATTTTCCCAACTCAAAAATGCCTCTAACTCTTCAAGATTTTCTGATAATCCAAATAATGTGAAATTGCAGGATGCTTTGTAGCCTACCTTGCTCTCGCCGTCACTAAAGACGCCCGATTTATAATGTGCAATTCCCTTACCATACTTTGGCTTTATAATCTTTATCTCGATTCGTTTTGATGCTATCAGGTATGCGAGGCACTCAAAGAAATGAGTATCGTATTCATCCAATACCTTTCCAAGCGATATAATATCCGTTAAGTCAAAAACTCTGTTAGCTCCTTCAATACTAAATCCCTTTTCAACCACAGCTTTATCTTTTTCCGATAGCAGATGGTTGATTACCATTCTCATTTTACCGCCTTTGCTGATAAAGGTCGCAAACCCAATAGACAACAGGTTTATAGCCGCTGAACTGAAGTATCCAAGCAGCAAATGAAATTCAGAACTATTCGCTAAGCCTTCCAGATAAAACTGCAAAGGCTCATCTTCCGTCCCGGTTTTGTAATCTCTATCTATTGACCATTCGCAATCCTTAAGCATAAATCATACTCGTTTGTATTAATTGCGAGAGCTCATCTATCACATACTCTACTTCCGCTTTAGTATTAAATTTTCCCAATGAAAATCGTATAGAGGCAAATGCAGCGTCAGCATTCAATCCCATAGCCACAAGCACGTGAGAGGGTTCTTCTACTGCAGACGTACACGCAGAGCCGTTAGAAACTGCTACACCCTTCATTCTTCCCATCAATACGCTTGCCTCATTTCCTTTGAAACATATATTGGTAACGTTATAAATCCTGCGCTCAACGTTCCCATTCACTGATGTTCCAGGAATATTTAACAAGCCGCATTCTAATTGGTCACGCAATTCACCAATACGTTGGGAATTTTCTGACATTTCCTCTTTTGCAATCCGGCAGGCTACTCCGAGAGCTATAATGCCGGGCACATTCAAAGTCCCACTGCGCAGTCCTTTCTCTTGCCCCCCTCCATGGATAAAGGCCGGAATTTTGACTCCACTTTTTACATATAATGCGCCGATACCTTTAGGCCCATGTATCTTATGCCCGCTGAGACACATAAAGTCCACATCAAGCTCTTTGACATCTATATCTATCTTTCCTGCTGCTTGTGTAGCATCAGTAAAAAAAAATACATCGGATTCCCTGATTAGAGCTGATATTTCCTTTATAGGCTGTATAACTCCCGTTTCATTGTTCACCTGCATGACACAGACAAGAATAGTGTCTGAGCGTATTGCTGCCTTCAACTCTTCCAGTCTGATAATACCACTACTATCTACTCCCAAATAAGTAATCTCAAAACCCTCATTTTCCAAATGCTTGCATGTAGCTAAAATAGCCTGGTGCTCCGTAGCCACTGTTATAACGTGTTTGCCCTTGTTGCCATTCAGTGCTGCAACACCTTTTAGCACTATATTAATGGACTCAGTCGCACTGCTAGTAAAAATAATCTCGTTACTTTTCGCGCCAATTAAATCAGCTACTTCGTGTCTTGCCTCCTCCACCGCCTTATTTACTTCTATTCCTACACGGGAATGACTATGGGCGTTTGCATAGGACTCTAAGAAAAAAGGGACCATTGCGTCAAAGACCCGCTTGTCTACCAGGGTAGTAGCATTGTTGTCAAAGTATATGAAGTTACTATCGTCGTTCATAGCATAATATTTAAAAAAGTCCATAATTAGTCTCAAACAGATGAACAATATTAGACGCTACTTTTTTTACTTCCGAATTTGACGTTCTTCTGGGAAATCGATCATGCCAAGAAACAATGTCATAATTTGGGATTAATTGTCCTCTTCGTAACTGAAGTTCTTTCTGAACGAGATATTCGACAGACTCTCTATACGAACTTTCTTCACTTGTATAAAGTCGCTTCTTCGGAAGAGGAAAACTCAATAATATCATATCTTGTATTTTCTCGACACCGATGCCCGCCTGTTGTAAAAATCTTTGTCTAAACGTTCCTTTAGCACTAAAATGCCCATGCGCCCTGCCAATGGGGCCGGATGAATTGTTTGTCATACCTATATATATAACTGCATGTATTTTCGAAAGCCATATATAGATATATGCCGTGTCAATTCCATTATGGACATTATAGACGTTTGTTTGAATCATGCGTCCCGATCAGTAATATAATTTGGTGGTAATTCATTTTCAAGCTTTCGAACCATATGAGCGAGAAATTCAGAAGCTATTCGTCTAAAGTCCCAAAGTACCCTCTTGATTTCTTCATATTCGAAATCAGTTATGTTCTTGTATGCATAGTATTCGGAATCTGCGAATTGCAGCATCAAAAGATCAAAGGTGATTTGCAAATCCTGATTTATTGCGTTATTCTCATAGATGTAAAGGGCAAATCGGTGAAGCTTATTTATTCTAACACAGTTTCCTAAATCAGTATCATAGTACGGTTCCCAAAGTAAATTGTCAGTTACAGAGCTTACTCTAAAAATCTTCGACAATTGCGGATTAATTTCACCTTTAACAGCTTCTTCCTTTTCTTCCGTTGAAATATCCTCGATATCACCCGGCTCTTCACCCTTGTCCTCCCGCATCATTTTCACAATAAGCCTGACTTTTGCGGCCATGTCGTTGGTGATAAGCTCAAGTCTTTTTTCTGCCTCTTCTTCTGTGGGAAGCATGTCACCAGGAAGAATTTCTATTTGCTCGTATTCACTGAGGAGCTTATTGGCAATCTCGTTAGGATCTTTGTTAATGATTTCTCTGCGAATTCTACCTGCATTAAGCCATGCACTTTTACTCTTAGTTCTCGCTTCTCTTGTAACATCGCTGATAACTTTCCATGCCTCCTCTGATAATGTTAACGTCGATTTCTTTACGTCTATATTAAAAAAGTCATCAGCCTCATTATTGATCGAAATTCTACCTCGAAAAGCATAAAAATCTTGGTCGTATGGAATGATACCGTTTAGGTGAGACGCCCAAGAAATTAGACGATTATTTCTATAAACATAAAATCCATAGTTGCCGGATTCAATCAAATATTTTTTTCTAATCTCAGCGTCTTTTGCCTCCCCCAAGTGTTTTATACGAAAAATAGGAGGGTATGGCAGTTGGGTTATTTCAAGTTTAGCAGTAATTCCAAGCTCATTGTCCAAAGTAATCTCTTTCCTTTTCTCAATCCATTTAACTTCGGTACCGTCCCAACTATTTTCATCTAAATTTCCGTTCTCATTCGCTTCATTTGTGAATAAAGGATCTATTGCATTTACCTCTTTGTCTGCAATGAAAATCTTTACACCTTTTTCCTGGATAAAGTAATAATAGATGACTCCTGCTTTAGTATTCAGTTCCTCTATTGTATTCTTTACGCTTGGATGATTGTTTTTTCGAATGCCCCCTATTCTTATTATTGTTCCCTTTTCTTGTTCAAGATATTTGTTAATGATTTTCCAATCCAAGTCATCAACTTCTTTTTCTTCTGCCGAATAGATTTTTGTCTGCATCACTGTGGGTAATGAAACTTGAAACTTTGAAAATCCGTTACCATCAGAACTGATGATTTCTAAAATGTCTCCTTGCGAAAAGGCCGCAGATTTCAGTCCTAATCCAAATTTAGACAGCGAATGCTCTTCATAGTGTTGATCTGAGGAGCCAAGCTTTAAAGCATCAATAATTCGATCGCGACTCATGCCAATACCATTATCTACTATTAGATACTCTTTAACATTGTTTTTCTTCGTATCCGAAAAATCCTTTCGATCTTTTATAATTAACAGATGAACCAACTCTGCATTCGCCCTAATAGAATTGTCAATTATATCGCATATAGCTGACGACGTTGTATAGCCAATACGGCTTAATCCATAAAGAAGTCGTCCAGCGTCAATTTCTAAGTTAACTGCCATTGTGTTAGATTTTATACAAAACAACTCGCACATCCTATATCTTCTTCTTCGCTCAAAATATCTACCAAGTACGGTGATTGGCTTTTTGAAGAAGTGCGTTCTGTTCTTTTTAGGTATTCTGTTTTAATCCTTTCCATTCTTTCTGGCTCAATTAATTCTTGCAAACTTTCTCCTTGACACCAGGTATACCCGTCTTTCTCATATTCCATAGCCTTTTTATACAAATCCGGATGTTGTTCAAACAGCCAGACCCATTCAATCTTCTGTTGGAAAAAGCAAAAATAGCACCCTGAACGGCTTCGTGCATATTGACCGGTTTTACCGTTGATCTCAAAATCGATTTTATTGTAGTATGCGGGAACGCCGACGCCACTTTCCTGCAAAATGCGGAATATGTCATCTCTTACCAAAACATCTTCATTATCCAATAGTGGAAATGAAGCTTCAGCAGACAATGGATAATCCGTTGTTTTCAAAAATGCAAAAACCAAGTGGTTAAAACCCTTAATATCTGTATTCAGTAGGGCTTCTAGTTTCTGAGCTTGTGTGAAAGACGGTTCTACTCTTTTCGACAGAACCCGCGCTACTTTATCCTGATATTTGCCAAAGTCTATATCTGTCAAAAATGATTGAGTTTGATCTATATTCTGATTGGATAGCAATTTGGATATTACATCCTCACTCCAGATATTTTTCCTGAAAGGGAAAATTGACTGTATGTTTTTCTTTGTAGATATATAACCCTCCCTGTCCTCATCGCCCCGGATACCTACATAGGACACTACCGGATCAGTACCAACAAACCTCTCAAAAGGTTCAAGCTTTAGTTTTTTGGTACACCAACGGGAATTAGATGAAGGTAAAAAACCACCATACATTTTTAGAAAATGATCGAAAGGAGCCTCTGAACTATTTTCCGCTGCTTGTAGGAGTTTTATATGAATGCCTAGATACACCTGCAGATTCTTTATAAGCTGGTAGGTCTCATCTAATTCTTTACCTGTATCACAGGAATAGAACTCAATATCTAAAGAAGGATATTGGGTTTTAATATACACAGCTAGGGCAGCGCTGTCCTTACCGCCCGAAATACCTAATACATGCCTTACAATACTCATTGCAACAAGTCTTTTAAAAGGTTTAATACGGCTGCGATGTTTGCAGTTTTGTCATGCCCTAATCTCTTTTTAAGCAGAGATTTTAGGCGTTCTACTTCCTGAGTCTTGCTCTTTGGCATTCTCACAATCCTGGGATTTATAGCGCTAAAGAACGTATCGATCTTCACACCAATTACTTCTTCGTTCCTTTCATCGATATCAACTTTGGAAATATTGGTCAAACTATCAAGTTCCAGAATAATGGCCTTGAACTTTTCATACAAAAGTATTTCGTCCTCATCTGTGAATAATTCAAGAGTTTTGCCACTAACTGCCTGTACAATAGAATTCAGCCAGGACTTCTTATCATCTAATGCGGAATCAATACGCTGTACGAAAGTTCTCTGATTAGCTAAAAGCAGGTGTTTCTTCAACTGTGCAAAACGATTTTGCAAGTGCCGTTTATATAGCTCAAAGTCAACCGTTTTACCTACAAACTCACTGCAAATAAAGTCCTCAAATCTTTTCATCAGTTCATCATAGGATGTTCTGATTTCCCGCACCGCATTTTGTAATAAGGAGGTATAAGTCTGTAAATGATTTTTATCCTTTTGTAAGGAGTTAAGCGATACGCCCAATGCGGTAGGAAAATCTTCAAAGAAAGTTTGTTCCGGATCTTTGCTGTTAACAATAGCCTGTCTGATTTTTAACGCAGCCGGAGATAGTCGCTTTGTTTGTTTGGAATATTCAGGTAACTGTCTATAGAAAGAGATGAAAGGCTTAATGGTTTCAATAAATGAATTGTTATCAAACTTCAATTCATTTGACTGATTCAAAAATGTACGATAGCTATTAAAGATATCCAGCTTCACACCTTCTATATCAAAGGTTTTGATAGCATATTCAGAAGGATATTTGGAAATCAACTCCATATTTTCTTCCGACAAACCAGGCATATAAACCCCATTGTTAAAAAGCGCGTAGTCTTCTCGTTTGAGGAATAAAAAGGTGGGCAACCAAAAGTCAATTAAACCTTGCTTTAGTTTAAAAGGACGCTTGCCGAGGATTTGAACAAAATCCGAAAGCCTTTTCTGCTCTTCTTTTGCACTTTCAAGGAACTTCTCGGAAGCTCTCCAAAGTCTGTTAAAGGACGATTGCTTGCTAATTGTTACGATATCAAATGAGTTATTCCGTAAAGGAGAAATGCCATTTTCCTTTAATAGGGTCAAATAAATAGTTTTCTCCGGTGGGAACTTGAACTCATCAAAGCCCAAATTTTCGTCGCCCCAATTATTGACCAGAGCCTTAAAATAGTTCTTTTTAGCAGTGTGGATAGACGCCGAAATTTTATGTTTGTTAAGTAGTTCATTTTTAAATATCGGCGTTGCGTCATAAATCATGCTGCAGACCTGAGAAAGTAACTTGTTGAAATCTTTTTTGTCTGATATCTTTTTTTCTTCACCTTTAAAGAACCATTTTACATCCTTACTTCCCGAATACATGCTATCCGAGATGTAATGGTTTAGTAACCTGACTTGTGCATCAACAATATTCTCTAATTCTCTTTTGGCTACTTTATCTTCTTTATTTTCATCAATTACTTTCTGTATTTTTTCAATTTCAAACAGCAGGTTTTTGATTTCTCCGGAGTTTTTAAAAAAACAATAAATAACAGCCTCTTTCTGTGTTAATGAGGTTTCCTGTATATCAGATGTTTTGATCTTGCTATTAAAGACAAGATTAACAAAACCATCTACCTCTCCTTCAGGTATTTCCTTGATAATAGGATATTCAGATATCTTGAACTCAAAAAAACGTGGTGTTCCTTTCTCGTAGGAATATAATTTGGCAAATACAGGGGTAAATTGGAAATATTTGCTTAGAAGAGTGGTGATATCTCCAACTTCGGATATCTTATTACCAGCATCCCGTAGAGCTTTCTCAATATCCAAGTCTGTCCCATCAAATAAAACATAACTATTGTTGTATTGACGATATCGGATGATTTTTTTTCTTTCTAAGTCACCGATAATGACTTTACTATTAGTAACACCACAAGCAAATTCAAGATAGTCAATTAAAAAACGTTCATCTAAAACGGCACCGCTTGCAGCGAATACATTCAACAGGCCAATAATTTTTACTACTTTGATGTACCCTCCAATAGCAGTATCGAAAGATCGTTCCACTTTTTCAATGGCCGCCCGAATAGAACTCCATGCTGCAAAATCAGGATTATATTTTGATGTCAGGAACGAGTAAAAGTTAAAATTCAAATAGTCATATACACAACTGAGATTATAAAATGGGTTGTCACGTTTATTAAACCTGACTAAACCGGTATGATCTGTTGATTCAAGAAATGTAAATAATGACCGCTCATTCTGCCCATATTTCTGCAGTGACAAGGTTAATACGTTGGCTGCAAGAATATCAAGAGGATACAGGCTTTCAGCTATTTCATTGACAAAATCCCTATTTAAGTCGAAAGCTCTCGTACCCAACGACAGTTTTGTGCATTTTTCTACTGTAACTTTTGACAGGCTGTTATTGTAGGTTCCTCTGAGATGTTTGGAAGCCAGATACAACAATTGTTCTACAGGCTCATTAAATGTTATCTCACGAAAACGTCCCTTTACTTTCGTCCACTCTTGTTTTTGGGTATTGCTTAAAGAATAAGCATACGATTCAAAGCTTTGGTGAACTGTTGTTATCAGGACGATATTATATTTAGGAGTATTACAGAACTCCGCTAGCTGCTGAAGAAAATACAATTCATTTTCCGGGTTATGGCTACTGGCGTACTCTAAAAATTTTCCAAACTCATCGATAACTAAGAATAAGATTTTATTTGTTTTACCTAAAGCATGATAACGGTTATAGATTTCCGAAAGTATGTTTTCATGTTTATTCTTAGGGGTAGTAATTTCGAAAGTGTCGGCAAAGTGATCGACTATGGATGTATAGGAGCCAACAACTTTTATAAAGTCAAACTTGGGGTTGCTGATGAAATTAGGATCGAAATACCGTTTTTTACCTTTTATGCTTTGTTCTAATGCCAACAGGAAAGAAGACTTTCCTGTTCCATAAGTGCCGACAATATTGAATGCTTTTATGCCTTTCTTAAAATCATTTACGATCTGGCTGACAACCTGGCCTGCGTTTGGCGTAGGGATGTAATTAAAATCCCTTTCGGTATCTCTTAGGATGTTGACCGATGTAGTGAAATTATTTTCCATAGTAGTTATCTAAAATTGAATAAGCAGTGGGCTTGTTCTTAAATTGTAATTCTTTTATTCCTGCGTGGTCCGTAAAAGTAATCGTTTTATCGGCACTTACGATTCCGGTAATCTTATTCATCAAACCGGAGCGATTTAAAGCAAAAAGGGTACCCGGGCCATTGTTGTCATATTCAAGAGCATTCAATCCAACAGAATTACCATACTTCGGATTATCCAATATAGAATATAGCATTATAGCATCAGGTAAGCCGTCGCGCTCATTGTTTTCAATCTGAAATTGCTCGTCTTTACCATTCCGGATAGTTTTTAGTAAACCTATCTCGGATAATATTCCGGAAAAGCTATCTTCTATATCACTACTTTGAGAATTGGCTTTATACATATTGACGAAAACATTAAAATCCTTTGCAATAGTATTTTCATTAAAATTGGGTATAGGGCTTGTTTCCTGTATTCTTTTCAAATAGTTTAGAAAGGTTTCACGGGTAAAGAAAAGTTTCTCCCGTCTGAACTCGTTGAAGATTATACTGTAAATAGAAGCAACTCCTGTCTGCACAAGCTGATAATGTAGTAGCCATAAGCTGGCTTCATCTTCTAAATAAGGATCATAACCGTTTTCATCATCAAATAACCTGTTGCCAAATTCTGTTGGTATATCTTTGCTATCTATAACATTAAATGCCTTCATCCAATATCGGATTGCTGACACCATATTTTTACCAACACCTAATTTCACCACGGCTTCTTCGTCATTAAAAGAACGTTGTGTCTTCACATAATCATAACCTTTCTTAAGCCAAAGCTGACGACATTGAAAGGAATCGTGTCCCGAAAATGTATATTTAACAGTATCTATAGTCACCTCGTTTATTTTCTTAATTAGTATGTAGTTATGTATCTTTTTTGTCTCTTACTATTAATTATCTTCATCTTTTGATGAAATTAATAGTTTTCTTACATCAACGTTAAGAACTTCAGCAATATCAAATAATGTTTCCACCGAGGGTTGCCGCGCGTTATTACACCATTGAGAAACCGTCGCTTGATTTTTTCCGAGTTTGTCAGCTAACCATTTATTTTTCTTGTTCAATTCGGCTAATACAACTCTTATCCTGTTCATTTCTTTAATTGGCAAAGTAGTTTGCGTTTTACGCAAAATTATATAAACATACGCCAAATAGTATTGCCTGTTATCAACATTTTGTTCATAATCTAAGTTGAGGTTTTTGAGATTTTCCTTCGAGCCGGGTCGTTCCAGGTACGTTTCACTCTGTCTTCACCGCGTTACATTCCGATACTTCATGGATTAAGCCGGCAGCAAAGCCATATCGATCAAGACAGCCAGCTTGGCTTCTACAGCATTTTCCAACGAAAGGGTTAAAAGACTGCTAAGTGGCTACGCCCTTGTTCTTCGAGCGCATAATGCTGCGCTGTACTTGCTCTCTTCGGGACTTATAGCTCTCCTTGCGTCCGTCTTCAGACCAACTAAGCTTATTTTAATGCGCCAGACGGCATCCGCATATTACTCATAAATGGCGGCCGGCAGGGTCATAACGTGTAGATACTTTCACTGCGTGTTTAATGCTCAAATCCAGTAAAGAACCACCAAGTTCGGTGATCTCCAAGATTACCATTTTTTCAAATTTCATTCAGCAAGAGACTGATTCTGTTATATCCTACCTCCACTGAGCTTATTAGTTTGATATTCACACCAAGTGAAATTATTTACTTTCCTCTTTTTCGGACCTCTTCCTCTTCCTTTTCTTTTTCTCAATAACTTTCAAAGGGCTGCGTTGCTTACGTTCCTCGCATCATAAGATTCTTTTTCCTCCCAGCGGCTACCTCGTTCTTAATAAAATCAGCGAAGGCGATCAACGGAATAATCAAATCCTGCGATTTGAAATATTGCTTGCCCCTTTATAGCATCTGCATAACTCACGCAGCCGATTTTACTCATGATATCGAACCGTAGCGACGGCTGTCCATCTGTTTAATGATTTCTTCGTTAGAAAATCTTCTTGTAAATAAGAGCGTGGCGGTACAGACGTTATTCAGCACAACTGCATCGTTTCAGCGTTGGCTTCGGTGCAGTTAATCCAGATACATACGCTTAAACAGCATGTCAGGGTGGCTGTCAGGCACTTTATCCTTGACAAACATGATTACTGTGTGATAAAAACGTGCGGATTTTGCGTAAATAAAGTACGTATACGCCAATAATACTGCTGTGCAGTGAGGAGGATGGAAGTTTCATTAGTATAAGGTTGTTAGATGACTTGTCCTACCAAAGTAATATTATTCTTCAAAATTGCAAAAAGTGTGGCGTTTTGAGGGAAAGGAAAAATCCCCTTTTTTTAAGAGAGGATTGTAATACCAATTGAATTGCTCTGTGTATACAGGAGACGTTATTTACAACGCGGAGTTGTGATTTCAGGACTCCTTTCGGACCAAAACGTCTCAAATCGTCTCATTATTTGCGGAAATGAGTTGAGCGATTTGATTTTGATGTATTGCAAATCGCCGATGATGAGGGCTAAGGGAAGTAGTTCCTTCCAGAGCTTGGTATAAATTTTTAAATAAATCTATTCGACCGGTATCACAGGTTCGAGCTTCATCGTAAGCTTCGTTTTAATCCAAAACTCTTGTCTATCCGTTCGTTCTTAACCACCTGAGCCCGGAGGCGAAACACAGCGTCCAGCCTTCTCGGCTGCCGGACGTGTCATCCAAAAAGCCTTATTCTGTTTCTCCTCATCGTGTTCCTCGGCTTTCACCTTGTTGCCAACAATAGCTATCTGCCGTCTTTTACCAAGTGCAGCTTGGATGACCTTCGGTTTAATCTTTATCACGTCTCTTTTCATGACTTGGAAGTTACAAAAATGACCAAAAACCCACCCGACTTTTCCATACCTTCGCCACCAAAACCAACTCTTTAAATCCCTGCAAAATCAACCATTTTATTCGGTTACCCGCCAGGTTACCCGCCAGGTTACCCCGATAATCTGATCTCTTAAAACTCAATACCGGCGCAGCCTGCCCAAACATAACCCGATCCCAGCGGGATCACAACTAAGATTTCAAACTACAACAAAAGCCTTTAAACAAATTCGTTTAGAGGCTTTTTGTTTTCACAACCTTCATAATCCCTCAAACAACTGCCAACTTACGGGTAACTGTATCAGCCAAAAAATGTTTGGTGTTATAGTGTGCTTTAAATTCCATACCGGAACACTACGCAACCCTTTCATCAAAGGAAACATGTTTTGGCGGAAACCACCCCCTTAAGTTGTCGCTTTCACACCGCACTAAATCCTGAAATGAGTTCCACCTTTACATCATCAATTCAAACAAAATTGAAATCAGCGTTATGAACAATTTATTCAAAACATGTAACCCTCTTAAGTCAATACTACTAACTGCCATCATTCTGTTTGCTGCATCCCAATCAAACGGACAACAAATCAAACCCTCCAACAGCGGTTACATACCCATCAATGGCATTAAAGTTTATTACGAGGTATATGGCGAGGGCAAACCTATTGTTTTGCTACATGGTGCTTTTATGACAATCGATCTGAACTGGGGGCAATTAATCTCTGAACTGTCAAAAACCAGGAAAGTAATTGCCATTGAATTGCAAGGGCATGGACATACACAGTTTTCAGATAGGAAATTATCGCATGTTACTTTAGCAAGTGATGTGGAAGGAGTAATGGATTACCTGAAGATTGACAGTGCTGATGTAGTAGGATATAGTTTTGGCGGTGCTGTAGCTTACCAATTTGCTATACAAAGCCCCAAACGGTTAAGAAAACTAGTGATCATTTCTGCCACTTATAAAAGTAGCGGTTGGCTGCCCGAGATAAACAATGCATTTAAGACAATGAAACCTGATCTTTTCGCAAACTCTCCAATGAAAGCCGCATACGATGCAGTAGCTCCTGATAAAACAAAATGGACAAAGTTCTTAGAACAGATGATTGCTTTTGCCGGAATACCATACGATCTGGGTGACTCCAACATTTCGAAAATTCCTGCGCCTGTATTAATCATAGCTGGTGACAATGACGGGATGGATAAAATTGAGTTGATAAAGACATATCAACTGCTGGGAGGTGGTGTAGCTGCAGATTTAGGGCAAATGCCAAAATCGCAATTGGCCATTGTTCCTTCGCAAGGGCATGTCAGCCTGATGATGCAGACAAAAACAATCGCAAGTTATTTGGACGACTTTTTGAAGTAGATATAACCGCACCCGCTATTAAAAAGATGTCCCGGTAAAAATGAATAATAAAGCAACTATTTCAATCAAACTATAATTAAAGTAACATGAGAAAGATAACTGTTTTATCAATGATCACACTCGATGGTGTTATGCAGGCACCGGGTGGTCCTGAGGAAGATACATCAGGCGGCTTCAAATACGGCGGCTGGACTGCACCTTATAGTGACGAGCTTTTTGGAAAGATTTTGAAAGAAGAGTTGAAACCAGCCGATTATATGCTGGGCAGAAAGACTTTTGAGATTTTTGCATCTTACTGGCCCCAGCATGCTGACTTTTGGCCAGGCATCAATGAAGGCACCAAATACGTCCTGTCGAAAACCAGGAAAAAATCGGATTGGAAAAATACTGTTTTCCTAAACGACCTTGCAGATATCGAAAGGCTTAAGAATTCGGAGGGTACCGACATTCATGTTTGGGGTAGCAGTAAGCTTGTTCAACTATTGCTTAAGCATGACCTGGTTGACGAACTCCGGATCAAAATTTATCCATTGATCCTTGGTGAAGGAAAAAAGCTGTTTGATAACGGCGCGATCCCGGCAGCATTTACCCTAACTGAAAGCCACGTTACATCAAAAGGGATTATTATAGCCATTTACAAGCGGGCCGGAGAAGTCATTACAGGCAATGTCGAAGCCTAAGGAAACATAGCTTATCCCATTGCATTCGTTCCGCCTTCCCGCAGACGGAACGTTGCCTAATTGGAAAATGACCAGGAGTTATAAAGAAATAAGAAAATCAGCCGGTTAGTTCTTATATTCATTTCCTGTTAAGCTTCCCTACACGATGCCGGTAAAATATGTAACCACCAAAGCAATGCTGCCGGAATTCAGGCGATTGTTTATCGCATGCCTTTTGCTGCAGGTTATTTCTTCCTGTAAGCAGAAAACTGAAAAAAGCTTCATCGCAGATGCTTTTAAACCACAAATCACCAAAGCAACCTTCTATTCGTTTTTTCCGGAAAGCCCTACCTCTCATCCCGACTCCATTCGCCTTGATGAAAAAAAATTGAAACAGGTCATTGCTGGTAAGCCTTCCGTCACACCCTTTAAAAATAACCTGCTTACTGCCGGCGTTCCGCAAAGCCTTATCATAAACCAGAAAATAACAACGCCGGGGACAGATACATTTGCCCTCCCTGAAACCATTCCGGCTACCGGGAAAAAAGTTCACGCAGTGCTGCCTGAAAAGTCGGATATAAAAGAAGTGACTTACAAAATGCCCAACCCCTTATCCATCGCTTCTTTTGGAAAACTGCAGGGACTAAAGCATAGTATAGTAACCGCTCTGCTACAGGATCATACAGGCAATACCTGGATATGCACTGCAGGAGGTGTCAGCAGGTATGACGGACATAGCTTTACCAACTTTACTACTGACCAGGGGCTTGTTTATAATGATGTAAGGGCCGTGTGCCAGGACAGGAACGGGAATATATGGTTTGGCACAATGGGTGGAGGCATCTCAAAATATGATGGCTACTCATTTACCAATTTTACCGTAAGGGATGGATTGCCCAGTAATATTGTATACAGCATTAAAGCAGACAACCTCGGGAATATATGGCTGGGCACCCTGGGGGGAGTTGCGAAATATAATGGCAAAACATTTACCAATTTTACCCGGAAGCAGGGCCTGGTGAATGACTCAGTAAACAATATTCTTATCGATAAATATCAGCGCATCTGGATCGGCACCAACAATGGGATCTCAAAATTCGATGGTCATTCCTTTACCAGCTACACTTCACCAGAAGGAATAAATACCAATCATATTCAGTGCATGATAGAAGATAAAGCAGGCAGGATCTGGTTTGGTACATATGGTAATGGCCTGTATATTTTAAACGGCACTTCATTCATGCATCTTGGTGCCAAAGAAGGTTTGATCGACAATGATGTTTTCAGCCTGCTTCAGGACCGGGACGGAAATATATGGGTAGGCACTCATTATGGACTCTCCAAATTTGATGGCTATTCGTTTACGAGCTTTACAGGCCAGCAGGGCCTGGTAAACGATAATATTTATAGCCTGTTGCAGGATAATGCCGCCAATATCTGGATAGGAACTCCCGGAGGTCTCTCAAAATACAGCCCCGGTTCATTCACCCACATTACCGAAAGTGAAGGTCTGCCTAAGAATTACATCTTCAGCTTTTATGAGGATAAATCAAAAAAACTCTGGTTGGGTTCATGGCGGGGAGGCGTATCAGCGTTTGATGGGCAGACACTAAAAACTTTTACAGATAAGCAGGGTTTACCTTTCAATGATGTAAGAAATATCTATGGAGACAATAAAGGGAATCTCTGGTTTGCAACCTATAAAGGCGTGGCAAAGTATGATGGTCATTCATTCGTATATTATAATGAAGAAGTTGGGCTGGTTAATAACGATGTTAACACGATAATGCAGGACGGGAATGGAAATTTCTGGTTCGGAACGGAAAACGGCGCTTCAGCATTTGATGGGCAGCAGTTCATTAATTTCTTTACGCATAATGATTCCGCGAATCACATCAACCATATTATGCAAGATAAGAAGGGTAATATATGGTTTGGTGCAACTACAGGCATTTTCAAATACGATGGCTACCGTATTACCCGCTTTGGGGATGAAAGCGGAATATTCAGGGAAGCCTGCAACTATATTTATACTGACAGGGCAGGCAATACCTGGTTTGCTACAGCAAAAGGCATCCTCCGGTACGATGGGGATTCCCTTACAAGGTTCACTCAGAAAGAGGGCCTGATCAATAATGAAACGGTAAGTATGCTTGAAGATGAGAGAGGGAGTTTTTGGATTACAACCCGTTTCGGGCTAAGTAAATTATCTGCTGAAAAATTAAAACTATTTGAGCAGAGGGCGACATCGGGAAATGCGTTTGAAAGCGATGCTTATTTTAAAAATTACGGGTATGCAGATAATTTTCTTGGTATCGGCTGCAATCTCAGCGCCATACTCGAAACAGCTGATCACCGTATTTGGATCGGAACAAATAATGGTGCTACCTCTTTTGAACCGTCAAAAGAATATCCTGGCCCCATACCACCTGACGCCCAGGTTACGGCGGTTAAAATAGTCGGACAAAATATCAACTGGCCTCAACTTCAGGAAAAACCAGATACGGCGCTCCTGATGAAAAACGGTGTTTGGCTCAGTGATTTCCATTTTGATTCATTAAGCCGATGGTACAATTTACCCCAGGGTTTGAGCCTTGCATATAATAATAACGATATCAGCTTCGATTTTGCAGGCTGTACCATGGATCAGCCGCATGCCGTAAAATATCAATACCAGTTGATGGGTTCAGATAAAAATATGAATGGTCCCACCGATCAGTCAACCGTATCTTACAGCAACCTGCAGCCCGGTCACTACTCTTTTATAGTAAAAGCCATGAACTACGATGCAGGTTGGGGAAAAGAATACACTTATAGCTTTACCATTCGCCCTTCCTGGTGGCAAACCTGGTGGTTCAGGATATTGGCAGCCCTTACTACCCTGCTTCTTGTATTCCTTACCGGAAGATTCATTTATCAATACCAGTTGCATAAACAAAAGCTGGCTTTAGAAAAAGAGCTGGCCGTGCAATATGAGCGGCAGCGTATTTCTTCCGACCTGCATGATGAGATCGGGGCTACACTCAGCAGTATCAATATTTACAGCAGTCTTGCCAAAACAGAAAGCAATAAAGAACCCTATCTCGAATCCATCAGTGCCAATGTAAATGATGTAGTGAGCAAATTAGATGACCTTGTATGGAAGATCAACCCGAAATATGATACGCTGGACAGTGTGATATACCGTCTCATGTTTTTTGCGGAGCCTCTTGCTCTTGCAAAAAATATCAGTATCAACCTGAAAGCCAGTGATGAATTGCGCCGGCAAAAATTAGATGCAGAAACCAAGCACCAGTTGTTCCTGGTATTAAAGGAATTACTGAATAACGCTTTGAAACATTCCCGCTGTAAAACAATAAATATTGTCTTTTTCTCAGCCAGTACTGGTTTGCAGGTAGTGGTAGAAGATGATGGAAAGGGTTATGATGAAGCAGCCATCAATACACAGCGAAACGGCCTTCAGAATATTGCCCGCAGGATACAGGCAATGCAGGGAACCATTGCTACAAAAACAGGTACCGGCGCTGGTACGCAAACCACGATCAGCATACCCCTGGCCTGACAGAAAACTGGTATTTTTTGTAACAGCATATCGGTTATTTTTACATGGATGATCAGGGTGGCGCTTATAGAAGATAATCTTTCATACATGAAAGCCATGCAGGCATTGGTTGGCACCAGGCCAGACATGCTGCTGGTATATACTTCGGAAAATCTGCTGGAACCAGGCGCCCTGTTCCATGCCAGGCCAGATGTGGTGATGCTGGATATTGATCTACCCGGAATAAACGGCATAGAGGGCGTAAAGCTGATCAAAGAAAAGATGCCTCAAACCGGCGTTTTTATGCTCACTGTCTTTGAGGATGAGGATAAAATATTCAGTTCCATAAAAGCTGGTGCAGATGGCTATTTGCTGAAAAAAGATGCCCCTGAAAAAATAACGGAAGCAATTACTGCCGTACATAATGGCGAAAGCATCATGAATGGCAAGATAGCCAGGAAGATGCTTGACTATTTTAACAGGGCTGAAAACAGCCGGAATAAAGAGCTGGAACAGTTTCACCTTACCCGGCGGGAAACAGAGATCCTCAATCATCTCATTTCAGGAAAATCGTATAAGCAAATAGCAGAAGAATGCTCTATCAGCATACAGACCCTGTTTTCCCACACTAAGAATATCTACAATAAGCTCAATATTCACTCACGGGCGGAGATTGCGGCGAGGTTTCGCTGAAGGTCCTATCCCATAAATCTGGTAGCCGGCATTCACAATCACAGAAATCTGTGATTGTCTTACATTGAGCGTATGCCTAGTTTTATTTCAGCATAGCGCACCGTTATTAATCGAACATTCAAAGTGTCACTGAAACTAATTACACTATTTCTACTTATCAACTTATCAATTAAGTCGCAGCCCCCTCTATACGATGATGGGAACATCCGGCTGACATATACAACACAGGTGCTAAAAACCGTTTACTGTTCCAATAAAAATGGGACAATCTATTTTATAACAGCAAAATATCATTTAGAAAACTACTCTTCGAAAAACTGGTTTGTAACCCTTGCATGGGGAATGAACTATATAGCCGACGGAAATCTTTGCCCCGCAGACGATGATGTCGCACATTTTAAATATCAGGCAACATCATCGGGGTTAGAAGGAACCGTTAAAGCAGGGTCTAATTATTATGGGGAAGATGGCGCATGGTTCAGTTCCCAAAACCCAATACCGGGATATAAGATTATCGTAAATACCATACGGTCGGCACCAAAACTAAACACCAATACAAATACTAGTACTACTACAAAAACATCAGCACAATCAAAACAACCTGGTTATGGAATTTATCAAAACGACAACATTGTTAACCCCAAAAATCAAGCGCCCCTCGTGCAAAGGCAACGGCAGGAAGCTGCTGCCGCTGACAATGCTATGAAAAGTTATCAAAACGCTGGAAAGGAATATAATGATGAGCTAAAAAGATTGAACAGCATCCCCAACACATATAAAGCACAGCCCGCGCCGCAACAGTCACAACAAAGGGATCTAGACATGCAAAAACAGATTGCAGCCTCACAGGAACGGGTAAAACAGATTCAACAGCAACTTGAAGAACAACAGAGACGATACCAACAAATACAAGTAGACTTCTCCAATGCACAAATTTCAGCAGATAATGCTTATTCTGCTGCTATTGCAAGCGGCAAAAAAGAATCAGGGGCAATGCTGGATGCAACCCTTTCCGGTGCTCAGCAAATCAGCGACCCTACAGGGCAGTTGGTTTATACAGGTGTTGGGCTTGCTGTTTCACTTGTTGCATTCCTGGGTGAAAAAAAACAGGAACGCCTGGAAAAAGAAGCTACGGCCAGAAGAGAGGAAGAACGGAAAAGTCTTATTATTCAAACCAAGAACAAATTTATTGCAGATGCTATAAGTATTAATAAGTATGGGATTGGCGATCTGGTTTCCAGGCCTCGATTTGCTGCACTCCTATTGGTTCCAAAATCCTTTATTCCAGGGCAGGAAAATTCTTTTTTCACAATCCCAGTCTTAGTTCCTAAATATGCTGATAGCACTTACCCTCTAAAAGATGAAATTGAAAAAAAGCTTTTAAAGTTTTTGACGCTGGATAAAAATCTTTTAGCTGGCATGAAAGTATATACACTCTATCCCATAACTAACGTTGAAAAATTCCAGGAAGAATTTATAAAGAAAATGGGTAGTGGTCATCTCATCTACCTTTCTGCTGAACTGATAGATTTTTCGGGATACCCTTTTAATTACAATACTGAAAGTGAAATGACTGACTTCTGGAACAGGCCAGTAAAAAAAGAAATCAGGGCTGAAACTAATAAACAAATAAAAAGTGACTTCTGGAATCAATAAAAAATATGAGACAGCTGCTAATAACCATTCTTTTTTCGTTACCGCTAACTCTCTATGGACAAGATAAAGAGATTGAAGCACAGGTTCATTTCTTACAGGCAGAAGAACTATATGCTCAATCCACTTTTAAAAGCCGGGATAGCGCTTTAAAAGAGCTATCATCTGCCGAGGTGATATTAGGCAATACAAACCCCAAAATACTCTTTCTAAAAATAAAAACTTTAAATTATCTCTATCCAGATCACTACCCGTATTTATTTGGAATGGACACATGTTTGAGAAAATTCTTCTCCCTGGTTGATGCAAAAAATTATCCCACGGAGAAATATGCAGAAATGATAGTTTGCAAAAATAGGTTCAAAGTCTTTTCTGATTCTTTAGGCAAAAAGGGAGAAAAGTTTATTACTAAAGATTATTCAAACATACCTTATACGAAATTACTGGAAAGACTTTTAGATGAAAATCCTGATCCGCCTAAAATAGCACCTGGAAATTTTGAAAGAGAAAGCGATATCGAAGAATTCACTTTCTCGTCCCCGGAATTCAAATATAGAGGGAGATACTATTTTGGGATTTTATCTCACAATGATAGTGGATTCCTTTATGGCATTATAAAGAGAAGATTAATGGCCTATGATGACGGCTCTGACAATTCAGGTTTTAAATACTTCAATTATCAGGTTATCAGCCTGAGTTCCAAAGAGACCCCGGGAGTTCTGGATTGCTTCATTACATGGGATGCTAGCGCTTTCAAAAGGCTTGGACCAGATTACCTTGCATATACTTTCAGAACAAAAATACCTGGCAATGCCTTTTTAATTGTATTAAGCAGTACAAATCCCGGCCCTCTCACTTTATCCATGGGCATACATTTTGACGAAAAAGAATACGGTTTAGCAGAATACTTTACTGATAAAAGGCTCAAGCAACTTCATTGTAGAGTCATGAGAAGCTGTCCGGAATAAAAAATCTAAAACAATTAAATTACTGATTCTCCGTGAAAGCATTTTTCTTTTCAACACTTCTTTTGCTAGCATCTATTTGGGCAAATGGGCAGGATAAAAATTTGAAAGCTCAAATGCATTATAGTATAGCCGAAGATAATTTTAATCGGAATATCCTGGAAGGCTATACAATATGTATTAAAGAATTAGAGAAAGCAGAGCAAAGTCTGGGAGAGACAAATGCAAAAATCATGGATCTCAAAACAAGAGCATACGTCAAATGGGTCTTTCAGATCAATTGGTTAACTGGTGTATACATTTTGGATACCTGTCTTAAAAAATTCTTCTCATTAGCAAGCCCTCAATCCTACCCTGAAGAAAAATACATTCAAATGCTAAAATTGCAGAGTGATGTCCAGGATTACAAAAATACATTCAATAAGGAAGATTCAATACTATACACACAGGATTATACAATATACAGCGATACTTATGCATTATTTTATATTCACAGAGAAAAAATGAAACCGGCTTTACCCATATCATTTTTGCCTACCCCTGATACAAAGATCACAAAGCACATGATATCGGACACGCTTCATAGTTTGTTTGACGACGGTAAAGTGAACTACTACGCCATACCTATAAAGGTGAGCAATAAAGGAGGTTATCTTTACTGGGCGTTTAAGAACAATATGATTGGCGGGTGGTATATGGCCTTTAAAGACAAAGAAGAGCAAAAATCAGCAATTTCAAATCAGGCGTTCGGTTTTTTCGAAAGCTTCAGACATGATAAGAAAAACACAAAAATAATAACCCAAAACTCAGTGATTCTGCTTAAACCTAACACCGAGTATTACATATGGTTTGCCTCTTCTGAAAAAATTCCTTTGGAGCTAACAAGATCACTTCCCATTCTTTATTCAATATATCTTACCGACACGCCGAAAGACAACTGATGCTATCAGGGGCTCATATTTATTTGTATTATCAATTGCGTACAGGATAAAACCAAATGGATCAGCAAAATGGGTATCGAGATAATTAAACCAATAAAATTCGTTGCAAAAGCAGTTGTCCTCCTGCCTCTTCTCTTATTAGTTTTTATCTGGGCAAACGGACAGGATAAAGATTTAGAAGCTCAAATGCATTATACCACCGCTGAGGATAAATATACAAAAGGTGGGATACAAAATTTCGAGGACTGTTTTGAAGAGCTAGGCAAAACAGAAATTATCTTAGGAATAACAAATCCCAGGATATTATATCTAAAGGTTAAAGCCCTGTCAGAAATTGCCAAATTAAGCGAACCTTATTATTTCTATGATACTTATTATTATTATGATATTGATACCTGCCTAAAAACTTTCTTCAAGATTACTGATGCTAAATCCTATCCGGTTGAAAAGTATACCGAAATACTAAATATCAGAGATTTATTTCAAAAAAGAGGGCAGTTCTTTGGAGCAGGGTATTTTGATAACTTTAAAACCCTGCACTATAAAAAATCAGATACAGCTTTAATAGGACATGCTCAATTTTTGTGGGCATACACTAAGGAAAAATTTCTAATTAACAGAAGCCAGGCATCTTATGAGGGGAAGCCGAGTTTATTTGTTAGTAATTATAATTATAGAAAATATGGATTTTCAGATTCAGCTTTAATGTATCCTGAACTTCAAAAGGCACGACAAATATTACTTGAACTTTCAAACAAAGAAAATACAGAAGCCATGTATTTTCTAGTTCAACTAGATGAGATGCTGGATTATAAAGATTGGGAAGGTGACCCGTTGGCGCAGTATAGCACTCGATTAGTGGGCGATGAAAAATTCCTTCAGAAATTAGCTGAAACCAGGGACATATCTAGTATGCGCTTGTTGTCAAAGGTCTACCAATCGTATGCAAATAATATACTCTCCTCAAAAAAAGAGAGAAAGGAAGCTATGAGAATTTCCCGTGATTGGGAAAAGAAAGCCGATGAAGCATATAAGGTCAAATACGGACATAAATGATCTGAGATAATTGCGACTTCAGTTCAAGACTGCGAAGATCACCAGGATTTGTAACCTCGTATATTTACGCACCTCCCTAAGCCATAAAGACATTTGAAGATGAAAAGCCCCGATCCCGGGCATCCGCTCTTCTAAAAAATCCCCCTTTTTAAGGATTGCTCCTGCTTTTCGGCCCGGTTATTTTTACCCCATAAATTTTAACCATTGGCCAAAAGAAATATGCAAAAGCAAACCATTTCTACCTGCATACTATTGGCTGTTGCTATAGCCAGTTGTAAAACGGTCCCCGTTACCGGTCGCAAGCAAATAAACCTGGTACCTGAAGCAATGATAACAGCCATGGCGCTGACAGAATACGATTCAGTAGTAAAGTACAGCGCCACGCTTACTCAGTATGACGAACGGGCTCAAATGGTAACAAGGGTTGGCTCCAAGATCCAACATGCTGTTGAAACCTATATGCAACAGCACAACATGAGTAAAGACCTCAAAAATTTCAAGTGGGATTATAATACCATTGATGATGCTACCGTAAATGCCTGGTGCATGCCAGGCGGCAAGGTGGTCGTTTATACCGGGCTGCTGCCTTTTACACAAAATGAGAACGCGCTGGCTGTAGTAATGGGACATGAGATTGCCCATGCCATTGCCCGGCATGGCAATGAACGCATGAGCCAGGGCTTACTGGTGAGCCTGGGCGGCATGGTGCTGCAGGAAGCCTTAAAAGAAAAAAAGGCGGAAACCCAGGCACTGTTTCTTGGTTTGTACATGATCGGCAGCAACCTTGCACTGGCCTTGCCCAACAGCCGCATGCAGGAAAGTGAAGCAGATAAGCTGGGACTAATATTTGCTGCTATGGCAGGTTACGATCCTGATGAGGCAATTCCTTTCTGGCAACGTATGGCTGCTGCCAACAAAAACAAAGTGCCCCAGTTCCTATCCACGCACCCTTCGGATGAAACAAGGATCAAAAAGCTATCGGCATTGATCCCGGAAATAAAAAGTCAGTACTATAATACTCCATAAAACTGCAGCCTGATGAATAAACAATTTCTTTCTCTCCTTTCACTGCTTTTGGCTATGGTCTCATCTGCACAAAAAAATAATTTCGGCATTATTAACTATACCATCCCGGCAGGATATCAATTAGTAAAGAACGATAATGTACTTACTTATTTTTCGGAAGACAAGAGCACGGGTGCCTATTGCAATATCTTTATTTATAAAATGATCCCCGGGCAAGGCGGTGTACAGCCTGATTTTGATTTCGCCTGGAGCAACCAGGTACAGAAACCCTTCAAGGTCACCGGCACAGCCTCTATGCAGCCTGCAGCTAATTTAAAAGGATGGCAGTTTTTATTGGGTACTACAAAATATGCTGATAATGGAGTGGCTACACTGGCCATGCTCATCACTTTTAGCGGCGAAAGCAATATGCAGAGTATCTGTATACTTGCCAATTCGGATAAGTATAAAGCCGACATAGAGGGTTTTATCGCTTCGGTAGATGTGACCAGGGAAATAAATGTTCCAGGTAATGCCTCAACGGGAATAGATAGGCCCACACAAACAAAAGCAGGAAATACTAAAACAGAAAAAACTCCGGCCATAAATACCAAAGGCCCGTCCTTTAATGTCTGGATGCGGGCGACTATAAGTATGCCGAACGTAAATGATCCTACAGGTGTGGTAAAAACAAAGTTCAAGTGGATCATTATTTGCTCCAATGGCGATTATATAGGCTATATGCCATCACAGGGTATGTGGGGCACTACCAAGGCCAACAGCAATGAAACCCATAGCTGGGGCTATATAAAAGATACGGGTAAGGAAATACAACTGCTCAATGACTATTATAAAACAGTGGAAAAAGTGGGTAAAGTATCCTCCGATGTAATGAGCGCCAACACCTCCATGAAATCAATGTGGTATTACAAATGTAAAACTGTTGATGGTCTAAAATTAGAAGGTGAATGGAGCACAGGCGGCGCATGGGGAGGCCCCTACTGGTACAAGAACCCCAATTTTGAGGAGGGAATGATTGTTTTTCACAAAGATGGCAGCTTTGAAAACAAAGGCGGATTATATATCTCAAAAGAAGAAAATGGCCATCTTACTTACAGGGACCAGGGCAATGGGACTTATACCATCAAAGATTTCACATTGCTTTTAACCTACAGCGATGGTGCAGTTTTTAAAACCTCGATCACAGGATATCTATCAAAATCAGCTGAACAGGAAAACAGCATGATCTTTATCAGCCAGCATCCCTATTTTAAAAACTTAAATAAGAAATAAGCAAACTCTCATTTGCTTATTTCTTATTTTCCGGATCATGCATCCGGTATTTCAGGCTCTACTAACTTAGCCAGTTTTTCCAGTGATTCCTGCCAGCCCAGATAGCACATTTCTACTGGTATAACAGGAGGAATACCTTCCTGTGTAATTTTTATTTCTGTACCGGCAATAGTTTTCCGGAGCCAGACAGAAGTGGTCATTTCTCCCGGCAGGTTGGGGTCATCAAATTTATCTGAGTATTTCAAAAACTCACCGGGTTTGAGCTCCAGGTATTTTCCGCCGAATGAATGGCCATTACCTGTTGAAAAATTCTGGAATGACATCTTATGGGAGCCGCCTACCTCTACTTTCATTTCATGAACAGTGCAGAGAAATCCATATGGCGGTAACCATGATGCAATTGCAGTGGCATCGGTAAAAGCACGGTATACTTTTTCAGGAGACGTTTTAAGTACCCTGTGCAGTGAAACAACATTATTAGACATAAGATAATATTTTTACCCCTACTCATCTGGCTTTTCGGTTCCGCCCGTTTTTGAAGTGGTTACTGCTCCACTTACCATTTGTGCAGATCGTTTATTGATCAGCTTCGATACAACAAAGATGGTAAGAAGATTGAATTCAGACGGAGGCTAAAAACGACACTTTGAAGGCCATTTACGACCTTTTAAGTCATAAACCGGGTTGGCACCACAATATATTATATGCTTTCAGTATTCTAAGCCTTATTTTCATTCCAGTAATAGCTATCAGGGGTCGGCCTTTGCCCAAAGATTGCCGTCCCAACTCTAATAATCGTTGCCCCTTCTTCAATAGCTGGTTCCAAATCGCCACTCATACCCATTGATAATTCCTTCATTTCTACATTAGGGACCTGTAAAGCAATGATCTGTTGCTGAATGTCTTTAAGCAACCGGAAACATTTTCTTACTTTTTCAGCTTCTGCACTGAATAAGCCTATTGTCATCAATCCTTTTATTTTCGGTGTGTTCAACTGTGCAACTTGTTTTACGGCTAGGAGCAATTTTACTTCACCAGGATTCCTGCCGGCATCTGTGCAGGCTTTATTTATCCGTTCTTTTATGACAGCAATATTCTTCAGGATCTCTTCGCTCATGCTTTCACCCCTTTTTGTTTTGCTTCCAGTTCACTGATCAACGTTGCCTTTACAAGGGTAAGCGCATGGTCTTTGGCTTCAGCAAAGGAAATTCCGTACTTCCGCTTTACCTGTTGCATCTCTTTGGGAAATCCGGACAATAACTTATTGTAATATTCATCTAAAATCTCCGGCGACGGCATTTCAAAATTTATACGTAACTGGAAACGCCTTATCAAGGCCATATCGATAATTTCAGGATGGTTGGTTGCACAAATCAATAATGATTTTTCAGGATAGTAGTCGATCAGTTGTATCAGTGTATTCACCAACCTTCTCATTTCGCCTACATCCTTATCATCTTCTCCCCTTGCCTTTCCGATCTGATCAAACTCGTCTAAAAACAAAACGGCTTTTTCCCGGCCTGCTTTTTCAAATACCTGTTTTATATTCTGTGATGTTTCACCAATCCTCGAACAAACAATATTGCTCAAATTGAGTATGAGGATGTTTTTGCCTAATGCATTTGCAATGGCTTTGGCTGTCATCGTTTTGCCGCAACCGGAGCTTCCCTGCAGCAGTATTTTATTATTTACAGGCAATCCGTATTTATATAGCTCGTCAATATAATTATGTTCCTTAATGAGCTGTACGAATTTTTGCCTGTTAGCTTCATCCAGGAAAATATCGGCCAGGGATACTTTTTCTTTATCATTGATGATAAGGTCAAATACGTTCATTATAGTTCAACTTTTGGTTCATGTTCTTTACAATCCACTCTTAATTCATTATTGGCTAACCGGGCCTGCAATAATTTACAGTAATGATTGCCGTTGACAACGCTGTAATTTGAACAGGTAAAACACATCCTTTGGATCGTTATGACCCCTGCCCTGTTAAGTTCAAGAATGATTTTGAGCAGGCCTGCCAGCATTGCCTCTTTCTGCTCACCCGAAATGAGGTTCAAAGGCTCTTCTATGGCCGAAGCGAAATCAGCTGATTTCATTGCAGCCTGCTTACCTGCACCGGTTAAACCGATCGTATAACTCCTGATATCCAAAGGGTCTTCATATTTTTTTACCAGGTCTTTCTCTAAAAGGGATTTAACACTGTCGCTGATAGTAGGCTTGGTCATGTTAAATTCCTGCGCCAGGTAACTCACCTTACATTTTTCTCCCGGATGAAAAAGCAGGAAGATTAGTATCTGGATTTGTATCGGGCTTAAAGCATTTTGCTTACTCTCATTCCAAAGCAATACACGAAAAGCCCCAGAAAGACGTTCCAGGGCTACCACAATTTTGCTGTCGATCTCGTTGTTCTGACGGTCGAGGTTAAAAGGAGACTTCATTTGTTTCATCCTTCAGCACTCAGAATAGGAAGGTGAGAAAATACCGTTTATCGCAATGATCGTCTTTAACACGATTTTTGTCCCGCTTTCCAATTCCAGGTATGGGTTTGGAGAAGTTAAACAGATCTCTTTGATCAACCCCTCTACCCTTACTATCCCTTCTGAATCCAAAAGCATAGCTGCTTTTATTTTCTGTTCTTTACAATTCCGCAGGATCTCCAGGAATGTTTCGTTTACCGAAAGAGTAGTTCGAATATCCATATGCTTAAAATTAATGCATCCTTGTGTTTCAATAATGCCAGTTATCCTTTTACGTCGGCAAGGGATGCCCCAAAGTTAATATGTAATACGTTTCCCGTGGGAGTTACTAAGGCGGGCACAGATTTAATTCCTGCGCTTTCAGCTTCGCTGATCCTGCCTTTATCTTCACCAAGATGAACGACCTCTACATTGGACTTACCGATCAATTCGATGATATCGTGTTCGGCACTAACACAAACAGGACAGCCTGCATGATAAAAAACTGATTTTTTCATTTTTGGTTGTTTTAGGTTTACAAAACTATTGACAACACAAATATAGTTAGGATTCCTAACTTTTAAACAGCCCAGTGAATATATTTTCTTACAAACCCGGCTCCTGGTTAAAACCGGGTTGTTATCAGGCATTCTCAAATCCAGAATTCATCAGGATAATTATCCATTTCGCCCGTCTGATGTATTTGCTGTAACCTTTCCCCCAACTGGGTAAGTTTTTCTGCAGAAAGGGTTTCTTCGATATACGGGAACAAGATCCTTTCTTCAAAACGGATATGTTTGTCCAATGCATCAGCCAATGACCGGAATTGATCCGGCTGAAAGGATCCTGTGCTCGTAATAGTCCCGACTAACTTCTTTATCTGATCGTGCTCTGATATGGCCTGTGTCACCAAATTATCCTGCAGTGCTGTAAACAGTAATGTTTCTTCTTCTTTAAAATGCTGTTGCAGGTGGTTGTTCCAGAAATATTGCACATAAGGCTTTATCCTTTCTGCCGGCACCTGCTTTTTTATTCCCTGCCTTATCTTCCAGCAAAACAGTAATCCAAAATGATGATCCCTTGAAAGAGCGACTATGCTTTCATGTCTTCTCATTGTTGATTAAGCGAAGGATTTTTCCAGTTCAATGGATTTAGGGAAAAGAATATTGTTTTCCAGGTGAATATGAAGATGGAGATCGTCTTCAAAGTCCTTCAGGGTGGCGAAAGCTGCTTTATAGGTATTGCAGCCATCTGCAGGTGCATTGTATTGATTACTCAATTCTTTGATCTTTCTGAAACGCTCACCTTCGGTATCGTGCTCATGCATCATTACACGTATAGGATTTTGCACTGTACCAAAGGGTGTTGCTGCCACTTCTGTTGCTCCTGCCTGTTTTGCCTGCACCATTTTCCGGATGAAAGGGAAAACCATTAGCTCTTCCTTTTTCATATGCACGGCCAGTTCACTTGCACAGGCGTCGAAATGTGTTTTTATCTCTGCCAGTTCAGGATGCCTGCCGCCATGCACCTTTACGATCTTTTCGAGAAACGATTGTATAACGGGTATCTGCGTGGTCACATACCGGTGATGCTTTTTCTCGATGAAATCAGCCAGCAGATCTAAAGGCCAGGATTTATAATCGCTGATGGCTGCTTCTGTAGGGGGAAGCGTATTTATTGTTTGCTGTAGCTGGCCGATCAGTTCATCTACCGATAACTTTTTCTCATTGCAAGCTGCTTCAATGGTACGGTTGCCGTTACAGCAAAAGTCGATACCTGCCTGTTCAAATATACCGGCGGTACGGAAGTCGTCTGCTACCACAAGACCGACTATATTTTCTTTTGAGATTGTCATTTTATGTATGTTTTTATGTTTGTTTAAAAAGAGATGTTGCTGTAATAAAAAGACAGGTTACCTTGAGCAATTCCATTCCTACAAACCAGACATGCAGTTTGGACGGCGCCACTGGCTGCCCCTGGATATATTGCTCTGCCCTTGCGTCCAGTGCAGGCAGCAACCATACCGTCTGCAATAGAAGAACGACTATAATGATGAGCAATGAAATAGCTGGCACTGTAAACATGGATTTACGGTACATTAGAACACTTATACAAACAACTATTGCAAACACCCATTCAACTTTATTGAGTGCGCCGAATACCAGCCTGCCAATTCCTAAACCGACCGGGAGCGTTACACCGGGCGCCCGGAATTTCAGCCACGCTTCCATAAAGCTGATCGCGCATACAAACCCGATCCAGGTAAACAGGCAGGCTATGGCTACGGGTTGCTTTATAGTTGTGTTCATAACAGGGGTTTCGCTGAGTTGTTGCGGTAATACTCGATCTTGGAAAGGAACATGACGGCCATTTTATCACCCCGCCATTTAGCTTCATCCGCTTTTGCACCGGCAAAATGCTCATCAATGGTTTCATGCCATAGTTTTAACCAGGCATCAAAATGTTTTTGTTCCACAGGCAATTCGGCATGGGGAGGGAAAGGGCTTCCGAAATAGGTATGCTCATCCAACAATACCGTTTGCCAGAAGCGGTACATTTTTTCCAGGTGTTCAGGCCAGCGGTCTTTGATGACGCCATTAAATATTCCGCCCAGTAAAAGATCGATCCTGATCTTTCCATAAAAGGTATCTACCAGTAATTTGATATCCTCTATTGTGGTTATGTCTTTTTTTTCGCTCATAGTTTTTATTGTGCTATTGAAAAATAGCGGAACATGTAATATAATGCCCATCCGGCAAAACCAATGATAAGCGTCCACACCCACCAGGGAATGCTTTGTGGCGTTTCGCTGCCTGAGATCAGGAAAGATTTCTGATCACCTTTGCCATATGCGTTGATCATTAAGGGCAATACGCCATCCACCACGGCATGTTCCTTTATCCCTTCAATGGCAATAGCCGGGCCATTCCGCACAACGAAGGGTATTTTCCGGATCCCTTCTTTACCTGTCGGGTCTTTGCTGACGATCTTCAGCACATGTTCGCCATCTGTCAGTTTACGGGTATCCAGGTCAAAGCTCACCGGCGACTTCAGTTCTGCGACAGGCCTGGTTTCATCGTCTATAAAAATGAATATGGTGCTTTTATCGCTCATCTTATTCGTTATTTAAAATGAATCGTTTAATATGCCTGTCTGATCTTTCACCAGGACGTATCAACCATTTTATGGAGAAAAAAAGAGTACACAGCACTATTGCGACTGTTGCCCATACGATCACATAATCCCATCTGCTGTCGGGCCCTGCTCCATGTGTGATGCCTCTCAATACCTTTGGCTGGTTACGTTCACATACCGGGCAGGCCAATACCCATAATACATTGAACAGCAGAAATGCTATTAAAAATAACTTTTTCATTATTCAGCTGCTTTTAGTTTTACAAAATCCACGATCTTTTTTACTTCTTCCGGCGTTACTTTTTTGCCGTTGTTGCCCCAGCTTGTGCGTTCATAGTTGATCAGGGCCGCTACCTCATGCTCTGTAAACTGCATATTGGTGCCAACCGGCGGCATTACACCAAATTCAGCTTTTGCATCATATCCGTTCATGATAATGTCCACATACATTTCGAGGTTATCGCCCAACACAACAGAGCTTCCTTTTAAAGGCGGGAAAGCCCCGGGCAAGCCCTCACCATTTGCCTGATGGCAGCTTTGGCAATTAGCTGTAAATATTGCCTGGCCATCGGGTTCTGCACCGGCAGCCGCACCTGCTGTCTTTTTTTCTTCCTTTTTATACAGGAAAGCTGGTGCAGCAGTGCCATCCGGCAATTTTGTTTGCTTGAGCGATTGCAGGTAAGCGATCAGGTACATCGCATCCCTGGTAGCCACCACTTTTCCTTCCTGCCCATCGAGATATTCTGAAGGTACATTGACCACTACATCTGATTTGGATGGTTCTTTTTTGACGGCGAACAACCAGGGATAAGCAGGCATAATGGATTCTTTTACCACAATGCGCGGGTTATAGAGGTGTACCAGGTTCCAGTCTTTACTGGGTTGCCGGTTGCCGATATCAGTCAGATCAGGACCGGTACGTTCTGTACCCATCAGCGTTGCAGTATTGCGCCATAGGTCAGTCCGGTGGATATCAGCATAATCGGCTGCAAGGCTTGGGCGTGATCCCCAGGTTTTATCCATATCTATATTCCTGACCTGTTGTGTATGGCAGGCCACGCAGCCATTGGCAACGAATAATGCTTTTCCTTTTATTGCATCAGGGCTCAAGGGTTCAGCACCGGGTAATGGCTGGTTCATGTTTTGGTTACGGATAGCGGGCATAACGGCTACCAGCACGGTCAGTCCTACAAAGAACAGCGCCGCAGTGCCGAAAAGTTTTTTATGATTATCGAATAGTTCCATATTCTGAGCAAATGATATTTATACAATTGAATGAGTTGAAGCAGTTGGTCCGTTGAGTTTTTGAATGGCTGTTTCCCGGACATCGACTACAGGTTTTGCCACCATCATTTTGTACATATTGTAAGCGAAGAACAGGTGCGACAACCACATCAAACTTCCTCCTATAGCCCGCCACAACCAGTAAGGGGCCATCTTTATCACGCCATCAATAAAGGGCTTGCCTTCCATCCATAACAATCCTTTCAGCGTGCTGCCATACATCAGCGGAACGGTATAGAACATCAACCCGACCAAAGCCAGCCAGAAATGTGCACCAATGGTAATTTGCGGTGCTTCCTTGCCTGTGAGCCGCGGGATCACTGCATAGATACCTGCCCATAAGAAAAAGCAAATGATACCATACATGGTCAGGTGTGAGTGCGCTACGGTGAAATCGGTAAAATGCCAGATAAGATTGGTGCTGCGGAATGCTTCTGCTGTTCCCTGCATGGAGCCGGTGAAATAAAAGATAACACCCACAAGGAAGAAAGGAAGCGTATAACTGTCTTTGATCTTGTACCATGCTCCTTTAAAAGTCATGATGAAATTAGTGGTACCGGCAATAACGGGTATCGCCATGCCTGCACTGCCCACGATAGCCACCGTTTGCAGCCACCAGGGAATTGAACTGAATACAAAGTGGTGGGTACCGATCAGGGTATAGAAAAGTATCTGTGTCCAGAAAGCAAGAATACCAAGACTGTAAGAGTAGATAGGTTTGTTGAGCTGCTGGGGCAGAAAGTAATAAACAATGCCTAATGTAAAAAGCATGAACCACATGCCAACGCCCTGGTGCATATAATAACCCTGTACAATAGTTTCACCGAGGCCATTCTGCCAGTAAGGGATATAGGCCACCAGTGTGATCACGATGGCGAAAATGATCGCCGCAACAATATACCAGTTCGAGATATAGATCTCTTTCGTGGTGCGGCGGGCAATGGTCTGTAGAAAAATGACAAGTGTCATCACAATTCCTGCAGCAAACAGGAGCATTACCGGCCAGATGTATTCCCGGTATTCCCCGCCACCATTATTAATGCCTGCCATAAGGCAGATAGAGCCGAGGATAACTGCTGCATTGATCAGCCATAATGCATACCATCCATATTTTATATTAGCCAGTTTGGTGTTGCTGACACGGGGCACTACATAATAACCCAGCCCCAGCATACCCAATGATGCCCATCCCCAGAATACGGCATTGGTATGCACCGGGCGCAATCGCCCGAAACTCAGCCAGCTCACATGATCGGCATCAGGGGCTACGAATTTTATCCCTACATATTCACCAATGGTGGTACCGAATAAAAGCCAGAAAGTAGCACAGCCTAAATACCAAAGGATCAGGCGGGATAATGCAGGATCTACATTAGGACGCGGAAGCGCTTTCTTTTTAAGGGCAACGATAGGAAGACCTGCCTGGTCATTGATCTGTAATAAACCTTTTTCATCTTCGGGAGCCTGGTTGCCTGACAGTTCGCGGTTGGTAAGGCTATAATCCAATGCCGCTTTGCGTTTTTTCAATTGAGTGTCTATTTCTTCTTCTGGCAAAGAACGCAGATAGGCTGCCAGTTTTTCGGCTTCTTCCAGTTTATGCCGTTTCTTAGTCTGGTCCAGCGCATGTACCACTTTTGTGATCAGGAAAATAATCGCGAAAAGGATCGGGATCAGCAGGAGGACAATGGTAATAAGGATACCTGTTTCGCCCAGCAGGGAACCCGCAGGTTTACCTGTTTCCTGCGCTAATAATTTTCCAACCGGTACAAGAGTTGAGACCGCGATCAGCAATAGGGGCAATAACACATTGCTGCTACGGCGCTTTTTATAATTTATGATCTCTCCGATCTGTTTACTGTTCAGGTTGCGGAGATGCTGCTGCAATTGCCGTTGCTGCTCCTCTTCTGTCTTTCTTTTACGGCTGTTTCTTATGTTTTTTACTTTCTGCTTCAGCACCAGTGCTGCCAAAAAAACAACAAACAGTATGGAAAACAGTACCCAGGTAAGCGCCCCCGCATAACTGAAAGAAAAATGAGAAGGCGCATCGTCCTGGGCTAAGGTGGGGAATGCATTCATCAGCATTCCGGTAAGAAACAGTGGCAACAGCTTTAATGACTTGTTCGACTTCATTTTATGGATATTAATACCTTTTTATCTTTTATTTAGTCAAAAAAATTTATCGCTTCAGAAAGGTCAATCGCTTGCCCAGTTCTTCCGTAAACTCGCCCAGTTTTGCTTTCTCCAGCATTGTCTGGATACCTCTTCGCAGCGATTTAAATTCATGATGTATGGGACAGGGATGTGTTTCGGAGCATTGCTTCAGGCCAAGACCACAACCGGTAAAGAGTTTGTCGCCATCCACCACTTTCACAATATCTGCCAGTGAGTATTCGAGTGTTTCTTTGTCCAGGTAAAAACCTCCATTGGGTCCTTTCAGGGATAATAATAAACCCTTCTTTCCCAACTCCTGCAGGATCTTGGCTATATAATGCTCCGGAGAATCAACTCCCTTTGCAATTTCCTTGATACCTACCTTATTGCCATTTTTGGATTTCTGTGCAATGAATATCATGGCGCGGATGGCGTATTCACAAGTCTTTGAAAACATTTATTTCTTTTACAGTGCAAAAATAAGACAGAGTCCCGAATAAAAGATAAAAATATCTTTTATTATTTTCCAGGCAAATTTGGTTACCTGGTCCATTATATAATATGCAGCAATCAATCTTTATCAAATTGATGCTGCAAATACGTTTGCAAAACCAGGGCATGTGTATGTTCCCGGTCTTTGGCCGCATATAACAGCGTGATCACCTTATCGTCTTTATGTTCTTCAACAAAAGGTTCAACAGCATCGTTCGTTTTTAATTCCGCCTTATAACGTTTTTGAAAATCTTCCCACAATTCGGGGGCATGTCCATACCATTTCCGCAGGCTGGTACTTGGCGCCAGGTCCTTTACCCAGCTATTATAAGCTACTCTCTCTTTTGTTAATCCTCTGGGCCAAAGCCGGTCTATCAATACACGGCAACCATCCTTTTGCAAGGGTTTTTCATATACACTTTTGGTTTTTACAACTGTTTTCATGTATCTGAGTTTAGCTACTGCAAAGTAAAAGATAAATTTATCTTTTACCGGAACGGGTTGCAATTTGTGCATAAAGAGGGTAATTCTTCCGAAGCCATACCTCCCCTCATTCCTTTTTTTTATCGGTATTATTATCGTAAAAATGAACATCCCGTTGAGGGAATGGAATCTTTATACCGTTATTTTTAAATGCAAGGTCTATTCCCATTAATATTTCACTTTTGGTAATGGATGCCTCTCTGTAATCACGGACCCAGAAGAGTACCTTTCCATTTATTGAACTGTCCCCAAAGCCTTCAAACCAAACAGAGGGTGCAGGATATTCCAGTACCCTTTCATCTTCTTTAAATAAGCTTAGAATAAGTGATTTTACTTTTGCCAGATCTGTTTCATACGCTACACTTATACCCACGTCAATACACCGCCGGTTGCCTCCCAATGTCCAGTTTACCAGGTGGGCATTCAGCAGGTCTCCATTAGGGATAACAATATCTGCTCCATTGACAGAAGATATCACACTACTGCGAAATCCTATTGATTTTACTGTTCCTGTGTGGCCGGAGATCTCAATAAAATCGCCCACATTCACCGGCCGGTCAAAAGCGATGATCAGTCCGCTTACGAGATTGTTGACCAGGTTTTGCAAACCAAGACCTATACCAACTCCGAGGGCTCCTATCAATATGGTGATCCGGTCGATCGGGAATCCTGAAGCGGCCAGGGCCAGGAAAAGACCTGCACTTATGATCAAAACCCTTACCAACAGCAGCCAACTGCCGACACCGGCTTTCCTTTTATCCTTGCTTAAGGAATGAGTGGAATTTTTTTCCGATACAAAAAAGGATGTAAGACGCGATGCCAGCACAGCCAGCAGCATTATTCCAAAAAAGACCAGTATGTTATTGATCGCAAAAGTGTAATCCCCAACGGTTCTTTCGGCGATAAAGAATTGCTTTAAGGGTTCTGCTATGTACTGGTATTCATAAAAATTGCGGCCCAGCAATATGAACCAACCTGCGATCAGTGATATATATAATAAAAGCGGAGCTTTAGTTCCCACTCTTTTAAAATTAACATAGAATAACTTAGGACTCTGTTGCTTGTACACTTCACTGGCAAGGTTAAGCCCTTCATTGATCAGCCGGATGGTCCAGAGAAATAAAATACCGATCAGGATATTGCAATACCCGCAAACGAAAAATGCTTTGGCTAAATTAAAATAGCCCCCGAGGTTAGCAACAATAGAACAGACTTCAAACAATACCGCAAGGGCAATAAACACAAGGATCAGTCTTTCCCGTAGTTCCATTCTTTGCCTGGAGAAGAAATAAAAACAGCTCGTAACTATCCCCACGATGGCCAGTAAGAGTATGATCCATCTTTCCACGCCTGTATATTGAAGGATGAGGTTGCTTACTCCGGCACATATAAATAAAATGATCACCAGCCACCAGAAACGCATCCAATAAGCGGATATAAAGCTCCGGATAATGAACCCCAGTGCCAGTGCAGACACCGTCCAGCAAATAAGGTTTATAATAAATGGAGGGTCAGGGAAAATGAACTGGAATAAGTTAAATACAAGCAGAACAGCAGAAAGAAACGGATACCGTATCACCAACCGCCCTGTGAAGTCGCCCTGCAACAGATTGGCATTCTTTTGCATTTTCTTCAACGATATAAGAAAAATCGTGGAAGCTATCAGCATTATTATTATCAGCACTGTTTTTCCCGCATGGTGCTTCAAATAAAACCGTAACAATAATAGTGTCTTGGTCTTTGAGATCTGTAATGACTCTTTTATGGATTTTCCCTGCGTGGCTTTCCAGGAAGTTTGACCGGAAAAAAGTGTCTTGACCGTCTGGCGTTGCAAAGCTTCAATTTCTTCCACGTTGCCGCCCACTTTATACTGCATAAAATTCGTCCTTGCCTGCAGGGAGTGAATGCCGGAAAGCGCCCTGGTAAGCATGCTGTCTGCGGGTTGCAGCCGGGCAGCAAGATACCGGTACTTCTGCAGGAACTCTAATATGGCAGCAGAATCCCTTGGCACATGATAGATTGCAGAGTCAGCACTTAAAGAATCTGAAACAAGCCTGAAATTGGTCAGTGCCTTTTCCTGATTATCCAGTTGCCGCTTTATGGTCTTTATCCGTTGATCCAGTTCGCTTAATAGTTTTCCTGTAGTAACAAGGTTGCGATAAGACGGATAAGAATCCTTTTCCACAGAAACACCTGCCAGCGATATCTTCAGCCAGTTTTCAATTGACTTCATTTCATTGGCAATAAGTGTTGTGTCAAGCTGATGCTTTAGATAATTACCGGCTTTAACCGTATTACTTTCCAATGCATCTATCAGCTTCCGTTGTTGTAATTGTTTTTTCTCCTGTTCAAACTCGTCCCTGCTGTTCCCCGCACCCTGTTTCATTACGGCCTGCACGCGGCTTGCCAGATCGGCGTTGGCGCTATCCGTCTTTTTTGTCACCGTATCAGCTGGCTGTTGCCCGAAAATGAATGTTGCAAAAAGAAGGAACAGCGCTGACAAGCCAGCTCTTTTGGATTGCATCCTGCTGCCACCAGGTGCAGGTCTTTGCGGTAAGCCGGTTTTTACGGAGTGAAATATTTTTTTCTGCATAAAGTTTTTGTTTCAGAGTCGGCACCCCACCGAAAGCCGGGAAAAAGGATAGATCTCACTTATATTCACAAAGTCTTTATAAAAGCCATTGAGCGTATACTGTCCGACACCAATAGCTAAATTAATGCGTTTACCCAGGTTAGCACGAAAGTCGGCAGATAAGGTATTAAGGATAAAAGAGGATTTATTGCCATTCACCGTTTGAAACCGGCTGCCTTTATAATACAGTTCCGCTTCAAAGCGATCATTGAAATTGACTAATGTACTTGCCATTACATGAATTCCGGGACCATAATCATAGTTGCGGCCCTCACCATAATCAAGGTAATTGTCCGGAACAGCTCCCAATACGGTTACGCCGCTGCCGATTTCCGTATATATTTTGGTCTTTTTATTCCTGGTCCAATCGGAAAGTAATTTAAATGTAAAGCCCTGCCCTCCATATTCAAATGCATTATTCTTAATATAGTCATAGTTCATAGTAATGGAATACAGGTGTAGCCTCTTTTCATCTTCCAGGAAGCGCCAGGTTTTCAGTGCACCACTTACCTGCACATTATTCATATAAGTGGAGTCGCCACTACCTGCTTCAACCTGGGCATAGAAACTTTCAAAAGGAATATTGGACGCTTTATATTTCTCTCCGTAGATCAGCCGGAAGCGGATCAGCAATTCGTTGTGCCCTCTTGAACGCACTCCCATATCCCTGAACCCAAACCGCCGGGCTCCAACATTCAGATATGCTCTTAACTTATTGCTCGAGTCAGGCTCCCCGTATACCCTTCCCCATTTACCATCAATGATACGGTTCAGTCCGTTCAAAGGATTGATCAATAAACCGAACACTTCCTGAAATTGACGCCTGGCTCCTGATGCCCGGTTATCGATGATCTTATTGGAAATGCGGTACGTCATTTCACCAAGCGTTATACCGCCAAGACTGGTATTGATAAAGTCATTGGGAGCAGGCTTATGTGTTTCTCCCGCTACCTCCCAAAGAAAGCTGCCGGCAAAAGCAGCAGGCACAGATTGCCAGAAGGAATATCCATTGGTGCGGAAAGAGCTGTAATAAAGATTACCATGATATGGGTGGGCAAACTGATTGGTCTTAAAATTATTGTCGTCCCATTCCCAATTGGAAGGTTTTAAATTTTCTCCTATTGATCTGAAATTGACTTTAGCAAACTCTGCTTTTCGTACAAAGCGATTATATGACCAGGGCAACAGTTCTGTAAACAGCAGCTCGCCGGAAGCACGCCAGAACCGCTTTTTGACAGGGCGGACAGAATCGGTTTCCTGCGCATGACCAGCAAGGTAAAACAATAGGAAACATATGACAACGATAATCCTCATATAACCGAAATCAAAATTTATCAAATGCCTTATCCATAAACGGGGGTGCTTTCAAACGGAAGCCGGCAAATATTTGAAAGAATATAGTGGCATCCTGTTGTGTGGCAGTCGTTAATCCCTGTGAAAACTTAGCCCCTCCTGCGGTAAGATAGGTCCCTGCAAAAAAACGATGCCCATTATAGCCCAGGCCCAGTTTTGCATCCCATTGGTAAACCGGTCCGTTATTGCGGAAACTGGTAATCTGTCCGCTGTTGCGGGTCTTTACTTTTGAGAAAATATATCCGAAATAAGGAGTGAATGCCCCTGTTAAGTAAAAGGACCTGGCGAACACGAAGCTATGTTGATAGCCTGCCCCCAGCAATGCCCTGAAGTGATTGGATTTTTGGGTAGGTAAATTTCCCGGTGTTTTGTTATTGATAATAAAATAGCGATATACCATCCTGGGAATAAAAGCACCGGCGCTTTTCAATTGCCTGGTGGTTTGCGAAGTGGTTGCTGCCAGTGAAAGCCGTGGATTGGTATTATACCCTACTGCACCATCGATGCTGGTGATATTAAGGTCGGGAACCTGGAAATAAGGATCACCTGGCTGCCAGTCAGGTCTGAAATCTTTCGTATTTTCCAGGTAATAACCTTTAGTATGGGCAAAACCGAGATCGGCAAACCAGTTCTTTAGCGTAAGACCGGTACCAAACCCGATCCCTTTGCTTCTCCCCTTCTCTTCCTCATCGTTGTTGCCGGGAAGGAAATGCGGGATATAATCCAGATAGAATGCAAGGAACCGGTAGTTAATATATGTCCGGAATATTTCTGAGGGATTGGCCTGCAGCACCTGCTTGAAATTGTCTCCTTCTGCTACAAAAATTTCAGAGGTATTGATCAACGCACATTTAACAACGATCCATTTGTTGAACTTTTCAACATAGCCGCTGTCAGTAACATGCCATTTAAAGGTGCTGTCCTGCGCTCTCAAAGGATCAGCACCTAAAATTGTAATGAAAAAATAAAGAAGATAAAAACCCCTCATAGGCTATTTCCCTGTCGGTTAAGCTTATCTTTTATATAAAGGGGAACGTTTCAGCAAATATTCCAATGGGCTGTCATAAGAGCCATCTGTTGTATTGATCAAAGCACGACGGGTCTGGCTGTAGATATTGCTGTTCTTATCGTTGAAGATATTGATCGTAACATGTGTGCTGTAATACTGATAGCTGGCCGAATAGTTATACCCTGACACATTGGTTTTATCTTTGCCCTTGTTATTGGTTGTTGATACATTTGCCTGACCTGATCCGGAAGTCGTTTGCGCTGCCCTGTTCTGTGTAATGCTTCCGTCTACCACAAACTCGACTCCAAGTATATTGCAGATCTCATCCATTGTTGCCCCGCGGATCGTTTCTTTGGTAATGCCTTTTTTGGCCAGCAAAGCATTGGTAGTGCGGGGATCAACAAATGTCAGCGCTGCCGCATGCTTGCTAAAATAAGCATACACATCATCCTGTACTTTATATCCCATTTCCGTACCGGCATCCTGGTTATCTTTTAAAAAGCCGAAAGGAAGTATGGCTACTTTGTTATGATGATCTTCCAGCCCTGCATTTGAAGCCTGTGCTGCCCCAGGAGCTGCATCATCTTTCTTTTCTGAATTCAGTTGGGGTTTATTGAATACTTCAATACGGCCACTGGCGAAAGTAATCTTCAGAATATCCGCTTTTTTCACCGAATAACTAAGTTCCTCGCCCTGATAAATGAATTTAACATCCGTATCACCGATTTCGGTCACCTTACCGACCATCTCATCTCCATTCATTTTTAGAATAATGTCACTTTTATCGTCTTTAACAGGCGTTTTTGTGGTCGATGGTTTTTGGGCTATGGAAGTAAACATACAGCCCAGAGCGGTCAGTACGAGAAGGAAATTCTTCATAATAGTGTTTGGTTAATGGTAAATAATGGTAGAATTTCAACAAAGAAACGAATAGATTTCAGGCCTTCATTATCTTTTTTTATGCAATCGTTTGACTCCAAAAGATAGCCGGTTAAAAAGGCTTTCCGTCAAAACCTAAACCAGGGTTGAGGGTTCACCTTGTAATTTAATACCTGGTCTGATTTCTCATTAGATGTTTCGGAAAATTTGGGCTGAAGAGAAGGATTGCCAGGATATTTGTTACCATCCCATTTCACAATATGTATTGCGGATTTAGCTGCCGAACTGCGTATCAGCAGGTCCCGCCATCCGTTTGTGATGGTTGGCCTTACTATCACAGGATATTCAGTCACGGTAAACCTGGTGATCAGTTTTCCCTGGTGGCTTAGCAACAGCGCTGTACATCCACCACTACCGCAATAGTATTTCCCATTAAACCCTACAAAAATTTCCTTTTGGCCATCTGCGTTCAGATCAATTTCTTCCATGATAAATTTCCTGTCTTCGTCGTTCATGGCAGGAAGGTCCTGTTTGAAAATTTCATTCAGAAGCGCCTGCCTTACCAGTTCTGCTGTTTCCTTATTTGTCGAATTAACATTATATCCGTCTGCAGGCATCGCATCAGTTGTATCCGGGTCATCTGCCAAAGGTTGGTTTGAAACCGCTGTATTGACTGAATCAATATGGGTAGTGGTTTCTTTGCTGTCATTAGAATTACAGGAGATCAGGGGCAGTAGCAGCAGGCACAGGATTGTATTCATCCATAGCCCGTTTTTGTTTTTTAGAAAGATCATGCAGTAGTTTTTTTACCCACCCATATTACAAAAAATATTCCGAAAATATTTTTTGATGATCACTCCCGCTCACTTAATTGCTACTAAGAGGGTATTGATTTTTATTGCAAACCGCCAGGAGCGGCAAAATAAATCCATTATTAATAAAGGGCAGCACAGTTAATGCTGCCCTTTACTTTTTATACCGGCACATTCACTGCTTCTCTAAGTTCCCTTGCTGCTGCTACCATCTCTATCAACGCCGCTTTCGTTTCATCCCATCCTCTTGTTTTTAATCCGCAATCGGGATTCACCCAAAGCTGCCTTGCAGGCAATACCGATCCGGCTTTTTGCATCAATGCTACCATCTCCTTTCTGGCAGGTACGCGTGGGGAATGGATATCATAAACACCCGGCCCTATGTCATTCGGGTATTTGAATTCAGCAAAAGCATCCAGCAATTCCATTTGCGAACGGCTGGTCTCAATAGTGATCACATCTGCGTCCATCGCTGCTATATGTTCAATGATATCATTGAACTCTGAATAGCACATATGCGTGTGGACCTGTGTTTCATCTTTTACTGCACCGGCAGCAATGCGGAATGCTTTCACAGCCCAGTCCAGATATTCCTGCCAGTTCTCTTTGCGCAAAGGCAATCCTTCTCTTATTGCAGGTTCATCAATCTGGATCACTGATATACCAGCCTGTTCCAGATCAGTTACTTCATCACGGATAGCCAGGGCAATTTGCGTGCAGGTAGCACTGCGGGGTTGGTCATTGCGGACAAAGCTCCATTGCAATATCGTTACAGGACCGGTCAGCATTCCTTTCATTTTTCCGGAGGTGAGCGATTGTGCGTAGCAGCTCCATTCAACCGTCATCGGGCGGGGACGGTATACATCTCCAAAAATGATGGGTGGCTTAACGCAGCGGGAGCCATAACTCTGCACCCATCCGTTATCTGTAAAAACAAAACCGGCCAGCTGCTCTCCAAAATATTCCACCATATCATTCCGCTCAAATTCGCCATGCACGAGCACATCAAGACCGATCTCTTCCTGCCAGCGGATAGCCTTTTCAGTTTCAGCTTTCAGTAATGCTTCATACTGTGCGTCGCTCAGCTCTTTCTTTTTCCACTGCAACCGCCACTTGCGCACTTCAGCAGTTTGTGGAAAAGAACCGATGGTGGTAGTAGGGAAAAGAGGAAGCCCTAATACCTCCTGTTGTTTCTTCTTACGGACCGCAAACTCATTTTTTCTTTTTGCATCTTCCGCTGTAATAGCAGATGCCCTTTGTTTAACCGCCGGGTTATGAATAAGCAGAGATCTTTTCCTGTTCTCGATACTATCTGTATTCTCCTGCAGCAAATGTTTCAGGCCAGGATCGTTTTGGTCCTCAGCAAGCCGCTTCAGGGCCACTACCTCGATCAGTTTTTGTTTTGCAAATGCAAGCCATTGTTTGATCTCAGGCGTCAGCACTTCTTCATTTGCTTCTATATCCAGATCGCATGGGCTATGCAGCAAAGAACAGGAAGGTGAGATCCAGACCCTGCTTCTGCCAATTACCTCAACGGCCTTACGGATCAGTGAAAGTGATTGCGTGAAATCATTCTTCCATATATTTCTCCCATCTACGATACCGAGTGAAAGGTGGGTCCTGGTGTGAACAATGCCTGTAGATAAAATATCTTCCAGTTGAGAAGGGCAGCGTACCAGATCAAGATGAAGAGTGTGTACAGGAAGTTTTAAAACCGTTTGCAGGTTGTTGCCGTAGCATTCAAAATAACTCGCCAGTACGATCCGCAGTTGCGGAAGCTTTGCCTGGATTTTAGTATAGGTTTTTAAGAAGGCGTCCTGTTCAATTTTGGAAAGGTTAAGAGATAAACAGGGCTCGTCCAGTTGAATAAAATAAGCTCCCTGTTCATCCAACTGCTTCAGCACTTCAAAATAAACCGGCAGCAGGTTATCGATCAGTTCCAGCCTGTTAAATCCTTCTTCCTTTTCCTTTCCCAGCAATAAAAAAGATACAGGCCCTAATAAAACCGGTTTAGCCTGGAAGCCTTCCCGTTTTGCTTCCACGAATTCTTTGACCACTTTGTTATGAAAAAAAGAGAATTGCTGACCGGCTTTGAATTCAGGAACGATATAATGATAATTCGTATCAAACCATTTGGTCATTTCCATGGCAGTGATATCATGTCCTTCCTTCTGGTAGCCTCTTGCCATTGCAAAAAGCAGGTCTAATTGATTGAGTTCTTTCTTTTCGATAAGGGAGTGATACCGTTCGGGAATAGCTCCCACCATCAGGCTTGTATCAAGCACCTGATCGTAAAAGGAAAAATCATTGCAGGGTATCCAGTCAATACCTGCATCCTTTTGCAGTTGCCAGTTGAACAGACGGATCTGCCGGCCAGCTTGTTCAAGTTGATTGGGAAGTATTTTACCTGCCCAGTACTGTTCGCTGGCTTTCTTAAGCTCGCGGTGGTTACCGATACGCGGATAACCGAGGTTGTGTGTTTGCATTTTTGTTGTTTAATCGTGAAACAATAAATGTGCATTGCAAACAGCACAGCTGACTATATAAAAGGAAAGGCCTGGACAGATTTTGCCCGGTAAAAAAGATCAATGCCCGACCTGCTCTATATCGTGAAAGCTGTGTCATTGAGATATAGGCAAGTCTCCTGGCTTGTAACGTTTTTACTTCCTTCTCGCCTGCTATTGCAGGCAATGGATTGCTGGTAAAAACTGGGAGTGTTACTTACAGTTGCACGTCAGCCCGTGATTTACACACGGTTCCTTATTAATTCCGGTTAAAGAAACCTATACCTGATTGAAAGTATGCAAAGAACGATGTGAAATTAGGTAATCTGGTTGAATAAGCTAAAATATTCTGCTTAAAACGATCTATAGATCTTTTCCATTTCATCGATGGCGATCTTTATATCGCTCTCTGTTGTCCGCCAGTTCACAAATGCGGCCCTTATCCCCTTTCTTCCTTTATATATGGTAGGGGTCATAAACACTTTTTGTGTATCATTGAGTCTTGACAGAAACAGACCGGTCAGATCCTCCTTCCCTTTCAATGTAAAGCAAACAGTATTCAATCTCACAGGGGCTAAAAGCTCAAACCGTTCATTGTTCTCCATATATTTTCCAAACTGCCTGGCCATGGCAATGCTGTTCTCTACGATCGTTCTATATCCTTCCCTCCCGTAAGCCATTAATGTGAACCATACGGGAAGTGCTTTGAGCCTCCGGGAATTTTCCGGCAGGAAGTTCAGGTAATTAAAATTCTCCAGCGGGTTCCCGAGATAGGGTGCGTTGGAATTCTGGAATGTTTCTATTTGCAAATGGCTATGTTTTTCTTTTACAAAAAACACGGCGTTCTCATAAGGAACATTCAACCATTTATGACTGTCTACTGTAATGCTGTCGGCGCCAGCCCAGCCATCCAGCAGATGCTTATGTTCTTTTGAGAGCGCGGCGAAGCCTCCGAATGCTGCATCTATATGCCACCAGCAATCGTATTTTTCTTTCAGCTTCGCAATAGTTTTGAAATCGTCAAAGTCTGCAGTATTAACGGTCGCTGCACTGGATATTAATATAAAAGGCTGTCCTTGCAATTCATTTATCTTTACTTCCAGGTCAGTCATATCCATTGCCTCCCTGTTTCCCTCCATCGTTTTCACTGTAATAAAATTGCTGCTTCCCATTCCAAGCATCGACAGCGATTTCAGGGAGGAGGAATGAGGAGTAGTGGTCAATACGGGTAATCTTCCTGAAACACCTTCCCGGGCTATATCCTTTCCATGCTTTTTCCCCAGCCACTGGCGCGCTACTCCCAGACAGGTGAAGTTGGACATGGTAGCGCCTGTAACAAATCCGCCTGTGAAATCAGCAGGCAGGTCAAACAGCTCCAACAACAATGCGATCGCATCTTTCTCGATCACGGCAGAAATATCGCCCTGCCCTTTGATGGTTTGTGTGTTCTGATCATATACGGCAGCCAGCCAATCGCCCATGATGGCGGCAGGAGTAGACCCTCCGGTAACAAATCCCCAATATCTCGGGCCTGTTGACCCAACAATGGCTTGTTCAAATTGCTCATTGAACCGGGCTAATGCGCTCAGGGCACCTATACCTTCTTCACTGATCTTACTGGATGGGCCTGCAGTATATTTTACGGTTGTAGGGCGGTGCTGGATATCCTGTAAAAACCGTATGCCCTGTTGCTTTACTTTTCCGAATAAACTTTCAATTCCGTTTATATCGTCCTGCAGTTGCTTATACATTTCTTATCGTTTATACACTGAAAGTATTACAGCACTAATTGATTATACAGGCGTTCCAGCATCTCCCCTGCATCATCACACAATCCCGGATGCACTTTGGACGCCTGCACTATTGTACTTCTTGTTGCGGTAAGCCAACGGAAACGGCCGGCCAGGTCCAGCTTTGCAATAGGGCCTGCATGCTTATTACCAATCGCTATCTGTTCAAACGCTTTCAGGTGTTCTTTCAATTCTTCTATATCCAGTAAAGGGCAAAGCGATCTCAACCGGTCTTCATCCACGGAAAACATCACGCCCAGGAAACGCTGGTCCCGGCAATACAGTATAATGCCTGCATTGATAAATTCTTCCCTTTCCACCCGGGGCACAACGCGGATAACGGCGTATTCAAACAAGTGCTTCTCTTGCATACTGGGCTTCTTTTACAAAAATTTCGGATGATGCGATACGGGTGATCAAAAACTGTTCATATACTTTGCGGATCTCAGCAGCTGTGGCGGCAGGATGCTCTGCCTCCAGCCATTCATCAGGCACGATCGATACGATAGCTTCAATACGCTCTGGCGTCAATACGGCCTCGAGTTCCTGTCCGGCTTTCTCCAGTTCAGTTGCCCGTGACAGCAGTACATGATCCTTTACCTGCACAAACGGCCGCAATGCCTGTTCCTTCCAGTTATCCCAGGAATGATGAAAATATAAGGCCGCACCATGATCGATCAGCCAGAGTTCTTTTCTCCAGATCAGCATATTGGTATTGCGTGCTGTGCGGTCAACATTGGTCAGCAGGCAATCAAGCCACAGTATCTTCGATGCCAGCAGGGCATCAGGGGCATTCACGGCCGGATCAAAGGTGATAGCGCCTGAGAGATAATGGAGCCCCAGGTTAAGCCCTTCACTTTTGCGCAGCAATTCCTGTATTTCCTCATCAGGCTCTGTACGGCCAAAAGCTTCATCGAGATTGGCAAAAACGATCTCAGGCACTTTCAATCCTGCTGCGCGTATTACTTCACCTCCGATCAGGTCAGCGATCAATGCCTTCACTCCCTGCCCGGCTCCCCGGAATTTCAATACATATAAAAAGCCATCATCCGCTTCCGCTATCGCGGGCAATGAGCCCCCTTCACGCAATGGCGTTACATAGCGGGTAACATTGACAGTCCTTATTTCGAGTGGGTTCATTCCCACAAATGTCGCTAATAAGCGTAAATATTCAGCAGCTCTCTCAAACTAACCGCGAATGCCACCAATATCGTACTCCATTTGCGACATTCGCGCCTGTTGGGAACATTTTTCTTTTTATCACGCTCATTTGCACCATTCGCGTTTGTTATTTTTGGAGTAGGTTTGCGCAAGAAAAACACTTACATGAATTCTTATTTCAAAGATAAAGTGGTGATAGTAACAGGCGGCACCGATGGCATTGGAAAAGCATTGGTGGACGAGCTGTTGCAGTCGGGTGCTAAAGTGGCTACCTGCGGCCGCGATCACGACAAATTATACCGGCTTCAATCATCGTATCCTTCTTCTCCTTTACATACCATGGTGGCGGATGTAAGCAGTGAAAATGATTGCCGACGCTTTATAGAAACCACCCTCAAGATTTTTGGTGGCATTGATATACTGATCAATAATGCTGGTGTATCCATGCGGGCGCTGTTGAAGGATTCCACTACGGAAGTGACCAGGAAAGTAATGGACATTAATTTTTTTGGGGCGGTTTATTGCACTAAATATGCGCTGAATTCCATTATCGAGAGCAAGGGTACCATCGTGGGAGTGTCATCTATTGCAGGCTATCGCGGTTTGCCTGGCAGGAATGCTTATTCTGCCAGTAAATTTGCCTTGCAGGGCTGGCTGGAAGCGATCAAGACCGAGTTGCTGCATGATGGGGTGCATGTGATGTGGGTTTGCCCGGGTTTTACCAATTCCAATATACGCGTTGCTGCTTTGGATAAGGATGGGCAATCGCATGGCGAAACGTCCATGGATGAATCAAAAATGATGAGTGCAGAAGAGTGTTCGGGCCATATCCTTCGCGCCATTCAGAAAAAGAAAAGAACACTGGTGCTTACTTTCACCGGTAAGCAGACAGTCTTTTTAAATAAATTTTTTCCTAAACTGGCAGATAAGCTGACCTACCGGTTTTTCTTTAAAAATGGAAAATTGATCAAATAGCATTCCCTATCCATGCCCCTTATTACCCTTACATCTGATATTGGAAGTCCTGATTACCTGGTAGGGGTGGTAAAAGCGCAGTTATTGCAGATCAATCCTGAGTTCCAGATCGTGGATATTTCCCATAATATCCCTCCGTTCAATTATCCGCAGGCGGCCTATGTATGCCGCAGCGCGATCAGGAATTTCCCTGATTACACCTATCATTTGATACTGGTAAACCTGTTTGAAAAAAAACCGGAGCAATTGCTCCTGGCTTTTCATCAAAACCAGTACCTGCTTTGTGCAGATAATGGCCTGCTCACCATGATCCTGGAAGAGACCCCGGAAATGGTGATCGGCATCCCGCTTGAAAAAACAAAACCCCGCAATACCATTTCGCTGACCGAAGTAATGGGAAGGGCCGTCAACCAACTGGTACAAGGCGAAGGCATAAGGCAGATAGGGCAGCCTGATCCTGTTTACCTGGAAAAAAGGCATCTGCGCCCGGCACTCGATGAAAGCTTTATAGAAGGGCAGATCATTTTCATTGATAATTTCGAGAACGTTATTGTCAATATCACCCGTGAGCAGTTTGAAGAACAGCGCAAAGGCCGCAGTTTCCGGATCGTTTTCAAACGCGATGAAATGATCGATCGCATCAGCGAGTCCTATGCCGATGTGCCTGAAGGTGAAAAACTGGCTCTTTTCAACAGCGCCGGCTATCTTGAAATTGCCATTAATAAAGGCAATGCCGCCGGACTCTTTGGGCTCAAAGGCTTTTCTGAAAAAAATTCACAGGCTTCCAGCCGGATGCAGGGACAGTTGTCGTACCAGACGGTGAGAGTGCATTTTGGATAGAAGGTGTTGACTGTTGGCCGATGACCGAAAGGCTTTACAACAGCATTTTTTCATAGCCTGTAATAACCATTGATCGAAGATTAACGATTGGTTTACTTTGTTTGTACGTTTTTTCAGCCGGCTTTCCCCTGGAGTTTATATCATTTACTGCTTAACTATCAGGGGTTTGCCTACTTGTTGCCGGTCATTCGGCCATCTGCCAGCGGCCATCAGCCAACGAACAACGCTCCACTACCTTTACCCGCATAAAACCTGTAATTTTCAGCCCCGTATACCCTATTTTTGCTTTCTTTCAAAATAAACCCTTGTATGAACTTCAGAAAAGTCAATAATCTTACCGGTTGGGCCGTATTTCTGGTTTCGCTTGCTACGTATATGTTAACCCGTGAAGCCAGGGGCAGCTTGTGGGATTGCGGCGAGTTTGTCGCCAGCGCTTACAAAGTACAGCTTCCCCACCCTCCCGGAGCTCCGGTATTTGTATTGCTCGGCCGTTTCTTTATTATCCTTTTTGGTGATAATGGGCAAACAGCTGCGAATGCGGTCAACTTCATGAGTGCACTGGCAAGTGCCGCCACGATCCTGTTTCTTTTCTGGAGTATCACTCACTTCGCCCGCAAAATGTTTGTCAGCGCAGGCGAACAACTTACCGGTCAGCAGATATTTACTGTAATGGCTGCTGGTGCAGTGGGTGCGTTGGCCTACAACTTCAGTGATTCATTCTGGTACAGTGCTGTGGAAGGTGAGGTATACGCACTTTCTTCTTTCTTCACTGCACTGGTATTCTGGGCCATCCTGAAATGGGAGCATTCAGATGAGCATGCCGGTAATGATCAGCAGGCAAGGACCCGGGCAGACCGCTGGATCATCTTCCTGTTTTTCATGATGGGGCTTTCTATCGGTGTTCACCTGTTGAACCTGTTGACCATTCCTGCCATCGTGATGATCTATTACTACCGCCGTTACAAACCTACTACCTGGGGGGCTATTATTGCTTTCCTTATTGGTTGTGCTATAACAGGTATTGTGCAGGTTGTCGTTATACAATATTCCATGAAAGCGGCCGGTCTTTTTGATGTGTTCTTTGTGAACTCTTTCAAACTGCCTTTCTTCTCCGGCTTTGCTATTTACTTCCTGCTCCTGGCTGCGCTGATCGCATGGGCATTGAGCTTTAGTGAGAAGAAGATCAATAAAACCAAACTGATCATCTGGTTTGTACTGTTCCTGCTTGTTTCTGCTCTGCCTTTTGTGGCATCAGCAGGAAGTACCAGGATCGTAAGGATACTGCTGGTGGGTGCAGCAGCGGTGCTGGCGGGATATGTGTTGAAACCCGGTGGTTTGAAAATCCTGAAGCTGAGCTTATGGTGTTATGCCTTTATGCTGCTGGGATACTTTGTTTATTTCACTGCATTGATCCGCTCCAATGCCAATCCGGCTATCGATATGAACAATGTAGATAACCCTATCAACCTTGTTTACTATCTCAGCCGTGAACAATATGGAAGTGCTCCGCTGTTGTACGGGCCGCATTTTGCTGCAGAGATCAACCGGGAAGATCCTTTCATTGACGGGGAGATGAAATATGTAAAAGGGAAAGACAGCTATATTCCTATCGGCGTTTCAAGGGAATACCGATATGAGAAAAGCGATATGCAATTATTCCCCCGCGTATGGGACCCCAGTGATGACCAATACCACGCACAATTCTATGCACAATGGCTGGGATTAGGCCGCGATCCGCAAACAGGAAAGTACCAGGCACCTACGTATCGCGATAACATGGAGTGGTTCCTCACCTACCAGATGAGCCTGATGTACTGGCGCTATTTCATGTGGAATTTTGCCGGCAAGCAAAATGATGTGCAGGGAATGGGGGCCGTACGGGATGGCAACTGGATCACAGGCATTTCATTTATCGATAATAACAGGCTGGGCGATCAAAGCAAATTGCCCGACAGCCTCAAGGAAAATAAAGCACACAACAAATTATACATGCTGCCCTTTATCCTGGGCATCGTAGGTTGCGTGTACCAGTTCCTGAAAAACCGTAATGACTGGGTCGTTAGCTTCCTGCTGTTCTTCTTTACCGGTATTGCGGTTGTGCTTTACCTGAACCAACCAGGCAACCAGCCAAGGGAACGTGATTATGCGTATGTAGGGTCCTTTTACGCTTTCGCGATCTGGATCGGACTGGCCGTTGTTGGTTTTGTAAGAATGGCCCGGGAGAAACAAGACCAGCTTACCTTTAAGAACCTGTTGCTGTACGGATCAGTGCTCACCTTCCTGATCACGATCATGAGCTCATTGCGTGGATCGCCCGGTTCTGTATTCATGACAGCGATTTTCGTAACAGCACTTTATGCAGCAATAACAGCGATCATTACTTTTCTGGTGCGTGCACTTTCTTCAGCAGGCCAGAACTGGAAAGCATTGAATATCGCCACAGCGATCATCTGCCTGGCTGTACCTGTTTTAATGGCACAGCAGGAATGGGATGATCATGACCGCAGCAGCAAAACCCTTGCTCCTGACCTGGCTAAAGATTACCTGGAAAGCTGCGCACCCAATGCCATCATTTTCACTTTTGGAGATAATGACACTTATCCTCTCTGGTATGCACAGGAAGTGGAAGGTGTTCGCCCAGATATCCGTATCATCAATAACAGCCTGCTGGGTATTGACTGGTACATCAATCAACTGAGAACAAAAGTGAACCAGGCAGATCCCGTGGATGTGATCTGGACACCAGAGCAGATAGAAGGACATAACCGCGAATACATGCGTTTCCGTCTTGATCCAAGAGCAGATAAAAATGCATTCTATCCGCTGTATGATGTAATGAAGAATGTACTCGGTAAACCAATGATCGATCCTGAAACAGGAAGGGATGTTGGCAGCAATGTATTCCCTGTCGCCCGCCTGAGCGTGCCGGTTGATGAAGCAGCAGTAAGAGCCAATGGAACAGTCAATCCCGGCGATAGCGTGGTTTCACCCATGCTGTTTGAGATCCCGGAAGCCAAGCAGAATGAAGCATTCCTGCGGAGCGATCTGATGATCCTCAACATCATTGCAGCGAACAACTGGAAAAGACCGATCTATTTCACTTCACCTTATGGAGAACTCGGTTTCTATCCTTATTTGCGTAAAGATGGCATGGCTTATCGCCTTGTGCCGATCGTTAATAAATATCCGCAAGCTAACTGGGTAACAGATTCCACCATGCGGAAGATCGGACTGGGTGGTACACCGGTTCGCGACAACAATACCGATTTCATGTTCCAGAACCTGATGACCAAATTTGAATTTGGTGGTGCAGGTAAAAAAGGCGTTTATTATGATGAAGAGAACCGCCGCCATTTATTAAACATCCGTTCTGTGTATGCAGAAGCAGCAGGTAACATGGCTGATCTCGGCAGAAAAGAAGAAGCACAGAAACTGCTCGACAAAGTGGAAGCAGGCATCCTGCCCGATAACCTGCCTTATGCAATGACAGGCCGTTTCAACAGTCATAACCAAACAGGGCTGCTTTATCTTGAAGCCGCTTATAAAGCAGGTAAAACTGATCTGGCAGAGAAAATAAGAAAAGATCTGCGGAAAGATCTGGAGCAGCAAAAACGGTATTATGAGAACCTGCGCGAAACACGCCCTGATCTGTTTGGCGCTGACCTCGCAGGAACCGAAATGCCGATCAACGAAGCATTGCTGAAAGTACTGGATACAATAGAACAACGGTATGCCAATACCAAACCAGCCGCCAATACACCCACTGAAGGAGGTGGCCAGGTGATCAGCACACCACCACAGGATACCCTGAAGAAATAATATCTTTTGATAATAATAAGACCCCTGCCCTGAGCAGGGGTTTTTATTTGAACCAATCCCTGTTCCATTTGTTTTTGATTGTACTTCTACACTTAACGTATCAATAACGAGGATCGCAGACATGTTGCATTTTTATTCCTGAATTTTGCATTTGTTTTTCCGTAAATTGCTCTAAACCCGATTTTGTGAGAGGATTTCATTTTACCCGCTTTAACCCCAATGAAAATGGCAAAAGCCGTTTTGACCAGTTGCTTGACCTTTTTATGCAACTGCTTACTTACACCAGTGGAGATGTTGACGAAGCCCTTCAATGGCTCAATGAACTGAATAACCAGTATGAACTCACCAATGATGAATACGGCATGGGGGATTTTATAGACGAGTTGAAAGACAAAGGTTATATCACCGGCGATAATCAGCCCGGCGAAATAAAGATCACTCCTAAAACAGAGCAAGGCATCCGCAAAAGAAGCCTTGAAGAAATATTCGGCAAACTCAAGAAAACAAAGAAGGGCGATCATCACAGTTTCAAACCCGGACAGGGAGATGAACTGAACCCTGAAACCCGGCAGTTCCGCTTTGGTGATATGCTGGAGCAGATCGACTTCACTGAATCCATCCGCAATGCACAGATCAATCATGGCATTGAAAGCTTCAGTATGCAGGAAGACGATCTTACCATCCGTGAAACGGATTTCAAGGCACAGACTTCCACCGTGCTGATGATCGATATTTCCCATTCCATGATCTTGTATGGAGAAGACAGGATCACACCGGCTAAAAAAGTGGCCATGGCTTTGAGTGAATTGATCCAGACCAAGTACCCCAAAGACACACTGGACATTGTAGTGTTTGGCAATGATGCCTGGCCGATTGAAGTGAAAGACCTTCCCTATCTGCAGGTAGGACCTTATCATACCAACACCGTTGCTGGTCTTGAACTTGCTATGGACATTTTACGCCGGAGAAAGAATCCCAACAAACAGATCTTCATGATCACAGATGGTAAGCCCACCTGCCTGAAGATCGGCAAACGGTATTACAAAAACAGTTTCGGGCTCGACCGGAAAGTAGTCAACCGTTGTATGAACCTGGCGGCCCAATGCAAAAAACTGAAAATTCCGATCACCACATTTATGATCGCTACTGACCCTTACCTGCAACGGTTTGTACAGGAGTTTACCGAAACAAATAACGGGAAGGCGTTTTTTGCTTCTTTAGACAGGTTGGGCGCCTTTATATTCAGAGACTTTGAAAACGGGAAACGGAAAACAGTGTATTAGTTCTCTTACAGCTCTTTACAAAAAGGTAAACCTATAACAACAATAGTACTCCCTTCCCGTCTTCCCGCCTTACCGGTAAAAAACTTACCGGTAAGGCGAGAAGACGGGAAGGGAGTCTGAAAATTTCAACATGTATTTCTGTTTAGAACAACAGATTTTCTTGTTTTAATACTTTAAGCTTTGTGAAAAAAACCATAGTTGACTTGTAAATTCTTTGTGTATTTGCCAGAAACTAATTGGCAATGCTGAAGAATAATTATGTATTAACCGAGTATGAGAATTATCTCTGTAGAGAAATTGCAGATTGTGCCTATCAGGTACATAAAGAGCTCGGGCCCGGGCTTCTTGAAAAGATATATGAGGCCTGTTTATGTCACGAGCTAAGAAAAAGGGATATTCCTTTCCGTCGTCAGGCAAAATCGCCTTTCCTCTATGATGGTATATCGTTTGATGAGGGTATGCAAGTCGATATTATAGTGGAAGATCTTATAATAGTTGAACTAAAGGCTGTAACAACTGTTAACCCCGTCTGGGAAGCTCAAGTGATTAGCCATTTGAAATTAGCTGGCTTGCATGTAGGCTTCCTGGTTAATTTCAATGTTGTCTTGATAAAGGACGGTATTCGAAGGTTCTCAAGTGCATAATAGTTTAATAATCTTTCTTTTTAAATATGAGTACAATTAAAACGCTGGGTGAGCTAAAGAAAAGTGGTTACCAACCTAAATCGATCAAAGAAGAGATCCGTCAAAATCTTATTGTTAAACTGCAAAAGAATGAAAATTCTTTTCCCGGTATTGTAGGTTATGAAGACACGGTGATCCCCGATGTGGAGAGAGCCTTACTGAGTAAACACAATATCCTGTTCCTGGGTTTGCGTGGGCAGGCCAAAACAAGGATGGCCCGGCAGATGATCAATCTCCTGGATGAATATATTCCGGTGATCCCCGGCAGCGATATCAATGATGATCCGCTTCTTCCCGTTTCGCAATATGCGCGTGACCTGGTCGCAGAAAAAGGCGATGCCACTCCTATTGAATGGTTGCACAGAAGCCAGCGATATGGAGAGAAGCTTGCAACGCCCGATGTTAGCGTGGCCGACCTTATCGGTGATGTCGATCCTATTAAAGCAGCCAACCTGAAGCTGAGCTTTGCAGATGACCGGGTGATACACTATGGCATTATCCCCCGGAGCAACCGTGGCATTTTTGTGATCAATGAATTGCCCGATTTGCAGGCAAGGATACAGGTGGCATTGTTCAATATTTTGGAAGAAGGAGATGTGCAGATCCGCGGTTTCAAACTCCGGCTGCCGCTTGACATATTATTTGTATTCACGGCCAACCCTGAAGATTATACCAACCGTGGTTCTATTGTTACGCCATTGAAAGACAGGATCCAAAGCCAGATCCTGACACACTATCCCAAATCGCTGGAAAACGCACTGGAGATCACTGAGCAGGAAGCAGATATTGCAGAAGAGCAAAAAGGACGTGTAAGGGTAAGTGACCTGATCAAACGGCTGATCGAACAGATCGCTTTTGAAGCAAGGGCCAGTGAATTTGTAGACAAGAAAAGCGGGGTGAGCGCGCGCCTTACTATCTCTGCCTTTGAAAATGCGATCAGTTCAGCAGAAAGAAGGGCATTGATCAACCAGGAACAGCAGACCCAGGTATGGCTCGCCGATCTGGCAGGGATCATACCATCTATCACCGGCAAAGTGGAACTGGTGTATGAAGGTGAGCAGGAAGGCCCTTACCAGGTGGCGACTAATTTGGTGGATAAAGCTATCCGCACACAATTCACGCAATATTTCCCCAATCCGGATTCACTCAAAAAAAGAAGGTCGACTGGCAAACCATCCCAGCAGGAGAAAGAAAATGACAACCCTTACCGTGCTATCACCAGTTGGTTTGACAAGGGCAATCACCTGAACCTTTCTTTCAATACCAGTGATAAAGACAAAATACTGGCTTTATATAAAGTAGATGGCCTGCATGCACTGGTGAAAAAATATTTCGCACAGGCCAATGAAGCGCAGGCAGCCCTTCTAATGGAATTCGTGTTGCACGGACTTGCCTCTTATTCGCTTATCAGTAAAAAAATCTTTGAAAGTAAGATCGAATTCAAGGACCTGATTGGCAGTATGATGAACCTGGGTGGGAAGGAATATGATGAAGAGTTTGATGAGGAAGCTTAGTTTGAGCCAGTCCTGAGCCGGGAGCCGACTAAAGGCTCCCGATTATATTGACTTCCCTCTCCAGCTCAACGCCGAATTTTTCTTTCACACTTATTACAATTCTTTCGCTTAGGTTATATATCTCTTCGCCTTTGGCATTGCCATAATTAACCAGTACCAGCGCTTGTTTTGCATGCACGCCTGCATCACCTTCCCGGAAACCTTTCCATCCGCATTGTTCAATCAGCCAACCTGCAGCCAATTTCATTGAACCATCACTGTTCTTATAACCCACAATAGCGGGAAATTGCTGTTGCAATTCAGCAAACTTTGATGCTGGTATAGATGGATTCTTAAAGAAACTGCCAGCGTTACCGATTTGTGCGGGATCAGGCAGCTTGGAAGAACGGATATGGATCACTGCATCGGAAATAGCACGGATGCTTAATTCCTTAACACCCATTTTCGTCAGCTCCTCTTCGATGGCGCCATAGCTGGTATTGAATGCGGGGTGTTTACGCAAGCGATAGGTAACATCAGTGATCACGAACTGTCCCTTATATTTTCTCTTGAATACGCTTTCACGATAGCCAAATTCGCAATCAGCCAGGTTGAAATTGTATGGCCGGTGTTCATTAATATGATATGCTGTAAGACTATGAAATACATCTTTTATTTCCACACCGTACGCTCCTATATTCTGCATAGGCGATGCACCAACACAACCGGGGATCAGCGAAAGATTCTCAACCCCTGCCCAGTTGTTGGCTATGCAATGCAATACAAACGCATGCCAGTTCTCTCCTGCCCCGGCTCTGATATAAACATATTCCCCGTCTTCACTTACCTTTTCTATTCCTTTTAATTCGTTCTTCATCACCAGCCCTGTCACATCTTGTGTAAGCAGCATATTACTGCCACCACCTAATATCAAAAAAGGTATACCGGTTGACAGGCTGATGAGCTCTGCCAATTCGTCCATATTATGAAAAGCCGCGAACCGTGCTGCTTTAGCATCTATGCCAAATGTGTTATAATTCTTTAAAGAAAAGTTTTGCTGTATTTGCATATATCCGGCAATATACTTTAATTGTCTACATCCGGTACTACAATCACACTCTTAAACCGTTTATCCTGGTGCATCAAAGCCACCTGCTCCTGTACGTCCCTCTTGCAATTCAGAATTGTTTGATTATCCTTTGGCAGTTTGATCAATAATTCCATCAGGTATTGATTGCGCACCCGGGCAACAACAGGTTCGGCAGGGCCAACCAGGTAATCGCCATACCGGCTCTTTAATGAATTGGCAAATTGATGTGCGGCCGCTTCCAGCACACCTTTCATTTTATGCCGGAAGGTTAATTGAATGATGCGGGAGAATGGAGGGTAAAAAAAATGTTTGCGCTTGGCCAGTTCGTCGGTAAACATCTTTTTATAGTCATGCTGCTTCACATACAACAAAACGGGATGTTGCGGTTGCGATGTTTGTATCAGCACGCTGCTGGTAGATTGCTTTCTTCCAGCCCGGCCACTCACCTGTTCCATTAATTGAAAAGCCCGCTCGTTCACTCTGAAATCTGCAAAATGTAATAAGCCGTCTGCATCCAGTATGCCCACCAGGTCCACGTTTTCAAAGTCAAGCCCTTTCACGACCATTTGTGTGCCTACCAGTATATCGATACGGCGTTGTTCAAACTGTTGTATCAACACGTCATGAGCATTCTTGCCACGCACTGTGTCAATATCCATGCGCGCGACCTTGTATTGGGGAAATGTTTCCTGCAACATCTCTTCAATTCTTTCTGTCCCGAAATTCCGTTGCACAAACTGATGATTGCCGCAAGCAGCGCAAGTATGTAAAGGTGGATAATTAGTGCCGCAATAATGGCAAACCAATTTATTGGAAAGCTTGTGAAAGGTAAGTGATACGTCACAGTATTTGCACTGTGGTATCCATCCGCAAACCTGGCAAACCTGGTAGGGCGTATAGCCGCGGCGGTTCTGAAAAAGGATCACCTGCTGTTGCCGGTCGAGCACCTCCTGTATAGCTGCAACAAGTTGAGGCGACAACATGATCTTGGAATTATCTTTTTGACGGATGGTTTTGGTGTCGATGATCTGGATCGGCGGCAGTTCCACTTCGCCAAAACGCTGCATTAATTCAGCCAAACCATATTTACCCCTGATGGCATTGTGGTATGTTTCCAAAGAAGGAGTAGCACTGCCCAATAACACCCTTGCACTAGTTTTACCCGGCCCCTGGTGAAATAAAGAAGCGAGGTATATGGCAGAGTCACGGCCATTATATCGGGGGGCAGGATCTTGCTGCTTATAGGATGTATCATGCTCTTCATCACAGATCACCAATCCCAGTTCAGCATAAGGAAGAAAGATAGCAGAGCGGGCGCCAAGCACTACTTTCATCTCTCCACTTTTTATTTTATTCCAGATCTCCACTCTTTCATTCTGTGAAAATTTGGAATGGTAAATACCTATATACCCGCCGAAATGTTTTTGCAAACGCCGGATGATCTGCGAGGTAAGCGCTATCTCCGGCAGCATGTATAATACCTGCTTTCCTTTACGGATATACTCTTCAATCAGTTTGATATAGATCTGTGTTTTACCGCTGGAAGTAACCCCATGCAAAAGGCAAACGGGTTTGTTGTTGAAAGATTCTTTGATAACCGACAGGGCGGTTTCCTGCGCCGGGGTCAATTCAAAATCTATCCGGATATCTTTTGCAAGCAAGGGAAGCCTGTCCACCACCCTTTTTTCCAGCCACAGTATCTTTTTATCTACCAGCCCTTTCAGTTGTGCATCGGAAGCACCGGATTTTTTCAGCAGTTCAGCTTTGGTAACTTCACCGCTGGTTTTCATCAGGTGCAGGTAACCGAGCAATAGTTCCATTTGCTTTTCGGCTCTTTGAAGGCGTTTGTCTTCATTCAGCAATTTTGCCAGTTCATCTTCATTATCATATTGCGGGTTGAGCACTACATAGGTTTCTTTCCTGGCAGTATAGGCCTGCTTCAATGCCTCCCAAACAAAGCAGACTTTTTTCTGGATCAGCCGGTTGATCACCGGGTATACATGCGATGATTCCAGTAGCTGTTGTACCTCCGGCAACTTTAATTCCTTTTTTAGCAGCAGTGCTTCGCCAACCATGAATTCATCAGAATCCAATGCAGAAAAATCGTCCCCATATTCTTCATTATATACCAAAATGGTTTCGCTGGAAAGTTTGAAATGGGCCGGTAAAGCTGCAGCCATCACTTCACCTTCGCTGCACATATAATAGGAAGCGACCCATTCCCATAGTTTCAATTGCTGTTCATACACGACCGGTTCGGCATCCAGCACGTTCAATATTTCTTTGGGATCGCCCCAGTCAGGTTTTTCCTGGTGGAGGCGTTTCACTACGCCGGCATATTTTTTATTCTTACCCAGGTTCACTTCCACCCTGGAGCCAGGTTTCACTTTGTCTTCCAGATGCAGGGGTACCGACCAGGTAAAAGTCCGTGGCAGGGCAAGGGGAATGATGATATCTGCGTAGAAGGATATCGTTTCCGTTTTAATATGTCCCAGGCTGAATTGTTCTTCCATTAGGCTTGCTGAAGCAAACAGCAAATTTAGTTATTCTTTGGGGTTATCCAGGCTGCTTTATACCCGATAAGTTTCTGTTCCATCAACGTGTAAACCCGCTCTTTTAACGCCGGCAGATCGGCCATGACCAATCCTTTTACCGGAACTTCCTCCATATAAACGATCCGGCTTTGGCCAGGCGTCATGGTCAGCAATCCTGTATAGGGCATCCGGCTATAGGTATCCAGGAAAAGGACCGGTTTGACCGGTGTTTGCGTTTCAATCGCCAGGCGGAAAGCACCATCATAAAAATCTTTTAACGGCTGATGAGTGGTGTTAAATGTCCCTTCCGGGAATACCAGTACGGATATTCCCCTGGAAAGAATAGAGCGCAGTACGCGGATACTGGAAGCACGGTCAATGATATTGCTCCGGTCGACCGTCACGATCGCATTCTTATAAATAAAGCCGAAAACCGGCACTTTCGCCATTTCCACTTTTCCTAATGGCCGCAGGGGCTGGCGATAAGCTTTCACCAGTACGGCAGAGTCAAGATAAGAGATATGATTGGTTACAAAAATATAAGGCCTGGTTCTATCGTGTGGTGATTCATAGATGCGTTTGTGGTAAATGCCGATCAGCGGAAACCAGCTATCCGCCCATAAACGGCAAAGCCGGAGAATCATATTCCCCCCTTTTATCCGGCCAAAAAAACTTGCGATCACTACAAACGGAAAAATCAACAACATGATCACCAGGAAAACCACGATCGCATACAGGGAATAAACCCAAACCAGTGGTTTCATCAACGCTTGTTTTTGTATTTATCATCATCTCCGGGGCAGTGGCATTCCCAGTCTGTGTCCAGGTCAATGCAGGTAACCACTTTGGTTTTCAGATCGCATTGTGCAAATACGATCCTTACCCGCTGATTGTCCCTGGTGATACCTTCCAGTGCATAAGTGGGACATGGCCTGTCCTGCATATCCGATTTTTTGTAGTTGATCTTCCCTTCTTTCATGATCTGTTCCACTTCAGCCTGTGAGATTTTCCTGCATTCCATCCGGCACTTCGCGTGCTGTGTGTATTCGATATAGGAAATGCGCCGGTCAAAACCGCGGTTACGGTCGGGCGAAGAAGCAGGATCGGTGGTTGTTTGCCGGTCTTTTTTGCGTTCTGGCTCTGGCACATCCTTGTTTTGCGCCCTCCTCACAAAAAACAATACCACTGCCAGGACAATAATCAATACAAATGGTAGCCACTTCTTATTCACGTTCAAACATTTGGCTAAAAATAGGGATTTTGTTGTAAGAGACCCGGGGCAACCGATTGGTTAATGATCCGTATGCTTTAATCTGCTCTTGCGCCAGAACAAAGTAAATTTGTGAATAAAATAAACAGCCATCCGGGACTCCTGGCCCAGGGCCGACTCCCAGCTCAATTACTTACCTTTGCCCCCTTATGACCGTCGCCAAATCAGTAGCATTTCACACCCTTGGGTGCAAACTCAATTTTTCGGAAACCTCTTCCCTCTCACGACTACTTGAGCAGGAAGGATTTGAGAAAAAGGAATTTGAGGAACAGGCCGACGTATACGTGATCAATACCTGCTCTGTAACGGAAAATGCTGATAAAGAATGCCGTCAATTGGTCCGCCGCATTCAACGGAAGGCGCCTGAAAGCCTGGTAGTGATCACCGGCTGTTATGCCCAACTGAAGCCCAAAGAAATTGCTGAGATCCCCGGTGTAGACCTTGTACTCGGTGCTGCCGAAAAGTTTAATATAGCACAGCATATCCGCGAACTGGCCAAGGGCGATTCCGCCAAGATCTGCTCTTGCGATATTGAAGATGTGACCGGTTTCCATTCTTCCTATTCCCTGAACGACCGCACCCGCACTTTCCTCAAAGTGCAGGACGGCTGCGATTATAACTGTTCTTTTTGTACTATTCCCATGGCTCGCGGCAAAAGTCGCAGTGATACCATTGTCAATGTGATCAAAAGTGCCGAAGAACTGGCCGCCAATGGTGCTAAAGAAATCGTGCTTACCGGCATCAACCTGGGCGATTTTGGAAAAGGTCCGGACGGAGCCGGCTCTGTAATCGGCATTAGCCAACGGGAAGAGAATTTTTTCGAACTGATAAAGGAATTGGACAAAGTCGAAGGTATCAGCCGTTATCGCATTTCTTCTATTGAACCCAACCTGCTGACTAACGAGATCATTGATTTTGTGGCCAACAGTGATAAGTTCATGCCGCATTTTCATATCCCTCTGCAAAGCGGCAGCAATAAAGTGCTGGGAATGATGCGCCGCCGGTATAAAAGGGAATTATATGCCGAGAGGGTAAAATTGATCAAGGCGCTGATGCCTCATTGTGCTATCGGCGTGGATGTGATCGTTGGTTTTCCTGGCGAAACCGATGAGGCTTTTAAAGAAACATTCGACTTTTTACATTCCCTCGATATCTCTTATCTCCACGTATTCACTTATTCCGAAAGGGATAATACCCATGCGCTTACGCTCGGTCCGGTGGTGCCGATGCATACACGCCACGAACGCAATAAGACTTTGCGCAATCTTTCCTACATGAAAATGCAGTACTTCACCGGGCTGCATGCCGGTCAAACACGCAAAGTATTGTTTGAAAAGCATGATAAAGCCGGAATGATCGAAGGTTACACAGATAATTATGTTCGGGTGACAACTCCTTACCGGGAAGAATGGGTGAACCAGGTAGTGGACTGGATGCTTTAATCAGGCATTCTCACTAAAACCGGGGAACATCAAGAAGGCCAAGCGTGATGGATTGAACGCTTTAATTAGTCACTCCTACTAAAACCAAGGGCAGGTATCGTGGATTGGGCGTTTTTATCAGGTGCTCCCCTAAAACAACGAGGGACAAAAAAGACCGTGAGTGATAGACTGACCTCTATCACTCACGATAAAGCCGATTTGGGATGTTGATCCCTCCTCAAAGCCTGTTCATGAAAGAGGTTCCAGCCATATAAAAGTGGTGGGACGTACTGGACTCGAACCAGTGACCCCTACTCTGTCAAAGTAGTGCTCTAAACCAACTGAGCTAACGTCCCGTTAATTTTTTAAAGAAAAACCACCGGAGCAGAGCGGTAAAATTAAGGGCTTTTTATCTTTATAGTACGGTAGTATTTTATTTTTTTGCCGTGCAACTTTCAGGCCTACTGTTTGTCTTTGTAATAGAGTAAATGATATGAAGAAGTACCAGGTAACGATACAATTTGAAATGAAGGACGATTTCACCGACCTGATCCCGCCTCACCGTACCTACATTAATTTCCTTATCAACAAGGACATTATTGATCAGTATATCGTGAGTATGGAAACCCAGCGCGTGTGGATCACGTTGAATGCAGCTAACCGTGAAGAAGTTGAAAAGTTGCTGAAGAAATCCCCCATTTATAAATTCTGGCAGTACGAGATCGATGAATTATTTGTCTGGGATGGCCAGCATTACAGATTGCCGGCAGTTCAGCCGAACTGACCTTGCTTTTTCTATTAGATAGTTACTCACTCCAATATTAGGTTATATTTTCCCTTATCTTTTTGTTTTTTCACGCCTAATTGTTGTTTTTTTCACCTACTCTCGTCCTTAGCTTCTGATAGATTTGCCGGAAACATATTAAGATGCCTAGTGAAGAAAAGATACAAGACAAGATACACGAAATAAGAGGCGAAAGGGTAATGCTTGACTTTGATTTGGCAGTGCTGTATGATACCACTACCAAGGCGTTCAACCAGGCAGTAAGAAGAAATAAAGACCGGTTTCCGGAAGACTTTCTTTTTCAGCTTTCAGAACAGGAATGGCAGATTGTACAAAATAGACTTATAGATCGCACTGATCAGCCTTTTGTGAACCGGTCACAAATTGTGACCGGTTCACAAAAGCACCGAAACAAGGGATTATTGCCTTATGCTTTTACCGAACAGGGCGTAGCTATGCTAAGCGGCGTGCTTCATTCTCCCAAAGCCATTAAAATGAACATTTCTATTATGAGGGCATTCGTTGAGATCAGGCGATTTGTAGCGCGAAATCTCTCTCTGAAAGAACAGCTTAAAGAAATACGGGAACGGCTTGGCGAACATGATGTTCAACTCAAGCAGATATATGATACCTTAGAAAATATGCTAAACAAAACAATTAGCCAACAGGAATGGGAAAGCCGGGAAAGAATCGGATACAAAAAATGAGCCTCACCCCTTTACCCATCATGAACCTACTCCGTCTTCAAACTCTTCACTGGATTTGCCGTTGCTGCTTTGATCGCCTGTGCACTCACCGTCAGTAGAGCAATCAACAAAGCCACGATCCCTGCCGCTGCAAATATCCACCAGGATAATTCAGTGCGGTAAGCATAATTATCCAGCCATTGATGCACCAGCCACCACGAGAAAGGCACAGCAATCACAAAAGCCACCAGTACCAGTTTCAGGAATTCACCAGACAGCAACACAAACACTCTTGCAACGCTTGCTCCCAACACTTTCCGGATACCGATCTCTTTAGTCCTTTGCGAAGCTGTAAACATAGCAAGCCCTAACAAACCCAGGCACGAAATTAAGATCGCCAGAAAAGCAAAGGCTTTGCTTAAAGTACCGATCATCTGTTCGCTTTTATACAAAGCTTCATATTCTTTATCAGCAAAATGGTACGTAAATGGAAAAGCAGGGTTCAATTCTTTGCATAAACTCCCCAATAAGGTTAAAGCCTGCTGTGTTTTACCCGCTTCTGTTCTCACAACGATCGTTCCCCATCCTTTTTCGCTCAGGTTAATGATCAGAGGTTCTACCTGGTCGTGCAGTGAAGACAGGTGAAAGTCTTTTACTACTCCAACGATCGGCCCCTGCTCCCCTCCTTCCAGCCGCAAGGTTTGTCCAAGCGGGCTTTTAAAACCGAAACGTTGTGCAGCTGTTTCATTTACCAGGAAGCTGTTTTCCTTATCTCCATAAGCCGGGGAAAAATCACGGCCCTGCAACAATTGTATGCCCATTGTTTTAATAAAATCATATCCTACCGAAACAACGGCCATCGTGGGGCGGTATGATGGGTCCTTTCCTTCCCAGATAATACTGTCCTGGTAATTGCCGATGCCGGTCGGCGATCCCGTCATCAGCGACATGGATTTAATCCCGGACTGCTGTAAGGCTTTTTGTTTTAATACTGCATATTGCCTGTCAAGATCGCCCTCGATCGGAATAGTAACCAGGTTCTCTTTTGTATAACCCAGGTTGCGGGTTTGTAAAAAATTTACTTGTTTGGAAATAACGATCGTACCGGTGATCAGTAAAATGGATAATACAAACTGGAAAACGACCAGTCCTTTCCGGAAATTTACCGAGCTATTACTGAAACGCAGTACACCTTTCAATGCTTTTACAGGGCGGAGTGAGGACAATACAAGGGCAGGATAACTGCCGGCGATAAACCCGGTGATCAATCCAAGCCCGATTAATTGCAACCAAAACACCGGCTGGGCAACAGGCAACACGATTTGTTTACCCGTGATATGATTGAATAATGGCAACAGCATTTGTACCAGTACCAGTGACAGTATAATCGAAAAGAATACGAGCAACATGGCCTCACCAATGAACTGCAGGATCAATGTTCCCCGCTCAGCCCCTACTACTTTACGTACACCGATCTCCCTGGTACGTTTAGCCGCGCGGACAGTTGACAGGTTCATAAAATTGATACACGCAATCAGCAAGATGAATATTGCTACCAGGCTGAAGAGTTTCACATATTTGATGCGGCCTTCTGTTGGTACTCCATTGCTGAATTTTGAACGGAGATAACGTTCATCAAAACGCTGAATGCCGAGTTCTTTCCGGAGTCCTGGCCCTTGTGTGGTATAATATTTATCCAGGAACTTTGTAATAGAGGGTCCGAATAATGCAGCATTGGCGTTTCTTCTTAATTGAATAAATGTTTGCGCTATCTGGCCGCTCCATTTAGCCTCTGCAGGATGTAAATGGAGGAATTGTTGCCAGTTGTGCAGATAATCAAACTGCAGGGAAGAATTAGCCGGTATATCATTGAAGACTGCTGTAACGACCAGGTTTTCTTTGTTGCTGTATTGCACTGTTTTACCAATCGCTTTTGCCGGCGAACCAAACAATAAAACAGCCATTTTCCTGGAAATAGCAATATTCGCCGGGTCCTGCAACATATTATTGATATTGCCTTGCAGCAAAGGGAAGCTGAACATTTTCAAAAAATCATTGCTCACCCATGCACCTTGTTGTTTGAATATTTTGTCACCGACCCGGAATATATTCTGATCTAAAAAATAGCTGCTCGCATATTCCACTTCAGGCAATATCTTTTTCATTTCTTCAGCCAGTAAGGCCGGGGTGGCATAAGTGGCACCGACTTCCCCTTCCGCGTATTCTCTTTCATACACATTGAAGAGTTGCTGACCATTGGCATGAAAACCATCCACCCTCCGCTCATCTTTTATCCATAGCATGATAAGCAGACTGCAGGTCAGGCCGAGGGCCAGGCCGGAAAGATTGATAAGCGAAAAAACTTTGTTACGAAGAAGGTTGCGCCAGGCCGTGATAAAATAGTTGCGGATCATAAAGCCAGATTTAAATTCATCGGTTGCTTAAAGCATATAGCAAAGTCCTAAAACAGTACCAGTTTCGCATCAGGCTCAATTTCAACAAACTACAGTAAAACACAGGCAATAGAGTGTACGTTTTCAGTACAAAACTGTTCAAAGGCGAACGCCACGCCCAGGGTTCATGATCTGGTAACCCGGTTAATGATTAACTTATTTATGCGGAATGATAGCTGTTGCTTCTATTTCTATCAGTATATCTTCCCTGAACAGTTTACTGACCTGCACTAATGTGCTTGCAGGCGGCTTTGCTGTATTGATGAATTTGTCCCTGGCGTTCCTTACTTTCTGAACCTGGGATGCGTCGAGGATGAAATAACTTAGTTTGACAATATTATCCATAGCGCCTCCTGCATTTGTTACACAGCTCCTGATATTCTTAAAAGCCTGCTCGGCTTGTTTTCCGAGATCGTCTTTGCCTACAAGATTACCCTGTTCATCCAATGCCACCTGTCCTGAAATAATAAGCATGGTACAGGTGCCCAGGTTTATTTCAGCGACATGCGAATATCCTTTCGGGGTATGTACAGACGAGGGATTGACCAGTTTTACAAGAGAACTGTCTTCCTGTGAAAACCCGGCAAGGGATATAAGGAGTGACAGACAACCAATTAAGCCTTTCCTCATAAAAAAAGTATTTTGAAAAACGAAGATAAAATGAAAAAGCCAGGGGATGATTCCTCTTGAACGCCATCCCCCATCAGGGGTATTTTACTAAACGCCGGGAATTTATATTTTTATCCCAAATTTTTACCCGTATGAATGCTTCCCCCGCTTTATGTACCTTTTTGGGCATAAAATCTCATTTAAATATCAAAAAGATGAAACTGCTTATTCTGTTCCTTTTCAGTACCTGTTGCTTATCTGTTTTTGGGCAGACAAATGGTAATCTAAAAACCATACCTGTTACCGATTATTGGAGCGATGGTAAAAATAAGTTAATGGCAAAGGGTTCTTACATTGATGAGCCGCAGGATTTTTTAAGTGCAGCCTTCGGAAAAAAGAGGACCGGCCATTGGCAATACTATACTACAGAAGGAAAATTAAACATGGAAGGAGACTACGATGGAGGGGCGCAGATCGGGGAATGGAAAAAATATTATGAGAACGGGAAGGTTTTTGAAACAGGTGAATATAAAAAAGACAGGCGTTCCGGCAGTTGGATCATCTATGATGAAGAAGGTAATAAAATGTCAGAAATTGACTATTACAATGGCATCATGAGACATTATTACAAAAAAAGAAAAATAAAAGAAGATTTGTCTTTTTATCGTAAAGGCACATCGGGCGACACCATGATTTTTAAAAAATATGTTCAATATTATGAAAATGGGAACAAAAGAATTGAAGGACAGTTTGATGAAACCACTCCTGTAGTTGGCATTAGCAGCTATTTCATTAGCTATTATGGATATGCCAAACCAAAAGGAGTTTGGACAACCTATTGGGAAAATGGGAAACCTGCCACTGCATATGATTTTGATAAGAATGATGCGAAAGTATTGAATACAGAGATGACTGAACACAAAGACGACCAGGGTGGCAGGAGCCGTGGACTGAAAGCATTGGGAGAACTTATTACTAAAGAATATAAGAACTCATACTGGCTAACCTTCGCCTACAATCAATACGAGCAGGAAATCAATTTCCATGATCCAAAATGTTCAGAAAAGAAAGTCACTACACTGGAGTTAAATCCCGGATCATTTACCATGCATGGTATTTGGGAATACTGGAACAGCAATAATGTATTGGAATCAAAAATTGAATATAATGGTGTAACAAACCTGCCTACAGGAAAAGCAGTATATTATTTTCCGAATGGGAAAATAAAAAGAGAGGGAAAAAATAATGAAGATGGAAGAGCAACCGGGGAATGGATCAGTTATTTTGAAAACGGTCAGATAATGCAAAGAACTTCTTATGAAGATGGAAAAATAATAGGATCTAATGAGTATTTCAATCCGAATGGGAAGCCCTTGGGCAAACAAGAATATGCAGATGGAAATTTGAAAAGCTTATCTGACTTCTTTGATGAAACCGGAAAGCCAATATTAAAATCAGGTAATGGTTACATCATAAGTTATCACCCCAATGGCACTATTTCCGGTAAAGTCAATTTGCTGAATGCCCAGGTAAATGGTTTGTACCAGGCTTTTTACGAAACCGGCAAAATGCAATCTTCTTTTGCTTATTCAAATGGGAAATTAGATGGAGAGTTTAATGAATACTTTGAAAACGGAGCATTAATGTCGAAGGGAAACTATACTAACGAAAGACTGAACGGCGTCGTTGTGTATTATCATCCGAATGGGAAAAAACTGGGTTCCATAAAATACAGTTTAGATAAACCTGAGACGCTGCTTGAGTTCTTTGATGAGAACGGTAAGCAAATATTAAGTAATGGTACCGGTGTTGAACTAAACTATCACAGAAATGGGAAAATAATGAACCGGATACATTTTACGAATTCTTGCCGGGACGGGAAAGCCGAATGGTATTATGACAATGGGCAGCTGAGCGAGAGTTTCAATTTCAAATATAGCGAGAAACAAAAGCCTATGGGCTTATGGTGGGATGTATTGGAAAGTTATACCCGGACCGGCAAAAAACGGGATGCAGGGGATTTAAAAAATGGAAAGGGTACAATGATCATTTATGATGAAAATGGAGAGGCGACCCCGATGGCAGTTACAGATGGCATTGCAACAAAGTAGGGAATAAATGCAACCGGCGGATATGGAAAAAATCGAAACACCGGTGATTAAAGCTGGCAGAAGTTTTAGAACAAATAAAAAGCGGGGACACAACTAAGATAGTGATGTCCCCGCTTTAGTGGGAGTTGACGGGCTCGAACCGCCGACCCTCTGCTTGTAAGGCAGATGCTCTGAACCAACTGAGCTAAACTCCCTTATCCCTTTTTTGATTGGGAGTGCAAAGATAAGTCTGTATACTTTTCAACCAAATTTTTTTTGAGATTTGTTGCTAAGCCGGCTCAGATTCAGGAGTCAGAAGTTCAGGTGCTTAAAAGAATTTATGTAAGCATTTTCGATAGTCATAGATCTATTATTGTTTTGAACAGAGTTCAGACTATTGACTCCCGACTAAAGACTGCCAGCTCATAAACCTTCCAACACAAATCATTCTCAATCAATCCCCTACCCTTTTTCTTCACACTCCCAAACAAATCCCTCCCAGCATTTCCGAAAAAAAAGCAAATGGTCTATTTTTGTAATCAAAGGTTTGACCGATGGCTAAACATGAATTTGAGACCGGTACCGTACACGATACTGATACATTGACCCTTGAAGACCAGGGCTGCAGTCTCATCGTATGGAATGATGAAGTGAATACCTTCGAATGGGTCATCGAAACCCTGGTACAGGTCTGCGGCCATACACACGAACAAGCTGAGCAATGCTCCTACTTCATCCACTATAAAGGAAAATATGCTGTAAAGCAAGGTTCTTATGAAGAACTGAAGCCTATGTGTGATGCGATAACAGAACGCGGTATTGGTGCGACTGTAGAAGTGGTCGCGTAGTTTACCTGGTCATATCCGGCAAAGGCCTCATTCAATATTTTTCTTCCTTCATTGATATATGTCCCTTTTCGCCCTTGATACGGAAATAATTGATTTTCCCCCTCCTCATTTGGCCGAGCCTGATGGACTACTGGCCATAGGCGGCGATCTATCGCCCGAGAGATTACTCTCTGCTTACCGGCAGGGCATTTTTCCCTGGTATGAGGGAGAAGATATTCTTTGGTGGTTCCCTGATCCCCGTTTTGTATTGTTTCCTGAAAACATGAAGGTCAGCAAGACCGTAAAAACCCTGCTTAAAAGAAACGAATTCGAGTTTACGGTCAATAAAGCCTTTGCAGATGTCATCCGCTCCTGCCAGCAGGTCGAACGTGCCGGCCAGGATGGTACCTGGATCACGCAGGATGTTGAAAAAGCTTATACTAAAATGCACGAGTTAGGCTATGCTCATAGTGCCGAGGTCTGGAAAAACGAGGAACTTATCGGAGGTTTATACGGCATCCGCCTCGGAAAGGTTTTTTTTGGTGAGAGTATGTTCAGTAAAACGAGTAATGCCTCCCGTTATGCTTTTGTCTGTTATATGCAACAACTTCGATCTGAAGGAGTGGAACTGATCGATTGCCAGGTACATACTGAATACCTGGAAAGTATGGGTGCGACAATGATCGAAGGAAGAGATTTCAGCAGGTTATTGAGAGAACTTATTCCATGAAGTTAGTATCACCAGGGACGCAAAGTTTATGCAGAGAACGCCATGTTATGGCCGTTGTGTAAGCTTTGTGCCCCCGACGATACATCTATCTTTTAAAACCGCGTTCCCAAATAATGTGGCAACATCGCCCGCCAGGTCGGCCAGTCATGCGGCCACTCCGTACCCCAGATATCCAGTTCATACCAGATATTCTTATCATACAACTGCTTCGCAAAATGCCCGGCAGCATCCGGATCCTCATGCGAACCGCGCCCGCTTAAAATATGTATATGCTTGCTGCTTCTTATCTGCTCCAATACCTGATGGTCTGTTAAATTGGAAATATAATGCGCGGGACTGTTGAAATACACATTATCATCATAATGCCCCTTGGTATACTCCATCAGATTGTATACCCCGCTCATTGCAATTACCCCATTGATCAGATCAGGTCGTTTCAAAAACAAATTCATGCTATGCAATGCCCCGAATGACGCGCCACAGGTAATGATCGGCGTTTGCCAACTGCTGCTATTACGGATAAACGGCACCACTTCATTATACACATAATCATTCCACTGCTGATGCCTCGCCGATTTATGCCAGGGGTCCGCCTGGTCATTCATCCAACTCTCCCTGTTAATACTGTCGATCGAGTACACTTTCACTTTACCACTGTCAATAAAAGGCGCCAGCGAATCCAGCAACTGAAAACGCTCATACTCCAGGTAATCGGCTGCCGCGGTAGGGACCAGCAATAAAGCAAAACCGAAATCACCATACGTAGCAATAGGCATTTCCTTCTGCAGGGAAGGGCTGAACCAGGAAGTCAGGGATCTTTTCATATCAATTAATTTTCAATGCCGCAAAAACGGCATCATGTTTTTTCTTATCAACCCGGCTGTATTGCTACTATCATCACCTGTGTAGCCTGTCCCGTTGCAAAACGGGGGCACTCACTTCATCGTCCGGTAATTCTACTCAGCATTTGGCAGCACTTTTCATCTACTTGAAGATATTGAATCGGCCTTATACTTCCACAACAGCCCGCTCTATTTTTTAGCTCGCTTCAGCAAACCGAATTTCTCCGCTCACCTGCCTGAAACAGCTAAACCGGCATACAATTTCAACCATCTTTCTGTCCCGGCTCCTGACTCCCGGCTACGGACTCCCGACTCTATTTCTTACCTTTGCCGCCGTATGGAACTGACCAAGAATTTCGACCACCAATCCGCCGAACTCAGGTGGTACCAGCATTGGCTGGATAAGCGATATTTCAATAGCAAACCCGATTCCCGCGAGCCTTACACCGTGGTGATCCCCCCTCCCAACGTTACCGGTGTGCTTCACATGGGGCACTGTCTCAATAATACTATCCAGGACATCCTGGTGCGCCGCGCCCGCATGCAGGGTAAAAACGCCTGCTGGGTCCCCGGCACCGACCACGCTTCCATTGCTACTGAAGCCAAAGTGGTGCAAATGCTGCGGGAACGCGGCATTGCCAAATCATCCCTTAGCCGGGAAGAATTTCTGAAATATGCTTGGGAATGGAAAGATAAATATGGCGGCATCATCCTGCAGCAACTGAAAAAAATGGGCTGCAGCCTTGATTGGGACCGCACCACGTTCACTATGGACCCGCACTATTATCAGTCCGTGATTAGCGTGTTCACTGACCTTTACAATAAAGGGTTCATTTATCGTGGCAAACGGATGATCAACTGGGATGTAAAGGCCAAAACAGCATTGAGTGATGAAGAAGTGATCCGTAAGGAGACTGTTCAGAAACTTTACCATATCCGTTATGCCATTGAAGGCACTGGCCGTTCTGTAGTGATCGCCACCGTTCGCCCCGAAACCATCATGGGCGATACAGCTATCTGTGTTCATCCCAATGATGAACGCTATAAAGACCTGCATGGCAAATTCGCGATCGTTCCCCTGATCAATCGCCGTATTCCCATTATCACGGACGAATATGTTACCATGGACTTCGGTACCGGTGCATTGAAAGTGACGCCAGCCCACGATATGAACGATAACCAGCTTGGCCAAAAGCACAACCTGGAAGTGATCGATATTTTAAATGATGACGGCACACTGAACGCCGATGCGCAGATACTGGTTGGTGAAGACCGCTTTGATGCAAGGAAAAAGATCATTCCCCTGTTGGAAGCAGCCGGAAGTCTTGAAAAGATTGAAGACTATACCAGCGAGGTTGGTTATAGCGAACGAACTGATGTAGTAGTTGAGCCCCGCCTTTCCCTGCAATGGTGGATCGATATGAAAAAGATCTACAGTCCTGCATTAAAAGCAGTGATGGACGAAGAGATCAAATTCTTTCCTCCCAAATTCAAAAATCTTTACCGCCACTGGATGGAGAATATCAAAGACTGGTGCATCAGCCGCCAGCTCTGGTGGGGGCAACAGATACCAGCCTGGTATGCACCGGATGGTTCTTTTGCAGTGGCCGACATGCAGGAAAAAGCCTGGCAGGAACTGAAAACAAAACTTCCTTCTTTAAAACTGGAAGAAGTAAAACAGGATGAAGATTGCCTCGATACATGGTTCAGCAGTTGGCTCTGGCCTTTTGAAGTGTTCAAAGGTTACAGCGATCCCGGCAACGCTGATATCAAATACTACTATCCTACCAATACGCTCGTGACTGCCCCTGAGATCATTTTCTTCTGGGTAGCGCGGATGATCATGGCGGGATTTGAATACAAACATGAAAAGCCATTCAACGAAGTATATTTCACAGGTATCGTAAGAGATAAGCAGGGAAGGAAGATGAGCAAGAGCCTCGGCAATTCACCCGATCTTCTAGCCTTGATCGATCAGTATGGTGCTGATGCCACCCGCTTTGGCATCATGATCTCCTCCCCCGCCGGAAATGATCTGCTGTGGGATGAAAGCAGCAATGAACAAGGTTCTTTCTTCATCAATAAGATCTGGAACGCCCTCAAGCTCGTAAAAATGTGGGAAGGCCGCCAGGCGAAAGACCAGGACAAAGGCAAAACAAATTTTGCCGTAACCTGGATGGAGAACCGCCTGAACGAAGCCCGCCTGCAACTGGATGAGCAATTCAGGGATTTCCGCCTGAGCGAATCATTAAAAACCATTTATTCCCTGATCTGGGACGATTTCTGTTCCTGGTATCTCGAATGGGTAAAACCCGGTTTTGAACAACCAATTGATGCAGAAGTGTACAGCAAAACTGTTCGCTTCTTTGAAGACCTGATGCAATTGCTGCACCCCTTCATGCCTTTTATCACAGAAGAGATCTATCACCAGTTGAAAGAGCAGAAAGATGATCTTACAGTGAAGCTTTATCCGCCTGCCGCTACACCGGATGCAAGCATACTTCAAACAGCAACCCTGCTGAAAGAAGTGATCTCTTCCATCCGCGATGCACGCAATAAGGCCCAGTTAAAACCCAAAGAAACCATCCGCCTGCATATACTCACCGCAGAACCGGCTCTGTATTCTTCTATCGAATCCATTTTAGCTAAACAGGTAAATGCAGAAGCCATTACTTATACCACTGCCCCTGTCAGCAACACGATCACGATAGTAGTGCAAAAAGATAAATTCTTTATCGAAACCACTACGGTACTCGACACAGCTGCACAACGCGCGCAACTGCAAAAAGACCTGGACTACCTCAAAGGATTCCTTGTTTCCGTAGAAAAGAAACTCAGCAATGAAAAGTTTGTCAGCAATGCCAAGCCTGAAGTAGTAGAAATAGAACGGAAGAAAAAAGCAGATGCAGAAGACAAGATAAAAGTGATCGAAGAAAGCCTCGCTTCATTATAAAGAAAAAGCCCCGCAATTATCTTGCGGGGCTTTTTCTTTATACAGTCTGCACATTCGCGACATTCGTACCAATTCGCGTCATTCGTGCTTTTAGCTTTAATTAGCATTGCTATTTAGATTTCTGAAATCCACACTCACCAGCTTACTCACTCCCGGCTCCTGCATCGTCACACCATAAATCACATCCACGGTGCTCATGGTTGTTTTATTATGCGTAACAATGATGAACTGTGAGTTGTCGCTAAACTGCCTGATCATATTCGTAAACTTGCCCACGTTCGCATCATCCAGCGGGGCATCCACCTCATCGAGGATACAGAACGGAGCCGGTTTGATCAGGTAGATCGCAAACAGCAATGCTGTAGCGGTTAATGTTCTTTCACCACCGCTCAACTGTGTCAGTGAAGTGGGGCGCTTGCCTTTAGGACGGGCAATTACTTCAATACCGGTCTCTGCCAGGTTCTCAGGATTTTCCAGTACGAGATCGCAATGATCGTCCTCAGTAAACAGGGTTTTGAATACCTTGATGAAGTTCTCTTTTACGGAATTGAATGTTTCCAGGAATTTCTGGTTGGCAGTAGCTTCTACTTCTTCAATTGTTTTCAATAGACTGTCTTTTGCATTCACGAGGTCATTCTTCTGCTCTACAATAAACTCATAACGTTTCTTCATTTCCGTGAATGCTTCGATAGCTGTAGGGTTCACTTCGCCCAGGTTTTCCAGGCGTTTCTTCATCCTGTCGGCTTTCTCCTGGAGATCTTCAAGGCTGGTTTCTGAAGTGCGTGCCTGGTCAAGAATATCTTCCAGTTGTATACGGAACTCCACATTCAGCCTTTCCTTGGTGCCGGCCAGTTGCAGTTTCAGTTCATTCAGTTTATCCTTGATGGCAGCCAGCAAATGTTCTACCTGTTCTTTATCTTTTACTTTGTGGCGCAGCTCACTTTCTTTTTCACTGAGTTGATTGCGTACATTATAATAAGCCTGATCAGCTTCATTCAATACCTGCTGGTCTTCCTCCCTTTTGCGGATCAGCTCGATCAATCCTTCTTCGATATCTTTCAATGAAGTGGCTGACTGTTCAATGCTGGACGTAGTATCTGTAAGGCTGGTGGTGTTATTTTCCACTTGCTGATGCAGGTCCTGCAATTGATTGCTCTTGAAATCCAACTCCTGCTTCAAAGCATTGATCTTGCTTTGCTGTTTGGTCACGTTCAGGTTGAACTCGTTGTATTGCTGTGTTGCTTCGTTATAACCAGATTCAGCCGCACGGAAGCTTTCATTAGCCTCTTCCAGGCGGGAAGTGTAAGCCTGCAGTTCTTCATTGTATTCAGCCAGTTGTTTGCGTACGCCTTCTACTGACTGATACGTTTGCTGCATCTGGCCATTCAGTTCTTCCAGGCGATGCTGGCTGCTGGCCTGCATGGAGTGCAGGTTTTCCAGTTTATTGTGCAGGGCGAATACCTGGTTGGTCAGTTGCTGTATCTCGCGTTCTGTTTCGCGTAAAGCTGTTTCGCGCAGGTCTTCATTGAATGCGATCACTTCATTGTGGCGGGATTGTATATCACTGCGCAATCTTTCTACCACGGAGTCCTGTGCAGCAATATCATCCTGCAATTTCTCCAGGTTCTTTGCACGGCCGATCTTCTTCCCTTCGATCAGGCCAACGCTTCCACCGGTAAGTGAATACCTTCCTTTTACATACTTACCCGTTTTCTCGATCACCACAAAGCCATTGCTGTTGGCCAGCACGCCATCATTGTCGGCGATATACACATTGCCCAGCAGATGCTCTGCGAGCTTACGGTATTTATCGTCCACTTCCACCACGCTCAATGCAGGTATACCGCCTTCCAGTTGATGGGAAGTGCCGGGAGTATCATTACCATTTACTTTATCGAGTAAAAAGAAATTCGCTTTCCCTTTTTTATTCTCATCCAGCAGGTGAACGGCCTGCAGGCCTTCCTGCAGATTGTTCACCACATAATAGCTGAGGTAAGGTTCAAGCACATTTTCCAGCGCTGTGCGGTATTCTTCTTTTACATATAAAATATCAGACAGGATAGGCGAAGTGTGATTCCAGTTGCTGTTGTTGTGCAGGAATTTCACACTGTCAGGATAGCCTTCCATACTATCGATCATACTTTTCAGCAGATCGTGTTCGTTCTTCTTCGCATCCAGCTTACGGTTTTCTTCAGCCAGTTCATTGCGGAGGCTGTCCAGTATTCCCTGTGTTTGCAGGATCTGTTCTTTAGTGTTTTCCTGGTGGCGTTGCAATTGCTCCAGGTCCACTTTTTTGATCTCCAGTTCTTTTTCTTTCAATAAGCGCTCACTGTCCAGTTGCTGGCGCTGCGCTTCGCGCTGCACGCGTTCTTCTTCTATCTGGTTGATGGCGCGCTGCAGGTTCTGAACAGAAGTATCTGCTACGGCCACTTTCTTTTCTGCGTCAAACTGGCTGCGTTGTACCTGCTGGTATTCATTGCGCAGACTGTCTACCATGCGGCGGTTCTCATCCAGCACATCACGTTTCAATGCCGCTTCGTTTTGCAATTGCTGCAATTGTTCGGTCAGGCCGCTCAATCCTTTCACTTCTTCTTCCAGTTGCAGTTTAGTGAAGCCAATGCTTTCATCAATGCCTTTCAGTTGCCCTTCGGCTTTTTGCAAAAACTGTTTCAGGCTTCCTTCCCGCTCGCGCAGATATTCGAGGCGCTGGGCAGCCAGGTTTTTTTCGTTTTCCCGGGTCCTTACCTGTTGCACCAATTCATTGTAGGCATATTGCATGCTTTGAAGGGCTCTTTCTTTTTCGATAAACCCTACTTTTTCCTGTTCCAGCGATGCTTCTTCTGTAGCGATCTCCGCTTCCATGCGCACGCGCTTATCAGTTTCTATTTCCTGCTGCTCGTTCAGTTCTTTATACGTAAGGTTGAATCCTTCCAGGGCGGCTTTAGCCAGTTCTATACTCACTTCACGGTAATCTTTCTTGATCTCGTGGTATTTCTCTGCCTTGCGCGCCTGGCTTTCCAGGGCTTTCAACTGGTTGTTGATCTCGAATAAAAGGTCTTCGATACGGGCAAGATCCTGCTCGGTAGCATCCAGTTTTTGCTTGGCTTCTTTTTTCCGTGTTTTATAGATGCTGATACCGGCAGCCTGCTCCAGCATGCGGCGGCGGCTATTGTCTTTGTCTTTGATCAGGTCGTCGACCATGCCCAGCTCAATGATCGCATAGCTGTCGGTGCTCACGCCTGTGTCCATAAACAGGTTCTGGATGTCTTTCAGGCGGCATTGCACATCATTCAGGCGGTATTCACTCTCCCCGCTTTTGTAGAATTTGCGGGTGATGGTAACGGTACTGAATTCTGTAGGAAGGAGGTTTTTGGTGTTTTCAAAAGTCAGGCTTACTTCGGCCAGGCCGCTGGCGCTACGGGTTTTGGAGCCGTTGAAAACCAGGCTGTCCAGGTTCTCACTCCGCAGGTGACTGATCTTTTGCTCACCGATCACCCAACGGATGCTGTCCACGATATTGGATTTACCGCAACCATTAGGTCCCACAATGCCCGTAATATTATCGTCAAAATTCACTACGGTCTTGTCCGCAAAACTCTTGAATCCCTTGATTTCTAAGCTCTTTAGTCTCACTGTATTTCCAGGTTTTAAGTCAGGCGGCGAATATAAGCGAAACCCGGACAAAAGGCGGTCCGGGCATGCACCATTTATACACAAAGGGGGGTTAAAAATGTGGGAAGATTGTTAATAACACGAATAAGCGCGAATAAAACCTAAAAGCGGTAAGTTCTCGTGATCCTCACAAATGATGCGAATGGTCTCGATTGTAGAAAAATAGCTATTCTGGAGCCAAGCCGTTTCTTGCAATCGCCCTTAAGCGGTTTATTTTCGTAACCCTGAGGCCATTTCCATGATCAGGCTTTATTAGCGTCAATTCGAGCCAAACTACGACTTCTCCCCTGCCCTGAGTCATATTTGCGTAATTCGTATTTTCACGATCAGCGTACCCTGTTTTGCTCTGCCTCCGCTCCTGTTGCATTATGCTTGCGCTGGTCAGCGATGGTTTTTCCAAATCTCCAGTTGAAAGTAATTGTAAAATATCTTGTATCACCGAGATTATGATAATTCGCATCGGTTTGAGCCAGGTTGTTGATGATCCCCTTATTGATCTGGGTATAAAAAATATCATTGACACTGAACCTGAGAGTTGCAACTGGTGAAAGCTTTTTCTGCACACCGGTATTCACACGGCTAAAGCCGCCGGAAATGAATTGCCCGGTAGTAATATCTGTCCGGTACATGCCGCTGAGCTCCGCGCTCCAGCCTTTATTGAATTTGAATTGAGCATTGGGGCCGATATACCAGAGAGTACCCTTTGTGTCCAGAAGTCCTGTATAAAAACTGCTGCGGGAATGTATACTGGTCAGTTCTGTATACAGGCTAAGCGTAAGCCATTTTGCAATGTCCTGGCTGCCATCAACAGAAATGCTTTTTATTTCTACAGAAGAAAGATTGCCTGGCCGGCTGTAATAAGTACCATCCACTATTTCGATAGTCTCTCCCACGCTGTTATGCGTTTTGCCATAACTCAACGTCGCAGTGATGCGTTGTTTGAAAGTGTAAGAAAATTCAATGTTGTCAATGAAAGCCGGCTTGAGGAAAGGATTACCTACATAGAAAGTGAATTTGTCAAGCGGGGAAATAAAGGGGTTCATATCCCGGTAAGCGGGCCGGTTGATCCTTCTACCATAATTAATCCCTAACTGATGGTTGGACGCACTGTCCAGTTTGTAGGTTAAATAAACTGTCGGGAACAGGTTGTTATAATCCCGCCTGAAAGATGAATCCGGTTTGACGGCATTGCCTAATTGATCGCCTTTTGAAATAGTGTTTTCAAAACGGAGCCCCAGTTGCACAGATAATCGATTGAAATCCCTGTTGAGGTTCGCATAAGCAGCATTGATATTTTCTTTATAAATAAAATGATTGCTTTTATCGTAATCAGGTGAAGTATTATTGTTGATCGTGTAATAATATTCCGCCAGGTTGTCTGTTTTGGTATAGCTAGCTTTCAATCCTGCAGAAAACTGATAACCTCCTTTCAATGGCTTTATATAATCTGTTTTAGCTGAATAGATATCAATATTAGTGGGTAGTTTTCCGTTGAGATAATCCTGCATTTTCAGGTCGCCGTTTGCATCATAGCTGGCATTATCGAATAACTGATCGTTATCCGTCTTATAATTGATATAATCAAGATCGAAAGTCAGGTCATGACCGCTCTTATCAATTTGACGGCGATAGTTGAGGTTGATCCCCCCATTTTTAAATTTTTGCTTTTCACTGTTCAATGCCCGGATCATGGAGTCCTTTTGCCCGGCTGCATTCAGCAGGTTGCTGATATTGTTATTCGTAATATTCATATTGTTTGATTGCCCCGTCAGCACTATCCCCCAGGTAGTTTTAGCATCCTGGTAAAAGTCCATGCCCGCTTTTCCGGTAAAGGAATTTCCTTTCCTGCGGATAAAAGAATTTTGCAGGAAATAAGACCTTGTGCTTTCGTCTTCGTTCTTATAACGACGGTTAATGTCCAGATCGCTGAAATTATTCTGGCGGTTGAAGCCCAGGTTGGCAAAGAAGTTAAACTTGTTTTGCCTCCAGTTCAGGTTAAGACTGTTATTGGTCCTGGCGTAAGAACCCTGGTTATAACCAAGGCTGAGGTTGCCATTAAAACCTTTCAGCCTGCTCTTCTTTGTGCGGATATTGATCACACCGCCCGTTCCTGCCGCATCATATTTAGCCGGAGGATTGGGCATAAGCTCTATCTGCTCCAATGCCGATGAAGGCAACGAACGGAGATAATTCTGAAGATCGGCAGCAGAAAGATAAGTAGGCTTGTCATCAATAAAAACAACAACACCCTGTTTGCCCTTGAGTGTGATCGTACCATTCTGATCTACCAGCACACCAGGCGATTTTTCCAGCACTTCCAATGCGGTTGTTCCTGCATTGGAAATAAGTGCACCCACATTTACAACAGTCCGGTCGATCTTTTTTTCTATAAAGGGTTTGCGGGCCGTAACAGTTACAGCATCCAGTATTTTCTCCTGCTTTTTTAATTGAACAGGCGGCAAACTAATATTTTGCTTTCCGAGCATAATATCATGGTCATACAATTCATAGCCCGTCATGGTCAGTTGCAGCCTGTAAGTGTTCCCGGCCAGGCCTTCAAACAGGAAATAACCATCTGCATCGGTCAGCGCAGTTTTTACAATAGAGGAATCTGCAACCCGCATCAGCATAGCAGTGACGGCCTCTATTCCTTTATTATCGGCGCCCAATACCCGGCCGGATATTTTTCCGTTCGATTGGGCTTGTGCTGCATTAAAAGCAAGACTCTGCCAGATGGCCCAGCAGGCCATAATGATCTTTTTCATCGTTTCTCAATTGTAAAATGAAGGGCTTACCGGGCACACTATTGCATCCGGCCAAAATATATCAGTATGCTATTGAATCATGCTAAACTTATTTCAATTGTCACTAATAACAGTCCGGGTTGTCGTTTTCGTAGCTGAAATGTCAAAATTGTACATAATTGACCAGGGTTTATTGGTATAAGTTTTAAAGCACTGATCGATTATCAGCCGGTGAATATCATCAGATTGTTTTTGTCCGTTTACGATCAGTTCATCATTGCTGATAAAAAACGATTTGATATCCTGCGGCCTTGCCACAATGTCTTCTTTTACTATATACGTTTTCACTATATCCGTACTGGTAAATTCTTTTCTTTCATCATTCGGCAGATATTCCTGAACCCCTGTTTTGTAAACAGGCTTTGACCCGTCTGTTATGCTGTAGGCTGTTTGTGGGTTGTATACAGGAATGTTTCCCGTGTAAAGTTGGGCATCGGGTTTAACAGCCAGTTCCGATGCTTTATAGCCGGCCGCCGATATTTTGTATTGCACATCCGTTAAATATTCAAGTTGATCAAGTTTTACAGCTGATTCATCCAGTACCAATCCTTTTCTATCCAGGGCCAATAACTTTTTTTGCAGGGTTTGCGAGCTGCTATCAACTGTAGAATGATGCGCTGCCGGTTCATCTGGTTCTTTTGCTTCTGCTGGGGTAATATCACCCTGGTTTATTTTAAGTTTTCCGGGATGGGAGGTGTCACGCAAAGAGGTCTGAACAGACGCCTGTTCTTCAATAACTGGTTGATTTATCTCCGGTCCCGGAACATATTGCTCCATCTTTTCTTCTTTGCCTGAAAAAGCCGCCAACATCAATCCTGCTGTTACCAGGCAAACAGTCAATAATGATTTTTCAAGCACAGATAAGGAATGATTGCTGCTTGATACCATCCGGCTCACCCTTCCGAGCAGGTTTTTACGCCGCCCTAATGCCATGGCAAAACGTGATGTTCGTGACTGGTATTCCTGGCACGACAGTAATGCGCGGATATAAGCAGCTTTACTATTGATTTGCGCCACAGTAATATCATCACAGCAATTCTCCCGCTCTGCTTTCATCAGTGAGGAGATCCATAACACGGCGGGGTTGAAGAAGAAGACGATCTCCACCAGGTTTTGCAGGAGATTGACCAAATAATCACGGCGGCGGATATGTGCCAGTTCGTGCAGGAGGATGGCCTCAATTTCAACAGGCGGCATCGCTGTGATCAACCCCGCAGGGAGCAGGATCACCGGTTTCAGATGGCCGATCACCATCGGCACTTTGGCCAGCCCTGATTCCGCTGCTGTCACTATTTGATTTATGCCAATGCTTGCTGCCAGTACCTGTAATTTCTCTTCCCATTCTTTGCTGACCGGTGAAACGGACTGATGGCGCAGCCTGTACAATCCATGCAAACCGATCATCAGTTGCAAGCAACGCGCACAAACGATCAGGAACCAGATCAATACGATCGTGTTTGAATATTCATTGATATAATCAATAAAGAAGGAATTTTCAGCAGATACAGCAGGAGTCTCCAACAAATGGTTACCCGGCAACGAAGAAGCAGGAGGTTGAACAGTGGTGGAAGTATTAATCTTTGCAGCAGGCTGCTTTAGCTGGTATATAAACGTAGATACAATTACAACTAAAAACAAGGCCAGTGAACCGGTCAGCAAATTATACCTCGTACGGGAGGCTGATTTCCTTGTAAGCAGGATAATGCCGCCTGCCAGGATAGCCAGTAGCAATCCCTGCCATAATGAGTAAATAAAGGTATTACTTAATGCCCTGGCAATTTGCGGTGAAACAACAGTTGAAAGATCCATGATAATATCTTTAATAGTTAAACCCGGTTTATTTTCCTTCTTTTTCTATCTTCTTCAATATCTCGCGGATAGCATTCATTTCATTTTCCGAAGCTTTCTTATTTCCCAGGAGTTGCATTACCAGTTTGCTTACAGAACCTTTATACATTGAGTCAACAAATTTGTCCAGCAGGTAAGCCTTGGTTTTCTGTTCTTCTTCAGCAACACTATAAACGTGTTTCATGCTGCTCTCATCCCTGTTCAATATCTCTTTATCAGTCATGATCTGCATCAATTTTAAAGTGGAAGTATAATTCACTTCACGTTGCTGGTTCAGCTGATCATTTACAAACCGGACAGTGGATGGGCCGTGCTCCCAAAGCACCTGCAATATTTCCAGTTCTGCTTTGGTGGGCTCTATCCTTTTATTATGCGCTGGATTTCCTTTCATGCGATAAAGGTAGGAAATTTTTCGTACGAACCAAAAGGTAGGTTAACTTTTTCCGGCCGGAGCTGAATTATGTCTTTGCTTATTAACAAACCCAGGGTTAATAACCTGTGAGGAGATGAATGATGTCCTAAAACGGCATGATTTTTCGTCTAACTCGATCAAAATACTACCTATGTACCCACGCATTTTCGCCGGCCTGATCGTTTTATCAGGCGGTATGATGATTTTTCTTTCCGCTTGCCAGAAAGATAACAGTCAAAACACTACCCACTTAAAAGTTCATCTTACAGACAATCCTTATAATGCCACGGAGGTGAATGTGGACATAAAGGAGGTGAATGTAAAACTGGATGGTGTTGATTCTGCAAACTGGGTCAGTCTTAACACCCAGGCAGGTGTTTATAACCTGCTCGATTTCCAGAATGGTCTGGATACGTTGCTCGCACAGGGGATTGTTCCTACAGGAAACCTGAAGGAGATCCGTTTTGTGCTGGGGTCAGACAATTCCATCACGATTGACAGCGTGAATTATCCGCTTACTATTCCCAGCGGAAGTGAATCAGGTCTTAAAATAAAAGTAGACAAACCCCTTCGGGCTTCACTCGATTCACTGGTAATTGATTTTGACGCGGCAATGTCTATCTTCCAAACCGGTAAGAACGATTTCAAATTGAAACCGGTACTTAAGGTGAAGTAGAAGAAGAGAATGAATAAATGAATAGCTGGTATTCCGGTCAGTCCGGGAAACCAGCTATTTTATTTTAATCAATAATCAACTGTAAGCAAATAGCTTAGAACTTATCGTAAAAACACGATGTGACCTTCTTTATAAAATTCCTGTAAATACTTGACAGCAGCGGCTTTATTGTGTACGTTTGCATCACTCTATCCCTTGTAAAAATCACAAAAGACTACTGTTTCGGAAACTCCGGTTATCCTTTGGGAAACTTCTGAACCCCTTTTATCGAAACTAAAAACTTTTGTGTATGAAAAAAATCAACACATTATTGAAGAATGAGAATGTACAGGCAACAATCGTTATTGCTACTGTATTTCTTATCACTGGTTTGATCACCTTATTTGCAGTCTATTTTGATTAATACAGCTTGCATGGATCTAATTAAAAAAACCGGCAATGCCGGTTTTTTTAATTAGATAAACTGGATCACTTCAACTCTTCCATCCGCATATCCTACAATGGCCTGGGAAGCCATACCAAGGAACAAACCGGTTTCTACCACCCCGGTAATATTTTCAAAGGCAGCATTGATAAATAAAGGATGCTCGATCGCTTCAAATTTACAATCGAGGATATAGTGATGATGATCGGTGATAAAAGGCTGACCATTTTTTTCCCGAAGTTTTACTTCCCGGCACAAGCCGGAATCGAGGATCCGGCGGGTCACCTGCCTGTATCCGAATGGGATCACTTCCACGGGAAGGGGGAAAGCACCGAGTTTTGAAACAAGTTTGGATTCATCAGCGATAATCACAAGCTTGTCGGCAGCAGCAGCAACGATCTTTTCCTGCAACAGAGCGCCGCCACCACCTTTGATAAGTTGTCCATTCGGATCTATTTCATCTGCACCATCTATAGCAAGGGGAAAGGAATCAATATCATTCAGGTCGGCCAGCGGGATACCGGCTTCACGGGCCAGTTGAACAGTTTGCAAAGAAGTGGGAATGGCCCGGATCTCAAGGCCTTCTGCTACCCTTTTACCGAGTTCCTGTATCAACCAGTACACAGTCGATCCTGTGCCGAGCCCGAAGCTCATTCCTTGTTTAACGAGATCGGCAGCATAGAGGCCTGCGTTCTTTTTTATTTCTTCAGGAGTCAACATGATTACGGATTTAATGGGTGGGATAAAAATAAGGGGAATTCAGTTTACTGAGTTTTTTATACATGAAATCTTCCGCACTTAAATGGGAAAAAAACATTCTAATACGTTGTTTTTCTCATTCTCATTTTTAAGCAGCCGCTTAGTTTTGAATCCGTAGATCAAACAAGTAGGGAGATACACTTAAAAAAACACATGGGAGAGAATGGGTGAAACCGGCTTGCGATTCCATAGTCAGCCGCTTCATAGGGACAAGGTTTTGCCCATTTATCCCACCTTTACTTACAATTTTACTTTTTTATTTGGCAAACCGTTTATATGATTTTATTATAAGCTGGTAATCTATACAAGTTAGATCACATCTTTACCTATCAAACATTTACAAAAAATAAACGACCCCTTCCCGTTCTTCCCGCCTTACCGGTAAATTTTTACCGGTAAGGCGGGAAGAACGGGAAGGGGTCGTTTAAGATATATATTTTCTGCTTGCCAGTGAAGAGCATAAAAAAGCCACTAAGTGAACTTAGTGGCCCCTGGCTTTTAGCCAGCAGATTATTTTTTGGAGAAGCCCGGCTACGCGATAATAACCGAAGGCGTCCATGATTTATCTGATTGCATGAATACCTCCTTTTTATTTGGTGAGAACTGAAGATACAAAAAAATCAGTATTACCAGTTCCGTGTATTGTTAAGATAACTTGTTACCTCTGTGCTAAGTGGTGTAACATCAGCAGGAAATACTTTTATCAGTTGCCCGTTCTCATCCAACAGGAATTTGGTAAAGTTCCATTTGATGATAGGATCATCCATCGCCAGTTTTTTTGCTTCCGTTATCAGGTAAGAAAAAATGGGATGGCGCATCTCTCCGATCGTTGTTATTTTTTCCGCCATCGGAAAAGTGATATCATACGTGTAAGTGCAGAAATCATGGATCTCGCGGTTTGATTTCAGTTCCTGGTCGCCAAAATCGCTGCCTGCCGGGAAGCCTACTACCACCAGCTTATCCTTATAAGCCCGGTATAGCTTTTCCAACTCTTCCATCTGGAAGGTATACGGCGATTTGGAAGCAGTGTTTACGATCAGGATCTTTTTGCCTTTGAAGTCTGCAAAGTTGATTTGTGCATCGTCACGTTGCAGGGCATTTACTTTGAAATCATAAATGCTGGCTCCGTTAAAAACAAAAACAGAAAGCAGTGTGCTGAGAAAAATAAGTTTCATCTTTCAGGGGTTTGGATTCAGGCGCTAAAATAATACCCCGCATCCTTCCCTGCAATAGTGGTCAACCTATTCAAGCATCGTAATTTCCTTGATCAATAATGCAGTTTTCCCAGAGGAAAGTATGCTATTTTTCTTGCTCTACTTTGCCTTATCCAGCAGCCCGTTTGCCTTTAACCAGTTTTTCAAACGCTCTGTCCATTGATCAGTGGTGGTTTTATTGTTCATACCAAAACCATGCCCTCCACGCTGGTAAACATGCAATTCAGCCGGCACCTGATTCCGGAGCAAGGCTTCATAATAAGCAAGGCTGTTGCCTGCCGGCACAACTTTATCATCTCCTGCATGCACCAGGAAAGCGGGTGGCGTATCTGCCCTTACCTGCTTTTCATTGGAATAAGCAAGCACACGCGCCAGTGAAAGATCGGCACCCAGCAGGTTGTCGCGGCTGCCTTTGTGCATAAGGCTGTCTGTAAAACTGATAACCGGGTAGATCAGGATCGAGAAATCCGGCCTCACTGAAATGTTCCCATTGGCAATAACAGGTGTGGAAAAATGGGTGGAGGCGGTAGCCGCCAGGTGCCCTCCGGCGGAAAAGCCCATGATGCCTATCCTCGAGGCATTAATACCCCAACCTGCAGCTTTTTGCCTTACTATTTGCAGCGCCCGCTGTGCATCCTGCAATGGGCCGATCGTTATATCCTCCATGATCGCAGTATTGGGCAGGCGGTATTTCAATACAAAAGCAGTGATTCCCCAGCCAGCAAACGTTTTTGCCACATCGCTGCCTTCATGGCTTGCAGCGAGCAAAGCATATCCTCCTCCCGGGCAAATGATAATGGCTGTACCATTGGCCTGAGAGGTTTCCGGCCGGTATATTGTCAGCGTCGGTTCCGATACATCGCTGATACGGATAATGCCCCCGGTGGTATCTATGGTCTCCTTTATGTTACCGGGCTTGCTCCCCGGCACTTTATCATATAAGGGCATTACTTCCTGGGCATGAAGCAGGCCGGTCAAAAGGCAGGCTCCTATCATCATTCCAATTTTTTGCATGGGGCAAATTATTTCAGCTAAATTATTAATTACTCTAACATAATCGATGGCCGACGACCAGATGCCCTTCCTGCTGTAGCCCAACAACGACGCATAAACAAACATCCAACAAAAGCAAGCTTATTCTTTTGTAATCACTCCTTTTTTCTGTTTCTTTGATCAGAGCCAAACTATATAATGCATGAAAGACGTAATTATTCCTGTTGATTTTTCTGAAACCTCCCTCAATGCAGCCCGCTATGCGGCTGATATGTTAACGGGTAAAACGGATGCCCGGATCGTCCTTTACCATATGTTCAAAGAAGCTGAAGAAGCTGCTACAGCTGGCCAGTACCTCGAAAGCCTGAAAGCAGAAATGGAGCAGAAAGGTGTAATGAACATTGAACTGGAAAAAGAACTGGGTGAGGATCTGATCGACTGCCTCGGCAGGCTGGCTCACCAGAAAACAGCAGAACTGATCATTATGGGCATTTCTGAAAAAGATGAATGGCGCCAGTTGTTTATCGGCAGCAATACCCTGAAAATGGCTGACCAGAACATCTGCCCCGTGATGATCGTGCCTCCCGATGCAAAATATAATGGCATCACCAATATTGCCCTTACTTCCGATTTCCAGGATGTGGATGCCACTACGCCTGTACTGGCCATCAAGAACGTGCTTGAGATCTTCAATGCCAACCTGCATATTGTGAACGTAGACAATGAACACTATGTTTCCCTTACTGAAAAATACCTGGCCGAAAGAGGAAAAATGCTGAAAATGTTTGCCGAATTCAATCCTGAATTTTATTTCATTGGCATGAATGATTTTTATGAGGCTATTGAACAGTTTTCAAGAGACCGGAATATTGACCTGATCATTATTATTCCTAAAAACCATTCTTTCATTAATAGCTTATTCAGCTTTAATACAAGCCATACAAAGAAACTGGCTTTTAACAGCTCTGTTCCGATTCTGGCAGCCCATCAGTAATTAAACTGTATTGTAAAATCATTAAAGAGAAAAAGTTCCAGCTTTTTCTCTTTTTTATTGTCATTTTCTTCCACTCTTTCCGTTTTATCACGCGGCTTGCTGGCATGCGGGCATTGTCGTACCTTTGCCTTACGATTGCAGGCTTTATGTATTTTTTTACTTATACCATCCCATGAGAAAATTTTGCCGACACGCTTCCGGCAAACTTTTTTGTCCCTGATTAATTAGCCCGCCCGCAACCATACAACAGAGTAATATTCCTGAAAACAGTTATAAAAAAGATGATATGAGCAAGAATGAGCAGATACGTGTGACCTCCGAAGTAGGTACTTTAAAACGATTACTGGTACATAGTCCTGACAGTGGGTTAGGGAAAGTAGTTCCTTCCAAAGCACAGGACTGGTTGTTTGAAGATATTGTGCATCTTGAAACCATCCGCCGCAAGGAATATGATTTTTATACCAAACTGCTTCTCTATTTTCTCGATCCCGGAAAAATAAAAGGGCGCCTGGCAGAAATAGATAATGCAGAAAACGGGTTTAGTTTTTATAAACCCGATCATGATGAGTTTTACAGGTCCGATAAAGTAGTGGAATTGCAATGGCTGCTTGGTGATATACTGGAAGACCATGAAATAAAGCTGAAACTGGTCGCTTCCGTTTGCGCTATTGAAAACTGTTCTTATGAACTGCAGGATAAGCTGAATGCTTTAAATGGCCGTCAACTCGCCAAGATATTCATCAGCGGCACATCCAACGAAAAAGAAATGCTGTTTCCCCCTATTCCCAATTTCATTTTCACAAGGGATATCGGCATTGTCATCAATGATTATATTTTATTGAACAAACCAGCGAAGAAAGCCAGGACAAGGGAAGCTTTACTGGTAAAATACATTTTCTATAACCACCCGATGTTTGCCGGCTACCGTGATAATATTATCGAACTGCCCAACACCTCACATCATTTCCTTTTACCTAAAGATGGTGATGATAAGAAGGTGACGCTGGAAGGCGGTGATATCATGGTAGTAACAAAAGACCACCTGCTGATCGGCATCAGCGAAAGGACCTCTATGGAAGCTGCGCATCAATGTATCAACCTGCTGTTTGAGAAAAACGTGGTGAAGAAGATCACTGTTATCAAGATCCCCAAGAAAAGGGATTATATGCATATCGATACCATCTTTACCCAGGTGAAACGGAATGTATGGGTATTGCTGGGCGCTTTTTCCAAGAAGGCGATCAAAATGGAAGATGCGGATGAAGTACAACGCGTGTTGGAGGGTAATAAAAAGGATGATAAGATCCGCATCACACAGTTCCGCAAAAAAGATCCTTCACAGCCTGAATACTTCGACAACCTGGAAGATCTGCTGGCAGACATCAGTAAGAACGATCTGAAATCGGAAGAAAAAGTAAAATTCATTTATTCCGGCAATAATGAATTCCCCTATGATGCACGGGAGCAATGGACAGACTCCTGCAACCTGCTTGCCCTTAAGGAGGGAGTGGTGCTGGGTTATGACAGGAATGATAAAACACTGGAAGCATTCCGTGAAGCCGGCTTCAATATCATCCATGCCCATGAACTGGTGCAAAAACTGGAAAGCGGTAAAATAAAAGCCGGCGATATGGAAAACACCCTCATCACGATGCCTTCTGCGGAGTTGTCGAGAGCGCGCGGTGGGTTCCATTGCATGAGTATGCCGCTGATGAGAGAAGATATCTGATATCATTCATAACCGTTGAATCAATGCAAACAACTTCACACATATTAATGATCAGGCCGGTCAGCTTTGTATACAATGAAGAGACCGCTGTCAATAATGCTTTTCAATCTGCTTCAGAGGAAACAACGGCCAATGTGCAGCAAAAAGCCTTGCAGGAGTTTGATGATTTTGTGGCGCTGCTGCGCAGCAATGGAGTGGATGTAACCGTGGTGGAAGATACACCGGTGCCGCATACGCCCGATTCCATCTTTCCCAACAACTGGGTGTCTTTTCATTCAAACGGAACGGTATTATTATACCCGATGTTTGCCGTGAACCGGAGGGCAGAACGCAAGCCGCATGTGCTGGATAAGATAAAGCAACAATTCGCCATCACGGAAATGATTGACCTGAGCGGATTTGAAAGCGAGAATATCTTCCTGGAGGGCACAGGCAGCATGGTGCTTGACCGCGACAACCGGATCGCCTATGCCTGTTTATCCCCGCGTACAGATGAAAAAGTGCTGAACGAATTTTGCAGGCGGATGCAATACTCAGCCGTGCTTTTTGAAGCAACGGATGGTAATGGCCAGGCCATTTATCACACCAATGTGATGATGTGTGTCGCCGACCGTTATATAGTGATCTGCCTGGAAAGCATCGCTTCACCTGAAGAACAGCAACGGGTAACAGATGCTATTGCCCGCACCGGGAAAACCATTATCCCCATTACGCTGAAACAGATGAACCATTTTGCAGGCAATATGCTTCAGGTAGAAAATAATAAGGGGGAAAAACTGCTGGTAATGTCAACACAGGCTTTTGAATCGTTGACGGAAGACCAGGTGAATACCCTTTCATCTTTTAACCGCATCCTGCATTCTTCACTTACCACGATAGAGTCCAATGGTGGAGGAAGTGCCCGCTGTATGATGGCAGAAGTGCACCTGCCTGTTCTCACCAAATAATTTTAGTATCCCACAAAGCCGCAAAGAGCACAAAGAATATTTTTTCTTTGTGCTCTTTGCGGCTTTGTGGGATAAGAGACCGTGCAACGGAACGCCCCGGCCGGTTGTCAGCCTGAAAAAAAGTATGAGAAAAATTATACTCATGGCGGGCACTCTGCTGGTACTGGCAGCTTGTAAAAAAGAAAAGGAAAAGGAATCCACTGGTGAAGTAATAGAGAAAAAAGGTTGCTACACAGATTCTTATCTTGTTAAGCTAACAGATCCCGGTATTACAGAAAACTCCTTTGTTTGCCCGCAGACCACTCCGGTAGCAACTGATTATAACTGCACCAACGCAGTTTTTATTCATTTGCCGCTGGAATTGGGAACACCCGGAAAAAAGATCCGTTTTGTATTTTCCCGTGAAGAGGTTTCCTGTCTTTCTTACACTAATTCACCTAAACATATTATTGTAAAGTCGGTAAAAGCAGACTAAACAGTATTTTTGAGGCATGAAAACATCTTTTACCTGCCTGTTGCTGCTATTGTTTATCCATGCAGGAGCCCAGGATATTTACAAGGACACTATGCAGCATTATATCGACGAGTATGTGCGCAATCATGAAGTGATAAAAGGAGATGAAAAGCAATACTTCCGTTTTTATCCTATCAATGAGGCATACAAGGTGAATGCAAAACTGATCAGAACGCCTAACAGCAACTGGTTTATGATGGAAACTTCCGGAACGATGAAGAAAACATTCCGTACTTATGCCATTCTTGAATTCACCATACACGATACACTGGTAAAACTTCCCGTTTATCAATCGCAGGGATTAATGGCAATGGAGCAATACAAGTCGCTTTTATTCCTGCCCTTTACCGATCTCACTTCCGGAGAAGAGACCTATGCGGCCGGAAGATATATCGATCTTTGGATCACTGATATACATAATGATTCTATCATCATTGATTTCAATAAAGCCTATAATCCCTATTGTGCATACGTGGCAGGAAAATACAATTGCCCGGTGCCTCCTAAAGAAAACCAGCTACTGGTGTCGATACCGGCAGGAGAGAAAGTTTTTGCGAAAGGGAATTAATCCTCAAACATTTTTTTTAATCCTTCCTCAAACGAGACAGGTGCATATCCCAATACCCGTTTTGCTTTTTCTATGATCAGGCTTGTATTCACCGGCCGCCTGGCTGGCTGGGAGAAATCGGCTGCCATTGCGCGATGGATCAGGTTTTTGTCAAGCCCGAGATGATCAGCTGTCAGCAAGGCCATCTGGTAAGGCGTCAGCAGATCTTCTCCTGACAAATGATAAATCCCTTTTGCTTGCCGGTTTATTATCCGTACTATTCCATCTGCAAGATCTTCTACATAAGTAGGCGTCCGGAATTGATCATCCACTACATTGTAAGATTGCCCCTGCTCCAGTTTGTCTCTAACTATTGTCAGGATGTTTGAACGTCCTGAAAGCGGTTGACCATACACGAGCACGGTCCTTACAATAGCCCAGTCGCCTTCATATTCCATTACGGCTTCTTCGGCTTCCTGTTTGGTTTTGCCGTAGTAATTCACCGGGCCGGTCTTATCTTCTTCCCGGTAAGAGCCTTTTGAGCCATCAAACACAAAATCCGTTGACACATATACAAAAAAACTGCGCTGGTCTGCTGCATTCATCAAAAGCGTTACAGTGCCTTCCACATTCACCAGGTAGGCCTGCCACTGCTGCGCTTCACATTCATCCGGTTTGCCCATTGCCCCGGCATGTATTACAACAGCCGGTTTATATCGATCAAATACATCGTGCACGGCATAAGGATCTGTAAAATCGAGAGGGGCATACACAAATTGGCCGTTATCCCCAAAAGGTAAACGGCTCTCCCCTTTACCGGTAGCGATCACTGAATAGTTTTCCTGCAATAGTTTTTTTACCAGGTAATGCCCCAGAAAACCATTGGCTCCTGTTATCAATACATTCATGATGAAATTCTTGCTTTAATCTGCAATGGCTTGTTACGGCTGATGGCGCTTTTTGTTCAGGTACTCCTGCTTTTGTTTCCTTGCTTCCTGCTCGCGGTCACTGACAGGTAAAGGGTTTGCCTTAGAACCAACAGTATTGGATGATCTCCTGGCTGATTTGCCCGGATCAAAAGGAACGTTGGGTTCTATAAATGGCATTCCGAGGTTATACATCACAAAGCTCCAGGTGTCTGCCGCTTCATCTATTGCTTTACCTGTTGGCTTACCTGCACCATGGCCCGCATCTGTATCGATACGGATAAGAACAGGATTATCTCCTTTATTGTACTCCTGCAAACGCGCTGCAAACTTGAATGAATGAGCCGGTACTACACGATCGTCATGATCAGCCGTAGTAACCAACGTAGCCGGATATTTCACTCCCGGCTTAAGGTTATGATAGGGAGAATATTTATACAGGTATGGAAACTGGCTGGCTGAATCAGCGCTGCCATACTCCACTACCCAGCCCCAGCCTACAGTAAACTTATGAAAACGCAGCATGTCCAGTACCCCTACAGCAGGCAGTGCCACTTTCATCAATTCAGGCCGCTGTGTCATTACTGCTCCTACCAGCAACCCACCATTGCTGCCTCCACGCATGGCGATCTTCGAAGGGTTGGTATAACCCGCATTGATCAGGTGCTCTGCAGCACCAATAAAATCATCAAATACATTTTGTTTTTTATCCAGCATTCCTGCTTTATGCCATTCCTCACCATACTCGCTACCGCCACGCAGGTTCACGACAGCATAAATGCCACCCTGCTCAATGAAGAAAGCATTGCTGATACTGAAGCCAGGTGTAACAGGCACGTTAAAACCACCATAACCATAGAGCAGCACAGGGTTCTTTCCATCTTTCTTCAACCCTTTTTTATAAGTAAGGAAGATGGGCACTTTTGTTTTTTCATCCGTTTTAAAAAAGACCTGCTCTGTTACAAAATCATTGGTGTTCATATTCACTTTTGTGTCGCGAAACAGGGTAGACTTTCCTGAGTTAATGTCATACTGGTAAATTGCCGGAGGTGTTGCAAAGGAACTGTAGCTGTAAAAGAAATCCCTGTCCTGCTTTTCACCACCAAATCCACCAGCAGTGCCGATACCAGGCAAAGCAATTTCTCTTACCTTCTTCCCATCGTATGAATGCTGATACACCCGCGTGGAAGCATCTTTTAAATACTGGGTAAATAAAAAGCCGCCACCTGTGCCAACAGACTGCAGTGCTTCCGGTTTTTCAGGAATGATGGTTTGCCAGTTCGCTTTTGCCGGTTTTTTGGGGTCGATCAATACTACTTGAAAATTCGGCGCACCGTCATTCGTTCTCACCAATAATTTGTCTCCATCGTTGTCTATTACTTCCGCATCGGTACTGAATCCCCGTATTAACAGCTTGAAGTTTTTTTGTGCAGGGTCTTTCAGATCACGGTACCATATTTCGGAACCGCTGGTCCCTTCTGCTACATACACCAGCAGGAAGCGTTCGTCTTCCGTAAGCGCAGCGCTGTGATAACGCAAAGGATGTTCTTTGTCTTCAAATATTAATTCATCCTGCGCCTGGCTGGTACCCAGTTTGTGATAAAACACTTTATGGAACTGGTTTTGTTTGCTCAGCCTGGTTTCCTGGTTGGGCTTATCATAACCGCTGTAATAAAATCCATCTTCACCGTTCCAGCTAAACCCGCTGAATTTTACCCATTGGATAGTGTCTTTCAACAACTTCCTGGTAGATGTTTCCATCACGTACACTTCCTGCCAGTCGCTGCCGGCTACTGCAATCGAATAGGCAAAATAGTTGCCTGATTTGCTGAAGCTGAATCCGCCAAGTGCAGCAATACCTTCTTTGTTGAGCGTATTGGGGTTCAGGAATTCTTCTTCCTTGCCTTCTATGCCCAACTGGCGATAAAGAATGGCCTGGTTTTGCAATCCATCATTCTTAAAAAAATAGAAGTAACCGGCTTTTTTAAAGGGCGATGAGTATTTGGGGTAATCCCATAGTTTCTCCAGTCTTTTTTTCACCCGGTCGCGGATAGGAATGGTAGCGAGATAGTCAAACGTAACTTTATTTTCTTCTTTCACCCAGTTTTTGGTTGTTTCAGCATTATCATCTTCCAGCCAGCGGTAAGGATCTTCCACTTTTGTTCCATGATAATCATCCACTACAGGGATTTTCTTTGTTTCAGGGTATTTCAATTGTGCCATTGCCAGTAAAGGACCAGTTATAGTTAGTATCAGAAAGATTTTTTTCATCCAGCTCGCTTAACTGCTTAAAGATAAAAGAAAACATGAGCAACTCCTTCATACACTAACGCTTATTCGTATTAAGCTATCATGTCAGGCATACACACAATGGGAACAAAACCTTATTTTTGATGCGCTGGGAATTGTTCCGGAATTGAACAATCAGCAGGCATTACTTTAAAAAAAGCTATTTAAGACTCAATGACACAAAAAGTTACCAAGATTGGGGTATTGACATCGGGAGGAGATTCACCAGGTATGAACGCAGCAATCAGGGCAGTAGTACGGACTGGTCTTTACCACGGATTGGAGGTATTCGGCATTATGCGCGGATACCAGGGTATGTATGAAGATGATATCATGAAAATGGAGTCACGTTCAGTGGCTAATATCATACAGCGGGGAGGAACGATCTTAAAAACCGCCCGTTCCAAAGAATTTTTTGAATATGAAGGCCGCAAAAAAGCCTATGCCAATCTTCAGAAAAGAGGAATTGACGGGCTGGTCATTATTGGTGGCGACGGAAGTTTCCGCGGCGCCCAGAAATTCAGCAATGAGTTCGAGATCCCCTGTGTGGGATTACCGGGCACGATTGATAAAGACATGGCTGGTACGGATGTGACCATTGGTTTTGATACCGCTGTGAACACAGCCGTTCAGGCAATTGACAAGATCCGTGACACCATGGATGCACATGACCGCGTATTCATCGTGGAAGTGATGGGTCGTGATGCAGGTTATATTGCCCTGCACAGCGGTATCGCTACCGGTGCGGAAAATATATTGATCCCGGAAACCAAAACAGATATTGAAGCCATCATTGAAGGCCTTACAGAAAAGGAGAAAAGAAAAAAACTGGTCAACCTGATCGTAGTAGCAGAAGGAGAAGAATTTGGTGGCGGTAATGAACTGGCTAAAGTGATACGCCAGCGCATGCCTGCAGCCGATATCCGCGTTACCGTGTTGGGGCATATCCAGCGCGGCGGTTCACCCACCTGCGAAGACCGTGTAGTAGCAAGCCATATGGGTTACTACGCTGTGGAAAGCCTTTTACTGGGAAGAAAGAACGTGATGGTAGGCGTTATCAACAACAAAATACATTATACACCGCTTGATAAAGCCGTTAAGGAAAAACACAAGATCGGCAGTGAATGGATGAAGATCCAGAAAATACTGGCTTCCTGATCCTACACCGCAAACCACTACTCATAACCAAGAACAAAGCAGCATACAATGGCTAAAAACGCAGAAAAGTATTTTCATTCGCAAATGGACAAAGACGCAGGACTGGCGCACACCTTTCATCGCACGAAGATTGTAGCCACCGTAGGGCCAGCCTGTGACACTTATGATAAATTACTGGAACTGGTAAAAGCCGGGGTGAATGTGTTCCGGTTGAACTTTTCCCATGGCACGCATGAAAACAAAGCAGAGATCATTTCGCATATCCGTAAGATCAATAAAACAGAGCCTTATAATATTTCCATCTTAGGCGATCTGCAAGGACCGAAATTGAGAGTTGGCGAAATTGAGAACGGCTCGTTGAAAATTGAACCAGGTGATATACTCACGTTTACTTCCAAGGAAAAAGTAGTAGGCACCAAAGAAAAGATCTATATCTCCTACCCCAACCTGCACAATGATGTGAAAGTGGGCGAAAAGATCATGATCGATGATGGCAAGCTGGAAGTGGTGGTAACAGACATCACTGCGGATGGGGATGTGAAAGTGCGGGTAACTTATGGAGGCATGCTGCTCCCGAAAAAAGGAGTGAACCTGCCAGATACCGCTATTTCCCTGCCGGCAATGACGGAAAAAGATATTGAAGACTTTGCGTTTATCATAAAGCACGAACTGGATTGGGTAGCCCTTTCATTTGTACGCAAAGCAGAAGATATTGTCGATCTTAAAAGAAGGGTGAAAGAATTTAACAGCCCTATCAAAGTGATGGCAAAGATCGAAATGCCATCAGCCCTGGCCGATCTCCGCAATATCATTATCGAATCGGATGCCGTGATGGTGGCCCGTGGTGACCTGGGAGTGGAATTGCCGGTGGAAAAAGTGCCCATGGCGCAGCGCGACATCATCCGTAAATGTATCCACCGTGGCAAACCGGTGGTGGTGGCCACGCAGATGATGGAAAGCATGATCGACCGCGTAAAACCCAACCGTAGCGAGATCACGGATGTGGCCAATGCAGTGCTGGAAGGAGCAGATGCCGTGATGCTGAGCGGAGAGACAGCGACTGGCAATCACCCTCCATTGGTGGTGCAAACCATGCGCAAGATCATCCTGGAAGTAGAACATACAGAATATCGTTATGACCGTGAAGAAGACCTGCGGGCGCTTGCGCACTCCCCTTCTTTCCTGAGCGATGCTATCTGCTATAATGCCTGTAAGATCGCCAGTGATATTGCTGCCAATGCTTTGGTGGGAATGACACAGAGCGGTTATACCGGTTTTATGCTGAGCAGTTACCGCCCAAAGTCGCCGCTTTATATATTTACCAAGAAAAAATCGCTGGTGAATCAATTGAGTTTAAGCTGGGGGGTAAGAGCGTTTTATTATGATGAAGAAGAAAGCCTGGATGATATCATCTTTGACCAGATAACGATTTTGAAGGAAAGGGGATTTGTGAAATCGGGAGATACGATCGTAAGTACAGGCAGTACGCCGGTGGCGCAGCACTTACCGACGAATGTGTTGAAGATTACAAAGATTGATTAAGTAGTTAAGAAGAAAATAAAAAAAGAGAGCGCTGAATCAGTGCTCTCTTTTTTTTTATGATCAAAGAGGAAAAAACATTTATTAAATGTTTTATTCCCCATGATTAGCAAAAGAGGTATTGTTCTTTTGCTGAATGGAAGAGAAGAGATATGAATACAGAAGAGGTAAGGACGTATTTAATTATGAATTTGAAAGCGAGGGGCCAAAAGGAATTGTAAGAAAAGGCATCCGATTTAATCTGATGGCGGGGCTGCCTTTCAAGGTCTATAACGTTGGCTTTGGAGACTGGGATACTGAATGTAATGACCTGAATGATTCCGTTATAACTAATAATGCTGATAAACAGGAAGTCCTTTCAACCGTAGCAGTCGCAATCTTAGAGTTCATACAAGCACATCCTGATGCTTTCATTTATGCAGAAGGCAATACTCCTCCCAGGACCCGCCTGTACCAAATGGCTATTTCTTCTTCTTATGTTGACATTAGCAAATTGTTTGTCATAATAGGAAGAAATAAAGGGCGATGGCTTCCTTTCAGCAAAGGAGTTAACTATGACGCATTTCTGGCATGGAAAAAATAATTTTGTACATTTAATCATACAGTTTGTTATGAACAAAAGAAACAACAAAAAAGGCTTTTTAGGCGGGTACCGATATTCGTTCAGGGAAGTTGACAGCGAAAGTGAACTGGGAAAGAAAATGGCTGAATCCGTCTATTTCAAAGAAAAAACTGAAAGAGCAAAAGAATCCCTGAGAAAATGGCCTATCCCCGAGGATATGATCCGGGAAATGATCCAGTCCGGTAAAAGGAAACACTGATTTTTCTTCCATAAGGATTCTTTCAATAGATCCTATAAAAAAGTCTAAGAGGTTTTGTGAACCATCAGATAGTTCACAAAACCTCTTAGACTTTTCTCTAAAACTAACGACGATAGTCGCAGTTTACAATCTCTTAATCTTTATATTCCTGAACCACACATTATTTCCATGGTCCTGTAAACCGATCTTTCCCTTCTTAAACTTACCAAAATCAGGCATGTTCTTAAACTTACTACCCGCAATCAACTTTCTCCAGTTATCATCCCACATGGTAGTAGATACCACATTCACACCATTCAGATACAGATCAAGTTTACCATTCAGGCTTTTGATCTCAACATGATTCCATTCCAGCGCCGGTTTCACAGGCTCGGAAGACGAAGAGATGAGGTCATATAAGTCACCCGCACGGTGCTTCGCGATCTTGGCATCCGGATGCTTTGCATTGTCCAGCACCTGCATTTCAGGACCGGTATGCCAGCAATACTCATACTTTGACGTGTCTTCCACGATATAGATAATGATACCACTATTGCCCGCTGTATCGATCTTCCAATCCATCTTCAGATCGAAATTGTCATATGCTGAATCACTAACAATATCTCCCCCATCCTCGATCTGCCAATCCTTTTTCTTTGATGCATCAAGATGAAGTGAACCATCATCTACTTTCCAGGCAGACCCGATCCTTGGAGCTTCTCCATACTTGTGCCATCCTTTGGTTGTAGAACCATCAAACAATAATTCCCAGCCATCTTTTTTTTCTTCTTCTGTCAATGTGTTCGCAGCATTCAGATTTGCAGTATTTGCACTATCTGCTGGTGTATTCGTGCCATTCGCACCATTCGAATCATTCGCGTTATTACAGGCAAATAATAAAACCATTGACGAAGCAATCAGTGTTGTTTTCAACATGGAATAACTATTTTTTTAATAAAAGAATATATTTTACCATCGCCTCTGCATCGTCCTGGGAAATGGCCGGATGTGGTATCATCGGCACCTGTCCCCAAACACCACTGCCACCCTTAATGATCTTGCCTGCCAGTTCGGGAATAACACCGGGAGCCTGGGATGCATATTTCTCCGCTACCTGGCGGTAAGTGGGACCTGTGTAGGCTTCATCTACTTTATGGCAGGTAAAGCAATCGCTTTGTGCAACCAGTTCCAACCCTTTCTTATAATCAGGATTGGCCGTGATATCGGTTGATTCCGCAGGCTCTTTTGTCGCTTCCGGTTTTGCCTCAGTACCGGTACTTTCTTTACTACCCTGATCACCACTACCCCCGCAAGCCGTCAGCATTGCCAGAACAGCGGCCGCCATGATAATTTTTCTCATTTCTGTTTGTTTTATTTTTATATCATTATGTGGATACGCGATAAAATTAACTCAATCCAAGTACTTTCCTGTTAAAAGCCTCATCTGTTTTCACTCCTGCAAAATCATCAAATGCTTTTTCCGTTACCCGGATGATATTTTTCTGGATAAAGATAGCACCTTCGCGGGCTCCATCTTCCGGATGTTTGAGGCAACACTCCCACTCCATCACCGCCCAGCCTTTGAAGTCGTACTCTGTAAGTTTGCTGAACACCCGTTTGAAATCCACCTGCCCATCACCTGGTGAACGGTAACGGCCGGCCCTTTTCAGCCAGCTTTGATAACCACCAAATGTGCCCTGCTTGCCGGTAGAATGGAATTCGGCATCCTTCACATGAAAAGCCTTGATCCGCTCGTGATAGAAATCTATATACTCGATATAATCCAGTTGCTGCAGCACAAAATGAGACGGATCATACAATAAGCAGGCCCGGGGATGATTATTCACTTCTTCCAGGAACATCTCATAGGTGACCCCGTCAAACAGATCTTCGCCAGGATGTATTTCATAACACACATCCACCCCGCATTCATCAAAATAATTCAGGATCGGCGTCCAGCGGCGGCCCAGTTCCTTAAATCCTTCTTCCACCAGTCCCGCAGGTCTTTGTGGCCAGGGATGGAAAGTGTGCCAAAGCAGGGAACCACTGAAAGTAGGATGTGCATTCAATCCCATATTCTGCGAAGCTTTGGCACCGTATTTCAATTGCTGTACTGCCCATTCCTGCCGCGCTTTAGGGTTCTTCTTCACTGCATCGGGTGCAAATGCATCAAACAGATCATCGTAAGCCGGATGCACGGCCACCAGTTGTCCCTGCAGATGAGTGGAAAGTTCGGTCACTTCCAGCCCGCATTCATTCACGATACCTTTTATTTCCTCTGCGTACGTTTTACTTTCTGCTGCTTTCTTCAGATCAATACAGCGCGCATCCCAGGTTGGTATCTGTGCTCCTTTAAAGCCAAGACTTTCTGCCCAGGTGCAAATAGACCGGAGATCATTGAAAGGCGGCGCATCGCCGAGAAATTGTGCCAGGAATATGCCTGGGCCCTGTATGGTTGTCATATAATATAAAATAGGTTGTTATTTGTTCATTGACCGTTAACCGGCTTCTCATTTTGATTACCCTATGTAAGGCATCTTATTGTGAAAAGATCTTTAAAGGGAACTTCTTTTGTATCTGAGCCCGGCCAACGATGCCTCACATTCCGAAATCAATCCACTTCTCCGTGCTCTTTCCACTGGCAATTACTTTTTCCACGAAGTTCATCCCTCTTACACCATCATCCGCTCCCGGAAAATCAAGCCATTCCGGTTCAGGTGTTTCCCCTGCCAGTTTTGCTTTCACGCAAAGTGCAAAATTGCGGTATAAATTGGCAAATGCTTCGAGGTATCCTTCCGGGTGACCTGGCGGCACACGGGTATTGTGGCGTGAATAACTGCTGGTATAAGCTGCTCCTGTCCTGTATATTTCAATGGGTTTATCCGGTTGTCTTACGATCAGGCTATTGTTATCTTCCTGCTTCCATTCCAGGCCGCCCTTTTCGCCATACACTCTTATTTTTACATTATTCTCTTCACCGGCAGCGATCTGTGTAGCCATCAATACACCGCTTGCGCCGTTATTGAATTTGAGCAGCACAGCGCCGTCATCATCGAGCTTTCTTCCTTCTACCACGATATTGATATCTGCACAAAGTTTGGTTACTTCCAGGCCACTTATATATTCAGCAAGATTGAATGCATGCGTGCCGATATCTCCCATTGATCCTGCAATACCGCTCTGGCTGGGATCTGTACGCCATGATGCCTGTTTATTATTGGCTCCTTCCAGGAAAGTACTAAGCCAGCCCTGCGGATATTCCACATACACTTTCCGGATCTTTCCGAACTTGCCGCTCAGCACCTGCTGCCTTGCTTCTTTTACCATCGGATAGCCGGTGTAGGTATGTGTGAGGCAGAGAAACAGACCGCTCTTCCTGGCAATTTCCTGTAGTTGTTTTCCTTCTTTCAGATCAAAGGTCAGGGGCTTGTCGAGCACCACATGAAAGCCATTTTCAAGGGCCAGTTTGGCTGGTTCAAAATGAACATGATTGGGTGTAACGATGCTTACGAAATCCATCTGCTGGTCGGGCGGCAAGGCTTTTTCAGCCCTTATCATTTCTTTATATGATCCATAAACCCGCTGTGGTGGCAGGTTTAAGAGCTCGCCGGCCTGTTTTGATTTTTCCGGATCGCTGCTGAAAGCGCCGCAAACCAGTTCAATCTGTCCATCCATATTAGCTGCAATACGATGAACGGCGCCAATGAATGCACCGGGTCCGCCACCGATCATACCCATTCTTAATTTTCGATTCAGCATGTCAAAATTTGTTAATAGCTCTGTGAATTAAAATTATGTCACTCAAATGTAAAGTGTGTTTAAAAATAGTACATTTAGCTTTTGTAGGAATATTAAATTGCTAAAACCGAAAGGCTCTATATGAAACCAACCACACGTGTTCAGCTTTCCCTGATGATGTTTCTTGAATTCTTTATCTGGGGAGGATGGTTTGTTACACTTGGCACTTTTTTGAATGCGAATCTTCATGCCACCGGGGGTCAAAGCGCCAGCGTATTTTCCACACAATCATGGGGAGCGATTATCGCCCCGTTCATTATTGGTCTTATTGCAGATCGCTATATCAATGCAGAAAAGATATTAGGAGCATTGCATATCATCGGTGCTATATTGATGTACCAGATGTATAAGGCAGATTCTGTATCCGTGTTTTATCCTTTTGTATTAACCTATATGATATTGTACATGCCCACGATCGCTTTGGTCAATTCAGTATCATTCAACCAGATGAAAGACCCTGAAAAAGAATTCTCGCTTATCAGGGTATTCGGAACAATCGGCTGGATCGTGGCCGGCTTACTTATCAGTTTCTTATTCCATTGGGATTCTGCTGAAAACACAGCCAATGGATTATTGAAAAATACTTTCTTAATGTCTTCCATTGCTTCTCTCGTGCTGGGTCTGTTCAGCTTTACCCTTCCCAAGACACCACCCAAAGGCGCAGATGAAAAAGTGTCCTTCAGCAAGATCATTGGCCTGGATGCATTGAAATTATTAAACGACAAAAATTTTGCGATCTTCTTCGTTTCATCCATTTTGATATGCATACCGCTGGCATTCTATTATCAAAATGCACATGCTTTCCTAACTAATGTGGGTATGGATAATCCAACAGGCAAAATGACGATCGGTCAGGCATCTGAAGTGTTATTCCTGTTATTGCTGCCGGTGTTCTTTAAAAAATTCGGGTTCAAAAAAACTATCCTTGTTGGCATGCTGGCCTGGGCAGTTCGTTATGCATTGTTTGCGTATGGCAATGCCGGTGAGCTCAGTTTTATGCTTCTCATCGGAATAGCTCTTCACGGCATTTGTTATGATTTCTTTTTTGTGTCCGGTTATATTTATACCGACTCAAAAGCCGGAGAAAAATATAAAAGTGCTGCCCAGGGGCTTATTACCCTTGCCACTTATGGCGTGGGCATGCTCATCGGGTTCGAGATCGCAGGCATGATCACCGATAAATACAAACTTGCAGAAAACGCATATAATTATAAAATGATCTGGCTGATACCTTCTGCAATTGCTGCTATTGTATTCCTCTTGTTTGCAACATTTTTTAAACAAGAAAAAGAAACCAAAGCAACAGTTTAACCCTTTCCATCATCCAGTAATTAAACATGGAAAACAATTCATCCCGAAGGAAAATGCTGAAACAGATGGCCGCAGCCTCACTGGCAGTTACAGCCCTGTCTCCGCTAGATGCATTAGCTTTACCTGATATGGAAGGACACACCAAACTCAAAGGCAATATCAATCACTCCGTTTGCCAGTGGACTTACAGTTATCTTCCCCTGGAAGATCTTTGCATAGCGGTAAAAAACCTTGGTCTGAAAGCCATCGATCTCTGTGCGCCGAAAGACTGGCCTACCCTGCAAAAGCACGGCATCTACTGCTCCATGTGCTATACTGCCGGAAAGATCAGTCTTACAGAAGGTTGGAACCATACAGAATTCCATCCTCAACTGATCAAAGACTTTACAGACGCCATTCCCCTGGTAGCTCAGGCCGGTTACAAAAACCTGATCTGCTTCAGCGGCAACCGCAAAGGCATGGATGATGAAACAGGAATGAAGAATTGTGTAACCGGATTAAAACAGATCATGGGGCTGGCCGAAAAGCATGGCGTGATCATCCAGATGGAACTCTTCAACAGCAAAGTGGACCACAAAGATTATATGGCCGATAAAAGTGCCTGGGGTGTGGAGCTGTGCAAACGTCTCGGCTCCCCTAATTTCAAATTGCTGTATGATATTTACCATATGCAGATCAACGAAGGGGATGTGATCCGCACCATTACTGATAACCATATTTATTTTGGCCATTATCATACAGCAGGCGTGCCTGGCCGTCATGAAATTGATGAAACACAGGAACTCTATTACCCTGCGATCATGAAAGCCATCCTCGCTACAGGGTACACCGGTTTTGTGGCACAGGAATTTATTACCACAGCCAAAACGGATAAAGACAAACTGGCGGCTTTGAAAAAAGCCATTAAAATCTGTGACGTTTAATCTTTTCAAATTATAAACAGCAAACAATAAACTTTCTCTATGGCAGATAATACTTATGATGCAATCGTAGTCGGCTCAGGGATCAGCGGAGGCTGGGCTGCAAAAGAACTGACGGAAAAAGGATTGAAAGTGCTGATGCTGGAGCGTGGCCGTAACATTGAACATGTAAAAGGCTATGTGAACGCCAATAAAGACACCTGGGAATTTCCCCATCGTGGCAGCAAGCCTACACAGCAGATGCTGAAGGATTATCCCGTATTAAAAAGGGACTACCCGCTCAATGAAACTGTACTGGACTATTGGGTAAAAGATAAGGAATGCCCTTATGTGGAAACCAAACCCTTTGCCTGGTTCCGCGGCTATCATGTTGGCGGACGTTCACTTACCTGGGGAAGACAAAGCTATCGCTGGAATAAATGGGATTTTGAAGCGAATGGAAAAGAAGGTATCGGCGTTGACTGGCCCATCCGTTATGAAGATCTCGCTCCCTGGTACAGCTATGCCGAAAAATTTGCCGGCATACAGGGCAGTAAGGAAGGATTGGATGTGTTGCCTGATGGAGAATTTCTTCCTGCCATGGAAATGAATATCGTGGAAAAAGACGTGGCTGCCCGTATCAAAGAACATTATAAAGGTCAACGGCATATGTTCATCGGCCGCTCTGCCAATATCACTGAGCCAAAGCCTGAACAAAACCGTACTAATTGCCAGTACCGCAACAGGTGCTGGAGAGGCTGCCCCTATGGTGCTTACTTCAGTACGCAATCTGCTACCCTGCCTGCAGCCATGGCAACCGGTAATCTTACACTGCGCCCCTTCTCTATCGTAACCAAAGTGATCTATGATAAGAACACTAAAAAGGCGACAGGCGTTGAAGTGCTGGATGCAGAAACCAACAAGACTTACGAATACAAAGCCAAAATAATCTTCCTGAATGCATCCGCTTTCAATTCCGCCTGGGTGCTGATGAACTCCGCTACAGATATCTGGCCTGAAGGGTTAGGCAGCAGCAGCGGCGAACTGGGGCATAATGTAATGGACCATCATTTCCGTTGCGGCGCCAGTGGAAGAGTGGATGGCTACGACGACAAATATATTTTCGGTTACCGGCCCACAGGCATTTATATCCCCCGCTTCCGGAACGTCTATAGCGACAAGCGCGATTATGTACGTGGATTTGGTTACCAGGGCGGTGCCGGCCGCAGCGGCTGGGGCAGTAAAGTAGCCGAACTTACAATCGGTGGCGATTTCAAAGACGCTCTCGGCGAACCCGGTAACTGGAGCATGGGTATGACCGCTTTTGGGGAAATGCTTCCTTATCATGATAACAAAATTTCGCTGGATAAAAATGTAAAAGACAAATGGGGTCTTCCTGTATTGAACATGGATGTGGAGATCAAAGAGAATGAATTGAAAATGCGGAAAGACATGATCGCTGATGCCAAGGAAATGCTGGAAGCAGCCGGTGTAAAAGATGTATACACCTACGATTCAGAATACCAGGTAGGCATGGGCATCCATGAAATGGGCACTGCACGCATGGGCCGCGATCCAAAAACTTCTGTGCTTAATAGTCATAACCAGGTATGGGATGCGCCGAATGTGTTTGTGACTGACGGAGCTTGTATGACATCCGCTTCCTGTGTAAACCCTTCACTGACCTATATGGCGCTCACAGCAAGGGCAGCAGATTATGCTGTAAGCGAACTGAAGAAAGGAAACATTTAACCACAAAAACGACAAACTTCTTATATGGAACGCAGAGAACTTTTAAAACTGATTGCTCTTGCCACCGGCTCCGCACTGATCGGCGGAGAAATGTTCCTTACTGGTTGTAAGAATGGACCCAAACTGGGAGGGGCCGCTTTTACCGAAAGCGATATCGCCTTCCTCGATGAAGTGGGTGAAACGATTTTACCCAAAACCCAGACACCAGGCGCCAGGGAAACAGAGATAGGAAAGTTCATGAAAGTGATGGTAGACGATTGCTATGACGAAGATGATCAGAAAACATTCCATGAAGGCATCGCCAAACTGGATGAAGCCTGCGAAGCAATGCATAAAACCAGCTTTATGAAAGCCACACCTGAGCAACGCCTTCAGTTGTTGCAAAGCCTCGATACGGAAGCTAAAGAGTACCAGAAGAAGAAAGGAGAGTTTGACAAAGCCCAGAACGAAAAGGAAAAAGAAGAAAAAACCAAGGGCAATACAGCTTTCAAAAAGGAAAGAATGGAGCCCCATTATTTTACTATGATGAAACAGCTTACTATCACAGGCTATTTCACTTCCAAACCCGGCGCTACAAAAGCATTGCGTTATATGCCGGTTCCCGGAAAGTATGACGGTAATTTCCCTTATAAAAAAGGAGATAAAGCCTGGGCAAGCTGATAAAACTCAATATTCAAAAATCTTTACCAATGAATCATAAACGCAGAGATTTCTTACGATTAAGTGGCAATTTAGCTTTGGGCCTGGCTATCGCTCCTACGGCCTGCAAACTCATGTCGAAAGAAGAGGAAGAAACGGCAAAAGCATTAAGCAAATTCGGTCTGCAATTATATACGTTGCGGGATGATCTGCCTAAAGACCCACAAGGCATCCTGAAACAGGTAGCTTCTTTTGGCTATAAGCAAATAGAAGGGTACGAAGGGCCGCAGGGCCTGTTCTGGAGCATGACCAACACGGATTTCAAAAAGTACATGGACGATCTGGGTATGGAATTCATCTCCAGCCATTGCGATATCAATAAAGACTTTGAAAAAAAGGCAGCAGAAGCAGCCGCTATCGGTATGAAATACCTGATCTGCCCTTACAAAGGAGCACAAAAATCACTGGACGATTACAAGAAGATCGCCGATGAGTTCAATGCAAAAGGAGAGATCTGCAAAAAGAACGGTATCCGCTTTGCCTACCATAATCATGACTATACCTTCAAACAGCAGGAAGGCCAGTTTCCGCAAGACGTATTGATGAAAGGCACCGACCCAGCCCTGGTCGATTTTGAAATGGATATTTACTGGGTGGTAGCAGCCGGTCAGGACCCGGAAGAATGGTTAAAGAAATATAAGGACCGTTTCCGCGCCTGCCATGTAAAAGACCGCACAAAGAATGCTACTGAAGCGGCAGATACCTGCACGCTGGGTATGGGCAGCATCGACTTTGCTAAAATATTGAAGACGGCAAAGAAAACAGGTATGCAATATTATATTGTAGAGCAGGAGAAATATGCCGGCACTACTCCACTCGAAGCCACAAAGGATGATGCAGAGTATATGAAGAAACTGAAATTCTGATCTTCTATCTATTTAAAATAAAGCCCTTCATGGTAGCATGAAGGGCTTTATTTTGCAAGCACTTTTTTATACCAATCGGCAAACATCTTCCCTACTGTTTGATAATTATATTTTGTCGCACACCCTTTGGCTATTTCATCCCGTTTGAATACCGATCTGTTCGTTGCCAGCCATTCGAGGCGCTCAGCCAGTGCCCGGGGATCTTCAGCTTTAGCAAATAAACCATCCCTGCCATTTTCAATGTTTTCATGCAATACAGCTATATCGCTGGCTATTACCGGTGTGCCGCAGGCAAGCGCTTCAATGATCACGCATCCAAATGTTTCAAAACGGGAATAGATGATCAGGCCATCGGCCTGGGAGAAATAAGAAGCCAGTTCCTCTTGGCTTTTTTCATTATGAAAAACAACTTCGTTGCTGATGCCAAGCGTTGCAACCAGGTCCCTGTATTCAGGTTTTACGAGGCCAAAAACATCCAAATGAAATAAAATGCTTCTTTGCTTCAGCAGGGCCAATGCCAGTAAAATATCTTTTGTATTCTTCTGATAATCGAGCAGGCTTGTAATATGCACAAGTTTCAGCACGCTATCAGGCGATTTATTTACCGGGAAAAAAATAGCGGTATTAACAACATTCGGTATCAGCGTTATTCTCAAATCACTATTAGTTAATTGCTGTATTGCTTTTCCAAGAGAGGTAGACACAGCATGTATGCCTGAAGCACCACGGATAAGCGACCGCCAGCCGGTTTTGAACAATGAAGGCAATGTATTGAAATGAGGTTGGCCCCCCGGCAAAAAACCAGTCCATTGTTCAGAAACAACATAGGGCACGTTTAACTTTCTGACCCAGGTGCCGATAGCTCCCGCCCGCATGCCGATATAAAAGTGTATGAGGTCAGGCTTGCCATTTTCTGCGAAATACTTCTTCAGTTCTTTTTTCAGCAGGGATTCATATTTCAGGTAAGAGAATATTTTGCCCACAAGCGGAACTGACGCTAACCGTGAGTAATAATATACTTTTCTTTCGCTTAATGCTCCCTGTTTGGCATTCTCTATTCTTATATCCCTGGTGGCAATCCCACCTGCATCTCTTGTAACGAATAATACAGTTATGGTATGATAAAGGCTGGCCGCCTGTGCATGCCGTTGCACAAAATCACCGGAGTACGGTTCAGTTTGATTGGGATACCATCCCGCTATCCATAATACATTCATGTACGTCCGGTATATTTCCTTAAATAATGTGTTACGGCGTTCCAGTCATCCCTGTTTATTATGACCACTGATAAAACCGGCAATTTTTTATAAGAGGCAAACCGGTAAAGATGATGGATGCCCGCCGCGGTATAAGCAAGGCTGCTGGCGATCGCTGCTCCTTTTATACCAAAGTGCGGGATCAGCAGGAAATCACCAATAAGTACCAGTGATAAACAGAGTACAGAACCAGCGAGATTGATTTTCAGCAGCCCCTTGCCGGCAAAATAAGCTGCAAAAATGATATTGAAACAGAAAAACAGCAGACCGGGAAGCAGGTAAATAAATGGAATGACACTTTCACTGAACGCTTTACCTGCCATCATCGGAATGATCCAGCCGGCCAGCAGGGCGGCCAGTGCTGCAGCGATTAAAAAAAAGACATTGGCCACGCGGATAAGTTTCAGCCAAATGGTTTCCTCTTCCTCAGTTTTATCAGCAGCGATCCGGGGAAAGAGTATCCCTGCCATTAACAGTGGCAATATCCACAACACCTGTCCCAATTTTACTGCTAAGGAATAAATCCCCAATTGTTCCTTTCCATGAAAATAATCAACAAACCAGTAGTCTACCCTGTAAGCAAGGAACTGGATTATGTTGGTGATCAGCACAATGATCGAGTAAGAGAAAAAGACCTTCCAGTTACTCTTCTCAATTCTTCCAAAACTCAGCGGCTGTTTCGTTTTTTGATGAAATGCCAGTACCATGTAAGCAGCCTGCAACACCGAAGCCAGGATGAAAATCTTCAGATACAAAGCATCGTTCCCGGACGGATAAAAAAAGTAACAGTAAAAAAACACCAGTAAGGACAGCAGGCTTGCCAGGAAGATGATCCTGTTAACCATAGTATACAAATGCGCTGCATTAAAAAAAGCCTGGTATTTGTCAATGATCACAATGCTGACGAAATACAACAATCCCCACAGCAATGAATTATCTTCATTCCATTCGCCTAAAAAATACTGGCCGCTGAATGCATGATAGATACCTTCAGCCAATACGATCATCGCTATTTGAAACAGTATCACCAGGTAAGCGATACTGAAAAGCGACGATTTCCGTTGAATGCCTGAAGCGTAATGATACGTGATGCCTGATTCAGCACCAAGGCAGGTCAGCAAATTGAATATGGCTGCATTTGCAACAAGCAGGGAAAGGACCCCATACCCCCCGGTCCCCATGAGACGGGTAAGTAAAAAAGTGATCAGTACAGTGCATGCGATGTTCAACGATCGGAAAATGATGTTTCCGGCGAGCAGATCACCCAATCCTTTTGTTTTCATCGCCATGCGATCATTGTTATGCAGTTGGCTGTATCAACAACAGCTTATTTCAATGCCCTGATGATTTCAATAAAGTCTGCTGCCACCAATGATGCTCCTCCAACAAGGCCTCCGTCCACGTCAGGGCAACTGAACAACTCCTTTGCATTATTGGCTTTAACGCTTCCGCCATAAAGAATGGAAATTTGTGCTGCTATATCCTTTCCATACTGCGCAGCCAGTGCAGAACGCAGATAAGCGTGCATTTCCTGGGCCTGCTCTGTGGTAGCAGTTTTGCCTGTACCGATCGCCCAGATTGGTTCATACGCGATCACGATATCTTTTATTTTTTCAGCAGGAAGATGGTACAATGATTCTTTCAATTGTATTGCCACAAATTCATTTTGCGTTCCCTTCTCGCGAATAGACAATGGCTCTCCGCAGCAAAAGATCGGAGTGATAAAATTTTCCAGGCAGAGGTTCAGTTTATCCGCCAGCACAGCGTTGGATTCATTGAAATATTCACGACGCTCGCTATGGCCGATGACACAGTAAGGCACACCAATGGAATGAAGCATTTCGGCAGACACTTCACCGGTATAAGCACCTGATTTTTTATGATAACAGTTTTGAGCAGCTGTATAATAGTTCTTCTCTTCCGCCACTTCACTTCTTGTCATCAGAAGATAAGGATAAGGCACTGCAAAAATCACTTCCTGGTGATCTGCCAACGCGATCTTGGCCGTAAGAATATCATCCAGTAATTTTTCTCCTTGCTGAAAACTCAGGTTCATCTTCCAGTTAGCTGCAGCGATCTGCTTTCTCATACGCATTGAATTAATTAAAAGGTTATTGGTTAAAAATGTTCAAAGATATATTTCAGGATACTTTTCTCATTATCGGAAATAGTATGTCCTTTCAGTTTTTTCCAGCCTTCCACATCCACCAGTGCTTTATCAAAAGCATAGCGGTCCACACCTTCACTGCCCCAGGAGAAGGCAGGAATATATTTGGGTGTTAATCCTGCCCCGAACACATGGCAGCAAACGCTGATCACCGTGCCGGTGTTGATGGAAGTATTGATAGCTGTGCGTGAATAATCGCCCATCAGCACGCCGCATTTCATTCCTGCGTTCAGCTGGCCTTTAGGTGTCCATACCCGCACGTCGCCAGCATTATTCTTTAAATTGGAATTGGTAGTGCCTGCGCCCATATTGCACCACTCTCCTATCACGGAATCTCCCAGATAACCATCATGTGCTTTGTTGGAATAACCAAACAGGACTGAATTCTTGATCTCTCCTCCGCCCACACAATAAGGCCCCAGCGTAGTGGCGCCGTATACTTTTGTTCCGAGTTTGAGCAAAGAACCTTCACCCATCGCAAAAGGCCCGCGGATAATAGAACCTTCCATGATCTCCGCGTTCTTGCCGATATAGATAGGACCAGTGGAAGCATTCAGTATGCAATGCCTCAACCTTGCTCCTTTTTCCAGGAAAATGTCTTTGCGGTTCACCACCTGGTTTGACTGGTGAATGGGTTGCGAGCGGCGCTTGTTGGTAAGCAAAGCAAAATCCTGGCGGATAGCCCAGTCATTCATCTGGAAAATATGCCAGGGATATTTGATCTCTTTTATTTCTTCCTGCAATTCTACCGCTTGCGTCACCTGTATGCGGTGCTTCTCTTTAATTTCTTTTTGAGTGAAACAAAATACGATACCGGAACTGCCATTGGCTACAATGAACTCGCCGTTGCGAAGTTTTTTCATTTTTCTGACCAATGCAGGGGTCGGCAACACATTACCATGTATCATGTAGCAGGTATCCTGTTTACTGATCGTATCTACATTGATCGCCCTGTCAAGGTCTTTGTAATCATCTTCATTCTTATCAAAAGAGGAAAAACCGGTCATTTTCTCCCATTTCTCGCGGATGGTGAGAATGCCCAGGCGGATATCCTGGCATTTACGGGTCAATGTGAAGGGATAGAGATTCTCCGGCTGGCAGAACTCTTCTGTAAAGATGATTTTGTTCACCCTGCCAAGATACTAAATTGATGACAGATGGTGGTGGGGAGCGTTGATCGAATGGCCGTTAACACGCAACGCCTCCGCCAACAGAAAGGCCCCCTGAGGAATCAGGAGGCCTAAAGTATAGCCATGAAAAACAAAACTTTTATGCTGAGTTCAGGGTTGTCTGAACTAAAGCTAAAGAATTATTTTTTCTTTTCGTATTTCTTCTTGAATTTATCTATACGTCCTGCTGTGTCTACCAGTACGTTCTTACCGGTAAAGAAGGGGTGGGATGTGCTGGAGATCTCCAGTTTGATCAGGGGATATTCGTTCCCGTCTTCCCATTTCACAGTTTCTTTTGACCCTGCAGTAGAACGGCTAAGGAATGTATGACCATTGCTCATGTCTTTGAAAACAACCAACCGGTAGCTGGAAGGATGGATACCTTTTTTCATAACTAAATGATTTTTAAGGCCGCACGGATTTTGCCGTACTGATGAAGTAAAAAATTTAAGTGGGCAAAGGTAGGCAGACGGTGTGGGATTGCCAAATCTAAAATTGGTAAACCCGTTGAAAATTGACCGGTGTTTGTTGGTCAAATGGCCGATGACGCAGCAATGATGGAAGGCGGTCGCCCGGCCATCAAACATCACCTAATGAAAAAAGCACCAAGTTTGTTGATAATCAAGCTTTCGCCCGCTTATTAACTTACCCGATGCTTTTCGAAACTGCTTCCATCCTTTTACAGATTTCCGCAATTCCAGTTGCATTCTTTCTGTTTCCAGATTTCCTGCAACGATTGTTCATTAAAGATAGCTTATCACTATCCCCTCTTCCAAATTTTTTAGCCTTCGAATATGCACCTGTTCTGCACCTGGTTATCCACCGGAAACCGGCTTCCAGCAAGGGTTATGCACAGTTTATGAACGCATATTCTCGTATTGCAGGGGTACTCCCAGGTCCCAGGTCTTGGAAGCCTGGATCACCGTTTGCAGATCGTCGATCTTTTTGCCGGTTACCCTTACCAGGTCGTCATTAATGGACGCCTGCACCTTGAGGCCGGCATCCTTGATCAGTTTCACGATCTTTTTGGCATCCTCCTGCCTCAGGCCATTCCGCACCTGCACCTCTTTTTTCCAGACCTTGCCGCTTTGTGCACCTTCCTTTGAAAGATCAAACGCCTCTGGCGCTATCCCCTGCTTATGCGCCCGGCTGATCAGCACATCCACCAACTGGCGCATTTTCATATCGTCATCAGTTTCGATATTGAGCTTATACTCTTTTTTATTGAGATTGATTACCACATGGCTTCCTTTAAAATCGAAACGGTTGGTTATTTCTTTCGTAACAACATTCACGGCATTATCCAATGCCTGTGCGTCTACTTTGCTTACAATATCAAATGAAGGCATAGCAAACAGTTTTTTAAAATGAATAATTAAATTGGCTCAATTGTATCGTACAAGATACTACGCAAGACCCGAGCAGGCAAAAATAAAAAGTCCTCCCAAGAAAAGGAGGACGGTAAGTACACATGAGAAAACTTATTATTAATAATGTCTTAGATATTGATCAATTGTTGCACAAATTTCACCAATACACCACAAAAAAACCACCTGAAAATGACAAGCTCGGAAGATAAAAGGTTAAAGGGCGATTATACGGTATAAGCGAAGCCGGGAGTATGGAGTTTATTAAAATCTATATGGTACTTCAGTATCGTAAAATTTGTTAACGTATTCTGAAAATCCGTACTCCCGGCTAATGACTCATGACTAATTTCCTCCACCCGTTTTTACCCTGTTCTGCTCATCATCCGCACCACCTGTTTTTCTGCGGGCAGGTGCAATATTCTTTTTACCAAAACGGTAGCTGAAGCTGAGGTTGAACTGGCGGCTGTCGCGGCGGCTGCTGATATCAACATTGATGTCGCTGTATTTGGCGTAACCGCTGAATTGCTGTGTCCACAGGATATCGCGTACACCCAGTTTCAGCGTTCCTTTTTTATCGAACAACTGTTTGGTAATGGCAGCGTTCATTGCACCCATATCATTTGCTACCAGTATACCTTCAGCGGCTTTGCTGCGATACCAGCCGCTCAACTCTGCATTCCAGCCTTTGCCAAGGATGAAAGTATTGGTCATATTACCCAGGAAACTGGTAAACTTCACTTTCACAGGGTCATTGTTATAAAGGCCTGAGTAGTCGTTATGGAATACATTGGTGTAGATATTTGCGCTCCACCATTTTGTGATCGGCACATTCGCCATTAAAGAGATGCCCCACTGCTTCATGCTGCTGAAGTTGTCCTTGGTCTGGTAAGTGATATTCTTCTCGGTGTTCTGTTTCAGCAGATCAGTAATGATATCAGTAGTGTTGGTATAGTTGATAGTTGTTGTAAGGAACCTGTTATAAGTATGGCTGAACTCAAAGTTGTTGGTAAACTGTGGCTGCAGGTAAGGGTTACCCTGTCCGTATGTCAATGAATCCAGGAAGAAAATGAAAGGGTTCAGATCATCATAATCGGGACGGGAGATCCGGCGGCTATAGCTCAGGTTGAACTGGTTCTTTTCATTCATATTATAGCCTGCACCAACATTGGGGAACAGGTTGGTATAATTCCGTTTGAAAGAAGAGTCGTTGCTGATCTGATGACCTTTGGCTATCGTATTCTCCATGCGCAGTCCTGCGGTCAGTTCCCATTTCTTGATGGAACGGGAAAGAATGGCATAAGCAGCATTGATGTTCTCATCATAAATAAAGTGGTTATTACGGTCAGCTGCTTCCAAACCATCACGCAGGTAATTCACTTTATTGTCTGTTTTCACCACACTTGTTTTTGCACCTGCTTCCAGCCTGAGGCCATTCTTGAAAGGATGTACATAATCCACTTTGGCGCTGTATATCCTGATATCGGAAGGGATCTTACCGGTCAGGAGCACATCAGGGGCGTCCTGGTTGTTATTAGCGTCGAAGCTTTTGGTGGTAAGGCTTGTTCTGTTCTTATTGTTATAGTAAGCATAGTCAAGGTCAGCACTGATCTCACGGCCGGTTGAATCGAATGTATGTTTATAGTTGAAGTTGGTCGTAAGATTGGATGATTTGCGGTTGTTGTTCGCGATTGATTCCAGTTTATTAGTGATCAACCCGGTATTGTTGCGGATATTGGTCAGGCTGTAAGGATCTTCATCATTGCCATTAAAGCTTCCGTTCACCACTATACCTGCCACATCTTTTTTGGAGAAGTAATAATCCACCCCGGCTTTCACATTATGGTAGGCACCCTTAAAATGCGGCCTTGAATTCTGGTCGATCGTGCGCAGTATGGTCACTTTATCTTCATCATACATTCTGCGATCGATCAGCAGCCTGTTATACCCTTCGTATGTTCCGCCATTGTAACCACCGAATATGTTGAGTTTGTTATTGCGGTAGTTAAGATTTACACCACCATTAACGCGGCCATACAGCCCTTGTGTGTAACCCAGGTTGGCATTCCCGTTCATGCCTTTCACAATACCTTTTTTGGTTTTGATATTGATAATGCCTGAATTGCCGGCCGCATCATACTTAGCAGGCGGATTGGTCATGATCTCGATCTGGTCAAGACTGGTGCTTTGCATGTTTTTCAGCAAGGCAGTAAGGTCGGCACCACTCATATAAGTGGGTTTACCATCGATCAGGATCAGTACACCCTGCTTTCCTTTCACGCTGATGTTGCCATCGTTGTCAACGGTAACGCCGGGTGATTTTTCCAGCAGTTCCAGTGCATTCAGGCCAACATTGGTAGGAGAAGCGTCCACGTTCACCACCATTTTGCCGGGTTTTTGCTCAATAGCAGGCTTTTTGGCAGTAACGGTCACCCCGCTCATTGCCTGGGCTTGCGGCACCAGTTCAATGGTCTTTACCACCGTACTGGAAGAGCCGGAAACTGCTACCACTTCCGAAAAACCCTTGTCGTGGCCTACCGCAGAAATGGCTACGATATAGCGCCCTTCCGGTACATTCTCAAACTCGTATTTGCCTGTTTTGTCGGCCACGCTCATTTTAACAACGGCCGAATCGCTGGCTCTCAGCAAGGTAATAGTTGCAGATTCAATGATTTTGGTACTGCCGTCAATTACAGTACCGCTGATCTTCCCGGTCTTAACCTGGGCATAACTGGTTAAGGATAAGGTTGTTAAAGCCAGAATCAGTAAGGATAAAAGTTTTCTCATCACAATGGTTTTATATAATTAGTACTTGTTGTTAATTATTACAGTTCAAAGGTAGGTACTTTGCAATACCAAGAACATTGTTTTAAATCGAACGGCACTAATCAGTGATAAGCGGCCGCCTTAAAAACTGTTTCAAATGGGACGCAGAGAGATGGGCCTGGTTACAGGCAGGGGAGTTTTTAGGATGAGGGGAAGATTGAAAGGACAGGTGGTGAATTAAAAGTCGCTTCCTGCTAAAGACTCACGACTCCGTTACAATCCAAACTCTGCCCTTATATCTTCATAATATGTTCTGCCCGAAGTAAGCCTGCTGCTGGCTTTATCATCCATAATAAAAAGATAGCGGCCGTTGAAATGCCGGTGCATTTCTTTGATCCTTTCTTTATTGATAAGATAGGATTTCTGGATGCGGAAGAAACGGGAAGGCAGTTTCTCTGCAAGAGCGGTGAGGGTTAGATCGGTCAGGTGTTTTTGTCCGTCTATGGTGTAGATATATACATATTTGTCCTGTGCTTCCAGGTATACGATCTGCTCGTAACGCAGCAGGATAATGCGATCACCGGTGCGGATAGATAATGCGGTGGATTGCTTTGGCGCCTGTATCTGCCGGATGATCTCCTGCAAACCCGGCACATCGATCACTGTATTGAGCCGGCCAAAGCGCTTTAGTTTCTCCATGCTTTGCTCCAGTCTTTCTTCTTTGATCGGTTTTAGCAGGTAATCGATAGAGAAAGTTTCAAATGCCTTGATCGCATACTGCTCATAGGCAGTAGTAAAAATGATATTGGGTTTATGGTTCAATCTTTCGATCACTTCAAAACCAGTGAGGTCGGGCATCTGGATATCGAGGAAGATCAGATCAGGTTGCAAAGCTTCTATCTGGGTGATCGCTTCCTCGCCTGTGCCGGCTTCGGCCACTACCTGCACCAGTCCGGCATGCTCCAGCAGCAGGTTCCTCATCAGTCTGCGGGCAGCTGGTTCATCATCAATCAGTATGGCTCTGAATACCTGGCTCATTTTTCATTAGTTTTTTAATATAGACAGACACTTCTTTCCGGGGCTGGTTGCTGAAATGGATCTCATAATTATCCGGGAAAAGAAGATCAAGCTTGTCATACACACTTTTTACGCCATATCCCGGCTTTAATTCGTCAGGAAACAAAGGCCCATTATCTGAAATATGGATCACCAGCACGTTTTGCTCCATCCGGATATCAAGACTTATCTCTGTTAACCTGCCGGTCGCTTTCAATCCGTGTTTTACAGCGTTCTCCATAAGTGGCTGCAACACGAACCGGGGCAGCAGATAATGTGTTACCTCGTCCTCCACTTGTATGGTATAGGTCAACTGATCTTCGAAACGGATCTTTTCTATCTGCAGATACACTTCTGCCATTTCCACTTCTTCGCGTACTGTAGAGAAATTATTATTGCTGTAATTAATACTGTAACGGAAAAGATCTGCAAGTGCGACGGTCATTCTCCTCGCCTTTTTTCCATCGGTGATGGAAAGATCAGCAATGGAGTTGAGCGCATTGTAAAGAAAATGCGGGTTTACTTTTGAATGAAGGGCATCCAGTTCCGCTTTTGTTTTTAGTTCACGCAGCCGGCTTAATTCCAGTTCCTTTTCGTCAAATTTCCTCTTCCGTTCCAGGTCAAGGTAGCTCATCAGGATATATACCAACCCGATAGCAGTGGCCATGTAGATGCTTGATAAAATAGAAAAACCTGCGTATTCTTTATTATCGGTGTTAAAGACGTTTTTCACCATCAGGCTCACTCCCACACATGAGACGATCAGTGTAAGTAATACCAGTACCTTCCGTTTTGCAAATGAAAAGCGGTCGAAGAAGGGATGGGCCGCTACCAACCAGGCCAGGTTAAAAACGATCAGGGTATTGAAGGTGGCTACGATCATTTGCCCCAATATGGCAGTGACCCAGCCATATTTTCTTACTGCATAAAAATATTCCCCGCTCATGGGGGTAGTTGCCACTACAAGACTGAATGTGATCAGCCATACCAGCACATTACGCCTGACCCATTCATTTCCGATAATATTCCGGAAGGTGTTTTTGAAATTGGCCAGCAGGTACAGGCCCAGCAGTCCAAAAAGTATACAAAACCCGATCAGGATAGCATATTCAATTATAGTGGGGTTCATAAGTGTATTGCCAAATTATGAAATCAATATTACCGGAAGGTGTCGGCTTCGCCAACTGTTTATTTTGAGGGGCGAACTGATTATATTGCAAGTAAATTAATTACAATGCTGATCGATTACAGATCCGATACCGTTACCAGGCCCACGCCGGCCATGCTTGAAGCCATGATGAAGGCTCCTGTAGGCGATGATGTGTTTGGCGAAGACCCGTCCATTAACCAACTGGAATCCCTTGCTGCCTCCATGTTCGGAATGGAAGCAGGGATTTTCTGCCCTTCTGGTACTATGACCAACCAGATTGCCATTAAATGCCATACGCAGCCCGGCGATGAGGTGATCTGCGATGAAAGTTCCCATATTTACCAATATGAAGGTGGCGGCATCGCCTTTAATTCCGGTGCCTCTGTGAAGCTGCTGCATGGCGACAGAGGCCGGGTCACAGCTGAGCAGGTAAAAGCAGCTATCAACCCCGATGATGTGCACCGCGCTGCCAGCAAGCTGGTATCCCTGGAAAATACCTCCAACCGTGGCGGCGGCAGTTGCTACAACTGGGAAGAGATCCTGAAGATCCGCGAGATTTGCAGGGAACATAAACTGGCTTTCCATCTCGATGGTGCAAGATTATGGAACGCACTGGTGGCCAAAAATGAGACCGCCAAACAATATGGTGAAACATTCGACAGCATCTCCATTTGCCTCAGCAAGAGCCTGGGTTGCCCTGTGGGCAGTCTTCTCCTGGGCACCAAGGAACTGGTGAGAAAAGCGCGGAGATACCGCAAGGTATTTGGTGGAGGCATGCGCCAGGCCGGCTTTATCGCTGCAGCAGGCATTTATGCACTGGAACACCATATCAACCGGCTGAAGGAAGATCATCTTCATGCAAAACAGATCGCCGATGCAATAAGCACAAGACAATGGCTGAAAGAGTTGCTGCCGGTAGAAACCAATATCATCATCTTTGAACTGAAAGAAGCCGGTTCTGCACCTCAGCTGGTCGCCAATCTGAAAGAAAAAGGCATACTGGCTTATGCCATTGCTCCCAGCCGGGTAAGACTGGTAGTGCATCTCGATATCAGCCCTGCAATGGTGGAACGCACGATCAATATTATATCAACACTATAAAAACATCATAATGCTTCCAAAAATCAATCCTACAACAACCGCAAGCTGGCAATTGCTGAAAGAAGAACACACCGTGATGCAGTCGTTAAAAATGAAAGACCTTTTTGCGGCCGATAAAGAGCGGTTCAATAAATTCCATCTCCGGTTGGAAGACATCCTGTTCGATTATTCCAAAAATATCATTACTGAAAAAACCTTGTCGCTGCTGCTTCAACTGGCAGAAGAATGCAAACTGAAGGAATCCATCGAGGCAATGTTCAGCGGTGATACGATCAACGAAACGGAACACCGCTCCGTATTGCATACAGCCCTCCGCAATTTTTCCAAAGAATCCGTTTATTCAGAAGGAGAAGACGTGATGCCGCAGGTAAAAAAAGTGCTGCGCAAAATGAAAACATTTTGTGAGAAAGTACATAGCGGTGAACACAGAGGCTATACCGGCAAACGCATCAAATACATTGTGAACATTGGTATCGGCGGCAGTGATCTCGGCCCACAGATGGTGACTGAAGCACTGAAGCCCTATTTTGTGGAAGACATTGAAACCTTTTTTGTATCGAACGTAGATGGTACGCATATCGCTGAAACATTGAAAAAGGTAAATCCCGAACGTACCTTGTTCCTTATCGCTTCCAAAACCTTTACCACACAGGAGACCATGACCAATGCGCATACGGCAAGACAATGGTTCCTGAAAAAGGCGAAGGATGAAGCACATATTGCCAAACACTTCGTGGCCCTTTCCACCAATGAAAAAGAAGTTGTGAAGTTTGGTATCGATAAAAGGAACATGTTTGAGTTCTGGGATTGGGTAGGCGGACGTTATTCGCTCTGGAGCGCGATCGGTTTATCTATTGCACTCAGTATCGGCTTTAAAAATTTTGAACTGCTGCTGAAAGGTGCTTACAACACCGACAACCATTTCCGTAAAACCTCTTTTGATAAGAATATACCGGTGCTCATGGCGCTGATCGGGCTTTGGTATACCAACTTCTTTGGCACGCAAACAGAAGCCATTCTCCCCTACGATCAGTATATGCACCGCTTTGCCGCTTACTTTCAGCAGGGCAATATGGAAAGCAATGGCAAGAGCACCGACCGCAGCGGCAAACCGGTTGATCATGCCACCGGTCCGGTGATCTGGGGCGAACCCGGCACCAATGGTCAGCATGCCTTTTACCAGTTAATACACCAGGGCAGCATTATGATCCCCTGCGACTTTATCGCACCTGCCCGGTCACATAACCCGATCGGGGATCATCATGTAAAACTGCTGTCCAACTTCTTCGCACAAACAGAAGCCCTGATGAATGGCAAAACCCCGGAAGAGGCCCGCAAGGAGCTGGAAAAACAGGGACTGAATGCAGAGCAGATCGCCAAACTACTCCCTTTCAAAGTGTTTACCGGCAACCGGCCTACCAATTCTTTCCTGGTAAAAGAAATCACTCCTCATACACTGGGACAGCTTATCGCTTTGTACGAGCATAAAATATTTGTTCAAGGCGTAATCTGGAACATTTTCAGTTTCGATCAATGGGGTGTGGAACTGGGCAAACAACTGGCAAATAAGATCCTGCCTGAACTGGAAAATGACGACAAGATCACAAGTCACGACAGCTCCACAAATGGACTGATCAACGCCTTTAAGACGATGCGAAAATAAACGACCCCTTCCCGTCTTCCCGCCTTACCGGTAAGTATTTTACCGGTAAGGCGGGAAGACGGGAAGGATGTCCTTAGGCAGAAAAGGGGAAAAATTGTATTTTCATGAAAACCTTCGTTTATGAAAAGACTATTGCTATTTACAGGAATAATCATTTCATTAGGCACCACTGCCCAGAACACCGATCTGGTGGAGAATTATTTTAATTATCAATCCAAATTAAAAAAAGACGCTTTTGAGAAATTGTCCCGTGATTGCTTTTCCAAACCGAAACCGGCGTTCACCGATATTATGCCAAACCAATGGGGAACTACATTAAATGGAGAAAAGGTTTACCGGCTTCCGCAAGATGGTATGGCCTGCATTGAACCTGATCTGAAGCAGTTCAATATGCCCAATGCCGGTGCAGGAATGCTGCTCAAAAAATATGGACCTGGGGCCATTCCGAATCCCGGCAACAAACCGGGTGTAAAGTCAGTTGGCCCTCGTGAGAAATAGTGTTATCAACAGAACCCTGATAAAAGAAAAGCCCCGGTGATACCGGGGCTTTGTTATTCGTTTAAATGATTACCATTTGTCTACTTCTTCATTGGAAGAGCTGGCACTGGATGCAGCAGGGGCGATGTTTTCCTGTGTTTCAGCTTCTACTGCTTCAGCAGTTGTGCTGCCTGTAAGCACTTCACCACCTTCTTCAGGTAATTCATCATGATTGAATGCGTCGAAATCGAAATCGGGCATCAATTCTGTTTTCACATAATCAACCGCCTCATTCAATGCTTTGATAAATTTATTAAAATCCTCTTTGTACAAAAAGACTTTATGCCTGTCATAACCGTTATCATCAAACCGCTTGCGGCTCTCAGTAATGGTCAGGTAATAATCATTACCACGAGTTGCTCTTACATCAAAAAAATATGTTCTTCTCTTTCCTGCGCGGATTCTCTTGCTGTAAATGCTTTCCAATTTCTTGTCGTTGTTCTCGTACGCCACAGTAAATGTTTTTGCAGATTAAAAAAATTGCTTTGGTTTATGAAGTCACAAATATAGAGATGTTTTTGAAACAGCCAAAAGAGAGTATATTTTAGTTCCCGGGCCTGAAAACCCCTTCCTGCAAGCATCCGGCATGCCTGCCGTCTAAGTAGGTTCCCTTATTTTTCCCTGTCTGTTTCCTGCTGGCGGGCATAAAGACCGGCATAATATCCCCCCGGGATCGCCAGTAATTCTTGATGGGTGCCCTCTTCCACGATCTCACCCTCTTCCAGCACCACGATCTTGTCGAAGGCGAAAAGAGTAAATATACGATGGGTGATAATGATCGCTGTTTTGCCCTGCAGGTAATCATTCAGGTTGCCAATGATCTCCTTTTCTGTCTTGGCATCCACCGCACTTAAGCAGTCGTCGAAGATCACCATAGCAGGGTCTTTGATCAGTGCCCTGGCAATGGAGATCCGCTGTTTCTGGCCGCCGCTTAGCGTAACGCCCCTCTCTCCTATCATGGTCTTATACCCCTCAGAAAAGCCGAGTATCTCTTTGTGCACGCTGGCCTGTAATGCAGCTTTCTCCACATCGGCTGCATCCGCATGCTGAAGGCCAAACCGGATATTGTTCTCTACTGTTTCGCTGAAAAGAAATACGTCCTGCGGCACATAGCTCACCTGCTCCCGCAGCGACCGGAGACTGAGGTCACGTATATCCACCCCATCCAGTTGAATGCTGCCGCTGGTCACATCATACATGCGCAGCAGCAACTGGGCCACGGTGGTTTTGCCACTGCCGGTCCGCCCCACGATCGCTACTTTCTGTCCTTTCTTCACAGTGAGGTTGAAATCATGCAGGGCACGGATGCAAGTGTCGTTGTAAACAAAATCCACTTTATCGAATACAATATTCCCTTCCAGTTCCTTTTTTACCACTTTCAGCGGCTCCCTGATAGCCGGCTGTGTTTGCAGGAATTCATTGATCCTTTTCTGCGAAGCAGCCGCACGTTGGATCATACTGGCCGTTAAGCCGATAGCACTGACAGGGAACATCAGCATATTGATATACATCACAAACTCCACGATAGTGCCAATCCCGATATTATGCGTTCCATTGATATAATACAGGCCACCGATCATGATAGTGAGCAGCGTGCTGACACCGATCAGCAAAGTGATGGAAGGGAAATATACAGCTTCCACTCTTGCCAGTCCGATAGCATTTTTCCGGTACTCTTCACTGTTTCGTGTAAAGAAGCCCAGCATCGCTTTTTCCTGTACAAAGGATTTGATCACGCGGATACCTGAATAGGATTCCTGCGCATTGGTAGTAAGATCGGAAAGCGATGCCTGGATGCGTTCGCTTTTCTTATGGATCGTATTGTTTACAAAATAAATAGTGATGGCCAGTATCGGCAGCGGAGCCAGCACATACAAGGTCAATAGCGGATCACGCTTATACATAAAGAACACGGCCAGGGAGATCAGCGAGATCAGGTTAACCAGGTACATGATCGCCGGGCCGGAAAACATCCGTACACGGCTTACATCTTCCGCAATACGGTTCATTAGGTCGCCGGTGCTGTTCCTCTTATAAAAAGCCGAATCCAGTTGCTGGTAGTGGCGGTACACTTCATTTTTCTGATCATATTCTATATGGCGGCTCATTACAATGATCGTTTGCCGCATCAGGAAAAGAAATAACCCGCGAAGCAGCGCCAGTAAAAGAATGGTAATGCCGCACCAGGCTACCACACGCGTGAGGCCAGACATGCCTTTCATCCACTCAATAAACTGCAGCACGAAATAATCATAAGAAGGCTCACGCTTCGGCGGTTGATAACCAGGAAGACGGCTCTGCACAAAATCGATCACAAATCCCGTTACCTGGGGAGTGAGTACGTTAAAATAATTAGAAAGAAAAATGAAGATAATCCCCACTCCCAATCTCACGCGGTACTTCCAAAAATATTTTCGAATGGCTTTCAGGTGCTTCATGAAGAACGCAAGGTACTTAACTTGTGCTAAACCGCTTATTCCGGTAATGGTTTAGTTCGAATATTTTCCCGGGAAGATGGCTGTTATTCTGTTTCAGCCACCTTATTCCAAATATCCAAATAAAGCTCGGGATGACGCTTGAATTGCGCATGTACAAAGGGGCAAAGAGGAATCACCATTAGTTTCTTCTCACGGGCATAAGCAACCATTGTTTCAAGCAGTTTTTTTGCCAGCCCTTTTCCCTCAGCTTTGGAAGATACCTCAGTGTGATAAACGGTAAGGTTTTTATCGTCAACGGCAATCACCATCTCAGCGATGCGTTCGTTGTCTTCCTTTATTAAAAAAGCACCATGGCCTTTTGAATTAAGAACAAGCTGTACGTCTTCCATCATGATAGTTTAAGTACCGAAATTACGATATCCGGGCTTACCAACTACCCGGTTCAGGTTATACGCATGCCCTGGAATAAAATAATTTTCGTTTCAATACAATAAAATATTTACCACTTCGTGGTATTGCAAAATTCAAAACAGATATTATTTTTGTCTTGGTTTTTCATAGGATATTGGATTTTAAAACGGGGTTGCATTTCCATGCTGACCCTTTTTTTATTTTAAACCGTTCACTTTTTCAGGATCCAGTTCTTGATCCTTTTGAATATATCTGTTTTCCTGGGCCGTTGCTGCCCGTCATGCACTAATTGATGCGTATAATTATATTCCAGTTTCTTTGCGTACAGCTCATCACTGGCCAGTAGCTCAGGGATATACCGCCGGATATTGTCATTAAAGGAACCATTCGCGGAAACAGTATAATAGCTGCTTCTTTCAACTGGTTGCTTATTAAGATTGATTTCCCCGTTCCCGTTTTCTTCAAAATAATCAATATGGAATATTTCCGGCAACAACTGCTTCAATCTTTTAGTGGCTTTTCTTTCATTCCGCCACGGATGTTCTCCTTTATGCAACTGTTGCTGCAGGAATTCCTTGTTCCATAATGTGACCTGGTGCGACATTAAAAAATCAGACTCCTTATTATCTATCCTTGCCACATTAAAACCATCAATATAAATATCCGTTGGATGGGTTTTATAAATACCGGCACTATGCAGTTTTACCTGCTGCCAGTTTTTCCTTTCCGTCAGTTCAAACAACCGGTTGAAAAACCGGGCATCTGTTTTCCTCGTCAGCCACATATCTTCCTGGAAATAGATTACATATTTTTCTTTTATCTTTTCCCGCAACAAAAAAAGGAGCCGGTCGGCCCACTCTCTTTTTCCTGTCTGGATATTTACAAACCCGTCAACCGATACTTTTTTTTCTTCAGTAGCAAAATAATAGTTACATGCGGCATTGAAGTCCCAGTACTTGGAGAAGAAATAAGAAAACCCTTTGTATAAAAGTCCATACCGGTCGCAGGTGTGGACCAGGAGTGCGGTGCTTTTCATGAACAGGTCAGCTTAAAATGCCTGCCACAAAGTTAGCGGCATCCGGTATCCGGCTATATTATTATTTTTGAAACATGGTAAGCATGAACCGGCAGCGCTTCAATAAAATACTGCATATAGCCATATGGGTGCTGGTGCTGGCGATCCCAACTATTGTTTTCTGGAATCAGCCACCGGGAAGGCTTTCACTCAGTTTCTTCTTTTTATCATCGCTTTATCATATTGCTTTTTTTTATTTCAACGCCTATTTTTTATACCCCCGGCTGCTCACAAAAAAGAGATGGCCGCTTTATATTCTTTCAATAGCTGCGATCCTGGTATTCTCCTATCATGTCAAGATTTTCCTTCTTGAGCTCAATCCGGATTTCCGGTTAACATGGGAAGAAAAAAGGATCGTGATCTTTTCCATAGCGCCTTTCTTATTTGCCAGTATCCTCTTCAGGCTGATCAGCGACAGGCTGAGGTTTGAACGGCTGGAAAAAGAAGCACGTACCGAGCAATTGGCCACCGAATTAAAATTTCTCCGCTCGCAGGTAAGCCCGCATTTCCTTTTTAATATGCTCACCAATATGGTGTCGCTGGCCAGGCAGCGGTCAGACCTGCTGGAACCTTCCCTCATCAGGCTTTCTGAACTATTGCGGTATATGTTGTACGATTCAGATAAAGACCGCATCAGCATTAACAGCGAAATTGAAACATTGCAGGGGTATATTGCTTTGCAGCAATTGCGGTTTGGAGAAGACACGGAGTTGAAAATCCAAATCGATAACTCTTCACCTGACTGCTTTATTGAGCCTATGCTGCTGATACCCTTTATCGAAAATGCCTTCAAACACGGTATTGGCCTTCTTGATAAACCTTATATCCATATACAACTCACTGTGAAGGAAAACAAGCTGGATTTCAGCGTTATCAATAATTACAATAGCACTAACCACTCAAAGGATAAAGCTTCCGGCATTGGATTGGTGAACGTGCAGAACAGGCTCCAGCTTTTGTATCCAGGAAAACACGGGCTGGAAATAAAAGATCAAAAAGGTGTATTTTCTGTTCACTTAAAACTGGACCTCTCATGATGAAGTGCTTAGCAGTAGATGATGAAAAACTGGTATTGGACCTGCTGGTTGATAATATCCGGAAAGTGCCTTTTCTCCAATTGGCCGGCCGTTGCAAAAATGCAATGGAAGCCGCTGCTGTTTTGCATAAAGAGAAAATCGATCTCATTTTTCTCGATATACAAATGCCCGGCCTTAATGGCCTGCAATTTGTAAAAACCCTTGCTAATCCGCCCATGATCATTTTTGTAACAGCCTATAAGGAATATGCGGTGGAAGGCTTTGCCATGGATGCAGTGGATTACCTCCTCAAACCTGTCTCCTTTGAACGTTTCTTAAAAGCCTGCAATAAAGCATATGAATTGTTCAATCTTAAACAAGGCCCTGGCAGGAAAGAAGAACTGCCAGCCTATTTTTTTGTGTTCGTGGAATACAACCAGGTAAAAATCATCATTGCAGATATACTGTATGTGGAAGCAATGAAGGATTATGTAAAAATATTCCTCTCCTCTTCTTCAAAGCCTGTTATCACTAAAAACAGCCTGAAAGCGCTGGAGGAAAAGTTGGGTCCCTATCGCTTTGTAAGGGCGCATAAATCCTATATTGTTTCAGCTGATAAGGTTACAGCCGTTAAACGCGACCTCATCTGCATCGGCAACATCGAGCTTCCGCTTAGCGAAACCTATCGCCCTGCCGTGGAAGCAGTGCTCTCACTTTAAGATTTCGTCTACTCAATTCCCTGCATCATCTACTCTACAGCCAAACGGCTTTTTTACACCTGTAGTTTTACACTGAAATCATTAACTAAAAACTACAGTTATGTTTACAGGACTCATTTTATCAAGAATACTTTTTATAGCTTGTATGGTATTTATCCTGGGTTATATTTTCGGGAATTTCTCCCATAGCCAGACCCTGACAAGGATCACTAAAGTGGCAGCGATACTGGCCATTGTTCTTTTTATTATTGGCAATGTGTTCATGTTCCGTGCCAGGAGTTGGAGATATGCCGGTAAACCGCACTCTGAATGCTACTGGGATCGCAAAGATTCAGCACAGGCTCATTAACCCGTTAAAACCAGTGATATGAAAGCAGCAACAGAAAGGAAAATAATACGCTGGGTGCATATTCTTTTGAGCATACCTCTTTTATGGTTCATCTATGGCCCTCCTGAAATGACGCAGAAAGCCATAGCCGGCATGCGGTTCATCTTTATACCCATCGTTACGCTTTCAGGCCTCTGGCTCTGGAAAGGGCATTTTATAAAGAAATGGCTGAAGAAGACAGGACGGAAAACGCAGCCGGTGCCATCACATTGATCGTGAAAGCCCGTACTGTAATCCGCGCAACTCAGCCAGGCCTTTGAGCCGGCCAATACAGGAATAGCCCGGATACGTGGTCTTATCCAGGTCGTCAAGCATCTGGTGGCCATGATCCGGCCTTACCGGCAAAGAAACATTCCTTTGCTTCATCAATAGCAGCAGTTCACGCACGATCTCAAACATATCCGCATCTCCACCTAAATGATCTGCTTCAAAGAAATTTCCCTGGGCATCCCTCTTTGTATTGCGCAGGTGAAGAAAATGAATATGCTTGCCCAGGCGTTCAATAATGCCTGTAAGATCATTATCCGGCCGTGCTCCCAGCGAACCGGTGCAATAACATAACCCATTTGCAGGAGAAGGAACTGCATCTACAATTTCCTGCAGGTCCTTTTCGGAACTGACCACACGGGGCAGGCCCAGTACTGGATATGGCGGATCATCCGGATGGATGGCCATTTTCAGATCCAGCTTTTCAGCTACCGGTATCACTTCTTTCAAAAACCAGAACAGGTGTTCTTTTAATTTAAGTGTATCGATATCCTCATACGTTTTTAAGGCCGCCAATACTTCTTCAGGTGTAAAACGACCTGAACTTCCCGGCAGGCCCAGCAAAGCATTCTGAAAAACTTTTGCTTTTTGTTCTTCCGTGTGAGCTGACATCCACTGCTTCGCTTTTTCAATCTCCGTTGCCGTATAGTCTTTTTCTGCATCCGGCCTTTTCAGCATAAAGAGATCAAAAGCCACGAAAGCAAGCCGCTCAAAATAGAGGGCTTTGCTTCCTGTGGGCATTGTATAACTTATATCCGTGCGCAGCCAGTCAAGCACCGGCATGAAATTATAAGTGATCACCCTGATGCCGCATCCGGCCAGGTTATGCAGGCTTATCTTATAATTCTCTATATGCGCCAGGTAATTGCCTTTTTGCCTTTTGATATCATCACTTACAGGCAGGCTTTCCACTACGGTCCAACTCATCCCTTCTTCTTCGATCAGGGCTTTCCGCAGTTGAATTTCGTCCACCGTCCACACATCACCGACTGGTATATGATGCAGTGCTGTTACCACACCGGCACAACCAGCCTGTCGTATATCCCTTAAACTGACCGCATCATGTGGTCCAAACCACCGCATGGTTTCATGCATTAACATAATCAGGACTTATATAAACCGGTTAATAATGTTCTCCAGGTATTCCTGCTTGCCACTTCTCAATGTGGGTTCACCATTTTCAATGGCAAATGAACGCAGTTCTTCCAAAGTTAATTTTCCTTCTTCAAACGCTTTTCCTTTTCCTGTGTCGAAGCTTTCATAACGCTGCTTTCTGATCTTTTTATAATCAGAGTTTTCGAGTATGTTATCAGCCGTTATCAAGGCTCTTGCGAAATTATCTACACCTCCGATATGTGCATGGAACAGATCTTCAGGGTCAACAGAATTGCGGCGGATCTTTGCATCAAAATTGATACCTCCGCCTTTAAAGCCACCGGCTTCCAGGATAATGAGCATTGCTTCAGTGAGTTCATTAATATCATTGGGAAACTGGTCTGTATCCCAGCCATTCTGGTAATCGCCACGGTTTGCATCGATGCTTCCCAATAAGCCGTTGTCTGCCGCTGCCTGTAATTCATGTGCAAAAGTGTGTCCTGCAAGAGTGGCGTGATTCACTTCTATGTTCAAACTGAAATCATTCAGCAGATCATACTTGCGCAGGAACCCGGCCACTGTTTCGCTGTCATAATCATATTGATGTTTGGATGGTTCACAAGGTTTGGGTTCGATAAAGAATTTTCCTTTAAAGCCATTCTTCCTTGCATAGTCCTTTGCAGCATGAAGGAACCGCGCCAGGTGGTCTTTTTCCCTTTTCATATCTGTGTTCAGCAAGCTCATATAGCCTTCCCTGCCGCCCCAGAACACATAATTCTCCCCGCCCAGCGCAATTGTTGCATCCAGTGCAGCTTTTACCTGTGCTGCTCCATGGGCCAGGACGTGGAAATCAGGATTGGTTGCGGCTCCGTTCATATATCTTTTATGGGTAAAAAGATTGGCGGTGCCCCAAAGCAGTTTTACACCGCTTGCTGCCTGCTTTTGTTGCAGGTAATCTGTTACCAGCTTTAACCTTCTGTCGTTTTCATTGATATCGTTGGTATAATCAACCACATCGATATCATGAAAGCAATAATAAGGAAGCCCGAGTTTGGTAATAAATTCAAACGCTGCATCTGCTTTTACTTTTGCACGCTCCACTGCATCCGGGATTTCGTTCCAGGGAAATATATGTGTAGGCTCACCAAAAGGATCGGAACCATTACCACAGAAGCTATGCCAGTACGCACAGGCAAACCGCAGATGCTCTTTCATCGTTTTCCCTGCTATCACTTTATTTTCATCATACCAGCGGAATGCTAAAGGATTGGTTGACTCTTTTCCTTCGTACCTGATTGCAGGTATTCCCTTGTAAAATTCTTTTTGTCCTAAAGTAATGGTCATATTAATTGTTGATTGAATAAATCAATATCTATAAACAAAAAATATTGGATGCCGGGAAGGCAACCAATATTTTTTTATCAGGATCCTCTATCATCGATTATTGATATCCTGGGTTTTGATAGTTAGCTTTTTCTTCTGCTGTCATATCCATTCCATCGATCTGGCCTTGCGGAATTGGACGCAGGTACAGATATGGTTGAATATCGCGTGTTACTGTTTGAGGCGTATGATCACCATAGTTGATTCCACCGATCTGGTAAGTTCCTGCAAGGCTTGCCCATTTCTGTGTACGCACCAGGTCATACCAGCGATAACCTTCTCCATAATACTCACGTGAACGTTCTGCCAGGATATAATCAATATCAATAGTTGCAGGTGTGGCAGCTATCATTGCAGCGCTGTTATCAGCAGACAATGCAACATTTCCATTGTTATTCCAGCGCCATTTTCCAGCCCTTGCACGGATAACATTGATCAATTCCCTGGCTGATTTACCAGCTTGAGGAGTAGCTCCTTTTACCGCAGCTTCAGCAGCAACAAAATAAAGCTCGGAGAATTTAGCAATGTTGAACGGACGTGTGCTGGCAGCATTGGGCTGACCCAATCCTGTACCATTATCTGTGCGGTACACACCGAGTTTCCATAAACCAGGATATACGATCCGGCTTATCCCATTTGGTGACACAACGAAATCTGCCCTTCCGGGTAATACACCAGCACCTATATTGCTTTTATAAGTTGAATTGGAATAGTCAATAGATGTTCCGGGTTCGTCGTCAAGGAAAGTAAGTATTGCACCATTGGGGTTAACCTGCATATAGTTGGCATTGTACAATGAGCCACTCATACCGGCTTTATCCCAATTGCCGCGATAAACAGTGGTGAAAGTTCCGTCGTAACGGGAATCATTTGTCTTATCAGCAAAGGTGTTTTTGATTACGCCGATTGTCGGGCTCATACGGATCCAGGGGCGACCCAGCGGTTGCGTGGCAGCGCGTTGAACAGAACTTACAGCAGCCCATGAAGAACTGGAAGAACTGCTTCTGATATTGGTGTAGTTCCAGGTCATCATCCAGCCAGCGAAATTATCAGGAGCGCCGCCATTGGAATAAGTAAGGCTTGCTGCATTATAAAACTCACTCGTTTCGGTGTGATCGGCAAACAGGAGAATTTCCTTGTTGCGGTCATTTGAGCCGAGGTTAACATCATAGTATGTTTGCTGCAATGTGAACGGTCCGGGATTGCTGATGCCGGCTACAGCTACATCATAAGCCTGTTGATAATACCATTGTGCATTATGTCCGTCAGGATCTGTTCTGTCTGCCTGCGGATAAGTAGGGATATTATTGGGATTTTCCAGCCACCAGCCATAGGTGAGATAAGCTTTTGCCAGGTAAAGACGTGCAGCAGCTTTGGTTACGCCGCCATTCACGCGTGGATTATCCGGCAGGTCATTTACTGCGGTGAGCAGATCAGGGAATACAGCCTTGGTATAAACTTCAGGCACTGTGTTCCGGATAGAAGTTCTTGATGGTGTAGTGTTGAACTTAAGTTCACCTGCTCCCAGATCAAGCGGCACCCCGCCAAAAGTTTGCACCAGCATGAAGTAATCAAACGCACGGAAGAATCTTGCTTCTGCGATCAGTGCATTGGAAATTCCCACTACAGCAGCATTTTCAATAATACCGCTGGCTGTATTGATATTGGAGAAAGCAGCTCCCCATAATACATCAGCGCGGCTGTTCGCAGGAGTGATAATGCCCTGGTTCGAAACGTCCATTACTTTAAAATTCTCATCGGCACTCTGTGCCCATGTTGCTTCATCGGTGCCTGTTTCGCAGGTGTTATAATAATATGCCTGGCCGTAGATATAACGAAGGTGGGCATACTGGGAGGTCAGACCGCCAAGAACACCTTTTTCCGTTTTGAAGAAACCAGGTTCATAAATACTTCGTGGTTGCTCTTCCAGGATCTTGGAGCAGCCGGCCGAGAACAGCATCAGCATTGCCATTGCTGACCCTGTAAAGAAATTTATTTGTATTCGTTTCATAATAATATGATTTAAAATGTCAGGTTAACACCAAGAACATAATTGCGGGTTGATGGCGAGTTTGTGCCGATTGTCAGTATGCGGCGCTGATAACTTGTTGTTACAGCAGCGTTTTCGTTGCCGTAAGAGTTTGTTTCAGGATCCATTCCGGATTCTTTATGATAAGGCGAGAACAATACGAATGGATTTTGCACTGTGAAGTACATGCGCATTCTCAGATCCTTGTTTTTGATCAGGCTACGGCTGAAATCATAACCCAATGAAATAGTGCGGATCTTTAAAAACGATGCATCAAAATAACCCAGCGTACTTCCATATTTCGGATTGTCGCTGCTCATAATGCCTCCTGGTTTTGGATATTCAGCATCTGTATTATCCGGTGTCCAGTAATCGACCTTAACATTTCCTCTCCGACCGGTCATCAGGTTGAGATATCCTGATGAACCATATAGCGTGCTCACAAGTATACCTCCGCTTTTAAAGACGCCCACCATACTTAAGTCAAATCCTTTGTAAGATACGCGGGTGTTGAAACCTCCCTGGAAGTCAGGGTCAGTGTCGATGATCTGACGGTCAGCCGATCCTATTGCACGCGTGGGAGATCCATCAGGATTATACTCGCCTGTATATTTAACCTTGATCATACCCACATTTCCACCTGGCTCCAGGATACTCAGGTAAGGGTCTTTATCCTGCCACAGGCCAATTCTTTCATAATCAAAGATGGAGTTGATATTATGGCCAACAAACCATGCATTGGCTTCATCTCTTGTTTGGCCGGATGCAAGTGCAACAAGTTTGTTACGGTTTGTATAAAAGTTAACACCTGCTTCCCAGGTCCATCCATTCAGATTATCAAGAATGGTCCCGTTCAGGCTGATCTCAAAACCTTTGTTTTGTGTTTGGCCGATATTAGCTGTGTAACTGCTCACACCAGAAGTATTGGGAAGGCTTACATTCAGCAGGAGATCTTTGGTGTTTGTTACATAATATTCAATTGTACCAGACAGGCGATGCTTCAGGATAGAGAAGTCCAGACCATAGTTCCAGGTATCAGAATATTCCCATCCCAGGTCCTGGTTTGGCAGAGTGGATACATAATATCCGACTGCATAATCACTCGGACCGAAGTTATAGGGCCTGGTGCTCAGTCTTCCCAGCGTAGCATAAGGAGCGATAGCCTGGTTGGATGTTTGGCCATAGCCTACGCGCAGTTTCAGGTTGTCTACAAAGTTGACTCCTTTCATAAATGATTCATTGCTGATATTCCAGCCGGCTGATACCGCGGGATAAGTATGCCATTTATGTCCAGGGGCCAGTCGGGAAGATCCGTCTGTACGCAATGTACCGGAGATCATATAACGGTTATCATAAGAATACATGACCCGTCCCATTGCCGACTGCAATCCCCATAATTGATAGTCCTGTCCGTTAGGGTCTACAGTAATTTCTCCTGCAGCCTGACCCAGGTTATAAAACTGGAAGGCATCAGAAGGAATATCTTTTGCAGCCATGGAAGAACGGTTGTATTTATTCCGTTCAGCAGAATACAGGGCCAGTACATTCAACGTATGTTTTCCGGCAAATGTGCGGTCATAGGTCAGCAGGTTCTCCACTGTCCAGTGATAGGTATGTGAATTGCTGATGCTTGCAGTGGATGGTGTGGTGGGAGTAACACTATTAATACCTTCTGCTGTATAACTACCTCCATTAGTTTGAATAAAATCAAGGCCAAGGTTCACCCGGTATTTTAAACCCTCGATCCCTGGTATTTTCACTTCACCATATAGGGCATTATAGGTTGCATATCCCCTGCTTTCACTTAACCATTCATCTTTCAATCCTTCTACAATACCTTTTGTAGATACCCATTGCTCATCCAGCGGCATTTTTACAGTTCTTTTCAAACTGCCGTCTGCATTATAAGGATTGGCAAGTGGTGATGAACTCAGGATGCCATAGATTCCAACCTGGTTACCTTTGCTGATATTGTAATTATTGTTGGTCGTAAAGCCAACGCGTAAATATTTGCCGATCTGCTGATCAAGCGATGCCCTTAATGAATAACGGGTATAGTTTTGTGTGGGTATCACGCCCTGGTTCTGGTAAATACCGGCCCCCATGCTATAGCTACCCTGTTGGGTACCGCCGGAAACACCTACGTCATGACTGTTCACCGCGCCCGTTCTGTAAAACAGGTTCTGCCAGTCAGTGTTGATATCATCCGCTTCATCCACACCGTTGGTGTACATGTTAGCAGCTTTCCTCAAAGCAAGCAGTTCAGGGCCATCCATCATAGGATATCTTGCAAACAGGGTTTGAGTGCCATAGTAAGCATTATAGGAAACCTTTGCCTTCTGTCCCCTCTGACCTTTATTGGTGGTGATCAGGATAACACCGTTGGCACCACGTGAACCATAAATAGCGGTAGCTGATGCATCTTTGAGGATGTCGACACTTTTAATATCATTAGGATTGATATCACCGATGGAGCCGGGGAAAGGAATTCCGTCAAGCACCACCAACGGGTCATTGCTGGCATTCAGTGAACGCGTACCACGGACACGTATCTGCATGGTAGCTCCGGGCCTGGTTGAAGTCTGAGACATTTCCACACCTGGCATCCGTCCCTGTAATGCCTGGGCAATATTAGGAGCAGGTACTTCACGCATTACATTACCATTGATAGAAGCTACTGAACCGGTAACCGATTCTTTGCGTTGAGTACCGTAGCCGATCACGACAACTTCTCCGAGGCTGCCGCCGGAGGGAGAAAGTTGCAAGTCGATCGTATTACTGTTCCCTACAGTTACTTCTTTGGCATCATAGTTAATGCTGGTGATGACCAGTGTGGCACCTTTACTGGCCGAGATCGAATAATTTCCGCCTTCATCCGTAGTTGTTCCTACAGCTGTTCCTTTAACAACAACGGAAGCGCCGGCAACAGGATCGCCAGTGTTGCTGGTTACTTTACCATGAACAGTGTTCTGGGCGAAAGCATTCATTCCTGCAAGGCAGGTTAATAAGAGTAAGAGAATAAAGGGGTGCTTTTTTCCCCTGCATAAATCAAGCAGAAAATTTCTTTTTCTGTTTTTCGATGTATTCATAATAATCGTTTTGGTTGTAAACAATTTTAAATGCTGTTGATCTGAATGCAGATACCAAACGACTCAGGCATCTCTTAATATAGTAGGGGGATCAAAACTGTTCATCCGGGACAGAACAGTTAAATGCACGCTGGTGGGCCGGGTGCGATGGCCAGGGTTACCAATACAGGCAAAAGCCATGTAATGCGGGGATAGTGCGAGGTTCGGCAAGCAAGGTTCCATACTAGCAATTTTGTTGGTTGATTCAATCGTTTTTCCAGGCCTGGAAGCGCCTGGCAAAACGAATATAGGAAAATTTCATAAAATCGCAACCGATTGCATTTTTTTATTTCGGAAAAGCTTTTTTTCTTTGGGTTGCAAGCGATAATCAACATGCCTGAAGACCGGGAAATAACCATATATGATATAGCCAAACACCTGAATATCTCGGCAGCAACCGTTAGCCGGGGGTTGAAAAACAACCCCATGATCAGCAAGAACACCCGTAAAAAGATCGTAGAAGCCGCTAAAGAGCTCGGCTACCAGTCGAATACCTTCGCCAGCAGTTTGAGAAGCCGGCAGACCCATACACTGGGAGTGCTGGTACCCCGGCTGAACAGCCATTTTATGTCGTCCGTTCTGGCCGGAATGGAAAAAGCAGCCAACCGCAACGGCTATAACCTCATCATCGCCCAATCCCTGGAAGACGTGGAGAAAGAGAAGGCCAATGCCGCTACCATGTTCAATAAAAGAGTGGACGGACTGCTTATTTCCCTGGCCTATAACACGCAGGATATAAATCACTTAGAACCTTTTTTTAATCGGAAAATACCGGTGGTTTTCTTCGACCGGGTGTATGCGCACAGCAACAGCACCTCTATTGTTATTGATAATTACGGGGCTGCCTATAAGGTGACCACGCACCTGATAGAGCAGGGCTGCAAGCGGATCATGCACCTGGGTGGAAACGTGTTGAGAAATGTGTATAAGGACAGGCTGGAGGGCTACCGCCAGGCATTAAAAGACCATGGCCTGTCCTATTCCGATAAGCTTTACCTCACCAGCACCCTGTCTGAGGATGCTGGAACAGAAGCTGCCAGGTATATATTAGAACTGCCCCAAAAAGAGCGCCCTGATGGAGTATTCTCCGCCAACGACACGGCCGCTATCTATTGTATGATCGGTTTAAAGACTGCAGGATTGCGGATCCCTGAGGATCTGGCTTTTGCAGGCTTCAATAATGACCCGATCAGTAAAGTAATAGAACCAAACCTCACTACTGTTGACTATTCAGGTAATAATATAGGAGAAACAGCTATTACCAATTTAGTCAATCACTTACAGGGAGTCAGTAATTTATACATGACAAATAATATTATATTAAGGTCAGATCTGATTGTCCGCACCTCCTCACTCAAAAACAAGTCCTGATATTTGATTTTTTTTGCGATCTTCAAGTAACCGATTGCAAATGAAACCGAAAAAAGAGGTCACTATTTACGATATCGCGCAGAATTTGGCGCTTTCTTCCGCTACCGTCAGCCGGGCACTGCAGGACAATCCCCTTATCAATAAAAAGACAAGAACAAGGGTGCAGCAGGCAGCCCGCAAACTGGGCTACCGGCATAATACCTTTGCCAGCAGCCTGCGCAAACAGAAGACCAATACGATCGGCATCATCGTTCATGAATTGAACAGCAACTTCATCACATCTGTTCTCTATGGCATCGAAAAAGTAACTTCAGAAGCCGGTTATGATCTTATCATCGCCCACTCCTCTGAAAGTTTCAAGAAGGAAGAAGCCAATACTCTGAACCTTTTTCATAAAAGAGTGGATGGGCTTATTGCTTCACTGGCATTTGATACAAACGGACTGGACCATTTCAAACCTTTCCAGGAAAGAGGTATACCTGTAGTGTTTTTTGACCGCGTAGAAGAAGGATCAGAAGGAACCAATGTGATCATCGATAATTATAAATGCGGCTACCAGGCAACCAAACATCTTATTGATCAGGGTTGCAGACGCATCGTACTGGTTACAGCCAACCTGAAACGAAATGTATACGCACAAAGGCATAAAGGTTATAAAGATGCATTGTTTGATAATGATATTCCTTTTAATGAAGACTATGTGCTGATCAAAGACCTTAGTGAGGAAGGAGGAGTGCAGGCTGCGCAACAGGTACTGAACATGAGCCCGCTGCCCGATGGTGCTTTTATCACCAATGATTTTTCCGCAGCTGTTTTTATGCAGGTGCTGAAAGACCATGGCATTCGCGTTCCCGAAGATATTGCTGTAGTTGGATTTAATAATGACGCTATCGGAAAGATCATCGAGCCGCAGTTGACCACCATTGATTATCCCGGAGCAGATATGGGAGAGATCGCTGCAAGAAACCTGATCAATCATCTTAAAGGCATTGCCAATATAAAACATACCAATACGGTAGTGATCCGCTCCGATCTCATTGTCCGGAAGTCATCATTGAGAAACGGAATCCAAAACAAATAGCCTATTGTGATAATGAAAAAAATTACTTTATTACTTATATATTCCCTTTACGTCTTTGCAGCAAAAGCAGAGGCAGGATATGACCTCTGGCTGAGATATAAACCGGTTGAGAATAAGATATTATTGCAATCATACCGTAAAAGCATCACCACCATCATCACAAATGGATCATCTGCGACAATGAAAATTGCAAATGATGAACTGATGAATGGCTTATCCGGTTTACTGCAAATAAAAATAAATAACAGCACCGCTGTGAATCGTGATGGATCAGTGATTGCCGGAACGCCTGCCAGTTCTGCATTGATCAGCCAGGCAGGCATCGATGGCTTGCTGCAAAAGACCGGTGAAGAAGGGTATATTATTGTTACCAAAATAATTAATGGCAAGAAATGCATCCTTATCAGCGGTAATTCTGATAAAGCAGTTTTATACGGCAGCTTTCATTTTCTCCGCTTGCTGCAAACAGAGCAACCCGTTCAGCACCTCAATATTCTTTCAGTTCCCAGTATCCAGCATCGCATGTTGAATCACTGGGACAATCTTAACAGGACAGTGGAAAGAGGCTATGCCGGTTTTTCTATCTGGAACTGGCATACACTGCCAGGTTATATTGATCAGCGGTATATCGATTATGCAAGGGCTAATGCATCCATTGGCATCAATGGCACTGTATTGACCAACGTAAATGCTGACGCTACTGTTCTTACCAAACCATATCTTGAAAAAGTGAAAGCGCTGGCTGACGTGTTCCGGCCTTATGGCATCAAAGTATATCTCACTGCAAGATTCAGCGCCCCTATGGAATTGGGCCGGTTGAAAACAGCAGATCCCTTGAATGCAGAAGTACAGAATTGGTGGAAAGAAAAAGTAAAAGAGATCTACAGTTATATTCCTGACTTCGGCGGCTTTCTTGTAAAGGCCAACAGTGAAGGCCAGCCTGGCCCCCAGGACTATCATCGCACACATGCCGACGGCGCCAATATGCTGGCAGATGCAGTAGCCCCTTTTAAAGGAATTGTGATCTGGCGGGCTTTCGTTTACAGCAATGAAAATCCTGTTGACCGCCATAAGCAGGCCTATGATGATTTTGTTCCGCTCGATGGAAAATTCAGGACCAATGTGATGGTGCAGGTAAAAAACGGCGCTATTGATTTTATGCCCCGCGAACCCTTCCATCCCTTATTTGGCGCCATGCCAAAAACGCCGTTGATGATGGAGTTTCAGGTAACACAGGAATACCTGGGTCAGGGCACAAATCTTGTTTTCCTGGCACCTTTATTTAAAGAAACCCTGGAAAGCGATACCTATTACAAAGGAAAAGGCAGCACAGTTGCCAAAGTGATCGACGGAAGCCTGGATGATCATCAACTGACAGGTATGGCCGGCGTTGCCAATATCGGTAATGATATCAACTGGTGCGGCCATCCTTTTGCACAGGCAAACTGGTATGCCCTTGGCCGGCTGGCCTGGGACCATGATTTATCAAGCAGGCAGATCGCGGATGAATGGTTGCGTATGAGCTTTACCAACAATCCTGCATTTCTGCAATCCGCTGCCAAAATAATGTTGGAAAGCCGCGACATCGTGGTGCAATACTCCAACCCTATTGGCCTGCATCATATCATGAGCACAGGTCATCACTATGGCCCTGCTCCCTGGGTAAGCAACCTGAACCGGCCGGAATGGAATCCTGTTTATTATCACAAAGCAGACAGCATCGGTATTGGCTTTAACAGAACAGGGACAGGCAGCAACGCTCTCGCACAATATAAACCCGAAGCCAGAAAACAATGGGAAAACATGAACACCTGCGAAGAAAAAAACCTGCTCTGGTTTCACCATGTTCCCTGGAATTTCAGCATGAAAAGCGGGCGAAATTTATGGGATGAATTATGTTACCAGTATTACACCGGTGCTGAAAGAGTAAAGCAAATGCAAACTGACTGGAATGCATTGAAGCCATTCGTAGATAAACAACGATTTGAACAGGTGCGTCAACTTCTGAACATACAGCACCAGGAAGCCATCTGGTGGAGAAATGCCTGTTTACTCTATTTCCAGACTTTCAGCAAGATGCCGATACCTGCACAATATGAAAAGCCCGATAAAACACTTGAGTACTATAAAAGCCTGCGGTTCCCCTTTGCTCCGGGCAATTAAATAAAGGATAAAATCAACCATAATAAGATGACAGCAACGAGAAGAAAATTAGCTATAGTAACAGGAGGCGGTTCAGGTCTTGGCCTGGCTATCGCCGAAAAGTTTGTGCAAAACGGGATTCAAACCATTATTGCTGGAAGAAATAAAGAAAAACTGGATGCAGCAAAGCAAAAGCTGGGAGAATTATGTCATGCCATACCCTGTGATGTAACGGACCTGCCTTCCATACCTGGTTTTGTAAAGAAGATAACAGAACAGTTTGGCCAGATCGATATACTTGTGAATAATGCGGGCGCCAATATGAAAAAAGAGTTCACCGAAGTAACGGATGAAGATTTTCAACAGATCATTCTCACCAATCTCACAGCAGTCTTTACGATGAGCCGTGAAGTGGTAAAACAAATGTTGCTCAACCAGTCTGGCTCTATCATCAATATCAGTTCCATGGCTGCTCTGTATGGTATACCCAGAGTGATCGCCTATTCTGCCAGCAAAACAGCTATTGATGGAATGACAAGAGCTATGGCTGTTGAATTATCCGGCAAAGGCATCCGCGTAAATTCCATTGCGCCAGGGTTTATTTATTCAGAAATGACTGCCAAAGCGCTGGATAGCGATCCGGAAAGAAAAGCAAAAGTATTCGGCCGTACGCCAATGGGTACCATGGGGCAACCTATGGATATCGCAGAAGCCGCTTATTTCCTTGCCAGTGATGCTGCCAAATTCATCACCGGTATTGTATTACCTGTGGACGGAGGGAACAGTATTGGATTTTAGACCAACTATAACGCGAATGTGATGAAAAAACTATTAACGGTTCTTGCCATAAGCCTGCATACTATTTACGGTTCTGCTCAAAGCATTGTAGCAGACAAGTCTTCTAACGAAACATTTTCTCTTAAAGAAGCAGTGATCTGCGTTGATCCCAACGATTTTCCTTTGGTGCAGCAAGCTGCTTTGCTGTTGCAGCAGGACCTGGAAATGGTTACTGGTATCAAACCTGCCATTCAGGCGACTGTTCCCAATAAAGCCGCTATTATTATTGGTTCATTGGAAAAATCAGCACTGATCCGATCGGCAGAAAAAGCAAAGCAGGTCAATACCACCAGCTTAAAAAACAAGTGGGAAGCTTTTCTCCTGCGCAGTGTGGCCAACCATCTTATCATTACCGGAAGTGATCGCAGAGGAACGGCTTATGGTGTGTTTGAACTCTCCAAACAGATTGGTGTATCGCCCTGGTACTGGTGGGCAGATGTACCAGTAAAAAAGAAAGAAAACATATTTATAAAAAAGGATCTTTCCTTCAGTGACGCCCCCAAAGTAAAATACCGCGGCATTTTTATCAATGATGAAGCGCCTGCCCTATCCGGTTGGAGCAAGGAAAAATTCGGCGGCTTCAATCATCGTTTTTATGAAAAGGTTTTTGAACTCATTCTCCGGTTGAAAGGCAATTATATCTGGCCGGCAATGTGGGGAAATGCATTTTATGATGATGACTCCCTAAACATCAAAGCAGCAGAGAGCTATGGCATAGTGATCGGCACTTCACACCATGAGCCGCTCATGAGAGCACACGATGAATGGAGAAGATACGGAACTGGCAAATGGAACTACGACAGTAACGAAGTAAAACTAAAAGAATTCTGGCGCGGTGGCATGCAAAGGGCTACCAATGAAAAGATCGTAACTGTAGGTATGCGGGGTGATGGGGATGAACCCATGTCGCGGGAAACAGCCACTGCATTACTGGAAAGAATTGTAGCAGACCAGCGCCGGATCATTTCAGATGTAACAGGTAAGCCTGCCAATGAAACACCACAACTCTGGGCACTCTACAAAGAGGTGCAGGATTATTATGATAAAGGCATGAGAGTGCCGGACGATGTAACATTATTGCTTTGCGATGATAACTGGGGTAATATCCGGAAGCTTCCAAAGCTCCATGAAAAACCAAGAAAAGGCGGATATGGCATCTATTATCATTTTGATTATGTAGGTGGTCCAAGAAACTATAAATGGCTTAACACCAATCCGCTTCCACGCATCTGGGAACAAATGCACCTGGCCTGGGAATACAATGCCCGGCAGATATGGATCGTCAATGTGGGTGACATTAAGCCAATGGAATTCCCTATTTCCTTTTTTCTCGATTATGCATGGGACCCGGAAAAAACAGGACCGGCCGATCTGCAAGCCTATAGCGAGAAATGGGCAGCCAGCCAGTTTGGGCAGCCGCATGCAAAAGCTATTGCCGATATTCTGTCGCTGTACGCCAAATACAATGGCAGAAGAAAACCTGAATTACTGGATGCCAATACTTACAGCTTCGCCTCCGGCGAATGGAAAGAAGTAGTGGATGAATATAACACGTTACTTAAAAAAGCTGAAGAGATCAATATCGCATTACCTGCAGAATACAGGGATGCCTATTTCCAGCTTGTATTGCATCCTGTAAAAGCCTGTGCCAATCTGAATGAGCTATACTATAATGTAGCATTGAATAAAAATGCTTATGCCAACAAATGGATCGAAACGAATAATTATGCTGATAAAGTAAAACAGCTTTATGTCAATGATTCGCTTATCACTCTGGAATACCATCAGCTCAATAATGGTAAATGGAACCAGATGATGAGCCAGACTCATATTGGTTACACCTACTGGCAGCAGCCCATTCATCAAAAGATGCCGGAAGTAAAATACCTGCCTGCTGATTCTGCCCGGAAAGAGTCAATAGTCATAAAAGATGTAACAAGAGCCGGTATTCCGGCAAACATTACGGGGAATGTATTTTACCAGGAAGAGTTACTGGGTGTTTCCATTGCAGCTGATCATTACACCAGGGCCGTCAATAGCAACAAAATAAAATGGCAGGTATTGCCCGATCATGGCCGAACCGGCTCAGCTATCACTCCATTCCCCGTTACTGCGCCAGAGCAAAAGCCCGGAGGCAGCGCACCACACCTGGAATACGAAGTTTATACCTATAGTGAAGGTGATCTATCCATTCAGGCTTACTTCTCCCCTACGCTAAATTTCCAAAGTACAGAAGAAGGCCTGCAATATGCTATTTCCATTGATGATGAAACACCCCAGGTCATCAGTATAAATAAAGAAGATAAGAATTCGATCAGCGGTGTCTGGAATAAATGGGTGGCGGAGAATATCATTATCAAATCGAGCAAGCATAAAATAGTTAAACCAGGCAGGCATACGGTGAAATACTGGATGGTGGACCCCGGTGTGGTGCTGCAAAAGCTGGTGCTTGACTTTGGCGATACGGAAAAAACATATCTCGGTCCTGCTGAGACACTTTATATCAATAAAAAATAATTACATGATGAAGAGAATCATACCGGGAGCAGCCATGCTCTATGGTAGCTTGCTGCTCGCAGGTTGTGCAGCCAGCCAGAAAAATACAGGTTCAGAACAGCTACCATCGCTGAAGGAAGTGTTCAGCAAGGATTTTGCTATCGGGACTGCTTTAAATGCAGCACAGATAGAAGAGAAAGATCCCGGTGCGGCGAAACTGGTACCACAGCAATTCAATATGGCCACGCCAGAAAATATCATGAAGGCAGAGGTTATCCATCCCCGCTGGAATGAATACAATTTTACGCTGGCTGATAAACTGATCGAATACGGGAAAAAGCACGATATTAAGATCAATGGTCATACCCTTATCTGGCATAGCCAATTGCCGGCCTTCGCCCGCCAGATCCAGAGCGTTGATTCATTCAGGCTTTTCTTCACCAATCACATCAATACAGTTGCAGGCCGCTATAGCGGAAAAGTTTTCTCCTGGGATGTAGTAAATGAAGCGCTGAATGAAGATGGCAGCATGCGCAAATCCATCTTCCTTTCAAAACTGGGTGATGATTTTGTAATAGAAGCGTTCCGGCTGGCACAGGCTGCATCGCCCAATACAGAACTTTATTACAATGATTATAACAATGAGCAACCTGCTAAACGTGCCGGTTGTATTGCCCTGATTAAAAAAGTTCAGGCTGCCGGCGTCCGTATTGATGGTGTAGGCATCCAGGGCCACTGGCATGTAGGCAAAGTGCCGTTGAAAGATATCGAAGAAAGCATTTTGCAATATGCTGCACTGGGCTTGAAAGTGATGTTCACTGAACTGGATATTGAAGTGCTGCCCCGCAATTTCCAGGGTGCAGAAGTAAGTCAACGCATGCAAAACACACCTGCCATGAACCCTTACACCAATGGTTTGCCTGATAGCGTGCAGCAACAACTGGCCGATGATTATGAAGCGTTGTTCAAACTGTTCTTAAAACATAAAGACAAGATCACCCGGGTCACTTTCTGGGGCGTGGATGATGGGCAAAGTTGGTTGAACGGCTGGCCGATCCGGGGCAGAACAAACTATCCTTTATTGTTCGACAGGCAATTCAAACCCAAACCTGCATTTTTCAAAGTGATAGGAACAAAGACCAAATCATAACAAGCTATATCAATCCCTAAAAGGACCAACACATGAATAAAACCAATTCCCAAAAACTGTCTGTTGTTGAAAAAGTAGGCTATAGCCTGGGCGACCTGGCTGCTAACCTGGTGTTTCAGACCCTTATGACCTACCTGGCCTATTTCTATACAGATATATATGGGTTGAAAGCCAATCATGCTTCCGCCATTATACTGACTGTTGGATTGGTGGCGGCTTTTGGGTTTAATCCTCTTATCGGTGCTATTGCAGACAGAACAGTATCAAGATGGGGAAAGTTCAGGCCCTGGATCTTGTTCACAGCAATACCTCTTGGAGTTGCTGCTTTACTGGCTTTCAGCACGCCTGATTTTTCTTATAAGGGAAAGTTGATCTATGCGGTGATCACGTATACACTGTTGTTGCTGCTGTATGCGGCCAATAATCTTCCGTATTCGGCATTAAGCGGTGTGATCACCGGTGATATGAAGGAACGCAACAGTATGTCGGCCTACCGGTTTGTAGCCGTAATGTTTGCCCAGTTCTTTGTGCAGGTATTCATGTTACCTATTATTGAATCCGTTGGTGGTGGCGATAAAGCTGCTGGCATAGAAAAAGTAATGACCTGGCTGGCAGTTATAGGAACAGTAATGCTCCTGATCACTTTTTTAACCACTAAGGAACGAATTGTTCCCAAGCCGGAACAAAAATCAAGTCTTGCTGAAGACCTGGGTGATCTGTTTAAAAACAGGCCTTGGGTGATCATGCTGCTGCTCACTACCCTTGTATTCATCACACTGGCCATGAAAGGCGGCTCGTACGTATATTACTTCAAAAACTATGTAGATAAGGAAAGCCTCACCAATTTTATTACGCCTATATTAAACGGCCTTTCGGATATCGGCATCAACTTCTTTGGTGAAGATCCTGTATCTGCCGGCTTTGGTCTGTTTAATGCTGGCGGCATCATATTCATGATCGTGGGTATCACTTTATCTAAACGGCTGGCCGATAAATATGGCAAAAGGGATGTCTTTGGAATTGCCCTGTTCATTTCAACCCTGTTCATCATATTTTTTATCTTCTTTCCTCCGCAATCCGTCCGTCTAATGTTTGCTTCGCAGATATTGCATGGCTTTTTTTATGGTATTACGATACCATTGTTATGGGCTATGATCGCTGATGTGGCTGATTACAGCGAATGGAGAAACAATCGACGTGCAACTGCCATCATTTTCTCTGCCATGATGGTCGGTTTAAAAGGAGGGTTGAGCATTGGCAGTGCTTTGCTTGCCTGGATACTGGATAAATACAAGTACCTGCCCAATACAGACCACCAGACAGCATCAGCCATACAGGGTACCAAATTACTGGTGAGCGTTTTCCCGGCCATTCCTTTTTTAATTGGTGCAGCCTTGTTGTTCTTTTATCAAATAAACAAGAAGATGGAGCTGCAGATAGAAACAGATCTGAAAAACCGACGCAACGCATAATTCAAAAAAAACACATACAATTATTTTATGCCAGAAGAAAGCATTGATCATATTGATTTTGATGATTTGAATAGAAGAGCTGTTTCTCAACCGATCGTATCGCATATTTATACAGCCGATCCATCCGCCCATGTATTTAATGGAAGGATCTATATCTATCCATCGCACGACGTTGAATCAAATATTCCTTTTGATGACCTGGGAAGCCATTTCGCCATGGAAGATTATCATGTAATATCGATGGACTCTCCCAGCAGTAACGCTGTTGATAATGGTGTGGCCCTTCATGTAAAAGAGGTGCCCTGGGCAGATAAACAAATGTGGGCACCCGATGCTGCAGAAAAAGACGGGACTTATTATCTTTTCTTCCCTGCAAAAGCGCATGATGGCATCTTCCGGATTGGTGTAGCCACCAGTCCGTCTCCCACAGGGCCTTTTATACCACAACCCGAACCTATTAAAGAAAGTTTCTCCATCGACCCTGCTGTTTTCAAAGACGATGATGGGCATTACTACATGTATTTTGGCGGTATCTGGGGTGGTCAGCTCCAACGCTGGAGGACCGGCGAATATAAAGACGGGGAAGGACCACTGATGTATCTGCCGGAAAATGATGAACCGGCTCTGTGTGGCAAAATAGCACGGCTGACCGAAGATCTGCTTGAATTTGCTGAAGCACCAAAAGATGTGGTGATCACAGACGAGAGCGGCAACCCTTTACTCGCCGGCGACAGTGACAGAAGGTTTTTTGAAGCCAGTTGGATGCATAAGCATAATGGTAAATACTATTTCTCCTATTCCACAGGCGACACACATTTTCTTTGCTATGCCATCGGTGATAATCCTTATGGACCTTTCAAATATGGCGGAAGAATACTCAATCCAGTTGTTGGCTGGACCTCCCATCACTCTATTTGCCAGTTCTGGGGCAAATGGTATTTGTTTTACCACGATTCAAGTTTATCAAAAGGAGTGACCCATCTGAGATCTGTCAAAGTAACTGAACTGGTCCATGATGAACACGGGCATATTCAAACAATAGATCCTTATCTCAAATAAAGCAGATCAATAATGTTCAAAAGAATTCTTGCTCTTGGTTTCTTTAGTTTTTCCCTGTTGACCGGCATCACCCAGTCATTCAAAAACCCTATACTGTCCGGCTTTTATCCTGATCCAAGTATCTGCCGCGCCGGCGATGATTATTATATCGTCAATTCTTCCTTTGCGTATTATCCGGGATTGCCGCTTTTTCATAGTAAAGATCTTCTGAACTGGAAACAGATCGGCTATGCAATGGACCGTCCTGACCAGTTGGAGTTAGAAGGAGCAGGCGTTTCAAGAGGATTATTTGCTCCGGCTATCAGTTATCACAATGGCGTTTTTTATATTGTATGCACAGAGGTAAGCAAGCTGGGCAATTTTATTATCACGGCCAAAGATCCCAAAGGCCCCTGGAGCAAACCAGTGCGGTTACCACAAGTGAATGGCATAGACCCTTCCCTTTTCTTCGATGATAATGGGAAAGCATATATTGTTTTCAACAGCATTCCTCCCGGTAATATCTCCCTGCATGACGGGCATCGTACCATCCGCATGTTTGAGTTTGATGCAGAAAATCTGAAAGTGATTGGCGAAGAAAAATTGCTGGTGAACGGAGGCACAGATATGGCTAAAAAACCCGTATGGATCGAAGGGCCGCATTTGATCAAAAAAGACGGATGGTATTACCTGATCTGTGCAGAAGGAGGAACAGGCTATAACCATTCAGAAGTTGTGTTCAGAAGCAAGTCGCCTGAAGGCCCTTTTGTTTCGTACGAAAAGAATCCCATCCTCACGCAAAGGCAGCTTGATCCCAACCGGAAAGATCCGGTCACCACTGCAGGCCACGCAGATCTCGTGCAGGCGAAAGATGGAAAATGGTGGGGCATATTCCTTGCCTGCAGGCCTTATGAAGGTGATTACTACAATACAGGAAGAGAAACTTTTATGGCTCCCGTTGTATGGAATGACGGCTGGCCGGAATTTGATCTCGGTGGCGAAGAAGTAAAATACACCTACCCTATCAATGCCATTGCAGATAAACAAAGAGAACCATTTAACGGCAACTATGTATTCCGTGATGAGTTCAATAATAAAAAACTGAATATCCGCTATCGCTTTCTCAGAACGGTACATGATCAGTGGTATGACCTGCTGGCAAAGCCAGGATCATTAACATTGAAATTGCAGCCCGAAACTGTTGCGGATAAAAACAACCCTTCATTTGTAGGTTTCAGCCAGCCCCATCTCAAAGGCCATGCAGCCAGCAGCCTGCACTTTAACCCTAAAGCTGAGAATGAAAAAGCAGGTTTATTGCTTTTCCAGAATGAAAATACTTATTATTTCCTGTGCAAAACCATGCAGGGTAATAAGCAGATCGTAGCTTTATACAAAGGAGCTGAACTGATAATCAGTGAAACACTTGATCAACCCGGGAAGGATATTTTTTTTAAGATAGAAGCCAATGGCGATAAATACTCCTTTTATTACGGCACTCAAAAAAACAAGTGGAAGCTTTTGCAGGGTGATGCGGATGCAAGATACTTAAGTACTAAAACGGCTGGAGGGTTTGTTGGTTGTGTGTATGCCATGTATGCCACTTCGGAAGGAAAACCGGCTGTTAACACAGCTTCGTATGATTGGTTTGAGATAAAGAATAATGATACCATCTATCAATAAATCCGCTAAAAAAAAGTGTATGCGCAAACTTATCGGCTTTGCCTTATTGCTTACTACTGCCAATACATGGGCACAGGAATATAAGTCATACCCTATGTGGAATACCAGCCTTCCTGTTGAACAACGCGTTAATGATGTTGTAAGCCGGTTAACGCTGGAAGAAAAAGTAGCACAGATGCTCAATGCCACTCCTGCTATTCCGCGGCTGGGCATTCCTGCTTATGATTGGTGGAATGAAGTGCTGCATGGTGTGGCAAGAACGCCTTTCCGCACTACCGTCTTCCCCCAGGCTATTGCCATGGCCGCCACCTGGGACACCAATTCGTTGTATCGCATGGCCGACTATTCTGCGCTGGAAGGAAGGGCCATCCATAATAAAGCTATCGAACTCGGACGTACCAGTGAACGCTATGTAGGGCTCACTTACTGGACGCCTAATATCAATATCTTCCGCGATCCCCGTTGGGGCCGGGGTCAGGAAACTTATGGAGAAGATCCATTTTTGACAGCCATGCTCGGTCGTTCATTTGTGCGTGGCTTGCAGGGCGAAGATCCTAAATACCTGAAAGCAGCAGCCTGCGCCAAGCATTTCGCCGTACATAGCGGGCCGGAGCCAAGCCGCCATTCCGATAATTTCAATCCTACCACCTATGACCTCTGGGATACATATCTGCCTGCTTTTAAAGAACTGGTGGTTGATGCCCATGTTGCCGGCGTAATGTGTGCCTATAATGCAGTGAACACACAACCCTGCTGCGGCAATGATCTGCTGATGAACGATATCCTGCGGGAACAATGGAAATTCACAGGCTATGTTACTTCAGATTGTTGGGCAATCGACGATTTTTTCCGTTATCATAAAACCCATCCTGATGCTACAAGTTCTGCTATAGATGCAGTAGTGCATGGAACAGATGTGGAATGCGGGCAAGCTGTATACCAAACGCTGGTAGAGTCAGTAAAAAAAGGATTGATCAAAGAAGAATATCTTAACACCTCATTAAAACGGTTATTCACGATCCGTTACCGGTTAGGTATGTTCGATCCCGTTTCAATGGTAAAATATGCACAGACGCCGGCTAGTGTGCTGGAAAGTGTGCCACACCAGCAGCATGCATTAAAAATGGCGCAACAATCCATCGTGCTTTTAAGAAACGAAAACAACACCCTTCCATTAAATAAAACTATCCGGAAGATCGCAGTGCTTGGCCCAAATGCAGATAACCGCATCTCGGTATTAGGCAATTATAATGGCACTCCTTCGCATATTACCACTATACTTGAAGGAATAAAGAAGAAACTGGGCAACAATGTGGAAGTGATCTATGAAAAGACTGTCAATTTTGCCAACGACACTTTACTTCAATACGTTGACCTGCAAAATCAGTTCAGTTGGGATGGTCAGCAAGGTGTTAAGGCGGAGTATTACAACAACCGTGAATTAAAAGATCAACCCTTCCTCGTCAGAACAGAAAAAAATATTGATCATTCATGGCAGCGCGGCGATATCATCGGTAATAATGTAACAGCTACGAATTTTTCTGCCCGTTACACTACCCGCTTCGCTGCAAAAGAAACAGGCAGTATCGATCTTGAAGTGGAAGCTGATGATGGTTACAGATTATTTGTAAATGATAAGGAGGTAGTCAATGCCTGGCTTAGGAATCGCTGGGGGGCTAAAACCTATAAGCTTGAGACAAAAAAAGACGCTGTCTATAATATCGTATTGGAATACTGGCAGGGCGACGACAATGCAAACGTGGCATTACGGACAGGTCATTTTATACAAACAGATTTTGAAGCTTTGGCCAATCGCCTCAGGCAGGTTGATGCGATCGTTTTTGCAGGTGGTATTTCTCCTCAACTGGAAGGTGAAGAAATGCCAGTGGCCGTGCCTGGATTCAGCGGAGGCGACAGAACATCTATCATGCTCCCGGCTGTTCAAACCAAATTACTGAAGGCATTGAAAACAACCGGCAAGCCTGTTGTATTTGTAATGATGACCGGTAGCGCCATTGCCATTCCCTGGGAAGCAGAGAATATTCCTGCTATTGTGAATGCCTGGTATGGCGGACAAAGTGCCGGCACAGCAGTAGCTGATGTTCTCTTTGGCGATTACAATCCTGCAGGCCGACTGCCTGTAACGTTCTATAAAGGGGATGAAGATCTTCCGGGTTTCAGTGATTATTCCATGAACGGAAGAACTTACCGTTATTTTAATGGTCAGCCCCTCTTCCCTTTTGGTTATGGTTTAAGCTACACCAGTTTTCGCTATGACCAGCTTACTGCACCTGCTTCTGCAAAAGCCGGTCAGCCAATAAAGCTGACTGTTAAACTGACCAATACAGGTAAACGTGATGGTGAAGAAGTGACACAGCTCTATGTATCACATCCTGGAGTGAATGGGAAAGCCCCACTGCGTGCGCTTAAAGGTTTTCAACGCATTTCATTGAAAGCTGGTGAAACCAAACTTGTTCACTTTACACTTAGTGTGGAAGACTTATCTCTTATTGATGAAACCAATGGTCAGCTATACCAGCCAAAAGGCAAGGTTAGTATCAGCCTGGGGGGCGGACAACCAGGTGTAAGCAATAAAACAACGAGCAATGTGATCACACAACTCATCTCCATTCAATAATCCCGGTATGAAAAAGCTAATCACCATATCACTGATCCTGTTCATTACACTGAATTCTTCTGCCCAGGTAAAACTTCCGCAGCTGATACGCGACAGCATGATCCTGCAAAGGGATGAAAAAATAAATCTTTGGGGATGGGCATCTCCCAATGAAAAAGTGAGTGTCCGCTTCAATGGCAAAGCATATAAAACTACAGCAGATAAAGGCGGCAACTGGAAGCTGCAATTACCTCCCACTAAAGCTGGCGGCCCTTACACAATGGATATCATCGCAAGCAATAAGGTCACTTTACGTGAAATTCTTTTTGGGGATGTATGGTTTTGCAGTGGCCAGTCAAACATGGTCCATCAGATGAATATTCATGATGTCACCTATGCCAGGGAAATTGCAGAAGCAAACTATCCGCAGATCAGGCAATTCTGGATACCGACCCTGACCAGTCTTCAGGGGCCTCAATCTGACCTGCCAACCGGCAACTGGAAACCGGCAGTGGGTGAAGAGGTAAGGCCATTTTCTGCAGTCGCTTATTTTTTTGCAAAAAAGATCTATGAAAAATATAAAGTGCCTGTTGGTATTATCAATGCCAGTGTTGGTGGCACACCTATCCAGGCATGGACGAGTGAGCAGGGGTTGAAAGATTTTCCGGCACTTTTAACAACGATCGGAAAAAATAAAGACACGGCTTATATCAATAGTTTTAACCGGAGACCAACAGGCAACAGGCCGCCAACCCCTGTTGATGCAGGTATGGCGGCCTCTCCTAAATGGTATGACCCTGCTTATACACCCAAAGGCTGGCGCATGATCAATGTTCCCGGCTATTGGGAAGATCAGGGCATCAGAGATCTAAACGGTGTGGTTTGGTACAGAAGAGAAATAACCATCCCTGCCTCTATGGCCGGCAAGCCGGCTAAAGTTTTCCTGGGAAGGATTGTAGATGCCGACGAGTTATATATTAATGGAAAACAGGTCGGTAATACCACCTATCAATATCCACAGCGCAGGTACAATGTCCCCTCAGACCTGCTGAAAGCCGGTAAAAACATTTTTGTTGTTCGCGTTACCAACACGAATGGTAAAGGAGGCTTTGTACCCGATAAACCTTATTGCATTTTCTCAGGAGCTGATACCATTGACCTGAAAGGTTACTGGGAATATAAAGTAGGTGTCGTTTTTCCTCCGGTAAGTGGTGGTGGGCCTGGCGGCATCAGTGCACAAAATCAGCCGGCTGCTTTATACAACGCAATGGTAGCGCCTGAGATCAACTATACAATAAAAGGATTTTGCTGGTACCAGGGTGAAGCCGATACCTGGCAGCCCAGGCAATATGAAAAACTTATGGCTGCACTGATCAATGATTGGCGCAACAAATGGCAACAGGGCACACTCCCTTTCCTGTTTGTACAGCTTCCCGGCTTTATGGAATACAATTACCTGCCTTCAGAAAGCAATTGGGCAGGATTAAGGGAATCCCAATTAAAATCACTGGCTGTTCCCAACACCGGTATGGCTGTCGCTATTGATCTTGGCGAATGGAATGATATTCACCCGGACAATAAAAAAGATGTGGGAGAACGGCTTGCGCTCGCTGCATTAAAACTGGCGTATAAAGAAGATCTCGTTTATTCAGGCCCGCTGTATGAATCATCCACTATCGAAGGGAAAAAGATCGTTATCAGATTCACGAATACAGGCAGTGGGTTAATGACCAATGATAGTGAAGCTCCATCATCCTTTGCCATTGCAGGTGAAGACAAAAAATTTGTATGGGCTTCTGCAAAGATCGAAGGAAATAAGGTAGTGGTATGGAATGATGCAGTTGCCAATCCAAAGTATGTACGTTATGCATGGGCTGATAATCCTTTAGATCCTAATTTATTTAATAAAGAAGGGCTGCCGGCCTCTCCTTTCAGAACAGACAATTAAAACGACTACTCAACAACCGCTATATGAAAAATAAATGGATACTGCTTTGGGCATTAGGTATTGCTTTTGCCGGAAATGCACAACAGGCTGTTATAGACAGCAGCCGATATCCACGGCTCTCCAATTTTTCTGCACAGGAAGACAGGGCTAATATGATGCAACAGTTAGGCATCAAAAAATTAAGGCCTGGCCCCAGCAGTAATCAATCGGATCCCAATCATGCCAATGAAGATGAGCAACTGGCCAATCCCTGCCCCCAATTGCCAGATGCATTAACGGCCAGGAGCGGGAAGAAGATCACCACACCGGAGCAATGGTGGAAACTGCGCCGACCTGAAATTGCAGAGGATTTTGAAAAAGAAATGTATGGACGTGTTCCGGAAAATACACCTAAAGTAACCTGGACCACAAAGGTCACCGACTATGAATTTGTGGGCCGCATACCGGTTATTGCGAAACAGCTTGTTGGCCGTGTCGATAACAGCGAATATCCTTTGATCAATGTAAATATCAATATGGTGCTGGTATTACCATTGAATGTAAAAGGCCCTGTTCCTGTATTGATGATGTTTGGCTTCCCTGCCCTGCCTGCGCCAGCACAACCTTCACCTGCCGACCTGGAAAAGATCAATATGGCTTTCAAGGAAATGATGATCAAAAACAATCCTGACATGAAAGCCATTTTTGAACGTTATCCTGCTTATAACCCCATTACAAGAGCTGCCGGTCCTAATTTTTTTGCACCACCTCCTACTGGAGATTCTCCACCAACAGAGCAACTGCTGGCTGCTGGCTGGGGTTATTGCACATTGGAGCCAGGCAGTGTACAGGCCGATAATGGAGCAGGGCTCACCCGGGGGATCATTGGTTTGGTGAATAAAGGACAACCCCGCAAGCCAGACGACTGGGGAGCATTAAGAGCCTGGGGATGGGGCGCCTCAAGAGCACTGGACTACCTGGAAACAGATACACTCGTGGATGCAAAGAAAGTAGGTATTGAAGGCGTATCACGTTATGGCAAAGCTGCGCTTGTAACAATGGCTTTTGATCAGCGCTTTGCTGTTGTGCTGGTCGGTTCATCCGGCAAAGGCGGCGCCACCTTGCAAAGACGTGTATTTGGTGAAGCGGTCGAAAGTCTTGCAGGTGGCGGAGGTTATCACTGGATGGCTGGTAATTATTTGAAGTATGCAACTGAAGAATCTTCGTTTGGTAAAAAAAACGGTTGCGACCTGCCTGTAGATTCACATGAACTTATCGCCCTTTGTGCACCAAGACCTACCTTTTTCAGCTATGGCATACCCGAAAAAGGAGATGCCAAATGGCTCGACCAGATGGGAAGCTATAAAGCAACAGTAGCTGCGGGTGCTGTATTCAAGTTGCTGGGTGCAAAAGACCTGGGTGTAAGTAATGACTATCATACTGAAAAAATGCCGGCTGTGCTCACGGGCTTACTTGATGGGGAACTCGCCTGGCGTCAACACAACGGCGGACATACCGATGCGCCTAATTTCCAGTTTTTCATTCCATGGGCTAACCGTGAATTGAAGTATGGGAAAGCAGGGAAATAAATCATAAAGATGAGTTTTTTACTTTCTTGAGAAACTCAGTTTGCAGATCGTTGATCATGCTATCATATCCCTTTTTGTCTATGAAAGCAGCAGGATCGTACTTATTACCTGGCTTGTGTTTAGTATGAAGTCCAAACTGGCTGGCATGTGAAGAAAGCCAGATATCGAATGATTGTTTTTTTAATGCGTTCAGCGTGTATTCATAATCTTTAGCGATACCGGGATAGGCCGGTATATCTGAAAAGCTTTTTTCTGTAACTATCGTGGGCATATTGGCGATCAGTACCCGGTAAGATCTCCATTTGTCCTTAACATCAAACAGATAACTACAGGAACCCTTTGTATGCCCAGGATGATGAAGCATTGTAAGACGCATGCCACCCAATGATACCGTGTCTTTATCATGCAACACACGATCAATCTTAACAGGCTCATAAACGCTTTCATTACCGCCGAGTGCATAGTCTGAGCGGCCGCCATCCGCTACCACGCTTGAATCTCCACTGTCTACCATCATTTGTGCACCGGTAATTCTTTTAATCTCCGCCATTGCCCCCATGTGGTCATAATGCGCCTGGGTTGTCAACAGTATCCTGATATCCTTAAATTTAAAGCCGAGAGATTCCACACCAGCCCTGACCTGGGATGCCGAAGCGGCAAGCCCTGTATTTATAAGGATATGGCCTTGTGGCGTGGTGATAAGATAGGAAGCAAGGTCATACGTGCCTACGTAATAAAGATTGCCTGCTATCTGAAAAGCCGGATAAGGCTTTGACCATTCAGCTGGCACATTTGCAGGTTCCATTACTTTCTGAGCGGTTGCAACAAATCCGGTAATTATCAGGTTTATTGCCAGGAGGGCCTTTTTCAGTATGCATCTATACATACAGTAAAAGTACATAAAGCATCCCTCTTTTTATTTACATTTCAACAATATTAAGAGCACCTTCCACATTAAAGGGAATGCTGGTATTTATTAATAAGGATAGCCACTTTTATTGCTTTTAAAAGGCTTTAGGCGGCAAAGCGTTTTTGTCGAGTACTCCATTTTTAACCATACTTTTTACGATCAATTGGCCATATTCATGTCCTAATGCTTCTGAGCTCGACGGATCGAATGATTGCGTTTGCACAGAATACACTAAATGCTGATCGCCCAGATCATATAAATTGCTTTCCCAGAAATACCTGGTATCTGTAACATAATATCCCGGTTCGTAAATACGACGCTGAAGAGCACCATAGTATCCCCAAAATCGCCCGTAATAATAACCATACGGCGAATACATCATACGACCGGGTACATACCTACGTTCCTTCTCTTTATCTAACAATACAATAGTGATCACTGCATCCACCCCATTGCTCTTTAACCTGGCGATCGCAGTCTGTTCGTCCATTCCATCAAACTCTTTTGGTCCGTATTCACTATAAGCCGATATAGCGTTATAACCAAGTTCCTTTAAATCACCGACAAGGTGATCCTCCATGTGTTCCCGCAGAGACCGGTCATTCTCTTTAATGAGGCCAACCACAAGTATCTTATTATATTTTCTTCCGCTGGCATCTGAGGCTTTCCATGTAGAAGTGATCTTAGAACTGGCGCAGCCGGCCAACAATAACATCAGCAACGGTATCCATAATACTCTTTTCATATCATTCTGTTTTAATGGTTCACTGCAAGCTATCTACAGAATCGTTAACCAGGAATGACACGTATCATCACCAGCAAGGATTATTATCAATTACTGGTATGCCGTAGACAAATGACTATCGATACTGACAACGATCAGCATAAGTTGTGACAGGGATCAGCTCAATTTCTCCGTGAACAGCCGAGATTTATGCTCAATAAAAAAATTTATTATGCGCTATACTGATCTGCAACATGCCGGAGCCCACTATAATGAATGGCTCAATTCCCTTGGCTTCTATAAAGAAGACCTGGGGATACTTACCACACGCCTCAACGAAGTGGCGGGGAAAAATACAGGCGACGATGCCCTGAAAGATGTAGAACATTTTGAAAATCAGTTTGAGATACAACAACAAAATATCAGTAATCTGGAACATCGCATAAGATCCAATATGCATACTTCCTCTGTTGAAATAAGGCATCATGCTGGAAAAGTAAATGAAGCCGTGGCCGCGGAGGTGAAGGTTCTTGAAAGAGAGATGGCAGATTTTGAAAAAAATATCCGCCAGCTAAGAAAAGACTTCAATATATTCCTGTCTAAATGGATGTAAATGACCCCAGCATGGGTTGAACCAGCAGTTAACAAATTGCAAATTAACAGAAGGGTAATAGGCAATCTTGGCTATATTGCAGACTTTATGTATCTTATTTGTGAATGAAGAAACTGGTTGCGATAGTATTTCTCCTGATATATACGGTAGCTGTTTTTCAACTGGAACAGCTTGCAAAATTTCCCGTCCTTTTGCAGCATTATAAGGAACATATCAGAATGGAAGGAAATATTTCCTTTGCAGCCTTCCTGAAAGAGCATTATGTTCAGGACAATCCTTCTGATCCGGATTATGACTATGCCCGTGACAGGGAATTACCATTTAAAACGTGTCCCCATCACTTCTTTATGCTGATGACAGCCGCTGCTCCAAAACCTGCAGCAGAAGAGGTTAAAATCACTACAGATAATTTACTCACTTATACAATTCCGCCGGACGACAGCCGGCTGTTCAATTCTTTTACCGGAAATGTTTTTCAGCCTCCCCGTATTGATTGATCATACCATCCTCCATTATCTCTGCATATAAAGCAGTTAATTATTTTATTCAATCAATTCACTTTTTAGAATATGAAATATATTTTAATGGCATGGTTATGCCTGACAGTCCCTTCTTCCCAGGACTGGCTGACTGACCTGCAGAAGGCCAGTGACATTGCCAGGAATCAGCAAAAACTCGTATTGCTGAACTTCTCGGGATCTGACTGGTGTGCCCCATGTATCCGGCTGAAAAAAGAAATATTTCAAACAGCAGAGTTTAATGAAGTAGCTGCGGGATCTCTTGTATTGGTAAATGCTGATTTTCCAAGAAGTAAAAAAAACCAACTGGGCAAAGAACAACAGCAGTTGAATGATGAACTTGCTGAACGGTACAATCCAGCCGGTAAATTTCCCTACACTTTACTTCTTACAGCTGAAGGCAAAGTCCTATATGCATGGGACGGATTTCCTTCTGGCGGGAAGGCTGCTTTCCTCGAAGAGCTAAAAAAGCTTTCTATACACAAAAGCTCTTAACTCCGCAATATGAAAGAGTATAAACAGGCGACCCGTTTGATGGGAAATCATTTTGAGATCACCGTGGTAGCAAGTGATGAACAAACAGCTACAGATGCGATCAATACAGGTTTTAATGAAATAAGACGTATTGAAAAACTGCTCACCACTTTTGATGATAACAGTCAGGTGAACCAGGTAAATGCCCGGGCGGGAATAGATGCAGTAAAGGTTGACCGCGAAGTACTGGAACTCGTAAAGCGCTCGATACGGCTTTCCGGTATTACCGATGGAGCTTTTGATATCACATATGGATCAATTGATAAAAGCCTTTGGAACTTTGACCGCTCGATGACTGAACTTCCTGACCCGGACCTAGCCCGGAAAATGGTACGGCTGATCAATTACCGCAATGTCGCCGTAAATGACCAGGATAGCACTATAATGCTAAAGGAAAAAGGGATGCGGATAGGCTTTGGCGGCATCGGCAAAGGTTATGCGGCAGAAAAAGCGAAAAGCCTGTTACAGTCTACAGGGATCTGCGGCGGCATCATCAATGCTTCCGGTGATCTTGCAACCTGGGGTACAGATGGAGAAGGCAGGAACTGGACAGTAGGGATCAGTAATCCTGATAACCCTGCAGAAGTCTTTTCCTGGCTGCCTTTGAAAGAGATGGCTATTGCCACTTCCGGCAATTATGAGAAGTATGTTATTATCAACGGACAGAAATACTCACACACTATTAATCCCAAAACGGGATTACCGGTTACCGGTATCAAAAGTGTAACCATCATCGCACCTAATGCTGAACTTGCGGATGCCATGACAACACCGGTCATGATCATGGGCGTGAAAGCAGGTCTCAATATGATCAACCAGATAAAAGGCGTAGCCTGTATTCTTATTGACGATCATAATAATATTTATTCATCTTCAAATATCCATTTACAATGAAACATACAACCATTTTCCGGGCCCTGCCAGTGATAGCTTGCGCAGGACTTCTATTACTGTCTTCCTGCACTACAGTGAAGGAATACCAGAAGAATAAATTAAATGACGGTGAAATGACCTTAGGCAACCGGAAAGTAGAAAAAACGGAACTCAGTTTTCAATCTTACCGTGAAGGAGCATCCGGTGCTAACGCAGGAAAATCCGGCGGCGGCTGCGGCTGTAATTAATTCATACAAGCAAGTAATTTATGAAAAGAATATTTCTCACTGCCGCCGGCCTCTTTGCATTGGTCCAACTCTTTGCACAGCAAAAAGACACAACCGGCTTTCAGGCAAGAAAACTAAAACTGGATGAAATCAATCTTGTATCCAGTTATTATCATCAGAATGGGAATAATGCAGCCGTAACCGGTGGCATCGGGTCCCAAAAACTCTCTGATATCGCGAATGTGTTTGACGTGAAACTGGTTGGATATGACAAAAAAGCAAGAAAGCATTCACTGGATGCAGAACTTGGTATTGATCATTACACATCTGCCTCCTCTGACAAAATTGACCTGAAAAGCAATTCCTCGGCTTCACATGCCGATACCCGCTTCTACCCTTCTCTGACCTGGACAGTCGAGAACGAACAAAAGGGGCATTCCATTGCTATCGGTCTTTCTTCTTCCACAGAATTCGATTATCAGTCTTTCGGTGGCAACATCAGTTATTCCAGGAAAACAAAGAACAGAAACGGGGAGTTCACTGGCAAATTGCAGGCCTATCTCGACCAGGTAAAACAGGTGCTGCCAACTGAGTTAAGACCGGGTGGCCCCGATGAAGAACATTATCCCGGTAAAAATCGCAACACGATCGCAGGTTCATTTTCCTGGTCGCAGATCATCAATCAACGTTTACAGATAGCGATACTGGGGGACCTGGTACAACAAAACGGCTTTTTAAGTCTGCCCTTCTATCGCGTTTATTTCAATGATGGGTCTGTACACCAGGAGAAGCTGCCTGATAGCCGGTTCAAGATCCCTATCGGCTTCCGTGCTAACTATTTTCTGGGCGATAATTTTATTCTGCGAAGTTATTACCGGTACTATACAGATAACTGGGGGATACGTTCACATACTGCAGAGCTGGAGGTACCGGTCAAGCTCAATGCTTTCCTGTCGGTAAGTCCATTCTACCGGTATTATACGCAAACGGCCGTGAAATATTTTGCACCTTATGGTCAACATACAGATCAGCAAGCGTATTATACGAGTAACTATGACCTTTCAAAATTCAACAGTTCATTTTTTGGGGCAGGCATTCGATGGCTGCCGCCACAAGGAATATTAGGATGGCAGCATTTTAATATGATAGAATTGAGGTATGGGCATTACAAGAAGAGTATTGACCTGCAATCAAATATTATATCCCTGAATCTGAGATTTAAATAAAGTATGCCGGCCATGTGCCGGCATACTTTATTAAGAGAGGTCTCTTCCCGATATCGAAAACATCAAAAGCGTTTCAATGACAGCAGCCTGATCACCTTACTTTACCTGAAGCCATATCAATCGCTTTGACCAACTGAACGTCTTTACACAAAAGGATCTGCCCGATCGTTGGAGTAATTATATGATCCGGAATAACTCCCCGGTCTTTATAAGCCGATGCTTTAACATCGTTTATATACTTGAATTTAGGTATGATTATATTTACTTTGCTATTGGGCAGTTCCACCTTTATCGTTTCCCCGGACGTATTTCCATAATACCCTCCACCCGTTTCTTCACCAATGAACGTTCCCCTGTTATCACTTTTTGCGACTGAGGAAAAATCTGCGGTAGTGGAAAAACTTAACCCATTAATCAAGAAAAAAACCTTTCCGTTAAAAGAGTTCTTTTGTGGCTGTTGCATGCCAAGAAGAGCATTTTCCTTCAATGAAACCTTATTTTTTGTAGATTCAATTGAAGAGAAATATTTAAAAGGCTTTTTTGCCAAATAAGAATAGAGTAAAGGTCCATATGCATCAGTACCGCCGGCATTCCCTCTTAAGTCAATGATCAGCTTATGAATTTTTCTGAGACCAATCTCGTTAAACGATGCGTTGAGAAAGTCATGGAAGTTGTATTTTCCTGAAAGCCGGTTGTCGTCAAATGTTCTGATAGTAAGCAAAGCAATATTCCCCGGTAGAAGATCCAACTGCAAATCCCTAGTTGCATTCGGTTCGCATTTCTTATCGCATTCAAAATCTTTTACAAATTCAGCGCCTATAACGGTTGTTCCAATTTCCCCGTCTATCGTCCTGTACTTTACCATGAAGGAATCTCTATTACCAAAGATCCAATTGTAAAGGAAAGGAAATGCGCCGTTATTCAGTGTCTGTTGTTTCTTCGTTTCAATCCTTCCATCAGAAGGCAGGTACTGAAATAGTTTTTCCCTGATTTCACCTGCCGGGTTATTGTCGATTGATAAAATCTCCATCCCGGCAGAAAGATCTTTAATTCTGCTGCAAAGCACGTACGCATTCTTATCAATAAAATAGATATAAGCCGGAAACATCTTTTCCTTTTCACTGTAATGGCCCATTAAAAGCCTCGGAATGTTCGTCCCCGTGTGCCCATCTTCAATAGCGCTTACCACAAACATGATTGATTTAGCAAATTCGAATTGAGACATGGGGTGGTTTAATTTGGAGAAGCAACTGTCAAACAGGTTATCCAAAACCGTTTTGCTTTTATACCTGTACAATCCTGCATGTTCCTGCTGGAGTGCATCGCGGAAAAATGCAAAATCCTGTTGTAGTGATACCGGCTCCAATTCGCTTAACTTCTGTTGAGCAGAAAGTGGATGGATAAATAACATGAATAATGCAATACAGGTAATATATATTCTAATCATCGCGCGGGTATTGTTTATTATCAGATTTGACACACCAGGTCCTTAAATGTTGCAAAACTGGCCAGCTTTTTTCCTTATTCACTTTCAATACATTAGCGTTTGTCATCCCTTTATCGATTACCTGGCTCCGCTCGTCGATTCCGTTTCTCTATCTGTATCAATGTAGAGATTTTTGAAAGTAAAATCATTTACGCCAAATACTCTACCTCATGAAAAAGATATGCTTATTTGCTTTATTATTATTAAGCATTATTGACACTGCCAATGCACAAGTAGGCATCGGTACTACTACCCCGGCTCAAAAGTTAGATATCAAGCAGGGGCGATTGCGCTTTACCGGCGATCCTTCCCCTGGCAGCGTAGCCCAGGGCATTGAGTTTACCAATCAGACAGGTGCAGTCCTGAATGGCTTTGTTGGAACTTACAATGATTCCACCATGGGTTTTTATGGATTTGCCGGCTCCGGGTGGAGCTTTTTGCACAATAATAAAAATGGTAATATCGGCCTTCAGGGAAACAGTAATCCCCGTTCTCCTTTATCTTTCTCTAATGCTACCGGTAATAAAATTTCCATTTATGACAATGGCGACGGAACGCAGTATGGCATAGGCCTGCAATCTTCAAAGCTCCAGCTTTATACTCCTTCAGCGACGCAGGATATTGTGTTGGGAACAGGCAGCAGCAATGCTTTCACCGAAAATATGCGGATAAAAGGAAATGGCAGAGTGGGAATAGGTACCGATGCCCCTTCTGAAAAGCTAGAAGTAAATGGCACTGTAAAAATTACGGATGGCTCGCAGGGGGATGGTAAAGTGCTGACCAGTGATGCAAACGGTAAAGCAAGCTGGAAAACCTCTGCATACGGAGATAGGGTCCGGTTTTGCTTCAGACGGGACCAACCTTTACAATCAACAGCAAGTTGGACGGCCCTTTACAATGAAGGCAACACAGATGCAGACATAGACCAATTTAATCACACTGGAGGTTCCTACAGGGCAAGTGGTTTTTTTATATACTTCAATACGCCGGGATTGTACCATTTGGATGTCAATGCAACACTCAGTACAGATGATGGAGGTTTTATGTTAAGTGATGACAATGGTGATCCCCTATATATAGGGATCTACCTGCTGGAAAATGATGACCCTTCTGATCCTGGTTTTTTTAATCAAAAAATTTTATCTATATCATACCCTTCCAATTTTAAAATCGTAACGGCACAAAACGGTCTCAATTATAAATGGGCCTCTGTAGACAAGTCAATGGATGTTTATATTAAGGAACCCGGAGGGATACTGCAGGTTTCACACGGTACAAAAAACAAGGGGGGCCATCTTACAGTAACCGGTGTGAAAATATCTGATTAAACAAACAAAATAAAGTTATGTACCGCATATTTGTTGCTCTTCTACTTTTATTGCCGGTATCATTGTTTGCCCAGTTTGTGGTTGGTGCCACCGGCATTACTGTACGCAATGGTGCTACTTTAACAATAGACAGCCTTATTTTGCAGCCAACGGCCGATATCACCATAGAAAACAATCATCTTACACACAGGTATATACCTGTGCCCGGCTCACCTAATGCCAGCGTGAAACGGGTATATGAATGGGATGTGCCGATTTTAATTACCGGCAATCTGCAAATGTATGTTGCCAATCCTGAACTGAATGGAAACATCCTGGCCAGCCTTCAACTGGCTCATAGCCCCCTTACCGGCAATGATGGATTTATGACCTCAACTACCAGCAATGTAAACATGGCTGACAATTCTGTAAGTAATAATTACAGCGTTACCACTATAAAACAACTGACAGCAGTAAGTTTTTCATCTGTACTGCCATTGAGATGGCTTTCGTTTACTGCCAAAAAGGTAGATCATACGGTGCAATTAGACTGGAAGGTTTCGGAAGAAGAAAATGTAAAAGGCTATGAAGTACAAAGAAGTGCTGAAGGGCAACTATACGAAACCATTGCATTTGTACCGGTTGCCTGCAACAACTGTGGCCTGCAGGAAGTAAACTACACTTATACCGATATACAACCTTTTTCCGGGACTAATTTTTACAGGATAAAGGAGGTGGATATTAACGGATCTGCTTCCTACACCAGGGTGCAGTTGGTGGCTTTTGATCGTGCGCTTAGCGAAGTAAAAGCAGGCCCAAATCCTGCTGATAAGTTCATACAGTTATTTAACCTGGAAGCTTCAAAAAAATATTCCATCACTCTTTTGTCTGTAAGTGGTGTTGTATTAAAAAAAGAAAGCGTTGAAAATAAAAACACCTGTATAATAGAAACAGAACAGCTTCCAGCAGGCGCTTATGTTATTCTTATTGAAACTGCGGATAAGAGAATACAAAAGATTGTGCGCGTGATGAGATAGGATGAGCGTTGGAGGCCCCATCTGGAAAAATTTTCCATTAACCTTTCCTAAAAAATAAACCTCTCCAAAAGAGAGGTTTATTTTTATTCTACCACCTAAGTCATTTATCGCACTACCGGGAACTGGCTTACACGCAACACCGTAAATCCATAAGGCACCAGCCGGATGGTCTCGGGCTGTTGTTCTTTCAGGTATGAAATGGGACTATAAGGCAGAGGTCCGGCTGTTTCATTATACAACTGCCATTCAGGTATCCGCTTGCCTTTTGTCACCAATTCGATCGGTGCATTGTTCAATGTCCATGGATAACTCTTTTTGTTACGATTGATCTTCACTTCAAAGCCGGTCTGTGGAGATTTGATGGCTTCTTCCAAAAGCCCGAAGTTCCAGGGAGATAATGGGCGCACTTCGCGGTAATCGCCATACCGGTCGGTGCCCTTTACATTCTTCCAGTCTTCTTCGATCCGCAGCGCATACAACAACGGGCCTCTTTCAACAGCAATGGAATTGTTGAACCAGCGGCTGGTGGAAATTTCCATCGGCAACTCAAGCTCCACCACATCGCCGCCAGACCATGTACGGTTTACACGCATCACCTGGTTGCCTGCAGGTTCGTCCCATATTTCACCATTTACTTTTATCACGGCTTTTTTGCACCAGCCGGGAATACGCAGGTGCAATGGGAACCTTACTTTCCCTGACGAACGAAGGGTGAAACGTATCTTGTTTTCAAAGGGATAATTCGTTTCTTCTATGAATTTAACTTTTGTTCCACCAGCTACTTCTGCTGTCACTTCGCTGCTGCTGTATTGCAGCGCTGCCAATCCCTGGTCGTCAGTAGCCAGCCAGAGATTTTGTACAAACTTGGGCCAGCCCTGGTGCATATTGCAGGTGCAGCAAGGGAAACCAGTCAGCACGCCAAAACACTGGTCAGTGCCATCATAAGGCGTAACGAAGTTGCGGTTATGCCGGCTCACCATCACCTGGTTGGCCTGCTGATAATACTGCCTGCCCATATAATCTCTTTCAATCTGTGCGGGCAGCGTATTGTATGCCAGTTTTTCCAGGTGGTCCATCATACTCAGGTTGCCGGTGATGGCGATCATATTCTCCAGCGAGTACATCATTTCTACGGTTGAACAGAGTTCTGAACCAAGAACAGGGTCAGCACCACGGGTCAATTCATCGGCACCATACATGCCCTGTGCCTGTCCGAGGTACAGTTTGATATCGCTGAAAGCACGGTCTACCGACTCCAGGTATTTTTCCTCTGGATGTTGCTGGTAATAGATCACTGGTTCCTTGATACCCTGTGCCAGGTTCACACAATGGAAACTGTAAGGTGTGGACACTGCCTTGGTGTAAAGGAAAGTACCGGTCCAGTCGTGAGATTGCTTATGAATAATATCAGCCAGCTCCAGCAAAAATTTTTCGCCTGTAATATTATAAAGCCAATAAACCACCAGCAGGTTATCACCACCGCGCTGCGATCCCCACCAGCTATAATGCCCGAGAGGTGTTGTTGGCAGGGTTTTCAACTGGTAGCGGCTGTATTTCAGCATCAGGTCGATCACTCTTTTATCTCCGGTGGCATCATAGTATTGCTGCAGCACTTTCAGCATAACCATCTTTGGCCACCAGTCACGGGCGCGGTCTCGCTGTAAACCCTGCTCGGGTGCAGGCTCTTTTTCAGGAGGAACAGGTCCGAAATAACCGTCTTCCATTTGATTGTTGAGAGCCCATTCTATCCAGGTCTGCGCCTTGGCTTTCAGTTCAGCATCATCGAGGATATAAGCCAGCGGCACCAATCCATCGAGCCAGTAAGGCCCGCGTTCCCATACATCACCATCACCACCCAGCCAGCCATTACGCTTGCCAAGCACATGGGGATAGAGCTCATCTAATTTACCACCCATACCATTCTTCATAGTCACCAGTTGCTCCCGCAACCAGCCGGTAGGTTTTATGCTGCCGATCGGCAACTGCACATACGGTTTTGCTTTAAGTGGGTATCGGTTCTGCACCGGTTTCGCAGTGTCGGACTCCACAATGGGTAAGGCATTAACAGTCATAGTCATAAGATTCAGCGTCAGTAAATAAATAAATACTCTCTTCATTTCATTGGGTTGAAGGCCTTTTACCACTTATCACAGATTTTTTGTTAAGATTCTAAGGGTAAAGCCTGATTTAAAAACATTTGATAAATTGCAGGATGCCGTATCATGCCATCACGATAAAGGATCTTGCCAAAAAACTCAACATCTCTGTTTCCACGGTATCCCGTGCACTTCGCAACACAACCGACATTAACGCGGAAACCAAACGCGCTGTCCTGGAACTGGCCAAAGAACTCGGCTATGAGCCCAATGTGATGGCGCAGGGCCTCGTGAAACGGAAAACAAAGATCATTGGGGTCGTCGTTCCTGTCATAAACTCCAACTATTTCTCCCAGGCGCTCAGCGGTATGACCGAAGTAGCCAGTGAATTTGACTATCACCTGATGTTTTGCCAGAGCAATGAAAGTGCTGAGGAAGAGATCAAGTGTATCAAAAAACTGCTGGCCTGCCATGTGGACGGATTACTGATATCGGTTTCTAAAGACACCAGCAATTCCGCTGAGCTCGAAAAGGCAAAACGGATGGACATCCCCATCGTGATGTTCGACCGCACTTTGTTGGACTTTCCGTGCAACAAGGTAGTGGTAGACGAATACGAAGGCGCTTTCCGGGCTGTTGAACACCTGATCAAAAAAGGCTGCAAACGTATTGCTCATGTTGCCGGACCGGTAAACACTTCTGTTTCCGTGAACCGCATGAACGGTTATCTTGATGCGCTCGACAAATACGGGTTGAAACGCGACAGTAACCTCATTTACCATTGCGAAGCCTTTGAAGAAAATGCGCTCGACGCCATCAAAAAGATCCTTCGTCAAAAGCTCCTGCCCGACGGTATTTTTTTCATCAACGACCTTTCTGCCATTGCCGCTATCAAACACATGAAAAAGAAGGGCATCAACATACCGGAGGATATCCGGATCGCCGGTTTCAACGATGATCCTGTCAGCGATATGATCGAACCTTCTCTCACTACGGTTATGCAACCGGGTTATGAAGTAGGCAAACTGGCCATGCGCATGGTAGTGGATGAAATAAAAATCCCGCGTAGCGATTACCAGACCGTAACTCTAAGAACTCAGTTAATAATCCGGGAATCCAGCAAGGGGCGTTAATAAACGTTTTAACCTGCGGGAAACCCGGATCATTTTGTTTTCATTCGTATATCTTTATTGATATTGGCCGAATGAAATTTTTGTCATCTCGGTTTTATTAATACTTTTTCACTTCTTCTTTCTCAATTGCTGTTCCAGCTTCATCGCCTGGTTATAGTCTACCACATAATGCCACCAGTTGTTGAGATGGCCATCTGCTTTATTAAGGCCTTTGAAATGCGGAACATGCCGCATCCACCAGGTCATGTATCCCAAATGTGTGCATTTCCATTCCTGGCAATCCACCATACGGCCATTTGACTCCTTAATATTGGGATAGAACTTCCATGTATCGGCATAAGTATTCACGACCGTTTTATTGATCCAGTCATAATCCTTTATCCCATTGGGTGGAAAATGGATATTACCGATCTGTCCTTTCCCCGGTATTTTCATATCGATGGTGGTGAATTTCTCCCAGTTGTTCCGGTCTTTGGCTGTATTATCCCATCGACCATATACTTTCCGCATGATCGATTCCATTCGGTGGCCATAGCTTTCCAGTGCCAGCGACATTTCGCGTTCGTAGTTCAATCCCATCACCGTAAGCAGGTCTTTGCAGGACGTGCCTTCTACAGGATTGGAGTTGAGCCAGAATGCCCCCTCTCCTGCAAATGTGCTTTCCCAGGTTCCGCCGTAAGGGAATGTCCAGAGCCATACCTCATTTATCTCACCCTTATCGCGCATCTGGCAAAAACCATAGTGATCGATGAAACGGTTATAATCGAAGGATGTGCCTTTAGCACGAAGGGTTTCCCATTTGGGCTCGTCCAGCAGTTCAACAATGCGGCTCAATCCCAGCAATTCCTTTTCATCTTTCAGATGCGTAAAGAATAAAGAATCGTCATATACTTTTACGATCTCGTAGCGAATGGCGCCGCCACTTACAGCGTTCAGCGTATCGCGATAATCGTTCATCAGTTTGTACGGATCATGCCATTGAAAAGTATAACCGGGCGTTTTGAAAACCTCGTGCATGCGCTTATTACCTTTTGAAAGTATACGCGGGTCTTGTATCACCACCGCCACTTTCACGGTTATAGGGTCTGCGGTAGGCAATACCTTTTGAGCACAGGCTGTGCCGGTCATCAATATCAATAATGCAAGAGAAGCAAGGGAACGAAAAAACAGTCTGTTCATGATTGAATAAATATGATTTTAGAAAGTTCCATCAAGATGCGTGTATGGGAATCTTGCAGCGATCACCCAGGTGCCGCTTTCATTAAATACTACTTTTGAGCGCAAACGGATATACCATCTGCTGGCACCCCATGAATCCTCGGGCCATGGGTTCAGGAATGGCCATTTATTTTGTCCGTACACTTCGGTATGTAAACTGGCCGTGTCCAGTGTTGCAAAATCCTTGGTACCGCCCTTCAGATAGCTCAGCAGGTCTTGCCGTGCAGGAAAAGGTGTAACAGGAAATTCTACTACAGCACCTTCGGCCGTATTTTGCCTGTTCACCGAATAGTCAAAATAGCTTTCTGTGCCGGTAGCATATGTAGCATAATCTTTCGACTCGAATACATTGCCTTCCGCATCCAGGTATTTGATGATCACTTTTATACCTGTAGCCGGTTCATTGCTTTGCTTATATATATCCACCAACTCCTTACCATTGCGGCTGTAGATGTTCTGGTGCCTGTCCAATGCATCCTCAGGTATGTTATCATACAGCGTGAAAGTGGTTTGGCCGCCGTCGTTCACTAACAAGATAGCAGTAGCAGCCTGGTAAAAAGTGTAAGGCTTCTTTTCGGATGTCAGTTTCAGTACAGCATAGTCTTTCACGAGCCTTTCACCTTTGGAATTAGACACTTTTACATCTACGTGATATACATCGCCGGCATTCTTCAGGTTACTGGTTGTTTCTAAATATTGCAGCATACCATTCACAGGGTTGATGCTTACTGCCGGCAACTGTTGTTCGGTCAGTTTGGCATTGATCAGTGCAAGTGTGGTATCTGTTTTATTGTTATAGGGTTTATTCCAGGTTTTGTAAGGGTATTGCGTAAAGAACTGCTCGGAACGATTGCCGCTTGCATCACGCACATTCTCGATAGAGAAAGTGGCGGGCATGGAACTGCCGTCGAGCCAGGCTACATCAGTATTTCCTTTTCCACCAAGTGGGACCATGATCGTATCAGCACCTTTGAGATAAATATTATCGCTTATAAACCCCTTTTCATCCGACACCTTGTAACAACTGGTAAAAACGGAAAGTGCCAGGATAATTATCAGAATATTTTTCATCTTGACTTTTTTTAGTTTGAATGACATCGTTTACAGCAGATCGTCTGCACGTGTGCCGAAAAAGAACAGTGAGTGATAGTAGTAGTGATCGGTATAGCTGTAATCACCGCTGTAGATCACATGTACAACGCCATTAGTGGTCTTCACATCGGAGATATACATTTTATATACCTGGTCGCACTCGGGATTGTCCATTCCCATGGCCGTACGTGTAGCGCCGCTCATTTCCCAATTGGCACCGCGCTTGAAATGCACGGTCACTTTCTGGGGGCGGCTTTGCATGAAGTTGGAATATTGATACCCCTCTCCCGGCTGTCCCCCACCGTCCCAGGCGGCACCTGGTTCAGCAGTAGCTTCAACAAGGCTCAGGCGAAGGGAATCTCCTGCATGATGAGTAGGAAGCAAAATTCCTTCCGGAGTCAGATCTGTGCTGAGAAAGCTGCCATCTACTATATACATCTTCAATTGTTCCAGGTCAGCTACGGGAATATCCTCAAGCGTCATTTCTTTCGCATTAGGGTCCAATCGCAACAGGCGATTGTTTTTACGGCGCAAATAACGGTTCACGGCGAAGTTGCTGGGCGCGATCAGTGTTACATTGCCATTCACTTCGTCCTTTAAACCGGCCTTTTCGATGAGGCGTGCGGTTGACGTGGTTACATCGAATGATTTCAGAAAATCAAACGTGCTCATGTTCACTTCATTGGTCTCGTTCCTGTCGCCTCCTATAATATGTCCGTTCTTGGAGCAGGAGCTCAGAACAAGTACCAGCAGAAGCCCATATATTGATAATGATTTTTTTGTCATACTATACAGTTTTTTGTTTACCAGATGGTTTTCCCGTTCCAGTAAGGTGTTTGACCAACGAGTTTATTGGTGGTAATGATGTTACCGCTTACAGGCCAGTAGTATCCTTTCTGTGCATAGCGGTCAGGTGTCATCGCAGAACTGAAAGGCCAGTAATTATTGCGTACATAATCGAAGAAGATCTTTCCTTCACCGATCAGTTCGGCAGTCCGTTGCCGCAATACTTCTTCCAGCACATCAGCGCCACTGAAAGGAAGCAATCCAGCCCGGCCACGTATCTCGTTAATGATAGGCAGCGCTGCGGGGGCATTGTTATTTTTCACATAAGCTTCTGCCAGCAACAGCTTGATGTCAGTAAACCGGAAGATGGGGATATTAGCTTCTGCGAAATAGGCATTGTATTCATTCCATTGGCGTGCAGGGTCAACAGTGAATGAAGCAAATTTTTTCATCCAGGTCACCTTATTGCGATCAGTGGCCACCGCGCTCACATCTGAAAAAGGTTCGTTATAGATAGAGCTCCATGCATCCCAGAACAGGTCAGCTCTTCTATCTTCGGGATATTCAGGGTATACAAATTCCTTCCTGTTGTACGGCACCCAGTTGATAAAATTGGCGCGGTCTTTTGTAACGTCGCCATCCAACGGAGGTAATTTGGCAGTGATCTGTTCGATACCGCCCTGGTCTGCACGATAGGATTCTTTCTGATCAAGGGAGATGTTCAGCTCAAAAACTGCTTCGCTTGATTGCCCACGATACATATTCAGGATCGCTGTTTCATTAGTATATGGCGCCAGTGAGTAATTACCTTTGGTTACTGCACCTTCCAGTGCAGTAACGGCTGCAGCAATATTTTCAGCAGGTGCTTCGCCATCACGTTTCTTCAGGAAGGCCATCCAGAGGTTGGCATAGCCCTGTAAAGCCTGTGCGCTTCCTTTGTTGGCCCGTATGCCCCACTCGGCATTACCGGGTATGCCATAAGAAAGCAGTTCTGCAGCTTTACCGGCATCTGCCAGTACCTGTGCAGTAATTTCTTTGTCACTACTGCGTCCTACATTGATCAGCATATTATCGGGAGAGATCACCTGGCTGCTGCTTTCGATACTCTCAGTTATCAGCGGTGCATTGCCCCAGAAATTGGCGATATTATAGTAAGTGAGTGCCCGCAGGAAATAAGCTTCACCCAACAGTTTGTTCTTGCTTCCGTTTTTAAACACATTCTCCGGCATCGCCTCCACCTTGTCAATTACCAGGTTGGTTTGCGCTACCACTTTATAAAATGCATTCCAGTCGGCATAACCTTCGATCGAGCCCCATGATTTGTTGGTCGAGCTCACATTGGCAAAATCACCGGGTTTGTAAAACGCATCACTTGAACCGCCATTCCAACCACGGTTCAGTAAACCGGTGGTAACATCACCACGGTTATATAATTGTGCGTTCACCATTAAGCCACGATAAAGCGCATAGGTTCCCAGTACCGCTTTTTCAGCATCTTTTTCCGTTTTCCAGAAAACCTCGTTGTACACCAGATCGATCTGATCCGGCGACAGGAAATCTTTTTTACAACCTGTGCCGAGCAACGTTACAACGGCCAGTACATAAAGTATTTTTTTCATTTGGTTGCAGTTTTAGAATTGAATGTTTAGTCCCAGCGCCAGGCTGCGGTTGATCGGGTATCCCTGCCCGTTATAATACCCGGTTTTCGTGATCAGCCTCGGGTCAGGCACATTCGAAGCCTTCCACATTGCTACGTTGCGCATAGTGCTGTAGACGTTCATGCCACGGAGGCCGAGCCTCTTAGCAAATTTTGCCGGAATGTTGTAAGACAGCGTTATGTTGTCCAAACTCCAGTAATCGCCTTTCTCAATGAACATGGATGATTCGCGGAATGAACGTGCACTACCTCCATCGCTGTAGCTGATATAGCGCATGGGATAATAAGCAGCATCGCCTGGTTTTTCCCAAAATGATACAGAAGAGGACAGATCATACAACGCATCGGTGAAGAAACGTGTATTATCGTCGTACTGAGACAACATCTGCTGAAGGGACGTATTGAAAATATAATGTCCGAACGCAAATGAACTTTGTATGCGCAAGTTGAAATTCTTGAACTTGATGTGTGTATGGAAGCCGCCCTGTATCTTGGGTTCCGGTGATTTACCCTGGATGATCTTCTTATCATATCCATAGTCGGCGCCATCTATCAGGTAGTCGCCATTCACATCAGTGAATACTGGCATACCCGGGAAAACTTTACCCTGTTGGTTCAGCGCCAGACCGGCATCTGCCCAAAGGTATTTCATGGGTTCGCCTGTAGCAGGATTGACGGGCAGATCATCCACGTTTTGCAAAGGCCCGAGGTATTCATATGTGTAATACTGGAAGGCAGGCTGATTCATCACGAAGGCATAGTTGCCATTGATGTAGTCGCGTCCGCCATTGCCCAATTTAGCGATGGACGTTTGGTTACGCGCCAGGTTCAGCGTCATGTCCCATTGAAAATCCTTGTCGCGGGGGAAGAGATAACCTGTAATACCCACTTCAAAACCATTGCTGGTCATGTCCACCAGGTTAGAGCGGATAGAAGTGTAACCAACCTCAGGAGAAAGCATCGATACATATACCAATCCTGATGAGTAGCGGCTATACAGATCGGCATTGATATAAATGCGGCTTTTGAACAGTTCGAGATCAAGACCGTAGTTGACCTCTGTCGATTTGCTCCATGACAATGAACGGTTCGCGATCTTGTTGAAATCAGGTATAACAACACCACCGCCACCATACGTGTTCACTACGATACGGTTGCCATAAATATCATAGATACCGGCACCGATATTGGTGATGTTGATGAGTGAGTTGTATTGCAGCAGCGGATCTGAATCGATAGTACCGGAAGAACCATAAGAAACACGGATCTTACCATAGTTGATCACGTTCTGCAAATTGCTCATGAACGGTTCGCGGGAGAAGGTCCAGCTACCTTTCACAGAAGGGAACGTGGTCCATTTATTATTTTCACCGAAACGGGATGAACCATCACGGCGTATAACACCTTCCACTTTATACCGGTCCTTGTATCCATAGCTGACATTGGCCAGGTAAGAAAGCAGGTGCGACTTCACGATATCACTCACACCAAATACGTTTTCTTTGGGGAAACCCTGCACCACGCGAATGTAATCGCTGGAGCCGCCTTCACCGTACAGCCTGTTCATGGAATTCTGTTCTATGTTCACCTCAGTTCCTGCCAGTGCTGTAATTTCATGCTCACCAAAAGTTTTGAAATAGCTAAGTATTGAGTGTGCATTGAATGTAACATTAGTGCTGGAAGATGATTCTGCGTAAGAAAGGAAATTAGCAGAAGCGGTGGAAGGAACGAAATAGTCTTTCTTTCCAAAAATCGTGGATATGGCTGCCTGGTTATCCAGGGTCAATTCTTTCGTGAACTTGATACGCATGCTCTCGTTCAACGTAGCCATATAGGTCTTGTTGGCGTTGTAGGTATCGCCCAATTTTCCCGAAAGGAGATCAAGTTCTTCCGGTGTTTTATAATACAGCGACGACGGCAGCTGTGTAGGGCTTGTAGGGAATGAACGGAGATTGTCCGTTTGTCCGCCTTTCCTGTCCAGGTAGGTCAACCGTACAGAAATATCGTTATGTATCTTGGAAGAAATATCTGAAGTAAGGCTGGCATTGGCGGTGAAACGTTTGAAACCGAAACCAACCAGCACGCCTTTCTCATCATAATAGCCAAGGCCTACGCGGAAAGCATTCTTCTCATTGCCACCTTCCATATTAAGGTCAACCTGGCGGGTGATGCCTTTTTGATAAAACAGGTTTTGATAATCATAAGCATTGTTAAATGCGGGATTGAATTTATCAGTCAGCACGGCAGGCAGCATATAACCTTCCACTTCCATACCGTTGCGCACATCAACCCAGGCCTGATCACCAAACAATGTTTTGAGGCTCTCCTTATATAAGCGGAGTTTCTCCTGGCGCTCTGCTTCACCGGTGAACACTTTCAGTTTTTCCGGTTCGAAGTTTACACCCAGTACAGAGCTGAAATTGAACCGCGTTTTCATGTTACGGCCGCGGCGGGTTTTAATGATCACCACACCGTTGGCTCCGCGGGAACCATAGATGGCTGTAGCGGCAGCATCTTTCAGGATATCGATCGATGCAATATCATCAGGATTGAGTGTGGCGAAGAAATCGTTCTGGCTTACATCGAACCCTGCCAGGTCTGAGAGTGAAATGGGAACACCGTCCACAATATAAAGCGGGTTACTGAGGCCGTTCACATCGCTGGCATCAGAAAGACTGGTATTACCACGCACTACAAGTCCGCCGCCAGAGCCACCAGGCAAACCTGTACGTACAACAGCCTGCACGCCCGGCGCTTTGCCTGCGAGCAGGTTAATGATCGAAGGAGCGGGCACATCCTGCAGATCCTTTACATCAATGGAAGAAACAGCGCCGTTCACGTCCTTACGTTGAACAGCTTTGTAACCTACTATCACTACCCCATCCATATCCTTATCGGTTTTCGATAGCTGCAGGTTGATAGTCGAGCGGTTCTTGACTGCTATTTCCTGTGTGCCATAACCAAGAAATGAAAAGATAAGTGTCCCCGTAGGCGGTACCTTAATGCTGTAGTTGCCCTGGGCATCTACTGTACCACCAATGTTCGTGTTCTTAACCGTAACACTGGTGCCTTCCAGCGGGAGGCTGGTCTCTTTGTCAGTCACTTTCCCTGTGACGGTAATTTCCTGTGCATATGCAGCAGATATCCATAGCAGCATACATGCAACAAGAAAATAAGGCAAGCATAATTTTTTCATAAGCGAATACTTTAGTTCATTTTCTTAAATAGTTTGGTCGTCATCCTAAATAGGCAGCCCGAATTTACAGTCATGAAACAGTAGTACATCACTTTCTGCCTAAAACTACAAGAGAACGTTTCCGGTATCGTTCTCGGAAATCTTTTTTGGCGATAACAATACCGTTTTCCGAAAGCGGTTTAAATGAGTTTAGCTTCGTTAACGTTGCCGGAATGAGGGTATGCCGGGATTCAACATTCACTTATTTTGCAATAAACTAATCTCACACCATGAATTGTATTTCAACCAAAAAATTATTCCGGTTAAGCCTGTTGTTTGCGCCATTATTTGCGCAGGCTCAGCAAACGGAGAGCGAGATAACGCTGAATACCGGTGATGTGATCACCCGGTCTGTTGTGATAAAGAAAGGCACTTACTATTTAGATGGTAAAGACCCGCTGCTACCCGCAATTACTATCGAGGGTAATAACATTACTGTCGATTTTAATGGCTCAGTCCTGTGCGGTAATAAAGATTATAAAGTGCCCGATCAATTTACCGGCACAGGTATATTAGTGAAGAAAGGCAGTAAAGTGACTATTAAAAATGCCATCATCAAAGGATATAAGGTAGGTATTATGGCAAAAGAAGTAAACGCATTGGAAATTACCGGCTGCGATCTTTCCTACAACTATCGCCGGCGTTTACAGAGTGGCCGGCTGAAAGAAGACCTGAGCGACTGGATGAGCTATCATCATAATGAAAATGATGAATGGCTCCGGTTCGGCGCAGGTATTTACCTCGATAGCTGTAACAATGCACTTGTCCGTGATAACGTGATCACGAATGGGCAATGTGGGCTGATGATGACATGCAGCAATAATGGCCGCATCTATAACAACAATTTTTCGTTCAATTCCGCCATAGGCATCGGCATGTACCGCAGTAATTATAACCAGCTCCTGTACAATAAGGCAGACTGGAACGTACGCGGTTACAGCTATGGGTATTATTACCGGGGACAGGATTCAGGAGGTATGCTGGTGTTTGCTCAATGCAGCAATAATGTATTTGCCCATAATTCAGTAACGCATTCCGGTGATGGCTTCTTTCTTTGGGCAGGACAGGAAACCCAGGACACAGGGCTGGGCGGGTGCAATGATAACCTGATCTATGATAATGATTTTTCCTATGCTCCTACCAATGCGGTGGAGATCACCTTCAGCAGAAATAAAGTGATCAAAAACAAACTGCATGGCTGCTGGCATGGCATCTGGGGAGGTTTCAGTTATAACTCGGTTATTGTAAAAAATGATTTCGGCGGCAACCTGGCGGGCATTTCGATCGAGCATGGACAGAATAATATCATCGAACAAAATACTTTTACCGCCGACAGTATGGGAATTGAACTCTGGGCGATCCCCAACCGCCGCGCAGATTTTGGGTTGATGGAACGAAAAGATACCAGGAGCCGCAATTATCATATTACGGGTAATGTATTTACAAAAGTGCCGGTGGTATATGCCCTCAAGAACACGCAGGATATTACACTTTCAAATAACGAAGCCACGGGCTATCGTACATTGGAAAGACTGGACACACTGGTTAAAGGAATGGAACGCACTGATGCAAAACCGGTGTACGACTACCTGCCTGACAGCATATATGTCGCTTCATTACTTCCGGGAGTGCCCAAGCGAAATGTTTTTTTACCAAATGATCATCCACAAGGAAAGCAGAGTATCCTGATGACTGAATGGGGACCTTATAATTTTGCCTATCCCCTTCTCTGGTGGACAAAGACGGACAATCAGGGGCAAATGTATTTCGACATTAAGGGACCTGCCGGTGAATGGTCGATCAAAAAACTGGAAGGAGCCAATTTGAAGTCCAGGACCGGCGATCAGCTTATCGTTCAGAAGCAGAACAGCAAAACGCCTGTACATATCGAATTAGAATACAAAGGGAAGTCTTTTGTTACACCTTTTGGAGAAACCATTACAGAAAGCAGCCCTTATACATTCTCTTATACTGATCCCAGTTTGCCAATGGAATGGCAGGTAAAATGGTTCAACTTCACCAAAGAAAATGACCCCATTCAGCAACCCGCAGCCTTTGAAGCATTGTTGAAAGACAGTACGCCGGTAAAGACAGCAACTGTAAATGCAGATGAATTTGACCGGGTACAGGGTTCAATGCGTGAACTGCCCCGCACGCATTTTATCACAGAAGTCAATTCCAATATTAAAGTTTCTAAAGGAAAGTACCGGTTGGATATTTCAGCAGGCGATCTGATCCGTGTTTATGTTGACAACAAGCTGGTGATCGACTCCTGGAAGCGTGGGACTATACAAAATGATGCAGACTGGCATCAGGAAGCTACGCTGGATTTGAAGGGAAAACATCATATCCGGATCTTAAAAGTGCAATACGGCGGATACGGAATGTTGAATTGTAAGTTGCAAAAGATATACTGACCAATTAAAAAAGAGAAAGCCCCAAAACTGAATAGTTTTGGGGCTTTCTCTTTTTTAATTTATCTGCAATTTCCTGATCGCTGAAGGCAACCATACCTGCATATCATTTGCACCACGGTTGTTCCAGGAGAAATACGGTATAGCAATGATCTCTTTTTGCTGTGTGGATACAGAAGCGCCATCGCTGCCTGTAGTTATTACCGGCGTGGTAAATTTGATCGTGTTCACTCCGCCCAAAAGGTCTGCACGATATTCAGTGGTAAATTTTGTGGTAGATGGAACGATCAATCCAAATACATTGTTCTTATTATCGGCACCTTCCACACAGTATACCATTGGACCATATTGCAATGCTACGCGGTCCCGGTTCTGCACTACAGAATCGATCGTTACTACACGACGGACTTCCATAGGCAATGAGACAGAAACTGCATCACCTTTCTTCCAGGTACGCTGAATGACCGCATACCCGTTTTGTACCTGGTATTCCACCGGCGTTCCGTTGACACGGATCGTTGCCTGTAATTGTTGATCATCAGCATACCGGTAAAGATTGCCGGGAACAGGTTCTTTCAACCAGCCTGGCAGGCGGACATGCAATGCAAATGCTTGTTTTTTGCTTGGATTTACCCGGAGGGTAACCTCTCCTTTCCATGGCAGCCCACTCTCCATATTCAGCGCCACTTCATTTTTACCGAGATGAACGCTGGTGTTGCTGCCAATGAATAGGTTTACCCATATCCCGTTGGCAGAAGTATTATAAATGTAGTTACCAAGCGAACTCACCAACCGCGCAATATTCGAGGGGCAGCAAGCCGTACCAAACCATTCCCTGCGGTTATCCCTGCCGGAAGATGCCAGCGGGTTGCCATAAAAGAACCGATCACCTGAAAGCGATAGTCCATCCAGTGCACCGTTGTACAATGATCTTTCCAGCACGTCCACATAGCGTGCATCGCCCGACAACATATTCATACGCTGGTTCCAGAACACCATCCCTACTGATGCACATGTTTCACAATAGGCACTGGCATTGGGCAGGTCATACGGCTTGCCAAAACCTTCATTGGTGCCCTGTGCTCCGATACCGCCGGTAATATACATATGGTGGTTGATCACATCATGCCAAACAGAATCCATCGCAGTCACATATCCTTTATCACCATTCACGGCAGCTACATCGGCAGCACCTGTGTAGAGGTACATTGCACGAACAGCATGCCCTGTTATTTTGCGCTGATCACGGACGGGAATTGCATCCTGGCAATAGTCGGGATCTTTCCATTGGTCCCAGATCACTCCTTTACCATTGCCTTTACCACGTTGATCAAGAAACCAGTTGGCCAGCTCCATGTAGCGCTTGTTACCAGTATGATGATACAATTTCATCAAAGCCAGCTCTATTTCCTGGTGACCGGAAACCCAGGGCTTATTTTGCAGGCGAAAGGTAGAATCGATATGATCAGCAAAACGGATGGCCGTCCGGAGCAACTTATCTTTTCCTGTGGTATTAAAATAAGCGATGCCTGCCTCGATGAGGTGGCCTGCACAATAGTCCTCATGTTTTTCCATATCGGACCATCTCTTATCCAGCCCTGTAAGCTGGTAATAGGTGTTCAGATATCCATCGGGCAGCTGCGCGGCAGCTATTTTTTCTATCCACTCATCGGCAGTGGCTTGCAGCTTCGCATCAGGATGATTCTTGAGTGAATAGGCAATTGCTTCAAGCGCCTTGTACACGTCTGAATCATCATAGTAAATGCCTTCATGCTTACCGGAGCCTTTGGCGGCTTTTTCAAAATTGCGGATGCGGCCTGTTTTGTCCTGCGTATAGTTGACGCAGGCATATAGTGTGGCATCAGCTACGGTTTCCATTTTTGGTTTCCAGAATGGATCGGTAATGTTGACACGGGAAAAATTAACCGGGTAGAATTGTTGCAACGACGGCTGGGAAATTGCCGATAGCATGGCAAACAAGGCAAGGAAGGCAGCAAGGCTTTTTTTATACATCTTTAATTATTGTAAAGTTATTTCAATGTTTTGCTCCACGTAATGCTCTGCCGATGATGGCATCTGCACACGCAGGGTAAGGAGGTTCTCTTCCCTGCCCAGCAAGGTAGCCCCTTTTATGTCGCCGGGGTGTTCCTGGTGAAACAGTTTTAGTACATATTGTTTCCCCGGCCTGCCGGAAACTGTGGCAATGTACTTATTGCCGGTAATGATCTCACGGATAATATTGATACCGGTTGAACTATCACCAGGAAGCGGGTCAGCTACAACCGGCAACAGGTTGATACCACCCTTTGTTGAGATCCTGATTTCATTCTTCCCCGCCGTCAATTGCAATTGCATCTGTACAGCCTCTTTATCACGGGTAAAGGCGACCGGCTTGCCATTACAGGTTACTGCTTCAACACCGGTGTGTAAAGGGAAGACGGGTGCAAAAGAAAGATTGGTTGCCTTTCCCGCTTCGATAGTATAAGTGGTACTGTTTGCGGAACGCTTCATATCGAGACTGTATTTCATATTGCCCATCCGGATATTATGCACGGTGCAGAATTTCCAATCCCAGGGAAATGCAGGCGATAACCGGAGCTGGTTATTCAATACATCCGCGTCAAATCCCAGCATACCCTCGATGGCCGGCTGAAGTATCATCGTCTCGCTCCAGCATTGGTGGCTGCAAACACCATTGGGTTTAAAGATATCCCCGTTCAGCGTTTCCTCGATACTGCCTGGCGCCCAGTGACGGTATTGCAGCAGGTTGTTCATGATATGGCGATAACCATTGTTATAATAACCTGCTTTGTACTCGGCCAGTGAAGCCCAACCGCCGTACAATGGCCAAACCATACCTGCGTGATAACTGCCGGCACGATATTTTTTACTGCTGTCTTCGATGATACGGATCCCCCAGTCGGTAGAAAAATAACTATTACCCAGCCGGCCTGCTACCTTTTTCATTTTTTCATGATCAGTAACAGCATTCAGGTAAATGGGCACCGCAGCCAGCACAGTAGCATCGGGCATATAGGAACCATCACGCATTTTTCCATTGTGAAAATATTGCTGTTGTGCGTTCCAGAAATCTGTATCAATTTTATTTTTCACCAGCAAAGCATCCTGTGCATATTTTGACGCACCCGGCAATTTCAATTGTTGCGAAATATAAGCCGCAGCATCCAGCGCAGCGGCCCAGCATCCTGCCAGGTAAAACTCGGTATGCGTCCTGTACAGCGATCCTCCCTCGACCCATCCATGGCCTACATTGGTATTTTCGATAAAGCCATCGTGGTCGGTATCGGTAGTATAGCAATAGGTCAATGCATTCTGTATGGAGGCCCAGTTCTTACGGATGAAAGCGGTATCACCACTATAGCGCAGGTATTGCCCGGCCAGTATAACGAACAGAGGCGTCGCATCTGCTGCATCATAATGTGCCGCACCACTGGAGGAAAGTTCATGGTAGATCTTCCCGTTCACATCCTGGAACTGGATGAATGTTTCCAGGACTTTCTTCACCATGGCATGACCGCCATAATCATTAATGGCCATGGCGCTCCATTGTGCATCACGACCGAAATACCAGGCATAGCCCGGCCTTCCGCTGATGGTTTGGTTGCCATTCCAGCCACGGGCCGTAGTGCCAAAGCCGGCCATCAACGAAGTGCCCAGCCCTGGTGTGGTTTGCAGGAACTGGTCGGTGCGGGCCAATGCCCAGCGGTAACCAGTATTGAAGAGAGAGTCAGGTGTGGTGAAATAGAGATGGTCCTGCAGCAGGTTTTTATAATACTGTTGCGAGCGCTCTGCCAGCCGGTTCATCTCCGACCGTTTGTTCCTGTAGAGTGAAACGGCTTCATTCAGCGCACTGCTGCTGCCCATAATATAGATATTAAGAGCCTGGTCATTTTTAATGCTAAAACTCGATTGCACATTCACCTGTTGCCGTTTCTCATCAGCCAATGCTGTTTGCTGCAAAGGTTTTTCAGAATACGCCACTACCGTATTGAGGCTTCCCTCCTGCCCGCTGATCACATGCGCATTGATGGAAGGGTTGTAACCATAAACAATACTGCCTGTGGCTTTTTCAGAATAAGGCCACATATAACGCAGGTTGCTTGCGTAAGAGACAGTGAGTGATCGTATATCATTCCCATTCACTTCAACGTGTGCAACACCATTGGGTTCATCGAAGGAAACGGTATAGATCTCACGCAGCGTTGTGCTGCGGAAGGTATAAGTCCTTGCAATATATTCAGGTGTTATTTCAACAGAAGCTTTTGCATTGTCAAGCCAGGAAATACTATCTGAATTGCTCAATGTAACACCGAGGCGAAAATCACGGAGTGCCATATAAGGATGGATCCATATTTCGTCGGCGCCGCCATTCATTTTACCCATCCATAACATGCGCCTGCCAACCAGGTCATAAAAATCTTTTGTGGCGGCTTCCTGGTGCATTTGCAGGGTGGGCTTGGGCAATGACCACTTGCCTGCACTTTGCGGAGATACGGCAGCCAGCTTGAAATTTTGTTGTGTAAATTTTCTCGGAGCAAACTGCCAGTAGTTCACCGGCTCCGTCTTCCACTGCTTTGCGGTGTAACGAAAAACATTTTTGGTGAACTGCCAGAGATGCGGCTGATTATAATTATCAGCAGCATAATACAGGTAAGCGCCGGCTGCGATGATACGGCCTTTTCCATATTGATATTCGAACAACAGTTTATTCTCTTCTGCGAATTTGATATACCTCCACTCTATACCAGCCACCATTCCTTTTTGCGGAACAGCATCACCGAAAAAGCCATGTTTGCGAACGGCATGGTCCTGCTTTTGCTTGGAAGTGTAAACGCCTCCGTTCATTCCATGATATAACGGATGTGATTTGAAAGCATGAAATCCTGCCGGCCTGCCAAATCCTTCATCTACCAGGGTGTCCCGGCTAAGTTGCAGGGTGGCCGGTTCAATATTCCATTCATTCAATAAGGGAACGGCCTCCATGGATAAAAAGAGATTACCGCCATTGCTTACGAATCGCTTGATCGCATCACCTGCTTTCTTTTCCGCGGCATCAAATGCGGTAGTGTCTGCTCGATGATACCAGACATGCGTAAAACCGCGCAACGATGCAGCCAGGTCCGGAAGCGATACTAATTCCAACGTTAAGTCTTTCCCGCTCCCCCATCCTTTTTTAATAGCGTTTATTTCCTCTGCACTGATATGTGCATTGATAAGAGCTACCCGCAACGGTCGTTGTTGTGCACCGGCTGCTGCGCTGATCAACAGCAGGCAGCATGCTATCCATATTTTTAATTTCATAGTTTTAATCAAGCATTTTTATTTCACCTGGTCTTTTACACAACGGAACCCAACAGTGGCATTCCTTTCAAAACCCTGGCTCACGCGCAACAGCGCCTGCCGGTAATGCAGTTCGCGGGGCCCGCCCTGCACATACCACCAACTGCTGGAAGGTTTGAAATAAGAACCTCCTTTCATCATGATATAACGATAGCTGCCGTTCATGTACAGATCATTGGTGAGTTGCCATACGCAACCAACCAGGTCCTGCAGTCCATAGGGATTTTCGCCTTTAGGATAGGAACCTACCGCATACAGTTTTCCATTCCCCAGGTTGCAGTGTGCTGAATCAATGCCTTCGAGAGCGGAAACAGTCAATGTGCCGGTGATCACCTGTTCTTTGCGCGTAACGGGTGTGGTTTGATTCCAGGGCCATTCGTTCCCTTTCGGCGTTTGCGCAGCATATTGCCATTCTATCTCCGTAGGTAACCGTTTGCCCGCCCATTTTGCATAAGCTCTGGCATCTTCATAACTTACATATACCACGGGGAAATTTTCCTGTCCGGCAGGGATCCTGCCGTTTTTCCAGTGCTTGAGATAATTGGCCGTATCGCTTGGTTTATACTTCGTAGCTTTCACAAATGCCTGGTATTGCCGGTTTGTGACCGGGAAGCGGTCCATATAAAATGAAGGAAGGGAGAACATGCTGTCCTGGTCCTGTACAGGATAAGGTATGAATGCATCACCATACGTGGTATGAAACCGGAACGTACCCGCCGGAATATTCACCATGCCTTCAGGCGCTTTGTTGGCCCTGGTCGTATATTGAACGTTGGATATGCGGCGTGCTTCTCCCGGTAACAGGTTCACTACTGTTTCATCCAGCAGTATTCCTTTATCCATGAGTTGTATCACGAAGTTGCCTTCGAACCTGCCGAAATATTGCGACAATTGCAACTGGTGATTACCGGGTTTCAATACCAGTGGCTTTTTTGCATAATCGGGATTACCAGCCCAAACGCGGATCTCATCACCTTTGCCTGGTGTCGTAATTTTCAGCATATCACCATCCCGTAAAGCATTGATCAGAAGCGGCAATTTGGCTACGCAATCCACTTCGCCTTCATTGTTGGTGCCAAGATATTTTTTGTGAAATGCATTTGTTTCAGCAGTCACCCACCATTCATTATTTCGTTGCACTGGCGTAAGCAAGTTGTGATGCCACAGATCTACGAAATGATATCCCTGTTCGGGTTTCACTCTAAATAATTCTCCTTTGTACCCCCCGGGAATAACGCTATAGATCGTGTATATCGTTTTTTCAGGTAAAGCCCATTCATTTACCCAAATACTATCTGCAGAAGTAGCGATCAAAGGAGTAAAGCCCCTCGAAGTAAAATTGTAAGTGTTCTCTCTTTGAATGCGCGCCGTACGCCCCAGGTATTTATATTGCTCTTCTGCATAGTCAGGCTGACCAGGTGCAAAAATGTTCAGCTCCACACCATATCCATTAAAGAACGATGTTGCGAACTCGCGTTGTATGGGTTCTTTATACAGTTCTGCTACCCGGAATATGGCAAACTCGGGTTTAATCAGTTTGTTCAGGTTCAGCATTGGCGCATAGTACAATGCATTATGAACGCGACCAGAGGGTATGCCCGGCATATCTTTGGGAACGGCCATACCTTCACTATACATGATCACACCCGGCCTTACTTTATCTGCTGCATTCTGCAGCTCATTGCTTGACTCGCCCTTGGTATCCAGCACCATACCATCAGCCGTGGTAGCGGCAACCAATCTGGAGATACCTTCGAAGTGATTTTCACTGCGCGTGCTTTCGTCCCAGGGATTATAACACAGGAACATTTTTGTTCCCAGTTTGCGGCTGTCGGCTGCCATTTTCTTTACACCTGCCATGCCCCCAGGCAGATCTTCGAACATATCGAATTGGTTGCGCTGGTCCAATCCCAGGGTTGGCCAGGTGGGCCACAGCCCTACAAATTCATCACCACCATATAAGCGTTGCCCACGTTGCAGGAACTCAGTGAGATGAAATTTTCCGTCAGTATAATCATAATAGAACTTATCCCAGTTCATGATGAGATGGCTCACATACGAATGCCTTATCCACTGCAGGTCTTTTCTTTCAAATAATGTATTGTCGAATTTCGAAAGGTCATATAACCAGCGTTGCTGAAAAATGCGGTTGAGCGAAGCATGCCAGTCGCCGGGCACCAGCTCTGCATACAAGGCAAATTGAACAGAGCCACCGGGATACAACCATGTCTCAAACCGTGAGCGCTTGCCTTTATCGATGGCTTTACGACGGGTAAGTGCGGCTAATTGCAAACCATTGCCGAGCGCTATGCTGTTAAAACCCAGTTCCCAGGCATTATCCGGAACGATCACGTTTACCGGTTGGCTGCCGGGGCGGAAAAGATGCGTGCGTGAAAGCCCATGCTTCCCGAGCCCGGTGATGTACACATTGCCTGGTGCTTCGCCGAAAGGCACTATGTTTTCAAGTTTCAGTGTATCATTGCCCGTGTTGACAAAACGGATAACAGCCTGCAAGCCTTCTGTTCCGGATTGCCAGTTGCCGGGCTTCACCACTAATTTTTGTTGCCCCAGTTCTGGGCTATTGGAAGCGAACAGCTTTCCATTCAATACAAAACTGACTACGGGCACAGATAAGGAGCGCTCTCCCATAGTGGCGCCGGAAGCCAATAAACGGTTTACCTGCAGGGAATCTTTGGAGAGTTCAATCCCTGTGAGCCTGGTTTGTGCCAGTAAGGTAATGGATAGGCAAATCGTCAGTAGTGAGAAGCAGAGTTTTCTTTTAATCTGGTTCAATTTTTTCAATTTCAGGGTTTGTAAATAATTGCCTTAAAATTATAAGTAACCGGCAACTATTCGGGGAGAAAAGGCAAAAACCGGCAGCAAACGTTACCGGTAACGTTATCAGTAAAATTGGAAGAACGTTTTATAAAGTTCTGCTATATGCCGGATTGAGGTAAACGGGAGTCAAAGCTCCTTAATGTCATATTTGGTTTATGCCTTCTTTTCAACCTATGCCTTCCCTACCCCGAAGAATTTCGCAAATGCCCCTCCTGTTTGATAAGGTTATGAACGAACTTTGAGATCAAAGTAAAATTCTACCGCAAAACTTTGTGATTTATGAAAACAAAAAAAATCTGGGCCAATTTTGGTGTTCAGGATTTAGAACGAACCACTAAATTCTATAAGCAACTTGGATTTGAACAAAATGGAGCTTCCGATCAACTTACCAGTTTCTTCTTTGGCGAGGAGAAGTTTATCATTCACTTTTTTTTGAAGAATATACTTGAACCCGGTATGAAGGGGCAAATAATAGATACAAAAGCAGGAAATGAAATCATATTTACTCTTTCTGCTGATAGTAAGGAAGAAGTGAATAACTGGGAGAAAGAGGTGCAACAAGCAGGGGGAACAATAGTCTCAAAGCCGGAAGAGTTTGGAAAGGGATATTACGGTTTCGTCTTTGCTGATCCTGATGGCCACAGGTTCAATGTATTTCATATGTAAGAGCACTATTGTTGTGTGCCCTGTTTACCAGGTTCTGCTTTTAAACCTTGCAGGAAATGGTGGGCATGTTCTTCTATAATGGCTTCTATGTTCATGACTGATTGATTGTAACGGATGGTAAGAATCTTAAAAAGCAACGATTGCCTTTTAACCGGCAAAGCTGTCCAGCATTTCAAAGGTAGGCACGAAAAACAAAGTGCCTGTTTGCGGAGTGCTAAAATCCAGTATCCGGTCATAATTCCCTTCAGGCACGCCCACGAACATATTGGTCAGCATCTTTTTTACGGTATTAAATGAACTGGCATAGGCAATAAAATAGGTCCCCATTTCATTGCTGGCTACATTGCCAAAAGGCATATTATCCCTTACAATTTTAAAATCATCGCCTACATTGGCCAGCGCCGAGTGTGCATTGGAAGGCTTCACAGCATCAGGCATTTCAATATCCCCGGTTTTCGACCTGCCGATCACTTTTTCCTGCTCACTTACCGGCAGGGCTTTCCATGCCTGCAGATCATGGAGGTATTTCTGTACAAAAAGATAGCTGCCACCTTTATAGTTGAGATCTTCATCACCGATAATACCAAAATATGTCCTGTCTTCCCCATGCGGATTTTCTGTACCATCTACAAAACCCAAAATACTTCGGCTGTCCCAGTACCTGAAGCCGTGCACTTCCTGTATGGCGATGGCCGCATCCTTTAAGGTATCTGATATTGCAGCAGCGGTGTCTATACAAAAGCTATAAGCATCGGAGCGGATATGCAGATGCAAATCGCCTCTGGTCGCTACGGCAGTATGTTTAGAGCCTGCAATAGGTGTAAATGTTTCAAATTCTTTCGGAACAGGTGTGGGTAGTTCCAACAAATGCCAGGCTTCAAAACCAATTCCCAAAACTACGCTGGCTTTGGCATCGGGGAAACGTGTAAGCGCGGAGTTGTTCAGGTTGGAGATCAATGCGCACAGGTTTTTGAAGGCTTCTTTAATATCTATTCCTTCTTTAAAATTCCATACCATGAAAATGGTATTTTTGTTTGGGTAGTCCAGTACGTTTTGGGAATTAATGCTCATATAAATATTCGATTGTTTTGAATGCTATGATAAGGAGCAATAAAATAGAAGCTAATTTACAGAAAAGGTTATCCATCCATTTAATTATTCTTTACTGTTTGTAAATTCAGCTAAAATGGCTCGAAATGGTTAACTTTAGCTTTCCCAAATCATATCTGATATGAAAGTTTATCTTTTCATCTCCGTGATGCTATGAAGGTTTTGAAAACAAAATTATTAGCCCACGAAAGTATGTATATACAAAAAAAGCTGGTCTCTAAGTAATCAAATATCAATGTTAAAGATTTTCAATAACATCCCTATATCCTCTTCCAATAGGGATAGATACTCCATTCACCTCAACCGATTCCGCTGTATAGGATTCCAGCTTATTAATTGAAATGATAAATGATCGATGAATGCGTTTAAAAATAATGCCAGGCAAAAGGTCTTCTATTTCATGCGTACTCATTCGAGATATAAATTCATTTTTTTTAGTGACCACTTTTATATACTCTCGTTGACTTTCTACATACAAAATTTCAGAAAATAAAATTTTCACTTTCCTCTTTTGTACTGTTAGAAACAAGTAATCTTTTGCGTCACTCATTTCAGATATAGCCTGAATACTGCTATTAGTAGGTTTTACTTTATTTATAGCAATTAAGAAGCGCTCAAACTCAATAGGCTTCAGGAGATAATCAGTTACATCCAGGTCAAATCCCTCTACGGCATATTGGTGATAAGCAGTAGTAATGATAACTGCAGGTTTTTGGGCGAGTGTCTTTAAAAAGGTCATCCCTTTTAGTTTTGGCAGATGAATGTCTAAAAACATTAATTGCACTTCATTTGTGCGTAACCATTCTGTTGCAAGTATGGCATCCTTAAAGGTGCCCTCTAATTGCAAAAAAGGGACTTGTGCTACATAGTCCAATAATACTTTAACGGCAAGCGGTTCATCCTCTATTATAATGCATTTTATTTTAGACATTGCTTGTTAAATTTATTCTTAATGTTGATGTAAAAACAGCGTTCTCTTGCCCTGCAGACAAATCATAATCTTTATAGAGTAGTGCTAACTGCCTACGCAGATTAGAAAGTCCGATATTTTCTTTCACCTGTTGTGCGGTAGTGGTTTCTTCTGTTGAATTTTTTACAGTAAACAATAATTGTTGCTGCTTTATAGTAAGATTAATATCAACAAAAGGCTTATTTCTTGTTTCTGAAACGCCATGCTTAAAGGCATTTTCTACTAATGGAATAAGTAGCAAAGGCGGTAAAGATTGTTTTGAATTTTCAATATTGACATTCAGCGTAACAAGCAAAGAATCATCATAACGAAGTTTTTCAAGGGAAATATAATCAGTTACTATTTTCAATTCATCATCTACTGCTATAAAATCATCACCAGTTTCATACAGCATAAAACGCAAAATTTTAGATAATCGCAAAATTGATTCAGGAGCCAGGTCATTTTTATCTCTTGCTAATGAATAAATATTGTTTAGCGTATTAAACAGGAAATGCGGATTTGTTTGGGCTTTCAAATAGTTAAGCTCTGCTTCCTTTTTTTCTATTCTTAATTGACTGTTTTTCTCTCTAAGCCTAATGTTGTTGTATACATTTCGCACTATTGCAAAAAAAATGACACATATAAAGCTAAATTGAGAATGAGTAGCCACACCTTTCAAAAATGGAAGTTCGGGTGTATAATCTACATAAATACCTACTTGTATCCATAGCTGACGCCAACCATACAATCCGAATGTATAAAACAGGATAGCCATAAACAGGAAGAAAAATGCGCGTTGATTATTTTTGCATGGCCACCGAAATAAACGTAAAATTTTCTCAAATAAAATGTAGTTAAGTACTGTAAGATAGCTCACCAGAAAAACACTATTGATAATTCTGCGAATAAAGGTTTCCCGGTATCCAAAAAATTCACCGAAAGAATACAACAACAAAAAACCTAACCCCATGTATAGGTAAAAATTAATTAGCCTGTTATTTATTTCCTTTTTCATTTCTGGATTTGCACTGTAAAAATACCCAAAACTCGCCTATTTGTTTATAATGACTATGAAAGGAACATTATCATCAACAAACTACTTGATTGCGTAAAGCAAACTCCTCAGAAACAGGAATATTCTCCTTAGTTTATCACCTCATTGAGCAAATTTAACCTTCTGTTTACGAGAAGCAGCTTTTCATTGACACAATCCTTTTTGGGATAACTATTTATTCAAATTTGCATCTGAATTACCATTCTCTCATGCAATTTTTTCAAATCAATATAAGCAAACATCAAGCTATTAACTGCAGTTTGTATGAGGCAGTGATCTCTGATAAAATAATGATTATCGTATCCGCCGCTGGGGTATTGCAATCATTTTACAAGAAAATTGCTGAGTTCTTTCAGAATAATAGTATTTCAGCAATCACATTTGACTACGCAGGTATTGGTAAATCTTTGCATGGAAATATCAAAAATGAAAATAGCAGCCTGGTAAATTGGGGAAACAGGGATTTAGAAGCTGTAATTAAATATACGATTGAAACTTTCCCTAATCATAAAATCATTCTTTTGGGCCATAGTATTGGCGGCCAATTAATCGGTTTGACCCCGTCATCTTACATGGCAGATAAAATAATTCTTGTTGCGGCACAATCTGGCTATTGGAGATTCTGGAAAGGAGTTGATAAAATAAAGATGTGGGTAAACTGGTATTTGCTGGTTCCGGCACTAACAAAAGTATTCGGGTATCTGCCTTCTAAAAAAATGAGCAGGATGGAGAATTTACCCAAAAATGTTGCTGAAGAATGGGCTAAGTGGTGCAGGAGCAGTGATTATTTATTTGCCAGCAGTTCATACAACAATTTACATTTTGACGGAATAAAATGTAAACTCATTTCTATAAGTATTGACGATGACTTTTTTGCTCCAAAAAAATCTGTTGAATGGCTAACTGCAAAATTCTCAAATGCAAGTATAAAAAGTCTACACTTATTTCCTGAAAATTTTAAGGCCTTAAAAATTGGTCACTTTTCATTGTTTACAGAAAAATTCAAGGATACTCTTTGGAATATTTTATGTGAAGTGTAAGTGCCCCTATATAACAGACAGTTTAAAGTTAGAGCGAAAAGCTTAAATTTAAACTGAGATATGAAAAAGACACGATTTACTGAAACGCAGATAGTTTCTGCGCTTAAACGCCAGGAAGGCGG